>Ga0209310_1000004_pt1 | contig 920380 bp, 712 predicted proteins | sample AD_UKC030_MetaG_FD_184415 | JGI IMG/M metagenome (GOLD analysis project Ga0209310, IMG submission 184415) | Active sludge microbial communities of municipal wastewater-treating anaerobic digesters from USA - AD_UKC030_MetaG (SPAdes) (version 2) | ecosystem: Engineered > Bioreactor > Anaerobic... | reverse complement strand
GGCCACATCAAAAACAACGGACCACCCGGATGGCTCACCCTGGGGCGCGGATTCGACAAGCTTCTCTTGCTCGAGCTCGGCTGGCTCGCCGCTCAGCCAAAGGAAAAGAGATCCGATCAATCATGAGGTTATCGAAACCCGCCCCTACCGCGCCTCGCTCCGGTCGCGGCCGTTGCGGCACTGCGGGTCCTGGGCGTCCCACAGGAAGTCCAGGTCGTTGTCGCGCCCGTCGTTGCAGGCGGCGTTCGTGTAGCCCCGCTCGGTGGAGGTGGCCTGGCGGCAGTCCGGGTCGGTCCCGTCCGTCCAGCCGTCCCAGTCGTTGTCCACGTTGTCCGCGCAGTTGCCCACCATGGTGCCGCTCTCGTCGTTGCCCCAGGCGTCCCCGCAGTTCGGGTCCGCGCGGTCCACGGACAGGTCGCCGTCGTCGTCCAGGCCGTTGTTGCACTGGTTGATCCCGAGGCCCACCTCGTTGACACCGATCGAGCAGTCCGGGTCCTCCCAGTCGTACCAGCCGTCGCCGTCGTCGTCCTGGCCGTTGCCGCAGGTGATCACCAGCGACTCGTCGTTGGCCCAGGCGTCCAGGCAGCTCGGGTCGTAGACGTCGGTCCAACCGTCGCCGTCGTTGTCCAGGCCGTCGTTGCACTGGGTGGCGCCGAAGCCCAGCTCCTGGGTGCCGGTCGCGCAGTCCGGATCGCTCCAGTCCACCCAGCCGTCGCCGTCGTCATCCATGCCGTTCTGGCAGCGGTTGGGCTGCGACTCGTCGTTGTAGAAGCCGTCGATACACTCGGGGTCCGCGGAGTCCACCTGCCCGTCGCCGTCGTTGTCCTGACCGTCGTTGCACTGGGTCGCGCCGAGGCCGGTCTCGGCCGTGCCGCTGGAGCACTCGGGATCGGCCCAGTCGGTCCAGCCATCGCCGTCGTTGTCGCGGCCGTCGCCGCAGTTGTTCACCAGGTTCGCCTCGTCGAAGTCGAGGGCGCTGGTACAGCCCGTGTCCAGGGCGTCTACGGCGCCGTCGCCGTCGTTGTCCTGTCCGTCGTTGCAGGCCGTGCCCGAGTAGCCCAGCTCCTGGGTGCCGCCCCACAGGCAGTCGGGATCGGTGGCGTCCGTCCAGCCGTCGCCGTCGTCGTCGCGCCCGTTGATGCAGCGGTTGTTGCCGCCGGTGTTGGTCTCGTCCTCGTCCAGCGCGCTCTGGCAGCCGCGATCCGCCGCGTCGACCAGGCCGTCCACGTCGTCGTCCCGGCCGTTGTTGCAGGCCGTCCAGCCGAGCCCCAGCTCGTGGTTGCCGTTCAGGCAGTCCGGATCGGCCGCGTCCGCCCAGCCGTCCCCGTCGTCGTCCAGGCCGTTGTTGCAGTTGATGAGCGCGCCCTCGTCGTCGTCGCGCGCCTCGGTGCACCCGGTGTCCGCGGCGTCGATCGCCCCGTCGCCGTCGTTGTCCTGGCCGTCGTTGCACTGGGTCGCGCCCGGGCCCACCTCGGCCCCGCCCGCGGCGCAGTCCGGGTCGGTCCAGTCGGTCCAGCCGTCGCTGTCGTTGTCCAGGCCGTCGTCGCAGTTCGGCCGGGCCGCCTCGCTGTTCCAGCCGCCGTCGAAGCACATGGCGTCCCGGCTGTCGACGGCCCCGTCGCCGTCGTTGTCGACGCCGTCGTTGCACTGGCTGATGCCGAAGCCCAGCTCGGCCGTGCCGGACACGCAGTCCGGATCGGACCAGTCCGTCCAGCCGTCGTCGTCGTTGTCGCGACCGTCGCCGCAGTTGTTGACCACGCTGACCTCGTCGTTGTCCATGGCGCTGGTGCAGCCCGGGTCCAGGACATCGACCAGCGCGTCGCCGTCGTTGTCGCGGTTGTCGTTGCACTGGCTCCAGCCGTAACCCACCTCGTCCGTCCCACCCCACATGCAGTCCGGGTCCGCGGCGTCGATCCAGCCGTCGCGATCGTCGTCCCGGCCGTTGGTGCAGCGCGGGGACGAGGCGTCGGCCTCGTCCTCGTCGAAGGCCGTCTGGCAACCCGCGTCGGCCGCGTCGACGGCCCCGTCGCCGTCGTCGTCCTGGCCGTTGTTGCAGGCGCTCCAGCCGAGGCCGACCTCCTGGTTGCCGCTCATGCAGTCGGGATCGGCCGCGTCGGCCCAGCCGTCGCCGTCGTCGTCGGCGCCGTTGTTGCAGTTGGTGAGCGCCGCCTCGTCGTCATCCAGGGCGTCGGTGCACTCGGCGTCCGCGGCGTCGGTCAGCCCGTCGCCGTCGTTGTCCTGGCCGTCGTTGCAGCGGGTCGCGCCCGGCCCCGCCTCCGCCCCGCCCGCCTGGCACTCGGGATCGGCCCAGTCCAGCCAGCCGTCGCCGTCGTTGTCCACGCGATCGTCGCAGTTCGGGCCGAGGGACTCGCTGTTCCAGGTGGCCTGCGTGCACTCGGGGTCCAGGGCGTCGGCCCGTCCGTCCCCGTCGTTGTCCGCGCCGTCGTTGCACTCTGCCGTGCCGAAGCCGAGCTCAGCGGTGCCGCTCGAGCAGTCCGGATCGGTCCAGTCGTACCAGCCGTCGCCGTCGTTGTCGCGGCCGTCCCCGCACTGGTTGATCACCGCGGCCTCGTCGCCGTCGAGCGCGCTGAGGCACTCGGGGTCCTCGGCGTCGACGAGCCCGTCGCCGTCGTCGTCCTCCGAGTTGTTGCAGACGGTCCCGCTCACCCCCAGCTCGTCCATCCCGCCCCACAGGCAGTCCGGGTCGGCCGCGTCGGTCCAGCCGTCCAGATCGTTGTCCTGCCCGTCCGTGCAACGGTTGGGCGGGGTGTCGGTCTCGTCCTCGTCGTAGGCCGACTGGCAGCCTGGGTCGTGGCCGTCGGCCAGGCCGTCGCCGTCGTCGTCCTGGCCGTTGTCGCACATGGACCAGCCCACGCCGACCTCGTTCAGCCCGCCCTCGAAGCAGTCCGGGTCGGCCGCGTCGGCCCAGCCGTCGCCGTCGTCGTCGAGCCCGTTCTGGCAGTTGGTCAACAGGGCCTCGTCGTCGTCGCGGGCGTCGCTGCACTCGAGGTCCGCGGAGTCGGCCAGCCCGTCGTCGTCGTTGTCCCGCCCGTCGTTGCATTGGCTCGGGCCGAAGCCGAGCTCGGCCATGCCCGTCTGGCAGTCCGGGTCGCTCCAGTCCAGCCAGCCGTCGCCGTCGTTGTCCAGGCCGTCGCCGCAGTCCGGCACGCCGCCCTCGTCCACCCAGCTCCCGTCCAGGCACTCGGGGTCCGCGGCGTCGGTCGCCCCGTCCCCGTCGTTGTCCTGGCCGTCGTTGCACTGGGCGGTGCCCAGGCCCTGCTCCACGCCGGAGCCCGTCTGGCAGTCCGGATCGCTCCAGTCCACCCATCCGTCGCCGTCGTTGTCCAGGGCGTCGCTGCAGTTCGGCGCGCTGGCCTCATCGTCCTGCCAGCCGATCAGGCAGTCGCGGTCCGCGGCGTCGGTCGCCCCGTCCCCGTCGTTGTCCTGCCCGTCGTTGCACTGGGTGGTGCCCAGCCCGCCCTCCGGCAGGCCATTGTTGCAGTCCGGATCCGCCCCGTCCACCCAGCCGTCGAGGTCGTTGTCCCGGCCGTCGCTGCAGGGGTCCACCACCGTCGCCTCGTCGTTGTCCAGGGCGCTCAGGCACTCCGGATCCTGGGCGTCGATCCGGTTGTCGCCGTCGTTGTCCAGCCCGTCGTTGCACACCAGGAACTCGAAGGTGCCGACCTCCTCCGTGCCGCCCCACAGGCAGTCCGGATCGGCCGCGTCCGTCCAGCCGTCCGAATCGCCGTCCAGGCCGTCGGTGCAGCCGTTCGGCGCCGTGTTGGTTTCGTCCTCGTCGTAGGCCGACTGGCAGCCGGGATCGGCCGCGTCCACCCGGCCGTCGGCGTCGTCGTCCAGGCCGTTGTTGCAGGCCGCCCAGCCCGGGCCCGCCTCGTTGAGGCCGCCCATGCAGTCCGGATCGGCCGCGTCTGCCCAGCCGTCGGCGTCGTCGTCCAGGCCGTTGTTGCAGTTGGTGAGCGCCGCCTCGTCGTCGTCGAGCGCGCTGACGCACTCGGCGTCCAGGATGTCGGCGAGCCCGTCACCGTCGTTGTCCTGCCCGTCGTTGCACTGGGTCGCGCCGAGGCCCACCTCCAGACCGCCCAGGGCGCAGTCCGGGTCGCTCCAGTCCACCCAGCCGTCCCCGTCGTTGTCCAGGCGGTCGTCGCAATTGGGCGCCAGGCCCTCGGAGTCGTGCGCGGCGCTCGGGCACTCGGGGTCCAGCCGGTCCACGAGGCCGTCCCCGTCGTTGTCCCGGCCGTCGTTGCACTCGGAGGCGCCGAAGCCGAGCTCCTGCAGGCCGGTCTGGCAGTCCGGATCCTCCCAGTCCGCCCAGCCGTCGCCGTCGTCGTCCAGCCCGTTCCCGCAGTCGGTCACCGCGTCCGACTCGTCCCAGTCCGCCGCGCTCAGGCAGCCCGGATCCCCGGCGTCGACCAGCAGGTCGCCGTCGTTGTCCAGCCCGTCGTTGCAGACGTCCACGCCGAAGCCCTGCTCGTCCAGCTCGCGCTGGCAGTCCGGGTCCGCGCCGTCAGCCCACCCGTCCAGATCGTCGTCCAGCCCGTTGCGGCAGTTGCCCACCGGGCCCCCGGCCTCGCTCTCGTCCAGGGCCGAGGCGCACTCGGGATCTTCGGCGTCGGCCAGTCCGTCCCCGTCGTCGTCGTCGCGGTTGTTGCACGCGGTCCAGCCGAAGTCGAGCTCCAGGCTGCCCCACAGGCAGTCCGGATCCGCGCCGTCCAGCCAGCCGTCCCCGTCGTCGTCCAGCCCGTTCTGGCAGTTCGAGGAGGAGCCCTCCAGGTCGTCCACGGCCGCGACGCAGTCCGGATCCTGGGCGTCCGCGGCGCCGTCCAGATCGTTGTCCAGGCCGTCGTTGCACTGGGAGGCGCCCAGGCCCGACTCCTCCGCGCCCGCCAGGCAGTCTGGGTCCTGGGCGTCGGTCCACCCGTCCAGATCGTCGTCCAGCCCGTTCTCGCAGCCCGGCGGGACGAGGCCCTCGTCGTCGTCGCCGGCGTCGAGGCAGTCGAGATCCAGCGCGTCCGCCAGACCGTCGCCGTCGTTGTCCTGGCCGTCGTTGCAGGCGGTCAGCCCGTAGCCCTGCTCCTCCTGGGAGGCCAGGCAGTCTGGGTCCTGGGCGTCGGTCCAGCCGTCCAGATCGTCGTCCAGCCCGTTCTCGCAGCCCGTGGGCGGCGCGGCCTCCACGTCTTGCAGCGCCGTCAGGCACTCGGGGTCGTCGCGGTCTACGAGCGTGTCGCCGTCGTTGTCCGCGCCGTCGTTGCACTGGGTCGCGCCCAGGCCCAGCTCCTCGGCGCCCGCCGCGCAGTCCGGATCCTCGGCGTCCAGCCAGCCGTCCAGGTCGTCGTCCAGCCCGTTCGCGCACGGCCCCACGCACTGGCCGCCCAGGCAGCTCTCGCCCGGCGCGCAGGCCGGCCCGGCGCCGCACTGGCAGGTGGAGCTCGCCTCGTCCACGCAGGTCTCGCCCGCGGCGCAGGCCGGCTCGCACACGTTGTCCACGCAGGCACCCGCCTCGCAGCGCTGCCCCGCGGCGCAGGCCGGCTCGCACGCCTCGGGCACGCAGGTCGTGCCCACGCAGCGGTAGCCCGGCTGACAGGCCGGATCGCAGGTGTTGTCCACGCAGGTCCCGTCCACGCACGACTGGTCCGGGTTGCAGGCCGGCTCGCACATGTCCGCCACGCAGGCGCCCTGGCCGTCCTCGACGTAGCCCGGATCGCAGGCGCACACCGCCTCCTCGAGAACCACGCTGCACACCGAGCGGTGGGCCTCGGTGCAGGGGTTCGGGTCGCACAGATCGTCCAGCGGATCTGAGGAGCCGCAGGCGGACAGGAATCCGGCCAGGCACAGGCCCGCCACGCACAGCCACGCATGCTTCCGCGCCATGTTCTTTACCTCTCTGATTTCGCCCGGGGCCCCCCCCGGGACTGCTCGAAGATCGCTGAAGCGTACCCCAGGGCAGGGCGGTTTACAAACCAGCCGCGGCCGGTGCCAGGACCCCACCCTCGCCGAGCAGGCGCTCCACCTCGCGCCAGTGGGCGTCCCAGTCGCGCGGGCAGTCGGCGTGGTCGCAGTCCTCCGCGATCAGCCGGGCCGGGGCGCCCGCGGCGCGGAGGGCGGCCAGGTTGCGCTCGGCGTGGGCGAAGGGCACGAGATCGTCCCGCCGGCCGTGCAGCAGGAGCGTCGGCACGCGCGTGGAGGCGAGCACCGCCTCGCTCTCCCAGGTGTCGAGCACCAGCCAGGCGGGCACGCCCATGGACCAGGCCAGGTCCGCCAGGCGGGCGAAGGTGGACTGCAGCACGAGCGCCCGGGGCGGCCGCCGGGCCAGGAGTTGGCAGGCCACCCCGCCGCCCAGCGAGCGGCCGTGGTAGACCACCCGGTCGCGATCGACGTCGGGCCGGGCCAGGGCAGCCTCCAGGAAGTACAGCGCGTCCTCGACCAGCAGCGCCTGGGAGGGGTGGCCGGCCGAGCGGCCGTAGCCGCGGTACTCGGGGAGCAGCACGCTCACCCCCAGCTCGCGGTAGGGCGCGAGCATCCGGGGCCAGTCGTCGATGAGCTCGGCGTTCCCGTGGGTGAAGACCACGAGCGGCCCGGGCCGGTCCGCGCTCGCCCCGCGGCCCGGCAGGAACCAGGCCTCCACCTCCCCGCCCGCCGGGAGCGCGCGCGACAGGCGCTCAAGGCCTTCGACCCCCTGCCCCGCCGCGGGCCGGGGCTCCCGCAGCCAGCGCGGGTAGATGAGGTAGCGCTGCAGCAGGAAGGCGGCCGAGGCCCCCAGCAGGTAGAGCTCCAGCAGGACGAAGAAGATGCGCGCGGCCGCGCCGCGCCAGCCTCCGTGGGCGCGTCCCATGCGCTCAGGGCGCGCCGCGCACCCACACGCGGTGGAGGGTGCTGAGGGAGTTGTTCCCCGCGTAGTCGTCCGCCTCCCAGCGCCCCGAGGCCCCGATGCCCCAGTGGGCCGTCCCCCCGAGGTAGAACGGGAACGAGGTCAGGGCGAGATCCCCCTGGTCCGAGTACCCGCTGTCCATGGTGCCCGGGAGGATCGCATCGTGGGCGAAGAGCGCGGTGAAGTCCGTGCTCATCCACATGCAGTTGCCGGAGCCCGTGGACAGGTACGAGAGGGTGCTCCCCTCGCCGGTCTTGAAGTGGAGGTGCCGGGTGTGGGAGCTGCTCCGGCCGTAGAAGCGCACCTCGGCCGGATTCAGCAGGGCGAAGAGCTGGTTGCCGGCGTGGCCCCAGGAGGCCGCCGCGAGCGAGCCATCGCGACCGAGCACGGACGGGCCCCGCCGCGGCAGGGCGGTCTCCACGGCCAGCCCGTCCCTCACGCTCAGGACCGGGTCGGTCCCGCCCAGGTGCAGGTACTCGAGCACCAGGGTCCAGCCGCCGCCGTCGGTCAGCATGTCGCACGAGGCCATCATCGGCAGGACCGCGCCGAGCTCGCCGTCGGGGTCGATCAGGTAGTCGCCGCTCGTCGCCCCGGGCTCGACGGCCAGCAGCGCGGTGCAGTCGGGCTGGGTCTGGCAGGTGCCGTCCACGCAGGCGCCGGTCAGGCACTGCCCGTGGGCGGCGCAGGGCTGGCCCGCGTCCACCCGGTCGCAGGGCCGCGGGCAGGGGCCGCCGCAGTCCACGCCCTCCTCCCCGCCGTCGGCCACCCCGCTCGCGCAGTGCGCGGGCGCGCCGCGCACCCAGACGCGGTGCAGGGTGCTGTTCTCGGGGCCGTTGGCCCAGTCGTCCAGCTCCCAGCGGCCGCCCACGCCCACCACCCAGTGGAGGCTCCAGCCGGTGATGAAGGGCTGGAAGAGCAGCGCCTCGGGGCCGGCGTCGCTGGCGAACATGTCCGCCTCCTGGGGCAGGTAGGCGGTGTGGCCAGGCAGGATGCGGTGGTCGAGGGCGAGGCCGGCGCAGCCCTCCGCGCCCGCGCCGGTCACCAGGTAGGAGATGCAGGCCGCGTCGGTGGTGGAGAAGTCCATGCGCCGGGCGTGGCCCGAGGTCCGGCCCTGGAAGCGCACCTCGTCCACGTCGAGCCGCGCGAGCAGGCTCGCCTCGACGTGACCCCAGTGGGCGGTGCCGGACTCGTCCGGCCCGAGCACCTCGTTCCCCAGCGTGGGCAACCGGTCGCCCAGGAACACCGTGGCGGGGTTGGTGCCGCCCTGGTGCAGGTAGTTGAGCACCAGCGTCCAGCCCCCGCCAGCCGAGGTCATGTCGCAGGAGACCGTCAGCGGCGCGAGCGCGCCGTCCCCGTCCACGTCCACCAGGTAGTCGCCGCTCGGCGCCGCGGGGTTGGCGGCGAGCAGCTGGGCGCAGTCGGCCGCCAGGGCGCAGGTGCCCTGGTCGCACAGCCCTGTCTGGCAGTCGGCGTGGACCAGGCAGGCCTGCGCCGGAGCGCAGCCCGTGGGGCAGGTGCCACCGCAGTTGAGGTCGGTCTCGCCGGCGTCCGCGCTGCCGTTGGAGCAGTGCTGCGGGATCGAGCGGATCCACACCCGGTGCAGGGTGTCCGCCTCCGAGCCGCCCTGCCACTCGTCCACGTTCCAGGTCCCCAGGCCCACGTTCCAGCTCGCGCGCTGGGAGAGGTAGAAGGGCTGGGAGGTCAAGCGCCAGTCCACCTCGGCCAGGTCGGCCGCGCCGTCGAGCTCGCCGGGGATCTGGGCGGTGTGGTCCGGGAGGAGGATGGGGGCGCGACCCACGTCCCCGCAGGTGACCCCGCCCTGGCCAGCCAGGTAGGCGAGGCAGTCCGTGGAGCCGGTGGTGAAGTCCACGATCCGCTCGTGGGCCCTGCTGCGGGCGAAGAAGCGCGCCTCGCGGGGAGCGAGCGCCGCGAGCAGCGAGGCCGAGGCGTGTCCCCAGGAGTCCGTGCCCTGCTCGTCCTTGCCGAGCCGGTCGCTGCCCCGCGCGGGCAGGCGGTCGGCGAGGGCCGTGGGCATGGGATCGGTTCCGCCTCGGTGCAGGTAGTTGAGCGCCAGGGTCCAGCCGCCGCCCCGCGTGGTCATGTCGCAGGTCGCGCGCATGGGCGCGAGGGGACCCGCCCCGTCGGCGTCGATCAGGTAGTCCCCGTCGGAGGCGCCCGGCCGCGCGATCAGGATCTCGGTGCAGTTCGCCAGGGTGGTGCACGAGCCGTTCAGGCACAGCCCCGCGCAGTCCTCGTCCCGGCTGCAGGCCGTCGTGTCCACGCAGCCCGGGCACAGGCCCCCGCCGCAGTCGAGCCCCACCTCGGACACGTTGCGCGAGCCGTCGCGGCAGTGGCTGGGCGCGGCGCGCACGAAGATGCGCTGCAGGGTGTCGAAGGCGCTCGAGGAGCGGCCGCTGTCCACGGCCCAGTGCTGCTCCCAGCCCCGGGCCGCCCAGCAGTTCGCCGCCGGATCCGCGTCGCCGCGGCAGAACGGGAAGTCGGTCATGGCCTGGTTGCCGCGGTCGGTCAGGAAGGTGTCGGCCTCCTCGGGCAGCCGCGCGTCGTGCCCGGGCAGCGCCTCGAAGCCGTGCTGGATCCCCGCGCAGGAGCCTTGGCCCGTGGTGAAGTAGTCGATGCACCCCTGGAGCCGGGTGGTGAAGTGCAGCAGGCGCCCGTGGGCCGAGGTGACGCCGAAGAAACGCAGCTCCTCCACCGCCAACTTTGAGAACAGCCCGTTCTGGGTGTGCCGCCAGGAGTAGGTGCCCTGCTCGTCCTCGCCGAGCGCGCTGGAGACCAGCCAGGGCAGGCCGTCGGGGCTGTTGTAGAGCTGGGGGTTCGTGCCGCCCAGGTGGAGGTAGTTGAGCACCAGGGTCCAGCCGCCCCCGTCCGTGACCATGTCGCACCAGGCCCACAACGGCTCGTAGCCGTCCAGCTCCGGGTCGATCAGGTACAGGCCGCTCGGCGAGCCGGGCGAGGCCGAGAGCACGTGGGCGCAGCTCTCGCCGAAGGCGCAGCGGCCGTTGGCCCCGCAGATCCCGCTCTGGCAGTCGCGCGGGACGAGACAGTGCTCGTTGAACTCGCACGGCGGGCAGGTCCCGCCGCAGTCCACGGCGGTCTCGTCCCCGTTGGTCAGCAGGTCGGCGCAGGTGGGCGCCTCGCACACGCCCGCGGTGCAGCGCTGGCTCAGGCAGTCGAGGTTCAGCACGCACGGCTGGCCGCCCGGGCAGGGGTCGCAGCCGCCGGCGCAGTCCGTGCCGAGCTCCTCGCCGTTGCGCACGCCGTCCTGGCAGGTGGCCGCCTGGCACAGGCCCGCGCGGCACATCCGGCTCGCGCAGTCCGAGCCCTGGGCGCAGCCGCCCAGGTCCGGGCAGGGATCGCAGTCCGGGCCGCCGCAGTCCTCGCCCGTCTCCAGCCCGTTCTGGCGCTGGTCGTCGCAGGCGGGCGGCCGGCAGAGCCCGGCCAGGCAGTGGCCGCTCTGGCAGCCGAGGTCGTCGAGGCAGCCGAGCCCGTCCGCGCAGGGCCCGCAGGCGCCGCCGCAGTCCGGGCCCTGCTCGTCGCCGTTCTGCACCCAGTCTGAGCAGCTCGGCGCCAGGCACTTGCCCCCCCCGCAGGAGCCGCTCTCGCAGTTCGCGCCCACCTGGCAGTCGGAGTCGACCGGGCAGCCCGGACAGGTGCCACCGCAGTTGAGGTCGGTCTCGTAGCCGTTGCGCACGTCGTCGTCGCAGGAGGGCGCCGCGCACTTCTGCTCGACGCAGACCTGGCTCGAGCAGTCGTCGCGGGTCAGGCACCCGCCGCCGGCCGCGCACGGCCCGCAGGCGCCGCCGCAGTCGAGGTCCGTTTCCTGGCCGTTCATCAGGCCGTCCGTGCAGGTCGGGTCGACCTGGGACCCGCCCCCGCCGCAGCCCGCGGCGAGCGCGAGGAGCAGCGCGGCCCCGAGGAGGCCCGCGCCGTCGAGCAGCTTCGCCATGTTCCGGCTCCCGTTCCCGGTGTTCAAGGTGGTAACCATCACTTGCACTCCTGGGTGCGGTCGTAGCGGACGGGCCAGCACATGAAGCCGTTGTCGATGAAGGCGCCCACCGTGCCGCAGGGGATGGGCCCGCCGTACCCGAGCGCCCAGCCCGACTGGATGCAGGGGATGAACAGGTTCCAGCGTGGCTGCTCCCAGTTGTCGCAGTTCCAGTCGAAGCTCGTCCGACCGCCGCAGGTGTAGGGCAGCGCGTGCCAGTCGCCCGCGGGGTTGATGCTGCCGGCGTCCGGGCAGCCCGGATCGTCGCAGCAGTCCCAGGCCGGGATCGGGTTGCACGGGGTGACCCCGTCGCTGTCCCGGTCGATGTTGTCGATCTGCCCGTCGCAGTTGTCGTCCAGCCCGTTGCAGGTCTCCTGGGGCGACGGCGGGTCGAAGCACTCGGTGCCCACCCCGCTCACCGAGCAAACCTTGCGGCCGGGGCAGTTGTCGCCGCTCGTCTCGCAGGAGGTGCCCAGGTCCTGGAAGTCCTCGTCGGTGTCCCCGTCGCAGTTGTTGTCGCGGTCGTCGCAGGCCTCGGTCCAGGAGCGGTCGTCGCTGCCGCCGGGCATGGTCGAGCACAGGGCCGCCTCCAGGCCCAGGCATTCGCACACCCCGGGGACCACGCCGCAGTAGCCCTCGCCGATGCAGTCCTGGCCGACCAGCGGGCTGCCGTCCGCGCCCGGGCAGTGGAAGTCCTCGTCGGTCTCGCCGTCGCAGTCGTTGTCCAGCCCGTCACAGGTCTCGGAGTGCGGGACGAAGTCGCTGCCGCCCGGGTTGGTCGAGCAGCGCACGTTGACCTCCCCGGCGCACTCGACCCGGCCCTGGCCGCCCTCGCAGCCGCCGAGGCCGACGCAGGACACGCCCACCCCGAAGTCCTCGTCGACCAGCCCGTCGCAGTCGTCGTCGAGCGAGTTGCAGCTCTCGAGCAGATCGGTCACCCGCTCGGCCCCGCATTCGAGCCCTTGCTGCGCGCCGTCGCAGGCCCACACCCCGTTGGCGCAGCGATCGCTGTCCGGCCCGTCGCAGGCCGTGTCCACCTCCGGGAAGTCCTCGTCCGTCTCGCCGTCGCAGTCGTCGTCGAGCGCGTTGCAGGCCTCCGGGCCCGAGCCGTCCAGGCTCGAACCCGGCGCGGTGCTGCAGCGCATGCTCCACCCGTCGGCGCACTCAATCACGCCCTGGCCGCACTCGCCCGGCACCTCGCAGCGGCTGCCCAGATCGAACCCGTCGTCGGTCTCCCCGTCGCAGTCGTCGTCCAGGCCGTTGCAGCCCTCCTCGGCGGCGGGCACCACGCCGTTGACGCACTCGCTGTAGCGGCCGTCCACGCAGCGCTGCACCCCGGCCCGGCAGGGGGCCTGGTCCAGGCCGCAGGGGACCTCTTCCTCGGGGTGGCAGGGGCAGACCTCGTCCACCAGCCCGTCGCAGTCGTTGTCCAGCCCGTCGCAGCGCTCGGGCACGGGGCCCTGGCCCGAGCAGGCGCCCCAGCGCCCCCCCGAGCAGGTCATGGTGCCCGCGCCGCACTCCCCCAGATCGGTCCCGCAGCGGCGGCTGTCGGCCTGCTCGCAGGCCGGGCAGCCCTCGTCGGTCTCCAGGTCGCAGTCGTTGTCCACGCCGTCGCACACCTCGTGCGCCAGCGGCCGCAGCGTGCGATCGAAGTCGTCGCAGTCCTCGGCCACCGGGCTGCCGTCGGCGTCCCGATCGTTCGCGTCGATCACCACCTGGCAAGCCCCGTCGAAGCAGGCCTCGACCTCCGGGTTGCAGGCCGGGGAGCAGGAGCCAGGCTGGCGCAGGGTGCAGATGTTCGACACGCACACCAGGCCGAGCATGCAGTCCTCGGTGCGCTCGCAGAAGGCGCCCTGCTGGCTGGCCTCGTCGCCGCACCCGGCCAGCCAGAGCGCCACCAGCCCCCACATCGCCAGAGTTCGAGACATCGGGTCCTCCTTGCCGCCTGCGACATCTGCCCGGGAACGTACGCAGGCTAGCACACGCGCGGGCAGGGCGAAACTGGGTCCTGGCTCAGGGCTGTGGCAGGACGTACAGCAGGAAGCAGAAGAAGTGACAGGCGCTCCCGGCCAGCACGAACAGGTGCCAGATGGCGTGGTGGTAGGGCAGCCTGCGGGCCAGGTAGAAGGCCACCCCGCCGGTGTAGGCGAGGCCCCCGGCGGCCAGCCAGGCGAGCCCGCCCCAGGGCAGCGCCTCGACGAGCGGCCTGGTGGCCACCACCGCCAGCCAGCCCATGCCCACGTAAGTGGCGACCGTGAGCCAGCGCAGGCGGTCCATGAAGAACACCTCGAACACGATGCCGGCGGCAGCCAGCCCCCAGATGAGCCCGAACAGGGTCCAGCCCCAGCCGCCCCCCAGGACGACCAGGCTGACCGGGGTGTAGGTGCCGGCGATCAGCAGGAAGATGGCCGTGTGGTCCAGCACCCGGAACAGGCGCTTGAGGCGCGGGGCGCGAAAGGCGTGGTAGAACGTCGAGGCCAGGTAGAGCGAGACCAGGGTGGCGCCGTAGATGCTGAAGCTGACCACCCGCCAGGCGTCCCCGCGCAGCCCGGAGAAGGTGACCAGGACCGCCAGCCCGGCCACGGCCAGCCCCGCCCCCAGCCCGTGGGTGAGGCTGTTGGCCACCTCCTCGGCCGGGGTGTACCGCGTGCCTTCCGCCTTCGCCTGGTCGCCCACGGCCTGCCTCCATTCACCCCGCCCCCTATACTGTCTCCGCCCCTGTCGGGCAAGGCCCATCGGCTTGACACCACCGCGGCCAGCCGATAGGGTCCGGGGCGATGAAATTCGTCCGTTTCGCACTCGCCCTGGCGGTGGCGCTCGGGGCCGGCGGCTGCACGGGGATGGTGGCCGACCTGGCGGGGGACGCCCTATCCGGGGGCGGGCAGACCTTCGCTTCCGACGACGACCCGGAGCTGGTGCGGGACGCCCTGCCCTTCGCCCTGAAGACCATGGAGGGCCTGCTCGAGGGCTCGCCGGAGAACGAGGAGCTGCTGCTGTCCCTGGCCTCCGGCTTCGCCCAGTACGCCTACGCCTTCGTCCAGGCCGACGCCGAGGCGCTGGATCCGGCCGACCCCAAGGCCGCGAAGAGGGTCTTCTCCCGCGCGGCCCGGCTGTTCGCCCGCGCGCGCCGCTACGGCCTGCGCGGGCTCGAGGCGCGGCACCCGGGCTTCAGCGAGGAGTTCGGCCGCGCCCGCGAGGCGGCGCTCGCCCGGCTGGACACCGAGGACGTGCCGTACCTGTACTGGACGGCCGCCGCCTGGGCCGCCCAGATCTCGGTCTCCAAGACCGAGATGAACCTGGTCGGAGAGCTGGCCCCCATGGAGGCGCTCATGAACCGGGCGCTCGCGCTGGACGAGGCCTTCGACGGCGGGGCGATCCACGAGTTCTTCATCAGCTACGACGGTGGGCGCGGCGAGTCCTCGGGCGGCAGCGTGGCGCGCGCCCGGGCGCACTTCGAGCGCGCCCGGGAGCTCAGCCAGGGCCAGAAACTGGGGCCGCTGGTGACCTGGGCCGAGGTCGTCTCGGTCCAGGCCCAGGACCGCAAGCGCTTCGACGAGCTGCTCGACCAGGTGCTGGCCTTCGACGCCGACCAGGCGCCCCGTTACCGGCTGGCCAACCTGCTGGCCCAGCAGCGCGCGCGGCGTCTGAGAGAGCGCGCCAGCGATCTCTTCCTGGAGGAGTGAGCACCATGCGGCAGACCACGATCGGGTTGCTTTTCCTCGTCGCGCTCGGGCTCCCGGCCAGCGTGGTGGCCGGGGACAAGGTGACCCTCAAGCTCGGCACCCTGGCGCCCGACGGCTCATCCTGGCACCAGCTGCTCAAGGAGATGGCCGCCGAGTGGGCCCAGGCCTCGGGCGGCACGGTGGTGGTCAAGATCTACGCGGGCGGAGTGGCGGGCAACGAGGGCGACATGGCCCGCAAGCTGCGCATCGGGCAGCTCCAGGCCGCGGCCATCAGCGCGGTCGGCCTGGCCGACATCTACACCGGGCCGCAGGCCATCTCCTGCCCCGGGCTCATCGCGGACGACGAGGAGTGGAAGTACGTCTTCCCCCGGGCCACGCCGGCCTGGGAGCGGGTGATGGAGCAGAAGGGCTACGTGGTGCTGATGTGGGGCGACACCGGCTGGGTGCACCTGTTCCTCAAGAACCCGGTCAGGAGCCCGGCCGAGCTGGCCGGGCTGAAGGTCTTCGCCTGGGCCGGCGACCCGTCCTCGACCGCCGCCTTCGAGCTGGCCGGGTTCCAGCCGGTGGTGCTGTCGGCCACCGACATCCTGCCCTCCCTGTCCACCGGCATGATCGTGGGCTTCTCCGCCACGCCGGCCATGGCCCTGGGCGCGCGCTGGTACGAGAGCGCGCCCCACATGACCTCGACCGCCTGGGGCCACCTGCCCGGCGCGACCATCGTCTCGCGCGCGGCCTGGGAGAAGATCCCCGAGGCCACCCGCGCCCGGCTGCTCGAGATCGCCGGGGTCTACAGCGTGCGGGTGAACGACGAGGTCACCCGCATGCAGACCGACGCCATCGCCGCCATGAAGAAGAACGGGTTGACCGTTCTCGAGTTCGACGCCGCCGGCCGGGCCGCGTGGCAGGCGCTGTGCGAGCGCACCTGGCCGGCCGTGCGCGGCGGGGTGGTCACCCCCGAGGACTTCGACGCGGTCAAGCGCATCCGCGACGAGTACCGCGCCCAGAAAGCCAAGCAACCCTGAGAGGCTGGCCCTTGGCCGAGAAGAGCGACAGGCCGGACGCGCCGGCCCCCGCGTGGCTGGCCAGGCTCCTGCGCATCGGCGGGCACGCCGAGCGCACCCTGGTCATCAGCGTGCTGGCGCTGATGACGCTCCTGCCCGCGCTCGAGATCGTCGCCCGGCTCGTGTTCCACGCGGGCATCCCCGGCTCGCTGCTGTACACCCAGCACCTGACCCTGTGGGCGGCCTTCCTGGGCGCGCTGCTGGCCACGGCCGGGCCGGGCAAGCACCTGGCCATGCGCACCGGCAACATCCTCAAGGGCAAGAAGCTGCAGCGGGCGGGCAAGATCTACGTGGCGGCCCTGAGCGCGGCGGTGGCGGGCCTGGTCGGCTACGCCAGCGTGCTGCTGGTGCGGGCCGACGCCTCCGAGCCGCGCTACCTGCCCGGCGGCCTGCCCGAGTGGCTGAGCGAGCTGGTCATGCCGGTGGCGCTCTTCCTGATGGCGCTGCGCTTCGTCTGGAGCGCCGGCCAGGGCTGGCGCGGCAAGCTCCTGGCCGGCGGCCTGGCGGCGGCCACCTGCCTGGGGCTGGCCTTCTCGGAGAACCTGGCGGAGGGCCTGATCTGGCCGGGCGCGGGTGTGTTCCTGGTCGGTCTGTTCCTCGGCGCGCCGGTGTTCGTGGCCATGGCCGGGCTGGCGCTGCTGCTGTTCTTCGCCGCCGGCACGCCCGTCGCGGCCGTGCCCGCCGAGACCTACCGGCTGGTGGCCTCCGCCTCCCTGCCGGCGGTGCCGCTGCTGACCGTGGCCGGCTTCGTGCTGGCCGCCGGCGGCGCCCCCCGGCGCCTGCTGCGCCTGGCGCGCGCGGTGGGCGGCTGGCTGCCGGGCGGACTGGCGGTGATCGTGTGCGGCGTGTGCGCGGGCTTCACCGCCTTCACCGGCGGCAGCGGGGTCACCATCCTGGCCATCGGCGGCCTGTTCCTGCCCATGCTGATCACCGAGCGCTACCCCGAGGGCTTCAGCCTGGGCCTGGTGACCTGCTCCGGCTCGCTCGGCCTGCTGCTGCCGCCCAGCCTGCCGGTCATCCTGTACGCCGTGGTGGCCGGGGCCAGCGTCGAGGATCTGTTCATCGCCGGGCTGCTGCCGGGCGTGCTGCTCATCCTGGTGGTGGCCGTCTTCGGGGTGATCGTCGGCCTCCGCAGCCACGCCCCGCGCCAGGCCTTCTCCCCGCTCGAGCTGCTGAGGGCCCTGTGGGAGTCCAAGTGGGAGCTGCTGATCCCCGTGCTGGTGCTGGTGTCGGTGCTGACCGGGGTGGCCACCATCGTCGAGGCCGCGGCCCTGGCGGTGATCCTGGCCGTGGCCTCGCAGTCGCTGGTGTTCCACGACCTGCACCCCACGCGCGACCTGCCCCGGGTGGTGACCGACGGGGCGACCCTGGTGGGCGCGGTGCTTATCCTGCTGGGCATGGCCATGGGGCTGACCAGCTACCTGGTCGAGGCGGAGATCCCCTCGGCCCTGCTCACCTGGACGCGCGCCCACATCGAGTCGCCGGTGGTGTTTTTGCTGGTGCTGAACGGGGCGCTGCTGGTGCTGGGCAGCGTGCTGGAGATCTACTCGGCCATCGTCATCCTGGCGCCGCTGCTCGCCCCGCTCGCCCCCGCCTACGGCATCGACCCGCTGCACCTGGGCATCGTCTTCCTGGCGAATCTGGAGCTGGGGTTCCTGTTCCCGCCCATGGGGCTGAACCTGATCCTGTCCTCCACGCGCTTCGGCCAGCCGCTGGCGAGGCTCTACAAGGTCACCCTGCCCTTCTTGCTGATCAGCGCGGTGGGGCTCTTGCTGGTCACCTACCTGCCCGCCATGACCACGGGCTTCCTGGCCTGGTGGAAGGGCCCCTGAGGAGAACCCATGAGTGAGCTGGAGACCGGTCCTGGCGCCGAGCTGCCGGTGCCCCTGCCCGACCTGCCGGTGGTGGAGGAGATGCAGCTCGGCATCGTCACCCGCTTCGCCGACGTGAAGCTGCAGAAGGCCCAGGGCAAGCCCGCGGTCTACTGCTCGGTGCTCATGCCCAAGGAGATCCTGCTGGCCATGGACGTGGCCACGGTCTACTCGGACATGCTGGGCGCCTACGCCTCGATCATGGGCATGAGCGAGAAGTACTGCCAGGCGGCCGAGGAGGCCGGCCTGTCGCGCGACGTGTGCGCGGTGCACCGCTGCACGGTCGGGGTGGCCAACGCGGCCCAGCGCGACGACTTCTTCGAGATGGCCTTCGCCGTGCCCGATCTGGTGATCGGCTCCAACTACCCCTGCATGTCGGAGTCCAAGTCGTTCCTGCAGGTGGTGGACCGCTACAAGACGCCCTACTACTTCCTGGACGCGCCCATCAACCAGTGGGGCCAGGACGTCCCCCAGCACGTGATCGACTACTACGTGCTGCAGCTCCAGGGCATGATCGACTTCCTGGTGGCGCACGGCCACACCTTCGACCTCGACCGGCTCAAGGAGGAGGTGGCCTTCACCAAGCGGCTCAACACGCTGCTGCAGGAGGTGGACCTCTACAAGCGGGCCGTGCCCACGCCGCTGCGGGCCTACGACAACGTGATCGCCACCACCGCGCCCATCGCGCTCTCGAAGGAGGCCCGCACCCTGGCCATCTTCGAGCGCTACCGCGACGAGCTCAAGGCGCGCGTGGCGCGGGGCTTCGGCGTGGTGCCCGAGGAGAAGCTCAGGCTCATGTGGGTCGGCATGCCGCCGCTGTGCGACTTCAAGCTGCTGAACTACCCGGAGGCGCACGGCGCGGTGGTGGCCAAGAGCATGCTCGAGTTCCTGACCGGCTTCACCCTCGATCCGGCGCTCATGGACCCCGACAAGCCGCTCGAGTCCATCGCCCGGGCCCAGCTCGTCAGCCCGGCCAACCCGCTGTACAAGTCGGTCATTGACTACCTGGTGAACGCCACCCGGGACTACCGTATCGACGGGGTGATCTCCGTGGTCAAGCGCTCGTGCGGCTTCCTGCCCGGCATGCAACGCCTCACCAAGGAGGCCATCCTCGAGGCCACCGGGGTGCCGTCCCTGGTGTTCGACATGGACGGGGTGGACGTGCGCGAGTACGACCCGGCCGCCACCAAGGCCAACCTCGACGCCTTCATCGAGACCCTGCTGGCCAGGAAGAAGAGGGGGGCCTGACATGGGCGCCGCACCCCAGAGCGCGCTCGCGAGCCTGCAGGCGCTGGCGCGCGATCCCTCCCGGGCCGCCCGCGATGCCAGGGCCCGGGGCCAGAAGGTGGTCGGCACGCGCTGCATGTTCGTGCCCGAGGAGCTCGTCTCCGCCGCCGGCATGCTGCCCTTCCCGCTGTACGGCACGCCGGAGCCGGTCGGGCCGGCCGACTCCTACTTCCAGTCCTGCACCTGCGAGTTCGTGCGCAACGTGTTCGACCAGGCCCTGGCCGGCAGGCTCGAGTTCCTGGACGGGCTGGCGCTGGCCAACACCTGCGACGTGATCCGCCGACTGACCGACATCTGGCGGAAGTACCTCCCGCGCGTCCCGGTGAGCCTGCTGGTCAACCCCCAGAAGCTCATGGACGAGCGCAACCGGGACTACTACCTGGCCGAGCTGCGCCGGTTCCGGGGCGAGCTGGAGGCCCTGTCCGGGCAGCGGATCACCGACGCGCGGCTGCAGGAGGCCATCGCGCAGCACAACCGGACGCGGGAGCTCCTGCGCGAGCTGTACACGCTCCGCCGGGCCGAGCACCCGCCGCTCACCGGGGCGGAGGCGCTGGACGTGTGCCAGGCGGTCTCCTGCCTGCCCAGGGACCAGGCCAACCCGCTGCTCGAGCGCCTGTTCGCCGAGCTCGCGGCGCGCCAGGTCACGCCCAGGACCGGCCCGCGCGTGCTGGTGACCGGCAGCATCCTCGACCACCCAGCCCTGCTGCGCATGATCGAGGAGGAGGGCGGCCAGGTGGTGGCCGATGATCTGTGCACCACCACCCGCACCTTCTGGCAGCGGATCGAGCCGGACGCCGATCCCCTGGTGGCCATCTGGCGGCACCAGAACCGGCGGCCGCTGTGCGCCTGCATGCACCCGACCGAGGCGCGCTTCGACTACCTGCGCGAGCTGGTGGAGACCTTCCGGGTCCAGGCGGTCATCTACTTCAACCTCAAGTACTGCCACCCGTTCCTGTACGAGGCGCCTCTCTACAAGGCGGCGCTGACGGAGCGCGGCGTCCCCACCATGGTGCTCGAGGTGGGCCACGACCAGTCGGGGCACGGCCAGCTCCGCACACGCATCCAGGCCTTCCTGGAGATGCTGGAGCTGTGATGGCGAGCGCGAACCGACCGACCGCGGGCCTGGACGTGGGCGCCCTGTGGACCAAGGCGGCGGTGTGCCGGGACGGGGCGCTGGTGGCCTCGCGCGTGGCGCCGACCGGCTGTGAGGCCGGCGAGACGGCCGCGCAGGTGCTGGCCGAGGCGCTGGCGGCCTGCGGCCTGCGCGCGGAGGAGCTCGCGGGGCTGGTGGCCACCGGCGCCGGCAAGGCCGAGGTCGAGCGCGCCACCGGCCGGGCCAGCGAGGTGCTGTGCGCCGCCCGGGGCGCCCAGGCCGTGCACCCGGGCGCCCGCGGGGTGCTCGATCTCGGAGGCGAGAGCACCCGCGCGCTCCGGCTCGATGCGCAGGGGGCGGTGGCCGACTTCGCGCTGAACGACAAGTGCGCGGCCGGGACCGGGGTGTTCCTGGACGCCATGGCCCGGCTGATGGGGGTGGCCATCGAGCAGATGGGCCCGCTGTCGCTGACCGCCGAGGCGGACGTGGCCATCACCTCGATGTGCGTGGCCTTCGCCGAGAGCGAGGTGGTCTCCCAGGTCCACCGCCAGACCCCGAAGCGCGATATCGTCAAGGGCATCCACAAGTCCATCGCCACCCGGGTGTTCGGCCTGCTCCAGCGCGTGGACCTCGGGCCCGAGGTCCTGGCCATCGGCGGCCTGGCGCGCAACGTCGGCATCACCACCTGCCTGCAGGAGCTGACGGGGCACGCGCTGCTCCTGCCCCCGGAGCCCCAGCTCGTCTCGGCCCTCGGGGCCGCGCTCCTGGCCGGTGAGCAGGAGGTCAGGCCGTGATCACCCTGGGGGTCGACATCGGCTCGCTGACCGGCAAGGCGCTGGTGCTCGAGGACGACACCATCCGGGCCTGGGAGCTCATCCCGACGGGACCCGACAGCGTGGAGACGGGCACCGAGGTGACGCGGCGGGCGCTGGCCAAGGCCCACCTGCGGCTCGAGGACATGGAGTTCATCGTGTCCACGGGCTACGGCCGGATCGTCATCCCCTTCGCCCACAAGAACGTGAGCGAGATCTCCTGCCACGCCAAGGGAGCCCACTGGTTCTTCCCGCAGGCCCGCACCATCCTCGACATGGGCGGCCAGGACTGCAAGGCCATCCGCTGCGATGAGCACGGCAAGGTGAGCGACTTCGTGATGAACGACAAGTGCGCCGCCGGCGCCGGCCGCTCCATGGGCATCGTGTCCGGCTTCGTGGACGTGCCCCTGGAGGAGATCGGCGCCCTGTCCCTGCAGGCGGCGCAAGCCGTGCCCATCAGCTCGACCTGCGTGGTGTTCGCCCGCTCCGAGATCCTGGCCCACCTGCGCAGGGGCGTGCCCAAGAGCGAGATCCTGGCCGGGGCCTGCGAGGCGCTGGTCAGCCGGGTGAAGGGGCTGCTGAAGCGGGTGGGCACCGCGCCCGAGTTCGTCATCTCGGGCGGGATCGCCAAGAACGTGGGCGTGGTCAAGCGCCTGGAGAGCCAGCTCGAGCTCGAGGCCCACATCGCCTTCGAGCCGCAGATCGTGGGCGCGCTCGGGGCCGCCCTGTTCGGGCGGGAGATCCTGACCAAGCGCGCCGGCCAGGCCGCGGCCAGGCCCTAGGGGGAGACCGCCATCAAGGCCAACTACGGCTACGCGGACGGCTCGGGCGAGTACTACCTGAGCGTGGACACGGACCTCTGCGACGGCTGCGGCCTGTGCGTGGCCGCCTGCCCGCGGGGGGTGCTGGCCGTCGAGCCGGACGACTACGACGAGCCGAAGGCGGTGGTCAGGGTCGAGCTGCGCAAGACCCTGTCCGAGGCCTGCCTGGGCTTCCACAGGAAGTGCGGCGCGCGGACCCCCAACTGCCAGGGCGTCTGCCGCCCGGGCGCCATCCGCCACTCGTGGTAGGCGCCCGCTACTTCGAGAAGATCGTGTTCATCTTGATGGCCAGGGCCATGTCGCCCTTGAGCTTCAGCCGGCCCGTCATGAAGGCGAGCTGGCCGTTGAGCTTGCCGCTGGCCATGTCCAGGTAGTCCTGGGCGGTCATCCTCACCGTGATGCTGGGAGACGGGTGCAGCCCCTTGCTCACGCAGCAGGCGCAGTCCTTGACCTCGGCCCACCACTGGCCGCCGCCGTCGCCGCTGAGGTCGAACTGGTAGATGGCCGTGATCCCGGCGGCCTTGTCCTTGATCAGCTTGCCGGGCATGGCGTCGAAGGTCTCCTGGACCGTGGGCATGGCGGGCTCCTTTCGGTGCGGCCTTGGAGGCGCGCCGTGCTAGGATACCCGAGTCCCAGCTGACCGCAAGGACAGGAGCGTCCATGGCCGCCAGCAAGGTCCGGGAGTTCACCTGCGGCGTGATCCGCGAGCCGGTGCACATCCAGCTCAAGAACAAGCGCACCCCGGGCATGAGGAGCGCGGACAGGCTCTTCGTCCAGTGCGACCAGGCCGAGTGCCAGTACGTGGACGAGAACCGCCCGCCCTGCCCGCTCAGCCTGGGGATGTTCGAGGCCGAGATCAAGGCGCGCGAGGAGGCCGCGCGGCTGCGCAAGGAGCAGTCCGACCTCGGCTGAGCCGCCGATTGACCTCCCCCCCAGGGTCTGATACCTCGGAGTTGCTCCTGGTGTCTGGAGCCGGGGAGAGCGTGCATGCGAAGGCATCGTGTTCTGGCTGCGCTCCTGGCCGTCGGCCTGGCCGGCCTGGCCGGCTGCGAGCGCGAGGAGGAGGGCTGCGAGAACCGCTGCGCGCGCGAGGGCCTCACCCGCTGCGCCGGCACGGTGCTGCAGACCTGCCGCCTGGGCGGCGCGGGCTGCACGAGCTGGCGCGACACCACCTTCTGCGCCGACAGCGGTCGGGACTGCAGCGACGCGAGCGGCGCGGCCGCCTGCGTGGCGGAGTGCGTCCCGGACTGCGCGGGGAAGACCTGCGGCCAGGACGGCTGCGGCGGGAGCTGCGGGAGCTGCACGCCGCCCGAGACCTGCGGCGGCGGGGGGACGGACTCCGCGTGCGGCTGCAGGCCGGACTGCGCCGGCAAGCTGTGCGGGGACGACGGCTGCGGGGGGTCCTGCGGCGCCTGCACCGCGACCGAGGTGTGCACCTGGTTCCACGCGTGCTGCACCCCGGACTGCGCCGGCAAGGAGTGCGGGTACGACCGCTGCGGGCTGAGCTGCGGGACCTGCCTCGCGCCCGAGGAGTGCTGGAACGACCACCAGTGCTGCGAGCCGGACTGCGCCGGCAGGTGCTCCGGCCCGAACGGCTGCGGAGGCACTTGCCCGGACCGCTGCCTGGCGCCCGAGACGTGCGGCGGCGGCGGCGCGCCGGACGTGTGCGGCTGCACGCCCGCGACCTGCGCCGGGCAGGGCTGGGACTGCGGCCTGAGCGTGGACGGCTGCGGAGACGTCCTGGACTGCGGGACCTGCGCCGTGCCCGGAAGCTGCGGCCTGGGGCTCGATCCGAACACCTGCTGCGTCCCCACCACCTGCGAGCTTCAAGGCCTGGAGTGCGGCCAGTCCCCCGACGGCTGCGGCGGCACGCTGGACTGCGGAACGTGCGCCGGCCAGGACGTCTGCGGCGGGGGTGGCATCCCGAAGATGTGCGGCCAGGACACGTGCGCGCCGGCCACCTGCGAGGCCCTGGGCAGGGACTGCGGGGAGGTGTCCGACGGCTGCAGCGAGCTCGTGGCCTGCGGCGACTGCGACGCGCCCGCGGTGTGCGGCGGGGGCGGGCTGGCCGGGGTGTGCGGCGCGCCGGCGTGCAGCGTGGACCGCTGGTGCCAGGACTTCACCGGCAGCCTCGGCTTCACCGGGATCTGGGGCAGCGGGCCGGAGGACGTGCTCGCGGCCGGCCCCGGCGGCATGCTGCGCTTCGATGGCTCGCGCTGGGCGAGCGTGGAGGGCGTCCGGGGGCGTTGCTTCGCCGGCACCCTCTCGGGCAGCGGCCCCGGCGACGCCTGGGCGATCGGGACCTCGTGCGGCGACGTGACCTCCTGGAGCGTCCTGCACCGGACGGGGGGCGCGTGGGTGACCGTCCTGCCGTACGGCGCCGAGCGGTTCTCGGCCACCTGGGCGGCCGACGCCGGGCACGCCTGGCTGGTCGGCCAGCGGATCTGGCACTGGAACGGCAGCCTGTGGTCGCCCGTGCCGGGTACGGACGTGATGCTCTCCAGCCTGTGGGGCTCGGGGCCGGAGGACGTGTGGGGGATCGGCGGCCAGTCCGAGGCCTTCCTGCACTGGGACGGACACGCCTGGCTGAGCGTCTCGCCAGGGACCACCAGCCGGCTGTCCAGCCTGTGGGGCAGCGGGCCGGACGACATCTGGGCTGTGGGCCGGGAGGGGACCATCCTGCACTGGGACGGGGCCGCCTGGTCGCCCTCGCCGAGCAACACCACCGACAGCCTGAGCGGGGTGTGGGGCAGCGGGCCCCAGGACGTCTGGGCGGTCGGCAGCAACGGCGCCATCGTCCACTGGGACGGGACCGCCTGGTCGCCCAAGGCCAGCGGCACCACCCAGCGGCTGCGCGCGGTCTGGGGCACCGGCCCGGGCCAGGTCTGGGCCGTCGGGGACGGCGGCACGATCCTGCGTTACCGCCCGTGATCTCGCGCCGAAGGCCGCGTACGTTCAGGGGGTGAGGGCATGCGACGCATCTGGCTGGCGCTGGCCGTGCTCGTCTTCTTCCACGCCGTCCCGTCCGCCCGGGCCGAGCCTCGCCTGGACGAGGTGAAGCGCGTGCTGCTGTCCGGGGATCTCGCCAGGGCGGCGGCCCTGGCCGAGGAGCTGGCCCGGGCCGAGCCGGAGCTGCGCGAGGCCTGGGAGATCGTCGCGGCCTGCAGGCAGGTGCTGGACGGCGCGGTCCCGCCCGAGGTCCAGCAGCGGCTCGCCTGGAGGCCCCCGACGCCGCGGGCTCCCCAGCAGGGCGAGCGGTGGCACGTGGCCGCGACCTCGCTGCGCCTCAGGCTGCGGGCCAACCCCGGGGCCGACGTCGTGGCCAGCGTGCCCATCAACACCCCGGTGAACGTGAGCAGCGTGTACCGCGACTGGGTCGAGGTGAGCGCCCAGCGGCCGCCGTCCCTGGCGCTCCGCTTCACCGCCCCGCCGGCCGAGGCCCAGGGGACGGTCCTGGGCTGGGTGCCGTGGCGGTACCTCAGCCCCGCCCCCCTGGAGAAGGCCGCGCTCGTGGCGAACGCCGCGCTGCTCGAGAAGCAGGGCTTCCCGGCCGAGGCGCTGGTGCAGCTCGAGCGCGCCTCCGCCCTGGACCCGCTCGACCGCCCACTCCTGCTGGAGAAGGCCCGGCTGGCCGTGGCCGCGCACCAGTACGAGACCGCGGTCCGGGCCGTGCAGGCCGCGGATCCCATGGCCGGGGCCGGGCTGGAGGACTGGGCCCAGACGGCCGAGGCGAGCGTGTTCCTCGCCTGCCGGGGCAACCGGGAGGCGATGCAGGCGCTCGACAGCGGCCTGCCGGACAAGCGCCTGGAGAAGGGGCCGACCAACGCCTGCGTGCGGCTGGCCGATCCCCTCGGTCCGTGCGTGCCGGCCGCGCCGTTCGCCGGCGCCCCGTTCGGTGCGGCGGAGGCCTGCAGCCCCGAGTACCGCGGCCCCCAGAGCGAGCGCGCCTGTCTGGCCAGCGTGGACGCCCAGCAGCGCAAGCACGAGCGGGAGAAGGAGAAGGTGGAGCGGGAGGCGAGCAGGTTCGCGGAGCGGCTGGCCTTCCTGCGCCGGGCATTTCCCACGCACGGCAGCGCGGTGCGCTTCACCTTCAGCCTGCCGCCCTCGCCGAACGGCGTCGGCAAGCGCCTGTTCGCCTACCGCCTGCCCTACAGCGCCTCCTCGTGCCAGGCCTCCTTCGTGGAGTTCGGCTGGGACAGGCTCGAGCTCTCGACCGGCGCGCTCGACCTTCCGGCCAGCGGCGGGCCGGTCTCGGTGTGGGTCGACATCGATCGACCGGTCTCGGCCGTGGTGGGCCTGGTCCAGGCCGAGAGCGCCGAGCAGGCCCGGGCCGCGGTGCTGGCCCTGAAGGCCGGCGCGCCGAGCGAGGATCCCTCCCGGGCCACCGAGGCGGGCCCGAAGCCGAACGTGGCGCTCCCCACCCCGTGCTGCCACTGCAGCGAGCCCGCCTACAAGTGGGAGTGAGCCGGCGTCGGGTTGGATTCGGCCGCGCCCCGGGCTAGGATGGCCGGACGGGCCCGGGCGACCGGCCCGCCCGAACCGACAGGGAGCGAAGATGAGCCTACCGACCACGCCCGCTGCGCCCGCCCCGGCCCGCGACCGGGCCGAGGCACCCGGCGACAGGCAAGACCCGGGCGACCTGCAGCGCGAGGTGGAGCGGCTGCGACGGCGCATCGCGGAGCTGGAGGGCAGCTCCGAGGCCAGGAACGAGGCGCTGGACAAGGTGAACGTGCGCTCGGACGTCCTGGCCGAGCGGGTGAAGGAGCTGAAGTGCCTCTACTCCATCTCGGCGCTGCTCAAGGGGCGACACAGCGACCTGGGCGAGATCCTGCAGAAGGCGGTCGAGGTCCTGCCCTCCGCCTGGCAGTACCCGGAGCGGGCCTGCGCCTGCATCACCCTGAAGAGCCGCAGGTACCAGTCCCAGAACTTCCGTGAGCCCCAGTGGCGGCAGCACGCCCACATCGTCGTGGACGGCGAGAGCGTCGGCCTGCTCGAGATCGGCTACACCGACGAGCTCGACGACGCGCGGGAGCCCGAGTTCCTCCCAGAGGAGCACCTGCTCCTGTCCTCCGTGGCCGCGCACCTGGCGGAGATCGTCTCGCTCAAGGAAGCCCAGAGCCAGCTCTCGACCTACCAGCAGCACCTGAGATCGCTGGCCTCGGAGCTGACGCTGGCCGAGGAGCGGGAGCGGCGGGCCCTGGCGCTCAGCCTCCACGACCGCATCGGCCAGGGCCTGGCCGTGGCCAAGCTCAAGCTGGAGTCGCTGACCCACGTGCTGCCGGCCGAGCACCACCAGCGGCTCGAGGACATCTCCGCGCTCATCAAGCAGATCGTCCAGGACACCCGCTCCCTGACCTTCGAGATCAGCCCGCCCATCCTGTACGAGCTCGGCCTGCAGCAGGCCATCGCCTGGCTCACCGACCACTTCACCCACCAGTTCGGGCTGCGGATGAGCGTCCGGGGCGACACCCGCATCGTCGAGCTGGTCGAGGGCGTGCGCGTCATGCTGTTCCGCTCCATCCAGGAGCTGCTCTCCAACGCGGTGAAGCACTCCAGGGCCACCCGCGTCACAGTGACCCTGCAGAACGATCTCGGCGAGCTCCACGCGCTGGTGGAGGACGACGGCGTCGGCTTCGACGCGGCCTCCCTCGGCGCCTACCCCTCCGCCGTCGGAGGCTTCGGCCTGTTCAGCATCCGGGAGCGCATCGGCCACCTGGGCGGCCGGGTGGCCATCGACTCCCGCCCCGGCCAGGGGACGAGGATCCGCATCTCGGTCCCCTGCGCCGACGCGGGCGGTGAAGAGACGGGGGCGAGCCCATGAAGATCCTGCTGGCGGACAACCACAAGCTCTTCTGCGAGGGCCTGCGCACCCTCTTCATGCAGCAGCCGGGTATGGAGATCGTGGGCGAGGCCAACAACGGACGGATGGCCGTCCGCCTCGCCCGGGAGCTGTCTCCGGACGTGGTGATCATGGACATCGGCATGCCCGAGCTGAACGGCATGGAGGCCACCCGCCAGATCCACGCGGAGATGCCAGGCATCAAGGTGGTCGCGGTGTCCATGCACGCCGATCGGCAGTACGTGGCCGGGATGCTGTCGGCCGGGGCCTCCGGCTACGTGGTCAAGGACAGCGCCTTCACCGAGCTGATCCAGGCCGTCCAGACCGTCAGGAACGGCGGCCGCTTCCTCAGCCCGGACATCGTCGGCGTCGTGGTCGAGGACTACGTGCAGCGCCTCGCCCCGGCGCCGGGCTCCGCGCTGGCGCGGCTGTCCGACCGCGAGCGGGAGGTGCTGCAGCTCCTGGCGGAGGGGGGGACGACCGCGTCCATCGCGCAGCGGCTGCACGTCAGCCGCAAGACCGTGGAGACCCACCGCAAGAACCTCATGCTCAAGCTGGAGCTCCACAGCGTGGCGGAGCTCACCAAGTTGGCCATCCGCGAGGGCATCACCTCCCTCGAGGGATCCGGCGGCAAGGCCGGCCGCTAGCCCGCACCGTCTGGACCGGAGCCCGCATGTCCCACGGACGCGACGATCGCTGGCAGCACCTGGTGTCGGGCGCCTTCCTGCTCGACGAGGCGGAGCCCCAGGCCGCCCTGCACGAGCTGCGCGCGTACCTCCACAGCGTGCTCGAGGTCTTCCCGCGCGGGCTCGAGCCACCCGAGGACTTCGAGGCCTACGCGGTCAGGCGGATGGCGGGCGCCATCCTGCGCGCCCTGGAGTCAGCCTCCCGGCGCGGAGGCGGCTAGGCGGCGGAGGACTGGTTGCGCCGGGTGTACCGGCGGTGGAACTCGCCCAGCCTGGCGACCAGCGCCTGGATCTCGCTCCTCGGCGGCAGGAAGGTCGTGCGGAAGTGCAGCGTGCCCGGCTGCTGCCCGAAGCCCGAGCCAGGCACCACGCAGATGCCCGTCTCCTCGAGCAGCGTCAGGCAGTACTGGGACTCCTGGCGGGCCGCGTAGCCCGCGCGCTCCTCCGCGGACATGGAGCGCAGATCGATGAAGGGGTCGCTGGGGAGCTCGAAGCGCACGAAGGCGTACATGGCCCCCTGGGGTTGCTCCACCGACATCCCCGGGATCCGGTTGATGCCCTGGCCTAGGATCTCGGCCTTCTTCTTGAGCTCTCCCAGGATGCCGTCCCGCTCGCGCACGTACTCCGCGTGGCTCTCGTCCCCGGGCCCGGGCGGGGCGACCATGGCGTAGGTGGCCAGCTGGCCCGGGATGTTGGCGCACAGGGCGATCGATTGCAGCTTGATGAGCTCCCGGTGGATGGCCGGGGGGATGTTGCGCATCTCGAGGTAGCCGCCCCGGTGGCCACACTCGCCCAGGAAGCCCTTGGAGACCGAGTGCAAGCTGAAGAGCGGCGTCTCCTCGTCCCCCATGGCGTGCATCACCTTGGCGAACGAGTGGAAGGCGCAGCCCTCGGCGTAGACGTTTTCCTGGTACACCTCGTCCGAGATGAGCACCAGCCCGTGGCGCCGCGCGAAGCCGATCACCATCTCGATGTTCTCGCGGCTCAGGACCGCCCCGGTGGGGTTCCCGGGGTTGATGACCACCAGCCCGACCGGGTGGATGCCGGCCTTCTCCGCGTCCTCCAGGCTCTGGGTGAGGATCGCCTCGCGGAGCTGCCAGTGATTCTCCTCGTCCAGGTGGTAGCCGATCCGCTGCCCGCCCAGGAGCGTCAGGCTGGCGCTGTAGAGCGGGTACTGGGGGATGGGGATCATGAAACCATCCTGCGGGGTCTTGACGAACGCGGTCAGCACGGCCTGGACGCCCTTGCTGGCGCCGTCGGTGAGGATGATCGAGGCCGGGTCGGCCGGGATACCGTCCCGGCGGGTGATGAACTCGGCCACGGCCTGGCGGATGAAGGGGATGCCGGGGCTCTGGCTGTAGGCGCCGGTCCCGTGGGGATGCTTCTCCAGGACGGTCCGGGCGCGGGCCACGATGTCCTTGGGGATGCGGGCGGTGACCGCCGGCTCGTCCAGGAGCGCGGGGACCTCCAGCAGGCTGAGGAGCTGGCGGAGGTAGGTCAGCGGTTTCTGTTTCAGCGCCTGGGGGTTGCCGATGTTGCAGTAGATGATCTTCTGGCCTTGTGCCTCGAGCTCCTGGGCGCGCTGCACGATCGGGCCGCGGACCGCGTACTCCGCCCGGAGCAACCTCTCGCTCAAGGCGTCGGTCGTGAGCCGGGCTGCCACGCCTGCTCGCGGGTGGCTGGGCTCTCCGGCGGTCCGGGGAGCGGAGACCTGCTCCTCCGACAGGCTCTCCAGCAGCTCGGTGACGGTCGCGTTCGCGTCGCCGAACAGGAGCAGCGTCGTGGCCTCGTCATAGAGAGGGTTCGGGACGCCGGAGTAGCCCGGCCGCTCGTCGAGGTTGCAGACCAGCACGTTCTTCGCCTCGTGGGCGTTCAGGATGGGCATCCCCGAGATGGGCGTGTCTGCCACGCGGATCGCGGCCGGATTGACGACGTCGCAGGCGCCGACGACGAGCACCGCGTCGGTGGCCGCGAACGAGCTGTTGACGTCGTCCATCTCCTTGAGCTTGTCGTAGTCCACGTCCGCCTCGGCCAGCAGCACGTTCATGTGGCCCGGCATGCGGCCCGCGACGGGGTGGATGGCGAAGGTCACGGTCTTGCCCAGCTCTTCCAGGCGCTTGGCCAGCGAGGCGACCTTGAATTGCGCGCGCGCCAGCGCCATGCCGTAGCCGGGGATGACGATGACGGACCTGGCCTCCCGCAGCACCTTCTTGGCCCGCTCCATGGCTCCAGCGGGTGTCGCCTCCACTTGCGCCTCGGCCGGCGCCGTGGCCGATGCGCCCGAGAGGCCCACGAGCAGCTCGGCGACGGTCGCGTTCGCGTCGCCGAACAGGAGCAGCGTCGCGGCCTCGTCATAGAGAGGGTTCGGGACGCCGGAGTAGCCCGGCCGCTCGTCGAGGTTGCAGACCAGCACGTTCTTCGCCTCGTGGGCGTTCAGGATGGGCATCCCCGAGATGGGCGTGTCTGCCACGCGGATCGCGGCCGGATTGACGACGTCGCAGGCGCCGACGACGAGCACCGCGTCGGTGGCCGCGAACGAGCTGTTGACGTCGTCCATCTCCTTGAGCTTGTCGTAGTCCACGTCCGCCTCGGCCAGCAGCACGTTCATGTGGCCCGGCATGCGGCCCGCGACGGGGTGGATGGCGAAGGTCACGGTCTTGCCCAGCTCCTCCATGCGCTTGGCCAGCGTGGCGACCTTGAATTGCGCGCGCGCCAGCGCCATGCCGTAGCCGGGGATGATGATGACGGACCTGGCCTCCCGCAGCACCTGCTTGGCCCGCTCCATCGGTCCGGCCTGGATGGTCTCCACCCGAACCGGAGCCTTCGCCGGCGGTTTCACTCCTGCGCTGGGCGCGCGGCCCATCTTCCCGCCGGCCAGGACCTTGACGAAGCTCCGGTTCATCGCCCTGCACATCACGGCCGTCAGGATCGAACCGGACGCGGCCACCGTGGCGCCGCACGCGATGAGCAGGCGATTCTGGATGATGACGCCGCAGAACGCGGCCGCCAGCCCCGCCGTGGCGTTGAGGAAGGAGATGAGGACCGGCATGTCCGCGCCGCCGATGCGGATGGAGAAGAAGAGGCCGAGGAGGACCGCGGCCACGAGCACGCCCACGAGCACGAACGGCAACGACGGGCCGCGCGTCATGGCGCCCAACACGCCGAGTCCGGCGATCGCCGTCAGGAGCGTCAGCAGGATCACCCCGTGGCCGGGAAGCACCGTCGGCGTCCCCTTGAGCTTGCCGGCGAGCTTTGCGCTCGCCACCATGCTGCCGCTGAAGGTGGCGGCCCCGATGACGAGGCCCAGGAGGCCCGAGACCTCCCCGACGATGGTTGGCGAGTCGCCGCGCGTGAGCTCGACGAACGCGATGGCGCAGGCAGCGATTCCACCCGCGCCGTGCTGGAACGCGACCATGGCGGGTATCTGGATCATGGTCACCCGCACCGCCACGAGGGTCCCGATCGCGCCTCCGACGACCATCGCGATGATCAGGATGGCTGGCTCCATGACCGCGTTGCGATACAGCACGATCGCCATGGCGAGCAGCAGCGCCAAGGCCGCCGCCGCGTTGCCGCGCCGGGCGCCTCGAGGCGTACGGAACATCGAGATGCCGATCACCAGGAGTACGATGATCGCCAGATCGATCAGGATTTGGGTCCAGTTATCCATGTTGAGCTCCATCGACGCGCACGAAGTGAACGAGCTCGTTCGCGCCTGCAGGCGTCATGACGCACGACCCGCGCCCTGCGCTCCCGACCCGCGATGGGTCTTGAACATCTTCGTCATCCGATCGGTGATCACGAAGCCCCCGACCAGATTGAAGGCCGCCGTGGCGAGCGCGATCGCCCCGATCACCACGTCGCCGACGCTCATGGTCACGGCGAACAGGAGGATGGCGCCGAGGATGGTCACGGCCGAGATGGCATTGGTCATGGACATCAACGGCGTGTGCAGCAGCGGCGGCACGCGCGAGATGAGCAGGTAACCGACGCCGAACGACACCGCGAAGACGACCAGCATCAATGCCAGCTCGGTCATGACCTTGTCCTCCGTTCACTCGGACCCGCGTTCAGTGCTCACCCATCGCGTCGAGGGCAGGCTGGAAGTGGATCTTGCCCTCCTTGGTGACGAGGGAGGCGCGCGCGATCTCGTCCGCGAGGTCCGCGGGCCCCGCGGCGTTCTTGAAGAGGTTCTCGATGTAGTAGAACATGTTGTGCGCGTACAGCCAGGTGGAGTGCATGGCCATGCGCCCGGGGATGTTCTGCAGGCCGCAGATGCACACGTCGTTCTGCACCACCTCCTGCCCGGCCTGCGTGAGCGCGCAGTTGCCGCCCTGATCGATGGACACGTCGATGATCACCGACCCGGGGCGCATGCGGGCCACGGCCTGCTTGGTGACGATGACCGGGGCCAGGGAGCCCGGCACCAGGGCCGAGAGGATGACGATGTCGGCCTCCGCGACCACTGGCTCGATGGCGGCCCGCTCCTTCTCCAGCCAGTCCTGCGGCAGCAGCTTGGCGTAGCCGCCCTCGGCGATGGCCAGCTCCTTCGGCACGTCGAAGCCCGCGACCTTGGCGCCGAGGCTGCCCGCCTCGGTGCGGGCCGCCTCGCGGATGTCCCAGGCCCGGACGACCGCGCCGAGGCGCTTGGCGGTGGCGACGGCCTGCAGCCCCACGACGCCCGTGCCCACGACCAGGACGGTCGCCGGCTTGATGGGCCCGATGGCGGTGCCGATCATCGGCAGGAAGCGCGGGAGGTGCTCGGCGGCGTCGAGTACCGCGCGGTACCCGGTGACCGTGCTCATGGAGGTGAGGGCGTCCATACGCTGCGCCCGCGAGATCCTGGGGATCCCGTCCATGGTGAACGAGGTGATCTTGCGATCGCGGAGCTTGCGCACGATGTCGTGGCTGCCGGGGGCGGCCGGGTGGAGGAAGGTCACCAGGGTGCAACCCTGGGGCATCATGTCCACCTCGTGCTTCTTCTTGGCCTCGTTGAAGACCGGCTGCTTGACCTTCAGGATGATGCCCGCCTTGGCGAACAGCTCCTCGGGGTCCTTCACGATGGTCGCGCCGGCCTTCTCGTACTCGGCGTCGGCGTAGAAGGCGCCCGCCCCGGCGCCGGCCTCCACGGCCACCTCGAAGCCCTTCTGGCGCAGCTTGACGACGGTCTCGGGGATGACGGCGACGCGCTTCTCGGCGTGGAGAATCTCCTTCGGGACGACGATCTGCATGACAGTGACCTCCTTCTCGGCGTGTGGTTTCAGGCGACAGCCTTGGGGTCCGTCCCCACCAGGCCACCGGTGATGCGGCTCAGGGCCTTCGAGAACTCTTCCTGGCTCGTGAACTCCCACTGGCGCTGCCAGATGCGGTGCGGGCTCTCCGCGCCCTTGTCCTTCAGGATCTGGCCACCCAGCTGCCACGGCGTGAGGTAGATGTGGTACAGGCAGTCCTGCGCCTTCTCGGACAACCGCGAGGCCCGCGCCAGCTGCTCCAGCCCCATGGCCACGGGGAACCCCGTCGTCGCGCGCAGATGGTACTCGGGGTTGGGCGTGCCCTCGGAGGGCTCTCCCTCGAACCAGTCCAGGGTCACCAGCACCGCGGAGCCGTCGTTCCAGATCGGGAGGACGCAGTGGGCCTGGACCCGCTTGCCGTCCACCTGCCCCGAGACCTCCGTGGCCACCGCGAGGATCGGCACCTTGGCCAGCGACTGGTTGGCGCCGTTGCCAGGGAGCTGCTGGAAGGCCTTGAGGCCGACGAGCTCCTGCCCCTGGTACACGGGGAACTTGATGATGTGCGGGAAGTTCCCGTCCGCGGCCTTCTGGGTGATCTCGCCGCTGAACGGTCCCACCACGAAGTCCTTGGTCCCGTTCGGGGGGATCTCGACCGGGATCGGCGAGCTGGACCAGATCGGGAAGTCGCACTGCGCGAGCTCGGCGTACTCCGTCTGGATGACCACGTCGCCAGCCTTGATGAGCAGGCTGGTAGAACTGCCCTGGCTCTTCTGGACCTTGGCTTCGATCGGGTTCGAGTTCATGGGGACACGCTCCTTTCGTGCTCTATCCATAGAGCCGCGGCCGCGATTCGGCCATCGGGGCAAGCCGGAATCTGCGGGTGGCAGAGCCGGAAAATGCGGTGCCCCTGAAGCGCAGCGGCAGGTCGGGATGCCCGAGCGGCGAAGGCCGAGATGGAGGGGCGGTCTCGGGCTTCGCCCTAGCCGGAATGGGGGCCGCTTCCCTTCCAGGGTCCGCGCGCGCTACCATCCAGGCCGGGCGAGGCACCGCCCGAACGGAGGTGGCCGGTGAAGGAGCGCTCCTGGTCGATCCTGGCATCCGGCCTGGCCCTGGGCTTGCTCACCTGCGCCTGCGACGGGGGGAGAGACGCTGCCTGCGACCAGGGCACGGAGCGGGTCTGCCTGTGCGCGGACGGCGCCGAGGGAACCCAGGCCTGCCTGGCGGACGGCTCGGGCTGGGAGGCCTGCGCGTGCTGCACGCCCGCCTGCGCCGGCAGGAGCTGCGGCCCGGACGGGTGCGGCGGCTCCTGCGGCGAGTGCACCGCCCCCGCGACCTGCACCGCGGAGGGGGCCTGCGAATGCGCGCCCGACTGCGCGGGCCGCGCCTGCGGCCTGGACCCGGTCTGCGGCGCTCCCTGCGGGACCTGCCTGGCGCCCGACAGCTGCGACGCCCTGGGCCAGTGCGGCTGCGACCCGGCCTGCGGCGCGCGGGTGTGCGGGCCCGATCCGGTCTGCGGGCAGAGCTGCGGCGGGTGCGACACCGCGGCCGGCGAGTGGTGCGACGTGGACGGCGCCTGCCAGACCGGCCCGTGCCAGCCCGACTGCGGCGATCGGGAGTGCGGCCCGGATCCCGTGTGCGGCACGCTCCACTGCGGCGCCTGCCCGGATCCGAACGGCTGCATCTGCCTGCCCACCGGCATGTGCGACTGCTGCGAGCCGGACTGCTCGGCGACCCAGTGCGGCCCGGATCCGGCCTGCGGGGTGCCCTGCGGCGACTGCCTGGGCTGCGACGGCCAGCCCGACCCCGGCCTGTGCGACCAGGGCCAGTGCGCGATCCTATGCTGCCCGGCCTGCGCCGGCAAGGGCTGCGGCCCCGACGGCTGCGGCGGCTCCTGTGGGACCTGCGCGGGCGCGGCCGAGGTGTGCCTCGTGGAGACGGGCCAGTGCGCCGAGGACCCGGCCTGGCCCATCGAGGCGGGCCGCGGGGTGGGCCCGGTCGACGTCAGCCTGTCGCTGGCGAGCTTCACCACGCTGGACCAGGTCCGGGCCGCCCTGTGGGAGGACGGCAGCCTGGTGCCCGACGCCACCTACACAATGAGCTTCCTCGGCGATCGCCTGTGGGTGGCCGGGATCGACGTGAACGGGAGCAAGAGCTTCGACGGCCCGGACCACGTCCTGTCGGTCATCGCCCGGCCCGGTCTGGACGCGCAGACGCCCCAGGGGCTGCGCGTGGGCTCGACGCAGGCGGAGGTGCGCGCGGGCCTCGGGGAGCCCGACCACTCCGAGGTGCTGGCGGCCTCGGAGGGTTTCGAGGGCGGCCGCGTGGACGAGTACTTCGGCCTGGGGCTGTTCGTGAACTACGGCCCCGACGATCTGGCCCGGGCCATCACCGTGACGCGGGTGTACAGCGCGCCGGACGGCAGCTTCGATCCGGTCGCGGGCACGCTGACCTACGGCGGCACGACCATCTACCTGGGCAACGGCCTCTCGACCGGGGACGCGCAGGCCGTGCACCGCGCCGCGGTGGGCGAGCCCGACTGGCCCTCGGGTTTCGAGCGGGTGGTCGAGACGGGCGGGGATCCGGTCAGCGTGCAGTTCTACGTGGACTCCTACCGCATCCAGGGGCTCGAGTTCATCGGGGTGGACACGGTGGCCGGGGTGTACGAGCGGGACAGGCTGGTCCTGGTCGCGCTGTATCCGTTCTACTACGGCCAGGCCGCCGACGGCCTGCGGATCGGCAGCCCCAAGTCCGCCCTGGACGCGGCCTACGGCGCGCCCACCGTCGTGCAGGATCCGGCCTGGACCGGGGTGCTGTACGTGTACACCGCCGGCACGCGCGAGCTGGGCGCGCTGTTCACCGACGACGGCCAGGACGCGGACGACACGGCGGTGATGCTGCTGCTCAACTACCAGTCGCCCTGAGCCCGGGCCCGCCCCCGTCAGTCCGAGGACGGTCTGCCCTCGGCGTACGAGGGGAACTCCGCGGCCTCCTCGAGCTCGAAGGTGTGCTTGCACCTGGGGCAGACGACGAGCAGCCCCTTCTCGGGCAGGTCCTCGGGCTTCAGCTCGAACACCTCGCCGCACAGCGGGCACTTGAGCGCGTCTCTCATCGGCTCCACCTCCGGGTTCGACCCTCCCAGGTCCACCTCCCAGTCGGCTCCGGCAGGCTCGTCGCGGCTCCGCAGACACCTCCGGGTCTGTGCGGTCACGGCCCCACATGCTCTGGTCGCGCGAACAGGGAAACGATAGCACGATCCGCCCGAAGTTTGAGGGCCGAGCGCCGGAGGGCCTGGCCCGGGGATCACCCCTGCCGCGCGCGGCCCAGCCCGAGCTTCTTCATCTTCGAGCGGAAGGTGCTCGCGTTCATCCCGGCCAGGTCCGCGGCCCCGCCCGCGCCCGCGACCCGCCCGCCCGCCGCGGCGAGCGCCCGGCGCAGGTAGTCCGCGGCCGCCTCGTCGAAGGTGGGCAGGTGTTCCCCGGCCGGCCGGGCCGGGCCGGGCTCGGCCGCGGCCGGGGCGGGCGCGCCGGCCACGCTCAAGTGGGGGAAGCGCAGCGGCTCGCTGCGGTAGAGGATGAGCGCGCGCTCGATCGCGTTCTGCAGCTCGCGCACGTTGCCCGGCCAGGGGTAGGCCACGAGCCGCGAGAGCTCCTCCCCGGGCAGGGCCGGCCGCGCTCCCAGGTTCATCTCGCGCGCCTTGCTCTCGATGAAGTGATGGGCGAGCAGGGGGATGTCCTCGCGCCGCTCGCGCAGGGGCGGGATCCGGATCGGGAACACGTCGAGCCGGAACCAGAGGTCCTCGCGGAACTCGCCCCGCCGCACCATCTCCGCCAGGTCGCGGTGGGTGGCCGCGATCAGGCGCACGTGGACGTGCAGGGTCTGGCTCCCGCCCGCCCGCTCGAACTCCCCGGTCTGCAGCACGCGCAGCAGCTTGATCTGGGCCGAGGGCGGCAGGTCGGCCACCTCGTCGAGGAACAGCGTCCCGCCGTCCGCGCGCTCGAAGCGGCCGCGCTTGGTCGCGACCGCGCCGGTGAAGGCCCCGCGCTCGTGGCCGAAGAGCTCGCTGTCCACCAGCGACTCGGCCAGCGCGCCGCAGTTCACCCCGATCATCGGCCCGGCCCGGCAGGCCGAGGCGCGGTGGATGGCCTGGGCGACCACCTCCTTGCCCGTGCCGGTCTCGCCCAGCAGCAGGACCGGCGCCGCGGTGCGCGCGACCTGGTAAGCCAGGGCCATCACCGGCCGGAGCCCGCACTCCGCGCCGATCACCACGTCCGAGCGCTGGATGTCCTGCTGCAGGGCGCGCTGGTCCTCGATCGCCCGGTCCTTGAGCCTGCGCAGTTCGAGGAAGCGCAGGGCGTTCGAGAGCGCGATGTTGATCGGCTCCTTGAGCAGCTCGAACAGCCGCTTGTGGTCCTCGTGGAAGGCGCCAGGCCGGTGGGCAACGGCCACGAGCCCGGCCAGGAGCTCCTTGTTGAGCAGGATCACGAACGACGAGTCGACCGGGAGGTCGGTCAGGTGGAGCAGCGCCACGGCCTCCTCCCGCTCGAGGTCCGGCGGCAGGCCGAGCCACACCGCGGGCCAGCGGTCGAGGCGGCTCATCTTGTCCATGACCCAGTCGGCCTTGCTGTCGGGCATGGCGAAGAGCTCGTCGTCCGGCTCCCCCACCAGGCCGCGCTCGTCCCCCGGACCACGGTCCGGATGGCTACCCGCTCGCCCGCGAGGTCGAGCCGGAACAGCGCCAGCTCGTCCAGCGGCATGAGCCCCCGGAGGTAGGCGAACGCGTCCAACAGGGCCTGGTCGATCTCGAGCGAGCCGGTGATCAGCACCGAGGCTTCGCGGAAGATCCGGTTCTCGTCGCTCAGCATGGCTACCTCGCGCGACGTGAAATAACGCGTCGCACGTCGGGGTTCAAGCGATATTTCGCGTTTTGGGCGCGAAATTTCGCGACGCCTCCGCAGCGAATGGAACATTTCAACAATGAATCAAGGGATTGACTCGGTGTTCCAAGATGGCCCGGTCCGTGCTTTGCGGGGCCCCCGGAGGTGCCACCCGTGTACGCGAAACGAACGCGCCTGGCAGCATGGGTCGGGGTCCTGCTGTGCCTCCCGTGGACCCTGGCCGCGGGAGAGACGAAGCGGCTCACCCTCGAGGAGGCGGTCTCGCTCGCCCTCGCGCAGAGCCCGCGCATGCGGTCGGCGCAGGCCGAGATCGACGCCGCCGACGCGGTCCGGAAGCAGGCCCGGGCGCACTTCGGCCCCATCCTCCAGTTCGAGACCCGCGCCCTGTGGTTCAGCGAGCCGCCGTCCCTGGGCGGCGGGGGCATGACCCCCGAGCAGCTCGCCGCGCTCCAGGCGCTGGCCGGCAGCGACCCCTTCGACAACGCGATGATCCAGTTCTTCCAGGACCTGCCGTCGATGTTCGAGAGCAAGGACTACGACGTGACCGTCACCGCGCGGATCGTCCAGCCGCTCTCCCAGCTCTACGCGGTCTACGTCGGCTACCGGGCGGGCGACCTCGGGGTGGAGGTGGCGAGCGTCGCGAGGCAGCGGCGGCGGGACGAGCTCGCCTACCAGGTCACCGAGGGCTGCCTGCGCCTGCTCCAGGCCCAGGCCGGGGTCCAGGCCCTCGAGGAGGCCACGAGGACCGTCGAGGCCCACGTCGCCCAGGCCCGCTCCTTCGTCGAGGTGGGCCTGATCGGGAAGCAGGACCTGCTCCAGGCCGAGGTTCGCCTGGCCGAGATCCGCGGCCAGCTCCTCAAGGTCCGGCACGGCGTCTCCCTCGCCGGCGCCGCCCTGGCGATGATGCTCGGCCTGCCCGCGGGCACGGCCGTGGAGGTCGTCGCCCCGGGCTTCGGGTTCGGCCCGGAGGAGAAGCTCGGGGTCGAGATGGCGCAGGCGATGGCGCTCACGCGCAGGCCCGAGCTCCAGGAGATCGCGCTGCGCCTCGAGCAGGCCGAGTACGGCAGGAAGCTGGCCATCTCCGGCTTCATCCCCCAGCTCAGCGCGCTGGCCATGTACCAGTACAACGAGGGCTCGCTCATGGCGCCGCCGCCCTGGACCCTCGGGTTGGCGCTGTCCTGGGACGTCTGGGAGTGGGGCGCCACCTACTACAAGGTGGAGGAGGCCGATGCGCACCTGGCCATGGCGCAGGCCGGCCGCGAGGAGGCCGAGCGGGGCATCCTGCTCGACGTCGAGCGGGCGTGGATGGGCACGCGCGAGGCGAAGGAGCTGATCGGCGTCACCGGCTCCGCCCTGGCCCACGCCGAGGAGCAGCTGCGCATCGAGCAGGACCGCTACGCGCAGCACGTGAACACCTCGACCGACGTGCTCGACGCCCAGACGCGCCTGACCCGCGCCCGGGTCGAGAGCGAGAGCGCAAGGTACGACTACCTCATCGCGGTGGCCGCGCTGGAGAAGGCCATCGGCTCCCTGGGCACGGAGGACTCCCATGACCACCCGTGAGATCGCGCGCGCCGCCGTCCGCTCCCTGCTGCTGATCGCCCTGGCCGCGGCCCTCGCCGCGTGCGCGAGCAAGGCGAGCCCGCCCTCCGCGGACGCCGGCCCGCGGGAGCGGCCGAAGACGGTGGAGCCCTGGACCGTGGCCGAGCAGGACTTCGAGCGCTCGATCGAGATCACCGCGGACGTGCTCCCGCGCAGCTCGGTGATCCTGTTCTCGAAGCTCCCCGGCGACGTCACCCGGGTCCACGTGGTCGAGGGCGATCGGGTGAAGGCGGGCCAGGCGCTCGTCGAGCTCGATCGGAGCGACTACCTGCTCGGGCTGCGCCAGGCCGAGGCCCAGCTCGCGGCCGCGAAGGCCGGCCTGAGCGTGGCCGACATCGGCGTCGGCACGGTGTCTAAGAAGTACGAGCGCTTCGCGGTCCTGCACCAGAACCAGTCCCTCTCGGACAACGAGTTCGAGGACATCTCGTCGGCCCGGGAGCAGGGCCTGGCCGGCCAGCAGGGCGCGCGCGCGCAGCTCGCGATGGCCGAGGTCGGTCTGGACGCGGCCCGGGTCAACCTCTCGCGGACGACCATCCGCGCGCCCTTCGACGGCGTGGTCGTCCAGCGCATGGTCGACGAGGGCACCCGCCTGCACGCCATGCCTCCCTCGCCGGTGGTGATGATCGCCGACCTCGATCGCGTCGAGGTGATCGGCTCGGTCGGCCAGCAGGACCTGCTCGGGATCGAGAGGGGTACGAAGGTCGAGATCGTCGTCGACGCGCTGAGCCCCGAGCCCATCCCGGCGACCGTCGACCGCCTCGAGCCGATGGTGGACCCGCGCACGCGCACCGCGAAGGTCAAGGTCTACATCGACAACCCGCCCTACCCCGGCCAGCCCGGGAAGAGGGTCCACCCGGGCATGAGCGCGCGGATGATCCTCCGCCTCGGCTCGCACAAGTCCCCCTGCGTCCCGGACGACGCGCTCGCGAAGCTCTCGGCGGCCGAGCGCAAGGCGGTCCTCTTCGTCCTCAAGAACGACCTGGCCGTGCGCCGGGAGGTCTCGCTCGGGGCCAGGAGCGGCGAGCTCCTGCAGATCCTCGAGGGGCTGTCGCCGGGCGAGGTGGTCGTCCGCGGTGGGCAGGCCAACCTCCAGGACGGCGATCGGGTGGTCGTGGCCAAGAAGGCCGGGGGCGCCCGATGAGCCTGCCCTCGTTCTCGGTGCGCCGGCCGGTCCTGGTCACCATGGTCTTCCTGGGGATCGTGGTGCTCGGGGTGATCACCTTCGTGCGCCTGCCCCTCGACATGTTCCCGGACATCGAGGCCCCGATGATCTCGCTCATCACCACCTGGAAGGGGGCCAGCGCGACCGACGTCGAGGAGAAGGTCACCAAGAACCTCGAGAAGTCGCTCGCGGTCACGGCGGACCTGGACGAGATGTCGTCCATCACCCAGGACAACGTGTCGGTCATCCAGCTGAAGTTCGACTGGGGCGCCAACCTCGACGAGAAGTCGAACGACATCCGCCGCCTGGCCGCGATGGCCAAGCCGCTGATGCCCGAGGAGGTCGACGACCCCCTGCTGTTCCGCATGAACATGGCCCAGATCCCGGTGCTGATCCTCTCGGTGACCACCACCCAGGGCGACATCGCCGAGCACAGCGAGTTCATCGAGGACCACGTCTCCGACGACCTCCAGCGCGTACCCGGGGTCGCCGCGGTGGTCCTGTTCAACGAGCGCAAGCGCCAGCTCATGGTCGAGGTCGACCGCCGGGAGCTCGAGTCCCGCCAGCTCTCGATGGCCCAGCTCGAGGGGGCGCTCAAGGCCAACAACCTCACCCTGCCGGCCGGGACGCTCGAGCTCGGACGGAGCATCTACACCCTGCGCGCCCCGGGCGAGTACCAGAGCATCGCCGACGTGGAGAGCGTGATCGTCGGCCAGAACCAGGGCGCGCTCGTCTACCTCAAGGACGTGGCCAGGGTCCGCTTCGGCCTCGAGGAGCGGACCAGCCTGGGCACGACCAACGGCCAGAGCTCGATGATGCTCATGGTCCAGCGCGAGTCCGGCTCCAACACCGTGGACGTCGCCCGGGCGGTCAAGCAGCGCATCGCGGAGCTCGACGCGTCTCTCGCCCCCCGGGGCTTCCGCATCGCGACGATCATGGACATGTCCGACTCGATCGTCTTCATGATCGGCTCGCTCTCCGAGGCCGTCTACCTGGGCGGGGCGATCGTCTTCCTGGTGGTGCTCTTCTTCCTGCGCCGCCTGCGCACCAGCGTGATCGTCGCCATCAGCATCCCCACCTCGCTCATCGCCGGCTTCGCCATGCTCGCGCTCGGCGGCTACACGCTGAACATCATCACGCTCGCGGCGATGAGCATCGCGGTCGGCCTGGTGGTGGACGACTCCATCGTCTCGGTGGACAACATCGTCCGCAACCTCGAGCAGGGGAAGTCCACCGACACCGCGGCCGCCCTCGGCCCGGAGGAGGTCCAGGGCGCGGTCACCGCGGCCACCCTGACCAACGCGGCCATCTTCATGCCCGTGCTGTTCGTGGGCGGGATGATCGGCATCTTCTTCACCGAGCTGGCCTACGTCATCATCGTGACCCTGGCCATCTCGCTGCTCGTGGCGCTGGCGCTGGTGCCCGTGCTCGCGCGGCGCTTCCTGCGCAACGTGAGCATGGACGAGGACCGACGCGGCGGCTTCTTCCGCTTCAGCGAGCGCCAGCTCCGCCGGCTCGAGGCGGGCTACGGCCGCCTGATCGGCGTGGCGCTGCGCAACCGCAAGAAGACCCTCGCCGTGGCCGTGCTGCTCTTCGCTGCCAGCCTGGGGCTGACCGCGGTGATCGGCGTGGACTTCATGCCACTGATGGACGGCGGCATGATGATCGTCACCGTCGAGCTGCCCATCGGGGCCAACGCCGACCGCACCTTCGCGGTGGCGCAGCAGGTGGAGGGGATCATCCAGCGCCGCATCCCCGAGGCGCTGGTCACCTTCGTCCGCGCCGGCGCGTCCAGCAGCGGCCTCAGCTCCCTCATGGGGGGGCGCAGCGGCCCCAACCTGGCGTCGATCATGGTCCGCGTGCCCAAGCGCAGCGAGCGGGAGCGCACGACCTTCGACATGGCCGAGGCGATCCGCGACGAGGTCCTGGCCATCCCCGGCCCGGTCTCGGTGCAGATCGACGCCTCCAACCCCATGGCCAAGATGACGACCAGCGGGGGGAAGCCGCTCACCCTCGAGGTCTTCTCCTCCTCGGACGACATGCAGGAGATGCGGGCCGTCACCCGCCACATCGAGGCGCTCGTGAAGGGCACGCCGGGCGCGATCAACGTCTCCACCGACACGCTGGACGACAACCCCGAGCTGCAGCTCGCGATCCGGCGCATGGACGCGGCCCGGCTGGGGGTGCCGGTGGCGATGATCGCCGCGGCGGTGCGCACCTCGATGTACGGCAACGCGGTGACCCGCTACCGCGGCGGCGACGAGGACATCGACCTGTTCCTCAAGCTGCGCGACGAGGACCGCGGGAGCGTCGCCGACATCACCAGCCTCACCGTGCCCTCGCTGAGCGGGGCGCAGATCCGCCTCGACAGCATCGCCAGCGTGGTCGACGGCTCGAGCCCGCTCGAGATCCGGCGCATGGACATGCAGCGCCAGCTGCGGGTGATGGCCGACGTCTCCGGCCGCGCCCTGGGCGACGTGGCCGCGGACGTCGAGCGGCAGGTCGCGGCCGACCGCGCGGCGGGCGTGATCCCGGACACGATCACCACCCGCTTCGCCGGCGACGTGAAGGAGCAGCGGGCGATGGTCGTGGACATGACCCTGGCGCTGCTGCTGGCGATCTTTCTGGTCTACATGGTGATGGCCGCCCAGTTCGAGTCCCTGCTCGACCCGTTCGTGGTCATGTTCTCGGTGCCCTTCGGCATCACCGGCGCGCTGGTCGCCCTGCCGCTGACCGGGACCACGATCTCGCTCACCTCCTTCGTCGGGCTGATCATGACGGTGGGCGTCGTGGTCAAGAACGCGATCGTGCTGGTGGACTACATCAACCTGATGCGCGCGCGCGGGATGGGGCTCGAGGAGGCGCTGCGCACGGGCGGCGAGCGCAGGCTGCGGCCGGTGCTGATGACCGCCCTGGCCATCCTGGGCGGCATGCTGCCGCTGGCGCTCTCCTCGGGCGAGGGCTCCGAGATCTGGCGGCCGATGGGCGTGGCCGTGATCGGCGGCGTGCTGGTCTCGACGCTGGTGACCCTGGTGCTCATCCCCTGCGTCTACTCCCTGACCGATCGCTGGCGGGCGCGGAGGGGCGCGGAGCGGGCGCCGCGGCCGAGCCCCGCGTGAGCGCACCGATGACGACCACCGCGCTCGCCCGCCGCGTCCGCGGCTGCGCCCTGGCCCTGGCGCTCGCCCTGCTCGCGTCCTGCGCCGGGGGGCGGCCCGCGCTCACCACGGGCTGGGTCCTGCTCCCGCAAGTCGCGGCGGCGGCCGACCTGTCCGAGGAGCAGCGCTCGACCCTCGCGCGCCAGGGGCCGCCGACCGCCCGCTGGCGCACCCGCCTCGCGACCGAGCGCTGGGTCTACTGCCAGGGGACGAGGGTCCTGCGCGTCCTCGAGTTCGACAGCCAGGGCGGGTTCCTCTCCGAGGCGTACGGGGGCAGGCCGGAGCTGTGCGATCGCCTCGGGGCGGGTGCGGGGTGATCGCGCGGGTGGAGCGGGGGAGAGCTGTGGTAGCATGGCGCCTGAGTCGCACCGGGAGTGAGCCATGCAGAAGCGGGAAGGGCCGGCCGCGCCCGGCGCCGAGGACCTCCTCCTCGGCGTGCTCGCGGTTCAGCTCGGCTTCCTGACCTCCGGGCAGGTCATCGAGGTGGCCGCGGCCTGGGCGACCGACCCGCGCCAGGGCCTGGGGGCCAGGTTGCGGGTGCACCCGGCGCTCGACGCGGAGAAGCTCGCGCTGCTCGAGGCGGTCGTGGCCCGGGCGATCTCCGCCCACGGCGGCGACGCCCACCAGACCCTCGAGGAGCTGGGCGGCGCGGAGGCGGTCGGCCGCTCCTTCGGCCATTCCCTCGTGCTGTCCGGAGCGGACGCAGGCGTTCCTCCGTCGGCCCCGAGCGGCGCGGGAGAGCTCGGCGTCGGCGCCGAGCAGCCCGGCCGGTACGCCCGCCGCGGCGGCGAGGCCGCGGACAGCGGCGAGATAGGCCGCGGCGCCATCGGCCGGGTGCTGCTGGTCTTCGACGAGTTCATCGGCCGGGAAGTCGCCATGAAGGAGCTGCTGGCCGGCGCCGTGGCCGCCCGGCCGGCCTCCCCCACCCCGGCCTCCTTCGCCGTGGCCCGCTTCCTCCGGGAGGCCCGGGTCACCGGCCAGCTCGAGCACCCCAACATCGTACCGGTGTACGAGATCGGCCAGCGGACGGACGGCACCCTGTACTACACCATGAAGGTGGTCCGCGGCCGCACGCTCGGCGCCGCCATCGCCCAGGCCCGGGGGCTGCCCGGACGGCTCGCCCTGCTCGGGCACTTCGCGGACCTGTGCCAGGCCATCGCCTACGCCCACAGCCGCGGCGTGGTCCACCGGGACATCAAGCCCGACAACACCATGGTCGGCGAGTTCGGCGAGACCGTCGTCCTCGACTGGGGTCTGGCCAAGGCCAAGGGGGAGGCGGACCTGCGCGGGAGCGAGCTCCAGCGGAGGATCGAGCTGATCCAGGACGCCCGGGCCAGCGCGACCATGGAGGGCGTGGCCCTGGGCACCCCCTGCTACATGAGCCCGGAGCAGGCGGAGGGCCGGCTCGAGGACGTGGACGAGCGCTCCGACGTCTGGAGCCTGGGCGCGGTGCTGTACGAGATGCTCACCGGCCGGCCACCCTTCCAGGGGGTGACGGCCTACGAGGTCATCGGCAAGGTGATCGCCAGGCCGATCACCCCGGTGCGCGCGCTCTGCCCCCAGGCCCCGGCCGAGCTGGCCTCGGTGGCCGAGAAGGCGCTCTGCCGACCGCCCGAGCGCCGCTACCAGGGCGCCCGGGAGCTGGCGGACGAGGTGACCGCCTTCCTGACCGGCGGCCGGGTCCAGGCCTACGACTACCGGGCCTGGGAGCTGCTGCGGCGCTTCGCCCGCCGCAACTGGACGGCCGTGGCGACGGCCGCGGTGGCGCTGGTGCTGCTGCTGTCGCTGGGAGTCGGCGCCTACCTGAAGGTGGCCCGGGAGCGCAACGCGGCCCTGGCGGCGGAGCAGGCCGAGCGAGGCGGCCGCGCCGCGTTGCTGGCCGAGGGCGCGCGCCACGACCTCACCCGCGGCGCGCCCTTCGAGGCCAGGGCCAAGCTGCGCTCCTCGCTGGAGCTGCGGGACTCCATCCTGGGCCGGGCCCTGTGGAGCGAGCTCGACCGGGAGCCGCTGTCCTGGCTCCACGAGCTCCACTACCCGGTCTACGGCGCCGCCTTCTCGCCCGACAGCCGCCGGCTGGCGCTGGCGCCCCAGGAGGGCCAGATCCGCCTGGTCGATCTGGCCACCATGGACGTCTCGACGCTGGGCCTGACCACCACCTCGGCCCAGCGTCTGGCCTGGACGGCGGATGGCGCGCGCCTGGTGACCTGCTGTGCGGACCGGGGCGCGCAGGTCTGGGACGTGCAGGCCGGGCGCGTCGTCCTCGAGCTGCCCACGCGGGTCACCGGCGTCTACGGCCTGGCCATCGTGCCCGGGACCGGCCGGGTGGTCCTCGGCGGGCGCGCGGGCCAGGTCGAGGTGTGGGACATGGCGACCGCCACGCGCGTCGCCGCGCTGCCGGGTCACACCGCGCGCGTGTACGGGCTGGACGCGAGCCCGGACGGCGCCTGGATCGCCACGGGCGCCGAGGACGGCCGCATCCTGGTGCACGCGGCGGCCACGGGCGAGCCCGGGCCGATCCTCACCGGCCACACGGGCAACGTGACCGCGCTGGCCTTCAGCCCCGACGGCCGGCTCCTGGCCTCGGCCAGCACGGATCGAACCGTGCGCCTGTGGGACGTCCCGGCCTTCACCCCACGCGCGGTCCTGGCGGGCCACTCCGGCCGGCTGTACGCGATCGCCTTCCACCCGGGTGGCAGGCTCCTGGCCACGGCCGGAGCCGACCAGCGGGTCTACGTCTGGGATGTCCCTGGCGACGCCCCTCGCGCGATCCTGCCCGGCTCCACGGACCGGATCTTCGCCCTGGCCTTCAGCCCCGACGGCCGCTGGCTGGCGTCCGGCGACCTGGATCACCAGGCCAGGCTCTGGGACGTCCCCAGGGTGCTGCGCATGCGCCCCGAGGTGGAGCGCATCGAGGTCGAGTTCGCCTCGGTCGTCTCTCCCGACGACCGCACCCTGGCCACCATCGGCCGCGGGGACTACCTCAAGCTGTTCGACATGGAGTCAGGCCGGCTGCTGCGCCGCCTCGAGGGGCACAAGGGCAGCATCCAGACCGTCGACTTCCACCCCTCGAGCGCCCGGCTGGCCACGGGCGGCTGGGACACGACCATCCGCATCTGGGAGCTGAGCTCAGGGGCGCAGGTCCTGGTGCTGGCCGGGCACACCCTGTTCATCCACTCCCTGCGCTGGGGCCGCGACGGCCAGAGCCTGGTGACCCTGGGCGGCGACCGCTCCCTGCGGCGCTGGGACCTCGAGCGGGGCGTGACCCGGTGGGTGGCGGACACCGGGGGCGGCTCCCCCCACATGCTGGCCTGGGCCGAGCGGCTCGTGGTCACGCTCGACGTCGAGGGGCGCTTCCGGACCTGGGACGCGGACACCGGCCAGGCGCGTTCGTCCTGGCGCTGCGATCCGCCCGGGCCGCCCCGCATGGCGCTCGATCCGTCGGGGCGCACCATGGCCTACGCCTGCCCGCTCGGAGCGCTCAGGCTGCGCGACCTGGCCAGCGGACGGGAGCGAATCATCGGACCGCCAGCGGAGAGCTGGAATCCGATCTCCTTCGATCCCCCCGGCCAGCGGCTGTTCGCCCGTCGCTCGGGCCAGGGCGGGGTCTACGACCTGGCCCGGGCCACCTGGCAGACGCGGGAGGGCTGGTGGCTCATGTGCCCGGACTGGAGCTGCGCGCTCGGCAACAGCCTGCACGGCAGCCTGGTGCGCTGGGACATCGAGCGCGAGCGCCCGGCCTGGGGTGCGCCCGCGCTCGTGCCCGCCGACGAAGGACCGCCGCGGGTCAAGACCCAGCGCGGCTGGCTGCGGATGACCGAGCCGGCCGAGCCGGCCGAGCCGCCCGACGCGGCCTGGCGCGACGCCCTGGAGCAGGCCAGCCTGGCGCGGTTCTCGGCCGATGGACGCACGCTGTGCGTGAGCCTGTGGCCGGATCGGCTCCAGGTCTGGGACCGGGACGGCGAGGCACCCCTGCGGGAGGAGCGCCTGCCGCGCGCGCTCGACCTGGTGGCCCTGCCCGGGGGCTGCGCCAGCCTCGGCGTCGAGGTGGCCACGGCCGAGCCGCGCCTCGACGCCGCCGTGAAGCGGGGCCAGCTCACCTGGGTCCCGCGCGCCGGTCCGGCGAGGATCCTGCACCCCGACGCCTCGGCGCTCGGGGCCGCGGGGAGGCTGCTGCTCGCGGCCACCCCCGGCCGGGTCTGGCTGCACGACACGCTCGCCGGGACCGCGAGGTCGGTCGAGGCCAGCGGCGACGTGTCCGCCGTCGACCTCGACGGAGACGACCTCCTCCTCGGCAGCCTCGACGGTGTGCTGACCCGGCTGGATCTCGCGGGCGGCGCGGACAAGCTGGTCTACCAGGCCACCCCGCCGTGCCCGGTGCTGCGCGTCGCCACCGGCGCGCCCGGCGTGGTGCTGGCCGGGTACAGCGATGGCACGGTCGGGTTGTGGGACCGGACCAGCGGGTTCCGGCTTGACGCCAGGGAGATGAACGGGCCCGTCAACCACCTCTGGGTCGAGGGCGCCCGGGCCTACCTGGCGACCGAGCGGGGAGACACCCTGGCCTGGGATCTCGGGGTCCTCGAGCGGCCCTACTGCGACCTGCTGCGGGAGGTCTGGAGCCGTGTCCCGGTGATCTGGGAGGGTGGCGAGGCCCGCGAGCAGCGCCCGGATCCCGGCCACCCCTGCGGCGGCCCGTGAGGGGTCCGCGGGGCGAGCGCGCGGGCGGCGCTCAGGGCTCCGGGGGCAGGCCCGCCTCGACCTCCTGGGCGACCGCGGCCACGGCCCAGGCCGTCAACCAGGCGGCCGGCTCCGACAGCCCGCCCAGGAGCGCGCGGGCGACGGGTCCCCGCCCGCTCGCCCGGAGCCTCTCGGCGAGCCCACGGACGCGGGCCAGGCTGCCCGGGCTGAGCGCGCCGAGCCCGGCGCACAGGACGTCCGCCTGCCAGACCCGGAGCGCCTCGAGGACCCCCTGCGGGGACGGGGGCTCGACCTCCGGACCCGGCGCGGGAGCAGGCGCGCCGGGCCAGCGGCCGGGCCCGGACGGCAGGCCGAGGCTCACCACCCGGGGCTCGTCCGCGTGCAGGCAGGCCACGGGTTCGAGCACCGGGCCCCCGGGCTCGTGCCAGGCCCGGCCGAGGATCTGCCGGGGAGGGCGGGTCAGGAGCTCGCCCCGGACCTGCTCCACCACCCCCTCGAGACCCGGGCGCGGGACCGCGCGGAGCCGCAGGCAGCGGCCGCCGGCGTCCCGGAGGCTGGCCGTCAACCAGCCGGTGACCGGGTCGAGCCGGACCTCCGCCAGGGACACGGGCGCGACGACCCGGGTCAGGCTGCGCGGGCCGGGCTCCAGGGTGAAGCGCCGGAGCGCGGCCGCCTCGCGGGCCAGGGCGCCGAAGTCGAGAACCCGGTCGGGCCCGAGCTCCGCCGCGAGCGGATCGAAGGGCGGCAGGAGCGCCGCGCGGGCCTGGCCGGACGAGGACAGACGCCCGTCGTCGCTGCGCCGCCCGCCCTCCAGGAGCAGCTCCCGCCCCGGCAGCGCCCGGTGATCCCCGAGGTTCCAGACCGGGAGGCCGGCCCCCCCGCCCCGCGCGGGCTCCTGGCCTCCGGAGCGCAGCAGGAGCTCGTGGAAGGCGCCCGCGCCGTGGAAGTGCAGGATCACCCCGCGCAGCCCGTCCTGCGCGGCGAAGGGCTCCACACCCAGGCACAGGAGCCGCGTGGGACCGATCTCGAGGTAGGGGCGGCGGTGGTCGCCGGCCAGCGCGCGGCGGGAGAAGGGGCTCGCCGGGCCGTCTGTCCGGCCGAGCTCCCGGCAGCGCCAGTCGATCCGCGCCAGCTGATCGCCGGCGGCGGCTGGCTCGCAGGCGGCGCTCCTCTGCCGGGCGAGCTCGAGCTGCTCCGCCAGGGCGAGCAGCTCGCGCTCGAGGCTGGGGAGATCCACCGCGTGGGCCATGAGCGCCAACCGGGCGGCCCGGCCGCACCAGCCCGCGTGGCTCGCGTCCAGGCCGACCCTGACGATCTCCTGGACGAAGGCGCGCACGCCGGCGAGGACCTCGGCCTCGCTGCGCCCGGACGCCAGCACCCGCGGCCTCCGGACCTTGGCGGCAGGCTCCAGGCGGCCCAGGTCGGCCAGGAGCGCGAGCGCCGCGATGGCCCGGTGCTCGCAGGGGAAGGGCCGGCGGCAGCTGCAGGACGAGGCCTCGAGCCCCACCAGCGGGGAGAGCTCGCAGCGGACACCGCCGCGGAGGTGCACGCGGACGCCGGCCCCCCGCTCGAGCCCCACCAGCGCGCCCTGCCCGAGGGCCGCGCGGGCCCTGGCGAGCAGCCGCGGGGAGAAGGCGGCCTTCACCGCCTCGAGGTCGAGCGCCGCCAGGCGGTCGCCCGGGGGGGCGCCGGCCTCGCTCCGGCCGAGGCGCCCCTGGAGCACCAGCGCCGCGGACAGCCTGTGGCGGCACACGAGCCCGCGGGCCGGACAGCTACAGCGGCTCCCCGGCAGGCCGCCGCGATCGAGCTCGACCGTGTTCTCGCCGAGCGTCACCCGGGCGGCCTCGGGCCCGAGCTCGACGACCGCGCCGGCGCCGTGCGCCGCGGCGTCCGCGCGCGCCTTGGCCAGCATGGCGGCGCTGGCGTGGCCGAGCAGCGCCTCCTCGTCGAGGGACGCCAGGTAGGCCTCCAGCCAGGCCTTGAAGTCCGCGCCGCTCACCGGAGCTGCTCCGCGACCCAGGCGGCGAGCTCGGCCGGCGAGCGCGCGCCGACCGGGACGCCGAGCTCGAGCACCTGCCGCCGCACGACCGGATCGACCGCGGCCCTGCCGCGCGGGTCGAGCGCGCTGAGGACCAGGAGCCTCGCCCCGGCCTCCTTCAGCCGGCCGATCTCGAGCAGCAGCTCCTCGACCGGGCCGCCCTCGGCCAGATCGGTCACCAGCACCACCAGGCTGCGCGCCGGCTCGCTCAGCAGCCGGGCCGCGTAGGCGAGCGCCCGGGCGATGCAGGTCCCCCCGCCCCGGCCCGTGGCCAGCAGCACCTCGACCGGATCGTCCAGCCTGTCGCTGAGATCGAGGGGCTGCTCGTCGAAGACGACCAGCCGCGTCGAGAGGGAGGGCAGGCTGCCGAACAGGCCGGCCAGGACCGCGGTCTGGACGAGCGCGTCCGCCATGCTGCCCGACTGATCGACCAGCAGCACCAGCCGCCAGGGGTTCCGGCGACGCACCCGGTCGCGGAAGACGAACTCGGTGAGCACCAGCTGCCCGGTCTCGGGATCGGTCCGCTTCAGGTTCCGGCGGAGCGTGCGGCCGAGATCCAGGTTCCGCGCGAGCCTGAGGGGCGAGCGCCCGGGCGCCCGCAGCGCCGCGGCGAAGGCCGGGGCGAGCTCCCGCTCGAGGGCTCTTCGGAGCCCGCCGGTGTAGGCGCGGATGATGCGCCGGATCTCGACCAGCACCTCGGGCGGCACGTCGCGGTGGACGGCCAGCAGCCCGCGCACCAGCTCCATGGAGGGCGTCATCTGGCCCAGCATGCGGGGATCGCGGAGCATCTCGTACAGCCGGTAGCGCTCGATGGCGTGCCGCTCGAGGGTGTCGGCCGCGGCCCCGGGGAAGGCCGCGCGGATGTCGCGCAGCCAGGCCAGGGCGGCGCCCGGATCGGCCCCCTCCGCGGGCGGGCCCTCGGATCCCGCGCCGCCTGGGTCCGCGGCCTCTCCCGGCGCGCGCTCGCCGCCGCGCCGACCCTGGAACTCGCGCCGGTACAGGAAGTCGAGCAGCCGCTCCCGCTGCCGCCCGCGCTCGTCGGCCGGGGGCGGCAGGGCCGTGGCGTACCCGCCGAGCACCAGCCGGAAGCGCTCCGCGCGCAGCGGGCCGATGGCCGGGCGCGGGTGGGCCTCCTCGCCGGGCAGCGCGGGCTCGGGCCCGGGCGCGAGCAGGCCGAGGCGCCCGAGCTCCCGGGCCAGGGCGGCCGCGTGTCCGGCCGGGAGGGTGGGCTCGCCCGCGGCCGCGGGCGGGACGAGCGCCGCGGACAGCCGCCGGAGCTCGCGCGGCGACAGGGCGGAGAAGGCGAACCTGAGCTCCGGCAGGGCGCCGGCGAACACCTCGTCGGGCAGGGCCTCGAGCACCTCGCCGAGCGCGTCGAGAAGGGCGGGGACCTGGATCGGCAGGCTCCGCCCGGGCAGCAGCAGGCCGAGCAGGAAGCGGCACAGCGCCTCGGGATCCCGCGCACCGATCCGGCACTGCATCTCGAACCGCTCCAGGAGCTCAGCCTCCGAGAGCGCCCCGAGCCGGAGGAGCAGCAGGCTGGCCGCCCCCAGGAGCAGCGGGCTCGGCCCGCGCTCCGCGAGCGAGCGGGCCGCGCCGAGCAGCTCGTCCCGGCGCTCGCCGGTCGTGGCCACGTGCACCCGCAGGCCGTGCACGCAGTCCAGCCAGTCGAGCAGCTCCCCCTCGCCCGGATCGCGGGTGGTCGTCGCCAGCACCTCGAGGGCGCGCGCCAGGAGCAGGTCCTCGACGCGACCGAGCGCCAGGGGCGCGGCGGGCTCCTGCGCCAGGACCCGGGCCTGGCCGAGCCTGCTGGCCGCGCGCCACAGGGGGACCAGGTCCGGCTCGCGGGCCGCCAGCCGGGCCAGCGTCCCCAGGTGCGGCCCCAGCTCGTGCCCGAGGCCCATGACCAGGGCGGCGACCAGCTCGCGGCTGACCTCCTCGACCCCCGCCAGGGGGTGACCCAGGCGCTCGCGCAGGAGCGAGCGCACGACCTCGGACAGCGTCTCCCCGCGGGGTGCGAGCTCGAGCAGCTGGCTCTCCGCCGCCTCGTCCCAGCCGAGCGCCCAGTGCTCGAACAGCAGGTGGACGTCCCGCTCCGCGGCGAGGTCCGGCCCCTTCCAGAACCGCACGCCCGGGCTGCCCACGTAGGCGAGCGCGTGCAGCAGCCGGCTCCTCTCGCGGTCCAGGCGGGAGCGCACCACGTCGAGCTCCGGCCGGGCGGGCCGGTCGAGCGGCAGGCGGGCGGCCGCGAGCCGGCGGCGGACGTCGGCCACGATCGGCACCTCGGGCGTGCCCACGGGCAGCGCGCCGCGGCGGGCCCCGACGCAGATGCGCTCCACGATCGGCCCGAGCGGGCCGAAGGCCCCGGCCGCGGACAGATCCTCCTCCCCGCCCTCGCCGGCCGCGTCGCGCACCAGCGTGAGGCGCACGGCGTCGAGCAGGTCCCGGAGCCCCGGACCGCGCTCGGCCCTCAGGTGGGCCAGCGAGCGGGCCACCTGCACCAGCTCGAGCGTATCGGACACGCTCGCGAGCAGGCCGGCGCGCCGGGCCGCGCGGCCGATGGCCACCGCCAGCCCGGGGACGAGTGCCTCGCCCGCCCGGTCCCGGCAGAGCCTCCGCCAGCGGGGGAAGGGCGCCGCGCCCGTCCGGTGCAGCCGCGCCTCGTCGTAGGGCACGAGGAAGAGCTCCCAGGCGCTGGGGGGCACGTCCGGCGCGGGCCCGGCGCCGCCCTCGCGGAGCAGGTCGGCCAGCGCGCGGGCGTGGGCGGCTCCGGCCACCACCAGGATCGGCCCCTGCCCCGCGAGCGCGCGGATCCTGGCCGCCATGAACCGCTCGCGCGGGCTGGGCCCGGTCCCGCCCCAGCCGGCGAGCTCGAGGAGCCATCCGGCCGCCCGCTCGTCGCCCAGCAGGCGCTCGGCCAGCTCGGCGGCGTCGCGGCACCGGAGCCGCCGGCAGGCGAGCTCGAGCCCGGGGAACGCGCGGGGCGCCGGCTCCGCGAGCAGGTGCTCGAACGGGAGGTCGACGAAGGCGACCGGGATCTCGGCCCGCAGGGCCGCCAGCTCGGGCGAGAAGTCCCCGAGCGGCAGGTAGCCGCGCGTGGCGCGGGCGGGTCCGGCGCCGGGCTCCGCGCCGGCCCCGGCGGGCGCCGCCCCGGGCTCGAAGCCGAAGATGGCCAGCGGCAGCTTCCTGGCCGCGCGCAGGTAGGGCAGGAGCGGCTGGGCGTCCACGGGCAGCTCGAGGCACACCTGCCCGGGCGCGAGCGCCGCGAAGGCCCGCTCGACGCGCGCCGCGCACCAGGGGCTCGCGTGGGCGATCGGCAGGACGTGGAAGCGGCCGGCGGCCAGCAGCTCCGCCGGCGCGCCCCGCGCTACCCGGCGGCGATCCGCTCGCGCGCTTCGTAGAAGGCCGCCCACAGCTCGCTCGTCTCCGCGCGGGCCTTCACCACCGTGCGGAAGTAGTCGTGCACCCGGGTCGCGTCCTCCTCCGCGTCCTTGATGGCCGTACCCCGGAGGTGGCCGACCACGTCCCCGGGGCTGACCTCGCCCCGCCCGAAGCTGTGGTTGGCCTGGCAGGCAGAGCAGAAGAGCGCGATGGCCTCGGCGGTGCTCATCACCGTGCTCGGGCGCTCGAAGGTCGCGCCCTCGCGGGTACGGCCCGCGCGCAGCTCCTGGAAGATGGTGACCAGCGCCTCGACCAGCGCGCCGTCCCGGGGCGGCGGCAGCCCGGCCGCGGCCAGGATCTTCTCGCTCTCCCGCAGCACCAGGGCGGTCTCGGCGGCGAGATCGGCGATCGGCCGGATGGTCTCGAAGTTGAAGCGGCGCTTCAGGGCCGCGCTCATCTCGTTGACCCCGCGGTCCCGGGTGTTCGCGGTGGCGATCACGTTGAAGCCCCGGGCGGCGAACAGCGAGCCCGGGGCGCCCAGCTCGGCCACCTGCAGCAGCTTCTCCGACAGGATGGACACCAGGATGTCCTGCACCTCCTGCGAGCAGCGGGTCAGCTCCTCGAAGCGCACCAGCTTGCCGTCCCGCATGCCGCGGTAGAGCGCCGAGGGCACCAGGGCCTCGGGGCTGGGGCCCCGGGCCAGCAGCAGCGCGTAGTTCCAGGAGTAGCGCACCTGCTCGTCGGTGATCCCGGCCGAGCCCTGGATGACGAGGGTCGAGTCGCCGGAGATGGCCGCGGCCAGGAGCTCCGACAGCATGCTCTTGGCCGTGCCCGGCTCGCCGACCAGCATCAGCCCGCGCGAGCCGAGCAGCCCGACGATCACCCGCTCCACCACCGCGGCCGGCCCCACGAACTTGGGCTGCAGGCCGCGCGCCTCGTCGCCCAGGATGAAGTCGCGCACCGCCCGCGGCGAGAGCGCCCAGCCCCGCGGCCGGGCCTCGCGATCGTCCGCGGCCAGCCGCCGGAGCTCGTCCGCGTACAGCACCTCCGCCGGCGGCCGGAGGATGTCGCGCGCGGGGCGCGGCCCGGGGGCCTCCGCCGCGGCCTGGCTGGCCGACCTGTCGCCCCTCTTCGGGCTCACACGTGCCTCAGGTATTCGCGCAGGACGTCCTCCTCGAGGAAGCGGCGCGCGGTCTTGGTGCGGTACTTCTCCAGGTCCGAGGACGAGCCCAGGTAGCGGTTCCAGAACAGCCGCTTGAAGGCCGCGACCTGGTCGTCGTCGCCCTCGTAGCGCAGCCCCTCGTGCGCCACCGCCAGCCGCAGCTCCTTGCCCTGCTTGGAGACGGCGCCCGCCTTCTCCAGCTTCTTCAGGTGGTCGTGCACGTGGTCGCGCTTCACCCCGGCCCAGGCCGCCAGGTTGTCCTTGTCGGGCACGAGCGCGCCGGCCACGCAGCCCGCCAGCACCGCGGCCGTGTCCTCCTTGACCTCGAAGCGCGCGGCCAGCTCGGCGACCACCGCCGCGTTCGCCGCGCGGCCGACCGTGGTCTCCGCGGGCGGGAGCGCGCGCAGGCGCTCGATCTCCCGGCGGGTGGACTCGATCTCCTCCGGGAGGAACCACTCGTCGAGCGGCGCCCAGGCGGGCTTGCCCTTGGGCCAGAGCTTCGCCGGGGTGTCGTCCTTGGCCCCGACCAGCGTGCGCAGCCTCGGCCTGAGCGCCTCGGCGTCCTTCCAGGGACACAGGACGGAGGGCGGATCCCAGTGGGTCGCGCCGAAGTTGTAGAAGCGGATCGGCACCCGCACCAGCGCCTCGCCGACGTGGGCCGTGCAGAAGATCTCCGGATCCCCGGATTGCTCCGGGCCCCAGACCAGCTCCATGGGCCCGAAGCCCCACTTCTCCGCGAGCTTGGCGAGCAGCTCGGCCACTGGCGCGATCGAGCGGGTCTTGGAGACCTCCTTGACCTTGGTCTGCGCGTTCAGGTCCTTGGAGGTCTGCCAGGCCTCGGCCAGCCCGAGCCAGTTCGTGGGCGCGAGGGCCGTGTCGAGGATCTGGGAGGCGAGATCGAGCACCCGGGCGCGCAGCACCGGGGCCAGGCCGGTCTCGCGGGCGATGTCCATGTGGACCGCGAGGATCCGGCGCATGTAGGCCATGTCCTCGTGGCCGGACTCCTTGCGCGTCCAGTGAGGACGGTAGGGCTCGACGCTGCCGGCCAGGACCGCCTGGGGGAAGGGGTAGCCGCGCAGGTTGGAGTCGTCGAAGTACGTGGCCACGAGCCGCTTCAGCTCGGTGGCCGGGATCTTGACCCGCTCCCGCCGCACCTTGGGCGGGAAGCCCTCCGGCGCGGTCTCGAGGGCCGCCGCCAGGGCGTCGATCGCCGCCCGGGAGGCCTGCAGCAGCTCCCGCGCGGGGGCGAAGCCGGGGTCCTGGAGCGCCGCCCGGGCCGCCGCGGGCGCCTTCTGGATGGCCGCGTCGAGGTGGGCGTCCAGGGCCTCGGGCGCGGTCCCCAGCAGGCGCAGGCCGGGCTGCCCGAGCCCCGCGAGCGCCGCCCGGGCCGCCGCCACCGCGGCCCGGGAGCGGGCCGCCCGGTCCACGACCCACCCCACCCGCTTGCGGCGGTGGTCCAGGACGTAGACCTCCTCGAACCCGTCGCCGTCCAGATCGCGCACCAGGATGTCGGTGTACTCGTCCTGCTCGGGGCCCATGTCGGTGTCGACCCGGCCGTGCCGGCCGCCCGCGGCGTCCTCGATCTGCCAGTACTTGTACTCCTCGCGCACCAGCAGCTCGTCGCCGGGCAGCCCCCGCAGGTTGCAGGGCGTCCAGCGGCGCTCGTGCCACTCCTCGCACTGGCCGCACTGACGGAGGCCGGTCAGCACGCTCTGCCGCGCGACCAGGGCGCCGCCCAGGGTGATGATCTCCCCGGCCACCTTGCCGCTCTTGCACACCCCGAGCAGCCGCGTGCCGTCGGAGAAGAAGCCCTCGACCGCCCGGGGCACCACGACCGGGCTGGCCGGATCGTCGCCCAGCAGCAGCGTCGACTCCTCCCCCGCGAAGGCCAGGTGAGAGCGCAGCTGGGTCGGATCGCCCTTGGCGGTGAACTCGTGGTCCGCGAGCACCTGCTGCCCGGACGCGTCGCGGACGGTGATCCTGCCCGGCGTGACCAGCGCCATCCATGCTGCGTGCCGCGGGAAGAAGAGCTCCTTGAGCTCGCCCAGCTCCTGCTCGACCCGGTTGCGGCCGTCGGGGTCGCAGGTCGTGAGCGTCCAGGGCTTCTGTTCCCGGTAGGTGCTCGCGTCGACCACGAGCTGCAGCCTGAGCTCGCCGCCCAGCTCCACGAACCTGGCCGCCTTCAGCTTGCCGGCCGCGTCGTCGTCGTCGTCGTCGCCGCCCTTCGCCGCCGGCGGCCAGGAGTGCAGGAGCTCACCGTCCTTGAGCACCCACAGGACGCAGTTGTAGTCGGTCTTCCCCACCAGGAAGTAGCGCGCGCCCCCGCGCAGCCGGACGTCGAGCGGATCGTGCCTGTGGCCCAGCCGCTCGAGCGCGGCCAGGTCCATCCACACCTCCTGCGGGGTGAGCGTGGCCGCGCTGTCGAGCGCGAGCTCCAGGAAACCCCGCCACACCTCGGCCCCGGCCAGGGCCTCGCGCACCCGCGCGCGGGTCGCGGCCCGCGTCCAGCCGGCGCACTCCCGGAGCAGCCCGAGCAGCCCGAGCCCCTGCCCCGGCCGCCGCGCCGCCTCGGCCGCCAGCCCGACCAGGACCTCCTGCAGCACGTCGGGCGCCTCCACCGCCAGCTTCTCCAGCAGCGGCCGGGCCTCCGCCCCGCGGTCCCCCTCGAACAGGCCGACGACCACCCCCAGCATGTCCTCCGCGCGCGCGCCCTGGCCGTCCGTGAGCTCGAGGAACATCATCAGCTTCTCGAGGAACTCCTCCTTGTTCTCCGCGAGCTTCACCCCCAGCAGCAGCCCCTTGGTGCAGGCCCGCACGATCCCCGGGTGCTTGAAGAGATCCGGGTGGGCCTCCTCCATCTCCTCCATGGTCAGGAAGGCGTCGAAGAACCACTTCCGGGCCCAGTCCTCGTACCCGTCCAGCTCCTGCGCCCAGAAGTCGAACTGCCGCCGGAACGCCTCCCGGCTCACCTTCTGCAGGAACTGCCCGACCCGGGCCCGGAAGTCCTCGTCGGCCCCGGCCCTGGAGTGGCTGTCTCCGATCTTGATGTTCTTGCAGATCTTGGAGGACAGCCGGATGAGCGCGTCCTCGAGCTCGGGGGTCTCCCCGACCCGCTCGGTGAGCACGTGCCACATGGCCACCCGCTTGGGCAGATCGCCGTCGGAGCCCCGGGCGTGCTCGGCCATGGCCGAGAGGGTCTCGAGCCGCTGCCTGGCCGGCAGCCCGTCCACCGCGGCCAGCATGGCGTCGCGCAGGACCTTGACCTCCTTCTTCTTGCTGGCCGACAGGAGCAGCCCGTTCTGCGTGTGCCGCAGCAGCATGGCGGTGATCTCGGCCCGGGCCTCGGCCGTACCGGCCCGTTTCTTGAGCGCGGCGAACAGGCCCTCGTTGGGCTCGAGCGCCCCCGTGAGCAGCCGTTCGAGCAGCTCGAGCGCCAGATCGAAGGCCGCGTCCGGCCCCTCCTCCTGCTCCGCCTTGTCGAGCGCCGCCTCCGCGAGCAGCGAGCTGTAGAAGCCCTTGTCGATGAGCTGCCGGCAGCGCCTGGTGAGCCAGTCGAGCGAGGCCCCGCCCGCCTGCTTGCCCTTCCCCTTGCCCTTGCCCTTGCCCTTGCCCTTGCCCGGGGCCATGGCCGCCACGGCCTCCTTGGCCTGGCGGTTGGCGTAGTGCTCGCTGCCCACCTCCAGGTAGAAGTCGATCAGCCGGTCGTAGAAGGCCGGCACCAGCGAGGCGTCGATGGCCTCCACCCTGGGCAGCACCTTCTCGTAGAGCGTCGCCTCGGCCCGGCCCGGCTTCTCGGCCGCCGTGGCCCGCTCGCGCTCGAACGCCCGCTCGATCGCCAGCAGCTCGTTCACCGCCTTGGGGAAGGACGGGATGGCGCTCCGGGGGAAGAGGAGCGGCCGGGCCGGCAGCAGGCCGATAGGCTCCTCGGCCACCACCCGGTAGCCGAGCGCCTCGACCTCGGCGCGGTGCGCCAGGCGCATCGCGCCGGGAACCTCGTCCACCCGCCGCGCGCCTGTCGCCAGCGGGTGCTCGCACACCACCCGGTACACGCCGTCCAGGCCCTCGGGCAGGGCCTGGGGCTCGAACGCCTGCTCGACGAGCTCGCCCCGGGCGAGCAGCTTCTTGGCTTCTTGGGTGAGCATCTGGGCACCTCACTTGCGGATCGACGCCAGCACCGTCTCGACGTCGCAGCACGCCTCGGAGAAGATGGACGGCGGGATCTCCTTGAGCTGCAGCGCCTTGTCCTTGCGGTAGCTCCACAGGAACCCGTCCTCGTCGTCCTGGTCGCCGCGATCCGACTCGGCCTTCACGGCGAAGAACGACAGGCCCCCGGTCGTGCACTCGCCGTTCATGTCCCCGTAGTCCTCCATGCCCTTGGCGTACTCGAACTCGGCGGAGATCCGCACCAGCTCCTCCCCCTCGAGCATCTCGAAGGTCCTCGAGGCCGTGCCGCGGCTGGCCGCCCAGGCGCGGGCGCCGAAGGCGTAGGAGAGCTGGATGGTGCTCGAGAACTCCCGCTCCGAGAAGCGGTCGGTGCTCTTGTCGGTGGCCTCCTTGGACTCGGGCCGGTGGAGCGGGCGCATGAGCTGGAGCACGCCCTGCCGGAGCCCGTTCTCGGCGGCGATCCTCTGCCAGGCTTCGAGGTCGGGCAGATCCAGCGGGTGCGGGATGCGCCAGGCGTCGCGCTTGACCCACTCGGTCTCGAGGTCGCGGTTCAGCAGGCCGAGGCCCTTCCCGGGGTCCCCGCCCACCACGAAGCCGACGGAGTCGCCCGAGGTGACCAGCAAGGAGCCCAGGGGCCTGGCCCAGGCCGGATCCTGGAGCAGCGGCAAGAGGCGCGCGGAGGAGATCGTGCGCCGGCCGAGCATCCAGCCCTCGATGGTCAGCGTGTTGGCCTTCAGGCGGTTCCGGTGGTTCTCGCGCAGCGCGATGATCTGCTGCCACTCGTCGCTCTTGCGCACGGCGTCCGGCACGCTCGACAGGACGTTCCCGGCCGGGTTGGTGATCCTGGGCTCGAGGGAGTCGTCGAGGGTGATCCGGTAGCCCTTGATCACCAGGCCGCCCTCCGCGGTCGGCAGGGAGGCCGGCGCCCCCGTGTCCGCGGCCTGGTCGGCCTTCCCGGCCTTGGCCTGCCCGGCCTTGGCCTTCGCGGCCTTGGCGGGGGCCTTGCTCGCGGCCCCGCCCTTGGTCGCCTTGGTCGCCTTGGCCGCCGGCACCGCGGCGCCCCCGGCGCCGACCTCCTGGTAGCCCTTGCCGAGCTTCTCCCGGACCAGCTTGTCGTGCTCCGCCTTGGCCTTCTCGGGCGTGGGGAAGCTCTTCTCCTGGGTCTGCCCGTCGGCGCCGATCCGTCCGTACCGGACGGTAAACGACTTGCCGTCGAGCTCGATCTCCCAGAACTTGTTCGAGGACCCGTCGGAGAACTCGAAGCGCCGCATGCTCTCCCTCCTGATTCGAAGAAGCCCCAGCCGTGGACTCGGTGGGAGGAGCGTAGCGACCCGGCCCGGCGCGGTCAAGCCGGGAGGACAAGCCGCCACGAGCGCAGTGGGTCTCCTCGGGCGAAGGGCGGTTTTCCCTCAACCGCCCGAGCCCTGAGGAGGCCCACGGAGCGCCGGAGCCCCTCCCGCGGATGCCCGTCCGCAAGACGTGGGTCAGGGCCGGGCCGCGGTCAGCGCGGCCAGGAAGCGCTCGGGCTGCTCCGGGGTGATCAGCAGCGGCTGGCGCGCGCGGAAGCGGATGAGCACCATGGGCTCCGAGCGCGAGACGTACATGCTCAGCTTGCCCCGGGGGGTGAGCAGCCAGCCGAAGCCGCCCCACAGCCCGCCCGCGCCGAAACGCGCGCCGCGCCCGAACTCGGCCCGCAGCCGGGTGGCGTCCGTGAGCTCGGCCCGGGTCACCTCCGAGAGCGGGAGGCGCTGCGCGCGGAGCGGCCACAGGAGCCTGAGCTCCCCGTCACCGATCTCGAAGCGCGTGGGCCGCAGGAAGAGCCAGATCCCCAGGTAGAGCAGCAGCACCAGGACGACCGTGCCAGACAGGAGCGCGCGCACCGGCGGGATCGGCGCCCCCAGCGCCGCGATCAGCAGGAGCGCCGGCAAGCACAGGCACCCCACGGTCATCCAGGCGATGGGCCGCGACATGGGCGCGAGCCTGAAGCGGACGATCCTGCCCTGCATGTCCTGGAAACTACCACGACGCCCCCACCCGTACGCAGGTGGCAGTCATCCAGGGAGCTGAGCTAGCGGAGTGGGTCTCCTCAGGCGAAGGACGGTTTCCCCTCAACCGCCCGAGCCGGAGGAGCGACCGACGATCAGTAGGATGCTCCCTCAAGTGAAAGGTAAAGGTGTCTGACCCCAGGGATCCCCCCAACGAAACGTCCACCGGCGCGAACCCCTTGCTGCGGGTCGGTGGCACCGGCGAGGGAGGGCGCGTCGCTCAGGGCCAGGAGTACTCGACTTCGCGCGTCCGGATCTCGAGCCCCGGGTGCTCCCCGCAGACCGCCCCGACGGCCTGCGGGAGCCAGGTCTCCTCCACCAGGCTCACCGCGTCCTCCTGGGCGTGCTCCGGGCATTCCCGGACCGCCACCCACACGTCGAAGAGGATCTCCGCATCCCCCTGGGCGACGATCGCGCCGACCGAGAAGCCCACCTCGATCGTCAGCTCGCCGTCTCCCCCGGCTTCGCCCCCGCTCCCCTGCTCCTCCTCCTCGCGCTCGTCCTCGCCGTCCTCGCCGGGGGCGTCCCCGAGCTGCAGGGTGGTGCGGAACGTCGGCTGCTCGAGGGCGGCCCGGAGCTGGGCCTTGACCGCCGCCAGGACCTTCTCATCGACCGGCATGGCAAACCTCCTCGCCCCTGGAGCCACGGGCTGAGTGGACGGCGTCTCCGCCGCCGTCGTCCCACGATGGCGGGACTCGTTGCATGAGGCCTCGGCCCTAAGGGGACGGGATGCAGTAGCAGGTGCCGGACAAGTCCTCGGGGTAGTAGCCGGGATCGCACGCGCCGCCCACGCACTGCGGGGAGCAGAAGCTCACGCCGCAGCGGTCGGCCACGCAGTCCGGGTTCCACAGCGGGGTGAAGTAGGTGTCGCAGTCGCCGTCCACGTCGCAGGGGTAGTCGAACATATCCGTGGGAATCCCCAGGCAGGTGAGCCTGGCGCCGCAGTTGCCCGCGTCGGCGTTCACGCCATCGAAAGCGCAGGGCTCGCCGGCCTGCTGGCCTCCCGGAGCGCTCGCGGGGACGCAGTAACAATCGGCACCGCCCACGTATGTTGGATCATAGCCCGGCTCGCAGGTGCCCCCCACGCACGGGGCCGAACAGAAGCTCGCGCCGCAGCCGCCGCCCACGCAGTCCGGGTTCCAGGCCGGGTTCAGGTAGGCGCTGCAGTCTCCATCCACGGTGCAGGGATAGTCGTAGGGGTCCAGCGACATTCCCAGACACGCCAACCCGACCGCGCAGATCCCCGAGCCCATGTTCACGCCGTCGAATTCGCACGGCTCTCCCGCCTCCTGGGCGGGCGCGCACATGCCGCTCGCGTCGCATTCCTCGCCTGCGGGGCAGGTGCCGCAGTCCTGGGTCCCGCACACGGGATCCGGACCACACTCCTGGCTTCCGCAGTCCGGGGTGCAAGGGAAACAGGTGCCCGAGAACTGGTCGCAGGCCTCCCCGACTCCGCAGATGCCGCAGGAAACTTCGAGACAGACCGGATCCAGACCGCACACCCGGTCGCCGCAGTCCGGAACGCACGGAGGGCTGGGCACGCAGAAGCAGGTGCCCGAGATGAAGATTGGCTCGAACCCTTGTTCACACGAGCCCGCCGCGCACTCGCCGGCGCAGAACGAGAAGCCACAACCGCCACCCACGCAATCCGGGTTGTAGGAACCGGGGAAGTAACCGGCGCAGTCCGCGGTCGTGGAACAGGGGGCGGAGTCCACATCGGGCCACATGCCCAGGCAGGTGAGCCCGGCTCCGCACTCCCCGCTGCCGACATTCACGCTGTCGAATTCGCACGGCTCGCCCGCCTCCTGGACGGGCACGCACATGCCGCTCACGTCGCACTGCTCGCTGGCGAGGCACGCGCCGCAAGAGCTGCCGCACACGGGGTCCGGGCCGCACTCGCGCCCGATGCAATCCGGCGTGCAGACCAGACACGTGCCCGTGTCGAGCACGCACACCTCGCCCGCGCCCGCGCAGATGCCGCAGGAGCCGCCGCATCCGTCGTCCCCGCACTCACGCCCCGCACAGTCCGGGCTGCAGTTCGGGATGCACTGGCCAGCGGCATCGCAGACCTCGTTCACGCTGCAGGTGCCACAGGACGTGCCGCAGCCCTGGGGATCGGGTCCGCACTCGCGCCCGGCGCAGCCGGGGTTGCACACGCACAGGCCCAGACCACCGCAGGTCTCGGGCGCCAGGCAGCCCCCGCAGGAGGTCCCGCACGCGGGGTCCGGGCCACACTCGCGGCCGCTGCAGTCGGGGACGCAGGGCTCCTCGCACAGCCCGCTCAGCGGGTGGCACTCCAGCCCCGGGGCGCAGCACACGCCGTTGCACACGGACTCGGGCAGGCAGCGGCAGGTGAGGGTGAGCGGCTCGCAGTACCAGTTCTCGTCGTACCGGGCGCGACACTCGAGGTGGCTGTCGCAGCCGCCCCAGGCGCACAGGGAGGTCTCCGCGTCGCAGGTCTGCCACTGGTTGCAGGCGCTCGGGCACTGCCCCCCGCAGGCGTCGTCCCCGCACTCCTTGCCGGCGCAGTCCGGGACGCAGTCCGGGACGCAGTGGTTGTCCACGTCGCAGTGCTCGCCCGCGTCGCAGGTGCCGCAGGAGACCCCGTAGCAGGGATCCGGACCGCACTCCTGGCCGGCTGCGCAGCAGGGCACATCTCCCTGACACATGCCGATCTCTTCCCAGCAAACGAGGCCACCCAGGCACTCGCCGCAGCTCCCACCGCAGCCGTCGTCCCCACACTCCCTGCCGGTGCACGCGGGGATGCACGCGCAGGTGCCGTCCGGCTGGCAGACCGCGGGGGCAGTGCACTCCCCACAGCTCCCGCCGCAGCCGTCGTCCCCACACTCCCTGCCGGTGCACGCGGGGATGCACGCGCAGGTGCCGTCCGGCTGGCAGACCGCGGGGGCAGTGCACTCCCCACAGCTCCCGCCGCAGCCGTCGCCCCCACACACCTTGCCCGCGCACTCGGGCTCGCAGGGGCACGCGCCGCGGCAGGTGAGGCCGCTCTCGGCGCAGCCGCACAGGCAGCTCTCGGCCACCTCGCCCCGCACGTCGCAGGAGTCCACCCAGTAGGTCACGCCCTGGATGCAGATCGTGCTGGCCTCGGGTGTGCAGGTCTCTCCTCCCCCGCCGCAGCCCACAGAGCCGAGAACAGCAACGAGCACCAGCGACAAGCCTGCACGCCCCAGGTTCGGCATCTCCGTCCCCTTTCCCTCGAATCCGGTTCGAACCGATAGTACCACTTCCCGCAGGTCGGGGCACCCGGGAACCCGGCCGGACGTTCGCCGATCGTCCGTGCGCCCCCATCCGGGCATTCTACAAGGGAGAAGCAGAAGGGCGTCGAAGCCTGGAGGGGCGGCCTCCCCAGGCAGATCACCTGCCACGAGCGGAGTGGGTCTCCCCCCCTCGCGGGTGCCGGCCGATTCCCCCCTCGATCTTGTTCGATGGGCGCGTGTCGAGGGCGCGTCACCAGGCGTCATCAAGAGGCAGGCACCTGGGCGATGGGGAATCAGGAAAGTCCCGGAGAGCTCCGTCCAACAGCCGGCCTGGCCACCCCGCTCCAGGCGAACCCAGCGGGGGGAGGAGATCACCATGGACCCGAAGAACGAGATCCGCAGCGCGCTCGGCGAGCTGGCGACCGCGGCCGAACTGCCCTTCCCGCAGGTGGACGACGCGAAGATGGGCCCGCTCGGGCTCACCAAGGCGCTGGTGAAGGGGCTGCCGCGGGACGCGCTCGCGGCGCGGCTGCCCGGCTTCGCGGGGACCTGGCTCGACATGTGGGCCCGCGAGACGCAGGGGGTGATGGTGGACGGGAAGGCGATCATCGCGGGGCTGCTCCCGCCCGCGGCGATGCTCAAGGTGCAGGGCGCCACCGAGGAGCAGGCGGCGGCCCTCCGCACCGGCGCGACGGTGAGCATCCGCCCCCCGGACAACGACCTGCTGGTGATCTCGCCGGTGTCGGCGGAGGGGAAGGTCTACATGCTCTCGGCGGCCGGGATGACGAAGGTCGCCGACGGCGTGGCGCAGCTCGTGCGAGCCGAGGTCAAGCAGATCCTCTCGGCCCGGTAGGCGCACGCAGGCACCGGTCCCACGGATCCCCCGCCGCCTGGGTGGCTGACACCCAGGGGGCGAGGCGGAGTGGGTCTCACCGGGCGAAGGGCGGTTCTTCCTCGACCGCCCGAGCCATGAGGAGGCCCGCGGAGCGACGGGGCGAGCGCTCGTTGCAGTGGTGTTTGACCCCAGGCCTCTGCTCCCAGCCCCCCGAGGGGGCTTGCCCAGCGAAGCCGGGCATCGTGGCCGCGGTCCCCAACCCCATGGGACGGCTTCGCCGGCTTCAGCCCGCGGTACGGGCCGAACCGCGGGAGCAAGGAACGGAGTTGGCCGTCAGATCATGGGTGGACGGCGTCCTCGCCGCCGTCGTCCTGCGATGGCGGGACTCTCACACGGGCCCCGGTCTCCGACCGGGGCCCGTACAGCTCGCTTCGCTCGCTGCCCGCATGAGTGAGAGTTGAGACCGGCGAGCCCGAAACTTCAACAGCCCCCTACCAGGAGGTAGGGGGCTGTTGAAGTTACGGGGTGGACGGGACTCGAATTTGTCCGAGCTGCTTTTCAATAAACGATGATGGCGTGTGCCGTTAGACCATTTTCACTGTGCAGACGCCGAGATGCTTCGTCCCGTCTGGTTCCGTCCTGTGCCGCCTCGTACCCTCCAGTTCCGCAGAGTCAGGTCCCCTATAGGTCCCCAGACGGACGCCGGTATCCGCCTGCCATGGGCGGTCAGCCGTTGGGCCTCTCCTCAGGGCCATGCTTTCCTCGTCCTGGTCCGTCTGGAACCGTCCTGTGGTGCAGAGTCACAGCCCCACCACGGCCCCACTTCGTCAGGGCTTCGCCGACCGCGCGCACCGGAACCCATCGCGGTTGTACCTGGACGTCGGGTCGCTTCCGGTCCGGGCCGATGCGAGCAGGTCGCCCGGATCGGCGCTGCTACCCGAGCCCCCGTGCAACACCCGGTTGGAGCCCTCCGAGGAAGAGGTCCACTCCCAGACGTTCCCGCTCATGTCACACAGCTCACTCACGCTGTTCCCCGCGAGCTTCGAGCACACCGGCCAGGTCGCGTCTTTCCCGCAGCCTTCGCCTCCCTGCTCCCAGATCGCCCGGTCACAGCTCACTTCCTGGTCACCCCAGGGGTACCTCCTCTTGCCGCCATCTGAAGCCTCCGCGTACCACTCCTGCTCCGTCGGCAGCCGGCCGCCAGCCCACTCACAGAAGGCTACCGCCTGGTTCCAGTCCACGCAGGTGACTGGGTGAGCCTCCAGGCCGACTTGGTCCCAGTTGCAGTATTTCGTAGAATCTCCAGCGTCTACCGCGCTGCACTTGCCCGCCTCCACGCAGGCCTTGTACTGCGCCACAGTCACCTCGGTTTTGGTGAACTCAATACCGGCCGGGCGGCTGAAGATCCAATCGAGCGCGTGGCTGCCACCCTGAAGACCAGCTGCCCTGACGCCCGCCTTTGGCTCCACGGCCAGCATCTCTTCGCCGGGGGACGCGGACCCAGCGCAACGAAAGCCGAGACTGCCGAGCCCGTCGCTCGAGTGATACTTGAAACGAAAGGAGGCGCGTTCGCCCCACGTGCCGTTGTCAAAGGACCCGCCCCGCAGAATTCGGTCCTCCCCAATGCTCGGCCCGACCGGGTCGCGGTTCGGTGAGTCCTTGTAGTAGCCCTCCTCATACCGATCCGCGCACCACTCCCACACGTTCCCCAGCATGTCGTACAGTCCAAAAGCATTCGGCTGCTTCTTGCCCACGGGGTGGGTCGCCCCGCCTGAGTTGCCCTCGTACCAGGCAATCGCCTCGAGGTCGTCGTACCTCGCCCCCGGGGCCCCTCCCCGCGCCGCCTTCTCCCACTCTGCCTCAGTCGGCAGCCTCTTGCCAGCCCACTCGCAGTAACCCTTGGCCTGGCTCCAGTCCACGCAGTTCACCGGGTGCTGCTCTTTCCCCACTGCGCCCCAGGTGCGAGCGCCTACCGCTCTCGGCACATTGCACCGCCCGACCTCCACGCATCGTGCATACGCCGCCACCGTCACCTCGGTCGCATCTAGCAGAAACTCGCTCACCCAAACCCGGTGTTGCGGCTTCTCGTTAAGAAGGCACTCTCCGTCCCCCTGGCTGCAGCCCATCATGAACTCCCCTGCCGGAATGAGAACCATTCCATCCGGGATAGCTTTCAGCTCCACCTCCACCTTGCTGACCTGCTTCTCCACGAGGCTGAGCGCCTTCTTCACCGACCCTACCTTGGCGTGCCGCAGCTCGACCTCCTTGGCGCACACCGAGACCTTGAACCTGCCCGGGGTCACGCCTACCTTCTGCCCGTCCACCAGGACGTCCGCCTCGAGGTCGTTGCCCGCACCGTCCCTGGCCTTCACCTCGAGGCCTGCTTCCCTGGCCGCCGGGCTTACCGCCACCTCACGGACCTGGCCGAGCTCCACCTTTACCCGCTCGCCGGCCTCCGCGTGGCAGGGCCCGCCAACCAGTACCTCGTAGCCACCGGGCGCCAGCTCCTTCTTCTCCAGGGGAGTGTTCCCGGACGCCTGGCCGTTGATGCTGACCGGCAGCCCGGCTGGCGCCGAGCGGACGGTGAGCCAGCCGAAGGCCGGCCTGAGCTCCCAGTCGAGCCTGGCGCCCTTGACCACCACCACACGCTCGCTGCGCTCCTGGTACCGCTCCGACTGCATCGAGACCTGGTGCGCGCCCGAGGGCAAGCTCTTCGAGCAGGGCGTCTTCTGGCAGAGGAGCTTCCCGTCGACCATGACCAGCGCGGCCTCGGGCCGGGCGGTGAAGGCGACGACCACCTCCTCGCCGCTGCCGACGTCCCAGGTCTCGGTCTTGCCGCCCAACTTGCCCTCCTGGAAGCCGGAGACCTTGCCGGTCGAGCCGTAGGCCCGCAGGGTGGCCGCGACCTTGTCCAGGGAGGCCATGAGCCCATCGACCCCGCAGGGCCCGCTCTCCTTTGCGGTCACGTCGGTCGCCTTGGTCTTGAGGTCGTAGAGCTCCGCGGTCACCGTGCAGGTGCTGCCCAGCTTCAGGATGCGGGTGGACAGGGACTTCGTGGCCGCCACCTCCCGCCCGATTTCGATCTGGCAGCTCTGGTCGTAGCACTCCTTGTAGCTCTCGGTGGTCTGGGCCATGAGGGCCTTGACCAGGTCGCCCGGCGGCACCCGCCTGAACACCCCGCCCTCGGCGATGGCCGCGCCCAGGTAGTCGGTGAGCTGGTCCAGGGTCGCCTTGTCGGCGGCGTGGGCCTTGTCCTCGATGCGGAACACCGCCACGATGGGGCGGTCTTGGGCGAGGGCGATGGTAGCTGTCAGGGCGATGCTCGAGCTGAGCAAGGCGGCTGCCAGGTGGGCTGTACGCATCCCGGTCCTCCGAGTTGATCCTGGGAAAGATGGTAGCCCTGCCTACCTGGGTGGGCAAGCCCCGCCTGCCGCCGCAGGTCCCATCACCCACCACCTGCCAGCGGGCTGGGCAGGGCCTACTTGACCGGCTCCAGCCGCACCAGGGTGCCGATCAGGGCCAAAATAAGCATATCTTCGGAGAATCGGGTCATGGAAAGGCCGAGCCCGACCACGGCATCGGCGCCCTTCTCCACGGCGAGTATCTTGAGGGCCTCGAGCGCGTCCTGTTCGGCGCTCCGGCACTCGTCCCCAGTCAAGTGCCCATTGAATGTGAGAACCGTGCTCTCGGTGCACTCGACGCCCAGGTAGGCTGCGACCCGGCGGCCGTCGATGCTGCCGGTCGTCGTCACCAGTATCTTGGCGGCGCCCTCTCGAAGGACCCTCAGCCTCACCTCTTTGGCGGCAAGCTGCTCCTTCAAGAGAGCCTTGCAGTTGTCGCAGAGGCAGGACCCGGAGGACTTCGGGTCGATCCTTGCTGGGGTATTTTTCCCTTGACAAGGAATCGTTCCGAACCTAGCATCATTCCAGAATTTCGCCTGCCGTGACCCGCGGCGCTATGCGACCGAGGTGATTACGGTAGGCAAGTATTTCTGGCAGCGTGTCCTACGCTGCCATTTTTTTTCGGGAGGGGACATGGCTGCTAGCGGACCAATCGCCATTTTTATCGACGGTGGATACCTCGACAAGTTGACCCTGTTAGAGCACAACAGGGCACGAATCGATATCGACAAGTTGGCAACAGAAATGGCAATGGGCCAAGAGCGCCACCGCGCGTACTACTACCACTGCCCAAGGTGGATGCCACCCACAAACCCAACTCTTGAGCAGAAAAAGGCATACAACACTCAACAGTCGTTTTTTGCGAGAATTCGCTCGATGGATCGGTTCGAAGTACGTCTCGGAATCCTTAGGCCCCGCGGTACCGACGAAAATGGGAATACCATCTTTCAGCAGAAGAGGGTTGATGTTCAGTTGGCAATCGACGTTGTACGTGTTGTTCTTCAAAAAAACGCCGCGATGATTGCCCTTCTGGCAGGCGATGGGGACTACCAACCCCTGATTCAAGTTGCAAAAGATGCAGGCGTGATCACCAGGCTATTTCACGGGATGGGAACCTGTGACGAGTGCAAGTACTCACCGGAATTGCATCAAGCGTGCGATGAGTGCTTCCCAATCGATGCAGCCTTGGTTAGTAGGGTGAAACGTCTCGACTAGAGCCCATTTCGAGCCCCATTCTGAGCGGAATGGGTCCGCGGGATTCGCGCAAGTTGATCGGTCCCGCCCCACGGGGGCGTGGGGAGGGAGGGCCGCGCAGGCCAGTAGGACCACGCAGCCGAGCGGTTCAGCCCCACGTGCTGTGGGGAGAGCCCAATCGGCCGCCCATCAGGCGGTGTCCCAGGGGCTCGGTTCATCTTCACGCGCGTGTGTGGACCCACCAGGAAGGTGGGTCCCTTCTCAAGTCATGGAGCTGACCGGGATCGAACAGACGGCCTCTTGAATGCCATTCACCCCCGTTGGCTGGAGTTACGGGCAGTTAGGCTGAAAAACCGTTCCCCGGGCGCCCCGGATCGGCAGCATTTTCGATAGGTTGAGTGGGTAATGAACCTGGCGGGCCATTTGGGCTTGTTAACAACCGAATGCCCGGGGCCACGGTACTCTGTGGCCCCGGGCGAATGACGGAGGGGATGGGTTTCGAACCCATGGGGCCTTTCGGCCCAACGGCTTTTCAGGCCGGCGCCTTAAGCCTCTCGGCCACCCCGGAAGTTCGGAAACTCCCCGGTTTCCAACTTTCCGCGATGGCCCAGCTTCCAATGCTTATGGTAGCACGGAATAGGGTCCGATGGGCACCTCAGCAAGCCTCTCCCGTCCGACTGAACACGAGTCAAGTGCCCACCAGCGTGGGGTTGGTGCTCACCGCGCCGTCGAGCCTGCGGTGGACGTAGGACACGAGCGACAGCAGGTCGAGGGCATCCTGCTCCGACATCGGCCAGTGCACCTTCGGCGCGTGAGCCGTGGGATTTCTGAAGGTTCCGAAGAGGCCAACCAAGAGGTTGGCGAAACCCGCCTGCTCGGACTTCTCGGTGTCGGTCGTCAGGGTGTTGATGGCGAGCAGCGGCGCCTTGCCGCCGAACGCTCGCTGGAAGAGTTCGGCGCCGTCACATGGCAGCCCGGTCTTGTTCCGGACCTTGTCGGCCACGCTCTTGCTGGCTTCGAGGACCGCGTGGAAGTAGTTCCCGTCGAGCAGCTCCGGCCTGCAGAAGGACAGGACCTCAGGGTGCACCGCTCGCTGGACCAGCTTGGCCCGGAGCTCGCTCGCTCGCCGCGCTGCCTCGTCGAGCGTTCTGGCCAGCGGCACAGGGCAGAGCTTCCCCGCCTCGTCGACATGGAGGCCGCAGAAAGCGAGAATCAAGTTCACCTCGGCCCTCAGCCTCTCGTAGTAGCCCTCGCTGGCCTTGACGAAGTTGACGGGTGACAGGACGGTCTGGACGAAGGTGCCAACATTGTTGCCAACCCCGTCCCGTTTCTGTCGCGCTGCCAGCGCCTCACGAATCCTTAACCACTTGGCGCCCTGGCTCGGGCCGGGGGCGTCCATCCCAAGCTCAGCGAACAGGTCGGTGAGCTGCGAGTGCGACTTCGCCTGCGCCAGGCATCGGGCGAGCTGCTCGACCTGGGCCGCGGGGAAGGACGGAATCGTCATCGCGGAGCACCTCCAACCGGCCGGCACGCCCGCTCAGTCCCTGGTGAGTTCCTGCACCATGTCGGTCACGTAGCGCTTGAACCCCTCGTTCTCCACGAACTGCTTGCACACTTGGGTGGAATGGGTTGCCGCCTCCCGGATGGCTACTGTGCGAGGGCCTCCTTGCACTCCGTGCGACCAGGCGCCTGGGTGCAGACGTAGGTCTTCCCGCAGGCCTCGATGCGGTACGCCACCTCGCCTCCGCTCGACCATTCGGACTGGGAGAGCACCCTGATGCCGTCAGCGGCGCAGCCGGTCTCCAGCGACAGCCGGTCGATCGCCACCTTCTTCTGCGTCTCGGCGTTGGACGACTCGGTTTCCTTGCAGGTCGAGCTACAGACGTGGGCTGGGCAGCGATGCTCGCAGTGGTAGTCCCTGCCCTTGTACCTCGCAACCCAATCGAAGTTGCCCCCACCATCGTTCTCGGTCTGGGACACGATGGTGATCTCGCCGCGATCGCACTTGAGATTCTCAGCCGATTTCCGCAGCAAGTAGGACCGATCGACGGTGCAGCCCTGTGCGCAGCAGACGGCGACGAGGACGATCAGCATTCTCGTTCCCAGCATGGTATCCCTCCTTCTTCCTGGTGATGCTTGGAGCAGCGTACCTCTGCCAGAGGTCAGCCGCAACGGCCGCCCCGCGTGCCGGCCGTAGCAATTGAACCTGTCTCCGACCTTCCGCTCGACCAGAAAGCCTGGCACTCCTTCCACCCAACCCCTTCAGCCATCCGGGCGACCGAGAGGCTGAAGTCGCGCGAGCTCGAAGGGCTGCAGCGTTGAAACCGGGCAGGCTGCCCATGCCCACACGCAGCCCTGCGTCACGCGAGCGTCGTCTCGGTGAAGTGCGCATGCCAGTCCCCGGACCCCACAAGCGCGTCGATCCGTTTGCCTACCAAACCGACCGGGTCGCCCGTCTGTGGCATGGCGACGATGAACGCGCGGGCGATCTGGCGATGCCAGCGCAGTGCACGTACCGTCCACCGATCGCCTTGCGCCAACTCCTTGCAAAGCCCATCGAGCAGCTCATCGAACTTCACCTTGTGGTTGGCGTGCTGGTACACGACGACAGTGCGTCCATTCTCCAGGAAGCCCTTGATGTCCCCGATGGCAACGTGTTCCTTCCCGGCCGCACCGGCTCCAACACCGAGCTTGATTCCGTTGTCCGGATCGAGGAAGACGACCTCGCACCTGTGATTCCTCTCGCGCTGCAGGATCGCGCCCAGGTATCCTTGCTCCCCCGCCAAACGGACGAATTCAACGCGATGGTCCAGAAGGTCCTGCGTGGCGTCCTCCAAATCGCTCATAGACGGGTTCTTCATGTCCCCGAGCTTCTGCGCGTGGCTCCACAACCTACAGTCGGCTCCGGGAAGACCGTGTCCCTCGGAATAGTCCTTCTGGAGGTACTTGAACCCGCTTTTGGTCAGATCCCGTCTCCCCCTCATATCGTCGTTGAGGCACCAGCAGATCCCCACCCTGAGCTTCGTCTTCCCGTCATTCGACGTGTGCCCCGCGAGCCAGCGCAGCAGGGCGAGCTTGGCGAAGTCCCCGACGTCCCCGATCCACTTGGCCTGCATGTAAGCCTCCTCCTTCGATTGGGTTCAATGCGGCCGCACCCTGGGTTGCAAATACGCACGCACCGGGACCCGCCCACAAACGCCTAGTCGAGGCTCTCGGGAAGATCCGCCGAGTGCAGCGCTTGCTGTGGCTGGTCGATGGCGGGCGGGATGCTCCTTCGCTCGCGCATGGCCATGGACTCACGGAACTCGCGGGCCTCGGCGATCTGGGTGAACTCGATGTCCGCCATTTGCTGCTTGGCGACCTTCTCGATTTCCGGGAGCGTCACCCTGAAGAACTCCTTGCGCAGGTTAACCAGATTGAGCCGGCTCTCGTGGAAGGCCTTCTGCAAGGCGTTCTCGAGGGCAGGGGCGTTCTCCGAGTAGATGATTGCGTGGACGTCGAACTCGAACGGCACGGAGGCGTCGCCCAGCTCTCGCACGCGGTCCATGGGCTCCAGCCGCCGGGTCATCCCGATCTTGTAGACGTTCTCGCCGAAGGAACCCACGTTGGAGATCACGTAGACGTGCCCCGACTTGGTGAGCTGGGCCTGGGAGATGGCTCTCGCCTTGTTCTGCTGCGCATCCTGGAGCTGTTGCTCCAGGTGGGCGATCTTATCGTTCAGCTTCTCAAGCTGCTGCCCCTTGGCGCTCTCGACGGTGGCGCGGGCCTGCTCGAGGGCCTTGGCGTACCTCATCTCCTCGTCTTCAGCCTCCTTCAGGGCACGCTCGATCTCCCGTTGAGCCTTCTCTTCCTCGCGGATCTGAGCCTGGATCTGGCGCTGCTCCTCCTTGGCTTGCTGCACCTTCTCGGCGTACTCGTACACCAGGCGCATCTCGGCCAGCTTCAGCTCCAGGTACGCATCCGTGATGGTGATCTGGTGGTCCTTCCCGAGCTTGTTGATGGCCGCCAAGGAAGACCGGATACGCTCCTCGATGCGCTCGACGTTGTTCCAGCGCACGCCGGAGATGAGCGCATCGCACTCCCCGTTGAAAGCCCGGGTCATCAGCTTGGTGTAGTGGGCGGTCATGCGCTTGCCGGCCGCCAGGCTGCCGCCGACCTGCCACTGGGTGTCACAGGTCGCGACCCGGCCTTCCTTGATGAGCGCCTTCTGCCTGTCGCGGATGCGTTCGAGCTCCTCCTTGTACCTCTCGGGCGCATCGAAGGTGTAGGCAGGCTTGTAGATGCCGAAGGAGGCGGATTCCTCGGCTTCTTCGAGCAGGGCCAGCTCCGCCTTCAGCCGGTCTAATACGCCGTGCTTCTCCTTGTAGTCGCCCCGTAGGTTCTCGATGTCCTTCTCCACCTGCAGCTTGCTCGCCTGGATGGCCTCGAGGGTCTTCACGTGTTCTTGTTCGGCCTTCGCCAGAGCAGCACGGCCGGCGGCGACCTGGTTGTTGGCCTCGTTGCGGTAGGCCTCCAGCTTGCCGACGAACTCCTTCTCAGCCTGCTGCTGGGCGGCGCGGCGCGCTGCGATCTCGGCGTCCACGTCGAGGATGCCCTTGAAGCGGGTCTCCACCGCCTTCACGCGAGCCCTCTCCCGGAGGTAGCTCCGAACCACCCAGACGAGAACCACTGCGAGGACAAGCGCTGTGGCAGCTGAAGCGATCAGCAAGGGAACCATCGCGACCTCCTTGTTCGGGTCGGCAGCAAAACGCATCGGACATCCCATCCGGACCGGTCACCAATGGGGCCGCTCCCCGGAGGGAGCGGATCGCCGCAGATCTGGCGCAACGAGACGCTCGTCGGCCGCCAGCTTCAATGGGGCCGCTCCCCGGAGGGAGCGGATCGCCGCTCATCCACGCACGCCCACGGCACCACCACACCGCTTCAATGGGGCCGCTCCCCGGAGGGAGCGGATCGAAGATTTACCACGCCGACTTGGTTACCAGGGCCATGCTTCAATGGGGCCGCTCCCCGGAGGGAGCGGATCGGGCTCCGTGGGCCAAGGCCGACGACGACCAGGACACGCTTCAATGGGGCCGCTCCCCGGAGGGAGCGGATCGGGCTGTGATGGGTGCTCTCTCGTCGCACTACACGTCGCTTCAATGGGGCCGCTCCCCGGAGGGAGCGGATCGGTTGCGAAGCGTGCGCCGAACTGGCTTCCCGAACTCGCTTCAATGGGGCCGCTCCCCGGAGGGAGCGGATCGCTGTCCGACGTGAAGACCCTGAACCAGAGCCCGACGCTTCAATGGGGCCGCTCCCCGGAGGGAGCGGATCGTTCATCGTCGAACGTCTATTCGACACGGTCCAATCGAGCTTCAATGGGGCCGCTCCCCGGAGGGAGCGGATCGCCGCGAGCGCCCGAGGCGCTTCACCTGGAGGCGCACCCGCTTCAATGGGGCCGCTCCCCGGAGGGAGCGGATCGCAGGAAGGGGCTGAACGGACATGGGTGACCGTGCCGAGCTTCAATGGGGCCGCTCCCCGGAGGGAGCGGATCGGGCGCGTGGTCGTCTCCAGGCTGCGGGTCCTCGATCCAGCTTCAATGGGGCCGCTCCCCGGAGGGAGCGGATCGCCTCGTACTCGACGTGCGCCCCGCCAGGGCCCACGGTGCTTCAATGGGGCCGCTCCCCGGAGGGAGCGGATCGACGCCTACGGGGTACGAGGTGGTGAAGGCCAAGAACGGCTTCAATGGGGCCGCTCCCCGGAGGGAGCGGATCGAAGAGCCAGCCACACAGCACCTCACCCAAGGATAGGATGCTTCAATGGGGCCGCTCCCCGGAGGGAGCGGATCGAACTGAGCGCGTGACGGCTGCTGAGCTGACCTGAGGCTTCAATGGGGCCGCTCCCCGGAGGGAGCGGATCGGTCCCACTGCTCTTGAGCCATGGACCCGTACATGTCGCTTCAATGGGGCCGCTCCCCGGAGGGAGCGGATCGGTCGCTGAAGGCGGCCGGCTGGTTCCCCGGCGTCGGGCTTCAATGGGGCCGCTCCCCGGAGGGAGCGGATCGAGCCGTCGCTATTCTCCTCGTTGTTTCCCTGGGCTGCAACACCGCTTTCGAGCGGTACTGACAACCAGGCACACATGGCGTTGACGACCTCTCGGACGCCACCTGAATTTCCTTTCAGGACAACCGGTTCCTTCCTTCGAGCGCGTCCCGGGTTTTCCTCGCCACCTTCGCGCTCGAAACGCTTGCTCCGGTTGTCAAAGAGCGACCGGCCCGGGCAGATCGACATCTACACCACGATCGCGTGCCGCTCCGGGCAAGTGAATGCCTTGCCAAGGGCCTCGATGCAGTCGCCTCCCCGGCCCTCGGCCGGCCCAAGGTCGATGATCAGGACCTGATCCTCGCCGTGGTGGATCACTTTGTCGAGCGCGGTGATCAGCAGCACCCGCTCGGCGTCTGCCAGCTCGCAGACGAACACCGAGTACTGCACGTGGTCCCCGAAGCCGCGCATGGTCCGGTACACCCGGCGCCAGCGCTTCTGGTCGCAGATGTCGTAGGAGACCACGTACGCCTTCCGCATGGCCTACCTCGGCAGGAACGGCGGCCAGTTGGGGATCTCGCCGGCCAGGTGGCGAGTGAGCAAGCGCGCCTGGACCTCCAAGGTGCGCCTGTAACTCACGCGGTAGCCGAACACCGGGTGGGTCACGAGCTGGTCCATGCGCCGCTCGTAGGCCTCGATGAGCACCTTCTGTGTCTTGGGCTTCATGGCCGCCGAGCGCCCGACCTTGAGGAATCCGTCCGGCGCCACGATGCCGTTGTTCACCAAGGTGAGCACCACCGAGTCGGCCACCAGCGGCCGGAACTCCTCCATGAGATCGAGCGCCAACGCGGGCCGGCCGAAGCGCGGCTGGTGGTAGAAGCCGACGTGGGGGTCGAGACCCACCCCGAGGAGCGTCGTGGTGCAATCCTTGGCCAGCATGGCGTAGGCGAAGGAGAGCATGGCGTTGACCGGATCGCGGGGCGGTCTGCGGTTCCGGCCCTCGAAGTCGAACTCGAAGCCCGCCTCCACCTTGGGCTTGAGCAGCCCCGGGAAGGCGCCGAAGTAGATGCGGGCCGCGCTCCCCTCGTGGCCGAGGAGCGACTCGAGTGACTCGGCCCGCGACGCGGCCTCGGCCTGCTCGTCGAGGGCCCGCAGATCGAGGAGCAGAGGCTCCGGGTGGTTGCGCCTGAGCATAGTGCGCTGGTTCTGGATCTTGGCGCTGGCGATGCGCCGGGCCACCGCCAGGCAGATCGCCGGATTGTCCGCGGCCCGGAACTGGATGCGCCTGGCCATGGCGTTCCGCGGGCCGAGCCCGGTCGTGATGCCGTGGAACCAGCCGCTCGCCTGGAAGTGGCAGACGGGGATGCCCCGGTCGCAGCACTCGTGGAGGGCCTGGGCCGTGATGCCGATGTTGCCGAACAGGCACACCTGGGAGGTGGTCACGAGCTTGGCCTCGGCCCTCACGCTGCCCTTCTCCTTCACCACCAGGACCTCGCCCTGCTTGCCGACCTGCATGCCGTGGGTCTGGACGTAGAGCGGCAGGGCGTCGTCCCGCGCAGGCAGCAAGCGGCGCATCTCCGCCTCGGTGGGCTCGCCCTCGGCCTGGAGGCGCGCGGTCTCCTCGGGCAGGCAGATGGCGACCAGCGAGCAGCCGCCGCACTTCGGGCTTTCGTGGAGCGGCGCGGGCCGCTCGGGTATGGCGGCCACCCGGCGGAACTCGAGGACCAGCTCCCGGGTGCGCTCGATTAGGCCGGCTGTGAAATCGATCTCCACGCGCTCCTTCGAGCCGGCGAAGTAGAGGACCCCCCGATCGGACTGGTAACCGTTCTCGCGCAGGATGAGGCCCTGGGCGCAGAGCTGCACGCGCTCCGGCTCCCAGGCGCCCTGGGAGGTGTCCGGCTTCTTCGAGCGCTTGTAGTCCACGGGGGTCGCGACCTGGCCCTCGAGCTCGACCAGATCGATCTTGGCGATCAGCCCCTCGGTCGGGGCGGACAGCATGACCGATCGGGCGCGGATGCTCTCGGCCGGTTCCGCGTCCTCGGTCTCCTCACCCTCCTGGGCCTCGTCGGCCTCCGGGAGCGCCTGTGGGCCCGAGTCCACCCGCGCGTGGACCCGCCGGCCGTCGAGGGTGAAGGCGTTGTGATCGAACTCGCTCTCCACCCACATAAGATACGCGAGCCTGGGGCAGTAGGCGTACTCGTTGAGCATCCGGGCCGGGAGAAGCTCGGGGACGGAGTCGCCGTAGTCCACTCGCGGTATCACGGCATCCTTTCCTACTACACCCCGCGTGCGGGGGTGAAGTTCAACTTGAAGTTGGCGCCCTGTCCGACCTTGATCCGGGAAGCGCGAAACACCGCCGAAACACCGAGGGCGCGTAGCCGCGCATGATCCGGTCGAGCCTCTTGAAGCTCTCTCAGTTGCAAGAGCGATCGGACGCAGTCGATACCGATGGGGAACTCCCAGATCGGCCAGGTCCATTGCCAGGGTCGATCCTCGCGGCTCAGGCTCCAACCTGTCGCGGCCAGAGCGCCGCGCTGCATCACCAAAGGGAACAGGCAGAGCGACCGGTAGGCGAGAAGGTTGGCCATCCAGACCGTCTGGCTTCGGTTGTCCGCCGCCGTCGGGTCGCGGTCGAGCAAGGCGTACTGTCGGTTGTCCATAGGATCCCACCGCATGGACAGCTTCTCATCCCTGTAACGCCAGGCTTCGAACAGAGCTTCGGCGATCCGCTCCGGCGTGACGAGGGCCATGAGCTGCCTAACAGTCTCAAGGAAGAATTGGTGGCCCGAACCGGTAATGAAGCAGAAGGGCGTAGGGACCACCTTTCCCCGGTCGGTGACGGATTCGTTAGCAAATGCGGCCAAGAGGTCGATGGCGTCGCGATTCCGTGACCCCGCATCGCGGAAGCTGTCCTCGGCGTGGCTACGGTATTCGTCGCTCGTGCAGTCGATCCGTTGGCCTAGCGCGAGCTCCGGGCTGGGGACGGCGACTCGAAGCGCTGCCAGGAACTCTTCGCGCCTGATCTCTCGTTCCGCCTCGAGCGGCGCGAGCTCCTGTTCGAGGGCGGTGGCCCTCTCCTGCTTGTCGAGCTTCCGTTTTTGGATCTCAACGCGTTTGTCCTTGACGCACGTCTTAGCCACCTCGAACACACTCTTGGCCGCAGCGCGGATCTTGTCGGCTTCCTCGGGCACGTCCTTCCCGCGCAAGACTGCGGCCATCTGGCGGCACAGCTCACCTCGTTCGGTCAAAGCGAGCCCGGTCAAGACCGGCCGCCAGGTCGCCTGTCGTGTCCATTTCAGGCGCGCTTCACGCTCTCCGGTTCGATGGGCAACACAGAGCGCGCCGAGCGCGGCCAAGTATCCTAGTGGGTTCAGGCCGTCGAGCCCGTTGAGCTCGATTTCCACCCCGGGTGCCTTCATGTCGGGTCCCCCTTGTTGTTGCGTGGAAGGGCCTCGGGTCGTATGACGTGCTGGCTCCCGTACCAGTCGCCGAGCCTGTGGAGCGCCTCGAGATAGGCGAGCCCCCACCAGCCGAAGCGCCGGGTGAGGAGCCAGAAGCGCTCGGGCACGTTGGAGTCCAGGCGGTGCATGGGTCGAGACCGGCGCTTCTCTTCGGAAAGTGCGATGGATTCTCCAAGAAACTCACTGGAAATGGGCGGCGGCGCGTCGTCTCGGCAGAACGGTGCAAAGGGGCGCGCGAAGCCGTGGTGGCTGGCGATGAGGTGCACGATGAGATCCACCGCCTCATCCGCCTTGAGCATCGACTCCGCAATCTGGGCCGACAGCATCTCGTGGCGAAAACCTGCGGGCAAGCCGCTCTCCTCCCGAAGCCTGCGCCTCATGGATGCCGAGTCGGGCATATTGTTGGACTTGGCGATCGGTGCGCGCAAGAGCGGGGTGTCTCCCCGGCGGAGAAGGAGCTGGAACCTCTCATCGAGCTTGCCAAGGTCATGATAGCGCGCCGCCTTGACCAGCGGCAGTACAAGCTCCGCGGGCAGGCAGCGGGCTGCCACCTTCTCAACGGCCCGCACGACGGCCTCGGTGTGCGCATCCAGCCCTACCTCGACACCGCCGGCCGAGGCCCAGTCGTCGTCGTCCGCGAAGAGGTCCATTTCCTCCTCGGAGCGCGCATCTGCGGATGGCCTGGCGATCAGGACGGCGCCTCCACTAGGGTGCGCGACCAGGCGCCCTGCCCTTGCCCTCTTGAGCAATTCCAGCCACCAGGCGGGGGGCTGCTGGGCCTCCGCATCGGCGGCGTCTGTCGCCAGCACTCGGTCGAGGGCCTGCATGAGGTCTTCCCGCTCGAAGGTAGGGCTCTCGACCAGCCCGAGCACCTCGGCCAGGGGCTGCCATGCTGCCCAGGGCGCGAGCACGTCTCTTTGGAGCCGCAGGGTGATCCCTTTCCCCGTGGCGGCCCGGGCGGTCTCCCACACATCCAGTCCTTCCGTCCCCAACGCTTGTTCACCGATGGTCTCGCCAAGGTCCAGCGGGCCGTAGGCTGCGGGCATGACGACCACGCTCTCAGGGTAGATGTCCGCGGAGTCGTCGACCCACCGGGAGTGGTCCCGGCCGCGATAGACGAGCACGGGCCGGATTCGCCCCTCGATCTCCTCGCGGACGACTTCACCTTCCACGTCGCCTCCGCGGTCGGTCACTTCCTGGGCTTGAAGCCGAGCCCTCAGCAGGTAGAGTGGGAGCGACAGCATCTCGCCGCTCACGGGCGGACAGCGGACCACGATGTCGATCCAGTCCTCGGGGCGCTCGGGGTCGAGGTCCGTCCGCCAGACCACGCGCACTTCTGGTGAGCCTCGGTCCTTGCCGTGCAGGAAAGGCCCGATGTCGGGAACGGGTTGGACGTCACCGCTTGTCTGGCACAGCAGGTCCAGGTGGGCTGGGAGAAGCAGCGGTGCATCCGGATGGGGCGCGAGGCAACGGTCCAGATCCTCAAGGTCGGCGACCTCTCGCAGGCGCCGCTCGATGGACTCCACCCCAAAATCTACCACGCCCGCGGCGTCGGGTGCGCCTTTTCCGCCGGACCAGGAATTGAGCAAGTTCCAGGTGTCACGTAGCGCCGATCCGTAGATGGGATCTTCGGCACCTGGCTCTGTGGCTTCGGGACCGACCTGGTCCGTTCGGGCGAGGATGACGCCCGGCGCGTCGCCCGCGAGCCCCATGCGGTTCAAACGGCCGAAACGCTGGCGTAGGCTGTCCAGGCTGGCGCACTCCGAGACCAGGGCATCGAAGCTGAAGTCCGCGCCTACCTCGAGGCACTGGGTGGCCACCACCACCATGGGCCTCGCGGGCTCTTCGGGCTTCGACGCGCGCAGGTACGGGAGCCAGCGTCGAAGGAGGAGGTCCCTGTCGACGGGCCGCATGCGCCCTGTGAGGAGGAGCACATCAGCGCTGCTTTCCAGAGATCTCCGCAAGCCTTCAGTTAGCGCTCGGGCCGTGGCCACCCGGTTGACGATCAGGCCAACTCTTCTGCGCCCCTCCGCCTTGACCCAGGCCGTTGCAATCTGGATCGCCCTGCCGACCAGCGGGTCACTGCCCTTCCGACATCCCTCGACGGGGACCAGCTTCGCTGGCTTTCGGGCCTTCAATCGTTGCTGAAGCGTCGCATTCGCCAGCGCGGGTTCCCGCGCAGCGCCCGGGAAGATCCCCTCGGCGGGGATCCCGTGGGGTGGGGTGGCGCTCAGTACGGCGAAGGCGAAGGGCGTGGCGATCGGCGTCTCGGCCCAGCGTTGGCTGCGAAGCGCTTCGATCGTCTGCAGCGTCTGCAGGAACGGCACGGAGCAGTGGGCCTCGTCCAGGAGGATGAGGCTGTCGTTGGCCGACAGGCCGGCGAACACGGAGGCCACTCGATGACCGTGGCCATAGGCGCGGAAGAGCAGCCTGGAGCCAAGCTGGTCCACGGTGGTGGCGATGACCGCGGGCTGGCTCGGGATCCGCGCCCAGCCGTCGTCGAGCAGCATCCCGCCGCGCAGCCTGGCGGTGGCCAGCGGTCGTTCGGTGCCGCTGAGCTCGCGTAACCGCGCCGCGATGCAAGCCAGAGGGCCCTCGCGCGCGGAGGCGAGCGCCTCGGCGATCGCCTCCGCCCGGCGATGGGCCTCGTCGACCACGATGCGTCGATCGACCACGAACCAGATCCGCCGTGGTGCCGTGCGATCCTGGGGGAGAAGCCCGACCTGGGCGGCGAGGGCAAAGACTGCAGCGTCGATGCAGGCGGTCTTGCCGGCGGCGGTCGGAAGATCGATCGCCCGCGGCCAGCCACGGCCTGAGAGACGGGCGGCGAGCATCTCCTGCCAGGGAAAAGGCACAATGCCCCACAGGGCCTCGAACACCTCGGCGAAGGAAGGCAATCCGTTCACGTCGAATCCCTCCTCAAAGGCTCATCCTTCGAGCGGACGGAAAACCCCATATCCCTTGTATCGACCAGCGCCCAAGAGCACGGGGCCTCGGACCGGTTCGTTGAACACCAGAATGGCGTGGGCATGCTGTCGCTGCCCGCCATCCTTTCGGGTGAGTGGTGGGAAATCACAAGACAGCGGTGAGCCTGGATGGGCCGAGACCAGCGTGACGATCACCTCAAGGGGCACCGGCAAACCGATCCTCTTGCTGGCCTCACGGAGCATCGCCTCGGCCTCTGTCAGACGAATTGAACGGTCTCTCGACTTCGGGTGGCGATCGAATGCCACCGGTGTCACGCTGGCCCAGCGGCGGGCACCCGCAGCATCCCCCGTCCAAACGTCGGTCTGGAGGTTGAGCAACTGGCGGTCCTCGAGCACCGGCCCGACCTGCCACACACCGAGTCGACCCAACCTCAGCTCCCGGACCCGGCCGACCGCCACGAGCACACCTCTCCGGACGTCTCGAGGGAGGCCCACTGGGAGCACCAACCCCATGCCGACCAGCCTGCCATCGGCATGCTCGTGGCCCACGAATGCCAGAGGCAGAAAAGCCAAGTGTGGACGATCGAGCGGCTTGCCATCAAGAGCGTGGCCGCTCAAGATGAGGCGAACCTCCGCACCCAGATCGTTACTGGCTGCGCAGAGAGCCTCACGCCAACGCTGGATGACCTGCGGCGCGCATGGCAGATCGAGGTACTTGTAGCCCGAGGGGTTCTGGGAGGCCTCCAGGGTGTAGGTCAACAGGTGGGGGCTGAACACCGTGCCCCTCACAGAGATAGCCGCAGCGGTCTCGGCGCGGGCATAGCCGCAGTCCATGGCGAGAAAGGGACGAAGCAAGAGTGGCTCGCCATCGGAAAACTCCTCCTCCATACACTTTTTCGCGGATCTCTTCTCCTTGGCGGTTGAAGCGTATGCCAGCGCGCACCGGAGTTGCCCATATCGTTCGCGTCGCTCGGTTGCGTGGCGACGCTCGAGCTCCAAGAGCGTGCCCTCGGTCGGCAGCCTCAGGCGAACCGTTGCGCGCTCCTCGTCCGGAAGCCAGTTCGGTGGTCGGAGTTCTGCGGGAGTTGCACACCACATATGAACCAGGGAGGACGAATGGCCGATCCGGGTCACCTTGCTGCAGATTTGGGTTAGGGACTGATGTATTTCTGGCGGCGGTTCTTGATCTGGCCAAATGAGAAAAACATTCTCACGTTCGAGCCAGCACCGCGCAAATGTGCGCGGCTGCCTTGGTCGCGGGATGGCGTGGAACGATAGAGGGATAGTCTTGTCTTTATGGGATTTGTGCTCGTCATTGACCGGGACATAGTGCGTGACCAGGAGGCGGCGAAATACTTCGGGCGCATGGATGCGGGGTGGGCAAGGTAGCGACTCGAGCCACTCCAGCGCCCGTCTTTCGGCGGGCTCCTCGCCGGTCTGGAAGTGAGCTGAAGCCATGGCCATGAACACGCGACCGGGATGCGGAGGCCACTCGGGGCTTGTCGGATCGGAGAATTCGGCGGCCGCGGAGAACCCCATCAAGTAGCGGATGCCGAGGGTGAGCATCTCACTTCCCTTCCTTATCTTCCTTGGTCCACTCGAGCTGGCTCAGGCGGACGAGCTTGACGAGCTCCGCATTCGGCTTGAGGACAAGTGCCTGCTCGGGGCAAGGGAGGCCATGCGCCCGCGCCGCCTTCACCGCCGCCTTGTGGAGGTCGATGGTCGTCTCACCGTCGAGGACGAAGCTGCGAGGCTCCTGACCGGGCTTCTCAAGCAATTCCCACATCATCACGCCTTCGGGCCACAGCAGGCAACGGGAACGGAGGTCCATGCCCTTCTCGAACGCCAGCGTCGCGGCGCACAGCCCCAGCGCGGCAAGCGCAACCCTTGCGGCCTGATCGACATCATTCATTAACCCATCCTGGCCCTTCAGCGGGAAGCGGTAACGCCTCAAACCGATGAGCGACAGCGTGGTCACCTGCTCGGCGTACTCGATGGTCACGCCCGCATTTGGCCTGGCGAATGGAACGCTGCCGTGGTTGATCGCGGACGGTTTGTCATTCTTCTTCGAGCCGGCCTCCGCTACCTTCCAGGACTTGTCGGGGTTCTTGATCACGCCGATGTTTGCCCTGATTTCCAGTGGGTCGCGGCGTACCCCGCGGTTCATGTGGTCCGTATCAAGCGCGGCCCCGATGCCGACGATCTCAGAAACCATTGCTCGCTCGAACTTGGGACCGAGGCTGCCCTTGGGGCCAGTCGAGTCCCACATCCCAAAGACCAGCGCCGTGGGACAAAGCTCGAACAAGGGCGTCGCGTTGGCGAAGCTGGCCTCGTCCAGGGTCCTGCCTTTGTCCGAAAGGCGGAAGGGAACCTTGTCGAGCTCGCTGTCCCGGAGAATGGCGTCGGCGAGCCGATGAGGGAGTTGCAGGCTGGTGAGCTTGCCGACCTTGTCGACCAATCGGCCGTGCTGCTCGTCGGCATCGAGATCGCCCGTCGGATCGAAATCTGAGAAGTCAACCACCAACAGAGGCATGTGTAGCCTTTTGGCTTCCATGGCATCCTGAAGCGCCAGCTCCATGCGGTTGGCCTGGCTCTGGACGCTGTCCAGAAGCACGCAGGTCACCGGCTGCTCTCGTCCGGGCACACGCCTCTGTTCCTCGGCGTAGACAGCACCCGAGAAAGTCGGTGGGAACACTTTGTCTCCTGCACCTCCGGCTGGCTGGAGCCTCCGTCGACAGCGGAATGCCGCCGCCGTGTTCACGGCTTCCCTGAGCTGGTCGAGCGTCAATTTCTCAGTCATCGCTTTCTCCTTTCCTTGGAAGGGTGCCCTGACTTTTCGGCACATTCATTCGTCTCATGTTCGCCGCATGCTCCCAGTGCATCTTCTTCCGGAGCTTCTCGGGCTTGACCACCTCGCTCTGGCCGTCGAAGCCGAGTACCCACCTGTGGCCTTGCCGCTCTCCGCACCTCTCGGTGGCCACCCTCAACATGGCCTTGCGGCCCGTGCGTCCCATCTCGCCCCGGTCTCGACCTCGAACCTGATGGACGAACGGTACCAGCCAGGTCTGACATGGTCAACGGAAACAGCGGTAAGCCGATGATGACGATGGAGTTCATGGCGACCTGGGCCAGTTCCATCGCCTCAGACCCTCGAGATCCCCTCAACCCACCGCCTCACCAGGTCCCCCGGCGCGCTCGCCTCCGACCAGGTCACATTGCTTCCGGACTTGTCCGCGCCGCGCAGCCCTGTCGACCTCCCGAAACCATCCCATCCCCTTGTTTCGACGAAACAATTCACCTATACTTTAGGTATGGACGATCCAGCCCAAGTTCAACCAACCGGGCACTGCACTGGACCAACCTGCCCGTCTCCCGCGGTGGCTCTCGACCAGGCCGCGCCCGACCTGTCGTTGCGGGTCGTCCTCGACACCATGGACAAGGTCGCCGTCTCTAGCACCCTCCCCGAGGTATTGGAGTGCACCGAAGGCCACCTGGTGGGCACGGCAACCGACCTCACGAACGAAGGTGGCCGTGGAGCTGCTGCTCGTCGGCTCCTCGCCCGCGATATTGCGACAGGCCGGGTCATCCTCCGCTACCATCAGAGCCTGCTGAACAACATGGTCAACAAGATGTGCAAGGGCCAAGCGAGCGACAAGCTGGTGAAGGTGCTCGGGAGAATCGTGGACGCCGAGCACCGGCGCATGATCACGTCGCTCGAGCTGCTGGCTCGCCTCGACAGCCCTGCCCCGGCCATCAGCGTGCGCGCCAACCAGGCCGCCGTGTTGATCGGCACAGGTGAACCGCGATGACCAGGCCCCGCACCTACTTCGAGGATCTGCCCGCGCTCCACCTGGAGGACGTCCGCCGTCAGGTCGGCGGCAGGCGCAAGCTGGCCGCGGCGAGCAGCGTGACGGTGCTGCTACCCGAGGGCCGCGAGGTCCAGATCACCATCGCCCGCCGGCCCGGTGTCCTCGGGGGCGAGGAGCTGCTGTTCGCGTGCCCGACCTGTGGGCGACCGTGCAGGGTGCTCCGCATCGTGCAGCATGGACCGGGGTTGACTTGCACGAGGTGCCTGCAGGTGGCCTGCGCCGCCAAGTACCGGAGCCAGGTCTTGCAGCGAACGGTAGCCTCCCCAGCAGCCTAGATCCTTCGCACCTCAAACCCCTTCAACCCGCTGCACCAGAACGCTTTGTCAAGGTCCATCCCAACAGCAGCGGCCCCCGTAGTAGGCCAGGCTTGAGGCCGGTGAATCGCACCACGAGTTGGTTCCTGGCTGTCCGCAGCCATACAGCTCAAGAAGGAAGTCGGCCTGCTCCGGGCTCCCAGCGTCGCAGGCTGAGCCGGAGTAGTCGCAGAAGACCGAGCCGCCCATCTGGGTCGTCATGGACGCGTCCCAGGAACACACGTCCGCGACCCACTCGGTCAGGTTACCGCTCATGTCGTTGCTCCCGGCCGGAGACACGCACCCAGAAAGCGTACCCGCCTCCTGCGGTTGACCGCCAATACTGAAGTCCCCGCACGTACCGACCTGAAACGACTCGCCGTAAGGGAAGGCCTGCAAGGAGAGCCCGCCACAGGCCGCAGTCCACTCAGCGCGGGAACACATGCGCTTTCCCTGGGCCTGGCAGGCGCGCTGGGCCCGGTACCAGGATAGGCGGCCCGAGGGCACCAGCCCAGGCAGCGAGCAGGCGTAGAGCACAGTCGTGGCTAGGCCATCGGCCGGCCAGCCGGCTGGGTAGTCGTCTGCGCTCTCCCCGTAGCGCGCGCCCGTGCAGTCGGCGTTCCCAAAGACGGTACTTTCGAACGAGTCGATCCACACACTGCTGCCTGGAATGGGCACCATACAGCCCCCCGGCTCGTCAACCAACCCGTTGCAGTTGTTGTCGATTCCATCGTGGACCTGCAGGCCTGCCTCGCAGGTATCGCTGGGCGCCAATTCCTCGTCTACTTCTCCATCGCAATCGTTGTCCAGACCGTCGCAGAGCTCCGGCAGCAGTATGAACTGCGAGCCGCCCAGGTCAGTGCTGCAGATGGCCGAATCGGTGGTTAGGCACTCGAGTTGGCCTTGGCCGCACTCGCCGATACCGTCGCAAGCAGTGCCGGTCGCGAAGTCCTCGTCCACCTGACCGTCGCAGTCGTTGTCCACCTGGTCGCAGGCCTCGATCCCTTCGTTGGTCGGCTGACACTGCTCCGGCTGGCACTGTCCACTGGCGTCGCAGAACTCGGGCGCCGTGCAGTCGCCACAGCTCCCCTCGCAACCGTCCGAGCCGCAGTTCTTCCCTGCGCAGTCCGGCGTGCAGATTGCCTGGCACGCCTCATCCAGGCACATCTGGCCCTGGGCGGCGCAGTCGATCACGGTCTGCCATGCATCGGCCGTGCAGATCTCCAGCACGTCCTCGGTGCAGCGGAGCGTGCCATTGGTGCAGGGGATGCACTCGCCGTCCACGCACTCCCGGTCGGCGAGCGCGCAATCCACAACCGCCTCCCAGGAGTCGTTCGCGCAGGTCTCGACCATCGTACCGGTGCAAAGGACGCTGGCTGGCACACAGGTGAGGCACGCTGCCTCGTGGCAAATCTTGTTGGAAACGGTGCAGTCGAGAGCCTGCGTCCAGCTCCCGGCCGTGCACACCTCGACCGCGTCCGCGTTGCACTGCGAATCCCCGCTGTGGCAGGTAACGCACGCCCCACCCTCGCACACCTGGGCCGCGGTGGCGCAGTCCACGACCGTGTGCCAGACGTTCGAGGTGCAGGTCTCGAGAACCTCACCTGTGCAGCGCATGGCCCCGTCCGTGCAGTCCGGCGCACAGTCGCAGGTGCCGGCCTCGCAGTGGGTGCCCGAGGCGCAGGCGTCGGGGCAGGTCCCGCCGCAACCGTCGCTATCGCAGCACTTGTCCGTACAAGCCGGGGTGCACACGCACCGGCCCGCCTCGTCGCAAGCCTCGGGCGCTGTGCAGGTGCCGCAGGAGCCTTCGCAACCGTCGTCCCCGCACTCCTTCCCCGCGCAGTCGGGCACACAGGGGCACTGGCTACGGCACGCGAGGCCGTCATCGGCGCAACCGCAGATGCAGTTCTGGTCTACCTCGCCCCGTCCGCCGCAGGAGTCGAGCCAGTAGGTCACGCCCTGGACACAGGTTGTGCTGGCCTCCGGGGTGCAGGTCTCCCCTCCTCCGCCACAGCCGGCAGTCCCCATTGCGGCGACCAACGCCAAGCACAAGCCCACGCGACCCAGGTTTGGCATCTCGGCCCCCTTTGTCACAACCAGACCCATTGCGACCCAGTATTACCGGGATCCAGTGATCCACACGATGGTCCCATCCATCCCATCGCGCGCACACCCAACAAGGCACAGCACCGACAGAAGAAGGATGGACTTCATGGTACCTCCCCGTTGCCGAGATCCTCTTGGCGCCCTGGAAAACGCGCCCAGACGCCGACAGGCATCCATTCGCCGGTCAACCGAACCAGTCCTTCACCTTCGCTGCCGCTTGCCTTTTCACATTGGCGTTGATGTACGAGTTGATCGTGAGGATGGCGCCCGTCAGCACGCCAAGGTCATCTGAAAATCCGATGACGGGGAGGGCATCTGGAATCACATCCAATGGCCAGATGAAGTAGCCGAGAGACACACCAACGGCGGCCTTGGCCCATGCTGGGCACTCCTTACGGAGACCAGCGTAGTAGAGTTGCAGCGACTTCTCGATAACCTCCACCCCTGCTGCCTTCGCGTACTTCTTCACCTTCCTCCAGAAACCCTGCTCCGAGTAGTGGCCAGCAGGGTCCTTCGTCTTCTTGCCGGACTGCCCCTTCTTGGTCATGCGGATTCTCCCTTCCCCGATTGGTTTGATTCACTCACAAAGAAGGTACCCGTTCTTTTAGCACTACGTCAACCAGTGCCCGTAGCACCTTCCCCGCTGCCACCCTCCGCGGTACTGGAGGGAACCAATGCCCATCGATTCCAAGGAAATCGGCGCCCGCATTCAAAGCCATCGCAAGGCGCTCGGCCTCACCCAAGCCGTGCTCGCCGAACGGGTGAAGCTGGACACGACCTACCTGTCCCAGGTCGAACGCGGCGCGAAGACGCTCTCGCTGGAGGCTCTGGATCGGCTTGCGACAGCCCTGCATGTGCGGCTTGGCGCCCTTCTCGACTCCCGTCACGGATCCGGTTCCGGCCAGCTCGCCCAGGAGCTCGAGGAGCTGCTTGAGAAGTGGCCGGCGAAGAAACGAAAGGCCGTCATCCAGGCGCTGCGGCTACTGGCTCCCTAGAGTGGGCCCCGCGCGGGCCAGGCGCTATCCAAGGTTCTCCCTGCTGGCGAGACCCAGTCCGCATCCTCAAGTCCGGTGCAGTAGATTCAGGCCTGGAGCGTAGGGCCTGGGTTTCGAACAACAGCCAGCTACAATGCTGGCCGTCAGCCCGGTTTCCGAAAGACGAGGAACGTCTGATATGGGAGCAGCTCGACGCGCTCGGTGGTGAGCGCCAGCCCGGTCCGAGTAACCAGCTCCACCAACTGCGCCCGGGTGATCTTCACCGACTCGGGAGGCCCCTCGGGCAGGTCTCCCTCCTTGAACTCGATAAGCACCAGGTGCGCGCCCGGCTTCATCTCGGAGGTCAGCTTGGCGAGCCAGGTCGACCGATCCGTGACGTGGTGGAGCACGTCGCAGACGAACACCAGATCAGCGTCCTTGGGGATGCCCGGGTCGCCGGGCTGGATCAGGGCAGCCTCCATGTTGGAGAGGCCATCGCCGAGGATCTTGTGGTGCAGGTGGCGGACCATCTCGGGCTCGGTGTCGGCGGCAATGACCTTCCCGCTGGGCAGAGCCCTTGCCAGGCGGAAGCTGAAGTAGCCGGAGCCGGCCCCGAGATCGAAAACGGTCTCAGTCCCCTGGAGCTTGAGCGCCGCGACCACCTCGTCGGGCTTCTGCCACACGGCGCGGTCCGCCCGCTCCAGGAACGCGATGTACTTCTCCACGTCCTCGAATGGGCGGAGGTGACTCGCATCAACACCCGCCTTGGCCAGCGGACAGTCGATGGGTGGATGCGCGGGGTCGTGGCCGGCCACGTCGGGTGCAGTCGATTCCGTGGAGCCCCGCTCGCAGCCCGCGACCAGGCCAGTGAGGAAGATCCCGAGGATGGCGTACCCGAGCTTCATTCCCATCCCTCCTGGAGAGCCTGTCTCATGATCCACCCGTTGGAACCCATAACACAAGGCCCCGAGGCGGCGTGGCAGGAGTAAACCGCTAGAGCTTCAAAATCCCGCACCGAATTCGGGTATAAGAAGATGGAAGCGACCATCCCCTCCAACAGGCCCTGTTCGTCGTTCGTGCCCTCGCCGCAAACGCCTTAGCCCCTGTCCCCAAACCAGACCCCGAACCCTACGCGCACGCTACCCGTGCGCCTTTCGCAAGGAGGCCCGCCCATGGACATGTCCATCCTCGAGAAGCCGTTCGACCCGTCCGTACTGAAGACCCGCAAGGGCAACTTCGGCCAGGTGCTTTCGTATGCGGAGGGCAGCGAGTACGTCCGCCGCCTCAATGAGGCCTTTGCCGGCGAGTGGAGCTTCGAGGTCCTGGAGCACGCCATCCACGAGAACGAGGTCGTCGTCCTCGGCAAGCTCAGCGCTGCTGGCGTCGTCAAGACGGCGTTCGGCGGCAGCTCGATCACCGTCCACTCCGAGACCGGCGAGCGCATCTCCCTGGCCGACGATCTGAAGGCCGCCGCGACTGACAGCTTGAAGAAGGCGTGCTCGATGTTCGGCATCGGCCTCCACCTGTACAGCGACGCCGCCCCGACGTCGAAGCAGCCCAAGGCCTCAGGCAACGGCGGAAACGGCAGCAACGGTGGCAACGGAAACGGCAACGGCCGCGCCCGTGCCGCCCAGACCAGCCCCAGCCCCAGCCACAGCTCCAGCCCCGGCTCCAACGGCGCGCGCCTGACGCAAAAGCAGTTGAGCGCTCTCTGGAGCCTCGGCCGCAAGCTCCAGATGACCGCGGACGATATCCGCGAGCGAGCGGTCCAGCTCTTCAAGCAGCAGCCCGAGCACCTCTCCCGCGCCGACGCCTCGTCGCTGATCTCCGAGTTCTCCGACGAGCTCGGCGGCGCCCCCGTCTGACCTCAACCCACAAGGAGAACGAGCCATGACCGCATCGTCTGCCCTGGCACTGCTCAGGGCCGAGCGGCACGTCTCCGCCTCGGCCTTGACGAGCTACCTGACCTGCCCGGCCGCCTACCGCTACCGCTACATCCTGCAGTTCAAGCCCACCCATCGCCCCGGTCCGCTGGCCTTCGGTGGCGCGGTCCACGAGGCCCTGGCGCAGTTCTACCTCTCGCTCCGCGACCGGAAGCCCGAGCCCAGCCTGGAAGCCATCCAGGCCGCGTTCAGTGCCGCCCTGAAGCGCAGCTTCTCGGAGTCCCCGCCGGTGCTGCTGGACAACGACCAGACCGAAGAGAGCCTGCTCGAGACTGGCCTCGGAATCCTCAGGATCTTCCACGAAGCCGCCCCTCGTCCCTACCGGGTGGTCGGCGTCGAAGAGCCGTTCTCCGTCGAGATCCACGACCCCGACACCGGCGAGGTCCCACCCGTGAAGTTGGTGGGCGCGTTCGACGTCGTCGCGCAGGAGGAAGACGGCCGTTACGCCGTAATCGAACACAAGACGGCCGCGAAGCGCTGGGCCGAGGACCGCCTGGCCAACGATCACCAGGTCACGGCCTACACGCTGGCCGCGCCGTCGATGGGCCTCGGCGACGCCACCGTCCAGCTCCAGATTCTGCTCAAGCAGAAGACGCCGGCTCTCTCCATCCACAGGCTGACCCGCTCTGAGCAGGACCAGCGCGACTTCCTACGCGTCGCCTGCGGAGTCCTCAAGGCCATCGACGCGGGCGCGTACTACCCCATCAAAGGCTGGCAGTGCCGCTCGTGCCAGTACGCCGGGCCCTGCCTGGCCGGCTGAAGCCACCACAACCCATCTCAGAAAGCGAGGTCATCAGTGAAGAAGAAGCTCGTTCGCCTGTTTCTCGGCCTGCTCCACCTGGCAGGCAAGTTGGCCTTCGTCCTGCTGGCTGGCTGGATCACCGGGAGGTGAAGCCATGGCCGACAGCTACACCCAGTTCAGCGAGGCCATCAGGGACCTCACCTCCGAAGAGGTCGACTGGCTCAAGGCCGAGCTCCACGGCCCGCCCTTCCCCAACCACATGACCGACCGGAACGAGCAGGAGGCTCTCGCCAAGCGCTGGTTCCGCGATCGCGGCATCACCGACCTGGACGGGAGCGCCCGCTTCGTGGACCTGTTCGACTGCTGGCCCGGGTTCGAGTTCGCGTTCCAGAAGACCGTGAACGGCGGCACCGAGGTCTGGCTCTACGCCGACGAGTCCGCCAACCTCGACTACCTGGCGAACGTCGCCCAGCGCTTCTTGGCTCGTTTCCGACCAAACGCCTGCTTCGGTCTGTCCTGGGCGGGCACCTGTTCGCGGATGCGCGTCGGCGAGTTCGGCGGTGGCGCGATGTTCGTGACGGCCAAGGGCATCGAGTGGAAGACGACCTGGGACTTCATCGACGAGCAGCGACAGAAGTTCGAGGCGGCCAAGCAGCGAGTCCGCCCGAAGAAGAACACCAACAAGCCCGCCAAGGCCCCGAAAGCCGCGGCCTAGAAGGAGTAGCCATGAAAGTCGCCCAACGCCCGCTGTACGAGGCCTTGAAGGAGCTCACCCGGGTGGTGCCCATCAAGCACGCCCTGACCGTCCTGACCATGGTGCTGATCGAGGTCCGGAACGGCCTGGCCACGCTGACCTCCACCGACCTCGAGACCCGGTTGACCTACCGCCTGCCCGCGGAGGGCGAGCTGACCACCTGCCTGCCGGTGAAGCTGCTCCGCGACCTGGTCAAGCCCGAGTCCGCCAAGCAGAACGGCGAGGTCGTCATCGAACCCATGAGCGACAAGCAGGTCCGGGTCGAGGTGGCCGGCGCCGAGTCCCGGGTGGCCTGCTACGTCCCACTCGACTTCCCCGACTGGCCCGTGGCGCCCGGGGACTTCAAGCCGAACGTCGTCTGGGACGGCGACCTGCTCCGGCGGTCGCTCGACTTCGTCCTGCCCGCGGTCTCCCACGACAAGACCCGGCCGCACCTGGGCGGGGTCTACTTCGACTCCGGCCGCGCGGTGGCCACCGACGGCCACAGGCTCCACTGGCACGCCCTGGAGCCCAAGCTGCCCAAGTCGCTCCTGCTCCCCGGCGCCGCGGCCAGCATCCTGGCCCAGCTCGCCTGCGATGGCCCGGTGAACCTGTCCCGCGCCGAGGGCTGGAGCCGCTTCGAGGGCGGCAACTGGGTGCTCATGTCCAAGGAGATGGACGGAACCTACCCGCACTACACCCAGGTCGTCCCTGGCGCCAACGAGGCCACCTCGGTCATCCTGCTGCCGAGCGCCCCCATCCGGCGGGAGCTGCAGCGTCTGAAGCGGCTGGCGCCCAAGGCGAACGTGAAGGTCACCTTGAACGGCGCGCTCTCGCTGTCCATCCAGGACCACGACGCCAACCAGGCCACCGCGGTCATCAAGCCGACGGAGAACAGCCACACCGGGAAGGACCTCGTCATCGGCGTGAACCCGGCCTACCTGGTCGAGGCTCTGGGCACCGCGGACGAGACCGTCCGCGTGGGCTTCGGCGACGCCATCGACCCCGTCCGCATCGACCTGCCGGGCGGCCGTCTCAGCATCGTGATGCCAGTCCGCCTCTGACCGAGGTCGGCCATGAAGCACAAGACGGAGTACCTGGCCTCGGGCGGCGTGTTCTGTCCGCACTGCCACGCGGACGACATCGAAGGCGGGCCTGTCGAAATCAGCGCCGGAGAGGCCACCCAGGAAGTGACCTGCCTCAAGTGCGAAGCCGTCTGGCAGGACGTGTACACGCTGACTGACGTCGAGAGCGTTGAGCCGCCGGAGAACACCTAGAAGTCGATCAGGTCACCACTCCAAGCGGGGTGTTCCACCTCGATCCACCATGAGCCTCGCGAGTCCCGTGTCTTCTTCAAGCACTTGATCTCTTCGTCTTTCACCCCGTGGAATCTCTGCATGTACTTGAGCACCTGCGCCCAGGCACCATCGAAGTCCGCAGCCTCGATCTGGAGGATGATCGTCGCCCTTACCGCCGACGAGTTCCCGAATTCCCCCTCGACTTGCTCCCTGGCCATTACCGCGACCTCCCGTACTCCAGAAGCATAGCCCTGGGGCTTACCAGCAACAAGCAAATGGGGGGTGACACGAACCCTCGATACTCCTTCAGGCCCTGTGGCGCCCCTCTGTGCCGACCTACCCACACGTAACGAAAGGGACATCACCATGAAGACCACCGGTTCACCCTTCTGCTGGGTGGACGGGGAGCCCCACGTCATCGAGAACTTCACGCTCGACGACTCCGAGGGCGTTCCGCCCCTCAAGCAGATCCTCGAAGACCTGCTCGAACGCTTCCCCGGCAGCGACCTCCTGATCCTCAGGAAGCTGCAGCCGGCCGAGGCCAAGCTGCTCCAGAACGACATCCTGGAGCGTGAACACGAGACCTGGGCCTACCTCTCGTTCGAGTCCAAGAAAGGAGACATCCGATGAAGGAGAAGAAGTTCGCCTCCGGCGCCTTCGTGTTCACCCGCGCCAAGGGCGTCCAGCCCAAGGAGCCCGAGGAGCTCCGGGCCCTGGCCAAGGCCGCGGGCTTCGACCCGGCCATCGTCCCGACCTACGCCGGTGACCGCGCGGCCATCGGCAGGGCCATCACGGCCACCGAGCGCGGCCTGCAGCGCCGGGGCTTCCTGCTCCGCCCCCTTCGCAGAACGGCCTCGGAAGTGCTCTACGCGGTCGTCCGGGAGCGCAAGGACTCCCTGACCGAGCGCGTCGACCACGAGCAGCTCGACCTGGTCCGCTGGACGGCGGAGCCCGACCCGGCGGTCGTCCAGGGCAGCCACATCGTGGCACAGGAGGTCGCCCAGGCCTACGCGAGCTTCCGGGGTAAGGTCGTGGCCGAGGACTGGGCGAGCAGCATCTCGAGCTTCCTCGAGGCCCACGACGCCGCTTCAGTGCGTTCGGACGGGCGGATCTTCTGGGTGCCGCCCACCCGCCTCGGCGATGTCCGCAAGCTCGGTCAGCTCCTCGCCCCGGTGGGCATCGACCTGGTCCTGTGCGAGCTCGAGCCCGAGGTGAAGACCATCGTCCACGAGGTCGTCTCGGACAGCCTGGCCGACCAGCTCGAGCAGCTCCAGGCGGAGGCCGAGGCCTTCGACGGCAAGGAGAAGCCCAGCACGTTCACCCGGCGGCTGGAGACCTACCAGCGCCTCCGGGAGCGGGCGACGCTGTACAGGGACGCCCTCGGTGTCGGCGTCGAGGCTGCTCAGAACGTCCTGGCCAGCCTGGAGGCCAAGGTCCAGGGCCTGCTCGACGTCCGCCTCCAGACCGTCGTCCACCGGGGCGGCAACAACGCGAGCGCAGGCATCGACCCGGTCCAGACCGCCGCCGCTTGACCCTGTGAACGGTGAGGCATGCAGCTTTGACAAACAGCCTCATCCAGTGCGGTCATTTGGAGAACCCTTGGAGGCTCCTTCATGCAGGCCACAACGCTCGCTGTGCTCTCCGACCTGCACATTGACCTCGAGGACCATCCGGCTTCCTGGGAACTTGCCAAGCGCGCGTTCGCTCTCGCCGCCAAGACCAGGGCCGATCACGTGGTCATCTGCGGTGACATCTTCGACGGTGCCAGCGTCATGGTGCGCGACCGGGAGAAGGTGAGCCAGGCACTGCGCAAGCTCGGGCTCTGGCACCGCGACCGACTCAGCATCATCGTCGGCAACCACGACATCTTCCACCTCGCAGGCCGGTCCTCCGATTGGGGGAAGGTCAGGCGAGTTCTCAAGGCTCTCGGCCGCCGCGCCCAGCGCCACTACGAGATGTTCTGCCACTGGATCGATGATCTCCTCGACGCAGATGACCTCCTCGCGAAGGGCGACAGGTTCCCGTTCCGGAAGGACCTGGGCGACGTCACGCTCGTCGGGGCTGATACCACCGCCCACAGTACCTGGACTTCGACGATCGGCTACTGGCGAAAGGCCGATGATTCTGCAGTGCGCCGGGGCCTGGCAGATGCCAGCCAGCGGCGACTTCTGGCCATCCATCACCCGCCCTACGAGGGCGAAGAAGAGAACCTGATCACGCAGGCGCGAAGGATTCACGCCGACCAGAAGATCTCTTTCGGGTTCCCCTCTGCGGACTTCAAGCGCCTTGCCCGACTCGCCGATGGTGTGGGCCTCGATGCGATTCTGTGCGGGCACATCCACACCAACGGGGGCGAACCCTGGAGCTGGCGTGTCGGGAAGAGCACGCGGGCGTACATGATGGGCAGGACCGGCGGCATGGACGGCGCAACACCGTCCATCGGGGTCCTGAGCATTCCGAGGTCAGGCCCACTGCGCTGGCGCACGGTCCGTGTGACGAGATAGGGCCTGGGGCCGATCGGCTCTCAGCCAAGTCCACCCCGCATTCGAAGACCAGATCCTGACCACAGAAGAGAGCGCCGCTCGGCCGATACCCGGCTGGGCGGCGCGCTCTTCGTCTCTCCTCAACCCAGAAAGGAAAAAGCCCATGAATCAGGTGAACACCCTGGTGACCAAGCTGCAGGCTCTGGCCACCGACCTGGCCTATGGCCTGCTCGAGCGCGAGGTGGCCATCCAGGCCGCGCTGCTGGCGCTGCTCTGCGGCGAGCACATCCTGTTCCTCGGCCCGCCGGGCACGGCCAAGAGCCTGCTGGCCCGGGGGCTGTGCGCCCGCATCGAGGGTGGGCGCTACTTCGAGCGGCTGTTGACCCGCTTCTCTACGCCCGAAGAACTGTTCGGCCCGCTGTCCATCGCCGCGCTCGAGCGCGACACGTACTGCCGGGTGACCAGCGGCACGCTGGTCGAGGCCCACGTGGCCTTCCTGGACGAGGTTTTCAAGGCCAACTCGAGCATCCTGAACTGCCTGCTGGGCCTGATGAACGAGCGGGTGTTCCACGAGAACGGCCAGGCCCAGCCCGTGCCGCTGCTCAGCCTCGTCGGCGCTTCCAACGAGCTGCCGGAGGACAGCTCCCTCGCGGCGTTGTTCGACAGGTTCTTGCTCAGAGTCCAGCTGCCGTACCTCGCCGACGACGCCAGCTTCGCTGCGCTGCTCGACCTGGAGCCCAAGGTGCCCGCGGCCACCATCACCATCGCCGAGCTGAAGGCCGCCCAGGACCTGGTCCGCAAGGTGCCGCTGAGCCAGAACGCCCGGGACGCCCTGCTGACCCTCCGACACGAGCTGGCGGCCGAGGGCGTCCAGGCCAGCGACCGCCGCTGGGCGGCCTGTGCCCGGCTGGTCCGCGCCCGGGCCTGGCTGGAAGGCGAGAACGAGGCCCTCAGCGACCACGCCGAGATCCTGGTCCACGCCCTCTGGTCCGAGCCGGCCCAGGTCCGGACCGTGGAGCGGGTGGTGGGCAAGATCGCCAACCCGCTGAGCCTCGAGGCCGTCGAGCTCGAGGACGCCGCCCGCGACCTCTTCGACCAGAAGCCCAAGGCCGACCAGGCCGACATGGCGCCGGCCCTGGAGCCGCTGCTCAGGCAGCTCGCGGACATCCACACCCGGCTCGAGCAGCGCATCCTGCAGGCGCCGGAGCGGCGGACGTTCCGGGCGAAGCAGGCCCTCGGCCGCATCGAGACCTGGCACCGGGAGCTCGGCCGCCTGGCGCTGAAGAGCATCAGCAGGCTGCACGTCGCCCCCGGTGGGGCCTGAGCCAGGGTGGTGCGTCGTGGGAATGCTCTACGACACGAGCCGCTGGCTCGATCTCCTGTGGCGCGAGCACCTCGAGGTCAGCGAGCCCGCGCTGGAGCTGGTCCAGGCGGGCATCCAGAAACAGGGCGCCGGGTTCGCGGGGTTCCCGGCCGACATCCACGCCAGGCTCTACTTGCCCAGCGACCCGGCCGAGCTGGCCGACGCGCCAGAGTGGGCGATGAGGCTGCACCGGCTGGCGCCCGAGTTGGGCGAGTGGGGCAGGCTCAGGGCGATGTGCGCGAGAAACGGCTTCGCAGCGGGCATCGCCGCGGAGGCCATGCTCAAGGAGCTGCTGCCGCTGGTCCCCGATGCCCCGGAGGGCAAGCCGGCCGGGGAACCCGGGCAGCAGGACCAGGAAGGAGGAGACGAGAAGCAGCAGGGGCAGCCGGAGCAGCCCACGCCGTCCGACGCCGACATCCGCGCTGCCCTGCGGGCCGCCTCTCGCGCTGCCCGTGACGCCGTCCAGGACGCCGAGCAGGGGCTGGATGGTGTTCGCCATGTGCTGCGTCTGTCCACGCCGGGCAGCCTGACCGTGACCGACTCGGGCCCGGCCAACCTGAAGGCGGTTCGCGAAGCCTTCGGGCTCCTGTCCAAGAACCCCAAGCTCCGCCGCATCGCGGAGCTGGCCGGCCGCATCGAACGCCTGGCTGCGGCCAAGCGCAAGAGCGAGATCAAGCCGGGTGTCAGCGAGGTCCACGGCATCGAACGCACGGGCGACATCGCAAGGCTGCTGCCCAGCGAGCTGCTGGCAATGTGCCACCCGAAGCTCCGGACGTCCATGCTCGTCCGGCTCGTCCAGCACCAGGCGCTGGGTTACGCCGTGAAGAGCCGCGAAACCCTGGGGCGCGGGCCGGTGGTCGTGCTGCTGGACGAGAGCAGCTCCATGGCCGAGGACGGCAAGGACGTGTGGTCCAAGGCCGTGACCCTGGCGCTGCTGGACACGGCCACCCGGCAGAAGCGGGCCTGGCACCTCATCGCCTTCAACGGGTCGGTCGTTCGCGAAGTCGAGGTCCAGCCCGGCAAAGCCAACGTGGCCGACATCGTGAAGGCCCTGGACCACCGGTGCGCCGGAGGCACGGACTTCGACGCGCCGATTCTGCGGGCGGTGGACATCATCCGTGGCAGCAGGACCATGGCCAAGGCCGACGTGGCGGTCATCACGGACGGCGAGGACACGCTGGAGCCTGCGACCGTCGAGGCTGCGCAGGCGTTGAGCAAGGCCGAGGGGGTGAACTGGATGGTGGTCGCCGTTGGGCTGGTGGGCGGCGAGACCTGCGGTACGTCGCTGGGGCCCATCGCCACGACGATGACGCACGTGACCGACATCGGGGACTTGAAGGCCGTCCTGCCCGTGGTGGGCCTGGACGGCCGGTAACCTGGAATCAGGAGAGGAGGACGAATGGGTCAGCGAGATGAAGGCTGGGAGATTGCGCTGGGCGCCGCGCTGCAGGCGGTGGCGGTGCTGGTGGTGAGGCTGCTGACCAAGCGGTAGTTGCTGGCGGGCAAGCCCGAGAGGGGGCTGCCCGCGTCTAGCTGGTCTGGGATGTTCCCGGCCCGTATCGATTTTCACCTTGACCACGACCAGTGTCTGGGCTTACCCTTATCCTTGGTCGGAAGACCGAGCGGCCCGAACCTCGGAGGAGTGTTCGGGCGACCTAGACCGAGCTGAGCTGAAGGCTCAGCAAATTGGGCTAAACGCCCGAAGGAGACCCTGGAAATGGCCAAATTCTCGCAATCTCAACAATCCCTTCTCGCTTCGATTAAGGCGACCGCTACCGACCTGAACGAACAGGCCGACAAGGCGACAGAGCTCATCGAGGCGCTCAACGCGGAGTTAGCCGCGGCTGGAGTTGGCATCGAGGTCTGGGGAGCAACCCTATCCTCGACGACGTTCACCGAAGAAAGTGAGAGGGACGATTCCAAGAAGTCGTTCACTCGTGAGAACAAAATCGGCTTCGCGCGCTGCGGAGCCCACTGGTGTCTGGTCTATGGCATGTTCGAGTGCGAGGACGACTTCGAGCACCCTGAATACGAGGTGTCGAAGCAGGTCGATTTGCGACCACTCTCGGCAGCCCCGCGGGAGGCCCGGATTCTTGCGCTGCCCCATCTGGAGGAACTCCTCGTCGAAGTGCAAAAAGAGTTGGGTGAGGCGCTAACCACTTCGAAGAAGGCGCTCGATCGAATGAGCGGAGGTAAGGCGGCAGAGAAGGCCACCAACGGCGGCAAGGTCAGCTCCCGAAAGAACGCGAAGTAGCTCGTCCGAGTGTACTCGGTCTCCGACCAGCCCGACCCGTCGCTCCGGGTCGGGCTTTTTCTTGTCCGAAAACGGAATGTCCCTCGATCGTCTTGATGCTGAACCACGCATGGCGAGGACCAGCCACCTGCCGACAGGCTGGCGGACATCCAGCAGCACCATAAGGACCCGGCCGCGTCTTCTAGCCCCAAGTATCCGTGGACCGTGTGGTGGCTGCCTACGACTCGACCGCCGTGCAGGCAACTATCGCCGGAGATTCTGCCGCCCCAGCTCGACGCGTAGGGCATGCCCGGGGTAGTACCATGACTCGGCGGAAACACGGAGTGTCAGGTTGTGCTCTGCTGCATAGGCTTCCAGCTGAGCCATCTGCGAGACGTCCAGCCCGTAGGGATGCCAGACGAGCGCCGCTGGTTCCCCACTGGCGTCATCGAACATCTGGGCGTGGTCCCGTGTTGGGACAGCGCACCCAGGACAGCAGCCCGATTCGCAGGAGCAGTGTCCGCCCCAAAGCCAGGCGGCGCATTTGGACTGCTCGCGAGAGGAACTGGTCGGGCGCAGGCCAGAGCTCAGCAAGTAGCTGCTGTAGATCGATCGCGCCAGGAAGGCCGAAGCCACGTCATGACCGACCTGCGCACCAAGGGCTTCAAGGCTGGCGAGGACGGGCGCCGCAGGGAGGTACCGCGGATCTCGGACCTGAGCTGAGATCCCAGGTAGCCAGTCATGAAGCGCTTCTTGATCGGATCGGTCACCATCAGCCTGTTTTTCGTGCTCGTGACCGAGTTTCGGAGAAATGATCGTCATGGTAAATTCCTTTCTGGAACCCTCCCACCGGAGGGTTGGTAATACGGCCACGAGGTAATGTAGGCCGGCCAACCAATAGGGGAACGGTCCGCGAGACTAGCGGTCTTCCACCCATACCCGTTTAGGTAATCCATTACAAATCAAGCCCCTGCGGGCACGCGGGCGTCGTCTCCAATCGGCAGCCGGGAACATTTCTTCCGGAATGAGGCAGGCAACCAGGCAACGGCAGGGGCATGTGCTTGCATGGACGCTGGGCGCCCCCACCTTGGCATCCAAGGAATCAGTATTCTTGTGTGGTCGTCGCCTTCCTACTTCTATTCAGGATACTGAGGTCCACATCTACATCGATTACGGGGATCTGTTTCTTCCTCAGCCGCTCGAACTCCCGGATATGGTCGAGGTAGATGGAGTACAACCTGAGGTAGGCGCAGATGTGCCGTCTGACGTCGGACCGCCAGTCGTCGGGGTAGGTACCCTTGCGCTGAGTGAATACGGTCAGCATCTTCCCCATGAGAGAGCGGCTTACCGCGCGGAACAAGCTCTCCAGAACAGGATCCCGAGCGAACGGGCGCAGGACTACCCCACATGCAAGGGTGTAGGTCCGGACGTACATCAGGAAGAACAGCTTCTGCTCGGCTCTGGTCGGCGGGGGTGCCACCGACAGCTTGAGCGCGGCCCATACATACTTCGCAGCGCGCGGGCCGACTTGACTTCCAACGCCCAACGCACGGAGCAGTGCAGCGTTCGTCTGCCGCTCATCCCACTTCTTCCTCCTGGCGGACCTGGCGAGGCCTGTCCTCAGAGCGCGGTGGTAATCCTTCTCGGCCTGATGTGATGCTGTCCAGGGGTTCAAGTCGGGGTGCGCCTGAGCGTAGGCATTATGCTGTTGGACAGCTTCGTTCAGGAGCTCGTGGTAGATGGCCTTGTTAGCCTTGAACCGGGTCTTATCGGCCCCGACCCTTGGTGCGAATGCCTGCTCCGCCGCCCGCCGGATGGTATCGTCCCTGAATGCCATCTGGGTTTGGAGCTTCTTCTCCAGTCCAACGTGAGCTTCTTCATCCCGTCGAATGATGCTGTCCAGGCATTCGCGATCAAGGCGGAGCGCTTCCCTCAGGTCGCCGAGTTTCCGAAACGACTTCCATTCGAACCGCTGGTATGCCTGGATCCGCTGCCCCCGACCCACTGTCCCACGACCTGGCTGCCAGACACTCGCGAGCAGGGCAGCGGCAAAGGACTCGTCACCAGTGCCTGCAAGGTGCTCGATAAGAGAGCCTAGAGTCGGGCTGTCAGGGCGCAGCATCCAGTACCGCACAGAAGCGCCGATCGATTTCCCAGCGGCCTGGACGGGCTGCAGTGCGAGGTCCTCGTCCAGATCCTCCTGGATCGGCGTATGTGACCAAGGCACCCGAACGGTCAGATTCACCTTGCCCATTTTTCAATTCTCATTCGGACTGCACCCGAGGTCCATCCCACAGAACAATGTGGCCGCAACCCTGCGATTTTACGACCCTAAACCGACCCGCCCGCACCAGCGGTCCACATGACCGGCCGGACCGTTCCCCTCTAGGTGAGAGTAAAACCCGCCCGCCGCGAGTGCGGCCCACCCGGGCGGTACGAACATGTGGCCGGCAGACGGCCGTTCGGCGCCCTGGTGGGGGCGCCGGGCGGCCGTTCTTCTTGGTGGACGATGAGTTCGAAGACAGAGACCCCACCACCGGCTGTCCTTCTGCCTGGCGCGGTCTACATCGAGTTGCACGGCGTCTCCCCCACGGGATCTTGCACCTGTTCGCGTGGCGCGAGCTGTAGATCTCCCGGCAAGCACCCTACTGGGACCGGATGGCAGCACGCCGAGGGCCTCACGCCCCAGGCTGTGGACCACGTGCTCGCTGCTGGTAGAAACATCGGAATATCCACCGGCCCGTCGGGACTCGCTGTTGTCGACGTCGACCCGCGGCACGGAGGGACTGTCGAATCGCTCGATCTCACCGAGGACGAGCTTAGAACGCCGACCGTGTCGACGGGCGGCGGTGGTGTCCACCTTTACTTTCTGCAACCAGTAGGTCGACCGCCGCTTAAGAGCCGCGCAGGGGGCCTCCCTGGCGTCGACGTTCGTGGGGCGGGTGGTTGTGCAGTCGCCCCTCCTTCACTCCATGTGTCCGGCAGCCGCTACGCCTGGAAGCCTGGATTCGGGCCTGACGAGGTCGAAGTTCGAGAGCTACCTGCGCGCCTGCTTGAGCTCTTCAGTCGGAGGCCCAATCTCGACGGTGGTGCTCGAGTCGAAGCTTTCAGTCCCTCCGACATGATCGTCGACGGCCACAGACACGCCGATCTTCTTCGTGTTGCCGGCCAGCTGCGGCGGGCGAACGTGCGGCCGGATCTCATCGCCGCCGCTCTCGCGGGGATCAACGAACGCTGCTGCTCGCCGTCGGAGGACTCCACCGAGGTCGAACGGCTCGCGAAGTCGGTCCTGAATTACCCGCCCGGGACCGATCCAGGCGTAGTCCTCGGCGACAAGCCGCGCGGGTTCGCCGCTTCGATCTCAGCGCGTGATTTTCTTAAGCGCAATCTTCCGCCCAAGAGCTGGCTGATCGAAGGGTGGTTTCCTGCGAATGCATTCATCGTTCTCTTCGCGCCGCCCAAGAGTTTCAAGAGTATGCTGGTCATCGCCAGCATGCTCGCTTTGGCCGATGGCAACTCGAATTCCGGGGTCTTCCATTGCTCCAAACCGAAGCGGGTTCTGTACGTCCAGGTCGAGATCGGTCCGAGTTCGTTTCAGGACCGTGTGATCCGCCACAAACGCGGGCTCGGGGTCTCGGATGAAGCCCTCGATCGGATCCGGCTTCTCACGCCACTGCCAGATGGCGGGTTCCTTCCGAAACTCGACGACCCTGAGGGTCTCGCACACATCCGAGCCGCCATCGAGGACTTCGAGCCGGAACTCGTCGTCTTCGACCCGCTCGCACGACTGCATCGAGCCGACGAGAACAACGCCACCGAGATGGCCCCGATCATGGATACGTTTCTGGAGATCCGCGACACCTTCAAATGCAGCGTGGCCGCGATCCATCACGCGACCAAGGCTGCCAGAGGTCGTCCGGACATCTACACTGCTCGTGGATCTTCCGCGATCACCGGGGCAGTCGACTCGGTTATCTGCGTCAGCCGGGATGACCATCGTCTTCCTGTGATCGAGGTCAGCGGGAACCACCGTGACTTCGGCGACACCGGCCCCTTCGCCCTGCGCTTCGTCCACGACGACGAGGACCAGACGATGGGCTTCGAGATGCTCTCCGCAGCCGAACTGCACGCTGAGAAGCGGGCGCCAAGAACCAGCCGTGAGGCCGAGGCGGTCGAACGCGCCCTGCGCGACCTGGGCGGGACAGCAAACCGAAGTGCGCTTGCATCCAAAGTCGGGCGCGGAGTTGCCGAGCGGGGGCTCAGGCACCTGGAGGAACTCGGCATGGTGGAGGAGGACAAGCGCACCCGGAAGAACAACGCGCGCATCTACCAGCTCCGCGAGACGGAGTTGGACGACGAGGTCGGTGATGACGATCTCGCCCGCGGGAACTTCGATGAGATTCCAGAGTGAGTGCGCGAGCAAGCCTGGTCAGCTGGTTGGTCTGCACCCCTTAAGGGGGGGTGCAGACCTACCAACCGACGTCTACTGCTTTCTGCAAACCAGCAAACTGGCCTTCAAACCAGAAAGGCCAATAGAAAGGAGTTCTTATGGCAACAAAGAACCGTGGTATCGGTAACCGCCCTGCAAACCTACAAACCGCCGGGCCAGGTGACCTTGATCTGGGGCCACGGCGATCTCTGAACCCGGAGGACGCAGCAGCCTGGGTCGGGTTCAGCTCCACCGTTGAGCTCTACCGGGCGGTGAGGCGGGGTCAGCTGCCTGCTCACTGGTTTTTCGGCAGGCACGTGTTCTTCATCGACGAGCTCGACAGATTCCTCGCGGAGTTCGGCCTCGAACAGTCGGACAGGTGCGAGACTCCCCCGAATCCAGTCGATCGGCCAGAGGAGAAACGACCGATGCCACAGCCAAGCGCGAGATCGGAGGTCAGCGTCGAATCGTCTCCGTCGCCCCAGTCCCCACTTGGCCGACCAGGCCATGACGAGCGCTGCCTTGATCCGGAGGAGGAGACTCGAGAGCGGAGGGCTGAGGAGGAGTCCGACGCCTGGGTCGATCTCGCTGGCGATGACGTGGAGGACGTCCAAGACCTACTCGACGAGTAGGTGCCGCCAGAGGCCCAGAGGCGCGACGTCAGCCAGGATGCGGCGCGGAGACGGGCATCGGCGCCTGGCGGCTGCGGGGCTGGCAGCGGAAGCTCGGCCACGGCCCATGGCCAGGGCGATGTCGGCGCTCGATGCACGCAGCTCACGCTCGCGAGGATGCGTACCAGTGATCGCATGGCGTGGACCTTGCGCTCCATCTGCGTTCGCTCGCAGGGCAGGCCTTGAGCCGGTGGGTGGCCGGAGGGCGAGGCCAGAGGCTGGCCGTCTCGGGCTTGCGCGAGCACCTGCATGGCGCCCGATCCCCGGACTGGAAGCACCCGTGGAAAATGCTGAGGGAGCTCCTGACGGCACAGGACTGGTTGCCGCGATCTCGACCAAGGTCGTTTTGCCAATAGAAATCAGCTCGCTACGGACATCATTGACATTGCTGCGTTCGACCTGTAGGTCTCGAATTGTCCGCGCCAGATGTGTCTTGTGAGGCCACTTCTGGGCGGACACCACGTCGCCGACGGAAGCACACGAAGTTTATTTTGTGAAAGTGCGTCCCAGGCGGTGTGGCAGGTCTCGACTCCAAATCTGCTGCCACTGCTGCCTAGACGCCAGGCCTGGGTGAGGTGCACCCAGGGTTCGTGGGCGGTGGCATGCGCCAGCAGCGACCAGAGGCTTCAGACCTTGACGAATCCACGGCTGCCCGGCAGCGCGCGGTGACCGGCTTGGCTGATGCGGCCGAGGGGCTCGGGCTCCTCGAAGAGCTGATGGCCGAGCTGTCCAGGCGGCAGGGTGGCATTCCTGGGCAGTGCTCACCGCATGAAGAGCTCCAGCCCGATAACCCCGCCCCCATCCTGACCGTCGCCGAGGTCGCCGCCATGCTCCGCATGAACGTCAAGTCGGTCTACGCCGCAATCGCCGCCGGCGAGCTGCCAGGCAAGAGGATCGGCCGCCGCACTATCGTCCCTCGGGCCGCCTTGCTAGACTGGTTGCGGTCTAACGAGCACACGCCATCGCCCAACCGAAGGAGGGGCTGATGGCCGTGCGAAGAGAGGAGGCCAAAGGGCTCGTGGTGGACGTGACCGTACAGTTGCCCGACGGGACGAGGGTCCGGCGCAAGAGGAGGTCCCCCGACCAGACCGTGGCCGGGGCGCGCGACTACGAGCGCGAGCTCATCCGGGAGCTCCTCCACCCCACAGCGCCGCGGAAGGAGGTGCCCACCCTCAACCAGTACGCGGAGGTGTTCGTGAAGGAGTACGCCCGGAACGAGAACCGGGCCAGCACGGTTGCCGCGGACGAAGCCATCCTGCGCCTCTACCTCCAGCCAGTCGTCGGACGGAAGAGGTTGGACGAGATCGGCAGGACGGACGTCGCCAACATCAAGACGCTCATGCGGGGGCGCGAGCTGTCCGACAAGACCGTGCGAAACGCCCTGGGGGTGCTGAGCAAGGTGTTGCACTACGCCGAGGAGTGCGAGCTCATCGTCAAGGTCCCCCGCATCAAGCTGCCCAGGGCCACGCAGACCGACTTCGACTTCCTCGAGTTCGAAGAGGCCGAGAGGCTCCTGAAGGCCGCCGAGACCACGCAGTGGTTCAGCATGGTCCACATGGCGCTCAAGACGGGCCTGCGCTATGGCGAGCTCGCCGAGCTGCGCTGGGGAGACGTGGACCTGGTGGCCGGGCGCATCCTGGTCAGGCGCAGCTTCTACCGCGGCAGAGTGTCACCGCCCAAGAACGCCAAGGAGCGGGAGGTCCCCCTGTCCCCGGAGGCGGTCCGCGTCCTGAAGGAGGCCAGAAAGCTCCGGCACCTCGACGCCGAAGCCCTGGTCTTCTGCAAGCCGGACGGCGGCCGGCACATCCACCGCCGGGCGGACGTGGCCCTGAAGCGCCTGTGCAGGCGCGCGGACCTGCGCTCCATCGGCTGGCACGTGCTGCGGCACACCTTCGCCAGCCACCTGGCGATGCGCAACGTCTCGCTGAAGGCCATCCAGGAACTCCTGGGGCACTCGGACATCCGGATGACCCTCAGGTATGCCCACTTGAGCCCGGAGGTCCGGCGCGAGGCGGTGATGGTTCTGGACCAAGCCAGTAGCGGTCAGACGGAAAGTCAGGTCCCCCCTGGGTCCCCAAAGCGAATCGCCCACCTGAACATCGTTCAAGTGGGCGATTCTACAGCCTAGAACCGTACGGGGTGGACGGGACTCGAACCCGCGGCCTCCGGCGTGACAGGCCGGCGTTATAGCCAACTTAACTACCACCCCATATCTGCGGCCTGGACGCGATGGGCGGGACAGGGCTTGAACCTGCGACCACCGGCTTGTAAAGCCGACGCTCTTCCGCTGAGCTACCCGCCCAGACCCGTGCCATCCGAACCTGGCCGACCTCCAAAGAGCGAGCCCCACGCGGGGGCAGCGGCATTTGGTAGCAAACGGCCCCGGCCTTGTCAAACAAAAAATCGAAATCGCGAGGGAATCTCCGCTCAGTGGACCCCACGGCGGGCGTCCTGGGCCGGTTCCTCCTCCTCGTGTCCGGAGGGGGGCAGGGAGGCCAGGGTGCCCTCCTCCTCGCCCTCGTGCAGGAACGAGGAGGGGTCGTCGAGCTTGAGGGCGAGCTTCACCACCTCGTCCATGCTGGAGACCAGGTGGAAGGTCATGCACCTGGCCACGGCCTCGGGGATGTCCTTGAGATCCTTCCTGTTCTCCTCGGGTAGCACGATGGTGCGCACCTTGCCCCGGTGGGCGGCGATGATCTTCTCCTTGAGCCCGCCGATGGGCAGCACCCGCCCCCGCAGGGTGATCTCCCCGGTCATGGCCAGATCCCGCCGCACGGGGATCGAGGTGAGCGCCGAGATGAGCGAGGTGGCCATGGTGATGCCGGCCGAGGGGCCGTCCTTGGGGGTGGCGCCCTCGGGCACGTGGATGTGGATGTCGGTCTTCTCGTAGAAGGACGGGTCGAGCCCGAAGCGCTTGGCCCGCGAGCGCACGTAGGACAGGGCGGCCTGGGCCGACTCCTGCATCACGTCGCCGAGCTTCCCGGTGATGATCAGCTTGCCCTTGCCCGGCATGATGGTGACCTCGGTCTGCAAGAGCTCGCCGCCGGCCTCGGTCCAGGCCAGGCCGGTGGTCAGGCCCACGCGGTCCTCGGTCTCGATCTCCCCCACCCGGAAGCGCGGCGCGCCCAACATGCGCTGGACCTGCTTGGGCCCGAGGCGCACCTTGAGGTCGCGCCCGTCCTTGATCACCCGCTTGGCCACCTTGCGGCACAGGGAGGCGATCTCGCGCTCCAGGTTGCGCACGCCCGACTCGCGCGTGTAGCGCTCGATCAGGAAGCGCAGGGCCGAGTCCGCGAACTTCACGTCCACGCCCTCCAGGCCGTTCTCCGCGAGCTGCTTGCGAACCAGGAACTGCTTGGCGATGCTCATCTTGTCGTACTCGGTGTAGCCCGGCAGGCGGATGATCTCCATGCGATCCTGGAGCGGCAGCGGGATGCCCGGGAGCGTGTTGGCCGTGGTGATGAACATGACCCGGCTGAGGTCGTAGTCCACGTCCAGGTAGTGGTCGTTGAAGGAGTTGTTCTGCTCCGGGTCGAGCACCTCGAGCAGGGCGGAGGAGGGATCCCCGCGGAAGTCGGAGGACATCTTGTCCACCTCGTCCAGCAGGAACACGGGGTTGCCGGAGCCGGCCTTCTTCATGTGCTGGATGATCTTGCCGGGCAGCGCGCCGATATAGGTCCGGCGGTGGCCGCGGATCTCGGCCTCGTCGCGCACCCCGCCCAGGCTGAGGCGCACGAACTTCCGCCCGGTGGCCCGGGCGATCGAGCGCCCCAGCGACGTCTTGCCCACGCCCGGGGGGCCCACCAGGCACAGGATGGGGCCCTTGATGCGCTTGGACAGCGCCTGGACCGACAGGAACTCGAGGATGCGCTCCTTGGCCTTCTCCAGCCCGAAGTGGTCCTCGTCCAGGACGCGCTCGGCCTCCTCGATGTTCAGCGCCTCGTCGGTGTACTCCTCCCAGGGCAGGCTGAGCATCCACTCGACGTAGTTGCGCACCACGGTCGCTTCCGCGCTCATGGGCGACATGAGCTTGAGCTTCTTGAGCTCCTTCTGGGTCTTGTCCAGCGCTTCCTTGCTGAGCTTCTTGCCCTTGAGCTTCTCCTCGAGCTCCTGGATCTCGGCCTTGTGGTCGTCCTTCTCGCCCAGCTCCTTCTGGATCGCGCTCATCTGCTCGTTGAGGTAGTACTCCTTCTGCGTGCGCTCCATCTGCTTCTTGACCCGGGTGCGGATCTTGCGCTCGATCTGCAGGATCTCGATCTCGGCCTCCATCAGCTCGTACAGCCGCTTCAGCCGCTCGAGCACGTCCTCGGTCTCCAGGATGGCCTGCTTGTCCGAGAGCTTGAGCGACAGGTGGGCGGCCACGGTGTCGGCCAGCCGCACGGGATCGTCGATGGAGGTCGCGGACATGATCATCTCGGGCGGGATCTTCTTGTTGAGCTTGACGTACTGCTCGAAGGCGCCCTGGATGCTGCGCATCAGCGCCTCGGTCTCCCGCCCGGGCTCGACCGCCTCGCGCACGTCCTCGATCTCCACCCGGAAGAACGGCTCGCTCTCCACGAAGCGCTTGATGCGCGCCCGGCGGCGGCCCTCGACCAGCACCTTGACCGTGCCGTCCGGCAGCCGCAGGAGCTGGATGATGGCCGACAGGGTGCCGATCCTGAAGATGTCGTCGGCCGCGGGGTCGTTGGTCTTGGCCTTGGTCTGGGCCGCCAGCAGGATCTCCTTCTCGTGGCGCATCGACTCCTCGAGCGCCTTGATCGACTTCTCCCGGCCCACGAACAGCGGCACCACCATGTGCGGGAAGACGATGATGTCCCGCAGCGGCAGCAGGGGGATGGTGCGGGTGGCCGGCAGGGGCGGCGGACCGTCGGGCTTGTCGCCCTCGTTCTTGAACAGCATCTCGGGCCTCCCGGAGAGCGAGGGCGCCAGGCGGAGGCCGACCGCCGTCAGGCGCTCTCCTTCTCCGCAACCATCAGGATGGGTGGTTCGTGCTTGAGGATGGTGTCCTCGTTCACCCGCACCTCGCGCACGTTGCGGCGGGAGGGCAGGTCGTACATCAGGTCGAGCATGGCGGCCTCCAGGATGGAGCGCAGCCCCCGCGCGCCGGTCTTGCGCTCCAGCGCCCGGTGGGCCACGGCCCGGAGGGCCTCGGGGGTGAAACGCAGGCTGACCTGCTCCATCTCGAACAGGCGCTGGTACTGCTTGATGAGCGCGTCCTTGGGCTCGGTCAGGATCTCGACCAGCATCTCCTCCGAGAGCTCGTGCAGCGTGGCCATCACCGGCAGGCGGCCGATGAACTCGGGGATCAGCCCGTACTGCAGCAGGTCCTCGGGCGCGGTCTGGGCCAGCAGCTCGCCCGGCGAGCGTTGCACCCGGGCGCTGGCGTCGCCCAGGAAGCCGATGCTGCGCTCCCCGATCCGGCGCTCGATGATCGGCAGCAGCCCGTCGAAGGCGCCGCCGCAGATGAACAGGATGTTGGTGGTGTCGACCTGCAGGAACTCCTGCTGCGGGTGCTTGCGGCCGCCCTTGGGGGGCACGTTGGCGACCGTGCCCTCGATGATCTTGAGCAGGGCCTGCTGGACGCCCTCGCCCGAGACGTCGCGGGTGATGGACGGGTTCTCGCTCTTGCGGGCGATCTTGTCCACCTCGTCGATGTACACGATGCCGTGGCTGGCCCGCTCGATGTCATGGTCGGCCGCGTGCAGCAGGGACACGATGATGTTCTCGACGTCCTCTCCCACGTAGCCCGCCTCGGTGTAGGCGGTCGCGTCCACGATGGCGAAGGGCACCTGCAGGAAGCGCGCCAGGGTGCGGGCCAGCAGCGTCTTGCCCGTGCCGGTCGGCCCGAGCAGCAGGATGTTCGACTTCTGCAGCTCGACGTCGTCCACCACGCCCTTGGTCGCCACGCGCTGGTAGTGGTTGTGCACCGCCACCGACAGCACCTTCTTGGCGCGCTCCTGGCCGATCACGTAGCGATCGAGCTCGGCGTGGATCTCGGCCGGCTTGGGGACCGCCATCCGCTTCTTGACCGTGTCGTTCTTCTGCTCTTCCTCGATGATGTCGTTGCACAGCGAGATGCACTCGTCGCAGATGTACACCGTAGGCCCGGCGATGAGTTTGCGCACCTCGCGCTGGCCCTTCCCGCAGAAGGAGCACGACAGGAAGTCCGGCGGACCCTTCTTGCGCCGGTCAACCACGCCGCTCGGACCTCCTTACCGGGCCCCGGCGCCAGGCGCGCCGGCCGGCTTGCGCGCGACCACCAGATCCACCAGGCCGTACGCCACCGCCTCCTCCGCGCTCATGAAGTAGTCGCGGTCGGAGTCCTTGACCAGCTTGTCCAGCGGCTGGCCGGTGTGCCCGGCCAGGATCTCGGCCAGGGTGGTCTTCAGCCGCATGATCTCCTTGGACTGGATCTCGATGTCCGAGGCCTGCCCGTGGAAGCCGCCCAGCGGCTGGTGGATCATCACCCGGGCGTTGGGCAGGCAGTGGCGCTTGCCCTTGCGACCGGCGGCGAGCAGCAACGCGCCCATGCTGGCGGCCTGGCCCATGCAGATGGTGGCCACGGGGCACTTGACGTACTGCATGGTGTCGTAGATGGCCAGCCCGGCGCTGACGCTGCCGCCGGGGGAGTTGATGTACAGGTTGATGTCCTTGTCGGGGTCCTCGGACTCCAGGAAGAGCATCTGGGCGATGACCAGGTTCGCCTCGAGGTCGTCGATCTCGGTGCCCAGGAAGATGATGCGGTCCTTGAGCAGCCGGGAGTAGATGTCGTAGGCGCGCTCGCCGCGGTGAGACTGCTCGACGACGATGGGTACCAGGGTCATGCCTTGTCTCCTCGGGCCTCGGGCGCTTCGTCCGCGGCGGGAGTCGCCGGCGCGCCCGCGGCCGCCGCGGCGGGCTCCATGTTAGACAGTTTCATCAGATGATCAAGCACCTTCTCCCGCCGGAGCCCCAACCGGGCCTCCTCGCGGTGCTCGGGCTCGTCGAGGTAGGCGCGCACCTGGGCGGCGTTCTGCCCGGAGCGGGCGGCGCGCTCCTGGATGTGCTTCCCGAGATCCTCGTCGCTCACCTCGATCTTCTCGCGGGCGGCCACCGCGGCCAGCAGCAGCGCGGCCTTCACCTCGCGCTCGGCCCGCCCGGCCATGTCCTTCTTCAACCGTTCGAACCCCTGGGACAGCTCCTTGGGATCGAGGCCCTGCATGCTCAGGAAGGTCTGCATCTCGCGGGCCATGGCGTCCTGCTGGCGCTCCACCAGCGCGGGCGGCACCGGGAACGGGTTGGCCTCGATCAGCTTGTCGATGAGCTCGTCCCGCCGCTCGCGCCGCAGCTGCGCCTCGGCCCGCTCCGTGAGGGTGCGCCGGATCTTGGCCTCGAGCTCGGCCACCGTGCTCACGCCCTCCTCGCCCAGATCGCGCACGAACTCGTCGTCGAGCGCGGGCACCTCGCGCTGCTTCAGCGCCTTCAGCTCGACATGGAAACGCACGGTCTGGCCGGCCAGGTCGGGCGCCACGCCCTCGGCCGGGAAGACCAGCTCGAACTCCTTGTGCTGCCCGACCTTCATGCCCAGCACCGCCTCCTCGAAGCCCGGCACGGCGTTGCCGCCGCCGAGCTGCAGGGGGTGGTCCTGCCGCTCCCCGCCGCGCACCGGCTTGCCGTCCCGGGTGGCGCGGTAGTCCAGGATGGCGGTGTCGCCCTTCTGGGCCTCCTCCCGGCCCTCGACCGGCTTGAGGATCGCGCGTCCGTCGCGCAGGTGCTCGAGCTCGTGCTCCACGGCCTCGGCCTGGAGCTCCACCTTCTTCTCGGCGAAGGTGAAGCCCGAGAGCTGCTTCAGCTCGATCTCCGGGCGCACCTCGACCCGGGCCACGTAGGTGTAGGGCTCACCCTCCTTGAGCTCGCCCCGGGTCAGCTCCGGCTTGGCCACCGGGTAGACCTTGTTCTGCACCAGGGCGGCCTCGTAGGAGTCCTGGATCAGCCGGGCCAGCACCTCGTCGTTCACCTGGCGACCGTAGCGCTGCTTGAGCACGCCGTGGGGCACCTTGCCCTTGCGGAAGCCGGGCAGCGCGGCCTTCTTGGCGAGCTCCTGGTACTCGCGCTCGAGCTCCTCCTGGAGCATGTTCCAGGGGATCTCGACCGTCAGCGTCCTGTGCAGGGCATCGTTCACTTCCACCGTGGTCTTCATCCGTCGATTCTCCCTCTCCTCCAGAAACTCGAGGAGCTTCTAGAAGACGAAACCCACGCCGGCCATCAGCGCGGTCGAGAACTCGAACCGCTGGGTCAGCGGATCGCGCATGTACCTGGCATCGGCCCCCAGGTGCAAGGAAAACAAGTCGGTCAGCGGCACCTCCAGCCCCAGCCCGCCCGAGGCGCCGAAGCCGGCCACGGGCGTGGGGGTCCCGGCGGCCTCCTGGGTCACCGCCAGGTGCCGCAGCCCGAAGTCCAGATCCACCAGCAGGCAGACCGGCCCCAGGTGGAAGCGTGCCAGGAAGCCGAACAGGGCGTCGAACATGAGGTACTCGGCCCCCAGCGCGCTCCGGCCGATCACCATGTCCAGGTCGGCCTTGAGGAACAGCCCGGGCCAGCCCAGCACCTTGCCCAGGTTCCAGCCCAGGCCGAACCCGGCCAGCCCCTGGAAGCGCGCCCCGCGCAGGATCATCACCCCGCCGTCGAGGTCCACCAGGAAGTTGGGGTCCTTGTCCTCCTCCTCCGGGGAGCTGGCCGCGGGCTCCGCCCGCGGGGAGGAATCCTTCGAGGGGGAAGGCTCCGGAGGGCGGGCAGGCTCCTCGGCCGGCGCAGGCTCCCCGGCCGGCGCTGGCTCCTCGGCCGGCGCTGGTTTCTTCCTGGGACCCGGCTTCTCCGCGCGGCCTGGCTCGGGAGGCTCCTCGAGGGCCGGGGCCCCCGGCTTGTCGGCGGGCTGCTCCGGAGGTGGGACCAGGTCCACCGGAGGGATGTCCAGGAACGGGCTGTCCTCGAGATCGGCCTCGTGCTCCTCGGGGCCGGGCTTCTTGTCACCCGGTTTCTTGTCGCCCGGTTTCTTGCCGTCCGGTTTCTTGTCGCCGGGCTTCGGGGTCGGCTTCTTCTTCGGGGCGCTGGGGCCGAGGAGGTCGTCCCCCCAGTCCTCGCCCTGGGGGTCGTCCTGGGCGGCGGCCAGGACAGTCCCCTCCCAGGCCGGGGCCGGCTGGGCCGCGGGCTCCAGGAGCGCGAGCAGACCGAGCCACAGAGGGCCCACGATGATCATCCTCCTGGCCCTGGAGGGACATGCGAGAGGGGGGACTCGAACCCCCACGCCGGAGGCACCAGATCCTAAGTCTGGCGCGTCTACCATTCCGCCACTCTCGCGTGGCGCCGGCGTGTTATGCCACGTTCTCCAACCGTTAGCAATCGATCCTTGCTCACCCCAATGGGTAATAGACAGGAGCCGCCAGGTATCTTATGGATTTAACACGTCCTCATGTTGTCGCCGGGTGAGGAGAGCGCATGAGCAAGAGACGAAGATGGCCCTGGAGGGAGGCCTGCCTCGGGCTAGCCGCCTGCGCGCTCGCGATCACGAGCGTGGCGCCATCCCTGGCCGCCGAGGGACCAGGCCCCGAGGTCGTGGACGTGTTCATGAAGGCCTTGCCCTACGACCGCTTCTTCACCGAGCGCTGCCAGGACAAGCTGGTGGTGGGGGTGGTCGCCCAGGCCGGGAGCCAGCCGAGCGTGCTCGCGGCGGAGCGCTCGGAGGAGCTCCTGCGGGCCAAGCTGAAGGACCACTTCCCCGGTGTGTCCACGGAGGTGCGCAGGCTCTCCGTGCGCTCGGCGCGCGAGGCGGAGCTGGCCACGGCGGACCGGGGCTACGACGTGCTCGTCCTCGGCCCGGGACTCCAGCAGGAGCTGCCTGGCCTGGTGGCCCTGGCCGAGCGGCGCCAGGTGCTGCTCCTCGCCCTCGACCCCGAGGACGTGGCCAGGGGTGCCGCCCTGGGGGTGGACGCCCGCACCCAGCCCGTCAGCATGGTGAGCAACCCGGGCGCGGCCCGGCGGCAGGGCGCGGACTTCTCGCACGCCTTCCTCAAGCTCACCCGCCAGGTGGGCGCCCAGGGGGGCCAGGCCATACCGCCCCGGCGCCTCTTCCTGCCCCAGGCGCTGGCCCTCAGCCGGCGGACCCAGGGCAGCCAGCCCGAGTACCCCGACAGGGCGCTCAGGATGAGCTCGGAGGCCACGCTCCTGGCCGAGATCCTCATCGACACCCAGGGCAAGATCCGCGAGACCACGTTCCTCAAGTCCGATCCGCTGTTCGAGGAGGGCGTCCAGGAGGCGCTGCGCACCTGGCGTTTCAAGCCGTTCGTGGCAGGCGGACACCCGGTGGAGGCCGTGGCCGTACTCAAGTTCGACTTCAAGCTGAACCAGCGCTAGCGCGACGCCGGGCTTGATCGCTCCCCTCGGGGTGGACTATCCTGCCCGACCGGATCGGGGCGTAGCGCAGTCTGGTCAGCGCGCCTGCCTTGGGAGCAGGAGGTCGGCGGTTCAAATCCGCCCGCCCCGATTGCATGCGCCTGTAGCTCAGCTGGATAGAGCAACGGCCTTCTAAGCCGTGGGCCGCGTGTTCGAATCACGCCAGGCGCGTCTCACTCCAGAGGCAGCGAGGCCCGGCACCCGGGCCGAGCAGCCCCGGCCCCCGGACATCGGGGGCCGGGGTGAGAGTCCTCTCAGGCGCGTTTCCCGCACGCTAAAGTGACGCCGAGCTGGAGCCACGCTGGCCCTGGGGCGTCGGGCGGTTGCCAGGTCGCGCACGATGGGGCGCTGCCATCGGCCGCTCGCTGCCACACGCTTTGCTCACCGGCGGCCCGCCGTCGACTCCACCCAGGCGGCTCGGCTATACTTGCAGCGCCATGCGCAGGATGACCAAGCGTGCGGATGCCGCCGTAGCGCTCGTGCTCTGGATCGACCTGATGGTAGCCGCTCCGCCGGTTCCGACTCCGAGCCTCGAGCGGTACTCGATGCAGGTCGGTGACCTGCTGCCCCTCGGTCCGCCCGCGGGCCAGGCATGGCACAGCACCTCGCCCGAGGTGGCTCTCCCCTTCCAGACCTCCGAAGGGTGGCTGCTCCGCGGAGAGCGCCCTGGCGCTTGTGAGGTGACGTCGCCGAGCGCGGCGGGCCAGACCGGGCGCAGGCTCTTGCTGGAGGTGTTCCCCGCGCAGGTGACAATCGCGCCAGGCGCCACGGCGCGGCTTCACCTCCCGTCGGTCCGCGCGTTCGCCGTCGCCTCGGAGGAGGTCCTCACCGTCGAGCAGCGCGGCGACGAGATGTGGCTACGCGCAACCAGTGGAGGCACCACCGCGCTGAACATCGTCCGCGCAGACGGCTCGGCCATCCGCATCGAGATCTTGGCCCTGCCCGCCGTGATCGGCTTCACGCTCTCCGTCGATGAGACGCCCTACACCCTGGCGGTGCCCGGCGCCCGCCGCGTCTGGGCCGACTGCCAGGGCTGCCTCCGAATCCAGAGGCCGTACGGAGACACCTTCGAGGTCAGCCCGGTCCAGGTGGGCACGACCATGCTGCACTTCGAGCTTCCGGACGGCGGCGAGCTGGTCATCCGGGTCAGGATCGCCACTGCATGACCGAGCGCTGGACCCGCCCTGGAGGCCGAGGCGCGTAGCATGCCACGGAGGATCGCACAGGTTGCGGTGGTGAGCGCCCTGCCGGGCGTCCTCCTGGCGCTCGCGCTCGCCGGGAGCCTGGGCGGCTGCCGGGAGGCGGGCAGCGTGGACCTCGACGCCGGCCAGGACGCCTCGGACGACGAGGCCCTCGGGGAACCAGACGGGGCCGAGGACGACGGCGGGATCGCAGACGACGGAGTCGAGGCCACGGACGAGGACCACGGGGCCCCCGACGAGGGCGGGGGCCCGGACGGCGACGCGGGCGACCCCGCGGACGACGGCGCGCAATCGCTCGCCATCCAGCGCCTGGGCCCAACCTTCGAGATCCCCACCGTGCCCGGCGGCAAGCGCCACGCGGACGTGGCCTTCGACCCGCTGCACGAGGTCTACCTGGTGGTACACGGGAACGCCCCGGTGGGCGGCGCCTTCCTGGACAGCGACGGGAGCCCCGTGGGCGCCCCGTTCGAGATCCCCGAGACCGACGCCTGGACCCAGACCCCGAGCGTGGCCTGGTGCCCAGCGGCGGCTGGCTTCCTGGTGGTCTGGCACGACACCCGCGCCAACCCCGACCAGGCGGAGCTGCGCGGCCGCCTGGTCGCCCTCGACGGGGGCGCGGCCCGCATGCTCGGCCCGGACTTCGGCCTGGGCGGCGGCGCCTCCTACCAGGAGGTGGCCGCGGCCATCGCCTGCGCCACGGATGTCCCCGAGTGCCTGGTGGTCTGGACCCTGGGGACCGGGGCCCTCACCGCCCAGCGGGTGGGCGCGGCCGGGGCGCTGCTCGGTCCGGCCCTGGCGCTGTCGCCCGCCGACTGGAACGCGGACCCGGCCATCGCCCTGCCGCCCGGGGGCAACGCCTACCTGGTCGCGCACTCGTTCGCCGATGCCACCGGGGCTGCGGTCCACGCCCTCCTCGTCGAGAAGGGCACGAGCGCCATCCTGGGCCCGCCGCAGGTGCTGGGCCAGGCCGCCGGAACCTGGGCCGCCCAGGCGCAGTGGGATCCCCTCCTGGGCCGCTTCCTCACCGCCTGGTGGGACGGCGCGGCCCGGGGCCTGTTCCTCGGCCCGGACGGCAGCCCGCAGGGGGAGCCGTTTCCGCTGGCGCCGGGCTGCGGCGCCTACGATGGTCTCGCCCTGGCCTACAACCCCGCAGCGGGGCTCTTCGCCGCGGCCCTGCACGCCCAGGACGCAGAGGACTGGGCCGCGCTCATCGGCGCCGACGGCGCGAGCGGCCCCTGCGTGCCGGCCACCGCGTCGCCGGCCGGCACGAACGGCAATTACAACCCGCGCATCGCGGCCCACGCCACCCGGCCCGAGTGGCTGCTGGTGTCGGTGCGCGACTACGCCGTCGTGGTCGGCCAGCGCCTATTCGGATCATGGTGATCAGGTCTGTTGATTTCTCCTCTCGGGCACGGCACGCTACGCGCATGGAGCATGGGCCTTTGAATCCGTGAGCCGCGTGTTCGAATCACGCCAGGCGCGTCGCATGAAGCCGCTCCGACAGCTCGGCTGGGTGTTCGCGCTGGCCGCGGTCTCGACCGCGCTGGCAGGGCTGATCTCGTCGGCCGGCTCCTGCGCCCGGCTCGACGACCAGCTCCTGGACGTGTTCTTCAGGCTCCGCGGCCCCCAGCCGCCGGCCGGCGACGTGGCGCTCGTGGCCATCGACGAGGCCTCCCAGCTCCGCGCCTCGCGCAGCCCTGCGCAGGGACCCATCTCCTGGCTCGAGGTCTTCCAGGCGGCCGCCGCCATCAGGCAGGCCGGTGCGAAGGCCGTCGTGCTGGACTTCGTGCCCGACGCCTCCCTGGGCGAGGAGAAGGACCGGGCCGGCCTGCAGCTCCTGGAGCGGTCCGGACCCCTCGTGGTCGGATCCTACTTCGGGACCCTCAGCCAGGGCGGGGCCGAGGCCGCCATCTTCCATGGCCCGCTGCCCTTGTTCCAGCCCCACCTCCGGGCCGGGCTGTCCACGGTGCGCAGGGACACGGACCGGGTGCTGCGGACGATCGCGCTGTGGACCGACGTGGGCGGGAAGCGGTACTACCCCCTGGCGGTCGAGGCCGTGGCCCTGTTCGAGGGCCGGGAGCCCGCCGAGGTCGTCCGCGGCGTGCCGGAGCGCTTCCTGGCCGAGCCGCGGGCAGGGCTGCTGCGCATCGACTTCCTGGGGCCGGACGGGACCTTCCCGGCCCTGTCCTTCTGGGACGTGCTCGAGGATCGCTTCGGCACCAACGCGAGCCTGTTCAAGGACCGGCTGGTGGTGGTGGGCAGCAAGACCCTGGCGGCCAAGAACCGCCTGGCCACACCCTGGTCGGACCCCGGCGGCCAGTTCGACGATCTGAGCGGCGTGGAGTCCCACGCCCACATCATCCACACCCTGCTGCACGGGGGCATCTGGCACGCCCGCTGGCCCGAACGGCTGGGGCTCATGTTCCTGTCGGCCCTGCTGCTGGCCGGGCTGAGCTCGCGCTGGCGCGCGGCCTGGGCGCGCGCCGCGCTCCTGGCCGGCGCGCTGGCGCTCGTGGCCGCGGCCTCCCTGCTGGCCTTCCTGGCCGCGTCCGCCTGGCTGCCGCCCCTGCCGCTCGCCGCGGCAGCGGCCCTGGCGTCCGCCGGCGGCCTGCTCCCCTGGGGGCGGCGGGGCGCCCAGCGCCCGTCCGCGGCCAGCCCGCCGGCGCCCATCCCCCGCGAGGTCCTGGCCCTGTTCGTGGTGGACATGTGCGGCTCGACGGAGCTCAGCAACGTCCAGGGCAACCAGTTCGCCACCCGGCTGAAGGAGGAGCTGCGCACCATCGTCCTCGCCGGCAGCGAGCCGCTCGGGCTGCGCTTCAGCAAGGGGACCGGGGACGGGCTGCTGCAGGGCTTCGCCACGGTCTCCGACGCCGTGCGGGCCGCCCAGCGCAGCCTCGCGGAGCTGGCCCGGCGCAACGCGGGGCGACCCGAGCTGGAGCAGATCCACGTGCGCTTCGCCGTCCACCTGGGCGAGGTGAACCGGGTGGAGGTGCGCGGGCAGGCCGACATCGAGGGCGACCCGGTCAACATGGTGTGCCGCATCGAGGGCCTGAAGGCCGAGGGGCTGATCGAGGACGAGGGCGGCCTGACCCGGGCCGAGTTCCCGCTCCGGGACCGCGTCCTGCTCAGCGAGGCGGCCCACGACGTCCTGCCCAGGGAGGCCGGCATCTCGTCCCGCTACCTCGGCTTCTTCGATCTCAAGGGCATCAAGGGCCGCCACCGCATCTACCAGGCCCTCCCGCCGGAGACTCCAGGAGGGACGCCATGAAGATCGCGCTGGCTTGCATGGGTTGGCTGGCCCTGCTGCCCGCGCTGGCGCTGGCCGCGCCCCCGGAGGATCCCATGCAGGCTGCCGTCGAGAAGGCCTCCGCGGAGATCCGCAAGCACTACCAGGACCCGGTCATCGAGCGGCAGGAGTGCCCCTTCCCGGGCCTCCTCTACCTGACCGCGTTCGAGCGGGCGAACCTGGCCGAGGACCCGCTCGTCCCCGAGCAGTGGTTCGCCACGCTGGAGGGCGCCGAGCCCGGGCAGCCGGGCCGGTCGTTCCCCTTCGAGGCCGTCCACCACCACCCGCAGGACGAGGCCGAGGCCCGCGCGCTCGCCCACTGGCTGCTGTCGGTCGAGCGGCGCTGGAGCCGCATCACCGCGACCGAGGTCGTCACCGACGCCGCGGCCCGGCGGGTGGTGATCACCCTGAAGGCCGAGTTCTCCCTGTCCCACCCCATGTTCCGGCAGGGCTGGAAGCCCGGCCGGGCGGTGATCACCGTCCAGGACGGCCGCTGGTCCCTGCGGGTCGACGACCCCTTCCTGGAGCGGGTGGAGCGGAAGAAGTAGGACCTTGCACCCGGAGCCATCCCCCACCCTGCGCGAGCGGCTCGAGCGCCTCGGGCGGAGCGAGCTGCTCGGCCCCGACGAGCTCGCCCTCCTCGACCGCCCTGAGGTGCGCGCCCTGCCCCACGCCGTCCAGTGGGAGCACCTGCGCACCAACCGGCGGGTGGGGTACTTCGTCACCCTGTTCGCGGGCGGGCTCCGGCTGCTCCTCCTGCTGGGCGGCGCGGCGGCCGCGCTGGGCTTCGGGCTGCGGGATCTCGGCCAGCCGGGCGGTCCGCTCTCCTGGGAGCCGTACCTGATCCTCGGCCTGGGGCTCGGGCTGGTGGGGCTGGGCGTGTGGCTCGGCCGGAGCTTCCTCAGGCGGCTGGCCCAGCTCCGCCGGCGGCTGCCTCCGGCGGAGGAGCTGGGGCTGCGGTAGGCGCCACGATCAGGCGATAGACCACCAGGGGCGGACGAGCCAGCGGGTCGAGGCGTCGGATGGACGTTTCATCACCCCCTCGAGTACCACGACCCCGGAGAAACTGGGACGGGCGCGCCTGCCCCGGCGTGTCCTCACGGCCCAGGAGACGCGGGTCCGGAGCCACGGCGGCCCTCCGCAAGGCACCCACGCCCTTTCGAATCAACCAGTTGGACGAACCACTCCGCTGGCACCGGCCTTGCTACGTCCGTGGACATGCTCGACCCGGAAAGCGAGCCGCCCTGCCCCGAGCGCCCGGATCCTCCGGCTCCCGAGGACGCCGCGGTGCGGGCCTACTACGACGATCTGGCCGCACGCTACGACGAGGTGCGCTTCACCCGCAGCAGCTACGGCCAGTACCTCGACCGGCTGGAGCGTGTTGCGCTCGCGCGCGCCCTGGCCGCCGCCCGCCCCGGCCCCGTGCTGGATCTCGCCTGCGGCACCGGCCGCCTGCTGGATCTCGCGACCCACGGCCTCGACGCCAGCGAGAGCATGCTCACCCGCGCCCGGGCGCGCTGGCCGGACAAGCCGCTCGTCGCGGCCGACGCCGAGCGCACGCCCTTCGAGGATCGGTCCTTCGAGGCGGTCCTCTGCCTCCACCTCCTCATGCACCTCGGGCGCTCGAAGATCGCCCGGGTGCTGCGGGAGTGCCGGCGCATCCTCCGGCCCGGCGGCCGGCTGGTGCTCGACTTCCCCTCGGCGCTGCGCCGGCGGCTGCGCGGCCCGCCCCCGCGCGGCTGGCACGGCGCCACCGCCCTGTCCCCGGAGGAGCTCATGGCCCTGTCCGGACCGGGCTTCGAGCTGGTCGGGGTCGACGGCCTGATGCTGCTCCCGGTCCACCGGCTGCCCGCCTGGCTGCGCCTGCCGCTGCTGCCCCTGGATCGGCTCCTGTGCCGCGGCCCCCTGGCGCGGCTGGCCTCCTTCCAGCTCGTCGAGCTGAGGGCGCGTACATGCGGCTCCTGAGCGACCTCCGGCGGCTCCCCTGGCAGCTCGGCTGGCTGGCCCTGGACGTAGGCCGGACGCTCTCGGGCTGCGCCTCGACCCGCCGGGCCCTCCACCCGGCCGAGCTCGGCGCCTACACCCACCGCCTGCGCGAGAGCCAGCCCATCCCCCGGACCGCGCTCTCGGAGAACAAGGTGCACAACCTGGGCCGGGCCATCCTGGCCCTCGAGCACCGGCCCGTCCTGCCCGGCCAGAGCTTCTCCTTCTGGCACCTGGTCGGGCCCCCGGCCCGGCGCCGGGGTTTCGTCGAGGGCCGCGCCCTGGTGGGCGGGCGGCTCACGGCCGAGGTCGGGGGCGGGCTGTGCCAGCTCTCCGGGATCCTGTACCACCTGGCGCTGCGCGCGGGCCTGGAGGTGCTCGAGCGCCACGCGCACTCGGTCGACCTCTACACCGCCGAGACCCGCTTCTGCCCGCTGGGCGCAGACGCCACCGTGGTCTTCGGCCGCAAGGACCTGCGCCTGCGCAACGGCCTGGGCGCGCCGATCCTGTTCCGCTTCGTGCTCGAGGCCGACCGGCTGCAGGCCAGCCTGTGCTGCACCCGGCCGATCGAGGAGCGACAGATCCGCTTCGCGGAGGCGCCGGCCCCGGGAGGCGTCCAAGTCACCACCCTGCGGCGCGAGGGGGGCCACGAGGAGATCCTCGCGCGCACGCGCTACTTGCGGCCCGCCCTGGGAACCCGCGGCTCGCTGCCGTAGGATGGAGCCATGCGACGCGTCCCTGGGTGCACCACGACCCTCGCCCTGGCCGCCCTGCTGACCGCCTGGGCCCTGCCCGCCTGGGCCGGCCCCGGGGAGGATCGGGAGGCGCTGCAGGCCGAGCTCGCCCGCCAGGCCCCGGAGCTCCGGCCCGAGGTGCTCGGGCTCGCGCTGCGGGCCGAGGCACGGGCGCGGGCCGAGGGCCGGGGCGCGAAGCGGATCCTGGCGGTGATCGACTACTCCCGGCCCTCGACCACGCGGAGGTTGTGGATCTTCGATCTCGGGAGGCGCCGGCTCCTGTTCCACGAGCTGGTCGCGCACGGCAAGGGCAGCGGAGAGAACCTGGCCACGCGCTTCTCCAACCGGGGCCGCTCACTGGCCTCCAGCCTGGGGTTGTTCGAGGCCGGCGCGACCTACCAGGGCAAACACGGCCTGTCGCTGAAGCTCCTGGGGCTGGAGCCCGGCTTCAACGACCGGGCCGAGCGCCGCGCCATCGTGATCCACGGCGCGGACTACGTGAGCCGGGAGTTCGCCCGGGTGCACGGCCGCCTGGGGCGGAGCTGGGGCTGCCCGGCGGTCCGGCCCGAGGTGGCGCGAGCGCTCATCGAGGCCCTGGCGAACGGGGGACTCGTGTTCGTGTACTACCCGGACGAGCGCTGGCTGGCCAGGTCGCGGTACCTCTAGGCCAGGAGCTCCTCCACCACCTGCTTGTACTTCTCGTGGATGAGCTGGCGATCGAACTCCCAGAACTCGGCGAACATGGCGGCCTGCTCCTCCTTGGTGAAGTAGGCCATGACCGGCACGAAGAAGCCCCGGTCCTCCTTTTTGATGTGCACCGGGTAGAAGGCCGCGAGCTGGGCGAGCAGCTCCGCGATGCTCTCCAGCGCGGACCGATCTCCCTGGGCGTGGCGCTGCGTGGCCTCCATGAGCGCCCGCACCATGCCGCGGGCCTGGACGTGCTCCTCGGTGAGCTCCCGCATGATCCGGGCGTGCTCGGGGCTGAGCGGCTTCCTGGCCAGGTCACGGAACAGGATGTCCTCCTCCTTGCCGTGGTGGCACCTGTCCGCGTAGGTGCGGATGAAGTCGACCGCGCGCTCGATGAACACGGGGTCCACCTCCTGGCGCGCGCGGATGCGCTCCACCTCGACACCCAGCCGGCGGATCAGCCGCTCGATCAGCCGGTGCTCGATCATCAGCGGGGCGACGGGCAGCATGCTCGACCTCCTGTGCGTGGGCTCGGGGTCACCATACCAGAAGCGTGTGGTCTTGGAACCCCCGGACATCGAGAGGCCAACCGATTGATGCAATTGCCAATTCATGGCGCGCAAAAAAGATAGGCGGAATCCTGATTGACAGCCCGCGATCCGATGCCGAGCATTTCCCAGGCTGACGGGAGGACCGCATGAGGCGACGCTTCCAGCTCTCTCTCCTGGCGACCGCGCTGCTCCTCGGCGCGCAGGCCAGGCCGGAGGACTCCATGCAGAGGTACCAGAAGCCGAACGAGGAGCGGCTCCGCGAGCTGCTCTCTCCGCTCCAGTACCAGGTCACCCAGCAGTGCGGGACGGAGCGGCCCTTCGCCAACGAGTTCTGGGACGAGCACCGCCCGGGGATCTACGTCGATGTGGTCACCGGCGAGCCGCTGTTCTCGTCGCTCGACAAGTTCGACTCGGGCAGCGGCTGGCCCAGCTTCACCCGGCCGCTCGCGGAGGAGTCCGTGACCACCCGGGAGGATCGCGCCCACGGCATGACCCGGGTCGAGGTGCGCTCGCGCCAGGGAGACTCCCACCTGGGCCACCTGTTCGACGACGGGCCCGCGCCCACGGGCCAGCGCTACTGCATCAACTCCGCGGCGCTGCGCTTCGTGCCCGCCGAGCGGCTCGCCGAGGAGGGCTACCCGGAGCTCGCCGCGCGGTTCGCCGCCGCGGCCGGGCCGGCGGCCCGGGAGGCGCGCGAGGAGGCGGTCCTGGCCGGGGGTTGCTTCTGGGGGATGGAGGAGCTGCTGCGGCGGCTGCCCGGCGTGCTCGAGACGGAGGTCGGCTACACCGGCGGGACGCTCCCGGACGCCACCTACCAGGACGTCAGGACCGGCCGCAGCGGCCACGCCGAGTCCGTGCGGGTGGTCTTCGATCCCCGCGTGCTCCGCTACGAGCAGCTGCTGCTGTACTTCTTCCGCATCCACGATCCGACCACCCTGAATCGCCAGGGCAACGACCGCGGGAGCCAGTACCGCTCGGTCATCTTCCCCCGCACGCCAGAGCAGCAGCAGGTCGCCGAGCGGGTGCGCGCCGAGGTGCAGCGCTCCGGCCGCTGGACCGACCCGCTGACCACGGCCATCGAGCCGGCCGGACCCTTCTACCCCGCCGAGGCGTACCACCAGGACTACCTGCAGAAGAACCCGGGCGGGTACACCTGCCACTTCGTGAGACCGTGAAGCCCAAGGCGGCGCCGTTCCGCATCGCGAACGGGGTGGACGCGGAACCCCGGCGGGGCGAAACTGTCCCAGGCCCCACGGAGGAACCAGGACATGAGACACCCGCGTCTGGTCGGCGCGCTCTTCGCCTTCGCGCTCCCCGCCCTCTCCCCTGCGGACACCCGCGCCTGCACCGCCTTCCTGCTGGAGCAGGACGGCGAGGTGGCGGTGGCCAAGAGCTACGACTGGGACCAGGGCGCAGCCCTGGTGATCTGGAACAAGCGCGGGGTGGCCAAGGCCTCGCTCCCGCTGCCCACGCTGTCCAGGCCGCACCAGTGGTACTCGCGCTACGCCAGCCTGACCTTCAACCAGTACGGCCGCGAGCTGCCGGTGGGCGGGATGAACGAGGCCGGGCTGATGGTGGAGACGCTGTGGCTGGAGAGCGGCCAGAACGAGCCCGTGGACGACCGCCCTGCGCTGAACGAGCTGCAGTGGGTCCAGTGGGTGCTCGACTCCTTCGCCCGGGTCGAGGAGGTGGTGGCGGCCGCGCCCGGGGTGCGCATCGAGCGGGTGTACGGCAAGGGGCACTACCTGGTGTGCGACCGGCGGGCGGAGTGCGCGGTGTTCGAGCTCCTCGGGGGCAAGCTCGAGATCCGCGCGGGCGACGCCCTGCCCGTGCGCGCGCTCGCGAACAACACCTACGACGACTCGCTCACCTCCCTGCGCGGGCACCGGGGCTTCGGCGGCGACAGGCCCCTGCCCGAGGGCCCCAGGTCGCTCGCGCGCTTCACGCGGGCCGCGGCCGCCGCGGGCGCGCCGGCGAGCCGGGAGCCGGTGGTGGCGCGGGCCTTCGGGATCCTCGACGCGGTCAGCCAGGGGGACTTCAGCAAGTGGAACCTGGTCTACCTGCTGAAGGCAGGCAAGGTGGTGTTCCGCACCTCCACCCACCGCCCGGCGCGGGAGGTCGCGCTGGGGCGGCTCGATCCCGCCTGCGGCACGCCGGTGCGCATGCTGGACATCCAGGCCGAGCTCGAGGGCGACGTGACCGGCCGCTTCCAGGACTGGACCCAGGCGGCCAACCGCGACCTGCTCCGGGTGACCTTCAAGGACCTGCCCCTGCCCCCGGGCCTCGGCGAGCTGGTGTCCGCCTTCCCCGAGACCCTCCCCTGCCTGCCCGCCGGCACCCACTGAGCCAGGGCGGCTGAACCCATGACCACACCCCCGCTCGCGGTCGTCACCGGCGCGTTCTCCTACTCGGGCTCGGCCATCGCCCGGGCGCTCCACGCCCGCGGCTTCGCGCTCCGCACGCTGACCAACCGCGCGACGCCCCTCCACCCCTTCGATGGCCCGATCGACGTCCAGCCCCTGCAGTTCGGCGACGAGGGGCGCCTGGCGGCGTCGCTACGCGGGGCGCGGCTGCTGGTCAACACCTACTGGGTGCGCTACGCCCGCCGGGGGGTGGGCTTCGAGCAGGCCATCCGCAACACCGGGGTCCTGCTGCGGGCCGCGCGCGCCGCCGGGCTGGAGCGGGTGGTGCACCTGAGCGTGAGCAACCCCTCCCCCGCCTCCCCGCTCGCCTACTACCGCGGCAAGGCCGAGGTGGAGCGCCTGGTGGCCGCCGCGGGCCTGCCGCACGCCATCGTGCGGCCCACCCTGGTGGTGGGCGCGCGCGACGTGCTGGTGAACAACATCGCCTGGTTCCTGCGGCGCCTGCCGGTGTTCGCCATGCCCGGCTCGGGCAGCTACCGGGTGCAGCCCGTGGCGCTCGACGAGCTCGGCGAGCTGGTGGCCGAGGCCGCCTGCTCGCCCGAGCCCGCGCTCACGCTGGACGCGGCCGGTCCGGACACGATCAGCTTCGAGGAGCTGGTGCGCGCGGTGGCCCGGGCCATCGGGGTGCGGCCGCGCATCGTGCACGTGCCGGGCTGGCTGTCGCTGGCGGCGCTCGGCTTCCTCGGCCTGTTCCTCGGGGAGCCCGTGCTCACCCGGGCGGAGCTGGCCGGCCTGCGCGCGGAGCTGCTCGTGTCCCACACGCCGCCCCGCGGGAGGACGAGCGTGCTCGCCTGGCTGGCGGCGCACGGCCAGGACCTGGGCCGCGCCTTCGCCTCCGAGCAGGCCCGCCACTTCCGGAGGAGCTAGCGCCCTTCCTTTTTCCGCCCGGCTGCGGTACCGATGGAGGCATGGCGGAGCACGCGTGCGTGAAGTGCAAGTTCCGGGCGAAGTACGACCGCGACCCGAGGTCCTTCCTGGGCCGGCTGTGGCGCTGGCACGCGGGCTGGTGCCCGGGCTTCAAGGCCTACCTGCTGTCCCTGGGCGAGGCCGAGCGCCGCGCGCTGGCCGAGCGCTACGGCCTGAAGAAGTACCTGTAGCCACCGTCTCGATTCGTTCGTCCGCGAGCCGTCCCTCGCTCCTCTGCCTTCGTGAGAGGCAGCGGTCGGAGGATCTTTCCTCGAGGGGAGGGCAAACGGCGAAGGAGCCGATGGCTCGCGGCAGGGGGGCCAGGCGGCGATCGCCGGGGTCAGGGCGCCCGGCGGATGCAGGCGCGCACCAGGTTCAGGCGGGAGAACTCGCCCTGGGTGAGCAGCTCGAGGAAGCGGTCCTTGGCCCGCCCGCCCGGGAACACCCGCCGGCAGATCTCCCGCTCCGGGAGCCCGGCCCGGTGCAGGCGCAGGATCTCCCCGGCCGCGGCCTCGATGCGCGCGGCCTTCTCCCGCAGCGCCGCCGCCGGCCGCTCCATGGAGAGGCCGTGGCCGGTCAGCATGCGCGCCGGCTCCAGGTCGGCCACCCGCCGGAGCGAGGCGATCGACTCGTACGGGTCCTCGTGGGACATGACCGCGGTGGCCCCGCCGCTGATGTAGAGATCGCCGACCAGCACGGCGCCGCTCAGCTCGTCGAGGAAGGCCGTATGGCTCGCGGAGTGCCCGGGGATGGGCACGGCGCGGAGCGCCCGCCCGCCCGCGTCGATCCGCTCCGGCATGGGCAGCGGGCCGTACTCCCCGGGCTCGCCCCACCACAGGCGGCGGTAGGGCTTGATGGCGTCCAGCCCCTCGGTCCGGCGGACCTCGGGCCGGCGCAGGTACACCGGGCAGGCGTGCCGGGCGGCGAGCGCGGCCGCGGCGCCGCTGTGGTCCTCGTGGTGGTGGGTGAGCAGGATGGCCGCCAGGCGCTGACCCTCGAGCGCCCGCAGGCTGAGCGCGCGCGCCCGCGCGAAGCCCGTGTCCACCAGCAGCTCCCCCACCCGGTACAGCGCGACCTGCATGTGGTTCAGGCGCGTGGTGCGGCTCGACAGGCGCACCCGGGTGATGCCGCCCGCGAGCTCGTCCAGCTTGCAGGCGAGCCCGCTCAGCGCCCGCTCGGCCAGGGTGGGCAACGACATGCCCGACCGATACCACGCCCGCCGTCCGCGCTCCAGGCTCACGGCTTGCGGATTCTCCGCGGAGGCTGCAGGCTGACAGCAGGAGGCGTGCCATGAATCCGAGGGCGCTGGGGATCGCGCTGGGGGTGCTCGGCCTGTGTCTGCCGGCCTGCCTCGACTACGGTCGGGAGGCGGATGCCTGCGCGGGGGTGGTCTGCGACAGGCCATCGCCCCCGACCTGCGTGGACGGGATCACGCTGCGCACCTACCACGCGCCGGGCGCCTGCAGCCAGGGCGTGTGCTCCTACCCATCCGCGGATGAGCCTTGCGCCGACGGGACCTGCCGGGACGGGCAGTGCGTGGGCTGCCAGCCCGCCTGCGCGGGGCTGGCCTGCGGCCCGGACGGCTGCGGCGGCTCGTGCGGGGCTTGCCAGGCCGGCTGCGCCTGCACCGCGGAGGGCCAGTGCGACTGCGGCTGCCAGGCGCCCGACTTCCCCCCGGACTGCCTGGACGTGCCGGACTTCGAGTGCGGCTTCATGGCCACCTGCCAGGACGGGGCGCTCCAGGTCTCCTGGCACGTGCACCTCTTCTGCAACGGCCAGGAGCAGATCCAGGAGTACAGCTGCAGCCACGCCTGCCTCCACGGCTGCGTCGAGGACTACCTCGGCTGGCCGGCGAGCGGCACCGCGCTGGTGGAGGAGGCCTGCCTGCCCGCGGCCGGCTGCCAGGGCATCCTGCTGGACAACCAGGGCATCCCCGAAGGCTACCCCTCGCTGTACGTCGAGCCCGCGGACGCCGAGCAGACCTTCCAGGACCGCCTGGCCGCCTTCAAGGCCCGCTGGGGGCTCGGCGCGTTCGACTACGACATCAGCACCACCGGCATCACCTGGACCCCGAGACTCTGGCGCCGGAGCAGCGGACCCTACATCCGGCTGGGCGAGGGCGTGTTCGACGAGAGCGACGCCCTGGCGCGGTCCGAGGAGCTGCTGACCGCCGACGGGGAGTTCTTCCGCACGGCCGGCCTCGCCTTCACGCCTGGTGAGCTGAGCTGCAACGATCCCTATTGCCGGGTGATCCTCGCGCAGGACTACTGTGGACTCTCTGTGGCCTCAGCGGATCCGAGCTTCGATGGCACGGTCGAGCTGCTCGTGGCCCAGGAGTATGCCGGCCTGCACGAGGCCAGAACGGGCGTGGTGCCGCTGGTCCCCGTGCCCCGCAACCCGTTGCTGACAGGGCAGGAAGCCCGGGAGCGCCTGCTCGGCCTGGAGCTCGAGTACTGGTGCGCCGACGGGCTACACACGGCCACGGTCTCCGACCTCTCGGAGCTCACCCTCGAGCCCGAGGTTCCCCTGGTGTGGGCGCAACCGAGCGGGACCCGGCCCGACGCGTTGGAGCTGCGTCTGGCCTACCGGGTGGAGGTGCTCGTGGACTGGGGCCTCGGCTGGACCTGCGCGCTGGACGCCGTCGACGGGACGCTGATCTCCGAGACGGCCGGGTTCATCTGCGACTGAGCCTTCCCCTCCGAACCATCAGGCCTCCTGCCCGTGGACCCGGGGCTCGCGCCGGGTGGCGCGGGACGGCGGCCCGAGGTCGGGGCATGACGTGGGCTCCCCGGGCAGGTGGGCGGTGGTGTAGCATGAGGCCATCGTCCATGGGAGGTCGCGCATGCCGATTCCACCCCGAGGCCTGATCTTGTGCGCGCTGGGGCTGCTCGCCACCTGCGCCGCCTGCGCGGACAGCCAGGGCCTGCCCCGGCCGGTGGCCGATCCCGAGGCGGCCGCGCGCGCCTTCAAGCTCTACTACAAGGAGCGCGTGGAGCGCACGGTGGTGGCCTACCAGCGCTTCATGCTGGTGGGCGACACGACCTTCGGCGTGGTGCTCGACAAGGTCGGGGTGGCCCGGACGGGCGACGAGTTCGAGGTGGTGCCCGGCCCGAACGACAACAACGACATCGGCGTCTCGGTCTGGACCACCTGGCACGCCTACCGCCTGTTCCGCACCCGCACGCTCGAGCTGGCGCTGCTGCGCATGCTGAACGGGCTCGTCTTCTTCGAGGCCGTGTCCGGCCACCCGGGCCTGACCGGCCGCTTCGTCTACCCCGGCTGGACGCGGGTGGTGGACGGCCCGGCGGGCACGGTGAGCCGCAGCCGACAGGGCGCGCCGGCCGCGCCCCCCGAGCCGCCGGATCCCGCGCTCGAGGCCGAGATGATCGCCACCTTCTACCGGGGCGTGCGGGTCACCCACCGCGAGGATCCGGAGGACATCCTGTTCGCCTACATGCCGGCCCGCGAGGTCGGGCAGTACGCGCTGACCTACAGCTTCTCGGCCCTGCCGGTCCACCTGCGCTCCAGCGACTGCTGCGCCTCGATCATGCGCACCCCCGCGCCCTACCCCTGGGAGGGCGCCTACTGGGGCAACCACAACTCGCGCGACAACTTCCCCGATCTGTCCCTGGGCTACGTGGCCGCGCTGGGCGTGGCGCGCGACCGGGAGGCCTCGGCGGAGCTGCGCGCGGCCGCCGAGCGGGCGCTGGAGGCAGGCCGGCGCATCGGCGACTCCATCGCCGCGCACGACGCCATCCTCACGGTCAGCGAGCACCACCCCTACGACCACCTGGAGCCGAGCGGCACGGTGCGCCCGGACGGCGAGACCGAGGACGAGGATCTGGGCACCCTGGCCGACTGCGAGATGGCCTTCCTGTCGCGGGCCATCTCCTCCTCGGGGCTGTCCACGCCGCTGCCCGCGGTGCGCGCGCCGGGCTCCATCGAGTACCTGCTGGTCGCCGCCCTCGGCCAGGACGTGAGCTGCGAGGTCGTCGCCGAGCGGACCTGCACCCGCCTGGAGGAGGCCTTCTGCGGCTACGACTGGGACGAGATGGAGCAGATGACCGTGTTCGGCACCCCCTGGCTGGAGCTGGTGCGCCAGTTCGAGGCCAGCTCCCCGGGCATGGCCGAGACGTTCATCGGCGGCTTCCAGGACGACTTCTACGAGATCACCCTGGCGGTCCACGCGCTGGTCCAGTACGCCGACCTGGCCGGCGAGCGCGAGCTCGGCGCGCGGGCGCGCGGGGTGCTGGGCGACCTCACCCACCTGATGCGGGTCTTCGCGGACATCATCTACACCCGGACCCGGCCCGACCGGCTGGCCGAGCGCCTGGCCCAGGCCGCCCTGTTCGACGCCTGGGCCGGGCTGGAGAGCACCCCGGTCGGGGATCTCGCCGACTTCGGCCTGCTCGAGGGGCAGACGGCGGCCATCGAGGGCTGGCCCGCGCTGGCCGACACCCAGCCCGCGCCGCTGCTGACGGACGAGGAGATCCGCGCCGAGGTCGCGCGCGAGTACGAGGGCGACAGCGACTCGGTCAAGCAGCGCTACACCGAGGCCTACGGGGACACGCCGCCCCTGCGGCGCAGCGCGGACGGCTACGAGGCGCGCGGCGTGCCCGAGGCCGAGCACCCCTGGCAGCCGGTCGATCGCCCGCACCACGTGGTGCTGGGCGGCGCGCGCCTGCTCCGGGCGCTGCCCCTGTGCGCCACGGCGCCCGCGCTGCTCGACTGTACCTGGGCCGTCCTCGGCTGCGCGCGGCCCGACCTGGACGGGAGCGGAGCGGTCGACGCGGCGGACACGGCCCTGTGGCAGGCGGCCAGGGACGCGCACGCGGGCGAGGATTGCCGCGAGCGCAACGCCTGGTGCGGCGGGGCGGATCTCGACCGCACCGGCGAGGTGGACGAGGTCGACGAGGCCTTCCTCGCCGCCGCCCAGGGCTGCCGGGTCTAGCGGGCGGAGGCCGGGGCGGGCGCGCGGCGGTGGAAGAGCGTGTAGAGGATCGGGATCAGGATCAGGGTGAAGAAGGTCGAGACGATGAGCCCGCCCACCACCGCGCGGGCCAGCGGCACGTTCGACTCCGAGCCCTCGCCGATGCCGATGGCCATGGGCAGGAGCCCGAGCAGGGTGGTCAGCACGGTCATGAGGATGGGCCGCAGGCGCACGGTGCCCGCCTCGAGGATGGCCTCCCGCCGGTCCAGCCCCTGGCGGCGGCGCACGTTGGCGAACTCCACCAGCAGGATGCCGTTGGACAGCACGATGCCCACCATCATGATCACGCCCATGGCGGACATGATGTTGATCGACGTGTCGGTCAGCCACAGCGCCAGCACCACGCCGATCACCCCCAGCGGCACCGAGAACATGACGATGAACGGGTCGAGCAGCGAGCGGAACTGGGAGGCCATGGTCATGTAGACCAGCATCAGCGCCAGCAGCAGCGCGCCGGCCAGGCTCTCGAAGCTCTCCTTCTGCTGGGCGGTCTGGCCGCCCAGGCGCACGTCGAAGCCCGGCGGCCTGGGCAGGTCGGCCAGCTTGCGCTCGATCTCGCCGGCCACGTCGCCCAGCGGCCGGTCCTTCACGTTGGCGGTCACGTGGATGATGCGCTGCTGGTACTTGCGGTCCACCTGGACCGGGCCGGCGCCCGGGACCACGTCCGCCACCGAGCGCAGGCTGACCAGGTTGCCGCCCCGCCCGACCAGCGGCACGTCCTCGAGGTCGGCGAGGGTCTGCCGGTCGGCCTCCCGGAAGCGCACGATGATCTGGTACTCCTTGCCGGTGATCGGATCGGTGTAGATGGAGGGTGAGTTCAGGTTGCCCGAGACCGAGGTCAGCGCGGTCTGGGCCACGTCGCGCGTGGTCAGCCCGAGCCGGCCGGCCTTCTCGCGATCGACCAGGATGTCGAGCTCGGGGTAGTCCTCCTCGCGGCTGAGGCGCACGTCCGTGGCCCCGGGGGTGGACTCGACCGCGGCCAGGATCTGCGCCGCGTACCCCCGGGCGGCCTCCAGATCGTAACCCAGGATCTCCACGTCGATGGGCTGCTCGGAGCCGAAGGACAGGATGCGCTGGACGATGCCGCCCGTGTCGATGAACACCCTCACGCCGGGCAGCTTGTCCCCGAGCACCCGGCGCAGCTTGTCCGCGGCCTGGATGTCGGTGAAGGGGCGCCGGGTCGGCGGGACGAGCTGGATGCGGAGCTGGGCCGAGTGCGGTCCGGTGTTCTGCGAGAACATGCCCCCGCCGCCGCTCTGGCGGGCGCCCACGTCGGCCATCAACGAGAGGATGTTGTCGGCGCCCAGGGTCTCGCGCACCACCGCCTGCAGATTTCGGGTCAGGGCCGCGGTGCGCTCCACCCGCGTACCGACCGGGGCCCGCACCACCACCCGGAGCTGGCTCTCGTCCGTCGCGGGGTAGAACTCCGTGCCCAGCCGCGGCGCGAGCGCGGCCGCGCCGCCCAGGCCGAGCAGGATGAGCGCGATCACCACCGCGCGGTGGCCGAGCGCGACGGTCAGCAGCCACCGGTACAGCTGCTCCAGGCCCGTGATCAGCCCGGCCCAGCGAGCCATGAAGCGCTCGCCGCGCGTCGGCGCGTCGCGCCGCGGCTCCCGGGGCGGGGGCAGGAAGCGCACGCACAGCACCGGGATGACCGTCATGGACACGAAGTAGGAGGCGGCCAGGGAGAAGACGATCGCCAGGGTGAGCGGGATGAACAGCGCCTTGGCGATGCCGGCCAGGAACACCACCGGGAAGAACACCACGATGGTGGCGATGGTCGAGGCCAGCACCGGCATGGCCACCTCCCGGGCGCCTTCCAGCGAGGCCTGCTCGGCCGGCTCCCCGCGCGCCCGGTGGCGGTAGATATTCTCCAGCACGACGATCGAGTCGTCCAGCAGGCGGCCTACGCCGAGCGCCAGCCCGCCCAGGGTGAAGGTGTTGAGCGTCTGCCCGCCCAGGAAGTACAGCAGCAGGAAGGTGGTCAGGATCGACAGCGGGATGGACAGCGCGATGACCAGGGTGGAGCGCACCATGCGCAGGAACAGGAAGATGATCAGGATGGACAGCCCGGCCCCCAGCAGCGCCTCGTCGGTCAGGCTGCCGATGGAGTTGCGGATGTACAGGCTCTGATCGAAGACCGGCTCCAGGCTCACCCCGGCCGGGAGACCGGTCAGCCCGGGCAGGGCCGCCAGCAGCCGGTCGACCACCTCGACCGTGTTGGCGCCGGGCTGCTTTCGCACGTACAGGCCCACCCCGCGCTTGCCGTTGATGCGCACCACGTTGGTGACGTTCTCGCCGCCGTCCTCGAGGGTGGCCACGTCGCGCACCAGCACCGGGTAGGCGTCCTGGCCGCCCACCCGCACGGGCACGTCGCCCAGGCGCTGGACCTCGTCGATCTGGGTGGCGGTGAACAGGTTGTAGTCCACCTCCGCCACGCGCAGGTTGCCCGACGGCATCAGGAAGTTGGCGCTGCCGATGGCGCTGACCAGATCGCCGGCCGACAGCCCGCGCGCGGCCAGCGCCTCGCGCTCGGCCAGCACGTTGATCTGGCGGATGCGCCCGCCGCTGATCGACACGGTGGACACGCCCTGGATGCGCTCGAGCTGGGGCATGAGCACGTTGTAGGCCAGGTCGTACAGCCCCCGGTCGTCCAGCCCGCCCGACAGGGCCAGGCTGAGCACGGCCATGTTGGACATGTCCATCTTCACCACGAAGGGCTGCTGCGTCCCGGGCGGCAGGCTGGACATGACCTGCTGGATCTTCTGGACGCAGTCGCTCGCGCCCACGTCGACGTCGGCCTCCCAGTCGAAGAACACGCGCAGCACGGCGATGCCCTGGCGGGAGGTGCTCTCGACGTAGTTCACGTTGGGCACCGAGGTGAGCACGCGCTCGAGCGGGTAGGTGATGGACGACTCCACGTCCTTCGGTCCGGCGCCGGGGTAGACCACGCCGACGATGACCATGGGCATGGAGAAGGTGGGGAACAGGTCGACGGGGATACGCCGCAGCGAGGTCACCCCGAGCACGCACAGGGCCAGCGCGATCATCAGGACGGCGACGGGGTTCTTGAGCGCGGCGCGGGTGAGCATGGGTCCCTCGCCCGGTCAGAGCTTCTGGGCCTCGACCGTGCGCACGGCCTGCCCGTCGCGCACCAGCTCGCGGCCGACGACGATCAGCACGTCCCCGGGCCGGAGCCCGGCGGTGATCACGATGCGGCCGTCCGGCAGGGTCGCTCCGAGCTGGAGCTCGACCTGGCGGGCCTTGCCGTCCGCGACCACGAAGGCCACCCCGCCTTGGTCGCGCCGGCTGACCGCCAGCGGCGGGGCCAGGATGGCCTGCGAGAGCCGCTCCAGCACGATCTCGGCCCGCCCGAACATGCCCGGTTTCAGCGCCTCGGCCGGGTTCTCGAACTCCAGCTCGACCTCCATGGTGCGGGTGGCGGGATCGAGCGCCGGGGCGAAGCGCCGCACGGCGCCGGGCAGCGCCCCGTCGAGCCCCTCGAGGCGCAGGCTGACCGGCGTGCCGAGGGTGATGAAGCGCAGATCGGCCTGGGGTACCGCGGCCAGGGCCTTCACCCGCCCGATGGCGCCGAGCTGGAAGAGCGGCGCGCCGCCCGGGCCGACCATGGCCCCGACGTCCACCAGCCGCTCGAGCACCACGCCGTCGAACGGCGCGGTGATGTTGGCGTAACCGGCGCGGGTCTCGCTCAGGCCGAGCCCGGCCTGGGCGGCGTCGACCTGGGCCTGGGCCAGGTTCGCGGCCGTGCGGGCGTTGTCCACCTCGGCCTGGGAGACGAGCTGCTGGGCCAGCAGCCGCTCCAGGCGCTCCAGGTTGGTGCGCGCGTACTCGTGGTTGGCGCGGGCCGCCTGCAGCCCGGCCGCGGCCTGGCGCTGCTGCTCGTTCATCTCCTCGCGCTCGATGAGCGCCAGGCGCTGGCCACGGCGCACCCGGTCGCCCCGATCGACCAGCCAGGCGACCACGTAGCCCGAGGCGCGCGAGACCACCTGCACCTGCTCGGCCGGCAGCAGGGTGACCAGGTAGGCGCGGCGCAGCTCGTGGTCCTCGGGCGCCACGCTCCGCACCTGGACCAGCGGCGCGGGCCGGTCCCGCTTCTCCGGCGCCGCCTGGCTGGCGCAGCCGGCCAGCGCGAGCAGGCCGAGCGCGGCGCCCAGGAGTGCGATCCGACGCGGGCTCGCTTGCATCAGGGACTCCCTCCCGCCCCACCGTCGTGAAAACGCTCCGGCAAACGCCCCAGCGCGCGCCGGAGCGCGGTCCAGGCCAGCGCCAGGTCGTAGCGCGCGCGGATCTGGTTCGCCTCGGCGTTGGCCAGGGCGGCCTGGGCGTCGAGCAGCTCGACCTGGTTGCCGGTGCCGGCCTCGTAGCGTCCCTCGGCGAGCTTGAGCGCCTCGCGGGCCGTGTCCACCGCCGCGCCCACCGGCCGCAGCCGGGCCCCGGCGTCGGCCACGCTCGCCAGCGCCTGCTCGACCTCCATGCGCACCGACAGCGCCAGCGTCTCCTGGTTCGCCTCCAGGATCGCGCGCTGGGCCAAGGCCTCCTCGACCTGGTGCGCGCTGGACAGGAAGGCGAACAGCGGCACCGACAGCCCGATGCCCAGGCTCCAGTTCCAGACCAGCTCGGTCAGGTCGATGCCGGCGTAGGAGAAGGAGGCCTGGGCGTCCAGCCTGGGGTAGTAGCCGCCCCGCGCCGCGCGCAGCACGCCCTCCTGGGCCTCCAGCCGGGCGCGCAGCTCGGCCACCTCGGGCCGGGCGGCCAGCGCCTCCGCCAGGGCCGCCTCCAGGCCGGGCGCCGCGGCCCCGTCCGCGGGCTCGGGCGGCTCGACCACCTGGAAGTCGAACCGCTCGCTCGAGCCGAGCGCGGTCAGCAGCGCGGACTCGCTGAGCTTCAGGGCGTCCTCGGCCGAGACCCGCGCGGCCTCCGCGCCCAGGGCGTCGGACTCGGTGCGCAGCACGTCGATCTTGGGCCGGAGGCCGGCCTCGAACAGGGCCCGGGCCCGGGCCGCGTAGCGCTGCGCCTGGGCGAGGGTGCGGTCCGCCACCTGCAGCATCTGCTGGGAGGCCAGCACCGCCCAGTAGCGGTTGACCACCAGGGTCCACAGCCCCAGGCGCGCGCCGCGCAGGCCCTGGCGTGCCGCCCGGCTGCCGGCCTCGGCGGCGTCGTTGGCGCCCAGGGTCCGGCCGAAGTCCCAGATCGGCTGGCGCAGGCTCAGGGAGAAGTTGAAGACGTTGTAGGACTCGGTGCTCGTGCCGAGCGCGGAGGCGTCGAAGCCCCCCAGCCCGGGCCGCGGCACGTAGTTCCCGGTCTGGCGGGCGTAGGCGGCGTCCAGGTTGAGCCCGGGCAGGTAACCGGCGAAGGCCGTGTCCTCGCGCGCCTCGGCGGCCTCCACCTGATGGCGCGCGGCCGCCAGTGACGGGTTCTGGCGGAAGGCCAGCTCGAGCGCCTCGTCCAGGGTCAGCACCCGCGGATCGGCCGCGAGCGCGGGCGCCACGCACGCCGCGCACGCGGCGATGCCCAGGAGGCTGGCGATCCGGCGGTGAGTCGAGCGCACCCTCATTCGCCGGCACACTAGGACAGGCCCCCGGGAGATTCAAGCATTCCAGCCACCTGCGCCGCTGAATGCCCCCCGGCGCGCACACGTCTCTTCTCGCGGGAGTTCGGGAGTGCTACCATCCGGAGTTCGAGGCATCCCACACGGAGGAGAGACATGAGCAGGCGCACAAAGATCTTCGGTTCGCTGGTGATGGCCGCGATGTTCCTGGGCGCGGTGGCGCTGGCTGCGGACGCACCGGCCAGCGTGGACCTGTCCCGCTACAAGTCCAGCAAGCCCGTGTCGGCCTTCGACCACAAGGCCCACGTGGACGCCAAGATCGAGTGCAAGGAGTGCCACCACGCGGCCAAGGACGGCAACTTCAACGTGAAGTGCGACACCTGCCACCAGAAGAAGGCCGAGGGCAAGGCGCCCGGCATCAAGGACGCCTTCCACAAGAACTGCAAGGGTTGCCACGAGAAGGCCAAGAACCCCAAGGCACCCACCAAGTGCAACGGCTGCCACAAGGCGTAGGGCGGCAGCGAGCGATCTAGGCAGAGCCGGGCGGCGCCTCGGGTACGAAGCGCTCGAGCCAGGCCACCATCCCCATCACCGCCTGTCTCCAGGGCCGCGGCGGCATCAGGTGCGGCGCGCCCGGGAATTCGACCAGCCGCAGCCGCTCCGGGTGCGCCGCGTACAGGGGCGCCAGGCGCGCGTGCAGCTCCCGGGCCGGGCCGGGCCGGACCAGCTCGTCCCCGCCCGCGAGCTGGCTGAGCAGGGCCACGGGCGGGAAGCGCGCCGCCTGGGCGTGCGGGCTCCGCTCCCCGAAGCCCGGCCACACGGGGGAGGCGAGCAGCGCCACCACGGCGCGGAGCCGCCGTTCGCGCAGCGCCGCCCCGTAGGCGATGAAGCCGCCCATGCTCACCCCGGCCAGCCCCAGGCGCGCGCCGTCCGAGAGCCCCTCGGCCACGAGCGCGTCCACGATGCCCGGGACCTCCGCGACCGACCGCTCCACGACCTCGTGGAAGCCCTGCTCCGCCAGGTGGGCGGCGAAGCGCGCCTCGAAGTCGGGGAAGCGCCGGGTGCCGTGCCCGACCGCGTCGACGCCCACCGCCAGGAAGCCCGCCCGGGCCAGGCGCCGCAGCTCGGGCAGGTGCCGCAGCGCGTCCGCGCCGAAGCCGTGGTAGTGGAGCACGGCCCCGCGCCGGCCCGCCTCGCGGGCGTCCCCGAGCCACACCAGCCAGGCCGGCACCCCGCCGAGCTCCACCCGGCGCATGCTGGCGCGGGCCAGCACCTACACCACCACCCCGTAGGCGTCCTCGAAGGCCGCCCGCGCGTACTCGTCGGTCACGTGGGCATAGCCGCCCTTGCCCCAGGACCTGCCCCAGCTGTTGCGCAGGATGAAGTAGCCCGGGCCGTAACCCACCAGGCAGGCGGCGTGGCCGCCGTCGTCCTTGCGCGGCCGGTACCTCCTCAGCCACCAGTCCGTGCGATCGCATTGCTCGAAGGCCCGGTCCACGTTCAGGCTGATCATGATCGGCCCGCGGAAGGCCAGCCAGCGCCGCCAGTCGTCCAGATCCCTGTCCAGGTTGCGGTAGGAGGCGATGCGCAGCCGGGCGGCCCGGGTGTAGAAGTCGTCCATGGTCCGGCGCGAGAGCCTGCCGCTCATGGGCAGCTCGCGCTCGAGCACGCAGCCGTACTTGCGCACCACCCGCAGGGCCTGTTTCACCTCGGTGCCCTCGGGCTCGATGAAGGTGGTCGGGTAGTCGGTGTAGGTGTCGGTCTCCTTGACCGCCATCCAGATGAAGCGCGGCGAGAGCCGGTCGCCGGGGCGGATCTTGCGGGCCTTGACCAGGTGGTAGTGCAGCACGCCGCGCGCCAGCGAGAAGCCGATGCAGGCGCCGGTGTCGCCCTGGTCGCACACCTCCCACCCGCGGATGCTCTTGCGCAGATCGCACGCGCTGGGCGGCCGGCGCAGGCGTGCGGCCCCCTTCCCGAGCGCGTCCCCGATGCGCCAGTCCTTGTCCTTGTCCCGTGACTTGATCCGGACGTTCAGGATGCGCTTGCCCATGCCCCTCCTCCTTGCAGTTCGAGGGCAGCAGACCAGAACTCCCCCTGGCGCGCAAGGCGGCCGCGGTGTCAGGCAGCGGCGCGCCCCGCCGACCGAGCAGTGAACCGAGCCAGGAGAGGAGAGAACCATGACGAGCAAGTTCGCGCCGCTGAACATCCACCGCGTCGAGCGGGTCGTCCGCATCCTGCTGGGGCTGGGCGTCCTGTCGCTGCTGTTCGTCGGTCCCCAGAGCCCCTGGGCGCTGCTGGGCCTCATCCCGGTGGTGACCGGCATCCTGGGCACGTGCCCCATCTACACGCTGCTCGGGGTGAAGACGTGCCACGGGACGTGCCAGCCCCTCCTGGGCACGCACCGCCCGGGCTGAGCGCCCGGCCGGGTTGACAGCCCCGGACTCCCGGACCATCCTCGGAGCCCGGGAGGACCTCCGTGACATCCCGAACCGCGCGAGCCGGCTGGACCGGCGCCCTCGTCCTCGCGGCCCTGGCCGCGCTGCTGGCGGGGGTGCAGGCCTACCGCGCCTGGACGGACCCCGCCCTCGACGCGGGGGAAGAGGGCCACGGCGCGCAGCCCGCGGCGGCGGAGGCCGACCTGGCCGGCACCGTCCTGGACGCGGCCAGCGACCTCGGCATCCCCGGCGCCGAGGTGAGCCTGCGCTGCGAGGCCGGCGGGCGGCGCGCGAGCCGCACGGACGGGCGCGGCGCCTACGCCTTCACCGGCCTGCCCGAGGGCGACTGCACGCTCGCGGCCACGGCCCCGGGCTTCGCCGCCAGCGGCCGGCGCCGGGAGGCCGAGCTGTCGGTGCGCGTCAGGCCGGGGCTGCCGCTCGCGGACGCCGACCTCGTCCTGCACCGCTCGGCCCAGGTGGCGGGCACCGTTCGCCTGTACGGCCAGCCCGTGGCCGGCGCCCGGCTGAGCGCCCTGTACCTCGAGTCCCCTGGCGAGGGGGAGCCCTTCAGCCTGGAGCTGGAGGCGCCCTCCGGCGCGGACGGGTCCTACCGGCTCGAGGAGCTCGGGCCGGGGCGGATGCAGGTGGTGGCGGAGCTCGACCCGCACCCGCCGGCCGAGAGCCAGGAGGTGTTCCTGCGAGGCGGCGAGCGCCTGGACGGCCTGGACGTGGAGCTGGGCGCCGCGGCCAGCCTGGCCGTGTCGGTGCGGGACGAGGCCAGACGCCCGCTCTCCGGGGTCGAGCTCGTGCTGCTGGCCGAGGGCCGCCGCGGGGCGCTGCGCGCGGCGAGCGACCAGGCCGGCCAGGCCCTGTTCGAGCGCATCCCGCCGGGCGCCTTCCGCCTGACGGCGCGCCTGGCCGGCTACGCCCCGCCGCCCCCGCGCGAGGGACGCCTGGAGACCGGCCAGCGCCTCGAGCTCAGCCTGGTGCTCGCGGGCGTGCCGGGCCTGTCCGGGACGGTGGTGGACCGCGGCGGCGCGCCCGTGCCCGGCGCGGCCGTGTTCGCCCTGCCCGACGGCCAGGTCGGCCCCGAGGTGCCGGCCGCGTACGCGCGCTCCGGCGGCGCGTTCTTCGTGCCCGGTCCGTTCGCCACCGAGCGGCTGCGCCTGTGGGCCAGCCACCCGGAGCACGGCCCCTCGGACCCGGTGCGCGTGCGGCTCGGCGACGGGCCGGTGACGCTCGTGCTCGGGGAGCCGGGCAGCCTGGCCGGGCGGGTGGTCTCCTCCGCGGGCGGACAGCCCGTGCCCCAGTTCTCGGTGCTGCTCAGCCGCGCCCGCGCGCCTGGCGGCGGCGGCATCCCCTTCACCCAGCGCGCGGTGCGCGACCCCGCCGGCCGCTTCGAGCTCGCCCGGCTGGCTCCAGGCGAGTACATGCTGGAGGTCCAGGCCCCGGGCGTGACCCCGGCCCGGCGCGCGGGCGTGAGTGTGCTGGCCGGCCGGCGCACCGAGCTCGGCGACCTGGCCCTCGGGCCGGGCGGGGAGTTCGTCGGCCAGGTGGTGGACGAGCGCACCGGCGCCCCGCTGTCCGGCGTCAGCGTGCGCCACGGCACGGGCGGCCTGGTCCGCTCCGCGGGCCGCACCGGCCCGGACGGCCGCTTCCGGGTGGCCGCCGCGGCCGAGCGGCTGAGCCTCGAGTTCAGCCGGCCGGGCTACGTGACCGAGATGCTGACCGGCCAGGAGGTGCCCGCGGGCGGGGAGCGCGACCTGGGGGTGGTGCGCCTGGAGCCGGACGACGGGGACGGGCGGGGCGCCTTCCGCTACGGCGGCATGGGCGCCCAGCTCTCCTTCCAGGACGGGCGCCTGCGGGTCGGAGAGGTGTTCCCGGACTCCCCCGCCGCCGGGGCCGGGCTGCCCGACGGGGCGGAGATCCTGCGCATCGACGGCATCGACGTGTCCGAGCTCGATCTGGCCCGGGCGGTGGAGCTCATCCGCGGGGAGCCGGGCAGCGAGCTGCGCCTGGACGTGCTGCTGCCGGGCGCGAGCCACCCCCAGTCGCTGCTCGTCACCCGCCAGCGCCTGCGCTCGCGGTGAGCTCAGTTGACCAGCTTGCTGATCAGCTCGCGGAACTCGTTGCAGCCCAGGAACAGGAACTCCATGTTGCCGATGCGCACCTCGGAGCCGGACTCGACCCGCGCGGGCGGGCCCTTGCCCTGGGCGGGCACCCGCTGATCGTTGACCCAGGTGCCGTTCTTGGAGCCGGCGTCCTGGAGCACGAAGCCACCGTCCTGCTCCTCGCGGAAGAAGGCGTGGTAGAGCGACACGGACGTGTCGGGCACCACCAGATCGCAGGTCTCCGCCCGGCCGACGGCGATGTGCCCCAGGCGCGAAGGGCGGCGCTGCTTGAGCGCGATGACCACGTAGTTCTTGGCCAGATCCCGGGCGCCGTGGTAGCCCTGCACGTCGTCGCTCACCACGGTCCACTGGGGGAGCTGGCCGGGCCGGCTGAGCTGGGCGTCCGAGCCGTGCATGAGCAGGAAGGCCCCGCCGTGCCGGGCGCGGAAGCCGGGCGGGTCCAGCTCCTTGACGTCCTTGGCGAAGCTCTCGATGCAGGGCAGCGGTTGACGCTCGATCTGCGCAGCCATGCTCAGCTCCCGACCAGCATCCTCACCGGCAAGGGCGGGGAACGCAGCGCGCGCCGCAGCGGGCGCAGCGCGAAGCCCAGGCCGATGACGACGCCCTCCAGTCCCAGCACTACCACGGCGAAGGCGGCGCCGTCCAGCGCGTCGAAGAGCACCGGCAGCAGGTAGGCCAGCAGCGCCAGGTGCCCCACGTAGCAGGCCAGGGAGGCCTCGCCCAGCGCGCGCAGCGGAGCCCAGGCCCGGCCGCGGGCCCAGGCCGAGGCGGCCTCGAGCAGCAGGCCGATGGCCCCCGCGGCCACGAGCAGGAAACCCGGCGCCGGCGGATAGAACAGCTCGCTGTACCCCTCGCGGGTGAGCGCGGCCCCGGGGAAGGACCACCACAGCCCGCCCCCCACCGCGACCAGGGCGGCGGACAACCCGAGGGACCAGGCCCGGGGCAGGCCCGTGGGGGTCGCCCGCGCCAGGCGCGCGCGGCCGGCCGCCCCGCCCAGCAGGCCGAAGCCCAGCCAGGGGCAGAGCGGGAACCAGCCATCCACCAGCCAGTGCTGCAGCACGGACACGGGCTGCTCGGGCGCCATCTGGATCGCCCCGCTCAGGCCGATCTCCAGGGGCGCCGCCGAGTAGCCCAGCCAGGCCTGGAGGAGCGGCGTGAGGGCGAACACCAGGGTCGCGAGCGCCAGCAGGGACCAGGCCGGCAGGCGGCGCAGCGCCCCGAGCACCAGCATGGCCACCGCCATCAGGTACAGCACGTCCATGGTGGTGAAGGGCACGATGCGCCAGATGGCCACGTCCACCAGGGCGGCGAAGCACAGCACCCACAGGGCCCGCTGCCACAGGTAGCCGGCCCGGCGGCCCCGGCCCGCGCTCATGCCGGCCATCAGCCCGGACAGGAAGACGAACAGCGGCGCGGCGAAGCTGCTCGCCAGGCGGAAGGCGAAGGGGTGCGGTTCGGCCAGCAGCGGGGCCGCGTTGGCCGGCAGCATGATGAGCACGGCCAGCCCACGCACCACGTCGATGGAGGTGTCGCGCACCCCGGCCACGCCGCTCTCCTCCCGGCTCAGCCGACGAACTGCCGCAGCAGGTGCCGGAACAGCGAGCAGGTCAGGAACATGAAGCGCACGTTGCCGATGCGCACCTCGCTGCCCGCGCCGACCGACGCCGGCGCGCCCTTGCCCTGCGGCGCGACCCGCTTGCCCTCCACGAAGGTCCCGTTCTTGGAGCCGCCGTCCACCAGGCTGAACCCGCCCTCGGCCTCCTCGCGGAAGAAGGCGTGCACCAGCGACACGGACAGGTCGGGCACGACCACGTCGCAGCTGTCCGCCCGGCCGACCGACAGCAGCGCCTTCCTGGAGTCCGCGCGGCGGTGGCGCACGGGCAGGACCGCCTGGTCCAGATCCGACTGGGCGGCCTCCTGGCGGGGCGCGGGCGCGCCGCCGCCCATGGTCCACTGGGGCACGTCGCCGGGCTGGCTGAGCTCGTCGGTCGCCGCCAGCATGAGCAGGAAGGCCGCGCCGTGCCGGGCGCGGAAGGCGTCTTCCTCCAGGGCGCGGGAGTCCTGGAGGAAGTCCCTCACCCGCGGCAGCGCCGGCCCCTGGCTGGTCGAATCCATGGCGTGTGCGTACCGCGGCCGGGCCTGGCTGTCAAACCGGGGCAGGCAGGTGCGCCCTCCCGGTCAGGCCCCGAACAGCACCCCGCAGCGGGTCAGGCACTCCCCCATGCGGTCCATGTCGAGCCGCTCGCAGGGGAGCAGGCGGATGCACTCGCCGCCGCACGCCAGCACGCCCTGGGCGTAGATCACCAGCCCCTGCACGTACGGGTCGGCCAGCCAGGTCTGGCGGCAGTCCGCCGCCGAGGCCACCTGGCCGCAGGCGAGCTGCCGGCCGCAGGCCACGTCGGTCAGGGCCACCAGCGCGGCCGGGTCCACCACCTGGGCGGCGGCCGCGAAGCAGGCGTCCAGCGAGAAGGCGGGGCAGGCCGTCCGGCGCACGCAGTGGTCCAGGGTGGCCATCAGCTCCGGGCGCAGCACCACGTCGTACATCTCGCAGTACTCGACGCAGGCGCCGAAGCGGCAGGCCAGGAGCTCCTCCCAGGTGAGGTCGTCGGCCTGCAGGGCGGCCTGGCAGCCGCGCCCGGCCGGCGGGCCGCAGGCGGCCAGCTTGTCGCAGAAGCTGTCGCAGGCCGGCTCGGCGTCGCAGGCCACCCCGGCCGCCGCGAGCGCGAAGACCAGCACCCAGCGCGAGATCCGCATGGGGTGCTGGATACCAGCATCTGGCCCAGGAGGCAACCCGCAGGCTTCCATGCTACATTCGGCCGCATGGACACGCCATCCCTCGCCTCGATGCGGCCCGCTCCCCGTTGCGGATTCCTCCGCTCCCTGGCCCTCCCGGCCGCGCTCCTGCTGCTGGCCGGCGGGTGCGACGGAGGCTCGGTGCTCGAGCCCCCGGACGGCGACGACGGCGACGCGGGCTGCACGCCGAGCTGCCTGGACAGGGTGTGCGGCGACGATGGCTGCGGCGGCTCGTGCGGCGCCTGCGGCGCGGGCGAGGAGTGCGCCCCGGACGGCCAATGCCTGCCGGCCTGCGTGCCCGCCTGCCAGGGCCACGAGTGCGGCCTGGACCCGGCCTGCGGGACGCTCGACTGCGGCGTCTGCGGCCAGGGCCTGGAGTGCAGCGATCAGGGCCGCTGCCTGCCCGCGTGCGTGCCCGACTGCGCCGGCCGCGCGTGCGGCGGGGACGGCTGCGGCGGCTCGTGCGGCGCCTGCGACGCCGGGGCGGGCCTGGTGTGCGTCGAGGTGAGCGGCCAGTGCGCCGCCTGCGCGCCGGACTGCGCCGGCCTGGAGTGCGGCCTGGATCCGCTGTGCGGCGCCGCCTGCGGCGCCTGCCCCGCCGGCTGGGTCTGCACGCCGGACGGCCAGTGCGACGAGCAGTGCGCCCCCGACTGCTGGACGTTCGTGTGCGGCCTCGATCCGCTGTGCGGCAGCCTCGACTGCGGCGCCTGCCCCGCGGGCGAGGAGTGCGACGGCCAGGGCCGGTGCCTGCCCGCGTGCAGCCCCGATTGCCAGGGCCGGGCCTGCGGCCCGGATCCGCTCTGCGGCAGCCTCGACTGCGGTGCCTGCCCCGCGGACGAACGCTGCGACGCGAGCGGCCAGTGCGGGCCCGCCTGCGGGGACGCGTGCGAGCCCTTCTCCATCGTGCTGCTGCCCGACACCCAGTACTACACCAGCAAGCAGGCGGCCGGGCCGAACAACACCCTGTTCAAGCAGCTGCGCTGGGTGCTCGACCACCGCGCGGAGCGCGACATCCGCTTCGTGATCCACCTGGGCGACATCACCAACAACAACTACCGCTCCCAGTGGGAGGTGGCCGACGCGGCCTTCGACCTGCTGGACGCGGCCAGCATGCCCTACAGCATCATGCCCGGCAACCACGACAGCCGGGGGGCCAACGACTCCTGGGCCCGCGGCAACACCCTGATGAACGACCCGGCCTTCTTCCCTCCCAGCCGCTACGCGGGCGAGCCCTGGTACGGCGGCGCGTACGGCGGGAGCAGCACGAACAGCTACGCCCTGTTCGAGGCCGGGCCCTACAAGTTCATGGTGATCAGCCTGGAGTACGGCCCGCGCAAGGGCCCGCTGTGCTGGGCCGAGGAGCTCATCGCCGCGCACCCGGATCGGCGGGTCATCCTCGTCAGCCACTGCATCCAGACCCACGGAGGCGGCCTCAACCAGAGCTGCCCCGCGGCGGACTGGCTGCTCATCGGCGGCTCCGGCCAGACGATCTGGGACGAGCTGGCCGCGCGCCACAGCAACGTGTTCCTGGTGCTGAGCGGCCACATCAACGACTCGGAGTACAAGCTGCGCCACGGGCTGGCCGGCAACCCGGTGCACACAATCCTGACCGACTACCAGTTCGAGGGCGTCCGGGGCTGCAAGGCGGGCACGTACACCGGCAACGGCTGGATACGGGAGCTGGTGTTCACCCCGCGCGAGAACCGCGTGTACGCCCGGACCTTCACCGTCGAGGACGGCAACACCACCCTCTTCGCGGGCGGGGAGCCCGCCCTCTACTGCGGCGACTACAGCGCGGATCCGGCCGCCGGCGCCCACCAGTTCCACTTCGACTACGATCTCTCCACGGCGCCGCTCGACGAGCGCCGGGAGGGCGGCCGGGCCTTCGTCGACCAGACCGTGAACACCGACGCGGACGGCGACCAGCTCCAGCCGGTGCTGGCCGGCCGCGAGGCCGGGGGGTTCGTGGCGGTCTGGGAGGACGACTCCTCGACGGCCGACGGCGCGGGCAACTTCGACGTGATGATGCGCGGCTTCGAGCCCGGCGGCTGCGAGGCGTTCGGCCAGCGCCTGGCCTCGGCCGACGGCGCCGGCCAGCAGCTCGCGCCGGCCGCGGGCATGGCCGCGGATGGCTCGTTCGTGGTGGCCTGGCAGGACGACACGGACGCGAACGGCAGCTTCCAGATCCACGCCCGGGGCTTCACCGCCGGCGGCGCGGAGCGCTTCGCGCGCCTGACGGTGAACGCCGTGGACACGGGCCAGCAGGAGAACCCGGCCGTGGCCGTGGCGCCGGACGGCCGCTTCTGCGTGGCCTGGGAGGACGACCGGGATCGGGACGGGGACATGCAGATCTGGCTGCGCGGCTTCGCCGCCGACGGCAGCCAGCGCTTCGCCGAGCGCAGCGTCCACGCCGACGACGCCGGCAACCGCCAGCGGCCGGCCGTGGCCGCGCTCCCGGACGGCGGCTGCGTGGTGGTCTGGGAGGACGACGGCGACGGCAACGGCGCCTACCAGATCCACGCCCGGGGCTTCGGCGACGACGGCGGCCAGCGCTTCGCGCGCCTGACCGTCAACACCCAGTCCGCGGGCCAGCAGAAGAACCCCGCGGTGGGCGCGGACGCCGGGGGCGGTTTCGTGGTGGCGTGGGAGGACGATCAGGACGGGGACGGCAACTTCCAGATCCTGGCCCGCGGCTTCGAGGCCGGCGGGGGCCAGCGTTTCGCCGACCGGCGGGTGCACGAGGTGGCGGGTGGCCAGCACCTGCGGCCCGCCCTGGGGGTGGGCGCGGGCGGCGCCTTCGCGCTCGCCTGGCAGGACGACGGCGACGGCAACGGCACCTACCAGATCCGCGCCGCGGGCTTCGGCGCCAGCGGCGCCGCGGGGGTGGCCGAGCGGACCGTCAACCGCATCGCCGACGGCCAGCAGCTCGCGCCAGGCGCGGCGCTCGACGGGACCGGTTCCCTGGCGGTCATCTGGCAGGATGACATGGACGGCAACGACGCCTTCCAGCTCCTGGCCCGCGGCCTGGACGGCTACCTGCCCTGACGGCCACCCGCCGGATTGACCGCCCGCGGTGGGCTGCGCTAGACAGTCCCCATGAGCCCCAACCCCTCCCCGTCCACTCCCCCGCCCGGCCGGCGCCTGTACTGCAACCGCACGCTCAACATGCGCGCCATCAAGGCCATCGGCTTCGACATGGACTACACCCTCATCCACTACCACCCCGAGGCCTGGGAGCGCCGCGCCTACGCCGAGCTCCGCAAGCGGCTGGCCGAGCGCGGCTTCCCCGTGGCCGACCTCGAGTTCGACCCCGGGGCGGTCAGCCTGGGCCTGGTGCTGGATCTCGAGCTCGGCAACCTGGTCAAGGCCAACCGCTTCGGCTACGTGCACCAGGCCGTGCACGGCGCCGTGCGCCTGGACCACGTGGCGCGCCGCAAGGTGTACGGGCGGGTGCTGGTGGATCTGGCCGAACCCCGCTGGGCCTTCCAGAACACGCTCTTCTCGCTGAGCGAGGCCTGCATGTACGCCCAGCTCGTGGAGCGGCTCGACCAGGGCCGGCTGCCCGGACCGCTGGGGTACGCCGGCCTGTACGCCGTGGTGCGCTCCAGCCTGGACGCGGCCCACGCCGAGGGCGAGCTGAAGGCCGAGATCATGGCGGCGCCCGAGCGCTACGTGGTGCTGGACGAGGACCTGCCGCTCGCGCTCCTGGACCTCAAGGCGGCCGGCAAGAAGCTGCTGCTGATCACCAACTCCGAGTGGGACTACACCCGGGCCATGCTGGCCTACGTGCTCGACCGCCACCTGCCCGCGGGCCAGACCTGGGAGACGCTCTTCGACCTCAAGATCGTCCAGGCCCGGAAACCCGAGTTCTTCGCCACCCGCCACCCCATGTTCGAGGTGGTGGACGCGGACGGACGGCTGCGGCCCCTGGTGGGGAGGCTGCGCCAGGGCGGCACGTACCTGGGCGGGCACGCCGGCCTGGTGGAGCAGCACCTGGGGCTGGACGGCGAGGAGATCCTGTACGTGGGCGATCACATCTTCGCCGACGTGCACGTGTCCAAGAGCCTGCTGCGCTGGCGGACGGCGCTCATCCTGCGGCAGCTCGAGGAGGAGATCACCGCGCTGGAGGGCTTCCGCGAGCACCAGGCCCAGCTCGACGCCTGGATGGCGGAGAAGACCACCCTCGAAGAGCGCCAGGCCCGGCTGCGCCTGGCGCTGCAGCGGGCGGAGCTCGGCTACGGCCCGGCGGGCGAGCGCCCCAAGCCCGAGCTGCAGGCCGAGCTGCAGCGCCTGCGGTCGAACCTCGAGGACCTGGACGAGCGCATCGCCCCGCTGGCCAGGGAGTACAGCGAGCTGGTCCACCCGCGCTGGGGGCTGCTCATGCGCGCGGGCGGAGACAAGAGCCACCTGGCCCGGCAGATCGAGCGGTACGCCGACGTGTACACCTCGCGGCCCTCCAACTTCCTGTGGCAGACCCCGTTCGGCTACCTGCGGGCCCCGCACGGCGGCCTGCCGCACGACCCGGCGCCCCAGGCCGGAGCGGAGGAAGCATGAAGACCGGACAGGCCGGCCGCCTGGCCACCGCGCTGCTGCTGCTGGGGGCCCTGGCGGGCTGCGAGTCGGAGCCGCCGAGGTTCGAGATGGAGCCGCTGGTCCGCCCGCCCGACGCCCGGCCCGCGCCCGCCGAGCCCGACGCCGGCGCACCCGCGCAGGCGCTCCCGGCGGAGGCGCCGGCCCCCGAGGAGGATCCGCAGCCCACGGGCGAGGAGCCGATCCCGGAGGGCGCCGTGCGCCTGGCCTGGCGCGTGCCTGAGAAGGGTGCGCTGGCCTTCCGCGCAGGGCTGGAACGTTTCCCCGGGGACGGCCTGTCCATCCCCATCCCCGCCCTGGCCGAGAAGGGCGAGCTGCCGGCCGAGACCGCCCGGCGCCTGAGCGGCTACCGCCCGGCCGGGCCCGCGCCCCAGGTGCTGGTGCTGCTGCCCAACCCGGGTGGCACCTTCAGCGCCCGCATGTACGGCCGGGACACGCTGTCCGTGCGCGATCCCAACGTGGCCAAGCTGGCGGAGGTGGAGACGCGCGTGAGCTTCAAGGGCGCGCTGGACGAGCACGGCGGCGTGCTGGCCTACGAGCTGCCCTCCCTCCAGCGCCTGGCCCTGGGGCTGTTCTTCGAGCTGCCGGCCCGGCCCGTGCGCCCGGGAGACACCTGGTCGACGGACGTCGATCTGCTCGGTCTGGACGAGGGCTTCACCGCCTCCAAGACCCTCAGGTGGAACCAGGTGAAGCTCGTGTCCCTCGCGCCGCTCGCCGACGGCGAGCAGCTGGCCGTGCTGGAGTACCGCCTGGGCGCGCACGAGGAGGGCCAGGCGCTGGACGACGAGGAGCGCCCCCAGCCGGCCACCCGCGGCGCGGCCTTCCTGGGCCGGGCCGAGTTCCTGGTCAAGCAGGGCACCTGGCGGGTGTTCGCCGGACGGCTGGTGACCCGGCTGACCGGCCCCGCCCGGCTCGAGGAACACCGCGCCCTGGTGCTCACCCCGCTCGACGCCCTGCCCAGGGAGATCAGCCAGGATCTGCCGTGAGCCCGGGCGCCTCGCGCGGGCTGGCGCGCACGACCTGGAACCGATCGAGCGTCACCTCGCCGGCCGGCGCGCCCCGGCGCTTGTGGACGTAGCGCCGCAGCGTCCAGTGCACCGCCACCTGCCCGCCGTCCCGCGCCTTGCTGTGCCTGGCCGCCAGGGCCGCGGCCTGGCGCAGGCTCTGCCTGGGCGGGCGCGGGAGGCGCCCGGGGTTGCGCAGCACCACGTGCGAGCCGGGCACCCCGGCCGCGTGCAGCCAGAAGTCGTCCTGCCCCGCCAGCTCGAAGGTGAGCGCGTCGTTGTCCGCGGCCGTGCGCCCGACCAGGATCTCCAGCCCGTCTGCGGACAGAAAGCGGAGGACGCCCTTGCTCGCCTGCATGGGCTGGCAGCAAAGCAGACCCTGCGCGGACGTGTCAACCCGAGCTGCCTATTGCAATCCCCAAGGAATTCGAATATATGAGCCCCAAGACAGGACACCCGGGAGGCGATGGACCACCCCAAGAACAAGCAGGCCCCCGCGACCGAGGAGCCGCAGGCGCGCATCGCCTTCCTCGAGTGCTGGGTGGAGCAGCTGCAGACCGAGGTGGCCATGCTGCGCCGTGCCGCCGAGGCCGGCCGGGCCGAGGTCGAGGCCGCCGTGGCCCGGGCCGCCGAGGCCGAGGCGGCGCTGGCCGGCGCCGAGCACGAGCGGGCCGGCCTGGCGGAGCACGGCGCCCGCCTGGGCGAGCAGCTCCGCGCGCTGGAGGCCGCCCGCGGCCAGGATCAGGCCCGCCAGGAGGCCGCGCGGGTGCTGCAGGCCAACGAGCTGCGCGCCGCGATCCTGGCGCTCGAGGTCCACACCCGGGAGCGCACGCTCCAGCAGGCCCGCCTGCAGGACGCCCGCGAGCGGCTGCGCGCCCTGGAGTCCGCCCACGACCGCCTGTTCCAGCGCCTGCTCGAGGTGCACGCCCAGGCCGCGCGCGGAGAGCCGACCGAGATCGATCTGGCCGCCTTCATCGCCGAGCTGCGCTCCGAGGTGCAGAGCCTCCAGGAATTGCTGGCGCGCGCCGAGGCCCGCCGCGGACCCGACCAGGCGCCGGCCGCGCCGGCGGACGCCAAGGCGCCCCCCGCCTCCGCCGAGCGCGCGAGCCTGCTGGCGCGCGTGGCCGGGCCCGCCGATCTGCCGCTGGCCGAGCGGCTGCTCGCCGATCTCGAGGCGCCCGGCCCGGCCGACGCCCGCCTGCGGGCCGCGGCCAAGCTGCTCGGCCTGGGGGGCGCGGCGGCGGCGCCGTTCCTGGCCGCCACGGCCGCCCGCGAGCCGGAGCTGCGGGCCGGGCTGGTGCGCGCGCTGGGGGCCGCCGGCGAGCCGGCCCTGCTGCCCACGATCGAGGGCTTCCTGGCGGACGAGGCCGGGGAGGTGCGCGCGGCCGCCCTGGACGCGGCCGCCGAGCTGGCGGCCAGCCTGCGCGGGGAGGAGGCCGAGGGCTTCCGCGCGCTGCTCGAGCGCCTGGCGCTCGACCCCGACCCCGGCGTGCGCCGCCGCGTGGCGGTGCACGCGGCCGGCGTGCGGGCCTGGGACCCGGGCGCGCTGGCCGCCCGCCTGCTGGCGGATCCCGAGCCGGCCGTGCGCCGGGTGGCCTGCGCGGCCCTGGCGGGCACGCGCCAGATCCCCGCGATCTGCGCCCTGCTCGGCGCGCTGCTCGATCCCGAGCCGAACGTGCGCGCGGCCGCCGGCCGGGCGGCGGTCCAGGCGCTCGGTCCCCGGGCGGAGGGGCTGCTGGAGCTGGCCGAGGACGCGCGCCGCGCGGCCGTCGAAGGCCTGACGGGCTACCTGGCCACCCGCGGCGAGCTGGAGCTGCCCGGCCAGGCGCCCCCGGCCGGGCGAGGCCGGCCCGCCAGCCCCGCCCTGGAGGACGTGCGCCGGGTGCTGCGCTCCTCGCTGGGGGGGCTGAGCCCCGCGGCCCTGGGGCGCGAGCTGGGCCAGCCGCCCGACGCGCTCGAGCACCCGCTGGAGACCTGGGTGCGCGCCGGCGAGGTGGTGCGCCGCGGCGGCAAGCTGTTCCTGCCCTGAGGCGAGCCTGGAGGAAGCGTGGAGCGCATCAGCTACAGCCGCGGCCGCTTCGCCGAGATCCTCGGCCTGACCGACAAGCAGCTCCGCGCCGCCGAGCGCAAGCACCAGCTGCCCGCCCGCGAGGCCGCCGGTGAACGCTACACGCCGGCCGATCTCAGCCGCTACCGGCAGGCCCTGGCGCTCCGGCCCGCGGCCCGGCCCCAGCGGCGCCAGCTCTTCCTCAACTTCAAGGGCGGCACGGGCAAGACCAGCCTGTCCTCGGCCTACGCCTACCGCCTGGCGGAGATGGGCCACCGCGTGCTGCTGGTCGACCTGGACTCGCAGGGCCACGCCTCCAAGTGCCTGGGGCTGGAGGCCGAGCGCTACGAGCTCACGCTGTTCGACGTGCTGGTCAAGCGCACGCCGGTCGCGGAGGTCATCCAGCGCCTGCCGCTGACCGAGCTCGCCCTGCTGCCCTCCAACCTGCGCATGAGCACGGTGGAGCTGGCGCTCATGCCGCTGCACGCCCGGGAGTTCCGCCTGCGGCTCAGCCTGGACGAGCTGCAGGAGCCCTTCGACTTCGTGGTCATGGACGCCCCGCCGTCCTTCGGGCTGCTCAACCTGAACGCGCTGCTGGCCGCCCACGACCTGATCATCCCGGTGCTGGCCGACTTCCTGTCCTTCCACGGCCTGCGGCTGCTGTTCGAGACCATCGCCGACCTGGAGCGCGACCTGGAGCTCGCCCTGCAGCAGGTCTGCGTGGTCATCAACAACTTCAACCCCACCACCCGCATCGCGCGCCAGGCGCGCACGGCGCTGGAGGAGCACTACAAGGACTACCTGCTCGGCACGGTGGTCCGGCAGTGCACCAAGTTCGCCCAGGCGTCCAGCGAGGGGGTACCCATCTCCGCTTTCCTGCCCGGGAGCAAGGGCGCGGAGGACATCGACCGGCTGGTGGCCGAGGTCCTGCCGCGCTGCCTGCCGCCCAGGGTCGAGGAGCCGATCGCATGAAGAACGCATTCGACCAGAACGTCCCCCGCCTGCGGCCCCTGGGGGGCCAGAAGAAGGCCGCCGCCGTGGTCTCGGCGCCACCCGCGCAGCCCGCCAGCGCGCCGGCCGAGGCCCCGCCCGCCCCCGCGGCCGATGTGGCCCCGGGCGAGGCTCCAGCCGCGCAGGCCCCGGAGGACGCGGCCGCCGCGGCCGAGCGCCTGCGGGCGCACATGCAGTCGCGCTCCCGCAAGGCCAAGCCCGCCGAGCCCCTGGCCGAGGCGGTCAAGGCCCGGCAGGCGCGGCCGGCGCCCGCCACCGCGCCCGAGGAGCTGTCCCGCGCGGAGCTGGCCCACAGCATCGCCGCCGCGGTCGCCGGGGCGGGGGCCGGACCGGCCCCCGGCGCGGACGAGACCCTGGCCCGGGGACAGGAGCGCATCGCGCGCCTGCGCGATCGCCTGGAGGCCGCCGAGCGCTCCGGGGCCGAGCAGGAGCCGCTCGAGCCGCGGGCCGCGACCGAGGCCACCCGCCAGATGGTGGATGGCTTCCGCGCCCGGCTGCGCGCCCTGGCCGAGGAGCGGGACGCGCTGGAGGGAGCGCTGGCGGGCGCCCGGCACGAGGTCCAGCAGCTCCGCGCCCAGGTGGCCGAGGTGCAGCACCGTCTGGAGGCCGCCGAGGCCACGGCCCGCGAGCGGGTGGAGCTGGCCCGCGGCCTGATGGCCGAGTCGGAGTCCCTGGCCGCGGAGCGCGATCAGGCCCTGGCGCGCATCGCCGAGCTCAAGGCCCTGGACGAGCAGCAGACCCGGCTGATCGGGCAGGCCGAAGCCGCCCTGGTGGAGCGCGACGATCGCCTGGCGGGGCTGGAGGCCCGGCTCCAGGAGCAGGCCCGGCTGCAGCAGGCCCGCGCCGCCGAGGTGGCCGAGCTGACCGGGCGGGTGGCCCGCCGCACCGCCGAGCGCGACGAGCAGCTCGCCCGCGTCCAGAGCCTGGAAGCCGAGGTGCAGGCCCTGCAGGAGAGCCGCCTGGCGCTGGCCGAGATCAAGCGCATGGTCGAGGCGGCCAAGCTCTGAGCCGGAGGAGGTGTTCCCGTGCGGGCGAGGAGAGCGATCGCGCTGTGCGTCCTGGCGTTCACCTGCGTGGCCGGCCTCGGCCTGGCGGCTGCGGGCGACCAGCCGAAGGTCCGCCCCTGGCTGAAGCTCGAGCCGATCGTCGCCAAGCGCCTGGTGCTCAAGAAGGACCTCCTCGACGGGCTGCGCACCTACCTGGCCGCGCGCCTGACCGAGGCCGGCCTCTACCGGGTGCTCACCTCCGACAAGGTCACCCAGGCCGAGGTGTCCATGCGGGTCGAGATCCTCAAGCTGGGCAGCCAGTGCACCGTGCTGGCCGCCACCCGCAAGGCCTCCGAGGAGGCCGACGAGGACGTGGTCACGGCCCGCGCCGACTGCACCGAGGACGCCCTGGTGGCCGCCCTGGACATGGTCGTGGCCAAGCTGAGCGCGGCGGACGAGCCCTTCCTGGACGCGCCGCGCGAGCAGGGCCCGGACGAAGGCCGCCCGGCCAAGCGCGCGGCGCGCTGAGCTCCCTGCCCGTCCGCCGAGGCCCCCCATGCCGCGCCGCGCCTTGCTCCTCCTGCCCGGGCTGCTGGCCGCGGCCTGGCTGCTCGCCGCCGGCTGCGACCCGGCCGACCCGGGGCAGGACGCTCACGACGGGGGCGACGACGGTGGCGAGGACGCGGGGGACGGCGCCCCGGACGCGGACGACGGCGCGCGCGAGGACGTGGGTGGAGACGAGACAGCCGACCTCGAGGACGCCCCCTGCACGGGCGAGGAGGTGCCCCAGCCCAACGCGGGGCTCGAGGAGCCGCCTGGCCTGGGCGGCTGCCCTGCCGGCATGGCGCCCGTCCCCGGCGGGAGCGCGTGCATCGACCGGTGGGAGGCCTTTCTCGAGGAGCTCAGCGCGGACGGCCCCGGGCCCAGGTCGCCCTACTTCAACCCGGGCGCGGCGCGGGTGGTCGCTCGCAGCGCCCCGGGCGCGGTGCCCCAGGGGTACGTGAGCAGGCTGCAGGCCGGACAGGCCTGCGCCGAGGCCGGCAAGCGGCTGTGCACCCGGGCCGAGTGGGAGCTGGCCTGCCGCGGGAGCGAGGGACGCACCTACCCCTACGGGAACACTCGCCAGGACGGGTTGTGCAACGACGCCCGGGCGGTGCACCCGGCCGTGGAGTACTTCGGCACCAGCGCGGCCTGGATCTGGTCCGAGCTGGATCACCCCTGCCTGAACCAGCTGGCCGACGGCCTGGCCCCGGCCGGCGCCCACCCGGGTTGCGCGACCCCGGAGGGCGTGCTCGATCTCATGGGCAACCTGCACGAGTGGGTCGACGACCCGGCCGGCACCTTCAAGGGCGGGTACTACGTCGACACCCGCCTGAACGGCGAAGGCTGCCTGTACACCACCACGGCCCACCCCGCCGGCTACTGGGACTACAGCACCGGATTCCGCTGCTGTGCCGAGCACCTGTGAGCCTGCGGGAGGGAGTTCTTGACATCGGAGTCGGAGTGTTCCATCGTCGCCTCGATTTTTGACAACCCGGTTCTCGATCGGATGTACGCCGGCCTGTCGCCGGCGTGTTGCGGGCGTTCCTCCAGCGCTGAGAGAACCCATGGGGGCGGAGGGCGCCAGAAGAAGGAGCGGTAGGATGTCGCAGGGAAAAGTGAAGTGGTTCAACAACACCAAGGGCTACGGGTTCATCGAGCAGGAGGGCGGCGACGACGTCTTCGTCCACTTCTCTGCCATCGATGGTGAGGGCTACAAGACCCTGAATGAGGGTGATCCCGTCGAGTTCGAAATCGTCCAGGGCCCCAAGGGCCTGCAGGCGAAGAACGTCCGCTCGGTCACTGCCTGACCGGCCGGAGATTCGAATTCGCAGGGCCGGGCTTCGCCCGGCCTTTTTCGTTTCGGGAGGCAGCGATGAGGGTCCTGGTGCTCAACGGCAGCCCCAAGGGCGAGCAGAGCGTCAGCCTGCAATACGTCCGCTACCTCGCCAGGCGCCTTCCGGCGCACAATCTGGACTTCTTCCATGTTTCCAAAGAGATCCGCGGGCTCGAACGCGACCCGTCGGCCCGGTCTGCCCTGCTCGCCCGGCTGGGCGAGGCCGACCTGGTGCTCTGGTGCACACCGGTCTATTACTTCCTGGTCCCCTCCCAGCTCAAGCGGCTGGTCGAGCTGCTCTTCGCGGCCGGCCCCCCCGAGGCGCTGCGGGGACGCTACGCCACGGCGCTCACCACCTCGATCCACTTCTTCGACCACGCCGCCCACGAGTACCTGCACGCCGTCAGCGAGGACCTGGGGCTGCGCTTCCTGCCGGGCTACTCGGCCGGCATGGACGACCTGCTGAAGGCCGGCGCGCGTCGCAGCCTCGAGGGCTGGCTCGACGCGGCCTTGCGCTCCGTCGCGCAGCGGGCCCCGCAGCCCAGGCGCTTCGCCCCGCTCTCCCCCCCGGCGCTCGTCCACCGGCCCGCGGTGCCGGCCCCGGCGGCCAGGGCGGACACCCGCCGCGTGACCCTGGTGACCGACGCCGGGCCGGACAGCCCCCACGTGGAGTCCATGCAGCGGGTGCTGTCGGACGCGCTGCCCTGCCGGGTCGAGGAGCTCCGGCTGCGCGAGCTCGAGCTGAAGGGCTGCCTGGGCTGCCTGCGCTGCGCCTGGAACGGGGAGTGCGTGCACCGGGACGGTTTCGGCGAGCTCTACCGCCAGAAGGTCCTCGGCGCGGACGCCCTGGTGTTCGCTGGCGCCGTCCGGGATCGCTACCTGTCCGCCCGCTTCAAGGCCTTCTTCGATCGCACCTTCTTCCTCGGCCACCAGCCGCTGCTGGAGGGCAAGCAGGTGCTGTGGCTGATCTCGGGGCCGCTGCAGCAGCTCGGGGGGCTGCGCCAGATCCTGGAGGCCTACACCCAGCTCCAGAAGGCCCACCTGGTTGGCGTGGTCACCGACGAGGTGGCCACCTCGGCGGAGCTGGACGCGCTGCTCGCCCAGGCCGCGCGCGACCTGGTGCAGGCCCTGGACCGGGGGCTGCGCACCCCGCGCCTGTTCCCGGCGCACGCGGGCACCAAGCTGTTCCGCGACTTCGTCTACCTGACCAGCGCGCTGTTCCAGGCCGATCACCGCCACTACCGCGCGCACGGCATCTACGACTTCCCCCAGGACGCCTGGGGCGCCCGCCTGCGCAACGGCCTGGCCGGGCTGGCCATGCGGCTCCCGCCCGTGCGCCGCCGGGTGCTGGGCAAGATGCGGACCCTCATGCTCGGCCCCTACCTGAAGGTCGTGGAGCACGCGCCGCGCGGCTGACGGCTCAGGGCCAGGTGGTATCGCAGGGGGTGAGCTGGCAGGTGGAGAAGCCGGGCAGCAGCGGGTTCGGGCAGCAGTAGGTCACCACCCCCAGATCGCCGGCGCAGTCGAGGTCCTCGCCGCACAGGATGCCGGTGGCGCTGCACTCCATCGCCGGGCGGCAGGCCACGGAGCGGTCGAGTCCCCCGACGGAGCTCTCGCAGCAGGCCTGGCCCTGCGGGCAGTCCGCGGGGCCGGTGCAGCTCAGGGTGACCAGGCAGTTGTCAGCCACCACCGGGTCCACGCACTGGAGCGAGTGCGCCATGTCGTTGCCCAGGCAGCACACCTCGCCGGGAGCGCAGGTGAGCCCGTCGCAGACCACGGTGTCCCTGGGCTTGCACTCGCCGTCCAGGCAGATCTCCCCCGAGGGGCAACGGCCGTCGCAGGCCAGGCAGTCGAACTCCGGGGTCACCTCGGTCTCGCACAAGACGTTGTCCTCGAAGATGCAGTCCACCCGGCCCGGCGGGCAGGTGAAGGGCCGGCACACCGCGTCCTCGCAGATCATGGTGCAGGAACCGTCCTGCAGGCAGGCGGGCGTCGAGTACATGAGGCAGCTCACGCCGCACTGACCGCAGTCGGTGACCCAGTCGAGGTGGGTCTCGCACACCTCCGCGGACAGGCGATCGCACTCGGCCCGGAGCTGCTGGCAGGTCGCGGGCGCGCACCGCCCGCCGTCCGCCACGGCGCAGATCGGGTAGATGGTGAACTCGTAGACCCCGGCCCAGAACGCCGGGTCCTGCCAGCAGTCGTGGGCGCAGCTCCCGCACTGGAGGTCGCTCATGGAGGTCTCGCAGGCCTGGCCCTGCTCGCCGACGATCCCGTCGCATTCCAGGAGTCCGCCGCCGCAGGGCGACACGGTGCAGCCCTGGTCCGCGGCGCACACCGGGTAGCACATCCCCCCATCGCAATCGAGGTACGCGGGGGACAGCCAGCAGTTGTCATTGCAGAACGAGCAATCCGTGAGGGTCCTCAGGGTGGTCTCGCAGGACCCGTCGCCGTCGCAGTCCGCCATGGCAGCCGGGCAGGTCGAGACATCGCACTCGTTGGGCCCGCACACCTGGCCGTTCGAGCATTCGTTCCCGCAGAAGTGGCAGTTCTGGGGGTCCTGCGCGAGATCGGCCTCGCAGCCGTTGCGCCGGTCCCCGTCGCAGTCGTCGAAGCCCAGCAGGCAACCGCCGTCGTAGTTGCACTCGCCCAGGAAGCAGACGGCGGAGCTCACGTTCGCGGGGGTGCAGATGTGGCCGCACGCGCCGCAGTTCTCGGCATCGTCGAGCAGGTAGGCCTCGCAGCCGTCCTCGGGGTCGCCGTCGCAGTCGGCGTAGAACCCCAGACAAGCGAAGATCACGCAGCGCCCGGCATCGCACCCCACGCCGGCGGGATCCACGCTATCCAGGGTGGTGCAATCGTCCTCGCAGCCCAGGCAGGCGGTGGGCGTGCCGAGGGGCTCGCATGAGCCCTCCCCGTTGCAGTCCGCGAAGCCCTCCGCGCACACGCACGCGCCGTCCGCGCAAACCTCGACGCCGGGGACACACAGGTGGCCGCCGTTCACCAGGCAGGCTCCGCAGTTCAGCGCATCGGTCATGGGGTCCGACTCGCAGCTGTTGAGCAGGTTGTCGTCGCAGTCGTTCCAGTCGTACTCGCAGGAGTTCACCCTGCACACGCCCTGGTCGCAGAGCTCGAGGCGCGCAGGCTCGCAGACCTCACCGGCCTCGAAGGCACAGCCCCCGCAGTTGAGGCCGTCGGTCAAGGGATCGGACTCGCAGATCGAGTCCCCGTCGCAGTCGTTCCAGCCGGAGGGGCAGGGAGCGGAGGTGCACGTGCCCAGGACGCAGGCCTCGCCCGCCGACACCTCGCACGCCTGCCCGCCCGAGCCCACGCAGCCGCCACAATTGGCCGGATCGATGTCCGGGTCGCTCTCGCAGCCGTTCTCCGCCAGCCCGTCGCAGTCGAGGTAGGGCGGACTGCAGCCCTCGAGCTCGCACACCCCGCGGTGGCAGATCGCCTGGGCGTTCTGGGCCGTGGCCCGGCAGTCCGCGTCCGCGTCGCACTCCCGGGCGCAGGAGTCGCCGCTCTCGATCGGCACGCACACCGAGCCCCCCAGGCAGACGCAGGACTCCAGGCAGTCCTGATCGCTCGCGCAGGGGGGGTAGAGGCCGGCGTCCGAGTGATCGTCGAGGCCCGGCGAGAAGTCGCAGCCCAGGACGAGCCAGCCCGCCGCGAGCCACCCCCAACGAACCACGCGCGCGGAGCCCATGGCAGCCTCCTGTCGTTCTCGGCCCACCCATACTACACCGGGAAGCCCTGCGGGGTGACGTGACGGCCCTCACGGCCACCCGCGGCCCCGCCCGCGTGGACAAGCCGGTCTGGATTCGCCTAGGATGTCGAGGAGCTGGAGGACGAACAGGCATGACGCGCACGACGGCCAAGGGCAAGCGGCGGGAAGAGAAGATCTGGCTGGACGACCAGGAGCGGCTCGAGCGCCTGGCCCACCTGCTGGCCCGGGAGATCGACCGGGTGGTGTTCGACCTCGAGTTCCGCCGCGATCTGCTGCTGAAGCTATGGTCCAAGGAGCGCATCCGGGTGCCGCTGCTGCGGGTCATGAGCGCCCGCTACTACGAGTCCGACCTCGACATGCTGGTGCTGTTCCCGCCGGACGCGGCCCAGATGCTGGACGACTTCTACCGCACCCTCGACACGTTCATCTTCTACGTGTCCTACACCGAGGACATGCCCAACACCATGGCCCAGCGCTTCGACGTGCTGCTGCAGGACCTCAAGGACCGCTCGGGCCCGCTGCTCAAGCGGCTGGCCCAGCTCGGACCGACCGACCTCGAGGCGAACACCGTCACCGACAGCGGACCCACCCTGGCCTTCGAGGATCACGACGGCCGGAGCATGAAGGTATTCGAGGACACCGACCCGCGCATCAAGCTGCCCCCGCTGCCGCCCGAGGCGCCGCCCGCCCGGCCGGACCGGCGCACCCAGGCGGGCAAGCGCGGGCGCAAGCGGGGCTGACCGTCAGGGCAGGAGCGGCAGGAGCAGGTTGGCCACCCAGGTGCCGGCCGCCAGCAGGGTGACGTGCTGCGCCCGGCGGTAGGCGCGGAACTTGCGTTCCACGATGCCCGCCAGCCCGTACACCTGCCGGGCGGTGCTCTCCAGCACAGCCTCCTCCGGCTGATCGCGGAGGTCGGCCAGGTAATCCCCGGGGCTGCGGCGCAGCAGGATGTCCTGGTAGAACACCAGCCGGGCCGGATCGCGGCAGGTGAGCCCCACCCCGCGCGCCGCGATCACCGCCACGCACAGCAGCAGCGCCAGGGCCGCCAGCGAGAGCCCGATCAGGCCGAGGGCCGAGCGCGCCGCCGCGGCGCCCGTGGCCAGGAAGATGGAGTTCATCAGCAGCAGCGAGTTGGCCTTGCCGTCCACGAAGGTGATCAGCGACTGGTTGTGGGCGAGCGCGGTCATGGCGAGCTCGATGCGACTGCAGGCGACGGCGTTCATCCTGCACCTCCGGGAGGGCGCGTCCAGGCCCCGGGCAGAGGTCCAGCAAACGGCGTGCCAGCCGCGCGCGGGCCGAAACCGACGGTTGACCCGGCCGTGGACCGACCCGATACTCCAGGGAGCGGGCCGGGGATGCACCGGGTCGGAGCAGCCCCGGGGCCGCCCTGCTCCAGAAAGGACCAGCCGGCATGAGCACCACGCGGGTCGCCGCCTCCCTGTGCCTGGCCCTGTCCGCGCTCCTGGCTGCCCGGTCCCCCGCCCGGGCGGACGAGCCCCTCGACGACAGGCACCCCGTGCGCGCCCAGCTCGTGGCGGACGTGGACCCGGCCGCCGCAGGCGAGGAGCTCCAGGTCGGCCTGCTGCTCGAGATGGCCCCGGGCTGGCACATCTACTGGACCTACCCGGGCAACACCGGGAAGCCCACGCAGGTCGCCTTCCGCACGGACGAGCGCCTGGCCAAGGTGCTCGAGCCGCGCTTCCCGGCGCCCAGGGTGTTCGACGCCGAGTCGATCGAGGAGCTGAGCTTCGGCTACGAGGGCTCGGTGCTGATCCCGGCCGCCGCCTTCGTGCACGAGGCCCCGCCGGAGGGAGGCGCGCTGGAGGTCCGGGCCGAGGTGAGCTGGCTGGCCTGCAAGACCTCCTGCGTCACCGGCCGGGCCGCCCCCAGCCTGCGGCTCGCGCTGGCCGAGGCCTCCAAGCCCTCGGCCTGGGCCCCGCGTTTCAAGGGGGCGGCCGAACAGCTCTCCAGCCCGCTGCCGCCCTCCGACGGCTGGCTGGAGGAGCTCGGCTACCAGGCCGGCCGGGTGCACCTGCACTACCACCTGCCCGGGCTGGCCCGGGCCGAGGCCCTGGTCCCGCGCTGGACCACCAGCGGCGCGTGCAAGCTCGTGGCCTACAGCGTGGTCCCCTCCGTCGAGGGCAAGGGCTTCGTGGCCGACGTGGAGCTGGCCGGCCCGGCCTGCCTGCCCCAGGCCGGCGGCCTGCTGCTCGGCGCGCGCGCCCCGGACGAGCCGTCCCGCCCCTTCGAGCTGGCGGCCCACGCACCGCCGGCGAAGGCGCCCGGGCCCGACCAGGCGCGGGCCGCGCCCGGGGTCCCGCCCGGTCCGGGCTCGCCGGAGGCCGAGCGGCCCTGGTGGCTGCTGCTCGTGTTCGCCTTCCTGGGCGGGCTCATCCTCAACGTGATGCCCTGCGTGATCCCGGTGGTGGTGCCCAAGCTGCTGCACGTGGTGCGCACCGCCCAGCGGACCGAGGATCCCGCCGAGCGGCGGCGCCTGCTGTGGACGAACAGCGTGGCCTACGCCGCCGGGGTGCTGGCCACCATGGCCAGCCTGGGCCTGCTGGTCGTGGTGCTCAAGGCCGTGGGCCACGAGGTCGGCTGGGGCTTCCAGTTCCAGAACCCCTGGTTCCTGGTGTTCATGATCGCGCTGCTGCTCGTGCTCGGCCTGGGCATGCTGCACGTCTTCCCGCTCCAGGCCGCCTCGCACGCCGACGATCTCAAGAGCCTGCGCCAGGTGCGGCGGGCGAGCCCCCTGCTGGAGAGCTTCCTGACCGGGCTGCTGGTCACCTTCCTGGGCACGCCCTGCACGGCGCCGTTCCTGGGGCCGGCCATGGGCTACGCCTTCACCGCGCCCGCCTACCAGGTGGTGCTGTTCCTGATGACGGTCGGGCTCGGCCTGGCCTCCCCGTTCCTGCTGCTCGGCGCCTGGATCGGCTGGACGCGCATCCTGCCCACCAGGGTCACCGAGCGCTACGACCGGATCATGCGCGGCATGGCCTTCCTGCTGTTCGCCACCGCGGTCTGGCTGCTCGACGTGCTGGGCGAGGCCTATGGCCAGGCGGCGGCCCAGGGGGTGCTGTGGTTCGCCCTGGCGCTGGGCGGCCTGGCCTGGGCGTACGGGCTGCTGGTGAGCGGCGCGGATCGCTGGCCCCGGCGGCTCGCGCGCCTGGCGCCGCTCGCGGCCCTGGCGACGCTGGCGGGCTGGCTGCTGCTGGACCTGACGCCCACCGCCACGGGTGGCCCCGCCGGCGCGGAGGCCGCCAGCGCGGACGGGCTCCCCTGGGAGCCCTTCTCCGAGGGACGCCTGGGCGAGCTGCGCCGCGAGGGCAAGAGCGTGTTCGTGGACTTCACCGCGGGCTGGTGCATGAACTGCAAGGCCAACGAGCGGCTGGTGATCGAGACGCCGCCCATCCGCGACCTGGTGCGCCAGCGGGGGATCGCCACCCTCAAGGCCGACTTCACCCGCTACGATCCGGTGATCCACGCCTGGCTGAAGCGCCACGGCCGGGCCGGGGTGCCCATGTACCTGGTCTACCCCGCCTGCGCCGGGGACGAGGCCGTGCGCGTGCTGCCCGAGATCCTGACCGGCAACTTATTGTCCGAGGCGCTGGAGGCCGCCGGCCCGAGCAGGGCCGGCTGCGGCGGGCCGCGCTGATCTCAGGCGGGGGGGCGCACGAGCCAGCCCACGGCCCGACCGGCCGCGGTGCACAGGAGCTCGGCCCGCGCGCCCTGGCCCGGCCCCGCGGGCAGCGCCGCCACCACCTCGCGCGGACCCTCGCCCGTCTCGGCCGCGCGGAGCTGCACCCGCCCCGGGCCCTGCAGCCAGAGCTGGACCGCGGCCAGCCACTCCGCGGCCGGCGCGGGCGACCCGGCCGCCAGCAGCTCCCCGTCCTCACCGCACAGGACCGCGCCCGCGCCCAGCGCGCGCACCAGCCCCAGCACCAGGTCCCGGTGCAGGTTGAGCCGCCCCTCGAGCTCGCCCTGCAGCCTGTCCCGGCCGTCCAGGGTCTCGTTGAGCAGGCGGGCCACCAGCCCGAGCTCGTCCGGTTCGCCCACGGGCAGCCTTCGGCGGCGCTCGCCCCCGGCGATGGCCTGGGCGAAGCCGCCCATGTGGCCCAGGCGCGCGAGGAAGTCGCGCTGCAGCTTGCGGGTGAGCCAGGCCATGGAGCCGACGGCCAGGAGCACCACCAGCCCCAGCCAGGCCGAGCCGCGCACGGCCCGACCCCGGGTGTCCTGATCCGCGCGCCGCATGGCGGCCTCGTTCAGCTCCCGCAGCGCCCGCGCCTGGGCCTGGACCTCGCGCAGGCGCGGGGCGGTCGAGGCGCGGTAGCTCGCCAGGGCCTGGGCGCCGGGCGCGGCCAGGAGCGCGCTGCGGCTGGGCAGGTAGGCCACGTGGGCCGCCTCCAGGCGGGCGACCACCTCGGCCTCGCCGGGCTCGGTGATATTCTTCCTGGCCCGCGACAGCCCCTTGCCGAAGGCCTCGTCCGCCGCGGCCAGCCCGTCGCGGCTGCCGGCGGGGTCGAGCAGGAGCTGCAGCGTGGCGGTGTCCTGGCGCTCGAGCGCCTCGAGCATGATCTGGGCCGCGTCCACGCTGGCGTAGTTCTGGTCCAGCATCTTCTCGATGCCCTGGCCGAGGCCCTGGAAGGCCACCGCCGAGGAGACCGCGCTCACCATCAGCAGGGCCACCAGGTAGCCGTAGCCGAGCAGCAGTCGGGTGCGCAGCGTCATGGCGTGTGCCTACACCAGCGTGGCCAGGCGCTGGACGTCGTCCCGCTCGCCGAACACCACCAGGATGTCGCCGGGCTTCAGCGCCTCGGTGGCGCCCGGGTTGGTGAGCACCTCCTCGCCCCGGCGGATGGCCACGACCGAGACGCCCAGCCGGTTGCGGATGTCGAGCTCGCGCAGGTTCTTGCCCGCGAGCTGGGCCGGCACGTCCACCTCGGCCACCACCGCGCGGCCCATCTCGAGCGCATCCTTGATGGACGGCTGGATCAGGCGCTGGGCCAGGCGGTGGCCCATCTCCTGCTCCGGGTTGATCACCACGTGCGCCCCGACCGAGCGCAGCACCCGCTCGTGCAGCTCGCTGACCGCCCGGGCCACCACCCGCGGCACGCCGATCTGGCGCAGGAGCGCCGTGGTCAGGATGGAGGCCTCCATCGACTCCAGGCCGATGGTCACCACCGCGGTGGACACCTTCTGCAGGCCGAGCTCGAGCAGCGTCTTCTCGTCGGTCGCGTCCACGGTCACGGCCGCGTCCACCTCGGAGGAGATCTCCTGCACCTCCTCGGCGTGCCGGTCGAGCACCATGACCGACTGACCGGCCCGCGCCAGGCTGCGGGCCAGCGCCTTGCCGAACTGTCCCAGACCGATGATGGCGTAGTCACCCACGACGTGGCCTCCTCGCTCCCCCGGGGCTAGCCGACCGGGATGGGCGCCTCGGGGTACCCGACGTGCCCCTCCCGGGTGCGGCTCCACAGCAGGGCGAAGGTGAGCGGGCCCAGGCGGCCCGCGAACATGACCAGGGCGATGATCAGCTTTCCGGTCGGATCGAGCAGCGGGGTGGTGTTCAGGCTGAGCCCGACCGTGCCCAGCGCGCTCGCCACCTCGAAGGCCAGGGCCTCGAAGGGCAGGCGCTGCGTCATCTGCAGGACCAGCAGCGCCACGAGCCAGATACCCAGCGCAAGGAGCAGGATCACCACCGCGCGGAAGATGGCCGCCTGGCCTACCTGGCGGCGGAACAGCACGACCCGGTTCTCGCCCCGGGAGATGGCCCGCACGCAGCCGAGCAGGATCACCAGGGTGGTGGTCTTGATGCCGCCGCTCGTGCCGCCCGGCGAACCGCCGATGAACATGAGCACCATCATCAGCAAGGGCGTGCCCGCGCCCAGCGCGCCCATGTCTGTCGAGTTGAAGCCGGCCGTGCGGGTGGTCACGCTGTGGAAGAGCGCGTTGACCAGCTTGTGTCCCCAGGGCAGCCCGGCCAGGGAGGCGTTCCACTCGTTCCAGCCGATCAGCAGGGCGCCCAGGAGCACCAGCGCCAGCGAGGCCCAGCCCACCACCTGGACGCTCATCCACAGCGGGCCCGGGCGGCCGGTGCGCAGGCGCAGCCACACCCCGGTGAGCACCAGGAAACCGATCCCCCCCAGGGTGATGAGCGCCGAGACGACCAGCAGGAAGACGGGATCGCGCTGGAAGGCGATCAGGTTGTCGCCCTGCAGGGAGAAACCCGCGTTGCAGAAGGCGCTGACCGCGTGGAACACCCCCCGCCAGATGGCCTCCCCCAGCGCGAAGCCGTGCCACAGGAAGCTCGAGGTCAGGGCCAGGGCGCCCACGGCCTCGATGCCGAGGGTGGACAGCACCACGAACATGACCAGCCGGTCCGCGCGCATGGCGCCCGAGGTGCCCAGGCTCTCGCTCAGCGCCTGCCCGCCCTTCAGCCCGAGCCTGCCGCCCACCAGGAGCGTGGCGAAGGTGGACAGCACCATGATGCCCAGGCCGCCCACCTGGATGAGCCCCAGGATGACCGCGTGCCCGAAGGGGCTGAAGGCGCTGGCCGTGTCCAGCACCGTGAGCCCGGTCACACAGGTGGCGCTGGTGGCGGTGAACAGCGCGTCCAGCACCGCCAGGCGCTGGCCGCCGGCGGCCGCCAGGGGGAAGGACAGGAGCAGCGTGCCGAGCGCGATCACCGCGGCGAAGGAGAGCACCGCCAGGGCCGCCGGCCGGCGCAGGAAGAAGTCCGCCAGCTCCCGGGCCATGCTGCCCTGCAACCACAGGACCGCCCAGCACAGGGCCAGGACGACCGCCAGCATGGCCAGCATGAGCGTCGGCCACGGCGCCAGGGCCAGGCAGCCGAGCTCGAGCGCGAACAGCACGAGCGCCAGGCGGTGCCCGGCGCGGAACAGCCGCCACACGAAGGCGTTGGCCAGGGCCAGGGCCAGCGCGTCGAGCGCCAGGCAGGCGGCCAGCACCCAGGGGCCGGTGACCAGGGCGAAGCCGACCACGGCCACGGTCGCCACCACCGCCATGCCCAGCAGGTGGCGGGCGGCCGGCCCGTTCACCTGCAGCCAGGTGCGCAGGCGCTCCCGCCGGGGGTCGGGCTCCACCGCCTGGCTGGCCTCCGGCGGCAGCCAGGGGAAGACCCGCCCGAGCAGCAGCCCGCCCATCCACACCACCACCAGCCCGGCCACCGCCGGATCGTCCGCCAGCGCGGGCACAAACACCAGCAGGTGCACGCCGTAGATCAGCGGGCTCAGCCGCCGCGCCCAGGTGGTGTGGGACTGCCAGGCCCAGGTCAGCAGCCCGGCCAGTCCCGCGGCCAGCCCGGAGTACACCGCGCCGAAGAGCGTCACCTGCCGGGCGAAGCCCAGCAGGCCGCCGGGGTTGTCCACCGCCGCCTGGGCCAGCACCACCAGCCCCGTGGCGCACACCAGCCGGGCTGATTCGTGGCGCCGGACGCGGAGGCTCAAGAGCGACGGCATGCATCTCCCGGGGGATTGGGCCGACATCATACGCCAGGCCACGCGCGCGCCACAAGCCGGACCGGGCGCCCGGTCAGGGCCCGGGGCTGGACCCCCTCTAGGCAACCGGGGGCGGGCGTGGGATCCTGGGTCCGGTAGCGCCGCGCACCTGGCCAGCTCAGCGGTCTCTCGAAGCGAGCCGAAGGGGAGGTCGTCATGCGGCTGGAAGAGCGCGCCAGGGCCGCCCGGAACTGGGCGGACATGCTGGTGCAGGAACTGGGGGAGAACCTGCGCGACCGCTGGGCCGATCACCTGGCGGAGACCCTGTCCCGCGAGCTCCAGGAGGAGCTCGACGAGGACCTCCAGGAGGTCATGCCGCCGGTGCAGGCGGCCCGGCTGGCCGACGCCATGAGCGACGACCTGTGGGAGGAGCTGCACGAGGAGCTTCGGCGCGAGCTGCCGGCGGACGTGCAGCGCGCGCTGCACGAGGAGCTGGAGGCGCTGCTCTTCCAGGAGCTCACCCGGGGCCGGCCCCGCCAGAGCATCCGCCGCATGGCCGTGGCCCGCGAGGAGCAGCTGGCCGAGGAGTGGGCCCGCTACCTGGCCGGCGAGGTGGTCCACCACCTGTTCGAGCGGGTCGTCAACCGTCTAGGCAAGGATCCCCGCCGGCCCTAGAGCACCCGGCAGCCGGTCTGGCCCGCCCCGCAGTGCGAGCCCAGCAGCCCGGCGTAGCGCTCCGCCCAGGCGAGCAGCGCGGGGCCCGGCTCGTCCGCCGGCGCGAACAGCACCCCCACCACCCGGCGCGTCCCGGGGCGGATCTTGGTGGCCATGGAGTCCTTGACCGGGTTGCCGCACGGCTCCCAGCCCTCGCCCCGGCGGCGGCAGACGAGCAGCAGATCCTCCAGCTCGATGACCTGGCCGGCCTGGTTGAACACGTAGCGCTCCCCGGGCAGCCCGCGGCGCACGAGCAGCCGCTCGCCGCAGAGCTCGGCGTCGAAGATCGAGCCGGGCAGGCCCGAGGCCAGGCTGATGGCGTTGTTCACGTCCACCGGCCCGTTCACCGCGGGGAAGGTCCCCTCCAGGGCCGCGCGCAGCAGGAACTCGCTGGCCGGCTTGGCCCGCCCCGAGGGCCGGTACTTGCCGTGGCGCAGCATGGCCCGCACGCGCTCCCGCACCCCCCGGGGCCAGAAGCCCTCGCCGGCCGCCCGGGCCCCGGCCAGCACCTCGGCCAAGAAGGACGGGGTGCCGGGCGGGCCGCCGGCCGGGGGCGCAGCCGCCAGCCCCTCGGCCCAGACCAGGGCGGGCTTCACCGGGCAGGGGTCGAGGGCGGGATCGAGCTCGAGGGTCGGAGCGCTCATGGCGCCTCCTCTCGGCGGCGGCTGCGCGGAGCGGCCCAGGAGCAGATCGGGCAGGCCGCGGGCAGGTGACCGCGGGCCGGGCAGTGGCGCCGGCCGAACAGGATGAGCTGCAGGTGGCGCCGGCCCCACTCCTCGGGCGGGAACAGGCGCTTGAGATCGGCCTCGGTGCGCTCCACGCGGCTGCCGTCGGAGAGCCCCCAGCGGGCCGCCAGCCGGTGGATGTGGGTGTCGACGGGGAAGGCCGGCAGGCCGAAGGCCTGCACCTGCACCACGCTGGCGGTCTTGTGGCCCACCCCGGGCAGGCTCTCCAGCGCCTCGAGCTCGCGGGGCACTTGCCCACCGAAGCGCACCACCAGCTCGCGGGCCATGGCCCGCAGGTGCCTGGCCTTGGTGGGCGCCAGGCCCAGGCTGCGGATGTGGGCGCACAGCTCGGCCTCGGGCAGCGCCGCCAGGGCGGCCGGCGTGGGCGCGCGCGCCAGCAGGCCCGGGGTCACCAGGTTGACCCGGGCGTCGGTGGTCTGTGCGGACAGCACCACCGCCACCAGCAGGCTGAACGGATCGCGGTGGACGAGCGGGATGTCCGGGCTGGGCACGAGCTCGTCCAGCAGCTCGCCGATCCGCCGGGCCTTGTCCGCCTTGCGCACCGCCGCGCCCTCCTCGTCAGGCGCCATGATACACCGCTCACGCAGCCGCGCGCAGCCCCGGCAGGAGGTAACCGTCCTCGAGCCGGCCGTCGGGCAGCAGGCTGAGCGCGCGGAGCGTGGTCCGGGCGAAGTCCCACACGCTCACCTCGAGCCCGTCCAGATCGTAGACCGGGTTGCCGGCGAAGAGGCCCACCGGCCGGTGCGCCGGCAGCGGGTCGTAGGCGTCCCGCGCGCCGACCCGCTGGCGCAGCGCCACCCGGCGCACGCCGGCCGCCCGCGCCCGCTCCAGCAGCTCGGGCAGCTCGGCCCGGTTCTCGGGCCCGAGCAGCACCGACACCTTGACGGGCACGAGCGCCGCGCGCACCAGGGCCGGCAGGTCCAGCACCTCGGGCGAGCCGGTCAGCGCCAGGCAGGTGGCCGGCCGGAGCGAGGGCACGGACAGGCTCAGGCGGGTCAGGCCCTCGAGCTCGGCCCGGCGGGCGAGCAGCAGGCGCCCGTTGGTGTGCAGCGACAGGCGCACGCCCGGGTGCTCGGCCCGCAGCCAGCCGAGCAGCCGTCCGAGGTGGCGGTACAGCAGCGGATCGGTGTTCACCCCGCTGAGGCTCAGCTCCCGCAGCCCCTCGGCCCGCAGGCGCGCGCCGAAGCGCAGGAGCCCGGGCGGCGGCCAGGCGCCCAGGGTGTCGGGCACCTCCCAGGCGAGCGCACGGCCGACGCAGTCCCGGCAGCGCAGGTTGCACGGCCCGCCGAACAGGAGCTGGGCGAAGTCGTGGCGCGGCATGTCAGCCCCCCTCCAGCCCCAGCAGGTGGCGCTGCACGGCCGCGGAGTAGAACAGCGCGATCACCCCGGGGAAGCTCTGCGCCCCGGCCGCGGTCAACCGCAACGCCGAGCCCGCGCGCTCCATCAGCCCTCGGCCGAGCACGAACTCGACCTCGGCCGGGAAGCGCTCCTCGAGCGCGACCCCGAAGCGGCGCTGGAAGGTGTCGAGCCTGACGGCGCCGAAGTAGAAGGACACCGAGATCATCTTGGCCATGCCCTCCGAGGGCGGCAGGTGGTAGAGGTCCTGGATGCCGAGCTCGCCCGCGTCGAGCGCGCGCAGGTAGGGCTCGAGCTGCTTGGTGGCCGCGCCGTGGTTGTACGCCAGCAGGTGGTTGGTGAAGGTCTGCGCGCCCAGCCCCAACCCGAGGTAGGGCACGCTCTCCACCACCCGGCTGGTCAGGTAGGCGCTGGTGCCCGGATCGCGCGCGCTGCGCACGTAGGCGTTCTTGCCCGGCGGGGCGTGGTAGCCGGCCTCCGCCAGCGTCCGCCCGGCCAGCTCGGCCATGGCCACGGCCTGGGACAGGGCCGCCTCGGCGGCCTCGCCCTCCACGCGCGTGCCCTTGTAGCGCATGCGGTAGAGGGTGATCACCTCGGGCCCCAGCGCCACCGCCGCCCGCAGGCTCTCCGCCCAGTCGTCCAGGCCCTGCCGGGCGAAGCCGTACATCAGATCGACGTTGAGGGTGCGGAACCCGGCCGCGCGGATGTTCTCCACGGCCCGCCGGTTGTGATCCACCTGCTGCACCTCCCGGCCGTAGGCGTGCAGCAGCCCGGCGCTCACGGTCTGCAGCCCGAGGCTGATGCGCTCGATGCCGAAGGCCCGGTAGGCCGCGAGCCGCGCCGGGGCCAGGGCCGCGATCTTGGGGGTGGTCTCGATGCTCATGCCGAAGCCCGGCGCCGGGCGCAGGCGCGCGAGCACCCACGCCACGATCTCCCCCAGGCGCGCGGGCTCCACCAGGGAGGGCGTGCCGCCGCCGAGATCGAGCCCCCGCAGGCGCTTGCCCGCGAGACCCAGCCCCTCGGTCAGGCGCGCGAGCTGGGTCTTCAACGCGGCGAAGTAGGCCGCCTCCAGGGCCGCGTCGTGCCGGTCCAGCACGGTGTACTCGCAGAAGGCGCAGCGCCGTTCACAGAAGGGCACGTGCACGTACAGGCTCACCTCCGGGCTGTGGGTGAGCGACTGGACCAGCAGGCGGGCGTGCTCCTCGACCGGCCGCCGGTGGGCCCAGATGGTCCGGCGGTGGGCGATCGGGTAGGCCGTGTTGGCCAGGTGGTGATGCCGGAGCCCCGCCGCGAACACCTCCGCGGGGCGAGGACGCCCGCGTTCGGTCTCGACGGCGAAGCCCCCGGTCCCCGTCTCCAGCGCCCGCGATTCGAAGCTCATGGCCGCCCTCCGGCTTGTTTAATTACTTTCTAATCTTTCTAGACGTCGCTGTCAATGAATATATTTCTTGACAAGAATAAGACACCATGCAACGTTTTATTTGTATGGAACTTTTCAGCGGAGGTGGGCATGCTCGAGCGGCCGGTGCTGGCGGTGGACGTGGCGCTGTTCGGTCTCGGGGCGGAGGGGCTCATGGTGCTGCTGCACCCCAGGCGGGAGGCGCCCTTCCGCGGGGCCCGGGCCCTGCCCGGGGTGGCCCTGCAGGCCGACGAAAGCCTGCTCGACGGGGCCCGGCGGGCGCTGGCGAGCAAGGCCGGCCTGCCCGCGGCGGCCGGGGCCGGCGTGCACCTGGAGCAGCTGGCCACCTTCGACGGCCTGTACCGGGATCCGCGCGGCCGCACGGTCAGCGTGGTCTACCTGGGCCTGTGCCGCGCCCCCCTGCCCACGCCGGCCCGCGGGGCGGCCTTCACCGCCCTGCGCGAGGTGACGCCGGGCGGCCTGCCCTTCGACCACGCGCAGGTGCTGGAGGCCGCCCTGGTGCGGCTGCGCGGCAAGCTGCGCTACACCAACCTCGCCGCCTTCCTGCTGCCCGAGGCCTTCCGCCTGGAGGAGCTGCAGAGGGTGTACGAGGCCATCCTCGGCCGGCGCCTCAACCGGGCCAACTTCCGCACCAAGCTGCTGCGCATCGGGCTGCTCGAGCGCTGCGGGGTGGTCCGCGACGCGCCCGGGGAGCAGGGCGGCCGCCCGCCCCACCTGTACCGGTTCACGCGCGGGGATCTGGAGGCCGAGGACAGGGATTTCCTATGAATCCGTGCGTCGTGCATGGTGCATGGTGCATCGAAGCACGATGCACGCAGCACGATGCACGCAGCACGATGCACGCAGGTCAGAAGCCGGTGACCAGGCCGAGCAGCAGCTCCAGGCGCCACAGCACGATGTCGTCGTCCTGGTAGGCGTTCCAGCTGCTGTCGTAGAGGTAGTAGGAGTTGCGGTTGGACATCGGCGACACCGAGCCCGCCAGCTCGAGGTGGATGCCGAGGTGCTTGAAGAACATGAGCCGCAGGCCCAGGCCCAGGTTGGCGTAGAAACCGACGTACTCGAACTCCTCGTCGACCGGGTAGGGCGACTCCCAGCAGCAGCTCTTGTGCACCGTCCAGGAGGACAGCCCCAGCCCCAGGTTCCCGTACAGCGCCAGCTTCCACACCAGCGGGATGTGGAACCCGAACCGGCCGGCCGCCTCCACGAAGCGCGTCTCCTGGTCGCCGAACAGGCCGGCGATGTGGCCGCCCACGGTGAAGTAGCGGCCCAGCCGCGCCTCGAGCACCAGCTTGGGCCCGATCTGGTCGGGCTGCTTGACCCCGTCCTCCCAGCCCGAGTCCCCGTCCCGGGTCAGCAGCGGCGCCATGCTGTAGGACGCCCCCAGGGTGAAGATGAAGCGCGGGAAGTCATCCATCAGCGAGGGATCCTCGGGCTCGGCCTCGGCCGGCGGCAGCTCCCCCCCGGCGCCGTCCACGGGCGGCTCCAGGCCGGCCCCGGCCGCGGGCGGCTCCCCGCCGGCCCCGGCCGCGGGTGGCTCCCCGCCGGCCCCGGCGCTCCCCTGCCCGGCCTCCTCCGCGGCGAGCTCGCCGAAGGCCGAGCGGGCCCGGCCGCGGGTGTCCCGCGGCAGCAGCGGCCCCGAGGCCACCAGGCGCTCGGCCAGCGAATCCAGGCCCGCGACCAGCTCGTCGCCCGTGCAGCCCCCGCGCACCGAGGCGGTGCGTGCGCTCTGGCCGCCGCCGGCCGGGTAGACGATGCCGGTCGTCACGCAGGCCTTGCCCAGCGGCACGATCAGCACGTGCAGCCCGTAGTCCACCCCCAGCTTCGCCTCCAGCGGCATCTGGCAGTCGCGGTCCACGCAGGCCTTCGGGTCCGCGTCCGCGGCGAACAGCGGCACCATCTCCAGCCAGTTCACCGTCTGGGAGCGCGACTTCTCGTGGAACACGTCGGCCAGGTAGACGCTCAGCGCCACCACCTGGTCCTCGCTGAGCTCCAGCCCGCGGGGCTCCACGCGGAATACGGCCACCCTGGACGGCGCCACGGCCACCTGGGCGAGCGCGCTCGAGCCGACGAGCAACACCCCGAGCACCAAGACCCAGGCCACGCGATGAGCGTTGTGCATCTCTGGAACCCTCCTCTCGACGATCACCAGGCTGCGATCACACCGACCGCGAACTCGAGCTTGAGGAAACTGAAGCTGTCCCGGGGCTCGCCCGCGCCGCGGGTGTCCACCAGCCACAGCGTGTCGCTGCCGCCCGACAGCTCGAGCTGGGCCCCCAGGTGCTCGAGGAACATGTAGCGCGCGCCGCCGCCCAGCCCCAGGGTGAAGCCCAGGTAGTCGGCGGCCACGTGGTCCCGGCAGGGCGGGCGGTCGCAGGCCGGCTCCGAGTCGAGGTAGTAGTAGCTCATCCCGGCCATGAGACGCCCGTAGATGCTGAAGTGTTCGAACAGCTCCAGCACCACCCCCAGCCGCAGGGCCGGGATGACGACCACCCTGTCGGTGCCGAACAGGGCCGAGAGCTGGAGACCCAGGCTGCCGTACTCGCCCACGCGGAGCTCGGCCGCCACCCAGGGCCCGTATTGATCCGGGGACTTGGCGTGCTCGAGCCCACCCGCGTCGTAGACCAGGAGCGGCGCCGGGGAGTAGAGCATCGAGCCCATCAGCAGGAAGCGCGGCGCGTCCCCGCCGTCGCCGGCCGGGCCGGTCTGGCGCTCCGCGGGCGCGGTCCCGATCGCGTCGCGCCGTGGCCGCAGGGCGCCCTGCGCGGCCACCCTGTCCATGAGCTGCTCCAGCCCGGCCACCAGCGCGTCCTCGCTGCAGCCGCCCTTGACCAGCGCGCTGCGCAGGCTGGCCGCGCGGCCCCGGGGATACAGGGTGGCGGTCAGGTGGCAGCTCTTGCCCATGGGCAGGATCTGCACGGCCAGCCCGAAGTCCGCGCCCAGCTTGCGCTCCACGTCCTGCTGGCAGGTGCGGTCGAGGCACATGATCTGGTCCTGGCTGCGCAGGTAGGTGTACACCTCGTCCCAGGCGATGATGTCCACCCTGGCCGCCTCGGCGAAGCGGGTGCCCGCCAGGTAGCTCAGGGCGGCCAGCTTCTCCTCGCTGAGCTCGAGCCCCCCGGGCAGGATCTGGAACACCGCCACCCTGGCCCGCGCGCCCTGCGCGGAGGCCGCCCCGGGCAGCAGCCCGCCGAGCAGCAGGAGCAGCAAGCAGGCCCAGGCCGCGATCCTCTCACGCATGGCTCGCCTCGCGATGGGATGCACGGGCTCCATTGTGGACGAGTCCTCCCCGGCTGACAAGCCATGCGTGCCCGGGCTCACGCGGCCTCCTTGCGGGCGCCCAGCGACACGGCCAGGCCGAGCAGCAGGCAGGCCAGCACGCACAGCACCGCCAGGCTGGTGAGCGCCGAGGCGGGCTCGGTGGCCGGCAAGAGCAGCGTCAGCAGCCCCTGCGCCTCGGGCCCCAGGCCGAGCAGCGACTTCAGGTAGAACATCGCGCTCAGGCGCGGGAAGGCCCCGGGCAGGTTGGCGACCGCCCCCTCCCAGCCGATGGCCACCACCAGGGCCGGGATCATCGGGTGGCGGAAGAGCACCCCGCACAGGCCGAACAGGCCCGTGTACACCAGCGACGCCAGCGCCAGCGCGCCCACCACCTGGGCCAGGCGCGCCAGGCCGGTCAGCAGGGCGGCCGCGCCGTCCGCGCTGACGACGATCGCGTACACGCCCGCCACCAGCAGGGCCTGACCGAGCGCCACCACCACCGCCACGGCCCCCAGCTTGCCGGCCAGGATCACCCAGCGCTCCACCGGCCGGACCAGCAGGAAGACGAGGGTGCGATCCTCGAGCTCGTCCCGCACCGCCGACACGCCCAGGTAGAGCGGCAGGCCGAGCGAGATGAACTGCAGGAAGACGTTCACCGACATCTCCAGGAAGAAGCCCTGGCCCGAGCCGCCCTGGCGTAGCCGCCAGTAGGCCGCCATCCCCAGGGGGACGAGCATGCCCAGCGCGGCCCACAGCACCCGCCGGCGGCCCAGCGTCTGGCGGAAGAACAGCCGGGCCAGCAGCGCGGCCGCCTCCCAGGCCCCGGGCAGGCGGCGGCGGGCCAGCACCTGGGCGAGCTCCGGGGACTGCAGCGGGCTGGTGTGGCGCTCGGCGTCCAACTCAGCGCTCCTCCGGCTGGACCAGGTAGCGGAAGACCGCCTGCATGTTGTCGTCCAGCGACAGCATGGAGCGCAGCTCGAACGCGCCCGAGGCGGCCAGCTCGCCGATGCGCTCGTAGCACGCGTCCGGGCTGCGCGTCTCGACCACCACGCGCGCGCCGTCGACCTCCACCCTCACCACGTCCTCGAACGCGAGCAACGCCCGGGCCAGCTCCCGGGCCCGCCCGGCCTCGAGCGCGATGCGGTGGGGGTGGGCGTCGATCAGCTCGCGCACGCGGCCCACCGCGCCCTGGGCCAGCAGCCGCCCGCGGTGCAGCAGCAGGATGTGATCGGTCATGGCCTCCAGCTCGTGCAGCACGTGGCTGGAGATCAGCACGCACACGCCCCGGTCGCCCAGATCGCGCAGCAGCTCGATGGAGCGCGCGCGCTGCAGCGGGTCCAGGCCCGAGAGCGGCTCGTCCAGGACGAGCACCTCGGGGGCGTGGGCCAGGGCCTGGGCGAGCTTCAGCCGCTGCCGCATGCCGTGCGACAGACTGCGGATCGGCCGGCCGGCCACCTCGCCGAGCTCCACCTGCTCCAGCGCCGCCCGCGCCAGCCTGTGCGCGTCGGGCGCGCGGAAGCCGTGCAGGCGTGTCAGCAGCGCCGCGAACTCCAGCGCGGGCATGTCCTCGTAGAAGCGATCGCTCTCGGGGCAGTAACCCAGGCGGGCCATGAGCCGGCGGTTGTCCCAGGGCACCTCGCCCAGCAGCCGGACCTCCCCCTTGGAGGGCCGGAGCTGGCCGGTCAGCAGCTTCAGCAGGGTGGACTTGCCCGCCCCGTTGGGCCCCAGCAGGCCCAGCACGGGCGCGTCCACCGCGAAGCCCAGGTCGTTGAGCGCCACGACCTGGCCGTACCACTTGCACAGGCCCGCGGCCTGCACGCGCGCGCTGCCCACCTCAGTACCCCCGCCAGCGCCGCAGCCGCGCCAGCACGATGGCCAGGCCGCCGAGCGCCCACAGGGCGTGGCTGGCCAGCGCGGCCAGGGCGGTGGCGTCGAAACCGTCCTGGCCGAACAGCCACTCGGCCAGGCGGGCGTGGGCGTCCGGGAAGCCCACCATGCGCAGGACGGGCAACCCGGTGCCCTCGGCCAGGGCGGCGCTCAGGCCGGCGCTCAGGAAGAAGACCAGCACCCAGGCGATCCCGGCCACCCGGCCCCGCGGGGCCAGGCTGGAGATGGCCAGCACCACCGCCCCCTCCACCGCGGCCAGCAGCGCGGACAGCACCACCACCGCAGCGGTGGAGCGCAGGAACACCAGCGGCCCGGTCTCCTGGCCCACCAGGGCCTGCACCGCGGCCAGCACCAGGCCGGGCGCCAGGGTCACGCCCCCGACCCCCAGCGCCACCGCCAGCCACTTGCCGCCCAGGTACTGGGCGAAGCTCACCGGGCGGGAGAAGTACACTCCCAGCGCCCCGGTGCGCAGATCCTCCGCGATGGCGTTGCGCCCCAGGTGGTAGACCACCAGCATGGCGAAGAACTGCTGCACGCCCCAGAACTGGATCCAGATGTCGGCGGGCCCGGCCTGGACGAAGCCTCCCAGCCGGCTGTAGACGATCAGCATCACGCTGAAGACTCCCAGCGGGAAGAAGGCGATCCACACCACCCGCCGGAACCACTTGTTCTTCCAGGCCTGGGCGATCTCGTGCCAGGCCACGATCCAGAAGCGGGTGCCCACCGCGCCGCGCGGGCCGCTCCAGGAGTGGTAGCCCTGATCGTAGATGCGCGCCTCGCTGACGGGGCTGGCCTGGCTCACGCGCCACCCCCTCGCGCGCCGGTCACCGCCTGCTGGTAGGCGGCGTCCAGGCTGGCCGAGGCCGGCTCGACCCGCCTAAGTTGCAGGCCGTGCTCGCGCGCCAGCCGCCAGAGCTGCTCGGCGCCCAGGCCCTCGGGCAGGTCCGCCTCGAGGTCGGCCGCGCCCGGCCGCGCCTCCACCTGGCAGCCGGCCGCCCGCAGCACCTCGGCCAGCCGCGCGCGGTCCGCCTTGACCCGCAGGCGCACGCGGCGCGCCTCGCGGCGCTGGAAGTCCAGGCGCGGGCCGCTGAAGACCACCCGGCCGCCGGCCAGCACCACCACCCGATCGCAGGTGCGCTCGATGTCCTGCAGGATGTGGGATGAGAGCAGCGTGCTCAGGCCCCGCCGGTGGGCCACGTCGTCGACCAGCTCCAGCATGGCGTCGCGCCCGCCCGGATCGAGGCCGGTGGTGGGCTCGTCGAGCAGCAGCAGCTCCGGCCCGTGCACCAGCGCCGCGGCCAGCTTGACCCGCTGGCGCATGCCGGTGGAGTAGCCGTCCACCTCCCGGTAGCGGGCCTCGCCCAGCCCCACGTAGTGCAGCACCTCGTGCGCGCGCCCGAGCGCGTCCACGCGCCGCAGTCCGCTGAGCTGGCCGCAGTAGGCCACCAGCTCCAGGCCGCTCATGCCCGGCAGGTACACGTCGGACTCGGGCATGTAGCCCACCCGCTGGCGCACGGCCAGCGGCTCCAGGGCCGGATCGCGCCCCAGCACCCGCACCCTCCCGGGCGGCACCACCAGCTGGCCCAGCAGGCTGCGCACCAGGGTGGACTTCCCGGCCCCGTTGGGGCCGAGCAGGCCGGTGCAGCCCGGCTCCACGCCCAGGCTCACGCCGTGCAGCACCTGCAGGGCGCCGTAGGCTTGGTCGAGCTGCTGGCAATCGACGAGGCTCACGGGCGGCGAGTCTACCCCGCGCCGCAGGGGGCGCACAACCTCAACCCGACACCTCAGCCAGGCCGGCCGCGCAGCCGGTGGAGCAGCGCGCGCACGGCCAGGCGCAGGGCCGCGGCCCGCGGCAGGCGGCGCGCCTCGAGGCGGGCGCCCACCTGGACGGGCGCACTCAGCTCGCGCGGGGAGACGCGCACCTCCACCACCACCGGCGCCTCGGTGGTCAGCGCCCGCTTGAGCCCGGCCGGGAGCTCGGCGTCGGTGCGGATCACCTGGTGGGCCACCCCCAGCGCCTCGGCCAGCGGCCCGTAGCCCACCGGGGTGAGGCCCGAGAGCGTCTCCCGGCCCAGCGCCCGCCCCTGGAAGGCGGCCAGCTCCGCGCGCGGGCCCTCGCAGAAGACCAGCACCACCGGGTCGACGCCGCAGCGCCGGGCGGTCAGCAGCTCGGCCGCCGACTGCAGGAAACCGTCCTCGCCGGCGCAGGCCACCACCCGCAGGTCGGGCCGGGCCAGCTTGACGGCCACCGCCGCCGGCACGGCGAAGCCGCTGGCGCGGAAGTCCACCGGCAGCAGCAGCGTGCGCGGGGCCTGCACCGGGTAGGCCGCCACCCCGTAGGCGGCCGGGGGGCCCGCGTCCAGGACGAGCACGTCCTCGCTGGCCATCAGCTCGCGGAGCACGACGAACACCTTGAGCGGATCCACCGAGTCCAGCCAGGCCGGCCGCTCGGCCAGCGCGCGGCGGGCCGCGCGCTTGCGCTCCCGGACGAGCTCGCGCATCTCGGGGTGCTTGCGGGGCTGGACCCGGTCGAGCAGGTGGCGCAGGGCCGCCTTGGCCGGGGCCGGCACCCCGATCTTGCAGGGCACGTAGCGCCCCAGGGCCGCGGGCTCGATGTCCACGTGCACCAGCTCGACGCCCTGCCCGAGCTTCAGCCCCCCGGTGGCCGACTCCGAGAAGCGGCAGCCGATGGCCAGCAGGAGATCGCAGCGCGCCAGGGCGTCCTGGGCCAGCGGCGCGCCGGCCGGCCCGGGGCCGAAGCCGACGCTCAGCGGGTGGATGTGGGGCAGCAGCCCGAGGCCGGACAGGCTGGTGGCCACCGGCGCGTCCAGGGTCTCGGCCAGCCGCTGCAGCTCCTCGAGGGCCGACAGGCAGCCGGCGCCCGCGTACAGCCCGACCTGGCGGGCCGCGCCCAGCAGCGCCGCGGCCTGCTCCAGCCCGGCCCGGGCCTCCTCGGACAGCTCGCGCGGCTCGGGGCGGAAGCCGGTGCCCTCCTGCCGGCCGCTGCGGCGCTGCACGTCGATGGGTATCTCCACCAGCACCGGGCCGGGCTCGCCCTCCAGCGCCAGGCGCACCGCGCGCGCCATGGCGGCCGGCACCTCCTCCGGCTCCTCGAGGCGGAAGACGCGCTTGCACACCGGGCGGGCGAACTCCAGCAGGTCGAACCCGCCGGCCGGCCCGGGCGAGGCCACCAGCCCCAGCACGGGCGAGGAGTCCAGGCGGGCCTCGGCCAGGCCGGTCAGGGCCTTGGTCAGGCCCGGGCCCGGCCCGAGCAGGCAGGCCGACAGCTCGCCGGTGGCCCGGGCGTGGGCGTCGGCCATGTGCACCGCGCTCTGCTCGTGGGTCACCATCACCGTGGGCAGCTCGCCCTGGGCGAAGGCCTCGAACAGCGGGGTGGCCTCGACCGCCGGGATGGCGAAGACCTGGCCCACCCCGGCCCGCCGCAGGCAGCGCACCACGCCCTCGGCGCCCGTCATGTAGCCCCACTCGGTCGAGCCGGTCCTGGCTGGCATGCCGCCTCCGCGAGCCGAGCGTAGCCCCCTTGCCCGGCGCGCGACAAGGGCCCTGTCGGGCGGGCCGGCGGGGTTGCGGGCGGGGCCGCGCTGCGCGATACTCGCCGCACCGAGGAGGGAGGCGACATGCGCTGGTTCGATCGATCCGTTCCCCCGCGCCCGCGGCGGGCCCTGGCCGCCGCCGTGCTCGCGCTCGCGCTGCTCGGGCTCGCGCCGGGCGCGGCCCGCGCCGAGGTGAGCATGAGCGGCTGGTACTTCCCCCTGCCCTTCACCCTGAACAGCCCCACCACGCCCCACCGCTTCGGGGGCATCCTGTACAGCATGACCTTCGCCGACGGCGGCGTCGGCCTGGCCTTCCCCCTGTGGAGCATCATCACCAACGAGGCCCAGACATTCGTCGTGGATCTCGGCTTCCCGCTGGCCATCGGCGTGCCGGACGAAGGGGACGCGAGCTTCTACGGCGGGAACATCCGCGTCGGGATGTATGGCTCCTGGCACTTCACCATGCCCTTCGGCGACAACATCAAGCTTCCGGCCGCCTGGAGCGTGGGCGGCGAGGTCGGCCTGCCCACCGCCGGGATCTGGGGCGGCAACGCGGCCTACCACCTCAACTACCCCATGTACGTGCACGACCCCATCGGCTGGGTGCCGGAGGCCTTCGGCTTCCGCCCGCGGGCCATGCTGGCCATCGGCAAGCCGATCTTCTACACCCAGTTCGACTTCTCGCTGGTCAACCTGGCCGACTTCGGGGGGGCCTACATGCTCTCCCCGTCCTGGGGCTTCGCCCTGGGCTCGAACCCGCACGAGATGGTGTCCATCTCGGTCGAGCTCGGCGGGGTGCACTGGGTGACCCCGGACCGCGAGCACGACGTGGCCCTGGGCGACAAGGTGGATCAGGTCTGGACGGCCTTCGGCTGCCGCCTGTACTTCGGCCAGTTCACCCTGGGGGTCATGGGCCGGGTGCCGTTCCTGGACATGTTCGGGGCGGCCGAGTCGATCTTCAGCTTCCAGCTCTTCGCCGGCTACGAGCTGCGCTCCAAGGAGCCGTTCTAGCGCCGCGCCGGCGGGTCAGGCCGCCGGCGGCAGGCCGCGCAGGAACTTCTCCACCCGCAGGTTGAACAGCTCGGGCAGCTCGATCGGCCCGGTGTGGCTGCCCATGGGCAGGGTGAGCAGCTCCGCGCCCGGGATGAGCGCGTGCATGCGCTGGGAGATCCAGTACGGGGTGAAGCGATCCCGCTCGCTGGCCACCACCAGGGTGGGCACGCGGATGTCGGCCAGGTAGGGCTCGGCCGTGTGGCGCGCGGCGCTCTGCAGCGTGCGCAGGAACACGTCGGGATCCATGCGCGACAGGTGGTCGAGGTAGGGGAAGAAGTCCTCGCGCCGCACCAGGCTCGCGTTGATCTCGAAGGTGGTGGCGTACCAGAAGGCCAGCTCCGAGCGCAGCAGCTCCCGCCACAGCGGGCGCAGCACGGGCATCACGCTCGGGGCCAGGGAGCCGAGCAGCGGGAACAGGTGGCGCACGAGCGAGGAGTCGTGCACGTGATCGACGGCCTTGCCGTAGGAGCCGGTCACCGGGATGAGCGCCCGCGTCCGCTGGGGCTGCTGGTGCCAGGCCTCCAGGATGACCTGCACGCCCATGCTGTGCCCGGCCAGCACGGCCGGAGCGCGCACGCCCGCGTGCTCCACGATGCTCCACAGGTCCTGGGCGCACTCCTCGACGCCGAGGTGGCCGAGGTCCGCGGGCGTGCCGCTGCGGCCGTGGCCCCGGTAGTGCCAGTGGATCATGCGCACCCGGCCCTGCAGGTGCGGGATGAGGTGGCGCCACACGTAGCCGTCGCAGCCGATGCCGTCGCACAGCACCAGCGTGGGCTCCTCGCCCTCGAAGCGCTGGTACCACAGCGGCGTGCCGTCGGGCGCGCCGAGGGTGGTCTCGAGGTAGCCGTCCATGCGCGCCTCAGTCGGGCCGGATGATCTGCAGGCCGGGCGGCGGGCGCTTGCCGACCTTGCCCTTGCGCTCCTGCGCGCGCTTGGCGTCGGCGATCTTGGCCCGCAGCTCGACCAGCTCGGGCTCCTCCGGGGAGATGCCCAGGGCCGCGTCGGCCGCCTCCAGGGCCGGGCCGAATTCCTTGCGGGCGAACAGCACCTGGGCCTTGATCTTCAGCATCTCCAGATCCTGCTCCGACTGTTTGAGCTGCTCCTGGACCAGCTCCAGCGCCCGATCGAGCTGATCGGTGCCCTCGGCCAGCAGGGAGGCCAGCATGCGCTTGGCGGCGTTGTTCCCGGGCTGGAAGGACAGCAGCGTGTCCAGCTCGTTGGCGGCCTCGGCCGGCTGGCCCTGGAGCTGGTACATGCGCGCCAGGCGCAGGCGGGCCTGGGGGCTGCCCGGGTCGATCTCCACGGCGCGCTGGAAGCTCTTGAGCGCGCCCGCCTCGTCCTTCTGCTTGAGCATGATCTCGCCCAGCGCCAGGTGCGCCTCGAGGAAGGTCGGCTTGAGGGTGATGGCGTTCTCCACCGACACCTGGGCCTTCTCCAGCTCGCCCAGCGCGAGCTGCACCATGCCGACGCCCACGTGGGCCCGCAGGTTGCCCTCGTCGGCCTTCAGCACCGCCTGGAACTCGCGCTGGGCCTCCTCCGGCTTGTTCAGCTTGAGGTACACCTCGCCGAGATCCACGCGGCAGCCGGCGTCGTCGGCCTGGATGCCGAGCGCGACCTCCAGCTCCTTGGAGGCCAGCTCGAACTTGTTGGCCCGCATCAGGTGGCGTCCGAGGCTGGCGTGCACCTTGAAGTTGTCGGGGGCCATGCCGGCGGCCTCCTGCAGCTTCCGCAGGGCCTGATCGTCCTTGCCCTGGCGGCCGAGCACGTCGGACTGCAGGACGACGATCTCGACGTCGTCGGGCACCACCTGGCGCAGCCGCCGCAGCATGCGCTCGGCGTCCTCGAACTGCTCCTGCTGGATGTTGATGGCGGCCACCTTCTTGAGCAGCTCGGGGTTGTCCCCGTCCACCGCCAGGGCCTTGCGGAAGTGGACCAGCGCCTGGTCGGGCTTGTTCAGCTCGAGGTACAGCTCGCCCAGGGTGACCACCGGCTCGATCTGCTCGGGCTGCATCTCCACGGCCCGCGACAGCGTCATGATGGCCTGCCCGGTCTCGCCGCTCTTGGCCAGCGCCAGCCCCTGCTGCATGACGTACTTGGCCTGGCGCGGGTCCAGGCGGGTCGCCTGCCCGAACAGGCCGGCGGCCGTGGCCGCGTCGTCCCGCTTCATGGCGGCCATGCCCTGGGCGAACAGGTCGGCGGCCTTCTCCTGGTTGGACTTCTCGGGCGTGAACAAGCTGCAGCCCGACAGCAACCACACCGAACACGCAGCCACCACGCAACGCTTCATCATCGCTTGCCTCCGGCTCCGGCTTGTCCCCCGCGGCCTGCCCGCGCTAGGCTCGAGCGGGCGGAGGAGGACACGTGTCGCAGGTGATCGGTTTTTCTAGCACCTCCCATCGGACGGGTCAACCTCGGCCGATGGCCTCGAGGCCGAACAGGTTGACCCGTCAACCTCGGCCGATGGCCTTCGGGGGACGGGCGCGGGCCGCCCTCCTGCTCGCGCTGCTCACCGCGGGGGCGGGCTGCCTCCGCCTACCCGGGCCCTTCGATCCGGATCCGCGCCTGCCCGAGGGCTTCCGCTCCCCGGCCCTGGCCTTCCAGAGCTGGCAGCAGGCCGTCCAGCGCGGCGACCGGGAGGCGCTGGTCGGGTGCTACTGGCCGGGCCTGGCCCGGGAGGAGCGGGAGGCCTACGCCGCGCGGGATCTCGGCCCCGAGGCCCGCGCGCTGCTCGCGGGCGCCCGCTGGCTCGGCCACCAGCCGACCAGCCGGGTCGAGGTCACCTTCCGGTTCCAGACCGCCGCCGGCGAGGAGCTGCGCGGGGTCATGGTGCGCACGCACGAGGGCTGGCGCCTGCAACACTGGTGAGCTCTCCTGACGCGCCGCGCCGAAGGCCCGCCGGGTGGCGGCCACTTGACCGATGCCCGTCCGATTCCAACGCAACCACCCGGGAACAAAGAGACAATGGCTGGTCCACCTTACGGATTGTGAGGGCTCTCAGCCCGGGCCTAGCCTGGAGGCGTGAGGGGGACCCCCCTCCGCGACGCGAGGAGCGGCCATGAACGATCCGAGAGTCGGGCAGGACAGGCTTCCGAGGACGGGCTCGACGGCCGGCCAGGTCGAGGTGGAGACGGCCATCGTGCTCCCCATGGTGGTGTTCCTGCTGCTCGGCCTGCTGCAGATGGGGCTGCTGCAGCAGGCCCGCCTGTTCGCCGAGTACGCGGCCTACAAGGCCGTGCGCACCGGGACGCTGTACAACCTCGAGATGGGCGACATGGAGCGCGCCGCGGTGGCCGCCGCGCTGCCGGTCCTGAGCTACGGCAAGAGCGGCGGCGAGGTGCTGTCCATCACCAGCACGCCCAGCAAGTGGGTCAAGAAGTACGCCTACCTGATGTCCAACATGATGTTCGACGCGCTGGGCATGAAGTACGCCGAGGTCGTCCTGTGCGGCCCGCTGCGCAATGACGTGCCGGGCACCTACTCGGCCGAGGGGGACGGCAACGTCGTGCCCTTCGACAACCCGGAGGTGGCCGGGGGGACGGGCAAGGGCACCCACATCCGCCTCGAGCTGACGCTGAACTACCGCCTGGTGATCCCCTTCGCCGACTACGTCATCCACCGCATGTGGCTGAACAAGGACATCACCGACGTGCTGCGCGTCGATCAGAACCGCAGCGGCATGCCGAAGTTCGACAAGTACTCGATGGCCGCGGACATGTTCGGCGTCTACATCGTGCCCATCCGCGCGCACTACTCGGCGAAGCTCATGTCCGACGCCAAGATCGACAAGTTCCCGCAGTCGAACGACTGCGTGGTCCATTGAGGGAGGAGGACCCCATGCTGGCGCTCAAGCTTCGCAGCCTGGCCCGCGCGCGGCGCGGTCAGACCATGGTGCTCGGGGTCCTGGGCATCCTCATGGTGGCCGTCACCATGATCATGACCCTCAACGTCGGCCAGGCGCTGCACGAGAAGATCCGCGTGCAGCAGCTCGCCGACGCCGCCGCCTTCACCAACGCCAACCAGATGGCGCGCGCCTTCAACTTCTTCGCGTACACCAACCGGGCCAACGTCGGCGCCCTGGTGGCGGCCTCCTCGGTGCACGCCTACATGGCCATGGCCACGGCCGTGCCCGAGCTGTTCTTCGCCGGCCGGATGAACTTCCTGATCCTGGCCGGCATCGAGTTCGTGGCCTGCCTGACCTGCTGCTGGCCCTACTGCTTCTCCATGTGCAAGCACTGCATCCACGCCATCAAGAACCTGCGCTCGGCCATGAAGCACGGCAAGCAGGGCCGCGCGGTCCAGGACGACGTCAAGGACCTCGACGGCGACTTCGTCGACGTCATCACCTGGCTGGACCGCCACATGCTCTACATCGCCGGCTCCCAGACCATCACCTACGCCAAGGTGTCCATGCAGCTGATGCAGGACAAGCTCATCAAGGATCTGAAGGGGGCCGAGCGCGACGGCGGCCAGTTCGCGCCCAAGGCCACCAACAACCTGGGCCAGATCAAGCTGGTCAACGCCTACAAGTTCGCCAGCGCCGTCTACCTGCCGACGCAGGGCGAGGATCAGCGCCGCTTCCTGGGGGCCGAGATCGCCAACGCCAGCCGCTGGAGCCGGATGGTCTCCGACCGCAACCTGTTCCGGCCGTTCATCTTCTTCGTGCACCCCGAGCAGCTCCTGTCCCAGCTCCTGGACGAGTGCCCCCAGCCCTCGGACGGCATGACCTTCCCGCTGAGCTACAAGGGCGAGAGCCGGGTGATCGCCAGCCCGAACAGCACCAAGTCGCAGATCAAGAAGAACCAGCACGGCCCGACCGACGCCCAGGGCGTGGGCGCGGCCGAGGAGGGCCTGGTCGGCTCGACCGCCATCTCCATGTGCATCTTCTCCGCCTTCATGCTGTTCCCCATCAGCGATGTCGAGCTGGGGTCGGGCGACGACAAGGCCACGCACAAGCCGAAGAAGTCCTGCGACGACCAGGACGCCCACAAGAACATGAGCTGCCTCAACTCCAGCGTGCCGGCCTGCTTCACCATCTACAAGGGCGAGGAGGACGGCGATCAGGGCCAGCCCCACGCCTACTCGCTGGTGGGCCAGGATCTGCGCCTGCTCAACAACACCGACGAGCAGGGCCCCTGGAAGATCACCGACAGCGGCAAGGTCAGCGTCGACCTGGGCGGCGACGCGGGCGTGATGACGGTCCACCTGGCCGACAGCCCGGGCGAGGAGCTCGGCGGCCAGGAGATCAAGACCGGCGTGAACATGAATTCCCCCTACACGGGCGCCAAGGCCACCGTGGATCGCGACGGCGGCCTGGCCATGTCCAAGGCCATCGCCTACTACCACTTCCCGCCCGACTGGAAGGAAGAGCCCAACCTGTTCGCCCCGCACTGGAAGGCCAAGCTGCAGCCCATGCGCATCGCGGAGGCCGTCATCGTCCTGGGGGCCGGTGGCAAGACCACCTACCTGCCCATGGCCATCATCGGCCCGCGCCCGTGAGCGAGGAGGATGCCATGAGACACGCCATCGCCCTGAGGAAGGCGCTCCGCTCCAGCCGCGGCGCGGCCGTGGTGGAGCTGGCCGTGCTGATGATGGTGTTCGTGCCGCTGACCCTGCTGCCGCTCTACTTCCAGGACGCGCTGCGCTACCGCCTGGACGCCCAGGAGGCGATCACCCAGACCACCTGGGACTTCGCCTACCAGAACTACGAGCACCAGACCGCCCAGGACGTCGTCAAGAAGGTGACGGAGGACTTCAACCAGAAAATCAACGAGAGCCTGTGGTCCGGCGACGATCCGCCCATGCGCAGCAAGTCCGGGCCGTGGGCCGAGTTCGACTGGGAGAAGAAGATCGACTGCGCGGTGGACAAGGACTTCGGCGACAAGGGCTACATGCTGCTCTCGAAGGAGTACCACAAGAAGTACACCAAGGGCGGGCTGGTGACCTGCTCGGGCCAGATCTCGGTCACCAACACCTTCCTGCCCTCGACCTTCCTCCAGGAGTTCTCCCACGACGACGTCGACTTCTTCAAGCCCCGCAAGGACAAGCTGACCTACCCCGTGTACGCGGCCGGGTTGATGGTGGACTCCTGGTCGGTCAACGGCTGCAACGACACCGGCAGCCAGTGCCCGCGCGACACGGGCGACACCGAGCAGTTCAACATCACCGAGGGGCTCGAGACCGGCGGCAACGGCGGGGACGCCTTCTACGAGCGCACCGAGCTGATGTGGAAGAAGCCCTTCACCTACTACATCTTCTACGCCATGTACCTCAAGTTCATCGGCCAGGCGGTCAGCGACGAGATCGCCAGCCCCCTGGTGCTGGTGGCGGCCTTCATCAAGAAGGGCATCCTGGGCCTGGACAACCCGCTCACCCTCAAGATGGGCGTCAACCACGACAACGGGGACAAGTTCGTCATCGACGTGGACGCGGCCTACGGCCCGAGCGACTTCTACTCCCTGCCCTACGAGGACGGCGACGAGGACATGCCCAAGAAGATGCTCGACAACCGCAAGAGCACCTACATGGGCTGCGGGGTCAAGCCCAACTGCTGAGGGGTGCCATGGCCGGAGCCGTCCACAGCCAGAGGAGCGCGCGCCGGATCGCCCGGGGCTGGGCGCTGGCCCTGGCGCTGTCCCTGGCCGCGCCGCTGGCCAGCGCGGACGTGCTCGGCCTGCCGGCCTACCCGCAGCTCTCGACCCCCATCCCGGCCGATCTGCGGACCAACGGCGTGCCGCAGCGCACGCTGATCGCCTTCACCGACGATCCGATCCGCACCGTGCTGCGCTTCTACCGCGAGGCGCTGGCCACCCGGGGCGTGAGCGTCCTCGAGCACGCCTACAGCCTGAACTCCGCCTACATCGGCTACCTCGACCGGGCCAGCGCGCAAACCCACCTGGTCAGCGCCATGGGCCAGCCCGACGGCCGGACCATGCTGGTCTTCTCCAGCATGGATCCCAGGCCGCTGGTGGGCCTGCCGACCGCGCTGCCGGACGACCTGCCCGCCCTGCCCCGGGCGACCGAGGTGACCAGCACCGACGGCACCTACGGCGGCACGCGTCACCGCACGCTGCACTACGTGGTCCCGGGCATGACGCCGGACGGAGCGCGGCGCGCGCTGGCCGCGCAGGCCAAGGCCGACGGCTGGAGGCTGCAGGGGGAGCAGGAGGCCCTGCCCGGGCAGGATTTCAGCTTGAGCCGGGGCTCGGCCACGTGCATGATCCAGGTGCAGGCCGGGGCCGACGCCGAGACGGGCGGCCCGGCGGCCTCGGTGACCATGGTGGTGCTGGAGACGGGGGTCACGTCCCCCGCGGAGGAGAAGAAGCCATGACGATCCGCTGGAAGGACCTGCTCGGCCTCGCCCTGGCGGGCGGGATGCTGCTCACCCCGCTCGCGGTCCGCGCCGAGACCTACGCCGAGTGCGCCAAGGGCTGCAAGGAAGACCAGGCCATGTGCCACAAGGTGTGCGAGGACAAGGTGAAGAACCCGATGGGCAAGCAGAAGTGCAAGGAGTCCTGCGACCAGGTCATGCTCGACGAGTGCCTGGACGACTGCAAGGAGCAGCACCGGCGCTAGACCCCTGGCGGAAGGAGGGCACGGCCATGACCCAGACGAAGAAGACCCTGCGGCGGGCGCTCAAGGCGCGGCGCGGCCAGGCCATGATGTCGTACGCGCTCATCACCATGATCCTCCTGGGCGGGCTGGTGGGCTCCACCGCGCTCATCGTGCCGCAGGTATTCAAGGCGCTCGACAGCTACTCGGCCAACATCTACTTCTGCATCAACGCGCCCATCCCCTGACCCTCCGGCCGGGCCTCAGGCCTGCTCGTCCCGCGGCGGGCGCGGCCCGGGGCGCAGCCCGCACTTCTCCATCCGCTGCGTGAGCGTGCTGCGGGCGATGCCCAGGCTGCGGGCGGCCTCCTTCTGGTTGCCGTCGGCGGCCTCGAGCGCCTGGCGCAGGGCCTCGGTCTCGATCTCGCGCCACGTCCGGGCCGGGCTGTAGGTGCGGCCCTCGGCCACCCGATCGGCCAGGCTGGGCGCCAGGAAGGTGAGGTGCTCGGGGCCGATCTCGTCGTCCGGGCTGAGGATGGCCGCGCGGGTCACCGTGTGCTTCAGCTCCCGCACGTTGCCCGGGAAGCGGTAGCCCTTCAGGCGCGCCAGGGCGGCCGGGCTCAGGCGGCGCGGGCGGGTGTGCCGGGTGGCGGCCGCCAGGAAGTGCGCCGCGAGCAGCGGGACGTCCGCCGGCCGCGCGCGCAGTGGAGGGATGGCCACCTCGATCACCTGCACGCGGAAGAACAGGTCCTCGCGGAACGCGCCGGCCCGCACGCGCTCGAGCAGCGAGCGGTGCGTGGCGGCCACCACGCGGGTGTCCACCCGGCGCGGCGCGCTGGAGCCCACCGGCCGGATCTCGCCGTTCTCCAGGACGCGCAGCAGCTTGGCCTGGAGATCGAGCGCCAGCTCGCCGATCTCGTCGAGGAACAGGGTGCCGCCGTTGGCCTCCTCGAACAGCCCGCGCCGCCGGGCCTGGGCGCCGGTGAAGGCGCCCCGCTCGTGGCCGAAGAGCTCCGATTCGAGCAGCTCCCGGGTGATGGCCGAGCAGTTGACCGGCACCAGGGGCCCGGCCGCGCGCCGGCTGAGCCGGTGGATGGCCCGGGCCACCAGCTCCTTGCCCGAGCCGCTCTCGCCCGTGACGAGCACCGTCTCGTCCGTGGGCGCCGCCCGCCGCACCAGCTCGAAGACCGGCTGCATGGCCGGATCCGCGCTGAGCAGGCCGAGGAAGTCCTCGGGGGCCGCGGCCGGGCGGGCCGGCTCCGCGCGCAGGCTGAGCTCCCCCAGACGCAACAGCGCGCCGGCGTCCAGGCGGGCCTCGCCCACCCGCACGCCGTTGACCCAGGTGCCGTTCGTGCTGCCGAGATCCTGGACGTGCCAGGCGCCGCCCACGCGCGCCAGCCGGCAGTGGAAGGCCGACACGTAGGGCAGCGGCGCGCACAGGTCGTTGGCCGGATCGGCGCCCAGGCTCAGGCCCGCGCCCGAGAGCTCCAGGCGCAGCGGCTGCCCCTGGAGCTCGCCCACCAGCACCAGCTCCCCCTCCTCGCCCTGGGCGCCTGGCTGGGCGTCCGTGCCGCGGCCCGACAGGGTGGCGCCGGGCGGGGACTCCTCCGCGCGCAGGCGCACCAGCACCGCGAGGGAGCCGCAGCCGATGCGCGCGCCGGGCTTGAGCTCGGCCTCGGGCACCAGGGCCCCGTCCAGGCGGGTGCCCTTGCCGCTGCGATCGATCAGCCGCCAGCCGTGCGGGCTGGAGACGAGCTCGCATTGCACCCGGGACACGGTCGGCTCGGGCAGGGCCAGATCGTTCGTGGTGGCCCGCCCCAGGCGGAACCGCTCCCGCTCCAGGGGGACGGCCACCAGCTCCTGCTCTCCGCGGATGACGACCAGCTCCAGCATGCGCGCCCTCCCGCGCTCAGAACCGCAGCTCGATCTCCGGCGCCTCGGGCGTGCGGGGGCCCGCCTGGCAGTAGGGGTGGGCCGTGGTGACGCCGATGAGGCGCGTCTTGCAGGTCGGGTCCACGTCCAGCTCGATGCGATCGGGGTGCTTGCGGCGGAAGGCGGGCGGCTCGCCGGCGTGCCCGCCGTGCTCCTTCTCGTGCTGCTCGAGCTCGTCCTTGAACTTGGCGTACAGCTCGTCCGACAGCCCGTCCCGGAAGACCTCCTTGGGGACCTCGTCGTGGGCGGTCGGCTCGTAGAACAGCGCCCGGCCCCGGCCCTCGCCGCAGTCGAGCTCCACCAGCCAGTCGCGCGCCTGCAGGCTGGGCTTGAGCTTCACCGTGATGTGCTGGAACCAGATCGGGTTGACCAGGCGCAGCTTGTAGGTGCAGTTGCGCTCCATGCGCGGGCGGGCCTTGCCCCGGGCCAGGTGGGCCTCGGCCCCGGGGCTGGAGCGCTCCAGATCCACCCGCATGAGCTGCAGCTCCGCACCGCCGGCGGGGAACCCGCCCGGGAAGGCGAAGCGCAGCGAGGTCACGGGCTCGGCCCGCAGGAGCCACAGCGGGGTGTTGGCCGCGCCCTGCGCGCTCCACACGCGGTGGGGGCCGAACCAGCCCTCGACCTCGAGGCGGGCGCCGGCCGGCGCGCCAGGCGCCTGCAGCAGGGCGGCCGCCACCTGGCTCGCGCCCTGCCCCTGGGTACAGTCCGGCTCCAGCAGGCCGACGCCGCGGCAGCTCGCCAGCAGGCGCAGCTCGGGCACCTCGCCCGGACAGCCCGTGGGGGCCCAGCGGCTGTCCGCCTCCCCGTCCAGCGCGTCCCAGGGGCGCCCCGCGCAGGCGCTCTGGGCCCCGTCGCGCAGCCAGAAGAAGACCGCCCAGCGCTCGTCCGGGGCGGGCAGGCTCCCGACGCGCTCCAGCAGCCGGTCCATGCGCTCCCAGTCCCCGCCCTGGCTGTCCTCCAGGGCCCGCGCCTCGGGCTCGCTGGCCACGTAGAACGCGCCCGGCTCCAGGCGCACCCTGCGGCTCACGCGCGCGGGCTTGCCGGCCCACAGGCCGGTGGTCCACAGGTCCTCCGCCTGCAGCAGCCGCCACACGCCGTAGCGCTCCTCGGCCCCGTGCGGCTGCCACCAGCTCAGCTCCAGGCCGAGCGTCTGGCCGGCCGCCAGCTCGACCTCGAAGGCGAGCCAGGCGCGCGGCCGGGCGGGGTCCTGGCCGACCCACGGGGTGACCCTGGGCGCCGGGCGGGCCGCGTCCTCCCCCAGGAAGCGCACGGCCAGATCCTGCGCGCCGAGGCCCGCGGCCACCGGGCGCGGCACGCCCAGCAGCACCACGCCCGCCGGGCCCGCGTTGCGCAGGCGGACCTGCTCGACGTAGAGCCCGCGCTCCGGCTGCAGCGCGAGCTCCAGGCTGTCCTCGAGGAGCTCGAGGGCGGGCTTGGAGGCCGGCGCCACGGCGCGGCCGACCCGCTCGAGCGGCGCCAGCCCGGCCCAGGCGGTGGCCGGGACCAGCAGCGCGAGGACGGCCAGCAGGCATCCACGACGAGGCATGCGCTCCTCCTTGGGCTCGCGGGGGCGGGGCCATTGAACCCCAGGGAGCGGAGGGCTGTCAACGCCGGTCGCGGCGGGGGTCACGGCCCGGGGATGGGGTACTCGACGTCGAACTTCTTCTTCTGGCAGATCTTGTCGTCGCACAGCACGAAGTCGAAGCTCAGCTTGAGCGGGTGCTTGCCCGGGGAGGTCACCTGGTAGCCGACCTCGAAGCGGGCGCGCTCCTTGGTCTTGACCAGCAGGTCGTCCTTCTTCAGCAGCGTCTTGGCCACGCTCAGGCCGGCCGGCGGCGCCAGGCCCACCTTGAGGGGCGCCTCGAGGGTGATCTTCCACTTGCCGCGCGGCACCAGGGTGAGCGCCAGCTTGCCCTCGCCCCTGGCCGCGCCGGCCAGGAGCTCGGCGGTCCACACGAAGTTGTCGCCGTCCTTCAGCACCTGGCCCTCGGCCCGGGCCGGGCCGGCCCACGCCGTCAACGCGCCCAGCGCCACGACTCCAAGCCACGTCCGCATGCCGCCTCCGTTGCTCCCCCCGTGGGACGGGGCCCCCGGTGGGGACATTCAGTCAGTACGGAGCGTCCTCGCCCAGGAAGGGGTTGGTGCGCTTCTCCACCCCCACGCTGGTCCTGGGGCCGTGGCCCGGGAAGAGCTGGGTGTCGTCCGGGTGACAGAAGATCTTCTCGAACACGCTCTGCCGCAGGGCCTCGAGGGAGCCACCCGGCAGATCGGTGCGGCCGATCGAGCCGGCGAACACCAGATCGCCCACCAGGATCTTCTTGGCCCCGGCGATCACCAGCGAGATGCTGCCCGGCGAGTGGCCCGGGGTGTGGCGCACCTCGAGCCGGACCTGCCCGAGCTCGACCACGTCCCCCTCGGCCAGGGTGCGATCGGCGGCCGGCGAGTCGCTGGCCGCGAGCCCGAACATGCGCGCCTGGGCCTTGAGCTGCAGCAGCCAGCCGGCCTCCTCGGGGTGGATGAGCAGCTCGGCGCCGGTGGCCCGCTTCAGCTCGGCGTTGCCGCCCACGTGATCGAAGTGCGCGTGGGTGTTGATGATGTACTTGCAGGTGAGCCCGTGCCGGTCGAGCGCGGAGCGGATGGCGCCCACGTGCCCGCCCGGATCCACCACCGCCGTCTCCTTGGTCTCGGAGTCGCCCACGATGTAGCAGTTGGTGGCCAGCGGCCCGGTCTCCAGGGAGTCGAACACCAGCATGCGCACCTCCGGCCCAACACAGTAGCCACGATGTCACCGCTTGTCCACCGATGATCCCGGTGTGCAATTGACGCCTCGGGACACGATTGACTACACTGGAATCGTCCCTGTCCTCTCGCAGCGGGAAATCGGTTCGCAACCCTTCCGGGAGGTCGGGCCATGGCTGTCAAGCCTGGGCTCTGGCGCACGGCAGCGCTCTACGCGCTAGGTGCTCTTTCTGGCCTCTGCGTAACCGCTTGTGAATGTGGTCCCTACGAACACCTGGTCAGGTACTTGCATGTCGAGAACAGTGGTAGCCGCGTCCAGGGGCAATCCCATTACCCAGAGTTGCTGGACGATCCTGGCAGCAGGTCCATTGACAGCAATGGCCCTGGCTGGGAGGACTACCATCGGTTTTTTAGCGGACCTTCCGAATTCGCAGGAGAGGTGTACCTGGGAATGGGCGCCGATCTGGTTCCTCCCTGGTGCGAGGATTCCATCGGATCGGCTGATGATTTCTGTGCCAGTGTTTTCATGGACCGTCTTTTCGTGGGCCCAAAACGCGAGGGAGAGATCTACAACGTCTTGCATATGGACGCCGACCTGTACGTTCCCGGTGAGCCCGCAATCTACGTGAGATGGGAAGAAGCGCCCACCTATAGGGACTTCTGCGATTTTCCTGAGTACCATTCCACCGTGGCGAGCGGCACCGCGACCGTGGCTTCCGAAGACCCTTTCACCATGACCTTCGCCGTGGAGTTCCAGGACGACGAGGACCAATTCCGCCTCGTGACAACAACCCTCACTTTCACCGGCTACAATGAGGAGTGCCGCGCCGACAATTGAGGGTAGACACCGCCTTCCGCTTCAGCAAACGAAATGGCCAATCGGTACACAGGTTGACCGCCCGCGGGGGCGGTGGTACCCAAGGACCCATGGCCAGCCCGCGCAACCCCTACCCCACCGTGGACGTGATCATCGAGCCCGAGGGCGCGCCTGGGCAGGTGGTGCTCGTCCGCCGCAAGAACCCGCCCGAGGGCTGGGCGCTGCCGGGCGGCTTCGTGGAGTACGGCGAGAGCCTGGAGGCGGCGGCCGTGCGCGAGGCGCGCGAGGAGACCGGCCTGGAGGTCGAGCTCACCGAGCAGCTCCACGCCTACGGCGATCCGGCCCGCGATCCGCGCCACCACACCGTGAGCGTGGTCTACCTGGGCCGGGCGCGGGGCGAGCCGCGGGGCGCGGACGACGCGGCCGAGGCGCGCGCCTTCCCGCTGGAGTCCCTGCCCTCGCCGCTGGCCTTCGATCACGCCCGCATCCTGGCCGACTACCTGGCCCGCCGGCGAGGGGGCCCCCGCGGCCGCTTCACCCTGCCCGGCCGGCCCCGAGGGGAGGGAGAGCCATGACCGGCACGCCGCGCGAGGACGAGCTGACCCCGGAGGAGCGCGCGCTGCTCTTGCGCACCGCCCGCCAGGCCATCTCCGACCAGCTGCAGGGCTGCCGGGTGACGCCGGCCGAGCCGACGGGCGCGCGGCTGGCGGCCCTGGCCGGGGCCTTCGTCAGCCTGCACGCCGCCGGCGATCTGCGCGGCTGCATCGGCACCTTCGTCGGCCGGCGGCCGCTGGTGCAGACGGTGCAGGAGATGGCCGTCTCCGCCGCCTTCCGCGATCCGCGCTTCCCCCCGCTCGCGGCCGACGAGCTGGCCGGGCTCGAGCTGGAGATCTCGGTGCTGAGCCCGCTGCGGCAGATCTCCGACGTGAGCGAGATCGAGGTGGGCCGGCACGGGCTGTACATCACCCGCGGCCTGCGGGCGGGCGTGCTGCTGCCCCAGGTGGCCACCGAGTTCGGCTGGGACCGGGAGGAGTTCCTGGCCCACACCTGCATGAAGGCCGGCCTGCCGCCCGAGGCCTGGCGCGAGGGCGGCACGCGCATCGAGCTGTTCGAGGCCCAGGTGTTCGGCGAGCGGCAGGAGCAGGAGTAGCCCTCAGGGCTGGGCGCCCGAGCTGCTGCCCTCGCGCCCGCCGCCCTGCCGCAGCCGCCGGTCGCGCTCGGCGAAGGCGCGCGGCTTCAGCCCGTCGGGCAGCATGCGGAAGACGAGCGGCAGCAGCACCGCGCCGCCCGGCAGCGAGAAGATGGCCAGCGCGGGGATGCTGCGCACCACGTCCAGCAGCCGCGCGCGCACCCGCCGCCAGTCCTCGGGCGGCAGGCGCTCGCCCGAGGCCGCGCGCATCAGCAGCTCGGCCAGGTCCCCGGTGCGCCGGATCTCCTGCACGATCAGCCCGGCGTTCTCGCCGAGGGCGCGCTGCAACCGCCCGAGCATGCGCCCGCGGTGGGAGCGCACCGCGCCGGCCACGGTGAACACGTCCAGCAGCTCGCGGTGAGACTCGTAGAAGGCCACCACCTCGGCCTCCCGCCGCACCAGCTCCTCGCCCCCCAGCCCCAGCCAGCCGGCCAGCCTGGCCAGGTAGTCCCGCTCGCGCTGGCTGAACTCCCCGTCCAGGATGGCGGCCAGGACGAGCTGCTCGAGGACGAAGTCGCGGGCCCGGTCGTCGCGCGCGGCCGCGGCGATCTCCAGCGGGCGGATGGGCCGCTCCAGCAGCCGGTCGAGCTCGCGCCGCGTGCGCCGGGGCAGGCGCGCGGCCAGGAGCTGCTCGCGCACCACCAGGCGCGACTCGTGCTCCACCGGCCGGTCGGCCAGCGCCAGGCCCACCTGGGCGAGCAGCAGCAGCTCGCGCTCCTGGACGTGGAAGTCCAGCACGCGCCGGGCGGCCGGGCGATCCACCCGCCCGCGCTCGAAGTACATCACCGCCAGACGGCCGAGCGTCTTGGCGTCCACGTAGGCCAGGCTGTTCTGGATGGGCAACCCGAGCAGCGGGTTGCCGGCCAGGTAGGCCCGCCCGACCAGCGCCCGGCCCAGCCGCCGCAGGCGGCGCCTGAGCACGCCCGGCAGCGGGCCATCCTCGGGGATGGTGCGGTGGGCCAGGTGGATGCGCTCGGCCAGGCAGAAGCGCCCGCACAGCAGCGCCAGGCACACGCCCAGCTCGAGCGTGCGCACGTTCCCCAGGCTGCAGTGGCCGATCGCGCAGCCGACCTCCATGGCCAGCTCGGCCTGCACCTTGAGCAGCGCCTGGAACACCGCCCGGCGCAGCGCCGCCCCCTGCCCCTCGCCCGCCACGGCCCGGAGCGCGGAGGCGTCGCCGAGCGGCGTGCCGTACACCAGCCCGGTCTCGCGCAGGCGCTGCTCCACGAACCGGCGGATCAGCTCGCCGCCCGAGAGCTCGGGGCGAGCCGCGCGGAAGGCGTCCAGGCGCGCGCCCGCGGCGGCCCCGTCGAAACGGGCCGAGCAGGCGCCGAGCAGATCCAGCAGCCAGTCACGCGGGAGGTTCTGCAAGCGGCGTCTCCAGAATACCAGCGGGCAGACTAAGCCCCGTGCGCCGGGCGGTCAAGCCGCCGCGCCCGGGGAATAGCCTTGCGGCGTGAGCCGGTTGCAGCGCCAGGTCGAACGCTTGGCCCAGCTCCGCTGGACCGGCGATTGTTCGCCCGGGGAGGCGGGCTCCAATCGCTTGACAGCCGCTCGCCTTTTGGACCAACTTGGGTCCGCCGCCCTCAGGCGGCGAGGAGGTCGCATGCAGCTCTTCTCTTCCGGTCCCAGGCTGCTCGGGCTCTGCCTGGCCCTCCTGGCCGGGCCCGGCCTGCTGGCCGGCTGCAGCCCCAAGCGCATCCCCGGCCTGGGCATCAGCGTGGACGACACGCCGGACAACCGGGCCATCGTCCAGGTGCTCAAGGACTACGCCGAGGCCTTCGAGGCCAAGGATCTGGAGCGCCTGGTGGGGCTCGCCTCCGAGAGCTACTTCGAGACCGCCGGGACGCCCGATCCCGTGGACGACTACAACCGGGACGGGCTGCGCGCCAAGATGACCGAGTACTTCAAGACCATCGACAAGCCCACGGTGAGCCTCACCCTCAAGAGCCTCAAGGTCGAGGAGCAGCGCGCCACGGTCGACTACCAGTACGTCTGCCGGTACCTCATGAAGCTGCCCAGCGGCGAGCGCTGGCAGGTCACCGACGAGCTGGCCCGCATGGAGCTCGAGAAGGTCGGCCAGGACTGGAAGATCACCCGCGGCATGTGAGCCGCCCGCCGAGCGATTGGAGCCCGCCTCCCCGGGCGAACAATCGCCTGTCCTTGGCGCGCCTGCGGCGCCCGAGGACCTACCGGGCCGCCCCGCCGGGCCCGTCCTCCTCCAGCTCCAGCGCGAGCAGCGAGTGCGGATCGAAGGTCACGCCCTCGAGCTTCACCGACAGGTGCAGGTGCGGGCCCGTCGAGCGCCCGCTCGAGCCCACCTTCCCCAGGATCTGGCCGCGCTCCACGCGCGCGCCCGCCTCGACCAGCAGCTCCGACAGGTGGAAGTACATGGAGAAGAGCCGCAGGCCGTGGTCGACCACCAGCGTGCCGCCGCTGTAGTAGCGGTCGGGGGCGGCCATCACCACCGTGCCCGCGCCGATGGCGGCCACCGGGTCGCCCAGGCGCCCGTCGATGTCCACCCCGTAGTGGCGGGAGGCCAGCCTGCCGTTGAACAGCCGCCGGGTCCCGAAGCCGGACCCCAGCACGTCCTTGCGCGGCCACAGGAAGCCCCCCCGCCACAGGCGCGGGCCCGGCGGCGCGGCCCACAGGCGCGCCATCTCGGCGGCCTCGCGCCGGATGCGCTTGCGCTCGCGGGCCGGCGGGCTGACGTACTTCGGGTTCACCCGGATGGTCTGGCGCTCGAACTTCCCGGCGCCCACCTGGACCGGGGCCGAGAGCCGCGTCCAGCCCTCTCCGGCCGGGCGGACGCGGACCTTCAGCCCGGCCGGACCGGGCCTGCGGCCCAGCGGCACCGCGGCCAGCGCCCGCACCCGCCCCCGCCCGTCCACGAAGAAGCGCAGGTCCCGCCCCAGGAAGGTGCCCTGCACCTCGTCCTCGGGCTCGGCCCCGCGCACCTCCACCACGAAGGCCGCGCCCTGGACGGGCTCGGACGGCGACACCGTGAGCCCCAGCCCGGCCGCGGCCGCCAGGAGCGCGCCCAGCCCGATCACCGCCCCTGCCCCCCGGCCAGCCAGGCCGCCACCGCGGCCGAGGTCGGCTCGATGCGCGTGGGTTTCCGCTCCACCGCGCGGATGGCGGAGGCCACGTCCTTCAGCCCGTTGCCGGTCACCAGGACCACCACGCGCTCGCCGCGCCCCAGGCGCCCCTCGGCCCGGAGCCGCAGCAGGCCGGCGAAGGCGGTCGCCCCGGCCGGCTCGGCGAACACCCCGGCCTCGCGGGCGAGCCGGCGCATGGCCCCCAGGATCTCCTCGTCCTCGACCGCCAGCATGGCGCCGCCGCTGTCGCGCACCGCGCGCAGCGCCTTCAGGTGATCGCGCGGGGCGCCCACGCAGATCGAGTCGGCCAGCGTCTGGGCCGGCCCGGGCGTGGCCGCGCGCTCGCCCCGCTCGAAGGCCGCGACCAGCGGGCTCGCGCCCCGGGCCTGCACGCCGAGCAGGCGCGGCCTCCGGCCGCACCAGCCCATGGCCTGCGCGTCCGAGAACCCCTTCCAGGTGCCGGACAGGATGCAGCCGTCGCCCACGCTGACCACCACCGCGTCGGGCGGCTCGAAGCCGAGCTGCTCGACGATCTCCAGGGCGGCGGTCTTCTTGCCCTCGCCCAGGTAGGGGTTGACCGCGGTGTTGCGGCAGTACCAGCCCTGCGCGACAGCCGTCTCCAGGCACAGGTCGAAGGCCTGGTCGTAGCTGCCGCGCACCATCAGCACCTCGGCCCCGAACATCAGCAGCTGGGCCACCTTGGCCTGGGGCGCGGTCTCGGGCACGAAGATGACCGCCCGCAGGCCCGCGCAGGCGGCGAACAGCGACAGCGAGGAGGCCGCGTTGCCGGTCGAGGCGGCGGTGATCACCTCGCGCCCGCCGAGCAGCGCGCGGGCGACCCCCACGCTGGAGGCCCGGTCCTTGAAGGAGGCCGAGGGGTTCAGCCCGTCGTCCTTGACCCACAGCCGCCCGAGGCCGAGCGCGCGCGCGAGCGCCGGCAGCTCGTACAGCGGGGTCATGCCCACCCGCGGGTGCAGGCACGCCGGCCGCTCCGCGACCGGGAGGATCTCGAGGTAGCGCCAGTGGGACGGCTCGCTCCGCCCGGCCAGGGTCGCCGGGGACAGCTCCCGGCCCACCCGGGCGCAGTCGAAGTGCACCGTGAGGGTGCCCAGCCAGGGTCCGCAGGCTGGGCAGGTCAGCTCCACCTCTCCGGAAGGAAAGCGCTTTCCGCAGCTATCGCAGGTCAGGAACTCCTCGCGGCCCATGGCGTGCCTCCCTTGCTGGTCGGCCCAGCATAACCCGCGCCTCCTGGGCGGGCAACTCCGCGCCCATCGTCGGGTTGTCCTATTGCCCTCGCGGTGGCTTCGGGTTAGTATTCCCGCACGAGAATCGAGGCCTTGAGCTTCCGCAAGGAGGATCCCATGCACATTCCGAGGACCACGCGGTTCGCCTGCCTGTCCCTGGCCCTGAGCCTGGTCGTCGCCCTCGGCGCCGGCTGCGGCGACACGGCCTCGCCGGACGGTGGCAGCGGCGACGGGTGCGCCGGGGCAGGCGTGCGCCTGCTCAGCGTGGTCGGCGACCCGACCCACACCATGTACCCGGGCGACCAGGCCGAGCTCAAGGTGGTGTTCCTGGAGAAGTGCCTGGGCGCGGTCCAGGGCGAGACCATCACCTTCGAGATCGTGGGCAACCCGGGCGACTCCAGCCTGGACCTCGGCACCCCGGTGACCGAGGCCAGCGGCCTGGCCAAGGTGACCCTCACGGCCGGGCAGCAGGTCGGCAGCTTCCAGGTCTGGGCCCACCACCCGGACGACTCCACGGGCGTGTACTTCTCCATCGTGCTCAAGCAGGTCGTGCGCCAGCTGGTGAACGTCAGCGAGCTCAACCGCGAGATCTACGTGGGCGAGAACCTCGATCTCATCGTCAAGGTCATCGACGCCGGCACGCAGCAGCCGGTGCGCGGCGTGGACGTGGCCTTCGCCATCGAGGCCACCAACGGCGACGCCAGCCTGTCCGCCGCCCAGGTGGCCAGCAACCTGTCGGGCCTGTGCACCACCACCTTCCGCGGCGGCAGCCAGGCGCTGCAGTACCGGGTGCGGGTGGAGGGCGCCTCGCTGCAGATCGGCACCGTCACCTTCACCGTGCTGGTCAAGCAGAAGACCACCTGCGTCACCCCGGCCGACTGCCCGGCCGGCATGGTGTGCGAGGGCGGCCAGTGCCAGCCGGGCGGCGACATCGACTGCGACACCACCGACGAGTGCCCCGCGGGCTACAGCTGCGTCAGCGGCTACTGCCGGCCCGACGGCGTGCTGCCCGAGTCCTGCGAGACCAGCGCGGACTGCCCGGCCGGCTACTTCTGCGAGAACCTGACCTGCTACCCGTGCGACGAGGGCAACACCCTGCCCGAGTGCACCAACACCGGCACGGGCTGCACCACGGACGCCGACTGCCCGCCGGGCTTCATCTGCCAGAACGGGATCTGCATCCCGGACAACCCCGAGGGTGTGACCCTCCCGGATCTGGGCGGCACCTGGTACACCAAGCACTACTTCGACATCCACAACTCCCTGCCGGGCTTCGCCCAGACCATCACGGACGTGATCTCCTTCCTCAACCAGGCGCTGAACTACTGCGAGATCACCGGCATCGACTTCGTGGACGACCTGCTGTGCGATCTCATCGACGAGTACGTGCCCGACTGGGTGGGCACCCTCATCAGCATCCTGGACAACCTGGGCAACATGCTCTCGGAGCTGCGGGCCGAGGGCGAGATGGAGCTGACCCACATCAACCCGCCCGAGCTCCTGTCGGGCAGCGAGCTGTGGGACAAGATCATCATCCGCTACCTGGACGCCTGCTGCGAGGGCCAGCCGGCCGGCTGCAACCCCTACAACCAGCCCGGCTTCCCGGACTGCGCCGCCATCGACATCTACCGCGACGACCTCGAGTTCGCCGATGTCGGCATCCAGGTGCTGCCCTTCACCGCCAAGATCAACGTGACCGAGGGGGTGATCAACACCTACACGCTGGCGGTCGATCCGCGCCAGGTGAAGATCGAGGTGAGCAAGTTCGTGGCCTTCCTGGTGGACCTCATGTGCCAGATCTTCCTGGGCTACGACAGCCTGGACGAGGCGCTCATCGACATCATCGACTGCTACGCCATCCAGGGCTTCGTGGACGACATCTGGCCGTTCGGCGGCTCGGCCCCGGACATCGTCCAGGCCTGCGAGAACTTCAAGCCGAGCGCGGGCGAGCTGCTGCGCGGGCTGCTCGACCAGATCGGCATCGGCTGGAAGTTCCTGAACTTCAGCGGCTGGGCCACCATCGGGGTGGAGGGAGACGATCCGCCCTACGGCACCACGCTCGGCACCCGCAACTACGAGAACGAGCCGCGCGACGGCTTCTGGTCCGGCAACTTCACCATCCTGGTCCAGGGCGACATCGCCGGCGGCTGGTTCGCCGAGCGCTGAGCCTCCGCCCGGACCTCCTCCCTCCCTGACCCGGACCTCGCCCCTTCCAGCAGGAATCCCCTTGCCCGAACCGAGGGGCCACGGGTTGATCCGCTTGACAGGTGGGCTGCGCGAGCGGGCCAAAAAATGGGCCAACACCCCGCGTCCAAAAGGGAAAAAACCGATTGACAGGCTCGCTGGCCCGCGCCTAGTATGTGGCGGTTTTCAGGAAAAAAAGGAATAGACGGAAGCGAGTTTCTGGATTCCGTTCCCAGTCCCAAGGTCCCCAACGTTCCGTAGGAACCCCCAAGGAGGAAGGAAGACATGAGGAAGTTGCTGAGCTGTACGATGCTGGCCGTGTTCGCCCTGACCCTCGGCGTGCTCGCGGGCGCGTGCGACGGCGGCGGCGGCGGGGATGACTGCCTCTCCCACGCGGAGTGCATCACCGCCCACGGCGCGAACTGGTTCTGCAACCCGCTGACCTTCACCTGCGAGTGCAACTCGGCAGCGGCCTGCGTCGGCAAGTGCGGCGGCTCGGACAACTGCGGCGGGACCTGCGCCAACACCTGCGTCGCCCCGCTGACCTGCAACGCGACCTCCTTCGTGTGCGAGAACACGACCTGCGTGCCGACCTGTGGCACGCGCGAGTGCGGCCCGGATCCCACCTGCGGCCAGAGCTGCGGCACCTGCGGCGCCGACGAGTGGTGCGACATGGACGGCGCGTGCCAGACCGGCGCCTGCGTGCCGGACTGCGGCAGCCGCGAGTGCGGCATGGATCCCCCGTGCGGCACCCTGAGCTGCGGCACCTGCACCGCGCCCGAGACCTGCAACGCCGCCACCGGCATGTGCGAGGGCGTCTGCACCCCGAACTGCGGCGCGCGCGAGTGCGGCGTGGACCCCCAGGGCTGCGGCACCTCCTGCGGCACCTGCACCGGGACCGACACCTGCAACGTCGCGACCGGCATGTGCGAGCCCGAGGTCTGCATCCCGAACTGCACCGGCCGTGAGTGCGGCCTGGACCCCGTGTGTGGCACCCAGAACTGCGGCACCTGCACCGCGCCCGAGTGGTGCGACCTGGATGGCGCCTGCCAGGACGGCCCTTGCGTGGAGGATTGCGGCAACCGCGAGTGCGGCATGGATCCCCCGTGCGGCACGCTGAGCTGCGGCACCTGCACCGGCACCGACGTGTGCAACGCCGTCGGCATGTGCGAACCCGTCTGCCAGCCGTCCTGCACCGGCCGCGTGTGCGGCCTGGATCCCGTGTGCGGCACCCAGAACTGCGGCACCTGCACCGGCACCGACGTGTGCAACGCCGCGGGCCAGTGCGAGCCGCAGGGCACCGGCCAGCAGGTCGGCGAGCCCTGTGACTTCGGCACGGTGAACGTGGGCGCCGGCGCGTGCATCACCGGGCTGACCTGCCTGGGCATGGAGCCCAACGCCACGAGCATGCCCTGCAGCGCGGACGGCGACTGCGCCCAGTTCATGGACGCCCTGTGGAACGCGGACTGCATCGCCGGCGGCTGCGGCGCCTCCTTCTGCGTGGACGAGTGCGTGGGCGGCGTCTGCGGCGCGGGCTTCGCGGCCCAGACCATCGAGGGCACCTGCTTCTGCATCCCCTCCAGCACGGTGGTCGGCGATCAGCAGGCCGGCGAGCCCTGCGACTTCGCCATCAACGAAGGCGACCCGATCGTCAACGAGGGCAGCGGCAACTGCGCCACCGGCCTGCAGTGCCTGGGTGTGGGCGCGGACCCCACGGGCTCCCCATGCGCCGCCGTGGGCGACTGCACCGGCCTGGACGCCCTGTGGAACCCGGACTGCGTCAGCGGCGGCTGCGGCGCCTCCTTCTGCTCGGCCGAGTGCGTGGCCGGCGCCTGCGACACGGGCTTCGCGCCCCAGACCATCGAGGGCGTGTGCCTCTGCATCCCGTCCAGCCAGCAGCCCGGCGACCAGCAGGTCGGCGAGCCCTGCGACTTCGCCCTCGCCGAGGGCGACCCGATCGTCAACGAGGGCAGCGGCGACTGCGCCGCGGGCCTGACCTGCCTGGGCATGTCCGCGGACCCCGACGGCGCCCCCTGCGCCGCCGTGGGCGAGTGCACCGGCCTGGACCCCCTGTGGAACCCGGACTGCGTCGGCGGCGGCTGCGGCGCGTCCTTCTGCTCGGACGAGTGCGTGGCCGGCGCCTGCGGCGCGGGCTACGTGCCCCAGACCGTCAACGGCACCTGCTTCTGCCTGCCCTCGAGCACGGGCCCCGGCGACGGCCAGGTCGGCGACATCTGCGACCAGCAGAACCCCTGCGCGGAGGGCCTGGACTGCATCGGCACCCAGACCAGCCTGTCGTTCTGCACCGAGCAGTGCGACTGCGAGGCCGGGACGGGCTGCACCGTGGCCAACTGGGAGTGCATGTGGTCCGACGGCGCGGCGACCCCCACCTGCTGGTGCGGCCTGCCCTGCCCGAGCCAGACCAACGCCGATTGCCCGAACACGACGCAGTGGAACTGCGAGGACATCGGCGAGGAAGGCTCCCCGTTCTGGGCCTGCTTCCCCATCGACGGCTAATCGCGTCCTGATCTGACCCTGGCCTCTGGAGCCCCCTCCCCCGCGGGAGGGGGCTTTTCTATGGACGGCCGGTTGACTTCCCCGCCCGCGCTGGGTAGGTTCCGCGCATGCCGGCGCGCGACACGGTCTACTGCTGCCTGGTCGAGGTGCGGCCACAGCCCGGCTGCGAGCTCGATCCGCGCCAGGTGGCCGGGGCCTTCGTGCGCTGCTACGCGCTCGCGGAGGACGAGGCCTCGGCGCAGCAGCAGATCCGCGCGGCGCTGGCCGCCAAGCGCTTCGAGGTGGTCGAGATCGGCTGGACCGCGGACACCTACCACCCGGCCTGGGAGCCGCCCGACCCGGACGAGGCCGAGCGCTGCAGGACCTGGGCGGAGCGCACCCGCCTGGTCACCCACGGCCGCTTCGACGCCTGGGCCCCGGAGCCGAACGACTGCCCCGTGTAGGCCGCCTGGCGGGCGCCTGGAGGACGGTTGAGCGCGGGCGCGGACATCGAGCTGGTGGTGGCCCGCTACCGGGAGCCGGTGGCCTGGCTGCGGCGCGTGCCGCGGGGCGTCCGCGTCCGGCTGTACGACAAGGGCGGCGACCTCGCCCCCGCGGACGCGCCCCGGGCGGTGCTCGAGCGGCTCCCGAACCAGGGCCGCGAGGCCCACACCTACCTGCACCACCTGCTCACCCGGCGGGACGAGCTCGCGCCGCTGACCGTCTTCTGCCAGGGCCACCCCTTCGACCACGCCTCCGACTTCCACCGCACGCTCGGCGCGCTGGCCGCGGGCGCGGAGCGGGTGGCCGACTTCCGCTGGCTGGGCTTCATCATCGACACCGACGACGATCACGGTCGGCGGCTGTTCGTGCCCTGGAGCAAGAACCCCGGGCGCCGCGAGCTGCGCCTGGATCTCTTCCACCCGGCGCTCTTCGGCGCGCCGGCCCCACCGCGGGTGCGCTTCTACCCCGGGGCCCAGTTCGCGGTCACGGCCGGGCGCGCGCGCACCCGGCCGGCCGGGTTCTACGCCCGCGCCCTGGAGCTCAGCCTGGGCTTCCCGGACGCCGCCCACTGCTTCGAGCGGCTGTGGGACCGGGTGTTCGGGGTGAGCGGGGTGGACGAGGCGAGCCTGCAGGGCCAGGACACCGTGTACCTGAAGCCCATCCGCCGCCTACAACGCCCTGGGTCCTGATCCCACCCCCCCGCTCCTCCTCCTGCGAATGGAACCGACGTTCGAAGGCGCACGCGATCCGTGCACCGCCGCACACCTGCCTGCCTGTCCCACCCTCAAAGAAGAAGTTTCTTAAAGAGTAAGAGGGACTTGGCGTAAGCCTGGGCCGCGGATTGGATGGCAGGGGGCTTGCAAGGCTTGGCCTCAGCCTCATTCCTCCTCCAACTCTTTCTGGGAGGTTCCAGATGTCTCGCTCGAGGTCGTGGTCGGTCGGTGTGCTGGCGGCGGTGGTCATGGCGGGGCTGGTCCTGGGCGGCTGCTCGGACGGCGGGGGGGGCGAGGCCGGGCTGCCCGTGGGCTCGCCCTGCACCCTGGACGCCGAGTGCGCCGGGCCGGGCACGCCCGACTGCCTGACCGACGGCCTGTACCCGCTCTCCGGGCTGGCCTCCTCCCAGGATCCGGCCGCGCAGGGGCTGGCCGGCATCGGCGTGCCCCTGCCCGGGGGCTACTGCTCCACGGTCACGCCCTGCGCCACGAACGCGGACTGCGGCCAGGGCGGGAGCTGCTTCTTCCCGCTGCGCGACGTGGACCCCACCTACTTCGCCACCCTGGTCGCGGCGCTCGGCCTGCAGCCGGCGGACGCGGAGGTGCTCGAGGGCTTCTTGACCTACGGCCAGTGCCTGGACGCCTGCCGCACGGACGCCGACTGCGCCCGGACCGGCTACGTGTGCGCCACCCCGATCGACGACTTCCTGGCCCTGGTCGAGGGCGCGGACCGGAGCACCTACTGCATCGGCGTGGTCCCGAGCTGCGACCCGGCCTGCGCGCACGGCACCTGCGACACCCTGGCCTCTCCGCCGGCCTGCGAATGCCAGGCGGGCTGGGAGGGCGCGGCCTGCGACCAGAACATCGACGACTGCGACCCGAACCCGTGCCAGAACGGCGGCACCTGCCAGGACGGGGTGGACGCGTTCACCTGCACCTGCCCGGCCGGCTGGACCGGCCCGACCTGCGAGAGCGAGGTCCAGGGCTGCGCGGACGCCCCCTGCGTGCACGGCACCTGCCAGGACACCGGCCCGGGCAGCTACGCGTGCACCTGCGAGGCCGGCTGGTCCGGCGCCAACTGCGACACGAACGCCGACGACTGCGACCCGAACCCCTGCCAGAACGGCGGCGCCTGCCAGGACGGCCTGGCCGAGTTCACCTGCACCTGCCTGACCGGCTGGACCGGCCCGACCTGCGAGAGCGCGGTCCAGGGCTGCGTGGACAACCCCTGCGTGCATGGCGCTTGCCAGGACACCGGCCCGGGCGCCTACACCTGCACCTGCGAGACCGGCTGGACGGGCGCGAACTGCGACCAGGACATCGACGACTGCGCCCCCGGGCCCTGCCAGCACGGCGGCACCTGCAGCGACCTGGTCGGGGCCTTCGCCTGCGACTGCGCCACGGCCCCGGGCTGGCAGGGCGCGACCTGCGCCGACGACATCCCTGACTGCGCCCAGGACCCCTGCGCCTTCGGCGCCTGCGAGGAGGGCGCGGCCGGCACGGGCGAGTTCACCTGCACCTGCGACCCGGGCTGGGAGGGCGCGCTCTGCGACCAGAACATCGACGACTGCGATCCCGATCCCTGCCAGAACGGAGGCACCTGCCAGGACGGGCTGGACGAGTTCACCTGCGCCTGCCCGGCCGGCTGGACCGGCCCGACCTGCGAGAGCGCGGTCCAGGGCTGCGCGGACGACCCCTGCGTGCACGGCACCTGCCAGGACACCGGTCCGGGCGCCTACACCTGCACCTGCGAGGACGGCTGGAGCGGGGTCAACTGCGACACCAACATCGACGACTGCAATCCGGATCCCTGCCAGAACGGCGGCACCTGCTTCGACCTGGTGGGCGGCTTCTCCTGCGACTGCGCCACGGCCCCTGGCTGGCAGGGCGCGCTGTGCGATCAGGACATCCCCGACTGCGACGCGGCCCCATGCCTGCACGGCGCCTGCACCGAGGGCGCGCCCGGCACGGGCGAGTTCACCTGCACCTGCGACCCGGGCTGGCAGGGCGCGCTGTGCGACCTGGACATCCCCGACTGCGCCGCGGCCCCGTGCGTCCACGGCGCCTGCACCGAGGGCGCGCCCGGCACGGGCGAGTTCACCTGCACCTGCGACCCGGGCTGGCAGGGCGCGCTGTGCGACCTGGACATCCCCGACTGCGCCGCGGCCCCGTGCGTCCACGGCGCCTGCACCGAGGGCGCGCCCGGCACGGGCGAGTTCACCTGCACCTGCGACCCGGGCTGGGAGGGGCCGCTGTGTGACGTGGACCACGACGACTGCGACCCGGACCCGTGCCTGAACGGCGGCACCTGCGACGACCAGCTCGGCGGCTACATCTGCGACTGCCTGCCGGGCACCAGCGGCACGAACTGCGAGATCGTGGCCACCAGCGAGTGCGTGCTGACCTACACCCTGGTGCGCGGGAACGGGAACAACGGCGCCGGTTACACCGGCTCCAACCTGCGCATCCGCGACACCACCGGGGGGTTCGGCGACGGGACCTTCGCGGCCGGCCCAGGCACCCTCATCCTGCGGGTGCCCAGCGACGGCGGGACGAACCCGGCCGCGGGCCTGGCCGAGGTGCTGTACTTCCACCTGCCGCTCGAGTTCTCGCAGAGCATCTTCGGCACCGACATCGTCACCGACGTGGACGCCTTCAGCCCGGTGCTCGACCAGACCGACAACACCGTCGAGATGGCGCTCGGCGCCCTGTCGCTCACCGGCACCCCGACCATCACCTGGAACGCCTGCAGCTACCCGGCCGGCTGGAACGACACGGTGAACTCCTTCACCCCGGACGTGGTGGGCACGGGCGACGGCTGCGTGTTCCCCTACCGCAGCGTGGGCAACGTGAGCTGCTCGGGGGCGTTCTGCGGCTCGGGCGGCCTCGACCAGGGCGACAACCCCCAGGACGAGACCTGGGAGCAGGCCCTGAACACCCTCACCTTCAGCGCGGACCTCGCCACCTTCAGCATGCCGTTGATGCAGGTGCCCGACCGCAGCCCGGCCCGCACCTACATCAGCTGGGGCGGCAGCCTGGTCAGCGCGACCTGCCAGTGATCCAGCGGCCCGGGCAGGGCCCGGCCCGGGGGGGATGATCGAGGCCGCCGGGGGCTCCAGCAGCTCCCCGCGACCGGAGGTCAGCGGTGCGGCAGGTGATCCGGGTCCTTGCCCAGGAGCTCCTCGAAGCCGATGTCCACGCCGAGGTGCACGATGCCCTCGAGCTTGAAGGTCTCCCCCACCAGCGGCACGCTGCCCGACACGAAGAACTCCAGCCAGGGCTTCCACCACCAGAACGACGAGTACGCGGTGAGGGAGAACCCATGTTCTCCTCCCTCCCCGAAGCTCACCAGGCCCGCTCCGCCGATGGCGTAGGTGTTTGTCCAGTACTTGGGCTCCCCGAAGGCCCCGCCGAAGGAGAAGGAGTATACGAGCGACGCCTGGACGTCCCTGGCCTCCCGCCGGTAGACAGGCAAGGCGATGTCCGAGCCGATGCGCACCGCCCCCACCAGCCAGTCCAGCGAGAGGAAGCCGGTGACGTGGGGGCTCAGCACGACGCTCTCGGGCAAGGAGCGGACCCAACGACGATCGGCCACCAGGGCCAGGGGCACGGTCCGCGTGCGCACCTGTTCGTCCACCGGCCACAGCCCGAGCCCCAGTCCACAGCCAGCGCCGATGCCCGCGTAGGGCGGCCCCTTGTCGAAGTTGGTGTGGATGAGGAGTCCGCTGTCCAGCTTGAGGTTGCCGGGCAGGACCCGGCCCTCGGGATCCTGGAACAGGCTCCAGCCCAGGGACAGCGCGAAGGGATCCCGGAAGTTGAAGCTGCCGCCCAGGCTGAACGTGAGCCCCTCCTGGCCGTCGACGATCGGGACACCCAGGGAGAACCCGGCCTCCAGGTCGCCGGTCTCGTTGAGCATGGACGCCCGGCGGTGTTTCTTCCTCTGATCCTCCTCTTCTTCTTCAGCGGCCACGCCCACCGAGAGGATCAGCCCCAGCAGGGCGCACCCCACCACCACCGGCCGCTTCCGTCCCCACATGAGTCCTGTCCCCTCTCCCCCCACGGCTGACTGAAGCGGATCGGAGGCGCGGACGCTCGCCGGTTCACCCGGGCTTGGGCCGGGGATCGGGGTTCTCGACGGTGTCGCCGTCCGGGGCCTCCTCCTTGACCACCTTCTTCGGGCACCCGGTCAGGGTCAGCATGCCCAGGCCGAGAACGACGACGACCAGCCACGAAATCAAGCGGCGCATGGTGTGCTCCTCCAGCCTCGCAGGCAAGTAAGAGAGGTTCCACCGCGGACAGGACCCAAGGTATCAAGCCGAGCCGCCCGGGTCAACGAAACGCTCGATTTACGCGGAGCCGGGCGGCCGTGCTAACCACACCTGCATGACCGACCCCCTCGTGGATCAGGACGCGCGCGAGCTGGCGGAGCACCTGCTCGGGCTGCTCGGGCGTTTCGAGCTGGCCTCCAGCCAGCACCAGCGCGACGAGTCGTTCGTGGCCGTGGACGCCACCCGCTACCGGCTGAGGGTGAAGCTCGCCAGCCCCTTCGGGCAGGGCGAGAGCCAGGAGCAGGTGGCCAGCACGAACGAGCTCCAGCAGCGGCTGAACCACTGGCTGGCCGTGCAGCGCGAGCTGGGCCGCCTGGCCGCCATCCGCCTGGTGCTCACCCCGGACCTCGACGCCCAGGAACCCGAGGCCTGAGCCCCCGGCCCGCTTGACGCCCCGGCCCCGAAGTTGCCAATATCCCAGGCAGGGTCCCTGGCCGTATCCCCGCACGATCCCTGGAGGTGCCCATGCCCAGAAGCGCAACCCTGGCGGCGATCCTGGCCCTGCTCCTGCTGGCTGGCCCGTCGCTGGCGGCCGAGCCGGCCCTGCAGCAGCTCACCGAGGAGAACGGCTCCGCGCCCACGGTCTGGCGGGCGGCGCCCGGCCAGGCGCCCCGCGTGGTGGGCGGGCTCGGGCTGTGGCTCCCCGGCCGGAACGCCATCGAGCGGGCCCAGGCCTTCGTGGCCGGGCACCGCGAGCTCCTGCTGCCAGGCGACGAGCGCAGCGAGCTCGTGGTCACGCGCAGCGTGGCCACCCCGCTCGGCCGCGTGGTGCAGCTCGAGCAGCGCATCCAGGGACTGCCGGTCGTGGGCGGCTCGGCCAGCCTGGCCTTCGATCCGGCCGGGCGGCTCACCAGCCTGATCCTGGGCGCGCGCCCGGCGGGCGCCCAGCGCCTGGACGCGGCCCTGGCCTCGCCCGAGGCGGCCCGCGACCAGGCCGAGGCGGCCTTCCTGGGCGGCGGCGGGCTGCTGCGCGGCCCCGCCCGGATCGAGACCGTGTGGCTGCCCGGCCCGGAGGCGTTCCTCAAGGCGCACCTGGTGACCCTGCCGGCCTCGAGGCCGCTCGGCGACCACACCTTCATCGTGGCCGGCCCCGACGCGCGGGTGCTGTGGGCCTACCAGCGCTCGCCCATGGCCCGCGGCTACGCCTACCCGCAGAACCCGACCCGCGGCTCCTGGGAGGAGGTGGAGCTGCTGTACCTCACCTCCCTCGAGCACCTCAGCGGCGAGCACGTCGAGGTGTACAACTGCACCGGCTCCGCCGCCGGCTCCTGCACCCCGGTGCAGCTCGCCGCGCCGGACGCGAACGGCGACTACCTGATCGTCCCAGAGAACGAGAACGACCCCAACCTCAACAGCGACCTGTTCGTCGAGGTGCAGGGCTACTACGCCATCAACACCGTCCGGGATTACTTCGTCGGCCTGGGGGCCGACCCGAGCCCGCTCAAGGTCGGGGTGAACTACCCCATGCGCTACACCGACGGGCCCAACGCCTTCTACAGCCCCCAGGAGGCCAGCTTCCAGAACGGCCCGGCCATCATGATGGGCCAGTGGACCACCATCGACCTGGCGGTGGACAACGACGTCATCTTCCACGAGTACGGCCACCACGTGTTCGGCGAGTTCTCGCAGGCCGGCATGTTCGACATGGACCCCTACGGCCCGGTGTTCTGGGGCCTGGCGCTGAACGAGGCCACCGCGGACTACTTCTCCTGCGCCGCGCTGGAGGACCCCATCCTGGGCGAGTACTTCGCCTCCCGGCTGCCGCAGGCCCTGCCCAAGGGCTACCTGCGCATCGTGGACAACGACTACACCTGCCCGGACGGGCTGTACGGCGAGGGGCACGACGACGGCATGGTGTGGAGCGGGTTCTTGTGGGAGGTGCGCACCCTGCTGGGCGAGGCCATCGTGGACCCGCTCTACCTGGACGTGATCGCCGCCTTCCCCCAGGACATCGACATCCCCACCGCCACGCAGACCTTCCTCACCCGCAGCGCGCTGGTGCTGGACGCGACCCAGCAGGGCCAGGTCCAGGACATCGCCACCCGCCGCGGGCTGCCGGGCTGCGAGCGCTTCATCACCCTCACCCCCGAGGGCCACACCGGCCTGGTGATCGGCAAGGAGATGCTGGGCCAGTACGGCAACATGGTCGCCTTCGTGCCCGCGGAGCTGCACTACAAGGCCGAGCTCCCGGCCGAGGCGACCGCGCTCACCGTGGAGTGGACGGTCAGCGTGGGCACCAGCGACGTGGAGCTGCTGGTGCGCGCCGATCAGCCCGTGCAGCACAGCCTGGGCATGGCTGGGCTCACCTCGACCTACGACTTCATCCTGGAGCAGGGCGGCACCTTCGACCTCACCCAGGCCGGCGGGCAGTTCGAGCCCGGCCACACCTACTTCTTCCACCCGGTCAACCGCGCCCAGCCCTCCACCGAGTACACCATCTCGGGCGAGGTCGCGGTGCCCCAGCCCGACGGCGGCCCCGACGGCGAGGACGGCGGCGCGGACGGCGAGGACGCCGGCGACGACTCCGGCGCGGACGGGGGCGCGGATGGCGGCCAGGACGGGGAGTGCCCGGAGGGCCAGCACCCCGAGGTCCTGGACGGGCAGAGCGTGTGCGCGCCCGACTGCCGCGCGGGCTTCACCTCCGAGTACCGGGACGGCTCCTGGCTGTGCGTGGGCGGCAGCAGCGGCTGCGCCGGCGCCGGCGCGGGCGCCACGGGCCTGGGCCTCGGCCTGCTCGGGCTGCTCGGCCTGGTCTGCCTGGGCGCGCTCCGCCGCCGGTCTTCCTCTCGCTAGCCCCCGCACCACCTCTCCGAGCTCCCTCTTCGGGCCCCCTCGAGCCGTCCCTGATCACCTACCTTCGTCGGAGGCCGGGGTCGGAGGATTCTCCTCGAGGGTGGAGGCAGCGGGCCGAGGAACCAGGGACTCGGGACCTGGGACCAAGAGCTCGGGCTCGTGCGCCGCACGCCGCACGAAGCACGAGCGAAGGATGGGGGGACGGAGGGCGCGCGCCGCTGGTCCATGGCGTGGGGCGCCACGGACAGGAAACTCCTCGCGCTGGGAGGCGCGCTCGAGTTACTAGTCGCGCTCCATGATGATCATCTCGACCCGGCGGTTGATGGCCCGGCCCTCGGCCGTCTTGTTGGTGGCCAGGGGCTTGTCCTCGCCGTAGCCGTTGGCCTGCAGCCGGTTCGGGTCCACGCCCTTCCTGGTCAGGTAGTTCACCACGGCCTGGGCGCGGCGCTGGCTCAGGTTCTGGTTGTAGGCGCTCGGGCCCACGTCGTCGGTGTGGCCCTGGATCTCCAGCTTGCGGATCTCCGCGTAGTTGGTTAGGGTGGCGGCCACCTGGTCGAGCAGGGCGAACGAGTCGGGCTTGATCACGTCCTTGTTGGTCTCGAAGTGGATCTGCTCCCGCAGCTCGATGGCCTTGCGGCTCAGCTTGATCTTGATGTCCGACTTCTTCTGGCAGCCCTCGAACTCCTTGAAGCCCTTCTTCTCCGGGCACAGGTCGATCTTGTCCGGGATGCCGTCCTCGTCCTGGTCGGCCTCGGGGCAGCCCTCGTTCTCGCGGGGACCCGGCTGATCCGGGCAGCGGTCCAGGTTGTCGGCCAGCCCGTCCTTGTCGCGATCGACCTCGCGCGGGCAGCCGGCGTTGTCCTTGGGGCCCGGCACCTCGGGGCAGCGATCCTCGCGATCCACCACCCCGTCGCCGTCGGTGTCCGGCTCGGGGCAGCCCTTGTTCCACTCCGGGCCCCACTTGTCCGGGCAGGCGTCCTTGTCGTCGGGCACCCCGTCGAAGTCCCGGTCCTCGGGCGGCTTGACCTCGCGCACCTCGTTGAAGCCCCAGGTGAAGCGCACCATCGGGTAGATCGCCAGGGACACGTCGCCGCGGATGGGCAGGATGGTCGCCTCGGCCTCGAGCCCGAAGGAGAAGTGGCGCAGCTTGGTGTAGTACTCCAGGCTGCACCCGGCCAGGATGGCGAGGTCGTCGTCCCCGGCCACCGGCACCCCGTCCATGCTCTTGGGGGTGGTGAACAGGTAGCCGAGCCCGGCGTTGAGGTAGAAGAACAGGCGCTCGGTGGCGAAGGGCGCGAAGCCGACCCCGGCGTACAGCAGCCGGTGCTCGTAGTCCATCCTGAAACGCTCCCCGCGGTGGTTGTCCGTGGCCGCGGAGTACAGGCTGTCGTTGAAGCCGACCTTCACCCGCAGGACGTCCAGCACGTCGTAGCCCAGCTCCAGGCCGAGGTGCAGGCCGGGCCCCGGTTCGTCCACGGGCGGCAGGAAGTTCCAGCTGAAGCCCGCCCGGCCCCCCAGGAACAGCCCCTTCTCGACGTCCTCGAAGAGCTGGATCTTGGGGGAGGCGGCCGAGGCAGGCGAGGCCAGGGCCAGGATCCCGGTCATCGCCACCACGAGGCTGAATGCGCTTGCGCGTCTCATGCGAGTCCCACCGCTCCACCCTGGACAGGGTCCTTCGTCCGCGGCCTCAGCCTAGCGCAGCTCCGGTCGAGGTGCAACATTCCCGAAACGCCCGCCGCGCCAGAAATACCCTGGCGGCCTGCACGCTTGCGTCGGCCCGCCATCTGTGGGATTCTGGCGGCCGAGGAACGACCGAGATGGGCTCGACCCCCAGACAGCCGCGGCAGCCGCCGCGCAGGGCCAGGCAGGCGAGGGACGGCGAGGCCCACCTGGAGCGCCTGGAGCAGCTCCTCGACCTGCTGCTGGCCGCCGGCCTGCGCGGCCACCTGTTGCCGAGCGAGCGCCGGGTGATCAAGGCCTACCTGGAGGAGCGCCGGATCGCTCGCCACGAGCGCGCGGAACGCCTGCGCGAGGCACGGGGGCCGGAGTGCCCGGCCTGCCACGGCCCGCTGCCCTCGGCGGACCTGCCCCGCTGCCCGCACTGCAAGCTCTTGCTCGGGGTGGTCCGCCCGCGCAAGGCCTGAGCCCCGGGGGCTGGAGGCGGTGTGCAGCTCGAGCTGATCGAGAAACTGGCCGACGAGAACCTGGCCGAGCTGTGGGTCGGCAGGCTGCTCGACGACTCCGGGCGCAGCCTGGTGACCGTGCGCCGCCTGCTGCGCGCGGTGGCGTCCGCCCCCGGCGTGCTGGAAGGGCTGCGCGCGGCCTCCGCGGCGGTGTCCGGCCTGGCGCACCCGTGCATCCTGCCCCACGTCGCCTTCGTCGAGGCGGGCGGCGACCACTACTGGATCAGCCAGCGCGTCGAGGGCTTCGACCTGGCCACCGCCCTGAACCGCCTCTCGTCCCGCGAGGTGCACATCTCGCCGCTGCGCACCCTGAAGATCGGGGAGGACTTCCTGGCCGGCCTGGCCGCGCTGCACGAGGCTGGCCAGGTCCACGGCGGGCTCGATCCGCGCCACGTGCTGGTGGGCGCGGACGGGCTGAGCCGCCTGGACGGCGTGGGCTACGAGTCGGTGCTGATGGGCATCAAGGAGCTCAAGCAGAAGGCGCGCCGCGGCCGGCGGGAGACCCTGCCGCCCGAGGTGATCAACGGTCGGGGTGGCAGCACCCAGGCCGACGTGTTCTCGGCCGCGGCCATCCTGTACAGGTTGCTCACCGGCCAACCGCCGCTGGGCGCGGGGGACGGCGGCAGCGTCTCCACCCGCCACCAGGCCATCCAGCCGCCCTCCAAGCTGGACCGCAGCCTGCCGTTCTCGTGCGACGCCGTGTTCGTCAAGGCGCTGGGGACCGCGCCCCACAGCCGCCACGAGAACGGCGCCGCCCTGCAGCGCGCCGTGGCGCAGCTCCGCCGGGCCATGAGCGAGGGCCCGGACGAGGGCCAGGCCGGGGTGATCGAGTTCGTCCGCAGCCTGTTCCCCAACGAGGCCGTGGTGGCCGGGATGCCGGGCACGCTGGAGCGCCCGGCCAAGGGCGAGCCGATCCCGCTGGCCGGCCCTGCGGTCGGGGCGCGGCTGCCGTCCCTGGCCAGCCTGCCGGAGGAGCCGACCCAGCCCGCCTCGCCCGCGCAGCCCGCGGCGCCGCCACCCGCCCCGCCGCCGCTGCCGTCCAGGGCCACCCAGGCCGCACCGGCCCGGGCCTGGTCCGCGGAGTTCGAGGCCCCCCCGGTCCCGCTCGCGCAGCCGGCCGCCGGGAGCCCGGCCCCGCCGGCCACCTCGACCCAGCCGCTCGATCGGGGTTTCGCGCAGGGCGAGGGCACCGACGAGGAGGACGCGCCCGTCCGGGACACCCAGGTCATGCCCGTGGTGTCGGTGGACGAGCCCGCGCCGCCGGCCGAGGTCACGCCTCCCAAGCACGACACGCGGGAGCTGAAGGCCGCCGGGGCCAGGCCGGCCTGGAGCAAGCCCACGGTCCTGCTCGCGGGCGGGCTGCTGGCCCTGGTGGTGGCGCTGGTGCTCTACTTCGGGTTCGGTTCGGTCCCCGAGGAGCCAGCCCTGGGCCCGCCCAGCGGGCCCTCCTCGCCCATCGGCTTCCTGAGCATCGACTCGGACGTGCCCGCCCAGATCACCCTGGACGGAGAGCTGCTGCCGGGCACGACCCCGCTGGTGAAGAAGTTGCTGCGGGCCGGCATGCACCGGGTGGTGCTGACGCTTCCGAACGGCCAGAAGCTCTTCGATGAGCAGGTCGAGGTGACGATCGGAGGCACCCGGGAGCTGCACGCCGGGGCCCCGGCGGCCGACGCCGGGCTCCTCGAGGCGCGCCCCGCGCCGCCCGCGCCGAAGCCGCCCCCGCCCAAGAAGAAGCCGTCGCGCAAGAGGACGCAGAAGCTGCGCGTCACCAAGAGGCCCCCGTGAGCGAGCCCATCGAGCTGGTGGTCGTCGAGGACGACCCCAAGACGATGAAGAACCTGCTGCGGCTGCTCAGCGCCTTCGAGGAGTTCCGGGTGGTGGGCAACGCCCTGTCGGGCGAGGCGGGCGTGGAGGCCATCACGGCGCTCCAGCCCCACCTGGCGCTGCTGGACCTCGAGCTGCCGGACATCGACGGCATCGAGGTCACCGCGCGCGTCAAGGCGGCCCGCCCGCAGACCGAGGTGCTGATCCTCACCTCGTTCGAGGACGAGGTGAAGGTGTACAAGGCCATCCAGGCCGGGGCCAGCGGTTACCTGGTCAAGAGCCTGGCGCCGCCCCGCCTGCGCCAGGCGATCCTGGACGTGCTGGCCGGCGGCACGGTCATCGAGCCGCGCCTGGCCCGCCGCTTCTGGAACTACTTCCAGAGCGTCCAGGGCAAGCCCCAGGGGGCGCTCCAGCTCCTGGAGGAGCTGGAGCGCGACATCCTGACCATGATCGCCCGCGGGTTGACCAACCAGGAGGCCGGCAAGGTGCTGCAGCTCGAGCGCCGCACGGTGCGCACGCACCTGGGCCACATCTACCAGAAGCTGGGCACCACCAGCCGGGCCGAGGCCGTGGTGATCGCGCTCCGCAAGGGCCTCATCCAGCTGTGACGCCGGGCTTGGGCCCCTGGATGGCCACGCCCAGCTCCCGCCGCAGGCGCATGAAGGTCTCGCTGAAGGAGTAGCGGAACAGCCCCAGGATGTCCTGATCGTCGCGCAGCAGGCTCGCCCGGCTGGGCACGAAGGCCAGCTCGCGGCCACCGGCGGCCGGGCTCCCGCGCGCCATGACCGCCATGGCCGCGCCGAGGTCCCCGCAGGCGAGCAGGGCCAGCCGATCCGCGCTGCAGCGCACCCCGCCCAGCCACCGATCCAGGTCGTGGGCCCGGGGCTCGAGGGCGAACTGCCGCAGCAGCGGCTCCACCAGGCTCATCACGTCCGGGGGCGTGGACTTGCGGATGGCGTCCATGTACTGCGGCGCGGTGGGCGGCAGCGCCACGGGCGACGGCGACTCCGGGTAGACCATGCGGCACAGGATGGCCAGCAGCTGCACGAGATCGGCGCGGCTGAATCGCCGCGGCAGCACGCAGCCCATGGCGATCTGCGCCACCTCGCGGGCCACGAAGAACTGCAGCTCGGCGGCCGAGCTGCGATCGAGCACCGCGCGCGACAGGATCAGGGTGGGACGCGTGCCGCACTCGAGCCAGGCCTGGCTGGCGCCCTCCCGCACCACCAGCAGGTTGAAGGGCCGCGCCGCGAGCACGGTGCGGGCCGTCTCCAGCGCCTCCTGCAGCTCGGGCGTCGGCCGCTGCGGATCCGCGGTGAAGCGGCCCAGGTTGGGCGGGAACAGCCGCTCGAGGTAGGGCGCCAGGGCCGCGAACACCCGCTGGAGCAGGCAGTCCGCCGAGGGGTGCAGGATCTCGTCCCACTCGGCCCGGGTGAGGGCCCGGCTCGGGCGCGCGCTCGCCCCGGCGTAGCCCATGTAGCGCCGCACCTCCTGATCCATGGGCTGCAGGAACTTCAGCCCGCCGTAGTAGCAGGTGGCCCGATCCATGTCGCCGCGGGCCGCCTCCAGGCGGGCCAGCAGGCGATAGCAGTCGGCGTCCGTGGGGTCCAGGCCCTGCAGCTCGCGGAAGACGTCCACGGCCTCCTGGAGCGTCTCGAAGTCGGAGGCGTACAGGTAGCCCAGGCGGCGCAGCAGCTCCGGATCCCGGGGGTGCAGCTCGAGGGCCCGCCGCACGGCCGCGGCCGCGCGGCCGATGTCCTGGAGCTGCTCCTGGTACAGACGCGCCAGCTCCAGGTAACCCTCGAGGGCCACCTCGGGATCCAGCCCCTGGCGCAGGCGCTCCTCCAGCGCTTGCCCCGCCAGGGAGGCGTGCAGCGCCCAGCGGCCGTGGTCGCGGGCGAGCTTGCTGACCTCGTCCACCAGATCCAGGCCGGCCAGGCCGGTGGCCAGGGCGACGCCGTAGTGCTCGAGCGCGACCTGGGGATCGCGGCCGGTGGCCAGCCAGGCGGCGCCCAGGCCGCGGCCCACCTCCAGGCGCCGCTCGGCCGGGAGCGGGTGCTGCAGCAGGGCGGGGCCCAGGCCGCACATGGCCTCCCACGCGCCCCGGCCGTGCAGCACCTGCCACAGCCTCCAGGCGGCGTCCAGGGCCACCTCGGGCGGCGGCTGGGCTCGCAGGGCCGCCTCGAAGGCGCGCTGCGCGCCCTCGAGATCGTCCAGCTTGGACCTCAGGATCTCTCCCAGCTCCAGCCAGCGCGCGCCGGCGTCGGCGGCTCCGGGCTGGAGCGTCAGCACGCGCTGGCCGTACTCCACGGCCTTGCGCCAGTGCATGCGGTTGGTGTGGAAGTCGCGCAGCGCCGAGATCGCCTCGAGGTCCTCGGGCGCCCGGGCGACCACCTCGCGGTAGCACGCGGCGGACGCCTCCAGGTGCAGCAGGCAGCGGTTGGCGCGCGCCATGCGCCGCCAGACCTCCACCACCAGGTCCTCGAAACCCTCCTCGGTGACCCGCTCCAGCAGGGCGCGGGCGGACTCCAGCAGCTCGGCGTGCCGGCCCAGGCGCCCCAGCAGGTCGAGCAGGCGCTGGTGCGCGCTCAGGAAGGAGGGGTTGGCCTCCAGCGAGGAGCGCAGGTGGACCAGCGCGACCTCCAGCTCGCCCCGGGCCTCGGCCATCTCCCCACGGCGGAAGGCCACCACGAAGCGCTTGGAGGCGGAGCCCCCGCCGTGGAGCCGCTGGTACAGCTCCTCGGCCTCGTCCCAGGCGCGCTGCTGGTAACGGATCTCCGCCAGCTCCTCCAGCGCCCCGGCGTGCCCGGGGTCCTCCTGCAGGCAGGCGCGGAAGGCGCTGGCAGCGCCCTCCAGGTCGCCCATGTGGTCCTTGCACAGCAGCCCCATCTCGAACGTCATGGCCCGGCGCCGTTCGGGCTCCAGGGTCACGGAGCGCAACAGGCCGAGGATCGCCAGCAGCTCGGGCCAGCGTTGTTCCTGGCCCAGGAGCAATGCCAGCGGCTCAAGCAAGGCAGGATCACCGGGCTCGAGCTGGAGGGCCTCCTGCAGCGCGACGATGGCCGCCGGGCCCTCTCCGCCGCGAGACATCTGCCGGGAGGCGGTCCGCAGCAGGTGTGCCCGGCTGGTGCCGGCCGCCGGGCTGCGGGCCCAGCGCAGGTAGAAGCGGCCGCGCTCGAGGGCGCTGCCAGAGGCCGTCAGCAGCTGCTCGAGCCGCTCGTAGGCCTGGCGGTAGGCGGGGTCCAGCTCGATGGCCCGCTCGAACGAGGCCCGGGCGGCCTCGCCCTGCCCCAGCCTGAGCTGCACGTCGCCGAGCCGCAGGGCCAGCCCGGGGCGCTGCTCGGCCGGGGCGCGCTCCAGGAGCCGCGCGGTCACCTCCGCAGCCTCCTCCCAGCGCTCCTGGCCCCAGTAGCGCTCGCCCAGCGCCTGCAGGGCCTCGAGCGAGTCGGGGCGGATCCTCAGCGCGTCTTCCAAGGCGCGCAGGCCGCCGGCCTCGTCGCCTAGGTGCTCGAAACGCACGCTCGCCAGGCGCAGGGCGAGATCGTGGGCCGAGGGCTCGCTGCGCCGACCGCTCAGGGCGGGGTCGAGCAGGCGCGCGAGCAGCTTCTCGGCGTCGCGCCAGCGCTCCTGCTCCAGCCGGATGCCGGCCAGGGCCTCGAGCGCCCCGGGGTGATCGGGCACCAGGCGCAGGCACTCCTCGAAGTGCTCGGCGGCGGCCTCCCGACCTCCACCCGGGATGGTCCCGTGCCCGCCGGCGGCCAGGGCCGCGGCGGCGGCCAGCCGCTCCGCCCCGGGCTTGGCGGGCGCGCCCCGCGCGACCACACCCAGCTCGAAGCTCAGCGCCGCGCGGGCGGTGTCGTCGGCCGCGGCCTCGCGGGCCAGGCCGAGGGCCTCGAGCAGCTCCTCCTGGCGCCCCAGCCGCCGCAGCAAGGGCGGCAGCGCGGCCAGGGCCTCGGCCTGGGCGCCGTCCAGCCTCAGCGCGGCCCACCAGGCCCCGCCGGCGCCGGCCTCATCACCCGCCGCGGCCAGGGCCCGGGCGGCCTGGACCAGGCGCTCCACGCGGCGCGGGATCACGGGCTCCTGCTCGGCCTGACGCCAGAGCAGCGCCGCGCGGGCCCGGGCGTCCATCCCTGGCGCGACGCCCTTGTCGGCCAGCCCCTCGAGCGCGCCGAGCGCCTGGCCGCAGGACGCATCCAGCTCCAGGGCGGCCAGGTACAAGCGCCGCGCCCCCTCCAGCTCGCCGCGAGCCTCGGCCCGCGCGCCCCGCAGCGAGGCCAGGTGCGCGGCCACCCGGGCGTCGAGCGGGGCCAGCTCCCGCTGCAGCTCCTCCAGCCAGTCCTCCAGGGCGACGTGATCGGCCAGCGTGGACAGCATGGCGTCAAGCGCCGCGCGCGCTTGCTCCAGCCGGCCGAGGCGCGCCAGGCTGCGCACCAGACCGCGGTGGGCCCCGGGCTCCTCGATCTGATCGGCCAGGGCCGCGCGGTAGGCCTCCAGGGCCTCCTCGGGTCGCCCGAGCCCCTCGGCCACCCGGGCGCGCACCAGCGCCAGCTCGCCCCCACGCTCCGCGGGCGTGCGGTTGCCCAGCCGGCGCAGCAGGCCGTCGGCCTCTGCCAGCCGGCCCTCCGCCAGCTCGAGCTCGGCCAGCCGCGCCAGCGCGCCCAGGTGCTCGGGGGTCCGCGCCAGGCAGGCGCGCAGCAGCTCCGCCGCGCGCGCGGTCCCCCCGAGCTTCTCGGGCTGCGCCTCGGCCAGCACGGCGCGGTCGAAGGCCAGCTCCGCCTGGCGCGCCGGATCGGTCTCCGCGGCCATCCAGGCGGCCAGCTCGGCCTCGAGCTCCTCGTAGCGTTGCTGCTTGCGCAGCAGCTCGGCCAGGCGGCCGTGGGCCTCCCGGCGCTGCGGCTCGAGGCGCAGCGCCTCCTGCAGCGCCGCCACCGCGCCGGGCTCGTCCCACGCGTCCTGGAGCAGCTCCGCGGCGCGGCAGAAGAGCTCGGCCTGCCGCGGACCGGCGGCGGGACCACGGGCCCAGCGCAGGTAGAAGTCCGCCAGCTCGGCGGCGCTGCTGCCGTCCCGCAGCAGGACCTCCATGCGGGTGAACGCCTCCAGGTTGCCGGGATCGCTCTCCAGGGCGCGCTCGTAGGCCGCCAGGCTCGACTCGCGGGACTGGCGCCGGCCGCGCACGTCGCCGAGCCGCAGGGCCACGCTGGCGCGGGCGGACTCCGGCGCCCGCTCCAGCCAGCTCGCCAGCACCTCCTCCGCCTGGCGCCACTGGGCCGCCTGCTCGTACAGCTCGGCCAGCGCCTCCAGCGCTCCCAGATCGCCGGGCGCCTCGGCCCGCACGATCTCCAGGGCCTCGATGGCCGCGGCGGGCTCGCGCAGCGCGCCGCGGGCGAGCTCCGCCAGCCGGCGGGCCGCGTGCAGACGGGCGGCGCCGTCCTGGGCCAGGGCACGCCGCCAGGCCGCGCCGGCCTCGGCCAGCGCGCCGGCTCGCTCCAGACCCTCGGCGTGCAGGGCCCAGCTCGCCGGCGCCAGCCGCTCGGGTGCCCGCCCGGCCAGCTCCGCCAGGCTCCGGTCGCGGACCGTCCCGGCCGGCAGGGACCCGGCCAGCGACTCGAGCGCCTCCAGCGCGGCCTCCTCGGGCTCGGCCTGGCCCAGGAGCTGCTGCAGGGCCGCCAGGGCGGCCTCGGGCTCACCCGCGCGCGCGCGCAGCAGCACCAGCTCGCGGTGCGCCGCGGCCAGGCCCGGGGCCGCGGCCACGGCCGCCTCGGTCAGGGGGGCCGCCCCGGCCAGCTCGCCCTGGCGCGCCAGCAACCCGGCCTGCTGGAGCAGGGCGCCGGCGCGCTGCGCGCCCTGGGCGGCCTCGGCCAGGCGCGCGAGCAGCTCCCCGGCCTCGACCTCCCGGCGCTGGTCCAACCGGATGGCGGCCAGGCCGGCCAGGGCCGCCAGGTTCTGCGGCTCGAAGCCCAGGCAGGCGGTGAAGTGCGCCGCGGCCGCACCCGGGTTGGCGAGCTGCTCCTGGGCCAGCTGGCCCATCTCGCACGCCAGGCGGGCCCGGGTGGAGTCATCCTGCACCCGCGCGCGCCACTGGCCGAGCACCGTGAGCAGGTCCTCCCAGCGCTGTTCCCGGCGGCGGATGTCCGCCAGCAGCGCAAAGGTCTCCAGGGCCCCGGGCACCAGCTCGGCGGCGCGCTCGGCCAGCCGGGCGGCCGCGTCCAGCTCGTCCAGGGCCAGGCGCTGCCCGGCGGCCCGTCGCAGGAGGTCGGCCTCGAGCCCGCGGCCCGCTGGGGCGGCGGCCCAGCGCTCCAGCAGCTCGACCAGGGCCCGCCGGTCTCCCGCCCGCTCCAGCGCCTCGGCCAGGTGCTCGTGGCCCTCGACCGAGTCCGGGACCAGCGCCAGCGCCTGCTCCAGGGCCTCGCGGGCCTGCGCGTCCTGGCCCAGCGAGCGCTGCGCCGCCGCCAGGCGCAGCAGGAGCCCGCCGCGGGCGCCCGCCTCGGAGTGCTCCAGCAGCCCGGGCAGGATCTCGGCCACCTGCGCGTGCCTGCCCAGCTGCTCGAGCAGGCCGACCCACTCGAGGCGCAGCGCGTGGTCCTCGGGACGCTCTGCCAGCGCGGCCTCCAGGGAGGCGGCGGCCCCCGCCTGGTCTCCCAGCGCGCGCCGCAGGGACGCCAGGCGCAGCGCGACCTCGTGGCGGTGGGCGCCCGGCAGCGCCAGCGCGTGCTGCAACGCCTCGGCCGCCTCGGCGGGCCGCTCCAGGCCATCCAGCAGTTCGGCCCGCGCGACCCACACCTGCGCGCCGGCACCGGGATCCGCCTCGGCCAGCCGCAGCAGGACGTGGGCGCGCAGCGCGGGCGCCGAGAGCTGCTCGACCAGCGCGTGGAGCAACGCCGGGGCCTGCCCGGCCTCCAGCCGCGGGAGGAGCGTCTGGTCCAGGGCGGCGATGGCCTCCTCCACGCGCGCGAGTCGATCCAGCGCCCGGATCCAGCCCACCGCGGCCTGCTGCGCCCACGGCCCGGCCTCCGGTGCGTGCCGCACCGCCTGTCCGAGGAGCAGGGCCGCCTCCTGGGCATCGCCCAGGCGCGCCGCGATCAACCCACGGCGCAAGGTCACCTCCGCCAGCCGCTCCGCCCGGACGCGCTCGCCGAGCCGGGCGTACAGCCGGCCGGCCTCCTCGTAGCGCTCCTCGGCCCAGCGCAGGTCGGCCAGCAGCTCCAGGGCCTCGCCGAGCTCGGGCACCGCCTCGAGGGCCAGGGCCAGCCGCTTGGCCCCGGCCTCCGAGTCGCCCAGGCGCTCCAGGTGGACCCGCGCCGAGGCGGTCAACTGCTGCGCGCGGGCCTCCGCGTCCGCCTGCCGCTCCGCCAGGCAGTCGAGCAGCTCGGCCTGCTCGGCGTGCCGGCCGGCCTTCTCCAGCCAGGGCAACATGGCGGCCCAGGTGGTGGCGTCCTCGGGCACCGCCCGGCGGGCCGCCTCCAGGTCGCGCAGCACGTCCTCCAGCCTGCCGGCCAGCGCGTAGTCGCGGGCGCTCAGCTTCAGCAGCTCGGCCTGTCGCGCGGGCTCGGTGGCCGCCTGGGCCCAGCGGCGGTAGAAGGCCGCGCGCGCCTCGGGTGGATCGTCCTCCTCCCAGAGCGCCTCCAGCCGCCGCCACACGTCCTCGCGGGCCGGCTCCTCGGCCAGCACCCGCTCCCAGGCCTCACGCGCCAGATCCGGCCGTCCCTGGGCCAGGCGCGCGTCCCCGAGCCGCAGGGCCGCCGCGGCCCGCTCGCCGCGCGGAGCGCGGGCCAGCAGCCTCTCCAGCCAGGTGGCGGCCTGGGCCGCCTGCCCCGTGGACAGGGCCAGCTCGGCCAGCTCCAGGAGCACCTCCTGGGACTCGGGTTCGAGCGCCAGGGCCTGCTCGAGGGAACGTGCCGCCGCGGCCGCGTCGCCCAGCGCCTCGCGCTGCAACGAGGCCAGGCGCCGCAGCGCCGCGAAGCGGTGGGCGCCCTCCTGCTCCACCGCCCGGGCGAGCGCCTCGGCGGCGGCGGCGGGCTCACCGCCCGCCTGCAGCCTGTCAGCCCGCTCCAGCCAGCGCCCGGCGGGCTCCGCCCCGGCCGCGGGGCCCAGGCGCACGAGCTCCCGCGCCACCCGGGCCCGCCACGCCACGGGGCCGGCCACGCCCTCAAGCTCCGCCCACACCGCGGCCAGGGCCTGCGTCCCGTCCGGACCGGCGTGCAGCGCGACCAGGCGCTCCAGGGCTGCCAGGGCCTCCGCCTCGCGACCGGCCGCTGCCAGGCTGGCCGCCAGACGCTGCGCCGTCCGTCGGTCGTCGGGCGAGAGCGCGGCGGCGCGCCGCAGGTGCTCGAGGGCCTCGGCCGGGCGCTGCAGCCGCTCGGCGACCTCCGCGCGCAGCAGCAACACCTCCGCGCGCGGCTCGCCCTGCGACGCCAGGCGCACCAGCAACCGCTCGGCCTCCTCGTCACCTCCCAGCCGCAGGTGGTGGCGGGCCAGGGCCAGCAAGGCTCCCGGATGCTCCGGGTCGAGATCGAGGCAACGGGCGTAGTGCTCGGCAGCGCCGGCGGCGTCCGCGCGGCGCTCCTCGACCAGGCGCCCCAGCTGGAAGGCCAGCTCGGCCCGCTCGACAGGCTGCGGCTCGAGCTCGAAGCACCTCTGCAGGGCCTGGGCCCAGGCGTCCACCGGGCCTTGCTCGGCCAGCGCGGCCGCCAGCCGCCGCCAGGCCTCGAGCCGCTCGGGCGCGGCCTCGACCGCGCCGCGCAGGGCCTCCAGGTGCGCGCGCGGCTCACCCGCGGCCCGCGCGAGCTCGGCGATCTCCAGCCACAGGTCGGCGCGCCGCTCGCCCGCACCCGGGCTGCGGGCCCAGCGCAGCAGCAGCTCGCGCAGCTCGGCTGGGGCCAACCGCTCGCGCTGCAGCTCCACCAGCAGGCTCCAGCAAGCGCTCAGGCCCGGATCGTCCGCCAGGGCCTGCTCGGCCGCCGCCACGGCCTCGGCCGTCAGCCCCAACCGCGCCCTCACCGCGGCCAGGCGCGCGGCCAGCCCGGCCCGGCGGGCCGCCTCGACGCCGGGCAACAGCCGCTCCAGGGTCTCCGCCAGGCCGGCCCAGCGCCCGGCCCCCTCCTGGAGGTCCGCCAGGTGCAGCAGCAACCCGACCCAGTCGGCGTCGGTCGTGTCCGCGGGCCTGTGGGCCAGGGCGAAGGCGAGGCTGTCGGCGGCCCCGGCGCCGTCCCTGAGCACCTCCTGCTGCAGCTCCGCCAGCCGCAGGGCGAGCTCGAAGCGGTGCTCCCCGGGCAAGGCGAGCGCCCGCTGCATGCGCGCGGCGGCCTCCGCCTGGCGCTCGATGCGCAGCAGGATCTCGGCCTGCTGCATCCACAACCCGACCTGCTCCCCAGGGGCGGCCCGCTCCGCCATACGCTCGAGCAGGTGGACGCGCACCTCGGGCGCCTCCACCTGCTGCTCGAGCTGCGACAGGGCGGCCTCGACCGCCTCTCCGTCCGCGACTCCCGCGAGCAGACGATCGATCGTGTCGCGCGCCTCCTGGGCGCGCCCGGAGGCCGCCAGCACCCGCACCAGGCTGCGGTGGGCGGAGCCGTCCGCATCCCCCAGCGCGGCGGCCCGGGCGAAGCGCTCGGCGGCCTGCCCGAGCTCGCCCAGCCGCTCGGCGATGCGTCCCCGGCGGATGTCCAGATCGCGGCGCCGCGCCTCGGGTGCCCGCTCGCCGAGCTGCGCGTAGAAGGCCTCGGCCTCCTGCCAGCGCTCGTCGGCGAAGCGCAGGTCGCCCAGCAGCAGCAGCGCCTCGGCGTGCTCGGGCGCGAGCTGCAGGCAGCGCTCCAGGTGGGCCGCCGCGGCGCCGGGATCGCCCAGCCGCTCCGCCGACAGCCGCCCGAGCTCGTAGGCCAGCGCCGCCCGGCGCTCCTGGCCGGGCTCCCGGACGAACCACTCCCCGAGCAACCCGGCCAGCTCCTCCCAGGCCGCCTGCGCCCGCAACAGGGGGGCCAGCAGCCGGTGAGACTCGGTGCCGCTGGGGTCGAAGCGCAGCGACAGGCGCAGCGCCTCCGCGGCCTGCCCGGCCTGCCCCGCCGCTGAGAACTGCTCGGCCGCCTGGCGCAGGCGGTGCGCGCGGGCCTCACCGCCGGCCGGTCCAGTGGCCCAGGCCTGGTACAGCGCCGCCAGGCGCGCGGCGCGCTCGGCCGCCCGGGCGCCGTCCTCGGGCTGCGCCAGCCACAGGCTCTCCAGGGCGGCGTAGGCGGCCTCGGCGGCCGGATCGAGCTGCAGCGCGCGCTCCAGCGCTGCGCTGGCCAGCTCCGGTGTGCCGAGCCGCTGGCGCAGCTCGCCCAGCCTGAGCCACCAGCCCACCGCCTCGGAGCCCTGGGCGCCAGCCGCCAGCCGCTCCAGCAACTCGACGGCGCGCTCCTCCTGGCCCAGCTCTACCAGCAAGCTGGACAGCGCCTCCAGGATCGCGGGCGCGTCCGGCCACACGCCGAGCGCGTCTTCCAGCGTGCGGCGCGCCTCCTGCGCCTGGCCCAGCCGCCGCTGCAGCCCCGCCAGCCGGAGCGTCGAGTCCGGCTGGTGCGCGCCCTCCACCGCCAGGGCCCGCTGCAGCGCGACCAGCGCCTCGGGCAGCTGGCCGCCGTGCTCGAGCAGATCCGCGCGTTCGAGCCACAGCTCCGGCGAGGCCGCGGTGCTGCCGCGCTCGGCCAGCAGCAGCAGCAGGTGCGCCCGCAGCCGGTCGGCGCGCAGGCTCTCGCGCAGATCCTGCAGGGCCTGCGCAGCCACGGGCCCCTCCAGCGCGGCCAGGCTGGTGAGCGCCTCGCAGCCCTGCTCGTGCTGGCCGGCCTCCTCGAGCGCCTGGACCAGCGAGACCCGCGTGCTCACGTCCCCCGGCGCGGCCTGCAGGGCCTCGCGGTAGAAGCGCACCTGGGCCTCGAGCTCGCCCAGGCGCTCGCCCATGTGCGCCCTTCTCAGCGCCAGGGCCGCCCGCTCCCCGACCGGCGCGCGCTCCAGCATACGCTCCACCAAGCGCGCGGCCTCCTCCACCCGCCCCTCGCGCTCGCGCAGGTCCGCCAGGGCGCGCAGGCACGGCAGGTGATCGGGGCACAGCTCCAGGCAGGCCTCGTAAGGCTCGTCGGCCTCGTCCGGCCGGCCCAGGCGCTCCAGCAGGGAGGCGACCTCGAAGGCCAGCTCGGCGCGCTCCTCGGTCCGGGTGACGACCCGCCGTCGCCGCTCAAGGACCTCGAGCAGCGCCTCCCAGGCCTGCCGGGCCCGCAGGCCCTCGCTCAGGCGCTGGAAGGCCTCGTCCAGCTCGGGCGCGGCCAGGAACAAGCGCCGCCAGGCTTCCTCGGCGCCGGCCCGATCACCGCCCTCCTCGAGCGCTGCGGCTGCCTTGGCCACCAGCGCCGGACGCTCGGCGCCGGCGGCCGGCCCCTCGGCCCAGCGCAGGTAGAAGGCCCCGCGCTCGGCCGGCGGTCGCCCGATCAGCAGGGGCTCGAGTCGCTCGAGGGCGGCGCGGTCGGCCGGGTCCTGCGCCAGGCGGATCTCCAGCGCGTGGGCCAGCTCGGCCTTCACCCGGCTGGCGTCCGAGGGCAGGAGCAGCTCGGCCCGCCGCTCCAGCCAGTCCAGGTGGTGCAGGGCCTGCAGCGGCTCGGTCTCGACCAGCAGCCGGGCCAGGAAGCGGTGGGCGGTCAGATCCTCGGCGTCCAGGACCAGCAGCCGCTCGAAGTTCCGGCGCGCCTCCTGGGGCTGTCCGAGGCGCCAGTGGAGCAAGCCCGCCGAACGGTGGAACTCGGCCTGCTCGGCCGGCCTGGAGCCCAGGTTCGCCAGGCTCTCCAGCGCCTCGGCCAGCAGGGGCAGGTCGTCCAGCCTCACCGCCAGCTCGCGCAGGCGATGCAGCGGCTCGGGGGCCGCGGGCGCCAGGCGCGCGGCCTCGCGGAAGGCGTCCGCCGCCCCGCGCTCGTCGCCGAGCTGGCCGAGCCGCAGCTCGCCCAGCTCCGACCACAGGCGGGCCTGCTCCTCCGCCGTGCCTCCCAGGGCCACCAGGTGCTGCAGGGCCCCGGCGGCCTGCGACGGGCGCTCCGCGCCCCGGTACAGGCGGACCAGGGCCCGCCAGGTGCCGCGCTCGGCCGGCAGCAGCCCCGCCAGCCGCTCGAGCACGGGCAGGGCCTCGGGCTCCCGGTCGAGCTGGACCATGAGCAGCTCGGCCCGCTCGCGCAGCAGCGCGGCCAGGCGCACCGTGTTCTCGGCGGACAGCGCGCGCCTGGCCAGGAGCTCCGCCAGCGACTCGTGGCGGTGCTCCAGGCGATCGAGGGCGATCAGCTGGTCGAGCCCCTCCGGGTCGTCCGGCGCGCAGGCCAGCAGGCGCTCCAGATCGGTCCGCAGCCGCTGCACCGTGGGCCGCACGGCGGTGGGCACCGCGCCACCCCAGGCGCCCACGGCGCGCCCCAGCGACGAGTTCAATCCCTCCCAGGACAGGCGGGCCACGCGCCGCAGCGCCTGCAGGCGCTCGCCCGCCTGCACCACCTCGGCCAGGCGCCGCAGGGCCTCGGCCTCACGATCGGGCCGGTGGATCTCCGCGGCCAGGCTCGCCAGGCGGGACCAGACCGCCGGCCAGTCCGGGTGCTCAGCGGCCAGCCTCTCCAGCCAGGCGATCGCCTCCCCGCCCGAGGGCGCCTGCAGCAGCGCCTTGTCCAGGGCCGCGCGAGCCTGCTCCGGCCGATCCGCCCGCCACCATCCCACGGCCGCCTGCAACCAGCGGCCGGGCTCGGGTGCGCCGCCCGGCTGGGCCAGCCCGGATTCGATCGAGGCGGCCAGCTCGGCGTGTCGCCCCGCCAGCCCGAGCAGCCGCTCGAGCTCCACGCGGCCAGCCAGGTCGCCGGGCGCCAGCTCGACCAGCTGGCCCAGGGCCGCGATGGCGGCCTCGGGCTGGCCAGCCTGCGCGCGCAGGGTCGCCAGCCGTCGCAGCCCCTCGGCGCGCTGCTCGGGCGGGCAACGCTCCAGGACCGCCTGCATGCCGTCCGCGGCGCCGGCTGGATCCCCGCCGCGCTCCAGCGCCTCCACCAGCGCCTCGGCCGGCTCCAGCCAGGCCGGGGCCCGCCGGGCGGCCTCGGCGAAGGCGGCCGCCGCGCGCGTGTGCCCCTCCTCGCGGCGCGCGTACAGCCGGCCCAGGCGCATGAGCTGCCGGGCCGAGTCCTCTCCGTCCCCGGCCAGATCGACCAGCACGCCCAGCAGCTCGCTGGCGGCCTGCTCGTCGCCATCCCGCTCGGCCAGGGCCAGCGCCCGCGCGGCCGTCTCGGCCTCGGGCTCGAGCTCCAGCGCCTGGCGGAGCGCGCCCAGGGCCCGCGCCCGGGCCTCGCGCCCGGGTTCGCCCGCCAGGCAGCCCTCCGCCAGCTCCAGCCACAGGCGCCTGCGCTCCTCCGGGTCGGGCTCGTCGGTCGCGGCGGCCTCCAGGAACTGCAGCCGGCGCGCGTCCAGCCCCAGCTCCGCCAGGACAGCCAGCATGGCCTGGCGCACCTCGCGGTCCGGGCGGGCGGCGTGGGCGCGCCCGAAGGCCTCGAGCGCCCGGGCCCGGTCCTGCAGCGGTCCCCGGGCCAGGTGACCCAGCTCGGCCCACAGCGGAGCCGCCTCGGCCGGGCTCTCGCGCGCCGCGCGCTCGGCCAGCAGCTCGGCCAGCTCGGCGTGGCGGCCCTCGCGCCTGAGCAGGCCGGCCAGCCGGTCCCAGGCGGGCGGGTGGCCCAGCGCGATCAGGCGCCGGTAGCAGTCCGCGGCGCCGTCCGGGTCGTCCAGCCGCAGGTGCAGCAGCTCGGCCAGCTCCTCGAGCCGCTTCAGCCGCTCGGCCTCCTGCGGTGCGCGCTCCCACTGCCCCCGCCACAGCGCGGCCAGGTTGGCCCAGCGGCTGGCCTGCCTGAGCAGGCGGGCCAGATCGCCGACCGCGAGCTGATCCTCGGGCTGGGCCTGCACGTGCTCGGACAGCACCGCCAACCCCTCCCCGGGCTGCTCGAGGTGCTCGTACAGCAGCAGGGCGAGCGCGCGCCTGACGCCCGCGTGCCGCTCGGGCAGCTGGCCGGCCTGCAGCCACTGCTGGTACAGCCGCGCCAGCTCCTCGAAGCGCCGCGCCTCGCGCAGCAGCAGCTCCAGCCGCTCGAAGGCCTCGGGGTCCACGTCGGCGCAGGAGCGCCCGGCGAAGGCCTGCAGGTGGGCCTGGTAGAGCTCGGTGGCCTCCGTGCTTCGCCGCAGCGCCCAGGCCGCGCGCGCGCCCACCAGCGCCACGGCGCCGCGCTGCTCGGCGGTCAGCGCGCCCTCCGGAGCGGCCAGCGCCTGCCGGACCAGGGCCATCGCCTCGGCGTGGCGCTCCTCCTGGGCGCGGCGCTCGGCCAGCCGCAGCAGGGCCGGCAGGTGCGAGGGCTCGGCCTCCAGGGCCTGCTGCCAGCAGGCCGCCGCCGCGGCCGGATCGGCGAGCTGCGCCTCGAGCACCGAGGCGAGCGCCATGCACAGCGGCGCCACCTCGGAGGCCGGTGCCCGCGCGATGCGCCGGCGCAGCACCTCGGCCACGCGATCCCACTGGCCCTGCTCGGCCGCCAGGCGCTGCAGGGAGGCCAGCCTGGCCGGCGCGGCCTCGCTGTCGGGCGAGGCCTGCACCGCCCGCTCGAACTCGTCACCGGCCGCCTCCAGGCGGCGCAGCTTCTCCCACCAGATCGAGGCCGCCGCCGTGTGCAGCGCCGCGGCCTGCTCTCCGCTCGCCCGCGCCGCGCGGCCGGCGTACAGCTCGGCCAGCTCCTCCCAGCGGGCCTCTGCCCGCAGGAGCTGGGCCATGCGATCCGCGGCGTCCTCGTCCTCCGGGAAGCGCCCTAGCACCACCTTCAGGTGGTTGATGGCCGCCTCGTGGTCGCCGAGCGCCTGCTCGGCCGCGGCCAGGCGGCGGTGCAGGTCGGTCAGCCCCGGCCCGGACAGCCCGCCCTCCCCGGCCAGGTCCAGCACTCGCTGGATGGCCACCCGCGCCTGGGCCCAGTCCTCGGTCTCGGCGTACAGGTCCGCCAGCGCCCGGTGCGCCTCCAGCAGCTCGGGATCGTCCTCCAGCGCACGGCGGTAGGCCGCGATGGCGCGCTCGGCCTGCCCCGGCTGCTCGGCCAGCAGGCGCGCCTGCTCCAGCCACAGATCCACCCGGGCCGCCACCTCGAAGGCGCTCGGGTCGATGCGGCCGATCAATTCCACGAGCTCCGCCCGGCGACCGTGTTTCCGGTAGAGCTCCAGCAACCGCTCCACCACCTTGCGGTTGCCGCGGTCCAGCCGGAACGCCAGCTCGAGGGCCTGCAGCCCGCCCGCCAGGTCGCCGAGGTGCTCGATGCGCAGCTCACCCACGCGGGCCCAGCGGGTGGCCGCCTCGGCCGAGCTCATGTCGGCGCGGATCGTGGACTGCCACAGCGCGTCCAGCTCGGCGTAGCGGCGGCCCTTCTCCAGCAGCGCGGTCAGGCCGTCCAGGGCCACCTGGTCCCCGGGCACTCCCTCGAGCGCGCGCCGGTAGAAGCCCTCGGCGCGGCCCGGGTCCTTGAGGGAGTGCTCACACACCAGGGCGGCCTCGCGCAGGGCGGCCTGGGCCGCGGGCGGGGCCTGGCGCAGCACGGCCAGGGCCTCGAGATCCTCGACCAGCTCGGCCCAGGCCTGCCGCTGCCGGTCGATCGCCTCCAGCGCCTCCCAGGCCTCGAGATCGCGCGGGTCCTGGCGCACCGCCCGGGCCAGGTGGCGCCGGGCCTCGCGTGCCCCGTCGGGCCGGCTGGCGTGGATGCGGCCCAGCCCCAGGCAGGTGGCCCGCAGCACGTCGGGCGTCAGGGCCTGCCCGGCCGCCTCGGCCTCCAGCAGCCGGCTCCACAGGTCGTCGGCCTGGTCGAGCTGGCCGAGCTCCAGGGCCAGCCGGCCGGCGCGGAACAGCGACTCGAGGTGGTCGGGCCGCAGGCGCAGCACGTGGGTGTAGTGGCCCAGCGCCGCGGCGCGGTCGTCGAGGGCCTCCTCCCACAGGCGGGCCAACCGCAGGCGCGTGTCCAGGGACCGCTCGAGCGCGGCCTGATCGTCGGCGGGCTCGAGCCGCTCGAGCACCTCGCCCAGCAACCGGGCGGCGCGCTCGGCCTGGCCGCGGCGCTGCTGGACCTCGGCCATGGCGGTCAGCGCGTCCAGGTTGCCCGGGTCGGAGGCCAGGGCCACGTCCAGGTGGCGCCGGGCCTGCTCGAGGTCCTCGAGCCGCTCGAGGTAGATGGCGCCCATGCGGGCGTGGTGGGCCGCGGCCGCCTGCGGGCTCTCCTCCCCTCGGGCCAGGCGCAGCAGCACCCGCAGGGCCCGGTACCACTGGCCCTCCAGCCCGTAGAGCTCCGCCAGCCCGAGCAGGGTCGGCCGGTGCTCGGGCTCGAGCACCAGGCGGCGCTCCAGATTCTCCACCGCCCGCGGGCGATCGGGGCCGCTGAGCAGCGCTCCGGCCCGGCCCCGGGCGAGGGCCGCATCGCGGTTCTGCCCCAGCGCCTCGCACAGCTCGGCCACGCGCTCGTGGCTCCGGCCGGCCTCGGCCAGGGCGCCGCGCCGCTCGAGCAGCGCGGCCCTGGCCAGCCAGGTGTGCACGTCCTCGGGCTGGCGGGTCAGGCGATCGCGCACCAGGTCCTCGACCGCCTCCGCCCGCTGCTCCTCGGCCTGGCCGATCTCGAGCAGCCGGCGGGCGGCCAGCGGGTGGCCCGGCTCGACCTGGCCCGGGCCGAGGTAGCCCGCGCGGGCCTCGGCCAGCCGCCCATCACGCAGGGCAGCCTCGGCCGTGGCGTGCAGCTCCGTCCCCTCGCGGAAGAGCAGGAAGGCCCGCCGGGCCGCGCGCTCTCCCTCCAGCTCCACGTCCCCGGGCAGCTCGTCGGGGTAGCGGGCGGTCCAGACCTCCAGCCGCCCGCGGCTCAGGCGCACACGGTCCAGCCGCAACCCCTTGAGATCGGGGACCTTCCATCCGTGCATCGGCAGCAGGCGGCGCAGCAGGTCACGCACCGGGTGGCACACCAGCCAGCCGGCCGAGGGCTGCTCCACCCGCCAGCCGGCGAGCGCGCGGGCCAGGCGTCCCACCAACGCGGAGGCCGGCAACGGCAGCGGACCGAACAGGCGCAGGTCGTGGAAGCCGACCCGCAGCCCGAGATCGTCGATCCCCTCGGCGGCGAAGCGCGCGGTGAAGGGCGCGGCCTGCGCCCCGGCGGACAGGCTCCCGGCCAGCCAGCCCTCCCCGCCGTCGAGCGCCAGGCGCAGCTCCGCGACGCCCTGCTGGCCCTCGGCCAGCGCCGCCTCCAGCCAGGGAGCCAGCTCGGCCTGACCGATCGAGACTCCCAGCAGGCGCAGGCGGCAGCGGCGGTGGCGGAACTGCTCGGCCCCGCCGCTCACGTCGAAGGGGAAGCTGACCTCGGGGACCTCGAGCTCCAGGCGCTCCACCCGGAGCCCGCCCGGGAGGGTCCGCCCCCCGAGCGTCACGAGCGTGCTTCCGCGCCTGAATTCGAGCCCGAAGCCGAGCGGATTCCCAGCGGATTTCCGCAGCTCGGGATCGGGGTCCTGGGCGTCCTGCCCGTGCATGCCGAGCCCTCGCCCTCGTGGAGGGGGGAGGTCCCCCTGGGGCCGGAGGCATGGTAGCACACCGCCCCGGAGGGGGGCCAATTTCTGGCCGGGAAGCGGGCGGGTTTGACAGCCCGGGGTTGGGCGTGGTAGCAAGGGGCGACCTCGCTCTTCCGGGGCACGGCCCGCCTGGCCGCCCCGAGGTCGCAACGCGCGAGAAAGAAAAGTGTTCAGCCTGCGCGAGGAGCGCACGTGGACTTCTGGTCGGACGCCTCGGTGCTGCGGATCCTGACGGTGGCCGCGATCGTGCTGGGGCTGTTCGCCGTGTACTTGATCGTGATCATGGTGGCCAACCGGGCCACCCGCCGTCTGGGCGAGAGCCTGAACCGACGGCGGCCCTCCACACCGCCCGCCGGGCCCCCTGGAGAGGGGAGCGCCGGACAAGGGAGAGTCTCATGATTCCGGATGGGTACCGAGTGGTGATCCAGTACGACGCGGAGCGCAGCCACTTCCTGGTGCGCGTGCCCGAGCTGGACGGCGTGCAGGCCGAGGGCGCCACCCGCGCCGAGGCCCTGGGCAAGGTCGAGGAGGCCATCGAGGCCGCCTTCCGCCAGGCGGCCGAGGCCGGCAAGAACATGCCGACGCCCATCGACCGGGCCGAGTGGAGCGGAGAGCTCCAGCTCAAGGTGAGCGCCGGGCTGCACCGCGAGCTGGCCTTCCTGGCCCGCCAGGAGGGGATCGAGCTGGACGCCCTGTGCGGCGAGCTCTTGACCATGGCGCTCGGCGCGCGCAGCGCTGGCCGGCCTCCCCGCCCGGCTGGCGGCGAGCGCCGGGACGACCGCGGCGGAGCCCGGCGCCACGACGGCGGCCACCGGGGCGGGCGCGGCCGGGGCGACTACCACAACATCATGGACGATCGCGCCGCGTTCATCGAGTACGTGCGCAGCATCGGCACCGGCGGCGGCCCGAACCGCTCGCGCTCCGGGCGCAACCGCAAGGACGAGGAGTGACGGCCGCTAGCGGTCGTCGCCCCAGACGGCCGAGGCCTTGAGCTCCGCGATGCAGGTGTCGTCGAACTGCCCCTTGTAGATGCGCTGCAGGATCACCACGCCCACGTACATGGTCCGGTCGGTGATGGCCAGCTCGGGCAGCTTGACCGGCACCTCCATCCGCACCGGGGTGGGTGCGTCCTTGAAGGCGAACTTGGAGCGGCCGAGCCACACGAAGCGGGGCTTGTACTCGTCCGACTCCTTGTCCCGCTCCAGCTTGACCTGGTAGTAGTCCACCAGCAGATCCCTGGGCCGGTTGAAGTTGGCGAAGTCGTCCTTGCCCGCGCCCGGGGTGAGCTCCAGGTGCGTGGTCTCGTCGGGGACGTAGAAGGCCACCCACTCGTCCTTGCCCGAGCCCTTGGCGCCCTCGGCCCAGAACGTCTCCGGCAACCCGTCCACCAGCTTGATCACCCCGTAGTAGTCCTCGCTGCGCCCCTTCTCCACCAGGGTCGAGGAGGCCACGGGCATGCGGTCATCCTTGGCCAGCTTGATCAGCGCCTCGGTGAATTCCTTCTTGGGGATGGTCTTGGTGACGTTGTTGTAGCGGTCCTTCTTCTTGGAGCTCTTCTTGCCTGCCGCCAGCGCCTCTCCACCCGGACCGAGGCCCAGGCAGACCGCCAGCGCCAGTGCCAGCCACCTCGCGTTCATGAACCGTCCTCCGTCTCCCGCCCCGCCGCCTGCTTGGACGGGCGGCCCCACCGGTCTATTGCCTGGTGAAGTCGCGCTCGAACACCCCTGCGCTGCACTCGATGCGCAGCCGCTGCAGGCCGATGTCCTCGGCCGGCGGGACGCCGCGTGCATCTTGGAACTGGCTGAAGAAGAAGGCCTTCTTCCGCCCGGGCCGAAGCACCGGCCAGCGCGCGTCGAAGGTGTTGTTGAGCTTCAGGTGCACGTCCTTCCACACCGCGGTGCCCTGGTTCACCACCAGGAAGTAGCGCCCGCCGATGATCTCGGTCTTGCTCACCCGCAGCCGCGCGTCGATCTCGTTGAGCTCGCCCGGCGGCACGAACACCAGCACGGTGGCCAGGCCCACCAGCACGTATCCGACGATCATCCCGGCCTTGAGCTTGAAGTAGCGGTTGGAGTCCCTGAAGTCCTGGAGCAGGTTGCCGAACAGCTCCCGGACGCCCTCCAGGAGGTCCAGGATCTTCGACCACACCATCTCGAAGAAGCCACCCATGGCGTCCCTCAGCCCTGCTCCTCGCCCGGATCCCCGGCCTTCGGCCGCGGCCGCAGCCCGAGCGGCCGGCGCGCCGGGCTCTCGGCGGACTCCTCACCCGCGGCCTGCCGCTGGCGCTGCAGCTGCCGCTGCAGCAGGGAGGCGGCCGTGCGGCCCTCGGTGGCCCCGGCGCCCCCGCCCTCCTCGGCCGGCTTGCGGCCGACGCCGAGCGGCAGCCGCCGCTCCGGCTTGGCGGCGGCCTTGTCCCCGCCCTCGGCCGGCGGCGCGGGCTTGTCGGCAGGCTTGTCGCCGACCGGCGCGCCGGGCTTCTCCTCGGCCTTGGCGGCCGGTTGCCCGGCGGCCGCGTCGCCCGGGGCGGCCTCGCCCGCCGGAGCGTCCGGGGCCTCGTCCTTCTCCTCGGGCAGCATGGGCGGCGGGATCAGATCCTTCTCCTCGAGCGTGTCCTGGAAGGCCTTGTCCAGGACCTTCTGCTGCTCCGGGTTGAAGGGCTGGCCCGGCTGCCGCTCCACGCCCTCCTCCATCCGGGCCACCCAGCGCACCTTGAACTCCTGCACCGCCACGACGGGGGGCCGCGGCAGGCCGTGGCTGGCCGGGTCGAAGAAGCTCTCGTCCATCTCGGTGAAGCCGTAGGCGCGCAGCTTGTTGAAGAAGGTCGGCAGGATGCCCGTGGGTGCGTGGTAGCCCTGGAAGCGCCCATCCTTGTCCTTGCCGGTGATGGTGAACACGAAGAGGTCCTGGGTGCGGTAGTCGCCCTTGTCGTTGAGCGGCAGCACCTCGCTGATGTGGGTCGTGCGCCGGGAGCCGTCATGCAGGCGGGCGCACTGGATGACCACGTTCAGGGCCGAGGCCACCTGGGCGCGCACGGCCACCATGGGCAGCTCGACCGTGGACATCAGGCACAGGGACTCGAGCCGGCGCAGGGTGTCGGTGGGCGTGTTGGCGTGCACCGTGCACATGGAGCCCGAGTGGCCGGTGTTCATCGACTGGATGAGGTCGAAGGCCTCGCCGCCGCGCACCTCGCCGATGACGATGCGATCGGGCCGCAGGCGCAGGGCGGACCGGAGCAGGGCCGCCATGTTGACCTCGCCCTTGCCGAACTTGTCGGGCGGCCGCGACTCGAAGGGCACCAGGTGATCCTGCTGCATCTGCAGCTCGGCCGAGTCCTCGATGGTCAGGATGCGCTCCTCGTTGGGGATCAGCGAGGAGACGACGTTGAGCAAGGTGGTCTTGCCCGAACCGGTGCCGCCGGAGACCACCAGGTTCTGGGAGGTGACCACGCAGGCCTCGATCAGCCGGGCCATGGGCTTGCTCATCGAGCCGAACTCGACGAGCTGCTTGATGGTCAGCTTGCCCGGGAAGAACTTGCGGATGGAGATGGTGGTGCCCTTGCGCCCGATGGGCGGCAGCACCACGTGGATGCGGGAGCCATCGGGCAGGCGGGCGTCGAGCTGGGGCCGCTCGTTGGTGATGGTGCGCCCCACGTACTGGGCCATGTTGCGGGCGGCGGCCTCCAGCCCCTCGGCGGTGAACTTGGCCCGGGTCTTGTACAGCCGGCCCTTGCGCTCGACCCAGATGTCGTTGGGGCCGTTGATCATCACCTCGGAGACGCTCTTGTCGTCGAGGTACTTGGCCACCGGCCGGAGGAAGGCGGCCAGGGATTTCTTGTATATCTCTACGACCTCTTCGTCGCCCATGCAGCACCTCGCGGCGTGTGGCTCCGCCCTTGCATGGTAGGGAATCTCGCCCTGCGCTTCAAGCTTCTCGTGCCGGCGCCTCGTCCGGTCGGGTGCCTTGAGACACCCGCGCGGGGGTGCTACACTGCGTGCGCCCGCTCGAGGAGGTGGACCGGATGAAGTGTCCCCAGTGCGGCATGCAGAACCGCGAAGGCGCCTCCATCTGCCAGAGCTGCGACTTCATCCTGGACGACAGCTTCCTGGCCGGTGACGGCGAGGACGGGGCAGACGCGCGCGCCGAGGGCGAGGACACCGGCGTCAAGCGCGCGCCCACGGCCGAGGACGACACCCAGGCGGGACCGCCGCCGGTCCCCAGCCGGGCGCGCCCGGCCGCGCCGGCGAGGCCCCCGCGCCACGGCTCGCGCTTCATCGCCGGCAAGCAGGGCGAGACCGACGACTTCGTGGCGGACGAGCCACAGGCGCAGCCCGAGGAGGGCGGCGACCCCAACGACGACTGGCGCGCGGAGCTCCGGCGGGAGCGCGAGAGCCGCGCCGCCGAGGAGCAGCGCCAGGCCGCGGAGGCCCCGCCCCAGCCCAAGCTGAGCGAGGAGCAGCGCATCGTCGGCGACCTCAAGGCGGTCTTCTCCAAGGGCAAGGGCGCCTACAAGGGCCTCGAGCGTCCGGATCAGCTCTGCCTGCTCGGCGCCGGCGGCATGTTCCTGATGTGCTTCTTCCCCTGGGTGAGCATCGAGCACCAGGGCGCCAGGATCGGGCTGGAGGTGGGCGGCTGGGTGCTGATCCTGCTGGCCGGCTGCATCGGCGGGGCGGTCTTCCTGCGCAAGAGCCCCCACTGGCAGACCCGGCAGAAACCGCTGGCCCTCGGCCAGGTGGGCGCGGTGGCGCTGGCCATCCTGTTCTGCCTGTCCAAGCTGCTCACCCTGAACTCCATCAAGGTGATGGTGCCCGAGGCCGATCTCGACGTCCCCGCCCAGGCCCAGGTCCAGTTCGGCGTGTTCCTGGCCCTGCTGTCGGCCGGGGTGGCGGCCCTCGGCACCTGGCCGACCCTGCGCTCCCAGGTCCTCAAGCGCTGAGCGGCGCCTGCCGCCGCGCCTGCCGCCGCGCCCGCCAGGCGCGGAGCGCGCACGCGCCCCACGCCCCGGCGGCGAAGGCCGCGCAGGCCCAGGCGGGCAGATCGCCCAGCCAGGCGTACGGCGTCCGCCCGTCGAGCAGCGCCACCTCCGCGGACAGCCACCCGGGCGGCTCGAGCTCGCTGGCGCGCACGCGCTCGGCCTGGGTCCGGGCCAGCCCCAGCCCGAGCTCGGCCAGCACCCGGCCGCGGGGATCGACCACCGCGCTCACCCCGGTGTTGGCCGCCCGCAGCAGGTAGCGCCCGGCCTCCACGGCGCGCATCCGGCTCATGGCCAGATGCTGCCAGGGCGCGGAGGTGCGCCCGAACCAGCTGTCGTTGGTGATGTTGACCAGGAGCTCCGCCCCCTGCCCCACCTGGGCGCGGGCCAGTTCCGGGAAGATGGCCTCGTAGCAGATGAGCAGCCCCAGCCGTCCAGCCTGGGCGGGCAGCGGGCGCGGCTCCTCGCCGGGGGTGAAGAAGCGCACCCCGGGCGGCACGAACCACTCCCAGGGCAGGATGGCGCCGAGCGGCACGTACTCGCCGAAGGGCACCAGGTGGACCTTGTCGTAGCGCGCCTGGGCGCGCAGTTGCCCTGACAGCAGGAAGGCGCTGTTCCACTGGCGCGCCTCGCCGCCCCGCTCCCGGCCCACCGCGCCAATCACCAGCTCGGCCGCGAGCGGCGCGGGCAGCCCGGCGGCCACGCCGAGCTCGGCGCCCTCGGCCGGCAGCGCCTCGGGCAGGCTGCCCTCGGGCCAGACGACCAGGCGCGCGCCCCGCTCGACCGCCGCGCGGCTCTCCCGCAGCAGCCGCTCGAGCACCCAGCGGGTGGCCGCCGGACCCCGCAGGTAGGCCTTCTCGTCCAGGTTGCCCTGGACCACGGCCGCCACCAGGCGCCGGGCCTCGGCCGGCGCCGGCACCCCGCCCAGGCGGAGCACGGCCCAGCCGCCCGCCAGGAGCAGCAACCCGGCCAGGGTGACGAGCCCGCCGAGCGCGCGCGGACCACGCCAGCGCAGCCAGCCCCAGCCGGCCGCCAGGGCGGCGTTGCTGAAGATCACCAGGCCGCCGACCAGGTGCACCCCGCCCAGCGCGGCGAGCTGCAGCAGCCACAGGCTGCGCACCTGGGTGTAGCCCACGTGGGCCCAGGGGAAACCGGTCAGCACGTGGCTGCGCAGCAGCTCGAACCCCACCCACAGCAGCGGCAGGCTCCACAGCGAGCGCCAGCCGAGCTGGAGCTCCAGGCGCCTGGCGAGCCACAGCGGCAGGGCCCAGAAGAGCGCCAGGAAGCCCACCAGCAGCAGCAGGACCGGCAGCGCCACCAGCATGGGCAGGTGACCGAAGGTGGTCATGACCTCGGTCAGCCAGTAGAGCGCCAGCCCGAAGTAGGCCAGGCCGGCCAGGTAGCCGAGGGCGAAGCAGCGGCCGGGGCTGGCCGCGCGCAGCCGGTCGAGCAGCGGCACCAGCCCGAACAGCGCCAGAGGCTCGCTCCAGCCCCCGGCGAAGAGCTCGTCCGGGGACAGGGCCGGGAGCAGCACCGGCAGCGCGAGCGCCAGCAGCAGCCCGCTGCCGAGGGCGGCGCCGAGATCCTGGGCGGTGCTGGCGCGCCGCGGCTTCATCGACGCCCGGGGCCGGTGAGCAGCGCGACCAGCCGCGCCTGCTCGGCCCGCATGGCGCGCGCCCGCGCCGGGCCCACGCCCTCGTGGTCGAAGCCCGCCAGGTGCAGCACCCCATGCACCAGCAGCGTGAGCAGCTCGTGGCGCAGGGGCACGCCCCGGGCGCGCGCCTGACGCCGCGCGCTGGTCAAGGAGATCACCACGTCGCCCAGGAGCTCGGGGTGGAGCCCCCCGCCCTCGCCCTCGAGCTGCGAGAACGACAGCACATCGGTGGCCCGATCCCGGCCGCGGTGGGCCAGGTTGAGCGCGCGCATGCGCGCGTCATCGGTCAGCAGCACGGACAGCTCACGATCGGCCAGCCCCAGCTCGGCCAGCAGGCGCCCGGCCGCACGCGCGAGTGGGCGGTGATCCAGGGCCGGCGCGCCGCGCTGGCGGCGGAGTTGCACGCTCACGGGGTGCCTCCTTCACTGTCCCAGGCGTTTGATGTCCTCGGGCCGGCTGCCCTCGGCCTCGGCCCGGGCCGCGGCCTCGCCCCGCGCCAGCTCGGCCTCCAGATCCGCGGCCAGGCGCTCGGCCTCGCGCGCCTCGCGCTCACGGGTCTCCTTGGTGGCAGCCTCGGGGTAGTCGGGCCGGTGGTGGTAGATGCCGGTCAGCACGCGGTTGAAGGCGCGGGCGATGACGTGCAGATCCTTGAGGGTGAGATCGCACTCGTCCAGCTGGCCGTCGACGAAGATGCGGTTGATGATGTTCTGCACCAGGCCCTGCAGCCGGGCCGGAGACGGGTCGGACACGCTCTTGGCCGCGGCCTCCACGGCGTCGGCCAGCATGACCAGGGCCACCTCGCGGCTCTGGGGCTTCGGGCCGGGGTAGCGGAAGTCCTCCTCGCGCACCACCTCGTCGGCGCCGGCCTGGTCCTTGGCGCGCTGGAAGAAGAACTTGATGAGCGAGGTGCCGTGGTGCTGCTGGATGGCCTCCACGATGGGCCGCCCGAGGCGGCTGGCGCGGGCCAGCTCGGCTCCGTCCTTGACGTGGGCCCTGAGCACGGAGGCGGACAGCGAGGGCTTCAGCTTGTCGTGCCGGTTCGTCCCGTCGCGCTGGTTCTCGGAGAAGTACTGCGGCTTCTTGATCTTGCCGATGTCGTGGTAGTAGGCCATCACCCGCGCCAGCAGCGGGTTGCAGTGGATCGTCTCGGCCGCGGCCTCCACCAGGGAGCCGACGATGATGCTGTGGTGGTAGCTGCCGGGGGCCTGGACGATCAGCTCCTTCAGCAGCGGGTGGTTCAGGTTGGCCAGCTCCAGCAGCGTGATGTCCGTGGTGAAGCCGAAGATGGCCTCCAGGATGGGGGCCACCCCCAGCACGATGATGGCCGCCAGGATGCCCCCGGAGAAGGCGAACAGGGCGTTCCACAGCGTCGTGGCGGTCAGGAAGTCCTGCCCGAGCATGGAGATCGACAGGGCCAGCAGCACGTTGAGCAGGCCGGTCGTGGCGCCCGCGCGCAGCAGCGAGTTGCGCTGCTTCACGTGCCGCAGGGCGCCCGCGCCGACCAGGGAGCTGGCCAGGCAGAACACGCCGTAGGGCAGGCTGCCCTCCATCAGGATGCCGGCCAGGAAGGAGGCCGCCGCGGTGAAGGTGAGCGCCATCTCGCTGTTGAGCACGAAGCGCACCAGCATGGCCCCGGCGGCGAAGGGGATGGCGAAGTAGTACGACTCGAGCGGGATGGTGCGGTAGAGCGTGGAGACCGCGCCGAAGACCCAGAACCACAGCTTGACCGACACCAGGAAGGTGAACATCACCACGCCCATCAGGGCCAGCTCCTTGGCCCCGGCGCGGAACTTGCGGATGTTCAAGCGGGCGAACTGGCTCAGCAGGTAGAGCAGCACCGTGACCAGCAGCACCATGCCCAGCATGAGCTGGGGGGCGTTGGACAGGTCCGTGCGCCGGGCCATCTCCTGGAACACGCGGATGTGGCGCTTCTCGATGAGATCACCCTCGCGGATGATCTTCTCGCCCTTGCGGATGCTGATCTCCAGCGGCTGCACCCGGGCGCGGGCCTGCTGCTTGCGCCGATCGGTCTCGACCCGGTTGAAGAACAGGTTGGGCGTCACCAGGCTCTCGGCCAGGCGGATGACGGTGACCCGCAGGCCCGGCTGCATGTCCGGCAGCTCCAGGGCGGCGTTCTGCCGGACCCGCTGGAGCGCCTCCTCCATGTCCAGCAGCCGGGCGAAGGAGGTCACCAGGGCCTCCGACTGGGAGGTGCCGTCCTTCAGGAACCTGACGGTCAGGCCCTTGGAGCGGTCGGCCTCCAGCAGCTCGCGGCTGGAGACCACCATGTTCCGCATGACGCGGTCCACCAGGCTGGCGATGGCGTTCAGGCTGGCCGGGGAGAAGCCCTCGGCCTTCAGCCGGGCGAAGTCCTCGTCCTTGACCACCACCTGCAGGGCGCGCAGGAACTGGCCCTTCTGCTGATCCAGCAGGCCGTCCAGGCTGGCCTTGAGTCTCTCCAGCTCGTCGCGCGGGTTGGCCGGGACGGCCTCCGGCTCCGCGGCCGCGCCGGGCCCGGGGGCGTGCCCCCTGGGCGGCCTGGGCTTGCGGCCGGCGTCCTCGGCCGGGGCGCGCAGGTCCACCCCGGCCGCGGTCAGCTCCGCCTCCAGGGCGGCCACCTGGGCCCGGTGGGTCTCGATCACCCGCTGCATCTCGCCGAAGGCGTCCCGCAGGCGCTGGATGCGCTGGGCGCCCAGCTCGGCCTCGTGATCGTAGACCGACAGGATCGAGTCGGAGGCCTCCTGGCGCTTGCGCTCGGTGGTCTCCACGTCCGGGACCGGGAAGCTCATCGGCGCGCGGATGTCCGCCCTGGCCACCCGGCCGATCTCCTCGTCCAGGAGCGGCAGGCTGGGGCTGGTGGTGGCCGGGTTGACCATGATGGCGACCGTCACCCCCAGCAGGCACAGCCCGGCCCAGAAGCCCAGCGAGCGCACCCAGGCGCGCCAGTCGCGGAGCTCGGCCAGCCAGGTGGCCAGGCGCCGCTCCCGGGTCGGCCTATCGCTGGCCATTCCGCCTCCCTCCAGCTGAGCCGCCCGGCTCGGTCGCGCGCGCGGCCTCGAAACGCTCGTAGGCCTTGATCACCTCCTGCACCAGGGGGTGCCGGACCACGTCGCGCTCGGTGAACAGGCAGAAGCCGATGCCGGGGATGCCGTCCAGGATCCTGCGCGCCTGCACCAGGCCAGAGGCCATGCCGCTGGGCAGATCCACCTGGGTGACGTCCCCGGTGATGACCGCCTTGGACTGGTAGCCCAGGCGGGTCAGGAACATCTTCATCTGCTCGGCCGTGGTGTTCTGGGCCTCGTCGAGGATGATGAAGCTGTCGTTCAGCGTGCGGCCGCGCATGAAGGCCAGCGGGGCCACCTCGATGGTGCCGCGCTCCAGCATGCGCTCCACGGCCTCGTAGTCGAGCATGTCGTGCAGCGCGTCGTACAGCGGGCGCAGGTAGGGGTTGACCTTCTGGGCCAGATCGCCGGGCAGGAAGCCGAGCCGCTCGCCGGCCTCGACCGCCGGGCGGGTGATCACGATGCGCTGCACCGCCTGGTCCTTCAGCGCGGCCACCGCCATGGCCATGGCCAGGTAGGTCTTGCCGGTCCCGGCCGGGCCGATGCCGAAGACCACGTCGTGCTCCCGGATGGAGTCGATGTAGCGTTTCTGGCCCAGGCCCTGCGGGGTGATCGGCCGCTTGCGGTAGGACACGCACACCGTGTCGAGGAAGATGTCCCGCAGGTGCACCGTGCGATCGGCCGCCTTGACCCGGTAGGCGTGCTCGACGTCGGAGGCCACCAGGGCGCGGCCCTCCCGGGCCATGGCGTACAGCTCCTCGAGTAGCTCGCCGACCAGCGCGGTGCGCTCCTCCTCCCCGTGCAGCAAAAGCTCCGTGCCGCGCGTGGTCACGCGGATCCCGGCCACCTGCTCCAGGAGCTGCAGGTGCTGGTGGCCGGGGCCGAACAGCACACGGGCCACGCCCGCATCGTCCAGCGCGATCCGGCGTGCCGTGGCGTCACCGGCGGGGTCGTCGCGGTTCGTGGCCATGGGTTCACTCGAAGGGGCGCAGGATCAGGTAGCCGCTGCCCTCGCGGCGGTAGATGCGCTCCTGGCGCCACGGGAAGCGTAGATCGCCCTCGGCCACCAGCCCCGCGTCGACCAGCTCGGCCAGCTTCTCCGGGTAATGGCCCAGCTCCAGCCGGTACAGCTCGAGCGCGTTTCGCAGGCGCTCGCGCTGGCCGTCGTCCATCAGCTCGCGCGCGGCCGGATCCTGGAAGCGGCGCAGGCCCGACTCGTCGAGCACGCTCATCGGATCCAGCCCCAGCACCTTGTACAGCACCAGCAGCACGCCCACCACGACGAAGTACATCCCCAGCTGGATGAGCAGCCGCCCGAAGGGGAAGGCGCGGCGTGTCCCGCCCGGGCGACCCCTGGGGGCCTCCTCCGCGCCGGTCAGCCGGCCGGCCACCTTGATGTACTCCTGCTCGACCAGGTTCAGCAGGGCCTTGCAGGTCTCGAACTCGCCCAGGCGGGAGAGGTCGATGAGCTTCTGCACGTCCCGGTCGTCGGTCAGCAGGCTGAAGACCTTGAGCTCGGAGGCGCCGATGCCCTTGGGCAGGCTCTTCTTGCCGCCCTCGCCGAACATGTTGTCGAGGGCGCCGTCCACGTCGGCCTCGGCGGCGCCCGCCTTGGCCGCGGAGCCCGGCAGCTCCTTGAGCTTCTTGAAGGTCAGGTCGTAGGAGGTGATCCGCTTCCGGATCATGGGCCACTCGTCGACCATCCGGAACCCCTCCATGAGCACGTTCTCGCTCCGGATGGGGTCGACCGAGTCCCGGTCGTAGTTGACCTCTTCGGCCTCGAAGGCGTAGGTGCCGTTCTCCCAGTTGAACAGCTGGTAGAGGGTCTCGGTGGTCTGCAGCTGGGTGAACTGCTTCAGCTCCTGGCGGGTCAGCACCTGCAGCTGCTCCACCAGCACGTCCCCCAGCCGCCGCAGGGTGCGCTTCTGCGTCTCCAGGGCGGACTCGAGCTGCTCGGCGCCGATCACCCCGGCGCGCACCAGCATCGCGCCCAGCAGGTCCTTCTTCTTGCGCGTGCTGGACTCGGCCCGCACCACGTCGCCGTTGACGAACGAGATGCGCACCTCGCGGTCCTTGGAGGACAGGTGCAGCACGCCGGTCTTCGACTGATGGCTGATCAGCTGGAAGATGTCGGCGATGCCGAAGTCCTTGAGGGTTCCCTTGAGCGCCATGCAGCCTGTCCCCTCAGTCCTCGGCGCGGAAGGCGTCCAGGACGGCCCACAGGTAGAAGGCCAGGAAAACCACGGCCAGCGGAGCGACCTTCAGCCACTCCACGCCCGCCGCGGCGTCCCACGGATCGCGCAGCACCGCCGGCTGGAGGAGCGCCAGCACCAGGCTGAGCGAGCACGCCGAGAGGATCAACACGCCCCGCAGCGGCCGGTCCTTGAGGAGCTGGCCCACCCCGGGGGCGACGAAGGACAGCGCGCGGGCCAGCGTCTCGATCCGCGCGCGGTGCTGCCGGACCTGGATCTCCTTGGAGATGCGCACCCGCGCGTCCACCTTGTCCTTGCGCACGAAGGCGTGGAAGCACTGGCCGCACAGGCTGTTGTCGCGCAGCTCCGCCTCGCAGCGCCGGCACACCGGCCGGCCGCAGCGCACGCAGCCGTGGGTGGCGAACACCTTGCCGCGCGCCATCGCCAGCAGGCCGAAGGCGAGCAGCGTCCCGCCCAGCCAGAACCAGCCTGCCAGCGGCGTGCCGGTGCCGGCGGAGGAGCGCCACAGCATCAGCTCGGCCTTCTCCAGCCGCTCGGGCGACAGCCGCCCGGCCGCCGCGCCCAGCCAGGCCTCCGGCACCGGCAGATCCGCCAGCACCAGGTTGGCCGCGCCGGTCTCGGCGCGCTGGCTCAGCTCGCGGGTGAGGTCAGGGTCGAGCTGGATGGCCTGCTGGCGGGCCGCCCGGCCCTTGTCGAGCTGCATGCTGCTGAAGTAGGCCCGGCTGATGTTGAAGTAGCCGGCCACCAGGTCGGGCCGCAGCATGGTCACCCGCTGGTAGTGCTCCAGCGCCCTGGGCAGCTCCCCCTGCAGGAAGCAGACGTTGCCCAGGTTGTTGAGCACCACCTCCGAGCCGGGCTGCGCGGCGAGCGCGCGCTCCAGCAGCTCCCGGGCCCGGACCAGATCGCCGCCGCGCTTGTGGTGGCCCGCCAGGGTGACCAGCAGCACCGGATCCGCGGGCCTGGCCTCGAGGGCCATCCGCAGCCGCCGCAGGCTCTCCTCGGGGGCCGGGCCCCGCTCCACGGCCAGGATGTCGGCCAGCTCGGTGCGCGGGCGCTCCAGCCCCGCGACCACCAGGCCGAGCCCCAGCGGTGCGGCGGCCAGGAGCGCCACCGCGAGCAGGCTCAGCGCGCGCTCGCTCCTGCCCTGGTAGATCCAGGCCACCGCCAGCCAGGACAGGAGGATGGGCAGCGCCCCGGCCCGCAGGAACACCGGCAGCAGCAGCAGGATGAGCGCCAGCAGCCCCGTCTGGATGCGGGCCGCCCCGGCCGGGAACAGGTGGTGGAAGTCGTGCAGGAACAGCCGCACGTAGCGCAGCAGCTCCGTCAGGGTGAACACGGCCACGGCCAGGCCCAGGCCCAGCAGCAGGCCCAGCAGGCCGTTGGCCAGCCAGCGGTTGCGCACGAAGGGATCGCGCCAGGCCGCCCCGGCCGCGTTCAGCAGCGGACCGGCCACGGCGCCGAGCGCCCAGGGCGAGTCGCGGAAGGCCTGCCAGGCCTGGATCAGGTGCAGCCCGGGCAGGTCGGGCGACAGCCTGATCGCTGTCGCCAGGCGCTCGGCGGCCGCCTCGGGGTCGCCGCGGGCGGCCTCCCGCTCGGACTCGCGCGCCAGCGCCAGGGAGTGGAGCGGCGTGTTCTGGAGCCCCAGCTCCTCCTTGAGCTTGACGAAGCGCTCGAGGTCCAGCCGGGCGAGCTCGAAGTCGCGCTGCTCCAGGTGCAGCCGCCGGGTCTCCCACAGCGCTCCGAGGTCCGCCAGCGTGCCCGAGGGCGGGCGGATCACCCCCAGCCCCTCCGGCGGCGGGCCGTCCGGCGGGGCCACGAGGGGCGGCTCGGCGCCTCCGTCCGCCGCGCCAGGCGCCGCCAGCGCGGCGGGCGCGCCGTCGGCTCCGCCCGGCCCGGCGTCGGCTGCGCCCTGCCCGCCGTCCAGGCCCGGGATGCGGATCACCCCGGGTTGCCCGCCGGGGGTCCCCGCGTCGGGCTTCTTCCTGGCGCCGTCGCCGCCCGGCACGTCGGTGCGGACCTCGCCCTTGTCCTGGTAGGCCTCGTCGCCCCAGCTCTCCTGCTCGGCCTTCGCTCCCCAGCCGCCGCCGGTGCGATCGTCCTTGGCCTCGCCCTTGTCGTCCCCGGCCTGCTCGACGTCCTCGACCTCCCCCTCGGGGGTCTCGGTCGGGGGCTCCCTGGAGCCGTCATCCTCCTCGGGGCTCCACAGATCGGCCTCGCTCTCGGGCTCCTTCTTGGGCGGCTTCTTCTTCTCGGCCTTGTCGGCGGGCTTCTTCTTGGCCGGGGCGGGTTCCTCGCTCCCGGGCAGATCGAAGGACTGGGCCAGGCGCACCCGGGCGGGCTCCTCGCCCCCGCCGCTCCACAGGCCCAGGGCCAGCAGGCAGACCGCAATCATGGCGCCGAGGATAGCCCAAGCCCGGGGGCAAGGCAAGCCGCCGAGCGCTGGAAAATCTCGGGAAAACCTCGTCCGATACGACTCGGCCCGCCCCCCTCGCGGGGAGCGGGCCGATCAAGGACTGCATGCCGAGGGCGGGACTCGAACCCGCAAGCCGTAAGGCATACGCCCCTCAAACGTACGTGTATACCATTCCACCACCTCGGCATCGCGTGTGAGGGGCGCGAAGCGCGGAGGGTTGTCTACCACACGACATTTGAGGGGGCAACAGAAAAATCAGAAGAACACGGTGGCCAGGCGCAGCAGGCGGGAATCGAATTCGACCTCCTCGTTCTTGCAGCCGGACAGGTTGACCATCAGCTTGGGCTCCTTGCCCTCCCGCTCCACCCCCAGGGAGACCCCCAGCCAGTGGACGTAGTCCGCGTCCGTGGTGAAGGACAGGACCTTCACCACCATGGTCACGTTGAGCATCTGACGCACGGACTTGCGGGTGCCCTCGCACAGGAAGACCGCCCCGACGCCCTGGGCCCGGAGCTCCGCGTCGAAAGATTTGGAGTCCTTGTATACGAGGTCGATCGTGGTGAAGCTCCTGCCGCCGATCTTGACGCGCTTGTGCTCCTCGAAGGCGGCCCTGGCCTGGGCGACCACCTCGGGCGGGGTGTCGTCGTCATAACATATTGCGATCACGATGTTTTTCTTGGAGCTCATCGCCTTGGAGCGGTGGTAGCCCACGGCGGTCAGCAGGGCTTTGACCTTGCTCGAGAGGGACGGGGCGTCCCCGGCGATCGCGACCGGCGCGCCCAGCAGGAGGCTGAACGCCAGGACCAGGCACGGCAGCAGACGTCTCGGGTTCAGGATGGCCCCAATCCCCTCCCCTCTTTTAGGTAGCACGCACATGCCGTCCGGTCAACTCGCCCCTCCGACGCGGCGCGAAACAAGAAAGGGCCGCCCCCTTCGCAGGGAGCGGCCCGTCGGGATCAGGTCCAATCAGCCAGTCCCGCGAACTTCGCGGGGCAAGTCACTCTTCGAGTTTCTAGTACCTGTAGCGCAGGCCCAGGCCGCAGTTGAAGCCCGAGCGGTGCGCGGTGTAGTCGCCGTACTGCTGGGGAGCGCCCTCGGGGTAGTCCGTGGTGATCAGGCCGGTCTTGTCGCGCAGGTGCAGCACGTTGACGAAGTCGGCGATGATGTCGAGCTGCTGGCCGGTCAGCTCCTTGAGGTCCCACACCAGCTTGAGGTCGAGCTGGAAGATGTCGAAGGTGCGGTTCCAGTAGGGGTCGCCCGGGTGATCCCGGTCGTAGCCGGAGACGTAGTCGTAGTTGTTGTAGCCGCCCCAGTAGTTGTTCTTGACCGACTTGGAGTACGGGTAGCCCGTGCGCCAGAAGACGCCCGCGCCGATCTCGATGCCGTAGGGCAGGCGGTAGGAGCCGTCCACCCGGATGTTGTGGCGGCGATCGTAGCCCAGCCAGCTCCAGAAGTACTTGTTCTGGCGCGGGTTGTCCAGGTAGGACGAGATCAGGTCGTCCGGGGCGCCCTCGGCGCGGGAGTAGGTGTAGAAGGCGTTCATCTGCCAGTTGTCCGAGAACGCCTTGTGGGCCACGATCTCGAAGCCCCAGTACCGGCGCCACGCCTCGCGCGGGGTGCCGAGCGACCAGATGTAGCTCTCCTCGCCGTTCTTGTAGCCGATGACGTCCGTGCCCTCGCGGTTCCAGATCAGGTTGGACTCGTCGTCCTCGAAGATGTACATGGTCTGGCGCCACAGCCCGTTGACCGCCAGCGAGAAGTCGGTGAACAGCTCCCGCTCGATCTGGAGGTTCAGCTCGTCCACGTGCGGGGCGGTCAGGTTGTCCTTGACCACCACGCCGTCGTCGCCGCCCGCGCTGGTGACGGGGATGTCGTACTGCTGGGTGGCCGGGTTGTACTCGTAGGTGTTGGTGGCCAGGCTCTTGCCCACGAAGTCCGGGAGCATCAGGTAGCCGGAGTCGACGTAGCGGTTGTACCCGGCGCGCATCACGGTCTTGCCGTCGCCGGTGATGTCCCACACCAGGTTGATGCGCGGGCTGGTGGTCAGGAACTCGGTGATGACCGTGTCGTTGTAGTTGCGCATCTGGGCCCAGTCCACGCGGAGGCCGGGCTTGAAGGTCAGGTTCTTGGTGATCTTCCAGGCGTCCTGGAGGTACACGCCCAGGATGTCGCCCGTGAGCTGGACCTTGAGCTTCTCGTACTCGCCCTGCTCGTTGCGCGCGAGCTCGGTGATGCGGTAGGGCCGGCCGTTCTGGTCGTTGTAGGTGGCGCCGCCGGGGATACCCTCGGTCACGTCGTTCCAGACATGCGCGAACTGCCAGCCCAGCTTCCACTCGTGGTCGCCCAGGAAGTCGTCCAGGTAGTAGGTCCAGGCCGAGTCGAACTGCAGCCGGTTGCGCAAGGTCAGGGTGTCGTCGGCCGAGTTGCCGGTGATCAGGCCCGTCACCGAGTCGGAGTGCCTGCGGCAGGCCGGGTCGTTGTTGTCACGGCAGCCCATGGGGTAGATGTCGAGGGTGGACTGCTTGTAGGCCAGCATGGTCTTCTGGAACAGGTTCTTGGTCCACAGGGCCTCCCAGGACGCCATGAGGAAGTAGCCGCCCTGGTCCTGCTCGGTCTCGGCCTCGGCCGAGATGAAGGAGCTCTGGTCCACGTTCTCGATCCAGGTCGGATCGCCCTGGGCCATCACGGTCAGCTTGTGCTTGTCGGTGGCCTGGTAGGTCAGCTTGGCCAGGTAGTACACGCTGAACCAGTTACGCGACGGGTGCTGGATCTTGTCCGGGTTGGCCGGGTTGAAGTAGTCCGGGCTCGAGCTCATCTTCTGGATGCTGCTGTCGATCTCGATGGAGGCGAAGTACCACAGCTTGTCCTTCAGGATCGGGCCCCCGATGTTGACGTTGAAGTTGTAGGCGTCGGTGGTCGGGGCGCCTTCCTGCTCGAAGTCGTCCTTGTAGGCGAACACGTCCGGGTTGGCGTAGAAGGACACGTCGAGCTGGAACTCGTTGCCGCCGCTCTTGGTCACCAGGTTGATGATGCCGCCCGTGGACTGGCCGTACTCGGCGTCCAGGCCGCCGGTCAGCACCTGGACCTCCTTGATGGCGTCGAAGTTGAAGTTGGCGCTGAAGGTGTTGGTCACCGGGTCGGTGGTATTCACCCCGTCGACCAGGTACTGGTTGGAGTACAGCGAGCCGCCGTGGATGTTGGGGTTGCCGCCGCCCACCACGCCGGGGGCCAGCGAGGCCACGCTCTGGTACTGCCGGGAGAGCGGGATGCTCTCCAGGAACTCGTCGTCGTAGTTGCCGCCCAGGCTGGTCTTCTCCTTGTCGACCACGGGCCTACGGGCGGTGACCACCACGGTCTCCTCGGCGGTGGGCAGCTCGAGCAGGATGTCGAGGGTCACCGTGCCGCCGATGTTGACGCGCACGGCCTCCTGCTTGAAGGGCAGGAAGCCGGGCTGCTCGATGCCGATCACGTACTTGCCGGGGGGCAGGCCGAAGAACAGGAAGCTGCCGTCCTCGGCGGTCTGGATCTGGCGCTGGCCCATCAGGTTCTCGCCGGTGATGGTGACGGTCACGCCGGCCAGCGGCACCCCGTCCGGATCGAACACGTTGCCGGCCAGCTTGCCGGTCTGCTCCGAGGCCAGGGCGGGCGCCGCGAGCGCCAGCACGAGCGGAACGACGAACAACGACGCGTACGTCGAGATTCTGAAGAGTCTCATGCTCGTTCTCCTTTCTTTCGCGCTGGCTTCAGGGCGCGTCGATTGTGACGTGCACATTGTAGGGTCCCGGGTCCCCGGACCAGCCGGCGACCATCACGATGTACAGGTGCCCGGCGACCACGGGCACGTCCGTCGCGACCTCGGGCTTGTCCGCGGTCATCTGCTGGGCCACGTACTCCCCGGCCGTGTTGTCCATGACCAGCATGTCGTAGTCCGCGCCCGCGGCCGACCAGTCGAACACCACGTCCATCAACCCATCCGACTCGGCGACGAACATGATCCAGTCGATGTCGCCGGTGGGCATCGCGCCGTCGTTGCTGATCGCCGGGAGCTCGCCCAGGAGGTGGATGCCGGCCTTGGTCGGCACGCCGCCGTCCAGCGGGTAGTCCGTGTAGTTGTAGGTGAAGCCCAGCGCGCCCGCGTCGCTGGGCTGCCCGGCCAGCTCGTCGCCGGTCCAGGGGTTGAACCAGTCGTTGGGCTCGGTCTCCTCGACGGACACGTACCCGAAGTCGAGGGAGTACAGGCCGGCCCCGCCGTCGTAGCCGGTCACGTTGAGGGCGTACAGCCGCCCGGGCTCGACGTCGATGATCAGCACCTCGGGCTGGTACGTGGTGCTGGCCATGTAGTTGTCCGGGTAGCGGGTGAGGGAGCCGCTGCCGGGGACCTCCTCGTAGAAGATGTCCATGTCGTAGTCGGCGCCCGCCACGGCCCAGTCGAGCACGAAGCGGAAGGTGCCAGGCTCGGAGAAGGTCAGGAAGAAGAAGTCCTCGTCCTGGTTGCTCCCGGCCGCGTCCGCGGCCTCGACGTAGCCCTGGATGTGGTAGCCGTAGCCCGGCTTCATGTCGCCGTCCGCGGTCAGATCCTGGGCGTCGCCCTGGTACAGGTCGTTGGGCTCCTGCTCGAAGAACTCGGTGACGACCTCGCCGGCCTCACACGCGTCGCCGAGGCCGTTGGTGTTCGTGTCGAGCTGGGCGCCCAGCGCGATCTCCTCGGCGGTGACCTCGTCATCGCCATTCACGTTGCAGTTGAGCGGGGTCACGTCGCAACCCATGCCGTTGGCGTTCGCCGGGCAGTTGTCAGAGGCGTTGTCCAGCCCGTCCCCGTCGAGGTCCGGGTCGCAGGTGTCGCCGATCAGGTCCTTGTCGACGTCCTCCTGCCCCTCGTTCACCAGGACCGGGCAGTTGTCACAGGCGTCGCCAAACCCGTCCGGGTCCGCCTGGCCTTCGACGTCGACCTCGCTGTCGGCCTGGTCCTGGTTGGGGACCCGCGGGCAGTTGTCGTTGTCATCGGCGATGCCGTCGTTGTCGTCGTCGGCGTCCGCGTCGTTCAGGACGGCGTCGTTGTCGAAGTCGTTGTCGCAGGCGTCGCCCAGCGCGTCGCCGTCGGTGTTCGACTGATCCCGGTTGGGGATCAGCGGGCAGTTGTCGCTGGCGTCGAGCACCAGGTCGTTGTCGTCGTCGGGGTCGCAGGCGTCGCCGATATCGTCGCCGTCCGTGTCCGTCCGGCCGTCGGGCGCACCCGGGCAGAGATCGCAGGCGTCGCCCACGCCGTCCGCGTCGGAGTCGAGCTGCGCCCCCAGGGCGAGCTCCTCCGCGGAGGTGCCGCCGGCCCCGTCCACGTCGCAGCGGCTGGCGAAGGTCTCGCAGTCATGGCCGTTCGGGTTGTCGGGACAGTTGTCCTGGCCGTCGAACACCCCGTCGAGATCGGCGTCATCGGAGCAGGCATCGCCGACCCCGTCGCCGTTCTCGTCGGCCTGGCTGGCGTTGGCGATGGTCGGGCAGTTGTCCGCGCCGCTGCAGCCGGAGACGACCACGCCCGGATCGCACACGCCGTCCCCGTCGTCGTCCGGATCGCACTCATCGCCGAGCAGGTCCGTGGTCACGGCCCCGAACCCGTCGCTGTTCTGCTGCTCCACGCACACGCCGTCCGCGGAGCCGGTCGGGACCATGCACAGCCAGGCGGCGTAGCCGCAGGCCTCCGTCCGCGCGAGGCACAGGCCGGACGCGGATCCGCACGTGCTCGTGAGGCTGCAGGCCGGGCGCCCGTTCCCGATGGCCGCGCAGTTATCGCAGGCGTCGCCCACCCCGTCCTCGTCGCCGTCGGCCTGGGCCGCGTCGGCCACCGCCGGGCACACGTCGCAGGCGTCGCCGAAGCCGTCGGCGTCCGTGTCGCGCTGGCCGGTGCAGAAGTCCGTGGTGGCGGGGTCGCCGTCGATGTTGCACAGCGCGCCGGCGCCGGCGCAGTCCTCGTCGGCCGCGCACGCCGGGAGCCCGTTGAAGACCGCGGGGCAGTCGTCCGCGGCGTTCAGCACGCCGTCGTCGTCCAGGTCGGGGTCACAGGCGTCGCCCAGGAGGTCGCCGTCGGTGTCGGCCTGGTCGTTCGCGACGTCCGGGCAGTTGTCACACAGATCGCCCCAGAAGTCGCCGTCGGCGTCGTCCTGGTCCGGGTCGTACTCGTTGGTGCACACGTCGCAGTCGTCCGGGATCAGGTCGCCGTCGGCGTCGGCCGTGCCGTTCGGGAACATCTGGCACAGCCCGCTGGCCTCGTCGGCGTCCAGGGTGCCGTCGTTGTCGTCGTCGGCGTCGCACGCGTCGCCGATGCCGTCCCCGTCGTTGTCGGCCTGGTCCGGGTTGCCCACCGCGCAGCTCGCGCCGCAGTCCGCGCCGTAGGCCTGGCACAGGCCGTCGTAGCCGGAGCACAGCTCGGTGCACACGCCCATGCAGGTGGTGCAGCGGTCGTACTTCTGGCGGCTGCAGGCGCCCTCGTCCACGCAGCGGTCGCGGGTGGACTCGCAGCGCTTGTAGCAGTCGTCCTGATCTCCCTCGAGCTCGGCCGGGAACCGGTCGCACTTGGCGATGCAGGCGCCGAGCGCCGCCTCGCAGGCCGCGACGCTCGCCTCGCTGCAGCCGGAGAAGGCCAGGCAGTCCACCCCGCCCTCGGCGCAGTCGCCGCAGGCGGTCTCCAGGCAGCGGGTGTTCAGCTGCCCGCACTCGGCCTGGGTGTAGCTGGAAAGGCGCTCACAGGCCGCCCAGGCGGCGTCCCACTCCAGGCGCGGGTTGTCGAACACCCGGTCGCCGACCGGGTCCGTGTCCAGGCAGGCCAGCATCGGCCCGCGGCAGTTGTCGCACGCGTCGCCCGCGCTGTCCCCGTCCGCGTCGGCCTGGTCCGCGTTGCCGGCGAGCTCGCAGTTGTCGGACTCGTTGGGCACGTTGTCGTTGTCCGCGTCCGCGTCGCACTCGTCGCCCAGCCCGTCGTTGTCCAGATCGGCCTGCTCGGGGTTGGCGGCCTCGGGGCAGTTGTCGCCCTTCTCGGTCTCCGCCGGGCGATACTCCACGTCGTCCCCGTCGCTGTCCAGCGCGCCGTTGCAGACGTCGCCGGGGCCCACCCCGTCCCAGTTGTCCTGGGCGGGGTTCGGGGTGTCGAGGCAGTTGTCGCACACGTCGCCCACGCCGTCCCCGTCCGCGTCGGCCTGGTCCAGGTTGTAGGCGGCCGGGCAGTTGTCGTCGGGCAGCCCGTCGCCGTTGCGGTCGCCGTCCTCGACGCTGTCGAAGTCGGAGTCGGCCACGGTCCCGCCGATCACCAGCTCGCGCATGGTGTAGAGCTTCCAGCCCTTGTCGAAGTCCACCTTGTCGTCAGGCACCGGCAGGGTGCCGTCCATCACGAAGTCGGCCGAGCCAGGCGGTCCATTCATGGCGAAGTTCAGCAGGTGGCTGCCGTCGTTGTCCGCGTAGGCGAACACGTAGTAGCGGCAGTAGCCCGAGATCGTGTCGCAGGTGGCCGGGGTGCAGTCGCTGTCTTCGCGGCACCCGATCTCGGGCACCAGCAGGCCGTCGTACCAGCCGGTCATGTCGCCGGTGACCGGATCCACCTGCAGCCCGCTCACCGTGGTGCCGCCCATGGGGTGCTTGGGGTCGCCGCGATCCGCGAAGCCCTCGAGGTCGTCCGTGTTGGCGTAGTTGCCCGGGACGATCTTGTAGGGCTCGGGGTCGCCGTACAGGCCGATCAGCACCTTGCCCACCACCACGCCCGACACGGCCGAGAGCGAGAGGGTGTAGTCCACCGGACCATCCCCGTAGTACCACTTCAGAAGCCGGATGTAGTAGGTGCTGTTGGGGTTGGCAACCACGTTCAGCACGGTCGGGCTGACGCCGCTGAGATCCCAGGTCACGAAGGCTGCGTTGGTGGCGTTTGCCGCCTGGCCGTCCGGGATCACGTACAGCCCGGTCACGTAGCCATCGTTGGCGCTGGCCCACTCGGTCCTCACCGACAGGCTCGACTTCTTGTCGACCCTGAACTTGTACCAGACGGTTGCGATGTCGCACCACCCACCCTGGTACATCGGCGTGATCGCGCCCTTGACCTGCAGGGCAGGCTGGTCCGCGACGACCATGGGCAGCGGGGCAGCGTTGGCGATCGCGGTGTCCGCGCTCGTGCAGTTGTATGGCTCAGCGCCCGGGACCGTCGCTCCGGCCGTTGCCTCGGAGGGCAGCAGCGGGTTGAGCGCGCCGGGGATGCGGATGGTGCCCCGCACCTCGACGTACTTCAGCACGCCCTCCGGATCGTACTCGGTGTCACATGCCCACAGGGGCACGAGCACCAAGCCCGCGAGCGAAGCCAGGGCCCACTTTCTGATCGCTCCGTTCATCATGGCCTCCAGGAGTGTTAGGTCGAACCCCATTCAAAGCATGTGCGCGCGGGCTCACCCGCGCTCTGTCACGGAAACGTCATCGGCGGTAAGCTGCTACCATGAAGCCCAGCAACCCTGCAAGGAAAAAATGATTCCGGGAATTTCGAGCTGCCTCGCGGTGTTCCGCGCCGCGCCAGGGGCTCCGGGCGTGTCACAGAATTGTCTTGCACCCCGGAAAAAAACCCGTTAAGGGAAAGGGCCTGACGGCCCCCCTCGACTGGACGCGCTGGGGCAAGCGAAGGAGAGCGCGGTGCGTAGCTGCTGGCCAATCCTGGCACTCTGGGGTGCCGGCCTGCTGACCACGGGCTGCACGGTCATCGAGGCCCGCTCCCTGGCCCGCGAGGGCAACGAGGCCTACCTGGCCTCGGACTACCGGACGGCCATCCTGAAGTACGAGGAGGCCCTGAAGCTCGATCCGGAGACCCCCAACCTGTACCTCAACCTGGGGTACGCGTACTTCAGCGTGTACGACCCGGCCTCCGAGAAACCCGAGGATCGCGCCGCGGCCAAGGCCGCCGTCGAGGCCTTCGAGAGACACCTGCAGAAGGTGCCCGGGGACGACAGCGCCAAGGTGTTCCGCATCAAGACGCTGCTCAAGTCCGCGCCGTTCGAGAAGGAGCTGGCCGACAAGGCGCTGAGCACCTTCCTCGACATGCTCAAGCAGGACCCCCAGGATCACGAGGCCCGCCAGTACCTGATCACCCTGTTCATCGACTGCCGGCGCTACGAGGACGCGGTGGCCTTCTTCCAGGCCAAGCTGGACGAGAAGAAGGACGACATCGAGACGATGAAGATCCTGGCCATCATCGCCGACAAGAGCAAGCAGACCCAGGCCGCGCTGGAGTGGTACTGGAGGCGGGCCGAGACCGTGCAGGATCAGGAGAAGAAGGCCACGCTCTTCTACGAGGTGGGCACCTACGCCTGGAACCTGCTGCACTACCAGCCCGACCGGGTGAAGGGCGTGGACGCGCTCAAGCTGGCCGATCAGGGCACCGAGGCCTGCCTGCGGGCGATCAAGCTCAAGGACAAGTACGCCGAGGCCATGATCTACGCGAACCTCCTGTACCTGAAGCGGGTCGGCCTGGAGCCGGACGAGCAGTCCAGGTTCTTCTCCCAGAACCGGGCGTTCGAGCTGCGCAAGACGGCCGGCGAGATCATGCTGGAGCGCAAGCAGGCCGAGGAGGCCGCCAAGGGCGGCGCGGCGGCCCCGGGGGCGCCGGCGTCCGGGCCGGAGGCCGCCCCGGCGGGGAGCGGATCGGAGCAGGGCGGGAAGCCGTCCAACTGAAGCGAGGTTGGGCGCACTTCCTTCCTCGACGGGCCGCGGCCCGGTCGAGCGCAGCGCGGGATGGTGGAAGCCATGCTCGAGTCATTCACCGAGAAGCAGGAGACCCGCACCAGGCGCATGAGCAAGGTGCTGGTCGGCTCCGTGTTCATGCACGGGGCGCTGCTGGGCGTCGTGCTGTTCCTGGATCACCTGCGGGTCGAGGTCATGCCGGCGCCGCCGGTCACCATCACCTTCGTCGACTTCGCCTCGCTGCCGCCGCCGCCCCCGCCCCCGCCCCCGCCCAAGAAGCGCTCCAAGCCCAAGGAGACCAAGATCGAGCAGCCCAAGGTCGAGCCGAAGATCCGCGAGTTCCTGGCGCCCAAGGAGATCCCCTCCGAGAAGCCCAAGGAGCCCGAGGTGCCCGAGGAGGGCCTGGACGACGGCGTCGAGGGCGGCGTCGAGGGCGGCGTGGTCGGCGGCGTGGTCGGCGGCGTGATCGGCGGAGAGATGGAGGCGCCCCCGCCTCCGCCCCCGCCCCCGCCTCCCCCGCCCAAGCCCGAGTACCAGGCGCCCGAGGTCCTGGTGAAACGCCTCGTGTCCGGCGCCCAGCCCGAATACCCGCGCATCGCCCGGGCCGCAGGCCTGGAGGCGGTGGTCGTGGCCAAGATCTTCATCACCCCCGAGGGCAAGGTGGCGGACGTGACCTTCCTGAAGACGGACAAGCACTTCGAGCCGGCGATCCGCGAGGCGCTGGCCACCTGGAAGTTCGCGCCCCACATGGTCAACGGGCGCCCGGTGGGCACCTACACGGTCTACAAGTTCGTGTTCAAGCTCGAGTGAGGATACGCATCCGTCCCAACCCCTGGCGCGCAAACCCGGTCGCGTGAGGTCGTGAGGAGGCCAAGTATGGATTTCACCCTGACTCAGATGTGGGCCCAGATGGGCGTCATCGCCAAGGTCGTGGTCATCGTCCTGGGCATCATGTCGATCTACGTGATCGGCGTGGCCGCGGAGCGCATGATCGTGTTCGCCAAGGCCAAGAGCCAGTCGCGCAAGTACGCCCAGCTCATCCGCGGCCTGCTGGAGAAGAAGGACTACAAGGCCGCCGCCGAGGCCGCCTCCGGCTTCGAGGGCAGCCACATCGCGCGCATCATCAAGGCCGGCCTGGGCGAGTACGTGCGCTCCGAGGGCAAGACCGGCTACGACGTGATGGACGCGGTGAACCGGGCCATCGACAAGACCAGCGATCGCCAGATGGCGCTGCTGCGGCGCGGCCTGGGCGGCCTGGCCACGGTGGGCTCGACCTCCCCGTTCGTGGGGCTGTTCGGCACCGTGTTCGGCATCATCAACTCCTTCCAGGGCATGGCCCGCGAGGGCGGCGGCGGCCTGGGCGCGGTGGCCGGCGGCATCGCCGAGGCGCTCATCACCACCGCGGTGGGCATCGGCGTGGCCATCGTGGCGGTCATGGTCTACAACTACTTCACCTCGAAGGTGGAGTCGCTGGCCGTGGACACGCGCGAGTCGGCCACCGAGGTCCTGGACCTGCTGATCAAGCAGTCGGCCAAGGCCGCCTGAGGCGCCCCGCGGGGCGCGAGGAGGGCTTCCCATGTCGATGCAGCTGGGGAGCAAGGAGCTCAACGCCACCATCAACGTCACCCCCCTGGTCGACGTGATGCTGGTGCTGATGATCATCTTCATGGTGATCACCCCCATGCTCCAGCGCGGCAAGGCGGTCATGCTGCCGCAGGTCGCCATGCCCGAGAAGCAGAACGACGACGGCAAGGATCTGGTCGTCTCCGTCGAGTACGTGAAGCGCGGCGCGACCTTCGACTTCAACCTGTACCTGGGCCAGGGCCTGGTGGACGAAGAGGGCCTGCGCACCCGCCTGGCGGACGAGCTGCGCAAGGACCCCGGCCGGGAGATCTACCTCAAGGGCGACCAGCGCCTGACCTACGGCGCGGTGCGCAAGGTGATGCAGATGTGCCACGAGTCGGGGTTCCAGCAGGTCAAGCTGGCCACCGAAGAGATCAAGACCAAAGAGGGGGCCTAGCCCCATGTCGATGCAAGTAGGTGCCAAGGGCGTCAACTCCGAGATGAACGTGACGCCGCTGATCGACGTCCTGCTGGTGCTGCTCATCATCTTCATGGTGGTCACCCCGCTGATGATGATGCAGCACCGCCTGGAGGTCCCCAAGAAGGCCGAGGTGGACCTCCCGCCGGACGTGACCCAGGATCAGGTGGTGCTCACCTTCACCCGCGACAAGCACGTCTACCTGAACACCAAGGAAGTCGAGCTGGCCCAGCTGCGCAAGTCGCTGGACGACATCTTCCGCAACCGCCGGGAGAAGACCATCTTCCTGAACATCGACCCGGACGCCAACTACGGCGACTCGGTCAAGGTGGTGGACACGGTGCGCAACGCCGGCCTGGAGAAGATGGCCGTCATCACCCTCAAGGAAGGCGAGAAGTTCCAGATCCCCGGCGCCAAGTCCGACGCGCCCGAGCCCTCGGGCGGCTGACAGCTTTTCAGCGTGGACCGATCCGACGGATCCGACCGATCGGTCGGATCGGTCTGATCAGGGCGCGGGAGCGGGCGCAGGCGCGGGGGCGGGAGCCGGCGCGGGGGCCTCGGCGGGCTTCGGCGCCTCGACCGGCTTCGGGGCGTCCACCGGCTGGGCGTCGATCGGCGCCTCGGCCGGCTTGGCGTCGCCCGGCTGGCTCGTGCCCATGCTGCCGCCCTGGTCGGCCGGCTGCAGCCCCTCCTCCTGGCCGGCGGGCACCTCGCCCTCCTCTCCGGCCAGGTCCGAGGAGGCACCGGTGGAGAAGGAGGTCAGGATCACCGACAGCGCCATGAACAGCACCGCCGAGATGGTGGTGATCTTCTGCAGGGGCGTCACCTGACCGCGCGCGCCGAAGAGCGTGTTGCTGGCCCCGCCGAAGGCAGCGCCCATCCCGGAGCCCTTGCCCTGCTGCAGCAGCACCACCATGATCAGGAACAGGGAGCAGAACACATACAGGACCACGATCAAGACGTACATGGGATCGTTCCTCCCGCCGCTGTCACATGCGAAGCAACGCGGCGAAGCTATCCGCCTTCAGGCTCGCCCCGCCCACCAGGGCGCCGTCGATGTCGGGCTGGGCCATCAGGTCCTTCACGTTGTCGGGTTTCACCGAACCGCCGTACTGGAGCCGCACCTCGGAGGCCAGCCCGCGGCCGTAGAGCTCCCCCAGGAGCTCTCGCAGCCGGGCGTGGACCTCCTGGGCCTGGGCCGGGCTGGCAACCTTGCCGGTGCCGATGGCCCACACGGGCTCGTACGCCAGGGTGAGCTGGGGCATGCGCTCCGGGGCCACCTCGCGCAGCGCGCCGCGCACCTGGCGCTCGACCACCTCGAGGGTGCGGCCCGCCTCGCGCTCGGCCAGGGTCTCGCCCACGCACACGATGGGCTTCAGGCCCGCCCGGTGGGCGGCGTGGGTCTTCTTGTTCACCGTCTCGTCGGTCTCGCCGAAGAGCTGGCGCCGCTCCGAGTGGCCCACGATCACGTGGGTCGCGCCCAGCGCGCGCAGCATCTCGGCCGAGACCTCGCCGGTGAAGGCCCCCTGGATCTCCCAGTGGCAGTTCTGCGCCGCCAGGCCCACGCGGCTGCCCTTGAGCTCCTCGGCCACCGCGGCCAGGCCGGCGAAGGTGGGCGCCACCGCGACGTCCACCTGGGGCAGCCCCGCCGCCAGCTCCTTGACCGCCCGGGCCAGCGCCCGCGCCTCGGGCGGCAGCAGGTGCATCTTCCAGTTGCCGGCGATGAACTTCCTGCGCATGCTCGCCTCGCTCTCTGTCTGCCCCGGCCGGCTCAGCCCTCCAGGGCCGCCACGCCGGGCAGGATCCGTCCCTCGACGTACTCCAGGCTCGCGGCCCCGCCGGTGGACACGTGGCTCACCCTGTCCACGAGTCCCGCCTGCGCCAGGGCCAGCGCGGCCTGGCCGCCACCCACCACGCTCACCGCCTGCGCCCCGGCCACCGCCCGGGCCATCCCCAGGGTGCCGGCGGCGAAGGCCTGCCGTTCGAACATGCCCAGCGAGCCGGTCCAGAACACCGTGCGGGCGCCCTGCAGGGCCCGCTCGAAACGCGCCAGGGTGCGGGGGCCGATGTCCAGGCCGACGCCCCCGGCGGGGATGGCGCCCACGACGGTCTCGCCCTGGGTGGCCTCGGGGCCGCTGGCCACCACGTGGTCCTCGGGCAGCACGACCTCCACCTTGCGCTCGCGGGCCGCCTCCAGGAACTCGAGCGCGGCGCGCTCCTTGTCCGGCTCCACCAGGGAGGCGCCCACCGCCACCCCGCGCGCCTTCAGCAGGGTGCAGGCCAGGGCGCCGCCGAGCAGCAGGACGTCGGCCCGGGCGAGCAGGCTCTGCAGCAGGCCGAGCCGCTCGGACAGCCGGGCCCCGCCCACCACCGCCACGAACGGGTGGTTGGGTTTCACCAGCGTCTCCCCCAGGAAGCGCAGCTCCTTGCGCATCTGGTAGCCGACGCCCCGGTGCTTGAAGTGCTTCAGCGCCCCGACCGTGGAGGCGCAGGCGCGGTGCGCGCTGCCGAAGGCGTCGTTGACGTACACCTCCGCCAGGGCGGCCAGGCGCTCGGCGAAGGCCGGCTCGTTGGCCTCCTCCCCCGCGTGGAAGCGCAGGTTCTCGAGCAGCAGGACCTGTCCGTCGCGGAGATCCTGGGAGAGCTTCCGCACCCCGTCGCCGATGCAGTCGTCCGCGGCGATGATGTCCACCTCGAGCAGCTCGGCCAGCTTGGCGCCGACCGGCTCGAGGCGCAGACCCTCGTGGACCTTGGCGCGCGGCCGGCCGAGGTGGCTGGCCAGGATCACCCGCGCCCCCCGGGCCACCGCGTGGCGGATGGTGGGCAGGGCCTCGCGCACCCGGGTGTCGTCGGACACCTGGCCGTCCTTCAGGGGGACGTCGAGGTCCACCCGGATGAAGGTGCGCTTGCCCGTGATGGGCAGATCCTCGATGAACCGGACGCCCATGCGCTCAACCGACCACGTGCCCCACCATGTCCAGCATGCGGCAGGAGAAGCCCCACTCGTTGTCGTACCAGGTGAGGATCTTGGCCAGGTTGCCGTGCAGCACCTTGGTCATCGAGCCGTCCACGATGGAGGAGCGATCGTCGCCCAGGAAGTCGCTGGAGACCACCGGCTCCATGGTGAAGCCCAGGATGCCCTTCAGGCTGCCCTCGGAGGCCTTGCGCAGCGCCTCGTTGATGGCCTCGGCCGTGGCCGCCTTCTCGAGCACCGCCACCAGATCCACCACCGACACGTTGGGCGTGGGCACGCGCATGGAGAAGCCGTCCAGCTTGCCGTTGAGCTCCGGGAGCACCATGCCCACGGCCTTGGCCGCGCCCGTGGTGGTGGGGATCATGTTCAGCGCCGCCGCCCGGGCGCGCCGGAGATCCTTGTGCTCGAGATCCAGCACGCGCTGGTCGTTGGTGTAGGAGTGGATGGTGGTCATCAGGCCATGCTCGATGCCGAAGGTCTCATGCACGACCTTGGCCATCGGGGCCAGGCAGTTCGTGGTGCAGGAGGCGTTGGAGAACACCTTGTCCTTGGCCCGATCGAACTTCGCCTGGTTCACCCCGAACACGAAGGCCGGGATGTCCTTGTCCTTCGGGGGCGCGGAGAGGAACACGTAGGGCGCGCCGGCCTTCATGTGCTTGTCGGCGCCGGCCCGGTCGAGGAACTTGCCGGTGCACTCCAGGACGATGTCCACCTTCTTGGCCGCCCAGGGCAGCTCGGCCGGGTCCTTGATGGCCGACACGTCGATGGTCCGGCCGTCGACGGCGATGCCCTTCTCCAGGGCCTTCACCTCGTGGGGGAAGGTGCGGTGCACCGAGTCGTACTTGAGCAGGTGGGCCAGGGTCTTGGGCTCGCTGATGTCGTTGATGTGCACGACCTCGTACTTCCCGGCCAGGCCGCGCTGGTAGATGACCCGGGTGACGATCCGACCGATGCGCCCGAACCCATTGATCCCGATACGGATAGCCATGCGACACCTCCCTTGCGTGGCGTGCGAGCACACCACAGGCCGGGCACTTCTATCCCAGCCCCGGGAGCGAGTCAAACCTTTTTGGGGAGGCCGCGGGGGGCTCAGACGTACCCGAGCTGCTCGAGGTTGACCTCGAAGCACAGCCCCCACCGGGAGTTGGTGGGGATCAGGACGTGGTCCTCGGACGGGCGGGGCAGGGCCTTGACCGCCAGCTCGGCCAGGTCCCTGGACAGGGCCAGGATCTGGGACTCCGAGTAGCCGTTGGCCTTGAGCTGACCGAACACGCTCCGGACCATGGAGGAGGAAATCTGCACCTCTTCGTCGAACACCTGACGCACCATGATGACCTCCTTTCCTCGCTCCCTGCGCCCTGCATCCAAGCAAGGAGCCGGCCAGGCAGGTCCCCACAGGCAACCCATCGAAAAACAACGTTTCGTGCGCCGCGTCACACCTGCGGGCACGCCACCGCGGATTCCCGACTCGGGAGTCAGTGCGAACGGGGATACGCAGCTACGGGGCTCAGCGGCCCGGAGGAGGGAGCCGCCCGGAGCACACCTCCGCGCCCACGGGCACGAGCAGCTCCTCGACCTGCGCCTCGAGGACGTCCATGTCGTTCCACACCTTCTGGGTCACGTGCAGGCCGTCGGCCTCGAGGCGGTCGCTGGACTCGACCTTGCCGCGCGTGGCCAGCCGGTAGCTGGCGGTCCAGGCCTGCCAGGCCCAGGCCTCCCCCTCGAGGCAGCCCAGGCCCTCGAAGCGGTCCGTGTCCTCCGAGGCCCGGAAGAAGAAGGCGCAGCGCAGGTTGGGCTCCACCGCGGCCGGATCCGGCCGTGGGTTCCGCTCGACCTTGAGGCGCACCACCCACACCTGGGGCGGCCGCTCGCCGGAGGGATCCAGCTCCAGGACCTCCTCCAGGATGCGGCTGTTGAGCGGATCCAGGGTGCGCCGCACGACCTTCTCGCCGGTCGGCAGCTTGCGCCCGTCGGCCAGCGTCACCTCGCCCTTGCCGGCGTAGCACTGCACCTGGGGCTGGGCCGGACGGACGGTCCGCTGCTCCGCCGCCCCACCTGCGCACCCGAGCAGCGCCAGGCAAGGCCCCAGCGCGACCACGCACATGGATCGCCTCATGCTCGTCACCTCCCGCGCAGAACGTACCACGAGGCCCGCGCGCGGTTCCAGCCCGGGCGCTTCGCTCCACGGGCTGGAACCACGGCCCGACCTCCGCTAGAGTCCCGTCCGTGGAGCCGACCTCGCACCCGCCTGCGCCCCGGTCCGTCCGCGCGGCGGTCACCGCCCTGTTCGTGGTGTCCGGGGCCAGCGGCCTGGTCTTCGAGCTGCTGTGGGTGCGGGAGCTCGGCCTGCTCGTCGGCCACACCTCGCTGGCGGTCAGCCTGGTGGTGGCGGCCTTCCTGGCCGGGCTGGTGCTGGGCAGCCTGCTGCTCGGCCGGCTGGCCGACCAGGTGCGGCGGCCGCTGCTCGCGTACGGGCTGCTGGAGGTGCTCACCGGGGCGAGCGCGCTCGGCGTCTCGGCCCTGCTCCCGGCCCTGCCCGGGCTGCTGGAGCGCCTGGGCAGCCCGGGCGGCGGACCGCTCGCGCTGCGCGCGGTGGTCGCCTTCGCCGTGGTGCTGCCGCCCACCTTCCTGATGGGCGGCACGCTGCCGGTCCTGGTGCGCTTCGCCGCCCGGGAGCTCGGCACGCTGGGCCGCTCGTTCGCCGGGCTGTACGCGCTGAACACCCTGGGGGCGGCCGCGGGCTGCGGCCTGGCGGGCTTCGTGCTGCTGGGCGGCCTGGGCCTGGCGGGCACCGCGCGGATCGCGGCGGTGACCAACCTGGCGGTGGGCTGCCTGGCGTGGCTGCTGCACGCGCTGGCCCGCCCGGCCCCGATGGCCAGCGCCGCTCCGCTCGCGGACGTCGAGGCGGGCGCGCCGGCGGCGCTCGACGGGGCGCGCCGGGCGCTGCTCGTGGCCGGCTTCGCGGCCTGCGGCTTCGTGTCCATCGGCTACGAGGTGCTGTGGTTCAGGGTGCTGGCCACCTACCTCGACTCGACGGCCTACGCCTTCAGCGTGCTGCTCACCACCTTCCTGCTGGGCCTGGTGCTGGGCGGGCTCACCTACACCCGGCTGCCGGGGCCGGGCAGCCTCGGCCGCCTCGCGCGGATCGAGCTCTGGCTGGCGCTGGCCGGGCTCGTGTCGCTGGTGCTGCTGGCGCTCGCCCCGTGGCTGCGCGCACAGCTCGGCGCCTGGCTCGACGGACCGCGCGCGGGCATCGGGGCCATGCTGCTGCTGTCCGCGCTCGTCCTGCTCGCCCCGGCCACCCTGATCGGGCTCGTCTTCCCGGGGGTGGTCCAGCTCACCACCCGCCACCTGTCCCGGGCGGCCAGCCAGGTGGGCCTGCTCTACTCGCTGAACACCCTGGGCGGCATCGCCGGCTCGCTGGCGGTGGGCTTCGCGCTCATCCCCTGGCTCGGCACCCAGGCGACCTACGCCCTGCTGATCGGCGCGAGCGCGGCGCTGGCCCTCCTCTTCCAGGCCCTGGAGCCCACCCCCGCGCCCCGGCTCCGGCGGCTGGGCAGCTGGGCCACGGCCGCGCTGCTCGCGCTGGCGCTCTCCCTCCTGCCGGGCGACATGCTGTGGGCCGGGCTCTGCGTGCGGCCCGACGCCCGGCTCGTCTTCCTGCGCGACGGCATCGACGGACCGCTGGCCGTGCTCGAGTACGACGCGGCCTCGACCTGCGGCTCGGGCCTGTACGCCTGCGGGCCCGGCTGCCGCGAGCGCGCCTTCCGCCACCAGCAGCTCGTGTTCGGCTCGGTGTCCTACGCCAACACCGTGCTGCCGCGCAAGCGCTACATGGCCGCGCTCGGTCACCTGCCCATGCTGGCCCACCCGGCCGCGCGGGAGGCACTGCTGGTCTGTTTCGGCACGGGCAGCACGGCCGGGGCCTTCCTCGGCCACCCGCGGCTCGAGCGCCTGACCGTGGTGGACACGAACCCCGACGTGCTCGCGGCCGCGCCGCTGTTCGCCGAGCACAACCACGGGGCGCTCCAGGACCCGCGGGTGGAGGTGGTGGTGGACGACGGGCGCCACTTCCTGCTGGCCGACTCCCGGGAGTTCGACGTGATCTCCTTCGAGCCGCCCCCGCCCACCGCGGCCGGGGTGGTCAACCTCTACAGCGTCGACTTCTACCGCCTGGTGCGCGGGCGCCTGCGGGCCGGGGGCGTGCTGGCCCAGTGGATCCCGCTCGACCAGCCCCCGGACGCGCTGGTCCGCGGCCTGGTCCGCTCGCTCCAGGCGGTGTTCCCCGAAGTCAGCCTGTGGATCCCCTCCGACCACGAGGCGGTGCTGCTGGCCTCCGAGCAGCCCCTCGACCTGTCGCTCGGGCGCTGGCGGCAGCGCGCCTCCGAGCCCGGCGTGGCTTCCGCCCTGGCCGAGGTGGGCTTCGGCTCGGCCGAGGCGGTCCTGGGGACCTACGTGGCGGGCACGGCGGCGCTCGCGCGCTGGACCGCGGGCGCGCGGTTGATCACCGACGACTGGCCCGGGGTGGAGTACTTCCTGTCCGTGGACCCCGCGCCCTTCGCGCCCGGGGCCCTGCTCGACCTGGCCCACCCCCCGCCCGTGGTCGGGGCCGGGCCCTGGCAGCTCCAGCGCCTGTCGCTGGAGCTGGCCGCGGCGGGGCTGGCGCTGCGCTCCACCCCCCCGAAGCGGCAGGGCCGCTTCGACGAGGCCCGCGAGTACGTCCTGGCCGCCCGCGCCCTGGTGGGCCCCGGCGCCTACCTGGACTTCCTGCTGGAGCTCGAGCTCGGCTGCCTGCTGCCGGCCGGGGAGGGACCGGCGCCGTGACCGCCGCTGCGCCCACCCCCTGGCTGCTGCGCGACGTGGCCGTGAGGCTCGAGGACGCGGCGCTGCCCGCGGCCGAGCTGGCCGCCCGCAGGCTCGGCCTGGCCGCGGCGCAGGTGCTCACCGCGCGGGTGGTGCGCCGGGCCGTGGACGCGCGCAAGAAGCCCCCGCGCCTGGTGCTGCACCTGGCGCTCGAGCTGGCCGGCCCGCCACCCGCGGGCGCCAGGGGGCTGGCGCCCCTGCCGCCCGCGCCGGTCCTGCCCCCGCCCCGCGCGGCGCGGGCGGGGCTCGAGGTGGCCGTGCTGGGCACCGGGCCGGCGGGCATGTTCGCCGCCCTGCGCCTGGTCCAGGCCGGGCTGCGGCCCGTGCTCCTGGAGCGCGGCCCGGCCTTCCCTCGCCGGCACGAGGCGGTGGCGGCCCTGCTCACGCGCGGCGAGCTAGACCCCGAGGCCAACCTGCACTTCGGGCTGGGCGGCGCGGGCACCTACTCGGACGGCAAGCTGTTCACCCGCCTGGACAGCCCGGGGGTCCGCTGGGTGCTCGAGACCCTCTGGCGCCACGGGGCCGGGAGCGCCGAGCGCCTGCTGGTCGACGCCCAGCCCCACGTAGGCACGGATCGCTGGCCGCCGGCCCTGGAGTCGCTGCGCGCCGCGCTGGAGGCGGCCGGCTGCCGCTTCCGCTTCGGGCTCCAGGTGACCGGGGTGCGCCTGCGGGGGGGCCGGCTGGCCGCGCTCAGCACGCGCGAGGGCGAGCACGCCTGCCAGGCCGCCGTGCTGGCCCCGGGCAACAGCGCCCGAGAGCTGTTCGCCGGCCTGCTCGCCGCGGGCCTGCCGCTGGCTCCCAAACCCTTCGCGCTGGGGGTGCGCATGACCCACCCCCAGGCCGTCATCGACCGCATCCAGCACGGGCGCTCGGCGGGCCACCCGGCGCTCGGCCCGGCCAGCTACCGGCTCACCGCGCGCGCCGAGGAGCGGCCGGTGTTCAGCTTCTGCATGTGCCCAGGCGGCCAGGTGGTGCCGACCCCCACCGAGCCCGAGGGCCTGTGCCTCAACGGCATGTCCAGCTCGGCCCGCGACTCGGGCGAGGCCAACGCGGCGGTGGTGGTGGGGGTGACGCCCGCGGACTTCGGCGCGGACGGGCCGCTGGCCGGGGTGGAGCTCCAGCGGCGCCTGGAGCGGGCCGCCTACCAGGCGGGCGGGGGCGGCTACCGGGCCCCGGCCGAGCGGCTGCAGGACTTCCTGGCCGGGCGGGCCCCGCGGGCGCTGCCCGCCTGCGGCTACCGGCCGGGCGTGGTCCCGGCCGAGCTCGGCGCCCTGCTGCCCGCGCCGCTCGGCGCGGCGCTGCGCGCGGGGCTGGGGGTGTTCTGCCAGCGGCTGCGCGGTCTGGACCACCCGGACAGCCTGCTGCTCGGGCTGGAGACGCGCACCTCGAGCCCAGTGCGCATCCCGCGCGGGCCCGACGGCATGAGCCTGGGCGCCGCCGGCCTGTTCCCGGCCGGCGAGGGGGCCGGGTACGCGGGCGGCATCACCTCGTCGGCGCTCGACGGGCTCGAGGCCGCGGACGCGCTGCTCGCCTGGGCCGCCCGGGAGGCCCCATGAGCCCGGGGATCCGTGCCCTGGTGTGGGACGAGAACGGGGCGCACGTGCCCCGCGCGGTCTACCCGCAGGGCATCCGCGGGGCGCTGGCCGGGGCGCTCGCGCAGAGCGGCCGCTTCCAGCTCGAACCGGCCCACCTGGACGAGCCGGAGCAGGGCCTCCCGCCCGCGCGCCTGGACGCGGCCGAGGTGCTGCTGTGGTGGGGCCACCGGCGTCACGCCGAGCTCGCCGATGGGCGGGTGGCGGAGCTGGTGGCGCGCGTGCACGCGGGCCGCCTGGGGCTCCTCGCGCTCCACTCGGGGCACCACTCCAAGCCCTTCAGGCAGGCGCTGGGCGCGAGCGGCGACCTGGGCGGCGGCTGGGACGAGGACGGCGGCCCGGAGCAGGTGCGGGTGTGCGCGCCCTGGCACCCGGTGGCCGAGGGCGTCCAGGACTTCGAGCTCGCGGCCGAGGAGCTCTACGCCGCGCCCTTCCACGTGCCGCCGCCCGAGGCGGTCATCGTGCAGTCCTTCTTCCCGCGCCACGGGAAGGGCTTCCCCTCGGGGCTGGTGTGGCGCGCGGCGGAGGGCCGGGTGGCCTACCTGCGCTTCGGGCACGAGAGCTGCCCGAGCCTGCACCACCCGATGGTCCAGCGCCTGATCGCCAACGCCGCCGCCTGGGCGGCGGGGGCTCAGCGGCGCCAGTAGTCCTGGAACAGGAAGGTGGCCCGGTTGCGCTCGTCCTCGTCGTCGCCCGCGCGGCGAGCCTCGATCACCATGCTCGCGCGGCGCCAGGCCCCCTCGGCGGCCGGCGCGTAGCGCACCCGCACCTGGCACTCGGCCAGGCCCGCGGGCGCGGGGCTCAGGCGGTAGGCCAGCTCCACCGGCCGGCCGTCCTCCTCGGCCAGCCAGGCCTCGCCCGTCTGGGACGATCCGCCCGGCTCGCGGAAGGAGTAGCGGAAGCCCTGGCAGGCCACCCCGCCCACGCTGCGCCGGGTCTCGAGCGCCACCCGCTCGAGCCCGGCCTGCACCTCGGGCAGGAACGGGTGGGGGCCGGTGCGCACCTGGGTGCCGGCCACGGAGCGCGGCCTCCGGGTCGCGGGCCGCTCGCCCGGGCCGGCCGGGTAGAGCCGGACCACCTGCTTGCTCGAGGCCGGCCAGCCGCTCTCGTCGAGCTGCTCGACCGTGATGACCACCTTGCCCGCCACCCAGCCGCGGTTGGCCGCGGCCAGCCGCACGGCCGCCTGCCACAGCGCCTCGGCCTCGGAGGCCGCTTCCGGCGCGGCCAGCAGCGCGGCCGCGACGAGCAGCGCCAGCGCGCTCATGGGCCGACCGTCGGCGCGCCCGCGTGCAGCAGGCTGTCGAGGAAGTCCGTGTAGTGGCGCATGGCGTCCGCGTTGTGGAACACGGCGAAGTGGCCGTCCTCGGGGTACTGGATCATGACGGCGGTGTAGGCCTGGCCGTCCGGGCCCTGGGCGTTGCCGGAGATCGGCGGGGCGAGCGGCTGCACCCCGCGCGCGGTGAAGGGCGCGAAGGGCTGTTGCAGGGGCACCATGGGCGCGCAGCCCGAGGCCGCGGCCATGGCCGCCGCCTGGGCCGGCATGGCGTACACATCCAGCAACCCCTGGGTGAACAGCAGGTGCTTGGAGGGCGTGCCCGCGGGCGGGTCGAGCAGCAGGCGCGGGCCGTAGTTCAGCGGGTCGGCCCGCTCGGCGAAGGCGGTGAACACGGTGATGACCGGGTGGTCCAGATCGAACTCCCCGTCGACCAGGCCCAGCCCGGCCACGATCAGCGCGCGGATGTCCACCGGCTCGACCTTCTCCAGCAGCGCCACCCCCAGCCCGCCGCCCGGGCCGGAGAACACGCCGCCCGCGGTGTCCCGGCTCACCGCCAGGAAGATCGGCCCGTTCAGGCTGCCCTGACTGTGGCCGAAGAAGGCCACCCGGGTCCCGTCCAGCGGCAGGGCGGCCCCGGTGGGGGACACCCCGGCCGGGACCGCCAGCCCCTCGAGCAGCCGCCGCAGCACGAGCACGTCCAGCGCGCCCTGGCGGAAGTTGTCGCGCATGGCCAGGACGTTGTACGGGTTGAAGGTGACGATGTCCTCGTTCCGTCCCCAGGGGTTGCGATCCCCGTGCAGCGGCTGATCGATGGAGACGACCGCCAGGCCCGCGCGGGCCAGGTTGTCCCCCACCCCCTCCCCGACGAAGGACGTGCGGCTGCCGCCCGTGCCGTGGGCGTAGATCACCACCGGCCAGCCCGCGGCCGGGGGAGCGCCCTTGGGCGTGGTGAGGGTGAAGGGGATCTCCGGCCGGCGCTGGACCACGGGCGCGCCGCCCGCGTCGAACACGAAGCCCCCGCCCCCCTCGAAGTCGGGCGGCTCGCCCGCCTGCAGCTCGGGCACCGGGAACCAGCCCTCGAACCGGTAGCAGTCGGTCCGATCGGTCTGGTGGGCCCAGCGGCTGGCCGCGGGCGCGGTGTCCGCGGCCGCGAAGTCGCGCACCCGCTGCATCTCGCCCAGCACGTCCTGGGTGGTGTAGACCGTCAGCGCCGCGACCTCGGAGGCGGGCACGTCCAGGACGGCGAAGGCCGGCTGCAGGACCCGCCACCAGGCCGCCAGGCGGGGATCCTCGGGCTGCTGCGGCAGCTTCATGCGCTCGAAGTCGGAGGTCGAGCCGAGCGGGCCGAGCGCGCCGCCGGCCGAGCGCAGCACGACCAGCGCGTAGGTGGTCTTCTCCCGCAGCGGGAAGCCGAGCTCGGGCCGCACCACCAGGGTGTTCTCCGGGGTGAACTGGCGGGCCTGGGCGAAGAAGCGCGCGGCCACGGGGCTGCGCTCGCCCCGGCCGGGCCCGTCCGAGACGTCCAGCAGGAACACGCCGTCGACCAGCGCGGCCGGGTCCAGGGGGCCGTCGAAGGTGAGGTAGTCGGCCTGGTTGGTGCCGAAACCCACGGTCTCGGCCTCGATGGTGGCCAGGATGTCCTGCAGCATGGAGCTCGGCCCAGGGTTGGGGAACCCGGTCAGATCGAGCCGGCCGTCCGGGCGCAGGCGCGCGTCGCACGGCCAGGGCGTCTCGAAGAAGTCGGCCCGGGCGGAGCGCGCCAGGAAGACGAGCGCCGTGCCGGGCACCGAGCAGTCGCTGCCCTCGGGGCAGCCGTCCGGCCCGCCGCCGCCGGCGCAGCCCGGTCCGAGCCCACCCAGCCCCACGGCCAGGAGCACCACCCACGCCTGCGCCGACCGACCGCGTTTCATGGCTGCACCTCTCCGCCTTGCCTGGGCGGTTCCTGCCGCTCGTCCCGGGCCGGGTCCCTGGCGGGCATGCGCTCCAGCATGCGCGCGAGATCCGACTCCTCGAGGCCCAGGTGCCAGTTGACCAGATGATCGAGCACCTGGTCCAGCCAGGCCGCCCGGCCGGGCTCCTGGGCGGACTGGCGCAGGCGCGCCACGCGCCCGATCAGCAGGGCCACGGCACGATCTTCGCGCGCGGGCACGCCCCAGCCGCCGGTGATGCGGTGCACCGTGCCCAGCGGGCTCGCCCGGCTCCCGGCCACCAGGGCGGCCGCGCCCGCGGCGAAGGCCTCGAGCCGCTCGGCCGGCAGCCGCCGCCCCAGGCGCGGCAGCGGCAGCGCGCGCACCTCGTACAGGTTCACGTTGTGGTTGGAGGAGGTCAGCCGGAAGCGCCACTCGAGCGGCGCGGAGTTCAGCAGCCCGAGCAGGTAGGCCCGCAGCGCCTCCTCGTCCAGCTCCTCGCGCGGGCGCGGCACCCAGGCGTTGACCGAGTTGCCCAGGTACACGCCCGCGGGCACCTCGGCCGCCACCAGCCGCCGGCCGGCCTCCAGGTTGACGATGCCGGTCTGCACCACCCTGGCGCGGGTCACGTCCTCACGCCAGCCGCCGCCCCGGGCCGCGCCGAAGCCCTCGGCGTCCAGCCAGCGCTCCTCGGGCTGGTCCAGCCCCAGCTCCACCCGGTAGGGCGCGAGGTGCGCGCCCCGCACCAGGAGCGCGGAGGCCGGGGCGCTGCGCATGAAGGGGCGGTGCACGGTCTGGTCCACCTCCCCCACCCGCCCCTCGGCCAGCTCGGACAGCTCGCCCGGGTTCAGCGACCGGAGCCGGGCCGCCAGCCCCACGCCCGCGGCGCCCTCCAGGGGCAGGGGCAGGTTCTCCGGGTCCAGGGCCACCAGGTGCTCGAACTCGAGGCGCTCCTCGCGGCCGCTCGCCCCGTCCACCACGCGCACGCCGTGCCCGGGGGCGGAGCGCTGGACCGCGGACAGCAGCAGGACGCCCTGCCCCACGCCCTCGAAGGTCTGCAGGCTCTCCTGGAAGAAGACCACCTGGTCGAGCTGCCCCCGCCGCAGCAGGTGGGCGCGCAGCGGCGTGGAGGCGCGATCCATCAGGAAGCTGAAGGGCAGCACGATGGCCAGCCGGCCGCCCGGGGCGAGCAGCTCGAGGCAGCGCTCGAGGAACAGGCGGCAGGTGTTCAGCACCCCCTCGAGGGAGAGCTGGTACCCGGCCCGCCGCAGCAGGGCGGCGTAGGCGCGCCGGCGCGGCTCCCGGCGGAAGCCGGTCAGCACCTCGAAGGGCGGGTTGGTCAGGATGACGTCGAAGCCCTGCCGCCCTGGGTCCCCGGCCTCGGGGAAGGCGCGCGTCCAGTCGATCGCCCCCGGCGGCGCGGCGCCGGGCCCGGGGCGGACCGGACCGGTGAGGGCGTCGCCGCACACCACGGTCGCGGCCGGGCCTCCACCCGCCGCGGCCAGGCGCCAGAGGTTCGTGCGGGCCAGGGCCACCGCCAGGGGATCGCGATCCACGCCGAGCACCGCGGCGCGCCCCAGGCGCCGGGCCGCTGCCACCAGCAGCCGGCCGTCGCCGCAGGCCGGGTCGAGGACGCAGGGCGGGAGGGCGCCCGGCGCGAGCTCGTCCAGGGCCAGGTCCACCAGGCGCGCGACCATCCAGGCCGGGGTATAGAACGCGCCCCGCGCGCGGCGCTCCTCGCGCGCCCGGCCGAGGTTCAGGGCGCCGGCGCGCCTCGCCAGCTCGAGGTCCTGGAGCCGCTCGTAGAGCCGCTCGGGCTCGGCCTCCGGCGGGGGGCTGGCCAGCCGGCAGGCCGGCCGAGCCTCCTCCGGCCTCGGGTCGAGCGCGGGGTCCAGCAGCGGGCAGCCCGCGGCCGCCGCCTCGCCCCAGGCGCGCTCGGGCTCCAGGCCGGGGTGCAGCCCGGCCAGGGCGCTGCGGCGCAGCAACGCCAGGACGGCGGCCTCGCGCAGCGCCGAGGCCTTGCGCCCCGGCCAGGTCCGATCGAGCGCCCGCGCGGTCTCGAGCAGCGCCCCGGCCACACCGTCCCGGCCCTGGCGCGCCCGTCCCATGCGGCCGCCCGGGGCCCTACTTGCCGCGGCAGTGCTTGAGGATGTCGATCTTCATGTCCTCGCAGCAGGTCTCTTTGCCGAAGTAGATGTCCCACAGCACCCTGGCGAAGTCGAAGCCGTCCAGCACCGGACCGAGCTGCTTGCCGTTCTGCTTCATCAGCGTGCCGGTGCCTGGCAGGTAGAAGAACTCCAGCACGGTGCCCTCGGTGCACTCGTCCTTGAAGTAGCCCTCGAAGGTCTTGCGCTGGGCCTTGAGCTTCTCGGAGGCGTTCGCCGGCATGTGCTCCTCGAAGGAGCCGCCGATGGTGTCGGCCATCTTCTCGGCCGAGACGTCGCGCAGCAGATCCATGCGCAGGTACTTGGGCTCGTCCTTGGCGACGATGTCGGCCGTGGCGCACGAGCCGCTCTCGGAGTACGCGGCCATCACGTACACGTCCACGAACCACTTCTCCCGCAGGCCGGCCCCGAGGAGCTTCAGCTCCTTGCCCTCCTGGCTCAGGGTGGGCTGGTAGGTCTTGCCCTCCACCGTGGCCACACCGGCCGCCAGGGCGGTCGCCGAGATCAGGGCCACCGCCAGGAACCCGAACGCGCGCCGCCTCATCGTCCCCTCCATTCCCCCCTCGGGGGGCTTGCCGGTGCGGACCTCACTTCTTCGTCAGCACGGTCTTGACCCGGGAGAAGATGCCCCTCGGCTTCTCCTCCTCGTCCACGGGCCGCATGTTCACCTTGGTGGTCTTCTTCTGCACGGCCTGGCCGGCCACGGGCGCCGGCAGGAAGCGCAGCCGGGTGTCGCCCAGCTCGATCAGATCGCCGGGCTTCAGCCGGGCCTCGCGCACCCGCTCGCCGTTGACGAAGGTGCCGTTGGTGCTCTCCAGATCGACCAGGACCCAGTCCTCGCCCTGCCGGTCGAGCCGCGCGTGCACCCGGGACAGGCTGGGATCCTCGGCGATGGCGATGTCGCACTCGTCGCCGCGGCCGATCTCCTTGATCAACCCGGTCAACGAGAACGTCCTCTGCCGACCCTCGTCGAACAGCTGGAACATGGGAGCACCTTTCGTCTCGCGTGCCCATGCTACCCAGGCCAGCGAGCCCGTGCAAGCCCCAAGGCTCAGCCCGTCTCCCGGGCCGCCTGCGTCAGGCGCCGCGCGGCCTCGCAGGCCTGCTCGGGTCCGAGCCCATCGAAGCAGGCGCGCCCGCCGCACTCCTCGAGCCGCTCCGGCGCGCACGGCGCGCACGGGGCCTGGCCGCGGGCGATCGCCACCCTGGGCCCCAGGGGGCGCCAGGTGTCCGCCTGGGTCGGCCCGAACAGGACCAGCGTGGGCCGGCCGAGCAGGGCTGCCAGGTGAGCCGGGCCGGAGTCGTTGCCAACGAACAGCTCGCAGGCCGCGAGCAGCGCCCGGAGCTCGGAGGGATCCTGGTCGGTGAGCGTGGGCGTGGCCGGCGCGCCCGCCGCCCGCGCGGCCGCCTGCGCGGCCGCCAGGGCGTCCGCGTCCGCGGGCCCGCCGCACAGCGCCACCCGCCAGCCGTCCCGCGCCAGCAGGGCCGACAGGGCCGCGAAGCGTTCGGCCGGCCAGCACTTGGCCGGGCTGCCGCTGCCCGGGGCGAGCAGCGCCACACGCCCGGGCGCCAGGCCGGCCGCGGCCAGCCTGGTCCGACCCTGCTCCACGGCCCCGGCCGGGACGGGCAGCGGCGGGGCGCGCGAGGCGTCGCCGGGCGCGGCCAGGCCCGCGCGGACCAGGGCGTCCAGGGCGTGGGCGGCGGCGTGCACGCCCTCGGGGGGCCGGGGCAGGAAGGCGTGCACCTCCCCGGCCCCGCAGGCGGACAGGTTCTCGGCCAGGGCGCAGTCGCCGACCGCGGTGAAGGCCACGATCACGTCGTAGGCCCCGAAACGCGCGCGCACCTCCGCGGGCGGCGCGGCCTCCGGGGAGTACAGGTGGTGCAGGCCTGAGCCTTCGACCTCGAGCGCGGCGTCCGCTCCGCCCGGCCCACACAGCAGCCCGAGCCGGCCGCGGTGGCCGAGCAGCTCGAGCCGCGCCGCGGGCCTGCGCTGGCGCGCGGCGGCGACCGCCGGCCACAGGAGCAACGAGTCGCCCAGCCCGCCCGTGCGGATGACGAGGATGCGCGCGTCCGGCATGGCTCCAGAGCATGCCAGGCGAGGATCCCGCCCGTCAAATGCGCGCCAGGAGCTTGGCGCTTCCGGACCTTTCGGTTATGCTCGCCCCAGGTTCCCGACGAGGCGGATGGAATGCTCAACGAACGCTCGGCCGAATGGAAGAAGCTCCACCGCGAGCTCAAGATCCTGCGGGCGCGCAAGGCGGCCTCGGGCCGGCTCCTGCCGAAGGAGGAGGAGCGCCTGCGCTTCCTGGAGGAGACGCTCGGCGACGCCGAGGAGGTCAAGCGGCACGAGGTGGTCGAGGAGGCGCCCGCGGGCAAGACCCGCACCACCGCCGACGGCGCCTTCGCCACCGAGGTGGCCGAGGACCTGCTGGAGAAGGCCGAGGACTTCAAGGCCGAGAAGGCCTGGGAGAAGGACGTCGAGCGGGAGCCCAAGGCCAAGGTGATCAAGGACTCCCGCGAGGGCAAGGCCACCTTCCAGCAGAAGGGCCTGTCGCCCTTCGCCGTCGACCTCTCGAGCGACCTCAAGGGCCTGGGGCTGGAGGAGGAGCAACCGGCGGAGGAGGAGGAGCTGCCCCACCAGGCCGGTATGAAACGCTCGTTCCAGGTGGACATGACCGACGAGACCCCCATCGCCGGGCGCGAGGCCCCCGCCAACCCGTTCGTCATCCAGCTCGACGACGGGCTGGCCTCCAGGCTGGAGAAGGAGGCCGCCCGCGCCCCGGTCGTGCCGGACCTGGTCGATCGCGCACGCCAGGCGAACATCGACCCCGACCCGGAGCCCGAGGTGCCCACCCGCGCCGACGAGCTCGATCCGGAGCTGGAGGCCCTGCTGCAGAAGACCATGACCTCGGACTACGACCAGAAGGACGTGTCCCGCGGTGGACGCACCTCCTTCGAGGTGTCCGCGGACGACGAGTCGACCAGGCTGGACGACGAGCTGGTGCGCCAGGCCATGCGGGAGGCCGAGCAGAAGGGCCAGGCGGTCGAGGTCACCGAGACCTGGCAGGTGGACGAGCAGGGCCACGAGATCCCCGTCAGCCAGGAGGCCGACGCGGAGGCGCCGACCAGCGCCTTCCTCGTGCCGCCACCCCCGCCCGCGCCGCCGCCCGAGCCCCCGGCCCGGCCCCGTCCGGTGGCGCGCTTCTCCGACGGCGAGACCGCGCCCGGGACGCTGAGCGAGGCCGCCCGCACCCCGCGCTTCGCCGAGGGCACGACCGCCCCGGGTGCAGACGCCGAGGCGGCGGTGCGGCCGGCCCGGGCCGAGCCCACCGTGGCCAACGTGCCCATGGTGACCCAGGCCGAGGACTCTCCCGCGGGCCGGATGGCGACCGCGGCGGGCATCTCCGAGGCGCGCCTGGACGACGTCCCGGACTTCTCGGACGCCGCCGAGTCCGAGCTCGGCCTGCTGGTCGAGCCGGAGGAGGCGCCGCCGGGCCAGCGCAAGCCCGCGGTCGAGCCGGACTACGACTACCAGAAGGCGATGCACGACGACCTCTCGGCCGTGCCGGAGTTCGAGGCCGAGGACATGTCCCAGGTGAGCAAGCCCAACGCGGTGCCGCTCGCGCCGCCCCAGGCCCCCTCGGAGCTGGACTCCTTCTGGGGTCTGGCGGACGAGCCCACGACCTCCCCGACCGTGGCCGCCCGACCCGCCGCGGCCCCGGTCCGCGGCGCGAAGCCCGCGGCCAGCGTGCCCTTCCCGGAGGCGGACGACGCGCCGGCCCTGCCTGCGCCTTCGCCCGCGCCCGCGGCCAGGGCCAAGGCGGGCGGCGCCCGCCCGCTGCCGGCGCTCAACGTGCAGGCGGTCAAGGTGACCGCCCAGCCCGCCGCGGCCAGGCCCGCGGCGGCCAGGCCTGCCCCGGCCCCGGTGGCCAAGGCCGAGCCCAGGGACCAGGGCGCCGACCTGATGGGCAGCCTGTTCTCCGAGGCCGACGACGCGGCCGAGGCCCCTGCTCCGGCGAGGGGCCGGCCCGCGGCGAGTGCCCGGCCCGCGGCGGGCGCCCGGTCCGCGGCGAGTGCCCGGCCCGCGGCGGGCGCCCGGCCCGCGCCGGCCACCCGGCAGACCGCCGCCAAGGGCAAGCCGCTCTCCGCCCGGCCGGCCGCGGCCGGGGCCAAGGGGCGGCCGAACGATCTCCGGGGGCCACGCAAGGCGACCGTGCACTTCAAGGACGGCGCCAGCAAACGCGGCACGGTCTCCGAGATCGACCTGGACGCGGACTGGATCCGCCTCGAGCCGGCCGCGACCGGCCAGGGTCAGGCCGAGGAGCTGAACGCGCTGGCGCTCAAGGCCATCTTCCTCATGCTGCCGCCGGGCCTGGCCTACCCGGCCAAGTCGGGCACGGCGCTCAAGCTGCGCATGATCGACGGGCGCAACCTCGAGGGCCATTCGCCGGACTACCACCCCAACCGCAAGGGCTTCACCCTGTTCCCGAAGCTCGACCAGGCCAACATCGAGCGCATCCTCGTGTTCAACGACGCGATCAAGAACATCTGGCTGGAGGAGAGCTGAGCCTCAGCCCCGTGTCGCTTCGCGCCACGGGACAAGCAGGACTTTCAGCGCGCCTTCGGCGCTAGAAAGTCCAGTCTTCGCGCGGAGAGGCGCGCTCGAGTTTCTAGTGCCGCCACCCGCCGGGGGGCGGCTCGTCGTCCTGGCGGTCGACGACCTTGAGCCGTCGCTTGAGCCGCCGGTAACGGAGCTTCATCCAGCCCAGCCGCGCGTAGCTGGCCACCCGGCTGGGGCGCCACAGGCCGGTGACCAGGATCAGCCCGGCCAGCATGCCGCCGAAGTGGGCCGCCAGGGAGACGTTGCTGGCACCGAGGGTCAAGGCCTGCAGCACCCCCAACCCGATGAACAGCAGCACCAGGTGCTTGCCCTTGATGGGGAACAGGCCGAACAGGTAGATGACCACGTCGGGGAAGTTGAAACCGAAGGCCACCAGCAGGGCGTATAGCGCGCCCGAGGCGCCCAGGGTCGGTGCCAGGCGCTGTCCGGGGAACACGGCCGCCACCAGCAGGATGGCGCCGGCGGCGAGCAGCCCGGTCAGCAGGTAGAAGCGGAGGAAGCGCCGGGCGCCCCAGAAGCCCTCGAGCGGCGAGCCGAACATCCACAGCATGAGCATGTTCCACAGGATGTGGGAGATGCCCATGGGATCGTGCAGGAACATGTAGGTCAGCGGCTGCCACAGGCGCGCCCGGCCGAACACGCCGTCGAAGGAGATCGCCAGCTCGTCCAGGATGAGGTCCAGCCCGCCGTCGAGGCGGCCCACCACCAGCTCGAGCACGAACACGATGGCGTTGGCGAGCAGCAGCCACTTGACCGCCCGGGTCAGCCGCATGCTCAGCCCGAAGCGGTTGAAGGCCGGCTGGTAGGGTTCGCCCGGCATGGCCTCACCCGAAGAACAGGCTCGTCAGCACCACCGCGGCGATCACCCCGGCCAGGTCCGCGAGGAGCCCGGCGGCCAGCGCGTGCCGCACGCGGAAGACGCCCACCGCGCCGAAGTACACGGCCAGCACGTACAGGGTCGTCTCCATGCTGCCCTGGATCACCGACACCATCTGCCCCAGGTAGGAGTCCGGCCCGTACTGGGTGAAGATCGAGCTCATGTAGGCGAAGGCGCCGTTGCCCGACAGCGGCCGGATGATGGCCATGGGCACGGCCTCGGCCGGCATGCCCACCAGCTCGGTCAGGCGGCCGACCGTGGCCTTGAGGAGATCCATGGCGCCCGAGGCCTTGAACATGGCCACCACCACCAGGATCGCCACCAGGTAGGGGATGATGCGCACCGCCACCTGGAAGCCTTCCTTGGCGCCCTCCACCACGCTCTCGTAGACCCGCACCCCGCGCGCCACCCCGTAGAGCAGCAGCCCGCCCATGAGCGCCGGGATGGCCCAGAAGGAGAAGGCGTTCTTGACCAGCGTGCCCACGCCGAGCGCGGGCGGGTCGATCAGCCGCCCGAGCAGCGGGTCGAGCCAGGGGGCCAGGGACCTGAGCGCCTCGGCCGCCGTGGCCACCCGCTCCACCCGCCACACCAGCCCCAGGTGGTGGTAGAGGAGCGCGGCCAGGAAGCCGGCCAGGCTCAGCCACACGAAGATCCGCGCCGCGGGTCCGGCCACAGCGGGCGCGGCCAGGGGCACGACCGGGGTCTCGGGCGCCGCCGCGGCGGCCTGCACCTCGGCCTGCACCCCCTCGGCCGGGAGCTGGTAGCGCCTGAGGCGCTGCAGGAGCTTCACCACCGCGATGGCGGTCAGGGTGGAGCAGGCCGTGGCCAGCAGGGTGGGCAGCCAGATCGAGGCCGGATCCTTGGAGCCGGCCGCGGCCCGCAGCCCCATGGTGCCGGTGGGGAAGAGCGACAGGCTGGAGGTGTTGATGGCCAGGAACAGGCACATGGCGTTGGTGGCCGTCCCCCGGTGCCGGTTCAGCTTGTCCAGCTCGACCATGGCCTTGATGCCGAAGGGCGTGGCCGCGTTGGCCAGGCCGATCATGTTGGCCCCGAAGTTCATGATCATGGCGCTCATGGCCGGGTGCTCGGGGGGGACGTCGGGGAAGAGCCAGCGCATGGGCCGGCGCAGGAGCCGGGCGATCGAGCCCATCAGCCCGCTGTCCTGGGCCACCCGCATGACGCCCAGCCAGAAGGCCATGATCCCGACCAGCTTGAGCGCCAGCCAGACCGCCTCCTGGGCGGACTCGAAGGAGGCCAGGGTGAGCGCCTGCATCTGGCCGGTGAAGCCGGCGCACAGGATGGAGAAGACCAGCAGGCCGATCCAGATCCAGTTCATCATGCCGACTAGCAAGGTCCCCCAGCCCCCGGGGGCTGTCAAGGATCGAGCGCCCGCTCAGGCGCGCCGCCGGCTCCGCGCGAGGGCCAGGCAGGCCAGCGCGAGCAACCCGAGGGAGAGCGAGGTCGCCCCGCCGGCGCCGCAGCCGCAGCTCCCGGAGAGGGTCGCGTGGTCGGCCGTGTCCGATCCGTCCGAACCGTCCGCCCCGTCGGATCCGTCCGATCCGTCCGATCCGTCGGATCCGTCCGATCCGTCGGATCCGTCGTCGGACCCGTCGTCCACATCGTCCGATCCGTCCGATCCGTCCGATCCGTCCGATCCGTCGGATCCGTCCGATCCGTCCGCTCCGTCCTCGCAGTCCCCGAGCGAGTGCTCCAGCGCCCCCCAGTCGTACCTCCCGTCCGTCCGGACTCGCCCGCAGAAGTCGTCGGCCACCCCCGCCGTCGCGCCGCCGCGATCGAGCAGGGCCGACACGTCTCCGCGCAGGCGCAGGTCGCCCTCGAGGGGGTTTGCGTACCAGGCGGCGAAGTCGGCGGCGGCGACGCCCGTGAGATTGTCGTCGCCGGTGAAGCTCGCGCCGTCGCGGGTGCGGATGACCGAGGACAGCACGTTGCCATGCGCCTCACCCGTGGAGGTCGCGAAGCGGAAGTCCACGCCCGTGGTCTCGACGAGCGTGTTGTGCAGCAGCCGCGTGTCCTGCGCCTCGTTCAGGTAGATGCCCACGTCGCTGCATTGGATCACGATGTTGTTCCGCATCACGCCGCCCACGGTCTCGGGGTTGCAGTCCGAGCCGTCCCAGGGCGGGCACAGCCCGGCCCCCATCCCGCCGCCGCCGAAGGACAGGCCGATGCGGGTGTCACCGCCCGTGTCGTGCCAGGCGCACAGCACCAGGTTGCGCTCGAACACCGGGTCCTGGCTGCCCCCCTTGTGGAACGCCCCGTAGGACACCCCGCCGACCTTGTGGAAATCGTACAGGAGGTTGTCGCGCACGACCCAGCCCGAGGCGTTGTCGATGTTGAGCTTGGTGACCGGGTTGCCGGTCTGGCGCGCGCGGGTGTCGAAGACCTCGTTCCCCTCGACCAGCCCGCCGTCGGGCAGCCGGTGATCCCCGTCCGCGTTCACCTTGAGCTGGGCGTTGAAGTCCACGATCCGGTTGCCCCGCAGCACGAAGCCCACCGCCCCGCCCACCACGTGGAAGGCGTGCTCGCAGGCCGAGTCGTCCGCGCAGGTGCCCCGGACGTCGAGCCCCTCGACGCGCCAGTGCGGCCCGCTGACGTGGAAGCCCTCCACCACCGAACCGCTGGCCGCGTTCCCGAGCTCGATCCGCGCCTGCCGGGGGTTCACCGCGCGTACCACGATGGGCTGGGCCTCGCTGCCCGCCGCTGCGCAGTCGAGCGCCCACCCGCCCTGATCGAAGGCGTACGTCCCATCGGCGAGCAGGATCACGTCCCCCGGCTGCGCGGCCTGGACGGCCGCCCTGAGCTCCGCCACGGTCGAGACCGGCACGTCCCGTGCGAACGCGGACGCCACGGCAACCAGCACGACAGCCACGAGGACCATGCCCTGGACCCTGCGCATGCGCCGAAGTTATCACACTCTCCCTCCTCACTCGCCACTCGCCACTAGCCACCAGACACCCGCCCCGGTGTCCACCCACGCCCGATCGTGTTTGAGCCCCACCCTGGGCCGCGGTATACCTCCCCGAGGAGGCCCACGGATGAAGCCCAGCCCCCTGCTCGTCATCGACAACGCCCTGGACCACGACTTCTACCGGCCCCTCGGCCACTGGACCGCCGCGGCCGGCTTCGCGCCGGACTGCGTGCACCCGGTCTCGGGCCAGGCGCTGCCCGAGCCGGGGCTCCACCGCGCGGTCATCCTGACCGGCTCGGAGGCCTCCATCTGCGAGCGGGCGCCCTGGGCCGAGGCCGAGGCCGCCTGGGTGCGCGAGGCCGCCCGGCGTGGGGCGCGCATCCTGGGCTCCTGCTGGGGGCACCAGCTCATCGCCTATGCCTTCGCCGGCCCCCGGGCCGTGCGCCGCTCGGCCACGCCCGAGTTCGGCTGGCTCGAGGTCCAGGTCGACTGCGCGGACGAGCTGCTGCCCGCGGCCCCCTTCGCCTGCTGGGTGTCGCACTTCGACGAGGTGGTGCCCGGCTGCCACCCGGAGCTGCAGCTGCTGGCCAGGAGCCCCGGCTGCGCCGTGCAGGCGCTCCGCTGGGGCGCGCTCGCGGTCTGGGGCGTCCAGGCCCACCCCGAGGTCGGGCCCGAGGAGGGCGCGGGGTTCCTGCGGGGCTCCATCTCGCGCTGGCCCGCCCAGCGGGCCGACTTCGAGCGCGCGCTGGCCGGCCCGGTGCGGGACAGCCGCGTGGCGCCCGCCCTGGTCAAACGACTGCTGGGGGAACGTCGCTGAGCTGGAAGCAGAAGCGCGCCCCGCCCGAGCTGGCGCGCTCGACCCAGATGCGCCCCCCGTACAGCTCCACCACCCGCCGGGCGATGACCAGGCCGATGCCCGCCCCGGGTCGGTCGCGATCCGCGCGGAAGCCAAGCTCGAAGACCCGCTCCCGGTCGGCCTCGGACACGCCCCGGCCGTCGTCCTCAAGGCAGTAGGACACCCCGCCCCCCTCGCGCCGCCAGCCGAGCGACACCCGGGGCGCGCCCGGGCCGCCGTGGTGCTTGAGCGCGTTGGAGAGCAGGTTGTCCAGCAGCAGGAAGAGCTTGACCGGATGCGCCAGGGCCCGGGGCAGCTCGGGGGCCACCTCCACCCGCGCTCCGCACGCCTCGAGATCCGCCCTCCGACCCTCGAGCACCTGCCGCATGACCTGGGCGAGATCCACCTCCACCCGCCGCTCGCTCTCCTCCCCCAGGAGCACCAGTTCCTGAAGACCGCGCATGACCAGCGCCATCTGCTCCGCGCCCGCGCGAATACGCGCGACCAGCCGGCCGCCCTGCTCCCCGAGCGCCGCGGCGTGATCCGCCTGCAGCATCTCGGCGAAGCCCTTCAGCGTGGTCAGCGGCGCGCGCAGATCGTGGGTCACCGCGGCGGTGAACTCGCGCAGGTGGCGGTTGCGCTTCTGCAGGGCCGCGTTGCTCTCGCGCAGGGCCCGGCCGGTGCTCTCCAGCCGGCGGTGCGCCTCGACCAGCTCGGCGTGCAGCCGGTCGCGGGCCAGCTCGGCCTCGCGCCGGGCGGTCAGATCGCGGAACACCCCCCAGAAGCCGGTCACCGCGCCGGCAGGATCGCGCACGGTGTGGGCCGACACCTCCAGCCACAGGCTGGCTCCGTCGCGGCGGCGCACCTGGAACTCGGCCCCCGGGACCGTGCCCTGCTCCCGGGTATTTCGCACCAGGGCCTGCATCTCCTCCGGCGCGGTGAAGAAGGCGGACATGCTGGCGCCGCTGGCCAGGAGCTCGGCCGCGTCGGCGTACCCGAGCACGCGCGCCCCGTAGTCGTTGATGTAGGCCAGGGCCGGCCGGGCGTCGACCACGAACAGCCCCTCGTGCACCTGGGAGAGCATCAGCCCGACCGCCGGGCCCTGTGGCAGCACGTGCTCCATCCCGACCCTCCCCGGAGGCCACGCCTCCACCCGCGGGACACCCCGCCGCGCGGGGTGACAAGAGCGTTTGACGGCTCCCGCGCAGGGGCGGCACGAGCCAGGAGCCCTGTCCACAAGCACTTTCCCCTGGCCGCCTCCGGGCCGTCAAGCCCGCTTGTCGCCCGCGCCAGCGAACCGGCCGGTCCGGGGCGGCGTCCGATCCCCGCCGCGGCCTGGGGTTGGAGCCTGGCGTCCCACCTGGTATCATTCGTGCACAGCCTGCGCCCGTGGCGCAGGAGGTCGCGATGGCAGGAGGATCTCGAGTGACCGGCGCGCGGACGCTGCTGGGGCTGGCCTGGCTGGCCGGCCTGTGCGCCTGCGGCCAGGGCGAGCAGGCCTTCACGCCCCCGCTGCTGCTCGATCAGGCCGGGCTCGAGGGCCGGGTGGAGCTCGTCCCCGAGGCCGTGTCCTTCGGCAGCCCCGCGCAGGGACGCTTCACGGGCCAGACCCGCTACACCGGCCTGGTGGTCGGGATCGGCGGCGGCACCCTGCTGTCCCTGGAGCTGGACTCCGGGGCCGGGGTGAGCCTGGCGCTGTACGGCCCCCGCCGGTCCGACGGACTGTTCGGCGCGGCGCTGGCCTGGACCCCCCGGGTCACCCCGGGCGGGACGGCCCTGAGCGCACCGCCCCTGGCGACCGCCGGAGACTACCTCGTCCTGGCCGCGGACCCGGACCGCGCGGGCCTCGCCTACAGCCTGGTGGTGGATTGCCTCGCGGGCTGCGAGGCGCCCCGCTGCCCCGCCCTGGTGTGCGGGCTGTACTGCCCGAACGGGCTGGCCTCCGACGCCGGCGGTTGCCCGACCTGCGCCTGCGCGGCGGGCTGCACCGGCGACGCCGGTTGCCCGCTCGACTTCGTCTGCCGGGACGGGAGCTGCCAGCGCGAGCAGTCGACCTGCGACTGCGCCGCGGACCCCTACGCGCCGGTGTGCGGGCAGGACGGCCTCACCTACGCCAACGCCTGCGAGCTCGCCTGCGCCGGGGTCGCGCTCGCCCAGACGGGCGCCTGCGCCAGCCCGGCCTGCGCGGCCGACGCCGACTGCCCGGCCGGCATGCGCTGCCAGGCCGGCGCCTGCCAGCCGGCCTGTGACTGCGGCGGCGCGGCCTACGCGCCCGTCTGCGGCCGTGACGGGCGCACCTACCCGAACGCCTGCGAGCTCGCCTGCGCCGGGGTCGGCCTGGCTCACCAGGGTTCCTGCGACACCTGCAACGCCGAGGTGTGCGGCGACGGGCTGGACAACGACTGCGACGGGTACGCCGACGAGGGTTGCGCGGGCCCCTGCGCGGCGGACGCGGACTGCCCGGCCGGCCTGGTGTGCCAGGCTGGCACCTGCGCCGCGCCGACCCCCTGCGCGGCCGGCCTGGACTGCCCGGCCGGCCAGACCTGCGAGGCAGGCGTGTGCCGCCCGGCGACCGGCTGCCTGGTGGAGAGCTGCAACGGCCTGGACGACGACTGCGACGGGCTGGTGGACGAGGGCTGTCCGGCCTGCCGAGCGGACGCCGACTGCGCCGCGGGCGAGACCTGCGACGTCGCCACGGGCCTGTGCCGGCAGACCTGCCAGCCGGCGGCCGAGCTGTGCGACGGCGTGGACAACGACTGTGACGGGCTCGTCGACGAGGGCTGCGCCACGACCTGCACCGGCGACGCCGAGTGCGCCGCTGGCGAGCTCTGCCTCGACGGCTGGTGCGAGATCCCACCCGCCTGCTCCACCGACGCGGACTGCCCGGCCGACCTGGTGTGCGTGGCTGGCACCTGCGCCCGCGCCCCGGTCGATCTCGACGGCGACGGGTACGCGCCCCCGGAGGACTGCGACGACGGGGACGCCGCGGTGAACCCCGGGGCGGCCGAGGCCTGCGACGACGGCGTGGACAACGACTGCGACGGCGCGATCGACGAGGACTGCCCGAGCGCGTGCTCCTCCGACGCCGACTGCGCCGCGGGCGAGGTGTGCGTGTCCGGGGTGTGCGTCATCGCCTGCCGCACGGACGCGGAGTGCCCGGCCGGCCAGACCTGCCAGGGCGGCGTGTGCAGTCCATGAGCTGGCTGCGCGGCACCGGCCTCGCGGCCCTGGCTGCGGCCGGGCTCACCCTGGCGGGTCCGTCGGGATGCAGCGATGCCCTCTCCTCCCTGGAGACCGTCCAGCGCGGGAACCGCGAGGTGTTCCCCTGCCAGCTCCGGCCGGACTTCGGCCGGCGCGGGCAGACGCTGTCGGTCGCCGTCACCCTGGACGCGCGCCTGGTCGCCCGCCTGTCCGGCCAGCCGGCCTTCCCGACCGAGATCTCGTTCGGGAGCGGGGTGTCGCTGAGCTCCTTCGACTCCACCGGCCCGGACGGCATGCAGGTCGAGCTGCTGATCTCGCCCCTGGCCGAGGAGGGCGAGCGCAGCCCCAGCCTGATCTTCGCGCTGGACAAGGTCCGCGTGGAGGCCGAGGGCAAGTTCTGGGTCCTGCCCTCCCTGGAGTGACAACCGCCGTTGTCACCCGCAGGGTCCGCCTGTCACAGCCTGGAAAACAATCAACATGATGGAAGAAAAGGACTTCTCAAAGGGTAAGCGCGGAGGCGACAATCGAGGTTGTCGGCTGCCCACGAGACCCAGGTGGACCGCGGCGCCTCCCGGCCGGAGCTCTTTCCACTTGAAGAAGAACGTGTTGGCTTCGAGCCAGCCGTGCTGGGCCAGCCTGGGTCGGGGCTGGCACGGGGCTTGTAACACGGTCCGGCGGTCCCAAGAGCGGCGAACCCGAACCGATGGAGGATCGAGCCATGAGTACGCGGTCAGTGACCTGGATGGCGATGGCGGGTCTGGCGGCCCTGGTGTGCGTGGCCGGCTGCAATTCGGCCCAGGACTACGCGCCCCCGGACCTCGGCGATTCCGATGAGGCCCTGGTGATCGACGACGACCCGATGCAGCGCGGCGAGCAGCGCTCCGGCTCCTATGCGGGCGACGGCATCTACCTGGGCTTCGTCTTCCAGGCCATGGCCGGCGAGACCTACGACATCAGCCTGACCCGGGTGACCGGCACGGCCGTCCCCGCCATCGCCATCTACCAGCACGGCGCCGAAGGGTTCGGCGAGCCGCTCGCCTGGGCCAGCGCCGACGCCGGCAGCATCACCCTGGGCGGCTGGAACGCGCCCGGCGCCGGCACCTACCTGCTGCTGGTGGACGTGGCCTCGGGCCCGCGCGACGGCACCTTCCTGGTCACCATCGCCTGCACCGAGGGCTGCGGCGATCCGCTCGACTGCGCCACCGACGCGGACTGCGCGGCCGGCCAGGTGTGCTACGGCGGCCTGTGCTTCGACGACGGCGTGGAGTGCGGGGCGAACCAGGACTGCCGCGCCGGCGAGGTGTGCGAGCGCGGCTTCTGCGTCGAGGTGTGCACGCCCACGGTCGAGACCTGCGACGGCGTGGACAACGACTGCGACGGCCTCGTCGACGAGGACTGCGGCGACCCCTGCACCAGCGATGCCGACTGCGCAACCGGCGAGGTGTGCATGAACGGGCTGTGCGTCCCCGACAGCACGCGCTGCAGCGCGAACGTCGACTGCCCGGCCGGCCAGGTGTGCGTGGCAGGCCAGTGCGTGGTGGACAGCCTGCCCTGCGCCACGGACGCGGACTGCCCGGCGGGCGAGTTCTGCGATGCCGCCACCGGCACCTGCCAGGTGGCCTGCCTGTGCGCCACCGACGCCGACTGCCCCACCGGCAGCGTGTGCCGCGACTGCGCCTGCTGGCCGGTGTGCGAGCCCGCGGTCGAGACCTGCGACGGAGTGGACAACGACTGCGACGGCCTGATCGACGAGGACTGCGGCAACCCCTGCACCAGCGACGCGGACTGCGCGGCCGGCGAGGTGTGTCTGGACGGCGTGTGCGTGGCGGACAGCCTGCCGTGCCGCACGGACGCGGACTGCCCGGCGGGCCAGTTCTGCGACGCCGCCACCGGCACCTGCGTGGCCGACACCTGCCAGGTGGACCTGGACGGCGACGGCTTCACCTGCTCGGTGGACTGCGACGACGCGGACGCGGCCGTCTACCCCGGCGCGCTCGAGGCCTGCGACGGGCTGGACAACGACTGCGACGGCCAGGTGGACGAGGGCTGCGGGACCGGCTGCAGCGCGGACGCGGACTGCCCCGCGGGTCTGGTGTGCCTGGCCGGGGTGTGCACCGATCCGGGCACGCTGTGCAGCACCGACGCCGACTGCGCCGCGGGCGAGATCTGCTGGAGCGGCGTGTGCATCCTGGCCTGCCGCACGGACGCGGAGTGCGCCGCGGGCGAGGTGTGCGTGGGCGGCGTGTGCACGGCGGCCTGCGTCCCCGGGCAAGAGCTGTGCGACGGGCTGGACAACGACTGCGACGGCCTGGTCGACGAGGACTGCGGGATGACCTGCGCCAGCGACGCGGACTGCCCGGCCGGCATGGTGTGCATGAGCGGCCTGTGCACGGCCACCTGCACCGACCAGGACGGCGACGGCTTCTGCGCCGACGAGGACTGCGACGACGCGGACGCCTCGGTGAACCCGGCCGCGGCCGAGTTCTGCGACGGCCTGGACAACGACTGCGACGGCCAGGTGGACGAGGGCTGCGCCGCGACCTGCGGCGCGGACGCCGACTGCGCGGCCGGCGAGATGTGCCTGGACGGGGTGTGCGTGGTGAACTCCTGCCGCACCGACGCCGAGTGCCCGGCCGGCCTGGTGTGCGTGGCCAACGTGTGCCAGCTGCCCTGAGGCCGCCGCGCGCCCGCCTCCGACCTTGACCCGCAGCCCACCCTCCGCCACTCTCGAGGCTGATGCCTGACGCGCCCCAGAGGCTCGGCCCCTACCGCCTGCTGCGGCCCCTCGGCGCCGGCGGGATGGGCGAGGTCTTCCTGGCCCAGCTCGACCGGGACGAGGGCTTCCGCAAGCTCGTGGCGCTGAAACGCATGCGGCCCGAGCTGGCCTGCCTGCCCGCCTTCCGCGACCAGTTCGCCCAGGAGGCCCGCCTGGCCGCCTCGCTGAACCACCCGCACGTGGCCCAGGTGCTCGACTACGGCCGCGAGGGCGACCTGGCCTACCTGGCCATGGAGCTGGTGGAGGGGCTCGACCTCGCCCGCCTGCTCGCGGCCCGCAGGGCGGCCGGGCAGGGGCCCGAGGGCCTGCCGCTGGGCCTGACGCTGGCCGTGGCCCAGGGCTGCCTGCGCGCGCTGGCCTACGCCCACGCCCAGTCGCCCCCGGTGGTCCACGGCGACCTGGGGCCGTCCAACGTGCTGCTCGGCCGGGCGGGCGAGGTGAAGCTGGCGGACTTCGGGCTGGCCCGGCTGCAGGGGCTGACGGCCGGCCCGTCGAGCGGCGCGGGCAAGCCGGCCTACCTGGCGCCCGAGGTGGCCCAGGGCGCGCCGGCCGGCCCGGCCGCCGACGTGTTCGGGCTGGGCGGGGTGCTGCTCGAGCTGCTGACCGGCGCGCCGCCCTGGCCGGGCCCCGGCCCCGCCGAGGCCCTGGCCCAGGCGCGGCGCGGCGTGGTCGAGCTCGCCGGCCGCGCCCCCGCGCTGCACCCGGGCCTGGCCCTCGTCCTGCGGCGGGCCCTGGCCGCACAGCCGGCCGAGCGCTACGCCGCGGCGGCGGACATGCTGGAGGACCTCGAGCGCCTGGCGGCCGGGCTGGGGGTGGACGCCGGCCCGCGCAGCGTGGCCGAGCAGGTGGAGGCCTTCGGCCCGGACCCGCAGGCCGCGCCCGCGCCCCTGCCCCCCGCCGCCCGCACGCGGGTGGCCGACCGCGGGGTCGGCACCCGGGCGCCGGCCCGCTCCGGCGGGCGCGCGTGGGCGACCTGGCTCGCCCTGGCCGGCAGCCTGGCGGCCGCCGCGCTGGCCGCCTGGCTGACCCTCCGCCCCCAGCCCGCCCCTCCCCCTTCCAATCCTCTTCAGCCCCAGAAAGAAGGATTTTCATTGAGGGTGGGAGACCCGAGGGCATGGCCGGAATCGTCCAGATCCAGCCTCGCGCTCGCCTCCCTGGTCCGCGAGGCGGGCCTGGCCGCGACCGACCAGGCGGGGCATGCCAGCCCTCCTCCCCCTCCTGCCTCACCCTCAAAGAAAGATTTTTCCTCGAGGGATAAGGAACCGGCGCAGATCGTACCGATCCTGCCGGACGAGAGCGCGACGGATCCGGTGGAGGCCGGGCCGGAGCCAGAGCCTGGGCCGGGTGTGGAGCTCACCTGCGCCGGGCTGCGGGGCTGGGCCGGCGAGGACGGGGTGGTCCAGCCTGGGTCGCTGGCCGGACGGCGGTTCGGGTCGGGAGTGCATAGCCTGCGGCTGCAGGCCGCGGGGCTCGAGGTGCAGGTGCGACTCGAGGTGCCGGCAGGAGCGGGCCAGCCCGCCAGGCTGGCACTGCGCAGCGCACCCGCCTCCGTGGTGCGGCTGGACGGCAGGCCCCGCGGCATGACGCCCATGGGCGGGCTGGAGCTCGCCAGCGGCCTCCACCGGCTCGAGCTGGCCGCGGCCGGCGGGCCACCCCTGGCGCTCACCCTGGCGGTGCGCTGAGCCTTGGGCTAGACTGCGCCCGTCATGCCTGAACCGCGATTGCCCTCCGGCCTGCTCGTCGGCCTGTGCGCCTGGGCCCTGCTGCTGCCCACGCCAGCCCGACCCGCGGACCAGGCCGATCCGCTCGAGGCAGGCCTGCAGTGCTTCGCCGAGCTGGACTACGCCTGCGCGGTGGAGCTGCTGGGCGCGGCCTGCACGGCGCCGTACCTGCCGGCGGAGCGGCTGCGGCTGGGCCTGACCCGGCTGGCGGAGAGCCACCTGGCGCTCGGCCAGCGCGAGGCGGCCGTGGCCGCCCTGCAGCGCCTGCTGGAGCGGGAGCCCAGCCTGGCCCTGCCGGCCGAGGCCCCGCCCAAGCTCCAGGCCGCGCTTGAGGAGGCCCGCCGCCTGCGGACGCCCGGGCCCGGCCCGGGTGACGCCCGGGCCGACGCCCAGGCCGAAGCCCGGGCCGACACCTGGCTGCGCCTCGGCCTGGGAGGTGGCGGGGAGTTCCTGCTGGGCCGCGACGCCGAGCTCCTGCAGCACGGGCCGCTGCTGGAGCTCGAGGCCTCGCTCGAGCTCAACGCCCTGGTGCGGGTGGGGCTGGGCCTGCGCTGGTCCCAGCACGGCCTGCGGACGGAGGGCAGGGACGCGGCCCTGCAGGCGCTGGGCGCCTGGCTGGAGGTGGGCGTGGCGGGAGACGTCGGGCCGGTGGGCCTGCAGGCCATGCTGGGCTTCGGCCTCCACCACTTCGGCGTCCTGGGCGAGGAGGCCAAGAGCGGCGTGTGGGTCCCCCTGCGGCTGGGCGTGGACTTCCGCCTGCTGTCCTGGCTCCGGCTGGGCGTGTGCGTGGTGCCCGCCCTCACGGCGCTGCCCGACGAGGGCCGCACGTCGCTGACGATCGGCCTGGCCGCCGGCCTGCAATTCGAGCTGTAGCGCCCTGGACGGGGAGGCACGCGCTTGCTGCGGTTGCGAAGGTTGCCCGAGGGCCCCGTGTTCGACTTCCCGGAGGAGGCCGAGTCCGTCAGCCTCGGCCGGGGGGCGCCGGCGGACCTCGTCCTGGACGATCCCCACGTGTCCGCGCTGCACGCCCGCATCCAGCGGCGGGGCGAGGGCTACGCCGTCGAGGACCTGCGCTCGACCAACGGCTCGGCCCTGGAGCGGGCCGGGCTGCGGACACCGCTCGCGCCGGGAGGGCCCGGGCTGGAGCTGCGCACCGGGGACCGGCTGCTGCTGGGCTCGGACGCGACGCCGCTGGTGCTCGAGGTGCTGGCGGCCAGCGCCGGCGCCAGCGCGGCCGGGGCCGGCGCGGCTCCACCCGCGGGCCTCACCCTGGTGGCGACCGCCAGGCTGGCCGGGGCGCTGGAGCTGTCCGGGCGGCTGCAGGCCGCGGGGCGGGGGCTGGCGCCCTTCCTCGAGCTGGCCGAGGCCCTGGGGCGCGCGGACGAGGCGGCCGCGGTGCGCCGGGTGGCCGCGGGGTGGCTGCCCGGCAACCTGCCCGGGGCGGACGCGGGCCTGTGGCTCGGCCCGGCCGACGCCGCGCGGGAGGTGCTGTGGGGGCCCGCCGCGGCGCTGGACGCGTGGACGGCGCCGCCCCCCGGCGCCGCTGGAGAGCTCCTGGTGCTGCGCCCGGCGGACGCCCGCGGAGCCATGGTGGCCGTGCCGCTGCCGGCCCCTCAGGGGGCGGTGGCGAGCCTGCTGGTGCGCTTCCGCGCGGAGGCGCCTCCGGCCGAGGAGCTGGACGGCCTCCAGCTCGCGGCCGCCTTCCTCGCCCGCCGCCTGGCGGAGCTCGCGGCGCTCGCGGCCCTGGAGCGGGCCCGGGCCCAGCTCCTGGCCCAGAACCGCTACCTGCGCGAGCGGGCCGAGGGGCGGGCCGGCCAGGAGCTGGTCGGCCGGAGCGCGGCCATGGAGCGGCTGCGCAAGGAGCTCCGCGGCGTGGCCGTGACCGACGCCACGGTGCTCGTCCTGGGGCCCTCGGGCTCCGGCAAGGAGCTGGTGGCCCGCGAGCTCCACCGCCAGAGCCTGCGCCACGCCGGGCTGTTCGCGGCGCTGAACTGCGGGGCCCTGGTGGACAGCCTGCTGGAGAGCGAGCTGTTCGGCCACCGCAAGGGCGCCTTCACCGGCGCGCACCGCGACCGCGAGGGGTTGTTCGAGGTGGCCCACGGCGGCAGCCTGTTCCTGGACGAGATCGGCGAGATGAGCCCGGCCCTGCAGGTCAAGCTGCTGCGCGTCCTGGAGACCCGCGAGGTCCAGCCGGTCGGCGGCACGCGGACCAAGCGGGTGGACGTGCGGGTGATCTGCGCCACCCACCGCGATCTCGCGGCCGAGGTGCGCGCCGGCCGCTTCCGCGAGGATCTGTTCTACCGTATCCACGTCTTCCCCCTGAAGGTGCCCTCGCTGGCCGAGCGCCGCGAGGACATCCCGCTGCTGGTCGAGCACCTGCTCGCGCGCCTGGCCGCGCAGGACAGCCTGCCCGTGCCGGAGGTGTCCCCGGAGGCGATGCGGGCGCTGTCCGCCCGCGACTACCCGGGCAACGTGCGCGAACTGTCCAACGAGGTGCACCGCGCGCTCATCGCGGCGGCCGGCGAGGCCCGCATCGAGCTGGGTCACCTGGCCTTCGCCCAGGAGGATCCCCTGGCGCGCGCCTGCCGCGCGGCCGGCCAGGGGGAGCTCAAGGCGCAGCTCGCGCGGGTCGAGCGCATCCTGGTCGAGGAGGCGCTGACACGCTGCGGAGGCAACCGCACCCACGCCGCGCGGCAACTGGGCATCACCCGCCAGGCGCTGCTGCTCAAGCTCGAGCGCCTCGGCCTGAAACCGCCGGCCCCGAGCGATGGAGGTGACGCATGAGACGCCTGGTGCCCGCCGCCCTGACCGCGATCCTGGCGCCGTGCCTGCTGGCCAGCGGACTCGCCCGCGCCCAGAGCGCCGGCGCCTACGACATGGCCCTGCCGGCCGACTCGGCGGCCGCGTGCCGCGGCCCGCTGTGCCTGGCCTGGAACCCGGCCGGCCTGGCCTGGGGGGGCACGCTCGAGGTGGCCTACCTGCACCACGAGCGCTGGGGTCAGCAGTTCCAGGCCGCCGGCCGGGCCGATGGCCTGTTCATCTCCACGCCCTGGGTGAGCGCCTCGGTCCAGTACCTGAACCCCAACGTGGACGATCAGGCGCGAGACTACCTCAAGTTCGACCTGGCGCTGAGCGCGCCGCTGTGGGACCTGGCGGCCCTGGCCGTGGGGCTGAGCGTCCTGGATCCGACCGAGACCGACGCGGATCCCGCGGTGGACTGGTTCGTCGGCGTGATGCTGCGCCCCTGGCGCTACCTGTCCTTCGGTCTGGTGGGCCGCGATCTGGCCGAGGCCCGGCTCGGGGGCAGCCACGGCCACCGCAGCCTGGATCTGTCCGTGGCCGCGCGTCCCCTGTGGTTCGCGCCGGAGACGCTGACGCTGGCGGTCGACTACCGCATGCTCGAGGATCTGGGCGACCCGTCCATCCGCTTCACGGCCCAGGCCCAGGTCTGGGAGGGGCTGTCGCTGTTCGCCTCGGCCGACCTGGAGGGCGCCTTCGGGTTCGGCCTGGCGCTGGACCTGCCTCACCTCGGCGTCTCGGGCTACACCAGCTTCGGCGGCGAGGAGGAGTACGTCAACCAGGGCCTGGTGGTGGGCGCCCGCATGTCGCTCGAGCCCCGCCCGGGATTCCGCGTGCTGCACGGGCAGACCGCCGTGATCGTCCTCGACGGGGAGCTGGCCGACGCCGACGTCAAGCGCGGGCTGTTTTCGAGCCGCCCGACCCTGTACGACGCGGAGCTCGCCCTGCGCTACGCCGCCCGCGACGAGGGCGTGGACTCGGTGCTGGTGCGGGTGGAGGACGTCGAGCTCGGCCTGACCCGCGTCCAGGAGCTGCGCGAGGCTTGCGCCGCCGTCCGGGCCGCAGGCAAGAAGCTCGTCTTCCACCTGGAGACCGCGACCAACGAGAGCTACTACCTGGCCGCCGGCGCGGACCGCATCTTCCTCTCGCCGGGCGGGAGCTGGGCCGTGACCGGACCGCAGGTGTCGGCGTTGTTCCTCGGCGGCGCCCTGACCCTCGTGGGCGGCCGGGCCGAGTCGGTGCAGGCCGGCAAGTACAAGTCGGCGGTGGAGATGTTCACCCGCGAGGAGCCGAGCCCGGAGAGCCGCGAGGTGCTCGACAGCCTGGCGGACGAGCTCGCCGACCAGCAGTTCACGGCCATCGCCGAGGGGCGTGGCCTGTCCCGCGAGCAGGTCCAGCAGGCGGTGGACGAGGGCCTGCTCACCCCGGAGGAGGCGCTCACCCGGCGCCTCGTGGACGGGATCGAGCACATCCACGATCTCGACGCGCCGCTCGAGAAGCTGCTCGGCCACGCCCCGAGCTACCTGGGGCGCTACCGTGAGGAGCGCTGGCTGGACGACCGCTGGAGCCCTCCGCCGACCATCGCCGTGGTCCACGCCCAGGGCAGCATCTCTTACGGGCAGGGGGGCCTGCTGCCTGGCATGCCGGTGCGTGAGCTGCTCCGCACCCTGCGCAGCCTGGCCCGCGATCCGGAGGTCGAGGCGGTGGTGCTGCGCATCGACTCGCCTGGCGGCAGCGGGCTGGCCTCCGAGCTGCTGTGGAACGAGCTCAAGCGCCTGCGGGAGAAGAAGCCGCTCATCGTCTCGATGGTCGGTGTGGCGGCGTCGGGGGGCTACTACATCGCGGTCCCCGCCCACGCCATCGTGGCCAACCCGGCCACGCTCACGGGGTCGATTGGCGTCTTCAGCCTGCTGTTCGATCTCAGCGAGCTGGCGGCCCGGCTCGGGGTGAGTCAGGAGGTCATCGGGCGCGGCGAGAAGGCCGACCTCTACTCCTACCTGCGCGGCCGCACGCCGGAGGAGCTCGCCCGGCTGCAGGCGGTGGTCGACGGCTTCTACAAGGTGTTCGTCGATCGCGTGGCGGAGGGACGGCAGCTCGAGCGCACCCGGGTCGAGGAGGTCGCCCAGGGTCGGGTCTGGACCGGCCAGCAGGCGCGGGCGCGCGGCCTGGTGGACGAGCTCGGGGGCCTGCACAAGGCCCTCGCCCTGGCCCGCGAGCGCATCGGGCTCGGCCCGGAGGACCCGGTGCGGCTGGTCCACCTGCCCAAGGCCCGCTGGACGCTGATGCGACTCCTGGGAGAGCTCGGCCTGGGCTCGACCGAGGCGGAGCTCCTGCCCGAGAGCCTGCGCGGCGCGCTCCAGCAGCTCGCGGCCCTGGCAGCCCTCAGCCAGGAGCCCGCGCTGGCCCTGCTGCCCTGGCTGTCTCTGCAGATCCGGTAAAAAAATGCCCGGGTGGGGGCCCGGGCACGCTCAGGACAAAAAAAGTGGGAGATGCGTTCATGAGCGCGGGTGGGGGGGGAACCCGCATGCCCGTAGAGCGCACCTCCCAAAAAATGAGGAGTTCTCGTGCAGACCCGCAGGCGGGGGGGAAACCATGCCGGCCCGCAGCGATTCCTCCTCTAAACGCATCCGGTTTTCAGTGAGGAGCCGCCTTCCTACCCGCTGTATTCGCCGACTCTGTGGACCGACTCCTCGTGCGGCAGGTATAGCAGGAGGCGTGCCATTACCACCGGTCCTCCGGGTAAAAAAATAATCGCTTGGGAAACAGCCTGTTGATGGAGCGCGACCGAGATGATTTCTCTTGCCATGTTCGGAGTAATTGGGGTATGTTTACCACGCGGATTTTGGAGAATTCTGTATTTCTATTTCATTTCGAGATGTTGACGGTGCGGCAAGTCTGCCCCGGAGGTAGCCTTGAAAGTCCTCGTCGTCGACGATGATCCCAACACCCGCTACCTCATCGAGGTGTTTTGCCGGAACGAGGAGTACGAGCTCGTGCTCGCCTCGAACGGCAAGGAGGCGCTCGAGCTCATCCAGCGCGGCGACATCAACGTGGTGGTGACCGACATCCGCATGCCCGAGGTCAGCGGGGACGCCGTGCTGGACGCGGTGCTGAAGCTCAACCCCGAGATCCCGGTGATCATCATGACGAGCTACGGCACCATCGAGGACGCCGTGCACTTCCTCCAGTCCGGGGCCCACGACTACATCACCAAGCCGCTCACCCGCGAGGTGTTCTGCCACCGCGTGCGGCGAGCCATGGAGAAGCTGCACCTCTCCCGGGAGATCCACCGGCTGAAGACCTCGCTCCGCCAGTACACGGACCGCGAGCACGTCGTGGGCAACTCGGCCTCCATGCGCAAGGTGATCGAGACGCTGCCGGCCATCGCCCAGACCGACGCCTCGGTGGTGGTCTACGGTGAGAGCGGCACCGGCAAGGAGCTCATCGCCCGCACCATCCACTACTTCTCCCGGAGGGCCAGCCGCCCGTTCGTGCCGGTCAACTGCGGGGCCCTGCCCGAGAACCTGCTGGAGAGCGAACTGTTCGGCTACAAGCGCGGCGCCTTCACCGACGCGCACTCCGACACGCCCGGGCTGGTGGAGGAGGCCAACACCGGCACGCTGTTCCTCGACGAGGTCGGGGAGATCAGCACCAAGGTCCAGGTCAAGCTGCTGCGCTTCCTCCAGGAGAAGGAGGTCAAGCCGCTCGGCAGCAACAAGACCATCCACGTGGACGTGCGCATCATCTCGGCCACCAACCGCGATCTCAAGGCGGCCATCGCGGAGGGCCAGTTCCGCGACGACCTCTACTACCGGCTGAACATCGTGCCCATCCGCATCCCGCCGCTGCGGGACCGCAAGGAGGACATCCCGCTGCTGGCCAACCACTTCCTGCGCAAGTTCGCCAAGGAGCACGACAAGGACGTGTCCGAGATCTCGCCGCTCGCCCTGCAGAAGCTGGTCGGCTACAACTGGCCGGGCAACATCCGGGAGCTGGAGAACAAGATCCAGCAGACCGTGGTGGTGGCCACCGAGGACACGATCCGGCCCGAGGACATCGATCTCCCCGGGGAGATGCGCTCCTTCAAGGAGGAGAAGTCCAAGATCGTGGCCGACTTCGAGCACAACTACGTGGCCAAGCTGCTGTCCCTCCACGACGGCAACATCACGCGCGCCTCCAGGGCCGCGGGCATGGATCGGAAGAACTTCTGGCAGCTCATGAAGAAGTACAAGGTCAACGCGGTGGATTTCGGAGAGGATCGCGAGAAGGAGTCCTGACCGCCTCGCGGCAGAAGTACCACAACGCCCCAACCCGTTTCGCGTTTTCGCCCTGTCTCCCGCCCTCCCTGCCGGGCCACGCCTGCCCTGGATCGGCCCGGGGAAATCCGGGTTCGCCCGCAACTTCAAAGGGCTGGCTTGCGGCCCGAGGCCCCGGCGCGAGGGGCCCGGAGATTCTCCTGGTGGCATGGGCCTTGCTAAACCCTGGCCGATGACGCCGCTCTCAGCCAAGGCACCCTCATCCGTGGGCGTGGAGGAAACCACCCCCGAGCTGTCCCGCATGGCGCTGGTGCGCATCATCGCCTACCTGCGCAGCCACCCGCTCGCGCGCGACACGGCCAAGTGGATCGCCCAGTTCTGGGCCAAGGCCTCCCTCCAGGCGGTCGATTCCGCGCTGCAGTTCCTCACCCAGCGCGGGTTCCTGCGCACCTCCCGGATCAACGGCGAGGTGCTCTACTCCCGCAACCCCGACTACCCTTGGAAGGATCTGCAGCGCCTGGTGCGCGACTTCACCCTCCGGGGCTGAGGCCCAGCTCACGATCCAGCCGGGCCAGCTCCTCGAGGTACGGCCCCAGGATGGCCGCGGCCTCCGCCTCGTCCTGGAAACCGTAGGCCCGCTCCTGCTCGAGGACCCAGGCGACGTAGTCCCGCCTCAGGCGGTCCTTGGTCGAGCCCGCGGCCGCGCGGGCCCAGGCGGCCGCGTCGCGCTCGGCCAGGTACTGCGAGAAGCCGGGCTTCACGTGCTCCCCGCCCGGATGCTCCCGGCTCTTGTACCCCGCGGCGTGGAACTCGATGCCCTCCGCGAGGATCTCCCGCACCCGCGTCCCCACGGAGTAGTTCATCCAGGCGGCGCTCACGCGCGAGAAGGAGTACCGCTCGTCGTCCAGGTGGGCGATCAGGCGGGGGTAGGCGCGCGTCCCCAGGGCGACCAGCCTGGCCGTCGCCGCGGTCACCCGGGGGTGCTCGTACCCCGTGGCGAAGCCGACGATCCGGTGCGTGCCCGGATGGCCCGGCACCTCCTCCTGCACCAGGCCAGCCGAGTGGTCCTGGTCCGGGTGGGGGGGCGGCACCGGCGAGGCCAGCTCCGCGACCAGGGCCTCGACCTCGTCCGCGGGCCGCGGGCTCGCGGGCGGCGCGGCCTGGCAACCGGCCAGGCACACACCCAGCGCCAGGGCACCCAGGGCAAACCACCCGCGCATGATCACCTCCCGGCCCACCCTCGGTAGACGGAAGAGAGCCGGGCTTCCCCTTGCTTCAGGGCGCTGCTTGGGATGTTGGCAGACCCTCCGTGTGTGAATCGCTCCGGGCATTCTTATGGGATGGGGGAAGGGGTCATCAGTCCTCGCAGAATTCGCTGAGCGAGCCAGGCACGCTGGACCTGCATACACCTCGACGGCCTGCAATCGGCACCTGCCGGGGAGCACCTGTCAGGGAATCCTTCGAGGGGGGCTGGGGGCGGAGCCCCCAGTGAGCCCGTGGCGACTCGCGGCCCAGCTGCGGCGCCACGGGCGCGGATCCTAGGCAGGCGTGCACAGGGCCTTCGATGTCGTGATGCGCCTCGGCCACCCGGGAGGCCGAGCCCGCCGGTCGCCCCTTTAAGGAATCCTCAGGTGGGCGGCACCCGCCGGGAGGGGTCCTTGCAACCCCGGCCCCCTGCGGCTACACTGCCCGTCCCATGTGGGCCGATGTCGTCTCCTTCTGCCTGCTGAGCTTCACCTCGGTGTTCTTCATCATGAACCCGTTCGGCGCGGTGCCGGTCTTCCTGGCGCTCACCGAGGGCTGGGAGACGCCCGAGCGCCGGCGGGCCGCGCGGCGCGCGGTGCTGGTCGCCGGCGCGGTGCTCATCACCTTCCTGCTGACCGGCAGCCTGATCTTCCGCCTGTTCAACATCAGCCTGGGCGCCTTCCGGCTGGCCGGCGGCCTGCTGCTGCTCAAGGTGGCCATGGACATGCTGCACGGCCAGACCAGCCGCACCAAGTCCACGGCCGAGGACCACGCGGCCGCGGCCGCCAAGGACGACATCGCCGTGACCCCCATGGGCATGCCGCAGCTCGCGGGCCCCGGCTCCATCGCCACGGTGATCCTGCTGCCGGGCGAGCCGCGCGAGCTGTGGCGCTTCTTCCCGGTGATCGGCGCGGTGGCGCTGACCCTGCTCATCGCCTGGGTGCTGCTGCGCTACGCGGACCGCGTGCTCGGCGTCATCGGCGAGAGCGGGGCCCGCATCCTGTCCAAGATCATGGGCCTGCTGATCGCCGCGGTGGCCGTGCAGTTCGTGGCCTACGGCGTCCGCGATCTCCTGCCCCTGGTGCTCGAGAGGGCGGCGGGCTAGGCGCGGAAAGGAGCTACCCATTGTCCATCCTGGTGCAGAAGTACGGCGGCAGTTCGGTGGCGGACGAGCAGAAGATCCAGCAGGTGGCCGAGCGCGTGGTGGCGGCCAAGCGCGCGGGCCGCGAGCTGGTGGTGGTGGTCTCGGCCATGGGCAAGACCACCGATCAGCTGCTGGCGCAGGCCCGGCGCATCCACCCCGATCCGCCCCGGCGCGAGCTCGACATGCTGACCTCGGTGGGCGAGCGCATCTCGATGGCGCTGCTCAGCATGGCCATCCAGCGCCTGGGCTTCGACGCCATCTCCTTCACCGGCAGCCAGAGCGGCATCATCACCAACGACCGCCACTCGGACGCGCGCATCATCGAGGTGCGCCCCTTCCGCCTGCAGGACGAGCTCTCGCGCGGCCGCATCGTGATCGTGGCCGGCTTCCAGGGCATGAGCTACCGGCGCGAGATCACCACGCTGGGCCGGGGCGGCTCGGACACCACCGCGGTCGCCCTGGCCGCGGCCCTCGGCGCCGAGTGCGAGATCTACGGGGACGTGGACGGGGTGTACACGGCCGATCCCAAGGTGGTGGCGGACGCGCGCCACATCCCCAGCCTGGAGTACCCCGAGATGCAGGAGCTGGCCGAGCACGGCGCCAAGGTGCTCAACGCCGCGGCGGTGGAGTTCGCCAAGGAGCGGGACATCGCCATCTTCGTGAAGCGCACCGACGGCCAGGGCGGCCAGACGGTCGTGCGCCGCTACGCCCCGGTGGCCCCGGGCCAGGTGGTCGGCCTGGCCCACGAGCGCTCGGTGCGGGTGATCGCCGCCCAGGGGGAGTCGCGCGACGAGCTGCTGGCCTTCCTGGATGAGCGCGGCATCCCCGGCAAGCAGCTCAGCGTGCACCGCTTCCGCGAGCGCCCCGATGGGCTGTACGCGGCGGTGGTGGTCTCGCGCGAGTTCCTCGAGGACGCGGACGCGTTCCGGGCGGCGCTCCGGGAGCGCCTCGGCGAGCGCGCCCTGCTGGACGCGGACCTGGGCGCGGTCAGCCTGATCGGGGCCGGGATCAACCAGAGCTTCCGCACCCTGCGCCGGGCGCTGGGTGTGCTGGCCGAGGCGGGCGTCGAGCCCTCGGGCCTGCACACCTCGTCCTTCCGCATCACCGCCCTGGTGCCTGGCCCGCGCGTGGACGAGGCCGTGCAGCGCCTGCACCGCGCCTTCATCGAGGCCGAGGGCGTGCCCGAGAACGCGTGCTGACGAGCTACTTCTGCCAGGCCTCGCCCACGGTCACGTCCACCACCACCGGCACCTGCGAGATGTAGCGCTCCCCCGCCCGGACCATCTCCTCGCGCGTGAGCTCGGCCACGTCCCAGGCGTCGTCCGCGCTCGCCTCCAGCAGCAGCTCGTCGTGCACGCAGTTGACCGTGCAGGCGTCCCGGCCCTCCTCGGCCAGCCGGGCGCGGATGCCGGCCATGGCGATCTTCAGCATGTCGGCGTTGGTGCCCTGGATGGGCATGTTCTTGGCCACCCGGGCCAGGCCGGCCAGCTCGGGGCCCTGCATGTCCTCGCCCGGCGCCAGGTACAGGCGGCGCCCGCCCAGCGTCTCGGCGTAGCCGCGCTCGAGCGCCAGGCGGGCGGAAGACTCCAGATAATCGCGCACCTTGGGGTAGGCGCGGAAGTACTGGGCCAGCAGGCGCTCGGCCTCGTCCTGCGGCATGCCGGTCACCCCGGCCAGGCCGGCCGCGCCCATGCCGTAGGCCAGGCCGAAGTTGATGGCCTTGGCCCGCTCGCGGAGCTGGGGGTTGCGGTCCTTGGACACGGGCTGGCCGAAGATCTCGGCCGCCACGATGGAGTGCAGATCGCCCCCACGCTGGAAGGTGTTGACGAAGGCGCGGTCGCCGCTGGCCTCGGCCAGGATGCGCAGCTCGCAGCCGGCGTAGTCGGCGGTCACCATGCGGCGCGTGCCCGGCGCCCGGAAGCAGCCCCGGAAACGGCTGCCGCGCGGGACGTTCTGCAGGTTCGGATCCCGGCAGGCCACCCGCCCGGTGGGGGCGCCGATCTGCATGAAGTCGGCGTGGATGCGGCCGGTGCGCGGGTGGATGGCCTCCAGGAAGCTGGCCCCGTAGGTGGACACGAGCTTGTGCATCTCCCGGTAGCGCACCAGCGGCTCGGCCACCGGGTGCTGCAGCGCCTTCAGGGCGGCCTTGCCGAGATCGCGCAGCTCCACGCCCGTCAGCCGCGTGAGCGCCCGGCGCAGCTCGGCCTCCGACTCGAGATTCAGATCCAGGTGCCCGAACAGATCGGTGGGGGCCACGCCGCGGAGCTGCTGCTCGACCTCGGCGCGCGCCTGGTCGCGCCGCGCCCGGGCCTCCTCGATGAGCGCCCGCCAGCCGTCGCCGTCCAGCCACACCCCGTCGTAGCGCAGGTCGGCGAAGGCCGGCGCGGCCCGGCACTCGAGCCGGACGGTGTCCTCCAGCCCCTCGCGCACCACGGCCGGCATCTGCTCCAGCAGCACGTGGAAGGTCGCCAGCAGGTCCCGCCGGGCGTACTCGAGCTGGCCGGGGGTGAACTCGGCCCCGGCCTGGGCGAAGGAGGTCCGCTCGCGCTTGTCGAGCGGCAGGCCGAGGTACTTCTCGGACAGCTCGGACAGGGAGCGGCGCCCCTCCTGCCGGCCGTTGGTCAGCACCTGCTCGATCAGCATGGTGTCCAGCAGGTTCTCGACCCGCACCCCCAGCCCGCGCAGCATGGCCGCGTCGAAGGCACCGTGGTGGGTCACCTTGGGCACGGCGCCCTCGAGCAGCGGCCGGAGCGGCTCGAGCGGCGTCTGGCGGAGATCGAGCAGGAGCTGGTCGCGGTCGTCGCCCAACGCCAGCAGCACCGGCCGGTGCAGGTGGGGATCGAGCCCCTCGGTCTCGAGATCGAGGGCCAGCAGCGGCCGGTCCGCGAGCAGGGCGGCCGCCCGCCGGAGGGTGTCCGGATCGACGATCGGTGCCGGCAGGGGCGGGGGTGCGGCTGGGCTCATCCGGGGCGGGCGGTTCCGGCGCCGCTCAGGGCGCCAGGCAGATCGAGCCGATGCCGATCCACTGGCAGTTCCAGCCCTCCGGACACTGCGGGTTGGCGGCCTGGGGATCACAGGCCACGGAGCAGTAGTCCTGCCCGCCCGGATCGATCACGCAGGTGCCGTCCTGCACCCCGTCCACGCCGCAGTTCGCGCCGAAGCCGTCGCAGGCGCTCTCGATGGCGCGCGTCCCGGCGCAGGTGGGCAGCGCCTCGGCGTTGGACGGCCGGCACTGGGTGGCGTCGCCCGCCGCCGCGCAGGCGTAGCCCGCGGGGCAGGGGTTCTGCTCGCCGCAGGCCCGCCCGCAACCCCGGTCGACCACGGCGCCGTTCCCGTCGGCGAAGCTCAGGCACACGTCGCCGGCCACGCCGCACTGGGCGTCCTCGGTGCACGGCTCGCACAGGCCGCGGCCCGAGGCGGGCAGGCAGGCGTGGACGTTCGGATCACAGATCTCACCGTCCTCGCAGTGGTCGTCGCTCAGGCAGTCCACGCAGCGCAGCTCCCCCGGCAGGCAGAAGCGCGGGGTGTTGCCCACGCTGGGGCAGTCGGCGTCCACCAGGCACTCCACGCACACCCGGTTGGCCTCGTCGCACATCAGCCCTTCGCGCGTGCAGGGTTCGGTGTTGCCGGCGTAGCACTCCACGCACAGGCCCGGATCCTGGCTGGTGTCGCACACCAGCCCGCCCTGGCACTGCCAATCCTGGGTGCAGGTGCGCACGCAGGTGTAGGTGTCGAGATCGCAGAACTCGTTGTTGCCGCAGTCGCCGTCGCCCAGGCAATCCACGCAGCGGTGCTCGGCCACCAGGCAGACCTGGCCCTGCTGGCAGTCCTGGTTCGTGCTGCAGCCGGGCACGCACTGACCGGCCTCGCACCAGGAGCCGTCGGCGCAGTCGCGGTCGTCCCGGCAGCCGGGCACGCACACGCTGCCCTCGCAGATCTCGCCCATGGCGCAGTCGCTGTCGATGGAGCAGCCCTGCACGCAGGCGTTGTCGACGCAGGTCTCGCCGGGCGCGCAGTCCGCGTCCTGCTCGCAGCCGGGCACGCACACCAGCGCCGTGCCGTCGCAGTAGCTGCCGTCCGGGCAGTCGTCGCTGGTGCGGCAGCCCTGGACGCAGGCGCTGCCCTCGCAGATGGTGCCGGGCTCCTGGCAGTCCGCGTCCTCGCGGCAGCCCCGCACGCACTGGCTGCCCTCGCAGATCGTCCCCGGGGTCAGGCAGTCCAGGTCCTCGCGGCAGCCCGGGACGCAGCTGTCGCCCTCGCAGATCTCGCCGGCCGCGCAGTCGTCGTCGGTCGTGCAGTAGGCCTCGCACACGGCGTCCACGCAGCGCTCCCCGTCCTGGCAGTCCAGGTCGGTCAGGCAGTCCACGCAGTACCCGCTGGTCCGATCGCACACCTGGGGCGGCGGGCAGTCACGGTCGTTCGCGCACTCCACCACGCACACGTTGTCCGCGCTGCAGACGCGGCCCGGGCCGCAGTCGGCGTCCTCGTCGCACTCGATGCAGCGGCCGGGGGTGGTGGTGAGATCGCAGGACCAGCCCGGCTGGCAGTCCTGGTCCGTGCTGCAGCCCTCCACGCAGGCGCCCGCCGCGCACACCGTGCCCAGCCCGCAGTCGTTGTCGTCCAGGCAGGCCACGCACAGACCGCTGGCGGCGTCGCAGCGCGGCAGCTCGGGGATCAGGCAGTCCGCGTCGGTCAGGCAGCCCGCGTCGGGCACGCAGGTGGGCGGGACCACGCTCTGGTCGCAGTGCTCGTTGGCCTCGCAGTCGGCGTCCGACTGGCAGCCCGCCGGCACGCAGGTGGGCGGGACCACGCTCTGGTCGCAGCGCTCGTTCGCCCCGCAGTCGGCGTCCGACTGGCAGCCCACGGGCACGCAGGCATTGCCGGTGCACTCGTGGCCGGTGTCGCAGTCATCGAGGGTCAGGCACTCCACGCACAGGCCGCTCGTGGACTCGCAGCGGCCGAGCGGGGCCGCGCAGTCCGCGTCCGACTGGCAGCTCTGGGGCACGCACTCCTGGTCGACGCACACGTAGGCCCGCGATGGGCAATCGGCGTCTCCGAGGCAGGCCACGCACTCGCCGCTGGCGGTGTCGCACTTGCCGAGCGGCGCCGCGCAGTCCGCGTCCGACTCGCAGCCGGGCGCGTCGACGCATACGTGCTCCGTGCACACCTCGTCGCGCTGGCAGTCGTCGTCGTCGCGGCACACCCAGCACTCGCCCGAGGCCGTGTCGCAGAAGGCCCCGTTGCAGTCCTCGTCGGTCGCGCAGGCGGTCACGTCGGTGCACACGCCCTGCTCGCAGGTCTTGCCCGGGGCGCAGTTCACGTCCGTCTCGCACACCCTGGGGACGCAGTAACCCTGCATGCACTGCTCGGAGGCGTCGCACTGCGCGTCGCTGTCGCAGGGCGTACCCGCGGTCTTGGAGGAGTCGCAGGCCACGCCCATCCAGGCCAGGGTGACGCACGCGGACAGCACCAGCCACAGGTTCCGGCTCGGGTTCATTTCCTGCTCCTTTCCCGAGAGTTCCAGGGTCGTTCTCTTGAGTCCGGCTGCATACTAGCTCCATTTCACGGTGGCGACAAGTCCGCGCCGGCTGTTCCCGAACGCCCGGAAAGGGTGTAGATTCGGCCGGCTGCAGGAGGATCCCGCATGATCGCCAGGTCTTCACTCGTCCCCGGGTTGATGCTGCTGTGCCTGGGAGGTTGCGACTCCGGAGGGGGGGCGCCGGTGCGGCTGCCGCTCGACGAGCCGCTCGGGCCGGGCCAGGTGCGCGCCGGGCGCATCGCGCTCGAGAGCGAGCTCCTCCAGGGCCCCGAGGCCCACGGCTGGCTGGGCGACTACAAGCTGTACAACGCGCGGGTGGCCTTCGTGGTCCAGGCCATCGACGCCCCGCGGGGCTGGGCGCCCTACGGCGGCACCCTGCTCGACGCGGACGTGACCGAGCCGCTCCCGGGCGGAGACCCGGACCAGGCGCGCGAGGCCTTCCAGGAGCTGTTCGCCGGCTTCGAGCTGCAGACCCTGCGGCCGACCTCCCTCGAGCTCGTGGCCGACGGCGCGGACGGCGCGCCCGCCGTCGTGCGCGTGACCGGCGTGGACCAGGGCATCCCGCTCATCGACGCGGCGCTGGCCGGGACCATCGAGCCCATGGGGCTGGAGGTGACCCTGGACTACTCGCTGGCGCCCGACAGCGATCACCTGGTGCTCACCACCGAGCTGCGGGTGCGCGGCTCGAGCCCGCTGCAGTGCTCGGTGGGCGACATCGTGCTGAACGGCGATCGCACCCTGGACTACATGCCCGGCGCGGGGCTGCTCGAGTCGGGGCAGGTGCCGAGCGGAGAGCAGGCCTTCTTCGCCGGCACGAACCCGTCGAGCTGCAGCCTGTACACCGGCCGCGACGGCGCGCCCATCCGCCCGCGCTTCTCGATCGAGAACGTGACCCCGCTCGAGGTGGTGGCCGGGCTGGTGCCCCCGGCGCGCGGCGAGGAGCCGGCGCTACGCGCCGAACGCTGGCTGTTCGTCGGCCGGGGCGGGGTGGACGACTGCCAGCGGCGGCTGCGCCGGGCGCTGGGCGCCGAGGCCGAGGCCGGCCTGGTGGCCGGCCAGGTGACCGCAGGCGGGGCGCCCGAGGGGGGCGCCGTGGTGCTGGCGCACGACCAGGGCCTGCAGGAGGGGCTGGCTGCCGCCGGGCAGACCTTCGCCGGCGCGGACGGCGCCTTCGAGCTCGAGCTGCCCGCGGGCAGCTACCGGCTGGAGATCCTGGCCGCGGGCCGCGAGCCCCACTGGACCGCGCCCTTCGCGGTGCAGGCTGGCCAGTCGCACGCGCTCCAGGCGGACCTGCCCGCGCCGGCCCGGGTGGCCTTCACCTGCAGCGGCCGGGACCGCGAGGGCGCCCCCACGGGTCCCCTGCCCTGCAAGGCCAGCCTCCAGCCGGGCCTGGACGCGGCCATGACCGCCGCGGTGGACACGCGGCTCATCACCTTCAGCGTCACCGGCGAGGGCGAGGTGTTCGTCCCGCCGGGCGACTGGACCGTGACCCTGTCGCGCGGCTGGGAGTACTCCATCCACCGCCAGGGGGTGAGCGTGGCCGCCGGTGAGCGGGCCGAGGTGCGGGGCGAGCTGACCCGCCAGGTGGACACCCGGGGCTACATCGCGGCCGACCTCCACAACCACTCGGCCCGCTCGGCCGACACTGACTACGAGCTCACGGACAAGATCGGCTCGAACGCCGCCGAGGGGGTGGAGCTCCTGGTGGCCACCGACCACGATTGCCAGACCGACCTCGGCCCGTGGGTGGCCCGGCTCGAGCGCGCCACCGGCGCGGACCTGGGGGTGTGGCTGCGCACGGTGGTGGGGGCCGAGGTGTCGCCGCTGTTCGGCCACTTCACGGCCTTCCCGCTGCCCACCCACCCCACGGGCTGGGTCTACTGGCAGTTCCCCTTCGTCGAGTACGGCGCCGACGGGCGCTACGCCCGGGCGCGCGAGTTCCCCGAGCTGTGGGAGCTGGTGCGCGCCCAGGGGGCGGAGATCGTCAACGTGGCCCACCCGCTGCGCGACTCGGGCTGGTTCACCCACCTGGGCTTCGAGCCGCCCGCGAGCATGCCGGCCTTCGCCGACATCCCCGCCGGGCTGTGGGGCACGGGCTTCGACACCCTGGAGCTCTTGAACTCGAGCAACGTGACCGACATGCTCGGCAGCGTGCTCACGCTCTGGAGCGAGCTCAACAACCGCGCCTTCTTCCGCACCGCGGTGGGCACGTCCGACTCCCACGGGCGCACCAGCGAGGCCGGCTTCGGCCGCACCCTGGTGCAGAGCGCGAGCGACGAACCCCTGGCCATGGACCTGGCCGAGATCTGGGCCAACCTGCGCGCCGGCAAGGCCCTGGTGGGCGCGGGCATCCTGGTGGTGCTGCGGGTGGGCGAGCACACCGAGGGCGAGCTGATCCCGGCCGGCGCCCAGGTGACCGCCCACCTGCGCGTGGAGGCGGCCGACTGGGTGCCGGTGGAGCGCGTGGATCTCCTGCTCAACGGGGCGGTGGTGGCCACCCGGCCGCTGGCCACGCCCGGCCTGGTGGACGCCGCCCACCCGGCCGTGCGGCTGGACGAGGACCTCGTCCTGGAGCTCACCGGCGACGCCTGGGTGGCGGCCGTGGCCCGGGGGGCCGAGGGCGCCAGCCTCGACCCGGTCTTCCGCGGGGACCGGCCCGCGGGCCTGTCCAACGCCATCCGCCTGGACTTCGACGGAGACGGCCAGTGCCAGCCGGTCCTGCCGTGACCCACCCCCGCCGCGCAGCCGCGGCGCTGTGCGAGCCCGGGCGGCTGCCGCTGTCCGCGCGCGCCCGGGCCGAGGTGGCCCGGGTGGCCGAGCGCTACCCCATGCGCATCCCGCCCCACCTGGCCGCCTGCATCGACTGGTCCGATCCGCGCTGCCCGGTCCGGCGCCAGCTGGTGCCGGACCGCCGGGAGCTCGAGCCCGGCGGGGCGGCCGACCCGCTGGACGAGGAGCGCTTCTGCCTGGCGCCGGGCGTGGTGCGCCGCTTCGAGGACCGCCTGCTGGCCATCGTCACCCACGCCTGCCCGGTGCACTGCCGCCACTGCAACCGCAAGCGCCTGTGGCGCCGGGGCGGAGAGCACGGCCTGGAGGTGGCCGGGCCCGAGCAGATCGCGCTCGCGCTCCGCCGGGCGCCCGGCGCGCGCGAGGTGATCCTGAGCGGCGGGGAGCCGCTGCTGCTGTCCGACCGGGCGCTCGGCGAGCGGCTCGAGGCGGCCCGCGCCGCCCCGGGGGTGGAGCTGGTGCGCATCCACTCGCGCGCCCCGGTCAGCGTCCCCGAGCGCATCACCCCGGCGCTGGCCCGGCGCCTGGGCCGGGAGCGGCCGCTGTGGTTCGTGACCCACTTCAACGCGGCCCGGGAGGTGACCCCCCGGGCGGCCCGCGCGGTCGCCCGCCTGCTCCAGGCGGGCGTGCCGGTGCTGAACCAGGCGGTGCTGCTGCGCGGGGTGAACGACTCGTTCGCCGCCCTGGAGGCGCTCGGCCGGGCGCTGGTGCGCGTCGGGGTCAAGCCCCACACCCTGTTCCAGCTCGATCACGCCGAGGGGGTGCTGCACTTCCAGGTGCCGCTCAGGCGGGCGGTCGAGCTCGTGGGCGCGCTCCGGCGGCGGGCCTCGGGGCTGCTGGTGCCCCACCTGCTGGTGGATCTCCCGGGCCGCGGGGGCAAGGTGGCCGTGGGGCCCGACACCATCCGCCGCTGGACGCGGCGCGGGGCCTGGCTCCGCGGCGCCGACGGGAGGGAGCGCTTCTACTTCGACGGGGGGGCGGGCGGGAGCGCGGGCGCGGCCTGGTAGGACTGCGCGCCGAGCAACCCGCGGAACATCTCCAGCGGGATGGGGAACACGATGGTGCTGGAGTTCTCGGTGGAGATCTCGGCCAGCGTCTGCAGGTAGCGCAGCTGCAGCGCGGCCGGCTGGGTGCCGATCACCTCGGCCGCCTGGGCCAGCTTCATGGAGGCCTGGAACTCGCCGTCCGCGTGGATGACCTTGGCGCGCCGCTCGCGCTCCGCCTCGGCCTGCTTGGCCATGGCGCGCTGCATCTCCTGGGGCAGATCGACGTGCTTGATCTCCACCTTGGAGACCTTGACGCCCCAGGGCTCGGTGTCCGCGTCCAGCATGGTCTGCAGCTGCTCGTTGAGCTGATCGCGCTGGGTGAGGAGCTGATCGAGGTCGGCCTGGCCGAGCAGGGAGCGCAGCGTGGTCTGGGACAGCTGGCTGGTGTTGTACAGGTAGTTGTCCACCTCGAGGATGGCCTTGTCCGGGTTGACCACCCGCATGAACACGACCGCGTTGACCTGCACGGTCACGTTGTCCTTGGTGATGATGTCCTGGGGGGGCACGTCGCGGGCGATGGTGCGCAGATCCACCTTCACCATCTGATCGATGAAGGGGATGATGAAGCGCAGGCCCGGATCCTTCATGCCGGCGTACTTGCCCAGCCGGAAGACCACCCCGCGCTGGTACTCGAAGATGGTGCGCAGGCCGATCAGGATGAACAGCACCAGGAGCCCACCGGGAATGCCGATCGCGTAGCCCATTCGATCCTCCTCTGCCTCAGTTCTTCAGCTTCACGTGCGCCACGAGGCCGTCCACGCGGACGATCTCGATCTTGCTGCCCTTGGGGATGGGCTCCGCGCTGATCGCGGCCCACCACTCGCCGTGCACGAACGCCCTGCCGCCCTGGGGGCCGATGTCCGTGCGCGCCTCGCCCACGTCGCCCACCATGCCCTCGCTCCCGGTGCGGATCTTCCTGCGCTGCGAGCGCACGATGAAGTAGCCGATGCCCACGAAGAGCAGCCCCAGCAACAACGCGGTTGGTATAAGCACGCTGAGATCCACCTGCATGGTGGGGTCCATGTAATGGGGCGCGTCGGCGGGGTCCACCAGCAGGATGCCGCCCAGGACCAGCAGCACCGCCCCGCCCACCGCCAGGAGGCCGAAGGCGCCCACCAGCACCTCGGCCACGAACAGGCCAATGCCGACCAGCACCAGCAGCAGGCCGCCCACGTTGATGGGCAGGATCTGCATCGACACCAGGGCGAGAAGCAGGCACAGCCCGCCCACCACGCCGGGGAAGATCATGCCCGGGTGGTAGAACTCCATGGCCAGGCCGCCCAGGCCGATCAGGAACAGCAGCCACAGCAGATCGGGGTTGGCCAGGCCGGACAGCAAGCGCTGTTTGAGGGTCGGCGCCCAGCGCTCCACGGCCGCGCCCTTGGTGTGCAGCGTGGTCGTGGTGCGGGTGTCCAGGCGCACCTCGCGGCCCTCCAGCTTGTCCAGCAGATCCTGCAGGTCCTCGGCCAAGAAGTCCACCACGTCCAGCGTCACGGCCTCGTCGGCGGTGATGGACACGGCGTCCCGCACGGCCTTCTCGGCCCACTCGGCGTTGCGGCCGCGCTCCTTGGCGATGCTGGTCGCGAAGGCCACCGTGTCGTTGGTGACCTTCATGTTCATGATGTCTTCCTGGGTCTCGCGGCGCTTCTTCTGCTCCTCGTCTTCCTTCTTGTCCCCGTCACCCGGCAGGCTGGGCATGAAGTTCATCATCACCGGGTGGGCCGCGCCGATGCGGGTGCCCGGGGACATGACCGCCACGTGGCCGGCCATGGTGATGAAGGTGCCGGCCGAGGCGGCCTGGGCGCCCTTGGGGGCGACGAACACCACCACCGGCACCCGCGCGGACAGCATGCGCTTGACGATGTCCTCGGTGTCCTCGAGGCCGCCGCCGGGGGTGTCCAGCTCCACCACCAGGGCGGCGTGCCCCTCGCGCTCGGCCCGCTCGATGGAGCGGACGACGTACTCCTCGGCGCCGCCCAGGATGGCGCCGTCCACGCGGATGACGGCCACCTTGCCGGTCCCGGTTCCGCTCCGGGGCTCCCAGCCAGGCCGCGCGCCGGCGTCGGCCTCGCTCCCGCCATCTACGCCCCCGTCCACGCCCCCATCCGCCGTGGCCAGGCCGGCCAGGCCCAGGCCCCCGAGGAGCACGAACATGGCCGCGAGGAGTTTCTCGCCCAGCCGCCTCACACGCCGCATGGTCATCTCTTGGCTCCCTCCGCGGACAGGCCGAGCTCGGCCATCACCTGCTTGACGTCATCCCAGACGAGTTTCTTGTCCAGGGGGTTCCGCAGCAGGTAGGCCGGGTGGTAGGTCGGCATCACCCGCGCGCCGCTGGGGTGGTCGTGGAACCGCCCGCGGACCTTGCCCAGCGGGCCCTCCAGGCCGATCAGCCGGCGGGCGGCCGTGGCGCCCAGGCACAGGATGTGGCTCGGCCGGATGATCTCGATCTGGCGCTCGAGGAAGGGCGCGCAGGTGGCCACCTCGTCCTCCTCGGGCTGGCGGTTCGAGGGCGGGCGGCACTTGACCACGTTGCAGATGTAGACCCGCTCCCGGCCCAGGCCCATGGCGGCCAGGATGCGCTCCAGGAGCTGCCCGGCCTCGCCCACGAACGGCCGGCCGCTGCGATCCTCGTCCGCGCCGGGCCCCTCGCCGGCCACGAGCAGCCGGGCCCGCGCGTCGCCCTCGCCGAAGACGATGTGCCGCCGCTTGCGGTGGAGCTTGCAGCGGGTGCACTCGCCCAGCTCCTGGCGCAGCGCCTGCAGGCCGGCCTCCGGCCCGCCCTCCGGGCCGGGCGCGGCCGGCGCGAACAGGGCTGGCTGGACCGGCGCCGCCCCGGAGGCGGGCGCCGCCAGGACCCCGGGGGACGCCTCGCGCAGGCCGAAGGCCTGCAGGGTGCCCAGCAGGGCCTGCGCCCCGCGCACCACCCCGCCCAGCTCTTCACGAACGTCATCCGTCACGCTTCGGTCCTCTCGCCCGGGGACGCGTTGCCCGCCGGCGCCCGCCTGGTATACCATCGGCGGCAGGCGCGGAACAAGGCCCGTCCGCGCTCCAAGAGGATGTCGAACAGGCGAACCCCTCACCCCCTCGGCTGGCTCATCGCGCTGGCGCTCGGCGTCTGGCTGCTGCCCGCGCCGGCCTGGGCCTGGGGCCCGGCCGCGCACCTGGACTTCGGCCTGAGCGCCCTGGAGAGCCTGGCCCTGCTGGCGCCGGCGGTGGCCGCGCTGCTCAGGCGCTACTCCGACGACTTCCTGTACGGCAACCTGGCCGCCGACATCACCATCGGCAAGAACCTGTCCCCCTGGCGGCAGCACTGCCACAACTGGCAGGTGGGCTTCGCCGTGCTGGACCGGGCCGAGCGGGAGGACACCCAGGCCTTCGCCTGGGGCTACCTGGCCCACCTGGCCGCGGACTCGGTGGCCCACAACTACTTCGTGCCCTACAAGCTGGTGGAGAGCTTCCCCCGCCCCGGGGCCGGCCACAGCTACTGGGAGGTGCGCTTCGACACCCGCGTGAGCCGAGAGGCCTGGGCGCTGGCCAAGCGCCTGTCCACCCGCGCCCACCCCGATCACGACCGCCACCTGCGCGCGCTGCTGCAGGGCCCGCTCTTCCCCTTCGCCGTGCAGAAGCAGATGTTCATCGGCTTCGTGGCCTTCACCCGCCTCCTGCGCTGGCGGCGCATGGCCGCGGCCATCGACCGCCGGAGCCCGCGCCAGCTCACGGACGAGCAGGTGCGAGAGGCCAGGGACCTGTGCGTGGCGCGGGTGCTGGACCTGCTCACCCACGGCCGGGTGGCGGCCTGTGTCCAGGCGGATCCGACCGGCCTGCGCAACCTGCGCATCGCGGCCGAGCTGCGCGAGCGCCTGCACGACCTGGCGGGCCGCGGGCGCCTGGCGGACCCGCAGGGCATCGCCGCCCGCTTCCGGCCGCTGTTCCGCGAGGCCATCGACCAGAAGCTGAGCCTGCCCTCCCTGCTGGAGCTGGCGGCCCCGGGCCCGGCCTCGCCCTGGCCGCCGCCCAGGCGCGGGCTGATGGACGGGCGCGCGGCCCGCACCCGTGAGGAGCGCCGCGCCCGGCAGAGGCGCCGGCAGCGCGAGCGCCAGGGCACGCACGAGGCCCGGGCGGTGGCCCGCGCGGCCTACGCCTCGGTCGAGCAGGCCGAGGAGCGGACGCGCCGGGAGACCCGCGCGTCCCGGCGGGCCGAGGCCCGGGCCAGCCGCGCGGAGCGGCGGCGCCAGGGCCAGGCGGCGCGGGCCGCGCGGAGCCCGGAGCAGGAGGCCCGCGCCGTGGCCGAGGCAGCCTACCAGGCGCTGCGCGAGGCCAGCCGGGCCGCGGCGGCCAGCCAGGCGGCCAGGCGGCGCCGGTTCCCGCGGGCCCGGGCCCTGGCCCGGGCGCTGCTCACCGCCATGCGCCTGAAGCGCCGCCGCCCGGCCGACTGACCCGGCGCCTCAGGCGCGCGCGCGGCGGGGCCCGCGTGCGCGCGAGGCTCTGCGCGCGAGCAGCGCCACCACCCGATCGAGGATGCGCGCGGCCGTGTCGGCCTTGGAGAGCAGCGGCAGCTCCTCGTCGCCCGCTTCGTCCACCAGGTGCACCCGGTTGGTCTGCACGTCGAAGCCCGCCCCAGGCAGGTTCACGTCGTTGCCCACCACCAGATCCAGGCGCTTGCGGCGGAGCTTGTCCCGGGCCGCCGGGCGCGGATCGCCCGTCTCGGCCGCGAAGCCCACCAGGACACGCGGCCGGCCCGCGCGGGTGCGGCGCTCGCCCAGCCCGGCCAGGATGTCCTGGGTCGGCACCAGCTCCAGGGCCGGCGGCCCCGAGGCCTTCTTGAGCTTCTCGCCCGCCGCGCGGCGCGGGGCGAAGTCGGCCACGGCCGCGGCCATGAGCACCGCGTCCGCCCGGCCGGCCTCGGCGCGGATCGCCCGGGCCATCTCGGCCGCGGTCTGGACCTCCACCCGGCGCACGCCGGGCGGGGCCTGGAGCGCGGTGGGCCCACTCACCAGGACGACCTCCGCGCCCCGGCGGGCGGCCACCCGGGCCAGCGCGTAGCCCATGCGCCCGCTCGAGCGGTTGGACAGGTAGCGCACCGGATCGAGCGGCTCGCGGGTGGGTCCGGCGCTGACCAGCACCCGCCGGCCGGCCAGGTCCTGCGGGCTCAGCGCGGCCAGCGCGGCCTCGAGCAGCTCCTCCGGCTCGGCCATGCGCCCGACGCCCTCCTCGCCGCAGGCCAGCGCGCCCACCCCGGGGCCCACCGCGCGGAAGCGGGGCAACGCCAGCAGCCGCGCCAGGTTCTGCTGGGTGAGCGGGTTCTCCCACATGCGGGTGTTCATGGCCGGGGCCAGCACCACCGGCGCCCGGCTGGCCAGCACGGTGGTGGTGAGCAGGTTGTCGGCCAGCCCGCAGGCCAGCTTGGCCAGCGTGTTGGCCGTGGCCGGGGCCACCACCAGCAGCGCGGCGTCCCGGCCGAGGTCGATGTGGTCCATGCCGGCCTGGGCCAGCGCGCCGCCCGCGCCCACCTCCGCCGGCCGGCCCGTCAGGGCCTGGAAGGTGAGCGGCCCCACCAGCCGGGCAGCGTAGTCGGTCAACACCGCCTGGACCCGCGCGCCGGCCTTCACGAGCAGGCGCGCCAGCTCGCAGCTTCGGTAGGCGGCGATGCCGCCGCTGACCCCCAGCACCACCAGCTTGCCTTCGAGCACGCCCATGTCGCCCCTCCTCCTCAGTCCCGCAGCATGAACCGCCAGCGCCCGTCCACCTCGACGAAGGCGAGCGCCAGGGTGGGCGGCCGGGCGCCCTTGTCCTGGGGCGGGTGCAGGCGCAGGTGGAAGACCGCCATGACGACCGGGCGGCGCAGCTTCTCGTCCCTGGGCAGCAGGAGCACGTCGGCCAGCACCGGGTCGTCCACGGCCAGCCCGGCGCGGAGCTCCCGCGCGAGCCCGCCCAGCCAGCCGCGCAGCGCCGCCTCGTGCTGCGCCCGGTCCAGGCGCCGCAGCGAGAGCGCGGACCACTCCTCGAAGGTGATGGCCCGGGCCAGCGCCCCGGCCTCGTCCCCCGCGCGCAGCGCGTCCACGAGGCCGAGCGCCGCCTGCTGGGCCGAGGCGGGCCAGGCCGGCGCGGGCTCGGCTGCCAGGGCGAGCCGGCCCGCAAGGACGAGTCCGAGCGACGCCAGGCGCGGAAGTGCGCGAACCATGCTCCACCTCCAGGGCCGGAGCCTACCACGAGGCCGGGCTGCAGGGCAGCACGCCTCAAGCACCTTGACCACCACAGACTGGGGCGCGCACAATCGATCCGTCAGTGGACCAGCCAACGGCGGGTGGATTGTCTCGGGGATGGATCCCTCGCCGGCGGCGCCACCCGGGAGGGACGTATGACCGGGACGGCGGCGAAGCGGCGCGGGTTCGGCTCATCGAAGGCCTGTTCCTTGCAGGGGGGGCTTGCTGTAGCCCGCACGGGCTCCGGCTCGTCCTGCCGCTGCTCTTGTCGCTCGCCTTCTTCCTCTCTCCGCAGACCGCACGCGCGGCGGTGCCGTGCGACGATCCCCTCGTCCAGGTCGCGTACGAGGCCGACACCCTGCCCGAGGACGATCCTGTCGCCCCCTGGATCGCCAACGTCACAGGCGACGTGCTGGCCTTCGTCGAGGGCGGCATCCTGACCATCGTGGCCCAGGCCAACGGCTCGGTCGTCTACGACCGCGGCGAGGAGCGCATGGCGAGCTCCGATGCCTACGCCTTCTCGGCCCGCGTGTGGCTCGAACAGACGCAACCCGACGCAAGCCGGGCGGGGATCCTCATCGGGGGGAAGGACGGCATCAAGTCCCCGCGGATCATCCTCTTCGACTGGCCGGACTACGGCCGGCGCTTCGTGCGGCTGGAGACCCTGTCCTGGCCAGCGCCCGAGGTGGAGCTCGACTGGAGCGAGCCGCACGCCTACCGGCTGGAGGTCGAGCGGGGCGGTTTGGTCAGGGTGTACGTGGACGGCGGCCTGATCATCGAGCACCCCTACGCGGATCTCACCGACTGCACCCCGGGCGAGGAGAGCTTCGGCCTGTCGCAGTTCGGCATGGCCGAGAGCATCGTCCACTGGGACTGGGTGAGGTACGAGTTCTGCACGAGCCCCGAAGAACCCTCGAACAAGCCGCCGGTGGCCGAGGCCGGGGACAACCAGAGCGCATCGGTCGGACAGTGGGTGACGCTCGACGGAACCGCGAGCCATGACCCGGATGGGGATTCCCTGAGCTACCGCTGGAGCCAGATCGCGGGTCCCCAGGCCGTCCTCGACGACCGCGGCGCGGCGACGCCATCCTTCGTGGTGTCCGCCGCTGTGGACCTCGCGACCCTCACCTTCGCGCTCGTGGTGAGCGATGGGACGCTGGAGAGCGCGGCCGACACCGTCACGATCCTCGTGCATGCGTCTTCTCTGGACGAAACGCTGGCAGGTCTCCTCGCCGAGACGCAGAGCGCGGACTTGAGCGGCAGCCTGCGGCGCAGGATCATCCGGCTGCTCCAGGATGCGATTTCCGCCGACACCTGCGCCGAGAAGTTAGAGCTGATCTCCCGGGCCATGGCCATGCTGCAGGGCCCCGGGAACACCAATCCCCAGGGCAACCAGGATCTGCTGGCGGGCCTCCAGGCGATGAGCAATGCCCTCGGGCCATGCACGAGGAGCTGCCGCGAGGATGGTGGTATCGAGGGAGTCAACCTGTCGTTGGGAGGGAGCGTCGCGGACGCGACCTCGGGGCCAGCTTCGACCGGTGGCTGGCCCCTGCCGGAGCCCGGGGCCTTCGCCCCAGCGGCCATCGACGGCGAGCTGGGCTCGGTGTGGGTGGCGCCCGGCTGGGGACACGAGCTCATTGTGGATCTCGGCGCCAAGCAGAAGGTGACGGGCTTCCGCATAGTCTCGCAACAGCCGCAGACCTTCGCGATCGAGGCCTGGGACGATCTGGGCATGGGCTGGGTAGTGCTCGCGGAGCAGGCCTCCGCCGCGAAGGATGTGGTCCTGGACACCTGCGACACCACCACCCGATTCGTGCGCTGGATCCACCAGAGCACGGAGGGAGGCGCGGATTCGGTCCTCGCGGAGCTCGAGATCTATGGGCCGAGCACGGAGAGACCCCGCCAGGAATGGCCCGGGAGCGATCCGGCGCTCGGTCACGACCTTGGTGAAGCGGCCGGAACAGCCTGGGTCGGCCAGGCCTCCGACGGCGCAGGCTGGCTGTCCACCGGGCCGGCGATCCGTCTGGCGCCGGGCCCGTGGTGGGTGGAGTACTGGGTGCACACCGATGCCGAGGTGGAGAGCGAGACCCTTGTCGGCCAGGCGGTGGTCGTGCGCGAGGTGGATGGCCGCGCGATTATCGTCTCCCAGCAGGACCTGTCCGCCGCGAACCTGTCGGGATCGATCCCGATCGAGCTGGGGTTCCAGGCTGAATCCGCAGGCCGCTACTCGTTCGTCGTGTACACCGCTGGCGCCGCAGCTCTGACACTCGAACGCCTCGTCCTCAAGGATCACGCGGGTCAGTTCATGACCGCCCCGCTCGGGTTCCTCGTCGGCGGCAACGGGCGCAGGATCGGGGTGGACGACCCAAACCACGTCCTTGACGGGCTCATCGTGGACCTCGCCGCCGGAAGCGTGCCGCCCGGGACGTTGGTAATGCTCGCTCTCGCGCCGCCGGTGTCGTCTCTCGTCCCCGCGGGATCGCCGGTGTCGCCGCCGGTCAGCCTGACCACGGCCGGCGATCCCTCCGCGGAGCTCGGCGGGCCCGTGCACCTGCGGCTACCCATGGACCGCCGCGCCTTGCAGGAGGCTGGTCTCAGCCCCTGGAACCTCGAGCTCGTGGTCCAGACCGGCGCCAGCGGTCAGTTCGCGCTACCATCGAGCGGTCTCTCGGAGGAATTCACGCTTCGCCCTGGCCTCGTACCGGCGCCTGGCCGCATCCCGCTCGGGCCCGCGGGGCTCACCTTCGAGGTGAACCAGCGCTACGACGACCTTCTGCCATTGGATCCGCCTTTCCAGGTCGGCGTTCCGCTCACCGGCTTCACGTCGGATTATGCTGAACACAACCTCTGCTACTTCCCCTTGGAAGACCGCCTGGGGTCGAACACGGTGGCCGACGCGAGCGGCTCAGGTCACCCCGGGGCGGCTTCCGGGTCAGTATCCTTGGGCGCCCGGGGCTTCACGGACCGCGGCGCCTGGCTCCGTGGTGGCTCCATCCATGCAGAGGTGGGAAAGAACCCGAGTGCGTTCGCGCTCGACTTCCACATCCGGCCCATCAACGCATCTGACGCAAGCCTGATTCACCAGGCAGGGAACTTCGATCTGCGACTGTCGAGCCAGTGCGCTGGGCTGCCGCAGTGCAGGATGGACCTCACCCTCTGGGTTCACGACGCCGAATCGGACGAGTACCACGAGGTCGCCACCACGGCCCACGACCTGCCTCAGCGCCTGGGACAGGGTCTCTGGAACCACGTGGTGGTCATCTACGATGGCCACTTCCAGGCCAGGATTTACGTCAACGGCGCGGTCAACTCGGCGGACATCGCGAACCACCTGGTTCTCAACCACATGCCGTTCAATCCTGCCTCGAGCCCTGGATGGCCGCGCCATGTGGCCAGCGAGGTCTCGCCGCTCGTCATCGGTGGCCAAGGGATCGATGCCCTGGTGGACAACGTCAGGTTATCGGACATCGCCAGGTTCCGCGTGCGGGAAGGCGGCGGCTGTCCGCCGCGATGCCTGCTGGGCGAGCAGGCAGTTCCGGGTTCGATGGCCTATCAGAATCCGCTGCTCGAGTCGGAGAGACCTCCCTGGGATTCATACTGGATGCACGATCATGTGACTTTCGAGTACCGTAACCCGTTCGTGCAGAAGCTGACCGACCACTCGGCCACGTTCGCCTGGCGTCGCCACGCAAGCGACACGAATGGCACGAGCATCTTCAAGGACCAGATGGACTTCTGCTTCGGCGAGGCGGGTCAGGAGATGTCCCGCTGCGTCCCCGTGTTCTCCCACCCGGTCGACACGAATGGCCGCTCGAACTTCCCGGATCGCGGTTACGTGGTCGACATCGAGCACCTCCGTCCCTCGACCTGGTACCACTACAAGGTGGTCCGCAGGACCCTCCGTCCGCTCGCCGACCTCCAGGACTACTTCGGACCGGTGCGTTACGAGGTCTCCAGCGATACCTACTTCCGGACGGCGCCCCTGGCGCTGTCCGATCAGTTCGAGTTCATCGCCTTCGGAGACTTCGGACCCACGGTGTCGACTTGTACCTCGTTCTGTTCCGACTACTACTGGCGAGGCGACCTCATCACCGGCTACGACATGTACCACTTCCGATACGAGAAGTCGGTGGCGCTGCACCTGCGCGCCATCACCGGAGAGTGGGGGTGGGAGAGGCCATCGTTCTGGCTGGCGACCGGGGACATTGACCAGACCGGCTACAACGGACACCACTTCGAGGCCTACCTGTTCGGAGCATTCAACAAGGTGGACCGGTTGCAGGGTCCATTCAACGGGATCATGGGGGGAATGGACCTCAAGGCGACCCTCGGGAACCACAACTGGACCTATGCCAAGGACACGGCCAGCGAGTACATGAACAACCTAATCCAGCATCCGAGGGTGTTCCCGGATGATCCTCCTGTGGGTACCCGGCGAGACCTCCATTTCAAGTATCCATCCTCTTCCTACTCAACCGATTTCGGAAACCTCCACCTGGTCTCGCTGAGCTACGCCTCGGACAACAACTGCGACTTCTACTACTACAGCGATGATTCCATCAGGGATCCTTCAGTCGATCGAAGCTGTTTCATGTGGGAGTGGATGAGCGGAAATCCGGGATTCTCGGATGAGGCAAGGCTCTGGAGCGATACAGATCTGCCGCCAGGTCCCGGCAGGAGGCGAGACACCGATCAGATCGCCTGGCTGAAGCGAGATCTCTGGCGGTACAAGGATGATGACGGGATCTGGAAGGTGGTCTTCTTCCATGTCCCGCTCTCTGGTGATCCAGATGGACGGAGCGCAGACTGTCCACAGGAGGACACCTGCGGGACAAGCGACCACGGAAACGACGGAGCACGCGACCGCCTTGCGCGATTCTTCGAGAATGCTGGCGTGGATCTCGTGCTCACGGGTCACGAGCACCGCTTTCACGTGATGTCCACGGCCTCGATCGTCGAAGGCTACAGTTACCCCGGCTACGATTTTGATACTGACCACCAAGAGAAAGCGGCCAAGAACATCATCACCGGAACGGGCGGCTATGCCCACTGGACCGAGGACGACTGGCCCTACCACGTGGGCGTGCCCCGCTTCTTCGTGGACGGAAACATGATGTACATGGTCTTCAATGACCTGAACGACGAGCTCCACAATGGTCAGATCGGAGGGCCGCTCTGGGACTGCCTGATGCTCAAGGGACTGGAGTCGGCGGGTATCTACAAGAGCGTCTGCCAGCCGCTCGAAAGGTTCCCGACCTCGGAGTGCTCCGAGCAGTCCTCCCAAGAGGGATCACCCTGCTCCCACGACCTCTTCGGCGACCTGACCATGGCCGCCGCCGGAAGATGCGTGCGACTTCACACACAGGCCACGGATGTGATGGGCGGGTATGAATCCGGGTCCGGGCGCCCGGGGCCGGTCACCTGGCCTGGTACCTGGGGTCCGGGGCTGCGCTGCATACCCTGGCCAAGTGGGGAGGCCCCATGACCTCCTATCGCAACGCATCGATCTTGATCACAGTCCTGTCGACTTCGATCTTCGCAGCCTTGTCTGCCTGCTCGGACTACCCCGCAGAGTCTCTGCAATTCGAAGGCTCGACGGCCAATTTCGTCTTCAATCCAGACGGCTCCAAACTTCTGGTCGCATCGACGGTTGGCTACGTTCAAGGGACAGGATTCACCGAGATCATCTGGACGGTCTTCGAGGTCGATTCCTGGAAGACAAGCGCCTCCCATCGAACGACAAACCGAGAACCAAGCTACCTATGGGTCTGCAGGAATCCTGGAACCTTCGCATCGCTGGAATACGACCTGTCCGCGATGGGCCGCTACCTCGTTGTTCGCAAGTTCGACACGGGAGAGGAGTTGAACGCAATCGCGGTCACCAGCGACGTCTACGGCTTCGGACGAGGAGCCTGGCATTGCGATGAAGAAACTGGGATGGGCCTCATCACGCTGAGGCCGGATGTCGTGTCGGCGGTCGACATGACCACGGGCCAGGTGGCAAGGGAGTACCCTGGCGGAGGAGAGGATGGAATCCTCTGGATCCAGCGGGCCAGGGACCGCCTGGTGATCGTGGACTGGGCCATTGGCGTCTACACCACGTACCGCTTGTCGAGCGGAGAGCTGATAGGCTCGGTTTGCGGCATCTGCGGCTTCCCGGGAGAGATCCTCTCCGGCCACGCCATGCTGGATGACGACCACATCATGGTGGAGGTCGTCACAGGCGAGGCTATGGACATGCATGTCTTCCTCGTGGTCGTAGACCTCGAGGCACTGGAGATAGAGCGCACTTACGACATCGGGAACTACGGCCCCATCGGCTTCGGATCGATGGATTCAGTGCTGGACACCTACTACCTCTTCCTTGCGCCCTTGGACCAGTGGAGGTGCTACATCCTTGCAGCGCTCGATGCGGCGAGCGGCGAGATCCGCTCTGGACCCGATGACTGCGAGGATGGATTGTCCTTTGGCAATCTCCTGCGAGACAAGCGCCAGGTCTGGATGCTCGACCAGACCGACCGGAGCGCCTGGAAGTATGTGGTCTACGACTTCCCCTCGTTCCGCATCCTGGGTAGAGCACCCGTCCCGAGGGTCTTTCTGCCGAGGCAGATCTACGCGCCTGGCATCCAGCGGATCTTCGAGACAGGCGAGGCGGTTGGAGATTTCGTGGTCTACGATCCTAATCGCATCGCGCTGCTCGATCATTTCAAGCTGTGCGACGATGGAATCGTGGACATCGGCATCGATCCTACCGAGCGCTGGCTCGCGGCGCGATGCTACGACCAGGAGTGCGACGTTCAGGCCGAACCCATGACCTGTTCAGGGAAAGGTGTCGTCGTTCTTGACCTCGACAGATACAGGTAGCTTGCCGCGCTCGCCGACTGTCCTCGACATCACAGGAGCCTACACCCAGCAGAACAAGCCCCGAGGCACCGGATTCGCCGTGGTGGACCTGGAGCATTACGAGAATTGGTGAAATCCCACCGCGTGCAGGGGCCGCACAGGTTGGAGACCACGTTTGACCAGGATGCGAAGCTGCTGGTCGCGGGCTCGACAGGAAGTGCAGAGACGTGGCAGGCTCGGGCCGCGTGGAACCCCGGAGGGGCGGCATGGCGGACATCGAGGAGCTGCTGCAGGCGGCCGAGGCGGCCCTGGACGACGGCCAGCCCGAGGCCGCCCTGGAGGCGGCCCGCAAGGCGCAGAAGCGCGCGCCGGACGATGCGGACGCGGTCTTCCTGGAGGCCGAGGCGCTGCTCGAGCTGGGGGACTACGCCCGCGCGGCCGAGCGCTACCGGCGGGCCGACCAGCTCCTGCCGGACACCGCCACCATCCTGGCCGGCTGGGGCATCGCGCGGTTCGAGCGCGCGGAGCTCGACGAGGCCGAGCGCCTGCTCCGGCGGGCGGCGGCCCTGGAGGGCCGCGAGCCGCTGCCCGAGGTGCACCACCACCTGGGGCTGCTGCTCGAGCGCCAGGGCCAGGACGGGGAGGCCGAGCGCCACTTCGTGCGCGCCCGGCGCCTGGCCCCGGAGGCCTACCCGCCCCCCGTCAGGATCCCCACGCCGGAGTTCGAGCGGCTGGCCGGCGAGGCCATCGACGAGCTGGCCGAGCTGCTCGGGGTGGCCGAGCTGGACGCGCGCCAGGCGGCGGCGCTGAACAACCTGGTGCCCCGGGTGCTGCCCTTCCCCGCGCTGGAGGATCTGCGGGCCGTGGACCCGCCCCACAGCCCCCAGCTCCTGGGGCTGTTCCGCGGGAGCGCGCTGCCGCAGCAGTCCGAGCTCGGCAGCCCGCCCCAGCTGCCCGCGTTCATCGAGCTGTACCAGCGCAACCTGGAGCGCGCCTGCCGGGATCGCGCCGAGCTCGAGGAGCAGATCCGCGTCACCGTGTTCCACGAGGTGGGCCACGAGCTGGGGCTGGACGAGGACGACCTGGACCGGCTCGGGCTGGCCTGAGCCCTACATCTCGTAGCCGTCGTCGTCGTCCTCGAGCGCGGAGGCCTCGACCGACAGCTTGCGCTCGAGCACCATCAGGGCCGCCGCGTCCAGCGAGAAGCGCGGCGCGAACGCGGCCTCGGTGGCGCCCAGCAGCGGATCGGCGTTGCCCGCGCCGTGGGCACGCATCTGCGCCTCGAGGCAGCTCGAAGGCACGGCCATGACGTTGAAGGCGTTCACCCCGCCGCCGATGTCGGTGTCGTGCCCCAGCTGCAGGCAGTGCCCCAGCTCGTGCACCAGCGTGCCCACCACCATCTCCTCGGCGGTGATGGCGGGCAGCTCCGGCGGCACCGGCCGCTCGCAGGCGGGGAAGGTGGCCTCGATCACGTCGACGTAGACGAACACGCCCGTCTTCTCCGCGTCGCCGTCGTCGCTGGTCAGGACCTCACCCCCGCGATCGGGGATGTCCAGCCGGCGCGCGGCGAACACCACGTGCACCAGCTCGTCGAGCGGCAGCGCGCCGCCCGGGTTCGCCAGGCCGGGCGGGTGGGCGCGCAGGTAGGCCTGGCGCTCGGCGAACGAGCCGTCGAACTCCACCGCCGGCAGCGCGAGCTCGTCCCCCAGGAAGTGCACCGCCACGCCCTGGCTGCCGTCCGGGTTGTCCACGGGCGCGGCGGCGTAGGCCGCCTCCACGCCGGCCAGGGCCGCCGACGACGGCTCGCGGCCCTGCATGGCGTCCAGCTCGACGAGCAGATCGCGGCGCAGCGGGTGCGGGGCGGGACCCGCCAGCAGCCAGGGCAGCTCCGCCGCGGCCTGCTCCTCCAGGTTGGTCAGCCCGTCCTGGTCGGGATCCTCGTCGCCGTCGCCGAGCCCGTCCCCGTCGCTGTCCGCCGCGCGCCAGTCGAGCAGGCCCGGCTCGCCGGCCGCGGCCTCCCAGGCGTCGTCGAGCCCGTCCCCGTCGCGATCCTGGCCCGGCTGCGGGCCGGAGTCGTCGAGGTCCGGGTCGACGCCCCCGTCGTCCAGGCCGTCCGCGGGGCCACCGTCCGGCGGATCGCCCTCGATGGAGCCCGGGCCGCAGCCCGCGGCCAGGGCCCAGGCGCAGGTGAGGCACAGGAGCGTGGAGGGCAGCAGGCGCACGGCTCGGGCTCCTCCTCCCCGCGCTCAGATCACGTCCCGGCCCTGCTTGATCAGCCACAGGTCGGCGACGCGCCGGTAGAACTCCGGCAGCTCCAGGCGCGTGGGCAGCACGCAGTTGAAGAAGTTGTACCTCTCCAGGTCGTGGTCCACGATGCGGTCCCGCTCGGCCGCGTGGAGCGGCGTGCCGGGCATCGGTGTCAGCACGGTGTAGCCGGCGTAGGCCACCCGGTGGGAGGCGGCCCAGTCCGCGAGCGCGGCGAAGTCCTCGGGCCCGTAGTCGGGCGGCACCACGTAGTTGCCCCGCAGCATGATCCCGTTCTCGTGGAAGATGCGGATGGCCTCGGCGATCTGGGCGCTGCGGGCGGCCTTGCCGTAGGCCTGGAGCTCCGCGTCGCGGAAGGACTCGAAGCCGCAGATGACCACCCTGAGCCCGCCCCGCGCCAGGCGCTCGATGAGCCGCGGGTTCTCCACCGCCGAGTCGACGCGCATGTCCATCACGAAGAGCTTCTGCAGCCCCTCCGCCGCCAGGCGCTCGAACAGCGCCTCCAGGAAGGCCGGGTCCACCAGGCTGCTGGCGTCCGCGAAGCGCACCACCGGGTAGTCCTGGAGCTCGCGCAGCTCCGCCAGCACGCTGTCGACCGAGCGCTGGAGGTAGCGCCCCTCGTGCTGGGGCCAGATGGAGCAGAAGGTGCAGCGGCCCGGGCAGCCCAGGGAGGTGAACAGGTAGGTGATCGGGCCGTCCTGGGGCCGCACCAGGTAGGTCGAGCGCCAGCGCTCGAGCAGGCGGCGGTCGAGTGGCAGGAAGTCCCGACCGGCCGGCTCGGGTTCGCGCGCCGCCGGGCCGGTGAAGCGCAGCCGCTCGCCCGACCGCGCCCAGATACCCGGCACCTCGCCCGGCGCCCGGCCCCGCTCGAAGGCCTCCACCACGGCGCGGAAGGCCTGGGCCCCGTGGCCCGGCACGACCACGTCCACCCACGGTTGCTCGAAGTCCAGGGGGCACAGGCTGGCGTGCAGCCCGCCCACCACGGTCAGCGCGCGGGGGTCCACGGCCTTGACCGCCGCCAGGGCCGCCAGCGCCCCGCGGGCCTCGGAGGTGATGGCGGTGACCCCCACCACGCGCGGCTGCTCGCGCGCGACCCAGGCCCGCACCAGCTCGTCGGGGGGCGGTGCGCCGGGATCGAGATCGAGCTCCCCCTTCAACTCGAGCAGCGTCAGCGCGTGGCGCGGGGCGACCGCCGCGGCCACGGTCAGCAGCCCCAGGGGGGGGCCCACCAGCTTGCGGTGGATGAAGGGCCGGGCGGCCTCGGAGGCGTGCTCCAGGATGGCGTTGTGCGGCGAGCGCGGCGGGTTGATGAGCCCGACCTTCACGCCCGCCCCCGGGCGCGCGGGCCGCTCCGCCAGCCGGCCTCGCCGCTGGTGCGGTGCAGCGCGTGGATCAGCCTGCGGGCCGTGGTCAGCAGCTCGTGCCGCCCGGCCAGCAGATCCACCAGGCCGATGGTCTGGGCCTCGTCCGCCAGCAGGGAGCGGCCGGTGAGCACCAGCTCGAGCGCCCGGGCCCGGCCCACCAGCCGGGTGAGCCGCACCGAGCCGCCGCAGCCGGGCATCAGCCCGAAGCTCACCTCGGGCAGGGCGAACACGGCCCGCGGGGCCGCCACCCGGAAGTGGCAGGCCAGCGCCAGCTCCAGCCCGGCCCCGTAGCAGCAGCCGTTGACCGCGGCCACCACCGGGAAGGGCAGCTGCTCGAGCGCCAGCAGGTTGTCCAGGTTGTCCGTCAGGAAGGCCGGGGTGCGCCCCGGCTGGCAGTTCCGCAGCAGCTCCCGCAGCTCGGCCACGTCGGCGCCCGAGGAGAAGTGGCGCCCCCGCCCGTAGACGATCATGCCCGCCAGGTCGAGGCCGGCCAGCAGGTCCCGGCGCAGGCGGGCCAGATCCTGGAACAGGGCGTGGGTGGTCTCGTTGCGCGGAGGGCTGTCCAGCACCAGGTGGCCGACGCGATCCTCGACGCTGAAGTCGAGGGTGGGCGCCACCCGGCTCAAGGCTCCTCGCCCCCCCGCTCGGCGGCCAGGCTGGCCAGCCGGCAGAAGGCCTCGCCCTCCGCCCGCAGGGCCTCCTCGTGGCCCAGGCGAGTGGCCCGCTGCACGGCCTGCACCACCTCGTGCACCAGGCTGGCGGATCGAGACGCGACCAGGCCGTGGAGCAGCTCCTCGCCCTCGGCCTCCAGGCGCCCGGCGGGCACGCACCGATCCACCAGCAGGCCGAAGGCCGCCGCCTCCTCACCCCGCACCAGCCGGCCCGAGAGGACCAGCTCCAGGGCCCGCGCCCGGGGCATCACGCCCAGCGAGGCCAGCACGCCGCCCAGGCCGGGCAGCAGGCCGTGGTCCGTCTCGGGGAAGCCCAGCAGCGCGTTCGGCGTGGCCAGGCGGAAGTGGCAGGCCAGGGCGATCTCCAGCCCGGCCCCCAGGCAGGAGCCGCGCACCAGCGCCACCACCGGCACCGGCGCGTTGGCGATGAGCTCCAGCAGCGCCTGGCCCTCACGCATGCTGGCGCCGAGCTCGCGCGGATCGCCGTGGACCGCGGCGCGCAGCGCCTCCACGTTGGCCCCGGCGCAGAAGTGGCGCCCCTCGCCCACCACCATCACCCCGCGCAGCTCGGGCTGGGCCAGGAAGGCGGCCAGCTCCGCCCGCGCGGCGAACACCGGGGAGACCAGCGCGTTGTGGGGCGGGTTGTGCAAGCGCAGCACGCCCAGGTCGCCACGCATCTCGTAGTGGAGCCTCACGCCTCGTTCTCCTCGAGCCCCTCGGACCAGCCCAGCGCGCCCCGCAGGAGCCGCTCCAGGGCCTCGCGCCCGAGCCAGCCCGCCGCGAGCGCCCGGGCCGCACCGGCCAGCGACCCGCGCCGGCACGCGGCCGCGAGCTCCTCGAGCTCTCCCGGGCGGGCGGCGCGCGGCGCCCAGGGCAGCGGCCGCGCCGCCAGGAAACCGTCGCCGGCCACGCGACCGCGCCGGCCCTGGGCCAGGAGCGCGCCCAGCACGCCCCGCAGCCCGTCCAGCTCCCCCGCCTGCTCGGGGGACAGGCGGCGCCGGTAATTCTCCACGGCCGCGGCGATCAAGTCCAGGCCCACCTCGTCCATGAGCGCCAGCGGGCCCAGCGGCAGCAGGCCGCCCCGCGCGGCCGCGTCCACCTCCGCCGGGGGCAGGCCCGCCGCGACCGCCCGGGCCGCCAGCGCCTGGGCCGGCAGCAGCAGCCGGTTGGCCAGCAGGGCGGCCGGGCCCGACTCCTCCACCACCTGGAGGCCCGCGCCCTCGGCCAGGGCCCTGGCGCCGGCCACGTCCGCCGCCGCCGCGCCCGGCGGCAGGACCAGCTCGGCCCACGGGCACAGCTCCACCGGGTGGAAGCAGTGCAGGCCCAGCAGCCCGGGGCCGATCTCCTCGGGCAGCAGCGACGAGGAGCCGGTCAGCCGCAGGCAACCGGTCGGCAGCCGGGGCGTGAGCTCCGCCCACACGGCGCGCTTGGCCGCCAGATCCTCCTCGACCACCTCGAGCACCGCCCCAGGCACCGCCGGCCCGCCCTGCGCGAGCAACGCGGCGCCGGCCTCGGGCGCGGCGCCGCGCGCGCGCGCCGCCCGGCGGGCCGCCCGGGCGCCGAAGCGCGCGAGCTCATCACGCCGGCCCGCGTCCCGGCTCAGCCAGGTCACCGGCAGGCCCGCCAGCAGCAGGTGGGCGCCGAGGCTGCGGGCCATGCGGCCGGTGCCCGCGATCCACACCCGGATCACGGCGCGGCCCCAGGCTCGAGGCCGAGCGCGCGGCCGGCGCTGCGCACGTTCAGGTAGGCGAGCTCGTAGGGCATGAAGCGCCCGTTCTGCGTGAGCGACAGGCCCGGGCCGCACTCGACCAGGCGCCGCACGCCCCGGGCGTGCAGCTCGGCCACCACCGCGCGCCATGAGATGGGCTCGGCGATGTTGCGGGCGGTGAAGTCGGCGAGCTCCTCCGGCTCGCGGAGCCAGCGCCGATCGAGGGAGGAGATCACGGGCACGGCCGCGGGCCGCCAGCGCAGCCCGGCCAGGAACCCGCGGAAACGCTCGCTGGCGCCGGCCAGCAGGCGCGGGTGGTGGTAGGGCAGGGCCACCTCGAGCAGCTCGGCCTTGAGCGCGCCCAGCGAGGCGCACTCGCGCAGGAAGTCCTCGAGCTCGCGCCGCAGGCCGGCCACCACGCAGCACAGGTCGCTGTTCTGGTTCACCAGGCACAGGCTGCGGCGGCGCGGGTCGTCCAGCAGGGCGGCCAGATCGGCCCCGTCCATGCCCAGCACCACCCCCAGGCCGCCGCCCACGCCGCGGGCGGTCTCGGCCACCACCGCCTCCGCCCGCTCCAGGGCCGCCATGGCGTCGGCGAAGGGCAGGCTGCCGGCGGCCTCCAGCGCGGCGTACACCCCGAAGGAGGTGGCGGCCAGCGCCACGGGCCGCGCCCGCGCGCCCAGCACGCGCCACAGGCCCGCGCTGAAGGCGAAGGTGAGGAGCTGCCGGGCGCGATCGTCGAGGGCCTCGAACCCGCCGCCCTCGAGCCGCGAGGCCAGCTCGACGCCCGCCCGCTCCGAGGCCAGGCGCAGCAGCGGGCGGAACGCCTTGGGGTGGCGCGCCACCCAGCCCGGCTCGTGCCCGCACAGGCGCACGCCCACCCCGGGGAAGGCGAACGCGGTGGTGGGCTCGGGCGACAAGCGTCAGGCTCCGTGGGCCCGCAGCAGGTAGCCGGCCTGCATGAACTTGGACACCTCGGTCACGAAGCTGGCCACGCGCTCGCCCGGCCGCAGGCGCTCCTCGCGCACGATGCGGTCCAGGCAGATGAGCGCCATGGGCGGCCCGCTGTAACCCAGCTCGTGCAGCTTGGTGTAGAAGCGCTCGCGCGGCAGCCCCAGGCGCTCGAACTCGTCCATGACCGACTCGACGATGTGGCGGGTCGGCAGGTTGACCTGGAACAGGCGGATGCTCTCCAGCGGCACGGGGCAGCGGGCCAGCATGCGCTGGAAGCCTCGCAGGAAGATGGACGCCCCGCCCTCCTGGAACATACCCTCGCCCAGCGAGTTGGCGAAGTTCTGGCGCAGGTGGTGCCGCGCCTCGTCCCACTCCTGCCGCGGGGAGATCCAGTGGGCCGGCCGGTGGTTGAACATGAGCGGGTCGCGCTTGCCGCCCACCGACTCGATGTAGCTCGTCTCCACCTCGAAGCCCTTGGAGCGGGCTCGATCGGCGCAGAGCACCACCGCCCCGGCCCCGTCGCACAGGAACCAGCGCAGGAACAGCGACTCCCGATCCACCCTGGCCTGGTTGTAGTACTCGGCGCACAGCTCCGAGGAGGCCACGCTGGAGGACAGCACCAGCGCGCAGCGGTTCTGGCCCGCGCGCACGAGCTGGTGGGCCAGGTAGAAGGCCTTGTAGGCCGAGGTGCAGTTGGCGTGCAGCCCCAGCTCCTCGCAGCTCTCGATGCCCAGCTCGGCCTGGATGCGCACCGAGGTGGTGGGCATCTGGTCCTGGTGGGCCGAGCCGTAGCAGATGAGATCCACGTCCGTCGGCGCGAGCCCGGCGTGCTCCAGGGCCAGCCGGGCGGCCTTGACCGACATGCTCACGTTGTCGTCGGTGAAACGCCGGGTGACCGGGTCGAGCGCGTAGTGGAACCAGCGCACCGCCAGCAGCTCCTTCATCACCGGGGCGGTGCGCTCGATCCAGCGCTGGATCTTCTCCGGGGCCTCGGTCAGCCGGCCCAGCACCCTCTCGATGTCGTCGAAGGCGACGGGCGGGCCCGGCAGGTAGGTGCCGCTGCCGGCGATGTACACGGGCTGGGGCACTGGGACCTCCCGGCCGCGCCGCCTCAGGGGCAGCGCGAGAAGATGCACACCCCGTTCTGGCCGCCGAAGGCGAAGGAGTTGGACATCACGTGCCGGAGCTCCTCGGGCGCCACCCGCCGCGCGCGCCCGGGGATGAAGTCGAGCCCCAGGGCGGGATCCGGCTCCGCCAGGTTGCGCGTGGGCGGGAGCCAGCCCTCGACCAGCGCCATCACGCTGATGACCGCCTCCACCCCGGCCGCGGCCGACAGGCAGTGCCCGGTCATGGACTTGGTGGAGGACACGGGCAGCCGCGCGGCGTGCTCTCCGAACACCGCCCGGATGGCCTGGGTCTCGTACAGGTCGTTGAGCTGGGTCGAGGTGCCGTGGGCGTTGAGGTAGCCGATGTCCGCGGGCTGGAGGCCCGCGTTCTCCAGCGCCAGGCGCATGGCCCGCGCCATGCTCAGCCCGCCGGGCTCCGGGGAGATGATGTTGTACCCCTCGCAGCACAGCCCCGGCAGCGACAGCTCGGCCAGCACCCGGGCGCCCGTGCGCCGGGCGTGCTCCCGGGTCTCGAGCACCAACACCCCGCCGCCCTCGCCGATCACGAAGCCCGAGCGGTGGAGATCGAAGGGGCGGGAGGCGAGGGCCGGGTCCGGCACGTCCTCGCACAGCGCCATCAGGGAGCAGAAGCCCTGCACGTCCAGGTAGGAGATGGCCGAGTCGGCCGCGCCGGCCAGCACCACGTCGCACTGGCCCGTGGTGAGCAGGAGCTGGGCCGCGTGCAGCGCGTAGGCCCCGGAGGAGCAGGCGGTGGACACCACGCAGGACGGGCCCTGGAACTTGCCCTTGAGGCTCACCCAGGCGGCCGAGGCGCTGGCCATGTTGCGCAGGATGCGGTGCTCGTCGAGCGCGCCGTCCCGCGGGGCGTAGCCGGTGCCGGTGGCGCCCAGCACCACGCCCACCCGGGCGCGGTCGCCCAGGCGCTCCTCGAGCCGGGCGTGCTGCGCGGCCTGCTGCGCGGTCGCGCAGGCGAGCATGGTGCCACGGGTCATCTGGGCCCGCTGGCGCGGCTTGATGTGGGCGGCGAACAGGGCCTCCACCTCCGGGGGCAGCTCCACCCCGAAGGTGCAGGCCAAGCCCGTGGGATCGAAGGCGCGGAAGCGCGCGGTGGCGTTGCGGCCCTCCAGCAGCCCGCGCCAGGAGCTCTCGAGCTCCAGCCCGAGCCCGGTCACGAGCCCCAGGCCGGTCACGGCCACCCGGGGCACGCGCGCAGCGCCAGACTCGCCAGGCATCCGAGGCTCTCCTCGCGTGCGCCGCCCGGCGGGCGGCCCGGCGTCACAGCTCGACGCTGAGGATGTCGTTGCCGTGCCTGACCAGCTCGGCGGTGAGCGACACCACCTGGCCCACGGTGCGAGCCGGGCGCTTCATCAGGTGCTTGCCGAGCGACTTCAGCTCGACGGTGAGGCCGTACTTCTTGCGGAACATCTCCAGGAGGGCGAGCAGCATGAGCGAGTCGCCCTCCAGGTCGCGGATGATGTCGGTCTCGTCCGAGATGGTCCCGCGGTCGATGTCGCACTCGTCGGCGAAGTAGTCCAGCACCAGGTCGCGGATCTCGCCCAGGGTCTTCGGTTCGACTGGATTCATGCCGGTTGCACCTCCACCGGGCCACCCTCCGTCATTGGACGTCGGAAGGTGCCAAGGATTTACGGGATTCCCGAGAATGTGTCAAGCAATCCCGGGCTCGAGGCCGGGCGGTCGGGGCGTGCGTTCCCGCACGCTGCGCAACGGTCGGAACAACAAAAATAATACGCCTTCTCAGGAGGTTGGGGCGAGCCTGCGGGCCGCCTCCTCGGGCACGGGCAGGATGCCCTTGCTGGCCGGATCCACGAACACGAGGGCGGTCCGGGCCTTGCACACCAGTCCCTGGGGACCCTGGATGCGATAACCGAGCACCAGCTTGACCTCGCTGAGCTCCTCCACCCAGGCCGCCACCTGGAGGCGGTCGAGGAGCTGGGCCGGTTTCTTGAAGTCCACCTGGAGCTCGTACAGCACCATGTGGAAGGGCCCGGCGCGCAGGTCGAGCCCCACCGCGGCGAACAGCCGCACCCTCGCCCGTTCGAGGTAGGCCACCAGCTTGGTGTGGTGGGCGATCTGGTAGGAGTCCACGTCCTCGAACTCGACCACCACCTCCAGGCTGGCTTCCTTGCGCATGGCTGGGTACGGTAGGGGGACGGGGCGGGTCCTGTCAACCCGCGCCGGAGAGGATGGCCATGGGCCGCTTGCTGCTCTTCGCCCTGGTCGGCGGCGCGCTGGTGAGCCTGGTCTGGCACCTGGCGGCGGCGGCCCGGCGCCGCGCCCAGGGGCGCCGGGAAGCCCAGGCGGCCGCCGAGGAGGCCTGGCGCCGGGAGGCCGAGGCCCGGGCCGCGCCCGGCGGCGATCCGTCCCGGCCCCTCGAGGTGAGCTCCCCCGCGGTGGTCGAGCCCCGGGCCGAGGGCCTGCCCTGCCCGGTGTGCGGCGGCGAGGTCCGGGTGGACGAGCACCTGGCCCGGCTGGTCGATGGCCAGCGCCTGCGGGTGGCCCGGGTCTCCTGCCGGCGCTGCGCCCACACCCGGGAGATCTTCTTCCGCCTCACCGGCCAGGGTTGACCCGCCGGCCGGCGCGTGCTACGCAGCGCTCAGAGTCCGTCATCCCCGTCTGGCCGAGGCCGGCGGGTGAGGAGCGCGAGATGCGCAGGCTGGAGCTGCTGAAGAAGTGCAACTGACGCGCCGCCCGGGAGGCTGGTCAGCCTCCGAGCACGGCGCGCTCCCGCGCGGAGCGCCCGCCCGCCTGAGCACCCCCGGGGCCCGCGGGCGGAGCCGATCCGCCCACGACCCGAGGAGGTGCGCGATGATCTACCTCGACAACGCCGCGACCTCCTGGCCCAAGCCGGACAGCGTGCCCGCGGCGATGGAGCGGTTCCTCCGCGAGCACGGGGCGAACCCGGGCCGCTCGGGCCACGCGCTCTCCATCCAGGCCGGGCGGGTGGTGTACGACGCGCGCGAGCGGGTGGCGCGGCTCCTCGGCCACGGCGATCCCCTGTCGGTGGTGTTCACCAAGAACGCCACCGAGGCCTTGAACCTCGCCCTCCAGGGGCTCCTCCAGCCGGGCGACCAGGTGATCACCAGCACCATGGAGCACAACTCGGTGCTGCGGCCGCTCCGGTTCCTCGAGGGACGCGGCGTCGAGGTGTCGCGCCTGCCCTGCGGCGCCGATGGCTCGCTCGACCCCGCCGACGTCGCCCGGTCGATCTCGACCAGGACGAGGCTGGTCGTGCTGAGCCACGCCTCCAACGTCGTCGGCACCCTGTGCCCGATCGCGGAGATCGGCCGGCTGACCGCGGACCGCGAGATCCTCTTCTGCGTGGACGCCGCGCAGAGCGCGGGCGCCGTCCCCATCGACATGGCCTCGCTGGGCGTCGACCTCCTGGCGTTCACCGGCCACAAGTCGCTCTACGGGCCGCAGGGCACCGGGGGCCTGTGCATCGGCGAGCGAGCGAAGGGTCGGCTGCGCCCGCTCCTCCACGGCGGGACCGGCAGCGCGTCGGACGCGGACGTCCAACCCGAGTTCCTGCCCGACTGCTTCGAGGCCGGGACGCTCAACGCGGTGGGCCTGGCCGGGCTCGCGGCGGGGCTCGAGTTCGTCGAGGGGCGCGGCCTCGGGGCCATCCGCGCGCACGCGGCCACGCTCACCGCCCGGCTCCTCGACGGGCTGCGGGGGATCCCGCGCGTGCGGGTCCTCGGGACCGGCGAGGCCGCGCGGCAGACCGCGGTGGTCTCGTTCAACCTCGACGGGTGGAGCTGCTCCGAGGTCGCCCAGGCGCTCGAGGAGCGCGCCGGGGTGTGCTGCCGCGCGGGGCTCCACTGCGCCCCGCTGGCGCACCGGCAGCTCGGCACCTTCCCGGAGGGGGCGGTGCGCTTCAGCCTGGGGCTCTTCAACACCGAAACGGAGATCGCCACCGCGCTCGGCGCCCTGCGGGAGCTCGCGGTGCGGCCGAAAGGAGATCTGTCGTGAAGAAGACCGTGGACGCGCGCGGGCTCTCCTGCCCGCAGCCAGTCGTGCTGACCCTCAAGGCCCTCGACCTGGCCGACGAGGTGACGACCCTCGTGGACAACCAGGCCGCGGTCGAGAACGTGACCCGGCTCGCCCATTCGAAGGGATGCTCCGTCGAGGTCTCGGAGAAGGAGGACGGGATCTACCTCACCCTCAAGCGCGGAGGCGCGCCGGCCGAGCCCGCGGCCATCGGGCACGGCGTGGCGGGCTCCACGGCGGAGGCGCCGGCGGGGCCGCTGGTGGTCTTCGTGCCGTCCGACTGCTTCGGCCGCGGGCCTTCCGAGCTGGGAGAGCGGCTCATGGGTGCCTTCTTCCACTCTCTCCTGGAGGTCAGGCCGAAGCCGCAGACGATCATCTTCATGAACTCGGGCGTGAAGCTGGTGGCCCAGGGCTCCCGCGCGCTCGACGACCTCGAGGCCCTGGCCGCCCAGGGGATCGACGTGCTGGCCTGCGGCACCTGCCTGGGCTACTTCGAGCTGACGGAGAAGCTCGCGGTGGGCCGGGTCTCGAACATGTACGACATCGCCACGGCGCTCCTGGAGGCAGGCAAGGTTGTCGAGCTCTGAGTCACCCAGCGGCTTCGGCGTGGTGCTGTTCCGCTCCGTCCAGGGCGCGCTCGGCGCGGAGCGCCTCCTGGTCGCGGCCGGCGTGGCGCACAAGCTCATCGCCGTGCCGCGTCACCTGAGCTCGAGCTGCGGGTTCTGCGTCCGGTTCGCCTGGGGCGATCGGGAGCGCATCGAGCGGCTGCTGCCCGGGGACAGGCTCGGCGTGGAGGGGATCGTGGGCCTGTGATAGGTTCCGCCCATGGCGCGCGTGCTGCTGGTCAACGCCAACCCCGAGACCGCCCCCTACCCGGTGCCCCCGCTCGGGCTGTGCCTGGCCGCCGAGGCCCTGGCCGGCGCGCCCGAGGCCCACGAGGTGCGGGTGCTGGACGGCACCTTCGCCCCCCCCGGGGCCCTGGAGGAGGCGGTGCGCGCCTTCGCGCCCGAGGTGATCGGCCTGGGGGTCCGCAACGTCGATGACGTGGTCATGGAGGGCGGCCGGCACTACGTGGCCGAGATCCGCGCCCGCTTCGTGGAGCCGCTGGCGGCCTGCAGCCGGGCGCCGCGGGTGCTGGGCGGAGCCGGCTTCAGCCTGTACCCGGAGGCGCTGCTGGACGCGCTGGACGCGGACTGCGGCCTGGTGGGCGAGGCCGAGGCGGGCCTGCCCGCGCTGGTCGCCGCCCTGGTGGCCGGCCGCTCGCCGGCGGATCTCCCGGGCGTGGTGACCCGCGGCCCACCGCCCGGGCGGCGGGTCGAGCCGGCCCGCCTGCCGGGCGCCGAGCTCCGCCTGCCCCCCGCGCGCATCGAGCGCTGGCTCGACTACGCCCCCTACCGCGAGCGGGGCTCCTACCCGGTGCAGACCAAGCGCGGCTGCGCCCACGACTGCCTGTACTGCTCCTACGTGCGCATCGAGGGCGGGCGCTACCGGCTGCGCGCGCCCGGCCTGGTGGCGGACGAGATCGCCCGGGCCTGCCAGGCCCTGGGGGACCCGCCGCCCGCCTTCGAGATCGTGGACTCCACCTTCAACGATCCGCCCGGCCACGCCGAGGAGGTCTGCCGGGCGATCGCCGCGCGCGGGCTCGGCGTGCGGCTGCGCACCATGGGGGTGAACCCTGGCCAGGTGAGCGCCTCGCTGCTCGCGCTCATGCGCCGGGCCGGTTTCGCCCAGGTGGACTGCACGCCCGACAGCGCCTCCCCGCGCATGCTGGCCGCGCTCCACAAGAACTTCGACCGCCCGGCCCTGGAGCGGGCCGCGGCGGAGCTGCGCCGGGCGGACATGCCCACCATGTGGTTCTTCCTGCTGGGCGGCCCGGGCGAGGACGAGGCCAGCCTGGCCGAGACCTTCGACTTCGTCGACCGCTGCGTCGATCCGGCCGACATGGTCCACCTGACCGCGGGCCTGCGCATCTACCCGCGCACCGGGCTCCACCGCGCGGCCCTGGCGGAGGGCCTGGTCGCCCCGGACGACCCGCTGCTCGCGGCGCGTTTCTACGTCTCGCCCCGCCTGGGCGCGGCGCGCCTGCGGGAGCTGGTGGCCCGCGCGGCCGAGACCCGCCCGAACTGCGTGCCGGCCTGGGAGGCCACCCCGCCAGCCGACATGCTGCGCGAGGCCGCGGCGCTCCGCGCGCGCGACGGCCTCCAGGAGCCCATGTTCCGCACGCTGCTGCGGCTGCGCCGGGCGCGCATGCGGCGAGCTTGAGCGCGCCCGGCGGCGCTCAGAGGCGGCTGATCTGCAGGTCGAACAGGCCCGCGGGGGCGGGCTCCAGGCCGCGGGCGTCCAGCACCACGACCACCAGGCGGCCGGCGTACGGAGCGCCGAAGGGCAGCGTCAGCGCCTCGCCCGGAGCGGCCGCCGCGGCCAGGCCGACGCGCCCGAGCTCGCGCTGGGCGGGCGAGGAGTACCAGCTCGCCTGGTAGTGGTAGCCGAAGGCCAGCACCCACACCTCGGGCTGCAGGTCCGAGCCGGCCTGCGGGTCGAGCGCGAGCTGGTAGCTCCCGCCCTGGGCCACGTCCACGCTGAAGAGCGCGGCCCGGCTGTCCGCCGCCAGGGCGAGCCCGGCCTGGCCGACGGGCGCACCGGCCGTGGGCTCCCCGAGCGCGGCCGGGCTGGCCAGGCTGAGCCCCAGGTCGTAGCTCGCGCCCGCGAGCTCCGCGGCCGGGTCGAGGTCGAAGGCCCGCGCCAGGAAGGTGCCGTCGGCCGGGATCCAGGCCAGGGCCGGCGCGAGCCGGGCCAGGGCCGGGTCGGCCGTGTCCAGGGCCGGCCCCAGGAAGGCGAGCTCCGGATCGACCAGCTCGAGCGCCGGCTGGGTCCAGGTCCCGCCGGGGTCCAGGGGCGCGAAGCCGCTCACCACGGCCACCTGGCCCGCCAGGGCCTCGAAGCGCACCAGGCCGCTGTCGCTGAAGCCCGCCCCGGGCATGGGCTCGACCGCCACCCCCGAGAGCGCGCCGCCCGCGGGCAGGGCCGGCACCGGGAACAGGACCGTGCCCAGCGTCCAGTCGGGCACGGCCGCGCCGGTCCAGCCCTCGATCCACAGGTAGACCCAGGTGTCGGCCCCCGCCAGCAGGTGGTCCCAGCGCTCCCAGCTCGGACCGGCCGAGGCCTCGCTCAGCACCTGGAACTGCGCGTCCAGCAGGCTCACTTTCAGATTCTCCGTGCCGCTCGGCAGGCTGGCGGAGAACAGGAAGAAGTCGCCCGCGGCGAGATCGAAGCTCCACAGCCGGTGCTCGCCCGCCCCGAGCGGCGCGGCCGCGCAGGCGGTGAGCGTGCAGTCCTCCACCGCCTCCTCCACGGCCGAGAGGGCGAAGGCCAGGTTCGGGCCGGTGGACACCAGGAAGTCCTGCACCAGCAGGTGCGGCCCGGCCTCCGTCAGCACCAGGGTCGCGGCCGCGTCTTCGCTCCGGCCGCCTACCTCCTCGCGCACCAGCGCGCCCTGGGGATCGAACAGCAACCAGGCCACGCGCAGAATTTCCTCTTGCCCGCCCACGCCCTCGGCCGGCGAGCGCAGGGAGAGCACGTCCCGCGGCTCCAGGCCGCCCAGGGCGTAGAACCGGAGCGCCCCGCCCTCGAGCTGGCCCGCGTCCGCGAGCGGCAGGTTCGCCGGGGTCGGCTGGGGCGCGCCCAGGTTCTCCAGGAGCACCTGGTAGCTCCACTCCTCGCCGCCCACCGGCAGGAAGCCGAAGCCGTACACCTCCGCCAGCATGTTGTGGCTGTCGCTGACCCACAGGAGGTAGCGCCCGGCCCGGGGCAGGTACACCTCCCGGCCGGCCTCCAGGCCGACCAGGTTGAGGGCCAACCGCGCGAAGAGGGCGTAACCCTCGTCGTCGAGCGCCTCGGACTGCACGAAGAAGGCCGGTACCGCCACGCCCTCCGAGGTGGAGGACAGCCGGAGCCAGGCGCCGGCCGGCGCGTCGAAGGCGAAGGCGTCCCAGTCCGCCTCCACGTACCCGTCGCCGTTGCCGTCCACGGGGGTGTCCACCGTGCCGCCCAGGCGCACGGCCTGGCCGGCCGCGGGCAGCGCGACCGCCGCCGCCTGGTCCGGCTCGGCCGCCTCCCATACGTCGGGCGAGGGTAGCCGATCCGGGACGCACACCCCGCCCTCGGCGTGGGTGCCGGGGCCGCAGACGAGATCGGCCACGCACTGGCCGGCCTCCTGGTGGGTGCCCGCCGCGCACACCTCGGGCCCGGGCAAGCACTGCCCGCTCTGGGGATCGAGCTGGGTGCCCGGCGCGCACAGCGGCGCGCAGGCCTGCCCGTCCCACTGCTCCGCGGGGCCGCAGGCCGGCACGCAGGCCGCGGCGCCCGCGTCGAACACGGTCCCGGCCTCGCAGGCGGGCACCGCCAGGCACCCCGCCGGGGCCCAGTACTGGCCGGCCGGGCAGGCCGGCACGCACACCCCGCCCTGCAGCGTGGTGCCGTCCCCGCAGGCGGTGATCTCGGGCAGGCACTGGCCGTCCTGCTCCACGGTGCCCGCGCCACACAGCATGTCCTCGCCGGAGCCATCGCAGGCGGCCAGGCCCAGCGCCAGGCAGGCGCTCAGCAGCAGCATCCCCTGGGGAGCGCGCATGGCTGTCACCTCCCCCCCCCGGCCGGGGCCGGCGCGGCGGGTGTCTCCAGCGTCAGGTTGAACAGGTCCAGCGGGCCGGCCTGGCCGCCCGCGTCCATGACCAGCAGGATGCTCGAGCCCTCGTAGGGCGACAGGTAGTGGACGGTGATGTCGTCGCCCGGCGCCGCGGCGACCTCGGCCAGCACCAGCCCGAGCTGGGCCGCGTCCGGGGAGGCCAGCCACACGTAGTAGATCCAGTCCCACACCGCGGCCCCGAAGTTGAGCACCCAGATCTCCGCCTGGATGTCCGACAGCAGCACCGGGTGCACGGTGATGTCCACCGCCTGGCCCTGGCCGGCCTCGAACGAGTAGTAGTTGCGGCCGTTGGGCATCTGGTTGTTGCGCGTGACGGGCGCGCCCACCTCGGGCCGGCCGACGGGGGTGACGTCCACCGCGTCCAGCCTCACGTCGTAGGTGCCGCCGCTGGGATCGCCGCCCTGGTCGTAGAGGTAGTACAGGTGGTGGCCGTCGTCGCGGACGTAGGTGAACAGCGGGGTGCAGAAGCCTTCCGGGAAGTTCCAGGCGTTCGTGTCCACCACCGGGCCCTCCTGCTCGAGGCGCGCGTTCCACACCGCCTCGAACGGCTGCACCCAGCCCGCGCCGTGGGTGGTGAGCCCGCCCAGGAACACCATCTTCCCGCCCAGCCCGGAGAAGTGCAGGATGCCCGCCGGGCGCAGGGTCCAGGGCGGCATGTCGAAGACCGGCTGGGCGCTGGCGGTCTGGCCGTCCGCCAGGGCGCCGGTGGCGTGCACGCGGGCGTCCAGGTCCCAGGTGCCCTGCGGCCCGCCGTCGCCCCAGCGCAGCCACAGGTGGAACGTGGTCGGGGCGTCGGCGTAGGCCCAGGCCGTGGCGTCCTGGCCCGGGTAGGTCATCTGGGCCTCGCCCAGCGGCGCGAGCCCGTCGTCCAGGAGCTGCTGGTGGGCCATGGCCTCGCCCATGGGGTCGAAGTAGGTGCCTGCCACGAAGAAGTCGCCAGCCACGAGGCTCCAGCGCAGCAGCACGCTCTGGTCCATGCTGACCGTGGCCTGGGTGCACTGGCCCGCGCTGCAGGGCGTGGGCTCGAGCCGGCGGGCCAGGAAGGTCAGCGCGGGCCCGGCGCCGGTCGCGGCGAAGAAGTCGCGCACCACCAGGCGGGCGCCGCCCGCGGCGCTCGGGGTGAGCAGCGCGGCCGACTCCCAGGTCCGGTAGGAGACGGACTCGGCCACCAGGGCACCGGCCGGATCCATGAGCAGGAGCGCCGGGTACACGTCCGCCTCGGCCAGCCCCTCGGGCCGCTCCGGCCGGGCGAGCAGCTCGATGCCCGCGCCGGACGGCTGCGAGGCCAGGCTGTAGAAGGCCAGGGCGCCGTCGGCCAGATCGTGCTGCGCCTGGGTGGGCAACGCCAGCGGCTCCGGCTGGGGCACGCCCAGGTTCTCGAGCCGGACGAGGTAGTCGAAGGCCGGCCCGCCCACGGGCAGCGTGCCGTAGCCGAACAGGAAGGCCGCGGCCTGGTTGAAGTCCGAGACCCACACCACGTACCGGCCGGCGCGCGGCAGGTACACCTCGCGGCTGCAGGTGCCGGCGGTGGGGCTGAGGGCCACCCGCCGGTAGACGAGCTCCCCCTCGTCGCCCTCCCCGCGGGAGTCCACCAGGAAGGCCGGCAGCGCCGCCCCGCTCGAGCTGGCCGAGAGGCGCAGCCAGGCGCCGGCCGGGGCGTCGAAGGCGAAGGCGTCCCAGTCGCCGTCGGCGTAGCCGTCCCCGTCCTTGTCCACGGGCAGATCGACCGCGCCGCCGAGCAGCACCTCGGCCCCGGCGCCCGGCAGCTCGAACCGGGCGAACTCCCCGTCCACCGGGGCCTCGACCACGTCCGGCGCGGGCGGCGCGTCGGGCACGCACTCCCCGCCCGCGGCGTGGGTGCCAGGCCCGCAGGCGACCTCGGGCTGGCAGGCGCCGTCCCGCCAGACCGTGCCCGGGGCGCAGGCGTCCGCGCCGGGCTGGCAGTCGCCCGTGGCCGGATCGAAGGCCGTGCCCGGGCCGCAGGTCGGGACCTGGGCGCAGGCCGCGCCGTCCCAGTACTCCCCGGCCGCGCAGGCCGGCAGGCAGTCGCCCGTGGCCGGATCGAAGCGTGTGCCCGCCTCGCAGCGGGTCACGGTCTGGCAGCCCTGGCCGTCCCAGTAGCCGTCCTCCCCGCAGGCCGGCACGCACACCCCGCCCTGTAGCACGGTGCCCGGGGCGCACTCCCCGAGCTCGGGTACGCACGTGTCCCCCTCGGCCCGCGTGCCGGGCCCGCACTCCGTGCCCGCCTCCGCGCCACAACCCAGGGCCCAGCCGGCGAACACCACGGCCGAGCAGCCCAGGCAGGCGAACCGGACCGCACCCCTGCGCCATGAAGGCATGCGAAGCTCCTCTCCCTGGAAGGTGATCCCAAGGTAGTCGCCGGGGCGGCCGGAGTCAACGCCGGACGGGTGGAGGGCGGCTCAGGCGGACTCGCGCAGCTGCTGCCGGATGGCGGCCACGACCACGCCGATGGCCACGTCGTTCGGCCCGGCCGAGGGGATGATCACGTCCGCGTAGCGCTTGGATGGCTCCACGAACTGCAGGTGCATCGGCCGCACCGTCGACAGGTACTGCTCCACCACCGCGTCGATGGAGCGGCCGCGATCCTTCACGTCCCGGGTGAGCCGCCGGATGAAGCGGATGTCGTCGTCGGCCGAGGCGTAGATCTTGATGTCGAGCGCCCGGCGCAGCTCCTCGAGGGCCAGCACCATGATGCCCTCGACGATCACCACGCGGCCGGGCTCCACCCGGCGGTTGCCGGCCAGCCGGGTGTACTCCTTGAAGGAGTAGATGGGCTTGTCCACCGCCCGCCCGGCGCGGAGATCGCGCACGTGCCGCAGCATCAGCTCGGTGTCGAAGGCGTCCGGGTGGTCGAAGTTGAAGGCCTTGCGCTCCTCGAGCGACAGGTGGCCGAGGTCCTGGTAGTAGGAGTCCTGGTCGAGCAGCGCGATGGGCTCGCCGATCAGCGCGGCCAGGATCTTCTTGGCCACCGTGGTCTTGCCCGACGCGGACCCCCCGGCGATGCCTATCACCACCACGCCCATGGCCCAGCCCTTCCCTCCGCCCCGCCAGGGAGGAAGCTAGCCCCGTGTCGCGCCGCGGACAAGGCCAAACTTCACGCCCCTTCCCTCGCCACCCGGAAGCATCTAAGCTCCGGCCTCGAGGGAGAGGAGGGACCTGCGATGAGCGAGCGCCAGTTCCTGACCGGCAACCAGGCGGTGGCCCGGGCGGCCTGGGAGGCCGGGGTCACGGTGGCCACCTCCTACCCGGGCTCGCCCGCCACCCAGCTCATGGAGGCGCTGGCCGGGCACCCGGGGCTCTACACCGAGTGGTCCGCCAGCGAGAAGGTGGCGCTCGAGGTGGCCATCGGCGCCTCGCTGGCCGGCGCGCGGGCCTTCTGCGCCATGAAGCACGTGGGGGTGAACATCGCCTCCGACCCGCTCATGACCTTCGCCTACAGCCGGGTGAACGGCGGCTTCGTGCTGGCGGTGGGCGACGATCCGGGCATGCACTCCTCGCAGAACGAGCAGGACAGCCGGACGTGGGGGCCGTTCGGCTTCCTGCCCGTGCTCGAGCCGGGCGACGCCGACTCGGCCCGCCGGCTGACGCTCGAGGCCTTCGCGCTGTCGGAGCGCCTGGAGACGCCGGTGATGCTCAGGCTGTTCGACAAGACCTGCCACATGGCCGGCCGGGTCGAGGTGGGCGAGCGCCGGCCGCCAGCGTCGCGGGGCTACACGCCCAGCCAGGCCGACCACTTCATGGCGCCGCCCTACTCCATCGCGCGCCGGGAGAAGCTCGAGGAGCGCATGCGCGCCCTGCAGGCCTGGGCCGAGGGCTGGGAGGAGAACCGCGAGTTGCCCGGCCAGGGCCGGCTGGGCCTGGTGGCCTCGGGCCACCTGGCGCTCTACGCCCGCGAGCTCGCGCCCGGGCTGCCGCTGTTCCAGCTCGCCTCGGTCTTCCCCCTGCCGCTCGAACGCCTGCGGGCCTTCGCCGCCCGCCACGAGCGGCTGCTGGTGCTGGAGGAGCTGGGGCCCTTCCTTGAGGACCGCCTGAGGCTCGCGGGCATCGCCTGCGAGGGCAAGCGCTGGTTCCCCGATCGCGGTGAGCTCACGCCCGAGCTCATCCACCGGGGGCTCGTCCAGGCCGGCGTGGCGCTCCCCCCGCTGCCCGAGGCCGCGGCCGTCCCGGCGCCCATCCCGCGCAGCCCCATGCTGTGCCCGGGCTGCCCCCACCGGCCGGTCATCCGCATCCTGCAGGACCTCAAGATCACCTGCCACGGGGACATCGGCTGCTACCTGATGGGCTCCTACGAGCCGTTCAGCGCCTTCAAGACCTCCATCTCCATGGCGGCCTCGCTGGGGGTGGCCATGGGCATGGGCCGGGCCCAGCAGGACGACCCCGCCGCCCGGCCCCCGGTGTCGGTGCTCGGCGACTCGACCTTCGTGCACTCGGGCCTGCCGTCGATGGCCAACGCGGCCTACAACGGGCACACGCTCAAGGTGGTGCTGCTCGACAACCAGTCCACCTCCATGACCGGCTGCCAGGAGAACCCGTCCACCGGCAAGGACATCCGCGGGGTGAAGCACCGGGCCTTCGACTTCCTGGGCTTCTGCCGGGTGGTGGGCATGGAGGACGTGACCGAGGTGGACCAGTTCGACTTCAAGGCGACCAAGGCGGTCCTCAAGGAGAAGCTGGAGGCGCCGGGCAAGAGCGCGGTGGTGATCGCCAAGCGGCCCTGCGCGCTGAAGTACAAGGTGCGGGAGCCCTTCTTCTACGTGGACCCGGACGTGTGCATCGGCTGCCGCACGTGCATCAAGGTCTCCTGCCCGCCCATCTCGATGCAGCGCTACGCCCACAAGCCCGAGGGCAAGCTGAACTCCTTCATCGACGAGACCCAGTGCGTGGGCTGCTCGGTCTGCAGCCAGGTCTGCCCGGTGGGGGCCATCAAGCGCTCCACGCCCGGCGCGGAGCCGCCCGTGCCCCGGCCCGCGGGACACGAGAGGAAGGGGTGAGCGCCATGGGCGTGAAGAACCTGTTCTTCGCCGGCGTGGGCGGCCAGGGGCTGGTGCTGTCGAACCAGATCCAGGCCCGGGCGGCCCTGCGGGCGGGCTTCGACGTGAAGACCTCCGACATCTACGGGCTGGCCATGCGCGGGGGCAGCGTGTACGGCTACCAGCGCTTCGGCGTCCTCGCCGAGGGCGGCGTGCTCAGCTCGACCTTCCCGGCCGGGGCCGGCGACGTGCTGGTGTCCTTCGAGCCGCTCGAGGCGCTGCGCTGGGCGCACCTGATGCGCCGGGGCGCGCGGGCGGTGGTGAACGCGAGCCCGGTCTACCCCTCGGCGGTGCTGCTGGAGAAGGCGCCCTACCCGCGCGACGTGGTCGCCACCCTGGCCGGGGCCGGGCTGGAGGTCACGGCCGTGGACGCGCAGGCCATCGCGCTGCGGGCCGGGAGCGCCAAGCTCGTCAACGTGGCGCTGCTGGGGGCGCTGGCGCGGGAGCTGCCCGAGGTGGGCCCGGAGCACGTGCGGGCCGCCATCCGCGAGCTGGTCCCCGCGGCCATGCTGGAGGCCAATCTGAAAGCCTTCGAGCTGGCGTACGCGGGCTGAGCCGGGGCGGATCCGGTCAGTGGTGGTAGGCCGCCCGCCAGGTCACCCGGCAGTAGCCCGCCGCGTCGTCCGTGGAGACGTTGACGTACAGGGACAGTCCGCTCGAGGCCGGTGCGCCCAGGGTGAGGGTGAAGCTACCGCGGCCGCCGTGATCGGTCCCGTCCACGACCAGGGGGTCTGCGCCGTCCGGTCCGTTCTGCGCGTAGATCCCCGCGTAGCCGATGAAGTCGCCGGCGTCACACAGGTAGTCCACCTGCACCCGATCCAGCACCACGTCGCGGCCGGCGAAGGTGTCCGGGACGGGCAGCTCGTGGAAGTAGCCCGCCTCGGCCGCGGCGCCGTTCCTCAGGACGCCCGCCAGGCCGCTGTAGCGCACGGCGCCGAGCGCGCCTTCGGGGCCCCAGGCCGTCCCGCCGGCGATCTCGAAGGTGGTGCCCGGGGCGGCGGTGTCATCGTCCATCTCGCAGGACACCGTCCCGGCAGCGTCGACCACGCGGATGGCCTGGCCCGCCGGGCAGGCGCCGGACACCCGGGCCTGCACCGCGTTGACGTCGATATCCGCGACACCGACCTGACCGTTCACGATCATGGCGCTGGTGACGCTGTTGGACTCATTCGCGTTCAGGTACCAGCCGTCGAACTGGTCCCGATCGACATTGAGGATTACGTCGCCCACGCTGGCATCCGCGACCAGCCCGCTGCCGACGGCTAGTCTGGTGACCGGGATGACGCACAACGGCATGCCGAAGGGGTCGAGGCCCGAGAGGTAACCGGAGTTGCATGTCGTGGCCACCATCGCCACGACGTACGGGTCGTCCAGCGACAGGCTCAGCTCACCCGCCCCGCCGCCGCCCGTCAGGCCGCTACCGGGGGAGGTGTACACGCCGGTGATGTCACCCTGGCCCCCGCCGCCGTAGCGCGCGTCGAGGGCCGCGTAGTCCACGGCCAGATCCACGCTGCCCTCGGTCGCCCCGCCCAGCAGGCCGTCGCCGGCGTTCACCGCGGTGATGTCGCCGGCGCCCGCGCCGCCCGAGAGGTCGTCCGCGCAGGCCCAGACCGCGCCGTCCCACTTGGCCACCTGGCCCGAGGCGCAGGACAGCCCGGCCAGGGTGTCCGCGTCCCCGTCGAGCAGGGAGTCCGGCACGCCCGCGAGCTCGTCCCAGCTCACCCCGCCCGCGGCGAGCAGGAAGTCCGCGACCGCGTGGCCGTCGAGGGTGAGCGCGTCACCCGCGAACTGGGCGAAGCCCGCGTAGGGCACCGTGCCGACCGGCAGGCGCGGGGCCATCTCGGCCTCGCCGTCCACCGCGATCCCCAGGTACAGCTCGGCCTGGTCCCGGAACAGCGCCAGGTCCAGGAGCGGATCCCCTGCCCCGCCCAGGTAGGCGGTGAAGAAGCCCTGCTCGACGAGCACGCTGAGCTCCTCCTGGAACAAAGCCTGCCCGGCCAGCATGCTGTCCCAGAGGATAAAGCGCACGGTGACCGCCGTGTCCACCGGCCGCCCGTCGGCATCCGTCAGGTAGCCCTGCACCGTCACGAAGGCCGGGGCCGCCGCCAGTGCCGGCTGGGCGAGCGCGAGGACCGCGGCCAGGACCCAACCCGTGGAAAGCATCCTCATGACGACCTCCCCTGATGGCGGCGTGATGCCGACCTGGTAGCACACTTCCCGTCCTCTTTCCAGCGCTTGCCGCCGGGTCCCCTTTCTGCTATCCCGGTTCCAACGACTCTGGACAGGGAGCCACGATGACGCTGCACGCCAGCATGGAGCTCAGGCAGGTGCTCGCCGAGGCCGAGGACATCGCCGCCCAGGTCGGGCAGAAGCTCACCTCGGCCCACCTGCTGCTCGCGCTGTTCACCCTGGAGAACCGGGCCAAGATCCTGCTCAACGAGAAGGGCATCACCGAGGACACCATCCTGGCGCAGGTGCACACGGTGGACGACGAGCCGGCCGACACGGTCAAGCAGGTGCAGCACAAGGCCCGCGAGATCGGGGCCGGCTGCAGCGCCGAGGCGGTGGACTGCCTGCACCTGCTGATCGCCATGTGCGGGCTCAGGGGCATCGTGGCCTTCGACCTGCTGCAGCGCTCGGGGCTCCAGGTGGCCCAGTTCCGCATCCAGGCCATGAGCTACGCCACCTCGACCCTGCCCCGCCGGCTGACGGTCAAGAAGAAGCAGCAGCGGGGCGCCGCCCCCCAGGACGCCCAGCGCAGCGCGGCGCCGCAGGGGCTGCTGGCCGATCTCCCGGCGCACACCGGCGAGAGCCAGATCTCGGCCCCGCCAGCCGTGCTCGACCTGCCCGCGCGCCGGGCCGCGGCGCCCGAGCCGCCCGAGCCGGCCGCGGAGGAGGAGGAGGAGGACGCGGAGTGCGAGGCCGAGGCGGAGCCGCCCACCGAGTGGGATCTGCTGCCCACCCAGTTCCCCCTGCTCCACAAGCTCGGCCGCAACCTCACGGCGCTGGCCGCCCGCGGCAAGCTCGACCCGCTGATCGGACGGGCGAAGGAGCTCGACGAGGTGATCGACACCCTGCTGAAGCGCCGCTCCAACAACCCGCTGCTGGTGGGCGAGCCCGGCGTGGGCAAGACCGCCATCGTCGAGGGGCTGGCGGTGCGGGTGGCGAGCGGCGCGCCCGACGCCCAGGCGCTGCGCGGCCGGCGCATCGTCGAGCTGGACGTGTCGGGGCTGCTGGCGGGCACGCAGCTGCGGGGCTCGTTCTCCGAGAAGCTGCAGCAGATCCGCAACGAGGTGCGCAAGGCCGAGGGCTCGGTGGTGGTGTTCTTCGACGAGCTGCACACCCTGGTCGGCGCCGGGGCCAGCGGCGACGGGCCGCAGGACGCGGCCAACGAGCTCAAGAGCTCGCTGGCCCGCGGCGAGTTCCCCTGCATCGGCGCCACCACCCACGACGAGTACCGCCGCTTCATCGAGGGTGATCCGGCCCTGGCCCGGCGCTTCCAGGTGATCCAGGTGCCCGAGCCGAGCCCCGAGGCCAGCGTGCAGATCCTGGCCGGCATCGCCCAGGAGTACGCCGGCCACCACGGGGTGGCCTACACGCCCGAGGCCATCGAGGCCGCCGTGCACCTGTCGTCGCGCTACATCACCGACCGCTGCCTGCCCGACAAGGCCGTGGCGCTGCTCGATCTGGCCGGCAGCCGCGCGCGCCGCTCCGGCCGGGACCAGGTGGATCGCGAGGCGGTCGCGCGCGTGGTGTCCGCCATCGCCGGCATCCCCGTCGAGCGGCTGCTGATGACCGACGCCGAGCGGCTGCTGAACATGGAGCAGATCCTGGGGCTGCAGATCATCGGCCACACCCAGGTCATCCGCGCGGTGGCCAAGGTCATCCGCCGCAACTACGCCGGCTTCGTGCACCGCCGGCCGATCGGCTCGTTCCTGTTCCTGGGGCCCACCGGCGTGGGCAAGACCGAGACCGCCCGCGCCCTGGCGCAGTTCCTGTTCGGCCACCGGGACGCGCTGGTCAAGCTGGACATGAGCGAGTACAGCGAGGGGCACACCGTCTCTCGGCTGGTCGGCTCGCCCCCCGGCTACGTCGGCCACCACGAGGGCGGCCAGCTCACCGAGGCGGTGCGCCGGCGGCCCTACACCATCGTGCTGTTCGACGAGGTGGAGAAGGCCCACTCCGAGGTGCAGCAGCTCCTGCTGCAGATCCTGGACGAGGGCCGGCTGACCGACGGCCGCGGGCGGACCGTGGACTTCACCAACACGGTGGTGGTGCTCACCACCAACCAGGGCGCGGACAAGCTGGGCCGCCCGTCCGCCCGCATCGGCTTCGGCGACAGCGCGCCGCCCCCGCTCGAGGTGTCGCGCGAGGTGACGGCCGCCGCCCGCAGGGGCTTCCCGCCCGAGCTGTGGGGCCGCATGGACGAGCACCTGTTCTTCCGCCCGCTGGGCGGCGACGACCTGGCCGCCATCGCCGGGCTGCTCCTGCGCGAGTCCTCCACCCGGCTGGACAAGGAGCGCTCCATCCGCCTGGCGGCCGACCCGGCCGTGTCCCGCTTCCTGGTGGAGCGGGGCTGCCCGGACACCACCCTCGGCGCCCGCCCGCTCCGCTCCGCCGTGCGCCGCCTGGTCGAGGAGCCGCTGGCCGACGCGATCCTGCAGGGCAAGTTCGGACGCGGGGACGAGATCCGCGTGGCGCTGGCCGGCGGCGAGCTGCGCTTCAGCCGGGTGGGCACCACCATCGCCCCGCCCGCCTGAGGGCCGAGCCGGCTCAGCGCGCGGGCGAGCAGGGATGGCCCGCCGGCGGCCCGAGCCTCACCAGCCGACCGGCCTGCCACACGACCGGGACACGGCGCCACACCTGCCGCAGGAGCTCGCAGCGACCGGCCAGGAGCGCGGAGACGTCCCAGCTGCGCTGGTCCCCGAGCCCCGTGGCGGCCGAGAGTCGCCCGCCCTCGAGCCGAACCTCGACGATCGGACCGTGCAGCCGGGCCGCGTCCAGCAGCCCGCCGTTCTCGAGCGACCACATCGCCAGGGTGCCGTCGGCGAAGCCGGCCACCAGGCTGCCCGGCGGGCCCGCGAGCAGACGGAGGACTGGGCTGGCCGAGGCGCCCTGCAGCGCCAGCGGGCGCGCCCCAGGCCCCGCCACCCGCGGATGGACCTCCAGGCTGCCGTCGGGGTGGCCCTGCGCCAGGCGGTCGGCCAGGGCGAGCTCCGGCGTTCGCGGCTCGGCCACCACCGGCAGGCCGGCCGGGCCGTGCCAGGCCGGCGCCCCCCGGGCGAAGTCCCAGGCGCAGGGCGCCCCGTGCTGGCAGGTGCCCCAGCCCCAGCGCCAGTCCCTGGACAGCGCCAGGTCCTCCCGGCGCTCGAGCACCCGGCCGCTCGCGGCCTCCAGGATCCACAGGGCGCCATCGGCCCGCACCGTCAGGCGGTCTCCCTCCGGGCTGAGCGCCAGCCCGGCCAGCCTCTCGCCGGGGCGGCCGAGCGACCAGGCGCGGCCATCCGACAGGCGCACCCTGCGGAGCTCCCGGCCCGGCCCGGGGTAGATCACCTCCTCGCCGCCCGGCGGGAAGGCGCCGGCCACGAAGCTGTCCGCGTCGGCGGGCAGCGCCAGCAGCTCGCGGCCCGCGGCCACGTCCCACACCCGCAGGCTGCCGTCGGTTCCGCCGCTCGCCAGCCGGCGGCCACCGCCATCGAAGCGCAGGTCGCCGACCACGCGCGTGTGGCCCCGCAGCAGGCGCGAGGGCCCGTCGCCATCCGCCGGCCACAGGCGGATGTCGCCGTCCCCGCCCCCGGACGCCAGCCAGCGGCCGTCCGGCGAGAAGGCCAGCGACTGCACCCACAGCCGGTGCCCGCGCAGCTCGGCCGCGAGCCGCCCGTCGTCCGCCCCCCACAGGCGCACGACGCCGTCCCAGCCCCCCGTGGCCAGCCGGCGGCCGTCGGGCGAGAAGGCCACGGCGAACACGTCCCCGCGATCGGCCCGCAGCGTGCGCACCAGCGCGCCGTCCGCGACGGCCCGGAGCTCGAGCAGCCCGTCCGCGCGGGCCAGCGCCAGGAGCCCCCCGGGCCCGAAGTCGACGGCCTCGACCCGCTCGGGCGGGTTCTCCGCGGCCGGCTCGGGCCGCGGCGCGGACGCGTCCCACAGGCGCAGCTCGTGGTCCAGACCGCAGGAGGCTAGCCGCTGGCCGTCGGGGCTCCAGCGCACCGCCATGACCCTGCGGGTGTGCCCGCCGAGGGCGAGCAGCTCCCGGCCAGCGTCCACGTCCCACACCCGGACCACCGCGTCCGCTCCGGCGGAGGCGAGCAGCCTCCCGTCCGGGCTCCAGTCCACCGAGTAGGCGCGGTCGGCGTGCTGGCCGAGCACGCGCGCACCGCCGCCCGGGGCGAGATCCCAGACGCGCAGGCTGTGGTCGACGCTGGCCGAGGCCAGCCGCCGCCCATCCGGCGAGAAGGCGATCTCGCGCACCTCGTCCGTGTGCCCCTCGAGCGCGCCGGCCGGCCGCCCGTCCTCCGCCCGCCACAGCAGGATGCGGCCGTCGCTCAGGCCGGCGGCCAGGAGCCCGCCGCCGCCGGGCTGGAAGCGCGCCGAGACCAGCAGGCCGCCTGGCACCTCGAGCTCCCGCGACACCTCCCCGCGCTGCGGATCGAAGAGCCGCAGCGCGTGGGCGAAGCCGACCGCCAGGCGCCGGCCGTCCGGGCTGAAGGCCAGCCCCCAGGCGGACACCCGCCCGGTCTGCAGGCTGGCGAGCTGCTCCCCGCCGGGCAGCGCCAGCACGCGCACCTCCGTGCCGCCCGCGGCCAGGGCCAGGCGCCGGCCGTCCGGGGACAGCGCCACGGCCGGCTCCCAGGGGCTCGAGGAGCGCAGCGTCCGGGTCGTCAGGGTGCGCGGATCGACCCGCGTGACGGCCCCGGAGCGGGCGGCCAGGAGGAGCTCCTCGCCGTCGGGGGTGAAGGCCAGGGTGAAGCCCTGCCCGGTCAGGGGCAGCGCCGCCAGCCGCCGCTCCTGGCCGAGCCGGCGCCACAGGGCCCGGGCGGCCAGCGAGTCCTCCGCCTCCAGGGCCGAGCGCAGCATGCCCCCCGCGCGCAGGCCCTCCCCGCGGCCGAGCGCGTCCCGGGCGCCGGCCACCAGGAGCTCGACCGCGCGGACGCGCTCGGCCCGCTCGGCCGCGAGCGCCCGATCGCGCTCGGCCACCACCCCCAGGTACGACAGGACGCCGAGGACGAGCAGCAAGAGCAGCGCCACGCCCGCGGTCGCCGCCGCCGAGCGGTGGCGCACGGCGAGGCGGCGCAGCAGGTCCCAGAGGCCGTAGCGGTAGGCGCTCACCCGCCCGCCCGTCAGGAACGCCTCGATCTCGCCGGCCAGCGCGCGCGCGTCCGGGTAGCGCCCGGCGGGCTCGCGGCTGAGCGCCTTCTGGCAGATCGCGGCCAGCTCCGCGGGCGCCTGCGGGCAGCGCTCGCGCACCGATCTGACGGGCTCGCGCAGCACCTTGCCCAGCACCTCGCCCGCCGTGCTGCCCTCGTGGGGCGGCCGGCCCGTGAGGAGCTCGTGCAGCACCGCGCCCAGGCCCCACACGTCGGAGCGCTCGTCGATGGCGTCCACCCGTCCGTCGGCCTGCTCGGGGCTCATGTAGGCGGGCGTGCCCAGAGTGGCGCCATCCTGGGTGTGGCAGGGATCCTCCCCGAGCGACAGCGGCCGCTCGAGACACCCGGGGAGTTGCCTGTCCCCTGTCGCGGAGCGACCGGGGGCGAGCTCCTGCGCGCGCACGTCCTCGTGGCCGCGGGCCTTGGCTAGCCCCCAGTCGAGCACCACCGTCTCGCCGAACTCGCCGAGCATGACGTTGTGCGGCTTGAGATCCCGGTGCACCACGCCGCGGCTGTGGGCGTAGGCCACGGCCTGGCACAGGTCCTTGAAGTGGGTCAGCAGGCGCAGCCGATCCGCCAGGCCGCCGCAGGCGCGCAGGCGCTCGGCCAGGCTCTGCCCGCGCACGAGCCGCATGGTGTAATACAGCCGGCCGTCCGGCCGGCGGCCCAGCTCGTAGACGGGCACGATGCCAGGGTGCTCGAGCTGGCCGGTCACCCGCGCCTCGCGCAGGAAGCGGACCAGGGGCGCGGCGGTGGCCTGGCGCGGCGAGCCCGCCGCGTCCGCGCTCAGGCCGCCCGCGCCGCCCAGGAGCTCCTTGAGCGCCACCTGCCGTCCCAGGTGGGTGTCGAGCGCCACCAGCACCCGCCCGATGCCGCCCCGCCCGAGCTCGGCCGCCTCCGCCGCGGCCCGGTCCGTCCGGCCCTCGGGGCCGTAGACGTACCGGCCGACGTGCTCGGCGACGACCGCGTCCGCGCCGGCGTCCTGCGCCGGCCGGGGCGCCCCGGGCGGCTCCTCCCCGCCGAAGCTGGCCAGCGCACCCGCAGGTGGCTCGCGGTCCTGGCTCACCTCGTCCCCCTCCCCACGCCGCGGGGCCTCAGGATCTGGACTTGAGCAGGGGCCGGAGTTTCCTTGCATCCTTGCTGGGGTCGAGCCGCTCGGCCTCGCGCAGCGCCGCCTGCGCCTTGGCCTGCCAGCCGGCCCGCTGGTAGAAGCGCGCCAGGGCGGTCAGGTGGTTGGCGTTCTTGCCGTGCAGCCGGGTGATGCCCAGCAGGTGCTTCTCCGCCTCCTCGAGCTGGCCCGAGCGCTCGTACAGCACGGCCAGGTTGCGCATGGAGCCGAGGTGGGAGGGCCGCTGGGTCAGCACCAGCTCGAACTGCTGGATGCCCTCGGCCTGGCGGCCCTCCTCCACGTAGAGCGTCGCCAGGCGGTAGCGCGCGTCGAGCAGCGACGGGCGGAGCTTCAGCGCCTGGACGAGCTCGTGGACGGCGGCCGGCCGGTCGCCGGCCTCGTGCAGGAACACCCCGTACAGGTAGCGCGCGCGGGGGATGTCCGGGCCGAGCTCGACCGCCCGTTTCAGCGCGGCGCCGATCGCGGCCCGGTCGTTGTCGGTCATCAGGTGGGCGACCGCGATCTCGACGTGCGGCAGGGCCCAGTTGGGGGAGAGCGCGCGGGCCTTCTCGAAGCGCGCGAGGGCCGCGGGGTAATCGCCCTGCTGGGCCAGCTCCGCCCCTTGCTTGAACCAGGCCAGCGCCCCTTCGGGCTTCCTGGCCTTGGCGGCGGCCTGCATGGCCGCGTCCCCCTCGGTGCCCGGGGGGGCGGCCGGCGGCTCCTGGGCCGCGACAGGGCCGAGCCAGGCCAGCAACACCAGGCCACCGCAGAGCCACGAGGAGAGCGCTTGGGGTGCATGCCAGCCCATTCGGTGTTTCCCTACCAGAAAGACGGCCCGGCCTCAACTCCGAGGTGCGGGGCGAAGCGGCGGATGCGGCTTGACATTCCCGGGACTGGATGCTACCTCCCTGTGCGGCCCACGTCCCTCCCCTCCCAGGGGGAAACGCGGGCCCCAAACAACGGAGATGGATCCGATGCGCGCGCTGACCCCCATCCTGGCGTTGACCCTGGTGGCCTCCCTGGGCGCGACCGCCTGTGACAGCCCCTGCGAGAGCGAGATCGCCTCGGTGCGGGACGCGGTGGTCGATTACGCGGTCGACGCGGACCCGTTCACCCCCGGGCTGCAGGCCTGCGTGACCAACCCGGCCGACCCGAACTACGACGAGTTCTGCGACCTGGCCCTGAAGGCCACCAGCACCCGCTGGCCCTACTACGACTGCACCTCCTGCGACGCCGTGGAGATCTCCCTGTGCAGCTGCTTCTCCGATCAGACCTGGATCAGCATCTCGGCCGGCGCCGCGGACGCCAACCAGCGCATCCCCAAGGTGCCCGGGCTGATCTACTGCCTGGCCAACACCTACCGCATGCGCAGCCTGTGCGAGTGCAGGGCTGACTTCTGTCTGTGCGACGAGCCGGACCAGTGGATCGACTCGAACACCGGCGCGTGCATGATCACTGTCGACGGAAATCCGCCGAAAGACGTCTATGTCTGCAGCAAGTTCGACTGCTACGACGGCACTGGCACCCGGCAGTGCGATCCGGAGCACGACTCTCCGCTCATGACCATGCCGAACCTCCAGCAGACCGACACCTGCGACGCCCTGCAGAGCAGCTTCGCCTGCGGCTCCTTCGACGCGGACCTGGACGGGGTGCCGGACCAGTACGACGGCACCCAGACCCAGGGGCGCGCGAAGCTGGCCATGGCCGCGACCTGCGTGGGCGGCCCACCCAGCGCGGCCGAGTGGCAGCAGTGGCACACCGCCCCCCTGTCCCTGTTCGCAGGTGGCCGGATCTACATCGAGGCGTCCGGCTGCGGCGCCGCCGGTGAGAACGACGACATGGACGTAGAGGACGACGGCGTAGGCGACACCTGCGACAACTGCCCGGCGACCCCGAACGGCTTCGAGTGCGACCGCCTGTTCAACGGCGCGCCGCTCAACCGGCTGCGCTGCGACGTCGACAAGGACGGGTACGCGACCGACGCCGAGATGGCCCTGGGCGGCCAGCTCGACTCCGACGGGGACGGCGTGGGCGACGCCTGCGACGACTGCCCGACCAAGATCAACCCGGACCAGACCGCCGAGGACTACGTGCCCGGCACGGCCTGCGCCGACGAGGACACGGACGTGGACGGGCGCCGCAACCCCGTGGACACCTGCTGGAACCTGTTCACCCTGAGCACGGCCGATAGCGACGGGGACGGGCTGGGCGACGACTGTGACAGCTGCCCGCAGGTCGCCAACTCCACCCAGTTCGACGGCGACGACGACGGCGTCGGTTACGCCTGCGACAACTGCAGGCTGGTGTCCAACCCGGACCAGGCGGACACGGACGCCGACGGCCTGGGCGACCTGTGCGACCCCTGACCCGTCCCGCCCGGCTCCCTTGATCCTCGAAGAGCAAAGCGGCGCCGAGCTCGGCTGGGACCGGGTGCTCGCGCACCTGGCCGCGGGCGCCCGCACGCCCTACGGCCGGGCCGCGTGCCTGGCGCTGGCGCCCGGCGACTCCCCGCAGGAGATCCAGTCCGCCCAGGCGCGCGTGCGGGAGCTGCAGCGGCTGCTGGCCGAGGGGCTGCCGCCGCCCCTCGAGGCGCTCGAGGAGGTGGACGCCGATCTCCTGCGGGCCGAGAAGGGCGGCGCCCTCGCGGCCGAGGCCGTGCTACGGGCCAGCCTGGCCATGCAGGTCTCGAGCCGCGTCAGGCAGTACCTGCTGCGCGAGGGCGAGCGGGTGGGCGGGGCGCTCCTCCAGCTCGCCCGCGGCAGCCACGACCTGTCCGCCGCGGCCCGGGATCTCGCCCAGGCCTTCGACGCGGAGGGGAAGCTCCGGGACAGCGCCACGCCCGAGCTCCAGCAGTGCCGGCGCCGCTCGCGCGCCATCGCCGACGGCATCCGCGCCCAGCTCGAGCGGTTCCTGCGCCAGGGCCGGGTGGCCGAGGCGCTCAGCGACGAGTTCATCACCCAGCGCGGCGACCGCTACGTGCTGCCCGTGCGCGCGGGCTCGCGGGCCGAGGTGCCGGGCATCGTGCACGACACCTCGCAGAGCGGGCAGACCCTGTTCGTCGAGCCGGCCGCGGTGGTGGACGACGGCAACCGGCTGATCATCGCCCACGCGGCCGAGCAGGAGGAGGAGCGGCGCATCCTGGCCGAGTACTCGCGCGAGATCGGGGAGCGCGCGAGCGAGCTGCGGGACAACCTGATCATGGTGGCGGCGCTCGACCTGGTCTTCGCCGCATGCCAGCTCGGCGAGCGCCTGGGGGGCGCGCTGCCCGAGGTGGAGGGCGCCGGCTTCGAGCTGCTCCGGGCCCGCCACCCGCTCATGCTGCTCGAGCCGGGCGGCGACGGCCAGGTGGTGGCCAACGACATCCGCCTGGGCGACGACCAGCGCGCGCTGCTCCTGACCGGGCCCAACGCGGGCGGCAAGACCGTGGTGCTGAAGGTGGTGGGCCTGTGCTGCCTGATGGCCCAGGCCGGGCTGCCCATCCCGGCCGGCGAGGGCTCCCGGGTGGGGCTGCACCTGCGGCTCGGGGCGGTCATCGGCGACGCGCAGGACCTCAGCCGTGGGCTGTCCACCTTCTCGGCCCACATCGAGCAGATCGGGCGCATCCTGGCCCGGACCGGCCCGGGCGCGCTCGTGCTGCTGGACGAGCTGGCCGCCGACACCGACCCGCGCCACGGCGCGGCGCTGGCGATCGCGCTGCTCGAGGGCCTGGTCGCGCGGGGGGCCACCCTGGTGGTGACCACCCACTTCGAGGAGCTCAAGCAGCTCCCCTTCCGCGATCCGCGCTTCGCCAACGCCTCGGTGGGCTTCGACGTGGAGCGGCTGACCCCCACCTTCGAGCTGCACCCGGACGTGCCCGGCCGCAGCCTGACCCTCGACATCGCCCGCCGCCTGGGGCTGCCGGAGGAGGTGCTGGCGCGCGCCCGGGCGCTGCTCGCGCCCGACGCCCAGGAGGTCGAGCAGGTGCTCTCCCGCCTGGAGGCCGAGCGCCAGGCCCTGCAGGCCCAGCGCGAGGAGCTCTCGACCCGCGCGCGTGAGGCCAGGGAGGCGGCCGCCGCGCAACGCGGCGAGGCCGAGGCGCTGGCCGCCCGCCGGGCCGAGCTCCTGGGCAAGGGCCGGGAGCAGCTGCTGTCCGAGATCGCCACCGCCCGGCGGGAGGTGGCCTCGGTCATCGAGTCGCTGCGCAAGGGGACCGAGCTGCGCCAGGCGGTGGAGGCCTCCCAGCGCCTGATCGGGCTGCAGGCCGAGCTGGCCGCCGCGGCCGCGGCGAGCGCGCCGGCCGCGGACGGCGGGGCGCCCGCGGTCGGCGACGAGGTGCGCCTGGATCGGCTGGGCCAGGTGGGCGAGGTCACCGCCATCGACGGCCCGGCCGGCATGCTGACCGTGCGGCTGGGCTCCATGCGCACCCGCGTGCCGGTGGAGCAGGCCACCCTGGTCAAGCGGGCCGGGCCGCGCGCGGGCTCCGGCGTGCGGGGCCAGGGCGGCGGGCAGGGCGGCGCGGGGGGCGAGCCCACGGCGGTGCGCGGCAGCCACAACACGCTGGATCTGCGCGGGCTGCGCGCGGACGAGGCGCTCCCCGAGCTCGACAAGTTCCTCGATTCGCTGTTCGCCCGGGGCGAGCCGGCGGCCTTCCTCATCCACGGACACGGCACCGGGGCGCTGCGGGCCGCCATCCGCGCGCACCTCAAGGGCTCCCCCTACCCGCGCCACTTCCGCGCGGGCGCCCTCGAGGAGGGCGGGGACGGGGTGACCGTGGTGAGCCTCAAGTAGGGCCCCGGACCTCCACCAGGCAGCCCACCACCGGACAGGCCGCCCGGCAGCGCGGCCCGCGCGCCTCGGTCCGGCAAAGGTCGCACAGGGCCGGCGTCACCCGGTAGCGCTCCTGCCCCCCCTCCTCGCGGCGCTCGATGGCCCCGCGCGGACACTCCGCCCAGCACGCCCCGCAGCGCTCGCACAGCTCTTCACGTATGCACATGACCTGCACCCGGAGCCTCCCGCGCAACGATCCTGACGCTCCAGGAAAAGAAAGAAAAGGCATTCTTAAAGGGTAAGGGCCGGAGGACCAGGCAGGCGCGGGCCGAGGCGCTCGGTGGACGCGGCGAGCCTCGCCCACCTACCCTTCCCTTCCCCTCCTGCCTCCTCCTACCCTAAAAGAAATCCTAGTCCTTGCCCCTCCTCCTCCGAGCCAATCAGAGTTTCCTGTCCTCCTAGATCCGGGCCGGGGGCGTGGTAGGCTGGGGCCATGACGCGCTCGAAGCCCTGCACCTGGGTGCTGCTGTCGTGCTCGCTCGCGCTGCTCGCCGCGCCGGGGGCGCGCGGGCAGGAGCTCGTCCCGGAGCGGGTGTGGGTGCTGGCCCAGGGGCCGGGGGAGAGCGTGGCCCGGGTGGGCATCGCGCGCGCCCGGCTCGACCAGGGCGTCACCCTGTTCGCCGCGGTCGAGGCCCGCCTGGACGGCAGGCCCGTGGTGGTGAGCGAGGCCGAGGCGGTCGAGCTCCCGGACGGGCGGGTGCCCGCGGCGCGGCTGCGCAGACCCGCCACCCTGCCCGCGGCCGCGGGCTGGACGCTCGCCTGGTCCAAGGTGCAGCCGGTCGGCGACAGCTACAACAACACCCGAGGCGGCTTCCACTGGGACGCGATCGAGTACCGCACCTTCCCCTGGGCCGCCCCGGACGCGCCCGGCGCGCCCTGGTCCCGGCCGGCCGACGCCCGCCCGCTGCCGCCCTACGCGGACGCGCAGGGCGGGCTCGGCACCATGGCCTTCCAGGTGGAGCTGGCCCGCGAGGGGGCGGCGCCGCTCGCCTCGCCCGGGGCCGGGAGCCTCCACCGCGGCGGGCTGTCGAGCCAGGTCACCCGCGTGGCGCTGCGGCGCGACGACAGCTACCTGGGCCGGCTCACCGAGCTGTTCAACACCCCCTACATCTGGGGCTCGGCCGGGGAGCCGCCCGCCGAGCACCAGGCCGAGCGGCTGATCGGCTCGGACTGCGCGGACTTCATCGTGTACGGGGCGCGCCGCCTGGGCAAGGAGCTGCCCTACCGGGCCACCTGGCACCTGCCGGAGGTGGCCTCCACCGTGGCCCGCGCCGCGCGGGTGGACGCGGACGGGCGCTTCGTGACCGAGCGCGGGCAGCCCGTGCGCATCGGCGCGGGGGCCGGCGAGATCCAGCCCGGGGATCTGCTGCTCTTCCCCGGACACGTGGGGGCGCTCCGCGAGGACCGGGCGCCGCTGGGGGTGCTCGACCTGAACGACGTGCTCATCCACACCTACTGGGCGCCGCCCTGCGAGCAGCCCATCCGGGACACGGCCTACACCCAGAGCCGGGTGCGGGTGCTGCGCTGGAGGCGCGGGGCTCAGCGGACGCGGCGGAGGCGGATGGGCGAGCTGCCGGGCACGCGCTCGATCAGGCCGCGCTCCTCGAGATCGAGCTGCACGGCCTTGGCGTAGCGGCTCACGGTGCGCCGCAGGGGAAACGCCACGGGGTTCAAGTGCATGGCCAGCCGATCGACCAGCTCGTCGAACAGCATCCCGGGCCGGCTCCGCGGCAGGGTGCTGAGGATGGCGGCCTCGATGGTCTTGGCCTGGCGCCGACCCATCTCGGGCGCGGCGCGGCAGCACAGGCGCGTCAGATCCACGGCCCGGGCCGTGGGGCGCCGCACCCGGCGCCGGACAGTCACGCGGTTCTCCGTCTTCTTGCGCATGGGCGCACCTCCACGACTGGGACCCAGCTCCTCCCTCCCCGGCGCTCCTCGGCAGGGCCCCCGGGGTCGGAAGATGCGCATGCTCACACGAGCGGCGGCCCGGCTGCAACCTAAAAGATGGTGAGGCCCATGGAGGACATCCTCGGCATCCTCAGGCTGCGGGTGGGCGACCGGGTCGTCATGCCGCCCCACGGCCTGGCCGAGGTGCGGGGGGTGGCCGAGGCGCCCGGCGCGGACGGCGCCCCGGAACCCCTGCTGGTGCTCGCCTTCGCCAGCGGCCTGCGGCTCGAGATCGGGCTGGAGGACGCGGTGCTGAAGCTGCGCCCCCCGTCGCCGCGGCCGGAGGCCGAGGCGGCCCTGGCGCTGCTGCGGGCCCCCCGGCCGCCCGCCGACGCCCGCCCCGAGGAGACCTCGCCCGACGCGCGCCTGGCCACCGCGGCCGCGGGGCAGCTCGGCGGCCTGGCCCGCCTGGTGCGCCTGCTGCACGCGCTGCCCGACCCCAGCCCGGGCGAGCTGCGGTTCCGGGAGGAGCTCGAGGCCCAGGTGCTGGCCGAGCTCGGCCTGGCGCTCGGGTTCCCGCCCGCCACGCTCCGGGCCGAGCTCGAGGCCGTGTGGCACCCCCCGGCGCCCGCCGCCCCGCCGGAGCCGGACGGCCCGGCCCCGGCCGTGCCCTGCCACCAGCACCCGCGCAAGGCCGCCACGGACTCCTGCGCGGAGTGCCTCCGGCCGATGTGCGAGCTGTGCGCCACGGCCGACGGCGCACGCTTCCTGTGCCCGGCCTGCGCCCGCGCCCGCCGGCGCGCACGCCGGGCACTCGCGCTGAGCCTGGCGCTGGGGCTGGCGGGCCTCCTGGGCGGCTTGACCGCCTGGCTGGTCGCCACCTACGAGGAGCCCTTCGACTACGGCAAGCACGAGCTCGAGGTGAAACGGGCGGCCCAGCGCCTCGAGCAGGAGCCCTGCGACCGGGTCAAGATGCTCCACTTCGCCGAGCAGCTCCTCGAGCTCGGGGACCACCCGCGCCTGGTGGCCCGCGCCCGCCGCTTCCTGGCCGAGTGCGGCCCGTTCGACCGCCTGCTGTGGGTGACCCACGAGGCCCACAAGCGCCAGGGCGAGTACCCCGAGGCCCTGGCCGACGTGGGCCAGCTCATCGAGCGCTACCCGCGCGACAAGGACTTCCGCTGGTGGCGCGCGGAGGTGCACGAGCGGCTGCGCGACTGGCCCCGGGCGCTGGAGGACTACCGCCAGGCGCTGGCCCTGCAGCCCCGCCTGCGCACCATCCCCTTCTCCATGGCCCGCGCGGCCCGCGAGGCCGGCCGGGAGTGCGAGGGCATCTTCGCGCTCGAGCAGGTGGCCTTCCACCACCCGGAGGCGGCCGAGGACGAGGAGCTGCTGTCCGCCCTCGAGGGGCTCTACCGCGCCCCGGACTGCCAGGGCATGGCCGGCAGCGGGCACGCCTTCGTGGAGGCGCAGGAGGACGGCGCGCTGCCGCCGGTGGAGGTCGGCCTGGGCGACGGGCGGCGGGCGCGCGTGCTGCTCGACCTCCAGCTCGGCCTGTCGCTGGTCAGCCCGGCGCTGGCCAGCCGGCTGGGCCTGGACCGCCCCGCCGGCCAGCCCGACCTGCTCCTGTGGGACGGGCGGGAGGTGCGCACGGGCTGGCTGGCCGTGCTGCCCCAGGTGGAGCTCGACGGCGCCCGGGCGGGCAGGGTCGAGGCCCTGGTCGCGGAGCTCGCGGGCTGGCAGGACGAGGCCGGGACGCCGCTCGACGGGGTGCTGGGGCTGTCGTTCCTGGGGCGCTTCGCGCTGGGCGAGGCGGACGGCGGGATCGCGCTGGGGCCGAAGATCGCGGAGTAGCCCGGCCTCAGGGCCGCAGGGCCTCGATGACCGTCAGCTCGCCGCTGTCGAGGAACACGCCCTTGCAGCCCGGGCACCAGTCCACGCGCACCTCGCCCGGGGCCTTCTTGGCCACCATCGACAGCCCGCACAGGTAGCAGTGGGCGGGGTTGCCGTCGCGCTGGCCGGTCTGCACCAGGATCTCGGGCAGCCCCTCGACCTGGTCCACCAGCCTGCGCTGGAGCACGGTCTGGAGCTCGCCCGGGTCGAAGAAGATCCCCCGGCAGGTCGGGCAGCGGTCCAGCTCGAGGTCCTGGACCTGCTCCTTGACCATCTCCACGTCCCCGCACTTCGGGCACTTCATCGGCGACCTCCCGGGTTGCACCTATCCTCTCCGAAAGCCCGGCCGAGTCAAGCGTGACGCGTCGCGGACCGGGTGGTAGATTCGGCCAGACCGGAGGTGCGGCCATGAAGGCGTGGATCTGGGGACTCGCTGCGCTCCTGTGCCTGGCCGGGTCGGGCTGCGCAGGGGACCAGGATGGGGAATCCGACGGATCCGACGGATCCGACGGGTCCGACGGATCGGACGACGGCGCCGGGCCCACCTACCGCGCGGTGTTCGAGCCCGGCGCCCAGGCCTGCGCCGGGTTCATGAGGCAGCGCACGGCCGCCGAGGAGCTGGCGCTGCGCGCCCGGGTGCAGTTCCCGGCCCAGACCCTTGAGCTCCGCCCGGGCCTGCAGGCCGAGCCCGCGCTGTTCACCGGCCTGGAGATCGGCGGCCCCAGCCCCGCCCCGGCGACCGCCACCTCGGCGGCCGCGCTCAGCCACCGGCGGGAGACCTTCCTGGGCGGCTTCTGCGACCGGTTCGAGGCCCAGCAGGCCTTCGAGCTCCAGGCCGGCACGCACCAGGCCAGCCTGAGCCTGCGAATGACGTTCTGCACCCGGGAGGGGGTCGCGGATCCGGCCGAGCTGCGCTTCGAGGCCGATCAGGTCGGCGAGCCCCTGCAGGGGCTGGACGAGGACGGGCGCCAGGTGGAGCTCGAGCTGCGGCTCGACTCGGGCAGCGACTACCGGACCGAGCAGCAGTCGCTCACCTCGTGCAGCCTGGGCCAGGCCGGCGCCTACGCCCAGGTCCTCGGCCTGGAGGGCGGCGACACCGTCGAGGCCACCCGGCGCTACCTGCCGCCCAGCATGGGCACGGGCGCGGCCGGGCTCACCTGGGCCCGGGTGACCCTCGGCGGGCAGGCCCAGGAGGTGGAAGGCCCCTTCCGGCTGGCCTACGGCGCCGATCTGCACAACCTGGGAGAGCGCTTCCTGGTGGTGCTCGAGCCGCCGCTCGGGGAGGTCCACGGCATCCACTGGCAGCTCGTCGTGCAGGGCAGCCAGAACGGTCCGCCCACCCACGTCGATCTGCTCGACGCAGCCCTGGACCCCGACCAGCCCCTGGCCGAGCGGGCGGTGACGAGCTACTCCGAGACCCCGCCGTGAGCCCCCAGGCAACGCCCCCTGACGCCGCGCCTCCAGACGCGGCGCCCTCTGGCCCGCCGGCCGGACCCGCGCCCATGCCCGGCCCGCCCCGGCGGCCCGCGCTCCAGCGTCTGTGGCGGGGCGTCCGCCGCGCCCGGCTGCCCCTCGGCCTGGTGCTGCTCCTGGGGGCGCTGCTGGCCTGGTGCGGCCTGAGCCAGCCGGACGTGGGGCGGCTGCGCGATCACAACCCGGAGACCACGGCGCTGATCGAGCTCAGGCGGGAGCAGGGCAAGCTGCCGAAGGGCTTCCCGCCGCTGACCCGCGCCTGGGTGCCGCTCGGCCGCATCCCGCGCCTGCTGCAGCGGGCGGTGGTGCTGGCCGAGGACGCCGCCTTCTGGCAGCACGACGGGGTGGACTGGCACGAGGTGGAGGCGGCCGCCCGCACCAACCTGCGCGAGGGGCGGGTGGTGCGCGGGGCGAGCACCATCAGCCAGCAGCTCGTCAAGAACCTGTACCTGTCGCCCAGGCGCAGCTACCTGCGCAAGCTCGAGGAGTGGTACCTGGTCGACCGGCTCGAGGAGGAGCTGCCCAAGGCGCGCATCCTGGAGCTGTACCTGAACTGCATCGAGTGGGGCCCCGGCATCTACGGCGTGGGCCCGGCCAGCCGCGCCTACTTCGGCAAGGCGCCGGCCGCGCTCGGCCTGGACGAGATGGCCCGCCTGGCCGCCGTCATCCCCCGCCCGCTCCGCCTGAGCCCGGTGCGGCGCTCGGCCGAGCTGGTGCGCCGGTCCGAGGTCGTGCTCGCGCGCCTGGAGGCGGCCGGCTTCGCCTCCGCGGAGGAGCACCAGGCGGCGCTCGCCGCCATCCAGGCCTGCTGCGGTCCTCCGTCCGCCCCTCCCCCGGAGCAGGCGGAGAGGCCCCTCCCGGACTCAGGTCCCCCCCCGACCCCGGAGCCCGCCGCCCCGGACTGAAAGGATGGTCCGGCCGAAAGCGACACAAGTCCGGCACCCTGCGCGCCGCGGCGAACCTCCCGTAGGATCGCGAAAAACAGCGTTGACTCGCCCCGACCAGGGGATTAGAAGAGTGCGTTGGTCAGGAGGTGGCACGCATGCCCGGTTGGCGCTTTTCGGCTTGTATCCTCATGGAATTCTCGCTCGTGTGGATCGCCTCCGGCTGCGACGGACGCGCGGGCGAGCTCTTCCCCGAGTACTTCCTGGACGCCAACGGGGACGGCGCCGCGGACGACCTGCCCATCCAGGCGCTGCAGAACCCGGAGCACCCGGACTTCGTCGAGGCCGGCTCGGCGGTGACGCTGCGGGAGGTGGTGGTGACCACCACCATGATCGAGGGCACCTCGGCCTCCACCACGCCGGACTCCTTCTGGGTGTCCGAGCCCGAGGGCGGCGAGTGGTCGGGCGTGTTCGTCTACGCGCCCGAGCTGGAGGACGGCGTCCAGCCCGGCGATCTGGTCAACCTGCGCGGCATGGTGCAGGAGTTCTACGACTACACCGAGGTGGTCGCCACCACCGTCGTCGTGCTCGAATCCGGGCACCCCCTGCCGCCCCCCAGCGTGGTCACCACCGACCAGATCGCGACCGGCGGCAGCGACTGCGAGCGGTGGGAGAGCGTGGTCGTGCGGGTCGAGGACGTCACCCTCTCCAACGCCGACCTGGGCTACGGCGACTTCGGCGTGCGGCCCGCCTCGGGCGAGGGGCTGGAGCTGACGGTCGGCCCCAAGTTCGACTCCAACTACTACTTCGTGAAGACCGTCGGCCTGGCCTTCGCCCACCTCGACGGGGTGCTGGAGTACTCCTACAGCGCCTTCCGGCTGCAGCCCCGCTCGTGCGACGACCTGTGGGCCCCCGAGGACGTCACCGCCTGCCTCCCGGACCCCTGCCCGACCGAGCCGGTGACCGTCGCGCAGATCCAGAACCGGGCCGACGCGGCGGCGGTGCAGGCGGAGTGCGAGGTGGAGGTGCGCGGGCTGGTGGTCACCTCGCCGGTGTTCCCCACCTCGAACCAGCCCTCCTTCTACGCGCAGGATCCGGCCGGCGGCCCCTGGAGCGGCATCTTCGTGTACGCCCGCGGGCTCACCCTGCCGCCGGGCTTCGGCCCGGGTAGCCTGATCGACCTCACCGGGACCTACGTCGAGTACTACGACAACTCGCAGATCGAGGCCGCCTCGGTCGTGGTCCAGGGCGCCGCCCCGCTGCCCGACCCGGCCGTGCTCCCCTGCGGCGAGATCAACGACACCGGCCCCCAGGGCGAGGCCTACGAGAGCGTGCTGGTGCGGGTGGAGGGGGTCAGCACCACCGCCGCGGTCTACGGCGCCACCGACTACGGCGACTTCGTGGTCGCCCCCACCGCCGAGCCCGCCCAGACCCTGATCGTGGGCTGGCAGATGAAGTACCCCTTCGTCTGCCCGGCCACGGGCGGCACCCCGTGCCCGACCGACCAGCGCGCGCTGGGCCAGGCCTTCGACTCCATCACCGGCGTGCTGACCTGGTCCTTCTACCACTTCCGCCTGCAGCCGCGCACGGACGCGGATCTCGTGCTGAGCGCCGGGCCATGAAGGGATACGCCATGCCTGCCTGGAGATTCAGGACCCTGGGCGCGGCGGTGATCGGGCTGCTGGCCGCCACCGCCTGCACCATCGAGACCGAGCAGTCCAACATCGCGGGCTCGACCATCCGGCTGACGGTGCTGCGCACCTCCGACATCCACTCGCGCCTGTTCCCCTACGATCTGAAGCCGAACTCCCACGACGAGGGCGACGGGCTGTACGGCGGCACGGCGCCCTACGGCGGCCTGGAGCGCATCGCCGCGCTGATCCAGCGCGAGCGCCAGCGCGGCCAGCGCGTGGTGTACCTCGACTCGGGCGACATCTTCCAGGGCGCGCCCGTGTTCAACTTCGGCGACGGCGAGCCCGAGTTCCGCTGGCTGGCCGCGATCGGCGCGGACGCCGTGGCGCTGGGGAACCACGAGTTCGACAAGGGTCACACCAACCTGGCCATCCAGGCCGAGCGCTGGGTCAACTACCCGCTGCTGGCGGCCAACTACGTGTTCAAGGACTGGAGCGTCGAGCAGAACACCAACCTGGGGCGCACCATCCAGCCCTTCACCATCGTCAACGCGGGCGGGCTGCGGCTGGGCATCATCGGCATGGGCGACATCGGCTCGATGTACACCATCATGGACGGGGCCAACTCGGCCGGCATCACCCCGCTCGAGGCCAACGAGACGGTGCGGGCCTACGTCGAGTTCCTCAGCCCCGCGGTGGATCTCGTCGTGGTGCTCAGCCACCTGGGCCTGACCGAGGACCAGGAGCTGACCGACGGCCACGACATGTACTTCGGCGAGGACCAGGATCTGCGCCAGTTCACCGAGCGGGACCAGGATCCCTGGATCGAGATGGACTGCCCGGAGTGCCAGCCGGGGGTGGAGAAGTTCTGGGTGCCCGGGGTGCGGGGCATCGACGTCATCCTGGGCGGGCACCTGCACGTGCTCACCCGCCCGCCCATGGTGCTGACCGACCCGGCCGGGCGCAAGGTGCTGCTCGAGCACCCCGGCGCCTTCGCCAAGTTCATGACCCGCCTGGACCTGATGGTGGCCGTGCCGGCGGACGAGTACCTGTGCGTCTCAGGCCGCTGCGTGCCGGAGGACAACCACTTCAGCTACCAGACCGCCTGCACCACGGACGCGGACTGCGAGCGCGGCAGGCTGGCGCCCTACGGGGCCGAGATCGTGGCACACGAGCAGACGCTGTCGCCCATCGACACCATCTGGTGCTCGGAGCCGCGGCCCCAGTCCTACCTCCCGGACGGCTCGATGAACCCCTTCTTCGCCCTGGAGACCGGGGTGCTGGCGGCCCACTGCGCCGCCCGCGGGCACGCGGCCACGCGCAACCTGCTCACCCCCTACCGCACCCAGATGGAGTTCGACCCGCGCTTCATCCTGACCCAGGTGTTCGGCTACACGCCCAAGGGCGTCGACCGCAAGGACACCGCCACCGGCGGCGACGCGCCGCTGGGGGACATGACCACCACGGCCATGATGGTGCGCAAGCGCGTCGAGGCCGAGTTCTGCGTGACCAACACGCTCGGCATCCGCGACAACTTCTACCCGGGCGTGATCGACATGGAGACGGTGTTCAACGTGTTCCCCTTCGAGAACACCATCACCGTGATGTACCTCAGCGGCTACGAGATCGAGGAGATGTTCGACTTCATCACCGAGCGCTCCTCCGGCCGCGGCTGCCAGAGCCAGGCCCAGATCTCGGGCTGCTCCTTCGTGATGAACTGCGGCCAGGTGAAGCTGAACGATCGGGCCCAGCCCTGCGACGCCCCCGAGGACTGCTGCGCGCTCAGGCCCGAGCTGTGCTCCCCGGACTACGAGGGCTCCAACGCCTGGCAGTGCCTGCTGGACAAGGGCGCCGCGCAGGGCCGCTGCTACGCGCACCCGGCCGAGGACATCCGCATCAGCGGCGCACCGCTGAACCTGACCGCCTCCTACAAGATGGCCACCAACGACTACATCGCCGGCGGCGGCTCGGGCTTCAGCATGCTCCGGCGCAACACCACCAAGATCAACACCAACATCCCCATGCGCGAGGCGCTGATCGAGTACATGGGCCGCTACCCGACCTGCCGGGACCTGCTGAGCAGCGACCCCAACTCGGTCGACCCCTTCAGCCTGGCCTTCTGCCTGCAGTACCGCACCCCGGATACCCAGCGCGGCCTGCTGGTCAAGGGCAGCTGCACCTGCGGGGACGTGCAGGACGGGAACCTGGTCAAGTGCCCGGCCATCAACCCGGCGGTGGAGAAGTTCTGCCAGAACCCGCTCGAGTTCCCCATCGTGGTGGCCCGCTCGGACGGGCGCATCGTCCGCAAGGTCAACTGAGGAGGCCGGCCATGGCGAAGAAGACGATGCGCGTGCTGGCCGGTGTCCTGGGGACGGGCCTGGTGCTGCTGGCCGGGCTGGCCGCGGGACCCTGCGTGGAGCAGCGCAGCCTGGAGAACGGCCTGGCCTCCTTCCGCGTCACGGTGGTCGAGGTGCAGGGGATCGCCGGCGGCGATGGCACCCTGGCCGCGCCCTGGGACGTGCCCGAGAACGACGTCGGCCTGGTGTTCGTGGCCGAGGCCATCGACCAGCACGGCGCCCGCATGCTGGACTACGCGGGCGAGGCGCGTTTCCGCATCACCCCGGGCGAGATCGTGGACCCGGCCACGGTGACCTTCTTCGAGGGCCGGGCCTCGGGCACGGTCAGCGTGCGCAAGGTGTTCGGCCGCACCACGCTGTGGATCGAGGACGTGCGCTGGGTGCCCGGGCCGCCGGCCCAGGCCGGCATGGACAGCGTGGAGCAGATCGTGCCCGAGGGCACCTGGGCGGCCGGGGTGTCCAACATCCTGCACTTCGCAAACCCCAGCCTGCGCCAGGTCCAGTACCAGCCCGAGTGGGTGCTGAAGAACGACACCTCGGCCCTGGCCGACCGCTTCGTGGAGTTCGACTGCAAGCGGGACGCCACGGGTCCCTTCACCGACGGCCACGGCCAGCTCCTGGTGACCGGCATCTTCAACGAGGGCTTCTTCGTGACCGATCTGGCCGACCAGGGCCTGGGCTTCAATCACCTGTACTCCTACTCCTACTCGTACCCGGAGGATCTCGACGAGGGCGACCGCCTCGACCGGCTGGTCGGCACCACCCAGGACTTCTCCGGCTGCACCCAGATCGGCTTCCCGGCCTGGACCCGGGCCATGGACGCCAACCACGACAACCGGCCCTTCAAGGTGGCGGACATCGACGCCGCGGTCCCGCCCGCCCCCATCACCACGGAGATGTGCCGGGACGACTCCAAGCCCACCGACGCGCACCAGTGCGGCTACAGCAAGGCGAGCTTCGTGATCGAGGCGCTCGAGTCGGCCCGGGTGCGCCTCGAGGACGTGCACACGACCGATCTCTTCCTGGACTGCGACTTCAACTCCGATCTCGAGCTGCCGCTCATCTCCACCGACAACCCCGAGGAGTACGCCTGCCGGGACGCGTGCCTCAAGCACGACGGCGCCACGCTGCTGACGGTCAAGCGGGTGCGGGCCAAGCCGGAGACCCTGTGGGCGGTCAGCACCGAGGGTCGCTGCGACGCCGACGCGGACTGCGCGAGCCTGCGCTGCGGTGGCTGGACCGACGAGGACGCGCTCGATCACGTCTGCCGGGTGATCTGCCCCTGGGAGGCAGACATCACCGACATCCGCCCGAACTGCATGCAGCTGACGGTGAAGCCAGAGTTCATCTGCTCGGAGCTGTCGACCCTGGAGCAGTTCGGCCAGTGGGGCGTGGCCCTGCCCCCGGACCCGGCCGCCGACCCGCCCGAGGTGAACGGTCCGCAGATCAGCGTGATCAGCCGCGAGACGCTGGTGACCTACGACCCGACCGCCCAGGAGAACCTGGGGCGGGACATCGCGGTCCTGCAGGGCAACCTGCGCCAGGTCCGCGCGGCCCGGCCCCGCTGGCTCGTCATCATCGGCCACGGGCCGAACGACGTGCCCCCGGAAATCCGAGACTGAACGAGGCTCCCCATGACCCACCCGGAATCCATGACGGAGAGAGGACACCGCATGCACCGCCGAACCCCTGTCGCGACGCTGGCCCTGCTGCTGGTCGGCGCCCTGGCCACGCCGGCCCTGGCCGGCGACTTCATCGACGCCCGCCTGAGCTTCGTGCTGTCGGAGAACAACTTCTTCGCGGACCCGGGCGACACCGAGATCAACAGCCCCGGCTTCGGCATCGGCGCCGACAAGTCGAACACGCTGTTCTTCGACAACTACGAGACGAAGTTCTCCGGCTTCGAGACCATGAGCCACCTGGTGCTGTACAAGAAGATGCCGGCCTTCTTCGACTACCTCACCACGGAGGCCGCCCTGGTGGTGCGCTTCCTGATCCAGGGCGAGTCGTCCGGCGACGACTGGACCACCTACAACAAGTTCTACGACGCCGGCTCGTACATCCGCCTGGTGTACGACCTGTCCCAGGGCGACGCCAAGGACCGGAACATCGAGCTGGTGGTCTTCCCCGTGTCCGGCGACCGCTTCCGCCTGGGCTACTCCTACAAGATCTCCTGGGGCGGCAGCCGCGTGTTCCCGCTGCGCAAGGGCGACGCCAACCTGGTGCCGGCCATGAAGCTGCAGCTCAACCTGCCCTGGGGCTACGGCTTCCTGGGGCTGAAGACCACGCGCATCTCGGAGAACATCGACGAAGCCGACCAGACCGAGCAGGTCACCAACTACGGCGCCCTGGCGGGCCTGGGGGTGGACATCGAGGGCATCCGGGCCGAGGTGAACGGCGGCTTCTTTACCCGCGGCAACTTCGCCGAGGAGGGCGTGAAGGGCTTCCCCATGTACGGCGGCGGCGGCTCCTACCAGATCGGCTACCACTCGGGCATGCCCATCGGCACCTCGATCGACTTCTCGCTGTACAAGAACGACCCGGACATGGAGGCCAAGTTCTTCCGCCTCGAGACCTACGACGACAGCTTCTCCTTCGTGGTCAAGCACGAGGGCTCGATCCTGTTCCAGACGCTGTCCGATCCCGACCAGTACGGCACCACGGTCAACCAGATCGCCTACGCCTTCGACCTCAACTTCATGATGAAGTGGAAGTACCTGCGCGCGCACCTGGACGCCATGTTCCGCACCATGTCCTTCCTGCTGTACGAGGTGCCCTCGTTCACCCCGTTCCAGGAGCTGCCGGCCTCGGCCAGCGTCAACCCCGAGTACTTCGTGGCCCTGGGCTTCGACTACCACTTCCCCTCGCTGCACCTCACCCCGGGCCTGGTCTTCGGCATGCAGTCCCCGGCCACCTACACCATCGAGAACCTGGACGTCGGCGGGGCCACCTTCATGGGCAAGCGCACCGTGGTGGTGCGCGACATCGCCAGCCGCTCCATCCTGCCGGTCAACGAGGGCGCCCGCCTGATCTGGTCGGTCAAGGCCACCTGCAAGTGGGACATCTCGGAGATCCTGGCGGTGGTGGCCGAGCTGTACTACACCTGGGACGACAACCAGGTGCGCTACGTCAGCGACACCGGCGGCCTGAACGTGTACTCGACTTTCACCGATCCGCACATCCTGGGCATGAACATCGCCGCGCAGGCGAGGTTTTAGAGCGCCTTCAGGCGCGAACAAAACCCAGTCCCTGTGCGCTCCCAGCGCACAGGGGCGCGTTTCTGAAACCCCGCGCTCCGCGAGCTCAGCGCATCCACGACCTGCACAGCGGCACCAGGGCCTCGGGATGGCGCACGATGGCGTCCGGGACGGGCGCCGGCGCCACGGGCTGGGCGCCGTCGCCGAAGAAGTCCGCCAGCACCGAGCGCAGCCCGGCCCGCCCGGCGCCCAGCACGTCCGTCTCCAGCCGATCGCCGACCATGGCCGCCGCCCCGGGCGCGACCCCGAGCCGCGCGAGCGCCCGGAGCATGAGCTCGGGCTCGGGCTTGCACATGCCCTCCTCGGCGGAGACCACCACCAGCTCGAAGGCGTACAGCAGCCCGCGCCGCGCGAGGGCCCGGCGGATGAGCTGGCCGCAGGTGGCGTTGGACACGACCCCGAGCCGGAGCCCCAGCGCGCGCAGCCTGGCCAGGGCCTCGGGCACGCCGGTCAGGATCGAGTAGGCGGCCTCCTCCGGGGCGAAGAAGGCGTCCACCCCTGCCTGGAGCAGCCCGGGCGACGGATCGCGCACGCCCTGCAGCCCGAGCGCGCGCTCCAGGCTCAGCGTGGCCGGGGTCTCCACGTGCTTCCGGGCGGCCCGGCGCTTGCCCTCCCCGCGCACCGCCAGGAAGTCCCGCTGCAGGCGGGGGAAGTCCAGGCCCGGCAGCAGGGGCCGCAGCGCCTCGACCAGGCTGTCGGCGTTCTGCTGCAGCACCCGCGGCCAGTCCAGCCGGGTGGATAGCAGGGTGTCGCCGAAGTCGAACAGCACCGCCCTGAGCGCCATGCCTCCTCCTGACCGAAGCTGTACCGCGAAACGCGAGGACGGCGCCAGCGGGACGAGGGCGGCGACAGCCGGGGGTGCCGGGGGGGTGCCCGGAATCCGGACACGCCGACCGGCTCCTGCGCGCACCGGCAGGGCGGCCGGCCGGGAAAACTCCCGGAGAATCGTGCCCCCGGGCCCGCGCGAGGACGCTGGCCCGCCGGTTGCTAGCTCCGCCGGTGGACGCACTGCGCGGCCGCTCGCGGCCGCCAACGAGGAGGGGCGCATGGGAGATCTGGGCGTGAGCGTGTTCGACCGCCGCGAGGAGGAGCTGGCCGCCGACTGCCGCGTGGACCGGGAGGACGCGCTGCAGCTGGCCGAGGGCGCGGACGCCTCGGCCCACCTGCTGGACCCGCGGGGTCGGGTGACCGACCTGGTGCGGCGCTGCGCCGCGCGCGTGAGCCCCGAGGCCTTCGAGGTCCTCAAGGCCTACATCCAGGGGCGGGTCCCGGAGCTCGAGGACACCAGCCGGGTGCTGCTGCGGCCCGGCGCGCGCGGGCTCGAGGTGGCCCGGCTGCGCGCGGCCCTGGGCGCGGCGGCCGAGCTGCTCGGCGACCGCCGGCTGGACCCGGGGCCGGGCACGCGCTACGACGCGGGCTGCCAGGCCGCGGTGCGGGCGCTGCAGGAGTCCGTGCACACCCCGCCGAGCGGGACGCTGGACACCACCACCCTGCTGCGGCTGAACCACCTGCTGACCGAGAGCCAGGCCCCGCTGCTCGACCTGGACCGCCCCTCGGCCCCGCCGTCCGGGGTCCAGCTCGACTTCTACCCCGGCGACCAGGCCCGGCTGTTGGTGGTGCGCCAGCGCGGGCAGGTGGTGGACGTCTACCCCATGCGCGGCGGACCCGCCGAGGGCCGCCCGGACGGGCGGAGCTGGGTGGACCCGCACTTCTCCTGGGCCCCCACCCCGGCGGGCACCTTCACGCTGGCCGGGAGCGGCCCCCACGTGACCTCGAGCTGGAAGTACTCCCAGATCCCCTTCGGGGCCGAGCTGCGCGAGCGGGAGGGCCAGATCGAGTTTCGCCTGCCCGGGGGCGACGAGTGGCGGGCGGCCACCGGTCCGCGTAGCGTCTTCGCCCGCATGCCCGAGTCGTAGCGCTTCGTCCGCGAGGACTTCCTGGTGCGGGGCGAGCTGCCCGCCCGCTACGAGCTGTCCGACTTCGGCCACCGCGGCATCTACCTGCAGGACCGTCAGGGGCGCATCGCCGGGCACCTGATCCACCCCACCGCGCCGGGCGAGCGGCGCTACGGCCAGGCGGTCCCCCTGCTCGAGTCCCACGGCTGCGAGCACATGCGCCCCCTCGATCTGGACGAGGCCCTGTCCAAGGGCTACCTGCGCAGCGGGCTCCGCTTCCGGGTGCACACCTACGCCGAGCAGGCGCCCGGGGACGCCCTGGCGTGGCTGGCCGTCCGCGGCCGGGCCGGCGAGGTCGGGCTGGAGTGAGCAGGGCGCCCAGTGCTCCGCGGCCTGGAGGTGCTCAGCCTGGACGCACGCAGCCGGGAGAATGCGCGGGCGCCGGGTCCGGGTTGCCTGCCGCGCCGAGCGCCTGGCGGGCGGCCAGCAGCTCGGCCACGCGCGGGTACCAGAGCTCCGGCAGGGCCAGGGAGTCCAGCACCAGGTCGGCGCCGGCCTGCACGAGCGCCGCGGCCGGGTAGCCCGCGGCGGCCACCCCCACGGCCAGGGCGCCCGCGGCGTGGGCCGCGAGCACGTCCCGCGGCGTGTCGCCGAGCACCACGGCCGGGGCGGCCGGCTGCCGGGTGCGGAGCCGGCCCCGCAGCATGGCCAGCTTGACCAGCTCCGCGCGCGGCTCGGCGTCCGAGCCGAAGCCGCCGAAGGGGAAGTGCGGGAGCAGCCCGACGGCCTCCAGCTTGAGCCGGGCCCCGGGCTCGACGTTCCCGGTGGCCAGCCCCAGGCACACCTCGGGCCGGGCCGCCAGGAAGCGCAGGCAGTCGCGCACGCCCGGCAGCACGCGCACCCCGTCCCGCACCTCGGCCAGGGTCCGGTCCAGATGCGCGAGGTAGGCCTCCAGGGTGCGGCCGATGTTGGTGTCCGTGTCCAGGCCGCGGGGCTGCAGCACCTTGCGCACGATGGCGGGATCGGTCATGCCGTCGCACTCCACCCCGCGCATGGCGTCCGGCAGGTCGTACAGCTCGAGGAAGGCGCGCTCCAGGGCGCGCAGCCCGGCGCCGCCCGAGAGCATCAGGGTCCCGTCGATGTCGAAAAGCCACAGGCCTACCATCCGCTAGATACTACGCCGCGGCGGACCGGAAGCAACCCCGAGTTCGGGCCGCCGGTGCCCGAGACCGGCCTTGACAACCCGGCCGATGGCGGAATATATAGATATCGCTATATTCATGGAGGAGCCGCATGACCCCACGCCACACCCCCTCCCCCGCGCCCGGCGCCGAGCCCGACGACGCCCAGGCCGGGGCCGGCCTGCGGGACGATCCGGACGGCTGCGACCTGGGCGCCGAGCTGCTCAAGGCCATCGCCCACCCGCTGCGCCTGCGCATCGTGGCCATCCTGTGCGAAGGCGAGCAGCAGGTGGGCGCCCTGGCCGCGCGCCTGGGGGCGCCGCAGGCCATCGTCTCCCAGCAGCTGCGGCTGCTGCGCATGCGCGAGCTGGTCAAGGCGAACCGCTCCAACGGCCACGCCCGCTACCACCTGGCCGAGGTGCGCCTGCGCCGGGTGATCCTCTGCCTGGAGGGCTGCGTCCGCGAGCGGCGGGGGGGGGGGCGGTCATGAGCGCGCGGCGCGCGGGCTGGGCGGCGGCGGTCCTGGCCCTGGCCCTGGTGGGCGCCCTGGCCTGGACGCTCGTCCCGGCGCGGGCCGAGGCGGACCGGCCCCGGGAGCACCTGCGCCCCCGGCTGACCCCCACGGACCACTCCGGCCTGTTCGAGGGCAAGCGCTTCGCGGACGGCCCCGCGGTCACCCGGGCCTGCCTGGAGTGCCACCCGCGGGCGGCCGAGGAGCTCATGCAGACCTCGCACTGGTTGTGGCTGGGCGACCCGGAGGTGGTCCCTGGGCACCAGGAGCCGGTGCGCATCGGCAAGCGCAACCTGATCAACAACTTCTGCATCAGCATCGAGGGCAACTGGCCGAGGTGCACGATCTGCCACGCGGGCTACGGCTGGCGGGACGCGAGCTTCGACTTCTCGCGGGCCGAGCTGGTCGACTGCCTGGTGTGCCACGATCGCTCGGGCACCTACTCCAAGGGCGCCTCCGGCCTGCCGGCCGAGGGGGTGGATCTGCTGGCCGCGGCCAGGAGCGTCGGCCGCCCCGGCCGCGACAACTGCGGCGCCTGCCACTTCAGCGGCGGCGGCGGCGACGCGGTCAAGCACGGCGACCTCGACGGCTCGCTGGCCAGGCCCGTGGAGCGGGTGGACGTGCACATGGGCCGGGAGGACTTCGCCTGCACCGAGTGCCACCGCACCGAGCACCACCGCATCCGCGGCCGCATGATCTCGGTCAGCGCGACCGACACGAACCAGTTCGGCTGCACCGCCTGCCACGCCGCCCGCCCGCACGCCAGCACGCGGCTGAACGACCACCTGTCGGCGGTGGCCTGCCAGACCTGCCACCTGCCCGAGGTGGCGCGCTCCCTGCCGACCAAGGTGGTCTGGGACTGGTCGACCGCCGGGGCGGACGTGCCCCAGGCCGATCCGCACCACTACATGAAGATCAAGGGCTCCTTCGTCTACCAGACCGGCCTGGTGCCCGAGTACGGGTGGTTCAACGGCGACGTGGCCCGCTACCTGAAGGGCGACCCGATCGACCCGACCGCGGTGGTGCACATCAACAAGCCCCAGGGCGACATCCACGATCCGCGCGCGCTCATCTGGCCCTTCAAGATCCACCGGGGTAAGCAACCCTACGACGTCGAGCACCGCGTCCTGCTGGTGCCCAAGACGGTCGGGCAGGACGGCTACTGGACCACCTTCGACTGGGGCCAGGCCCTGGCGCTCGGCGCCCAGGCGGCCGGCCTGCCCTTCAGCGGCAAGTTCGCCTTCGCCGAGACCGACATGCACTGGAACCTGAACCACATGGTGGCGCCCAAGGGGCGCAGCCTGCAGTGCACCGACTGCCACACGGAGGGCGGGCGCATGGACTGGCGGGCGCTCGGCTACCCGGGCGACCCGGCCCGCATGGGCGGTCGCGTCATGCGCCGGCTGGTGGCCGGCCCGCAGGGGGTGGAGCCATGAGCCTGCGACGAGCGGCCCTCGTGGCGCTGGCCGGCCTGGGGCTGGCGGGGCTCGCCCGCGCCGACGACGGGGCGCCTTCGGTGAGCGCGGACCCGGCCGCCCCGCAGGCCGCGCCGCCGCCGGTCACCCTCGAGCACGCCGGCCCGCCGGCGCGCGAGCCGCGCCACGAGATCCACCCGGCCACGCCGCTCCTCGACGCCCAGGGCGAACCCGTGCTGCGCAGCGGCCGGCCGGTGTCGTTCATGCGCTCCTGCGCCGGCTGCCACGACACGGCCTTCATCGCCGCGCACAACTACCACGCCCAGGCCGGCCTGGACGAGCTCGCGGAGCCCGGCCGGACCGAGAGCGGCCGCCCGTGGGACACCGGCCCGGGCCTGTTCGGGCGCTGGGACCCCCTCACCTACCGCGCGCTCACGCCGCCCGGCGCGGCCAGCCTGGATCTCGGCACGGCCGAGTGGATCCAGCGCCTGGGGGCCCGCCACGTGGGCGGCGGCCCGGCCGAGCGCAGTAGAATCGACGGCCAGCTCCTCGACGCCCGCGGCCCACGGGGCGCCTGGGACCCGGACAGCCACGTGCTCGATCCCGCCAGCGGCGAGCCGCGCGCCTGGGACTGGAAGGCCTCGGGCACCGTGGAGCTCAACTGCATGCTGTGCCACGCGGCGGCCCCCGACAACGCGGCCCGCATCCAGGCGCTCCAGCAGGGGCGCTTCGCCTGGGCCTCGACCGCCACCCTGCTGGGCACCGGCCTGGTCGCGCGCGACGAGGCGGGTTTCCGCTACCTGGCCGCGGCCTTCGAGCCCGACGGCAGCGTGCGGGCCGAGCGGCTGGGCCTCGGCCGGGCGCGCAGCGCGAGCTGCCGCCAGTGCCACGGCCGCGCCTGCCGCTGCAGCGACCCGGTGGTGTTCGAGAACTCCCTGCAGAACTGGTCGGCCGAGACCGGCGGCGCCATCTACTCCCCGGCCCGGGCCCGCCTGAGCGGCATGAACCTGGCCGGCAAGGACGGGCTGGACATGCCCTGGGACGTGCACGCCGAGCGCCTGCTCGAGTGCAGCGACTGCCACCACGCGCCCAACAACCCGGCCTTCGACCTCAAGCGGGCCGGGCCGGAGCGGCCGCTGCTCCACCTGGCCTTCGACGCCCGCCGCACCTCCGTGGAGGACTACCTGTGGCGGCCCGATCACGAGCTGGTCAAGGGCCACACCTCGCAGGGCACGGCCGCGCGGCGCCTGGACGGCAGCATGCGCGACTGCCGCGACTGCCACGACGCCCAGGCCGTGCACGACTTCCTGCCCTTCAAGCGCACCCACTTCGAGCGCCTGGCGTGCGAGGCCTGCCACCTGCCGCGACTGCTGGCGCCGGCCCGCATGTCCACCGACTGGACCCTGCTCGGCCCGGATCGCCAGCCGCGGGTGAGCCACCGCGGGGTGGAGGGACCGGTCAACGACCCGGCCAGCCTGGTGACCGGTTTCGAGCCGGCGCTGCTGCCCCACCGGACCCAGGCGGGCTCGCTCCGGCTCGCGCCCCACAACCTGACCAGCGCCTGGTTCTGGGTGCAGGGCGAGCCGCCCGCGCCGGTGCGCCTCCTGGACCTGGAGCGGGCGCTGTTCAGCCCCGAGGGCTACCACCCCGCGGTCACGGCCGCGCTGGACGCGGACGGCGACGGGCAGCTCCGCGAGGCCGAGCTGCGCCTGGACACCCCCGCCGAGGTGGCCGCCGTGGCCGCGCGGCTCGAGGCGGTCGGCGTGCGGGCGCCCCGCATCCAGGCGGAGCTGCAGCCCTACACCCTCGGGCACGGGGTGCCCCCGGCCCGCTGGGCGCTGCGGGACTGCACGGCCTGCCACGCCCCGGGCGGCCGGGTGACGCGCGCCTTCGCCCTGGCGGACCACGCCCCGGGCGGGGTGCTGCCGCGGGTGGTGGGGGACACGCGCACCGAGCTGGCCGGCCGGATCTCGGCCGGCGCGGACGGCCGGGTCACCTACCAGGCCGCGGCCCGGCCCGGCGGCGCCTACGTGCACGGCGCCCAGGGGCTCACCTGGCTGGATGTCCTCGGCCTGCTGCTGGTGGTCGGCACCGGCGTGGGCGTCATGGTCCACGGCGGCCTGCGCATCCTCGTCCAGCGCCGGCGCGGCCGCGCCGGGAGGTGAAGCATGGGATCCGCGAACGCCTCCAGCCCCGGGCTGGTTCGGTTCTACACCCTGTACGAGCGCCTGTGGCACTGGCTCCAGGCGCTGAGCGCCGTGGCGCTGCTGCTGACCGGGTTCGCCATCGCCTTCCCCGCGGCCTTCGCCCCGCTCGGCTTCGCCTCGGCCGTGGCGGTGCACCACGCGGCCGCCTGGGTGCTGCTGGTGAACGCGGGCCTGGCGCTGTTCTACAACCTGGCCTCGGGCCTCATCCGGCGCTACGTCCCCTCGGTGAAGGACATCTTCCCGCTGGGCATGCACCACGCCCGCTACTACGTGCTGGGCATCTTCCGCGGCGAGCCGCACCCCTTCGAGCGCACCCCGGAGAAGCGCCTGCTGCCCCTGCAGAAGGTGACCTACTTCCTGATCCTGAACGTGCTGCTGCCGCTGATGGCCCTGACCGGCCTGCTGAAGCTGGGCGCAGACAGCCAGCCCGAGCTGCTGGGCTGGTTCGGCGGCATGCCCGTGGTGGCCGTGCTGCACCGGCTGGGCGCCTGGCTGTTCGCCGCCTTCCTCATCCTGCACGTGTACATGACGACCACCGGCTCGACCTGGTGGGCCAACCTGCGCACCATGCTGACCGGCTACGGCCAGGCCGAGTGCCGCGAGGAGGAGCCGAAATGAAACGCGCAGCCTGGAAGTACATGAACCCCTACCTGGCCGGGGTGTTCCTGGGCGTGGTGCTGTTCGGCTCGTTCCTGGTGTTCGGGCACGGCCTGGGCGCCTCCGGCGGGGTGGCGCTGCTGGCCGGCTCGGCCGAGGCGGCTCTGCTGCCCGGCCACGCCGCGCAGAACGCCTACCTGGTCAACCTGGTGGAGAGCCCCCCGAGCCCGCTGGACAACTGGATCGTGTGGGAGATCCTGGGGGTGGTGCTGGGCGGCCTGGCCTCGGGCCTGCTGGCCGGCCGGGTGAGGCCCGAGACCTACCACGGCCCGCGCATCACCCCCCGCGCCCGCTGGGCCTACGCGCTGCTGGGCGGCTCCATCGCCGGCTTCGGCGTGCGCCTGGCCCGCGGCTGCACCTCCAGCCAGGCGCTCTCGGGCGGCGCCGTGCTGTCGGCCGGCTCCTGGGCCTTCATGTTCGCCGTGTTCGCGGGCGCCTACCTGGTGGCGTACTTCGTGCGCCGGCTGTGGACCTGAGGAGGCGAGGCCATGTTCCCACTGGATCTGGACGCGAGCGTGGGCCACCTGGGGGCGAACGCCCTGTACGTGCTGGCCGGCTTCTTGTTCGGCTTCGCCCTGGAGCAGGCCGGCTTCGGCAACTCGAAGAACCTGGCGGCCCAGTTCTACCTGCGCGACATGCGGGTGCTCAAGGTGATGTTCACCGCCATCGTCACCGCCATGCTGCTGCTGGTCGGCGGGGACGCGCTGGGGCTGGTGAGGTCCGAGGTGCTGTTCGTCAACCCCACCCACCTGTGGCCGGGGATCGTGGGCGGGCTCGTCTTCGGGGTCGGTTTCGTGGTGGGCGGCTACTGCCCGGGCACGGCCCTGGTGAGCCTGGCCACCCTCAAGGCGGATGGGCTGTTCTTCGTGCTGGGGCTGTTCGTGGGGGTGACCGCGTTCGGCGAGTCGGTCGGCCTGTTCCAGGCCTTCTTCGACGCCTCGGGCAACTACGGCGAGCTGACCCTTCCGGCTCTCCTGGGGGTCAGCCCGGGCCTGGTGGCCTTCGGCGTGGTGGCCATGGCGCTGGCCATGTTCTTCGTGGCCGAGCGGGTGGAGGCCCACTTCGCCGCCCGGGACGGAGGCAAGCCATGCTGACCTGGAAGCGCGCCGGGGCGCTCCTGGCCCTGCTGCTCGGGGCGGCGCTGTGGCTGTTCGGCAGCCCGAGCCCGGAGGAGCGCCTGGCGGCCCAGGCCGCCGCCCTGGAGGCCCGCCTGGCGGCCGGGGAGGCCCAGCTCGAGCCGTTCGAGCTGCTGGAGCTCGGCCACAACCCGGGCCTGCGCCTCGAGCTGCTCGACCTGCGCGAGGAGAACGAGTTCAACCTGTTCCACATCCTCGACGCGCGCCGGACGACGCTCCCGGAGCTCGCCACCCCCGCCTTCGCCTCCGGCCTGCCCCGCGACGCGGTGGTGGTGCTGGTCTCCAACGGCGAGGGGCGCGCCCGCGAGGGCTGGAAGCTGCTCAGCGCCCAGCGCGTGCCGCGCGTCTACCTGCTGGCGGGCGGCATCCATGGCTGGCTCCAGGCCTTCGGTTTCCAGGCGCGGCTCGGCCTGACGCGGGGCGACTGCCCGCTCGACGACTGCCGCCGCTACACCTTCGAGGCCGCCCTGGGCGATCGCCACCCGGAGAGCGATCCGGGCGTCCAGTCCCTGGCCGGCCGGGAGTTCACCCGCAAGGTGAAGCTGCAGGCCTCCGCCCGCCGCAAGGCCGGATCCTGTGGATAGCCGGGATCGCCCGGCCACTGGACGGGCCGGGAGGCCAGAGGGTATCCTCGGGCCATGCGCCTCGCGCTCCACGCCGCGGTCCTGATGTGTTCGCTGGCCGGGCTCGACGGCTGCGGGCCGGTGGACCGGCTGAGCTCGCTGGCCATCCGGGTGCAGCGCGCCAGCTCGCCCGCGGCGCTGCGGGGCTTCGATCCGCTCAACCCGCCCGTGTGGGTGCGGGTCAAGGTGGTGCGGAGCACGGACGTGCTGGACCCGGTGGTCTACCGGGAGCCCCTGTGGGACGACCTGCCGCTCGACCCCGACACCGGGCGCAGGCGCCTGGCGGTGGGCGTCGCGCCCAACGCCGGCGGGCAGGACCCGTACCTGCTGCAACTCGCCAGCGAGGTCGAGGACGACCTCAACCGCAAGGTCGTGGACGAGTGCGGGGTGGCGGGCGGCCTCGAGACCCGGGAGGGCCAGGAGGCCCGGGTCACGGTCGCCACCCACCTGGGCGAGTGCGGCATCCTGTGCGCCAGGGACGCGGACTGCCCGGGCAGCCGCTACTGCCTGGGCTTCGAGTGCCAGGACGGCCGCGACTGCGACCTGGACGCGGACTGCCCCGCGGGCGCCCACTGCGGGGCGGATCTGCGCTGCACGGCCCTGTGCGGCGAGGCGCTGCCCGCCTGTCCGACCGGCTTCACCTGCTGCGGCGCGCTCTGCGCCCCCGGCTGCGGGGTCGAGCCCGAACCCCCTTGACACCTGGTCATCTGTTCAGTAGTCTGGGGGCATGGAGATCAGGCGCAAGCTCGAGCTGCTGACCGGCCAGGCCGACGTGGAGGCCGAGGGCGAGGCCCAGGCGGCGGACCGGGGCTCGGCCCAGGGCGGCTTCATCTACCGCGCGGTGCACCCCTCGGGCCGGCCGGTGGCCATGCTGAAGACGCTGCTCGACAACGCCTGCACCGGGGACTGCGGCTACTGCGCCCAGCGCGCCGGCCGGGACACCTGCCGGACCCGCTTCGCGCCCGAGGAGCTGGCCCGGCTGTTCGCCGAGCTGGTGCGCGCCGGCCGGGCCGAGGCCCTGTTCCTGTCCTCGGGCCTGGGGAGCGACCCGATCCGCACCATGGATCGCATGCTGGCGGCGGTGGAGCTGGTGCGCACCCGGCACGCCTTCCAGGGCTTCGTGCACCTCAAGATCCTGCCCGGCGTGGAGCGGTCCCAGGTGGTCCGGGCGGCCGCGCTCGCCGACCGGCTGTCCATCAACCTGGAGGCGCCCACCCCGGCGCGCCTGCGGGCGCTGTCCGGAGGCAAGCAGCTGTCCGCGGACATCCTGACCCGGGTGGGCTGGATCGCGGACGAGGTGCGCGCCCGGCGCGGGCGGGCCCGCGGCCACACCACCCAGCTCGTGGTGGGGCCGGCCGGCGAGACCGACGCCGAGCTGCTCGGCGCGGCCGCCCGCATGTACCGCCGGCATGGCGCCAGCCGGGTGTACTACTCGGCCTTCCGGCCCGTGCCGGGCACCCCGCTCGAGGATCGGCCGGCGGCCCCGGCCAGACGTCAGCTCCGCCTGTACCAGGCCGACTTCCTGCTGAGACGCTACGGCTTCGAGGAGGATGACATGGCGCTCGACCCCGCTGGCAACCTGCCGCTCGACGAGGATCCCAAGACCGCCTGGGCCCGCCGCCACCCGGAGCGCTTCCCGCTGGAGGTGAACCGGGCCGACCGGGAGGAGTTGCTCCAGGTGCCCGGCCTGGGGCCGCTCGCGGTCGAACGCATCCTGGCCGCCCGGCGGGCGAGCCCCATCCGCAGCCTCGAGGATCTCCGCCGGCTGAGCCTGCGGGCCGAGCGGGCCGCGCCCTTCCTGCTCTTCGAGGGCCGCCCGGCCATGCGCCAGCTCCGGCTCGCCCTGGCCAGCTGATCCCGTCCCTGTCTCCGGTGTCCACTCGGTCCACCGCGTCCACTTCGTCCACTCGATCGGGTTTCAGCCCCGCACGTATCGCATCAAGGACTGCAGCCCCCCGTCAGCGCCCAGGAGCTCGTCCACCAGGTGGGCGCCCAGCACCTCGGCCACCCGCGCGAGCCCGGCGCCCCGCGCCGCCTCCAGCGCCTGGCGGTAGTCCGGCGTGGGCTCCGCCAGGGGGTTCTCGAGCAGCCGCCGGCAGGAGCCGAGCACGTACGGCCCGAGCTCGGCGAGGAGCCCCGCGCGCAGCGCCGCGGACTCCTCCCCCGCCGCGCCGCGCAGCGCCGCGGTGAGCCCAGCCGCGCCCTCCAGCCGGGCCTGCAGCCCGTCCAGGGCGTGGCCGCTCGCGCGGGCGTACCGCAGCATGCGCAGCAGCACCTCCCGCCCGGCCGGTCCCTCGGGTGGCACCCGCCTGGCGAGCTGCTCCAGCACGAGCTCCAGCTCGGCCCCCAGGCGCAGCTCGTCGGCGAAGCGCTCCAGGCGCCCGAAGGCGGGCAGCCCCTCGAAACAGGCGCCGGCCTCGTCCCCCATGAGCCTCCCGGGCGCGGCGCCGCTCCGGCCGAGCAGCTCGTCGGCCCTGGCGAGCAGCTCATCGACGGGGCGCGCGTCCGCCCGCGCCGCGCGCGGGCGCCGGGCCGCGTAGCGCTCCGCCAGCGCCCGGTGCAGGCGCAGCATGCAGGCCAGGGTCTGGACCGCCTCCGCGTGCAGCCCGGCGAAGCCCGCCAGCTTGCGCAGCGTCTCGACCTCGTGGAAGGTGGCCGGCAGGTGGGCCAGCCAGCGCACCCCGCGCTTGTCCGCGCCCGGGGCGTGCTGCGCCAGGCCCTCCAGCAGGCTGCGGATGTCCGCGTCGCGCGGGACGGTGAGCGTCAGGGTGGCCAGCGCGTCCGGGCTGGCCAGCCCGCCGAGCGCCTGCGGCTCCCCGCTGCGCCAGAACTCGAGCACCCGCTCCGCGTCCACCAGGTTGTCCGGCCCGGGCGCATCCAGCACCCGCTCGCGCAGATCCCCCAGGTAGCTCGGGCCGGCGGGCGCCAGGGCCAGCAGGGTCGCGCGGGTGGTCGGTCCGCTGAGCTGCAGGGGCGGCAGCGGCGCCAGCCGCACCAGGGCCCGCAGCGGGAACCTCAGGGGCTCGGGCCAGCCGCGGCCGAGGAGCGCGGCCAGGAGCTCGGCCAGCTCCGCGGCGCCGGCGCCGGCCTCGGGCAGGCGCACGCGCTCCAGGCCGAAGGCCGCCAGGGTGTCGAGCACCAGCGCCCGCGCCCAGCCCGGCCGCGCCTCGAGCAGCCCGAGGCGCCAGCGCACATCCGCCAGCGACAGGGGCAACCCGGCCACCGGGCCGCTGCGCAGCGCCAGCGCCTGCGCCAGGGCCCCGGGCCCCTCGGCCTCCAGCCAGGCGGCCGCGGCGGAGCGCAGCGCCTCGTGGACCGGCTCCAGGGCGCCGCGTCCCGCCTCCTCCGCGAGGCGCGCGCCCAGGACCCCGGCCACGCCCCCGGCCTGCGGGCCGCCGGCGGCGGCCAGGCCGCGCAGGCCCCGGGCGAGGCGCAGGAGGTGTCCGCGGTCGCGGGTGCGCGCGAGCCAGTCGGTGAGGCCGGCCTGGAGCAGCGCCCGGGCGGTGGGCGCGGGCGCAGGGCCCGCCGCGGGCAGCACGGCCCGCAACCAGGCCTCCCAGGCCGCGGCGCGCGCGGCGGGCCGCTCGTACTCCAGCAGATCCATGAAGACCTCGGTGGACGAGCGCCGGCCCGCGCGCCAGGCCGACTCCAGCCCTCCCAGCCAGGCCCGATCCTCGTCCAGGCGCGCGGCGCGCACCGGCGCGAGCAGCCCGAGCGAGCGTGCCAATTCCCCGGCCTCCGCCTGCGCGTCCCAGCGCCCGTCGTAACCCGCCTCGCGCTCGAGCGCCGCGCGGGTCACCCCGAGCAGCAGCTCCAGCAGGCGATCGAGCAGGCCGAACCACAGCGCAGGCGGCCGGCCCTCCTCGGCCAGCAGCACCACCGCCCGGCCGATCTCGCGCAGCCGCGGGAGCTCGTCCGGCCCGAGCTCGGCCGCGTGCCCCTGGCCGAGCGCCGTCAGCAGCCCGGTCAGGCCGCGGGGCAGCTCGGGCGCCACCCGATCGGCGCCCACCCGGGACACCTCGGTGCACACGCTGGAGGCGAGGCGCAGCGAGGCGGCGGCCGCGCGCTGGCGCAGGGCCGCGGACGGGGCGCGGGCGGCGGCTTCCAGGCATCCCGCGCCCAGCGCGCTCACCGCGGCCGGGGCGCCTACCAGGGTGGAGGGGTAGTGGTCGGCGAAGGCCTCGATGCCCCACAGCAGGAAGGCCCAGTCGGCGGGCGCGTCGCCCGCGGCGCCAGCGGCCGCGCGGCACAGCTCGCGATCGAGCGCGCTGGCCTCGGCCAGCACCGAGTGGGGGAGGCGGGCCCGGACCGCCGCCTCCAGCGGGCCCTCGGCCTGGCAGGTTCGCTCGGGCATGGTCACAGGAGCGGTTCGAGCTCCAGCTCGAAGGCGGCCGCGGGCACGCCGATCTGCCAGCGCTCGAGCACGCCCGGGTGCAGCTCTCCCAGCCAGCCAATGGGCCGGTCGGCCAGCAGCACGCGCGCGGAGCGGCCGGGCAGGAAGGAGGGGTGCTCCTCCTCGCGCAGGCTGACCTCGCCGCCGAGCTGCTGGGCCAGGAAGTCGAGGTCGGCGTGCGCCTCGGACAGGCTGGCCTCGCGGTGCACCACCAGCGCCCCCAGCAGCAGCCGGGTGCGCGAGCCGTGCGGCGCCTGCGGATCGAACCAGGCCACCTCGCCGGCCTCGAACAGCCGGTGCGGGTAGGTGGCGGTGCCGCTGCGCGCCTCGACCCGCAGCAGGCAGGGCAGCAGCGAGTCGCGCAGCGCGGCGAAGTTCTCGTTCATCACGTTGGCCACCTCGACCAGCGGCGGGGCCTCGCGCTGCATGTGCGTCCGGAGCTCCGTCCGGCTGGTGAGGATGTTGGAGATGATCTCCTCGTAGCCCAGGCCGATCATCGCGTCGCGGGTCTTGTCCTCCAGCAGGCTGACGGGGTCCGCGCGGCCCGCGGTGAAGTCCCGGGGCATGCGCGGCTCGAAGGTCTCGTAGCCGCGCGCGATGGCGAAGTCCTCGACCACGTCCACCGGGTGCAGGTAGTCGGCCCGGTAGGGCGGCAGCACCACCCGCACGCTCTGGCCCTCCACGTGGACTTCGCAGCCGTAGCGCTCGAGCACGTTGTCCACCTCGACCGGGGTGACCGGCACGCCCAGGAGCCGCCCGAACTCGGTCAGCGGGATGCTGAGCCCCAGGTCCAGATCGCGCGGCGCGTCCACCTCCCGGCCGAAGGGGGTGGCGGCCGGGAAGACGGTCCGCACGCGCTGGACGCGCCCGCCCCGATCGGCCAGATCGCAGGCCAGGATGTCGAGCGCCAGCAGCACCTTGGCCAGGTCGGTGCCGGTGGCCTCGACGAACAGCTCACTGTCGCCCGGCTGCACCTCGCCCAGCTCGCGCGAGTTGATGATCGGCGGCATGCTCAGCGTGAGCCCCCCGGCGTCGGTCAGGTAGGGCACCCGCGCGTGGCCGGCCAGGACGTCGCCGTACTGGATGCCCTTGGGGTGGCGGGTGAGGATCTCCGCGAGCGGCATGGGCTCCTCGAAGCCCAGCGGGACGTAGGCGTGCGCCCTGGGATCCACGGCCCGGTAGCTGACCGGGAAGCGGATCTTGGCCAGGTTGTAAACCCCGATGGCCACGTCCTTGCGCTTGCGGCCGAAGTTCTCGGCCAGCTTCTCCTGGGTCTGGATGAGCTGGGCGAGCGAGCGCTCGGTCACCCGCACCCCGCGCACGACGAAGGCCGCGACGCAGGGCCGGATGGCCTCCAGGCCCGGCTCCACGCGGATCTCGCCGCACGGCTCGCCGCGGAAGAAGGGGTAGTCCCGGCGCCGGCCGCGGGCCGCCCGCAGCTGGCGGGCGATGCCCTCGGCCGACCACAGGTCGGGGCGGTTGGTGTCGTTCAGCTCCACGCGCCACTGGCCGGCCTCGTCGCGGCCCTTGAACTCCCCCTTGACCAGATCGAGGTGGGTGCCCAGGGCGGCCTCGTCCATGGCGAAGCCCAGCAGCTCCTGGAAGTCGCTCGGATCGACGGTGATGGTCGGCATGGCCTAGTCCCTCAGCCGCACGTTGGTGGTGCGCATCCGGTTGAGATCGGAGGAGAACAGCTCGCGGATGTCGTCCAGTCCCATGGCCATCATGGCCATGCGATCCAGGCCCAGGCCCCAGGCGATCACCGGCACCTCCACGCCCTGCGGCCGGACCACCTCGGGCCGGAAGATGCCCGCCCCGCCCAGCTCGGTCCAGCCGAGCGTCGGGTGCTTCACGTGGATCTCCACCGAGGGCTCGGTGAAGGGGAAGTAGGCCGGGGCGAAGTGGATCTCCTCCGCCCGGGCCACCTCCTTGGCGAACAGCCTGAGCAGGCCGAGCAGGGTCACGAAGTCGATCTGCTCCCCCAGCACGATGCCCTCGCACTGGAAGAAGTCCGGCGCGTGGGTGGCGTCCACCTGGTCGTAGCGGAAGCAGCGCGCCACCGCGAAGTACTTGCCCGGCACCGCGGCCCGGTGCAGCCAGCGCGCGGACAGCACCGTGCCCTGGCTGCGCAGCACCAGCCGCCGGGAGCGCTCGCGATCGAAGTCGTAGCCCCAGCCGCGGCTGCCGGTCTGGCCGCCGTCGGAGTGGGCCGCGGCCACCCGGGAGGCGAAGGGCTCCTCCAGCGCCGGGGCGTGCGTGGGTTGCTTCACGAAGTACACGTCGTGGATGTCGCGCGCCGAGTGGAACTGGGGCATGAACAGCGCGTCCATGTTCCAGAACTCGGTCTCCACGAGCTGGCCGCGCATCTCCTCGAAGCCCAGGCCGATGAGCTTGCGCCGCACGCGGTCGAGGAACTCGCGGTACGGGTTGCGCCGGCCGGCCACCCGGCGCGGGGGGCGGATCTGGAGGTTGTAGCGCCGGAAGGACTTGCCGCGCCAGGAGCCGTCCGCCAGCATGGCCGAGGTCAGGGCGTTGACCTCGTCCCCGGAGCGGCCCAGCTTCCGGGCGGCCTCCCGCACCGCCTGGCCGAGCTCGGTCAGCTCGAGCTGCCGGGCCTGCTCGGTCACCAGGCGGAACACGCCCTTCTCCTTGCCCCGCTTCCTGCTGCCCCCCTCCACCAGGGACTTCTCCTCGAGGGTGAGCGCCGACATCTCCTGGCGTCCGGCGGCCTTCACCTTCTCGATCAGCGCCTGCTCCAGCGAGAAACGCGCGGGCAGGCTGGCCGCCGGCTTCCAGGAGAAGACGCCATTCTCGACCTCCAGGAGGCAGTTCTCCTTCTTCAGGGCGCCGAAGGCGCTGCCCCTCTCCGCCTGGTCGTAGACCGGCAGCGAGGCCGCGAGCTGGGCGCTGGAGAGCGTGGTCTGGGTCTGGAACAGCTTGAAGATGGCCTGGGCCGGGGTCTTCTGGGCGGCGTATTTCTCGCCCAGCTCGGTCAGCTCGACCCAGGTCTTCTCCTCGGTGGCCAGCAGGCGCATGCACTCCTTGGCGAGCTGCCACTCGATCACGGTGCGTAGCTGGGCCTGCGTCACCCCCTCGGCGGAGAAGGTCCGTTCGGCCAGCCGGCCCTCGGGCCCCAGGGCCAGCAGGACCCGGATCTCCAGGGGGTGCAAGGTGGCTGCGAGCTCTTCCGGCTTCATGCGCGCTCCTCGCCCGGCGCACGCTGGCGCCGCACGGCAAGCGTTCACTAGCACATGCACTCCAGGCGGTCAACCCGGCCAAACGCTTTGAGCGAGCATGGTTTTTCAGCTTCCGCCGGGGTCCCGGAGGGGGGATGTTTGACACCCCGCGACAGGCGAGGTTAGTCTCGGATGGACGGGGCGGCCAAAGGCGCGAGGACCATGCTCGACGAGTCCATCCGAAACCGTTTCATCACCTATCAGGACAAGGAAGGGCGTGAGGGTCGGATCCGGTACAAGGATCTGCTGGTCGAGCTGGGCGAAGGGCGGCTGCTGACCCTGTCGGACGCGTTGCTCGAGGAGCAGGCCAAGGTCCAGGAATTCAACCAGATCGCCAACCGCCTGACCCGAAAGATCGAGGCGCTCACCCCGTTCTACGACCGCATCGAGGCCGATCCGCACGGGCACTACCAGGAGTGCGAACGCCGGCGGGCGGATCTGGCATCCAAGCCGTACGCCAAGCGCCTGCAGGTCCTCAACACCTACTACACGCTGGACGCGGAGCACGCCCGCATCCTGGCCGACCTCACCCGCCACCTGCTGTCCGGCGCGGAGGGCGACCACAGCCCGCACCTCATCTCGCTCATGCAGCGGGCCATCGACATGATCTGCCGGGTCATGCGCAACATCCCGCGCAAGAGTAAGCGCGCGGCCGCCATCCACCCGCTGGAGGCGGCCCGCGGGGCGGCGCGCAACGGGCTGCGCGAGCTCAGCATCATCCCCACCCTGCTGCACGACATCATCGAGGAGAAGCTGGACCTGTGGACCGAGGGGCTGATCGAGCGGGAGCTGCGCGATCCGGCGTACGGGGAGTACGCCGGCAAGCGCATGAAGGACGTGCCGGTCCAGCTCCGCCACCGCATCATCCAGAAGCACATCGACGCCTACAACGACCACGCCTCGGGCATCTTCTTCGAGATCGCCCTGACGCTCTTCGACCACGTCCGCTACTTCCCCTCGCCGCACCGCTACCACGAGTCGCTGCACTCGATCATGGACATCCTCGCCGCGCTCTCCCGGCGCCGCGACATGAGCTACTACGCCTACCTGCAGGGCCTGCTGTACCCCAAGCCGGACGCGACGCTGGACACCATGGATCGGTCCAGGCTGCTCGAGGAGCTCCGGCCGATCTTCCCGAACGCCGAGCGGCTGCTCGACGACTACCTGGTCCAGGTGCACAACTTCTACGAGACCGGCCTGGGCGAGTACTCGGCCAAGGAGGAGGTGCGCCGCAACGCCTTCCGCGAGATCCTGGCCAAGCTCCTGGACCGCTTGAACAACACCCGCGACATGGATCGGAGCCTGGGCTTCAGCATCCCCAAGCGGCTGTACGGCACGGGCTTCAAGAACATCTTCTTCCTGCAGGCGCTCGAGGACAAGCTGCGGCGGCCCTCGTTCAACACCGAGGAGCGCCGGCTGATCGAGGTCAAGTTCATCAACAAGCCCAAGGTGGCCGCGCTGTACCAGATCCTGGACGACATCGAGTTCCTGGGGCGCGAGTTCCTCGGGCGCGAGATGATGGAGTTCCTGGAGCACGAGATCGATCGCTACCGCTGCACCCGCAACTTCCGCCGCCTGACCCCGCCCGGTCGCTCGGGCTACTTCAACGGGCTCATCTACCTGTTCAACGAGATCACCCTCGGCCGCAAGCAGAGCCTGGTGGAGCTGGAGAAGCGCCGGGACAAGCAGGCCGAGGTGCTGGTGGCCTTCAAGGCGGTGCTGGAGTCCTACCTGGTCTACCCGGCCCTCATCCGCGAGGATCAGGAGTCCCAGGGCTTCCTGCGCCACAGCCAGTCCGAGTACCGCACCTACCGCATCGAGGGCATGGGCCCTGGCCTGGAGGCCCGCTCGGACGCGCGCAAGGAGCAGGGCGTCGAGCTCCTGGCGATCAAGAGCTTCTCCCGCCGGGTGTCCTGAGCGGCGCCGCCCGGCGCCGGGCTCCCCCGCGCCGCGGGGGCCCCTGGCCGGCGCTCACGCGAGCCGGGGTCAGTAGGTATCCTGGGCGGTCAGCAGCAGCGGCACGCTCAGCTCGTAGGCCTCGCCATCGAAGGTGGGGAACATCCACTGCTGCACCTTCTTCACCAGGCAGTCCTCGAGGAAGGTGTTGCGGAACTTCTCGGTGGCCACCTTGACCCACTCCACCCGGCCGTCGGGCCGGACCCGCACCGTGAGCTCGAGCTTCCCGGCCACGGACGAGTCCTTCTTGAGCTGGCGCTCGAGGCAGTACTTCACCTGGGGTCGGTTGCGCTGCACCGTGAGCCGGATCTGCAGCTCGGTCAACCGCCGGGGCCCGCCCGCCGCGCCCGGCGCGTCCGGGACCACCTCGGGCTTGGCGAGCGCCGGCGCGAGCGGGTCGGCCGGACCGCCCAGCCCGCCGGGCAGCTGGAGCCCCGCGGCGCTGAAGTCCACGCCGCCCACGCCGCGCAGCGTCGGGCTCTCGGGCTTGTCCCCCGCCTGCGCCCCGTAGAAGGCGGCCAGGGCCGCCTCGGACTCGCTCAGCGCCGGCTTGCCCTGGCCGAGCACGTCGGCCAGCGCCTCCGCGCCCGGATCGCGGCCGGCCTTGCCCGCCCCGCCCGGGCGCTTGCCGTTCCGCCGCGCGCCCGCCTTGCGGCTGGTCAGGAGGCGCTCGCGCAGGCGGCGCGCCTCCTCGGGCGACAGGTTGCCGGCCTGGGCCAGCTCGAGGTCGAGCAGCTCCCCGTCCGCGTCCTGCAGGCTCAGCCCGCCGAAGGCCGAGAACCAGCCCTGCACCTGGGCCAGGGCCAGCAGGCCGCCCAGCACCGCGATCACCAGCCCCATGGAGAGCAGCGCCATGGCCAGGCGCCGTTTCTGCGACCTGACCCCGGCCTGCGCGGCGGCCACCCGGGCGACCTCCGCGTCGCGCTCCTGGCGCCGGCGTTGCGCCTCGGGGTCGTTGCCCTCCAGGATGGCGTACTCCTCGTGGATGGACTCCTGGTGGAGCCGCTGGGCCAGCTCGGACGCGTCACCAGCCACCGGGGGCGGCGGCAGGGACTCGTCGTCCAGGCCCTCCTCGCCGCCGCTGAAGAACTCGTCGGCGATGCGCTCCTCGTGCCGGCCGACGCGCGCCTTGGCCCGCCGCTTGATGGCCCGCTCGACGAGCTGCTTGCGCTCCGCATCGGACTCGTCCACGCTGGAGGCCTGCGGCACGACCTTGCGGACCGCCGGGGCGATCGCGCCGCCCTCGAGCGTGCTGAACTTGCCCGTGTCCACCCGGCCGATCTCGGCCTCGGCCTGCTCGGCCTCGCGCGCGGCCTGGGCGCGGCGCGCCTCGGCCTCGGCCGCCTTGCGCTCCGCCTCGGCCGCCTTGCGCTCGGCCTCGGCCGCCCTGCGCTCCGCCTCGGCCGCCTTGCGGTCCGCCTCCCGGCGCAGCTGCAGCGCGGACTCGCGCTCCCGCTCCACCGCGCGCTGGCGCTCGTCCCGCCGCGCGTCGCGCGGGACCGGCGGGGGGGCGGGCAACCCGGCCGGCCGCGCGCCGGCCGTGCCCGCCAGGTGGGCCAGCTCGGGCACCTGCTCGAGCGGCAACCAGTCCTGCATCCCCTCCCGCCAGAAGAAGTGCTCCTGCGTCAGGGCGCCGCTGCGGAGCCGGCGCTCCAGCTCGGCCAGCCCGATCGGGCCCTGCTCCTGGCCGTCCAGGCCGGCGAACCACTCCACCGGGGCGCCCGGACGGCCGGCGGACGCGGCCTCCGGCGCGGGCGGCTGCGCGGCGCCTCCCGCGCGCGCCGCCCCGTCCCCCCGCAGCAGGAGGACCTGCTGGCATCGCTTGCAGCGAAACCGCACCAGCTTGCCGCGGACCTTGTCGTCCGCGATGGAGTACAGGGCATTGCACTTGTCGCAGGTGAACCGCATGTCGCTCGCTCGCCCGACCGCCCCCGCCGGGCTCCGTCACAGGAGCTTGAGGAGCTGCGCCTTGACCTCGTCGCGCTCGCCCTCCGGGCTGCAGCGCAGGGCCCGCTCCCACAGCTCGATGGCCTTGTTCCGGAACCCCTTCTTCTGGTACAGGATCGCCAGGCTGCGCAGCGGGGCGAACAGGTCGGGCTTCAGCTCGATGGTCGCCTCGAACTCCTGGATGGCCTCGTAGATCAGGTTGCGGGCCAGCAGCACGTTGGCGAGCGCGTAGTGCACGTTGGGGCTGAACGGGTCGAGCTGGGCCGCTTCCCGCAGCGCGGCCTCGGCCTCGGTGAGCTTCTTGTCCCGATAGAGCGCCACGCCGCGCTGGTAGGCTGCGTTGGCCACCTCGGGTTCGGCCTCGGCCTGCGCCACGCCGGAGTCGGTCAGCTCCCGCACCCTTTTCAGCAGCTGGGCGATGCGGAAGGGCTTCTCGAAGAAGTCGTCGGCCCCGTAGGCCTCCTTGGCGTCGAGCGCGTAGCGCCAGCCGCGGTAGACGGCGCTGATCATGATCACCGGGATGGTCCCGAAGCGCTTGCTGGTCTTGATCTTCTTGCAGATCTCGAAGCCGTGGATCTCGGGCAGCATGGCGTCCAGCAAGATCAGGGCCGGGCTGTGGCTCTTGACCGCCTGCAGCGCCTCCAGGCCGCGGGTGGCGGTGATCACCTGGTAGCCTTCCGAGGTGAGCGCCTTCTCCAGCATGCGCAGGATGTCCGGCTCGTCGTCCACCACCAGCACCTTCTTGCCGCCCGCGGGCTCGGCCGCGGCCATCTCCTGGAGCACGTCCTGGCTGGTGGACACCTCGATGGTCAGGATCTCCTCGTCCGGCGCCAGGCTCACGTCCGGTTCGGGCAGCTCGGGCGCCACGATGGTCAGCACGCCCTGCGGCGGGAGCTTGCCCGCGGGCTCGTGCGCGCGCATGCCGCGCCAGAACTCTTGCTTGGGATCGCGCTGGCGGATGGCGTACAGCTCGCGCTGCACCTGGCGCAGGCGCACGTCGATCACCACGTAGGGCTCGATCTTCTTGCCGGTGACGAACTTGACCTCGTCGATGGTCTGTTGGTCCTGGGGGTTGGCCATGGCCAGCATGACCCGATCCTCGCGCATCCCCAGAGGCAGGATGGAGGCCTGGCTGGCCACCTGCGCGGGCACCAGATCCGCGGCCGAGAGGGGCAGGATGCAGCCGGCCAGATCCACGGCCGGCACCCCGAGCTGCTCGGACAGCGCCCGCAGCAGATCCTCCTCGCCGGCCGCGCCCATCTCGAGCAGGATCGAGGCCAGGCGCCCACCTTGCTGCCGCTGCCGCTCGAGGGCCGCGCCCAGCTGGGCCTGGTCGATCTTCTTCTTCTCCAGCAGGATCTTTCCGATGGGTGCCTTCTGCATTCCGACCCTTCTCCTGCTGTCTCCCCAGGGGAGACCCGGCCTTGTCGCGCCGGAAATATACACCCCTCCCCCGGGGTGGAGGCAAGCGGCGCAAGCGGTCCCCTCACTCCTCCTCGGGCCCGACCTCGCCCGGCCGCCTGCCGTGGCCCGCCGCGGCCCAGGCCGCGCGCAGCTCCCGGTCGAGCAGGTGGCTCGGGCGCACGTGCTTCAGCGACGCCAGCAGCGAACGGCGCACCCGGGGGTAGGGCCCGGCCAGCTCCTCGATCATCCGACGCATCATGCCCCGGCGGGGGTCCTGGTGCTTGGCGTGGTGCGGGCAGTCCACGGCGACCGGGCTGAAGCCGACCGCCTCGACGTAGGCCTTGAGCAGTGAGGCCTCCACGTAGGCCAGCGGCCGGATGACCCGGTTGCGCCCGTCGTCCGCGGTCAGATCCACGGCCATGGACTTGAGCTGGCCGGTGAAGAACAGGTTCAACAGCACCGTCTCGGCCAGGTCGTCCAGGTGGTGGCCCAGGGCGATCTTGTGGAAACCGCGGGCGTGCGCCAGATCGTACAGGAAACCGCGCCGGAGCCGGGCGCAGAAGGCGCACGGGTTGGTGTTCGGCCGCAGGTGGGCCTGGACGCAGCCCTTGATGTCCCGGCGCACGACCTCCACCTCGAGCCCCTGGGCGCGCACCCGCTCGGCCACCCGATCGGCCGAGGCGGGGTCCCAGCCGGCGTCCAGGTGCACGGCGTGGAGCTCGAAGGGGAACGGGGAGCGCCGGCGGTGGAGCTCGAGGATGCGCAGCAGGCTGAAGGAGTCCTTGCCGCCGGACAGCGCCACCAGGATGCGATCCCCGGGGCGCACCAGGTCGAAGTCGCCGATGGCTTGCCCCACCCGGCGCATGATCAGGTGCTCGAGATCGCTGCTCGGCCGGGCCCGATCGCTGCGCGCGGGCATCGTCCGCCTCAGGCCCCGCCGGCCGGAGGCCCGGCCTGGGCGCTCCGCTTCCGCCGCACCAGCCAGCGGATCAGGCAGTAGAGCGCGACGGCGATGGCCAGCCAGCCCGCGTTCAGCGGGAAGCCGAGCGCGTGCTCGGTGAAGCGCACGCCGATGAAGGCCTCGTCTCCCCGGAGGTGGTTCCAGGTGAACAACCCGGCGGCGACCAGCACCCACACGATGGTCATGATCATGCGAGCCTCCTCGACCCCGGGGAGCATGCCAGCAAGGGGGCCCGGGGACAAGCCCGCTGCCCGCCAGCGCGCGGGCGTTGTGCGGGCGCGGCCCGGATGGTAGCATCCCGGATCGCCATGGGACGCCCTATCTCCAACCTTCTCGTGTGCCTGGTCCTGGTCCTCGCGACCGCGTGCGCGACCACCCCGTCCGCCCCCGGCGCCCAGCCCGCCCACCGGGCCGCCGCCGGCGCCGTCGAGCCCGGACCGCCCGGGCCGCCCCCGGCCGAGCCCCGCGTGGGTGCGGCCGAGCCGACCGGGCCCGCGGCCAGCGCGCTGGCCTACGGCCACTACCTGAAGGCCCGGCTGCTGCTCGAGTCCGGCCGGCCCCGGGAGGCGGTCCTCGAGATGCGCCAGGCGCTGGTGTACGACAACGGCTCGCCCTGGCTGCACGTGTCGCTGGGCAGGCTGTACGCGCGGCAGGGCCTGTGGCGCCTGGCGTCCGAGGAGGCCGAGGCGGCCCTGGAGCTCAAGCCCGACCACGTGGAGTCGCTGCTGCTCCGGGCCGACGGCCTGGTGCAGGCCCAGCGCCTGGACGAGGCGGTCAAGACGCTCGACCGCATCGTGGCCCTGGCACCCCGCCAGATCGACGCCTTCGCCCGCCTGGCGGCCATCTACCTCGACCGCAAGCAGCGCGATCTGGCCCTGGACGTGCTCGAGCGCATGACCGAGGCCAACCCGGACAGCGCGGCCGGGTTCCGCAAGATCGGCGACATCTACTTCGAGCGCGGCGAAGAGGCGCGCGCCGAGCAGTACTTCCGCCGGGCCCTGGCCGTCGATCCGAACGACCTGGAGACCATCCAGCTGATGGCCTCCCTGCTCGAGGGCCAGGGGCGCTACAAGGAGTCGATCGCCGTCCAGTCCGAGGCCCTCGAGGTCAACCCGGAGGACCCGGCCATCATGGCGGCGCTGGCCCGGCTGTACCTCAAGGACGGGGACGAGGCCGCCGCCCAGGCCTACCTCGCCCAGCTGCGCTCCGGCGACCCGACCAACGCCTACTACGTGGCCCAGGCGCTGGTGGAGGTCAACCAGCAGGAGGCCGCCATCGCCGAGCTCGAGCGGGCCGTGGGCGCGAGCCCGGGGCTGGACGGGCTGCGCATGTTCCTGGCGTACCTGTACGAGGAGCGCAAGGAGTTCGACAAAGCCATCGTGCAGATGCAGAAGGTGCTGCCCGACTCCCGCTTCTACCTGCGGGCCCAGACCACGCTCGGCTACGCGCTGCAGCGCCTGGACCGGCTGCAGGAGGCCGCGCAGGTGCTGGAGGCCGCCCGGTCGAAGGCGGCCGAGCCGGAGGACGTGGCGCGGGTGCTGCGCACGCTGGGCGTGGTGCTGGCCAAGCTCCAGCGCACGCCCGAGGCGCTCAGGCTGCTCGACCAGGGCCTGCAGGCGAACCCGGAGCTGCCCGAGCTCGTCGAGGCCAAGGCCAGCGTGCTGCAGGAGGCCGGCCGTGGTCCGGAGGGGGTCAAGCTCCTGCGCGCCGCCCTGGAGCGCAAACCCGAGGAGGTGGCCCTGCTCTACGCCCTGGGCGCGCTGCTCGAGCAGCTCGGCCAGGCGGACGAGAGCATCACCGCCATGCGGAAACTCCTCGAGGTGGACCCGAACAACTCCGCGGCGCTCAACTTCATCGGCTACACCCTGGCCGACCAGAACCGCGATCTGGACGAGGCCGAGCGCCTGATCCGGCGCGCGCTGCTGCTGAACCCGGGCAACGGCGCGATCACCGACTCGCTCGGCTGGGTGCTCTTCCGCAAGGGCGACTTCCCCAGGGCGCTCGAGTACCTGCAGCGGGCCGACCGCATCTCCCCGGGAGAGGCGGTCATCATCATGCACATCGGCGACGCCCACGAGAAGCTCGGCCAGCGTGAGGAGGCCATCCAGCACTACCGGCGCGCGCTGCAGTCCCGGCCCGAGCCTCGCGATCGCAAGGAGATCGAGGTGCGCCTGCAGAAGCTCGGGTTGACGCCGTGAGCGCGCTTGACAGGCTTTCCGCGCGCGGCCTACGGTGAGGGCGGAACCACACGCATGTCCCGGATGATCAACGACTACCTGCCCATCGCCCGCAGCCTGACGAGAGAGCAGTTCCTCGAGCGCTACCCGGAGCCCGTGCTGATCCAGCGCTCCTCGCCCGACAGCCTGGCGCCGCGCGAGGAGTACGGCAACACCCAGAAGATGCGCATCGACCCGTCCACGAAGGAGCTGCGCATCGAGCAGCCGCTGCCCTCCCCGCTGGAGAGCGTGGTGCCGGTGTCCAAGGCCGAACGCAACTCCTTCGCCTCCCAGGTGCTGGTGGGGCGCACCGACTCCAACGATCTGGTGGTGGCCCACCTGACCGTGTCCAAGCACCACGCCTTCTTCCGCCTGGACGACACCTGTGGGCGGTTCACGCTCACCGACATGGACTCGACCAACGGCACCCGGGTCAACGGCCAGGCGCTCGCCGGGCGGCAGCCCAAGGCGCTGGACGACGGCGACCTGGTGGCCTTCGGCGACATGAACTTCATCTTCTACACGGCGGGCGGGTTCTACGACCTGCTCGTCAGCCTGTCGGCGCTGCGATGAACCGACTCTCGCCCTGGCTGTGCCTGGCGCTGGCGGCCGGCCTGGCCGGCTGCCCGGGCCGCCGGCCGGATGGGCCGGGGCACGGCCAGACCTTCGAGTCGCCCGAGGCGCTCTTGCAGGCCATGCGCGCGGATCTCTCGCGGCTCGAGTCGCTGCGCGCGGCGGGCAGCGTCGACATGCGCCAGGGCGGCCAGCGCATCAAGGCCCACGTGCTCTACCTGGCGGCGCGCCCGGCCTGGCTGCGCTTCGAGACCGAGAGCTTCTTCGAGGCTCCGCTGTCGATCCTGGTCTCGGACGGAGAGCGGTTCACGGTCTGGGACCTGGAGCAGGGCCGGGTGATCGGCGGGCGCGCCACCCCGGCCAACCTGGGCCGCATGCTGCCCGTGCCGCTCGACGGGGCCCAGCTCGGGGCGCTCCTGCTCGGCGAGCCGCCCTGGATCGCCTACGCCGAGGCGGCCCTGTCCGGCGGGGCGGCCGGGCGGCCCTACCTGCTCAGCCTGCAGAACGCCCGCGAACGCCAGACGATCGTGGTGGACGCCGAGCTGCTGCGGCCTGTACGGATCGAGCTGCTCGCGGGCGGCCGGCGCCGCTACCTGATCGAGTACGAGGATTGGAAGGTGCGGGACGGGCTGGCGGTGGCCCCAGAGAAGCTGCGCCTGGAGATGCCGGCCGAGGAGATGCACCTCAAGCTCAAGCTCCAGGAGATCGAGGCGAACCCCGCGCTGGAGCAGGCCCTGTTCAAGCTCTCGCCCCCGGAGGGTACGCCGTTCGAGAGCCTCGACCTGGAGCCCGCGCCCGCGGCTCAACCCTGAGGGCAGCCCTCACCGTGTCTGGTGTCGGGTGTCGGGCAGCGAAGCAAGCGAGCACGGCGAGCGCAGCGCAGCGGCCCCCGAAGGGGGTCTCGGGTTCAGAGCACGGGCCAGGAAGGGTGCTCAGGGCGCCTTGGCCGGGGCAGGCACGGGAGCCGGGGCCGGAGCCGGAGCGGGAGCCGGAGCAGGAGCCGGGGCAGGCTCGGGAGCCGGGGCCGGGGCTGCGCCCTCGCCACCCGGAGCAGGCGCAGGGGCCGGGACCTCGCCGCCCTCACCTGCCTCACCTGCCTCACCGCCCTCGTCGACCTCGCCCTCCCCGGGCGCGCCCTCTTCCTCGTTGCCCCCCTGGAGCTCGATGATCTGGTTCTGCTGATCGGCGACCGTCAGCTGTGTCTGGATGATGTAGGGCACCACGAAGAAGTAGGTGCCGATCACGAACACCACGATCGACACCAGGAACATCAGCAGCACGTGGATGAAGAGCGAACGCTGTCCGCGGATCCGCTCCCGGCGCTCGCCCGAGGAGAGCTCCGGGAGGGCCGCAGCGGGAGCAGCGGGAGCAGCGGGAGGCGCGGGCGGCGCCACCGGGGCGGGCTTGGGGGCCTCCACGGGTGCACCGGTGGCCTGGTTCGGGGTCTCGCTGCTCATGGCTCATCCTCCTGGCAGGTTTGCATCACGGTATGGCCGTGGCCGGGAGGTTGTCAAGGCGCGCCTCACGGCAGCAGCGCGCCCAGGAGTTTCTCCACGGCGGCGGGCGGCAGCCCGTCGACCAGCGCCACGCGGCTGCCCGCGCGCACCACCGCGCTCGCGCGGCCGTCGGCCAGCCGCCAGGCCATGCGCGGGCGGGCATCCACCGGCTCCGGCGTGGCGCCGGGCCAGCGCAGCGGGAGCTCCTGCGCCGCGGCCGCGGCGAACTCCACGGCGTCGGTCTCGGTGTCCCACACCCACAGCCCGGCCCAGCCGAGCTCCGCCCCGCGCTGGTAGGCCCGGAAGCGATCCCCGTCCCAGCCGGCGGCGGCCTGGCGGGCCGTCCCGTCGTCCGCGCCCCAGGCCGCGAGGAGCTGCAGGCTCATGGCCTCGCCCAGCTCGTCCTCGAAGATCGTCTCCCAGCCCTCGGGCACGAGCTCCTCGAGCGCGCGCAGGCTGACCGCCGTGGGCGGATCGGGCGAATCCAGGTAGCGCTCGGGGTGCATGATCTGCTCGCTCGACTCGGGCAGCCGCCGGTAGAGGCCATCCACCGCCTTCCAGCCCCCGCGGGCGCGCACCGCGGAGACGAAGGCCATCCCCTGGATGTAGGGGAACATGAGCGCCTCGCGCAGCGCGCGCGGGGCGCGGGCCAGGGCCGGGTACTGCCCGGCGGACGCCTGCACCAGCAGATCCGCCATCGGTCCGTCCAGCCCCAGGGCGGCCGGCTCGATGTCCAGGCCGAGGGCGCTGACCGAGTCGAGCAGCATGACCAGGCTGGCGTCGCCCTCGGCCACCGCGGCGCGGGCCAGCATGGCGTCCGACCGGCCTCGCAGGCGCTCCTGGTAGGCGTCCAGATCGAAGCTCTGGTCCTGGAGTGCGTGGGTGAGCTCGTGGGCGATGATGGGCGCCTGGGTCCCGGCCGACATCCAGGCGGCCAGGTAGAACACCTCGCCCTTGGGATCGTAGTAGCCGCCCACCTGCTCCTGGAGCAGCTCCAGGATCAGGCCAGGGTAGTCGAGTCCCCTGGGGATCAGGCCCAGCGCCTGCATGGCCAGGCCCTCGCGGGCGAACTCGCCCGGGGCGTACTGCTCGTCCATGGCCCGCTTCACGTAGGCGCGCACCCGCTCGGCGTCCGCCAGCTCGAAGCGGATGGCCCGCCGGGCCTTGAGGCCGCGCAGCGTCTCCACCCGGGCCTGCACCCCGCGGGCCAGGCTGAGGAGCTCCTGGGCCGGGACCTGGCCGGAGGCCTGGGGCCCGGCCAGGCCGACCAGCACCAGGCTGACGATCCAGAGGTGAGCCCGTCTCATGCTCAGCCCGGCTGCTTGTGCTGATCGAGGAAGCGGGCGATGAGCAGCTCGTTGCGCAGATCGAGGTCGACGAAGCGGACCCGGGTACCGACCGCGGAGGGCTTGCCCACGGCCGTGATCTCCACCACCTCGGCCTTGGCCTCGACGGCCTTGTCCATCTCGGGCAGGGTGAAGCGCAGCTGCACCATGGCGCCGGTGGGCAGATCGAGGGGCTTCTCGAAGTACATCCCGCCGATGCCCACGTTGCCCATGTGGCTCTCGTAGGGCCCGTTGCCCACCCTGACCTCGACCGAGATGGCCACCCGGTGGCTCTCGCGCCGATCCCCGCTGCGCCGCTCCGCGCTGCGGCTCCCCTCGCGGCGATCGTCTCCGTTCCTGCGCTCCGACATACCAGCCGCTCCTTTGTCTCTGGACCCGGCACATCCTATCGCCGCAGACCTCGCGGCACAAGACCGAATCGCGTTCACAGCCGGCGGAGGAGCAGCTCCAGGCAGTACAGCCCCAGGGCGAGCAGCAGCAACGGCGGCCAGCGCGGGGACTGGTGCTCGCGCGTGGCGCTGCCGGGGGCCAGCACCTCCGCGAGCGAGGGCTCGAGGCTGCCGTCGGCCAGGCGGGCCGCCTGGGTGAGCCGCGCCAGATCCGGCGCGGCCGACAGGTACTCCTCGGGGTAGCTCCTGGCCAGCGAGCCGTAGGCCGCCTCGCGCGCGCCGCGCCGCCCGAGCCGCTCGGCGCGCAGCGCGTACGAGCCGAGCTGCTCGAGCTCCAGCTCGGCCCGGTACAGGCCCATGCCACGGCGCACGAGGGGGAGCGGCCGCTCGGCCTCGCCCGGCGGGGTGAGCCACAGCTCGGGCACCAGGGCCTCCCAGCCGGGCCGATCGGCAGGCACGCGCACGCTGACCACCCCGCGCTCGGCCTGCACGCGGGTCTGCAGCCTGAGCTCTCCCGGGGGGCTGCGCCGCAGGGTGTCCATGGCCACCTGCCGCCACAGCGGGGCGAAGCCCTCCCAGGCCGGCCAGTCCGCGGCCCAGGTCCCCTGGGCGTCCGCGGACAGGCACACCACCCGCCCGAGCCCGAAACGCCAGCGGCTGAGGACCGGCTCGTTGCGGTCGGAGCTCGTCAGCAGCACCTCGGCGGTGGGCTTCGCCTCGGAGGCCACGTAGGCCTTGAGCGCCGGCGCGCTGCTGAAGTCCAGCCCGGCCAGGGCCTGCACGCGCTTGGCGGCCGACACCCGGATGGGCTTGTCCACGGTGTTGGTCTCGGTGATGTTCTCCGTCTCGGCGGTGAAGATCTTGGGGACGTTGTCCATGCTGTCGGTGTAGTAGTACCGCCCCTGGCCCGCGGCCGCGACCTTCTTCAGCTCCTCCTGGTCGGCGTCCTGGCCCAGGGCCACCGCGGTCACGGTGATGTCCCGCTCGACCATCTTCTGCACGATGTAGCCGTAGTGGTCGAACAGGCTGATGCTCTGCCCATCGGACAGGAGGATCACGTGCTTGAGCTTGGCCGCGCTCTTCTTGAGCTGCTTGTGCGCCTCCTCCAGGGCCGGGAACATCGAGGTGCCGCCGCCCAGCCGCTGGGACAGCACCACCTTGCGGATCTCGTCGCGCTGGCGCGCTTCGGTCAGCGGCACGACCACCTCGGGGAAGTCGTCGAACATGATCACCGTCACCTGGGCCGAGTCCTTGAGCCGGCCCATGGTGTCGGCCACGGCGCGCAGCAGGATGCTGAACTTCTCCCCGCGGGCCATGCTGGAGGAGCGATCCATGACGAAGGCCAGGGCGGCCGGGATGTCCTCCTTCTTCTTCACCTGGCGGAACTCGACCGGCAGGAGCGACTCCATCGGCGCCGGCTCGGGATCGGCCAGGGCTGCGCCGCGCGGGCCCACCGTCACCACCAGCCCGGCGCCGAACTCCTCCACCGCGGTCTGCAGCCGGCCGACCTGCTCCCGCCCGAGCTCGGACAGGGCCAGGTCGTCGAGCACCAGCAGATCGAGGTCGGCCAGGGCGGCCGGCTCCGCGGGCAGCTCGGCCAGGCCGACGGGGCGCAGATCCACCTCCAGCCCGCGCAGCGCGGCCTCCAGCGGATCGTCCCCCGGCTGGGCCTGCACCAGCAGCACCTGCGGCCGGCCGAGCACGAACACCCGGGCCTGGGCGCGGTCGTTCTGCGGGAAGCGGTCGCCGGCGGCGCGCAGGCGCACCTCCAGCTCGTGCCAGCCGGGCCCCGTCAGCGGGGCGCGGACCTTGAGCTGGTTCCGGCCGGGGGCCAGCCGCACGCGCTCCTCGGCCGCGGGCTTGCCGTCCACCCGCAGCTCCAGGCGCACCTGGCGCGCGCCGTTCGCGGCCACCTCCACCTCCACCTCGGGGGAATCACCCGAGCGGGCGGTGGCCGGCGCCCGGAGCTGCTCCAGCCGGGCATCGAAGGCGTCCGCGTCGCCCAGCGGCACCACGAACAGGCGCACGTCCTGGGCCTTGGCCAGGGCCGCCTCGGCCAGCAGGTCGCCCTGGGTCTCGAGCCCGTCGCTGAGCAGCACCACCCGTCGATCGTGGTTCGGCGGGAACAGGCTGTAGGCCAGCCTCAGCGCCGCGGCCGGATCGCTGCCCTCGGCCGCGGGCTCCTCCGGCAACCCCACCCGGCGGTGCTCCGGTCCGGCCAGCAGCCTGGGCGTGCGGCCGAAGCCGACCAGGTAGGTGGGCGCCTCGCCGCGCTCGGACCACAGCTCCTGGATCCAGGTCCGCATGCGCTCGCGGGCCGCGGCGGAAATGCTGGCGGACAGGTCGGCCAGCAGGACCACCGCCGGCTGGCGCTGGCGCTCCACGCGCACGGGCTGGGCGAGCGCCACCGCGAGCGCCATGACCAGGCCGGCCCGCAGCGTCATCACCAGGGCCTTGCGCCACCAGCGCATGCCCTCGCCCATGCGCAGGCCCACCAGCAGGAAGACCGGCAGGCCGGCCAGCAGCCACAGGCCCTCCGGGTTCTCCAGGCGTAGCTCGAAACGACCCAGGAAGTACTGCAGGTCGGCGAGCAGCTGATCGAGCAGTGCGCCCACGGGTCCCTCGCTAGAACAGGATCCTGAAACAGTAGAACACCCAGTCGAACAGCAACAGCCACACGACCGCGAGCAGGAGCCGCGGCCACTGGGGCGGCGGCACCACCGGCTCCGCCCCGCCCAGCCCGGCCCGCAGCTCGGCGGGCAGCTCGCCGCCGGCCCAGCGCAGCCGGCTCGGGCCCACCTGCCGATCGCCGGCCAGGTCGGACTCCGCGCGGAGCTGGAAGGCCACCGGCACGCTCAGCCGCTCGCGCCCGGCCTGGACCCGGTAGAAGCCTGGCAGCCGCGGCCGGAGCAGCGTCCGCCCGCCGAGCGCGAGCGGCGCGAGCGAGCTCCCGTCCGGGGTCTCCACCCTCCCCCTGGCCGCCCAGTCGGGCAGCGGGATGAGGCCGCCGACCGAGCGCTCCTGGGCGCCCAGATCGGGCTCCTCGCCCAGGAACCAGGCCAGCGAGTTGTGCAGCAGCAGCGGGAAGGCCACCCGCAGGGGCAGATCGCTGCGGGCCGGATCGAGGCCGAGGCCCAGCAGCTTCAGCCCGCCGCGCTCGCGCGCCAGCATGATCGGCCCGCCCGCGTCCGACCACAGCTCGAGGTCGCCCGCCTCGGGCACCAGCCGACGGGCGGCCTGCGCCTGGAGATCCACCAGGTTGAGATCGGTGGTCACCGGGTGATCGCCGCGCACCGGGCCGAGGACCGGCTCGACCACCTCCTCGGCCACGGCGAACGGGCAGCCCGGCCCGCCGGGCGGATCGAAGTACAGGCTCGGCACGCCCGTGGCCGGGCACAGCCCGTCGAACACGGCCGCCTGGAAGCCGGCCTCGCCCGCGCCCTGCAGGCTGGCCGGATCGAGCTGGTCGGGGCGCTGCACGCTCAGCGCCAGGCTGGGATCCAGGCCCAGGGCCTTCTCGAGGAAGAGGTTCCCGGGGGTCACCAGCAGCACCTTGCGCGCCACCCGCTGGGGCACCAGCCCGTAGGCGCGATCGTCCAGCGAGAACGCGTCGGCCGCCCCCCCGCCGCCCGGCGCGAGCAGGCTGGCCATGACCTCGGCCTCCTCGATGGGCTGGAGGAAGTAGGCGCGGCTGGTCTGCCCGCCGGCGGGCACCCGCAGCTCCTCCTCGCCCAGCAGGGCGGCCCGGGTGTGCAACGCCAGGCGCACCGCCCGCTCCCGCCGGCCCAGGTTGGAGACCTCGACGAACACCTCGCTGCCCTTGGCCGCGCCGCCCCGCCGGCGGAGATCGAAGGCGGTCAGCGCCAGGTTGTCGCGGGGCTCACCCACCGCGAGCTGCCACAACCCCAGGCGCGGGTCGAGCTCCCCCACGGGGTGGAAGCGGTCGCTCACCACCACCAGGCGGCGCTCGGCCTGCTCGGGCACCGCCTCGGACAGCAGCGCGCTCCCGGCGAACTCCAGGGCCGCGGGCAGGTCCTCCGCGACGGCCGAGGGGGCCAGGCTGGCCAGCGCCTGGCCGATCACGGCCGGCTCGCGCTCGAAGCGGCCCAGCGGCCGGCAGCCGTCGTCCATGGCCAGCAAGAGCAGCCGATCGCGCGGCCCCAGCTCCGCGGCCAGGCGCCCCACCAGCAGCCGGGCGAGGTCCAGGCGGGTGCCGCCCTCCTCCAGCGCGCCCATGCTGGCCGAGACGTCCACGGCCACGGCCAGGTACACCGGCGGGCTGGCCTGGCCGGGCTCCTCGCGCGGATCGGCCAGCGCCAGGCACAGCAGCAGCAGCACCAGCAGCTCGAGGGCCAGGGCCAGGAGCTTCCTGAGCGGGGTCCGGCGCCGGCTGGCCACCAGCCTCCAGATGGGGGCCGTGGCCACGCGCGCGGCCCGGCGGCGGAACGAGAGCAGGTAGGCGATGAGCGCCACGGTCGCCGCGGCGGCGAACAGCAGGGTGAACTCGGCGGCTGTCAGCCCGAACAGACGCATGGGCCCGCCTACGCCAGCAAGTGGCCTGCGCGCAGCTCGCGCAGCACCAGGTCCTCGAGGGGCAGATCCGAGCGCACCCGCACGTACGCCCCGCGCCGGGCCTGCAGGTGCCGCCGCACACGCTCGCCGTGCTGCTGGAGCGCCGTCTTGTAGCGGGCCACCATGCGGCGCGTCAGGTGCACGCGGCGGGGCGGTCCGCCCTCGGGATCCTCCAGGCGCCACTCCCCCAGCAGGCGGGGCTCGAGCTCGGCCGGGGTGACCACGTGCAGCCCGACCACCTCGAGCCCCAGGCGGAAGAACCCGTCCAGGGCGGCGGCCACCCGCTCCAGGTCGAGGAAATCGGACACCAGGAACAGCAGCCCGTCCTTGCCCCCGTGCAGCCCGGTGAAGTGGTGCAGTGTCCGGCCCAGGTCGGTGGCGCCACCGGTGCGCAGCCCCGAGAGGAAGCGCAGCATCTCGACCACCGCGCGGCGCCCGCGCAGCACCGGCCGCGCCACGGTGATGCCGCTGGAGAAGCCGGCCAGGTAGACGCGATCCATCTCGTGCAGGCCGATGTAGGCCAGGCAGGCCGCCAGCCTCCGGGCGCAGTCGAACTTGGCCTGCTCCACCCCCATCGAGCCGCTCACGTCGACCAGGAAGAACAGGTTGCGGTCCTCCTCCTGGCGGAACAGCTTGGTGTAGAGCCGGCCGGTGCGGGCATAGACGTTCCAGTCCAGCAGGCGCAGATCGTCGCCGGCCGCGTACGGGCGGTGGTCGGCGAACTCGGTGCCCGTGCCCAGTTTCCGCGACACGTGCTGGGCGTTCTGCCGGCCGGAGAAGATGCGCCTGGCCGAGAGGTGAAGCTGCTCGAGCCGGGAGAGGAAGGCGGGGTCGAAAGCCGGGAGCTCACCCAGAGGCATCTGTCCCGCCGTGTTTCAGTTCGAGCGCTCGGTGTCCGCGGCGGGCGCGGGCTCGGGGCGGATGGCGCGGAAGTAGTCGCGCACGTAGTCCCGGAGGTCGAGGGGCACGGCCTCGCTGTTCAGCTCGGCCTCGGCGCCCCGGGCGTACGCGCCGAACACGTCGCTCCAGGTGGTCGTCTGGCTGCCGTCGCCCACGGCGGCCGGCCCGAGGTGGCGCCGGCCGCGGGCGTCGATCACCTGCAGCACCGAGCGCCCGTCGCCGAGCTTGCCCTCGAGCGGCAGGTACTCGCCGCCGGTGGCCCGCGGCAGGACCGCCGGGCCCTCGCCCTGGCCGCCGGCCGCCGAACCCACGCCGGCGCCCTGGCCGCCCAGGCGCGTGCCCGTGCCGCGCACGGCCGTCTTGTCGCCAGCGCTCTCGGAGCCGGTGAGCTTGCCGCCGCCCGCGGCCATGCGGGACAGCTTGGCCAACTGGTCCGGGCTGCCCTTCAGCTCGCTCCCGGCGGGCTTGTCGGTCACCGCCTTGAGGGCCAGCTCGCCGTCCTCGGGCGGCGCGGCGCTGGCCGGATCGAAGGCCGTGGCCTTGCCGGCCTGGGCCTCGCGGTTGGCGCGGGTCGCGGCCCGACCCGCCGCCCGGTCGCCCAGGTGGGAGGCGTAGCGCCGCAGGAACTCGGCGAAGGCCTTGTGGTGCAGCGAGCGGACGTTCGACCCGAAGGGATCGAAGCCCGGGTTCTCCATGAGCTCCTTGCCGTTGGGGGCCGCCATCTGGCCGCCCATCGAGGCGGACTGGGAGTCGTCCTTCATGCCCATGTTGCCCACGCGACCGGACATGTCGCCCAGGTAGTCGGACATGCGCTCCATCTCGGCCTCGCCCAGGTCGAGATCGGAGAAGTTCTCGTCCAGCTCGGCGAACACCTCGGCGTAGGCGGCCTCGGGGAAGGCGTCGAACTTGCCCACCGGCTTGTAGGCGCCCAGCCGGGAGACGCGCACCGCGCCGTCCACGTTGCCCGCGCCGCCCTCGGAGCCGGCCCGGGCGTCCGCGTCCCGGGCAGACTGGAGGGTGTCCTCCGCCGCGCCGGGATCCTGCGGAGCCGCCTGCGGCTCGGGCGGGGGCTCGGGGTCCAGGATGCGCAGCTCCTCGCGCATGGCCTCCTCGGCCCGGGCCACGGCCTTCGCCAGCTTGGGCAGGCCCTTGCGCTCGACCTGGCTGCGCAGCTCCGACAGCTCGCGCACCAGCCCCTGGACGGCGCGCGTGCGCTCCAGCCGCTCGTCCAGGTTGCCGCGCGCCTCCACCTGGCTGCGATCGGCGTGGGGCAGGAGCGCCACCAGGGCCAGCGCCAGGAACAGGCCGAAGGAGCGGGCCCGGGCGGGCCAGGGCACCCTGACGCGCGGCTCGCCGGCGCGCTCCAGGAACGCGGCCGTCTCGCGCAGGTGGGCCGACATGAACTCGCTGCGGCGCGGGGCGCGGGCGAAGGCGAAGGCGCTCGAGATGCGGTCGTGGAGGCCGAGCTCGCGGTCCAGCCGGCCGGCGTGCTCGGCCAGCGAGTTCTGCCGCAGCGCCTCCCACACCAGGTAGCCCGCGGCCCCGAGCAGGAGCGCGACCGCGATCGCCCCCACGCCCCAGGGCCCGAGGGCCTGGGCCGCGGCGCCCAGCGCGAGCGCGGCCAGCAGCCCGAAGACCACCACGTCCAGCGCGCCGCCCACGAGCCGCCCGAGGATCACCCGGCGACGGCTCCGACGCAGCAGACTCTCCAGCCGGGATGCTTGCACGCGAGGCCCTCGCCTGGGTTCCGACGCCCGAGGATTGAACCCGCTCCCCTCCCCCGACGGGCAACCAGGGAGGGAGAAAGGCAGAGAGATTCTAGAGCCCCGGCCCAGGAGCGTCAATGGAACAAGAGCAGGGAGGACAGGCTGTCATCCACGGGTGCCAGGAGGCTCCGGCCGCGGACAAGTTGTCCTCGCGCCCGCCAGCGCCAGCGTAGGAAATACACCTTCAAAGACATCCCGTTACAGCCCGTGTGGTGCAGCGCGCCCCCTGGCATGTGGATTGCTCTACCTGCCCTCGAGGAGGTGGGACATGCGCGCACTCGGCTCCGGTCGAATCCTGCTCCGGCTCGGGTGGCTGGTCGCGGCCGCCTGGCTCACGTCCGGCATCATCCAGGACCTGATCTCCCAGGGGCCAGGGCCCTGGACCGGGCCGGGGGCCTGGACCCCGGCCGCGTCCGCGGCCGCTCCCCAGGCCGCGCCTTCCAACGCGATCATCGTCGAGCGCAACGCCTTCGGCTCGCGCCTGGCGGGCCCGCCCGCGCCGGGGCTCCCGCCCGCGCTCCCGCTCAGCCCGCTGCGGGCCCAGCTGGTGGCCACGGTGGTAGCCGAGCCCGAGGCCTGGTCGCTGGCGCTGGTCACCGACCTGGAGCGCGCCGAGACGGGCGCGTACCGGCTCGGGGATTCGCTGCTTGGGGAGGCGACCCTGGAGGGCATCCGCCTGGACCGGGTGCTGCTGCGGCGCGGGGAGAGCCTGGAGGTGCTGGCGTTCGGGCCGCACGCGCCCGCCCTGCCGCCGCGCGGGACGGCCCCGGCCGCGCCTGCCGCGGCCGAGGTGCGCGTCCGGGCGGAGGGGGCGGACCGGTGGGTCGTCGAGCGCGAGGGGTTGGAGCGGCTGCTGGCCTCGCCGGGCGCCGCGCTCCAGGGGGTACGCGCGGTGCCGGCCCTCGAGGGCGGCGCGCTGTCCGGCTTCAAGCTGTTCGCCATCCGCCCCGGCTCGCTGGTCCACCAGCTCGGCCTGCAGAACGGCGACGTGCTGGAGCGCGTCGACGGGATCGGCCTGACCGACCTCGAGGTCGTGCTGCAGGCCCTCCAGAGGCTGCGCGGGGCGCGCGAGGTGGAGCTCGACGTGCGCCGGCGTGGCCAGCCGCACAAGCTGCGCTACCGGCTGGAGTGAGGCCCGGGCGCTTGACCACCCCGCCCGGGCGGTGGTAGCAGTCGAGACATGCGCAGCAGGCTCCTCGCTCTCCGCGGCCTGGCCCTGGCGACCCTGTGCGCCGGCTGCGGCGGCGCCACCCAGGTGGGCGACGCCTGCCAGACCGACGCGCAGTGCGGCCAGGAGGACGGGTTCGAGCTCACCTGCCAGGTGGGGGTGCCCGGCGGCTACTGCACCGTGCGCGACTGCACCCCCGACGACCCGGCCACCGAGGCCCTCGAGGGCGAGGACACCTGCCCGCGCTCCGCCCGCTGCGTCCAGGACGGCGTCCGGCAGAGCTTCGTGTGCCGCCTGGCGTGCGACACCGTCGACGGGTGCCGCGACATCTGGGACTGCTCCGGCGGGGAGTGCGAGAACCGCATGAGCTGCGCCCTGGTCCACCCCGAGCTGCCCGAGCTCGAGGGCGCCCCGCGCGCGTGCGTCTATGCCCCTCCCGCCGGCTGAGCGGGTCGGTCAGATCCAGATCGGCACGCCGGGCTGGACCCGGCGCTCGACGAACTCCGCGGCGCAGGCCCCGCGCGAGGTCAGGGTCCCCAGGCTCTGGCCCCGGGTGTCGGACAGGTGCAGACGGATGTCGGCGAGCTTCGTGTTGCTGCACCACAGCGGCCGGCCGTCCGGGTCCTGGTAGCTCACCCCGAGCATGCGGCCGGGCTCCGCCTCGACCAGCCCGACCACCCGCAACTCCTCGTCCTCCGCGGCGAAGCTCCAGCGCCCCAGGCTCCAGCGGCTGGCCTGGCGCAGCCAGCGCCAGGGGGCGTCGAAGCGGTGCCAGCGCCCGGCCCGGCGCAGGAAGAACATCCCCAGGTGCGGGCTCTCGAGCGGCCCGAGGGGGAGCTGCGTGTCCAGGCCCTCCCAGACCGCCTGCGGGTCCTCCTCGAAGCAGTTGCAGTGACCCCAGGCCCAGCGCAGGGCGTGCTGGGTGCCCCACAGGTGCGACTGCTGGCCGGGGGCCCCCTCGAGGCGCAGGGTGCGCTCGCCGACCTGCAGCGTGCCCGAGAAGCGCGCGTCCACGTGCGGAGAGAGGACCTTGGTGCGGGGCAAGCCCAGGCGGTACATGGGCTCGTACGGGAAGTGGACCAGCGGCCCCTCCCGCGAGCTGAGCTGCAGGTCCCAGGCCAGGCGGTGGCCGCGATCGGGATCGTCGAGGGCGCCCCGGCAGGCCCCGTCCTCGAGCAGCGCCTCGCCGAGCTCCAGCCGGAAGCGGTTGGGGTCGAGCCGCAGGCGCTCGATGGGCAGGCTGCGCTTCAGCGCGAAGCTGCGGCGCGCGTCGGCGGCGTCGAAGAAGATGCCCCACAGCTCGGCCAGCGCGGGGCCCCGACCCTTGCGGGGACTGAGCAGCGTGTAGCGCAGCCAGCCCGCGGTCTGGCTGGGGCGGTCGTTCCACTTGAGGAAGTACACCTCGTAGAAGCCCGCCTGGCTGCCGTCCCAGCGCAGCCGGTTGGCCTCGTCCCGCAGCCGGGCGGCCTCCCGCAGCCCTGGCTCCCCTCGCTGTCCCGGCGTGTCCGCCTCGCCCGTCATGGGACACTCCCCTTGCTCAGCCCCGCCGGGCGGACCGCAGCCAGCGCCCGAGCAGCAGGCCGAGCAGGGCCAGCCCGGCCGCCGCGCCGGGGGCCCCGCCGGTGGCGCAGCCGCCGGGCTCGCCCGACGGATCGGACGGCCCGTGCTCGGGGTAGAAGGAGACCTGGCCTTGCCCGTCCGGGCCGCGCCGGTCGGTGGCCACGAGCTGGAGCAGGTACGGGGCGTACAGCTCGATGGTGCCGTACTCGTCCTTGACCAGCGGGATGAGGGCGGTCTGCACCGGGGCGTCCTCGCCGCGCAGGCCCAGGGCGGCGGCGCAGATCATCTTCACGCCGTCGTCCGCATCCTGGAGCCCCGCCTCCACCGCGGCGCGCTGGCCGTCCTCGCCGAGCACGAACAGCGCCGCCCGGCCCATGGCCTGGGCCGCGGGCGAGGGCGTCCAGCCGTAGTGCGCGCAGCGCCCGGCGTCCCCGCAGGCGTCGGCCTCGGCCAGGCTGGTCAGCCGCGCGCGCACCGCCTCCGCCTGCCCGCTCACCCGCGCCAGGTAGGCCGCCAGCAGGGCCGAGGCGCCGCGGTACACCACGTCCGGGTCGTCCATGGCCAGGCGCATGGCCTCCAGGGCGCGCGGGTCGCTCGCGCGGCGGATGGCCAGCTCGGTGCCGGCGCGCAGCAGCTGGTAGTCCATGACCGACAGGGCGCGCTCCCCGAACCACTCCCCGTCGCCGTAGGCCCCGTCGGAGTTGTACTGGAGGCGCGGGCGGCCGTAGAGCTCGACCAGCAGGCCCACGCCCTCGCCCTCGCTGACCCGATCGGCCAGCTTGGCGGCGTTGAGCTGCACGGCCTGCGAGGCCGAGGCCAACCTGTCGCGCAGCAGCGCCTCGGCCGGCGCCTGGTCGATCCACTCGTCGTCCGGGCCGCGCCACTCCTTCATGCTCGAGCCGTGGTCGGTGTCCTCGAAGACCCGGAGCTGCAGGTGCAGATCGTCATCCCCCGAGCTGCCGCTGCGGGAGATGCGCAGGTCGAAGGCCACGTCCTGGCCGGGGAAGATATCCTGCCGGGCCGGGCTCACCGAGACGTCGAAGTCCGCGTTCGAGGCGCGCAGCTCCGCGTTCTTGACCAGGTAAGGGAAGTTGTTGCGCACCCACACCCTGAGCGTGCCGGCGTCGCCGGGGAAGATGGTGGACTGCTCGGGCTTCACCACCAGCCGGGCGGGCGTGTCGTAGATGTTGGTGCACCAGTGTGCGCGGGCCGGGGCCGGCGCGAGCGCACAGGCGAGCGTGAGCGCGCAGAGACAGGCGGCAGGGGTCGCACGCATGGAGGCTCCTTCCCGTGTGCAGTGGCCTGGACGAGGCCATTCTACCCGATCCCGGGCGCCGGGCGCCACGGCCGCGGCGGGCCACCTCCGGCGTTGCCTCGCCCCGGGCGGCGCAGTATGCTCCGCCCCGTGGGCGAAGGGCAGAAACGGCCGGCCAACCTGTACACCAGCGAGTCCGAGGACACGGATCCCGGGCTCTCGGTCAAGCGCTTCTTCCTGGTTCGCTGGTACCGCGGGCTGACCCACGGGATGGGCCAGAGCCGGTCCTTCTTCCTGCCCTTCGGCATCCTGGCGCTGTGCGGGCTGGGGTTCCACCTCGGCTTCCCGGCCCTGCAGGAGGGCATCGATCTCCTGCTGCGCATGGCGCACGCCACGCTGGGCATCTTCGGCCAGGGGGCCCAGGGCTTCCTCGACCTGCCCGCCCGCCACGCGGCCGTGGAGGTGGGCGCGCTGCTGTGGGCCGTGCTGGCCGCCCTGTGGCTGTGCGTGCTGAGCATGACGGTCGAGACCGAGACGGAGGGTCTGGGCTACGTGGTGCCGGGCTCGGGGCTGATCGCGCGTTGCTGGGCGGTGATCGGGAAACGCCTGTACCAGCTCAAGCAGAGCTTCAAGGTCCTGGCGGCCTACCTGCGCGACCTCAACCTGGCCAAGCTGCACCTGCCGGCGACCGTGCCGCTGGTGGTCCTGCTCGGCTTCTTCGGGCTGGCCGACGCCCTGGACAACGGGCTGAGGGAGGTGGCACGGATCGCGCCCGGGCTCGCGGAGCATCCAGGCTGGATCCCGGTGACCGCCCAGATCACCGCGGCGGTGGTGGCCGTGGTGCTGGGCCTGCCCATGCTGCTCGGCGCGCTGGTGCGGGCCCACCGGCGCTCGGTCCAGGCCCGCGAGCGCAAGCAGGGCCTGGTGCACCGTTTCCTCCGCGGCCTGCCCGGGCTGCTCATCCTCCTGCCCCCGGTGGCCTGGATGGTCCTGTCCCTGCTGGCCGGGCGGCTGGGCTGAGGCGCGCCGTGGAGAACCCGCAGCAGCCACCTGCCGGCCCGCCCGCAGCCCCCCCGGCGTCCGCGACCGGCCGGCTCGCCTGGCTGCAGGGCACGCGCGGCTGGCTGCTGGTCGCGGCCCTGGGGCTCGCGCTCTACCTCCCCTGGCTGGGCTCGACCGGCCTGTGGGATCCCTGGGAGCCCCACTACGCCGAGGTGGCGCGGGAGATGGTGGTCAGCGGCAACTGGCTCGAGCCCACCTGGGAGTGGAGCCCGGGCCAGAGCCGGGATCGCAAACACTTCTTCTCCAAGCCGGCGCTCACCCTGTGGCTGCTGGCCGCGCCCATGGCGCTGGCGGGGGTGGAGCCATCCCCGGCCGGCCTGAGGCCGGGGCTCGAGTGGCTGCTGCGCCTGCCCTTCGCGCTGCTGGCCATCGCCGGCCTGGTCTTCGCCTTCCTGCTGGGGCGCCGTTTCTTCGGCCCGCGGGTCGGGCTGCTGGCGGCGGTGATCCTGGCCACCTGTCCGCAGTACTACTTCATCGCCCGCCAGGCCATGACCGACATGCCGTTCGTGGCCCTGCTCACGGGTGGCATGGCGCTGCTGGCCGGGGGCGGGCTCGACGATCGGCCCCGGCCCGGGCTGCTGTACACCGGCTACGCCCTGCTCGGGCTGGGGGTGCTGGCCAAGGGGTTGCTGGCGGCGCTGCTGCCGGGCCTCGTCTTCCTGCTCTACTTCGTCATCAGCTGGGACTGGGCCCGCCTGGCCCGCATGCGGGTCTGGAGCGGCGCCGCCTTGCTGATCGCCGTGGCCGCGCCCTGGTTCGTGTACCTGAGCCTCACCTCGGCGCTGCAGGCCCTGCAGGACGACGAGGGCAAGACCTTCTTCCAGCGCTTCTTCCTGCACGATCACCTCTACCGCCTGGCCTCGGGCGTGCACGGCGACCGGGGCACCTTCGCCTACTTCATCGAGCAGCTCGGGCTGGGCACCCACCCCTGGTTCCCCTTCATGGCCTGGGGCGCCGTGCGCTCGGCCCGGCGCCTGGAGGGCGGCGGGGCGGCCCTGGATCGCGCCGGGCGGGTGGAGCTCCTGCTGTGGCTGTGGGCCGTGGCCGGCTTCGCCCTGGTCGCCCTGTCGGTGACCAAGTTCCACCACTACGCCCTGCCCATGGTGCCCGCCCTGGCGCTGCTGGCCGCGCTGTGGCTGGACCGCTTCGCGCGCGGCGAGGAGCGCCCCGGCCGGCTCACCGCGCTCGCCCTGGTGCTGTTCGTGGCGCTGATCTCCCGCGACCTCGGCCTGCTGCCCAAGGCCTTCACCGACCTCTTCGTCTACAAGTACGAGCGACCCTTCCCCGCAGCCGAAGCGCTGGTCGGCCAGATCGGCTTCGCCGCGCTGTTCGGGCTGATGGCGCTCGGCCTGGCCGGCCTGCTGCTGCGTGGGCGCGAGCAGCTCCGGCGCCTCGCGCTCCCGGTGCTGGTGGCCGGCGCCCTGGCCTCGGCGGTGTGGGGCGGCTGGTACTACTTCCAGGCCATGGGCCCGCACTGGAGCCAGCGCCACCTGTTCGACGCCTACCACGCCCTGCGCGCGCCCGACGACCCCATCGGCGCGTACCTGATGAACTGGCGGGGCGAGACCTTCTACTCGCAGAACGAGGTCACGCAGCTCAAGAACAACGCCGGCCTCAAGGCCTGGCTGGCCGAGCACCGCGACCGCCGCCGGTTCCTGCTGGTGGAGCAGGCGCGCCTGGAGAAGCTCAAGGAACAGCTCGGGCCGGAACAGAGGAAGTCCCTCAGGGTGCTCGACCGCACCTGCAACAAATTCTTCCTGCTCAGCCTGGAGCCGGAGCCGCCCGCGCCCCCGCCGGCCCCGGCCGGGGGCGCCCAGGGCTGAGCCTGCCCGGGTGGGGCTGCCAGGAAGAGACCGCCCACGGGTTCATTTCGGCGGAGGTGGAGCTTGACGCACGCGCTCGAGACCGCGACCTGGGCCTGCCTCGGGCTGGCGCTCGCCGCGGGTGTGGGGGGCTGCGGTCCGGACGAGGGCCTGGTCACCCTGGCCAGCGGCCTGGAGCTGCGGGTGCCCGGCGCGGGGCCGGGCGAGCGCCTGCTCGAGTTCGACCTGGGCGGGCCGGGCGGGGCGGCCGTGCCCCTGGAGCGGGCGCTGTGGCGAGACGAGCGCCGCGCCGTGCTGCGGCTCACGCGCGCAGGGGCCGAGGCGCTCTTCCGCCAGGGCGCGCGCGGCAGGCGGCTCGCGGAGGGGCCCGCGCCCTCGCTCTGGCCGGATCCGTCACGGCTCGGTCCGCGGACGCGCTGCGCGAACCCCCCCGCCGTGGACGAGCTGCTGCAGGCCACGGCGCCGGACACCTGGCTGGCCTGGGTCGAGCGGGTGAGCGGCGCCCGCGCGGCCTGGCTCGACGGCGCGCGCCAGTTCTTCCCCACCCGCTACCACGACGTCCTGTTCGGCGCGACCGACCACGCCGCTTACACCTTCCTGGTGCGGCAGGCCGAGCAGTGGGGCTACGGCCCCTGGCTCGAGGAGCACGCCTGGACCGACGGCTGGGCGGGCCGGGGCAAGAACCTGGTGCTCACGCTGCCAGGCGCCGCGCCAGACGCGGGCGAGTTGCTGCTCACCGCCCACTACGACAGCACCTCGAACCAGCCCTACTCGCTCGCGCCCGGCGCGGACGACAACGGCAGCGGCAGCGCCACGCTGCTGGAGGCCGCCCGCCTGCTGCGGCGCTGGCGGTTCCAGCGCACCATCCGCATCATCTTCTTCACCGGCGAGGAGTTCGGGCTGCTGGGCAGCGACGCCTACGTGGCCGGGCACGACGTGTCGGACGTGCGCGGGGTGCTGAACGTGGACATGGCGGGCTGGGACGGGGACGGGGACGGCTGCTTCGAGATCCACGCCGGCGAGCTCCAGGGCTCCCAGCAGCTGGGGGCCTGCCTGGCGGCCCATGGCGACCGGCACGGGCTGGCGCTGGACCACGATCTGCTCACCGCCAGCGCGACCTGGGCCTCGGACCACGCCTCGTTCTGGGCGGCCGGCGTGCCGGCCGTGGAGATCGCCGAGAACTTCTTCGAGCCCGACGAGCCCGGCGAGTGCGACGGCGCGGACTTCAACCCCTACTACCACACCACCCAGGATCGCGCGGGGCTCGCCGTGCACCTGGCCTTCGCCTTCCCGGTCGCCCAGGCCGCCCTGGCCACCCTGATCGGCGAGGCCGCGCCGCTGGAGCCGTGCTTCGAGGGCAAGCCGAGGCTGCAGGCGCGTGCCTCCCCCACCGGCGTCGAGCTCACCTGGACGGCCGTGCCGGGCGCGGCGCGCTACCGGATCTACCGCGCCCGCGAGGGCTGCGCGGGGCAGTGGGAGGCCGCGCTGGAGACGGGCGCGACCAGGCTGCGGCTGCCGGCCGCCCCGCCCGGGCAGGCCTTCCAGGTGGAGGCCGTGGCCAAGGACGGCCTGTGCGCCTCCACCCCCAGCCCCTGCGTCCCGGCCCCGGCCCCCTGAGCGGAGTGCGCGCTCAGCTCACGGCCCGACGATGTCGAGGTTGAGGTCATAGGGCGCCACCCAGTCCGGGTGGTGCTTGTTGAAGTACAGCAGCAGGAACACCGGTCCGTCCTGGGTCAGGGTGGCGGTGACCTGCTCGGTGCCGGTCACCCCCTCGCTCGCGTCGAGCAGCGTCAGGCCGTCCGCGTCCAGCAGGTAGAGGTCGATGTCGGTCGCCGGGGCGAAGGTGGCGGTGGCGGTGAGCGTCTGGCCCGCCAGGGCGTCCACGGCGTAGTAGTCGTCCTCCGCGCCGCACAGGTTGAGCGCCGGGTAGGCTCCCGCGGTCAGGTGGCCGCCGGCGACCGCCTCGGCCGGAGAGGCATTGGGCTCGAAGGGGTCGAACGGCTCGGCCCGGCAGATGAAGGCCCGATCGGAGACGAGCGACATGGCGTAGGCGAAGGAGTTGTTCACCTGGTCCTTGGCCAGCACCTTGAGGTAGTAGACGCCGTCGGCGGGCGCGCCGAAGGCGCCGAAGTCGACCACCTCCGGGTTGGCGCTGGCCGCGCTGGAGTCGAGCAGGGTTGTCCCATCCGGGCCGTACAGGTACACGTCCGCGTTGCGGGCGACCGGGAAGCTCACGCTCACCGACAGGTGCGTGCCCGCGGCCAGCCAGAAGGAGTACCAGTCCGGCGGGTTCGCCGCGCCGGCGCGGCAGGCGTACAGGCCGGACAGGTCCAGCACCCACTGATCGAGCACCGGCTGCCAGCGCTCGCCGTCCAGAGCGCTGGCCGTGGCCGCGCTGTCGTTGGGCTCGAAGGCGTCGTCGTCGCACGGGACGAAGGTGTCCAGGACGACCTCCAGGCGGTAGTCGACGATGTCGTCGGCCAGCAGATCCTTGGGCACCACCCTCAGGTAGTAGGTCTGGTCGTACAGGCTGTCCACGTTGGCGATGCTGTCCGTCACCGCCCCCGCCAGGGTCGAGCTGCGCAGCGTCGCGCCCTGGGCGTCGAGCAGGTACAGGTCCGCGTCACCGAGCCCGCCGGTGTTGACCAGGCTGAACGAGGCGCGCGTGCCCCGGGTGACCGTGAGCGCATGCACGTCCGCGTCGGCCGGGCACAGCACCAGGTCGCCCGTGCCGGGCGCGACCAGCGGGCTGGCAGAGGCCAGATCGTTGTTCGGCTCGAGGGCGTCGTCCACGCACTCCTGGGGGGACTCCAGCACCACGTCCAGGGCGTAGGGCAGCCGCTTCAGGTCGGTCGGCTGGTACATGGCGAGCTGCAGCAGCACGGTGCTGCTCGCGGCCAGGCGCCGGTCGATCACCTCGGTGCCCGAGTGGGTGGTCGAGGCGGCGATGAGGGTCGTGCCGTCGGCCTCGTAGGCGCGCAGCTCCAGGGCGGCCGCGGCCGGATCGTAGCTGGCCGCCGCGCGCAGGCGGAAGCGCGCCGGGACCTCCAGCGCGAACCAGTCCGGGTCCACGTGGCACAGCACCCCATCCAGCGCGCCGGCGCCCAGCAGGTTGGCCTCCTGGGCCACGTCGTCCTCCTCCAGCGCGTCGTCCTGGCAGTCGGGCGGCGGATCCGCCCAGGCCGCCAGGCGGTAGGCGAGATCGGCTGCGTTGGGCACGGCCCGGTTGAGCACGCGCACCAGGTAGGTGGTCTCCCCGGCCACCCGTGGCCCGTTCACCTGCTCCCGCGCGCCGGCCTGGTCGGAGGCGCCCACGAGGGTGACGCCGTCGTCCCGGTAGACGGTCAGGCCCAGGTCGCCGTCGGCCGGGTTGGAGTCGGCCGCCACGTGCAGCCGCCCCCAGGCGCCCACGCTCAGGTGGTACCAGTCCTGATCGTTCGGGGCGGCCCGGCACACGGCCAGGCCGGTGTAATCGCCGAGCGGCAGCGGCGCGGCCGCGACCGCGCTGTTGTTCGGCTCGCGCCCGCCGTCCAGGCAGTCGAAGGACGAGCGCGCCACCAGGAACTGGTAGGGCGCGCGGTCGCTCGGCGCGGGGGTCTGGAGCTCGGCCCGCAGGTAGAAGCGCCCGTCGGCCTGGGCGCGGCCAGCCACCTCCAGGTTGGGGTGCCCGGCCGAGCCGGTGTCCTGGTCGAGCACGCTGGCGCCGTCGGGCCCCAGCAGGGCGATGGCCAGGTGGTGGCTACCCGCCGGGGTGTAGTCCAGGAGCACCCGCACGTACTCGCCGGCCGCGACCGGGATGGCGTACCAGTCCTGGTCGCCGCCGCACACGGCCGCGTCCGCCAGCGACAGCCCCACGGGTGCGGCCGCCGCGGCCGAGTCATTGGGCTCCAGCGGATCGTCCTGGCAGGTGGGATCCACGCCGCCGGGGAAGTAGGTCACCGTCATCTGGTAGGGGTTGGTGGCGTCGTCGTCGCTGGACCAGTGGTAGACCTTGACCTTGTGCAGGCCGGCGCCCGAGTCGACCACCTCGACGCTCTCGGCGTCGCTGCCCGAGGTGCTGGAGTCGAGGCTCGAGCCGTTGGGGCCGAACAGGTACATCTCGATGTCGCCCTGGCTGCTGGTGAAGGCGAGATCGACCCGGAAGGAGTCGCCCGCCTGCAGCGGGAAGGCGTACCAGTCCTCGTTGTCCAGGCAGCTCACCAGGCCGGCGTACACGTCCGGGCCGGGGGACGGCAGCGGCATGTTGACCGCCTGCTGGGTGGTGTCGTTGGGCTCGAAGGGATCGTCCCCCAGGCACTCGGGCGCGCCCTGGCTCAGGCGGAGCCCGTAGGTGTTGCTGGCGCCGGACTGGCCGTAGACCTTGAAGAAGTAGCCGGTGTCGGCCACCGGCTGGACGATGATGAGCTCCTCGTCGTCGGCGGTGGTGCTGGTGGCCACCGTCGCCCCGGCCGGGTCGATGTAGGCCGCCAGCTGCAGGTTGCCGGCGTAGTGATCGAACTGGATGCGGAGCTCCAGGCGCGCGCCGGCCGGCGCGTCCACCCGGTACCAGTCCACGTCCGCGCCGCACACGGTCAGCGCCAGGTGCTCGATGGCCTGGCCCAGGGCCGGGACGGCCAGCGCGCTGGCCTGGGCGGCGGAGTCGTTGTCCTCGAAGGGATCGGCGTAGGTGCAGGGATCGACCACCGGCTCCAGGCTGACCCGCACCAGGTAGGTGTTGCTCCCGCCCGAGTAGAGATGGACCTTGAGCTGGTAGGTGGTGTCCGCGGCCTGCTCGTCGTCCTCGACCTCCTCGTAGTCACCCGTGCCCGCGCTGCTGTCGATCGAGTAGCCGCCGGCGGAGTCGTACAGCGCGATGTCGATGTCGCCCAGCGCGTCGGAGAACTCCACCCGCACCCGCAGCCGGTGGTTGGCCGGTACCAGGATGGCGTACCAGTCGTCGTCCCCGTCGCACACCGTCAGGCCCGGGTACTCCGCCGCGCCGCCGGGCACCAGCCCGGGCAGGGGCGAGGCCGTCAGGCTGGTGTCGTTGTCCTCGAAGGGATCGTCCGCGCCGCAGGCCGGGCTGCACCAGGCCTGCAGGCACACCTGGCCCGCCGGGCAGTCCCAGTCGTCCACGCAGGTCGAGCCCAGGACGCAGCAGCCGCTGCGGCAGGCGTAGCCGTTGAGGCACTCGGCGTCGGTCTCGCAGGGGGTCTGGCACTGGAACACGCAGGTGCCGGCCAGGCAGATGTCGCCGGCGTTGCAGTCCGCGTCGGTGACGCAGATGGAGCCCCGCGGGACGCAGCTGTTGTCCTTCGGGTTGCACACCAGCTCCGCGTCGGCGCAGTCCTCGGTGTCGTAGCACTCGCCCGGGCCCAGCGGCAGGACGCAGGAGCGCAGGCGCTCATGGCAGTAGTAGTCGGGGCCGTAGGCCGCCTGGCACTCGAGGTCGCTCGAGCAGTCCCCGGTGAAGGGGTCGGGCTGACAGGTGTGCACGTATAGGTTGCAGTAGCGCGGGGCGCACTCGTCGTCGGACGAGCAGCTGTCGGGGTAGGCCTCGCAGCGCTGCGAGACGGGGTTGCAGCGCTCGTCCGCGCCGCAGTCCGCGTGCACCTGGCACTCGGCCTGCAGCGGGAAGCACTCGTGGAAGTTGCAGAAGGTGCCCGTGGGGCACTCGGTGCAGCCGCGGCCGACGGGATCGCAGTAGAGCCCCGGGCGGCAGTCGGCGTCGGCCGCGCAGGTGGCGCTGCCCACCGTGCAGGTCAGGCGCTCGCACAGCCCCGTGTCCGGGTTGCAGCGCTCGTCCGGCTGGCAGGCCACGCCCTCGCAGCGCGGCAGGCACACGCCGTCCTGGCAACGCTCCGCCGCCGGGCAATCCCCGTCCACCAGGCACTCGGCCGCCACGCAGGCGTGGTTGAGCTGGTTGCACAGGCTGCCCTCCGGGCAGTCCCCCTCGTCGGCGCACCAGCCGGCCGGACGGCACACGCCGTCCACGCAGCGGGCGTCCCCTCCGCAGTCGGCGTCCATGGCGCACAGCCCGCCGCCGTCGCCGTCCGCGGCCTGATCCCCGTCCTCGCCGGCGTCGACGTCTCCGGCCTGCCCCCCGCCGCACCCGGCCGGGCCCCAGCTCCACACGGCGACCGCCAGCAGACCCAGTCCAAGCCAGCTCCTCATCGCGTGCACCCTCTCGCTCGCCCCGCTCAGGCGGGGTCGAGGCACAGCGTCTCTCCGGGCACCACCTGCCCGTCTCGCTCGACCAGCCGGCAGGCGGCGGTGAGCGGATCGTGCTCGAACACCAGGGCCCAGCCCTCCTCGACCGCCTGGGCCACCAGCACCTTCTTCTCGTCCAGGGTCAGCAGCGGCCGCTGATCGTAGGCCATGATCCACGGCAGGCGCACGTGGGTCGCGGTGGGGATCAGATCGGCGCAGAACACCAGCGTGTCCGGGCCCTCGCCCACCACCACGAGTTGGTGGCCGGGGGTGTGCCCCGCGGTCACCTGGACCCGCAGCCCCTCGGCCAGGGTCTCGTCCCCCTGCAGCAGACGCAGATCGAGCTCCGCCTCGCAGCGGGCTGCGTCGCCAGGCAGGAACGAGGCCTGGTCGACCAGGCTGGGCGCGGCGGCCCAGCGGCAGGCGGCCTCCTGGACGTGCACCTGGGCCCGGGGGAAGGCGGGCGCCAGGCCGCCCCGCCCATCGGGCGCGAACAGCCCGCCGGCGTGATCGAAGTGCAGGTGGGTGAGCACCACGTCGGTCACGTCCTGGCAGGCGAGCCCGAGCGCAGCCAGCCCGGCGGGCAGCCCGCCCGCCCGCGGCGTGTGCTGGTACAGGGCCTGCCGGCGATCGTCCAGGCGGTCGCCCATGCCCGTGTCCACCAGCACGCGGCGCCCGTGCCCCACGCACAGCAGGGTGCGCAGCGCCATCACGATGCGCCCCTCGCCGTCGGGCGGGTGGTGGCGCGCCCACCTCGACCGGGGCACGATCCCGAACATCGAGCCCCCGTCGAGCAGGAAGGTGCCCTCGAGCAACGTGTGGATCTGCCAGCCGCCGACCTGCATCGCCATCCTGCCTGCGCTTGCAACCCCAGAAAAAACTAAATACTAATAGACCACCGGCCCGCCGGATGCAACCGGGCCACGAGGGGTCCCAGGCGCCGTGCGCTACGAACTCTACCTCCGCCCCGGCGACGACTCCGCCGCCGGCGCCCCCCTCCCCTGGGAGGTGGTGCAGGACGCCCTGGCCCTGGCCGGCGTCCAGACCGCCCAGGGGTTGCCGGCCGAGCTCGAGGCGAGCCAGGGACGCCTGCGCCTCGAGGCCTTCCACCGCCCGGCTGCAGCCCAGCCACCTCCCGCGGCCCCGCCGGCCGAGGCGCCACCCGCCGCGCTCCCCCAGCCTGCGTCCCCGCCGGCCGCGCGCCCGCTCCTCGACGGACTGAACGCCTCCTTCCCCCTGGGGCTGCAGGACGCCCAGGGCGACCGGGCCGTGGCCGTCGTGCTGCTCACCGCCGAGCAGCTCGGCTGGGTGGTGTTCGATCCCCAGCTCGGCCGCCTGGTGACCAAGGCCGACCACGAGCGCATCCTGTCCTCGTGGCGGCGGGCCTACGAATTCCACCTGGGGGTGGTGGGCGCGGCCGAGCTCGGCGCCGGCGCCCCGGCGCCATCCCGGCCAGAGCGCGGCACTTCGTCGGCCAAGCTCAAGCTCATCCTGTGGATCGCGCTCGGCCTGATCGTGGCCTCGTTCATCTTCCGGGCTTGCTTCGACAGCTGGATCGAGCGCCAGTGGAATCCGCCGGTGCCCGGCCAGATCGAGCCCATGGAGCCGGGCCAGGCGCCGGGCTGAGGGAGGTCCTGTGGCCAAGGGGTTCATGGAGCTCAGACCGGCGGCGGAGGTTCTCGAACTCTTCACGCGCTTCACCCCCCTCACCCGCGTCGAGCGCCTGCCGCTGGCCGAGGCCGTCGGCCGGGTGACCGCCGAGGAGCTGCGGGCGGCGGAGCCCGTGCCCGCCTTCGCCCGCTCCCTCATGGACGGTTTCGCCGTGCGCGCGCGCGAGGTGGCCGCCGCCCGCGAGACCTCGCCCCAGGTGCTGGAGCTGGCCGGCGAGGTCCGCATGGGCCAGCCGCCGCCCGGCCCGCTCCCGCCCGGCCAGGCCATGGCCATCCCCACCGGCGGCATGCTGCCCGAGGGCGCGGACGCGGTGGTGATGGTCGAGCACACCCGCCCGCTGGGCGGCTCCGCCGTGGAGATCTGCCGCGCCGTGGCCAGCGGCGAGCACGTGCTCCAGGCGGGCCAGGACGTCCCCGGAGGCGGCCTGCTCATGCCCGCCGGCCACGCCCTCTCGCCGCTCGACCTGGGCGCGCTGCTGACCGCCGGGCTCACCCACGCACGTGTGCACGCCCGCCCGCGGGTGGCGGTGCTGTCCACCGGGGACGAGCTGGTGGAGCCCGGGGCACCGGTCGGCCCCGGCCAGGTGCGCGACACCAACGCGCTCACCCTGGCGGCCCAGGTGCGGGCCTGGGGCGGCGAGCCCGAGGTGCTGCCGCGCTCCGGCGACGTGTACGCGGAGCTGCTCCAGGCCGCCCAGGCGGGGCTGGCGCGCGCGGACGTGTTGCTGCTGTCGGGCGGCTCCTCGGTGGGGGTCCGCGACCACACGGCCCGCGTCCTGGCCGCGCTGGGGCCTCCGGGCCTGCTCGTGTCCGGGGTGGCCCTGGCCCCGGGCAAGCCCACCCTGGTGGCCGACGCGGGCGGCCGTCCGGCGCTGGGACTGCCTGGCCACCCGGTGTCCTCCTTCGTGGTCTTCCAGGTGCTGGTGGGGCCGTTGCTCGATCGCCTGGGCGGACGCGCCCGCGCCCGCCTGCGCCCGCGGGTGCGCGGGCGGCTGACCCAGAACCTGCCCGGCGCCGCGGGTCGCGACACCTACGTGCGCGTGCGCCTGGCGGAGGATCCAGAGGGCGTGCGGGTGGTGCCGGTGCGCGGGGATTCGGCCGTGTACTCCTCCCTGCTGGGCTGCGACGGGCTGGCCTGCATCCCGGCCGCGCGCGAGGGGCTGGCCGAGGGCGACGAGGTCGAGGTGGAGCTGCTGCGATGAAGCCCCGCTACCGGGAGCTGGTCTCGCCAGCCGAGGCGCTCGCGCGCCTGCTCGGCCGGCTCGGCCCGCCGGGCAGCCTGCCCGCGGAGGAGGTGGCCGTCGAGGCGGCCTGCGGCCGGGTGAGCGCCGAGCCCGTGTTCGCCGCGCTGAGCTCGCCGCCCTACCACGCGGCCGCCATGGACGGCATCGCCGTGCGGGCCGCGGACACGCTCGGCGCGGCCCCCACCCGCCCGCGGGTGCTGGCCAGCCCGGCCGAGGCGCTGCCGCTGGACACCGGGGATCCGCTGCCGCCCGGTTTCGATGCGGTCATCCCGGTCGAGCAGCTCAACGACGCGCCCGGCGGGTTCGAGATCCTGCAGGCCGCGGCCGAGCGCCAGCACGTGCGCCTCAAGGGCGAGGACGTGGTGTCCGGCGAGCTGCTGCTGGCGCGCGGCCGCAGGCTCGGCCCGGCCCAGCTGGGCGCGCTGCTGTCGGCCAACGTCACCCGCGTCCGGGTCCGTCGCCGCCCGCGCGTGGCCATCCTGCCCACCGGGGACGAGCTGTGCGAGCCCGGGGAGGATCCCTCCGACGGCCGGGTGATCGACTCCAACTCGCGCATGCTGGCGGCCATGGTGGAGGCCTGGGGCGGCGCGGCCGAGCGGCTCCCGCCCGAGCGGGACGAGCCGGAGCGCCTGGCGGACCGCGTCCGCCAGGCCTTCGCCCGGGGCGCCGACGCGCTGCTGGTGCTGGCCGGCTCCTCGGCCGGCCGGGGCGACTTCACCCCGCGGGTGCTGGCCTCGGCCGGCGAGCTCCTGTTCCACGGCCTGGCGCTCATGCCCGGCAAGCCCACAGCGGCCGGGCTGGTGGACGGCCGGCCGGTGCTGGGCGTGCCCGGCTTCCCGGTCAGCGCGGCCCTGGCGGCCGAGCGCCTGCTCCGGCCGCTGCTCGCCCACCTGCTGGGGGTGGCGCCGGAGCAGCCCGAGGCGGTGCGCGCCCGGCTGCTGCGCGCGCTGCCCAGCCGGCCGGGGCTGGAGGAGGTGGTGCGGGTGGTGCTGGGGCGCTTCGCGCACGGCTGGGTGGCCGCGCCGATGGGGCGCGGGGCCGGGGCCATCGCCTCCCTCAGCCGGGCCCACGGGCTGCTGGTCGTGCCGGCCGCCCTGGAGGGCTTGGAGGCCGGCGCCGAGGTGGAGGTGGAGCTCCTGCGGCCGCGGCCCGAGGTCGAGCAGGGGCTGCTGTTCGCCGGCTCGCACGATCTGGCCCTGGCGCTCGTGGACGACGCCCTGAGCGCGACGCGCCCCGGGGCGGGTCTGAGCGTCACCCCGCTGGGCAGCCTGGGCGGCCTGGGGGCGCTCGCGCGCGGGGAGGCCCACCTGGCCGGCTGCCACCTGCTGGATCCGCCGAGCGGCGAGTACAACCTGCCCCAGGTGCGCGCGGTGCTGCCCGGCCGGGAGCTCGAGCTGGTCTGCCTGGCCCACCGGCAGCAGGGGCTGTGCTTCCGCCGCGGCGACGCGCGCGCGGCCGGCTCCTTCCGCGAGGTGGTCGCGCGGGGGCTGCGCTTCGCCAACCGCCAGGGCGGCTCGGGCACCCGGCTGCTGACCGATCAGCGGCTCAGGCAGGAGGGCGTCCCGACCTCCGCGCTACTCGGTTACGGACACGAGGAGTTCACCCACGCGGCGGCGGCCGAGGCGGTCCGCTCGGGCCTGTCCGACTGCGCCCTGGTGATCCGCGCCGCGGCGCTCGCCCTGGGGCTGGACTTCGTGCCGCTGGCCGAGGAGCGCTACGACCTGGTCATCCCGCGCGAGGCGCTCGGCGATGGGCGCATCCAGGCGCTGCTCTCGATCCTGGGCTCGGCCGAGTTCCAGGCCCGGGTCCGGGCCCTCGGGGGCTACGACACGCGCGAGACAGGCCGCGTGCGCCTGCCCTGAGATCGGCCTAGCGCGGCTTGGGCTTCCCGCCCGCCTTCTTGCTCGCCTTCTTGTCCGCCTTCTTGTCCACCGCCGCGGCCGAGGCGCCCACCGGGGTGCCGCAGGGCTGGATGGGCACGATCAGCGCCTTGCCAGCCCGGACGCGGCGGGCGTCGGTGATGCGGTTGGCGCTCATCAGCGCCTCGATCGAGGTCTTGTAGGTGAGCGCCACGTGGCTGAGCGTCTCGCCCGGGCGCAGCACGTGCCGGGTGAAGGTCACCCCGCGGTCGCGGGCCGAGGGGTTGTAGCCCTTGCGGAAGCGCTCGGCGCGGCCCTTGGGGATGCGCAGCAGGTAGGACTTGAGGTAGGGCGGGCTGCACCAGAAGCGCAGCTCGGGGTTCAGCTCCTTCAGCTCCTCCAGGTTCGCGCCCACCGCCCGGGCGGCGGCCTTGAGGTCCACCATGCCCTGCACCTGGACGTCCTCCCACTCCAGCGGCCTGAGGTACTCCACGTCTCCGAAGCCGTACTGCTCGGGGTCCTTGGAGATGATGGCCGCAGCCAGGATCTTGGGCACGTAGCGGCGGGTCTCGTCGGCCAGCTCGCCGGCCGCCAGCAGGCCCCAGAAGTCCTCGGCGCCCGAGCGCTTGAGGGCGCGGTCCACGGCCCCCTCCCCGGTGTTGTAGGCCGCCCAGGCCAGCAGCCAATCGCCGAAGCGCGCGTACAGATCCCGCAGGTGGCGGGCGGCCGCGTCGGTGGCCTTGAGGTAGTCGCGCCGCTCGTCCAGCCAGAAGTCTGACTTCAGCCCGTAGCGCTCGCCGGTGGCCTTGATGAACTGCCAGGGGCCGCTGGCGTGGGCGGGCGAGTAGGCCGCGTAGTTCAGCCCGCTCTCGACCAGGGCCACGAACACCAGGTCCTCGGGCAGCCCGTGCTTCTTCAGGATCGAGCGCATGAGCGGGTAGTAGCGCGTCGAGCGCCCCAGCCAGCGGGCGAACCACCTCCGTCCGGGCCCCTGCAAAAACCCCAGCAGCTGCTCCACGGCCGGGTTCATCACCACGGGGATGTCGAACCCGTCGGCCTCCCCTCCCTCGGCGCGGCCGGTCGGCCCGCCACCCGGCCGCGCGCTGCCGGACATGCGCCCGCCGGTGCCCAGCTCCCACTCCAGGCGGTCGGTCCGCAGCACGCCGGCGCGGACGGGTGGGGCGAGCCCCTCGTAGATGCTCTGCTCCCGGGGATCGGGCCCGACCCAGGCCGCCCCGCCGAGCTCCTGGTCCTCGGCCTTGGCCATGGCCTCGAGCTCATCCTGGCCGGCCAGCTCGTCGGTCGAGGGCGCCTCGGCCGCGGGCGCGCTGCCCTCGCCGGCCGCGGCCTCCACGGCCGCGGGCGGCGGCCCCGGCTCGGCCTGCGCCCGGGCCGGGGTGGCCGGGAGCGACAGCAGCAGCAGGGCGAACAGCCAGGCGGATCTCATGGGCAGCAAGACTACCCAGCCCGGCCGACCCAGGGCAACCCGAAAGATCGCGCGGCGGGCCGGGTTGACTCCCGAGACCCGGACGTGGTCTGCTCCGAGCGCGATGCCTCCTCCGGCTGACCGCACCGCCCGGCTGCGGTGGTTCGCCTGGCTGCTCCCGCCGCTGGCTCCGGTGCTGCTCCTGCTGCCCGGCCTGCTCGGCGGCCAGTGGCTGGCCGCCCGGGACACGTCGAGCTTCGTCTACGCGCTGCGCCGCTGGTTCTGGCGGCGGCTTGTCGAGGACGGCAGCGTGCCGCTGTGGAACGACGGCCTGTTCTCCGGCCTGGAGCAGGTGGCCGATCCCCAGCTCGGGCTCTACGCGCCGCTCGGCTGGCTCTACCTGCTCGGCGACAGCTACCTGGTCCACGAGCTGTACCTGATCGCGCTGCTCGCGCTGGGCGGGCTCGGCATGGCCATGTGGCTGCGCGCCCTGACCCGTGACGAGCCCACCGCCTGGCTGGTCGGCGCCTGCTACCCCCTCAGCGGCGTGGTGCTGTCCACGGTCTCGGGCTCCCCCTTCCTGGCCGGCATCTGCCTGTTCCCCTGGGCGCTGTGGGCCTCCGGCCGCTGGCAGGTCCGGCCCAGCCCGGCGCGGCTGGCCGTGCTGACGGTCTGCCTGGCCTGGCCGGTCCTGGAGGGCGACCCCTTCGGCGTGTTCTGGATGTCGGGCATCCTGCTGCTCGACGCGCTGCTGGGCGGCCTGCGCGGCCGGCGGAGGGTGCTGCTGGGCCTGCTGCTGGCCGGCCTGCTGGCGGTGGGGGTCAGCGCCCCGGCCTGGCTGCCCGCCTTCGACACGCTGGGGGAGAGCCTGCGGGCGGAGGGTGTGCCCTACCCGGAGGCGAGCTGGTTCTCCCTGGCGCCCGGCCAGCTCGCCCAGCTCGTGGTCCCGGGGCTGTGGGGCCGGGCGGCCGAGGGCACCTTCTGGGGCCAGGCGCTCACCGCCCCGGATCTGCCCTACGCCCGCCGGTTCTGGCACGACTCCCTCTACCTCGGGCTGCCGCTGCTGCTGCTGGCCGGCCTGGGCGCCTGGCGCGCCCTGCGCGCCCCACGCAACCTCGGCCTGCTCCTGGCGGTGCTCGTCTTCCTGGGCGTGGCGCTCGGCGACGCCTTCGTGCTCCACCCGCTGCTGCACGCGCACGCGCCCGTCTACGCGCACCTGCGCTTCCCGGCCAAGTTCTGGAGCTACGCGAACCTGTTCCTGTTCGGCCTGATCGGCCTGGGGCTGGCCCACCTGCGCGCGCGCGCCCGCGCGGAGGATCGTCCGCTGCGGCTCGGGCTGGGCGCGCTGGTCGCGCTGTGCGGCCTGTCCGCCGGACTGGCCCTGGGGCTCTCGCCCGGCGGGGGCGCAGACGGGGCGGCGGAGCTGCTCCGGCAGAACGCGCTGACCGCCGGCGGGCTGGGGCTGGCGGCCGCGCTCATGCTGCTGCTCGCCTGCCTGGGCCCCGGCAGCCCGCTCCGGCGCCAGCGCCTGCTGGCGGGCTTCATGGCGCTCGCGCTGCTGGACGCGCTGCTCTGGGCGCCGACCTCCTGGCGGGCCCCGTCCGCCGCGCTGGACCAGCCCTCGCGGGCCGGCGGGCTGCTGGCCGGGCCAGGCTGGACCAAGCTGCTGCGCGACGGGCAGCTCGACCGCCAGCCGCCCGGGCTGGACGACCGCGTGGGCCGGGCCAGCCTGCGCCACAACTGGGGGCTGCTGGAGGGGCTGCGCTACACCTTCGGCTACGCGCCCACCGTGCCGTCCCGGTTCATGACCCTGCACGGCGGGGAGGTCTTCGCCGGGCTGCCCAGCTGGGCCCGCGCGCTGGGGGTGACCCACGTGCTGACCACGGTGCGGCCGGCCGCGCCCGGGCTCCGGGCGCTGGCCGAGCAGGGCCGGCTCGAGCTCGTGGAGACCCTGCCCGAGGAGAACGTGGCCGTGCTGGCGGTGCACCCGGCCGGCGCGCCGCACGAGCTGTTCGGCGGCTGCGCGCTGGTCTCGGGCCCGGCAGAGGCCCGGGCGCAGATCGCCGGGCTCGGGCCGGAGCGCCGGGTGGCGCTGCTCGAGCCGGCCGAGCTCCTGTTCGAGGGGCGGCGGCCGGGATCCGCGGCGCGGGCCGCGCTGCCCGCGGAGCGCCTGCCCGCGTGCGGAGCGGTCCAGCCGCCGCCCGGAGAGGTGCGGCTCGAGGAGCGCAGCACCTCGCGGCGCGCCTGGGCGCTGGCGCTGACCGGGCCGGGCTGGCTGGTCGTGCGGGACACCTTCCACCCGGGCTGGCGGGCGCGGGTCGACGGCCGGGAGATCCCCATCCTGCGCGCCGACTACCTGGGCATGGCGGTGCGCCTCGGCCCGGACGACGGCCGCCTGGAGCTCAGCTTCGAGCCGGCCGGCCCGGGCCGGGCCGCGCGCCTGTCGCTGCTGAGCCTCGGGCTGCTGACCGCCCTGCTCCTGCTCGGGCTCGGGCTCGACCTGCGGCGCCGCCGGCGGTTGCCCGCCGCGGCCCCGCCGCCTACAATGGCGCCCCCCTGAGGGGGGAGGAGGCGACCGACGCATGGCCTGGCTGACCGAGTCCGGACCGGTGAGCGCCCACACGCGCGCCGTGGGCGCCATGGCCTTCCCCTGCTACCTGGTGACCGGCGAGCGCGCGGCCCTCGTGGACGGGGCCATCAGCTCGGCCGCGCCGCTGCTCGAGGAGCACTTCGGCCCGGGCAAGCTCACGCCCGCGTGGGTGCTGCTGACCCACACCCACTACGACCACGTGGGGGGGCTGGGCCTGCTCCGCCGCCTGCTGCCCGGCCTCCAGGTGGCCGGCTCGGCCGTGGCCGCCGCGACCCTCGAGAAGCCGCGGGTGCGGGAGTTCGTCCTGCGCATGAACCGCCAGGAGGAGGGCATGTACGGCCTCGCCCAGGTGTGGGGCGATCGCGAGGTGCCGCTCGAGCCCGAGGATCTGCGCGTGGACCGGGTGCTGCGGGACGGCGAGCACCTGGACCTGGGGGCCGGCGTGCGGGTCCAGGCGCTGGAGGCGCCCGGGCACACCCGCTGCTCGATGGTCTACCTGGTCGAGCCCGACCGGCTGCTCGTGGGCGGCGAGGCGCTGGGCGCCTACGTCAGCCCGGACGAGGTGCAGGCCCAGTCGGTGTCCTCGTTCCGCGAGTACGTGGCCAGCCTGGAGCGGCTGGCCGGCCTGGAGCTCGAGGCCATCGCGCTGCCCCACCACGGCGTGCGCACGGGCGCCGACGCCCGCAGCCACATCCCGGTGGCGCTGGAGACGGCCCGGCGGTTCCGGGCCCGCGTGCGGGAGCTGCACGCGCAGGGCCTCGCGCCGGCCGCCCTGGCCGCCGCGCTCACCGGCGAGCTGCGGCACGGGCTGTCGGCCGGGCAGCCCGAGAAGGCCTTCCAGCTCAACCTGGAGGCCATGATCCGGGCCGTGCTCGAGGAGCGCTGAGCCGCCATGATCCCCCCGCTCGTGCTCGGCGGCCTGCGGGTCGCCCCCGCGGTCTGGATGGCCCCCATGGCCGGGGTGACCGACTCGCCCTTCCGGCGGGTGCTGCGCCGCCTGGGCTGCCCGGCGGTGGTGACCGAGATGATCTCGGCCGAGGGCCTGCTGCGCGCCCAGCGCCCGACGCGGGCGCTGCTCGCCTTCGACCCGGAGGAGCGCCCCCTGTTCGCCCAGCTCTTCGGCCGGGAGCCGGCGCGCCTGGCGGCCGCGGCCGAGCAGGTGGTGGCGCTGGGCTTCGACGGGATCGACCTCAACATGGGCTGCCCGGTGCCCAAGATCGTGCGCCAGGGCAGCGGCGCCGCGCTCATGCGCGATCCCGGGCGGGCCGAGGCCATCGTGCGGGCCGTGCGCAAGGTGGTCGCCTGTCCGCTGACGGCCAAGATCCGCGCGGGCTGGTCGGCCGACGAGGTGAACGCGCTGGAGGTGGCCGAGCGGCTGCAGGACGCCGGCGCGGACGCCGTCGCGCTGCACGCCCGCACGCGGGCCCAGGGCTACGCGGGCCGCGCCGACTGGGCCCTGATCGGCCGGCTGGTGGCCCGCCTGCGCATCCCGGTGCTGGGCAACGGGGATCTGCACACGCCCGAGGACGGCGAGCGCATGCGGGCCGAGACCGGCTGCGCCGGGCTGATGATCGGGCGCGGGGCGCTGGGTAACCCCTGGCTGCCGCGGGCGCTCGGCCAGCTCGGCGCGCCCGGCGCGCCCGCCTACCCGCCCCCGGCGCGCGAGCGCCACGAAGTGTTTTGCACCCACCTCGGCCTCATGCTAGCCTGGGTGGGTTCGGAGCGGCACGCGGTGCCGCCCATGCGCAAGCACCTCATCTGGTATTCCCGAGGCCTGCGAGGCGCGACGGAGCTGCGACGCAGCCTGGGAAGGATGAGCACCGCCGCGGAGCTCGAGGCCGCCTTCGCCCGCCTGGTCGGGCTCCCGGAGACAGAGAACCACGGCCCGGAACACACGAGGTCATAGCACGCCATGCTGATCGATCTGATCCGCTCCAACTTCCCCCACAAAGGCTGGGACACGCTGATCCAGGTGCTGGGAGAGCCCCCGGCGCTGCAGCAGGCCCGCAGCGAGGCGAACGACCGGCGCCGCCAGTCCGAGCAGCTCACGGCCTCGCTCCAGCAGGCCGAGGCCGGCCTGGCCCAGGCCAAGGCGGAGCTGGACAAGGCGCGCGAGGAGCGCCTGACCTGGATGGGCCGCGAGGCGGCCGTGCGCAAGGAGCTCCAGGACGCCCAGGAGCGCAACAAGGACCTGCTCGAGCAGGTGGTGCGGCTGACCCACCAGAAGCGCGAGGCGGCCAAGGACCTCCTGGACCAGAAGTTCAAGACCGAGGCCACCCCGCTCGAGCGCAACCGCTTCGAGATGGAGCTGACCGAGGCGCGCGGCACCGTGCGCCGGGCCGAGGAGCGGGTCAAGCAGGCCGAGGAGCAGGCGGCCGTGGCCAAGAAGCGGGCCGAGGAGGCGCTGCGCGAGGCGGCCGTGGCCAAGAAGCTGGCCGAGGACCTGGACTGGGCCAGGCGCCAGTCCAAGGCCCACCTGACCGCCCTGGCCGGCGCCATCCAGCGCATCCAGCAGTACGAGATCCGGCTGAACAAGCTCGAGCAGGCCGAGCAGAAGCTGCGCATCGCCTCGAGCGAGCTACGCTCGACCCAGCAGAAGCTGGCCGCCCTGCAGCCCCGCGCCCAGCTCAAGGCCCGTGCCAAGGCCCGCAACGAGGCCCGCGCCGCGCTGCCCCCGGCCAGGCGCTCCTACAAGAAGCCGCTGCTGCTCGGGGTCACCGAGGAGCAGCGCGCCGCCTTCGGCGCCCCCGCCTGAGCTCGGTCCCGGCCGCAGAGCCGGTCGAAGAGGTCGGGCGAGAAACTCGAGCGCGCCGTCCCGCGCGAAGAGTTTCCAGCCCAACGCCCCAGAGGCTCAGGGACGGTAGAAGCGATCGAACAGATCCCCCAGCCCAGGCACGGCCTCCTCTACGTTGCGGAGAGCCGCGGGCGAGAAACTCGAGCGCGCCGTCCCGCGCGAAGAGTTTCCAGCCCAACACCCCAGAGGCTCAGGGACGGTAGAAGCGATCGAACAGATCCCCCAGCCCAGGCACGGCCTCCTCTACGTTGCGGAGAGCCGCGGGGCGGAGCTTCCGGTACAGCTTCACCAGGGTGGTGTGGCGGCTCCCGTCGGCCCGGCGGTCGGTCACCCCCAGCAGGGCCTCGGCCGCCTCGTGCGCCCGCCCCTTCAGGAAGCCGCCGAAGCTGCCCCGGGGTTCCGCCTGGAACTGCCCGTGCAGCGGATCGAGCGAGTCCACGAAGTCGTCCAGGAGCCCGTCGATGGCCTCCCGCGCCAGCCCCGGCTTGATGGCCTTGAACACCTTGTAGGCGGTCTTGACCGCCAGGCCAGACATGCCGGTCTTGCGGCCGACCTCGGTCTCCAGCAAGCCCACGCAGGCCTCCACGATCTCCTTGCGCCGCTCCGGGAGCGGCAAGCGCGCCGCCAGCTTGTCCATCGGGCGTTCACCTCCGGCTCCGGCTTACCGCAGTTCGCCCCGGCCTGGCAAGTCGGAGGGGGGCGCGCAGGCCCGGGGCTTGACGGGCTTCCGCCGCTGGGGCTACGCTGCCGACGAACCCAAACCCTGGAGGGATGTCATGAAGCGGATCGCGTGCATCGTGGCGGTGCTCGGTATCAGCCTGTTCGCCCTGTCGGCCCTGGCGGGCGTGACCCTGTCCAACCAGGACTCCCAGAGCTACAAGCTGCTCATCGCGAGCTCGGACTCGTGCTTCTCCGGCACCCACACCTCCATCTCCAGCAACACCACCACGGGCGTGGGCCCGGGCTGGCTGTGCATCGACGAGAAGAAGCCCGGCTACGAGATGAAGGACGGCGAGACCTGGATCATCAAGAACGGCAAGCCCTCCAAGAAGTGACGGGAGGCCGGTCCCCCTCGCGTTTCAGCATGCGCCCTTCCCCCCGGTCCCCCGGCGTGCTAGCGTGGCGCCGGATGTGCGACGAGGAGAACCCATGAAGCGCATGTTCAAGCTCGACCTGGAGAAGGCCTTCCCGCCGGGGGTCGCGGCCGAGGTGTCGGACGCGGAGCGGGAGGCGATGATGGAGGTGGCCTACCTGGCCATCGCCTCCGACGGCGTGCTGTCCGACGAGGAGCTGGACGCCTTCGTCAAGGCCATGCTGGTGCTGTACGGGCCGCAGGTGAACAAGGGCTCGGTGCGCGCCAAGGCGGGCGAGCTGTCCGAGCGCGCTTCGGCCGAGGGCCAGGAGAAGCGCCTGGGCAAGGCCGCCGCCAGGCTGTCACGCCCCTTCGCCCGCGACCAGGCCTACAAGCTGGCCTACGCCATGGCCATGGCCGACTACGACACGAACACCTGCGAGTTCGAGTACGATCAGCGGCTGCGCTCGGCGCTCGGGCTCACCGAGGACCAGGCCGAGGGGCTGGTCGACGAGGTGATCGGCGTCTTCGAGGCGGCCCACTAGCGATTGGAGCCCGGCGCCCCGCCCTCCACCGGCCCGAGCGAGATCCAGATCTCCTCCCCCCGCAGCTCCAGGGCGTGCCGCCTCAGCGGCGCCGAGGCGTGATCCAGGCAGCGACCGGTGGCCAGCTCGTAGCGCCAGCCGTGGCGCGGGCAGGTGACCACCCCGCCCACGACCCGGCCAGCGGACAGATCCGCGCCCTGGTGCTTGCAGGTCAGCTCCAGGGCGAAGAACCCGTCCCCGTCCGCGAACACGCCCACCTTGCGCCCGAGCAGCGCCAGCACCTTGCGCCCGCGCTCGCGCACCTCGCCGACGCGGCCTGCCTTGACCATCTCCACGCCGCTCACCCTCCTGCCGTCCCGGCCGGCGCGCCCCACAGCTCGGCCCCCAGGCGCGCCAACTCGTCCGGGCCGCGCACCACGCGGGGCTTGGCCTCCACCACCTGCACCGGCACCGCGCCGACCACCTGCCGCAGGTGCTCGAGCTCGCGCAGGTGGATGGTCCGCCGGGCCTGGCAGTGGACGCAGCCCGGCGACTCGGGCTGCACCTGGTTGGCCAGCACGCGCGCCACGGGGATGCCCTGCTGGGCGAGGCTGGCCAGGGTGCGCTGGCTCTCCAGCACGCTGAGCGCCTCGGGGATGCTGACCAGCACGAAGGAGGTGCGGGCCGCGTCGCCGAGTAGCCCGCGCAGCGCGCCCACCCGCTCGCGGGCCGAGGCCATCTCCGCGCCCAGATCGGGCGGCTCGGCCTCGCCCTCGCGCGAGCGCGGCAGCAGCCGCCGGAACACGCGCCCCAGGCGGGAGAAGTGGCCGCGCAGCGAGAGCAGCGCGCCGAACCAGCCCTCCAGCATGTGCGGCAGAGACATCAGCCGGAGCGTGTGCCCGGTCGGGGCGGTGTCGAAGATGACCGCGTCGTGGTCGGGTGAGCTGGCGGCCTGCAGCAGCAGGTCGAGCGAGATCATCTCGTCCACGCCGGGGGCCTCACCCAGCACCTGGACCGCCTCGGCCAGCTTGCGCTGCAGGCGACCCGCCGGCCTGGGCACCGCCCCGTCCGCGGGCGCGGCCTGCCCGGTGGCCTCGGCCCAGCGGGCGGTGGCGTCGATCTCCAGGGCGAACAGGTTGGGCTCGATCCACGCCCCGTGGTGACCGATGGCGCGGTCGAACACGTCCGAGAGGTTGTGCGCCGGGTCGGTCGAGGTGAGCAGCACCCGCTCGCCCCGGCGCGCGAGCCACACCGCGGTGGCCGCGGCCAGGGTGGTCTTGCCCACCCCGCCCTTGCCCGAGAAGAAGTAGATGTGCGGGGAGGCGGTCATGGGCGGGCATTCCAGCACCCACGCGGGGCGCGCGTCAACCGGCCGGCCGGACACGGCTTGTGGCCAGCCCGCCCGGGGTGGTAGGCATGGAGGGACCACGCCACCTCCAGGAGGTGCCCCCCATGAGCGCCCGCGCCGCCATCCGCCGGTCCGCCGGACGGTCCCCGTGTCTGCCCGCGGTCCTGGGCCTGCTCGCGCTGCTCGGCTCCGGCTGCCAGGACTACGGCCTGGGCAGCATCTGCACCGACGACGGCCAGTGCGAGCCCGGCCAGATCTGCGTCGAGCAGCACTGCCGGGAGGGCTTCCGCCCTTGCCAGGACTCCTCGGACTGCGAGGGCGGCATGATCTGCCAGGCTGACGGCCGCTGCGGCAACTGCTCCCTGGACGCGGACTGCCCCGAGGGGCTGCGCTGCCTGGACGGCCTGTGCCGCTCCCAGGAGTGCAGCGACGACGAGGACTGCCCCGGCGGCCAGCGCTGCTTCGAGGGGACCTGCCGGTCGTGCGAGTGCGAGGCGGACCAGGACTGCGGCCTGTTCGAGGTGTGCGTGGACTGCGCCTGCGCCACCCAGACCCGGCCGTGCCTGGACCCGGCGGACTGCCTGCCCTTCGAGCTGTGCGTGGAGGGGGCCTGCACGCTGCCCTCCCGCTGCGCGACCGACGAGGAGTGCCCCGCCGGCCAGGTGTGCAACGGCTGGTTCTGCGAGCTGGGCTGCGCGGCGGACGAGGACTGCGGACAGCTGCGGGCCTGCGTGGACGGCCGCTGCAGCCTGCGCTGCCTGAGCGACGCGACCTGCTTCCAGGCCGGCACCATCTGCGTGGACTACGTGTGCGTCCCGGCCGAGTGCCAGGCGGACGCCGACTGCCCGGGCGAGCTCATGCGCTGCCAGGCCGGCCGCTGCGAGGTCTACACGCCGTGCCAGGCCGACGGGGACTGCCCGGACTGGAACTTCGTCTGCCTGGCCGGCCGCTGCGAGGAGCTGCCGGCCTGCAGCCTGGACGGGAGCTGCGGGGCCGGGGCCACCTGCGAGGACGGGCACTGCCACCCGGCCGCGGGCTGCCAGGCCGAGGCCGACTGCTCTCCGGACCAGGACTGCGTGGGCGGCCTGTGCCGGCCGCACGTGTGCCGCGGGCCGGCCGACTGCCAGGCCCCCCTGGTGTGCAGCGGCGGGGCGTGCGTGGAGCCCGGCAACCCGACCTCCGTCTACGAGGTGCTGGTGCTCACCCCGGGCGGGCCGATCCGGCCGGGCCAGCGGGTGCGCCTCGAGGCCCTGGCCCTCAACCAGGCCGGCCAGGCCGTGCCCGGGATCACCTTCGCCTGGACCTCCAGCGACCCGCCCCGCGCCGCCATCGAGGGCCGGGAGCTGGTGGGCGGGGCCGAGGCCGGCGCCACCCTGGTCACGGCCGAGGCGGTGGACGCGGGCCGCCGCAGCCGCCCGGTCACCTTCACCAACGTGCTGGAGCCGGCCGCGGACACGCTGCGCGTGACCGCGGTCTCGGCGGTGGGCCGGCGGCCGATCGCCGGCGCCGCGGTGCTGCTGGTGGCCGACGGCCAGACGCTGCAGGCCGAGACCGACGCGCTGGGCGCGGCCTCCTTCCCGGCCCCGGCCGGCCCGGCGGACGTGCACCTGTTCCACGCGGAGTACGACTGGGTGTCGATCGCCGGCAGCGCGTCTCGCGACCTGTTCGTCGCCCTGCCGCCCCGCACCGGGGTGGCCACCGCCGGCGGCTTCAGCGGGCAGATGACCTTCCCGGGCGTGGGCCCGCTGGCCATGGGGCTGGCCGGCACCAGCCTGTCCGGAGATCTGCTGGCCATCGACTTCGCCGCGCTGCTCGGGCCCACCTACCAGGTGGAGGTGAACCTGCTCGGGCAGGTGTTCGACCTGCCGCTGCCGGCGCACATGACGCTCGGCCTCGAGCTCCAGGGGCTGCCCATCTCGATCAAGCCTGGCTACGACGTGACCGGGCCGGCGGGGCTGCGAAACGCCTGGGCGCTGGGCGGCAAGGTGGACATGAGCCTGCTGGGCGAGCTGCTGGGCGGGATCGGCTCGCTGGAGGAGCTGGTGCTGGCGCTCTTCCCGGCCTTCTCCGCCCTGCAGCACGGGCTGCGGCCGGCCTTCGAGGTGTTCCCCCTGCCGCTGGTCGCCGACGCGGACGATCGCGATCGGGACGGGGACCTCGCCGAGCTCCGGCCGGACTGGGCCAACCTGCCCGATCTCGATCTGGCCCCGGACCAGCCCCAGACGCTGGCGCTCGAGGTGCTCACCCCGCAACCGCCCAGCCTGGACGGCGCGCCGCTGTCCACGGTCGTGGTGGTGGCCGGCGGCTTCTCCGGGCTGGGCTTCACCCCGCTCGGGCTCTCCGCCGCGCAGGCCTCGGGCAGCGGGGCCTCGCTGGTCATGCGCCTGGCCCCGGCCCACGACGGCCTGGAGGTGGGCGCCTACGGGGTGCTGGCGCTGGCCATGCCGGCCGGCGCCGGCCTGGCCACCCCCGAGGACGCGGCGGCGGTGCTGCACGTGGCCGCCGATCTGCCCACGGCGGTGACCTTCGAGCCCGGCTTCCTGCCCTTCCCCGAGGGGGCGAGCTGGGACGTGGCCACGCGCGAGCTGGTGGCCGGCGCGGTGCCTGGCGCCGGCGTCCAGCGGCTCGAGCTGGCCGCCCCGAACGGCCGCTGGCTGGTGTACCTGCCGGCCGCGGATCCGCTGCTCCTGAGCCTGCCCCTGCCGCCGGCGGGGCTCGAGGACCGCGCCACCGGGGCGACGGCCTCGCTGGCCGCCATCGCGCTCTCCGGCGGGCTGGGCTTCGAGGAGCTGGTGGCCTTCGACGGGGACGACCTCGACCGGCTCAGCGAGCTGGTGCGGGCCTACTCCCGGCGCCGCCTGCCCTGACCGCGCCGCGGCCGGCGCCGCCCGTCCAGGTCCCCACCACGGGGGGCAGCTCCTCGCGGGTCATGTCCGGGCCTACCCCCTCGAGGAAGCAGTCGTCCGGGACGCCGAAGGGCAGCGGGTAGAGCAGGCCCGCCGGGGTGAGGTCGGCCGGCAGCGCCCCGCCGCCGAGATCGGCGCTGTCGCCGAGCGCCTCCCAGCGCGCGCGCACCGCCGCGTTCCAGTCGGCCGCGGCCACGAGCTGGGCGAACCAGGTGGCCGTGTCCTCGGACGGGGTGGCGCCCGCGCCCAGCCAGTCGCCGACCACCCGGCGGCGCGCCCCGCGGGTCAGCGGTTCGTCCAGCGCGGCCACGTTCAGCTCGCCCTCGTACAGCATGCCGCGGTTGTTCTTGTTGCAGGAGCCCACGCTGAGGAAGCGGTCGTCCACCACCAGGAGCTTCGAGTGGGTGTCGATGTCCACGAAGTTGGCCGCGACCTCCCCGGCCTGCGCGGACGGGCTGGTGTCGAAGGAGCGGAGCTGATAGGTGCGGTAGCGCGTCGGCCCGAACTCCCCCAGCAGCTGCTGGTGGGTCGTGTAGGTCCACTCGCAGCCCGGATCGGTCCACTCGTCGATGGCCTTGGTCACCACCACCAGGAGCAGCCCCGGCTGCTCGCGCATGCGCCTGGCGATGGCGTCCACGAGCAGCGGGATGCGCCAGTACTGGTCCTCGATCAGGATGTAGCGCTCCGCCTGGACGACCGCGTTGAACCAGGTCTCGGCGATGGCGTGCTCCCAGAAGGGCTGGGGCATGGTGGCGGTCACCTGGAGCTGGATGCCCCCGGCCCGCTCCGGGATGGCGCGCTCCACCTCGAAGTCGGTGGTGTTCTCGGCGTAGGTCACGCCGTCGGCCCGCGCCTGGCGCCAGCGGGCCTGGAACACCTCGGCCGCGTCCTGGGCGGCCGGGCCCTCCAGCCGCAGGATGTAGTCGCGCCGCGGACCCAGGTCGGGCAGGCGCTCCTTGGCCATGACCGCGTGCCGCTCGGCCGACGTGGCGTCGAACTCCATGCGGCGGTGCTCGAAGACCAGGTGCTGCGGGCCGTCCCAGTCGGTGCTCTTGATGTTCATGCCGCCCACGTAGGCCACCTGGTGGTCCACCACGCTGAACTTCTGGTGCCAGGAGGCCAGCTCGACCTCGAGGTCGATGAAGGGCCAGTCGGTCATGTCCACCCAGGCCGCCGGCAGGCGCGAGGCGGTGGGCTGCTCGGCCTCGAAGGCGCGCCCGGCGGTCTCCGGGAAGGCGCCGCGCACCCGGTCGCCGAACACGAAGTCCGACGGATCCCAGGCGAACTCGCCGAAGGAGGCGTTCCCCTGGCCCATGAACTCGATGCCGTCGCCCGCGGTCTCGGCGTAGGCCAGCAGGGTCGAGTCGGTGGTGAGCCAGTCCATCACGTCGTGCGAGCCCCAGAACTCGCCCACCAGGATGCGGACGGTGGCCGGCAGGCGCTCGAGCACGCCCAGCACCGTGTTGGCCCAGCGCTCGGCCTGGGTCAGGTCGGCGTGGGTGGCGGCGTCCCGCACCAGCTCGAAGTCCGACATCCACCACCAGCTCGACAGGAGCACCTCGCCCTGGGCGGCGACGAGGTCCTGGTGCAGCCTGCCGAACGCCTCCTCGCCGTTGACCAGCAGCTCGGCCAGGTTGCCCCGGCGGGCCGGCCGGCCCTGGGCCGAGAACCAGGCGTGGCGCAGCCCCAGGTACACGCTGTGCACCGGCGTCTGCTGGCCGTCCACCAGCCGCAGATCGTAGGAGGAGGTCAGGCCCGCGTCGCGCACGCCGGCGTCCAGGCTCGCGCTCACCCCGCCCGCGCCGGCGGGATCGACGACCTCGACCGAGAAGTACAGCTCCTCGTGATCCGGGGCCGCCAGCCGGCCCTCCAGCGTGCCAGGGGCCCGCAGGAGCAGCACCGCCCGGGGCCAGCCCGAGGCCTCGACGGGTTGGCCGTTCCAGACCAGCGAGAGCTGGGCCTCGCCCTGCGGCAGCGGCTGGGCCCACAGATCGAGCGCCCAGAGCTCCAGGCGCGGGATGGCCGGGCCGCAGCAGGCCCCCTGGCTGCAGCCCGCGTCCCCCTCGTCGCAGTCCGGCCCCAGGCAACCCGTGCCCTGGCCGAACCCGTCGCCGTCGGGGTCCGTGCAGCCCGGGCACACCCCGTCCTCGTCCGTCTGGCCGTCGCAGTCCTGGTCCAGCGTGTCGCACACCTCGGGCGCGCCGGGGTGGATGCCCGAGCCGGCGTCGTTGCAGTCCGGGCCCGCGCAGCCAGCGCCCAGGCCGTACCCGTCCCCGTCGAGGTCCTCGCACGCGGCCGGGCAGCACGCGCCCGCGTGGCAGCCGGGCGCGCCCTCGTCGCAGTCCGCGCCCAGGCAGGCGCCGCCCTGCCCGTACCCGTCCCCGTCGGGATCGCTGCAGTCCACCGGACAGCACAGCCCGGTCCAGCAGCGCGCGTCGTCCTCGTCGCAGTCCGCGCCCAGGCAGCCCGCGCCCTGGCCGTAGCGATCGCCGTCGGGGTCGGTGCAGGACGGCTCCGGGTCCGGGGACGAGCCGCAGGCCGCCGCGGCCAGGACGAGGAGCAGCCAGAGACACTGGGCTATTCGGTTGGACATGGTCACCCTCCAGCGGTCACATCTTGGCCATGGCGTCCGAGGTGAGCCCGCCGAGCCAGCGGCTGCGGGCCAGGCCGACCACCACGTCCAGCGCCGGCACGCCCAGGCGCATGAAGGCCTCCCCCAGGAGGAACCCGAGCTGCAGCTCGCGCGAGAGCCCGCGGGCGTAGCGGCGCACGGCCTCGCGCTCCGGCAGGCCGGCGCGCATCGCCAGCAGCGCCTCGGCGGCCAGGCGCCCGCTGGTCAGCGCCTGGGCGATACCCTCGCCCGTGGCCGGGTTCACCAGCCGGGCGGCCTCGCCGAGCGCCAGGCAGCCCGGCGGGGCCGCGGGCCGCACGCGGGTCGAGACGGAGATGGGGTGGCTCAGCCACCCGCCCACCTGGCGGGCGGCCCGCACACGCGGGCCGAACTGCCGCTCCAGGAAACGGGCGAACAGCGCCCGCACCGAGCGGCGCCCCAGCCGCTCGGCGGCGATGCACACGCCGAGGTTGGCCACGCGGTCCGACTCCGGGAACAACCAGCCGTAGTGGGGCGCGAGCTCCTCGTCCCACAGCATCTCGACGGTGTTCGGCCGCAGCGCCAGATCCTCGTACCAGCCCAGGCAGGTCTGCAGCAGCCGGCGCGGGCGCGGCTCGGCGGCCACGCCGAGGTGGCCGGTGGCCCCGTGGGCGAGCAGCACCCAGCCCGCCTCGAGGTCTTGGCCCGCCGCGCGCACCCCCACCACCCGGCCGGCGCGCCACAGGAGCCGTTCGGCCTTGCAGCGCGTGTGCACCTCGACCCCGGCGGCCCGGGCGGCCTCCACCAGCAACCCGTCCAGCACGCGCCGCCGCAGCACGTGGGCGCTGGCCCGCCCGGCCGCGACCGCCTCCCGCCCGCCTGGGCTCACCAGGCGCACGCCCGAGATGGGGTAGGCCCGCGCGGCCACCTGCTCCCACAGCCCGAGGCGCTGGAGCTCGGCCCGCGCCTTGGGGCCCAGCCCGCCGGCGCAGGCCTTGTCGCGCGGCAGCGCCTGGCGCTCGAGCACGAGCACCCCCGGCACGCCCGCGCGGGCCAGCCCCAGGGCCGCCGCGGCGCCGGCCGGGCCCGCGCCCACGAGCACCACCTCGCGCGTCTCGCCCATCACGCCTCCCTCATGGCGCGGCCCCCGGATCCCCGCCCTCCGGGCGCAGCTCGAGCAGGCTCACCTCTCCCCGGGTGAACAGCCGCATGGGCGGGCCCCAGAAGCCGGTCCCGGCGCTGACGTACACCAGGGTCGACCCGCGCCGCAGGAAGCCCGAGACCACCGGCTGCTGCAGGCGCACGAAGTAGCCGAAGGGCCAGATCTGCCCCGCGTGGTTGTGGCCCGCGAGCACCAGCTCCACGCCCTGCGCCGCGGCCTCGCCCACGACGCGGGCCTGGTGCGACAGGAGCACCACCGGCAGCTCCGCGGCGCGACCCGCGAGCACCCGGGCCAGATCCGGCCGGGCGGCGGGCTCCATGCGGGCAGCCTCGAGATCGGGCAGGCCGCACAGCTCGAAGGCCGCCCCGTCCCGCCCGAGGGTCACCCGGCGGTTGTCGAGCACCTGCAACCCCAGCCCGGGCAGGGCCTCGAGCCAGGCCCGGTAGCCAGAGTACAGCTCGTGGTTGCCGCTGGTGAACCACACCCCGAGGGGCGGGTTGAGGGCGCGCAGCGCCTCGAGCTCGGGCATCACCACGCCCGGCGGGCCGTCCACCAGATCCCCGACCACGGCCACCAGGTCCGGGCGCAACCCCTGGACCTGCGCCACCACCCGGCCGAGGAAACGCCGGCCCAGCATCTCCCCCAGGTGCAGATCGGCCAGCAGCACCAGGCGGAAGCCGTCCAGGGCCGCGGGCCAGCGCGGCAGGCGGAGGGTGTGGGTCACCACCCTCGGGGGCAGGGCCGCGCCCAGGAAGCCGAGCAGGCTGCCCAGCCCCGCCAGGCCGAACGCGGCGCAGGCCACCAGCCGGTCCAGGCCGATCGAGTCGCGCAGCGCGGCCCAGGCGGCCTCCTCCCCCGCGAGGTGGAAGCCGGCCCAGGCCGCCAGGCGCAGCGCGTCCAGGGCCAGCAGGCTGAAGAGCAAGAGCAGCGCCACGCCCAGCCAGGTGAAGGGCAGCGCCAGCACCAGGCGGGCCTGCGCCTGGGGCAGCCGCCGCGCGACCAGCATGCCCAGCGGCGAACCCAGCACCAGGCCTGCCAGGGCCCAGGCCCCGGCCGCGGCCACGCCCTCGCCCCAGCCGGGCTCGAGCAGCAGGCGGGTCCACAGGTAGAGGTGCAGCCCCCCCAGCACGGCCAGGGCCAGGACGGCGAACACGGCGAGCTGCAGCAGGCGCCTCATCCGGGGCAGTCTACGCGCAGGGGCCGTCGGAGGCCAGCCCGCGGTGGCGTGCGCGGTGCTCCTCGACCCCGTCCGCCGGGCCGCGGCTACCGCGGCGGGCCCTGCTCCTCGAGATCGTAGAGCGCGTTGCCGGCCTGGATGAGCGCGTTGTAGTCGTCGAACAGCGCCTGCTTGGCCTGGGCCCAGGCGGCCTCGGCGGGGGGGGCGCCGCCATCGCCGGGCTGCACCGCCGCGCCGAGGCGGCCGGCGCTGGCCAGCGTGCGGGTCAGGGCCTCACGGTAGGCGGTGAAGGCGCCGGGCAGCGCCTGCGCGTGGCTCGCGGCGAAGGCGTCGAGCTCCCCGGCCAGCGACTGGAGCGCCGCGCGCTCGGCCTCGAAGGGCCGCGCGTCGGGCAGCGCGCGCACCGCGCCCAGCATGCGCTTGGCGGCCTGGTTGGCGCGCCGGAACCAGTAGGCCGGGCCCTTGGCCGCCGCCAGGGCCTCGATCTCCGCCTGGGCCTGGCGATCCTCCACGCCGTCCAGCGCCACGGCCAGGTCCGACAGCGCCTGGCGGAAGTCCGCACCCCGCGCGCGCATCTCCTCGTGGTACTTGGCCGCGCCGGCGCCGGCGTCGGCCTTGAAACCGCCCGAGCTGTAGTAGTGCTCCGCCTCGGCGTAGGTCTTCATCACCTTGCGCGCGGTGGCGCGCAGCCGGTCGGCCAGCGGCGCCAGCCCGGCCAGCGCCTCGCCGCCGTCGCGCTTGCCCACCTCGAACTCCTCGCGGGCGCTCTTCAGGCGGGCGCCCAGCTCGACGTGCGCCGGCTCGAGGCGCACCTTGGCCGGGTCGGCGGCGCCGGCCGCGGGCACGGACGCGGCGTAGCGCGCGAGCAGCGCGTTCACCGACTCGCCCAGAAGGTTGTAGCCCTCGACGTAGGAGCCGATGGCGTTGCGCAGCCGCTCGTCGGAGGCGGCCACCGCGCCGGCGTCTCCGTCCGCGGGGCTCCTGGCGCAGCCCGCCGCCGCGAGCAGCAGCAGCCCGGCCAGACCGCGCCCTAGCAGAGAAGTTGGAGTCCTCACGCGTGCCCTCCGTCCCGGCCGCCAGGCCAGCTCGCCAGGAAGTTACACGCACTGGGCGGAGTCGATCAACCTCAGCGGCCCTGGAGCTGCTGCATGAGCTTGGCGCGGACCTCCGGCGGGAGCTGCTCGAGGCCCTGGGGCATCCTGCCCGGCGGAGGCCCCGGCCGGACGGACTTCTTGAAGGTCTCCAGGCCGCCCAGCAGGGAGCGCTGGGTGGCCGGGTCCAGCATGTAGACCTCGGCGTCGGCGTTGCCCCGCGCGTACACGCCCTCGCGATCCTGGACCTTGTCGCGGGCCCCGAAGGCGAGCGTCGCCTCGCCGCCCTGGGCGAGCTCCGCGACCACCCGGGCCGTGGGCCGCTCCGGGCTCGACCGGCCGCGGGTGCCCTGCGGGGCCAGGGCGTAGGCCCGGGCCTGGGCCAGGGCCTGCAGCCGCCGCTCCACCGCCGCGGGCTCGAGCTCGAAGCCGGCGGGCGCGGGCTCGCTGGTCTCCAGCAGCCCCCAGCCGGCCTGCCCGCGCTCGAACACCAGGCGGCGCGCGCCCTCCTCCAACCGCAGGCGTTTCACCTGATCGGGCGCCAGCGCCATCGGGCGCAGGTCGCGCAGCTCCGCCAGGCGCTTGCGCAGCAGCGCGGCCGAGGCCTTGGCCAGCACCAGCACGTCCTGGCTGCCCTCCACCTGGGCGTAGACATCCTGCTTGTCGGTGGCGGCGCCCAGGGCGAGCGCGTGCCGCTGGCCCTGGGCGTCGACGAAGGCCAGCCGGTCCACCGCCCCGGCCAGGCCGGTCTTCTCCGGGGCCAGGGGCTCGAGCACCAGGTCGATGGCCCGGGCGTTGACGAGCGCCATGCCCAGCGCGCGCCCCGCGCCCGCGTCGAAGCGGAAGCCGGGCGGCGAGGCGCCGTCGAGCGCCCACACGCCGTCCTGCTGGCGCAGGGCGTAGGCGGGCTCTCCGGCCAGGGCCACCTCCAGCCGCCGGGCGTCCTCCACCTTGGCGTCGAAGAGCTTCAGCTGGTACCAGCCGCTCGGGGCACGGGAGAAGGCGTAGGGGAACACCTTGGGCACCAGGTAGGTCGCGCCCCCGGCCTTCAGGTACACCCCGCCCGGGGCGGCCTTGCCCACGCTGAACGAGGCCGCCAGGGCGCCTCCGGCGTGGATCTCCACCTGCTGGGCCTTCTCCCCTGCCACCTCGTACTCCGCGTCGCGCGCCTCGCCCTCGGCCACCACCTCGCTGGACTCCAGCCGGCCGAGGGAGTCCAGCAGCTGCTTCACCGCGCCGGGGTCGGCCGCGCGCCCGTCGGCCAGCTGCCAGCCCTCGCCCTGCCTGCGCAGCTCCACGGGGTTCTTGCCGCGGATGACCACGCGCTCGACGGAGGCCGGCTCGAGCCCGAGCTCCAGGCGGCGGATGCCGCGCGAGGCGCCCTCGCCCAGGCGCAGGCCGAGCAGCGCGGCCAGCAGGCCGCCGAACACCACCAGGGACGCGATCGTGCTCTTGCTCACCGCACATCTCCTCGCGCGCGGTCGGCCTAGACCCGCACGCGCTTGCGCCGCGCCTCGCGCAGGCGCCAGCGCACCAGGCCGAAGCCCACCAGCAGCAGCGGCAGGCCGGCGATGTTGGCCAGCTTGAGGGTCTGGCGCACGCCCTCGGACACGGGCTCCAGCGGGGCCGCCCGCAGGCCGCGCGCGCGCATGCCCATGAGCGCCTCGTCGGCCAGCAGCCAGTCCACCAGGTTCAGGACCAGGGCCTGGTTGGCCTTGCCCAGGTAGGCGTCCTGGAGCATGCCGTGGGCGCCGATCACCACCACCCGGGCCTGGCTGGCGCGCGCCGGCGGCTCGGCCTCGCCGGGCGCGGCCGGCACCTGGCTGGGCAGCGCGCCCCGGAGGGCCAGCGCCAGATCCTGCGCCCCCTGCGCGCCCACGTCCGCCTGGGTCAGCCGACGGAAGGGATCCAGGTCGTAGGGCGGCTGCACCACGCCGGCGGACTCCGACGAGCGGGCCAGCACCTCGGCCTGCACGCCCTCGGGCAGCGGCTGCTGGAGCGAGAGCGGCGCGGCGAAGGGGAACATCACCCCGCCCAGCCCGCGGGTCACGGGGTGGGGCGGGCCCAGCCGGCGCGGGGCGACCAGGTAGGGGTAGGGCACCTGCTGCGTGACCCGCATCGGGCCGTCCTGGCGGCTGACGGTCATGGCCACGTTCTCGCCGTCCACCACCAACCCGGGCCCGAGCCGCACCCCCCAGCCGGCCAGCAGGCCCTCCAGCCCGTGCTGGAGGGGGGTCGTCCCCAGCGTCTTCAGATCCACGTCGACCGGCCCGAGGAAGAAGGCCGCCCCCCGGCCGGACATGACGAAGCGGTCCACGGCCCGCAGCGCCTCCTCGCCCAGCGGCGCCCGCGGGCCCACCACCCAGAGGAGATCGGCGTCGTCGGGGATGGTCGGCTTGCGGGTGGGATCCACGGGCTCCACCTGGTAGAGGGAGCCCAGCAGGCCGCCCAGGTTCGCGAGCTGCGTCTGCTCCTCGGGCCCGGCGGCGCCGGCCAGCAGCGCGATCTTGGGGGCGCGCGCGCGCGTCACCTTGCGGATGCGGCTGGTCAGCTCGTACTCCAGCGTCTCGCTGCGCTGGACGAGCGGCAGCACCTCGCGCTTGCCCCCGGCGGAGATCACCAGCCCCAGGTAGCCGCGCATGGACTCGACCTTGTCGCCCTGGTTCACCTTGAGCGGGATGGAGGGGATGCCCAGGCCCTGCAGCTCCTGCTCCACGCTGGTCATCTCGCGCACCAGGTTGCCGAAGGGATCGCGCTTCAGCTCCTTCTTCTTCTGCCGGTCGGCCTCGGTCTCCACCGCGGCCGGGTCGATCACCTCGTAGCGCACCTGGCCGTGGCTGCGGGCGTGGTACTCCTCCAGCACGTCCCCCAGGTAGCGGGCCAGCGTGGACAGGGGCGCCGGCAGATCGCGGGTCACGTAGGCCCGGACGGTGACCGGGTCCTGCAGGCCCGTCAGGGTCGCGAGGGTGGCCGCGTCCAGGGTGTAGACGCGGTCCCGGGTGAGATCCAGGCGGGCCACCAGGCCGAGCGCCAGCAGGTTCGCGAGCACCAGGCAGCCCAGCACGGCCAGCGTGCGGAGCCAGACATCCAGGCGACGGACGGCGCGCATGCGAGCCTCCCCGCCTCAGGCGTGCTGGCGCGCCAGCGCGCGCTCGGACAGCAGCAGCGCGCCCGCGGTCAGCGTCAGGTAGTAGGTGACGTCGCGGAGATCGATCACCCCGCGCGCCAGGTTGTCCAGGTGGCCCGACAGCGCCAGGTAGTCGGCCGCCGGCGCCAGCCACTCGGGCAGGAAGAACTGCAGCCAGTAGACGAAGTACAGCACGGCCGAGATGCCGAAGGCGGCGATGAAGGCCACGATCTGGTTCGAGGTCAGCGCCGAGCACGCCAGGCCGATGGCCAGCAGCGCCGCGCTGAACAGCAGCAGGCCCAGGTAGCCAGCCAGGACGCCGCCCCAGTCGAGCGGTCCGAGCCAGGTCACCGTCAGCGGGTAGGCCAGCGTCAGCGCCAGGGCCACCGTGGCCAGGCCGAGGGCGCCCAGGAACTTGCCCAGCACCACCTGCCAGTCGCTGACCGGCAGGCTGCACAGGAGCTCCAGGCTGCCGCTCTTGCGCTCCTCGGCCACCAGCCGCATGGTGATGGCCGGCGCCAGGATGACCAGCAGCAGCGCCGGCGAGAGCAGCCCGGGCGTGAAGAGCTGCCGCAGGTCCGCCTCCCCGAGCAGGAACAGGGTGGAGAACACCAGCCAGCCGCTGAGCAGCAGGAAGACCACCAGCACGATGTAGGCCACCGGGGAGTCGAAGTAGGCCCTGAGCTCGCGCCGGGCCAGGACGGCGACCTTACGCATGGCGGCCTCCCTCGGACTCGTCCGCCCCCAGCGTCAGCCGGCGGAAGGTGTCCTCCAGGGTGGCGCTCTCGCGGTGCAGATCGAGCAGCACCAGCCCGGCCGCCACCACGGCGGCGAACAGGCCGGGGCGCGGGTCCGCGCCCTGGGCGGCCTGCACCCGCATCCCCAGGCTGCCCTCGCCCTCCCCGTCGGCCGGCAGCACCGCGGCCACGCCCGGCACCGCGGACAGCCGCGCCCGGAGCTCGTCCAGCCCGGGCGGCGGGCCCGCCTGGGCGCGCACCACCAGCCGCACCACGGGCCCGCTGCCGCGCGCCGCCAGGGCCGCGGGCGTGTCGTCGGCCACCAGCCGCCCATCGGCGATGATGACGATGCGATCGCAGGTGGCCTGCACCTCGGGCAAGATGTGGGTCGAGAGGATGACCGTCTTCTCCCGGCCCAGCTCGCGGATGAGGGTGCGGATCTCGGCGATCTGGTTGGGGTCGAGGCCCGAGGTGGGCTCGTCCAGGATGAGCAGATCGGGGTCGTGGATCATGGCCTGGGCCAGGCCCACGCGCTGGCGGTAGCCCTTGCTGAGCTGGCGGATGTCCTTGCCCAGCACCTCCGCGAGCCCGCAGCGCGACACCATGGCGGAGATGGCCGCGCGGCGGCCCCGGGCGGGCACCTCGCGCAGCGCCGCCGCGAGCCGCAGGAAGTCCAGCACCTGCATGTCGTCGTACAGCGGGGCGTTCTCCGGCAGGTAGCCGATCCGCCGGCGCGTCTCCAGCGGCGCCGCGGACACGTCCAGGCCGGCCACCCGCACCTCGCCGGCGCTGGGCCGCAAGGTGCCGGTGGCCATGCGAAGCGTGGTGGTCTTGCCGGCCCCGTTGGGCCCGAGGAAACCCAGGATCTCCCCCCGCTGGACCTGGAAGGACACCCCATTCACCGCCAGCGTACCGCCGAAGCGCTTGGTCAGCCCGCGCGTCTCCAGCACGGGCCCCGAGGCGGGCGTTGCCATGCGTCCTCCTCCTCGCCGGGCAGGGGCGTCACGCGCCCCGGCCGGCGCATCAACCAGACGAGCCCGGAGACTATTCCGGAGGGGCTTCCCGTGGGAAGCAAAAGGTGGCATGCCTGGGGCGAACGGAGGATCGCGCCATGCCGTGCCTGCCTGGGCCCGTCCGCCTGCCCGCCTGCCTCTGGGCCGTGTGCCTGCTGCCGGGCTGTCCCGGGCCCGGGCTCCAGGGGCCGCCGCCCCTGCCCGTCCAGCGCTTCGCCGAGGCGCAGCCGGCGCCCGCCCGCCCGGATCGGGAGCGCCTGCTCGAGGCCGTGCCCGAGCTCCGCCAGCGGCTGAAGGACTGGTTCGCGCAGGGTCAGGCCCCGGGCCTGGCCTTCGGGGTGGTCACCCCCGAGGGCCGGCTGTGGTCGCTGGGCCTGGGGCTGGCCGGCCTGGAGGATGGCGAGCCGGTCACCGGCCACACCCTGTTCGCCATCGGCTCGCTGACCAAGACCTTCACCGGCCTCACGGCGCTCGCGCTGCGCGACCGCGGCCTGCTCGACCTCGACGAGCCGCTCGAGCGCTGGGTGCCCGAGCTCGGCCGGGTGCTGTACCCGACCCGGGACAGCCCGCGCATCACGCTGCGGCACCTGGTCACCCACACCTCCGGCCTGCCGCGCGTGGGCCGGCTGGAGTACACCGACCCCGCGCGCCCGCCGGGCGAGGCGGAGCTCTTCGCCGCGCTCGACGGCCAGCGCCTCGAGGCCGCGCCCGGCACCCGCACCAGCTACTCCAACCTGGGCATGGCCGTGGCCGGCGTGGCGCTCGCGCGGGCCGGGGGCAAGCCGCTGCGGGAGCTCCTGCGCGAGCAGGTGCTCGAGCCCCTGGAGCTGGGCGAGACCACCTTCGACCCGGAGGATCGCCCCGACCGCTCGCTCGCCCGGGGCTACGCACCGCGCGACGGCACCTTCGAGGCCCAGGCGCCCTGGGCCATGGGCGCGGCCGAGGGCATGGGCGGGCTGTGGTCCAGCCTGGAGGACATGACCCGCTTCGCGGCCTTCCAGCTCCGCGCCTGGCCGCCCCGGGACGAGCCCGATCCCGGCCCGGTGGCGCGCGCCAGCGTGCGCGAGAGCCACCTGCCGGCCGGCCCCACCCGGCCCGACGGCCAGCTCTTCGGGGTGAACTGGGTGACGCTCTCCCACCCCGAGCAAGGCTGGGTGGTGACCCACGCGGGCGGCACCGCCACCCACGCGGCCGTGGTGTGGCTGCTGCCCGAGCGCGGCCTGGGCGTGGTGCTGCTGGCCAACGCCGGCGGCGAGCTGCCCCAGCGCCTGACGGGCCTGGCCCAGGTGCTGACCGCGCTGCTGCTCGACCGCCTGCCGGCGCCCGCGGCGGACCTCGGCCCCGACCTGACGGGGGCGCTCGCCCGCGTGCAGGCCCTGCTGGCCGACCCAGACGCGGCCACCGACGCCGCGTTGGAGGCGCTGCTGCACCCCAGCTTCCGCAAGGCCATCCCCGACGAGCGCCTGCGCAAACTCCTCCGGGAGGTGCACGACCAGGCCGGGGCCTGCCCCGAGGCCCGGCCGCTGCGCGCGCTGGGTGAGCACGCCGCGGTCATCCGGCTCGGCTGCGAGCGCGGCCAGATCGATCTCACCCTGCACCTCGAGGCCGACCCGCCCCACCGGGCCACCGGGCTCGGCCTCGGCCCGGTCGGCTCGCGATAAGCCTTTGACTTCCGACAGCGTGGGGGATAGGTAGGCAGATCTCGGGGGCAGGTTCCGCACGGGCGCGAGGTGACCTTGAACCTGGGCATCGACCCCACCCTGAGCAAGCGCATCGGCACCCTGGCCGTCCCGGTCATCCTGGGCATGTTCACCGAGACCCTGGTCAACCACGTGGACACGGCCCTGGTCGGGCGCCTGCCGGGCTCGACCGGGGTGGACGGCGTGGCCGCCATCGGCCTCAGCCTGCCGCTCTTCTGGGCCATCGGCGGCTTCTTCTCGTCCATCTCGGTCGGCACCCAGGCCATCACCGCCCGGCGCTTCGGCGAGGGCCAGATGGAGCTGGCCGGGCGGGCGCTCAGCAACTCGCTGGTGATCGCCCTGGCCTGCGGGCTGTGCATCTCGCTCGTCGGCTGGTTCGTCATCCCCGAGGTGTTCCCCCTGCTGTCGCCCAACCCCAACGTGGCGAGGCTCGGCGCCGCCTACTGCCAGATCCGCATGCTGAACGTGTTCTCGATGGTGGTCACCTTCAGCTTCAAGTCCTTCTTCGACGCCATCGGCAAGACCTACGTCCACATGATCGCCTCGATCACCATGAACTTCGTCAACATCGGCATGGCGCTGCTGCTGGTGTACGGCAACCTGGGTTTCCCGCGCCTGGAGGTGGCCGGCTCGGCCTGGGCCACGCTGATCGCCACCTACGTCGGCCTGGGCTTCATGGTCTACTGGAGCCTGCGCAAGGAGAACCGCGAGGCCTTCCGCTACTTCCGCCTGAGCAACCTGAACCGCCACGTGGCCTGGGAGATCGTGCGCCTGAGCGTGCCCTCGGGCCTGGCCACCATCTTCGTCATGAGCGGCTTCGAGTTCTTCCTGTGGGTCATGGGCCACATCCAGCCCACGCCCGTGTACCTGCGCGAGCTCGCCACGCTGCCGCTGGGCGGCGCGATGCTCCAGGCGGCCGGGATCCTGCGGCCCGATCTCATCACCAGCGCGAGCTGGATCATGATCTCCTTCCTGATGATGGTCTTCATGATCTCGATCGCCTTCGGCACCGCCACCGCCACCCTGGTCGGCCAGAGCCTGGGCGCGGGCAAGCCCGATCTGGCCGAGCGCTACGGCTGGCAGTCGGTGCGCATCGGCGGCTACGTGATGGGCCTGCTGGGCGTGGCGATCATCCTCTTCCCGCGCGTGTTCCTGGCCATCTTCACCGACAAGGTCGCGGTCATCGAGGTGGCCGTGCCGGCCTTCCGCCTGATGGGCGCCTTCACCGGGGTGATCAGCGCCGGGCTGGTCCTAGTCCAGGCCCTGTACGGGGCGGGCAACCCGAAGTTCGTCATGAAGGTCGAGCTGCTGCTGCACTTCGGCTGCCTGATCCCGCTGTCCTACCTGCTGGGCATCGTCCTGGGCGGCGGGATGCTGGGCACCTGGTCCGCGGCGGCCGTCTACGCGGTGCTGCTCACCTCGATCCTGGCCTGGAAGTTCCGCCAGGGGAAGTGGAAGCAGATCCAGCTCTGAGCCCTAGTAGGCCTTGTCGAAGGGCCACATCGCCAGCCCCCCGTCCAGCACCCACACCCGCTCGAAGCCCGCCGCGCGCAGGATGATCTGCGCCTCGTAGCCGCGCAGCGACAGGTTGCAGAAGGCCACGATGTCCCGGTCGCGGGGCAGCTCGTGCAGCCGCCCGCGCAGCGCGCCGAGCGGGATGAGGGTCGAGCCCGGCAGGCGCTCGCGCTCGTACTCGGCCGGGGAGCGCACGTCCAGCAGGCACAGGGGCTCCCCGCGCTCGAGCCGCTCCTGCAGCTCGAGCGGCGAGATGCCCCGCAGCAGGCCGTCCAGCTTGTTGCGCACCACGTTGGCGGCGGTGATCAGGTTGTCGAGCGCCTCCGAGTAGGGCGGCGCGTAGGCCAGGTCGAGGTGGGCCAGGTGATCCACGCTGGCCCCGAGCGCGATGGCCGTCGCGGCCACGTCCACGCGCTTGTCGCCCCGCCCGGGGCCCACCGCCTGCGCGCCCAGCAGCCGGCGGCTGCGGGCGTCCACCACCAGCTTCAGGTACAGCGGCTGCGAGTCGGGCAGGTAGGACGCCCGATCCGGTCCGGGCACGAGCGCGGTGACCACGGCCCGCCGCTCGGCGCGGGCCTCGGCCTCGGTCAACCCGGTGCGGGCCACGCACCAGTCGAACACCCGGCAGATGGCGGTGGCCAGCGAGCCCGGGTAGGTGTCCTCGCGGCCGCACAGCACTCCGGCCAGCACCCGCCCCTGGCGGTTGGCGGTCGAGCCCATGGGCATGAAGCGCGGCTCGGCCAGCATCAGGTGGGGGGTCTCGACGCAGTCGCCGGCGGCGAACACGGACGGATCGGAGGTGCGCATCTGCGCGTCCACCCGCAGCCCACCGAAGGGCCCCAGCGCCAGGCCCGCGGCCCGGGCCAGATCGACGTTGGGCTCGACCCCGGCGCTCAGGATGACCAGATCGGCGCGCAGCTCGCCGTCCCCGAGCAGCACGCGCTCCACCCGCCCGCGGCCGGCGAAGCCGCGCACCTCGGTCTGGGTGAGCACCCGCACGCCGTGCGCCTCGAACTGCCGCTCCACCAGCCTGGCCATCTCCTCGTCCAGCATGCCCAGGATGCGCCGGGCGAGCTCCACGATGGTCACCCGGCAGCCCTTGGCGGCCAGGGCCTCGGTCACCTCGACGCCCAGCAGGCCGCCGCCCACCACCGCCACGTCGAGCGCCCGGCCCTCGCCCAGCGCGCGCCGGATGCCGTCGGCGTCGTCCGGGCCGTGCAGCGAGTAGATGCCCGGCAGCTCCACGCCCGGCACGTCCAGGCGCCTGGCCCGGGCGCCCGTGGCCAGCACCAGCGCGTCGTAGGGCAGCCAGTCCTCCTCGCCGCTGGCCAGATCGCGCACCCGCACCCGCTTGCCGGCGCGGTCGATCTCCAGGGCCTCGGTGCGCGGCCGCACCTGGACGTGCTTCACGTCGTGGAAGAAGACCGGATCCCGGAGCGCGCCCGCGGCGGTGCTCATCAGCTCCTTGCGATCGGCCACCACGCCCGAGACGTAGTACGGCAGGCCGCAGCCGGTGAAGGCCAGGTGGCGGCCGCGCTCCAGGATGGTCACCTGGGCGTCCGGCTTCAACCGGCACAGGCGCGAGGCCACCTTGGGCCCGGCGGCCGCGCCGCCCACGATCACCACCCGCAGCCCGGCCGGCGCGGCCACCGCCGCCGGGGCGGACGCCTGGGCCGGCAGGCGCACGCTGAAGCAGGCCCCGCCCAGCTCGCCCCGCTCCACCGCCACCGTGCCCCCGGCCTCCTCCACCACGGCCTTGACGAAGAACAGCCCCAGCCCCACCCCGGGCCGGGCGGAGGCGACCGCCAGCGCCGAGCGCACGAACGGCAGGAAGATGCGCTCGCGCTCGGCCTCGGGCACGCCGACGCCGGAGTCGTCCACCTGCACCAGCACCTCCCGCCCCTGGAGCAGGGCGCGCAACCGCACCTTCCCCCGCGGCGGGGTGTACTTGATGGCGTTGGACACCAGGGCCGAGAGCACCTCCACCAGCGCCGCCTCGCGCATCGCCGCCCGGGCCGGGCCCTGCAGCTCGGCGCTGAAGGCGATCTCGCGCTCGGCCGCCTGGGAACGGAAGGGAACCGCGAAGCGCTCGGCCACCTGGGCCACGTCCACGATCTCGGGCACCTGGCCGCTGGGGGTGGGCCGCGCCAGCTCAAGCAGGCGCCTGGCCGCCGCCAGGGCCTCGCCGCAGCGGCCCTGGGCGCGCCACAGCAGGTCGCGCTGGCGGGCGGACAGCCCGCCCAGGCTCTCGTCGAGCAGCACCTGCAGCAGCGAGGAGACGGCCACCACCGGGCTCTTGAGCTGGTGGGCCACGATGGCGGCGAACTGCAGCGAGTCGTGGGGCGAGTCTGGCGCGGACATGCTACCCCCTGGCGGTGCTGCGGGCCGGTGGGTTCACTCCTCCACCAGCTCGGCGTAGGTGCGATCGAAGCGGCGCTCCTGGAGGTCCTCGCGTCGGACCATCACGTTCAGCACCCCGTCGCCCCAGAGCTGGAATGCCACCTCGGGCGCGGAGCGCACGCGCAGCAGGCAGCGCCAGGCCCCGACCTCGCGGTCCGCCTCGGCGCGGTGCTGCTCGTACCAGGCCAGGGAGTCGAGCTGCTGGCGCAGGTAGCGCACCATGGCCGGCTGGCCCTTGCCCTCCCAGCCCGCCAGCACGCGCTGCACCTCCTCGCGCCGGAGCAGGCGCGGGTTGGTCAGCCCGCGCTGGTGGAAGAAGGCGTTGGCCGCGGGATCCTCGCCCGTGCTGTAGGGGTGCCCCAGCAGCCGCACCGGCGCGTCGCCCGCGAGCCGCGCGAGCAGGCTGGCGTAGCGCTCCGCCAGCGGCGCGACCGCGACGCCGGCCAGGGCGGGATCGGCGGGCGCGGGCAGGCTGACCGCCAGGCGCGGGCGCAGCTTGTGGGCCGGCAGCAGCCCCATGTCCGGGTTGAGGAACTCGGACCCGTCGGGCACCGGGACCAGGCGCAGCGGCAGCTCGGTGGGCAGGCGGAAGAGCACCCGGTGCTGGACGCCCTTGCCGGGCGTGAGATCACCCAGGAACAGGTACAGGCGGCCGGCCGCGGGCAGCGGCCCATCCCCGAAGCGCGGCACGGAGGCCAGATCGGCCTGCAGCACGAAGGAGTACAGGCGCCCGTCCTCCGCGGGCCACTCGGCGCCCACCGGCAGATCGGGGCAGCCGCCCAGGCGGCTGTTGCCCAGCCGCAGCAGGTCGTCCCCGCCGGCCGGGGCCAGGTCCACGGCCACCAGGGCGGCCGCCTGCAGCTGCGCCAGGTGCTCTCCGAGGCCGCAGGCCTGCGCGCCTTCACCGAGCAGCTTGTGTACGTGCGGATGCGAGAGCACCACCCGGGCACCTCCCCACGACCCGCCCAGCGTACACCGAGGCCGGGTGCCGGGCCAAGATCGCGAGGTCCGCGCCCTACGGGCAGGAGCGCGACAGCAGCGCGCAGGTCTCCGCCAGGGGGCCGAGCATGACCCGGGCCCGGCGGGTGTCCACCTCGGCCGCGGGCTCCTCCAGCGGCCACGGTTCCCACGCCCCGGGGCCGACGCAGCGCCCCTGCGTGCCGTAGCGCTGGGGGCGCTCCCCGGCCACGCTCACCGCGTCATGCAGCGCCGCGTAGTGCGAGATGCTGGTCTCGCCGCGGAAGGCCAGCCGCTCCAGCCGCTCGAGCGCCAGCCGCTGCAGCTCGGGATCGCTCCCGGCCCGGGCCAGCAGCCACAGCCCCTGCTTGTCCGCCTCCGGGCCGAAGGCCGAGATGGTGAACCAGTCGTGCACCATGAGCAGCGCCCGCAGCCGGCGGGAGGTGCGCCGATCGAGGGCCAGGGCCCGGTCGCCGAGCTCGTCCGCCAGCCAGTTGAGCTCGGGCGGCAGGAGCTCGGCGTCGACCGCCAGGACGAGCGCCCCGCGCACGGCCTGATCCTCCTCGACCAGCAGCGCGAGCTGTCGCTGGACGGCCTCCCGGTCGCGCGGATCCTGGCCGAGCCCGGCCAGCTCGCTCTCCAGGCGCTCGAGCGCCCCGTCCACCGCGGCCAGGAGCTCCTCGGCCCGGGGGCTGGGCAGCCGGCCCTCGAACCAGGCGGCGAAGTCGGTCCGGTCCCCGGGCGCGTCCGGGCTCGCCTCCGCGGGCTCGTCCTCCGCCCGCGCCGGCGCGCTCGGCCCGGGCCAGAGCTGCGGGAGCAGCAGGAGGAGCGCGAGCCGGAGGGGGCGGTGGGTCTTCACCCGCCCAGCATGGACCGGGGCGCGAGGGCATGACAAGCCCCCGGGGCTGGGGTATCCTTCCCGCGACCGTCGGAGGAGGCGACCCGGCATGGAGCTCGCGCGCGGCTTCGGCATCCTGCTGCACCCCACCTCGCTGCCCGGGCCCTGGGGCATCGGCAACCTCGGGGACGCGGCGCGTGCCTTCGTGGACTGGCTGCAGGCGGCCGGCGCGAGCTGGTGGCAGACCCTGCCGGTCGGGCCGACCGGGTTCGGGGACTCGCCCTACCAGGCAGTGTCCTCCTTCGCCGGCAACCCCTACCTGATCGATCCCGAACGCCTGGTCGAACGCGGCTGGCTCCAGGCGCCGGAGCGGCCGGACTTCCCCGCCGGCTGGGTGGACTACGGCTGGATCTACACCTCGCGCTGGCCGCTGCTGCGGCAGGCCTTCGCCGGCTTCCAGCGCAAGGCCCGCGCCGCGGACAAGCGCCGCCTGGGCGCCTTCCGCGAGGCGCAGCGCTTCTGGGTGGAGGACTACGCGCTCTTCCGGGCGCTGAAGACCCGGCACCAGGAGCAGCCCTGGGATCGCTGGCCCGAGCCGCTGCAGCACCGCGGCGATACGGCGCTCGGCGAGGCGCGCCGGACGCTCGCGGAGGACATCGACTTCCACGTGTGGACCCAGTGGCAGTTCTTCGAGGCCTGGGGGGCGCTGCGGGCCTACGCCCGCGAGCGGGGCGTGCGGCTGCTCGGCGACATCCCCATCTTCGTGGCCCACGACTCGCCCGAGGTGTGGGCCCACCCGGAGCTGTTCCACATGGACGAGTCCGGCCACCCCACGGTCGTGGCCGGGGTGCCGCCGGACTACTTCTCGGCCACGGGCCAGCTGTGGGGCAACCCGCTGTACCGCTGGGAGCGCATGGCCGAGGACGGCTACGCCTGGTGGACGGAGCGCCTGCGCACGGCGCTGGAGATCTGCGACCTGGTGCGCATCGATCACTTCCGCGGCTTCGAGGCCTACTGGCAGGTGCCCGTAGGCGCGCCGAACGCCATCGGCGGCCGCTGGGTGCCCGGTCCGGGCCGGGCCCTGTTCGACGCCCTGCGCGCCAAGCTGGGCGACGCGCCCGTGCTGGCCGAGGACCTGGGGGTGATCACCCCGGAGGTGGAGGCGCTCCGGGACGGGCTGGGCTTCCCCGGGATGAAGGTGCTGCAGTTCGCCTTCGACGGCGATCCGCGCAACGCCTTCCTGCCCCACCTGCACCCCGAGCACGGCAACTACGTGGTCTACCCGGGCACGCACGACAACGAGACCAGCCTGGGCTGGTACCGCAACCTGGGGCGCAAGCTGCGCAGCGCCTTCCAGGACTACCTGCTGAGCTACGAGCTCGCCTTCAAGCCCGAGCCCGAGGTGTCCTGGGCGATGCTGGATCTCGCCATGGGCAGCCCCGGCCGGCTGGCCGTGGCGCCGCTCCAGGACGTGCTCGGCCTGGGAAACGAGGCCCGCATGAACACCCCCTCCACGGCCGAGGGCAACTGGGCCTGGCGCTTCCAGGACGGCGATCTCACCGCCGCGCACGCGGCTCGCTGCCGCCTGCTGGCCGGCCGGCACCTGCGCCTGGCGGACGGGGGCTGAGCGGTGCGGGGGGCGCGCACACGCCTGCTCGCCGCGCTGCTGGCCGCAGGCTGCGGCGGCCTGGGCTGCGGAGGAGACGAGCGGCCGGGGGTGACCTCGCTCTACCCGCCCGAGGGCGGCCGCGGGGTGCCGCTCGACGCGGTGCTCGAGGTGGCCTTCGACCGGCCGGTGCTGCTGCACGGCGGCGGGCCTGCGCTCGAGCTCAGCCTGGACGGCGCGGCGGTGCCCGGGGAGGTGAGCGTGGGCGAGGGCGGCGGCCCGCTGCGCTTCACCCCGCGCAACCTGTTGCTGGCGGGCCGCGCCTACACGGCCAGCCTGCGGGCGGCCGGGGTGCGCACGCTCGGCGGCACCCACCCGGACGGGGATCGCAGCTGGAGCTTCGAGGTGCTGGCGGGCTGCGAGCTGCAGGCCTCCCCGGCGGCCCACGCCCCGGCCGGGCCGACCGCCGACGGGGCCGTGGTGATCCCCGGCGGGCGGCGCATCACCCCGGCCGGCGCGCAGCTCGACGTGGGCTCCTTCCCCACGAACCTGCTCGTGTGGCCGGACCGCGACCTGCTGATCACCACCGACAACGGCAAGGGCCTGGCCCCGCGCAAGATCCAGTCGCTCACGCTGATCGATCCGCGCGCCGGGCGAATCCTCCAGACCATCCCGCACGACCGCCCGGCGGCCTTCTTCTACGGGCTGGCGCTGTCCGCAGACGGCCAGCGGCTGTTCGCGGCCGGCGGAGGCTCGGACGACGTGGAGCTCTACGCGCTCAGGCCCGACGGCTCCGGCCTCGAGCTCGTGCGCACCTACCCGGTGGAGGGCTACCCGGCCGGCCTGGCCCTGGACGAGGCGCGCGGGGTGCTGTACGTGGCCGCCCAGCTCGCCAACGAGCTGGTGGCGCTGGACGTATCCTTCGATCCGGCCACGGAGCCGGAGCGGCCCCTGGAGCTCTACCGGCGGCGGGTGGGCATGTTCCCCTACGACCTGCAGCTCGGCCCTGGCGGCGCCAAGCTGTACGTCAGCCTGTGGGCCCGCGACAGCCTGTTCGAGCCGGGCCTGGTGGCCGCGGTGGACCCGGCCACGGGCGAGGTGCTGGCGCGCATCGAGGTGGGCAAGAACCCCGAGGATCTGGCGCTGGCCTCCGACGGGCGGCTGTTCGTGGCCGCCTCGGACGCGGACGCGGTCGAGGTGATCGACACCGCCGGCGACACGCGCCTGGCCACCTGGAGCCTGCGCCGCACCCCCGACGAGCCGGTGGGCCTGAGCCCGGTGGCGCTCGCCCTGGACGAGCCGCGCGGCCGGCTGTACGTGGCCTGCGCCCAGAAGAACAGCGTGGACGCCCTGTCGCTCGTCGACGGGCGGCACCTGGGCAGCCTGCCGGCGGGCTGGTACCCGACCGGCGTGGCGCTCTCCCGCGACGGCCAGCAGCTCTACCTGCTCAACGGCAAGGGCCACGGCAGCGGCCCCAACCTGGGCGACCTCGACATCGAGTCCAACATGCACGGCACGCTCAGCATCGCCCCGGTGCCCGATCAGGCCGGGCTGGAGGCCGGCGCGCAGGCGGTGCACCTCAACAACACCGCCCCGCTGGGTTTCTTCCCCGATCGCTGCGTGGGCCGCGCCCACCCGGTGCCGCGCAGCCCGGGCGAGGCGAGCCCCATCAAGCACGTCATCTTCGTGCTGCGAGAGAACAAGACCTACGACCAGAACCTGGGCGACCTCGAGGGCACCAACGGCGATCCCAGCCTGGTCATGTTCGGTGAGCGGCACACCCCCAACCTGCACGCGCTGGCGCGCACCTTCTGCAACCTGGACAACTTCCACGCCGACATCGAGGTGTCGGTGCAGGGCCACTACTGGGTGACCGCCGCGACCATCAACGACTACGCGGAGAAGGTGTGGCACGCCTCCTACCGCGACGAGAGCCGCATCCCGGCCACCGGCACCCAGCAGCCGGACTACCCGGCCGGCGAGTTCATCTGGCACAAGCTGGAGAAGGCCGGGATCGACTTCCGCGACTACGGCGAGCCCCTGGGCATCGCCGGGGAGTACCCCCGCTTCAAGGACCGGGTGAACGCGGACTACATGCTCGATCTGGGGCTCAACCTGTACAGCACCCCCGACACCCAGCGGGTGCGCTGGTTCTGGGAGGAGGTGGAGGCCGGCATCTTCCCGCCCTTCGTCTTCCTGTCCCTGCTGAACGATCACACCTACGGCCGCAGCCCGGGCCAGCCATCGCCGGAGTGGATGGTGGCCGAGAACGACTACGCCACCGGCCTGCTGATCGAGCTCCTCAGCCACAGCCCCCACTGGGCCGACACGCTCGTCATCATCACCGAGGACGATCCCCAGTCGGGCGCCGACCACGTGGACAACCACCGCTCGCTGGCGCTGCTCATCTCGCCCTACACCCAGCGCGGCATGACCAGCTCGGTGCACCACGACTTCTCCAGCCTGATCCGCACCTACGGGCTGATCCTGGGCATGCCCGCGCTGAACCTGCTGGACGCCACCGCGGCCCCGGTCTACGAGTGCTTCACCTCGCGGCCGGACTTCAGCCCGTACACCGCGCGGCCCCAGGAGATCCCCTACGAGGTGAACTCCTACGCCATGCCCGGCGCCTGGGAGTCCAGCCGCATGGACTTCAGCCGGCCGGATCGCGCCCGTGGCCTGGGCAAGGTGCTGTGGCTGACGACCCGGCCGGGGGAGCCGGTCCCGCCCCGGCTCGAGGCCGAGGCGGAGCCGGAGGAAGACGAATTCGAGGAGGAGGCCGAGCCGCGCCAGGCGCTGCCCGTGCCCCTCGGGAGGAGCTGGAGATGAACGCCCGCGCGCTCGCCCTGTGCCTGGCCTGCGGCCTGAGCGGCTGCCCGTCCTCGGATCGGCCCGTGGCCTTCCCGCCCGCGCCCCCCCCGCCCGAGCTGGCCCGCGAGCTCCTCGCCCGCGACGCCGAGCGCGTCAAGGGCTTCAGCCCGCAGGGCCCGGCCGCGGGCCTGTCCAAGCTCTTCCGCCAGGCGAACCTCCTGGCGGTCGAGCAGCGCGACAACCCGGCGGCCGCCGACGGGGCCCAGCAGGACCTGCGCATGGCCGCCAAGCGGGCCATGGAGGACCAGGGCCAGGACAGCCTGGTCAGGGTCGGGCTGCTCGAGCTCCAGGAGTTCGAGCGGCGCCTGGACGCCCTGCTCTCCGCCGCGGCCCAGGTGGACGGCTCGGCCGGCCCCCTGCTGACCGGGTCCCCGCCGCCCGCGGCGCTGAAGGCCGCCTACCACGACTTCGCCGAGCTGGGCGGCGACTTCCTCCTCCTGGCAGCCGCCAACGATCTGGTGCGCCCGGGCGAGGGCGGCCGGGGCCTGGACATGAGCCCCGAGGGCCGCTTCTTCACCCGCCTGGCCTTCAAGGTGTACTGGAGCAGCATGGCGCCCGAGGCCACCCAGCCGCTCGACTGGGCGCTGAGCGACGTGGAGCGGCTGTGGTACGAGCGCTGGGTGGCCGAGCGCTCGCGCACCGCGCTGCGCCCGCGGCGGCTGGAGGCGGTGCGCTACCTGAAGTCGCGCGATCCGGCCTACCCCGAGGCCAAGGCCGCAGGCATCATCCTGTTCCAGCAGCGCCAGTACGCCGAGGCCGCGCAGGCCTTCCAGAAGGCGCTCGAGCAGACCCCCCAGGACCCCGACCTGCCGTCCTTCCTGGAGCAGGCCAAGAGACACGCGGGCTAGACCCCCAGCTCCACCAGCAGTGGTGACAGATCCTCGGGCGGGGTGCGGCAGGGCGGGCCCTCGCGGTGCAGCAGGCGCGGAGCGCCCCGGCCCTCCTCGGGCAGCCACAGGCGGGTGGCCGAGCGGGTGCCGTACTGCCAGGCGTCCGCGTGCACGCAGGTGCCCTCGAAGGGATCGAGCGGGTCGTGCTGGGTGAGCAGCGCCTGCAGCCAGGAGTCGCCGGGCGCCTCCGGCCCGGGCCAGGCCCGGAAGGCCGCGCGCACCCGCGCCTCGCGGCCGCCCGGCGCCGCGCCCAGGCTGCGCTCGGTGAGCACGTGCACCCCGGGGGCGAGCGCCTGGCGGCGCAACCGCGCGCCGTCGCTCCACGCCAGCCAGGCCGAGCGCCGATCGGCCACGAGCAGGTGGAAGCGGTTCGTGCTCCCGGGCTCGAGGGCCGCCAGGGCCCGCGCGGCCGCGGCCGCGTCCGGGTGGGCCAGGGCGTCGGCCACCAGCGCGCCCCGCGAGCGCAGGCCGCTCACCGGCGGCGCGCCGAAGCGGTTGGTCAGCCCGGCGAACACGCCGGCCGAGTTCACCCCCAGCCAGGTGCCGCCCGCCTGCAGATCCTCGGGGGCCACCAGCGCCATGGGTCCGTCCCGGCGCAGGTGGGGCGGGCCCGAGGGCCGCGCCAGGCGCTCGTCGCGGTTGGCCGCCACCAGCAACCAGGTCCCGGGCCAGGCCCGCCAGGCGACCACCAGGGTGCACACGCGAGAGGCCCCCCCTCAGCCGCCCAGCAGGGCGGTGATGCGCGGGCGGTCGAAGCCCACCACGAGCTGGCCGCCGATGTCGAGCACCGGGATGCCCGCGTCCCGCAGCCCCGCCTGGCGGAGCTTCCGCGCGAGCTCCGCGGCCGCCTCCGGCTCGGCCTCGATGTCGCGCAGCTCGAAGGCCACCCCGCGCTCGCGCAGGAACGCGGCCGCCTTGCGGCAGAAGCCGCACCACGGGGCGGTGTACAGCACCACCCTCGCCCGGGTCGGGCGGGGCGGGCTCAGACCCACGGCCTCCCCCAGCCGCTCGAGCCCCAGGCGCACCAGGCGGCGGGCCAGCTCGCCCGGCTCGCGCGCGCCGGCCAGCGGCTCCGCCGGCCGGGCCAGCCGCGCCAGATCCACCAGCGAGTAGTTCAGCGGCTTGCCGTTGTCGACCTGGCGCAGATCGACCAGCACGGCGCGGTCGGCCCGCAGGCGCTCGTCGCGCGCGCGCGACAGATCGGTCACCACCACCCGGTCGCGGAAGGCCGGCGGCACGTCCTCGGGCGAGTCGGCCAGCCGGATACGGCCGTCCTGATCCACCCAGGAGTAGGCCACCCGGCCGGCGGGGGCCGGCGCCTGCGCGGTCGCGCCCCCGTCGGCCGTCGCCGCGGCCGCGGGCGGAGCCGGCGCGTGCCCGGGGCCCGCGCCGGGGCCGACCGGGTCGCAGCCGGGCACCCCCTGCAGGAGGGCCAGCGCGAGCCCCAGCGCGAGCGTGCGCGAGCGCCTCACTCCTCCTCCTCGAGCGCGGCGCACAGCGCCTCGGCCACGCCGACCCGCTCCGGGCTCGCGCCGGTCTCGTCCGCGAGCAGCCGGTTGACCGTGGCCAGCACCGCGTTGACCGGCCCCAGGTCCAGCACCCCGAGCCCCGAGAACCGGGCCACGTCATGGAAGTTGAGCGGGCACACGGACAGCTCGGGCGGGCCCGTCGGGCCGGGCACCAGCAGCGGCAGCCCGTGGGTGCGGCAGATCACCGGCCGGGCCGGGTACACCGCGCAGCGCCCGTCCACGAGCAGCGGGCAGGCGGCCTCGGGCTCCCTCAGGGCCAGCGCGGCCCGGGCCCGGACGCCGGCGCGCAGCCCGGGTGGCAGCGCGCGCGCGGCCTCCACCAGGCGCTGCACCTCGACCGGGAACAGGCTGAGCGACCGCGCGCAGCAGTCGGCGCAGCCTGGCGCGCAGCGCATGCTCGTCCCGGCCTCGGCCCGGACGCGCGCGAAGAACGCGTCCAGGCGCGAGAGCAGCGCGGCGTAGGCTTCACGCGGATCCATGGCTCGCGGTCCCGGGTGGGTCTAGTCGCCCTTCGACTCGTCGGGGCTGGCGCCGTCGAGCACGTCGGCCACCACCCCGTCCGGGGCGATGGCGGCCTGGAAGGAGGCGGGGCAGTCGGCGGCGGCCAGGAGCTCCGCCCGTACGGTCCAGGGCGGGGGGGGCTCGGGCGGGACCCTGGCCGGCGGCCCGGCCGGGTTCCTGGGGATCGGCTCGACCGGGGGCGCGGGCTGGACACGGGCCTCGATCCACACGGGCCGGCAGCGCGGGTGGCGCTGGCTGAGCACCTCGAGGAAGCGCAGCAGCTCCGGGCGGGCCGGCCAGGCGTCCATGCGCGCGAGCTGGTAGCTCACCACGCTGCCCTTGGCGCCCAGGCGGAAGCCCATGGCCGCGCCGCGCTCCACCGGCTGCTGCGGCCCCGGATCGGTCAGCACCGCGGCCAGCATCCCGGCGCCGCCCTCCCCCGGCCTCAGCTCCACGCGCACCGCGCCGTGACGCTCCAGGAAGCGCAGCGCGTCCTCGTCCGCCTCCAGCTCGGTCACCAGGCGCTTCACCTCCGCCGGCCAGGCGCGCCAGGCCGCGGGCGCCTCGGCCAGCGGATCGCCCGAGGCCTCGTCCAGCGCGAGCCCGAGCCGCAGGCGGTAGGGCAGGCCGCGCCGGGACCACTTCTCCGGCGGGGCCAGCTCGAGCCGGGCGGCCACCTGGCCGTCGCGGACGCAGGGCTCCAGGCTCACCTCGGCGAGCTTCCACTGGGCGAAGGGCCCGAGCCCGCTCCAGCGGCGCAGCTCCTCCTTGACGACGGCGGGGGTGAGCTCATGGCGGGCGCAGCCCCCGTCCGCCGGCGCCTGCTCCGCCGCGCCGGGACCAGCCAGCAGCAGGCCGAGCAGCGCCGCGGCCCGTCCGAGCGCGCTCGGGCTCACGCCACACCCCCGTCCCCGGCGTCGTCGCCCACCTTCGGCACCCGGCCCTTGCGCACCTTGCGCAGCCACAGCGCGAGCAGCGGCACCAGCACCACGGCCGCCACCGGGACCCAGAAGGCGATGGCCTTGCGGGTGCGGATGGAGGAGCGCAGGTTGGCGGCGTCGGCCCGGGCGGGTTCGGCCGCCAGCACCTGATCCAGCATCTCCGCGGCGCCGGCCAGGTCGTCCTGCACGTACAGGGATTCGGCCAGCTTCTGCCTGGCGTCCGTGTCCTCCGGGTGCCGCGCCACCCAGGCGCGCAGCACCTCGATGGCCTGATCCACCTTCTTCTGGAAGGACAGGGCGCGCGCCAGGCCCAGGGGACCGGCGCGGCGCTCGGCGTCCAGCCGGCTGAGCTCGCGGAAGGCCGCCTCGGCCTTGGCCGCCTCGAGCTGGCTCTCGTCCAGGTAGATCTCGCCCAGCACCTCCCAGGCCCGCGGGTCGTCGGGCCGGGCCTCGGCGGCCTTGCGCGCCCACTCGGCGGCCTTGGCGAGATCGGCCAGGCCGGCCAGGGCCCGCGCCCGGCCCAGCATGGCGGGGATGGAGCTCATGTCCGCGAGGTAGACGGCGCTGAAAGCGTTCAGCGCGTGCTGGTAGCGCTCGAGCCCGAGCCAGGCCTGGCCGAGCTGCAGGCCCGCCTCCACGTCGCCGGGGGCGCGCTGCAGCGCCTCGTCCAGCGCGCGGGCCGCCTCCTCCCGGGCGGGCGCCTCGCGGGCGGCCGCCAGCCTCGCCAGGGCCTCGCCCACCGCGGGATCGCGGCTCGGGGTGGGGGACGGGGCCGCCGCCTCCGGGGCCGCGGGGGCGGGCGCCGCGGCGGCCGGAGCCTCGGCGGCGGCGAGCAGAAACCACGCACAGCATGCGCTCAGCAGGGCCAAGGTTGCCTCCCTGGCCCATGATGGCCCAAGCCCCCTGGCCGCGCAAGTTGCCACCCGGCCGGGCCGCGGTGTAGGACCGAGCCATGGCCTCGAGAGCCGCCGGCCTGCTGCTGCTCGCCCTCGCCCTGGCGCTCCCGCCCCGCGGGGCCGGCGCCCACGCGCAGTACAAGCCCTTCAGCCTGAACCGCTTCGCGCTGCTCACCTTCGAGGCGCCCGGGCTGCACGTCCGCTACGACGTCACCGCGGGCGACGTGCCGGCCCAGCGCCTGCGCGCCCGGCTGGACGCGGACGGGGACGGCGTGGTGTCGGAGCCGGAGCGCCTGGCGCTGCTCGCGCAGCTGCGGGCGCGCGTCGAGCAGGGCCTGCACCTGCGCCTCGACGAGCGGACGGCGACCCCCGAGGTGGTCGGGGCGGAGCTCGAGCTGGTCAGCGATCAGGTCGAGCTGCTGGCCCCGCTCCGGCTGCGGCTGCACCTGGTGCTCGCCTGCGGGCCGGGCCGCCACACCCTGGTCTACCAGGACGGGGCGGTGTTCGAGGAGCTGGAGCAGACCGAGCTGCTCGTCCAGGCCGGCCCCGAGGTCCGGCTCACCCGCGCCTCGCGGCCGCCCCGCGAGCGGGGGGTGGTGCCGCACATGTTCTGGGAGCAGGGCGAGGCCCCCGGGGCGGTCTGGATCCAGTTCGAGCGCCTCGGGCCGGGCCAGGCACCCGCGCCGGGCGCGCCGCTCGCGGACGAGTCGAACCCGCTCAAGCGCGCCCTGGCGGATCCCGCGCTCGGCCTGCTCGGGCTGCTGGCGGCGCTCGGCCTGGCGTTCGCCCTGGGCGCCCTGCACGCGCTCTCGCCGGGCCACGGCAAGACGCTGGTGGCCGCCTACCTGGTGGGCGCGCGCGGCCGGGTGCGCCACGCCCTGCTGCTCGGGCTGGTGGTGAGCGCCACCCACGTGGCCGCGGTCTTCGCCCTCGGGCTCGCGGCGCTGGTGGCCTCGGAGCGCGCGCTGCCCGAGCGGGCGCTGCCGTGGATCGAGGTGGGCGCGGCGCTGCTGGTGGCGGCGCTCGGCGCGCTCATGCTGCTCCGCCGGCTGCGGGCCGCGCTGCTCCACCGCCTGGCCCACGCCCAGGGGGCGGGGCACGAGCACGACCACGGGCACGGCCACGATCACGCTCACGCGCATGAGCATGAGCATGGGCACGACCAGGCGCCGCCCGCCGGGGTGCGCACCGGCGAGCTCGTGTGGCTGGGGGTGACGGGCGGGCTGGTCCCCTGCCCCTCCGCGACCGTGGTGCTGTTGATGGCCCTCTACCTGGGCCGGGTGGGGCTGGGGCTCGCCCTGCTCGCGGCCTTCAGCCTGGGGCTGGCCGCCACCCTGGTGACGCTGGGCATCCTGGTGGTCAAGGCGCAGGGGTTGGCCGCGCGCCTGGCCGGCCCGCGCTTCCAGGCCTGGTCGCGCTGGGCCCCCGCGCTGAGCGCGGGCCTGATCCTGATCATCGGCGCGGCCATGACCGTGTTCGCCCTGCTGCGGGTGTGAGCCAACGCTTCGGCCGAGTCTGACCCGACCCCCGATACCCGACACCCGATACCCAGTTCACCCCCTCCGCAGGTGCCATCAGGCTCCTGCAAACCGGGCCCCTGCAGGAAACGAACTGGCGCCCGCCGCCCTGCCCTCCTGCCCTTCCCCACCTGCTTGAAGAATGTCCTGAGAGATCCACACACGGAGGGTCTGCCAACGCCCTGCCCGAAACCAAAAAGGCCGCCCCCAAGGGGGGGGCGGCCCGGATCGGTCACGGACCTGGGTGGCTCAGCCGTTCTTCTTGGCGAACTCGTCGATCAGCCCGGCCAGGGCCTTGGCGCCCTCGAGCGGCATGGCGTTGTACACCGAGGCGCGGCAGCCGCCCACCGAGCGGTGGCCCTTGAGGCCGTCGAGCTTGTGCTTCTTGGCCTCCTCCAGGAACTTGGCCTCGAGCTCCTCGGTCTTCAGCCGGAAGACCAGGTTCATCTTCGAGCGGCAGGCCTTGGGCACCGGGCAGTTGAACACGCCCGCGTTGCGCTCGATGGCGTCGTAGATGAGCTTGGAGCGCTCGGCGGCCAGCTTCTCCGCGGCCGGCAGGCCGCCCTGGGCCTTCAGCCACTCCATGACCAGCTTGATCATCCAGATGCTGAACACCGGCGGGGTGTTGTACATCGAGTTTTCTTTGGCGTGCAGCCGGTAGTCCAGGTAGGCCACGATGCTGGGCGGGCAGCGCTCGAGCAGCTCCTCGCGCATGATGACGATGGTGGCGCCGGCCGGGCCCACGTTCTTCTGCGCCCCGGCGTAGATCAGCGAGAACTTCTCCACCGGCACGCGCCGGCTCATGAAGTCGGACGACATGTCGCAGAACAGCGGCACCTTGCCGGTCTCGGGCCAGTCCTGCCACTCCACCCCGCCGATGGTCTCGTTGGCGGTCATGTGCAGGTAGGCGGCGTCGGGGCTGACCTTGAGGGTCTTGGGATCCGGCAGGTTCAGGTAGTTGTCGGCCTTGCCGTCCCACAGCACGTTGACCTTGCCGACCTTCTTGGCGTCCTCGAGGGCCTTCTTGGCCCAGGCGCCGGTCTGGGTGAAGTCGCAGCTCTTGCCGCCCCACAGGAAGTTCATCGGGATCATGCCGAACTGGAGGGTGGCGCCGCCGCCCAGGATCATCACCTTGTAGCTGGCTGGCACCCCGAGCAGCTCGCGGATGAGGGCCAGGGCCTGGTTGTGGATCTCGTCGATCACCTTGCCGCGGTGGCTCATCTCCACGATCGACATGCCCTTGCCCTGGTAATCCACGAACTCGTCGCGGACCTTCTCCAGGACGGGCAGCGGCAGGGTGGACGGGCCAGCGGCGAAATTGAAGATGCGGGCCATGTCACTTGCCTCCTTTGCGCTGGGACAGGATCTCCACGACCTCCACGCCGATGCGCAGCAGGTTCTCCTTCGTGCTGGCGCCCAGGTGGGGGATCATGATCACCTTGGGGTGCTTGAGCAGCGGGTAGTCGGCTGGGGGCGGGTCGGACGGCCACACGTCGGTGGCGTAGGCGCCGAGCTGGCCGCTGTCGAGCGCCGCCTTGACGTCCTCGGGTACCACGCACGCCCCGCGGCCCGCGTTCACCACCACCGCGCCCTTCTTCATCTTGGCGATCAGCGCGGAGTTGAACATGCCGCGGGTCTCGTCGGTCAGCGGCACGTGCAGGGACACGTAGTCGGCCTTGGCCACCAGCTCGTCGAGCTTGGCCACCATCTTGGCCACCGGCGAGCTCTTCACGTACGGATCGTAGGCCAGCACGGTCATGCCGAAGGCGGCGGCGCGGGTGGCCACCTCCTGGGCGATGCGCCCGATGCCGATCAGCCCGAGCGTCTTCTGGTAGAGCTCGGTGCGCTTGATCTCCTTCTTGAGGAACTTGCCCTCCAGCATGGCGTTGTGCGCCTCGATCAGCCGGTTGGGCACCGCCAGCATCATGGCGAAGGCCAGCTCGGCCACCGCCACCGAGGAGGCCTTGGGCGTGTTCAGCACCTCGACGCCCTTCTCCTTGGCCGCGGCCTTGTCGATGTTGTCCGTGCCCACGCCGCCGCGGATGATCAGCTTGCACTGCTTGGCCTTCTCGAAGAAGGCCTTGTCGGCCTTGGTGGCGGCCCGCACCAGCACCACCTCGGCCTCGGCCAGCCGGCCGATGTCGGTGGTGACCTCGCCGAACTTCTTCAGCTTCTCGGGCAGCACGTCGTCGAACTTGTCAGCGATCAGGATCAGCACGGGGGTCCTCCTTTCGATCAATCCTCGAGGCTTCGCACCACCATGCCCGAGCGTAGCTTGGGCTCGAACCAGGTGGACTTGGGGGGCATGACCTTGCTGGCGTCCGCGATGGCCATGAGCTGCTCGATGCTGGTCGGGTGCATGGCGAAGGCCACGCCGGCGCCGCCGGTCTTCTGCACCCGGCGCTCGAGCTCGGCCGTGCCGCGGATGCCGCCCACGAACTGGATGCGCTTGTCGGTGCGCGGATCCGCGATGCCCAGCACCGGCCCGAGCAGGTTGTTCTGCAGGATCGCCACGTCCAGGCTGTCGACCGGATCTTTCTCCGGGAAGGTGCCGGGCCTGGCCGTGAGCCGCCGCCAGCGCCCGCCCAGGTACATGCCGAAGCAGCGCGGCCGGTCGGGGCTGGCCTGGTCCGCGTCGACCACGCTGAACTTCTCCTCGACCTTCTTCAGGAAGGCCTCGGGGCTGAGCCCGCGCAGATCGTTCACCACCCGGTTGTACTCCATGATCTTCATCTGATCGTGGGGGAAGATCACCGTCAGGAAGAAGTTGTAGGCCTCCTGCCCGGTGTGCTTCGGGTTCCTGGCCTTGCGCACCTGCTGCACCCGGGAGGCCGCGGCCGAGCGGTGGTGTCCGTCAGCCACGTACAGGTGCGGGATGGCGGCGAAGAGCTGGCGCAGCTCCTCCACCTCGGCCGGCTTGGAGATCACCCACAGGGTGTGCCCGATGCCGTCCTCGCTGACGAGGTCCACGGTCTTCTTGCGCTTGCAGACCTTCTTCACGAAGGCGTCCAGCGCGGGCATGGCCCGGTAGGTCAGGAACACCGGCCCGGTGTTGGCGGACAGCGTGTCCACGTGCTGGGTGCGCTCGTCCTCCTTGTCCTTGCGGGTGTGCTCGTGCTTCTTGATCAGGTCGCGCTGGTACTCGTCCACCGAGGCGCCGGCCACCACGCCGGTCTGCACGTGCTTGCCCATCTTCTGGCGGTACAGGTAGAAGCAGGGCTGCTCGTCCTGGATGAGCTTGCCCTCCTTCAGCCAGGCCTGCAGGGTGTCGCGGCCCTTCTGGAAGATGCGCGGATCGAGGGTCTCCAGCCCCTTCTCGAGCTGGATCTCGGACTTCTCGATGCGCAGGAAGCTGTTGGGCTTGTCGGCCACGTAGGCCTTGGCCTCGTCGAAGTCCACCACGTCGTAGGGCGGCGCGGCGATCGCGGCGGCGAGGTCGGGGCGGGGACGGATTCCGCGGAAGGGTCGAATGTCGGACACGGCAGTCCTCCTTACGAAAGCGTCCGGAAAACGGTATGTTGGTTCTTCGAAACCATCTCGCTTATACCCCCGCGCGCCATGAATGCAAGAGGAAAACGGGCGCGCCCCTGGTCGGGCTCAACCCTCCGGATCCGGAGGAGGGCCCCCGCCCCTGCCCCGGCCGAGCGCGGCCTGGCGGCGGGCCTCCCGGGCGGCCTCCTCCGCGGCCCGCTCCGCCCGGTAGGGGCCGTCGGCCTCGAAGGAGGCTCGCAGCGCCGCCGGCAGGGCCACGGCCCGGCGCCTGTCCAGGTGGAACATGGTGAAGGTGAGCCACAGCCGGGCGGCCACCGCGCCGTCGGCCTTCACCATCTCCTGGCCGATCACGCCCTTGACCGACTCCAGGGCCTGCACCCAGGTGCGCACACGCACCGCCTCGTGCATGCGCAGCTCCTTGAGGAAGGACAGATCGACGTGCAGCACGGCCGGGGCGGTGCGCTCCTCGGCGACCAGCCGGTCGAGGCCCATGCCCTCGGCCGCGGCCCACTCCCAGCGGGCCCACTCGAAGATCTCCAGGTACACGGCGTGGTTCAGGTGGCCGAACGTGTCCACCTGGGTCGGGCGGATGACGGTCTCGAACTCGCGCACGGCGGGCACCTCCTCCGGTGCGGGAGCAGAGCACGCCCCCGGCAGCGCGGGCAAGAGCCTTGCGCCGCCCGGCGCCTGCCTGTAACCTGCGATCATTCCTTCGGAGGACTCCCATGAGGACACGCTCGGCTTGGTTGGTGGGGGGCTGGATCCTGGCCCTGCTCGGGTCCGGGGCGGCCCGGGCCGCGGACGAGGGCCTGCCCGCGGTGGCGGTCATGGAGTTCGCCAGCAAGGGTGGCGTCACCCAGGAGCAGATGGACGCGCTGGGCGAGCTGCTGGCCAACGACATCCGCGAGCTCGGCACGTTCAGGGTCATCGGCAAGTCGGACATCCAGGCCGTGCTGCAGTACGAGGAGAAGAAGACCCTGGCCGGCTGCAACGACGACTCCTGCATCGCCGAGATCGGCGGCGCGCTCGGCGCCCAGTACGTGGTGGTGGGCAGCGTGTCGCTGTTCGGCGAGACCTACCTGCTCAACCTCAAGGTGCTGGACGTCAAGAAGATCAGCGTGGTCAAGGGCGTGTCGGAGAAGATCAAGGGCGGCCAGGACGCGCTGCTGGACGCCACCTCGGCGGCCGTGCGCCAGATCTTCGTGCCGCTGGCCGCCGCCCTGCAGGCCCCGCCCGCCGACAAGCCGCCCGAGGGCCAGCCCGGGGACACGCCCGCCGACGTCCGGCCCGGGGATACCCCGGAGCCCGCGGTGGTCGAGGAGGCCCCGGCCAAGCCCCGCAGCAAGCAGCGCCTGGCGGCCCACATCACCCTGTGGACGGGGGTCGGGCTCACGGTGCTGGGCGGGGTGGCGGGCGTGCTCGGCTACCAGGAAGGTCAGGCCTACCGCGACGGCGAGCCCGACGCGGTGGGGCCGGCCAAGGCCTACGCGGCGGGCATGTACGCGGGCCTCGGCCTGGGCGTCGCCCTGATGGTCACCGGCCTGACCCTCTGGTTCACCGAGCCGGCGGAGGGGGAGGCCGCGGTCACCTCGGGCGGACTGGCGCCGACCCCGGACGGCCAGGGGCTGGTGCTCGGCCTGGGCGGGAGGTGGTGAACATGCATACGCCTGCACTGACCTGCGCGGTAGCCCTGGCGCTGGCCTGCGGACTCTCCTCTGGCTGCGAGATCTTCCTGCCCGAGGACTGGGGGCTCCGGGGCTGGCCCTGCAACGACGACAGCCAGTGCCGCGGAGGTACCTGGTGCTACAAGGGCAACTGTGCCCAGGACGAAATCAACATCTGCGACGATGGCGTCGTCGATCCCTCTGAGGACTGCGACTCCGGCGGGGTCTACGACAGCTGCGAGGCTCTCGGCCTGGGCGCGGGGACACCCAACTGCCATCCGAAAGGCCATGACCAGGAGTGCACCTACGATGTCACCCCCTGCAGCGGACGGACGACTGAATGCATTCCCGGAACTGCCCCTTGCCCCTCCGATCTGACGTGTGCTACCTTCCGCCGCCCGGACACAGACGTCGTGGTCCATCGTTGCGCGAACCGGTGCGCTTCCAACTCCGATTGTCGGTTCACGAAGCTCAGGTGCACCTTCGCGCCGGGTGAAAGCGGCAATGAGGTCGGACCGTTCTGCGCCCTGGATGAATGGTCTGGAGGTCATGGCGCCCAATGCGATGATTCCGGCCTTCTTCCGCCCTGCGAGTTGTTCGCGGCCTCTCTAATCTGCCAAGCGGTGGAGATCGAGGGCACAGGGCACGAGGTCTGCGTGGAGCCCTGTCCTCTAGGAAACTGCACCAGTAGCGCGCAGTCATGCACGAGCGCGACCCTGCCGGAGGTCGACTACTGCGAATGGAATGGCTGGTAGGGTGACCTGGGGACATCCGGTGTGCGCGGAATCACCTACCCCAGGTCCCACGTGCTCCAGGTCACTGTTCCGGGGCCGAGGGATGTGTTACACAGGAGGAGTGCTCGGGTTCCTACCCGAGGGAGGTGGACGATGAGGCGGACGACCTGGATCCTGGTGGTGACGCTCCTGCTGGCCGCGGCGGTGGCGGTGGCGGCCGATCCCCCCAAGGACTTCAAGTCCAAGTTCGCGGCCCTGTCCAAGGGCGGGGCGGGCGTGTTCAAGGTCACCGCCCGGCCGGGCGAGGAGATCCCCGAGGCCACCCTCAACCTGGCCTTCGGCCCGGGCGCGACCATCTCGGTCTCCCGCGGGGACGAGGCGCCCAAGGACATGCTGGGCGACGACGACATCAACTCGGTGGTCAACCGCAACCTGCGCACGGTCAAGTTCTGCTACTGCAAGGCGCTCAAGGCCGACCCCGAGTTCGAGGGCGAGGCCATCGTGGGGCTCAAGATCAAGACCTCCGGCTCCGTGGAGAAGGTGGCCATCGAGCCCGAGGACATGGCCGAGCACCAGTTCGGCAAGTGCCTGCAGCCCAAGGTGGCCTCCTGGAAGTTCCCGAAGTTCTCGGGCAAGAAGGAGGACGGCCTGACCGTCACCAGCATGGGCTACGAGTTCCCGCTCGAGTTCAGCCCGGCCGAGGAGTGACGCTCCCCCACCCGTCCCGATTTCGCCGTACAATGGAGACGTAACCCGGGAGGTGCCGCATGCGCGCTCCGTGGCTCCGCCTGATCCTGGCCCTGGTGCTCGGCCTGGCGCTGCTCCTGCCCGTCCTGGCCTCGGCCCAGTCCGAGGAGTCCATGGTGGTCTACAAGAAGACCACCCACATCACCTTCGACAAGGGCGACGTGATCGAGGTGGGCGTGGAGCGGCCCGACGCGGACGTCTACCAGCTGCGCCCACCCACCACGGGCAAGAGCTACATCCGCCTGCGGGAGGACTGGAAGGACAGGGTCCTGGCCTCGGCCCGCGGGAGCTGACCTGGCTCACTCCGCGGGTTGGTCGGCCACCTCGGGCGGGCTGTCGCCTGCCCCGGCCTCCCCGCGGAAGGCCCGCTCGGCCTCGGCCTCCAGATCCTGGAAACGGCCCTCGTACTTCGGGGAGTGGTGGAACACCACCAGGCGCCTGGCGCCGGCCTCGCGCGCGATCTCGCCGGCCTGCCGGGCGGTGAGGTGGTAGGTCTCGCGGGCCCGCTCCAGATCCTCGTGCAGGAAGGCCCCCTCGCAGTAGAGCAAATCGGCCCCGCGGGCGAGCTCGCACAGGCGGCTCCGGTTCTGCGGGCTGCCCAGCGCGTCGGCGGCGTAGGCCAGCAGGTGGCCCGGGGAGTGCAGCAGCAGCGCGTCGGCCAGCTCCCGGGCGGGGTAGAGCTTGCCCTCCACCTCCACCCGCGCGTCCTCCGGCCGGCCGGCCCGGGCCCAGTCCTTGAGCCGGCCCAGCCAGGGCCCGGCCCGGTGGCCCGTGGCCTCCAGGGCCACCGGATCGACGTTGTAGAAGTCCCGCTCGCGGACCGCGTAGGCCACCGACGGGATGCGGTGGTCGAGCAACGCGGCCCGCACCTCCAGCAGGTCGTCCCGCAGCACGGGCTCGTGGCGCGGCTGCCGGCACCCGGGGGTCGGGCGGAAGCGCCGCCGGCAGGCGAACTCGGTCACCACCTCTTCGTCCTCGCCCAGCTCGTGCACCTCGAACACCAGGCGCTGGCTGTGCAGCAGGTTCCAGGTGTAACCGCTGAGCTTGCCGCCCACGCAGTCCCGTATGCCCGGCGGGCCGAACACCCGCACCCGGCTGCGCCGGCCGAGCTGGAGCCGGAGCAGGTGATCGAAACCGATGAAGTGGTCGATGTGGGCGTGGGAGACGAACACGTCCGAGATGCGCAGCAACTCGGCCGCCGCCAGGACGTGCAGCTGCCCGCAGTCGAACAGCAGGGCGCGGCGCTCGCGCAGGATGTCCACGAACAGGGCCGGATCGCCGGCGGGCCCGTTCACCAGGCGCGGCTGCAGGGCGGTCTTCATGTCGCGGCGGCGGCCCCCTCCGGCTCGGCCCAGGGCAGCCTGACCTCGAAGGACGCGCCCAGCTCCTGCCCGAAGACGGCCGCGGCCTCCTCGCGCGAGAGCAGGCGGATGTCCCCGCCGCAGCGCTGCAGGATGTCCCGGCAGATGGACAGCCCCAGGCCCGTGCCGCGGCCCGGCGCCTTGGACGTGTAGAAGGCCTCGAACAAGCGCGCGCGGTGCTCCTCCGGGACCCCCGCCCCGCTGTCGGCCACGAGCAGCCGCAGGCCGGCCTCCTCGCGCGAGAGCCGCAGCAGGATCCGCCCGCCGTGGCGCGGCTCGAGCTCGTCGAGGGCGTTGGTCAGGAGATTGACCACGATCTGCTGCAGCTTGCCCGGGCTGCAGCGCACCTCCCGCGCCGGAGCCTCCGGTCCGCCCTGATCGCCGTCCACCAGCACCTGCACCCGCAGCTTGCGGGCGCGCTCGCCCAGGAGCTCCACGCAGGAGCGCACCACCGCCCCCGGCTCCGCGCGCGGGCGGGCGCCGACGGCCGTGCGCCCGTACTGCCGCAGGCCCGAGAGCATCTCGTCCATCAGCTCGGCCTGCCTGACGATGATCTCGAGCTTGGGCCCCAGGAAGGCGTCGTCCTGGTACTTGCGCTGCAGGATCTGGGCGAAGGCCTTGATGCCCAGCAGCGGCTGGCTGAGCTCGTGCACCACGACCGCGACCTGCTGTCCGAGCTCCGCCAGCTTGGCGAGCTGGTGGAGCGCCTCGGGCGAGCGCTGCAGCGCCTCGCCGAGCTCGTCCTGCGGGTGCTCGGGCGCGCGGCTCATTTCCACAGCCCCTTGGCGTCCACGTCCAGGGCGGGTGGCTTGGTGTCCACCAGGATGGTCGGCGACTCCTTGAGCGCGGCGTTGCCCGCGTTGTCGGTGGCGTTGACCACGAGCTTGTTGGGCCCCTCGCGCAGCGGCACGTCCACCTGGAAGCTGCCCGCGCCGTCCGCCCGCACCATGAGGCCGTTGACCATCACCACGGCGCCGGCCACCGTGCTGCCCTCGAGGCGCACCGAGGTCTTGTCGGTCTTGGCGGCGGGCCAGCGCACCTGCAACGCCACCGAGGACGGGATGGGCAGGACCGGGGCAGGCTGCGCGTCAGGCAGCACGATCGAGCGCCGGCCCTTCGGCACGAGCACCTCCCCGCCCTTGGCCACCAGCTTGACCTCGCCCTCGAGCGCGTCCACGACCACCGTGCCCTTGCCGTCGGTGGCCACCGAGAACTCGCCCGCCTTGCCCGTGGCCACCGCGTCGCTGCCGCGCGAGTAGAACAGGTACTCCCGTTCCCCCTGGCGGGCCAGGTCCGCGGTGATGCGCCCCTCCGCCAGCTCGAAGGCCGAGGCCAGATCCTTCTCCCGGCCCACCACGAAGCTCGAGTTGGGGTCCACGGTGACCTCGGAGGCGCCCTTCAGCAGAAGGCTGGCCTCGGAGAACAGCCCGGTGCGGACCTCGTCGCCCTCCTCGAGCAGCACCCCGATCTGGGCGACGCTCCAGACCTTCGTCCCTTGGCGGCGGACCTCCACCTGCCCCACCAGGGCCCCCAGCACGGCCCGGGAGCCCTGCGGCGCGAGCGTCGGGGGCTCGGGGGGCGCGGCCACGTGGAAGCCCACGAGGCCGGCCAGCGCGACCAGGTTCAGGCCGATGAGGACACCGGCGGTCCGGCGGGTCATGCGAGCACTCCCTCAACCCATCGTAGCCCGTCCCCGGCGGTGGGGCAAACTTCAGGCTGCCTGCACGCCCGGATCGGGCTGCTCCCGGCCCTCCCGCGGCAGGCGGAAGGTCACCACCGTGCCGCGGCCCAGCTGGCTCTCGATGGCGACCGAGCCGCCGTGCTCCTGCACTGTCTGGTAGACCACCCACAGCCCCAGCCCGGCGCCCTTCCAGTTGTCCTTGGTGGTGAAGAAGGGCTCGAACACGCGCTCCAGGTTCTCGGGCGGGATGCCGCGGCCGGTGTCCGCCACGCGGGTCACGATCCAGTCTCCGTCGGTCGCCGTGGACAGGCGCAGCTCCCCGCCCTCGGGCATGGCGGTCTCGGCGTTCAGCAGCAGGTTGAGGTAGGCCCGCTGCAGATCGCCCTCGCTGCCGAAGACGCGCGGCAGCTCCGCGGCGTAGTCGCGCACGATGCGGATGCGCTGGCGGTCCAGCTTGCTCAGCACCAGGTCGACCGCCTTGTCCATGACCCGCTCGATGCGCAGCGGCTCGCGGTGGTTGCTGCCCGCCTGCTCGGAGAAGCGCAGCAGGTTGTCGGTGATGGCCTTGCAGCGCTTGGCCTCGGTCTCGATGCGCCGCAGGAACTCGACGTCGGGATCGCCGTCCTTCTTCTTGCGCAGCAGCAGCTGGGTCAGGCCCAGGATGCCGCCCAGGGGGTTGTTGAACTCGTGGGCCACCCCCGCCCCCAGATCGCCGATGGCGTTCAGCTTCCGCGACTCGAGCAGCGAGGCCTGCACGCGGCCCAGCTCGACCTGCTGCCGCTCGGCCTCCTGGCGCAGGGCCTCGATGGCGTCCAGCTTGCGCTGGAGGTTGCGCGCCCCGAGCAGCCCCACCGCGGCCAGCGCCAGGACGGCCGCGAACCAGGCCGCCCAGCGCCACCCGAGCGGCAGGCCGGGGGAGGCCGCCGGGCCCGCGAGCTCGAGCCCCACGGCCCAGTCCGCCGTGTCCAGCCGCTGGAGGGCCCCGAACATCGTGCGCCCGTCGGCGCCCTGCCAGGTGCGCTGCAGCGCGCGCTGGCCCTGGAGGAAGGCGGCCACCAGCGGGTGCTCGGCCCACGGCTCCCGGGCCAGCGCCCGCCGGCCATCCGGGTGGGCCAGCAGCCGCCCGCCGCCGTCCACCACCCACAGGGTCTGCTCGGAGCCGCCCAGGCCGGCGGTCACCACCTTCTGCACCCGGCGCAGGTTGCGCTCGAAACCCAGGATCCAGGCCGGCTGGTCGGGGCCGGCGGACACGGCCAGGGCGCCCGCCACCAGCACGGCGTTCGTGTGCGGATCCACGTAGGCGTCCGACATGGCGAAGCCCTTCTCGCGCGCGACCTGCACCGGCAGGTTGTGCAGGCAGCGCACCAGCCCCTCGGCCGAGAGTGGCAGGTGCCCCGCCTCGTCGCCGCGGCTGGCGACCTGCTCGACGCGCAAGAAAACGGGCTCCACCACGGCCTGGTCCTGGCCGTCCAGGAGCACCACCGCGGTCAGATCCTCGTCCTGCTTGTAGAGGATACGCAGCACGCCGGTGGTCTCCGCCGCCGGCAGGCTGGGCAGGTCGAACAGGCGCGCGCCCAGCTCCACCCCGCGGGCGGTCGCGGTCAGGTCCCGGTCCAGGGCCCGGGCGACCAGCCGCGCCAGGGCCTCGTCGTGCTCCGCCGGTCGCGCATCCTCCGGCCTGGAGGTCAGGCCGGCCAGGCCCAGCAGGACCGCGCTCAGGACCGCCGCCAGGACCACCAGGGCGATCGCCAGGCTGCGCGCATTCATCCGGGACGCTCCCGAGCCACGGCGGGCTCCGGGCCACATCATACTCTGCGGCGCCGAGGCAAGGCCAGTTCTGCGCCGGCCTTTACACCACCGGGCAGCTCTGGCAACCTATCGCCATGCGGACGAGCCACCTCCTCCTGACCGGGGCCTGCCTGGCGCTCCTGTGCCTGGGGGCCTGTCTGATCGACGAAGCAGCCGTGCTGGACGGCAAGCCCTGCGCGCCGGACGGGAGCTGCGCGCCCGGCTACACCTGCGTGCGCGAGGCCTGCGGGGTCGGGTACCTGTGCTCGCTGTGCCGCAGCCACCCCGCCGCCACCGATGGCGGCGACGGCGGTGACGGCGAGGACGGCGAGGACGGCACGGACGGCGCCGACGGGCCGCCGACCTGCGACCAGGCCCCGCCGGCCTGCAAGACCCTGCCCGACTGCCAGGATGCCAGCCCCACCTGCACCGGGGGGGTGTGGCTGTGCGGCACGGGCTACGAGGAGGTCGAGCGCTCCTGCGACGGCCAGGACAACGACTGCGACGGGCAGACGGACACGGGCCTGGTGTGCACCCTGGCGGGTGGCCCGGGCCCCGGCCTGCAGGACGGCCAGGGCGCCGCGGCCCGCTTCGACGAGCCGCGCGGCCTGGCCGTGGACCCGGCCGGCGGGCTGGTGGTGGCCGACCGCAACAACCACGCGCTCCGGCGGGTGGCCCTCGACGGCAGCGTCACCACCCTGGCCGGCGATGGCCAGTTCGGCGACACGGACGGCCCGGCGGCCGAGGCCCGCTTCCGCGAGCCGACCGCGCTGGCGTACGCTCCGGACGGCAGCCTGCTGGTGGCCGACAGCCTGAACAACCGCATCCGCAGGTTGACCCCGGCTGGCCAGGTCGAGACCGTGGCCGGCTCGGGCTTCGCCGACTTCCAGGATGGCCCCGCGGCGCAGGCCCAGTTCGCCCTGCCCACCGGGGTCGCGGTGGGGACCGATGGCGCGGTGTACGTGGCCGACACCGGGAACCACTGCCTGCGCCGCATCGCCGCGGGGGAGGTGAGCACCTTCGCCGGACGCTGCGAGTCGCCGGGGTTCGTCGACGGAGCAGCCGCGGACGCCCGCTTCAACGGGCCGACCGACCTCCTCTTCCTGGCCGACGGGCGCCTGGTGGTGAGCGAGGAGTCCAGCCACGCGTTGCGGGTGGTGGCCACGGACGGCAGCGTGAGCACGCTCGCCGGCGCGGGCCAGGCGGGCTTCGCCGACGGGCCGCTGCTCGAGGCGCGCTTCTGGAAGCCTGCCGGGCTGGCGCTCGAGGCGGCCGGCGGCGAGCTGCTGGTGGCGGACTACGGCAACCACCGCGTACGGCGGGTGGGCGTGAGCCAGGTCAGCACCCGCCTGGGCTCGGGCGCCCTGGGCCTGGACGACGGGCCCGCGGCCGAGGCCACCTTCCGCTACCCGAGCGGGGTGGCCGTGCTGCCCGACGGCAGGGTGGTCGTCGCCGACACGAAGAACCACGCGCTGAGGGTGAGCCAGCCATGAGCGCCACACGTCACCTGCGGACCGCCCTGCTCGCCCTGCTCGCCTGCGCCGCGCTGTCCGGGCCGGCCCGGGCCGAGGACAAGCCGCTCCTGGTGCACTTCGCCATCACGGGTGACGAACGCATGGAGGAGCTGCTGCCGCTCATCAACGCGGAGGTGTTCATCGCCCTGGAGGCGGGCGGCAAGTACCGGCTCATGTCGCAGGACCAGCTCGGCGAGCACCTCATCATGGATCCGGCCGAGAACCTGGCCTTCTGCAACCAGGATCCGGGCTGCATCTCCGATCTGACCACGGAGGTCCACGCCGCCTTCCTGATGTACGGGGACGCCAAGCTATCCTTCGACGGCAAGAAGGTCATCCTGCACCTGGTGCTGCTCGACACCCTGGCGAAGAAGCAGGCCGACGAGCGGTTCGGGCAGTTCACCAGGGACGGCCCCCTGGTCCAGCAGGCCGGCGATCTGGTGCGCGAGCTGCTCGGCCTCCCCAAGCCCCCGCCGCCCGAGCCGCCCAAGGTCGCCCCCAAGCCCGCCCCGGACGAGGCCGGGCTGGAGGCCGGCAAGGGCGCCGCCACGGCCGGGGGCAAGCCTCCGGCCGCCGCGCCCGAGGCGGCCGCCCCGCCGGCGGCCGCGATCGAGGCCCCGGACGGGCCGAGCCCCTGGACCAACCCCTGGACCTGGAGCACGTTCGGCGTGGGGATCGCCGCGATCGGGGCCGGCGTGGCGCTGGGTGTCCTGGCCGACCAGAAAGAGTCCGACGCCACCAGCGCGGCCAACCTGGGCCGCCCGCAGGAGGCCTACGGGCTGGTCCAGGACGCGGGGGATCTGGCCCTGGGGGCCAACATCTCCTACGGCGTGGGCGGCGCGCTGGTCCTGACGGGCGTCGTGCTGTTCATCGTGGACGCCGTCTCCGGTCCTTCCGAGGAGCCCCCTCCGCCCGCGGCCGGCTCACGCGGGGAGCCCGCGCCCGCCGGCGGGGCCACGCCGGGCTGCCTGCCGTCGGTAGGCTGCGGCCCCGAGGGCTGCGGCGCGAGCCTCACCCTGCGTTTCTAGCCACCCCGCGTTTCTCGCTGGGAAATCCGGGCAGAGCCTTCTCTCGGCCCACCCAGACCACGGATGTGTGGGGGTCGGGGGAGGACGAGCGGGCGCTCAGGGCGCCTTCTCGTTCATGCGGGCCTTGAGGACCGGGCTGGCCTTGAAGGTCACCACCCGCCGGGCGGAGATCTCGATGGCCTCGCCCGTCTTCGGGTTGCGGCCGATGCGGGTTTTCTTGTCCCTGGGCGTGAAGTTGCCGAACCCGGAGATCTTGAGCTTCTCGCCGCGCTCGAGGGTCTCCTTCATCGTCTCGAAGACCGACTCGACGATCTCGGCCGCCTGGCTCTTCGAGAAGCCGACCTTCTTGTAGACTTCCTCGACGATGTTCGCCTTCGTCATGGCCATGTCCGGCACTCCTTGTCCAGCGATATCATTACGTTGGCGGAATGCAGCTATAGGACGAATCCCGCCGTCAATGCAAGATCTTTTTTTCCCCTCTCCGCCCCGTCCGCTCACCCGCAAGCCCACTCCGGATCGATCTCGCCGTCGCAGTCGTTGTCCTTGCCGTCGCACAGCTCGGGTGCGCCGGGGAACACGCTGGCGTCGTTCACCTCGCAGTCGTCGTCGCAGGTGCGGAACCCGTCTCCGTCCCCGTCGAAACCCTCGTCGGTGTCGCCATCGCAGTCGTTGTCCCGGCCGTCGCACAGCTCCTCGGCGCCGGGGTGATCGGCCGCCAGGGCGTCGTCGCAGTCCCCGCCGCAGCGCGTGAAACCATCGGCGTCAGCGTCGAAACCCTCGTCGGTCAGCCCGTCGCAGTCGTCGTCCAGGGCGTTGCAGTCCTCGGCCTGCGGCACGCAGTCGATGAAGCGCTGGTAGGAAGCCACCACGTCCAGACCGTCCACGGTGGGCCGGTAGCTGCCGTAGAACACGACCGCGTTCGACACCCCGTCGTAGTCGAACCCGTCGGTGCGGCTGCGCGGCACCTCGACGGGCGAGCCGCCGGGCTGCAGCACCTCGGCCACCTCGAGGGTCGCGGAGATGGGCGGCTGGGTCAGGCGGTAGGTCGAGGACGCCCCGAAGGCCGCCCGGATGATGTTCTCCATGTTGCGCGTCTGGTCCACCTCGCAGATCGAGCCCACCGAGCCGCTGCCCACGCCGCGCACCACGGCGTCGATGCCGCGGGAGTGGTTCATGGCCGTGGGGCACTTCGGATCGCCCCCGGAGATGGAGAACAGGGTGACCGAGCGCTGCCGGTAGCGCGCGATGAAGTCGGCCACCTGGGCCGGGTCCGGCGGGCCTGGGTAGTCCTCGACACCCCCGGTGGCGTCCTCGATGGTCTCGTCCTCCTCGTCGGTCAGCACGACCACCACGCGGCTGGCAGCGCAGCGCAGCCGGTACTGGTTCTCGGCCTGGCCCGGCGCCGTGCAGGGCAGCGAGTTGTCGATGGCCAGGAGCCCCGCCTCCAGGGTGCGCTCGAGCGGCGAGCCGCTCGTCCCCTGGCGGATGTCGGTGCGGAACCGGTCGATGTCGCGGATGAACCCGGACCACAGCGAGCCGCCCCAGGTGGCGGTGTCGGTGATGGTCACCCCGATGCGCCAGTCCAGGCTGGTGGTGGCCAGGAGGTCGGCCATGGCGGCGGCCGCGTTGGCGACCGCCTGCTGCTCCTCGCCCATCGAGTCCGAGTTGTCCACCACCCAGATGATGTCCAGGGGCTGCACCCCCAGGGAGCCGAAGGCGTCGCACTGCAGGGCGGCCTGGTCGGTGTAGCCCGCCAGGGCCGTGGCGTTGGTCACGTCGGCCTGGCGCACCAGGTGGGACTCATCCGCGTCGCCGTCCGAGAGCAGCAGGCCCAGCACCAGCACCGCCGCCCCGCGCACCACGGTCTCGGTCGACAACCGCCAGTCGTCCGAGGCCGGACCGGCGGCCGGGAGCAGGCCGGACAGCGGCTCGGCCCCGAACAGGGCCTGGGCGAGCTGGCCTGCCACCTCCGGGCCGCTGGCCGGCCCGAGGCCCAGCTCGTACTCGGCCAGCACGGCCGGGTACCCGTCGAAGCTGGTCAGGGCACGGGCGCTGGCGGCCCGGATCTCGGCCAGACCGCCCAGCACGCCGCGGTCGTGGGCCTCCTCGGCCCCGGCGTCCCCGGCGCCGGCCGGCCGCCGCACCAGGAAGCCGGCCAGCCGCTGGGTGCCGTCCAGGAAGACCAGGCCCACCTCGCCCCCACCGCCGACGAGCGGCGAGACCTGGTCGAAGCCGAGCTCGAGCGCCAGGCGGAAGTCGGCCGGCTCGGAGCCGTGGAAGGCGACGGGCTTGAGCCGCTCGGCGGCGCACACCAGGGTGGCCGCCTCCTGGCCGTCGCCCACCCCGTCCCCATCCGTGTCGGCGTCGAAGGGATCAGATTCGCCGCGCGAGCAGCCGGCCGAGTAGCACACCCGGGCCCGAGGGCTGCAGACCTCGCCCTCCGCGCAGTCGCCCGCGGCGTGGCAGACCCGCGTGCAGTCGCCGAGCTGCCCGTCGCCGTCCCGGTCCTCGTCGCCGTCGAGCACCCCGTCGCCGTCCCCGTCCGCCACCACCGGGTCGGTCTCGCCCGGATCGACCAGCCCGTCCCGATCGCGGTCCTCCAGCCCGTCCGCGAGCCCGTCGGCGTCCGTGTCCTCGGCGTTCGGGTCGGTCTCGTGCGCGTCCACCTGCCCGTCGTGGTCGCCGTCCTCCACGCCGTCCAGGAGGCCATCGCGGTCGCTGTCGGCCTTGAGCGGGTCGGCCTCCCCTGGATCGCGGAGGCCGTTGCGGTTCGCGTCCTCGACGCCGTCGGCCAGCCCGTCCCCGTCCGTGTCCGCCGCGCGCGGGTCGGTCTCGCCCCAGTCCACGCGGCCGTTGTGGTTGCGATCCTCCTGGCCGTCGTAGAGCCCGTCGCGATCCGTGTCCGGGTCGTCGGGATCGGTCTCGCCCGCGTCCACCTCGCCGTCCCCATCCGCGTCCTCCAGCTCGTCCGGGACGCCGTCCCCGTCGCGATCATCCTCCGTGGGGTTGAGGTCGCCCTGGCCACCGCCTTCGTCCGCGCTCTGCCCGTCCTCGCCGTCCTCCACTCCGTCCAGTCCGGCGTCCGAGCCTCCCCCACCGCCCTGGCAGCCGAGCAGCCCCAGGCCCAGCCCGAGGACCCCCGCCAGAACACCCTGCCGCAGGCCGTCCAGGCGCATGCTCGCTCCTTCCCGAAAATCCATGACCCACGACAGGTTACTACGTCCAGCCGGCACGCTCAAGGCACCCCTTCGGCCCCGGTCCCGCACGCGCCGCAGGCGCGGCAGGCGTCCCCTCCGGGGCAACTCGGGCCAGGACGCCCCTCCAGGGCCCGGGCCCGCTCGGCCGCCAGGAAGGCGGGCGCGACGCCGCAGGCCACCACCTCCCAGGGCGCCGGCAGGCCCTCCGGCCAGGGCGCGTGCGCCCGGGCGAGGAGCACCTCGCCTGGCCCGGCCAGCAGCCCGGCGGGCGGCGGCCAGCGCCCCTGGCAGGCCTCGAGCAACCCGGCCACGCCCTCGTCGGCGCGGGTGAGGCCGGCCTGCAGGACCGCCCGCCGGATCCCCAGACCACCCACCTGCACCCCGCCGGCGCGGCCCAGGCTCGCGAGCAGCCGGGCGCGGCGGCGGCGCAGCTCGTCCGCGGCCGGCATGGGCTCGCGCGCGAACGGGGTGTGGGGTTTGGGCACGAAGGGGTTGAGCGACACGCTCACCCGCCCGGTCCCGCCCCTCCCGTGGTGGGCCGCGTCCAGCCAGCCGCGCACCCGGCCGACCAGGGCCGCGGCGGCGTCCAGGTCCTCGTCCACCTCGGTCGGCAGGCCGAACATGAGGTAGAGCTTGAGGTGGATCACCCCTGCCTCTCCGAGCCGGCGCACTGCGGCCTCGAGCTCCTGGTCCGTGTAGGCCTTGCCGAGCACCCGCCGCAGCCGCTCCGACCCGGCCTCGGGCGCGAGCGTGACAGTGCGCTGGGCGCCCCGGGCCAGCGCCGCGGCCAGGCGCTCCCCGTCCGGCCCGGCCAGCACGGCCGGATCGAGCGAGGCGGGCGACAGGTCCGCGCCCTCGGCGGCCAGCCCCTCCAGCAGCTCGCCCAGGCCCGGGTGGCGCCCGAGGCTGGCCCCCACCAGGCCCACCCGCCCGCCCCCGGCCGCGCGCACCGCCTCGAGGATGGCGGCCGGCGCGAAGAACATGGGCGGGCGCCGCGAGAAGCCCAGGGCGCAGAAGCGGCAGCCGGCCGGGCAGCCGCGCCCGGTCTCGACCAGCCGCATGCCCGGTAGCAGCGAGCGCCCGCGCGCCAGGTGCTCGACCACCGGCCGGGGCGGGGAGCTGAAGCGGGCCTGCACCGGGGCGGCGAAGGGCTGCACCCCCAGGCCGCCCAGATCGCGCAGTGAGTCCAGCAGGGCGGCCCGGCTCGAGCCACGCCCGGATTCCAGCCGCGCGAGCAGCGACGGCAGGACGGCCTCGGCGTCGCCGGGGGCCAGCAGATCGACGAAGGGCAGCACCGGGCGGGGGTTCAACCGTGCGGCCACGCCGCCCAGCAGGACGATCGGCTGCCCCTCGTCGCGGGCCGCCGCGCGGGCGGGCAGGCCGGCCCGGGCGAGCAGGTGGGGCAACACCGGCCATTGCTCCTCGAAGGCCGCGGAGACGGCCAGGAGATCGAACTCCCCCAGCGGCAGGCCGCTCAGCAGCCCGCGCGGGCGCTCGCCTGGCCGGACGGGCAGGAACACCGGCTCCGCCTCGGCGCCCGCCTGCTCGGCCAGGGCGACCAGGGCGTGCACGGCCAGGCTGGCCAGCCCCTCGCCGGCCGGCGCGGGGTGCACCACGGCCACCCTCAGCCCGCCCGCCCCCCGCGTGCGCAGGTGCCTACGCCCGGTGGGCGGCGGACCCTGATCGGCCTGGCGGGGGCGGCGGCGAGGCATCGGCCCACGCTAGCACGGCCGCCCCGTGGCCCTCAACCGCGGGCGCCGGCGAGCGGTCCGGCGGGGAACCGCGCCGGCGCGATGTTGTCCGAGACGCTTGGTGTCAAAAAAGTGTAGCAGGGAGTACCACATGCGGACTCCTGGACATCGGCGCAGGCCCTTTTTTTTCTTGACTTGGCCGGACTCGCCGAGGGATGTTGCCTCTTGTTTTGAGCGGCAGAACGGGTTCCGAACGGGTGCTCGGAGCCTCAACCCATCGACCCCTTTGAGCGGAGAAAAGGAGTCAGAGTCATGTTCGAGTCCATCGCGGAGGCCTTCAAGGAGGGCGGCTGGGGCATGTACCCGATCGCGGCGTGCCTGGTGTTCATCATCGCCGTCGCGGCCGAGCGCATCTCGTTCCTGTTCTTCAAGGCGCGCATCAACAAGAATGACTTCTTGAACACGATGCACAAGTACCTGTTCCAGGGGAACCTGCAGCGCGCCATCACCTACTGCTCCTCCAACCGGGCGCCGCTGGCCAACATCGTGAAGGCCGGCCTGCTGCGCATCGACGGCACCGAGGCCGAGATCCAGTCGGCCATGGACGAGGTGGCCCTGCAGGAGTTGCCGCGCATCGAGAAGCGCACCGGCTACCTGGCCATGCTCGGCAACGTGGCGGTGCTGGCCGGCCTGCTGGGCACCATCACCGGGCTGATCCGCGCGTTCGCGGCCGTGTCCTTCGCCGACGCCGCCGAGAAGGCCGTGCTGCTGGCCAAGGGCATCTCCGAGGCCATGAACTGCACCGCCTTCGGGCTGGGCACCGCCATCACCGGCCTGGTGCTGTTCTCGATCCTGTCGGGCACCACCCAGAACCTGGTGGACGACATCAACGAGAGCACCGTGCGGATGCTCAACCTGATCCTGGCGAACCGCGACAAGCTCAACACCTCCGACGTGCGCGCCGCGGAGTGACGCGGGCCCGCCCCGGCCGGGGGAACTTTTCGGGCCGGGGCGCCTCGAAACGGCGTGAAGGAGGACGGAGATGGCAAGCTTCAGCGCACCCGGCGGTCGCAGCGGCGGCAAGAAGTCGCTGAACGTCGAGTTGAACCTCGTGCCGTTCATCGATCTGCTCACCTGCCTGATCTGCTTCCTGCTGATGGCGGCGGTGTGGATCCAGATCGGCAAGATCTCAGTCACCCAGTCCGGGCAAGGCGCGCCGCAGGATCAGACCCAGGAAGACCGCGACCGGCTCAACCTGGTCGTGGCCATCACCCCGCAGAGCTACCTGGTGACCGGCAACGGCACGACCATCGCGGACATCCTGAAGAAGGATGACAAGTACGACACCAAGACGCTCGGCCAGAAACTCAAGGAGATCCACGGCCAGTTCCCGGACAAGAGCGACATCGTGGTGATGAGCGAGGACTCGATCAGTTACCAGGACCTCATCGACGTGATGGACGTGTGCCTGGCCACCGACTTCCCGAACATCTCGGTGTCGGGCACCATCTGAGTCCGGAAAGAGCGGAGACGCCATGCCGATCAAGAAGCCAGGCTCTCAGCACTTCAAGAGCGTCAAGCTCAAGTTCGCCAAGTCCAAGCTGGCCAAGAAGGCCGGCCGCTCGGTGGACACGTCGCTCAACTTGACCCCGATGATCGACATGTTCGTCGTGTTGACCATCTTCCTGCTGATGACCTTCTCCACCTCGGGCGAGATCCTGTTCATCCAGAAGGACATCGAGCTGCCCAAGGCCACCCGCACGGACGAGCTGGAGCAGGCCCCGGCCATCATCATCGGCAGCGGTCAGGTGGTCATCGAAGGCAAGGCAGTCGGCCGCATGGACGACATCGCCGAGGACGAGAACTTCGAGATCGCCGACCTGTCCGAGATCCTGAACAACCTCAAGAAGCAGTACACGCAGCTGCACCCGAACCAGACCTTCGCCGGCAAGATCATCATCCAGGGCGACAAGACGGTGCCCTTCCGCGTGTTGAAGAAGGTGATGTTCACCTGCACCTCGGTGGGCTACACCAACATCAACTTCGCGGTGCTGCCCACGGGCGGCGGTGGTCCTCCTCCTGGCGAGGGCGGCGAGACCGCGCCCGCCGGGGGCTCCGCGGAGGGCTGACCCCCTCCTCCCCCGAACCGGGCCCGCTCGAGAGCACCCGAGGCCCCGTCCTTTCGGACGGGGCCTTTTTCTTAGTAGAGTCCTACCGGTCGGGGCGGCGCAGGAAGGTCGGCACGTCGTACTCCTCCTCGATGGACAGGGCGAGGTCGGAGTCGGCCACCGACTGCAGCTCCCGCACTGGCTGGGCCGACGCGGGCCGCGGGGCCACGGCAGCCGGCCGGGCGGGCGGCGGCGGCACCGGCACGGGCCGCTCCACCGCCGGCGGCGGGGTGGAGACCAGCTCGGTCAGCCGGGTGTTGCGGCGGATGTGGGTGGGGATGTCGAGATCCTCCGGCCGCAGGCGCTGCGCGTGCAGGGGCTGCTCGGTGGCCAGCTCGGCGCGGGTCTCGAAGCCGGTGGCGATCACCGTGACCGACAGGTCCTCGCCCATGCGCTCGTCCACCACCGCGCCGAAGATGATGTTGGCGTCCTCGTGCGCGGCCTCCTGCACGAAGCGGGCGCAGGCGCTCACCTCGAACAGGCGCATGTCCGGGCCGCCGGTGATATTGAGCAGGATGCCCGTGGCCCCCTCGATGGCCACCTCCTCCAGCAGCGGCGAGCTGACCGCCCGGTGCACCGCCTCGCGGGCGCGGTTCTGGCCGTTGGCCCGGCCGGTGCCCATCAGCGCCATGCCGCGGTTCTGCATCACCGTGCGCACGTCGGCGAAGTCCACGTTGATCAACCCAGGCACCACGACCAAGTCGCTGATGCCCTGGACCGCGTTCAGCAGGATCTGGTCCACGCGGCTGAAGGCGTCCACCATGGTCAGGTTCTCGCCGGCCAGCTCGAGCAGCTTCTCGTTGGGGATGGTGATCAGCGTGTCCACGGCCGCCTTGAGCTCGAGGATGCCCTGCTCGGCCTGGCTGGCCCGGCGCCGGCCCTCGAACACGAAGGGGCGCGTGACCACGCCCACCGTCAGGCAGCCGAGCTCGCGGGCCACCTCCGCGATGACCGGCGCCGCGCCGGTGCCGGTGCCGCCACCCATGCCGGCGGTGATGAAGACCATGTCGGCGCCCTCCAGGATCTCGGCGAAGCGCTCCTTGGCCTCCAGGGCCGCGCTGCGGCCGACCTCCGGGTTGGCGCCAGCGCCCAGGCCGCGGGTCAGGTTCTGGCCCATCTGGACCTTGACCGGGGCCAGGCTCATGGCCAGCGCCTGGGAGTCGGTGTTGGCGGCGATGAAGTCCACGCCGTCCATGCCGCTGCGGATCATGGTGTTGACCGCGTTGTTGCCGCCGCCCCCCGCCCCGACGACCCGGATGCGGGCTCCTGACTGTTCGGCGTCCATCAGCTCGATCATGCGTCCCTCCTTGGACAACGGGCCCGCGCGCACGGGCCCATGGGGTTACCGGGCCATGTGCCTCAGAAGAAGTCCTGCATCCAGGTCTTCATCCGTTCCTTGATGCGCTTGTACAGGTTGCGATCCGGCCGGATGGGGAAGAACCGGTTGTTCAGGTGGCCGCGGCCGTAGTGCACCAACCCCACGCCGGTGGCGTACACGGGCGAGCGCACCACGTCCACCAGGCCCTGGACCTTCTCCGGCACGCCGCGCCGCACCGGCATGCCCAGCACGTCCTCGGCCAGCTCGGGCATGCCCTCCATGATGGTGGAGCCGCCGGTGATGACCGCCCCGGAGGCCAGCAGCTCCTCGTAGCCCGAGCGCTGGATCTCGCGCTTGACCAGGCCGAAGATCTCCTCGACCCGAGGCTCGATGATCTCGCACAGGATCTGGCGGGACAGGTTGCGCGGCGACCGGCCGCCCACCGAGGGCACCTCGATCATCTCGTCCTTGTCCACCATCGAGGCCATGGCGCAGCCGTGCTTGATCTTCAGCCGCTCGGCCTCCGGCGCCGGGGTGCGCAGCCCGATGGCGATGTCGTTGGTGATGTGGTTCCCGGCCAGCGCCAGCACGGAGGTGTGCACGATGCTGCCGTTGGCGAACACGGCGATGTCGGTCGTGCCGCCGCCGATGTCCACCAGCACCACGCCCAGGTCCTTCTCGTCGTCGGCCAGCACGGCCATGGCCGAGGCCAGCGGCTGGAGCACCAGATCGGCCACGTCCAGGCCGGTCTGGTTGGCGCACTTGATCAGGTTCTGGGCCGAGGAGCAGGCGGCGGTGACCAGGTGCACCTTGGCCTCCAGGCGCATGCCGCTCATGCCCAGCGGCTCCTTGATGCCATCCTGGTTGTCGACGATGAATTCCTGGGGCAGGACGTGGATCACCTCGCGGTCGAGCGGGATGACCACCGCGCGGGCCGCCTCGATCACCCGGCGGATGTCGTCCTCGCGGATCTCCTTCTCCTTGACGGCCACGATGCCGTGGGAGTTGATGCCCTTGATGTGCCCGCCGGCGATGCCGATGTAGCAGCACTTGATCTCGCAGCCGGCCATCATCTCGGCTTCCTCGATGGCGCGCTTGATGGACGAGACGGTGGACTCGATGTTGATCACCACCCCTCGCCGCAGACCGCGCGACGGGGAGGTGCCGATGCCGATGATGTCCACGTTCCCGTCGGTCTGGACCTCTCCGACGACGGCGCAGATCTTCGTCGTACCGATGTCCAGCCCCACGACCAGCTCGCTGCCCTTGCTCATGTGTCACCTCGCTCCACGTGTGCCTCAACCCGGATTCTTGGGTTCCAGTGTCTCGTCGGCCCGCAGGCCCTCCACCCGCACGGTCGCCCAGCGCGCGGTGGCGCCGTGGTCCAGCAGGATGCTGTGCGCGACCAGGCGCCGCTCGGCCAGCTCGTCCAGCAACTGGCAGAGCCACGGCAGGCGCGCCGCGGGCGCCTCCCGCCCGAGGCGCACGCTCACCGCCCCGGGATCGAGCGTCAGCCCGAGGCCGGTCAGCTCGTCGTGATGAACCTCGGCCACCCGCCGCTCGGCCAGGCAGGTGTTCGCCTCGATCGCCCGCAGCAGTCCCAGGCAGGCGCGCACGCCCTGCGCCACGCGCTCCGGCTCCCGGCGGAAGGTGTCGCGGTCGAAGCCGGTCAGCACCGGCAGGTCGAGGCCGTCCGCCGGCTGCAGCCGCTTGAAGAGCCGCCCCTCGGAGTCGGCCACGTACAGGTCCTCGAGCGCCACCAGCGCGGCCGGCTGGTGCTCCTCGATCTCCACCACCAGCCGATCGGGCACCACGCGCCGCACCACCGCCCGCCGCACCCAGGGGTGGCGCAGCAGGCGCTCCTCGGCGCTGGCGAGATCGACCGCGAACACGTTGCTGCCCTCGCGCAGGTCCGCGAGCCGCAGCAGCTCCTCGCGGTGGGTGCGGGTGGCGCCGTGCACCTCGATGCAGCGCACCGACAGGGCCGGCGAGGTGCGCAGGTAGTGCGTCACCGCGTAGGCGCCGATCCCCAGGCCACCGCCCACGGCGGCCAGGAGCAGCGCCTTGAGCGGCCACCACACCAGGAGGGAGACCAGCCGCGCGCGACCGGCGCGGCGCTCCTCGGGGGCCCTCAGCTTGCGGTTCCGCTTGCCCATGCCCTCTCGTCCGTCCTCAGGCCTTCAAGGCCGCGCCCAGGAGCAGCCGCTCGGCCAGCTCCTCGAAGGAGATCCCCAGCCCGGCGGCGATCTTGGGCACCAGGCTGGTCTCGGTCATGCCCGGGATGGCGTTCACCTCGAGCAGGTAGCACTCCCCGTCCGGCGCCAGGATGGTGTCCACCCGGCTCACCCCGGCGCAGCCCAGCGCCCGGTGGGCGCCCAGGCCCACCGCCAGGGCGCGCGCCTGCTCGGCCGGCGTCAGCGGCGCGGGGAACAGGTAGCGGGTGCCCGAGCCCTTGTCGTACTTGGCCTTGTAGTTGTAGAACTCCTCGGCTGGCACCACCTCGATGGCCCCCAGCGCCCGATCGTCCAGCACCGCCACCTGGATCTCGCGCCCCTTGACGAAGCGCTCGAGCAGCACGTCCCCGGCCAGCCCGCGGGTCGCCGCCAGCGCGGCGCCGAGTTCGGCCGGGCCCTTGACCACGCTCACCCCGACGCTGGAGCCCTCGCAGGCGGGCTTCACCACGATCGGGTAGGGCAGCCGCACATCCTCGGGCCGGAAGGTCGGCAGCTCCCGCTGCGGCACCACCTGCTCCTCGACCACGCGCAGGCCGGCCGCGCGGAACATGCGCTTGGCCACGATCTTGTCCATGGACAGGGCCGAGGCCAGCACGCCGCTGCCGGTGTAGGGGACGCGCATGGCCTCCAGCAGCCCCTGCACGCAGCCGTCCTCGCCCCAGCGCCCGTGCAGGGCCACGAAGGCCACCTCGATCTTCTCGTGCCTGAGCGCGGCCGGCAGCTCCGTGTCCACCACGATCTCGGCCACCTGGTAGCCGCGCGCGCGCAGCGCCTTGGCCAGGGCCGCGCCCGTGCGCAGCGAGATCTCGTGCTCCGCGTTGTGCCCGCCCATCAGCATGCCGATGCGCTTCGCCTTCACGCCGTCCTCCCTTCCCCTGCCTGCGCGCGGGCCAGGAAGTCGTCCCCCACCCGCCACACGTCGCCGGCCCCCATGGTGATCAGGTAGTCGTCCGCCCGGGTGTGCTCGAGCAGCCAGTCCACCACCAGCTTGCGGTCCGAGATGAAGTGGGCGTTGTGGTGACCGTGCCGGCGGATGCCCTCGAACAGCGCCTGCCCGCTGACGCCCGGGATGGGTGGCTCGCCGGCCGGGTACACGTCCATCACCACCAGCACGTCGGCCAGGTTGAAGGCCGAGTAGAACTCGCGCTCCAGGAGCTGGGTGCGGGTGTAGCGGTGGGGCTGGAACACGACCACCAGCCGGTTGGAGTAGGAGCGGCGCGCGCCCTGCAGCGTGGCCTTGATCTCCTCGGGGTGGTGGCCGTAGTCGTCGACCACGGTCACCCCGCGCTGCGTGCCCTTCACGCTGAAGCGGCGCTGGACCCCCTGGAACTGCTCCAGCGCCCGCCGCACCACCTCGAACGGGACGCGCAGCTCGTCTGCCACGGCCACGCAGGCCAGGGCGTTGAGCACGTTGTGCTCGCCCAGCATGTGCAGGCGGACCTCGCCCAGGGCCTCCCCGCGCCGTCGCACCTGGAAGCGGACCGCGCCGGGCTCGAAGCGCAGCTCCTCGGCCCGGAAGTCCGCCTGGGAGGCGATGCCGTAGGTGGCCACCCGCTTGTGCACCCGCGGCAGCAAGCCCTGCACGCTGGGGTGATCCAGGCACAGCACGGCCTGGCCGTAGAACGGGACCTTGTTGGCGAACTCCGCGAAGGCGTCCACCAGGGCCTCGAAGGTGCCGTGGTGATCCAGGTGCTCCGGATCGATGTTGGTCACCACCGCGAAGGTGGGGGTGAGCTTGAGGAACGAGCCGTCGCTCTCGTCCGCCTCGGCCACCAGGAACTCGCCCTGTCCGAGGCGGGCGTTGCTGCCGAGCGAGTTGAGTCGTCCCCCCACGACCAGGGTGGGATCCAGGCCAGCCTCGGCCAGGATCGAGCCCAGCATGGAGGTGGTGGTGGTCTTGCCGTGGGAGCCCGCCACCGCCACGGCGTGCTTCATGCGCATCAACTCGGCCAGCATCTCGGCCCGCTGGATGACGGGGATGCCGCGCTCCCGGGCGGCCAGCACCTCGGGGTTGTCCTCGGCCACGGCGCCGGAGACCACCACCACGTCGGCCTCGCCCAGGTTCTCCAGGCGGTGGCCGGTGCACACCCGGGCTCCCAGGTTCTCCAGCCGCAGGGTGGTCTCGCTCTCGACCAGATCGGAGCCGCTGATCTGGTAGCCCAGGTTCAGCAGCACCTCGGCGATGCCGCTCATGCCGATGCCGCCGATGCCGACGAAGTGCACGCGGTAGGTGCGGCGCAGCGGCATCAGGCCACCCCCTCGCGCAGCGCCCGTGGGGCCCCGAGCTCCAGGCAGGTGTCCGCGATCTCGCGGGCCGACTCGGGCCGGCTCACCCGCCCGGCGGCCGCCTGCATCTCGCCCAGCCGGGCCGGATCGGCCAGCAGGGCAGCAGTCCGCTCCGCCAGCCCGGCGGCGTCGAGCTCGGCCTCGCGCAGCATCTCGGCCGCGCCGGCGTCCACCAGCGAGCGTGCGTTCAGCTCCTGGTGGTTGTCGGCCGCGTGCGGGAAGGGGATCAGGATGGAGGGCTTCCGGCACAGGCTGAGCTCGGCCACGCTGGTGGCCCCCGCGCGGCAGATGACCAGGTCAGCGCGCCGGTAGGCCGCCGCCATGTCCTCGATGAACGGCAGCACCTCGGCCGCCCCGGCCAGGCCCAGCGCCGCGTAGCGCTCGCGCACGGTCGCGAGCTCGGCCTCGCCGGTCTGGTGCACCACCCGCAGCGTCGGCAGGTGCGCGCGCAGCAGCGCTGCAGCCTCCGGCACCACGCGATTGAGCGTGCGCGCGCCCTGGGAGCCGCCGAACACCAGCAGGTGCGGCGCGTCGTGCGGCTCCTTGCTGCGCAGGAAGTTCTCCACCACCGCGCGGCGCACCGGGTTGCCGAGCAGCACCGCCTTGCCGCGCGGGAAGCGGGCCTGGGCCTCGGGGAAGGCCACCACCGCCCGCCGCACCAGCCGGCCCAGGAAACGGTTGGTGAAGCCGGGCAGCGCGTTCTGCTCGAGCACCATGGTGGGCAGGCGCCGGAGCCAGGCGGCCAGCACCACGGGCCCGGAGGCGTAGCCCCCCACCCCCACCACCACGTGCGGGCGGAAGCGCGCGAGGATACGGCGCGACTGCCACAGGGCGCGGGGGATGCGCAGCAGCCCGCGCAGCCAGCCCAGGAGCCCGCGTCCCTTGAGCGCGCCCACCTCGATGAGCTGGAGCTCGAAGCCGGCCCGGGGCACGTGGCGGGTCTCCAGGCCGCGCGCGGTGCCCACGAACAGCACCTGGTGGCCCTGGTTGCGACCGGTGAGCTCCTCCGCGAGCGCGATGCCCGGGAAGAGGTGCCCGCCGGTGCCGCCGCCTGCGATCAGGACCCGCATTCGCTCGTGCTCCCGCCTGGCCTCATGGCCAGGTCACCTTGGCGCCGGCCTCGGCCCCTTCGGGCGCCGTCGAGGCCGAGATGTCCAGCAACAGGCCGACCGCCAGCATCATGCAGATCATCGAGCTGCCGCCGTAGCTGACGAACGGCAGGGTCAGACCCTTGGTGGGCAGCAGGCCGGTGACCACGCCCATGTTGACGAGCGCCTGCATGCCGATGAGCGCGGTCAGGCCGAAGGCCAGGTAGGTGCCGAACAGATCCGGCGCCCGCCAGGCGGCGCGCACCCCGCGCCACACCACCACCCCGAAGACCGCCACCAGCGCCGTGGCGCCCACGAAACCCAGCTCCTCGCCCACCTGGGAGAAGATGAAGTCGGTGTGCGCCGCCGGCAGGAAGAACAGCTTGTGCTTCCCTTCGCCCAGCCCCACGCCCGCCACCCCGCCCGAGCCGAAACTCATCAGGCTCTCGGTGATCTGGTAGCCGACGTTGTAGCGGTCCGCCCAGGGGTCCATGAAGGCCAGCAGCCGCCGCATGCGGTAATCCGAGCCGGTCACCAGCATGTAGGCCATGGGCAGGGCCGCCAGGGCCGAGACCGCCAGGTAGGACAGGCGCGTCCCCGCCACGAACAGCAGGAAGAACAGCAGGATGGTCAGGGTGGCGGCGGTGCCGAAGTCCGGCTGCAGCAGGAGCAGCACCAGCAGCAGGCCGCTGACCAGCATGTGCGGCAGGAAGCCCACCGAGAAGGCCTGGATCTGCTCCTTCTTGCGGGTCAGCGAGCAGGCCAGGTAGACCACGAAGGCCACCTTGGCCAGCTCGGCCGGCTGGAAGTTCATCAGCCCCAGGCGCAGCCAGCGGGACGAGCCGCCCACGCGCGTCCCCAGCCCCGGGATCAGCACCGCCACCAGCAGCAGCACGGTCAGCATGAGCAGCGGGTAGCCCCAGCGCACCAGCCGGCGGTAGCCGAAGCGCCAGCCCAGCCACAGCGCGGCCAGGCCCAGGCCGACGTGCAGCAGCTGACGCCTGGCGTAGAACAGCGGGTCGCCGAGCTCGGCCCCGGCGTACACCGCGCTGGCCGAGTACACCATCACCAGGCCGAAGCCGACCAGGCCCAGCACGCCGAACAGCAGCACGGAGTCCATGGCCGGTCGCTCGGTCATGCACCCTCCGGGAGCGCGCGCACCAGCTCGGCGAACACCTCGCCGCGCTGCTCGAAGTCGCGGAACATGTCGAAGGAGGCGCAGGCCGGGCTGAGCAGGACCACCTGCCCGGGCTCGGCCAGGCGCCGCGCCAGCGCCACCGCCGCGGCGAGATCGGCCACCCGGTGGGTGGGCGCGCAACCCGCGAGCTCGGCCTCGAGCCGCGGCGCGTCCTGGCCCAGCAGGATCAGGTGCCGCACCCGCTGGCGCACCGCCTCGCGCAGGGCCAGGTAGCCGGTGCCCTTGCCCAGGCCGCCGGCGATCAGCACGACGGGCACCTCGAAGGCGCCCAGCGACTTCAGGGTCGCGTCCACGTTGGTGCCCTTGGAGTCGTTCACCCAGCGCACGCCCTGGAGCTCGCGCACCGGCTCGATGCGGTGCGGCAGGCCCGGGAAGTCGTCCAGGCCGGCCTGCAGGCAGGCCGGGTCCGCCCCGGCCTCCAGCACGGCCAGCACGGCCGCCGCCGCGTTCTCCGCGTTGTGCGCCCCGGCCAGGCGCGGGTTGCCGAGCTCGAGCCGCAGCCCCAGCGCGCCGAGCTCGAGCCGCCGCCCCTGCCGCCTCTCCTGGATGATGAGCGCGTCGTCGGCCGCCAGGTGGGCGGGCGCGTGGCCGAAGCCCCGCACCCGGCAGGCCAGCCCCTCGGCCGCGCGGGACACGACGGGATCATCGCGGAAGACGACGGCGGCTGCCCGGGCGTCCTGGCCCTCCAGCAGGCGCCGCTTCATGGCGGCGTAGGTCTCGAGCGAGCCGTGGCGCTCCAGGTGATCGGGGGTCAGGTTGAGCCACACCGCGACCCTGGGCGCCAGGGCCGCCGGCGCGCTGAGGTGCTCGAGCTGGTAGCTGGACACCTCCACGACCGCCCAGCGGCAGGCGCGCCGCTCGGCCTCGGGCAGGAGCAGCAGATCGCACAGCGGCCGGCCGATGTTGCCGCCCAGGAAGGGCGCCAGGCCGGCGCGCGCCAGCAGGTGCGCGCACAGCGCCGTGGTGGTGGACTTGCCGTTGGTGCCGGTGACGGCCAGGAGCGGCAGGCCGCACAGGCGGGCCCCCAGCTCGAGCTCGCCCAGCACCGGCACGCCCGCGGCCAGGGCCGCGCGCGGCACGGGCGCGGCCAGCGGCACGCCCGGGCTGAGCACCACGAGCTCCGCCGCGGCCGTCAGCTCGGGCCGGTCGGCGCCCAGGGCGAGCTCCACGCCGGCCGCCCGCAGCGGCTCCAGGCCCTCGAGGGCGGCCCGCCGATCGGTGGCCACCACCCGGGCCCCGCGCGCGGCCAGCACCAGGGCGGCCGCGCGGCCGCTGCGCGCCAGGCCGACCACCAGGATCCGGCGACCCGCGGGCGAGCTCAGCATGTGGGCGAGGCGCTCCACCCGTCCTCCCTCAGCGCAGCTTCAGGCTGGCCAGGCCCATCATGGCCAGCATGATCGACACGACCCAGAAGCGGACGATGATCTTGGGCTCGGGCCAGCCCTTCAGCTCGTAGTGGTGGTGCAGCGGCGCCATCTTGAACACGCGCTTGCCGGTCAGCTTGAAGGAGCAGACCTGGATCATCACCGACAGGATCTCCATCAGGAACACGCCGTGGATGATGGCCGAGGTGAGCTCGTTCTTGGTCAGCACCGCCAGCGTGCCCAGGCCGGCGCCGAGCGCCAGCGAGCCGACGTCCCCCATGAAGACCGAGGCCGGGTAGGAGTTGTACCAGAGGAAGGAGATGCCCGCCCCCATCAGCGCGGCGCAGTAGATGGTGAGCTCCCCGGCCCCCTCGATGTGCGGGATGCGCAGGTAGTCCGCGATCACGAAGCCCTTCAGCACGGCCCCGGCCGCGTAGGCCAGCACCAGGAACACGAAGGCCGAGGTGATCGACGGACCGATGGCCAGGCCGTCCAGGCCGTCGGTGATGTTGACCGCGTTGGCCGTGCCCACGATGACCAGCACCGCCAGCGGCACGTAGAAGGCGCCGATGTCCGGGTTGAAGCGCTCGAAGTTGATGACCGGGAAGGACACGCGCGAGTCGAAGTCCGGCTGCAGGTAGAGCAGCACCATGACCCCGGTGGTCAGGCCGAGCTCGAGCAGCAGCCGCAGCTTGCCGCTGACCCCCTTGGAGCTCTTGCGGGTGAGCTTGCGGAAGTCGTCGGCGAAGCCGATCAGCCCGAAGCAGATGGTCATGCCCATGACCACCCACAGCCGCAGATCGGTCAGGTCCCCCCACAGCAGGCAGCTCACCAGCATGGCCGCCAGCAGCAGCGCGCCGCCCATGGTGGGCGTGCCGCTCTTGGCCTGGTGCGCCTCGGGCGTGTCCTCGCGCACGTTGGAGGCGCCGTGCTGCACCCGCCGCAGCCAGGAGATGAAGGGCGGGTAGAGCAGCAGGCCGGCGATGAGCGCCGTGGCCCCCGCGGCGATGGCGCGGAAGGACGGGTAGCGCACCACGTTGAGCCACTGATCGTGCTGGTAGAGCAGGTAGTAGAGCATGGCGCCTCAGTGCTCCTCGCCCCGGTCCCAGGGGACACCCAGCTCGCTGGCCAGCGCCCTGGCCACGCGCTCGAGGCGCATGCCGCGCGAGCCCTTGAGCAGCACCCAGCTCCCCACCCCCATCTGCTCGCGCAGCCAGGCCAGGACCTCGTCCAGCTCGCGCGTGTGCACCACGGCCTTGAGGCCAGCCTCGCGGGCGCCCTCGGCCAGGAAGCGAGCCTGGGGCCCGAAGGCGCACAGCCCGTCCAGCCGGGCCTCGGCCGCGGCCCGGCCGACCTGGCGGTGGAGCTGCTCGGAGGCCTCGCCCAGCTCGAGCATGTCGCCCAGCACCGCCAGCTTGGGCCGGCCCCGGGCGATCTCCGCCAGGGACTGCAGGGCCGCCTGCACCGAGCGGGGGTTGGCGTTGTAGCAGTCCACCAGCAGGTGCGCGTCGCCGAGGTCCAGCCGCTCCATGCGCATGGGCGGCACCGGCGCGTGCGCCAGGCGCTCGACGATCTGCTCGGGCGGCACGCCCTCGACCCAGCCCACCGCGGCCGCCGCCGCCGCGTTCAGCGCGTTGTGCGCCCCGAGGCGCTCGAGGCGCACCGGCCAGGCGCGCCCGGCCAGGCTGAGCTGGAAGGTCACCGCGTCGGCCTCCTGGTGTACCTCGGCCACGCGCACGTCCGCGGCCGGGCTCTGGCCGAAGGTCACCCGGCGGGCGCCGGTGCGCTCGCCCTGCTTGAGCACGTAAGGATCGTCCGCGTTCAGCACCGCCACGGCCCCGGCGCCCAGGGTGGCCACCAGCTCGCCCTTGGCCTCGGCCACGGCCTGGAGGCTGCCCAGCCCCTGCAGGTGCACCGGGTGCACGTTGGTGATGAGGCCCACCTGCGGCCGGGCCGTGGCGGCCAGGCGCGAGATCTCCCCGGGGGCGTTCATGCCCATCTCCAGCACGGCGTGGTGCTGGGCGGGCCCGAGCCGCAGCAGGGTCAGCGGCAGGCCCACCAGGTTGTTCAGGTTGCCCCGGGTGGACAGCACCCCGGGCTCGCCGCCGAGCACGGCCGCGGTCATCTCCTTGGTGGAGGTCTTGCCGTTCGAGCCGGTCACCCCCACCACCCGGGCGGGCTGGCGCTGGCGGTGCCAGGCGGCCAGCGCGCCCAGCGCCGCCAGGCTGTCCTCCACGGCCACCACGGCCACCTCGGCGGGCAGCTCGCCGCACAGGCGCGCCTCCCAGGCCGCCCGGGAGAGCACCACGATGCGCGCGCCGCCCGCCACGGCCTGGGCGGCGTAGCGGGCCCCGTCGAAGCTCGGCCCGCGCAGGGCCAGGAACAGGGAGTCCGCCGCCGGCCGGCGGCTGTCGGTGCTGACCACCTGGGCGGCCGCGCTGCCCGGCCCCTGCACCAGCGCCCCGCCCGTCGCGGCGGCGGCCTCGGCCGCCGTGCACACCGCGCGCGTCTGTTCCTTGGGCTTGCCAGGGCTCATTCCGCTCGCCCTCCTCGCTGCGCCTCCAGCGCCAGCCGGGCCTCCTGCAGGTCATCGAAGTCGTGCTTCTCGCGGCCCACGATCTGGTAGTTCTCGTGGCCCTTGCCGGCCACCAGCACCACGTCCTCGGGCCGGGTGATCGCCAGGGCGCCGCGGATGGCCGCGCGCCGGTCGGGCACGACCGCGTAGGCCCGCGAGCGCCCGGCCAGCGCCGCGAGCTCGCAGCGCGCGAACCCCTCCCGCTCCAGCCCCGGCAGGATCTGGGCGATGATGGCGTCCGGCTCCTCGGTGCGCGGGTTGTCGGAGGTGACCACCGCCACGTCCGCGCCCCGGGCCACCGCCGCGCCCATGAGCGGCCGCTTGCCGCGATCCCGATCGCCGCCGCAGCCGAAGATCGCCCAGAGGCGCCCCCGGGTCAGCGGCCGCAGGGCGCCCAGCACGTTCCGCAGCGCGTCGTCGGTGTGGGCGTAGTCCACGAACACCGCCGGCCCGCCCGCGACGGGCACGCGCTCCAGCCGACCGGGCACGCGCGCGCAGGCCGCCAGCCCGGCCTGGATGACCTCGACCGGCAGCTCCAGGGCGCAGGCCACGGCGACCGCGGTGAGCAGGTTCTCCAGGTTGTGCGCGCCGGTCAGCGGGCTTGCGAGCTCCAGCGCACCGGCGGGGCACCTCACCCGGGCGCGGATGCCGTCCAGGCCCTGGTGCACCGGACCCTCGACGCACACGTCCGCCGGCCCCCGGCGCGAGAAGCCCAGCACCGGGCCGCGGTGGTCGCGCAGCATGCGCTCGGCGCGCTCGTCGTCCCGGTTGACCACGGCCGTCCGCCGGGGCGCCTGGCTCTCCATCAGCTCCCGGGAGAACAGCAGCGCCTTGGCCGCGGCGTAGCGCTCGAGATCCCCGTGGAAGTCGAGGTGATCGCGGCTCAGGTTGGTGAAGGCCGCCACCTCGAAGTCGCAGCCGCGCACCCGCTGCAGCTCGAGGGCGTGCGAGGACACCTCCATGATGGCGTGGCTCACCCCGGCCGCGCGCATGCGCGCGAACAGGGCCTGCAGCTCGGTCGCCATGGGCGTGGTGTGCTGGCTGTCCTGACGCTGGCCGGCGAAGCGCACCTCCACCGTGCCGATCACCCCGGGCGAGCCGCCCGCGGCCCGCACCACCTGCTCCACCAGGTAGGTGAGCGTGGTCTTGCCGTTGGTGCCGGTCACCCCCACCAGGCGCAGCGCCCGCGTGGGGTGCCGCCAGAAGCGGGCCGCCAGGCGGGCCAGGGCCTCGCGGGCCTCGGGCACGCGCACCAGGGCCGACAGCCGGCCGCGCGGCGCCTCCCGCTCCACCACCGCGGCCACGGCCCCGGCTGCGGCCGCCGCCTCGAGGAAGGCGTGGCCGTCCACGCGCTGGCCGGGCAGGGCCACGAACAGGTGGCCGGGCCGCACCTGGCGCGAGTCGTGCTCCACGCCCGTGATGCGCAGGGAGGGCTCGCCCTCCAGGCGCGCCCCGGGCAGCTCCGCCAGCAGCTCCACCAGGCTGCAGCTCGTGCTCACTTCAGCCGCCACGTCGGCCGCCCTCCTCCGCCCTCACCACCCGCGTCCGCGCCACGCTCGAGCAGCAGCCGCACCCGGGCGGGCGCGACCAGCGGGGTCCCCGGGGCCGGCTCCTGGCGCGCGACCCGGCCGCTGCCGAGCAGCGCCACTTCGATCCCCCGCGCGCTCAGCCGCTGCAGGGACTCGCGCGCCGACAGCCCGCGCACGTCCGGCATGCGCCCGGCCGCAGACCCCACCGGCGCGGCCTCGACCGGCTCCTCGTCCAGGGCCACCGCCTCCTCGTCCTGACGCGGGGATGCTTGGAGGGCCGGCCGCGCGTCGGCCACGGCCGCCTGGGCGGGGAACACGCCCAGGTAGGCCAGCGCGCCCTCGGCGATGCGGGCGAAGGCCGGGGCCGCCACCACGCCGCCGTACGGGCTCGTCTGGGGCTCGTCGATCAGCACCAGGATGGCCACGCGCGGCGCCTCCGCGGGCACGAATCCCATGAAGGAGGCCACCCGCTTGTCGGAGTAGCCGCCGGCGATGGCGTCGGGCTTCTGGGCGGTGCCCGTCTTGCCCGCCACGCGGAAGCCGGCCAGGGCGGCCCGGGTGCCCGTCCCGCCGGGCTCGGTGACCCCCACCATCATGTTGGCCAGCGCCCTGGCCCAGCGCTCCTCGAGCACGCGCCCGGCCGGGTCGGGCTGGAAAGCCTGCACCAGCCGGCCGCGCGGGGCGCGGATCTCCTTGACGATGAGCGGGCGCAGCCACACGCCACCGTTGGCCACCGCCCCCAGGGCCGCGGCGAGCTGCAGCGGGGTGGCGCTCACCCCCTGGCCGAAGGAGATGTTGGCCAGGCCGACCTCGCTCCAGGAGCCGGGCCGCCGCAGGCGGCAGCCCGACTCTCCGGGCAGATCCACGCCCGTGCGCCGGCCGAAGCCGAAGGCATCCAGCCCCTGCCACAGCCGCTCGCGACCCAGGCGCAGGCCGATGCGGGCCATGCCCACGTTGCTGGACTGCACCAGGATGTCGCGCACCGAGGCGACCCGCAGGCGGTGCCCGCCCGAGTCGTGGATGGTGTGGCGCCCGATGGTCAACGCGCCGCCCTGGCAGTCGAAGGTCTCGTCCAGCCGCAGGGCGTTGGCCTGCATGGCCGCGGCCAGGGAGAACACCTTCAGGGTCGAGCCGGGCTCGAAACAGTCGGTCACCGCGCGGTTGCGGAAGCGCTCGCGCGGCACCTTGGCGAAGGTGTTGGGGTTGAACCCGGGCCAGTTGGCCAGGGCCAGGATCTCCCCGCTGTGGGGCTCGAGCACCACGGCCGAACCGGCCCGCGCCTCGGACTCGCGCACGGCGCGCTCCAGCTCGGCCTCGGTCAGCTCCTGGAGGGTGAGGTCGAGGGTCAGCGTGAGCCCGGTGCCCTCGCTGGCCGTGTCGGCGCCGGCCGCCTCGGCGAACAGCACGTTGCCGCGGGCGTCGCGCAGGCCCTGGGCCAGCACGGTCGAGCCGCGCAGCTGGCCGTCGAACAGGAGCTCCAGGCCCTCCAGCCCGCGCCCGTCGCCGGCGAAGCCCACCACGCTGGCGGCGAGCTCGCGGGCCGGGTAGTAGCGTCGGCTCTCGGCGGTCGCGTGCACGCCGGGCAGCCCCAGGGCCTGCACCGCCTCGGCCTCGGCCGCGGGGATGCGCCGCTTCACCCAGGTGAACTGGCGGCGCCCGGCCAGCTTGCGCTCCAGCGCGCGGGCGTCGAGGCCCAGGGTCTTGGCCAGGGCGGCGGCGGTGCCGGGCAGATCCTGCACCTCCTGGGGCATGACGAAGATGGACTCGGTCATCACGCTGACGGCCAGCGGCGCGCCGTGCCGGTCGAGGATCGGCCCGCGCATGGGCTCGAGGGTGATCTCCTTGAGGTACTGATCCTGGGCCAGCCCGCGCAGCCAGTCCGCCTGGGACACCTGCAGGGTCCAGAAGCGCCAAACCAGGCCGGCGGTGGCGAGGCCCAGCAGGCCCACCACCACGAGCAACCGCACCCGCATCCAGCGCATCTGTCGCCTGTCGGGCACCCTCGCTCCTCCTCAGCGCGCCGGCTGGCCCAGGGCCAGCTTGCGCGGCGCCGCCTGCTCCAGGCGGATGATCTGCTGGGGGTTGCGCTCCAGCAGGCCCATCTGCTCCATGGCCAGCTTGCGCAGCCGCCGGGGGCTGCGCAGGGTGGCCACCTCGACCTGCAGCTCGCGCGCCTCGACCAGCAGCTCGCGGTTCTCGCGCGCGGCCTGGGACAGGGCGTAGCCGAGCTCGACCACGGACAGCTTGGCGCGCACCTGCAGGGCCGCGGCCGCGGCCAGCAACACGAGCACCAGGCTCCAGGCCCACCAGCGCCGCGGCCAGGCCGAACGCGGCGCGGCGGCCTGCCGGGCCTTGTCCGCGCGGGCGGCGCGGTTCCTGGCCGGCGTGGCCTTCATGCGGCCACCCGCTCGGCCGCCCGCAGCCGGGCGCTGCGCGCGCGTGGGTTCAGGGACTCCTCCTCGGGCCCGGGCCGCAGGGCGCGCCGGGTCAGCCGGCGCAGGCGCACCCGGGCGCCGCACCCGCACACGGGCAGGCCGGGCGGGCAGCTGCAGCGCCCGTCCAGCTCCGCCAGCCGCGTCTTGACCAGGCGGTCCTCCAGGCTGTGGAAGGCCAGCACCACCACCCGCCCGCCCAGGGCCAGGGGCTCCGGCAGGGCCCCGAGCAGCGCCCGCAGCTCGCCCAGCTCGTCGTTCACCAGCAGCCGCAGGGCCTGGAAGGCCCGCGTGGCCGGGTGGATGTGGCCCGGGCGCTCCCCCAGGGCGACCACCTCAGCAAGCGCCCGGGTGCCGGTCAGGCGCCCCGCCTGGAAGGCCTCGAGCACCCGCCGGGCCACCGCCCGCGGCCGGGCGATCTCGCCCAGCTCCGCCAGGGCGCGGGCCAGCGCGTCCTCGTCCAGGCGCGCGAGCCAGGCGGACAGCGGCTCGTCGTCGCGCGGGTCCATGCGCATGTCCAGCGGTCCATCGGCCTGGAAGCTGAAGCCCCGGGCCGGGTCGTCGAGCTGCATCGAGGACACGCCCAGATCCGCGAGCACCCCGTCCACCGGGCCCACGCCCTCGCGCAGCAGCAGCGCGGGCAGCTCGGACATGCGTCCGTGCACCAGGCGGGCGCGCGCCCCGAAGGGCCGCAGGCGCTCGGCGGCCAGCTCCAGGGCGCGCGGATCGCGGTCGACGCCCAGCAGCCGCCCCTCGGGCGCCGAGCGCTCGAGGATGGCCGCGGCGTGGCCGCCCGCGCCGACCGTCACGTCCACGTACGTGCCACCGGAGCGCGGCTGCAGCAGCGCCATGGTCGGCTCGAGCAACACCGGCTGGTGCGGGATGGAACCCACCCTGGCTTCCCTCCGAGCGGTCCCTGCCGGCCGACGCGCATCGTCCGGCGAGGAACCGTGCGGCCCGGACGCGCATCCGGTCCGCGACCTCAACCTCCGCGGCCTACAACCCGAGCTCGCCCAGGGCTCCACCCAGGTCGGGCCCCTGGCCGCGGGACTGCTCGAACATCCGGTCCCAGTTCTGCTTGGACCAGATCTCGATGGACTCCACCATGCCGGCCCAGATCACCTCGCGCCCCAGGCCGGCGAAGTCGCGCAGCACGGGCGGGATCAGGATGCGGCCGTTCTTGTCGATCGCGCATTCGCTGGCGCCCGAGATGAACAGGCGCTTGAACTGCATCACCTTGGGGTCGAAACGAGGCAGGGCCCGCACCTTCTGCTCGAGCGCCTGCCACTCCGCCGGCGGGAAGGCCATCAGGCAGGGCTCGTTGAACGAGGTGACGATCAGGCGCTCGTCGCGGTAGCGCGCGGAGAGCACCTCGCGGAAGCGCGAGGGGATGCTCACGCGGCCCTTCGAGTCGATGGTGTGCTCGTAGCGCCCGTTGAACATTCAGTGGTCCTGGCCGCGCGGTGTCACGCTGCGGCCTGTCATGGGAGATGGTCTACACGATACGGCACGATTTACCACCATCTCCCACTTTCCGGGCATCGTGTTCCATTCGACTCGGGAAGTCAAGAAAAACACATTGAAAACTGGGGGATACGAAAAAACGCGAGGAAACGGGGGAGAACCTCATATATATACATACGATACTTTATTGTCGAGACATAACGACTTGACATTGCTATGGATTGCAAGAAGGCAATCCGGGCACTATCGCATGCCTTCCAGGTCGGCCTGCGTTTTTCCCTGATTTAGGGCCGAAAAACGGCGTTCCAGGCTGGTTTTGGTTGATCTGGACCCGGCCTCTCCCGTATGCTGCCCGACCGATGGACACACCGAGCGATCCCAGCGTCCAGACGCCGACCTCGATCGAAGAGGCGCATGCCCTGGCTGCCACCGGGGACTTCCAGCGCGCCCGCCGGGTGCTCGACAAGGCCCGTCAGACGGCCCAGGCGCCCGAGGTGGAGCGCCTGGACGCCGCCCAGCGTTCCTTCCACCTCGACCCGGCCGGCGTGGTGGTGGTGGTGCTCACCGCCCTCGCCCTGGTCGTGGTGATCGCCTCGAGCCTGTTCCACTGAGCACGGAGATGCCCCCATGAGCCAGGAGACCAAGATCACCCCGCGGGCCCAGGACTACAACCAGTGGTACATCGACGTGATCCAGGCGGCCGAGATGGCCGACTACAGCCCGGTCAAGGGCTGCATGGTCATCCGCCCCACCGGCTACGCCCTCTGGGAGAACATCCAGCGGGTGCTGGACGGCATGTTCAAGGACACGGGTCACGTGAACGCCTACTTCCCGCTGCTCATCCCGGAGAGCTTCTTCAAGAAGGAGGCCGAGCACGTGGAGGGCTTCGCGCCCGAGTGCGCGGTGGTCACCCACGGCGGCGGCCAGAAGCTCGAGGAGCCGCTGTTCATCCGCCCGACCAGCGAGACCATCATCTGGAGCATGTACAAGCGCTGGATCGCCTCGCACCGCGATCTGCCCATCCTGATCAACCAGTGGGCCAACGTGGTGCGCTGGGAGATGCGCACCCGGCTGTTCCTGCGCACCACCGAGTTCCTCTGGCAGGAGGGCCACACCGCGCACGCCACCGAGGCCGAGGCCGAGGAGGAGACCCGGCGCATGCTGGGCGTCTACCAGCGCCTGGCCGAGGACCACCTGGCCATCCCGGTCGTACCCGGGCTGAAGTCGGATCGGGAGAAGTTCGCCGGGGCCGTGCGCACCTACTGCATCGAGGCCATGATGCAGGATCACCGCGCGCTGCAGGCCGGCACCTCCCACATGCTGGGGCAGAACTTCGCCCGCGCCTTCGACGTGACCTTCCAGGACGACGCCGGCCAGCGCCAGCTCGTGTGGGCCACCTCCTGGGGTGTGAGCACCCGGCTCATCGGCGCGCTCATCATGGCCCACTCGGACGACAAGGGCCTGGTGGTGCCGCCGCGCATCGCCGCCACCAAGGCGGTCGTCATCCCCATCCTGGGCAAGAAGGCCGACCCGGCCGTCGTCCTCGCCGAGGCGCGGAAACTGGCCGACGAGACGGGCCTGGGCCGCGGCATCCAGGTGGACGCCCGCGAGAACCAGAGCCCGGGCTGGAAGTACAACCACTGGGAGCAGCGCGGCGTGCCGGTGCGCATCGAGCTGGGGCCGCGCGACATCGACAGCGGCCAGGCCGTCCTGGTGCGCCGGGACACGGGCGAGAAGAAGCCCGTGCCGCGGGCTGGCATCGCCCAGGCGCTGGCCGACCTGCTGGAGGACATCCACCGCAGCCTGTACGCGCGGGCCAAGGCCTACCGCGACGAGTTCACCTTCGACGTCGACTCGGCCGACGAGTTCAGGCAGAAGCTCGAGTCTCCGGGCGGCTTCCTGCGGACCCACTGGTGCGGCGACGGGGTGTGCGAGGGCAAGGTACAGGAGGAGACCAAGGCCACCATCCGCTGCATCCCGCTAGACGCCAAGCCCGAGCAGGGCGCCTGCCCCTTCTGCGGCAAGCCCTCCACCCGCCGGGTCATCTACGCCAAGGCCTACTGAGCGCGCCATGCGCGTCAGCCTCATCAGCACCGGGGAGGAGATCCTGCGCGGCGAGGTGCAGGACACCAACGCCACGCACGCCGCGGCGCTGCTCGATCTGCACGGCTTCGAGGTCGTCCGCCGCCACACCTGCGGGGACGCGCTGGCGGACAACGTCAGCGTGCTGCTGCTGGCGATGGCCGAGGCCGACGCCGTGCTGGTGTGCGGCGGGCTGGGGCCGACCGTGGACGACCGCACCCTGGACGCGCTCGGCGCGGCGCTCGGGCTCCCGCTCCTCGAGGACCCCGCGCTGCTCGCGGACGTGCGCCGCAAGTTCGAGGCCATGGGCGTGGACATGACCCCCAACCAGGCCCGCCAGGCGCGCCTGCCCGCGGGCGGGGAGAGCATCCCCAACCCGCGCGGCACGGCCCCGGGCGTGCGCCTGGCCCGGTCCGACGGGCGGCTCGTCTTCTGCCTGCCCGGGCCGCCGGGCGAGTACCGGCCCATGCTCGAGGAGGCGGTGCTGCCCGCGCTGGAGGCCGAGCGCGTCCGGCGCGGGGAGCGCGCGGCCCACGGCCAGCGGGTGCTCAAGGTGTTCGGCAAGGGCGAGGGCCACGTGGCCCACCTGCTGGGCGACCTCGAGGCCGCGGTGCCCGGGCTGGTGCTCGGCTACCGGGCGGCGGTCCCGGAGATCCACGTCAAGCTGCGCAGCCGCGGGCCCACGCCGGCGGCGGTGGCCGCGGTGCTGGACGAGGCCGAGCGGTGGGTGCGCGAGCGGCTGGGCATCCTGGTGTTCAGCGCGGACGGGCGCTCGCTGCCCGAGGTGGTGCTGGACGCGCTGGTCGCCCGGAGGCTCAAGCTGGCCGCGGCCGAGAGCTGCACCGGCGGGCTGCTGGCGAAGCTCTTGACCGATGTGCCGGGCGCGTCCCGCGCCTTCGTGCTCTCGGCGGTCACCTACGCGAACGAGGCCAAGACGGCGGTCCTGGGCGTGCGCGCGGAGCTGCTGGCCGCGCACGGCGCGGTGAGCGAGCCCGTGGCCCGGGCCATGGCCGAGGGGGCGCGGCGGGTGAGCGGCGCGGACCTGGCGCTGGCCCTCACCGGCATCGCCGGGCCGGACGGCGGCACGCCCGAGAAGCCGGTCGGCCTGGTGCACCTGGCGCTGGCCCACGCGGGCGGCACCGAGCACCACCGCCGCCAGTTCCCCTACCGCGACCGCGACTTCGTGCGCGCGCTGGCCGCCCACGCCGCCCTCGACCTCGTCCGCCGCCACCTGGCGCGCTGACCCCCGCCCCGCGTTGACAGTCGCAGCAGGTGACCCCTGGCCAATCCGCAGGCCGGAGCACCAGATCCTCCTTGCATCCCGTGGGCCGAGGCAAGGAGGAAGACAAGGAGACAGATCTCCGGACAGCGGGCCAGTGCCCGGCCGAGGCAGCCCAAGATGATTGCGCCGATCTCCTCGGAGAGCCTGAGCAAGAGGCGACCATGGAGAGTGCGGTTGGTGATCTCGAAGAGGGTTCCCTCCTCGGGAACGAAGCGCAGCGGCCTCGGCAAGGCTCCTCCCCGAACGGCTTGCCAAGCAAACCGCTTGCCAGCTCGGGGCGAGACCGGCCTGAGCCGTTGACCCGGCAGCGGTTGTAGCCTGACAATCGAGGCATGGCGGCGAGTTGCGAGCACTGGAGACGGCGGCATCAAGCGGCGAAGTCCGCGCTGAAATCGGGTGGCACCTGGAAGTGGGGGAAGCTGGGTTTGCCGCTGGTCGGGGTCCTCTGCCAGTGCGTCCTCGCGGCGGGCTGTGATGATTGCCCGACCTGGGAGGAGGGCCGCGTGTACTGGGATCGTTCCGATTTCAAGATCTCGGGCCAGAGCCTCTACCCCGAGCAGCCGCACAGAGAAGAGTATATGGGATTCGTCGCAGGCGAGGGGGCAGATGACTGGACCTGTCAGCTCGCGATGGTGAACTCGCCGGGAAGCAACACAGGTGTGTGCTGGGTGGTCATCGGCTTCGGCATCTTGCCGCCCTACTGTGAGCCTGGTTCCCTGGCCAAGTACTGCGCCCATGTGACGATGTACCAGTACATCGCGGGCCCGAAAAGACGAGGAGAGAGCTATCCAGTTCAGCACCACATCTGGCAGAACGTGGGCATGCCACCAGCCGAACCTCCGGCGATCTACGCGAGCTGGGACGAATCCGGCTGGGGTTTTCCCGACTACCAGTCGGTCTCCGTCTCGGGATCCGCCACCGTACTCTCCGAGGACCCTTTCAGGCTTGCCTTCGATGTGGTGTTTCTCGACGCGAATGGAAACCGTCGGGAGGTGACCGTACAGGTATCGCCCCGGTACTACACTTACTGTGAGAACAACTAGCTCCAGCATCCCGTCAGGAGGTTGCGCGATGCGCGTTCGGCTCGTGTTCCAGGCTGTCCTGCTCGCCTGCACCGCCGGGTGCGGGGCGGGCGACGACGGGCGGTACGCGCTCGACGGGTTCGAGGTGATCCTCACCGAGGACCCGGCCGGCCTGCAGATCCTGGCCTCCGACGGGCGGGTGCTGCTGGACGCCCTGCCCGCGGCGGGCGAGGCGGGGGCCGCCGAGGCGCCCCGCGTGCTGGCCGCCTTCCGCGCGGCCACCGCCACCTTCGAGCACAGCTTCGGCTCCTTCCGCATCAGCGAGGACGGCCGCGCGTGGAGCGGGGCGACCCGGCTCGCGTTGCACGGCCAGGACGGCGAGGTGATCCGTTTCTCCCTCCACGGCCCGGCCGGCGCGCTGGCCGAGGGCTCCGTCGAGCGGGTGGCCGAGGGGGAGCTGCTGCTCACGCTCACGGCCGCGAACCCCAACCACAACCGGGCCAGCCTCGGGTTCCGCGCGGAGGCGGGTGAGCACTTCCTGGGCTTCGGCGGCATGAGCTTCGACGTGGACCACCGCGGCCAGCGCCTGCCCCTGTGGGTCGAGGAGGACGGCATCGGCAAGAACCCGACCGACGACTACGACCCCGTGGCCTGGTTCCTGACCGGCCGGCGGCACACCACCCACTCGCCCATGCCGCTGTGCCTGTCCAGCCGCGGCTACGCCGCGCTGCTCGACACCCCGGCCCGCTCGATCTTCCACGTGGCCTCCGAGGCCGGGGACGAGGTGCGCGTCGAGGCCTGGGAGGGGACGATTCGCCTGCACCTGTTCGACGGCCCCGATCTGCCCGGCGCGCTCGCGCGGCTCACCGCCCGGCTCGGCCGGCCCGAGCTGCCGCCGGCCTTCGCCTTCGCCCCGTGGCTGGACGCCCTGTTCGGCTCGGAGAACGTGCGCCGCGTGGCGGCCAGGCTCCGCAGCGAGGGCGTGCCCTGCTCCGCGATCTGGACCGAGGACTGGCGCGGCGGCACACGCTCGGGCGACGCCTACACGCTCGACGAGGACTGGGAGGTGGACCGGGCGCTGTACCCGGACTTCGAGGCGCTGGCCGCCGACCTGCACGCGCAGGGCTTCAAGTTCCTGACCTACTACAACACCTTCCTGGACTCGGAGGTGGGCACCTACGCCGAGGCCGTGTCCCTCGACCACACCATCCGGGACGCGGCCGGCGCGCCCTACCTGTTCACCAGCGGCAAGTTCACCCCGACCAGCCTGGTGGACCTCTCGAGCCCCGCGGCCGTGGCCTGGACCAAGCAGAAGCACCGCGACGGGCTCGCGCTCGGTGCGGACGGGTACATGGCCGACTTCGCCGAGTGGCTGCCGCCCGACGCAGTGCTCGCCTCGGGCGAGGACGCGGCGCTTGCCCACAACCTGTACCCGGTCGCCTACCAGCGGCTGAACAAGGAGCTGCTGGACGAGCTGCGCGCCGAGGACGGCATCGAGCGGCTGTTCTTCGTGCGCTCGGCCTACCTCGGCTCCCAGCCGCTGGTGTCGGTGCTCTGGGCCGGCGACCAGCTCACCGACTTCTCGCAGGGCGACGGGCTGCCCTCGGTGATCCCCATGGGCCTGAACCTGGGGCTCAGCGGCTTCCCCTACTTCGCCCACGACATCGGCGGCTACACCGGCAACATCGCCCCGCCGACCACCCGGGAGCTGTGGTTCCGCTGGGTGACCCTGGGCGCGCTCACGCCGGTCATGCGCACCCACCACGGGCGCATGGCCTTCGCCAACTGGAGCTGGGAGAGCGACGCGGAGTCGATCGCGCACCTCAGGCGCTGGGCCAGCCTGCACCTCCGGCTCTACCCCTACCTGCGCGCGCTGGCCGTGGAGGCGGCCGCCACGGGCCTGCCGCTCATGCGCCCGCTCGCGCTCCATCACCCGGACTTCGAGCCGGGCTGGTCGGCGACCGACCAGTACCTGCTGGGGGATCGGCTGTACGTGGCGCCGGTCGTCGTGGATCAGGCGCGCACCCGGCGGGTGAGCCTGCCCGCGGGCACCTACTTCCCGCTGCTGGGCGGGCCCGGCCTGCAGGGCGGCGAGCTCGAGGTCGCGGCCCCGCTCGAGGAGATCCCGGTGTTCGTGCCGGCGGGCGCCCTGCTCGTGCTCCTGCCCGGGCAGGTGAACAGCCTGGTGCCGGGCGCCGTCGGAGCGGGTGTGGTGACCCACCTGGACATCGGCGACGACCGCGAGCTGTGGCTGTGGCCCGGCCAGGCCAGCGCAGCGCAGGGCGCGCTCACCGAGGAGTCCGGGCTCAGCTACGCCTGGAGCCCGGGCGGCGCCGAGCCCCCCCTGACCGAGGCCCGCTGGAACGGCCAGGCGGTGTCCATCGCCGCCGACGGCAGCGTGGAGTTGACCGGCCAGGGCACGCTCGAGCTCGACGGCCAGGGCCAGCTCACGGTCACCGGGGGGAGCGCGGCGCGGCGGCTGAAGATCGTGCTGAGAGGCGAGTGAACGCATGAGGACCTGCTGCCTGATGCTGGCGCTGCTGTGCGGCCTGCCCGGCCGGGCCGCCCTGGCCGGCCCGGAGGGGACCGGCGCGCGCTTCCTGGTCGGCCGCGATCCCGGCTCGGGAGGACAGCCCGAGCGCTACCGCTCCTACCTGGTGGTCCCGACCCCGGAGCTGGCGGGCCTGCGCATCGCGGAGGCGCGCGCCGTGGTGGACCCGTCCATGGGCCAGCCCGAGGTGAGCGTGGTGCTCGACCCCGCCGGCGCCAGGGCCTTCGCGGCCTACACGGCCGCCCACCTCCGGGAGAGGCTGGCCATCGCGCTCGACGGCGAAGTGCTGTTCGCGCCGGTCATCCAGACCGCCATCCAGGAGGGACGGCTGCGCATCTCCCTGGGCGGTCTGGCGGGCTACGAGGAGGGCCTGGCCGAGGCCAGGCGGATCGCGGACCTGGCCCGCCAGGGCCGGCTCCAGTTCCTCGGCGTGGACGAGCGCACCGAGGTGGTGGCCCCGGGGCTGACCCTGCCGCGCGGGATCCAGGCGGCCTGGGACGGGCTGTCCGGAGAGGACGGGGTGGCCCACGCCAGGCACTTCGTCGCGGAGGGTTCCGGAGCCCGCCAGCGACTGCGGGACTTCCTGGCCACCAGGCTGAAGGCTCCAGGTCCACCGCCCCAGATTCCTTGACGATCTAGGGCGCTCCCCAAGCGGACGGAAAATCCCCTTCTCCTACCCTTTGGAATGCACTAGTCTTCGCCGGCCCGTGGCGGGGCGCGAGGACCGAAGATGAGCACGGCGAGGATCGGCGGAAACGGCAAGGCGGCCTGCATCCCGCTGGCGCAGGCCCACGACCTGCCCGTGGGCGGCAAGGCCCAGGGGCTGTCCCACCTGCTGCGCCTGGGCCTGCCGGTGCCGGCCGGCTTCGTGATCCTGGGCGCCAGCCTGGCCGAGCTGCCCCACGACCTGGAGCAGGCCCTCGAGGGGCTGGGCGGCGGTCCGGTGGCGGTGCGCTCCTCGGCGCTCGGCGAGGACTCGGCCGAGGCCTCCTTCGCCGGGCAGTACCGGACCATCCTGGACGTGCAGGGCTTCACGGCGCTCAGGGAGGCGGTGCGGGACTGCCTGGCCTCCTTGGACAGCCGGCGGGCCGAGGCCTACCGGGAGCGGCGCGCGGAGCGGGCGGAGCGCCGCATGTCGGTCGTGGTGCAGCGCATGGTGGCCAGCCGGGCCGCGGGCGTGCTGTTCACCGCGGACCCGGTCTCGGGCCGGCGCAACTGCGTGCTGGTGGACGCCGTGGCGGGACAGGGCGAGCAGCTCGTCAGCGGCCACGCGGAGCCGGATCGCTACCGGCTCGGGCGCGACGGTCGGCTGCTGCGGGCCGAGGCGCAGGGTGCGCGCCCGCTGCTCGACGAGCAGCAGCTCCGCGCCCTGGTGGCCGGCGCGCTGACGGCCGAGGCCGCGCTCGGCCAGCCGCTGGACCTCGAGTGGGCCCTCGACCGCGACGGGCGGCTGTACTGGCTGCAGGCCCGGCCCATCACCGCGTTGCCGGCCGATCCCAACGAGCTCGACTGCATGCAGGCGCCCGGCGATCACTACACCAGCGGCAACGTCGGCGAGTGCATGCCGGGGGCCATCACCCCGCTGGCCTTCTCCACGGTCTGGTGGGCCAACGACCGCGGGCTGCAGGTCATGCAGGTGGAGGCCGGCGCCCGCGCGAGCGTGGTCGAGCGCTTCACCATGTCGCGCCTGTACTACGGCCGGCTGTTCCTCAACCTGACCGCCATGGGCCGCATCGGCACGCAGGTGGTCGGGGCCAGCGCCGAGCGCCTGGGCCTGGCCATCACCGGCCGGCACGTGCCCGACCTCGATCCGGGCCCACCGGCCGCCAGGCTCACCCGCCTGCGCAACGGCCTGCGCTACGCGCGCTACCTGGCCTCGGGCGAGCGTTTCGCCCGGGAGCTCGAGCGGCTCGTGGCCGGGCTCGACATCCCCCAGCCCGCGAGCGCCCAGGAGGCCCACGCGGCCATCGGGGCCGCGCTGCCCTGCCTGTTCGAGGCCTTCGAGGCCCACCTGGGATCCTCGGCCGGGGCGGGCGCCCTGGAGTCGGCCCTGCCCGAGCTGCTGGCGCGCGGCGGGCGCTCGCTGGACGAGGCCCTGGCGCTCATGGCCGATCTGCTGGCCCAGGCCAGCGCGCACGACGTGGAGAGCGCCGACATCCTGGCCGGCGTGGAGCGGGTGGTGGACGCCCTCGAGCAGGCGCCCCGGGGGCTGGCCGAGCTGGCCGGGCTGCCCGCCGCCGCGGCCCTGGCCTGGCTGCGCGGCCCCGGGGCCGGCGAGGCCGGGAGGCGCTTCGCCGACCACCTGGCCCGGCACGGGCACCGCTCCATCCGGGAGCTGGAGCTGCGCCAGCCCGAGTGGGCCGCGGATCCCTTGCCGCTGGTGGAGTCGATCCAGAGCTCCTGCCGCGCCCGGCTGCAGTCCGGCCGCTCCGGGCCGCGCCCGGCCGGCCGGCCGACCGGGCGCCCGGCGCCCCGCCTGGCGGGCTGGCTGCGCACCCTGGTGCGCTGGACCCAGTCCGCGGTGCGCCGCCGGGAGCACACCAAGTCGCTGCTGGTCAAGGTGGTGGCCCGCTTCAAGGCCGCCTACCGCCACCTGGGGGCGCGCCTGGCCGCCGAGGGGCTGCTGCCCGACGAGGATCTGGTCTTCTTCCTGACGCACGCGGAGCTCGGTCGGCTGCTCGCGGGCGAGCGCGCCCTGGCGGGCCGGGCCGAGGGCCGGAGGCGCGCCCTCGACTACCAGATGGGCCTGGAGCTGCCGGACGTGTTCACCCACTCGCCCGAGCCCATCAGCCCCGAGGAGCATCCGCCCCGGGGGGGTGAGCTGCGCGGGAAACCCGTCAGCCGCGGGGTGGTGACCGGCCCGGCCCGGGTGGCGCGAACCGTGGAAGAAGCCGCCGGCCTGCGGCCCGGCGAGATCCTGATCGCCCCGGTGACCGACGTGGCCTGGAGTCCGTACTTCGCCGTGATCGCCGGCCTGGCCACCGACGTGGGCTCGAGCGTGTCCCACGGCGCGGTGGTGGCCCGGGAGTTCGGGCTGCCGGCCGTGGTCGGCCTGCGGCACGCCACCCGCACCTTCCGCACCGGCGATCGGGTGGTGCTCGACGCGGATCGCGGCAGCCTGAGCCTGGCGCCCGACTCCCCACAGAACCACGGAGGTGCTGCGTGATCACCCGCTTCGACGACTTCCCCGTGCACCAGGCGCCCGCGCCCGTGGCCCGGCCGGCCGGTGGCGAGCGCAACTTCTACGACCGCTACTGGTTCAACGCCTTCGACGCCGAGGCCGGCGTCTACGTGGGCGCCGGCCTGGGCCTGTACCCCAACCGGGGCGTCATGGACGCCCACCTGTCGGTGCTCCTCGATGGGGTCCAGCACAGCCTGCACGCCTCGCGCCGTGCCCCCGAGGAGCGCCGCGACACGCGCGTGGGGCCGTTCCAGCTCGAGGTGCAGGAGCCGCTGCGGCGCATCGCCATCCGCGTGGCCCCGAACGACGCGGGCCTGGAGGGCGAGCTCGTGTTCCAGGCCGCCTCCTCGGCCTACCAGGAGCCGCCCTCGCGGCTCACCTCCGGCGGGCGGGTGATGCTGGAGACCTGCCGCTTCACCCAGCTCGGCGCCTGGCAGGGCGAGCTGCGCGTGCACGGCCGCAAGCTCGCACTCCGGCGCGAGCGCTTCCCCGGCGCGCGCGACCGCTCCTGGGGGGTCCGCCCGGTGGGTGAGCCCGAGCCCGGGGCGCCCGCGACCGAGCTGCCCGGGGTGGCCTGGTTCTGGAACGTGAACCACTTCGACGACCTGGGGGTGCACTTCGGCACCTTCGAGGACAGCCTGGGCTGGCCGCTGCAGGCCAGCGCCGCCCTGCTGCCGCTCCACCGGACGCCCGCACAGATCCCCGAGGGCGACGATCCCGGGGCGCAGGAGCTGGGCGCGGGCAAGCTCGAGCTGCGCATGCGCAAGGGCACCCGCTGGCCCGAGGGCGCGACGCTCCGGCTCACCCACCGGAGCGGCGAGCAGGAGCGGATCGAGCTCGAGCCGCTCTTCCGCTTCCACATGAAGGGCATCGGCTACCAGCACCCCGAGTGGGGCCACGCCCGCTGGAAGGGCGAGGAGGCGCTGGGCGGCGAGAGCTTCGAGGTCGCGGGGCTGGACCCCGAGGCGCTCGAGAACAACCACGTGCACACCATCTGCCGGGCGCGCTTCGGTGACCGGGTGGGGGTGAGCACGCTCGAGACCGTGATCCTCGGCCCCCACCGGCCCTCGGGCCTGGAGGGCTTCCTGGACGGCAAGGTATAGAAACTCGAGCGCGCCTCCCCGCGCGAAGAGTCTCTCACCCCGCGCAGCGGGGCCTGAGCCCGCTGCGAGATCCCCTCAGTCGAGCCCGCGGGCGGCGCGGCAGGTCTTGGTGTACACGTCGCGGAACAGGTTGCGCGGATCGGTGATCTTCTTGACCGCCTCGTAGTTGGGGCGGCTCCAGGTGCTCCAGAACTCATCCGGCGCGTAGAAGTTGTGCGAGATGAGGGTCTTCATCCCGTTCAGCTCCAGCAGCTTCTCCTCGAGCATGCGGTAGTAGTTGCGCCCGTCGCGCTGCTCGAAGCCGTAGATGGCCAGGTCGATCACCATCTCGTCCTGCATCTTCGCCCACCACTCGTCCGCCAGCCACTCGTAGCGCCGGGCAGGGCGGTAGGGCACGCACCACAGCGGGTGGTTGCCGAACTCGCGCCAGTACCAGCTCATGAAGTCGCCGAAGCGGGAGGAGGGCACGAACACGTCCACGGTGACCGAGGGCCGCTCGGCCGGCAGCATCCAGTAGAACTTCTCGGCCAGCCTGAGCAGCGGGGTCGAGCGCGAGAACGGGCCGACCAGCAGGCGCCCCACCTTGGAGCGCGGGCGGACGTTGGTCACCCCGCGGTCGTAGCGGAAGAAGTAGTCGGCGGTGCGGAAGTAGTCCTCGCTCCGCTCGGCGGTGGTCTCGTAGTAGGCCTTCACCCACTCGTACCGGCTGGTGTAGGGCGCGCTCTCGACGAATCGCCCCAGCGACAGCACGTGCTGCTCGGGCCCGTGGATGATGCCGTCCATGAAGTCGACGCCCCGGCCCGCGGCCACGGCGGCGATCTCGGCCTGGTAGCCCGGCAGGTCGCGGTGGGTGTGGTAGTCGACCCGCACGAAGGGGGTGGCCGGCACCAGCCGGAAGGTGAGCTTCGACAGGATGCCGAGGGTGCCGAAGGAGCCGTGCATCATCTGGAACACGAGCCGGTGCTCGTTGTCCGGCGTGCAGTGCAGCACGTCGCCCTGGGCGGAGATGATCTCGTACTCCAGGCAGGTGTCGGCGAACCCGCCGCAGCGGAAGGACATCGACTCGATGGAGCAGCCCGAGACCGCGCCGCCCAGGGTGATGGTCTTGAGCTCGGGCACGACCAGGGGCACCAGGCCGTGCGCCAGCGTGGCCTCCACCAGATCGACGAAGGTCACCCCGGGCTCCGCGGTGCAGGTGCGCGCCTGGACGTCGATGGACAGGATGCGGTCGAGGTCCGAGAGGTCGATCTTGTCGTCGTGGTACTTCCGATCGCGGGCCTTGGGGACCTGGTGGCTCGGGGCCTTCTTGCGCAGCGACAGCGGCCGGTCGCCCCGCTGGGCGCGCAGCTGCGCGACCACCCGCGCCACCTTCTGCTCGTGATCCACGCGCTCTCCGGCGCTCGGGCTGTCGATCAGGTTGAGCCACGCCATGGTCGTCCTCCCTGCAGGGTGCTGCCTGGGTGCCTTTCGGGTGCCCCAAGGTGCCCCTTCGGGCGCCCCAAGTCAACCCGCCTGCACAGGGCGACCGGTGGACGGTCGATTAATGCTTGTCGCAGAACCGGTTGGCCGAGCCGGGGGTGCCCAGGTCGCCGGCGCCGAAGGGGGTGGTCGCCGCGCACCAGTGGCCCGGGACGTCGTTGCCCGCGGCTGTCTGCCAAGCGAGATCGAGCTGCAGCGAGGCGCCGGACGGCATGCTCCAGCCCTGGGACGTGTCGTAACGCACCGCGTCGACGACCGTCCCGTTCGGGGCCTCGAGCACGATCTCGTCGGCTGTGTTGGCGAGGCCGAAGCTCCCCCAGACGAGGTCCGGCTTGAAGCCGCCGTTGACCGCGCTGTCGTCGCTGGCGGCGACCACCAGGAGCCCGCCGGTGGGCACGGGCAGCGAGCGGTCGGCGGCCAGCGTGGTGCGCTGGGTGCCGTCGTCCCGGAGCACCACGCCCGAGAGCTCCAGGGTGCGGCCGCTCACATTCAGCAGCTCCACCCACTCCCCGTCCGCGTCGCCCGCGGCGCCCGGGTTGGCCAGGAACTCGTTCACCAGCAGCTCGCCCGCGGCAGGAGGCGCGAAGGCGCTCGCGCAGGCGTCGACGCGGCAGATCCGCTCGGTGGCCGCGCAGTCGGTCTCCACGTCCACCTGGACGCACTCGCCGCCCTCGCAGGCGGTCAGGTACTCGACCAGGTGGGTGCCGTCGCGGCAGAAGGACGGCGGCGGCGGGCAGTCCGTGTCCTCGGCGCAGAAGGCGCAGCCCCCGCCCGCCTCGCCCGGGGTGCCCTGGTCCCCGTCCCCGTAGGGGTCCGCGGCCGGGCACCAGGCGGCCGGGGCGTCGTTCTGCTGCGCGTCGAGGAACCCGTCCCGCAGCAGCAGGGAGGCCCCCGCCCGCAGCGGCCAGCCCTGGGCCGCGTCGTAGGCCACGGCGTCGATGAGCTGGCCGTCCGCGGCGGTCAGGGCGATGGAGTCGGCCGTGTTGGCGAGGGTGAAGGAGCCGTAGTCCCAGTCCACCGGCAGGCCGCCGTTGGTGGCCTCGTCGGCGTTGGCCCCCAGCACCAGGCGGGCCCCGGGCTGGAGGGGCAGCGAGGCGCTGGGCGACAGGGTGAAGGCCACCGTGTCCGCGTCCCCCACCCGCACGCCCGAGAGCTCCAGGACCTCGGCGTGGGTCGAGGCGATCTCGAACCACTCGCCCAGGGTGTCCCCGACCGCCGCCGGGTTGGGCATGAGCTCGGTGACGACCAGATCGCCCGGCCCGGGGCGCCGCACCTGGGTGCTGCACAGGCCGTTCTCGCACACCTGGCCCTGGGCGCCGCAGTCCTCCGGGGTCGGCTCCTGCTGGCAGGCGCCCGCCAGGCAGCGCGGCTCGTACACCTCGCGGGTGGTGCCCGAGGTACACACCGGGGGCTGCGCCCCGCAGTCCCCGTCCTGGCGGCACTGGGCGCAGGCCGCGGCCGCGCAGCCGAAGGGGCAGGCCACCCGCTCCGGGGCGTAGGCGCAGCCCCCGCCCGGATCGCACACGCCCTGGGCCGGGTAGTCGAGCAGCGTGTCCGTGCCCTCGCACTCGTCGGCCGGCGGCGAGGTGCACGCAAGCGGATCGCACTCGTCCGTCACGCACTGGCCCGCCAGGCAGGCCACGGGGCAGACCTCGGAGGCCGGGTCGTAGCGGCACACGCCCACGGAGCACACACCCGCGCCGAAGGTCAGCCGCACGCCGCCCTCGCAGCGCGCCGCGGGCGGATGGTCGCAGGCCACCCCGTCGCAGGGATCGGTCGCGGCGCCGCCCGAGCCGCAGGCCGCGGCGCCGAGCGCGAGCAGGGCGAGCCAGGCAGCCGGGAGCGCGGGTCGGGCCATGGGGCTCCTCCCTCCGCTCAGCGAGGCGGCAGGGCCTCGAGCCCGTCCACGAAGTTCTTGTCGGACACCTGCTGGCCGGCCTCGTCCCACTCCACCCAGCGCCCGCTCTTCTCCCCGCGCTCGAAGGTCCCCTCGGCCGTCTTCTGCCCGTTGTCGTAGTAGTAGGTCCAGGGGCCGTGCTTCTGCCCGGCCTGGTACTCGCCCTCCGCCGACTTCTTCCCGTTGGCGTGGAAGAAGGTCCAGCGACCCACCCGCTGGCCGTCCTTCTCCTCGCCCTGGGGCAGCGGACCGGCCGGCGCGACCTGCGCGCCCGCGTCGGCCACCGGCTCGGGCGGCTGGAGCGCGCCCGCGTCCTCGGCCGGCGCCGCGCCGGAGTCGTCCAGCGCGGGCTCCGCGGGCTTGCTGCAGCCGGCGCACAACGCCAGCGCGAGTCCCCAGGCCATCCAAGCGACGAACGTCTTCATGGTTTTCCCTCCGGCCCCCAGGCTACCACCGGGCCCGGGAGGGTCAAGCGGGTCCGTCGTCCAGGAGCGCGAGCAGCCCCTCGGCCAGCAGCGCGTGGCCGTCGTCGGTGGGGTGCACCCCGTCCCGACCCCACAGCGCCCGGGCGGCGCGCGACCCGGCCCGCGCCGTCCAGTGCCGGTCCAGCTCGGCCACGGCGCAACCGAGCGCCGCACCCACCCGGCGCACGGCGTCGTAGTAGGGGCGGATCCAGCGGTTGCCCTCCGGGTCGGGCAGCGGGCAGGAGGTGACCAGCACCGCCGCGCTGCCCGCGTCGAGCAGGCGCCGACCGATCCCCTCCAGGGCCCCGGCGTAGGCTGCCACGGGCACGCCCATGGACGCGTCGTTCAGCCCGAACTGCACCACGGCCAGCTCGGGAGCCGGCGCGAGCAGGCGGCCGACCCGCCCGAGCCCACCCTCGGCCGTATCTCCCGGAACCCCGGCCTGGACTGGCACCAGCGAGGCCCGCGGGAAGCGCGCGGCCAGCCCGTCCGCGAAGCGGTCGAAGAAGCCCCGCGACACCTCCCAGCCGGCGGTGAGCGAGTCCCCCAGGCCGAGCAGGCGCACGCGCTCTCCCCGGGCCAGGCGCTCGCGCAGCGCTCGGAGGTAGGGGTGAATCGGCATCGCCGCCCAGTCTAGCACGCCGGGATCGCGCCGCGCCCGGTTGCGCCTCCGCCCGCGGGCGGGGTAGCATGCGGGGCATGGGCAAGCTCCTGTTCCTGGGCACGCTGCTGCTGACGGTCGCCTGCATGGTCTGGCACCTGGCCGGCCGGCCGGACGCGGTCGACGACCTGGAGGCGGCCGAGGCCAAGCTCGAGGAGGGCCGCGCCAAGGTGGAGGCGGTGGCCCACCTGGTCGACCCGGCCGCCGTGCCCGAGTGGATCCGCGCGGCGGGCCTCGGGATGGAGGAGTCGGCCGAGGCCCTGGACCGCGCCGCGCCCGATTGCCAGGCCGCGCGCCAGGCCCTGGAGGGGAGCGCCGCCCGCCAGCGGGAGCGGGCCGCGGCCATGGACCCGACCCAGCTCATGGGCAAGGTGGCGTCCATGGGACCCGGCCAGCAGCAGCAGTTCGCGCTCCAGACCGCGGTCACCCTGTACCGCGCGGCCCGGCGTTTCCTGCCCAGCGCCAAGGCCTTCGCGCTGGCCTGCCCGGACGAGGCCCAGGCCGTGGGCCCCCTGCTGCGGTGAGGCAGCCCCGGGGCCTCGCGCCCACGTCCGAGCCCTTCCAGGCCTGACATCCGGATCACACATCCCGCCCCGAGAAAAGGTGCCAGCCACTTTATTTTATCGAAGAGACAAGCAGATACGCGCTGGCGGCCTGGCGGCACGCCGATTGCTCCGTCCACGGACATCACGACCGAACCACGAGGTGCGTGTCATGCTTCGATTCCTCGCCCGCCCACTCCTGTGGCTCCTCAACCTGCTCGTGCCCGTGTTCATCGCCGCCTGCTACGGCGCCCCGGCGGACTTCTCGGGCGCCACCCTGACGGGCAAGGTCCTCGACGGCACCACCCAGGGCGGCATCTACGGCATCCAGGTGACCTGCCTACGCGCTGGCCAGCCCTTCACCACCGACTACACGGACCTGGACGGCTCCTTCGCCCTCTGGGACAGCTGCGATCAGGTCCGCTTCGAGGACCTGGACGGCGCCGAGAACGGCGGCCTCTACGTGCAGCGCACCGTGACCCTCGACCCGGGCTGCACCGAGATCACAGTCGAGCTGCACGATTGAGCCCCGACCCCTCCTGTGGTCCAATGGCCCGGCGGGTGAATTCAGCCCGGGCGGTCGGCGTCCCACCGCGCACCCTGAGGGAGGGTCGAGCCATGAACAAGCTGCCGCGCCTCGTTCTCGGTCTGGGGATCTGCCTGCTGGCCGCCAGCGCCTCGGCGGTCGAGCTCAGCTACACCTGGAAGCCAGGTGACGTGCACCGCTTCCGCTACCAGGACACCACCCACATGCAGATGAGCATGGGGGGCATGGGCGCCATGGCGGGCGCGTCCGCCGCCCTCAGGGTGGAGACCGAGTTCAGCCAGAAGGTGCTGGCGGTCCGCCCGGACGGCGTGGCCGAGGTGGAGCTGACCGTGGAGAAGCTCTCGGTCTTCCAGGGGGACAAGCAGCTCGCCGGGCTGAAGGAGATCCCCAGGCCCGCCCGGGTCGTGCGGGCCGAGGTGGACCGCAAGGGCCACGCGCGCTTCCTCCGCATGGTGACCGTGTACCTGCGCGACGACCGCTTCTACATGGGCATCCACAAGGCCGAGGCCGGCCCGGGCCGGGTGGCCGTGTCCGCCGGCGCCGACACGCCCGAGGGCGGGGTGTCGGTCGACCTCGTGGCCACCATCGATCCCAAGACCGGCAAGCTGACCGCCTCGGCCTCGGTCGAGGAGCGGCCGCCGGAGCTGCGCAAGGTCAAGATCCGCGAGGACGACCCGGCCGTGGACGTGCTGCCGAAGAACATCTTCGAGATGATGGTGCTGCCCGATGGCGAGCTCGCGCCCGGCCAGACCGTCGAGGTGACCCTGCCCTTCGTCGCGCTCACGGTGAACCTCCAGGAGATGGCGGGCCCGGTGGCGAAGCTACGGCTCGAGACCAAGACGGCCGCCGCGGCGCCCGTGCAGGCCCAGGGCGGCGACCCCGCCGAGGCCGACGAGGAGGCCGGGGCGGACGAGGACGCCATGCCCGGGATGGGCGGCATGCCGGGCATGGGCGGCATGCCCGGGCTGGGCGGGCTGGGCATGCCCGGCGCGGCCGGGGCCGCGGGTGCCGGCGCGCCCGGGGAGGCGCGGGTCGACATGGACGCCGACGTGCGCACCGACTTCGACACCGCGGCCGGACGGCTGCTGCGCATGTCCGGCACGCTGAAGACGCGCATGTCGGTCGGCGGCATGGGCGGCATGCAGACCGAGTCCCGCTTCGAGCTCTCGCGGATGTGACGATGGCGCGCGCGCGGCTACGGCGGCTGCTCCACCCGCTCTACCGGAGGCTGGAGACCACCGTCCACCCGCTGCGCTACCTGTTCGTCGAGATCACCCAGCGCTGCAACCTGCGCTGCCTGCACTGCGGCAGCGACTGCTCTCGCGAGGCGCACCCGGACGAGCTCCACACGGACGAGTGGCTGGCCTTCTTCGAGCGCCTGGCCCGCGGCGTGGATCCACGCCGGCTCATGCTGGTGGTCACCGGCGGCGAGCCGCTCTGCCACCCGGAGCTCGAGCGCCTGGCGGACGGCCTGCGGGCGCACGGCCTGCGCTGGGGCATGGTCACCAACGGCTGGGCGCTCGAGCCCGGGCGCCTGCGGGCGCTGCGCGAGCGCGGGCTCGTCTCGGTGACCGTCAGCCTGGACGGGCTCGAGGCGAACCACGACTGGCTGCGCGGCCGGCCGGGCTCCTTCGCCCGGGCCGTGGCCGGCCTCCAGCACCTGGTCCGCGCCGGCCTGCCCTTCCTGGACGTGGTCACCTGCACCAACCCGCGCAACCTTGGTGAGCTGCCCGAGGTGCTCGCGCTGCTCGGCCGCCTGGGGGTGCCCGCCTGGCGCCTGTTCTCGATCTTCCCCAAGGGCCGCGCGCGCGGGAACGCGGAGCTCCTGCTGCCGCCCGAGGGCTTCCGGCGGCTGCTCGACTTCGTGGCCGAGGCCCGCCGGGCGGGCCGCGGCCCGCGGGTGGACTTCTGCTGCGAGGGGTTCCTGCCGCCCGCGCTGGACGCCGCGGTGCGCGACGAGCCCTACTTCTGCCGGGCGGGGATCGCCATCGGCTCGGTCTTGTGCGACGGGGCCATCTCGGCCTGCCCCAACGTCAGCCGCTCCCTGGTGCAGGGGAACATCCGCACGCACGACTTCCTCGAGGTCTGGGAGACCCGCTTCCAGCCCTTCCGCGACCGGCGCTGGATGCGCGCGGGCCCGTGCGTGACCTGCGCGCACTGGCGGCGCTGCCAGGGCAACTCGCTGCACCTGTGGGACGCGGAGGCCGGCCAGACCGGCTGCTGCAGCCTGGCCCTGGTGGAGCCCCCGGGCGGGGCCTAGGGAGCGCCGGAGGCGGCGGGCTTCTGGAGCGCCTGCACCACGCGCAGCACGCCGTCCGGCAGCTCGGCCTCCAGGCAGGGGAGCTTCACCGACGCGGCCCGCTCGGTGGCCTCGCTCCGGATGTCCAGGATGGTGACGGACAGCGAGCAGCTCTGGCCGAAGCGCAGCAGGCTGGCAGCCACGGCCTTGTTGGCCGCCAGGGCCTTGCCCAGCTCGATCTGGCAGGCCCGGTCGAAGCACTCCTTGTAGCTGGCCACCTTGACCTCGGTCAGCTGCCCGCGGAGCTGCTCCGCGCTGGTCACGCGCAGCCCGAGCTGGGCCACGAGCTGGGTGGACAGGATCTCGGTCAGCTGCTCCATGAGCGGCGCCCCGAACAGACCGGTCACGTCGCGGATCTGGAACACCACCGCGATGGACGCGCTGGCCGGGCGCTCCTCGAGGAGCGCCCGCGGGGGCGCCGCGGGCACGGGGGGCGGCGCGGAGCGGGCCAGCAGGCCCAGGATCTCGCTGCGGTTCAGCGACAGCCGATCGCGGAAGGCCTCGGCCAGCTTCCGGGCCGGGCAGCCGAAGCTGAGATCCTCGTGGCCGTAGTACACGCCCTGGTGCTGCGAGCAGCCCGCCCGCTCCGCGAGCCGGTAGAGCGGATCGCCCTTCAGGGAGGTGAGCTGCAGCTCGGCCCCGAGCTCCACGGAGCCCTTCCACACCGGCACGCCCAGCAGCCACAGGGGGGCCAGGAACCAGATCATCCAGTACAGCTTGAGCTCCGTGGCCTTGGCCTCGCGCAGCGTCACCACCAGGCGGGCCTCGGGCTGGTCGGAGCTCGGGGTGACGGGGCCGTTCGCGCGCAGATCCTGCTGCAGCGCCTCCTGGAAGCCCTGGCGGACGGCCTCGAGCTGCGGGCGGCGGTCCTCGTCCCAGGACTCGCGCAGGGCGGGATCGAGCACCACGGTCACCGTGGCGCGCAGCGGCAGCACCTCGTGGCGCACCGCGGAGCTGTAGCTGGCCTGGTAGCGGAGCGAGGCGCAGCCCGCGCACAGGATCGCCCCGCTGGTGAAGAGCGCCACGAGCTGTCTACCCGCGCCGACCCTGCGATGCATGGCGTCCTCCCTGCCCCGGGGCTCCCCCCCTGGGCCGAGGATATCAACCCCGGGCGCCGCGTGCTACTCTCGCCCGGACGAGCACGCGAGGAGGTGGCGCATGGGAGCGCGCATCCGCAGCTTCGTGGCGGTGCACCTGTCGGAGGAAGTCCGCCAGAGCCTGGGCAAGCTCCAGGACGAGCTCCGGCGGCCGGTCGAACGGCTGGCCCAGGTGAAGTGGGTGCCGCCCGGGCTCATGCACCTGACGCTCCAGTTCCTGGGTGACGTGGACGAGGGGCTGCTCCCCAAGCTGGTCGACAGCCTGCGGGGCGGGTTCGGCGACACGCCGCCCTTCGAGGTGGAGATGGCCGGGGCGGGCGCCTTCCCCAGCCCGGGCCGCCCGCGGGTGCTGTGGGCGGGCTGCCGGCGCGGGGTCGACGGACTGAAGGCCCTGGTGTCGGCCACCTGCGGGGTGACCGGGCCGCTGGGCTTTCCGGCCGAGGATCGGCCCTTCAAGGCGCACATCACGCTGGGGCGCATCAAGGATGGCAGCCGCCCCGGGGACCTGGGCCCCTGCCTGGCGGGCCTGGCGGAGCGGGAGCTGGGGCGATGTCAGATCGAGCGTGTATACCTCATGAAGAGTGAGCTGAGGCCGAGCGGGCCTGTATACACGGTGCTTGACAGCTTCCCTCTCGGCCGCTAGGATACTGAACACCTGAACAGGTAAAGCCAGGGAGGCTCCATGACCAAGGGCGACGAGAACGGAACCAAGGGCAACGAGCGGGAGCGGTCGATCGAGCTGGCCATCGGCACGATCGAGAAGCAGTTCGGCAAGGGCTCCATCATGCGGCTGAACGACGCCAACACGCAGCCGCCGGAGGTGGCCGTCATCTCCAGCGGTTCGCCCTCCCTGGACATCGCCCTGGGGATCGGCGGCCTGCCGCGCGGGCGCGTGATCGAGATCTTCGGCCCGGAGTCCTCGGGCAAGACCACGCTGGCGCTGCACATCATCGCCGAGGCCAACCGCACGGGCGGCCTGGCGGCCTTCATCGACGCCGAGCACGCCCTCGATCCGGGCTACGCCCGCAAGCTCGGGGTGAACACCGACGATCTGCTGGTCTCCCAGCCCGACACCGGCGAGCAGGCGCTGGAGATCGCCGAGATGCTGGTGCGCTCGGGCGCCATCGACGTGCTGGTGGTCGACAGCGTGGCCGCCCTGGTGCCCAAGGCCGAGATCGAGGGCGAGATGGGCGACAGCCACATGGGCCTGCAGGCCCGGCTGATGAGCCAGGCGCTGCGGAAGCTCACCGGCACCATCGCCAAGAGCCGCACCTGCGTCATCTTCATCAACCAGATCCGCATGAAGATCGGCGTCCTGTTCGGCAACCCGGAGACCACCACGGGCGGCAACGCGCTCAAGTTCTACTCCAGCATCCGGCTGGACATCCGCCGGGTGGGCGGGGTGAAGAAGGGCGAGGAGGTGATCGGCTCCCGCACGCGGGTCAAGGTGGTCAAGAACAAGATGGCGCCCCCGTTCAAGCAGTGCGAGTTCGACATCCTGTTCAACCAGGGCATCTCCAAGTCCGGCGACCTGCTCGACCTGGCCTCGGAGATCGGCGTGGTCGACAAGAGCGGGGCCTGGTACTCGTTCAACGAGGAGCGCATCGGCCAGGGCCGGGACAACACCCGCGACTACCTTCAGGAGCACCCCGAGCTGCTCAAGGAGATCGAGGCGAAGGTGCGGGCCCACTTCCACATGCCCGGCAGCGAGTTGCCCGGGCTGCCGGCGCTCGCGACCGAGGGCGCGGAGAGCGCCGGCGGCAACGGCAAGGACCCCGACGCCGCCATCGAACCCGCCCCGCAGGGCCGCCGCGGCCGCGGCGAAGCCCGCCGCTGAGCCGCGCCGGCCGGGGCGGAGCGCCCGCGGCCGCGCTCACGAACCCCGCTGGGAGCGCAGCTCGTCCAGCTTGCTGTTGTTCCGCACGCAGCCGATGGTGCACCAGTCTGCGCAGGCCTTCGGCTGGTGGAACTGGCGCACCAGATCCGCGCAGGTGTAGTCCAGCAGATCCTTCGAGAACCAGTCCCGCTTCTGGGAGCAGTAGCTCACCTTGCCGAGCTCGTCCACGTAGAGGTAGCGGGAGCCGGCCCGGCACTTGAAGGGCGCGGGCTTGCCCGCGAGAAGCTTGGGGAGGTACTCGCGCGCCAGGCGGAACTGGCCCTTGCCCAGGGCCCTGGAGAGGTCGTGGTAGGCCGCGCGCTGCTCGTCGTTGAGCTTGATGGCCCCGCCCCCGTCGTGGATGAGGCCCACCCTGGGGATGAAGCCCAGCGAGCGGGCCAGGCGCAGCACCTCCGCGGCGTCGCGCGGGTTCGCGGAGCCGATGACCGCGTTGATGGTCACCCGGAAGGTGGCCTCCTTCGACAGCAGCTCGAGCTTCTTGCCCAGGACGTCCAGGGTCTTCTTGGTCGCCTCGCTGCGGGACACCCCGTCCACGCTGATCTGGAGGTCGGTCAGGCCGGCCCGGCCCAGCTCCCAGATGCGCACCCCGTCGAGAAGCAGGCCGTTGGTGATCAGCATCCGCCTGAAGAAGCCGCGGCTGGTGCAGTGCGCCACCAGCGAGACGATGTCCGGGTGGAGCAGCGGCTCGCCGCCTGAGAACTCGATGGCGAACGTGCCGAGGGAGCGGAGCTTGTCCACCCGGGCGCGTAGCGTCTCGATCGGCACCGGCGGAGACTCGCGGTCGTACTCGTTGCAGTAGGCGCAGGCCAGGTTGCAGCGCCGGGTGACCACCATCTGGGCCAGAAAGGGAGAGTAGAGCAGCCTGCGCAGACCGCCCATCTCCGCGCCCTTCGTCCAAGGCATCATTCCCCACCTCGCTCGAGCTGCTCCGGCGTGAAGAGCTCGTCAAGGAGCTCGACCTCTGTCCCGACCGTCGCCATTCTATCCACAGTGCGGGATTTGTCCAGGTGGTCGGTGATATCCAGGCGGGTCGGCAACCAGCTCGAAGATGAAGAGGCTCGGGCTCCCCGGGGTGCGCCGGGGCAGGCCGCGGGGCCGAAACGCCAGGACCCCCTCGCGCCGAGCGGAGGGGGTCCCGGGGGTGTCGCGGGTACGCTGCGTCAGCGCTTGTTGTTCTCGGCGAAGTCCTTCATGCCGCGGTGCCCGTGCAGCTTCTTCACCGACTCCTTGGTGTTGGTCTTGGCGTTCTCGTTGCCGGCCAGCGCGTTCGCCGAGGTGGCGAAGAGCAGGCGGATGTTGTCGCCGAACAGTGACACGACACCGATGGCGGCGATGGCGATGAGCGCGACGATGATGATGTACTCGGTCATGCCCTGGCCTCTGCGTCCGTTCAGCTTCATGACTCTCTCCTTTTCGTTTCGAACCTGAGTGGCCCCAGGTCGGGCCGGTTTTCGATCCTCGGTTTTCATCCTCACGAGCCCAACGTACCCCCGCGCCCCCGAGCGCGCAATCCGCCACCCGACCTACGTCAGCTGACCGATGGGACGCCGGCGCGCCAACCCTCCGGAAAGGATGGGCTATCTCTCGAAGAGCGGCAGCACCTCGTCCGGCGCGAAGCCCTTCTGGAGCAGGTAGCGCTGGGCCCGGGCGCGCAGCTTCGGGTCGGCTTCCGCGCCCAGGCAGCCCTCGCCGAAGCGCTTCACCACCAGCGCCCGCATGCGCTCGGCCGGCCGTTCTCCCTCGAGGGCCTGCTCGAGCGCCGCGGCGATGTCCTCGCGCGACACCCCCCGCGCGCGCAGATCGGCCTCGATGCGCCGCGGACCCTGACCGCGCCGCACGAGCGCCCGGGCGCGCAAGCAGGCGAAACGCCGATCGTCGAGCAGCCCCACCTCGGCCAGGCGCTCGAGCTCCGGCTCGATCTGGGCGGGCTCGAAGCCCTTCTCCCGCAGGCGGCCGGCCAGCTCCCGGCGCGAGCGCTCGCGCACGTCGAGCAGCCGCAGCGCCGCCTCGTGGGCATCGGCGGGCGGTCTGGAGCCGCGACCCGGCACGGCGGGGCTCAGAACCGGTCGATGGGGATGTCTCCGCCCCCGGTGGGCGGCTTCTCGGGCGCGGGTTGCTGCGGCTGGCCGCCGGCCTGGCTCTCGAACTGGTCCCAGGTGGCGTCCGAGGTGGCCGAGATGCCGGAGACGCGCAGCGCGAAGTCGTCCGGGTTGGAGCAGGCCCGCAGGGCCTCCTCGTAGGAGATCAGGTTGCGCTTCAGCAGGCCCATCAGGGCCTGGTCGAAGGTCTGCATGCCGTAGGCGATGTGGCCCTGGGCGATGGCGTCGGGGATCTCCTTGGTGCGATCCTTGTCCTCGATCAGCTCGCGCACGCGGGCCGTGGCGATGAGGATCTCCAGGGCGGCCACCCGGCCCTTGACGTCCGAGCGGGGCAGCAGGCGCTGGCTGACGATGGCCTTGAGCACCGCCCCGAGCTGCATGCGCACCTGCTTCTGCTGGTAGGGCGGGAAGACCGAGATGATGCGGTTGATGGTCTCCGTGGCGTCCAGGGTGTGCAGCGTGCTCATGACCAGGTGGCCGGTCTCGGCGGCCAGCAGCGCGGTCTCGATGGTCTCGAGATCGCGCATCTCGCCCACCAGGATCACGTCCGGGTCCTGGCGCAGCGCGCTCTTCAGGGCCTGGGCGAAGGACATGGTATCGACGCCCACCTCGCGCTGGTTGATGATGCTGCGCTTGTCGCGGATGAGGAACTCGATGGGATCCTCGATGGTCATCACGTGGCAGGTCTCGTGCGTGTTGATGTGATCGACCATGGCCGCCAGCGTGGTGGACTTGCCCGAGCCGGTCGTGCCGGTCACCAGGATGAGCCCGCGCTCCTCCATGGCGATCTTCTCCAGCACCTTGGGCAGCAGCAGCTCCTCGATGGAGTTGATCTTGAAGGGGATGACGCGGAAGACGATGCCGATCGTGCCGCGCTGCTGGAAGACGTTCACGCGGAAGCGCCCCAGGCCGGGCACGCCGTAGGCGAGATCGAGCTCGTTGAACTCCTTGAAGCGCTCCTTCTGGTAGTTGTTCATGATGCCGAAGGCCATGCGCCCGATCTCCTCGGGGGGCAGGCGGCGCTCGTCCTTGAGCGGCACCAGATCGCCGTTGATGCGGAACATGGGCGGCAGGCCCGCCTTGAGGTGGATGTCGGACGCCCCTGCCTTCATGGCGACCTTGAGGATGTCGTTGAGCTCCATTTGGGATCCTCCCGGCTGTACGCCTGGCAACGTAGCACAGGCCGCCTGGCCCGGCAACGGCTCAGGGGGCCGTGGCGAACTCGACTTCCCAGGCGTCGCCCAGGGGATTGCCCAGGCGATCGGTGACCCAACCCTCCAGGCGCAGGTGGTAGCGAACCCCGCCCAGCAGGGGCTCGCGCGGTTCGAGCGCCAGCACGCCGCGGCCGTCCTCGTCCTCGCCGGCGACCAGGCCGAGCCGCTCCTCGCGCGGGCCGCTCCACAGGCGGACCGCGCCCGGGAGCAGGCTGTCCTCGTCGAGGGGCTCGGACAGCCACACCCGAGGTCGCAGCCCGGGCGGCACCTGGATCCACCCGTCCGCGGGCAGGCTGGCCACCACCCGCGGGGGCTGCCCGTCGAGCGGCGGGTAGAGGGCCGGCCCCTCCAGCGAGCAGCCTCCCAGCCAGCGGCCCAGCGCCAGCAGGCCGAGCGCGAGGGACAGGCAGGGGAGCGGGCGGGCGGGGCTCATGGGCATAGCACCTCCAGCCGCTCCTCGCGGTGACACTTGAGGCACGGCCGGGGGTTGCGCGCGCGCATCAGGCCGCAGCGCCCGGTGAAGCCCGGCGGGTGGGGCGAGAGCCCCAGGCCGCGCCCCGGCTCGCCGTGGCAGCGCACGCAGTCGCCCTCCGGGTGGCAGGCCGCGCAAGCGCGCAGGTTGCGCCGCGCCTCCCCCGCGTGGGCAGCCGCGAACCCCTCGGGGTGCACCCGCAGATCGCGCTCCGACCGGGGGCCCCCCAGCCCGGCCTGCCGGTGGCAGCGCAGGCAGTCGGTCTGGGCCCGGTGGCAGGCGCCGCACCGATCCGCGGCGAAGCGCGCCTCGGCCGCGTGGGCGAGCGCCCAGTCGCCCGGGTGCGTCCGCATCGGCCGCAGCACCCCGCGGTGGCAGCCGTCACAGGCCGCCCGCGCGTGGCACGCGTCGCACTCGGTCGCCCGGGCGCGCGCGGCCGGACCGTGGCCGTGCTCCCAGCCCGCCCCGTGCTCGTCGCCACCGTGCCCCCCGCGGGGACGCAGGGCCCCGGAGGCGGCCTCGAGCACCAGCCGGCCATCGGCCCGGGCCGGGTGGCAGGCCGAGCAGCGCCGCGTGCGCACCAACTCGGCGTGGCAGGCCGCGCAGGCCGGGTAGCCCGGGGCCATGGCCGGCTCCGGCAGCGCCTCGTCCAGCGCGTGGCAGGCCACGCAGCCCCCCGGCGTGGCCTGGTGCAGCCGGTGCGAGAAGCGCAGGCTGGCCGCGCGCGGACGCTCCCGCTGGCCGTCCACCGGGTGGCAGCTCTCGCAGGCGGCCCCCGCGGCCCCGGCGTGCAGCGCCCGCGAGTCCCCGGCGGGCGCCGGATAGACAGGTCGGGCCGCGGCGGCGGGCGCCGCGGAGGCGAGGACGAGCAACAGGCCGGGCAGCACGCGCAAGGCCGTCCTCCCCTAGAAGCGCACACCCGTCGGACCCAGCGACAGGCCCAGGTCGAGCACCAGGAGCACCCGCGCCTGCAACGGCGAGACGCGGTTCCCGTTCAGCTCGAGCGTCAGCAACAGGCGCGGCACTTCACCCAGGCGCCAGGCCGCCCCGGCCGAGCCGCCGAGGGTCAGCGCGCTCAGCCCCTCGACCCGGGGATCGAGCGCCTGCATGAGCAGCAGGCGGGCCTCGAGCTCGAGCCGCTCCTGGAGACCGCGCCACCTGAGCGACGGCATCAGCAGCCAGCGGCGGCCGGCGGCGCCGTCCTCGAAGTCGAAGGCCAGGCCGAGGCGCAGGGGCGGCCGGAGCCAGCGTCCGTCCAGCCCGAGCCCATCCACCGCCCCGCCCTGGGCGTACAGCCTCCGGTGGTAGGCGGCCCGCAGCGCCAGGCCGAGCGCCTCGGGCGAGGCCCCGACGGCCACGCGGGCCTCGTAGAAGGTCTCCGGGCTGAAGAAGTTGAAGATCGAGTCGCCGGCGAACAACGGCCGCGCCATGAGGCCCGCGGCCTCCAGCCGCAGCCCGGCCTCCGGCGCCCAGGGCAGGCGCCAGCCGGCCTCCAGCCAGGCGCGCTCCCAGCGGTCCTGCAGCAGGTCGAAGATCCCGGCCGCGTCCAGGGCCAGGCGGCGCTCGAACAGCCGCGCGCTCAGGTGGCCGCTCAGGCGCTCCTCCCACAGCGGCCAGCCGTCGGTCCACAGGGCCACCCGGCGGTAATCGACCCCCACGGCCAGCTCCTCCCGGCGGTAGCCCAGCCCCACGCCCAGGACCGGCGCCGGGGTGTCGTCGCCCTCCACGCCGTCCAGCTCGAGCAGCCCCTCGCCCAGCCAGCCCTGGTCACGCACCGACAGCCCGGCCTGGAGGCGGGCGGTCAGCCCGAAGGGCAGGCCGAGCTCCGCGCGCAGGCCGTCCAGGGCCAGGAAGCCGAGCTCGTCCAGCACGAGCTGGCGGCCGAGGGCCAGGTCCAGGCCGGGCAGGGCGCCCCGCCAGGTCACCGCCGCGGCGCGCAGCTCGAAGCCCAGCACCTCGCCGTCTTGCGCCGCGCGCGTCAGGCCGAGGTCGGTGTCGAAGCGCAGCGCGAGCTCCAGCCCCAGCCCGCCCACCCCGAACAGCTCGCTGGCGCGCAGCTCCGCGAGCTGGGTGATCCGGCGCCGGTCCAGGAGCTCACCCGTGGCCGTGCGGGTCTGGTAGCCCAGGCCGAGCAGCCCGAGGCGGATCTCCACCTCGTCCGCGCGGGCCGGGGGGGACGCGCCCGGGAGCAGCCCACCGAGGGTGAGCAGGCCGAGGACGAGCGGGCCGAGGGAGCGCGGGCCGAGCGTCCGCGGGCGACGCCGCGGCCAGGCGCGCTCAGCCGGCAGGGCCGCCTCCCGGAGGCAACCCAGCCGGCGGGTCGGAGCCGGGGCCGGCCACGGGCGCGGGCGGGGCGGAGCCGCCCGGCCCGCTCCCGGGGCCGGGCAGCGGGGGCGGGTCCTGGAGCTGACCCATCGCCTTGCGGATCTCACCGCGCACATCCAGCTCCTGCTCGAGCTTCTTGAGCTCGGGATCCCCCAACAGCTCGGAGCGCACGCCGTCGATGTCGATCTCCCGGCGCACCTCGTCGGCCGTCCGCCGGAGCTTCTGGACCGTCTTGCCCACCTGGCGCGCGAGCTCAGGCAGCTTCTGCGGCCCCAGGATGACCAGGGCCAGCACCAGGATGATCAGCAGCTCCCAGGTACCGATGCCGAACATGGCGGTCCGCGGGCGGGGGGTCCTCGCCTAGCCGCGCTCGACGGAGGACTTGGCGCGCTCCTCTTCGGCGGAGGTCCCCGACCGGCCGGGCGGCAGGGGCTCGGTCCGCTCACCCTCCTCCAGCCGCTTGGCGTCGGCGGGCACCTCGTGCGCCTCTTCCTTGAACGAGCGCTTGAAGTTGCGGATGGCCTTGCCGAAGGCCTCGCCGATCTGCGGCAGCTTGCCTGCGCCGAAGATGACCAGGACGATGGCCAGGATGATCAGCAGCTCCCAGATCCCGAACGTCGCCAGCGCGTACTGCTTCATGGGGCATCCTCCAGGCCGGCCACGCGGCCGGCCTTCAGGCGGGCAGGATCACGAAACGCAGGTCCGCCTCGCCTCCCGAGACCTTGAGTGGATAGGACACGGCCGACATGCCGGCGCCGAGCTCCGGGATGCCCTCCAGCGACTCCGGCGGCCCGAGCTCGACCTCCATGCCCTGCTGGGACATCTTGGCCACCGCGTTGCCGCACACGATGTTGCAGAACTCCCGCACCGCGTCCTCCACCACCTCCTCGGACTCCCGGGTGGCGTCTTCCTTGAGGATGCGGGTGGCGATGGTCACGGCCACGTCGCTGGAGACGCTGAGCACGTAGCGCACCGCGGGCCGCGCGCCCAGCGGCACCGCGATGGTCAGGTGGAACTCGAGCTCGCGCGAGACATCGGGCGCGCCCGGCGCGACCAGCGCGGGCTCGCCGGTCTTGGCCAGCATCCCGGCCACCCGCAGCATCAGCTTGCGGGTGAGATCGACACAGGCCGCGATCAGCCCGGCCACCGGCACCCCCGGGGGCACCGGCACCGCCTCCAGGTTGTAGCGCGACTGCTCCTCCTTGAAGATGGCCAGCTCCCGCTCGAGCACGTCCTCGGTGAGGTGGCCGAGCTCCAGCAGCGCCTCGCCCAGATACAGGTAGTTGTTCTTCTGCAGGGTGATGATCTCGCGCACCTGCTCCGGGTTCATCCAGCCCTTCTCCAGGGCCAGATCGCCGAAGCGCCGATCGGTGCCTCGCTGGAAGTCGTTGATCGCCTCCACCTGGTCCGCGCGCAGGAAGCCCTTCTGCACGGCCAGCACCCCGAACTTGAGGTTCCGGTACTCCTGCAGCTCGAGCGCCTCGAGCAGCTGTCCCCGGGTGATCACCCAGCGATCCAGCAGGAACTCGCCGAAGAACTGGATGCCCATGACCGCGCTCACTCCTGGGCGAACAGGCCGTCCAGGACGGCCCGGATGCGATCGGATTCGAAGGGCTTGGAGATCACCGCCCGCGCCCCGAGCCGGATGGCCTCCTCGACCTTGGCGCCCACCCCTCCCAGCGAGGACACCATCACCACCCGCGCGGCGGGATCCAGGCGCAGCAGGGTGCGCAGCGACTGGATGCCATCCATCATCGGCATGACGATGTCCATCAGCACCACGTCGGGCGCCACGGTCTTGAAGAGCTTGACCGCCTCGGCCCCGTTCTTGGCGTGCGCCACCACCTCGTAGTCCCCCAGGTCGGTCAGCAGCTTGGTCAGCTGCCGGGCGATGGCCACACTGTCGTCCACCAACAGGACCTTGCGCGCCATGCCAGCCTCCCGTGGGACGCTCCAACCCTCGGACCCGCTTCGGAAAAGCACAGCAGGGTTCCAGGGGCATCGTACCGGGCCGCCGAGAAACAAGTCAAGAACGCAGGCCGCATCGACAAGCGCGGCCCGCGCGGATAGACTCCGGCCGAGGAGGGAAGGCATGCCAATCCCCATGCTGCTGCCCTGGGCCGGACTGGCCGCGGTGTGGCTCGCCCAGGCGGGAGCCCAGCCGGCGCCTGCGCCCGCCGAGCCCGCACCCATCGCCGCCCCGGCAGCGCCCGCCGAGCCTGCGCCTGACGAGCCAGCCCTGGCGGCCCTGGAGCCCGTCTGCCAGGCGATCGCCCGCGAGCTCGGCGGGCTGCGCTCGCTGGCCGTCACGCGCCTCCAGCAGGAGGGCGGCCGCCGGGCGACCTCCGATCTCGAGGCCTACCTCGCGCGCGCCCTGGGGCGTCGCGCGGAGCTCGAGCTGGTGCTACCCGAGGAGGTGCCCACCGACTGCGACAGGCGCGAGGAGCGCGACAGGCTGGCGTGCCTCACCCAGCGGCTCGGGCTCGAGGCAGCCCTGGGCGGGAGGCTGATCCAGACCCCCCAGGGGGACGATCTGGCGCTGCTGCTCGTGGACGCCCGCGGCCGCGTCCTCCTGGACGAGTCCTTTCCGCTGGGCCGCCTGCCGCCTCCGGCCGCCCCCGTGGAGATCTCGGCCACCCCGCTCGAGGACAGCCTGCGCGCGGCCCGCGACGCGCTGCGCACGGTGCCGGACGCCACCCACGGACCCGCCGCGGCCGAGCTCGCGCCCGACGGGACCGCGCCGCCGGGGCCCGCGGCGGAAGAGTCCGGCGCGGCCAGCGGGGCCGACGCGCGGCTCGCGTTCCAGCTCCGGCGCCTGGAGCTCACGTTGGATGGAGACGGCTGGCGCGTGACCCAGGCCGGGCAGGAGCGCGTCACGGACCTCGAGCTCAGCCTGCGAGGGGGTCGGCCCGACCTGGTCGCGCGCGTCGAGCGCGAGCTGGACGGGCTGACCTTCCGCCGCGATCTCGGCATCGGGCTCACCCTGGCGGGGGTGGTGCTGGCCGGCCTGACCTTGCCCTTCCTCAAGGCGGAGGACGACGCGGTCTTCGGGGCGGGCATCGGCACCGTGGGCGGCGGGCTGGCCGTGGCCGTGGCCGGCGCGGTGCTGTGGGGGCTGTACGGCCCGAGGGCCGGCGGTCTGGAGCGCGGCGCCTCGGACCAGCACCTGCTCGAGCGCGGCGAGGCCGAGCAGCTCGTCCGCGCCTACAACGACTCGCTGCTGCGGGAGCTGGGCTTGTCGTTCTGAGGCGCTCAGCCCTGCAGGGCCAGCTCCAGCCGGGCCTGCAGCCGGCGCCGGCTCCCCTCGGGCAGCGGCGCGCCGCCCTCGCCGAGGGCCTCCTCGACCAGCTCGCGGCAGCAACGCCGGATGAGCTCGAGCTCGCGCGCGTACCGCAGGCAGGCCGGGCAAGCCCGTGTGTGCTGCTCGACCAGGCGGGACTCCTCGCCGCCGAGCTGGACGTCGAACGATCTGGAGATGAGCGCGCTCGCCTGCAGGCAGGTGATCATCCGGCGTCCTCTGGGCCCTCGCCACCGGAGCCGGCGCCGCCCTCGGCCCCGCCCTCGCTCCAGTTGGCCTGGATGCAGCCGCGCAGGCGCAACCTGGCGCGGTGCAACATGACCCAGAGGTTCGTCTCGGTGATTCCCATGGCCTTACAAATCTCTTCGCTGGTCAGGTCATCCAGCTCGCGCATGGCGAACGCCTCGCCCTGGCGCGGGGGGAGCTCCTCCAGGCACTCGGTCAGGACCTCGCGGAACTCGCTGCGCTCCTGCGCCATGGAGGGGTCCACCTGCCAGTCGGGCTGGCCGTTCTTCCAGCGCCCCTCCCCGTCGAAGCTCTGCTCCCCGATGCGCTCGAGGGCCTCGGGGTCCGCGGGCGGCTTCTCCCGGCTCTGCTTGCGGATCAGATCCACGATCTTGTGCTTGAGGATGCCCACCAGCCAGGTGCGCTCCGTGGACAGGCCGGAGAACCGCTCGCGCGCCCTGAGGGCCGCCAGGAAGGTGTCCTGCACCGCCTCCTCGGCCAGGGCGGCGTCCCGCAGGCGCAGCAGCGCGAAGCGGAACAGCGCATCCCCGTGGTCCGCCACCCAGGTCGCGGGGTTGCTCTCGACGGGCTTGTCCTCTGGCATGTCCGATCCCTTCTCGCGTGGGCAAGCCACCATAGCGTGTGTCCGCGGGCCGGGTCAACCCGACCCGGCGGCGCGCGTCGCCGGGTAGCCAGCCCGCGCGGGGCGTGCTAACCTCGGCTCCATCGGCGCACCCCGCCCGGAGGTGGACCATGCGACGCGCGCACTTGCTCGGCATGCTGCTCCTGCTCGCGCTGCCCGGGGCGGCCCGAGCCCAGATGGGCATCGTCTCGGTGGTGCCGGCCTCGGGAGAGGCGGGCACGCAGCTGACGGTGACCATCACCGGCGGGCCGGACTGCGTGTTCGGCACCAACTCGCAGGTGGGCTTCTTCCCGGCCGCCACCATCTCCCACGGCGAGATCACCCCGATCGAGCACAACGTCATCGCGGTGGCGCTCACCATCCCGGCCGACGCCACGCCGGGCCTGCAGCGGGTCAGCGTGCTGACCACGGGCGGCGTCACCGCCTGCGTGGGCGAGGACGCCTTCGAGGTGACCGGCGGCGCCAGCGCCAGCCTGCTCTCGGTCACCCCGGACCACGGCGCCTCGGGGACCCAGGTCACGGTCGAGGTCCTGGGCGAGGGCACCCACTTCGGCGCGAGCTCCGTGCTGTCCTTCTCGGGCGGCGGCATCCAGGTCACCAGCCGCAGCGCCGTGTCCGAGACCGTGCTGCAGGCCGTGCTGGAGATCGATCCGGCGGCGGCCGAGGGCCCGCGCGACGCGACCGTCAGCACGGACGACGAGATCGCCACGGGCGACGGGCTGTTCCGCGTCGAGCGGGCCCCGCTGCTGGTCAGCCCGGAGACCGGGGCCCAGGGCGCGCTCCTGGCGGCGGTCAGCCTGAGCGGCGGTGGGCTGGACATGACCACGGTGACCTCGGTGAGCCTCGGGCCCGACATCCAGGTGGGCGGCTTCGCGGCCACGGATGCGAACACGCTCGGCCTGAGCCAGGTGAGCATCTCGGCCGACGCCGTGGTCGGCCTGGTGGACGTCGTGCTCGGCGTGGCCGGCGCACAGCGCACCTTCACCGACGCCTTCGGCGTCACCCAGGGCGCGACCACCGCCCTGCTCCAGGTCACGCCCGCGCGCGCCGACCGCGGCCACCCGGGCCTGGCCATCGAGTTCCTGGGCGAGCACACCCACTTCGACGGCGGCGAGGTCGTCGCGGGGCTGACCGGCACCGGCGACGCCATGGTGGGGTTGATGGCCACGGATGCCACCCACCTGTCGGGCAGCCTGGTGCTGGCCGACGACGCGGCCGAGGGCGTGCGGGGCTGGACCGTCGCGGTGAACACGGGCCGCTGCACCTGGGCGGCCCCTGTGGTCCCCTGCGAGTCGGTCAGCCTGCCGGACGCCTTCACCGTGAGCGCCGCGGGCACGATCCAGTCGGTGGCCCCGGCCCTGGTCGAGGCCGGCGCCGACGTCGAGGTGATCGTCACCGGCGTCGACGCGGCCTTCGCCGCGGGGCAGACCAGCCTGCGGTTCGAGCCGCCCGAGGGGATCGAGGTGCTCTCGATCAGCGTGACCAGCGACAGCCAGCTGACCGCCAGCCTGCGCGTGGCGGCCGAGGCCGAGGGCACGCTGCGCGCCCTCAGGGCGGTCACCGGCCCGGACGTGGCGCTGGGCGTAGACGTGCTGGACGTCCACCACCCCGCCGTGCGCCGGGTGATTCCCAGCGCCATTCCCGCGGGCACCCTGAACATGACGGTGCACGTGGAGTGCGTCGACCTGCCCCTCGACGCCTCGGCCCAGGTGAGCCTCTCGGGCGAGGGCATCACCGTCGGCGCGGTCAGCTTCGATCCCGAGGCGCCCGATCGGGTGAGCGTCGTGCTCGACGTGGCCGAGACCGCCCCGATCGGTCCGCGCGACGTCCGCGTGACCGCGGGCGGCATCACCGCCGTGGGCGAGGGCGCGCTCAGCGTCACCCGCGCCACCCCCCAGGACGACGGCGGCTGCGCCTCGGCCGGCGGCCCGGCCGGCGCCGGGCTCTGGTCGGTCCTGCTCCTGGCCTACCGCCGCAGGCGCTCGCTCAGCCGCCGGTAGGCGGCCTGCCCGTCCGCGGCCAGCCAGGCGAAGCTCTCCTCCACGTCCACGTCGAGCGCGGGGCCCGGGGAAGGTCCCACCAGCATGCGGGCGGGGGCGTCGAGCAGCCAGCTGCCGATGGCCTCCACGTCGCGCTGGGGCAGCAGGCGCCGGAACGGCCAGGCCAGGGGGCGCGCCACCCGGCCGAGGGCGCGGGCCGCGGCCATGGCCAGCACGGCCGGCACGAAGTTCAGCACCCCGCGCAGGTAGCGCCCCGGGCTGCGGGTGCGCCGGCCGTGGATCAGGAAGGCGCGCACGATGGCCCACCAGTTGCGCCACAGGATGCGGCCGTCCCGCCCGAGCAGCCAGCGGTGGGCGTACACCTCGCCCACCAGCGTGTACAGGGCCGCCTGGGCCAGCAGCGGACGGAACAGCCACAGGTTGTTGGGACGCACGCTCCAGGGCCACAGCGGGAGGCCGCCGAGCTTCCACCGGTCCAGCCCCGCGCCGGGCACGTCGGCCAGCAGCTCCGCCAGCTGCCGGTGATCGCACATGCCCACCACCATCGCGCCCTCCGCGGGGACGGCGGCCAGGAAGGCCTCCACGTCCTCGGCCGTCACGAAGGGCAGGTCGGAGGTCAACACCAGGATGGGCGTCCGGCGCAGCTCGGGGTGCTCCGCGCTCAGGCGGTCGATGGCGGCCGGCTCGAGGCCCTCGCCGCCCGGGGCGGGCACGCCGCGCGTCGGCAACAGGTGTCCGAAGAAGACCCGCAGGCACGAGCCCAGCAGGTCGCTGGCCTGCGGCACCAGGTGCAGGCGGCCGGGCGGGGCCGGCTCCAGCGGCGCGAGCGCCCGGCCGAGCGCCGCCGGCTCCCCCACCACGAAGACCTGGCCCACCCCGCGGGCCCCGAGCGCGGCCCGGACGGCCCGCCGGACCAGCGGCTCGCCGCCCAGCTCGAGGTAGGGCTTGGGGATCGCCTGCCCGCCCACCCGGAAGGGCTGCGCCTCCCCGCCGCCGGCCAGCACCAGGGCGTCGACGGGCTGGCCGGGGGCCGGCTCCGCTGCGGTCTGGCTGGGCGCGATCACCGTCCTCCCCCGGGGCGGTTCAGTACATCGCCAGCGTCAGGAAGTAGTCCAGCACCATGATGCCGACCGAGCCGATCACCACCGAGCGGGTGGTGGCGGCGCCCACGCCCCGGGCCCCGCCCTCGGCGTTGTAGCCCCGGTGGCAGGCGACCAGGGTGACCAGGGCCCCGAAGAGGCCGGCCTTCACCAGCCCCGACAGGACGTCGTGGGGCAGGACCATGAGGCGGATCTTCGCGATGAAGGCGCCCGGATCGATGCCGTACATCTCCACGGCCACGGTGTAGGAGCCCAGCACGCCCACCATGTTGAAGATCATGGTCATCACCGGGAACATGACCAGCGCGGCCAGCACACGCGGCACCACCAGGTACTGGATGGGGTTGACCGCCATGGACTTGAGGGCGTCCACCTGCTCGGTCACCCGCATCGTGCCGAGCTCGGTGGCCATGGCCGAGCCGGCCCGGCCGCAGATCATCAGCGCGGCCAGCACGGGGCTCAGCTCGCGGGAGAGCGCCAGCGCCACCGTGGCGCCGACCATGCTCTCCATGCTGAACAGCGAGAAGGCGTAGACGGTCTGCAGGGTGAAGACCGCCCCGGTGAAGGTGCCGGTCAGCAGGATGATGAACAGCGAGCCGACCCCGATGAAGTCCATCTGCTGCAGGATCAGCCCGGGCCGGAAGGGAGGCCGGACCCCGGCCCAGAGGACCTCGCCGAGGAAGAAGACGAACTCCCCCACCTGGCGGACGGGGGCGGACAGCGGCGCGAGGGTCGGCTTGGCGGTCGCCATGGCGGCCCATGATAGCCCAGCGGGCGCCCTTCGACACCGAAAATCTACTCCAGGAGGGGAGCTTCCGGTCCCGACGGGGAGGGGGCGAAGGGATGCTTGACAGGGGGTGGGTAATCTGATTTTTTCCAGGGGCAACAAAGGGGTTGACCCCTCCCCCGGAAGGTGAACGATGCGAACGCTGCTGAGATTCTGGCTGCTCGGATCCATCACCCTGGCGCCTCTGCCCGTGCTCGCCGCGGCCTTCGAGGAGCACACCCACGAGCAAGCGGAGCCTGTGCTCGAGACGGCCAAGGGCGTCAGCGTCGGCCGCGCGGTGCTCGAGATCAAGAGCGGCTTCCGCTACCTGCGCAGCGACGTGTACTTCAACTCGAACGGCAACCTGCAGCCCGCGCCCTACGAGTTCGACGTGTGGACGTGGGACATCAACATGCGCTTCGGCTTCACCGAGAACTGGACCCTGTGGGGGAACATTCCGGTGGTCTGGAGCGAGCAGACCAACGCCACCCGCCCGCGCGCGACCGAGGGCGAGGTGGGCGACTGCGAGCTCGGCGTCATCTACCAGTTCTACCGGGCGGACGATCCCACCCTGTCGATGGGCGCGCAGGTGCGCTGGAAGCTGCCCACCGGGCGCGAGGGCGTCGGCACCCAGAACCTGAACATCACCGGCACCGGCACCACGGACGCGGAGCTGGCCTTCGTGGGCCGCGCGCAGCTCTGGGACTACATCGCGCTGAACTGGAGCGTCGGCTACAACCTGCGCTTCCCCGGCACCGTGCAGTACATCCTGGACGGCTACACCTCGATGACCAACGGCAGCATCGATCTGGGGGACGAGCTGCACGCCGAGCTGGGCGTGATGGGCGGCTTCGAGTACCTGATGGTCAACCTGGCGGCCCGCTTCACCTACCGCTTCGAGAGCTCGCTGGCGGTCCCCGACATCCGCAAGGAGACCGTGCGCTTCACCGGCCCCGACGGCACGAGCATCGAGGAGGTGCGCATGGTGTTCAACACCGGCGAGTACAAGACCTGGGACACCCTGGACCCGCAGATGCAGCCCACCTCGAGCGCCGGCTACATGTTCTCGCTGACGCCGACCATCATCGTCCGGCCGGTCGACTGGCTGGACGTCACCCTGTTCGCCAAGCTGCACCTCATGGGCAAGAACAGCATCTACCTGGTGGACAAGAACCGCGACAACGCCACCATCGAGAACTTCATGCCCATGCAGACCCTGGGAACCGAGCTGCTCGGCGGTTTCGTGGTGGGCGAGGTCGGCGCCAGCCTCCTGGCGCGCTGGTAACCGCGGCGAGGTCGGAGGAACCCCATGAGAACCATCACGCTCCGCCAGACCCTGGTCGCGCTCGCGCTGGTCGGCGCCCTGCTCACCCCCTCGCTGGCCACGGGCCAGAGCTACTCCACCTACCCGGACGTGGACTGGCTGACGCTCGAGACCGAGCACTTCCGCATCTACTACTACCCCGAGGTGGAGTGGACCGCGCGGATGACTGCCAAGTACGCCGAGGCGTCCTACCCCAAGGTGACCGCGCTGTTCGACTTCCCGCTGAAGGAAAAGCTCGGCATCATGATCCGCGACCAGGAGGACTACTCCAACGGCTACGCAGCCTTCCTGATCGACAAGATCGCCATCTGGGCCAAGCCGCTGTACTACATCCTGCGTGGCCGCCAGGACTGGATCCCGGACTGCTTCGCCCACGAGTTCGGCCACATGGTGTCGCTCAAGGCCAACGACTGGAAGGCCGTGCCCACGCTGCTGATCGGCTCGGGCCTGATCGAGGACGGCGTCCGCAACGCCGATTACGGCATCGCCTTCACCATCGGTTTCACCCTGCCCTTCTGGTGGATCGAGGGCATCGCCGAGTACAGCGACCACATGACCGGCTTCAACTGGTGGACCACCTCGCGCGACATGCACCTGCGCATGGCCGTGCTGGAGGAGACCTTCCTCACCTACGACGAGATGTCGAACGCCTACTTCTCCAGCCGCTTCGACGGCGAGAAGGGCTACCAGCAGGGCTACTCCATGGGCCTGTACGTCCAGGAGAACTTCGGCGCCGAGAAGTACGCCCAGCTCGCGCTGAACAACTCCCGCAACGGCTACACCAACTGGGACAAGAACCTCGAGGACGTGCTCGGGGTGGACGGCAAGGCGCTGTTCGACGGCTACATCAAGTGGATGAAGGACCGCTACAACCGCCAGATCGAGCCCATCCTGAAGGCCGAGCACGTAGGGCGGAAGCTCTTCACCACCTCCCGCGAGGAGGAGCTCGACGTCGTCGAGCGGGCCGCGGACGGCCGGGTCAAGGTGGAGATGGGCCGCCGCTACCAGGAGGACCCCGTCCCCGCGGACGAGGAGGAGAAGAAGGAGCTCGAGGAGGCCCGCAAGAAGGAGAAGCCCAAGACCGCCTGGCTCGATCGGCGCCAGCGCCGGGCCAAGTTCGGCCCCCGCCCGGGCTTCAACCTGTGGCCGCGCTCCTCGCCGGACGGCAAGTACACCGCCTTCGCCAGCGAGATGGGCATCACCCTCTACCCCCTGGCGGTCGAGGACTGGCCGGTGTTCGCCGGCCGCTACCTGGGCAAGAAGGTCAACGAGAAGCTGGGCGAGGACACCAAGGTGCTGCCGGGCTCCGAGCCGTCCTACGAGGGCAGCTTCGACTTCAGCCCGGACTCGAAGAAGGTGCTCTACCCGGGCTTCTGCGGCAGCGCCTACCTGCCCTGCATCGAGCTGGACGGCTACCAGCGCCTGGATCTGTACGAGTACGACATCGAGACCGAGGACGTCACCCGGCTGACCAAGAAGCTGCGGGTGGAGCTGGCGGCCTACTCCCCGGACGGCACCCGCATCGCCTTCATCCACTTCTTCGACGGCCAGAACTGGCTGGGCGTCATGCCGGCCAACGCCCGCGAGGTGACCAAGGAAGGCAAGTGCGAGATCGACGGCGAGCCGCGCGAGAACTGCATCACCTGGCTCATCAAGAAGCACGACGGCACGCTGCTCGGGCAGCCCTCCTGGAGCCCGGACAGCCAGAAGATCGTGCTCGACATGTTCCGCAACAACCAGCAGGACGTGTGGTGGATCAACGCCGACGGCAGCGGGCTCGAGCCGCTGACCTGGGACCGGGCCGAGGACCGCGACGGCAAGTTCGCCCCGGACGGCAAGTCCGTCATCTACAGCTCGGACCGCAGCGGCGTGTTCAACATCTACCAGCTCGACCTGGCCAAGCGCGAGGTCAAGCAGCTCACCAACGTGCTGGGCGGCGCCTACACCCCGTGGCTGACCCCCAACGGGAACCTGCTCTACGCCTACTTCACCTCGCTGCGCTTCGAGATCCACGGGCTGAAGAAGGAGAACTTCTACAACCAGGTGGTGGACGCCGGCTACGACTTCACCGCGGAGGAGGTGGCCCGCAACCTGGCCTACCACGAGCCGCTGCCCGAGATCCGCGACAAGAGCGAGTCCTACAACCCGTTCGCCCCGTCGAACTGGGCCCCGCCCATCGGGCTGCCGCTGCTCATCTACGAGAGCCGCGGCCTGCAGCTCGGCGCGGCCGCCTTCATGAGCGACATGCTGGACAAGCACACCCTGTTCGCCCAGGCGCTGCTCGGCCAGAGCACCTACTACTACATCGGTTACGAGAACGCGATGTGGTACCCGACCATCGGCCTGGTCTACCTACACGCCGACATCAACTACGACTTCTCCCAGGGCATGAGCGCCGGCTACCTGGAGAACAACACCTACGGCGACCCGGAGTTCCACTTCGAGGCGCCGCTGACCTACAAGAACCGCCAGTCCTACGACCTGGCCGCCATCAGCATCGACTTCCCCATCACCAACACGCTGTCGATCTCGGCCAACTACGACTACCGCTACATCACCGGCCAGGGGCGCTCGAACGACAAGGCCCAGGCCTACCTGACCAACAACTCCTACCGCCTGACCCTGGAGTACACGAACGCGCTGCCGTCCTACTACGGGATCATCAACCCGCGCGGACGCAACCTCATGCTGGAGTACGTGTTCACCCGCACCGGCCTGCCCACCAAGAGCTTCGCCGACGTGGAGTGGCTCGGGCGCATCAACCCGCCGGGCGATCACTCGGACGACTACAACTACCACGAGCTGCAGCTCGGCTACACCGAGTCCATCCCGGTGACCTGGTGGAACCGCGACGCCGGCCACACCCTCGAGTTCCACTTCCGCGGCGGCTGGCAGAACCGCAACGTGGACCGCTTCGACGAGTTCTTCGCCGGCTCGCTGCACCCGATGCGGTGGGTGCCGACCCAGTCCACCACCCACGAGTTCGCCGGCTACGAGGACTTCTCGCTGGGCGGCGAGACCATGCTGATCATGTCGCTGATGTACCGCTTCCCCATCTACAAGGAGATGGGGCTGAAGATGGGGCCGTTCTTCTTCACCGACCTGTACTGCGAGCTGTTCGGCACGGCCGGCAACCTGTGGGGCTACACCGGCGAGCTGGTCACCGACCCCTACGGCAACATCAGGCCGGACGACAACAGCCCCTGGGATCCCATGGTCAAGCGCGGCACGGTGCGGCGCGAGCGGCCCTTCGTGGACATCGCCTCCAAGAACGGCAACTACATGCTGTACGACGTGGGCATGACGCTGAAGCTCAAGGGCTACTTCTCCAACGACAACATCTGGAACAGCTTCGTGCGGCTGAGCTACGGGCTGAACGAGATCGCCGGGCGCTTCGAGGTCAACGACGACCGGGTGTACGTGGACAACTACCCGAACGACCCGCGCTACTCGGAGACCGAGCCCAAGAGCTTCCGCATCTCGATCGGCCTGGGCTCGAGCTTCTGAGCGGGCCCGCCTCCTCGCCCCGGCCTCCACCCCCGCACAGCCCTGCGCCGCCTGGCACGCGCGGATCAGCGCGCGCGCTCGAAGAGCTCCTCCACCACGTCGATGACGGCCTCGACCTTCAGCTCGTGCACATACTCGACCCCGTCCAGGAACAGGGTGGGGGTGACCTTGACCTTGTTGCGCACGCCCTCCTGCTTGGACGCGACCAGTGCCGCGCGGGTGGCGGGGTCCGCCAGCAGGGCCTCGAACTCCCCCCGCGGCAGGCCCAGCCCGGCGGCCCACCCGGCCAGCCTGTCCGGGCTGAACTCGGCGAAGCGGGCGTAGATGTCGAGCACCTCGGGCCAGAACTGGCCCAGGCGGGCCGCGGCCACCATGGCCAGGCCGCCCTCGGCGGAGAAGGGGTGGTCCTTGATGGGGAAGGGTCGGTAGTACAGCCGGGCCTTGCCCTGGAGCGGCCCGACGGTCACCGCCCGGTGCAGCGCGGGCACGAGCACCGCGCAGAACGGGCAGCGGGCGCAGGCGTACACCGCGATGACCACGGGGGCGCCGGGCTCGCCCGCCCGGCAGGCCTCGTCGAGGGTGATGCTCGCCTTCTTGCCGAGGCCCAGCACGCTGCGGGCGCGCTTGCCGAGCGCGTGCTCGATGGACTTCACGTCCTGCCCGGCCTGGACCCGCCGGCACACCTCCGCGGCCAGGCGCAGCACCACCGGGGCGGGCGGCGTCTCCGCCAGGCAGCGGGTGAAGGTCTGGTCGCAGCCGTCGTAGGGGTGCAGCCTGTCCAGGGCCTCGACGGCCCTGGCCCGGAGCTCGGGCGGCAGGGCGTCGCAGGCCGGGGCCCCGGCCCGGGCGGGCGCCGCCAGCGCCAGCCAGGCCAGGCCCACGAGCAGGAGTCCGCTCCTCATGGCTTCTCCTCTCTCCGCCGCGCGAGCCACCCGTCGAGCCCCACCGGGGTGTGGTCGCACAGGAACACGTACACGGCCAGCAGCAGCCAGCCGAGATCCGGCAGCACGGTCAGCCCGGAGATGGGGTCCTCCGCCGCGCCCTGGGAGGCGAAGCAGCCGCACGACATGTCCAGGCCCTTCGAGAGCGCCAGCGCGATGGCCACGCTGAACATGAGCATCATGCCCGCGACCAGCAGGGCCGCGGCCCGCGCCCGGAACCCCACGAGCAGCAGCAGCCCGGCCGCGAGCTCCACCCAGGGCAGGGCGATGGCGAGCGGGTTCACCAGGGCGAGCGGGAGGATCTGGTAGGTGGCGATGTCGACCGCGAAGGACTCCGGGTGGGCGAGCTTGTGCCAGCAGGCCAGCAGGAACACGGCCGCCAGGTAGACGCGCGCGGGCAGCGCCAGCCAGGGGTGGCCGCGCCACGCCAGGCAGCGCTTCAAGGCGCCCTCCCGGCGGCCCCGGCCTGGCGCAGCGCGGCGGCCCCGCCGCGCACGTAGCCCACGTGGCGGATGCCCTTGCCGGCCAGCTCGCGGGCGAGCTGCTCGCCCGAGTCGGGATCCGCCCCGTCGCCGATCACCACCACCCGGGCCGCGCCGCTCTGCAGCACGCGCTTCAGGGCCCCGGGCGAGACCGGCTCCAGGTAGTCGTAGGGCAGGTGCGTGGCCCCGGGCGCGTGCCAGGCCTGGAACTCCTCGGCGGAGCGCGCGTCGAGCAGCAGCGTGCGCGCCTCCCGCAGGGCCGGATGGTCGGGCTCGAGCGCGTCCGCCTCGCCCTGGACCTCGGAGCAGGGTACCAGGATCTCGTACTCCTTTTCGGCCAGGAGCGGCAGGCCGCCCGGCCGGAGCGCGTTCACCGCGAGGCCCAGCCCGGAGGCCAGCGCGGCCACCAGGCAGGCGTCCCGCAGCGCCGCGAGCGGCCAGCCGGGGAGGCTCCGGGAGCCAGGGATACGTCTCACAAGTGCCATTTTACCCACGTCGCGCCCGCAGACCAGCCCCCCCGCGGGCCGCGCTCAGCCGTGCTGGTGCCCATGGTGGGCGCAGGCCTGGCCGGGCTGGACCACCTGGAGCTGGCCCGCCTTGAAGGCCGCCAGGGTCTCCTCCACGGTGGGGTGCTGGGCCATGAACACCTGGATGCCGGCCGCCATGAGCTTGTTCAGGGCGCCCATGCCGATCCCGCCCACCACCATGCCATCGAGCTGCTCGCCGGAGAGCGACTGCAGCGGCATGCACATGCCGTGGCCGTGGTGCTGGTTCTGGTTCACCACCGGCCGGCAGGCCAGGCTGTCCGTGTCCACGATCAGGAACAGCGGGGCGGAGCCGAAGTGGGCGCACACCAGGCTCTTCAGGCCGAGATCCTCTTCCACCGGAATGCACAGGTTCATCGGTCCTCCTCGGGTGATCCGCGGCGCCGGCAGCGGCGGCCCGGGCCCTTGCCCGACCGCTGCGGCGCCTCGTCGGTTTCTCTTCCATCGTGCCAGCGACAGCATGCGCGGGGCCCCGCGCAGGCCACCGGCCCACCCTCGATGCGCAGGGCGTGCCCGTGCACCAGGACATCGGCCAGCTTGCGGTGGGCCGCGTCGAGGATGCGGCCGAACGTGGGTCGGGAGACCCCCATCCGCTCCGCGGCCTGTTCCTGGTACAGGCCCTCGAGGTCAGCCAGGCGCAGCGCCTCGAACTCGTCGAGCGCCAGCACCACCTCGTCCAGCTCGCGGGCCGGGATGCCCGCGGGCTTGAACACGCTGGCGGCCGGGCTCCCGGACACCCGGCGGCAACAGGGGGGTCGCGGCACGGCTCACCTCCAGGCTGCCTTATTGAACATATGCTCATAATTGTCAAGGCCAGAGTTTGGCGGTCCGGTCAGCGATCCGTGACCGGGACCTCTCTTCCTGACGATTCAGGCGGACCCAGGCTCGCGCTCTCGGCCCCAGGACGAACCGCGGGAACGGACCGCGGCTCAGGGGCTCTCCGGCCCCCAGGCGCTGTAGCCCGCCAGCTCGACGTAGCCCAGGCCCGCGGTCGCGGCGCCGCGGTGGGTGCCGGCCACGTCCACCGCGCCCTCCCAGTACACGTTGAGGGTGGTGGCGCGGGAGTCGACCTCCTGGTCCGCCAGCGCAGGCGTGATGACGAGCTCGAGGCCCTCGTCGGGCACCGACAGCGTCCAGCCGTGGGGATAGACCGCGCCGGTGTGCGGGCTCACCCACTCGCCCGTGGCCTGGATCTCGAAGTCGGTGAACTCGCGCGCGCAGCCCTCCGGGGACACCAGGGTGCCGCCGGTGATGTCGACGTGGCCGTCGGTGAAGTGCAGCAGGAACAGCATCAGCTCCCAGCCGTCCTCGAGCTGCAGGCTGAACCAGTCCCAGCCGTCCGAGCCGAACACGTCGAAGTCTCCCCACTGGTGGTCCATCCAGGCCTGGCCGCTGACCGCCAGCGCCTGGCCGTCCAGGCTCAGGCTGCCCGCGGCCCGCAGGCGAGTCTTGGAGTAGTAGAAGGAGGTCTTGTCCGAGCCCATGTCGATCAGCCCGTCCCCGCCGTGGATGGCGGGCGGCTTCTCGGGCACGAGCTCGAGGGAGAGCGCGTAGCGCTCGAGGCCGAACTCCAGGCGGTCTGTCTGGCCCTCCGCGCGCATGCTCCAGGGTCCCACCGCCAGGTCGAAGCGCGGGTAGAGCTCCGCCCGGGTGATGATGTCCTGGGCGTAGACGTGCTCGCCGCGCTCGAGATCGGTCAGCGCCGCGTGGCCGATGTACGACAGGTCCGCGCCGACGTCGACCTGGAAGATGGTCAGCTCGAAGCCGAAGCGCCGCTGCCCGGCGAACAGGTGGCCGGTGTAGTACCACCACTCCATGGAGTCGTCGTGCGGCGCCGCGTCCGCCGGCAGGCGCACGGAGGTCGCCACGGCCGGGCAGCCCGAGCCCTCCGAGCTGCAGGCCCCCAGGCCGCAGCCCAGCGCGGCCAGGGCGGCCAGGGCGAGCGCCCCGTCGAGCCCCAGGCGGTGGCTCACTTGCCACCCTCGAAGCGCAACCCCTCGAGCATGGCCCGCAGCGGCTCCAGCTCGGCGGCCGTGGGGGCGCCGCAGAAGGCGTGCACGTTCAGCCCGTTGCTCCCTGGCATGGGGACGATGCCCTCGAGCATGTGCCGCCCCTCCCGCTGCCAGCGTTGCCAGCTCACCTCCTGGCCGAGCAGCGTGCCCTTGTGTTGCTCGACCTGGCCCTCGGGCAGCCCGGTCTGGCGGTGCTGGTAGGAGGGGTGGCCGCCCTGGTACAGGCCGCAGGAGGCGCCGACCGTTCCGAGCGGGGCGACGAGGCGCAGGTGGTGCACCAGGAAATCCGGCCCCTGCTGGGTGGACTGGCTGGTCCCAGCCGGCGTCCGGATCACCAGGAAGCCGCCGTCCAGCCCCCGCAGCCGCCGCTCCCCGGCGGTCAAGGAGAGCGCGCGCCGCCCCTGGCCGAGGGTGGCCGCCATCCGCCGCGCGAGCGCGATCCAGCCCTCGGCCGCCGGGACCCCCTCGGGGCTCACGTAGAAGGCCAGGTACTGCGCCAGGCCGTCCCCGTGGCGCACGTACACCCCTAGCACCAGGTTGGCCGGGCCGGCGCCGGTGGGCCGCGGGGGGGTGTTGGCCACCGCCGCGAGCGGCTTCCCCACCGCCAGCGCCTCCAGCTTGCAGTCCTTGGCCTGCGCGCCCCACCCTGCGGACACGTCGGCCCGCACGGCGCCCAGCAGATCGCCCTCCACCCGGGCGTACAGCTCGTACACCATGACCACCAGGCGCACGCCCTGGTGGTCGAGCACCAGCCGCGACTCGTCCTCGCCGGCCTCGGGCGCGGCCATGATGCTCGCCTGGCGCGCCTCCAGGCGCATCCCCTTGGGCACCTGGACGGTCAGCCGGCCGGCCAGCACCTCCACCGGCGTGGCCTCGAGGGCCAGCCCCTCGGGCCCGGTGGGTTTCGCGGGTCCGGCCGCCAGGGCGGCCAGCGGCAGGGCCGGCAGCAGCCAGGCCAGGCACACCAGGGAGTCTCGGAACTCGCCGCAGCAACTCATGACAGGCCTCCGTTCCCTCGTTCGCCAGCGACTGGCCCATCCTACCCCAAGCCCGGCCAGCCTCCCAGGGCCGCTGGCGGGGTTGCCGGCGGGGGCGGGCTGGGGGATGATCGGGCCATGCGTCGCGCGCGCCTGCTCGCGTGTCTGGGAACGGGCCTGCTGCTCGCGGGGGCGGCCCGGGCCGGCCCCGTGCTGGGCCCGCGCCTGGCGCTCGAGCTGCGCGCGGCCGGGGACCGGCCCGGCCTGCGCGAGGCCGACCCCGGTCAGCTCGTCACCACCTGGGACGCGCCCGGGCAGGCGCCCGCGGGGGCCGTGTGCGTGGGCCGGGCCTGCGCGCTGGTGTGGCCGCGCGCCGCGCTGCCCGCCCTGCTCGCCCGGCCCGGCCTCAGGCGGGTGGATCGCCCGGGTCGGTTCCGCCCGCGGCTCGAGCAGGCCGGAGCCTCCCTGCGCCTGCCCGAGGCCCGGGCGAGCTACAGGCTCACCGGCCAGGGGGTGCTGGTGGCCCTGGTGGACACCGGCCTGGACTGGGGCCACCCCGACTTCCTGGACCCGGCCGGCCAGACCCGGGTGGCCTGGCTGCTCGATCAGACGCTGCCGGCCGCCGGGCTGCACCCCGAGCTCGAGGCGCTCGGCGGCGGGGCGGTGTTCTCCGCGGCCGAGCTGCAGGCCGCGCTCGACGGCCAGTCCGGGGCGGCCCTGGGCGCGGGCCGGGACACCTTCGGCCACGGCACCCACGTGGCCGGCGTCGCCGCCGGGGACGACCCGCTGTACGCGGGCGTGGCCCCGGGCGCGCGCCTGGTGGCGGTCAAGGCCATGGGCGCGGGGGACACGGGCTTCGACGAGGCGCGCGTGCTGCGGGCGCTGGCCTTCGTGGCCGAGGCCGCGCGCCTGGAGGGCGCGCCGGTGGCGCTCAACCTCAGCCTGGGCAGCCAGATGGGCGCCCACAACGGCAGCGAGGCCGTGGAGCTGGCGCTCACCCAGCTCGCGCGCGGGAGCGCGCCCAGGTGCGGGGTGGCCGTGGCGGCCGGCAACGAGGGCCAGCTCTGGCTGCACGCCCGCGCGCCCGTCGCGGACGAGCTGCGCCTCGGGCTGCGGGTGGCCGAGGCCGAGCCGCCCAGCCCCGACCGGCCCGCGCGGGTGGTGGTGGACCTGTGGCACGACGCGGCGCTCGAGGTGCGCGTGGAGAGCCCGGCCGGGGCGCGGAGCGAGCCGGTCTCGGGGCGCGGCCCGAACCTGGCCGTGGACCAGCGCGACACCTACGGCCGGGTGCAGCTCGTGGCGGCCGCGGAGGCGGCGCCCGAGAGCGGCTTGTGGCGCACCACGCTCACCCTCTCGGGCGAGGCCGGCGCGCCCCTGGAGCTCGGCGACTGGGCCCTGGTGGTCCGCGGCAGCGCCGGCCGCCTGGACGCCTGGATCGGCGAGCTGGACCTGCTGGGCACGCCCCTCCCGCGCTTCGTCGATCACCAGGATCCGGGCACCATGGTGGGGCCCCCGGCCACGGCCGCGGACGCGGTGGCGGTGGCCGCACGGCACCACCGCACGGACTGGACCGACGCCGTGGGCGAGGTCCACCTGACCGGCGTGCCGCCGGGCGCGCTGGCCTCCTTCTCCACCCGCGGCCCCACACGCGACGGGCGCCTGAGCCCGACGCTCACGGCCCCGGGGGTGGCGGTGGCCTCCAGCCTTTCCGCGGACGCCGATCCGCGCACGCCCGCCAGCATGTTCTACGCCGGCGGCAGCCTGCGCCTGGTGCTGCCCGACGGCCGGCACGCGCTGGGCTCGGGCACCAGCATGGCCGCGCCCTTCGCCACCGGCCTGATGGCGCTGCTCCTGGAGCAGGACCCGGAGCGCACCGGCGCCGAGCTGCGGGCGCTGCTCGAGCTGGGCGGGCTGGCCGACGCGGACACCGGCCGGGCGCTGTTCGAGCCCGGCTGGGGCCTGGGCAAGGCCGAGGCAGCGCGCCTGCTCGGCCTGGGCGCGGGCGAGCCCGGCGGGGCGCCCGCGGAGGCCGAGGGGCTGTGCGGCGCGAGCGAGCTGTGGCTGCCGGACGACGGCTCGCGGGTGTGGGCCGTGGCCGTACCCCGGGACGCGGCCGGGCTGAACGCGGGGCCGGGCCTGCCGATCACCATCGAGGCCGACGGCGCCGCCTTCGACGGGCCGGTCGAGGACCGCGGGGACGGGCTGTACCTGCGCGCGCTCCGGGCGGCGGTCCCGCGCGGCCGCGTGCTCGCGCTGCGCTGCGCCGCGGGCGGCGAGCCCTTCAGCGCCGCCCCGGAGCTCAGGGTGGCGCGCTCCTACCAGGAGGCCAGCGATCCGGACTTCGGACGGGACGGCGGCTGCGCCTCGGCCGGCGCGCTCGGCGGCGGGCCCGCGCTCCTGCTCTCGGCGCTCGGGCTGGCCGGGCTCGGCCGCCGTGCCCGCTGAAACGGCGCCGGGGGTGAGGGGGTCTACCGGTCGGATGGTCGATGGGGAGCTCATCGCCCTGGTGGAGGGCACCCGGCGAGGGGAGCGGCCCGCCGCCGAGGCGCTGGCCGCGCGCTACCACAGGCGCGTGGTGCGCTTCTGCCTGAGCTTCCCCGCCATCCGGGAGGCCGACGCCATGGATCTGGCCCAGGACACGCTGGTGCGCGCGCTGCGCGGGCTTGGCGGCCTGCGCGAGCCCGCGCGCTTCGAGGGCTGGCTGTTCGCCATCGCCCGCGGCCGCTGCCTGACTCACCTCGGCCAGCTCGGACGCCAGCGCCGGGCGCTCGAGGCCTTCGCCCAGGAGCTGGCCACCCGGGAGGACCCGGTCGGAGCCGCCAGGCAGCGCGAGGCCGAGCAGGCCGTGGTGGCCGAGGAGCTCGCGCGCCTGGAGGACTCCGGCCCGAAGCAGGCCGGCCGGCTGTACTACCTGGACGGGCTGGACACGGCGGAGATCGCCGCGCGCCTGGGGGTGCCCCAGGGCACGGTGTCCACCTGGCTGTTCCGCCTGCGCGCCAGGCTGCGCGCCCGCCTGATCCAGCGCGTGCTCGCGCTGCGCACGGGGGAGGCCAGCCCGTGAGCGCGCACCTCGACCGCGCGCGCCTGCAGGCGCTGCTCCTGGGCGGGCTCACGCCGGAGGAGGAGCGCGCGCTGGCCGCCCACCTGGCCGCCGGCTGCGACACCTGCGAGGCCGCCCTGGCCGAGCTCCCGGCCGAGGACGAGGCCGCGCTGATCGGGCTCCTGGCCCGGGCCGAGGCCGCGCCCGCGGCGCGGCTCCCGGCGGAGGCGGTCGAGCGCGCCCTCTCCCGGCCCGCCTGGTGGCGCCTGGCCTGGCTGGCGCCGGTCGCCGCGGTCGCGCTCGGGCTCCTGGCGTGGCTGTGGCTGCCGGCGCCGCCCGCGCCGCCCGGGCCGGGCCAGCGGATCAAGGGCCCCGGCGGGGTGCCCGAAATCGGCCTCGCCCTGGGGGTGGTGGTCCGCGGCGGGCAGGGCGAGGCCCAGATCACCCGGCTCGGAGCGGACGCCCGCCTGCCCCAGGACCGCACCCTGGTGTTCCAGATCACCCTCCGCGAGCGCTGCCACCTGGGCCTGGCGCGCCTCGGCCCGGACGGGGCCATCGCGCCGCTGCTGCCCGAGCCGCCCGGGGCGCCCCTCGAGCTCGGCCCGGGGGTGCACACCCCCACGGCGGGTGGGGTGCCGGGCGCCGCCAGCCTGGGGCTGCCGCTGGCGGGGCTGCGCGGACGCCAGGTGTTCGTGGCCACCTGCTCGGCCAGGCCGCTCGACCTGCCCGCGGCCCTCGCGCCGCTCGCCCGCGCGCTGGCCGCCGGCGCGGAGCCGGACTCGGGCACGCTCCCCTTCGGCCACGCGCTGGCCGCCGTCGAGGTGCTGGGAGGCGATCCGTGAAGCGCGCCGGGCTCACCCTGGCGGCGCTCTGCGCCGCCGCCTGGCTGGCCGCCTGCCTCGCGGGCGGGCGCCCCAAGGGCGGCCTGGAGCCGCTCCCCGGGGTGAGCGCCGAGGCGGTGGACGCGGCCCTCGGCCCCCGCCGGCTCGCGCTGCTGGTCGGCATCGACAGTTTCCAGGACGCGCGCTGGCCGGCGCTGCGGCACGCGGCCGCGGACGCCAGCGCGCTGGGCGCGGCGCTCGGGGCGCCAGAGCTGGGAGACTTCGACCGGGTCGAGGTGCTGGCCGCCGAGGCCGGCACGCCGCTGGCGGACATCCGCGCGGCGCTCGACCGCCTGGCCGAGGCCAACCAGAGCCCGGCCGACACGCTGGTGGTCTACTTCTCCACCCACGGCACGCTCGCCCGCGGGCCGGACGGCGCGCTGGCCCGCTACCTGGTCGCCTCCGACACCGACCAGGCCCACGTGCCCACGAGCGCGCTGCCGGTGCGCGAGCTCCTGGATGACTTCGAGCGACTGCCCTCCCGCAGGAAGGCCCTGGTGCTGGCCTCCTGCCACTCGGGCGCGGGCAAGTCCGGCCTGCCCGCCGAGGTGGCCGACGAGCTCCAGGGCCTGAAGAGCGGCTTCTTCGTGCGCCCGCTGGAGGAGATCAGCCAGGCCAGCATGGTGCTCTCGGCCTGCGCCTGGGGCGAGACGGCCCGCGAGGACGACGCGCTCGGGCACGACATCTACACCGCCTTCCTGCTGGAGGCGCTGCGCGAGGGCGACACGGACAGGGACGGCGCGGTGACCGCCTCCGAGGCCCACGCCCGGGCCATGGAGCGCACCTACTACTTCTCCGGCGGTCGCCAGCGCCCCCAGGCGGAGTCCAGCGTGCTGGGCGCGGATCCCATCGTGCTGGCCGGCAAGCGGGCGCGGCCGGGCCAGCCCGTGCTGTTCTCCTTCCTGCCCTCCCTGCAAGGGCTGCGGGTGGAGGTGGACGGCCGGGACAAGGGCGAGCTCCCGGCCCGGCTGGTGCTCGAGCCCGGGGCGCACCGGGTGGTGTTGCGCGAGGCGGGCGCCCAGGGGGCGCTCGTCGACCGCGAGGTCGAGCTCCGCGAGGGGGACGAGCTCCGGGTGGAGGAGCTGCTCTCGCGCGAGCGGCCGCGCTGGCTGCTCGCCGCGCGGGGCGGGTACCAGACCTTCCTGGACGGGGCCACGCGCGCCTCGCTGGTGGGCGACCTGGGGCTGGCCGATCTGTCGCTCAGCCTGCTCGACTGGCCCGTGGCCTCCCTGGAGACGCGCCTGGACGTGGGCCTGGGCGGGGCCCGCCAGCGCCTCACCGAGGCCGGGGCGCCGCTCGACCAGGACTGCCTGACCTGGCACTACGGGCTGAGCGCGCTCTACCGCTTCGAGCTCGAGCCCGTGGAGCTGCTGCTCGGCCCGCGCCTGGCCGGGCTGCACGTGAAGCGCTGGATCCGCTCGCCCGCAGAGCGCACCCAGCAGGTATGGAACTTCGCCGGCGGGCTGGTGGCCGGCGCGCGGGTGGCGCTCGCCGAGGGGCTGGTCCTCGAGCTCGAGGCCCGGCTGCACTACTTCGCCCTGCAGGCGGGCGAGTCGGTCCGCCACCTGGGCTTCGTGGAGCTGCTGGCGGGCCTGGGTTGGCGGTTCTGACGCGGAGGGAGGCCATGACGCGGACGCACGGCGCATGGATGATCGTCGCAGCCCTGGCCGCGGGCTGCGGTTCGGTGGACAACGACTTCCTGTACCACGGCGAGGGCACCCTCACGGGCCGGCTGCTGCAGGGCGGCGCGCCCGCCCCGGGCGCCCTGGTGTTCGTGCGGGGCGAGCCCCGGGCCGTGACCACCACCGATCTCGACGGCCGCTTCGAGCTCGCCGCGGTGTCGGGCCGCGACCGGCAGCTCGTGGCCCTGTGGGGCGCCTCCCACGGCCTTCGCCGAGGGGTCGATCTACCCGGCGACCGGGTGCGGGACCTGGGCGAGCTCTTGCTCTCCGGGGTGGGGGTGATCGAGGGCCGGCTGGAGTTCGCGGCCCCGCGCCGGGCCGCGGTGCGGGTCGAGGGCACGCCGCTCGTGCTCCGGCCGGACGACGCCGGCCGGTTCCGGGTGGGGCTGCCCGCGGGCGACTGGGAGCTGGTGGCCACCGCGGTGGGCGCGCTCGAGGCGCGCGCCGGGGTGCGCCCGCGCCCGGGCCAGGCCGTGTCCGTGGGCGCGGTCCCGCTCCAGGCGGATCCGGCCTACGTGTGTCAGCCCGGCGAGCCGCGCACCGAGGTGTACAGCCAGGGCGGCGGCGGGGCGCTCGACCTCCTGCTCGTCGTGGACAGCAGCGGCTCCATGGCCGCGGACCAGCTCGTGCTGGCCCAGAACCTGAGAGCCCTGGCCGCCTCCCTCGAGGCCACCCTGACCGACTTCCGCCTCGCGATCATCACACCGGGCATCGAGTGCCCCGGTTGCCCACCCTGCGACGGGCTGATCATGCAGAGCTGCACCAACGAGACCGGCGAGAGCGGCCGTTTCCAGGACCGGCGTGGCCGGATCGACGACCCGACCACCGAGCCGCCGACCTTCGCCTTCACCCGGGATCCCGCTTGCCGGGTGATCACCCGGGACAACCTCGACTGCCTGTGGCGCGAGGCGGACCAGTCCAGCGTGGCCCTGGTGGGCACGAATGGCTGCGGCTACGAACGGCCACTGGCCGCCATGCGCCTGGCGCTCTCCGCGCCCCTGGCCGACGTCGCCAACCAGGGGTTCCTGCGCGAACACGCCCGCCTGGCGGTGCTGTCCTTCACCGACGAGGAAGACTGCGGCGAGGTGGGCGAGGTGACCGAGGGCATGTCCGTGATCGGCGGCAAGGTGTGCTACTACGCCTCCAGGGGCGAGGGCCCGGACGGTTCGGGCGAGGATCCCGTGGCCGGCCTGCCCTACCGGCTCACTCCGGTGGAGGACTACGCCGCGTTCCTGCGAGAGCTCAAGGGAGGCGACCCTGCGCGGGCGACCTTCTCGGTCATCGCCGGGGTGGACGATCCCGGGCACCCGGAGGACACGACCATCGAGTACGTGGACACCAGCGAGCACGCGAACGTGCAGACCGTGTGCGCCCGCCCGGGCTGCACGGGGCCCGCCTGCCAGGCCTACCCCAGCACCCGCCAGATCGCGCTGGCGCTCGCCACGGGCGGGGCGATCGAGTCCATCTGCCAGGAGGACTACACCGACGCCACCCTGCGGGTGGGCGGGCTGAGCAGCGGGGCCCGCCTGCACTTCCCGCTGGGCGCGGCGCCCGTGGCGCCGGAGACCGTCCGGGTGGAGGTGGCGGGCCAGCCGGCCCAGGGCTGGAGCCTGGAGCTCGACCAGCCGGCCATCGGCTTCGCGGCCGAGCACACCCCGCCGGCCTTCTCCCAGGTGCGCGTGGACTACGAGGCGACCTGCCCGTGAGGATCTGGCCCCGAGCGCTCTACGCGCTCGGGGTAAGACTCTCTGCGCGCCTTCGGCGCTTGAGAGTCTAATGGCAACCCGAGCAGGACGACGAGCTGCAGCCCGAGCAGGAGGACTTGCCCGCGGACGGGGTGAAACCCGAGTCGCTCTTGTGGGCGAAGACCGACATGCACTTTTTGACCTTCGTGGCCCCGCACTTGGGGCAGGGCGGCGTCGTGCTGCGGTCGAACACCAGCTCCTCGAACTCGTGCTCGCACTTGCAGCACACGTACTCGTAGATGGGCACGGCTCACTCCTCCGCGCTCTTGCGCAGCTCCGCCACCCGCGCGTCGTCGGGCGCGAGCTCGTCGGCCCGGTCCAGGTGCTGGAGCGCCTGCTCCCGGTGCTTCTTCCTGGCGACCGGATCGGACTCGGCCAGCTTCAGGTGGATCTGGGCCAGGGCCAGCCGGGCCGCCAGGTCGTCCTCGGGCCGCTCGATGAGCTGCTCGTAGACGGCCAGGGCCTCGTCCACCCGCCCCTCGCGGATCAGCAGCTGGCCGAGCTGGTAGCGCACCTTGAGGTCGTCAGGCAACAGCATGCCGAGCCGCTCCAGCGCCACCAGGGCCCGGGCGAAGTCGTTCAGCGCCAGCGCCAGGTTGCCCAGCCGCTGGCAGGCCTCGGGGTCGAACGGGTCCAGGGCGGACGCGCGCTCGAAGAAGTCGCGCGCCTCGCTCCAGCGCTCCAGGCGCTGGTACACGTCCCCCAGCCCCACCAGGGCCACCGGGTCGGCCGGCTGCAGCTCCAGCGCCTTCTCGAAGGCGGCGATGGCCTGGCCGTCGTTCTGCAGGCGGCTGTGGGCCAGGCCGCGCAGGGTGTGCAGGTAGGCGGTCTCGGGGAAGCGGGTGAGCAGCCCGTCGAGCTGGGCGAGCGCCTGGTTGGCGAGGTCCTGGGAGAGCTGCTCCTCGGCCCGGTGCACCTCGGCCGCCACCTCGGGCGGGAGGGCCCGGGTCGGGTCGTAGAGCTCCTCGGCCACCGTCCGGCCGAGCGCGGCCTCGACCGGTTTCAGCGGCTGCCCGGCCGCGGCCCGGAGCTGCTCGAGGGCCTCGGCCGCGCGGCCCAGCCGGGCCAGGCTGGCGGCCAGGTGCAGCCGCACGGCCGGCTCGGGCTGGCCCCGGCCGAGCGCCCGCTGGAAGGCCACCACCGCCTCCGCGTGCCGCCCGTCGAGCGCCAGCACCCGGCCGATGCGGTAGGGCAGCTCGGGCTCGTCGACCAGCGCCTCCGCCAGGGCGAAGGCCTCCAGGGCCGCGGCCATGCCGGCCGGCCCGCGCGCGAGCGCCACCAGCCCGAGCCCGTACCGGCCGAGGCCGGCGCTGCCCGGCGCGGCCAGCAGCTTCTGGTAGCGCGCCTCCGCCTCGGCCAGCCGGCCCGCGGCCAGCGCGGCCTCGACCAGCGCCCGGTGGGCGGCGAGCTCGGCCGGCTTGCCGGCCAGGTAGCTGTCCAGGCGCTTGAGCGCCTCCTCGGGCTCGCCCTGGCGGGTGAGCTGGCGGGCCGCCTCGATCGGATCCCGGGGCAGCCGGAGGTCCGGTCCGTGCTTGCACCCGGCCCCGGCGAGGACGAGCAGCAGGGCGGTGAGTGCGGCGGCGAGGCGCGTCATGGCACCCCAATCTAGGCCCTCCCCAGGGGGCTGTCAAACGGGGCGAGAAGCGGTTGCGGGCGGGTGCCCCCTGTGAAATCATGGGTCTCCACAAGGAGAACGAGCGATGCGCGCGCACCCGATCCCCGCCCTGCCCGCCTGGCTGCTCACCGCCGGCGCACTTGCCCTCCTGCTCGCCGCCTGCGCCGGGCCCGCGGCCGAGGGGCCGCGGCCCGCGCCCGGGGAGCACCCGGGCGCGCTGCGGATCGCGCCGGCCTCCCCGACCGCGCTGCTGGCGCTCCCCCGGGCCGACTTCAACCGTCTGGCGGTCAAGCTGGAGCGGCCGCTCTTCTGGGCGCGTGACGACGTGAATCCGGGCGCGCTCGATCCCGACGAGCTGGTCATCCTGGGGGTCGGCAACCCCCGCGAGCGGTTCGTGGACCCCCAGGGTCGCTTCGCCCCGGCCTTCGAGCGCGACCGGGCCGCCCTGGTGGAGGCCCGCCGCCTGGAGGCCGTCCAGCGCGAGCTGGACGCCGGCCGGCCCACGCTGGTTCGCACCGAGTTCCTCGACGCGCCGCCCGAGGAGCGCGCCATGCTGGCCCGGGTGATCCAGGCCGCCCGGATCGTGGAGGAGATGTACGCCGAGCAGCGCGGCACGCTCCGCCTACGCGCCTGCCTGCGGCCGGGCGACCTGGCGAGCGCCGCGCTCTTCCGGCGCAACCAGTCGCCCTGGTGCGTCACGCCCGGCGGGGAGCACGACCCCTTCTGCAACGCCTGCCCGGACTTCCCGCCCCAGCGCAGCGCGCTGTACCCCGCCGCCCTCCAGGCGAAGCCCGGCTTCTGCGAGGAGCTCACCCGCCACCCGGACGCCGCGCAGCTCGACGCCCCCTTCAGCGTGGTGCGCGAGGTGGACGGCCAGCTCCGCGCGCTGCCCTACCACGAGGCCTTCGCCCCCCGCGCGCGCGCCGTGGCACTCGAGCTGCGCGCGGCCGCGGACGCGCTCCAGGCCCGCGAGCCAGCCCTGCAGGCCTACCTGCGGGCCGCGGCCGCGGGCTTCGAGTCCGGGGACTGGCGCGCGGCGGACGAGGCCTGGGCCGCCATGAACGGCCAGAACAGCCGCTACTACCTGCGCATCGGCCCGGACGAGGTGTACGAGGACCCCTGCGGCCGCAAGGGCGGCTTCCACGCCGACCTGGCCCGCATCGATCCGGACGCGGCCTACTGGCAGGAGCGCCTCACGCCGCTCAGGGCCGAGCTCGAGGGGCGGGTGGCGGCGCTGGCCGGCCCGACCTACCAGGCGCGGGACGTGCGCGTGCACCTGCCCGACTTCATCGAGGTGGTGCTCAACGCCGGGGACAGCCGCAGCCCGCTGGGGGCCACCATCGGCCAGTCGCTGCCCAACTGGGGCCCGGTGGCGGACGAGGGCCGCGGGCGCACCGTGGTCATGTCCAACCTGTACACCGACCCCGACTCCCGGGCCGTCGCGCGCGCCCAGGCCATGAGCCTGCTCGCCCCCGAGGCCGTCACCCGCCTGACCGAGGAGAAACGGCTCACGCTGCTCGACATCATCCTGCACGAGGCCACCCACAACTTCGGGCCCAGCTCGGACACCCGGATCAGCGGCAAGTCCGTGCGCGACCTGCTGGGCGGGCCCACGGCCACGGTGCTGGAGGAGCTCAAGGCGCAGACCGGCAGCCTGCTGTTCGTCGACCTGCTGCGGCAGAAGGGTCTGCTGAGCGCCGAGGACGCCGAGCGGGTCTACCTGCACGCGCTGGTGTGGTGCTTCGGGCACATCGCCCGCGGGCTTTTCGAGGCCGACGGCTCGCCCAAGCACTACAGCCAGGTGGCCGCGGTCCAGGTGGCCTTCCTGTCGCGCGAGGGGGCGCTCCAGTGGCGGCCGGATCAGCCCGCGGCGGACGGCCAGGCCCAGGGCCGCTTCGAGGTGCGCTTCGAGCGCCTCCCGGCCGCGGCCGAGAAGCTGATGGGGCTGGCCGCCAGGGCACTGGCCACGGGCGATCCGGCCCAGGCGCGCGACCTGCTCGAGCCGTACCTCCGGGGAGAGCACCTCCCCCTGGTGCGCCAGGCCGACGTGGCGGCGCGGTACCTCCGTTTTCCCAAGGCGAGCTTCGTGTACTCGGTGACGCCCTGAACCCAGAGCCCGAAGGGGGTGCCAGCGTGGAAGGCGAGCACAAGGCGCGGTGGCCATTCGCTCCCGGAGCCGGACGCGGACCGCTGACCGGACTCCTGGCCGGGCTCCTGGTCCTGGCCGCGGCTCCCGCGGTCCGGGCCGGCGGCTTCACCATCATCGAGTTCGGCGGCGCCAAGACGGGCATGATGACCTCCATCGCCAAGCCCTACGACCTGTCGGGCGTGTACCACAACCCGGCCGGCATCGCCGACCTGCACGGCACCCGGCTGCACCTGTCGGCCGGGCTGTCCTTCGTCGACGCCGAGCTGCGCCTGCGGCCGTGGGAGGCCGGCCCGGGCTACGGGGCGAGCGAGGACTTCATCGACACCCCGGTCGGCGCGGACGGCTATTTCGAGGGCACCATCAAGCCCACCAAGTACTTCGGGGTCATGCCCATGCTGGCCGCCTCCTCCGACTTCGGCCTGGAGAACGGCCCGGTGGTGGCGCTGGCGGCCTACGTGCCCGACTTCATCGGCGCCTTCCTGCCCGAGGACGCGCCCACCCGCTACATGGTGACCGAGGCCTACTTCGTGGCCGGCATGGCGGCGCTCACCGTGGGCTACCGCCTGCCCGCGCCCGTGGATCGGGTGGCGCTGGGGGTCAGCGCCGGGGTGATGTACGTGCGCATCCAGGGCGCCCGCTGGCTGAACCAGCCGCTGCTGGCCGGCCTGAGCGCGGACTACGTGCTGCGACTGCAGGGCGAGGACGTGATCCCGTTCTACAACGTGGGCGCGACCGTGCGGGCGACCGACCAGCTCACCCTGGGCCTGGCCTTCATCGGCGGCAGCGAGGTGCGCCTGGACGGCAGCCTGGAGATCGGGCTGCCGCCCGGGGTGACCGAGGAGGACCCCATCATCCGGGCCCTGGGTGGGCTGGCGGGCGAGTACGACCAGACCACGGTCATGCAGGTGCCGCCGGGTCTGTGCGCCGGCCTGCACTACCAGCACAGCGAGTACCTGGCGGTGGCCCTGGACTTCCGCTACTGGTTCTACCGGGTGTTCGACAAGCAGGAGATGTACCACGACATCGATCTCGAGATCCTCGGCCAGCCGGCGGTCGCGAACCCGCTGATCACCCCCAAGGACTACGGCGACTCGTGGACCTTCTCGCTGGGCTTCCAGGTGACCCCGCTGCCCGACCGGGTGCCGCTCGACCTCATGGCGGGCTTCACCTACGACGAGTCGCCGGCGCCCAACCGCACCAAGAGCCTGGACTCGCCCACCGTGGATCTGTGGGGGTTCTCGTTCGGGCTGCGCTACGACTTCAACGAGACCTGGCGCGGCGTGCTGACCTATTACCACTACTTCTACCTGCGCGACGAGACCACGGACTCGGTCCTCACCCCGCCGCAGAACGTGGACTTCGGCGGCAGCGTGGACACCGTCTCGCTCCAGCTCGAGGTGCGCCTGTGAGGCCCGCCGCGCGCGGGACAGGGAGGTGAGCATGCGCAGACACCCCAGGGGTTGGCGCCTGGCGCTGGCGGGCCTGGCGCTGCTGGCCGCCGGCGCGGGCTGCAAGCTGTTCCAGGCCAAGCAGGCCGACGAGAAGCCCGCCAAGGCGGCAGCGCAGACACCGGCCGGGGCCAGGGACTGGGGCCAGACCATCGGCGGCTCGGCCTACCAGGTTACGCCGGGCGACATCGAGGAGTCGGGCTTCGCCGCCCACGCCGATCGCATCGGCCTGGCGCAGGTCGACACCCTCCGGCTGGAGGGTCCGCAGGCCGCGGCCAAGGTGGCCGCGTTCCTGACCGACCCGAGCCCGGCCGTGCGGCAGCGCGCGGTGGACGTGCTGGCCGAGTGGGGCCAGGCGGCCGAGGGGGCGGCGCCGCGCGCGCTCGAGCTGCTGCGCTCCTCCGACGCGGAGCAGCGCCTGGTGGGCGCCAAGACGCTGGCGGCCATCGCCTCGCCCTCGAGCGAGGACGCGCTCGAGCGGGCGCTCAAGGACCAGAGCCCGGCCGTGGCGGCCTGGGCCCGGGCCGCCCTGGTGCGCGCCGGGGCCGACTGCGACGATCACCTGAGCGAGGTGGCCGAGAGCGTGGCCAGGCACCCCGGCCGCATCCCGGCCGAGGCGGCCGACGCGCTGGCGGTCATGCCGTGCCAGGACGCCGAGGCCCTGGAGGACGCCGCCGGGGAGCTGCTGCCGGGCTTCGAGCGCAGCGACGAGACCGGCCTGGCGGCCGTGGCCAAGGCCGTCGGCGTGCTCGGCCCGGCGGCGGCGGCGGCCGTGCCCGGGCTGGTGGGGCTGCTCGGCAAGCAGCACCCGCCCCGCGTCCGGCAGGCCGCCATGTTCGCGCTGGCGCGCATGGGCGCCCACGGCGCCCCGGCGGTCGCGCTGCTCGCCGCGGAGCTGGAGAGCCAGTCGCCGCGCTTCCGCGAGCTGGCCGCCCACGCGCTGGGCGGCATCGGGCCCGCGGCCCGGCCGGCCGTGGACGCGCTGCGCAAGGCCTCGCAGGATCAGGAGCCCGCCGTGCAGGCGGCGGCCAAGCGCGCCCTGCGCGCCATCCTGGGGGACAGCGAGGAGGCCCAGCCGTGAGCCAGGAGAGCGCCTACAGCCGGGCCACGCTGATGGATCTGGCCCACCACCTGCCGGACGTGCCCGGCATCGACATGCTGGTCAACCTGCCCGAGGACGAGCGGGTCCTGGATCTGCGCGTGGCGGAGCTCACGCCCAAGGCGGGCGACGCGGTCCAGGGCCGCCCCGAGCGCGGGGTGCTGTGCTCCACCGATCGCCGCATGCTGTTCTTCCTCAGGCCGGTCACCGGGGAGCTGGACCGCGAGCTGCAGGTGGCCACCGGCTACCTGGTGGAGAGCCTGCTGCTCGATCAGCCGCTCGACCGCGAGCGGGCGGCCCGCTTCTTCCCCAAGAAGGCCCGCGAGGTGCTGGCGCTGCGGGCCCGCATGGCCAAGCTGTTCTTCCCCGATCTGCAGCCGGTGCTCAGCCTGCCGCTGGCCGGCCTGGCCGCGTTCATGTACCACCAGGGCTCCGACCGACTGGCTCACCTGGACCTGGAGGTCGATCTCCGCGCCGAGAGCCATGAGCTGCGCGCGGCCATCCCGCAGAACCCCCAGCTCCGGCTGACGCTCGGCCCGCGCTTCGTCTCCAAACCCTATCCGAAGCCCGATCCCAACCTGCCGCTGGTGGGCACCTGCGAGGTGGCGGAGCTGGTCCGCCTGGTGGACGAGCTGCGCCACGCGCAGTCCGAGCTCGACTACGATCGGTTGCCGAGCAGGCTCTTCCGCGCGCCCTGGGCCATCGCCCTGCTCAGCTTCGGCCCGCGGGCCAAGGCCGAGGTGGTCTACCGCGGCGAGCGCCTGTCGGGCGCGCTGGGCGTGGAGCACGGCGAGCTCTTCCTGCCCCGCAAGCTCCTGGGGCGTGACGTGCTGTTCAACGTGGGCGAGGTGGACGAGGTGAGCTGGGACGCGGCGGCGCTCACCCTGGTGATCAAGGGCTCGGGCATGCACCACCGCTGGAAGGTGGAGGCCCCGGACGCCGAGTTCCACTGGCTGCGCAGCTACCTCGAGGAGCTGGTCGAGGTGAAGCACCTCGTCTGGGAGCTGCCGGGCCGGGCCGGCATGGCCCCCGACGCCAAGCAGGACCCGGTGGGCGGGCTGCTGTGCTACCACCTGGAGACCTGCAACGACCCGGCCGTCATCCTGCCGGCGCGCCTCACCCAGCCGCTGATCGAGGAGTTCATGGACGAGTTCGGCCAGCTCCTCCCGGCCGAGGAGGTGCCCCAGGGGCTGGTGCTGCTGATGGAGAGCGAGCCGCGCCAGGAGGGCATGCTGTTCACCGACCGCGCCCTGTACGCGCGGCGCGTGGGCCAGCCGGGCGCGCGCATCCCTTACGCGCGGGTGGAGGGCGAGGTGCAGGTCAAGAAGGGCCTGGTCTCCACCCAGCTCGGCCTGGGGCCGATCCAGCTCGGGCTGGGCAAGCTGGGCAAGGAGACCCTGCGTTGCCTGCTCCAGGCGTTCAAGGACCTGCCCAAGCTGGCCCGCTGAACGGCGAGGCGAGGGAAGCGATGAACCCGACGAACCCGACGACCCCCAAGGACCTGGCCATGACCTTCCTGCAGGAGCTGGCCGGCATGCCGCGCGAGCGGCTCCAGGAGCTCATCCGCACCAAGGTGGGCGAGGAGCTGGCGGCGATCATGTTCAACTACGCCAAGCTGATCATGGAGTCCGATCCCAGCCGGACCATCGAGAACAGCTCCTCGCTCATGATCCTCGGCTACCTGATCCGCGTGCACGAGGAGGGCGGCATCCAGCCGGAGGGCCTGCCGGCCTGACGGGTGCGCGCCCCTGCCAGCGCGGCGGCTCAGCCCAGGATGGGCAGGCGGCGCTTACCGCCCAGCTCGTCCATGGCGGCCTGCATCCGGCTGGTGACCTGCGCGTACAGGGCGTCCACCGCGGCGGGATCGTCCGCGGCCGCGGCCCCTCGCGGGTCGGGCAGGATGGGCTCCAGGAAACGGACCTGGCTCTTGGTCGGCAGCGGCAGGTGGAAGATCGGCCCCACGCCCAGGCCCCAGGGCAGCCCCAGGAAGATGGCGCAGGTCTCCGAGCGCACCAGCTTCTTGAGCCCCAGCCTGCGCGCCAGGGGCTGGCCGTCGTGCAACACGTAGAAGCTCTCGTGGCCGCCGACCACGACGAAGGGCACCACCGGCACGCCCGCGCGGAGGGCCAGCCGGGCGAAGCCCTTGTGGCCGGCGAACTTGATGCGGTAGCGCTCGCGGTATGGCCGGAAGGCCTCGAGGTTCCCGCCCGGGAAGACCACCACCTTGTGGCCGCGGCCCAGGGCCGCCTCGGCGTTGCTGTGGGAGGCGCGCACGCACCCGGCGCGCACCAGCAGCGTGCGCAGGCCAGGCAGCGCCAGCATGGCGTCGTGCACCAGCCACAGCAACGGATCGCGCCCACCGCGCTGGCGGTACCAGCGCGCGCCGAAGCCGAAGGGCTCCATGAAGGTGATGCCGGCGTTGTGGTTGCCCACCAGCAGCGCGGGCCCGTCGGGCACGCCCTCGAGCCCCTCGACCTCCATGCGGAAGTAGAGCCTGGACAGGGCGTCGATGGCCGGGGCCACGCGGGCGAGCAGGGCCGCGTCGAAGCCGTCCACGTCGTCCGGGTCCACCCCGGAGGCCAGCGCGCGCCGCAGGCGGCGCAGGAGCTCCCTCACGCCCATGGGTTCCCCTCCTGCCGGCTCCAGTTTCTCGCTCAGCTGTCCAGCCATCGCAGCACCTCCGTGGCGGCCTGCTCGATGCGCTCCGCCGGTCCGACGATGTAGTCCATGTGCTGGTAACCCTCCATGAGGGTCCTGCGCTCCATGTCCACGTACTGGCTGTCCGGGGGGATCAGGCTGTCGTGGGTGGCCACCAGGCAGCGCACCACCAGGTGGGAGGCGCGCTCCGCGCGGGCCAGGGCCTCGGCCCCGGGGATCAGATCCCGGCAGCAGGGCAGCATGGGGCTCAGCGCCCGCGCCCCCGGGAAGCCCCGGAAGGGCGTGGCCATGGTGACCACCCGGCGCAGGCGGACCCTGCAGCTCGCCTCGCCGCGCGCCACGCGATCGTGCGCCAGGAGCGCGATCAGCCCGCCGTTCGAGTGGCCGGCCACGTCCACCTCCTCCACCCCCAGGCGGCCGCCGAGCTCGTCCAGCCAGGGCAGGAAGCGGTCGACCGCCTGCTCCAGCCGGCACAGGTTGGCCGCGGCGGCCACGTAGAAGGGGAAGGTCGGGGCCACGGCCACGGAGCCGCCGTGCGCCTGCATGCGCCGTCCGAGCCAGTTCATCACACTGGCGGTGCAGAAGGCCCCGGGCACCAGCACCACGGGCCGGGGCGGACGGGCCTCGAAGCGCGCCGGCGGCACCAGGGTGGCCAGGGTCTGGAGGGTCGAGCCCTTCAGGTACGAAGGCAGGGTCCTCAGGTAGGCGACATCGACCACGGTGTTCCTCCGGGTGGTTTGACGCCTTGCAACATAGCTCCTTTGACGCACTACGTCAAGACGGAAACCACGCCCCGAACCTGGCCGCTCTCTTGACACCCCGAATGGTTATGTGCTACCGCAAGAAGGATTTTCGAGTCGCTCCTCGCGTACCCACGAGGACCGCAGCACCCCCGCCCGGCGGCCGCCGCGTGCGGCCATGCGGGGATCAGGAGGCCCGGATGCCCAAGAGCCTGCTACTGGCGGATGACAGCATCACCATCCAGCGCGTGGTCGGCATCACCTTCGCCAACGAGGACTTCACCATCACCACGGTGGACAACGGCGAGGACGCCATCCAGAAGGCCCGCCAGCTGAAGCCCCATATCATCCTGGCGGACGTGATCATGCCGAAGAAGAACGGCTACGAGGTGTGCCAGGCGGTCAAGTCGGATCCCGAGCTACGCGGGATCCCCGTGCTGCTGCTGGCGGGCACCTTCGAGGCCTTCGACGAGAACCGGGCCCGCGAGGCCGGGGCCAACGGCCACATCACCAAGCCCTTCGAGAGCCAGGCGCTCATCGACAAGGTGAACGAGCTGCTGGCGGGCGGTGGCGACGCCGCGCGCCCGGCGGCTGCCCAGCCCGTGGCCGCGGCGCCGGTGGCCCAGCCGAGGCCGATCGCGCCGGTGCAGCCCCTGCCCCCGGTCCAGCCCCGGCCGGTCGCGCCGGTGCAGCCCCTGCCCCCGGTCCAGCCCCGGCCAGTCGCGCCGGTGCAGCCCCTGCCCCCGGTCCAGCCCCGGCCGGTCGCGCCGCTGCAGCCCCTGCCCCCGGTCCAGCCCCGGCCGGTCGCGCCGCTGCAGCCCCTGCCCCCGGTCCAGCCCCGGCCGGTCGCGCCGCTGCAGCCCCTGCCCCCGGTCCAACCCCGGCCGGTCGCGCCGCTGCAGCCCCTGCCCCCGGTCCAGGCTGCGCCCGTCCCGGCCGTGCAGCCCTCCTCGAGGCCCGTGGTCGGCACGCCCGTCTCGCCCTCTCCGCTCGGCGCGCAGCCGCCGGCGGCCCGACCGACCATGCCGGATCTCTTCGGCGCCGACGCCCTGGAGCCGCCCGCCTCGGAGCCCATCGAGCTGGAGCCCATGGAGCCCGAGCCGCTCGAGCCCATGCCGGTCGAGCCCGAACCCGCTCCGGCGGCGCAGTCCGGCGCCGCCCCCCTGAGCTTCGACACGGTGAACTGGGGGCAGGCGCAGGAGCCCGCGCACGCTCCGGTCGAGGAGCCGGCCGCCATGGATATCCCCATGGAGGAGACTCCCATGGAGGAGGTGCCGGCCGAGCCGCCGGCCGCCGACCTCGAGCCGGCGCCCCAGGACCAGCCGACCGTCGAGGGCTGGGGCGCGGCCGCGTCGCAGCCGCCCACCTGGGACAGCACCCCGCCGGCCGAGCCGGACGCCGCGATGCCGATCGACCTCGAGCCCGAGCCGCCCGCCACCGAGCCCATGGTGGCCAGGCCGGCCTCGCTGGCCGAGCTGGCCCAGGAGACGGTCACCGCCCCGCCGCCGCCCGACAGCGAGATGCCCTCGGTGGACATCGACGACGAGGGCGCCGCCGAGGATCGCCCCCGGCTCGCGCCCATGCACGAGTTCATCCCCGCCTCCGAGGCGGTCGGCGCGCCGCCGGCCAAGGCCGCGCACAGGCCCGAGCCGGAGGAGGAGCCCGCGCCTGCCACCCGGCGCATGGTCGTCGATCCGGCCAAGCTCGAGGCCCAGGCCCGCGAGGCCGTGCAGGAGAAGGCCGGCGAGGCCGTCGAGCGCGTGGTCCGCGAGATCGTCGAGCGCGTGGCCCGCGAGGTGCTGTCCAAGGCCGCCCGTGAGCTCCTGGAGAAGGTGGCCTGGGAGGTCGTGCCCTCGCTGGCGGAGACCATCCTGAGGGAAGAGATCGAGAAGCTCGTGCAGGAGAAGCTGCGCGAGGGCTGACGGCCTCGACCGGCCGGGTCGCCCGCGCTCCCATGCCACCGCCCGTCGCCATCCAGGCATTGATCGAGCTGGCCCTGGCCGAGGACCTCGGCACCGGCGATCTCACCAGCGAGGCCCTGTTCTCGCCCACGCGCCGTAGCGCCGCCCGGCTGGTGGCGCGGGAGCCGCTCGTGGTCAGCGGGCTGTGGCTGGCCGAGGTCATCTTCCAGCGGCTGGACGGACGTTGCCGCGTGCGCGCCCGGGTGGACGAGGGGGCGTGGGTCCGGGCGGGCGCGGTGCTGGCCGAGGTGCGCGGCCCCACGCGCGCCCTGCTATCCGGCGAGCGGACCGCGCTCAACTTCGTGCGCCACCTGTGCGGGGTGGCCAGCCTGACCCGGAGCTACGCGCGGGTCCTGGCGGGCACAGGCTGCACGCTGCTCGACACCCGCAAGACCACCCCGGGCATGCGCGCGCTGGAGAAGGCCGCCGTGCGGGCGGGCGGAGGCCACAACCACCGCATGGGGCTGTTCGACGGGGTGATGATCAAGGACAACCACATCGCCGCGGCCGGCTCCATCGCCCGGGCCGTGGCCGCCGCCCGCAGGCGCGTGCCCCCGACCGTGCGCATCGAGGTCGAGTGCGAGCGCCTGGCGCAGGTCGAGCAGGCCGTGCGGGCCGGGGCGGACATCGTCATGCTCGACAACATGCCGCCCGCGCGCATGGCGGCCGCCGTGCGGCGCGTGGCCGGGCGGGCCAGGACCGAGGCCTCTGGCAGGGTGACCCTGGCGCGCCTGGCCGAGGTGGCCCGGACCGGCGTCGACTACGTCTCGGTGGGCGCCCTGACCCACAGCGCACCCTCGGCCGACATCGCCCTGGACTTCGGTCGGTAGATGCGCACCCTGGACCGCGCGCACCTGCGCTTCCTCGAGGTGTGTGAGTCGACCAACGCGGAGGCCCGCGCCTGGGCCGAGGCCGGGGCGCCCGACGGCGCCACGGTGGTGGCGGACACCCAGACCGCGGGCCGGGGCCGGCTCGGGCGTGCCTGGTGCTCGCCGGCCGGGGTCAACCTGTACCTCTCCCAGGTGGCGCGCCTGCCCGCGGCCGGCCTGCGGCTGCTGCCGCTGGCCGGGGGGCTGGCGGCCTGGGAGGCCGTGCACGCCGGCCTGCCCGACGGACCGCTCCCGGCCCTCAAGTGGCCCAACGACGTCCGGGTGGGGGGGCTCAAGCTGGCCGGGGTGCTGTGCGAGTGGGTGGCCGGGCAGCCCCCCGCCGGGGTGGTGGGGATCGGGCTCAACGTGAACATGCAGCCCTGGCAGTTCCCGGCGGAGCTGCGCCGGCCGGCCACCTCGCTGGCCATGCTGCGGGGCGCGCCCCTGGAGCGCGCGGCCTGCCTGGAGCACCTGCTCGCGGCGCTGGACGACTGGCGCGCCCGGGCCGGCTCCGCGCCGGCCGAGGTGGTGGCGGCCTTCAGCGCGCGCTGCGAGACGCTGGGCGCGCGGGTGCGGGTGGAGCCGCCCGGCGCCCCGCCCTACCTGGCGCTGGCCCGCCGCATCGACGCGGACGGTGTGCTGGTGGTCGAGGACCAGCGCGGCGCGCTCCTGCGCGTCGAGGCCGGCGAGGTGGACGCCCTGCCCGCGGCCTTGTCGCCCGAGCGCACGGCGCGCTAGACTGCCTGGAGACGGACCGCGCGAGGTGCCCCATGCGTGCTGCGCTGTTCCCCGCGGCGCTCCTCGCCGCCCTGGGCTGGCTGTGCGCCGCCTGCGACGGCGGAGGGGGCGCGGATCGCTGCGCCAGCGACGAGAGCTGCCCCATCGGACGCTACTGCCAGCTCAGCACGGGCGAGTGCAGCTACGACTGCACCTCGAACGCCGAGTGCGCCGAGGGTTACACCTGCACCCTGCGCGGCCGCTGCGCGCCCGGCTGCCGCCCGAGCAACGGCGGCGTCGAGGCCTGTGACGACCAGGACAACGACTGCGACGGCGCGACCGACGAGGAGCTCGCGCCCAGGGACTGCGAGCGCCGCAACGCCCAGGGCGTTTGCACGGGCAGCGAGTCCTGCCAGGCCGGGGCGTGGGCGTGCGACGCGCGCGTGCCCACCGCGGAGATCTGTGACGGGGAGGACGACAACTGCGACGGGCTGGTGGACAACGCCGCTCCGCCAGCCTGCCCTCTCACCCTGGGGGTATGCGCGGCGGGGGTGCGTGTCTGCCAGGGCCAGACCGGCTGGAGCGACTGCCAGTACCCGCAGAGCCACGAGCCAGAAGGCGAGACGCTGTGCGACGGACTGGACAACGACTGTGACGGGGCGACCGACGTCGGCCTGCCCGACCGGCCCTGCCCCCTGCAGCAGGGCGTGTGCGCCGGCGTGGTGCAGATGTGCCTCGAGCACAGCTACACCCCCTGCCTGTACGGGCCGTTCCACGAGGAGGTCGAGCTCACCTGCGACGGCCGGGACAATGACTGCGACGGCGAGGTGGACGAGGGTCTTCCGGAGAACGACAGCTGCGAGGTCGGCCCGCTGGCCCGCGACGGGATCGACAACAACTGCGACGGGCTGGTGGATGAGCCCGGGGGCTGCCTGCGGCCCATCCCCGGCCTGGAGGTGTGGATCGACCGGTTCGAGGCCAGCGTCTTCCTCAACAGCGACTGCACCGGGACGCGCTACGGCGAGCTGGAGGACGACTACCCGGCCTCCTTCCCGGCCCAGAGCTTCCTGTACGCCTGCTCGCTGCCCGGCGTCCGGCCCTCGGGCTACGTCACCTGGGAGAAGGCGCGCAAGGCCTGCGAGTTCCAGGGCAAGCGGCTGTGCACCCGTTCCGAGTGGGTGGCCGCCTGCGGCGGGCCCCAGAGCCAGGCCTTCCCCTACGGGGCGGACTTCGAGGCGGGGGTGTGCGTGGACTTCAGCGTGTCCGAGTGGGCCCTGGCCACCGGCTCCTACACCGGCTGCGTCTCGTCCGTCGGCGTCTTCGACATGAGCGGCAACCTGACCGAGTGGGTCGCGGATGTCTGCGCCTGGGACAGCACCAAGTACCACCTGCAGGGCGGCTCCACTTCCTGCGACTCGGGCGGCGCGCCCTGCGACCCCGCCAACCCGGCCCACGCGGACGACATCGAGAGCCGCTACTGCTGCGGCGGGCCAGGGGTCGATTCCTGGTGCAACGAGCCCACCAGCTCCTGGTTCGCCCACGGCATCCGCTGTTGCTGGGACGGCCCCTAGGGCAAGCGCTCGAGCGGGTGGAGCCAGCTGGCCGCCCGGCCGGCCTCGCGCACCAGATCCGCGCAGGAGGCCGCCTCGTCCAGGCGCTGCATCCGGAAGTGGGTGCGCTCCGGCTCCGGGTGCACCGAGGTCTGGATGTCGTAGACCAGCTCGCGCTTGCTGGAGGAGATCAGCTTCTCCTCCGTGACCAGGCGCACCAGCCCCTGCACCCGATCCCCGTCCACCACCCGGCCGTCGAGGGCCAGGCGCACGCGCTGCACGACGTAGATCTCCCCCCGCAGCACCCCGTCGGTCAGCGTGGTCATGCCCACCCGGCCGTCCTCGTCCTGGTCCAGGAAGCGCGGGTCGCGCGGATCGGCCTCGAAGTCCGCCCGATCCGGCAGCGGATCCAGCGCTGGCGCGGTCAGCGCCGCGCCGCGCACCTCGAGCGACTGGTCCGAGCGCCAGGGCGCGCCCGCCCCGGCGGAGGGCAGCTCCACGCTGCGGCGCACCAGCGGAAGGGCCGCCAGGAAGGTGGCCGGGATGGTCACGTGGATCAGATCGGAGGGCGGCTCCCCCGAGTCCGAGAAGTTGGTCATGCCGAGATCGCACAGCTTCTCGGTGAGCTCCAGCCTGTCCCCCGCCTGGTGCCGGAGCTTGACCAGGATCAGGTTCGAGGCGTTGGTGGTCTGGCGCTGCAGCAGCGGCAGCCCCAGGGTGACCATGGCCATGTTCAACCGCATGCCCCAGGTGCCCTCGAAGGCGTGGGCCGGCCGCCCGGCGGGCCCGGCGCCCGGCAGGAGGTCCCCGGGATCCTCGACGCAGCGGCCGGTCTGGCCAGGCGCGCAGCGGCCGTCCTCTTCCGTGGCGCAGTCGCAGGCGTGTCCCCAGCCGAGCGCCTGGCACTGGCTGTCCCGCCGGCAGTCGAGCGGCGGCAGCGCGGCGGGCGACACCCAGCGCTCCCAGCCGGGCGGCAGGCAGAGCCCGAGCGGGGTGCAGTCGAGCCCCTCCCCGAGCCCCAGGCAATCGTCGTCCAGGCCGCACGGCGCCGCGCAGCTCGCCAGGCAGCCCTCGCCCGGCCAGGGGCACTCGGCGTCCTCTGCGCACAGGGCGCCGCTCGAGGCGCAGCGGCCCTGGCACAGCCCGCCGAAGCCGCACTCCGCGTGGCCCTGGCAAGCACGCGGCCGGGTGGCCGCGACGCACCGGCCGAGCGTGGTGCACACCGCCTCCGGCTGCCCCAAGAGCGCGCAGTCACCGCTGTGGCGGCACTCGGCCGCGCAGAAGCCGTCGGGGTTGCAGAACCGCCCCGGCCCGCACTCCCACGGGTCGGAGCAGGGCAGGTAACCCAGCTCTTCCAGGCCGAGGGGCGCACCCTGCTCGAGGCCGCACCCGGCCAGGAGCGCGAGGGACAGGATGGGGACGGAGGTGCGCATGCCCTGGTGAAGAGCAAGCCGCGAGCCATTCGGCCCGCCAGCTCCAACCCACTGAAAGGGCTCAGCAAGGATGGCTAGGAGAGGCACATGGACCTCGTCCCCGCGCGCGGTGGTCGGTGCCCCGGCGCACGCCGGGTGCACGCGGCGCGCTTTCGCACGCATGGCCTGCCCGGCCGTTCGTAGCCCCGAGGCCCTCGAATGCATCCCTGGGGTTACACCGCGTGCTCGCCACGCCTCTCCCGGAGAAGAATAATATTCTTTGATTTCATATTGATAGCCACAGATGAGCGCCATCCAGGCCGTGGCATGCCGGTTGCTCTACTCCGCGGCGAACCCCACGCGAGGTGATTTCGATGAAGAAGCTCGTGGCGCTGTGGCTGGCCAAGTTCCTGGCGATCGGACTCGCGGGCTGCTCGGGCGAGAGCGCCCTGGACATCCCCTCCGAGGACGAGGACCTGGTGGCGTCCTTCGACAAGGAGGACACCGGCTACCTGTCCGACCAGGCCACCGAGATGGAGGGCATGTTCGTGGCCGAGCTGCGGCTGGACACCTCCAGCATGGACCCGGCGTCGCGCGACACCTTCGTCAGCCAGCTCCGCGGCGGCTCCTGGAGCCTGCGCTCGCTCATCGGCGACCAGATCAAGTTCGGCAAGAACCAGCTCAACACCGAGAAGCTGCACATGAACCTGTCGGCCCAGGACATCGTCCAGTCCGACGTGCTGGTCGAGGGGACGCTGGTGCGCGTGCCCTACGCGCTGCGCATCGAGACCATCGTGTCCTTCGAGGAGCTGCGCGCGGCGGGCATCGAGCCGGACACCCTGACCGAGCGCGCCTTCCCGGTCAAGCTGCCCGCCGACCACCGCGACATCTTCGCCCGGGTGAGCGAGCGCTGCGCCGAGGGTTTCACCGCCGGCGACCTGGCCGACTACAACTACTTCTCCTACTTCACGCCCGCCAAGGCCGGCTGCGACCTGGATCTCGTGGACGCGACCTTCACCCTGAACTCCCTCCTGCCGCGCAAGACCACCTACCCCGAGTACCACCGCCTGGTGGCCGACGGGCAGGTGACCGTGGCGGTGTTCTTCGGCGCGGCGGGCCACGAGGAGACGGTGCCGGCGAGCGACGAGGGCGTGCAGGAGTGGAACGAGTTCGTCTCCGCCCTCAAGTCGCGCGGCTTCAAGAAGACCGAGGACCTGCAGCCCAAGGGCGCGCGCTACACCCGCACCAAGGCCGGCCTGCTGGAGATCGTGGACGTGGTCAGCCCCTACGATCTGCACTCCCTGCAGAGCGACACCCAGGGCCTGTTCCGCACCGCGCTTCGCACCCACGAGGTCATGGTGTACGACGGCCACTCCTTCTACGGCTCGCTCAGCGTGCTGGGGGACAAGGACGCCTACCCGGCGGACACCTACCAGGTGCTGTTCATGAACTCCTGCTGGAGCTACGAGTACTACACCAAGCAGGTGTTCCAGATGAAGGCCACCGCGGCCGACCCCAGCGGCTGGTCGCTGGCGGACGTGGTCAACGACACCGAGAGCGGCTGGTTCACCAACATGGCCGAGGAGACCCGCATCCTGCTGACCAACCTGCTGGCCGGCTGCGAGAGCGGCGGCCAGGAGGGCACGCGCCAGTACACCTGGGACGCCATCATCGAGGCCATGAACAAGCACGCCCTGGACCGCTACCGGGCCTGGGGCATGAAGAGCCACGAGATCTACGGCGTCAGCGGCGTGCGCACCAACTGCTACGACCCGCAGAACCCGGAGTCCTGCAAGGGCGAGCGCGACGACACCGGCGGCGGCGAGAGCGTCACTCACACCGCCAGCCCGGCCACGGCCATCCCGGACAACGACCCCGCCGGCGTGCGCTCGACCCTCAGCGTGCCCGAGCAGATCGCCTTCACCGGCCTCGTGGTCCAGGTCGACCTGACCCACACCTTCGTGGGCGATCTGGTGATCGAGCTGGAGCACGCCGGCAAGCGCGTGACCCTCCAGTCCCGCGAGGGCGGCTCCCAGCAGGACCTGATCAAGGAGTGGAGGCCGATCGGCTTCGACGGCACCCCCTCCACCGGCGACTGGACGCTGATCGTCACCGATCTGGCCGCCCGGGACGCCGGCACGCTCCGCGCCTGGACGCTCACCCTCTCCTTCCAGGGCGAGGTCCAGGACCCGGTGCACGTCGAGGCCCAGCCGGGTCTGGACATCCCGGACAACGCGCCCGGGGGGGTGAGCTCGAGCCTGGAGGTCACCGCGGAGCGCGACGTGCGCGGGCTGCAGGTCGAGGTGGACATCACCCACACCTACGTGGGCGATCTGGTGGTGACGCTCGAGCACGGCGGCAAGACGATCAGCCTGCAGGACCGCGCGGGCGGCTCGGCCCAGGATCTCGTGCGCCAGTTCAGCCCGGTCGACTTCGAGGGGCTGCCGGCGGCCGGAACCTGGACGCTCAAGGTGGTGGACACCGCCGCCCAGGACGTGGGCCGGCTGAACCGCTGGGCGCTGACGATCGGTGGCTGACCGGGACCCGGGCTCAGGCGGGTGTCTGCGGTCCCTTCTTCCTGCCCGACATGAGGAGCAGCAGCCCGGACAGCGCCGGCACCGCGCAGAAGATCGCCCCCAGGACGATGTTCTGCGAGGCCTCGGAGCGCCCCTGGGCCAGCAGCGCGTCCCGCACGTCCGGCGAGGCCGCGGCCAGCGCCTGCCCCACCGCCTTCATCCCGACCAGGTAGCCGATCACCCCCAGCCCGAAGATCAGCAGCGCGCCCAGCACCCAGGCCACCCCCAGGACGAGGCGCCGCCGCGGGCTGGCCTCCTTCCGCGCCACGGCCCAGGTCCAGACCGAGAAGCCGGCGGAGAGCACGCCCACGATCACCACCATGTAGCCGAACAGCCCGGCCTCCTTGAGCATCTGCAGCATCAGGGCCCTCCTTGTCCGTCCGGCGGGCAGCCGCGGGCGCACTCCACGCGCCACCCGGCCCCATCGGTCCGGAAGCGCACCGCGCCGTCCCGGTCGGTGCGCAGCCAGTGTACACCCGAGTCCCGCAGGCGGGCGAGCGCGCTGGGGTGTGGCAGCCCGTAGGGGTTGCCGGCGCCCACCGAGATCACCGCCCGGCGCGGCCCCACCGCCTGCAGGAAAGCCGAGGCGCTGGCGCCCTGAGAGCCGTGGTGCCCGACCTTCAGCAGCTCGGCTCGCAGGTCACCGCCGCCCGCGGTCAGCGCCCGCTCGCCCTCGCCCTCCAGGTCGGCCGCCAGGAGCGCCCGGCGCTCCCCGAGCGCCACCCGCAGCACGAGCGAGCGCTCGTTCTCGTCCAGCGCGTCGGCGCCCTGGCGCGGCGGCCAGAGCACCTCGAGGCTCGCCCCGCCGCGCTCGAGCGGCCGGTCGCCCTGGCCCAGCTCCCGCACCTCGGCGCCCACCTCCCGGGCGGCCGCCAGCACCTCCGCGTGCGCCTGGCTGCCGGCCTCGTCCTCCGCCCAGGGTTGCCGCGGAGGCCACCACAGCGCCCGCGGACGCAGCTCGCGCAGCACGGCCGGGAGCCCGCCGGTGTGATCGGGGTGGCGGTGGGTGGCCACCACGGCCTCGAGCCGGCGCACCCCCAGGGCGCCGAGCGCCGGCAGCAGCACCCGCGCGGCCGGATCGTACCCCGGGCCGAAGCGCCCCGGTCCGCCGTCCACCAGCACGTCCGCGCCGTCCGGCAGGCGGACCAGGATCGCGTCGCCCTGCCCCACGTCCAGGACGACGAGCTCCAGCCCGCCGCCCAGGCGCGGGGCCCAGGCCGACCAGGCCAGGCCCACGACGAGCAGCGCGCCGGCCGCCGCCGCCAGGCCGCGGCCCAGGCGGCCGCGACCCGCGACCAGCAGCCCCAGCAGCAGCGCGTAGGCCAGGGCCACCCCGAGCCAGCCGGGCGGATTGAGCTCGAGCGCGGCGCCCGGCAGGCCGCCCAGCAACCGGGCCAGGGCCACCAGCCCCTGGCAGAGCCACACCCCCAGATCGGCCACTGGACCCGCGACCACCGCCCCCAGCGGCAGCAGCACGGCCGCCCCGAGCCCCAGGGGAACGATCAACCAGGTGGACAGCGGCACCGCCGCCAGGTTGGCCAGCAAGCCCATCCAGCTCACCTGGCCGAAGTGGTGGGCCACCAGCGGCGCGGTCGCCAGCCCGGCCACCAGGCTCACCACGCCGAGCTGCAAAAGCCTGGCCCGCAGCCGCGCCCACGCGCCGGCGGGCGGGGCGCCGAGCGGCGCCCCCAGGAACGCGCACAGGCGCGGCGCGGCCAGCACCAGGCCGGCGGCCGCGGCGAAGCTGAGCTGGAAGGAGGCACCGAACAGCGCCTGCGGCCACAGGCCCAGGATGACCAGCGCGGCGGCCGCCAGGGTCTGGGCCGCGTCCGCCCGCCGGCGCAGGATCTCGGCCACCAGGAAGGCGGCCACCATGACCCCGGCCCGCACCACGGGCGCCTGCGCCCCGGTCAACAGGACGTAGAACCCGAGCGCGGGCAGGCACAGGCAGGCCGCCAGCCGGCGCACGTCCAGGCGCAGGGCCAGGCGCGGCAGCCGCACCAGCAGCCAGCGCAGGGCCAGGTACAGCCCCAGGGCCACCAGGCCCAGGTGCAGGCCGGAGATGGACAGCAGGTGGGCCAGGCCCGAGCGGGCGAAGGCCTGGCGCACCTCCGGGCTCAACCCGGCGGTGTCCCCCGTGGTCAAGGCGGCCAGCACGGCGCGGGCCTCGGGCGGGCCCTCTCGACCTGCCAGCAGCGCTCCCACGGCCGAGCGGGAGCGGGCCGCGAGCCGCGCCAGGGAGGGCGCCACCGGCTCGAGCTCCAGCAGGACATCCCGGCAGCTCGCCACCTTGCCCGACCAGTACAGCCCCTGGCGCCGCTGGGCCAGGCTGGCGTCGGGCAGGCCGAAGTTGGCCGGCCCGCGCACCGGGCGCAGGCGGGAGAGCGCCCGCACCCGGTCGCCGGGCAGCACCTCGGGGCAGCCCGCGAGCCCGCCCGGCTCCTCGCCGCCGAGCACCCGCAGGCGGGCCACGCCTCCCAGGGGGCGGAAGTCGCCGAGCGGCGGCTGCACCGCCTCGAGCGCCAGCCGGAGCTCCAGCGAGTCCGGGCCGCGCGCCCAGCCGGACAGGGCCCGTCCGCGGACGACGGCCCGCTCCTCGGGCGGCTCGCCCGCCGGCGCCGCGGGGAAGACCCCCCGGGCGAGCCCCAGGGCCAGCAGGGCCAGCAGCCACAGCAGGAAGCGCAGCGGCCCCCCCCGCCGGGCGAGCGCCAGCCCCCCGGCCGCGAGCGCCATCCCGCCTGCCAGGGCGAAGCCCAGGACGGGCGGCGGGGCCAGCGCGTCGGCCAGCACCAGGCCCAGGCTGTAGGCCACGGCCAGACCCAGCAGGGGCCGCCGCATGGGCAGGCGCTCAGCCGGCATCGGGCTCCCCGCTGGCCCGCAGGAAGGCGAGCAGCTCCTCAGGGGTGTTCAAGTTGCAGGTGACTCCCGGATCGTCGAGCTCCACCCAGGCCAGCCGCCCCGCGAGCGCCAGGCGCTCCGTCAGCGCCCGGGCGCCCAGGTCGCAGGCCGGCGCGCGCAGCTCGGGGAACAGCTCCCGGGCGAAGGCCGCCGGGTGCCCGGGCTGGCCCCGGTGGCGGGCCACCGCCAGCGGCGCCCGCTCCAGGGCCGCGCCCACCGCGGCCACCGTGCCGGGCTCGAGCCCGGCCTGGTCCACGGTGACCACCAGCAGCCCGTCCACCTCACCCGTGGCGGCCAGCGCGCAGCGCAGCGAGGAGATCTGGCCCCGGGCCGGCTCGGGGTTCAACACGTAGCGGGCCGCGGGCAGGGGGCAGGCGGCCTGGATCGCCTCGGCCCAGGGCGGCGCCACGACCGCCAGCACCGGGCTGCAGCCGCCCGCGGCCAGCGCGCCCGTCAGCCGCTCCAGGAAGGTCTGCCCCCCCACGCGCAGCAGGGCCTTGGGCCGGCCCATCCGGCGCGAGGCGCCGCCGGCCAGCACCGCCCCGGCCAGCCTCATCATCGGCGACCGCGACCGCGGGCGCGCCTGGCGCGGCGCAGGCCCTCGGCCCGCCGCTCGGCCCGGCGCAGCCGCTCGAGGATCTCCAGCAACCCCTCGCTGAGCAGCGCGCCCACGACGGCGCGCCGGTAGCCGGCGCTGGAGCGCAGATCGTCGATGGGCCGGGCGGCCGCGACGCACGCCTCGGCCGCCTGGGCGATCAGCCGCGGGCTCAGGCGCTGGCCCTCCAGCAGGGCCTCGGCCGCGGGCACGCCGAGCACCGTGGGCGCCACTGCGCCCATGGCGACCCGCACGTCCACCAGGCGCAGGCCGGGCCGCACGCGGGCGTCCAGGGCCACGCTGGCCTTGGAGCAGCACATGCCCTTGCGCTGGCCGGCCTTCTTGAAGCAGGCCGCCGCGCGCCCCCGCCGGAGCGGGACGCGCACCGACTCGATCAGCTCGTCCGGCCGCAGCACGGTCTGGCCCGGGCCGGTGTAGAGCTCGCTCACCGGCACCTCGCGCGCCCCCTGGCGGGCGACCAGGCGCACGCTGGCTCCCAGGCACACCAGCGCCGGCAGCGTGTCGGCCGCGGGCGAGGCGTTGCCCAGGTTGCCGCCCAGCGTGCCGCGGTTGCGGATCTGCAGCGAGCCCACCGAGGCGCAGGCCAGGCCCAGCAGGCGGGCGTGCCGGCGCACCAGGGGGTGCTCGACCACCTCCTGGTGGCAGGCCAGGGCACCCACCCGCAGCCGCCCCTGCGCGTCCAGGCCGATGCCCGCGAGCTCCGCGCAGCGGCTGATGTCCAGCCACAGGGTCCGCTCGGGTCGCGGGGCGCGCACCAGCAGGTCCGTCCCGCCGGCCACCAGCGCGCAGGTCGGGCCCTCGGCCCACAGCATCTCGGCCACGTCCTCCAGGCTGGTCAAGCTCAGGAAACTCGGCATGGCGTCCTCGCTCCTCAGCCCTCGGCGGCGCCGCGCTTGGCCTTCAGCGGCCTGGCCCGCCGGTCCTCGGGCACGGCCCCCCGGCGCCACAGCCACACCAGCTCGGCCCCGATGGCCACGGCGATCTCCTCCGGGGTGACCGCGCCGATGTCCAGGCCGATCGGCGCGTGCACCGCCTCCAGCGCCTCGGCCGGGAGCTCCAGGTCGCGCAGCTTCTCCAGCGCGGCCTTGACCTTCTTGCGGCTGCCGATCATGCCCACGTAGGCCGGCCGCCTGTGGACCACGCCCTCCAGGACGAGCTGGTCGTGGTCGTGCCCGCGGGTGACGATGATGACGTGGTCCTTCGAGGTGGGCGGCTGGCTGGCCAGGTGCTCGGCGAAGGGGCGGGTGGCGATCACGTCCACCTCCGGCAGGCGCTCGCGGCTGGCCCACTCCGGCCGCTCGTCCACCACGGTCACGTGGCAGCCGAGCAGCTTGGCCACCCGGGCCACCGCCGTGCCCACGTGCCCGGCGCCGAAGATGACCACCCGGCGCGGCGCCACGATGGGCTCGAGGTACACGCCCATCTGGCCCCCGCAGCCCATGCCCAGCTCGGCCAGCTGGTACTCGGTCGTGCGCGGCCCCTGACCGTCCTCCAGCGCGTTCAGCGCATCCGAGATCACCCGCGCCTCCAGCACGCCCCCGCCGACGGTGCCGCGGATGCTGCCGTCGGCCAGCACCAGCATCTTGGCCCCCACCTTGCCCGGGGCCGAGCCGCTCACCGAGGTGACCACGGCCAGCACCCCGGGCTCCTCGGCCTCCACCAGGCGCTGGATCTCGCGCGCCAGCAGTTGCAGGCCCTCGGTCGAGGTCGGCTGCATGGCTCACCTCCTCCCGCCGCGCGCGGCGCGGCGCTTGGCCACCTTGCGCACGGCCGCCACGATCTTGGTGTACCCGGTGCAGCGGCACAGGTTCCCGGCCAGCCCCTGACGGATCTGCTCGCCGGTCGGCCGCTTGTGCCGCCGGAGCAGCGCCTCGGCCGCCATCAGCATGCCCGGGGTGCAGTAGCCGCACTGCACCGCGCCCTCCTCCACGAAGGCGCGCTGCAGGTCCGACAGGCGTCCGCCCGGGGCGAGGCCCTCCACGGTGAACACCTCGCAGCCGTCGGCCTGGGCGGCCAGCACCAGGCAGGCGCACACCAGCTTGCCGTCCAGCAGCACCGAGCAGGCGCCGCACTCCCCCACCCCGCAGCCCAGCTTGGTCCCGGTCAGGCCGGCCTTCTCGCGCACCGTCTCCACCAGTCGCTCGTCCGGCTCGACCTCGAACCGGCAGGCCGCGCCGTTCAGCTTGAGGTTCACGCTCACCGCCATGGCTCAGCTCCCCTTCCGCCGCGTCCGCGCGCCGGCGCGCCCGCCCGGCGCCTGCTCCGCCAGGGCGCGGAGCACCGCCTCGGCCCGCACCGGCAGCCTGGTGAAGCGCACCCCGAGGGCGTCCTCGAGCGCGTTCAGGATGGCCGGCGTCACGCCCACCATGCAGGTCTCGCTGATGCCCTTGGCGCCCCAGGGCCCGGTCGGCTCGCGCACCACCACGGGCACGGTGCGGATGGCCGTGGGCACGTCCAGGCTGGTGGGCAGCACGTAGGTGTTGAAGTTGGTAGTCAGGCAGCGCCCGCGCTCGAACTCGACGGCCTCGAAGAGCGCGTAGCCGATGCCCTGGGCCACGCCGCCCTCGCTCTGGCCCTCGAAGCCGGTGCGCAGGATGACCTGGCCGCCGTCCAGGTGGGCCTCGACCGCCTGGACGGTGATCTCGCCGGTCAGCGTGTCCACCTCCACCCCGGCCACGTGCGTGCCGTAGCTGTACAGCAGGTGAGGCAGGCCGTCGCCCAGCTCCACCTCGGCCACCGGGATGTGGTAGGTGGCGCGAACCTCCAGCGGCGTCTGCCCGAGCAGGCCGGCCAGCGCCGCCTGGCCGCCCGCGCCCTGCACGCGCGGCTCGCGGCCGGCCCTCAGGCGGGCTGGGCCGGCCGGCCAGCCCAGACGCTCGGCGGCCAGCCGTCCGAGCTCCGCCTCCAGCCGCTCGCAGGCCATGAGGAGGGCGTTGCCCACGGCGTAGGTCGTGCGCGAGGCGGTGGTGGTGCCCGAGTCCGGCGCCAGGCCCGTGTCGCCGCCCACGATGCGGACGCGCTCCATGGGCACGTCCAGCCGCTCGGCCAGCATGGCGGCGTAGGCCGTGTAGGCGCCCTGGCCGAACTCGCTGGTGGACGCGCGCAGGGTGCAGTCGCCCGCGGGGCCGAGCTCGAGGGCCACCTCGCAGTAGTCGGGCAGGCCGATGCCCAGCCCCATGCCCTGCATCTGGCTGGCCACCCCCAGGCCGCGCTTCACGTGGGGCCGGAGCGCCGCCGGCACCTTGCGGAGATCCTTGCGCCAGGCCGCCCGGCCGCGCCACAGCTTGCCCTTCTGGGCCGAGCGGATGGTGGCCGCGGCGCCCACGGCGGTCTTCATCTCGTAGTCGAGGGCCGCGCGGTCCCCGGTCTGCAGCGCGTTCTTCAACCGGAACGCCAGCGGGTCCATGCGGATGGCCCGGGCCATGAGATCCATCTGGCTCTCGATGCCCACGCAGGCCTGCGTGCAGCCGAAGCCGCGGAAGGCGCCCGCGAACCCGTTGTTGGTGTACACCGCGAAGCCGTCCACCTTGACGTGCGGCACCCGGTACGGCCCGGCCACGTGCTCCAGCATGAGGTTCAGCACCGGCCCGCCCAGCGAGGCGTACGCCCCGGTGTCGGCCACGAAACGCGCCTCCACCGCCAGCAGGCGGCCGTCCCGGCTGCAGCCGGTCTTGTAGCGCACGCGCGTGGCGTGCCGCTTGGTGGAGAAGAGGATCGACTCCTCCCGGGTCAGCACCAGCTTGCAGGGCCGCCCGGTCAGGTGGGTCATCAGCGCCAGGTGGATCTGGACCGTGATCTCGTCCTTGCCTCCGAAGGCGCCGCCGACGTGGGCGCCGATGGCGCGCACGCGCTCCAGCGGCAGGCCGAGCGCGCGGGCGATCTGGGTCTGATCGCGGTACACGTACTGGCCGCACGAGTCCACGGTCAGCCGGCCCAGCTCGTCGTAGAACGACACGCCCGCCTCGGTCTCGAGGTAGGCGTGCTCCATCATGGGCAGGTCGTACTCGCGCTCGACGACCACGTGGCTCTGGCGGAAGCCCTCGGCCACGTCGCCCTTGGTGAAGTGGCCCTGGTGCAGGATGTTTCCCCCGGGGTGCAGGGCCGGCGAGTCGGGCCGCATGGCCGCCTCGGGCTCGACCACCGGCTCGAGCGGCTCGTAGTCCACCCGCACGGCCGCCGCCCCGGCCCGCGCGGCGCGCAGGCTCTCGGCGGCCACCACGGCCACCGCGTCGCCCTGGTAGCGCACCCGCTCGCCGCACAGCACCGGCTGGTCCTGGATGGCGATGCCGAAGGCGTTCTCGCCGGGCACGTCCCTGGCGGTCGCCACCCGCACCACGCCCGGCACCGCCTCGGCCGCGGCGCAGTCCACGCCCAGCACCCGCGCGTGCGGGTGGGGCGAGCGCACCACCGCCAGCCACAGCATGTCGTCCGGGGCCTTGTCGGACGGGTAGACGAGCGCGCCGGTCACCTTGGCCTCGGCGTCCAGCCGCCGCGTCCGCTTGCCCAGGACCTTGAGCGCACGAGCCACGCGCACCTCCTCCCCGTCAGCCGCCGCCGACGGGCTGGAACAGCCTCAACCTGGCGCCCGGCCGCAGCGGCGCGTCGCGCGCCGCGCGGGCGTCGTCGACCAGCGCCCAGATGTCCACCCGATCCGGCAGGCCGAGGGCGGCGAGCGCGTCGCGCACGCAGGCGCCGGCGGGCAGCTCCAGGGTGCGGCGGGAGGCGCCGACCTGGTCGCGAAGCGCGCCGAACAGCTCCACCTCGATGGCGATGCGCATGCCCCTCCTCGGCCGCCCCCGCGGGCGGGCCGGGGTCGGGCGCCATGATACCCAACCGGCCCGCAAGTCTCAAGCAGGCTCGGAGGGTTAGCCTAGCCCGCTTCGCGGACAGGATACGCTTCGCGCGGGGAGGCGCGCTCGGGTTCCTAGCCCCCTTCGCGGGCTGGAGACCCTTCGCGCGGGGAGACGCGCTCGGGTTCCTAGCGTGACCAGAACACGTGCGGGTTGCGGAAGGAGGGGCGCACCCCGTCCTGGGTGGTGCTCAGCACCACGTCCATGGACAGCCAGCGGTGGCCCTGGAGATCCGCGCAGCCCGAGAAATCGGCCGGCGAGGTGGCGAAGGGGCCGCAGAGCGCGGAGGGCGCGGTCACCAGGCCGGCCTCGGTGTCGGCCGACTTGACCGTCACCCGCACCGCGGTGCCGGCCGGCTCGACCGACTCCCAGGTGGCCGACACCCAGATCGGCGCCGGGTAGCCGGAGTCGAAATTCTGGATCCAGTGCCCCTCGCGCGTGGTGATGGTGCGCAGCTGCATGCCGGTCATGTCCGAGTAGGTGTACAGCTCCGCGCCGGCGTGCACCTCGAAGGTGTCCGGGCCGGTGCAGTCGGGGTTGAAGCGGTTGGCGTAGCCGTCGTAGCGGTTGGGCACCCACACCCGGCCGCTGGCGTCGATCGCCACGCCGTGCGGGTTGGTGCCCGCGGGGGTGGGGGCCCGGCAGACCACCGCGCCCGAGCTCGGATCGATCTTGACCACCTCGTTGGTGCCGTAGCTCGAGCCCCAGATGTACCCGTCCGGGGCCACGGTCACCGCGGTGACGTTGTAGGTGCCGGTGTTGAAGATGCCGTGCGCGCCGGCGCCGTCCACCCGGTGCACGTCCCCGCCCCCGTTGTAACCGCCGAACCAGACGTTGTTCTGCTGGTCGATGGCGATGCCGTAGTGGGTGGGGTTGGTGACCGTCTCGACCAGCGTGGCCGTGGCCGTGTCCACCTTGGCCGTGGGGCTCGAGGAGGTCCACAGGTAGCCGTTGCCGTCGATGGCCAGGCCGTAGACGTACACCCCCACCGGGACCTGCGCCAGGACCACGCAGCGCGGCGGGCTCTGGTTGGTGTCCACCTGGGAGCCGGAGATCTTCCACACCGCCTGCCCGTAGTACAGGCCGATCCACACGTCCCCGCCGCCGTCGATGGCCACGCCGCGCACCAGCCCGGGGGCGTCCACCCGGCAGATCAGGTTGCCGTCCGCGTCCAGGTGGGCGGCGTTCGAGTAGTTCCCGTTGCTGGTGTCGTCGAAGCCGCGGTTGCCCACCCACACCGAGTAGTCGAGCGCCACCGCGGTGCGGGACGGCCAGGTGCCGTAGGTGGGCGCCTCCCAGATCTTCTGGCCGGTCACCGTGTCCAGCTTGGCCACGGTGTTGAACTGGGTCACGGCGATGTAGATGAACGGGGTGAGCGCCGCGCCCTGGCCCAGGGTGACCGCGGTCGGATCGCTGGGATCGGTCTCGGTGCCGGCGCAGTCGCGCAGATCCGCGCCGCAGTCGCCGGCGTCGTCCCAGCCCATCTCGTAGCAGGCCACGGCGGGGCAGGTGCCGCAGGCCGTGAGCAGGCCCTCGTCGACGAGCCCGTCGCAGTCGTCGTCCAGGCCATCGCAGGCGACCTCGCCGCCGGTCGGCAGGCACTGTCCGCAGGCGTTCCTGAGGCCCTCGTCGGTGAGCCCGTCGCAGTCCTCGTCCGTGCCGTCGCAGGTCTCGGTGGCCTGGCAGTAGCCGCAGGCGTTCGAGCCCATGGCCCAGCGCTCGTCCACCTCGAGATCGCAGTCGTTGTCCACGCCGTCGCAGCGCTCGAGCTCGGGCAGCACGTCGCCCTGGCACTCGCTCCAGAACTCACCGTCGCAGGCCTGGGAGCCGAACACGCACTGCCCCACGCCGGCGGTGGCGGGCGGGCCGCGGTAGCAGGGCCGGGTCTCGCTGCCCGAGCAGCCGCCGCAGGCGCCGTCCGGGCTGCCGTCGCAGTCCTCGTCCAGCCCGTTGCCGCAGATCTCCTGGGGCACCTCGCCGCAGCCGCCGCAGGCGTTGGTCACCCCGTCGTCGGGCACCCCGTTGCAGTCGTCGTCCAGCCCGTTGCACACCTCGGCCGCGCCCGGGCGCACGTCCGGGTTGGTGTCGTCGCAGTCCTCGGGCGGCGCGAACCCGTCACCGTCGCCGTCCGGCAGGCAGCCGTCGTCGGTCGCGCCGTCGCAGTCGTCGTCGAGCCCGTTGCCCCCGCCCACGCACTCGGGGGTCGGCAGCACCTCGCCTGCGCAGGCGGTCCAGGACCACCCGCCGGCCGGATCGGCCTGGCAGTCGTGGAAGCCGCCCCGGCAGGGGCCGAAGCCGAGCGTGCCGGGCGAGCCGGAGTAGCACGGCTGGTGGATCGGCGGGTGGCAGGTGCAGTTCGAGCCCGCGCCCGGCTCGCCGCACAGGCACTGCGGATCGCAGGAGCAGTTCTCGTCCATCTGGCCGTTGCAGTCGTCGTCCAGCCCGTTGCCGCACAGCTCGACAAGCTCGGGATCGAGCGGCAGGCACGCGCCGCAGCGGTTCAGCAGCCCCTCGTCGCTCTGGCCGTCGCAGTTCTCGTCCAGGCCGTTGCACGCCTCGACGCCCGGCAGGATCTGCCCGGTGCACTCGCCGAAGGTGCGATCCTGCTGGCACAGGGCCACGCCCGTCCGGCACAGGCCCACCCCGGTCGTGGGGGCCGGCCCGTCGTAGCAGGGCGCGCGCTGGCCCGGGGTGCAGCCGCAGTCGGCCTCGTCGGTCTGCGCGTCGCAGTCGTTGTCCCGGCCGTCGCCGCAGATCTCCAGGGCTCCCGGGCGCACGCTGCGATCGGTGTCGTCGCAGTCCGCGCCACGCGCGCAGCCCTGCCCGAAGCCGTCCTGGTCCTGGTCGACGCACACCGGGCCGCCGTCGCCGTCGCCCCCGTCCGGGCCGTCCGGCTGGCCGGGGCGGCAGTAGCCCAGCTTGCACACCTGGCCGCCCGGGCAGTTCGAATCCAGGTTGCACGGCAGCAGGCAGACCTGGCTCGCGCACACCAGGGGCTCGGGGCAGGGCACCGCCAGCCCGCACACCTGGTAGCAGTAGCCCTCGAAGCAGGCCTGGTCCTCGGGGCAATCGGCCGGGGTGAGGCAGGCCAGCGGCCCTCCCGCCGCGTCCTTGCAGCCGGCGCCTGCCAGCGACAGGACCAGTACCAGGATCACTCCGAGCGACGCGCAGGAGACAGGCGCTTGGACGCGGTGCGGCATGGATCGCTCCTCTCCGAGGTTCCGGGGACATTCTATACCCGGAGCGCGCAAGGGGGGAGGATCTCTTGGAGGGGCCCCTCAGAAGGCCAGGACCAGGCCCAGGTCGAAGCCCAGGTCGACGAACTCGTGCCCGTCGCCGTCGGACTCCGTGAGCATGGGCACGGGATCCGGGAAGAAGAAGTAGCCCAGCTGCAGGTCGGCGGCCAGCCCGAGCCAGGAGAGGAACATCCACTTGACCCCCAGGCCGGCCCCGAAGCGCACCCCGAGGTTGTCGTCGGGGCACTCCCAGGAGAAGCAGTCGGCGGTGAAGGTCTTGGCCGCCAGGCCCACCCGGCCGTAGGGCGCCAGCAGCAAGCCCTCGGCGAGTTCGACGAGCCCGCCCAGCTTCAGCCCCGCCCCGTACCGGGCCCAGTCGCCCAGATCGTCGAAGAAGGCCATGTAGTCCACGTACACCCCGAGGGTGAAGGGACCCATGCGGAAGTCGATGTCGGCGTCGAACCCCAGGCTGAGCTCGTCCTGCAGCTTGCCCAGGTTCTCGTCCCCGACGTACACGTTCACCAGGGCCTGGATGCTGAGCGTGCCGTAGAACCAGGGGTGCCCCGCCGGGGCCTGGGCCGTCACGGGCTCGGACTCCTTCACAGGCTCCGGCTCCTTGACAGGCTCCGGCTCCCGGACCGGCTCGGGCTCCTGCACCACCGGTTCCTTGACGGGCTCCGGCTCCTTGACAGGCTCCGGCTCCCGGACCGGCTCGGGCTCCTGCACCACCGGTTCCTTGACCGGTTCCGGCTCCTTGACTGGCTCCTTGGCGGGTTCCTTCGCCGGCTCGGGCCAGGTGGTCGGCGCGTCCTTCATGGCCTGGGTCATGGCCTCGGCCAGCTTGTCGGTGACCTTCTCGACCAGCGGGATCAGCTCGTCCACGTCGCAGGGGCCCTTGTTGGTGGCCGAGCGGATCTGGGTGGCCCGCCGCAGATCCCAGACCGACGCGGTGATCAGGCACCGGTTGCCCACCTTGGCGATGCTGGAGGAGATGGAGAACTCGGCCGCCAGCTCCTTGCCCACCTCGATCTGGCAGGAGGAGTCGTAGCACTCCTTGAAGGTGTCGGCCTTGGCCGCCACCAGGCGCTTCTTGATCTCCTCGCGCGGGATGATCTGGAAGTCGCCGCCCTCGCCCAGGCGGGCCGCCAGGTAGTCGGTCAGCCCCACCAGATCGTCCCCGCTCAGCGGCGAGCCCTTGCTCTCCATGGTGAACACCGCCACCACGGGGATGCGCACCTCGCCGGCCAGGGCAGGCGCGGTCAGCAGCAGCAGCGACGCGAGGATCGTGTGAAGGCGCGGCATGGCAAACCCCCCGCGTGGAACGCCGAGATCAGAAGGCGAACACGATCCCCAGGTCGAAGCCGACGTCCACGAAGCCGCTGTCCTCGAAGTCCGGGAAGTAGAGGTAGCCCAGCTGGAGGTTGGCGCCCATCCCCAGCCAACGCAGGAACATGACCTTCACCCCGAACCCGCCGCCGATGCGCACACCGAAGGTCTCCTCGGCCCCATAGCAGTCCCACTCGTCGCAGTCGGCGACGCCCGCCCCGACGAACCCGATGCGCCCGAAGGGCACCAGCAGCACCTTGGTGCCGACCTTGATCAGCCCGCCGATGCGCATGCCCAGGCCGTAGCGGTAGGAGTCATCCGCCTCGATGGTCTCCAGGTACTCCACGTAGCCGCCCAGCATGAAGCTCCCGCCCAGCCGGAAGTCGAAGTCGAAGTCGAACCCCATGGTGAAGAAATCGTCCCCGGTGTCCACGTACAAGTTGTCCATCCCGATGAGCCCGAGGCTCAGGTACACGAAGGGCTGATCGAAGGCCTCGCCGCCCCCCACGGGTTCGGGCTGGGCCACGGGTTCGGGCTGCCTGACGGGCTCGGGCTGCCTGACGGGCTCGGGCTGGGCCACGGGCTCGGGCTGCGCCACGGGCTCGGGCTGGGCCACGGGCTCGGGCTGCTTGACCGCGGTCGGCCGGGCCGTGGGCGCCTCGGCCAGGGCCTTGTCCATGGCGGCGATGAGCTTGTCGGTCACCCGCTCGATCGAGCCGATCAGCGCGTCGGCGTCGCACTTCTCCTTGTCGGTGGCCGAGCGGATCTGGGTGGAGCGCCGCAGATCCCAGACCGAGGCGGTGATCAGGCACTTGGAGCCCACCTTGGCGATGCTGGAGGAGATGGAGAACTCGGCCGCCAGCTCCTTGCCCACCTCGATCTGGCAGGCGGTGTCGTAGCAGTTCTTGTAGGTGTCTGCCTTGGCCGCCACCAGGCGCTTCTTGATCTCGTCCCGGGGGATGATCTGGAAGCGTCCGGCCTCGCCCAGGCGCGCCGACATGTAGTCGGTGAGGTACCCGGGCTCGTCCGCGTTCAGCGTCGAGCCCTTGCTCTCCATCAGGAACACCGCCACCACGGGTGCGTGCTGCTGCGCCAGGGCCGGGGCGCACCACAGGCCGAGCAACGCCGCCGCCAAGGCGAACCGGATCGGGTCTCTCATGACATCGCCCTCCTCGTGGGTGCCGCCATTCTAGTTTCGTCGCTCCCCCGGAGCAAGCGCCATCAGGGCTGGATGGCAGCCCCGTACACGATCCCGGCGTTGCCCCCGCCGAAGCCGAGCGGGGTGCCGCGCACCACGCTGGCGTCGGGGGAGAGCCGGAGCGGCACCAGCTCGGCGACCGAGCTGACCAGGCACAGCCCGGCCAGGCTCCCCTCGCGCACGCAGGTGAGGTGGTCGGCCAGCCCCACCGTCAGGGTCTGGACCAGCGCGGGCGGGTCGCTCGACAGGTCCAGCACGTAGACCGCGTCCTGGTCCCAGCTCGTCACCAGGGCGGCGCCGTCGGCCGGGTGGATGGCCACCCGCGCTGCGCCCACCACCGGGACGGAGGTCCAGCTCGAGATGGTGTCCCCGTCGAAGCGCACGACCAGCACCTGGGGGTTGGGAGGATCGTTCCAGGGGTCGGCCGCGGGCACCAGGGCGAGCGCGCCGTCGGAGGTGACCGCCACCGTGTCGGCCAGCGAGCCCACCCCGGCCACCTGCTGATCGAGGACGGTCAGGGACTGGAGATCCAGGAGGGTCAGGTCGTAGGGCGGGTCGTCGATGACCAGGGCCCCGCCCGAGACGATCGCCCGCCGGTTGTCAGGCAGGATGGCCAGGCCGGCGGGCAGCGTCATCGGCAGCAGCAGGTGGCCCCCGGCCGCGTCCTCCAGCAGCGCGGGCGCGCCGCCCTCGAAGGACAGGAAGAACAGGCCGCCCTGGCCGGTGCGGTAGGTGAGCCACAAGCCCGAGCCGTCTGGCGCGGGTACGAGGTCCGAGCCCATCAGGTCGAGCGCCTGGATGTCGAGGGTCCCACCCAGCGCGCTGACGGCCCCGTCCCGGGCCACGGCGAAGGGCGTGAGCGTGTGGTGCACCCCGCCGTCCCCCTCGGCCAGCACCGCGCCGAAGCGTCCGTCCGCGGTGAAGGCCACCAGCGAGGCCCGCTCGGGCGTGGCCAGGTCCTGGCCGGTGTCCTCCAGGCTGCCGTCGGCGCGCAGCCACAGGAGCGAGGCCCCGGGACCGTAGAAGTGCGCCACCAGCCCGGGCCGGTCGAAGTCCCGCGCGTCGTGGAGCTCGAGCGGGCCGAGCTCGTCGGTGGCGCGCACCGTGCCGCCCACCCGCAGGCTGGCCCGGAGCCACACCTGGGCGTCCACCTCCAGGTCCGCCTTGGAGTCCCACACGCAACGTCCCGGCACCCCGGCCGGTGACAGGCCGAGCCCGTGGCAGCCGGCCAGGCTCCCGGGGAGCGCCGTGGCCGGCACGAACGCGGTCCCGTCCTGGCTGAAGGACAGGCCCACGTCCCCTAGCTCGCCAGCCGGGCCCATGGCCACGAGGTCCACCCTCACCGGGCCTCGCTGCCAGCCGTCCAGGGGCAGCAGGCTCAACCCGTAGGACGGGGTGGCGCCTTCGTCCGCGCCGGCGTCCTCGCCGGCGTCCTCGCCTGCATCCTCACCGGCGTCCTCACCCGCGTCCTCACCCGCGTCCTCGCCGGCATCCGCACCGGCGTCCTCGCCGGCGTCCTCGCCAGCGTCCTCGCCAGCATCCTCGCCAGCGTCCTCGCCAGCATCCTCGCCAGCGTCCTCGCCAGCGTCCTCGCCAGCGTCCTCGCCAGCGTCGCCATCCAGGGTCGCATCCAGGCCGGCGTCCTCGTCGCCGCCGCCCCCATCGCAGCCGGCCAGGAGGAGCAGGGCCGCGCACAGCGCGGCGATCAGCGTGGGCCTCCAGGTCTGGGACATGGTCACCCCCGAGGACGATGCTCGTTCCTGGTATCGGGTATCGGGTGGCTGGTGGCTGGTTGGCCGCCAGCGCGATCAGCCGCCCAGGGGCACGCAGGCGCTCAGGATGCAGCGCTGGCCCGAGCGGCAGTCGCCGTCCTCGGCGCAGCCCAGGCAGTAGCTCAGCATGCCGCAGGTCTGGCCCTCGCGGCAGTCCGCGTCGTCCGCGCAGGTGCCGTCCTCCGGGTAGCACGAGCCGTTGTCCGGATCGCACACCTCGCCGCTCGGGCAGCTCACGTCCGCGCAGGGATCGGTCAGGCGCGGGATGCACGCGGACAGCAGGCACTGCTCGCGCGGCTTGCACTGCGCGTCGCTGTCGCAGCCGATGCACATGCTGAACTGGCACTGCAGCCCGAAGGCGCAGTCCGAGATGTCCTCGCAGCCGGTGTCGGCCACGCAGGTGCCGGCCTCGCAGCGATCGCCGTAGGCGCAGTCCTCGTCCAGGGTGCAGGACGAGGTGTCCTCCACGCAGTTGCCGCCCTGGCACAGCTCGCCCGCGGGGCAGTCGGCGTCCACGCTGCACTCGGTGCCGTCGGCCACGCAGCCGCCGGCCTCGCAGTGGAAGCCCGGGTCGCAAGTGACGCCGGCGCAGGCGTCGGCCTCCCCGAAGCAGGCGGTCAGCACGCAGGTCTGGCCCGGGAAGCAATCGGTGTCGTCGTCGCAGCCGGTGCACATGGAGAAGGAGCAGGTCAGGCCCGCGGGGCAGTCGGCGTCCGTCTCGCAGCCCGTGTTGCCCTGGTCCAGCTCGCACTCGCCGGTCAAGAGATTGCAGCGCTCCCCGGCCGCGCAGTCGGCCGCCGTCCAGCAGCGCGCCTGCCCGGGCTCGCACACCCCCTGGTTGCACACCTCGCCCGCGTCGCAGTCGGCGTCGGTGGTGCACTCCGGGGCCACCGGCTGGCAGGTACCCTGATCGCAGAACTCGCCCGCGCCACAGTCTGCGTCGGTGGTGCACTCCGGGAGCACCGGCTGGCAGGTGCCTTGATCGCAGAACTCGCCCGCGTCGCAGTCGGCGTCGGTCGTGCAGACCTGCGGCTCCGGCGCGCACTCGCCCAGCACGCACACCTCGCCCGCGGCGCAGTCGGTGTCCTCGCGGCAGCCCACGGCCACGGGCTGGCACACGCCCTCCACGCAGGTCTCGTCCAGGCGGCAGTCCGCGGTCGTGGCGCACACCGGCCCGGCCCACACGCAGCGGCCCTCGGCGCAGCGCTCGTCGAAGCGGCAGTCCGCGTCCGCCTGGCACTGGGGCCCGGGCACGCACAGACCGGCCTCCAGGTCGCACAGCTTGCCCGCCGGGCAGTCGGCGTCGGCCTGGCAGTCGCCGGTGGCCTGGGCGCTGACGCAGCGGGCCGTGGCCTGGCTGCACACCTGGCCCAGCTCGCAGTCCTGGTCCAGCAGGCAGCCGTCCACGCACTGGGCCGTGTAGGGGCTGCAGATCTGCCCGCGCGAGCACTCCGCCGTCGTCAAGCAGCCCGGCATGCACTGGGCCGTGTAGGGGTTGCAGATCTCGCCCCGCAGGCAGTCCTCGTGGCCGCGGCAGCCCGCCATGCACTGGCCGCTCCAGGGGTTGCACACCTGGTCCGCGTCGCAGTCCTCGTCGGTCGAGCAAGGCAGGGCCTCCAGGCCGCCGCCCTCGTCGCAGCCCGCTCCCAGGGACGCGAGCAGGAGCACCGCCAAGCCGATCTGCTTCATGTCTGCCACCTCCGCGTGGGGATCGTGCGGGACTCTACACCGTTTCGGGTGGCTCGGCCAGCGCCCGGGCGGCCTGGGCCACGCACAGGGCGGCGCCCGCGTGCACCCCCCACTCGATCTCCGGGTGGTGGCGCAGGAAGACGTTGAGCAGCCAGCCCAGGGAGCGGGGGTCGAAGGCGATGTGGGTGCGCAGCAGGCAGCCGTCGGCGCCCAGCGGGGTCGTCTCCAGCCGGATGAGCACGTCGCGCACCTTGCCCTCCAGGAAGGTGAGCTGCAGCCAGCGCCCCTCCTGGCGGGTCACGCGGGCGGTGAAGTGGAAGCGCACCGACAGGAAGGCCAGGTGGAAACGCAGGCGCACCCGCACCTGCTCGCCCCCGTCCGCGAGCGGCGGCAGCCGGTCCACGGCCTCCATCATCTCCACCAGCTTCGGCAGGCCGTCGAGATCGCGGATGCGGCGCCACAGGCGCGCCGGCGGGGCGCCCACCCGCAGCAGGCAGGTGGCCGCGGCGGGATGGCCGCGCGGGTCGAGCCGCACGCGCAGGAGCGGCCCGGGCCCGAGGCTGGCGGCCAGGCCCTCCGCGTCCGCGGCGCCGAGCCCGGCCAGCCCGTCGAGGTAGCCCAGGGGATCCACGGCCGCCATTCTCCCCCGCTCGGCCCCGTCCGGGCAACTGGGGTGTCCCGGCTCCGGGCCTGTGGTACATTGCGCTCAGCATGCGCGCCCCGATCGCCTCCGCCCTGGCCGCCGCCCTGCTGCTCTGGGCCGCGGGCTGCCCCGAACCCCTGGATGGGGCGGACGGGGGGCCGGCCACGGCGGGGCCGGCCGGCCGGCCGCCCATGGTCGACTCCCACGTCCACCTGCTGCCCAGCCCCAGGGCGCTGGCGCGGGCGCTGGCGCTCTTCGACCAGGTCGGGGTGACCCGCTTCTGCGCCAAGAGCGCGGGCGTGCCCGGCTCGGGGCGCTACCGGGCCACCCTGGCCGTGCAGCGCCGGCTGGGCGAGCGCTTCGCCTTCTTCGTCAACCCGGACTGGGACGGCTTCGGCCAGCCGGGCTGGCTCGAGCGGGAGGTGGGCCGGCTGGAGGTCGCGGCCCGGGACGGCGCGCGCGGGGTCAAGATCTTCAAGGCGCTGGGGCTGTCCGTGCGAGATCCGGAGGGCCGGCTGGTCCCGGTCGACGACCCGCGCCTGGACCCGTGGTTCGAGGCCGCCGGCCGGCTGGGGCTCATCGTCGCCATCCACACCGCGGACCCGCTGACCTTCTTCGACCCGCCCGGCCCGCGCAACGAGCGGCACCTCGAGCTCCTGTTCGCGCCGAACTGGAGCTTCGCCGGGGAGGGGCTGCCCTCCAAGGCCGAGCTCCTGGCCCAGCGCGACCGGCGCCTCGCGCGCCACCCGGGCACCACCTTCCTGGGCATCCACCTGGCCAACTCCCCCGAGGATCTGGGGTACGTCGACCGGCTGCTCGACGCCCGGCCGAACCTGCTGGTGGACACCTCGGCCCGGGTGCCCGAGTTCGGCCGCCACCCGCCGGCCGAGGTGCGCGCCTTCTTCCTCGAGCACCAGGCCCGCATCCTGTTCGGCACGGACATCGTGATCGACGAGGACAGCTACCAGCTCGGCAGCCTGAGCATCTGGCCGGACGAGGACCAGGACGCGGTCCGCTTCTTCCAGGCCCACCGGGACTTCTTCGAGACCGAGCGGCGGGGGCTCCGGCACCCCACCCCCATCCAGGGCGCCTGGACGGTGGACGGCATCGGGCTGCCGCGCGAGGCGCTGGACAGGATCTACCGGCAGAACGCCGAGCGCCTGATCTGGAAGGTGCGCTGAGCGGGGAGGCGGCCGCGGTGACGCTGCGCGCGGTGCACAACTACCTCAGGCACGCGCTGTCGCGCAGCCCCGCGGGCTTCTACCCGCTGCTGGCGGTCTACTACCTGACCTACCGCTGCGGCTGCCGCTGCCCGTTCTGCTCGGACGGAGAGGGCCGTCCGTACTGGACGCTCGACGATCCGGCCCTGCCCGCCCCGCGGGTGCTCGAGCTGCTCGCCCGCATCCGGCGCCACACCGACCACCTGGTGCTGACCGGCGGGGAGCCGCTGGAGCACCCCGAGGTGGACGCGGTGCTCTCGGGCCTGCCGGCGCTCGGCTTCGACGGGGTGGTGCTGACCACGAACGCGCTGGCGCTGGCAGGCCACCTCGGGCCCATCCAGCGGGCGGTGCGCTACCTGGTGGTCAGCCTGTCCTCGCTGGACGAGGCCACGGCCGACCGCTGGCTGGGCCGGCCCGGGGCGCTCGGCCACGCGCTCGGGCAGATCGAGCTCGCGCGCCGCACCCGGCCCGCCGGCCAGGAGATCATCGTCTCGGCCGTGGCCACCCCCGACAACCTGGAGGGTCTGCCGGCCCTCTACCGCTGGAGCCAGGCGCGGGGCTTCCGCTTCGCGCTCTGCCCCCAGCTCGTGGGGGTGCACCCGCACCCGGCGCTCCGCGCCGCCCCGGCCTACCGGGCCATGTTCGAGCTGCTGCTCGCGGAGAAGCGGCGCGGGGCGCGGGTGAACGGCTCGCGCCTGTACCTCGAGCACATGCGCGATCTCACCCAGTTCCGCTGCCGCCCGTCCACCACCCTGGCGGTCGCGCCCGACGGGGGCGTCTACTACCCCTGCCTGGAGCTCGGTCAGGTGGCCGGGAACCTGCTCGCGGAGGACCTGCACGCCATCCGCGCCGCGGGCCTGCGGCGCTTCGGGCCGGAGCCAGCCTGCGACAACCGCTGCCAGTCGGCCTGCGCGCTGGGCTTCGCGCTGATCTTGAACCACCCGGCCTCCCTGCTCGCGGAGGCCGGGTGGGTGCTGCGTTCGAAGCTGGGTAGGGGAACCTAGGCGGGACGGCGCCGGCTCAGTTGTGCTGGAAGATCACCTTCTCGTATTCTGCGCCAGGATAGACGTCACCGCAGCGGTAGCCCCACTGGGTTGCGCCGGCATCGGTGTGCCAGCACATGCGCACGTCGTTGAAGTCGGGGTTCTGCCAGTCGCACGAGTTGCGGTTCACCGCCACTCCCTCGGGCGCGAAGCCCCAGGAGAAGCTGTCGCTGTAGTACCAGCCCACGCCGTTGGCGTTGTGCACACAGGTCGTGTCCGAACCGCACTCGAAGAGCACATCGGCGCGCGGGGCGTTGGCCGCAAGGGTCAGGGTGTCGCTGCCCGTGGGCCGGCAGGCGATCAGCAGGTGGTTACCCGGGCAGGCCGCCAGCACGTCGGCCATGGGGACGCCAGTCACATCGTAGGTGTTGCTCCAGCACTGGGTCCAGCCGGTCAGGTCGGACACGGGCAGGTTCTGGGCGATGCCGGAGAAGTTGAAGGCCGGGCTCACGTTGATGCCGAGGTAGGCGAGCATGTTGGCGCGCAGGTTGAGCGACTCGGGGTTGGGCGACCAGAAGTTCGAGGTGGTCAGCCCGCCGAACAGGACCCGGCCGGCGCCCCAGGTGAGCTCGGCCAGGTTGGGGTCGCCGCCGTCGGCGTCGATGATGACCGGTACGAGCCCGGGCCCGTTCACCGAGGCGTGGGCGTAAGAGCCGCCGGTGAAGCTCAGCGCGATGGGCGTGAACGGCCCGTTCCAGATCGGATGGGTCGGATCGGCCGGACCGCCCGGGTTCACGGAGAAGTCGGAGTTCGTCAACGTCACGCCGGTGAAGCCCCAGCTCTGGTTACCGCCCTCGTTGGGCGCGGAGTTGACCAGCAGCCTCCCGCCGTTGGCCACCCAGCTCTCGATGGCACCCTGGTTGGCCGTCATGAAGGCCTGCAGCTCCTCAGCATTGCTGTCGCTGCCCTCCAGGTAGATGAAGGTGTAGGCCGGCGAGAACAGGGCCGCGGGGTTCACCGTCTCGTAGCGCAGGTCCTGCCAGAGGCCCGCGCCGAACGCCAGGTCCATGGCCTGCTCATTGGTGTTCTGGCCCCAGGGCGCGCCCACGGTCGAGCGCAGGTACGCCGCAGCGCCGGGCGTCACGACCTCACAAAGGTCGCCGGTACCGTCGCCGTCGTAGTCCGCCTGGCCGGGGTTGGCCACGTCCGGGCAGTTGTCGGCCGCGTCTCCCACGCCGTCGCCGTCCAGGTCCTGCACCGGGCCGGTGGTGTACACCACGCGGGTGTACTCCGCCCCGAACATCCACTGGGTGGCGCCGCAGCTCCAGCCCGCGCTCATCGCCCCGGCGTTGGAGTGCCAGCACATGCGCTGCTCGATGTTCTGCCCGTCCGTGTCGCACGTATAGCGCGCGACCGGCAGCCCGGCCGGGGCGAAGCCCCAGGAGCAGGAGTCGCTGAAGTACCAGCCCACGCCGTTCGCCTCGTGGACGCAGGTGGGATCAAGCCCGCAGTCGAACAGCACGTCCGCGCGCGGGGCCATGGCGGCCACCGTCAGCACGTCCGTGCCCGTGGGCATGCAGCCCAGGAGCAGCTCGGCGCCCGGGCAGGCCGCCAGGATCTCGGCCACCGGCGGCTGGTTCTGATCGTAGGTCCCGCGCCAGCAGGCGGTCCAGCCGCGGAGGTCGCCCTCGGGCAGGTTCTGCTGCACGCCGGAGAGCCACAGCAGGTCGCACACGTCGCCCACGCCGTTCCCGTCCACGTCCTCCTGGCCGGGGTTGAAGTCCGCCGGGCAGTTGTCGCAGGCGTCCGCGATGCCGTCGCCGTCCGTGTCCCCACCGTCGATCAGGCCGTCGCAGTCGTTGTCGAAGCCGTCGCACACGTCGGGCTCGGGATCGATGATGGGCGCGTCGCACACCAGCGCGCCGGTGCCGAAGTCACACACCATCGCGCCCGTGGCGAAGCAGTCGCCCAGGAGGCCGTTGTCGCAGTCCGCGCCCAGGCCCTCCACGTCGTCCACGATCCCGCTGCAGTCGTTGTCGATGTTGTCGCACACCTCGGGCTCGCCCTGGCCGGGCACCGCGTCGCACACCAGCTCGACGAGGTCCGTGTCGCACACGAACACGCCCTCGGCGTAGCACACGCCCTCGCCCACGCTGCAGAACTCGCCCAGGCCGATCACGTCGTCCACCTGGTCGTTGCAGTCGTTGTCGAGCAGATCGCACAGCTCGGCCGTGGGCTGGCCGGGGGTGGCGCTGCAGGCCAGCTCGCCGGCCGCCAGGTCGCAGGTCATGATGCCCGAGTCCAGGCACACGCCCACGCCCTCGGTGCACGCGGCGCCCAGGCCGGCCACGTCGTCGATCAGGTTGTTGCAGTCGTTGTCCACGCCGTCGCACACCTCGAGCGCGGGCACGCAGATGGGCACGCACACGCCGCCCTCGCACTCGAAGCCCGTGTCGCAGTCGGCGTCGGTGGTGCAGGCCGGGCAGCCCTCGTCGATGTCGCCGTCGCAGTCGTTGTCCACGCCGTCGCACACCTCGGTCTCGGGCACGCAGCTGGGCACGCACACCCCGGCCTCGCACTCGAAGCCCGGATCGCAGTCGGCGTCGGTGGTGCAGGCCGGGCAGCCCTCGTCGATGTCGCCGTCGCAGTCGTTGTCCACGCCGTCGCACTCCTCGGTCGCGGGCACGCAGCCGGGCTCGCACATCCCGGCGTTGCACACCTCGCCCGGCAGGCAGTCGGCGTCGGTGGTGCAGGTCCCGCCGCAGCCCTCGTCGATCTGGCCGTCGCAGTCGTTGTCGACGTTGTCGCACACCTCGGTCTCGGCCACGCAGCCGGGCACGCAGGTGCCGGCCTCGCAGATCTCGCCAGGCTGGCAGTCGGCGTTCGTGGTGCAGTTGCCGCCGCAGCCCTCGTCGATCTGGCCGTCGCAGTCGTCGTCCAGGTTGTTGCACACCTCGGGGGACACGATGCAGCCGGGCACGCAGGTGCCGGCCTCGCAGACCTCGCCCGGCAGGCAGTCGGCGTGGGTGGTGCAGCCGCCGCCGCAGCCCTCGTCGGTCTGGCCGTCGCAGTCGTCGTCGAGGTTGTTGCACACCTCGGTGGCGGGCACGCAGCCCTGTTCGCAGAAGCCGTCGGCGTTGCACACCCAGCCCGGATCGCAGTCCGCGTCGGTGGTGCAGGTGTCGCCGCAGCCCTCGTCGGTCTCGCCGTCGCAGTCGTCATCCGTGCCGTTGCAGCTCTCGGCCGGGGTGACGCAGGTGCCCCACACCCCGAGCAGGCAGGTCTGGGTGCCGCTGGGGCAGTCCGGGCACGGCCGCACGTCGAGATCGGCGCAGTCGGTGGTGCCGCCGCCGTCGCAGCCGACCAGCCCGAGCCCGCTCACCAGGCCCACCCACATGAAAGCCATCAACGCCCACTGCTTCGTCCGCATGTACCTCTCCTCCTTCAAAGGGAACGAGTTCGGGTCCGTCATGGACCGGTTTCGCTGGATGGAGCCTCCGACGCAGGAGATTCCCTGAAATTCGAGGACGGCCGAGCCTAGCCCAGATTGACCCGCCGCGCAATAGAGACGTAGCTCATTGATATGGCAGGGTAAAACAGACGACAGGGGACCGGGTGGGGGGCGGCGCGAGCAGGACCGGCTCAGTCGGCGGTGTAGACCACCTTCAGCCAGCCGGCATCTCCGTTCAGCATGTTGTCCCCGCAGCGGTAGCCGGAATCCACGACCTGGCCGTTCGTGTGCCAGCACATGCGCAGCGCACCCGCGGTGACGTCGCACGAGATCCGCTCGACGCCCTCTCCCTCGGGCGCGAAGCCCCAGGAGTAGCTGTCGCTGTAGTACCAGCCCGCGCCGTTGGCCGGGTGCACGCAGGCCAGGTCCGCGCCGCACTCGAACAGCACGTCCGCGCGGGGGGCGTTGGCCGCCAGGGTGAGCGCGGCGTTGCCCACGGGCTTGCAGCCCAGCAGGAGCTGGCTGCCCGGGCAGGCCGCCAGGATGTCCGCCAGCGGCGTGCCGAACTGATCGTAGGTGGCGCTCCAGCACAGGGTCCAGCCCGCCAGGTCGGCCTCGGGCAGCTCCTGGCGGATGCCGGAGAAGCGCAGGCGATCGCAGGCGTCGCCGATCCCGTTGCCGTCCACGTCCTCCTGGCCCGGGTTGGCGGCCGCGGGGCAATTGTCGCACGCGTCGCCCGGGCCGTCCCCGTCCGCGTCCTCCTGGCCCGGGTTGGCGGCCGCGGGGCAGTTGTCGCAGGCGTCGCCCAGCCCGTCCCCGTCCGCGTCCTCCTGGCCCGGGTTGGAGCCCGCGGGGCAATTGTCGCACGCGTCGCCCGCGCCGTCGGCGTCGCCGTCCTCCTGGTGCTGGTTCGGGCGGTCAGGGCAGTTGTCGCGGGCCCCGGGCACGCCGTCCGCGTCGAAGTCCGTGCCGAGGTACTGGTACACCACGCGCGTCCAGGTCACATCCCACAAGCCGAGGTCGTCGCCGCAGCGGTAGCCCCCGTTCATCGATCCGCCCCCGGTGTGCCAGCACAGCCGCCCGGCGCCGGGGCCGATGTCGCATGAGCTCCGCTCCACGGCATCGCCCCCAGGGGCGAAGCCCCAGGACCACTCGCCGCTGAAATACCAGCCCACGCCGTTGGCCTCGTGGCGGCAGGCGGGGTCGGTGCCGCACTCCCACAGGACGTCCGCGCGCGCGGCCATGGCCGCGACCGCCAGGGTGTCTGCCTCGGTCGGCTTGCAGCCGAGCAGCAGGTGGCTGCCCGGGCAGGCCGCCAGGAGGTCGGCCAGCGCGGGCGCGTTCTGGTCGTACGTCCCGCTCCAGCACGGCGCCCAGCCGGTCAGCCCGGCCTCGGGCAGGTTCAGGGCCACGCCGTGGAAGTAGGCGGTCTCGCAGACGTCGCCAGCGCCGTTCTGGTTCGCGTCCTCCTGGCCCGGGTTGGCCATGGTCGGGCAGTTGTCGCACAGGGCCCCGACGCCGTCCAGGTCCTCGTCCAGCCCGTCGATGTTGCCGTTGCAGTCGTTGTCCAGCCCGTCGCACACCTCGACCCCGGGCTCGAGCACGGGCGCGTCGCACGCCAGCGCGCCGGTGCCGGGGTCGCACGCCATGGCGCCCGTGGCCAGGCACTGCCCCAGGAGGCCGTTGTCGCACGGCAGCCCCGCGCCCGGCAGGTCGTCCGCCTGGCCGTTGCAGTCGTTGTCCAGGGTGTCGCACACCTCGGTTTCCGGCTGGCCCGGCTGGGCGCTGCAGGCCGGAGCCTGGGACAGCAGATCGCACACCAGGGTGCCCGTGGCCAGGCACTCGCCCTGGCCCGCGCTGCACTCCGCCCCCAGCCCCTCCACGTCGTCGGTCAGCGAGTCGCAGTCGTTGTCCAGGCCGTCGCACACCTCGGCCTGGGGCCGGCAGCCCGCCTCGCAGAAGCCGTCGTCGTTGCACACCTCGCCGGCGCCGCAGTCGCCGTCGCCGGTGCAGGGGGTGCCGCAGCCCTCGTCGGTCTGGCCGTCGCAGTCGTCGTCCGCGCCGTTGCAGCTCTCCGCCAGCACCATGCAGGCGCCCCACGCTCCGCCCGTGCAGGTCTGGGTGCCGCTGGGGCAGTCCGGGCAGGGGCGCACGTCCAGCTCGGTGCAGGTCGACCCGCCGCCGCCGCCGCCGCAGGCGCCCGCCCCGAGCCCCGCCGCCAGGACCGCCACCGCCCACGCCGCCCCCGCGAACCGCCGCTTCCACATGTGTCGCGCTCCTCTCGTGGCTCCGCCCACGCCGGATTGGCCCTGGCGCCAGGACGTCGGCCTGGCCACCCGGGGCAAGGCCGACTAGGTACTGCCCGGCGACGCGCCGCGCAATGGAAATCTGCCGCGCGGGCGCCCACGCCGGCTCAGACCCGCCGCTCCGCGAGCGCCGCGTCGCGGGTCATCTGGTGGTAGTCCCACAGGTTGGCGAGCGGCCGCTCGCCGTAGAGCAGGGTCTCGATGGAGCCCCGGCAGCTCGTCCAGCAGGCCCGGCAGGTGTTCCCGTCGTGCCGCGCGCGCAATCGCCGCTCGAGCAGCCGCGGCTCGTCCCGGAAGATGTTGCCGACCGGCTCCTGCAGCCTGTCGATGCACAGGGACACGTCGCCCTGGGAGTCGATGTTGCACAGGTTGCGCCCGGCCCGGCAGGGCCCCAGGCCGCCCGCGCGGATGGCCTCGGAGAAGCGCCCCACGTAGCCGCGCAGGGACACGAACTCGGGGTGGCGGCGCTTGAGCTCGAGCAGGCGCGCGCCAACGTCGTTCGGCACCCGCCGCACGGGCAGGGCCCCGCGCTTGTCGGAGTAGAGGGTCACCAGGTACGTGATGCCGAGCTCGCGGCAGCGCAGGACCAGCGCCTCCAGGTCGTCCACGTTGTCGTCCATGACCACGCTGATCATGTGCACCCGCTGGTGCGGGGCCACGCGGGTGCGCGCCAGGATCTCGAGCGCCCTGAGCGCCCGCTCGAAGGCGCCCGGCATGCCGCGCTGGGCGTCGTGGCGGGCGGGATCGGCGTAGTCGACCGACACGCTCACCTCGTAGATGCCGGCCCGCCACAGGGCCCGGGCGATGGGCTCCTCCACGAACCAGCCGTTGCAGATCATGACCGGGAAGTGGTGCCGGGCCAGCGCCTCGACCACCTCGACCAGCTCGGGGTGCAGCAGCGGCTCGCCCCCGCCGATGCTGACCACCTGGGGGCCGATCTCGGCCATCCGGTCCGAGAGCACCCGGACCTGGGCGGCCGAGAGGCGGGGCGGGTTCCTGCCCTTCTCCCGCCAGAAGTCGCAGATGCGGCAGTGGAAGTTGCAGTCGTACAGGAGCTGCATGTTGGTGTGGACCAGGCGCCGCCGGGCGAAGTTCGCCAGGTAGCGGGCCTTCTTCGCGCCGTCCTTCAGGCTGAGCCCGAGCATGCCGCGCCTCCGTCTCTCGCCCCGAAACAACACCATCACCCCCGAAAATGCAACGCCCCGGCTGGCCCCCCTCACCTCGGCGAATGCCCCCTCGCGTGGGTGCCACCCTCCCGCGATGAAGGGGGAACACCTTCCTCCTGGGGCGCGAGAAGAGCCCGAGGGGGTGTCTCCCTGACGGCCCGAGGTGTCCGACCCACAGCAGCCCCCCGCGGGTGAGGGAGCGAGCAGCCTTGCCCCGAGTGACGCCGAAGCCTGCGCGGGACCACGCCGGGAGTTCCGAGGGCCGGAAGGGAGACACCGCCGAAGGCTAGAGGAAACTCAGTCGGCGCCCGAGGCGGCGCGAAGACGTTGGCGGACCCTGTGTGTGTGAATCGCTCCGGGCATTCATGGAGTGGAGGAATGAATGAGGAACCAGGAACGTGTGCGACACGGGTAAGGTCCACCTCAAGAAGGACCATAGCACCGGGCTAGGAGCACCGCCGTGTGGGGTCGCTCGTTCCGCCCGGCACCTAGGGTCCCAGTGCCTTCCTCAACTCGGTCAGAGATGCATCCACAGAAGCATCCTTCCCCAGGAATCTGCTCTCGAGCATTGTCATCAATCTCGCCGCTTCCGGCCCCTTCTTCTGATCAAGCAATGCCTCGATCACTGCGCCTCCACAAGTGACGTTCTCAGGAAAGGCGATCCGCGGGTCGTCGAGGCATTTCAGCGCAACCTCTTCGCCCTGGTTGTACTCCTTGGCACACCTGAAGTACTCGAAGAGCACCATGTAGTTGGCCTTGATCTCTCCAGAGTCGGTCGGCGCGCGGGGCTCTCGGGCAAGCCATTCGTTGGCCCTGTCAAATAGTTCTCGCGCTAGCTCAGGTCTGCCGTCTGCACATGCGGCCTTCGCATGGATGGACAACGCCCTCGCGGGGACAGACTTGTGGCATCCCCTGCAAGCCTCTGCGAGGCGTACCCACTCCCCGACCCACTTCAAGAGATGCTGCACTCGTCGCTCCTCTGCTAGCGTCTCACACAAGGTGCCGATCGCCCAGCGTCGCAGGGGATGATCCCGATACCCAAGGGTCTCAATCATCTTCGCGAGCACCTCCGCTGCCTCGATCGCCGTGGCCTTGTCCCCCATCTTCAGGGACAGACCCAGGATCTGTTCACTGATGAAGGCCTCATGCCAGGTCTTCTCCGCTCTCGTGCCACGTATCGACAAAGCGGCCCGCTTCAACCTTTCGAGCGCCTGAACATGGCGCCCAAGTGGGCATTCGACGAATGCATACTCGTACTCCCCGGTCAGAGATCGTTTGTTCGGCTCAGGAGAAAGAGACTCGAAGAGAGCCAAAGCTCGCCCATAGGAGAGCAGCGCATTCTCGTAGTCCCCCTTCATTCTATACAGCTCGGCTGCCCTCTCGTGGGTCAACCCCTTTTCAAGTCTGCCCATCCATCCGCAAAGATCACCCTGGACGCCGCCACCACACACGTATTTCCCAGCCGTGACGAAGATGTCTTTATCACCCACCTTGCTTGATCTTTCATGCCTTGGGCACATGTGTGTCAAGCCGGGTTCGCAATCGACCCTCACCATCTGCTCACTCAGGCTTTCGAGCTCGCCCTCATCCCTGCGAACGAGTCCGAGATCGCCATTGCTCTCATGCACGAGTCTAGCAACACGAAGAAGTTTGGTTCGCCACCTCAAGCACTTGCAGCATTCCCGGTCATAGGATCTCTCGAGGCCAGCAGCGACTAGCGCGAGCGCTTCCTCGTACCTGCCGACTTTCATCAGACCCACCGACAGAAGTACCTCGAGAGAATCCGTGGAGAGTGTTTCATCCAGTTCGCTTCCTGCGAGTGCCTGATCGAGCAGACACCTGAGGATTTTAATTGCCTGATCAAATCTCTCCATGTTCTTCAAATAAACGGCAAGTTCCCACTGGATACGAGCCCGTACCCGTGCATCCGGTTCCTCGCTGGCAATCCCCAAGAGGTGGTCGCACAGAGCCCCTGCCTCGCTCCAACGGAACGTGAACGTGAGCATCATGAGCCGGCTTCGGTTGCGATCCAACTCCATCTCAGCTTGGATACCCTCTCGGACCATGGAAGGATCCACGCAGTCGTCAGGTGAATCTTGGTTGCAGCCTCGTGCTGTGCTATCCGGCTTCTCTCCCTCGGCCGCAGATGCCTTCAGCGCCGCAACCCTCATGCACAGAAGAGCCACGACTGCCACAACCTGCATTAACCAATGATGACATCCGAGCTGTTTGATATTCATAGTCATTCCATGCATTCTTCGCCACCCCGATCCAGGTGCCAGCCCATTTTCAGCGCCAGCTCTCAATGTTCTGCCTCCGCCCGGAGCGTGTCCGGTCTTTTCATCCACGGTGACCGGATTCCGGTCACGGCAGGAACCACGGGGAGGACCCGCTGAAGGCGATACCCCGCAAGATTCCTCCGTCCCCGATCCTCGCAACCCTTCGCCATGCCTCGATTGTCAGCCCACGACCGCGTCCAAGTCAGCGCTTTCGTCCTTGTCCGGCTCGCGCTGGCAAGGGGTTTGCTAGGCGAATGCCCAAACTCCAGGTACCAACCTATTTTCAGTGCCAGCTCTCAATCTCCTGCCTCCGCGTCCTGCCTCCGCCCGGAGCGTGTGTGGAGGAAGGAACTCCTGCAGGAGGTTGGCCCTTGCTGGAGGGGTTATCGAAGCCTCCAATTTCACCTTTCTGAGCGCAGTTCCTCAGCTGCCTGTCGGTCATTCCTGGCGTCGTCCGGCTTGCCCATCTTTTCGTAAACCAATGCACGAGCCCTTAGAAGCTCTCCCTTCTCTTCATGGAATCCTCCTCCTAACTTCGTGATCCACCCTGTAGCCGTCTCGACGGCCTCTTCTTTCTGATCGCGCTTGACTAGCGACGATATTAGCCAGGTCGCACAGCGGGCCGAGTCTTTCAAGGCGACCTCAGGCGCACTCCTAGATGCAATTTCTAAGCACATCCGTGCAGACCTTTCTGTATTGTAGTCATCTCCCGACTCCGCATAGGCATTCGCCAATAATCCGAAGTATGTTGCCATGATATGGCCATCGAGCTCGCCAACAGGCGGCTTTGACATGGTGTCAATCGCCTCGATGAAGGACGCAGCAGCCGCGTCCGCTCTATCGAGTGCAAGTAGCGCGCGACCTTCGATTTCGGAAGCTCTCGCAATAGCCGCTTTATCACAGTCCTCGCAGCGCCTGGCGAACTCTTTCCACCTTCCCGCGAAATTCGTGGCGCGCAAGTATTCTCCTGCCTCGAGAGCCAAGCTTGCGGACGATGCCAGGCCGTAACGCAGTATATTCGATCCTCTACCTGTGCTCTGCCCTGCCACATCGACCAGACGCTCAGCAAAGCCCAGGGCCGTAGCGGGGCCCCTGGTCTCTCGCATCACCTCCAGCGCAGAAGACAGAAGTAGCTCCTCCAGCCATGTCCCAGCGAAGCCAGATTCCTGCACTTGACCTAGAACATACTGAATTCGATCTGTGGCCTGGTGCTTCCTACCGAGCAGATACTCGGCCTTCGCGTACTGCGCTGCGACCAGCAACGAGAACGCGTTCGGACGAACTGACAGTGCTTCTGCAAGCGCCAGAGCTCTTCCTGAAGAAATCAATGCAGACTTGATTTCGCCAAGAAGTCGCAACCGGGTATAGCTGCGCCTATGGAACTCCATACGACCTGCCAGGCGCATCCAATCGCGGAGGTCGCGGTCGGTCCATTTCATCGAAACTTCGAGCAAATCAATCGCACAAAGCACTGACCTTCCAGTCTCATCGGGCGCAGTACCTTCGCCTGCGCACCACCCGGCATCCCCAGCAGCAAGTTCGCGGGCACGGACCGCAGCATTGGTCCAAGTGGAGTAGTCTCCAGCGATTGCACTTATCTCGGCAAGGTATTCAGTGTTGCGAATTCGAGCCAGCAATCGATCGCAACGGGTATCTTGGTCCCCATCGGCGGGATCATCCTTCACCCTCTTAGCCAGAGCACCAAACTGGCCACCCAACAGCATCGCATCCAAAATCCTCTGCTCTAGCGCCCAGGCAGGTTCGAGCCTACCGAACTCGGGGGTCTCCCGCGACTCATCAGCGATCTGTTGGAGCCATTTAAGTGCGATATTGAACTCGCCCGCGAACTCCGCGGTGTCCACGAACACCATGCTCAACACAAAACGTGCAGCCCGCGAATTGCATCGAGCAAGAGACTCCCGTATGCCAACCTCCAATTGGTCGATGTCAAGTTTGTCACCCATGACTGCATGCCTATATGCATCAAGAGCCCGTGGAAGCACCTCCTCGAGGCACCGGATGGACATGGGTTCGACTAGAGTGTCGAGACCACGACAGCTCTCAATGTCCTTGGTGAATCGGGTGACTTCAGAGAAGGCTCTCGAATCAGAGGCCCGAGCATCTGACCCCCAATGGATTACCATGGCGAGGCAGACTGCGAGCAATGCCGGCCGAGCATTGCGCCCGAGAAGTTTCAGTTTAAACCTCACTTGCCCCCCGATCCAGGTGCCAGCCCATTTTCAGCGCCAGCTCTCGAGGTCCCGGCCCAGCCCGGAGCGTGTCCGGTATTTTCATCCACGGTGACCGGATTCTGGTCACGCCAGGAACCACGGGGAGGGCCCGCTGATGGCGATACCCCGCAAGATTCCTCCGTCCCCGATCCTCACAACCCTTCGCCTTGCCTCGATTGTCAGCCCACGACCGCGTCCAAGTCAACGCTTTCGTCCTCATCCGGCTCGCGCTGGCAAGCGGTTTGCTAGAGGTCATGCACGGGGGGAGACGCTCCTTGCCATGACCGCTACGCTTCATGCCCGAGCCGGGCACCCTGTTCGAGATCACCAACCGCACCGCCATGGGCAGGCTCCTGCTCCGCCCCTCCGAGGAGCTCAACGCCATCATCCTCGGTTGCCTCGGCCGGGCCCTGGACCAATTCACCAATTCCCCGAGATCAGCCTGTTCGCCTTCTTCTGGGCCTCCAACCACTTCCACCTGATCCTCAGGGCCCTGAGCTCCCAGGCCATCTCCGCCTTCATGGGCTATCTCGAGTCCAACATCGCCCGCAAGGTGAACAAGCTCCACGGCTGGCACGGGCCCTTCTGGGAGAGGCGCTACCGCGCCATCCCCATCCGCGACGACGAGGCGCTGGTCGCCCGCTTGCGCTACATCCTCTCCCACGGCTGCAAGGAGGGCCTGGTGATGATGCCCGGGGACTGGCCCGGGGTCAGCTGCCTGCCCGCTTTCAAGAAAGTCCCCGGCACCAAAAAGGGGGCCTGAAAAATGAGAGGCCCAGTGAGTGTAGTGATGGAGATGAGCTTGCCCAGCAGTCAAGCCAAAGCGAATCACTCGCAACCGTTCAAAGGTTGGCCTCGTTCGATGATCATCTTCGCAATCGCATCTTTCCTTTCCACAGCAACCTTGGCGTGTTCTGGGCGATCGAGCTTGTTCAGGATGCTCGCATGGGTGTCGTGCAGGCAGTACTCCATCTGCGGGACTGGATCCCCGGTGAGAAGCCTGAGCCAACCTATGGCCTCTTCGACAACCGCCAGACCATCCTGGAGCCTGCCTTGCCGTGCCAGGTAGGCTGCCAAACCTCGGGCCCACTCAACGGACACCTTTCCCGCCTCCCCGCCGATCGGGAGACAGATCGAGGCGCTCTTTCTGTTGGCTGCAAGGGAGTCATCGATCCTCCCCTCCCACTGCGCCAACGTAGCCACAGTCCTGAATACCTCAGCCATGAGCCTGGATTTCTCGCCGGTTCTTTCCAAGACCAATGCACTAACCTTCTGCAGCAACTCGTGGGCGCCAGCCTTGTTGCCGAGCTCGCTTTCAATCAGGACCAGCCTCAGCATGATTCTGGCCCCATCAAGCGCTCCATCCCCGAATGCATCCGTGACAAGGGTCAGTGCCCTGCGATAGGCCTCCCTGGATTCCATGAATCGTCCTGCATTGAATTCACAGGCGCCGAGAATCATGAGCGGCTCGACGATAGAGTAACTCCAGGGGCCCGAGGATTTCACGACGCAAACCACGGCCTTTTCTGGCCGTTCGCAGCCCGCCCGTGTGCTTCCTGAGGAAATGGCGTCTGCCTCAAGCAACTCCTGATGGCAGGGCTTTTCCCCAACCCTTCTATCTCTGTGTTTGTCTTGTCGGTCTAGGGCTTCAAGCAGTTTCCCTATCTCTCCAATGTCTCCATTGCGTGAGGCGATGGCGACGTGCCTGGTCAGCGCACTCCTCACGAGCGGCTGACTATCCGTGGAGAGTTCTTCAGCACGGCCTAGTAGCCCATTCGCTTCCTGGAACTTTCCATGGAGGATCATGTTCGCGGCCAAATTGCTGAGACAAACAGCTTTCACCTCTTTCTCAAAATCGGATGTTGGTGCATCCAGCAGGTCCAGCGCGACAAGAAGGTACCTTTCCGCCTCATCAAAGTCATCCTGAGCGTTTGCCAGAGAAGCCAGACTGACATACCAAGTCGCCCTGGAGGCAGCACTGACACCTGCTTCACCCCTGAGCAGCATCTCGATTTCCCTCTCCAGACTCCGCGCTTCTTCGAGGCGCCCTTGAAGCGCTCGGACCCGAGCAACCCAGTAGCGCGTATGAAGCTTCTGCAGAACCGGCTGCCTGTCGTCCTCCAGCCGTTCGGATGCCAGGGCCTCGAAGCCGCTCTTGAGATCGACGAAGTAGCCGGCTTCAAAATGAGAAACCATCGTCGACCAAGATTCTGTCTCGACAGCACCGCGGGTAGATGCACAGCTCGCCACCAGGCAAGCGACAAGCCACAGAAGCGCGTATTCGCGAACAGGGCGATCCACGCGTCCGATTTTACTCATCGGGTCTTCCTGAAGCTTGAAAATGGACGCTCCAACTCCAGGTGCCCAACTCCAGGTGCCTCCAGGTGCCAACCTATTTTCAGCGCCAGCTCTCAATGTTCTGCCTCCGCCCGGAGCGTGTCCGGTCTTTTCATCCACGGTGACCGGATTCCGGTCACGCCAGGTGCTGCGGGGAGCGTCCCCTGAGGGCGATCCGCCGCTTGATCCTCGTGTCCCCGATCCTCGCAACCCATCGGCATGCCACGATTGTCAGCCCACGGCCGCGTCCAAGTCAAAGCCACTACGCGGGCGCCACCCGCCTGCGGCGAGAAAGTGACGCCCAAGGCGATGCCGAGACGTCGGCAGACCCAGCGTGTGTGGATCGCTCCGGACACTCATGGAGTGGAACGAGGGACCAGAAACAAGGAACCAGGAACGGGTGCGGCTCGGGCCTCTCCCTCGCTGCCTGTCCGAGCGGATGCGCACGCGAGATCAACCAGCTCTTCAAGGAATATCCTGGCACCGGGACGAGAGGCTCCGATCTTCTCCTCCAACCTCGAGGAAGTCCCCCTGTTCCACAGCCGATATGGACATGAAGGTCGTGGACAAGGGTGGGCCTGGGGGCTGACCCCGGGCCCTCCTGCTTCTCAGGTTGTCGGTTGACGGGACGAGCGCGGAGCGGGTCCTACTTGCGCGCGCGGCGGCGGGACACGATCAGGCCGAGCACGAGGGCCAGGCCGGCCCAGGCCGGGGTGTCGGAGCCGGAGCTGGCGCAGCCGCAGCCGCCGCCCTCCTCCGTGCCACAGTCCGTGTCGGCGTCGTCCGTGTCCCCGTCACAGTCGTCGTCGATCAGGTTGTCGCACACCTCGTCGGCGTCCGGGTTCACGTCCGCGTTGGTGTCCAGGCAGTCGTCGCCGCCGCAGGCCGCGTCCAGGAAGCCGTCCTGGTCCGCGTCCGCGCACACCTGGCAGTCACCCGCCGCGCAGGCCTGGCCCGCCTCGCAGGCGTGGCCGCACTCGCCGCAGTTCGCCTCGTCGGTCGCCAGGGTCACCTCGCAGCCGTCGGCCGGGTCCTGGTTGCAGTCGGCCAGGCCGGCGTCGCAGCCGCCCGTCACGCACTCGCCCGCCTGGCAGCTCTCGTCCGCCTCGCAGGCGTGGCCGCACTCTCCGCAGTTCGCCGCGTCGGTGGCCAGGGTGACCTCGCAGCCGTCGGCCGGGTCCTGGTTGCAGTCGGCCAGGCCGGCGTCGCAGCCGCCCGCCACGCACCCGCCCGCCTGGCAGCTCTCGTCCGCCTCGCAGGCGTGCCCGCACTCGCCGCAGTTCGCCGCGTCGGTGGCCAGGGTGGCCTCGCAGCCGCTGGCCGCGTCCCCGTCGCAGTCGCCAAAGCCCGCCTCGCAGGCGCCCAGCACGCAGGCGTTCGCCGCGCAGCTCGCGGCCGCGTGCGCGAAGCTGCACACCGTGCCGCACGCCCCGCAGTTCTGCGCGTCCAGCGCGAGCTCCGCCTCGCAGCCGGTGGCCGGATCCTGGTCGCAGTCGCCGAAGCCCGCGTCGCAGGCGCCCATGACGCAGGCGCTCGCCACGCAGCTCGCCCCGGCGTTGGCGAAGGCGCACACCGCGCCGCAGGCGCTGCAGTGCTGCGCGTCCAGGGTGGTGTCCACCTCGCAGCCGGTGGCCGGGTCCTGGTCACAGTCCCCGAAGCCCGCGTCGCAGGCGCCCATGACACAGGCGCTGGCCACGCAGCTCGCCCCGGCGTTGGCGAAGGCGCAGGCTGCGCCGCAGGCGCTGCAGTTCTGGGCGTCCGCGCCGGTGTCCACCTCGCAGCCGGTGGCCGGGTCCTGGTCGCAGTCGGCCCAGCCCGCCTCGCAGGCGCCCATGGCGCACGCGCCGGCCAGGCAGCCCGTGGCCGCGTGGGGCAGCGCCTCGCACACCGTGCCGCAGGCGTTGCAGTTCAGCGGATCCGTCGCCAGCTCGGCCTCGCAGCCGTTCAGCACGTCCCCGTCGCAGTTGTCATAGCCGGCCTCGCAGGCGGCCAGGGTGCACAGGCTCGCCAGGCACTCGCCCGTGCCGTGCACCATGGCGCACAGGACGCCGCACCCGCCGCAGTTCTGCTCGTCGCTGGCGATGTCCAGCTCGCAGCCGTCGGCCATGTCCTGGTTGCAGTCGCCCCAGCCCGCCAGGCAGGCGCCGGGCAGGCACTCGCTGGCCTGGCAGTCGGCCGAAGCGTGATCCGGGGCAGTGCAGACCAGCCCGCAGCCGCCGCAGTTCAGCGGGTCCTCCGCCACCTCGGACTCGCAGCCGGTGTTGCCCAGGCCGTCGCAGTCGGCGAACCCGTCCAGGCAGGCGCCCTCGCCGCAGGGCATGACCTGGTCGATCACGAAACCCTGGTAGGTGACCGAGCCGTCCGCGTGGAACCTGATCCGGATGGAGTCGCCCGTCACCCAGGCGGACCAGAACGCGGGCATCTCCCGCTGGTTGTAGGTCTCGATGACCTGGCCCGCGCTGTCCTCGAGGTAGAGGAAGTCGTAACCGACCTCCACATCCACGTAAGCGAAGTGCACCCGCAGGCGGGTGGCGCCGGCGCGGGTGATGGTCCAGGTGAGATCTGGATCCCCGTAGGGTTGGTTTTCGTAGGGGTGGAGCGACTCGACCAGGTCGGGCTCGGCCGCGCAGTTCCCCAGCCAGCACTGGGCCGCGTCGCAGTAGGCGTTCTCCACGCCCGGCAGCGCCATGCAGTCCACGCCGCAGCCGCCGCAGTTCACCGGGTCGGCGGTCACGTCGGTCTCGCAGCCGTCGGCCAGGACACCGTTGCAATCGTCCCAGCCCGCCTCGCACTCGACGATGGCGCACTGGCCGCCGGCGCAGCCGGGCAGCGCGTGTGGCATGGCCGCGCACGGGGCGCCGCAGCCCCCGCAGTTCAGGGGATCGTTCAGCGGATCGGACTCACAGCCGTTCAGCAGCGAGGCGTCGCAGTCGGACCAGCCCGGGTCGCAGGCCAGGAACTGGCAGATGGCGCTCTGGCAGTCGAACTGCGCGTGGGGCTTGGCGCAGCTGTGCGCGCACCAGCCGCAGTTGAGGTCGTCGTCCGAGGTGTCGGTCTCGCAGCCGTCGGCCGGGTCGTCGTTGCAGTCGCCCTGGCCGGCCGGGCAGTTGCCCGCGTCGCACCACCACACCTGGTCGATGGTGAAGCCCTGGTAGGTCACGCTGCTGTCCGTGGTGAAGCGGACGATCATGGTGTCGCCGGTGATCGTGGGGGTGTCGAAGGCCCCACGCTGGCCGCTGTAGCTGGCCACCTCGGTGCCGGCGCCGTCCAGGATGGTGACGAAGTCCCAGCCGCTCTCGGTGTCGAACAGGGAGAAGTGCGCGGCCAGGGTGACCGCGCCCGGCTGGGTGATCACCCACTCGTTCGTGTAGTCGCTGTCGTAGGGGTGCGGGGACTCGACCGCCGGGGTGAGCACGCTCAGGTTCAGCGCCTGGATGCGCCCCCGGTCGGGCTGCGACACCAGCCCGCCGTCGTCGGTCACCGTGAGCACGCCCTGGTACAGGCCGCACACGTCCGCGGTGAAGCGCGGGCTCGCGAGGGTCAGGCTATCCAGGGCGGCCGCGGACCACGCGGGCGGGTAGAACGCCCACGCGAAGGTGATGGGATCCTGGTTCGGATCGAAGGAGCGCGAGCCGTCCAGCACCACCTCGGTGCCGGTCATGACCGTGTGATTGCCGCCGGCCAGCGCCACGGGCGGCAGCGGCATGCCGCTGATCACCGCCATGGCCCGGTAGAGGTTGATGCGCCCGCCGGTGGTGGTGATGCCCTGCAGGCTGGGCAGCGGATCCACCGAGCCGAACAGCGCCGCCTTGACCCCGGCCGGATCCAGGTCGGGCCGGATGCTGAGCATCAGCGCCACCGCGCCGGCCACGTGCGGGCAGGCCATGGAGGTGCCCGAGTAGAGCTCGTAGCCGCCGCCCAGGACCGAGGACAGGATGTTGTGCCCCGGGGCGCCCACGTCGATGGTGGTGGCCCCGAAGTTCGAGGCCCACCAGTTCTCGGTGTTCTCGTAGGTCACTAGCTCGTCGTTGTGCTCGGTGGCGGCCACCCCGATCATGTTGGCCGGGTGCCAGGAGGCCGGGTAGATGTTCATGGCCGGGTCGTCCACGTCCTCGCCGTAGTTGCCGGCCGCGAACACCAGGACGGCGCCCGTGCTCTCGGTCCACAGGACCGTGTCGTGCAGGGTCTGGTTGTACTGGCGCACGGTCCACCAGGAGTTCGACAGCACCCGGGCGCCGTTGTCGCAGGCGTACCGGATGCCCTCGGCCGCGTCCAGGCAGAACGCATCCAGCTCCTGGTTGCCGATGATGCGCACCGGCATGATGCTCACCCGCCAGTTCACGCCTGCCACCCCCAGCCCGTCGTTGCCGTACGCGCCGATGGTGCCCGAGCAGTGGGTGCCGTGGCTGTCCTCGTCCATGGGGTCGTTGTCGCCCGCGTCCACGAAGTCGTAGCCGCGCACGTCGTCCACGTAACCGTTGTTGTCGTCGTCGAGGCCGTTCCCGGCGATCTCGTCCTCGTTCACCCAGATGTTCGGGGCCAGGTCCGGGTGGGTGTAGTCCACGCCCGTGTCCACCACGGCCACGATGACGTTGGCCGAGCCGATCGAGATGTCCCAGGCCTCGACCGCGCCGATGTCCGCGCCGGCCGTGCCGCCGGTCTGGCCGGTGTTGTCCAGCCCCCAGCACTCGGTGAAGCGCGGATCGTTCGGGGTGTTCAGCAGCGCGATGCGGTGGTTGGGCTCCGCGTAGACCACGCGCGGGTCCTTGGACACCCGGGCCGCCGCGGCCGGCACGCTCTCGCCCGTGGTGATCTTCATGTGGTCGACGCCGGTCGCGCGCCGGGGCTTGCCCCGCCGCAGGCCCAGCGAATCGGCGATCTGGTCGGCGCTCGCGGCGGTGACGCCGGGCTTGAACTTCACCAGCACCACCCCGGGCTCCCAGGGGTCCCTGGGGGGCGCGGCCTTGGCCGGGGCCGGCTTCGCCGGGGCGGCCTGGACGGCCGCCTGGGCCGAGGACAGCGCCGGGCCGTCCTTGGCCGGCTCGGACTGCTGGCAGGCGGCCAGCGCGCCCATCAGGACCAAGCTCAGGGCCAGGCCCACGAGTCTCTCGGTCAGCCTGTTCATCGCCTTCTCCTCCTGGGGGTTCGAACCCGGGGCAGACTAACCCGGAACGGCGCCCGGGGCAATCCCGGGAGGCGCCGCGGGCGTGTGGCCAGGAGGGGCTGGAGGGACGAGCGGGCGGGGCGGAGGCAGGCGATTCTTCGAGCCGCTACCTGCGCGCCCGGCGGCGGGAGGCGATCAGCCCGAGCGCGAGGGCCAGGCCGAGCCAGGCCGGGGTGTCGGAGCCGGAGCTCGCGCAGCCGCAGCCGCCGCCGTCGTCGTCCTCGCCGCAGTCGGCGTCGTCGGCGTCGGTCGCCCCGTCGCAGTCGTCGTCGAGCAGGTTGTCGCACACCTCGTCGGCGTCCGGGTTCACGTCGGCGTTGTTGTCCACGCAGTCCTCGCCGCCGCAGGCCGCGTCGGTGAAGCCGTCCTGGTCCGCGTCCGGGCAGCCCACGCACTCGCCGGCCTGGCAGCTCTCGTCCGCCTCGCAGGCGTGGCCGCACTCGCCGCAGTTCGCCGCATCGGTGGCCAGGGTCGCCTCGCAGCCGCTGGCCGCGTCCGCGTCGCAGTCGTCGTAGCCAGCCTCGCAGGCGCCCAGCAGGCAGGCGTTCGCCGCGCAGCTCGCGGCCGCGTGCGGGAAGCTGCAGACCGTGCCGCACGCCCCGCAGTTCTCCGCGTCCGCCGCGAGCTCCGCCTCGCAGCCGTCGACCGGGTACTGGTTGCAGTCGCCGAAGCCCGCCTCGCAGGCGCCCAGCGCGCAGGCGCTCCCGGCGCAGCCCGCGGCCGCGTGCGGGAAGGCGCACACCGCGCCGCAGGCGCTGCAGTTCTGCGCGTCCGCGCGGGTGTCCACCTCGCAGCCGTCGGCCGGATCCACGTTGCAGTCGGCGAAACCCGCGTCGCACGCGCCCATCACGCAGGCGCTGGCCACGCAGCTCGCCCCGGCCTGAGCGAAGGCGCACTGCGTGCCGCAGGTCGCGCAATTCTGCGCGTCCGTGCTGGTGTCGATCTCGCAGCCGGTGGCCGGATCCAGGTCGCAATCGGCGAAGCCCGCGTCGCACGCGCCCAGGCCGCACGCGCCGGTCAGGCAGGCGGGGGCCGCGTGGGCCGGGGCCGGGCACGCCGTCCCGCACCCGTTGCAGTTCAGCGGGTCAGTCGCCAGCTCGGCCTCGCAGCCGTTGGGCACGTCCCCGTCGCAGTTGTCGTAGCCGGCCTCGCAGGCGGCCAGCGTGCACAGGCTGGCCACGCACTCGCCCGTGCCGTGCGCCGGGGTGCACAGCGCGCCGCAGGCTCCGCAGTTCTGCTCGTCGGCGGTGACGTCCAGCTCGCAGCCGTCGGCCATGTCCAGGTTGCAGTCGCCCCAGCCCGCCAGGCAGGTGCCGGGCTGGCACTCGCTGGCCAGGCAGCCGGCCTCCGCGTGATCCGGGGTCGGGCACACGAGCCCGCAGCCGCCGCAGTTCAGCGGGTCGTCCGCCACCTCGGACTCGCAGCCGGTCTCCGCCAGCCCGTCGCAGTCGTCGAACCCGTCCAGGCAGGCGCCCTCGCCGCAGGGCATGACCTGATCCACGACGAAGCCGTCGGCCGTCACCGAATAGTCGGTGAACAGGCGGATCTGGAGCGTGTCACCGACCACCCACTCGGACCAGAAGGCCGGCAAGGCGTAGCCGCGGTACTCGCCGACGACCGTGCCCAGGCCGTCGATCACCTGGACCGCGTCGCAGCAAGGCTCGGTGTCCACGTAGGCGAAGTGCACCCGCATGCGGGTGGCGCCGGCGCGCTGGACGGTCCAGGTGTGATCGTACCCGTCGCTGTAGGGGTGCGGGCTCTCGACCAGGTCGGGCTCGGCCGTGCAGTTCCCCAGCCAGCACTGGGCCGCGTCGCAGTAGGCGCTCTCCACACCCGGCAGCGCCATGCAATCGACGCCGCAGCCGCCGCAGTTCACCGGGTCGGCGGTCACGTCGGTCTCGCAGCCGTCGGCCATGACGCCGTTGCAGTCGTCCCAGCCGAACTCGCACTCGACGATGGCGCACTGGCCGTCGGCGCAGCCGGGCAGCGCGTGGGGCATGGCCTCGCACGGGGCGCCGCAGCCCCCGCAGTTCAGGGGATCGTTCAGCGGATCGGACTCGCAGCCGTTCAGCAGCGAGGCGTCGCAGTCGGACCAGCCCGGGTCGCAGGCCAGGAACTGGCAGATGGCGTTCACGCAGTCGAACTGCGCGTGGGGCTTGGCGCAGCTGTGATCGCACCAGCCGCAGTTGAGGTCGTCGTCCGAGGTGTCGGTCTCGCAGCCGTCGGCCGGGTCGTCGTTGCAGTCGCCCTGGCCGGCCGGGCAGGCGCCCGCGTCGCACCACCACACCTGGTCGACGATGAAGCCCTGCAGGCCGCCCCCCCAGGGATCCGAGACCAGGCGCACGATCATGGTGTCGCCGGTCACCGTGGCGGTGTCGAAGGGCGGGAGCGCGCCGCTGTAGCGGGCCACCTCGTTCCCGGCGCCGTCCAGGATGGTGACGTACTCCCAGCCGCTGTAGGTCTCGAACAGGGAGAAGTGCGCCGCCATGACCACGGCGCCGGGTCGCTGGATGACCCAGTCCTGGTTGATGCCCGCGGGGTACGGGTGCGGCGACTCCACCACCGGGTCGAGCGCGTTCAGGTTCATGGCCTGGATGCGCCCCCGGTCGGGCTGGGACACCAGCCCGCCGTCGTCGGTCACCGTGAGCACCCCCTGGTACAGGCCGCACACGTCCGCGGTGAAGCGCGGGCTCGCGATGGTCAGGCTGTCCAGGCTGGCCGCGGACCACGCGGGCGGGTAGAACGCCCACGCGTAGGTGATGGGATCCTGGTTCGGGTCGAACGAGCGCGAGCCGTCCAGCACCACCTCGGTGCCGGTCATGACCGTGTGGTTGCCGCCGGCCAGCGCCACGGGCGGTAGCGGCATGCCGCTGATCACCGCCATGGCCCGGTAGAGGTTGATCCGGCCGCCGGTGGTGGTCACCCCCTGCAGCGAGGGCAGCGGGTCCACCGAGCCGAACAGCGCCGCCTTGACCCCGGCCGGATCCAGGTCGGGCCGGATGCTGAGCATCAGCGCCACCGCGCCCGACACGTGCGGGCAGGCCATGGAGGTGCCGGAGTAGAGCTCGTAGGCGCCGCCCAGGACCGTGGACAGGATGTTGTGGCCCGGGGCGCCCACGTCGATGGTGGTGGCGCCGAAGTTCGAGGCCCACCAGCCCTCGGTGTTCTCGTAGGTCACCAGCTCGTCGGTGTGCACCGTGGCGGCCACCCCGATCATGTTGGAGGGGTGCCAGGAGGCTGGGTAGATGTTGTTGGCCGGATTGTCCACGTCCTCGCCGTAGTTGCCGGCCGCGAACACCAGGATGGCGCCCGTGCCCTCGGTCCACATCACCGTGTCGTGCAGCGTCTGGTTGTACTGGCGCACGGTCCACCAGGAGTTCGACAGCACCCGGGCGCCGTTGTCCACCGCGTAGCGGATGCCCTCGGCCGCGTCCAGGCAGAAGTCGTTGAGATCCGGCTGCTCGGGGTTGCCGATCACCCGCACCGGCATGATGCTCACCCGCCAGTTCACGCCTGCCACCCCCAGCCCGTCGTTGCCGTACGCGCCGATGGTGCCCGCGCAGTGGGTGCCGTGCCCCATCTCGTCCATGGGATCGTTGTCGTTGGCGTAGCTGAAGTCGTACCCGCGCACGTCGTCCACGTAGCCGTTGTTGTCGTCGTCGATGCCGTTCCCGGCGATCTCGTCCTCGTTCACCCAGATGTTCGGGGCCAGGTCCGGGTGGGTGTAGTCCACGCCCGTGTCCACCACGGCCACGATGACGTTGGCCGAGCCGATCGAGATGTCCCAGGCCTCGACCGCGCCGATGTCCGCGCCGGCCGTGCCGCCGGTCTGGCCGGTGTTGTCCAGCCCCCAGCACTCGGTGAAGCGCGGATCGTTCGGGGTGTTCAGCAGCGCGATGCGGTGGTTGGGCTCCGCGTAGACCACGCGCGGGTCCTTGGACACCCGGGCCGCCGCGGCCGGCACGCTCTCGCCCGTGGTGATCTTCATGTGGTCGACGCCGGTCGCGCGCCGGGGCTTGCCCCGCCGCAGGCCCAGCGAATCGGCGATCTGGTCGGCGCTCGCGGCGGTGACGCCGGGCTTGAACTTCACCAGCACCACCCCGGGCTCCCAGGGGTCCCTGGGGGGCGCGGCCTTGGCCGGGGCCGGCTTCGCCGGGGCGGCCTGGACGGCCGCCTGGGCCGAGGACAGCGCCGGGCCGTCCTTGGCCGGCTCGGACTGCTGGCAGGCGGCCAGCGCGCCCATCAGGGCCAAGCTCAGGGCCAGGCCCACGAGTCTCGCGATCATCCTGTTCATCGGATACTCCTCCTGGGGGTTCGAACCCGGGGCAGACTAGCCCGGAACCAGCCCGACCGCAACCACCGCGGCCGACGCTTGAGGCCGGGCCAGGACGGCGCTAGACTGCCCCGCGGAGGTCGCCAGGCGCCATGTGGATCTTCCTGCTGGGGCTCGCGCTGCTCGTGGGTGGGTACTTCCTGTACGGCGGGCTGGTCACCCGGAGCCTGAAGCCCGAGCCCGACCGCCCCACGCCGGCCTACCGGCTCCAGGACGGCATGGACTACGTGCCCATGTCCACCTGGCGCATCTACCTGATCCAGCTCCTGAACATCGCCGGCCTGGGGCCCGTGTTCGGCCCCATCATGGGCGCCCTGTGGGGACCCCAGGTCTTCCTGTGGGTGGTGCTCGGCTGCATCCTGGGCGGGGCGGTGCACGATCTGGTGCTGGGCGCCATGTCGCTGCGCAACAACGGGGCGGGGCTGCCCGACCTCATCGGCCACTACCTGGGCAGGCCCGCCCGGCACGCGGCCACCGTCTTCATCCTGGTCCTGATGGTGCTGGTCGGCACGGTGTTCGTGAAGGGCCCCTCGCTGCTCATCGCGGGGCTGCTGCCGGCCGAGACGGTCGGCGGCTGGTTCGGCCCTGGCGCCACGGCCTGGCTGCAGGGCACCTTCCAGGGCAGCTCGGCCTGGCTGTGGATCGTGATGATCTTCGTGTTCCTGTACTACGTGCTGGCGACCCTGCTGCCCATCGACAAGCTGATCGGCCGCATCTACCCGGTATTCGCGGCCGCGCTGCTGGTCATGGTGGCCGGCCTGGGGGTGAGCATCCTGTTCGGCCGCATCCCGGCGGTCGACTTCACCCTGGCGAACCTGCACCCCAGCGAGCTCCCGGCCTGGCCGCTCATCTTCATCACCGTGTCCTGCGGCGCGATCAGCGGCTTCCACGCCACCCAGAGCCCGCTCATGGCCCGCTGCCTCAAGAGCGAGCGCCGCATGAAGGCGGTCTTCTACGGGGCCATGATCGTCGAGGGGGTGATCGCGCTCATCTGGGCCTACGCGGCCCAGGGCTACTACGGCGGGGTGGAGGGGCTGGCCGCGGCGCTGGGGCCCGGGCTCAACAAGACCAACGAGGTGGTGCACACCATCTGCACCGGCACCATGGGCGCCTTCGGCGGCGCGCTGGCCATCCTGGGGGTGATCGTGCTGCCCATCACCTCCGGGGACACGGCCTTCCGCGCGGGCAGGCTGATCGCCGCGGACTACCTCCGGCTGCCCCAGAAGCGGGTGCGCAACCGCTACCTGATCGCCCTGCCCATGTTCGCGCTCTCGCTGGTGCTCATGTTCGTCCCCTTCGGGATCATCTGGCGCTACTTCGGCTGGGCCAACCAGACCCTGGCCGCCTTCAGCCTGTGGGCGGCCACGGTGTACCTGGCGCGGCGCCGCAGCCGCTGGTGGCTGACCCTGCCGCCGGCCGCCTTCATGACCGCCATGACCCTCACCTACATCCTGGTCGAGAGCCGGGCCAACGGCTGCCTGGGGCTGGACATGTGGCTGGGCACCGCCCTCGGCGCGGCCGTGGCGGCGGCCGCCTGCGGCTGGTTCTTCTGGAAGCTCCGGCGCCTGCCGCCCGAGGACGGCAGGCTGGCCCTCGAGGTGGAGCCGCCGCCCGTGGCGAAGGACCCGGCCTGCTGACCCGGGCCGGGAGGGGAGCCCGCATGCGCCTGACCGCCCTGACGACCTGCGCCCTGCTCGGCCTGCTCACGGCCCCGGCCGAGGCCGGGACCCTCAGCGGGACGGTCACCCGCACGGACACCGGGGAGCCCGTGGCGGGCGCGGTGGTGGTGGTGCGCGGCACGAACCTCTTCGACCAGACCCAGGCCGACGGGCAGTTCTCGATCGCGGCCCCGGCCGGTGTGTTCGGCGTGTCCTGCGCCGCGCCCGGGCTGGTCGGGGCCTCGACCGGCGCGCTCGACCTCGGCGCGGACACCGCCCGCGACTTCGGCCTGGACCCGGCCGCGGGCGGGCAGATCCAGGGCACGTCGAGCTGCGGCGGGGCGGCCTGCGGCGGGGTGCTGGTGATCGCCCGCCAGGAGGACCGCGCCGTGGCCTTCGGGCTGTCGAACGCGGCCGGGGCCTACGTCATCCCCGGGCTGGCGGACGGGAGCTACGACCTGCGCGCCATCCAGCTCGGCCACGAGGTGCTGGACGTGCCCGGGCTGCAGGTGACCGCCGCGCTGCCGGCCACCCTGGACTTCACCCTGGTGGCCCGGCCGGGCGGGTACACGCTGTCGGGCGTGGTCGGCCTGTCGGACAACCCGCTCGACAAGAGCGGCAGCCAGGTGAGCCTGCACGGCCAGCCCGGGCCGGGCACCGCCGGCACGGACGCGGGCGGGGCCTACCTGCTCCCGGGCGCGCCGCCCGGCCTGCTGTCGGTGGCGGTGCGCCACCCGGGCTACGACCCGCGCGACCAGATCGACGTGCTGGTGCGCGCCGATCGCGCGCTCGACCTGGCGCTTTCCAAGCCGGGCGGGAGCACCGATCCGACCTACCGGGTGTCCGGCCTGGTCCGCCTGCGGGAGCCCGACGCGCCCGACCCCACCACGGCCGCGGGCTGCCGGGTCAGCCTGTGGTCGGACGACGACCGGCCGGTGCCCTACCGCCAGGTGGCCCAGACCGGCGCGGACGGCGCCTACGCCCTCCAGGGCGTGCCGCCGGGCCGCTACCGGGCCGGGGCGGCGCGCGAGGGCTACCTGGAGCAGCTCCAGGAGGCCTTCGACCTCGCGGCGGACCGGGGCCTCGACTTCGAGCTCCAGCGCGACCCGGGCTACGACTTCGGCCCTGGCGCCAGGGACGGCGAGCTGGGCTGCGGCGCCCCACCCGGCCGGCGGACGCGCCTGGGGCTGGTGCTGGCGCTGCTCGCGCTGCTGGCGCTGCGCACCCACAGGGGCCGGAGCGCGCTGAAACGAACGAGATCGTTCCGTCCCCCGGAGTGACCGGGGGGGCTGGACCGGGAGGGAACCATGCCTACCCAGACCCTTCGCTTCCTCGGGCTCGCCCTGTGCGCCCTGCTGGCCGGGGCCTGCACGCCGGCCGACCGCGACGGCTGCCTGCTCGACGCCGACTGCCCCGCGGGCCAGCTCTGCGCCGCGGGCCGCTGCACGCAGGCGGCCGTCTGCGCGAGCGACGCGGACTGCGCGGCGCCGCTGGCGCGCTGCGAGCCCGGGCTCGGCGTCTGCGTGGCCTGCCTGGCCGACGCCGACTGCCCGGCGGACATGCGCTGCCAGGACCACGACTGCCTGACGGTGACCACCTGCCAGAGCGACGCCGACTGCGAGGCGCCCACGCCCCGCTGCCAGGCCGGGACGGGCGAGTGCGTGGCCTGCGTGTCGCCGGCCGACTGCGCCCTGGGCCAGACCTGCGAGCAGGGCCAGTGCGAGGCGCTGCCCGTGTGCGTGTCGGACAGCGACTGCCCGCGCGGCTTCTTGTGCGAGGCGGACGCGTGCCAGCCCGGCTGCCGCAGCGACCGCGACTGCCTGACGGGCTGGACCTGCCTGACCGAGGTGGGCCCGCTGGGCACCTGCGCCCAGTGCCAGGCGGACGGCGACTGCGCGGAGGCGTACCGCTGCGTCGAGCACCGCTGCCAGTTCGCCTGCTCCGCGGACGCCCACTGCGCGCCGCGGGTGTGCGACCTCGCCCAGGGCGTGTGCGTGGACTGCAACCAGGACGGCGACTGCCCGGGCGGCAGCCTGTGCCAGGCGCACGCCTGCGTGAGCGGCTGCCGCGACGACGCGGACTGCCCCGCCGGGCGCTGCGATCCGGCCGCCCAGGTGTGCGTCGACTGCCTGCAGAACGGGGACTGCCCGCTCGGCCACCTGTGCCTGGCCACGGACTGCGTGGCCGGCTGCGCCTCCGATCGCGACTGCCCGGGCGGGCTGCGCTGCGCGAGCGACGCGGGCGAGCACGGCCTGTGCGTGGCCTGCCTGGACGACACCCACTGCGCGGCCGGCCAGACCTGCCTGGAGCACCAGTGCCTGGCGATCTGCCAGGGCGACGCCCAGTGCGCCCCGCCCACCCCGGTCTGCGATCTCGCGGCCGGCGCCTGCGTGGGCTGCCTGCAGAAGGACGACTGCGAGCTCGGTGAGCTGTGCCGCGACGCGCTGTGCGTGCCGGGCTGCGAGACCGCGCGCGACTGCCCCGCGGGCCAGGAGTGCACCGCCGGGCAGTGCCAGGCCGCCTGCGTGCCGAGCGGGGCCGAGCTGTGCGACGGGCAGGACAACGACTGCGACGGGCGCACCGACGCCCTCGATCCGCAGCTCGAGCCCGGCGCCTGCGAGCTCACCGCCGGGGTGTGCGCGGGCGCCCTGCACGGCGCGGCCCAGTGCCAGGACGGCGGGTGGCTGGCCTGCGGCGCCGCGGAGTACGGCCCGGACTTCGGCCAGGAGAGCTGCGACGGGCTGGACAGCGACTGCGACGGGCTGGGCGACGACGGGCTGCAGCTCGACTGCGGCGCGGGCTACCAGTGCCTGGCCGGCGACTGCGTCCCGGCCGGCGACTGCGCCAACGAGTGCGCCCCGGGCTCGAGCGACTGCAGCTTCTGGGATCCCGATCACATCAGCGTGTGCGGCAACGCCGATCAGGACGTGTGCACCGAGTGGGTCAGCGAGACCTGCCCGCCCCAGAGCTGGTGCGACTTCATCTCCAACGTGTGCGCGTGCAGCTTCGCCGAGTGCGGCGGCGCCTGCTGCGCCGAGGGCCAGGTGTGCGACGGCGCGGACTGCTGCACGCCCACCTGCCCGGCGCGCACCTGCGGCGCGGACGGCTGCGGCGGCGCCTGCGCCTGCGACCAGCCCAACGACGCCTGCGTGCAGGGCGTGTGCGTGTGCAGCCCGAGCTGCGCCGGCAAGGAGTGCGGCGACAACGGCTGCGGCGGCGCCTGCGCCGACACCTGCGCCGCCATCGAGCACTGCGAGGACAACCAGTGCGTGTGCGACTACGCCACCTGCCTGGGCGCGTGCTGCGCGTCGGGCCAGGTGTGCAGCACCAGCACGGGCGCCTGCTGCGATCCGGCCTGCGACGGCGCCGAGTGCGGGCCGGACGGCTGCGGCCACACCTGCGGCACCTGCCCCTCGGGCTACGCCTGCTACGGCGATGTGTGCGAGTGCGTGCCCGACTGCTCCGGGGTCGAGTGCGGCGGCGACGGCTGCGGCGGCTCGTGCGGGAGCTGCGCCGGTGGCGAGGTGTGCGATCAGGGCTGGTGCTGCCTGCCGAGCTGCGGCGGGCGGGAGTGCGGCGACGACGGCTGCGGCGGCTCGTGCGGGAGCTGCGGGGACAACGAGACCTGCGCGGGCGACACCTGCGCCTGCCTCGACCCGCTGTGCGGCGGGGTGTGCTGCGGCAGCGACCAAACCTGCCACGGGGGCGCGTGCTGCACCCAGGCCTGCGGCGACTGGTCGGCCGGCTGGACCTGCGGGGACGACGGCTGCGGCGGCACCTGCCCCGCCTGCAGCCAGACCTACGGGCCGGGCGCGACCTGCGCCGCGGACGACACCTGCACCTGCCCCTCCCCCGGCTTCCAGTGCCTGGCCCTGCTCTACGGGATCCAGTGCTGCAGCGCGGACCAGACCTGCGACAACTTCTTCGGCTGCGTCGAGAGCTGAGGCCGGCCCCCCGGCGGGTCACTTCTTCCTGGCGGGGTGGGCGGCCAGCCACCTGCGGGCGGCCTCCAGGCCGGGCTCGAGGGCCAGCGCGCGCTCCACGGCCTGGCGAGCCTCGGCGCGCTTACCCTGCTTCTCCAGCACCTCGCCGAGCTGCAGCAGCGGGGCGCCCCGGTCCGGCACCAGGCGGGCCAGCGCCTCGAGGGCACCGGCCGCGGCGCCCAGATCGCCGGTCGCCACGCAGGCCTTGGCCAGGTGGAAGATCACCTCGGGCTGGGAGGGATCGCGGTCCACCGCCTCCTGGAGCGCGGCGCGGGCCTCCCCGGCCCGGCCCGAGACCAGGTAGGCGTAGCCCAGATCCCCCAGCAGCGCGGCGTCGGCGGGCTGCAGGGCGCGGGCCTTCTCCAGGCTGGCCAGCCCCTCGGCCGGCTCGCCCAGCAGCATCAGGCTCAGGCCCAGCTCGTGCAGCAGCTCGGCGTGGTCCGGGTTCTGCGCCAGGGCGGTCCGGTACACCCGGACCGCGTCGGCCGCCCGGCCCTGGAGGTCGTAGGCCATGCCCAGCAGCAGGGCCGCCTCGGCCCGGCCGGGCTCGAGGGCATGGGCCTTCTCCAGGGCGGAGGTCGCCTCGGGCACCCGCTCGAGGCGGGACAGGGCCAGCCCCAGCTCGAAGTGCGCCTCGGCCAGCCCGGGCGCCCTGGCCACCGCCTGCTGGAGCACGCTCACCGCCTTGTCGCTCTCGGCCCGGGCGTTGTAGGCCTTGCCCACCCGCAGCAGATCCTCGGCCGACATGGCCGGCGGCTCCGCCCCGGCCGGGCCCTCCCGGGGCGCGGCCTGCCCCTCGCCCGCGGGCCGCCCGGCCCGCTCCCCACCCGCGCAGCCGGCTCCTGCCAGCAACCCGGCCAGCAGCGCGACGACCGGCACGGAGAGTCTCATGGCTGGGCGCCTACTTCTTGCGGGTGGTGAGGCGGATGTTGTCGATCAGCCGCGTCTCGCCGACGCGGCAGGCCACCAGCAGCACGGCCTCCCGCTCCACCTCCTGCACCCGCTCGAGGGTCTCGGGGTGGCAGACGGCCACGTACTCGATCTCGAGATCGCGCTGCTCGCGCAGGATGTCCACCACCACCGCGGCCAGCTCGGCCGCGTCGCGCTCGCCGCTCTCGCACAGCTTCCTGGCCTTGCGCAGGCCGCGCGAGAGGGCCAGGGCCTGCTGCCGCTGGGACGGTGACAGGTAGGTGTTGCGCGAGCTCATCGCCAGGCCGTCCTCCTCGCGGACGGTCGGCATGCCCACCACCTGGATGTCCAGCCCGAGGTCGCGCACCATGCGGCGGATGATGATGAGCTGCTGGTAGTCCTTCTCGCCGAACAGGGCCACGTCGGGCTGCACCAGCAGGCACAGCTTGGCGACCACCGTGGTCACCCCCCGGAAGTGGCCCGGGCGGCTGGCGCCGCACAGGTCGCGGGACACGTCGGTGACCTCCACCGCGGTCTGGAAGCCCTCGGGGTACATCTCGGCCACGTCCGGGCAGAACAGGACGCTGGCGCCGGCCGAGGCGATCTTGCGCCGATCGCCGGAGAAGTCGCGCGGGTAGCGATCGAGGTCCTCCTGGGGGCCGAACTGCATGGGGTTGACGAACACGCTGACCACCACCAGGGAGGCCTGCCGCCGCGCCTCGTGGATGAGCGAGACGTGTCCGTCGTGGAGGAAGCCCATGGTCGGGACCAGCGCGATGCGCCTCCCGCGGGAGCGCGCCTCGCGAATGAACTTCTTCATGTCCGCGATCTTGCGGATGACCTTGAGGGGTCCCTTGGGCTTGGGGAGCCGGAGGGAGGCCTTGGCCGGGGCCTTCTTGGCCTTGGCCGGAGCCTTCTTGACCTTGGCCGGAGCCTTCTTGGCCTTGGCCGGAGCCTTCTTGGTCTTGGCCGGAGCCTTCCTGGCCTTGGCCGGGGCCTTCTTGGCCTTGGCCGGGGCCTTCCTTGCCGAAGGCCGGGCCTGGTGGACGGACTTCCGCTTGGCCTTGTCGCGAGCCATCTTGCCAGCCATGGAGACCCCCTGCGGGAACACCGGCGCGTGCGCGCCCCGCGAATGTACCGAGGCCATACCGCAGAGCGGAACGGAAAGTCAATGGAAATCCGCAGGTTCAACGCTTGTCGGGCGGGGTCGGGGCCACGCCGTCCGCGAGGGCCAGGCGCACGCGTTGCTCGAGCATTCGAGCAGTGAACGGCTTGGAAAGAAAGGGGATTGTCTTCCCTGGCTCGCCCGGCTGGACCTCTTCTTCGGCGGAGTAGCCGGACATGAACACGGCGGCCAGCCCGGGCCGCAGCTCCCGCAGCCGGCCCAGCAGCTCCCGTCCGCTCATCTCGGGCATGACCATGTCGGTCAGCACCAGGGCGAGCGGACCGTCGAGGCCGCTCACCAGGGCGACCGCCTCCTCGCCGCTGGCGGCGACCAGCACCTGGAACCCGAGCTGCTCGAGGATCTCGCGGGCCAGCGACCGCACGGTGGCCTCGTCCTCCACCACCAGCACCCGGCCGGTCAGCGCCGGTCCGCCGCCCTCCTCCGGAGCGCCGTCGACCGGCGGCGCGGGCGCGGCGATGCGCGGCAGATCGAGGGTCAGGCGCGCGCCCGCCCCGACCGCGCTCTCCACCGAGATCGCCCCGCCGTGCTTCTGCACGATGCCGTACACCGAGGCCAGCCCCAGGCCCGTGCCCTTGCCCAGGGGCTTGGTGGTGAAGAAGGGCTCGAACAGGTGGTTGCGGACCTCGGCGTCCATGCCCACGCCGGTGTCGCTGACCTGGAGCCGGACGGCCGGCCCCGCGAACCCCGCGACCTGCGGCGGCGCGGACAGCGTCACGCCCACCGTGCCTCCCCGGGGCATGGCGTCCTGGGCGTTGACCACCAGGCTCAGCAGCGCCAGCTCGAGCTGGGTCGGATCGGCCAGCACCCACAGCGGCGCCTCCGGGCGCTCGAAGCGCAGCTCCACGTCCTCGCGGATGGTGCGGCGCAGCATGCCCTCCAGCCCGGCCACCAGCCCGCCCAGCTCCACCGGCTGCATCTCCAGCACCTGCTTGCGGCTGAAGGCCAGGAGCCGCACGACCAGATCCCGGGCCCGCACCGCCGCCCGGCGGATCTCCTCCAGCCAGTCGCGCCGGGCCGGGTCCGCGGGCGGGTCCATGAGCAGCAGATCGGCGTAGCCCAGGATGGGGGTGAGCAGGTTGTTCACGTCGTGCGCCACCCCGCCGGCGAGCTGGCCCAGCGCCTCCATCTTCTGCGCCTGCCGCAGCTGCGCCTCGAGGCGCGCCTTCTCGGACAGGTCGATCACCAGGCCGCGCACCCCCACCAGGCGCCCGTCGTCCACGATGGCCACCGAGCGCAGCATGACCGGGAAGGTGCTCCCGTCCTTGCGCCTGGCCACGTACTCGCTGCCCACGGCGCGCCGGCCCGCCAGCACCTCGGCGAAGCGCTCGAGCGCCCGGTCGCGGTCCGCGGGCACGAGCATGTCGAGGACGGTCAGGCCCCGGCCGAGGTCCTCGGGCGCGTAGCCGAACGTCTCGAAGGCGGCCCGGTTGGCGTACAGCAGGCGCCCGCGCGGATCGGCCTCGTAGATGGCCTCGGGCAGCAGCTCGGCCAGGTTGCGGAAGCGCTCCTCGCTCCGCCGGCGCGCCTCCTCGGCCAGCTTGCGGGCGTGGATGTCGAGCGCCACCCCGGTGATGCCGCTGAAGCGCCCGCCCTCGAGCACCGGCTGGCTGTAGCTCAGCACCCAGCGGGGCTCGCCGGAGCCGTGCAGCACCCGGTACTCGTCGGAGGTCAGCTGGCCGCGCCCCAGGGCCTCGAAGCGGCGCTGGATGTGCGGCAGGTCGTCGGGGTGGATGAGCTCCTGGAAGGGCCGGCCGAGGAGCTCCTCGGGTGGGCGGCCGATCAGCGCCCGGACGGACTGGCTGGCGTAGACGAACCGGCCGGCCTCGTCCAGCGAGTAGACCACCACCATGGGGTTGGTGAGCACCGTCTGCAGCCGCGCGTCCAGGCCCACGCCCCCCGGCCCGTCGGCCTCACCCTCGCGCTCGGTGCCCATGGCTCCCTCCAGCGGCGGAACCGCCTACAGGAACAGGAAAGCCGATCCGGCCACCGCGATGCAAGCCCCCGCCAGCGCGCGCAGGGTCACCGGCTCGCGGCGCAGCAGCCAGGCGGCCGGGATGACCAGCACCGGCACCAGGGCCATCAGGGTGGCGGCCACCCCGGCCTGGGTGTGCTGCACCGCCAGCAGCGACAGGCTCACCCCCAGGAAGGGCCCGAACAGCGCCCCCAGGCCGAGCTGGGCCATGGCCCGCCGGTCCTTGAACGCCGGCCGCAGCCGGCCCCAGAGCCCGCAGGCGGTGAACAGCAGGACGAAACCGCCCAGGCCGGCCAGCACCCGGATGTGGCTGGCGGCGAAGGCGTCGTACTCCCCCATGCCGTGCTTGCTGAGCACCAGCCCCACCGCCTGGCCCGCGGCCCCACCCAGCGCCAGCGCGAGCCCGCTCCAGCGCGCGCGGGGGTCGGCGCCCCGGGGATCCGGCGGCCGGCGCTCGAGCACCACCCAGCCCACCCCGACCAGGGTCAGCAGCATGCCCAGCCCGTCCAGCCAGGTGAGCGCCTCCCCCAGGAACACCCAGCCGAGGAGCGCGGTGAGGGGGGGCACCAGCGCCATGATCAACATCGACAGGCGCGCGCCCACGAGCACCAAGGCCCGGAACAGGCACAGGTCGCCCAGGGTGAAACCCACCAGGCCCGACAGCGACAGCCACAGCCAGGCGTGGGCCGAGGCGTCGGTGGGCAGGGCCAGCCCGCGGTTGGCCAGGCCGAACAGGCTGTAGATGCCCGCGGCCAGCGCCAGGCGCAGCAGGTTGACCGCCAGCGAGCCCACCCGGCGGCCGGCCGCCTCGAACGCCAACGCGGTCACCGTCCAGCAGGTGGCCGTGCCCAGCGCGGCCAGCTCGCCCAGGCTCGCCACGGCGGCGCCCGTCACAGGGCCACCGCGCGCAGGAACGCGGCGCTGTCCTCGGGCAACGTGGTGTTGATGTACATCCCGGAGCCGAGCTCGAAGCCGGCCTGCTTGCTGGTGCGGGGCACCAGGCTCAGGTACCAGTGGAACCAGTGGACCCGCTCGTAGGTCTGCGGCGCCATGCGGATGATGGCGTTGTAGGGCGGGTCGCCCAGGCCGCGGTACATGCGCGCCAGGACGTCGCGCAGCACCTCGGCCAGGGAGTCCAGCTCCTGATCGGTCACCTGCAGGAACTGGGGCCGGTGGATCTTGGGCACGATCCAGGTGTGGAAGGGGGAGAAGGCGGCGAAGGGGATGAAGGCCGCGAAGTGCTCGTTCTCGGCCAGCATGCGCAGCCCGGAGCGCGTCTCCTCGCGCACCATGTCGCAGTACACGCAGCGGCCGGACTCGTCGTAGTAGCGCTGGGCCGTCTCCAGCCGGGTGCGGATGGCCGCCGGCACGATGGGCAGGCTCATGAGCTGGCCGTGGGGGTGCTCGAGGGAGGAGCCGGCCGGGGCGCCGTGGTTCTTGAAGGGCACGATCTGGCGGATGGCCGGGTGGGCGGCGTGCAGCCTGCCCACCTCGCGGAAGGCCGCCAGCACGCGGGCCACCTCCGCGATGGACAGCAGCGCCAGGGTGTCGTTGTGGTGCGGGCTCTCCACCAGCACCTCGTGGAAGCCGAACCCGTGCACCCGGCGCAGGAAGCCCTCCTCGAGCCACTTCGCCCCCCCTTGCGGGGCCAGGGCCGGGAACTTGTTGCTCACCACCCGCACACGCCACAGGCCGTCGGGTCCGTCCAGCCTGAGGACCTCGCCCTGGGACTGGTGCTCGTTGCCCGCGCACAGCGGACAGGTGTCCAGGTGGGCCGGGCGGGTGTGGGTCGGCTCCCGGGCCGGCTCGGCGAAGTCCTCGGGCCGCTGGGCCCGCTCGGTGGCGATGATCACCCACTCCTTCGTGGCGATGTTCTGACGGATCTCCGACACCCGCGAGACCTCGTTTCCCGATCCCCCGTCCGGGTGGCACATTCGTAGCAAAAACGCGCGGCCCGGGGAAGGAAATAAAGGTGTCAGGGGCGTGCGCTAGCCTGGAGTCGGGCCTGGACGAGAGGAGGACCGCCATGCGCGCCCCGAGGAACCTGGAAGCCCTGGCCGCCCGGCTGGGCGCCGCGCCCGGCGCCACCATCCCGCTGGCCGAGCCCGACTGCCTGCGCGAGCTGGAGATCCTCGCGGGTACGCCCGCGGGCCCGCTCGGCCCGGTCCACATGGCTGCCGCCGCGCTGGTCCAGGCCCGGCTCGGTCAGGAGGCCGAGGCCAGCCCGGCCGCCCTGGGGCTGGCGCTCGAGGCGCTGGCCCACGCCCGGCGCCTGGCCGCCCGGGCCGAGGCCCTGCGAACCCCGCGCGGCCCCGGGGAGGAGCTGCGGGCCGCGGCCCTGGAGGCGGCCCTGGAGCGGGCCGCCCGGGCCCTCGGCGGCCTGCCCGGCCTGGTGGACGAGGACTGGGTGGACGCCCCCCTGCTGGCGCTCGGCCCGGCCGAGGCGCCCGCCCTGGCCGCCTGAGCCCGGGACGGAACCCGTCCGCCCCGGGGCTGTCGTAGCTCCCGAGCGCCCGGACGCCTGGGCGCCACACGCGGCACAGCGGCGCTCCCCGCCCGGAGGTGACCCATGTCGAACCCCGGTCCGGCCGATCCTTGCCTCGAGCTCGCGGTCCTGTGGGGCGAGGTGGTCCTGGACGTGCGCTCCTTCCTGCCCGAGGCCGGGCCGGCCCGGGCCGGCGCAGGCACCCCGGCCGCGCTCGCCCTGCGGGAGCCTGGCGCCTGCCTGGCACGCTTCGCCTCGGGCGCCGCCCACCTCCCGCGGCCCCCGGGCGCCGAGGGCGTGCTGGAGACGCCCGCCGGCCGGCGGGCGCTGCCGCCCGGGGACGAGGATCCCTGCGAGCTGCCCGCGGACGGGAGCCTGACCTGGAGACTGCACGGGGCGGCCCTCCGCTTCCGCTGGGTGCCCCGGGTGCACGGCCTGCGCACGCCCTTCCAGGAGCGCCTGGACACGGCCTTCCTCAACGTGCTGCTCCTGGCGGTGTTCTCGGCCGCCGCCCTGGTGGCCACCTTCCACCTGCGGCCCGCGGGTCTGGTGCGGGCGGAGGCCGAGCTCCACCGGGTACCGCCGCGCGCGGTCGAGTTCCTGGTGTCCCACGTCAAGCCCAGGCCGCCGCCTCCGCTGCGGGCCGAGCTCGGCCCGGCCGAGGCGACCCCGCGCGGGCCCAGGTTGAAGGGGACCGAGGGCGAGGCGGGTGCGCGGGACCAGGTGCGCCGCCCGCGCCGCACGGCCATCCGCGGCCGGGCCCGGCCCGACCAGGCGCGCCTGGCCGGCCAGGGCACCTTCCTCCTCGGGAGCGGGGCCGCGCCGGGCCTGAACGACCTGATCGACGGCCGCAGACTGGGCGCAGATCTGGAGGACGCCATCGGCGACATGCGCTCCCCCCTGCCCGGCCCGAGCGGAGGTCAGGGCGGGCTGGCGCTGCGCGGGCCCGGCCCCGGCGGCGGCGGCCAGGACGACGAGATCTTCATCGGGCGGCTGCCCATCGGCGGCGACTGGCTCCACGATCGGCCCGCCGGCCCGAGCCGCACGCGCAAGTCCACGGAGTCTGCGGTGCACATCGCCGTCGGCGACCTGCGGGTCCACGGTCCGCTGAGCATGGACGCCATCCGCGCGGTGGTCCACGGTCACCGCGACCAGGTGCGCTACTGCTACAACCAGGCCCTGCTCGGCCACCCCGACCTGAGGGGCAAGGTCACCCTGCGCTTCGTGATCGACGAGCGCGGCTACGTGTCCCACTCCGCGGCCGTGGGCAACGACACCGGGGATCCCGGCCTGGCCGCCTGCGTCCAGGGCCGGGTGGGCACCTGGCGCTTCCCCATGCCGCGGGGCGGCGGCGAGGTCCACGTGACCTACCCGTTCGTCTTCCACCGGTCGAAGTAGGCTCAGCGCGCGCGCAGATCCACGAGCTCGCAGCCGTCCGCCAGCTCCTCCAGGAACCGGCTGGGCCCCTCGCCCCGCCCGGGCAGGCGCTCGGGCGCGCACAGCCACAGGTGATCGCGGGCCCGGCTCAGGCCCACGAACAGCAGGCGGCGCTCCTCCTGCTCGTCCTCGGCGCGCCGGTGGGGCAGCACCCCCTGGGTGAGATCCAGCAGGAACACGGCCGCCCACTCCCGGCCCTTGGCGTGGTGCAGGCTGGCGAGCGTGACGCGCCCGCCGGCCTGCTCGGGCGCGAGCGCGCCCGCGCGCAGCCTGGCGCCCAGCTCCTCGGGCGCGAGCTCCGCGGCCAGCCCGGCCGCGCGCTCGACGTCCCGGGCCACCTCGTCCGCGCGCTCGGCCGGGGCGAGGCCGAGCCGCGGGGCGAGGACCGCCCGGTGGAGCTCGCGCACCCGCTCGGCCGGGTCGGGCTGGGCGGCCAGCCGCGCGAGCTGCGCGCGCGCCTCGAGGTAGGCGCGCAGCGACGCCTGCCGCGGGCGGGCGAGCTTCCCCAGGGCGCGCTCCACGGCGGCCTCGAGCCCGCCCGCCCCGTCCAGCTCGGCCAGCACCGCGGCCCAGGTGCGGGCCGAGCCGCGCACCACCTGGTCGAAGAACAGGAACTGGACGCGGGGGTCCTCGGGCAGCCCGAGGGCCTCCAGCGCGAGCACCAAAGCCCGCAGGTGCGGGCGCGCCTCCGGCCGCTCCTCGCGCGGCGCCCAGAACGGCAGGCCGCGGCGCCCGAGCTCCCGCGCCAGGGCGACCGGCAGGCCCTCGCGGCAGAGCGCGGCCACGTCGCCCGGGGCCAGCCCCTGCTCCCGGATCAGGCGCTCGATCTCCCCGGCCACCGCCCGGGCCTGCTGCTCCTCCCCGGCCAGGCGCACCAGCCGGGGACGGGCGGACCCCTGGCGCACCGCGAACTGGGGCGGGCCCCGCCGCAGCCGGCCGGCCAGCGCCACCAGCGCGGGCAGGGCGCGGGCGTTGGCCGACAGCCGCAGGAGCTCCGCGCCGGCGAAGCGCTCGGCGAAGCGGGGCAGCTGGCTCGCGTCCGCGCCGGCGAAGGCGAACACGGCCTGGTCAGGATCGCCCACCACCCCGACCCACGCGCCGCGCCGCGCCAGGGCCGAGAGCAGGCGGGCCTGCAGCCCGGAGGTGTCCTGGTACTCGTCCACCCACAGCGTGTGCGGCGTGGGGGCCAGCCCGGCCTCCACCGCCTCGAGCGCCCAGAGCTGCAGCAGACCGAAGCAGGCCAGCCCGTCCCGGCGCATGGCCTGCGCGTAGGTCTCCCAGGCCCGCCCGCCCTCCAGCAGGGCCGGCGGCCGGGGCCCGAGGCCGTCCCACCGGCACCAGGCCAGCGACAGGGCCTCGAAGCGCCGGTCCGCGGTCTGCGGGTCGGCCTCGTCGCAGCACAGCGCGAACAGGCGCGCGGCGCTGTCGGGCTCCAGGATGCGCGGGCGCGCGGGCAGCCCCAGGGCCTGCAGCCCCGCCGGCTCGGCCCGGCGCAGCAGCTCCGCGCAGAGCTGGTGGAGCGTGCCGACGAACGGCCGCGCGCCGGCCTCCGCGCCCAGGGCCAGGCGCAGCCTGGCGCGCAGCTCGTCGCGGGCCGAGTTCGTGTAGGTGACCAGGGCCAGCCGCTCGGCCGGCACGCCGGACGCCGCCAGCGCGGCCACGCGGTCCACCAGCACGTGGGTCTTGCCAGCGCCCGGGCCGGCCAGCACGCACAGGTGCTGCCCGGGCGGGGCGGCCACCACCGCCCGCTGCTCCGCCTCACGCCGGGCTCCGGGGGAGGCCTCGGCGGGCTCCGGGCGCGTGGGCTCCACCTCAGTCCCCTCCCGGCGCGGGCGCGGGCGCGGGCAGCGCGCGCGCCTCGCACACCGCGCGGAACTCGCAGGCCGCGCAGCGCGCCGGGCTGGCCTGGGCTGGGAAGTCCTCCTCCCGGGCGGCGTTGGCGTCCACGTCCGCCAGGCAGGCGCGGATGGCCTGCACGCTCTCCCGGGCGCGGCCGAGCGCGGCCTGCAGATCGTCCGGGCCCAGCTCGCCACCCCGGCAGGCCTGGCCCGGCCAGTACACCTCGTAGGCCTCGAGTCCGGCCCCCCGGGCCAGCGGATCGAGCCCGAGGCGGTGCCGGGCCCAGAGCGCGTACAGCGCGAGCTGCAGGCTGGCCCGATCGGAGGCCTCCTCGGGCGGGCGGCCGGTCTTCCAGTCGAGGATCAGTACGCGGCCACCCTCGCCCGCCAGCAGGTGGTCGGGCATGGCGTAGATCGTCACGCCGGGCAGGGCCGGATCGCAGAAACGCATGCGCCCGAGATCGGGGCTGTCCGGATCCTCGACGTGCAGCGCCCGGCCCGCGGCCCGCGCCCGGCGGGCGTCCTCGCGGTAGCCGGCGCGGGCGAAGGCCTGCAGGCAGGCCTCCACGTGCTGCCAGCAGGCGCGCACCTCCCCGTCGGCCAGCTCCCCGCCCTCCTGGTAGTAGTGCTCCAGCAGCCCGAACAGCTTGGCCCGGCCGGGCTTCAGGAACTCCCGCGCGCGCGAGAGGCGGAACTGCTCGCGCATGCGCTGGCGCAGCTCCGGGAGGATGTGCTCCATGGGCGCGCCGCCCTGGAGGTAGGCGGCCATGCCCCGGTGCGCCTCGCGCCCGGCCCACTCGGCCAGCGAGGTGCGCTTGGTGAGCAGGTAGGTCAGGCGCGCCCTGGCCGGGGCGCCGTCCTCCCAGCCCCGCCACATGCCGTGGTAGCGGTGGAAGTACTTGCGCGGGCAGAACTCGAACAGGCTCGCGCGGGAGGCGCTCCAGGCGAACTCGGGGTGGGGTCCCAGGGCCATGCGCTGGTGGATACGCCTGTCCCGCGCGCCTGGCAAGCGCGCCGGCTTGACACCCCGGCGGGTGGCGGGACAACGTGGGCGACATGGGAGCCGAGCCCGCGCGCATGCGCCGCCTGCAGGACGAGGCGGCCGCGACCTACGCCCGGGACCTGGCGCAGGTCCTGGCCGGCGCGCGCCTGAACCAGCAGTACCCGGACGCCGCCGCGGTGGCGGCCTGGACGGCCTGCATGGCCCAGGCCGTGCGGCTCGGGTTGCTGCCCGGCCTGGAGGTCGATCTGCGCTCCGGCCTCCCGGCCCGCGGCATGTGGGAGCGGCTGCGCGCGGACGCGGCCCTGGCCCCGGCCTCGCTGGCGGTGCTCCGGCCGCTGCCCGAGCTCGAGCAGCGCGCCCGCCGCTACCCGCGCGGGCCCTACCAGGATCACCTGCGCCGGCACGCGCACTACACCGCCCTCGGCGGGCTGCCGCCCTACCCCTGCGAGGCGCTCGCGGCCGCCCCCCGGCGCGAGGCCGGCGCGGGCCAGGCCGCCTCCTACCAGCTCACCCTCGACACCCTCGGCGCCGACGGCCTGCCCGTCCGGCTCGGGCTCCACGTGCGGGTGGCGCCGGTCAAGCGCTGCCCGCCGCTGGCCCTGCGGGGCGAGGCCGTGCTGCCCTCGGCGGAGTTCGCCGCCCGGCTGCGCGCGCTGGCCGGCCTGGACGCGGAGCTGGCCTTCACCCGGCTGGCCGAGGAGCCCGGGCTCACTCCGCTCGAGCTGCTGCGCGGCAGCCTGGGGCCGGTGTTCGTGGGCGGGTTGCGCAGCGAGGGGCCGGCCGCCGAGGCCGGCGCGCCGTTCGTGGGCACGTTCGGCCTGGAGCGCGCGGGGACCGAGGGCGCCGAGGGCGACAACGACCCGCTGTCCGCCAGCGCGCCCGTGGAGCGCACCGGCGAGGAGGCGCGCGCCTGCGCCGGGGCACGCGCGCGGCTGGGGTTCAGGGTCTTCCGCGATCGCAAGCTGGTGGTGCCCGCCGCGCTGGTGCCGGCGGTGCAGGCCTGGTGCCAGGGCCGCGGCACGCGCAACGTGGTCTACGGCCTGGAGGCGCCATGAGCCCGGAGGCCGGCTACACCCTGGCGGCCGAGGGCGCCCTGGCGAGCCTGGTCTCCCAGTTCAGCTCGCGCCTGGACTGCTTCCGCGAGCTGGTGCAGAACTCCATCGACGCCGGCAGCCGGCGGATCGACGTGCGGCTGGAGTGGGAGCCCGGCGCGGGCGGCCAGGGCACCAGCGCCATCCACGTGTGGGACGACGGCGAGGGCATGACCGCGGCCATCATCGATCAGGAGCTCACCCGCCTGTTCGCCTCCAGCAAGGAGGACGACCTCACCAAGATCGGCAAGTTCGGCATCGGGTTCGTGTCCATCTTCGCCCTGGCGCCCAGGGCGGTGCTGGTGCACACCGGCCGCCAGGGCGAGGCCTGGGAGGTCCTGTTCCACGAGGATCGCAGCTACGACCGCCTGCCCCTGCCGACGGCCTGCGAGGGCACCCGCATCACCCTGTTCGTGCCGGGCGACGCCGCGCGCCACGCCGAGCTCGCCGCGGGCGCCCGCGAGGCGCTGTGGCGCTGGTGCCGCTTCACGCCGGTGGCGCTGTGGTTCGAGGATCGCGCCTCCGGCCGGCCGGCGGAGCTCATCCGCGCGCCGTTCGCGGTGGAGGGCGAGTGCCCCGTGCGGGTGGAGGCGGAGGGCATGGAGCTCGCGCTGGCGTGGTCGGAGTGCCCCACCCATGGCTTCTACAACCGCGGCCTGACCCTGCTGGAGACGGCGGACACGGACGAGGCCGTGGGCGCGCGGGCCGCGCTCTTCCGCCGGGTGAGCTTCCGCGCCCGGGCGGACAAGCTCGAGCACACCCTCAGCCGGGAGACGGTCTACCGCGACGAGAACCTGGCCCGGGTGCTGGAGGCGCTGGAGGCGGCCGTTTGCGGCCCGCTGGCCGACGCCCTGGCCGACGAGCTCGAGCGCCTGGCCGCGCTCCCGGCCCCCGGACCGCTCGAGCTCGGGCGCGGCCTGCGGCTGCTCGCCTTCCTCTCGGCGGCGCCCTTCGAGGTGCTCCGCCGGCTCGAGGACCGGCCGCTGCTCGCCGCCCACGACGGGCCGCCGCGCAGCCTGGCAGACGTGTGGGCGACCGCCCGGCAGGGTCCGGTGGCGCTCGGCGCCGAGCGCACCGCCGTGGCGGAGGCGCTCCACGCCCAGGGCGGCTTCTGCCTGCGGGAGGGCCCCGAGGGCCAGGTGCGGCGGCTTTTGCTGCGCTACCTGCTGGAGCGCGAGCGCCGCAGCGCGCTGGGGGTGCTGAGCACCCTGTTCGGCCTCGACCTGCGCGCGGACGCAGGCCGGCCCCGGGACTGGCTCGGCTACCACCCCGAGGAGCGCCTGGGCGCCCGGCTGGTGGCACCGGAGGATGGCTACCTGGCGGTCGAGCTCCTGCCGGCGCCCGGCCCGGACGCGCTGGCGCTGCTCGCGGCGGCCCAGGCCCTGCTGGCCGGCGCCGGGGTGGGCTTTCGCGAGCTCGGCGCCTGCCGGCTGCGCGATCCGCTGCCCGAGCCGCCCCTGCTGCTGCAGGGCCCGAGGCTCACGCCGCTCATGCCGCGCGCCTGGCTCCGCCCGCGGGGCCCGGAGCAGGCCTGGCCGGTGGCCGCGGTCAACCTCGAGCATCCCCAGGCGCGGGCCTGCCTGGCCGCCCAGCCGGTCCAGCCGCGTGTGGCGGCCTGCGCGCTGGCGCGGGCGCTGGCCCTGGCCTCGGCCGAGGCGCCGCTCTCCGTCGAGGCGCTGCTCGGGGCGGCCGCGGACAGGCGCGGCGGGGGGGCAGGCTAGGTGGCAGGCATCGAGGAGGTCATCGCGCGCTCGCGGCGGGGCGCCGGCTTCTCCGAGCGGCGGCGCTTCAGCCTGGCCCGCGACGAGGCCCTGCGGAAGCTGCGCGACTTCGCCCTGGCGGATCCCCACTTCTATGTGCTCGAGCTGGTGCAGGCGGCGGTGGCCGGCGGCGCGCGGGTGATCCACGTCGACGTCGGCCCGGAGCACAGCCTGTTCGCCTGGCAGGGCTGGAGCCTGTCCCGGGATGAGCTGCAGCACCTGCTCGACTACCTGTTCGCCTCCCAGGACCAGCTCGCGGTCGCGCGCCTGCGCCACCTGGCGCTCGGGCTGAACGCGCTGCGCCACTTCCACCCGCGCGAGATCGCGCTGGAGTCCGGCGACGGGCGGCGGGCCCACCGGCTGGCGCTCCAGCCGCGGGGCCCGGAGGGCCTCAGCCTCGAGGTCGGCGAGGCCGATCAGGCCCTGGACTGGAGCTACGTCCACGCCACGGGCCTGCAGCGCCCCCTGGTCCCGTCCGGGGCCCGCACGGCCGATGAGGTCGAGGCCATCGAGACGCGCTGTCTGTGCACGCCGGTGCCGATCCTGGTGGGCCTGCGGGCGCCCTTCGGCCCGGGCCGGCAGCGCATCCCGCGCGCCTGGGGCTACCACCCGAGCGTGGCCTTCGACGAGGGCGACCTCACCGGCACGCTGGGGCTGGCCCCGCGCACGGGCCTGCCCGCGCCCGAGGGGCTCGAGCCCCAGGAGGCCCGCCTGCTGCGCTTCCAGCCCAGCGTGCGCCTGATCACCTACGGCGTGTGGGTGCAGTCCGTGTCCCTGACCCTGGTCCCCGGCGCCCCGATCGGCGGAGCGGTCAGCTTCGATCGCCTGCGCAAGACCGCGGACCACTCCGCCGTCGTGAGGGACGAGGTCTTCGCGGAGCTGCTGGTGCGCCTGCGGCCCTACGCGCTCCGGCTCTGCCAGGGCGGGCCCGCCCCAGGGCTGCACGCCGTGCGCCAGCTCGCGGGCGCGGCCTTCGCGCCCGGCGCGCTCGGACCCTGGCTGCGGGCCCAGGGCAGGGTGGTCGTCGTGCCCCCGGCCACGGCCGAGGACGGCGAGGCCCGCGGCCGGGCCGAAGGCGTGGGCCAGGCCCTGCAGGCGCCGGTGATCGTCTGCCCGCCGGCCGAGCTCCCGGGCCTGCGCAGCCTGGCCGGGCCCGACGTGTCCCTGGTGTGCCCCGACCTCTCGCGGCCCGAGGAGCTGCGCTTCTTCGCCCGGCCGCCCGCCCCGCCTCCCCCCGAGCCCTGGCTGGCCGCCCCGCTGGCCCTGCCGCCGCTCGGCAGGGCGGCGTTGCCCGCGGGGCTGGAGGGCGCCCTGGCCGAGGGCGGCGCGGAGACCGGGCTCGAGGCCAGCCTGTACGCCCCGGCCGCGCCGGGCCCGGCGGGCCCGGGCGTGTGGGCCCAGGTGCTGACCAGCGGGCGCGTGGTCTGGGAGGGGCGGCTGGCGAGCGACTTCGCCGGCCAGTGGCTGGTCGTGCGGCTCCCGGACACACTCCCGGACCGGCTGCACCGGGCCGGCGGCCCGCGGCCCTGCCTGGCCGAGCGGCTGGCCGCCCACGTGCTCGGCCTGGCGCGCGAGGCCCAGGCCACGCTGGCCGCCCGCGTGGTGCGCGGTCTGTCGGCCCACGGGGGGCTCGACTGCAGCCAGCCCGCGCCCCAGCGGCTCCTGCTCCAGGCGCTGTCCCGGGGCGCAGCCGTGCGCTTCCGCGCCGGCCTCGGCCCGGGCGCCCCCCCCCGCCTGGCCGCGTCGCTGCTCCACGGCGAGGAGGCCCTGCTGGACGTGCCGGCCTTCGCCACCCTGTCGGGGGCGCGGCTCTCCCTGCGCGAGCTGCTGGCGAGCCTGCCCGCGACCGGCGGCCTGGTCTACACCACCGTCGAGGTCGTGCCCGCCGACCTGGACGGGCTGGAGCGAGGCCGCATCCTGGCCCTCGAGGCCGAGGGCGAAGCGCGCCTGGCCGCCCTGCTGGGATCGGGCTGCCTGTGCCGGGTGGATCGGCGCGAGGTGCTGGCCGAGGCCGCCGGCCTGCGGGTCCGGGACATGGCCGTGGGCCTGCGGACCTTCGCCGACTTCCCCCTGCAGGTGGAGGGCGCGGACCCCGCCGGCCTGGCCGCCGGCGCGCGGGCGGAGGCGCTCCGCAGCCTGGCCGCCCAGCTCCGCGCCCGCTGCCTGGACGTCGGCGCGGACGAGGAGGACCGGCGCCAGGCGCTGCGTCACCTCCAGTGGCTCGCGCTCGGCGGGCTCCGGCGCGGAGAGCTCGAGCAGCTCGACGAGCTCGGGCTGGCCGACCTGCCGCTGCTGCTGGAGGAGGATGGGCAGGCGCTCAGCCCGCGCCGACTGGCAGGGGCCCTGGCCGAAGGCCGGCCGCTCCGCCTGACCCTGGCCGGCGAGCTGGGGCAGGCCGAGCTCGCCGCGCTCCGCGCGGCCGCCTCCGCCCGCCGCCCCGGTCGCCGTCCGGTGGGCTCCGTGGCGGCGAGCCCGTTCGCGGCGCAGCTGCTCGCCCGGCTGGGAGACTTCCGGCTGGACTTCGACTTCGACCTCTCGGACGCCGAGGCCGAGGCCGATCCGGCCCCGCCCGTGCGCGCCTTCCTCGAGTCGGCCGAGGTGGTAGGGGAGAGCGTGGCCGGCCGGGTGGGCATCCCGGCCGAGGCCGGCGTGCGCGGCGCGCTGGTGCTCCTGGACGAGCGCCTGCGCCTCCGGGCGCGCCTGTCCGCGCGGGTGCCGGTGCGCGGCCTGGTAGGCGCGCTCCGGCTGCTCGCGCCCCTGCCGCCCGAGGAGGCCCTGGTCGCGGCCGAGGACGCCCTGGAGGCGGCGCTCGAGCGCCTGGGCGAGCGCCTGCTGCTGCGCCTGGGCGGCGCCGCGGACCCGCTGCCGGCGGGCGACACGGCCCGTGTCGAGGCGGTCCTGCTGGCCTACGCCGGCCGACGCCTCCGGCTGGTCGAGGACGCCAGCGGCGCGCGCCTGCTCGAGGTGTCCCGGCCGCTGGTCGGGCGGGTGCTCGATCTGCCGCTGTTCCCGCTCGGCGCGCCGGACGGCGCGCGCCCGGTCCACCGCGCCAGCGGGCGGCGGCTCCTCCTGGAGCTGTGCGCCTTCGGGCCCGAGGCCCTGGACGATCCCAGGCGCGCGAGCGCCTGGTCCGCTGCCCGCGCCGCGTCGCCGGCCCACCTGGCGGCCTGGCTGGACGGCCTGCGGGCGCCCGGCCGCCTGGCGCGGCTCGGCCGCTCGCCTGCGCCTTCCGGGGTAGAGGACACGCCGGCGACGGGGCAGGCCGGCCTGACCCGCGCCCTGGCGCGCTGGCTGCACGCCCTGGGCGCGGACGGCGGGGGGCGCCTGGAGCTGCCGCTCCAGGTCGAGCTGCAGCGTCCGCCCCGGGCGCTCGCCTCCCAGGATCCCCTGTCCTTCGCGCCCTGGCGCCTGGGCGCCGCCACCTGCCTGCTGGATGCGCAAGGCGCTCCGTCCGGGCTTCGGCTCGTGCTCAACCGCGAGCACGCCCTCACCCGCGCCGCGCTGGCGCGGCCCGGCGACCCGGAGGCGCTGTGCCTGCTGCTGCTGGCCTCGGCCTGCCTGCTCCAGGAGCAGCTGCACGTGGTGATCCCGGAGGACGAGCTCGCCTTCCAGCGGGGGCTGTGCCACGCCCTGGCCGCCGGCCAGCTCGGCCAGGAGGCGTGAGCCTTGCGGTCCCGACCGGGGCCGGGTAGGCTGCGCCGAACGTCCGTCACGCCTCGGGAGTTCGCGCGGTGCGGATTCTCCGGCCGTGCCGCTGGAGGAGCCGCGCATGAAGATCGCCGCAGGAGTGTGGGTGTCGCTGGAGTACGCGCTCTCGACCGAGGGCGGCGAGGAGGTCGACCGCACCGAGCCCGGGGAGCCGATGGGGTTCGTGTTCGCCCCCGGCGCCATCCTGCCTGGCCTGGAGCGCGGCCTGCTCGGCCTGGAGCAGGGCGCGGAGCTCTCCCTCGAGCTCGGGCCCGAGGAGGGTTTCGGGCCGGCGCAGCCCGACATGTGCCTGGACCTGCCCCGGGACCGCTTCCCCGCGGACGCCAGGCTCGAGCCGGGCATGCAGTTCGCCGCCCAGGGGCCGCACGGCCCCATGCGCTGCCGGGTCGTGTCGCTGTCCGCCGACGAGGTGCGCGTGGACTTCAACCACCCCCTGGCCGGCCAGCGCCTGCGCGTCCGGGCCACCGTGCTCGAGGTGCGCGCGCCGACCGCCGAGGAGCTGGCCGAGCACGAGGCCGCGCAGACCTGCGGCCACGGCGGCTGCTGCGATTCGGGCTGCTCGAGCTGCGGCTGAGCCCGCGCTTCAGTCCGCGCCTCCGCCGTCGCTGGTGGCCGGGGGTTCGCCGTCCTTGCCGGGCACGGGCTCCAGGTGGGGCGGTTTCCGCAGGAAGGAGATCAGCACCGCGCCCGTCAAGATGCCGAACACGATGCCCAGCGAGACCGGCGTGGGGATGTGCACCCACTCGGCGATGAGCATCTTCACCCCGATGAAGGCCAGGACCACGGACAGGCCGAGCTTCAGGTAGTGGAAGCGGTCCATGATGCCGGCCAGCAGGAAGTACAGGGCGCGCAGCCCCATGATGGCGAAGATGTTCGAGGTGAGCAGGATGAAGGCGTCCTGGGTGATGCCGAAGATGGCCGGGATGGAGTCGACCGCGAACATCACGTCCGACAGCTCGACGGTCACCAGCACCACGAACATCGGCGTGGCCAGGCGCTTGCCGTCCAGCTTCACGAAGAAGTGCTCGCCGTGGAACTGGGGGGTGACCGAGAACAGCTTGCGCGCCACGCGCACCGCCAGGTTCTTGCCGGGGTCGACGGCCTCGCCCTTGGACACGGCCAGCTTGACGCCGGTGTAGATCAGGAAGGCGCCGAAGATGTACAGCAACCAGTTGAAGCGGGCCACCAGGGCGGCCCCGGCCACGATCATCAGCGTGCGCAGGATGATGGCGCCCAGCACCCCCCAGTACAGCACCCGGTGCTGGTACTTCGCCTCCACCCCGAAGTAGGTGAAGATCACCAGGAACACGAACAGGTTGTCCACCGACAGGGACTTCTCCACCAGGTAGCCGGCCAGGAACTGCATGGCCGGCTCGGCCCCCAGCAGCCACCACACCCCGCCGCAGAACAGGAGCGAGATCCCGATCCACACCGCACTCCAGATGGCCGCGGCCCGGATGCTGACCTTGTGCGCATGGCGGTTGAACACCGCCAGGTCGAGGGCCAGCAGGGCGATGATGATCGCCCAGAAGCCGGCCCACAGCTCCAAGTGCACCACGTCGAACATCGATCCTCCTCGGCTAGGAAGCCCTATCTAGCAGACGGAACCAGCCCTGGCAATTGGCTTGAGCGGCCCGGGCCGGTCCGCTAGGATGAGGCCATGGCGACTCCAACCCTGTGGATCGGCCTGGGGATCCTCGGCGCGCTGGCGGTGCTCGGGGCGCTCCTCCTGCTGATCCTGCACCGGGTGCGCGCCAGCCTGCGCCGGCGTGTGCAGGCTCGCTTCCCGCGCGAGTCCATCCTGCTGGCCGGGGGCGCCAACTTCTTCGGCCGGCGCTCGGCCGGCCTGGCGCAGCTGCGCGGCAACGGCGCCCTGGTGCTGACCAGGGATCTGCTGTGGTTCGCCCAGGCCGTGCCGGCGCGGGACCTCGAGATCCCGGTGGCCAGCATCCGCTCGGTGACCACGCCGCGCTCCTTCCTGGGCAAGACCATCTTCCGCCCGCTGCTGGCGGTGCGCTTCGAGGCGCCCGAGGGCGAGGACGAGATCGGCTGGGCGGTGCCCGACGTGGAGAAGTGGCGCCAGGCCCTGGAGACGGCGCGCGCCTCGCGCTGAGGACCAGCCTTCCGCGGGCTCAGTAGCCGCGCGCCTTCACCGTGGCCATCAGCGACTGCATGTGGGCGTTGAGGTAGTGGCGGAACTCGGTCTCCTCGAGCTCCATGTCCTTGAGGATCTCCCGGAAGATGTCCTCGAAGCCGCGCAGCTCTTCCTTGCGCATCTTCATCGCGATGCGCAGCAGCGCCGCCTGGTACATGCGCTCCTGCTTGGATTCGGGTTCGGGCATGCGACCGTTCCTCCCGCGGCAAGGTTCTGGCCGCGAATGGCGTTACCATACACTGCCATACGGGAGCTGTCAAATTTCTTGTTCATGTTTCTCCTGTAACAATAAGAAAAGAAAACGAATTAGAGAGTTTGTCAGGCGATGGCTTCTGCCAGGGCATCTGCCAGGGCACCGAGCTGGACGAGTCCGAGCTGCTCGGCCCGCACGCCGGCTTCCAGCCCTGCCCGGTCCAGGACCCTGTCGAGCGCCGGCGGATCGAGCTGGGCGCCGAAAGCCGCCTTCAGGCCATTGCGCAGGGTCTTGCGGCGCTGCTGGAACAGCCCCTTGACCAGGCGCTCGAACAGTCGCTCGTCCCGCACCGGCACCCGCAGCCCCTGGAGCGGGCTGAATCGCAGCACCGTGGAGTGCACCTCGGGCTTGGGGTGGAAGGCCGAGGGCGGCACCTCGAGCACCCGCTGGACGTCCGCGCGCTGCTGCACCAGGGCGCCCAGGACGCCCCACGCCTTGCTGCCCGGCCGCGAGGCCACCCGCTCGGCCATCTCGCGCTGGACCATGAGCACCCACGAGCGCAACCCGGCCCCGGCCTCCAGGAGGTGGAACAGGATCTGCGAGGCCATGTGGTAGGGCAGGTTCCCCACCACCCGCGGCGGGTGGCCCAGCCGCGCGACCAGCCCCGGCCAGTCCAGGGTCGCGGCGTTGGCCTCCACCACCTCGACCCGCCCATCCCCGGCGAACTCGCTGCGCAGCACACACGCCATGTCCCGATCCCGCTCCACGGCCACCACCCTGCCCGCCCGGCGCGCCAGGAGCGCGGTCAGCGCCCCCAGCCCGGCCCCGAGCTCCACCACCGCGTCCTCGGGCCCTGCCTCGCAGGCCGCGGCGATGGCCGTGAGCACGTCCACATCCACCAGGAAGTTCTGGCTCCAGGAGCGCTTGGGCCGCAGGCCATGGCGGCGGAGCAAGGCCTTGACGTTCAGCCGCTCGCCCATGGCCGCTCCTTCACCACGCCAGCCCGGCGTCTGCGTCGAGGCCTGGCCCATCGTCCCGGCCCGCGGCCAGGTACACCTCGGCCAGCGCCGCCACCATGGCCGCGTTGTCCCCGCACAGGGCGACCGACGGGAAGACGACCTCGACACCCTGGCGCGCCGCCGCGGCGCCGAGCTTCTCCCGGAGCCGTGAGTTGGCGGCCACGCCGCCGGCCACCAGCACGCGTTCCAGCCCCTCCACCCTCGCGGCCAGCAGCGTCTTCTTCACCAGGCTGTCCACCACCGCCTCCTGGAACGAGGCGGCGAAGTCCCTGAGCGCCTGCCCCGTGGGCCGGCCCTCGCGTTTCAGGCGCACCGCCGCCGAGGTCTTCAGCCCGGAGAAGGAGAAGTCCAGGCGCTTGCCGGGGAGCGGCCGCGGGAAGCGCAGGGCCTGGGGATCTCCGCCCTCGGCCGTCCGCTGGATGCTCACCCCACCCGGGTAGCCGAGCCCCAGCAGCTTGGCCACCTTGTCGAGGGCCTCGCCGGCCGCGTCGTCCAGGGTGCGGCCGAGCAACCTGACCCGGCCCACGCCCTCCACACGCACCAGGCTGGTGTGTCCGCCCGAGACCACCAGACCCAGGTGCGGGTAGGCGAAGGACGGCGCCTCCAGATAGACGGCCCGCAGATGGGCCTCCAGGTGGTGGACGCCCACCAGGGGTTTCCGCAGCGTCCAGGCCAGCGTCTTGGCCGCGCACACCCCCACCAGCAAGGAGCCGATCAGGCCTGGCCCCGCGGTCACGCCGAGCCCGTCGAGGTCCTCAAGCCGCAGGCCGGACTCGGCCAGGGCCGCCTGCACCACCGCCACCACCTTGCGGATGTGATCCCGCGAGGCCAGCTCCGGGACCACCCCGCCGTAGCGCGCGTGGATGGCGATCTGGGAGGCCACGCGCTGGCCGCGGAGCGCCCCATCGACCACGACGGCGGCGGCGCATTCGTCGCACGAAGACTCGATGCCCAGGACCCGCACGCGCAGAGACTCCCTGCGGCTCAGCGCAGGTTCTTCAGGATGGAGCGCACGTCGGCGGCGAACTGGCCGCGGGGCTCCAGCTTCAGGTAGGTGGAGTACGCCTGGCGGGCGGCCTGGTTCTGCCCCAGGGTCTGGTAGATGGTGCCGAGGGTCAGGTGGGCCCGGGCGTGTCCCGGCCGGAGCTCCACCGCCCGCTTGGCCACCGCCAGCGCCTCCTGGTTCTTGTCCAGCTCGTAGTACGCATTGGCCAGCGCCACCATGGCGTCCACGCCCTGGGGGTTGGCCTCCACGGCCTGGTTGAAGAACTGGGAGGCGCCCTTGAGGTCGCCGGCCTTGTAGCGCGCCTGCCCCTTGGCCAGCAGCCCCTGGTAGGCGGCCGAGCCGCCAGGAGGCGGCGCGGGTTTCACCGGGGCCGGTTTCACGGGCGAGGGCTCGGGCTTGGCCGCCCCCGGCCCTCCGGGGGTCACGGGCACAGGCTTCACGGGCTCCGGCTTGACGGGCGCAGGTTTCACGGGCTCCGGCTTGACGGGTTCCGGCTTGACGGGCTCAGGCTTGCCAGGTGCGGCAGCAACCACGCCTGCGTCCGCGGCCTGCGGGGCCGCGCCCGCGTCGGCGCCGACCGCAGCTTCCGGCCCGGGCGGCACGAGCGGCGCCACCGGGATGCCCTCCTCCGGGACGGGCTCGGCTTGCAGGCCGGCGTCCAGGGGGGTGGGTTCGACCGGGGGCGGCACGGGCTTCACGGGCTCGGGGACCGGCTGGGGCTGGGCCACCACCGGCTCCTCGGGCTTCCCGGCCAGGTACTTGTTGTAGCCGAACCACCCGCCCACGCCGAGGCCGACGCCGACCAGCGCGATCACCAGCCAGCCGTAGCGGAAACCGGAGCGGCGGGCCGGGTAGTCCAGATCGTCCTCGGCCGCGGGCGGAGCCTTGGCGGCGAAGAAGCCCGCCTCGGGATCCTGGCCCGGGCTCGAGGGCCTGGAGGGCCGCGTCAGGACGACCGGCTCCGAGCCGGACTCCGCGGGCCGCGGCCGCATGAGTGTCAACATGTCCTCGATGATCTCGGAGGCCGCCGCGTCCGGGGGCGGGCTCGGTTTTCCCTGGTCCTCGGGGGGCGCGAGCTGCACGGTCCCGGGGGTGGAAGCGGCCGGAGCGGGGGGGACCTCCACGGCGCCAGGCGCTGGCTCCTGGGTCTTCTTTCGCCGCTCCAGCACGACCCACGTGTCCTCGTGGCCCGGGTCCTGGTCGGGCCCCTTCGGCCCGGCCGAGATCACGTTGCCGGTGATGTCTTCCAGCACCGCGGGCGGGGTGGACGGACCGAGCCCGACCAGCACGGGCGGTGGAGGCAAGGGCTCCACCTTGATCTTCTCGGGGGCGATGGGCCGCGGCGGCGGCGGCTCGAGCGGGACGGTCGCCTCGGCCACGCTCGGCAGCGGCTCGATGCGCTGCGCCTCGACCACCGGCAGCCCTGCCATGGACTCGTCCGCTGGCGGCATGGGGGCCAGGCAGGGCGGTTCGGGCACCGCGCCTGCCGGCCCCTGGGAAGCAGGGGCCGCTGGCGCCGCCGCTGGAGGAGCAGGGACTGCGGCCGCCGCGCGCAGGCGGGTGCTGGTGATGGGCCGCTCGGGGAGCTCCTCGATCTGCACGCGCTGCTCGACGGGCCTGGGCGGCTCGGGGGCCAGGACCTCCGCCGGCTGCGGCGGGAGCGCGGGGAGCTCGGGCGGGGCCGGCGGGCTGGGCTGCACCACCACGGAGGCCAGCACGACTTCGGGCTCTGCCGTGCCCGGTCCTCCGGGTGCCGGCTCTGCGGCCCTCGGTCCTCCAAGGGCGGGCTCTGCGGCCCTCGGTCCTCCAAGGGCGGGCTCTGCGGCCCTCGGTCCTCCAAGGGCGGGCTCTGCGGTGCCCGGCTTCACGGGGTCCGGCTCAGCGGCCCGCGGCTCCGGAGGCGTGGGCTCGGCGGCCACGGGCTCGGCGGCCTCCGGCGCCGCCACCTGCCCCTCCCCTGCCCCCTCGGCGCCTGCCGGCTCCGCCTCGGCCGGCCCAGGGCTCGGCGGCTGCGAGATCCACTCCTGGAAGGAGGGCTTGTTGCCCTGCTTCTCCTCGGGCGCCCGCCGGGCCGGCTCGAAGATCAGGCCCTCGAAGTACAGCTTGGAGATGATGCCCAGGGCCTCGAGGTCGTCGAAGTCGCCGTCGTCCACGACGTCCACGAGCGAGCGGCGCCCGTCGAACAGCTTCAGCACCCCGTTGACCTCGTCGGGGATCTCGGTCAGCCGCTCGGCCAGCTCGCGGTAGTCCACCTCGAAGACCGAGTCGAGGGCGGGGAGCTGCTCGAGCATCCGCCCCCACTCGTCGACCCGGCGCATGCCCTCCATCAGCAGCGCCTGGATGGACAGCGAGATCTCGTCCGGGTGCGAGAGGGCGTTCTTGAAGTCGATCTCGAACGAGCCGCTGTTCCACAGCAGCAGGCGGTAGATGGCCTTCTCGCCCTTCAGCTTGCCCAGCTCGGCGTCGATCACCTTGCCGTTGCGGAAGTACACCACGCCGCGCCGGGGCGGCTTGGACTCCGATTCGAAGTGGGCGAGGCCCGTCTTGCGGCCGATCTCGATGGTCTGGATGAGATCCACCACGCCCATGTCGTTCAGCGAGCCGGCGAAGCGGGTCTTGACGTCCTTGCGCTCGATGCTCTCGCGGGTCTTCTTCTGCAGCAGGATCTTGACCCGGGTGATGATCTCCTTGATGTAGATGGGCTTGGTCAGGTAGTCGTCGACGCCCAGCTCGAGCCCCTTGACCTTGTCCTCGACGGTCTTCTGGTTGGTCAGGAACACGAAGGGGATGTCGGCCAGCTTGGGGTTGCCCTTGATCTTCTGGCAGAACTCGAAGCCGTCCATCACCGGCATCTTGGTGTCGGAGATGATCAGATCCGGGGGGGAGATGACCACCTTCTCCAGGGCGTCCGCCCCGTGGATGGCGGTGGTGACCGAGTAGCCCGCCTTGCGCAGGCTGACCTCCATCACCCGCAGCGACTTGGCATCACCGTCGATCAGCAGCAGGCTCTGTCGAGACACGGTGTCCGCCCTTCTCGCGAGAAAGACTCAGCTTTTCAGGTCTTACCCCGGGCCGCCCCAGGAAGTCAACGACCTGCCCCGGTTGGACGCGCACCACCGGGGAGCCGGTCTCGGGGCTCAGTCGTCCGCGTCCTCGTCCTCGAAGTTGACGATGCCCCGCTTGCGCTCCCGGGCCTGGCGCTCCTTCTCCAGCTCGCGCACCCGGGACCGGCCCACCTCGTCCCACAGCCGGTCGACCCCCTTGCGCACGGCGGCCGACGGGCTGCGGCGCAGCAGCGGGCCGACCGTGCCGCGGATGATCCCGGCCACCGTCTTGTGGCTGCGCTCCGCGTACCCGTCCCCCACCCGCACGCGGATCTCGCGCTCCTTGCGCGCCACGAACAGCAGGATGGCGTTGGCCTGCTCCTCGTACTCCACGTCCATCTCGTCGAACAGATCGTCGACGAAACGCTCCATGCCCTGCAGGCGCGACTTGTGGAGCTCCAGGCTCTCCACGGTGACCACCGTGATGGCGATCTTCTGCTTGCGGGCCTTCTCGCAAACGGCCCGCACCGCCGCCAGATCCTTGGGCCCGAGCAGCCCCCCGTGATCGTTCACGCAGGGGTCGTCCATGGCCGGCGGCTCTTCGCGGGCGGCGGCGGGCAGGCAGGCCATCACCAGCGACCCCAGCATCAGCCCCCAGCCGACTCTTCGGCGCGCGTCGATCACCGCAGACCTCCTCAGCCGCCCTTGGCCGGCCTGGCCTTGAGTCGCTTCTCGGCTTCCTTGAGCCGCTGCTTGGCCTTGCCCGCCAGCGGGTGGCCGGGGTAGGAGGCCACGAACTCCTTCAGGAACGGGAGGGCCTCGCGATCCAGCTTGAGCTCGATGAAGCAGAACCCCAGCTTGAGCAGGGCGTCCGAGTTCTTGTCCCCCTTGGGGAACTCTTGGCGCACGCGCTGGAAGGCGAGCGCGGCCTCGCGGAACTTCCCCTCGGCGTAGAAGCTCTCGGCGATCCAGTACATGGCGTTGTCTGCGTAGCCGTCCTTGGGCCACTTGGAGAGGAACTCCTCGAACAGCAGCCGCGCCGCCTGGGTCTGGCCCCCCTCCAGCAGCCCGTAGGCCAGCTTGTAGAAGTCCTCCTGCTTGTCCGGACGCTGGATGGCCGAGAGCGGATCCTTCTTGGCGTCGGCCTCTCGCTTGCGCGAGTCCAGCTCGGCCTTGAGCCGGGCCTCGTCCTCGCGCCGCTTGGCCTCGGCCCGCTGATCGCTGAGATCGCCGTGGATGATGTTCAGCTTCCTCTCGATCTTGTCCACGCGGAAGGCCGTCACCTCGAACTGGCCCCGCAGCTCCATGAGCAGCGACTTGAGCTGCTCGATGACCACCTCGGCGTCCGCCGCGTTGCGCCCCGCGCTGCGGCGGGTCTCGCCGTGCGCCAGATCGAGCTCGGCCAGCTTCTTGTCCCCGGCCTCGAGGCGCGCGCCCAGGGCCGCCTGCTGCTCGGCCTGGGCGGCCTTGATGGCCTGCAGCTCGGCCTGCAGCGCCAGGATGTCGGCCCGCATGCGCTCGCCGACGTCCTTCTTGACCCAGCAGCCGGCCAGCGCGAGGGAAAGCGCCAGCGCGGTTCCCAGCCAGGCCAGGCACGGCCGTTTCATGTCTCGCACCTCCGCGCTCGAAGCACCCAGATACGATGCACCCGGCCCAGCGCTGGATCCACAAAAAAAGCGGGGTCCCGGTCGGGACCCCGCTCTCAGGTCTTGCTCTGCGCCAGGCTCAGTACTTGAACTCGCAGCGGCGGTTCTGGGCCCAGCAGTCCTCGGTCTCCTCGTTGCACACCGGGCGCTCCTCGCCGTAGGAGATGGACTTCAGCCGCTTCTTGTCGATGCCCAGCTTCTGGATGTACTTCAGGGCCGCGTTGGCGCGCTTGTTGCCGAGCTGGATGTTGTAGTCGGTGGTGCCGCGGTCGTCGCAGTGCCCCTCGATGGTGACCACCAGGTCGGTCCGGCTCTTCAGGCACTCGACGTTGCGGTCGAGGATCTCCTGGTCGCCGGAGCGCAGCTCGTAGCGGTTGAAGTCGAAGTTGATCACCTGGAGCTCGCACAGCGGCTTGTCCACGCACTCACAGTCCCGGCACATCTTGCCCTCGGGGCAGTCGGCGTCGGACTGGCACTTGCACTTCACCACGCAGTGGTGCTCCTTGCACTCGTAGCCTTCCTGGCAGTCGGCGTCGGACTCGCACTCCCACTGGCACTTGTGCTCCTTGCAGATCATCCCGTCCTTGCCGCGGCGGGTGCAGTCCGCGTCGATCTCGCACTCGAACACGCACTTCTCGCTCTCGCACACCGGCTTCTCGGGCTTGCAGTCCTTGTCCTCCATGCACTCCACGCAGCGGTTCTCCTTGCAGCGCGGGCGGTCGGCGGACTTGCAGTCCGGGTCCGTGCAGCACTCCTGGCACTGGTTGTTGCAGCACACCATGAGGGTGTTGCCCTCGGGGCCATTGTCCACGCAGTGCTCGTTCTTGTCGCACTGGGGGAACGGCGGCGGGCAACCAGCCACCAGGAGGGCCAGGGGGAGGAGCCCGGCCAAGGCCAGCAGGTAACCGAGGTTCAGCTTGCGAATCATGCTCATAGGAACTCACCTCATCGCACGGCCCGCCGAATCTGCCATGCTTGGGTTGGGGTGCTACAGCCTCGGCCGCATGAAACCCCAAGGCGTTTTGTATGTCAACGAAAATCCTCCCGGGGCCGGGAAATGAATTGCCATTCCCGAACCAGTCCGATAGGTTGCCCCGGGGAGGGTCGCATGCCGAGCGTGCTGATCATCGACGACGAGCAGAACATCCTGGTGACCCTGTCGCGCGCCCTGCAGCTCGAGGGCTACCGCACCGAGGTGGCCGGCGGGGGCAAGCTGGGGCTGGAGAAGGTGGCCAGCCACGGAGCCCTGGACGCCGTGCTGCTGGACGTGCTCATGCCCGACATGGACGGCCTCGAGGTGCTCGGGCGCATCCGCACGGCCGCCCCGGAGCTGCCGGTGGTGATGATGAGCGGGCACGCCACGGTGGAGGTGGCCGTGCGGGCGGTGCGCCTGGGCGCCGCGGACTTCCTGGAGAAGCCGCTGAGCACCGACAAGGTCCTGGTGACGCTCGCCAACGCGCTGGCCATCCGCCGCCTGGCCGAGGAGAACCGCTCGCTCAGGGCGCAGATGGGCCTCGCCCGCCGCATGGTGGGCCAGAGCCGCTGCCTGCAGGAGATCCTCGAGCAGATCCGCATGGTGGCCCCCTCCAACGGGCGGGTGCTGATCACCGGCGAGAACGGCACCGGCAAGGAGCTGGTCGCCCGCGCCATCCACGAGGAGTCGGCCCGCCGGGCCGGCCCGTTCGTCAAGCTGAACTGCGCGGCCGTGCCCCAGGAGCTCATCGAGAGCGAGCTGTTCGGCCACGAGAAGGGCTCCTTCACCGGGGCGAGCAGCCTGCGGCGGGGCAAGTTCGAGGCGGCCGACGGCGGCACGCTGCTGCTGGACGAGATCGGCGACATGCCGCTCAGCATGCAGGCGAAGCTGCTGCGGGTGCTCCAGGAGGGCGAGCTCGAGCGGGTCGGCTCGAGCGAGACCCTGCGCGTGGACGTGCGCGTGCTGGCCGCCACCAACCAGGATCTCGAGGCGGCCATCGAGGCGGGCCGCTTCCGCCAGGACCTCTTCTACCGGCTGAACGTGGTGCCCATCCGGGTGCCGCCGCTCCGGGAGCGGCGGGAGGACATCCCCTGGCTCGGCCAGCACTTCCTGCAGCTCGCCTGCGAGGAGCACAACCGCCGGGCCAAGGCGTTCGGCCCGGGCGCCCTGGAGCGGCTGGGGGAGCACGACTGGCCGGGCAACGTGCGCGAGCTGAAGAACACCATCGAGCGGCTGGTGATCATGGCGCCCGGGGACGAGATCCGCCGCGAGGACGTGGAGCGGGTCATGCAGCCGACCCGCGCGGGCGGGGCCGAGCGCGCCGCCTCCGGGCTGGAGGAGTTCTACAGCCCCACGCGCCAGCTCCGGGAGATGGTCGAGCTCGCGGAGCGGGCCTTCATCACCCGGGCGATGAGGGACTGCGAGGGCCACGCGACCCAGGCCGCCAAGCAGCTCGGCCTGGAGCGCAGCCACCTGTACAAGAAGATGAAGGCCCTGGGGATCAAGTAGGCGCACCCCGGGAGTTCGACAGGATCCGAAGGGAAAGGTATCCTCGAAGCTGGGAGGAAGCCGGCCCATGGAGCTTCGGGAGCTAGAGCAGACGCTGCACGCGCGCCTCGTACTCGTCCCCGAGGTGCGCTTCGCCCTGCTGTTCGGCTCGCAGGCCAGGGGCCGAACCCACCCGCAGTCCGATCTCGACCTGGGCGTGTACCTCGATCCCGGGCTCCTCGCGCGCCAGCGCTTCGACCTCCGTCTCCGGCTGGTGGGCCAGCTCGGCGACCTCGGCGAGCCCGATGTGGTCGTGCTGAATGATGCCCCGGCGCTGCTCGGCCACCAGGCCCTGCTGGGGCGGCAGGTGCTGGTGCGCGATCGCGAGGAGTACGTGCGCTACTTCGTGCGCACGCTCCGGGACGCGGACGACGAGCGGCACTTCAATGCCATCCACCGCCGCGCCAGGGAACAACGGCTCCGAGAGGGCACCTATGGTCGACCGTGAGGTCTTCGACAGGCGCCTGTCGCGCCTGGAGCTGCTGCTGTCGCACCTGCGACGTCTGGCCGCGGGGGATCGGGCCGCCTACCTGATGGACGCGGGGCTGCAGGCCCAGGCTGAACGCTGGCTGCACCTCGCATCCGAGTGCTGCCTGGATCTGGCCAACCACCTCATCTCGGATCGCGGCTGGCGCACGCCGGCCACCTACCGCGAGACCTTCGACGTGCTGCTCGAGCAGGATGTGCTGGACGAGGCCCTCGCGGCGAAGATGCAGGCCTGGGCCGGGCTGCGCAACGTGCTGGCCCACCTCTACCTGACCATCGACCACCAGATCCTGTGGGGCGTGCTGCAGTCCGACCTCGACCAGCTCGAGGCCTACGCCCGGGCGCTGCTCGAGGCGGTGGACGGCCTGGCGCCTTGACTCCAGGCCACCGCCCCCCCTAACATGCCGCCCGGAGCAGCTCCGCTCCTGTCGACAGGTCCCCTCGCTCCCAGGAGTCTCTCGATGAAAGCCCTCGCCCAACCGCTGCTCGTCGCGCTGGCCGCCCTGGTGCTCGTGGTCGCCCTGCCCGCCTCCGCGCAGGCCCAGTGCGCGGACGCGGATCTCGACGGGCACGAGGACGCGGGCTGCGGCGGGGACGACTGCGACGATCTCGATCCCCTGGCCTACCCCGGCGCGGCCGAGCTGTGCGACGGGGCGGACAACGACTGCGACACGGTCATCGACCAGACCTGGCCCGAGCTGGGCCAGGCCTGCGACGGCGCCGACGTGGACCTGTGCACGAACGGCGCCTGGGCCTGCCTGGCCGACCAGACCGGGGTCGAGTGCCTGGAGGAGGGCTCCGGGCTGACGGAGCTGTGCAACACGCTGGACGACGACTGCGACGGGGCGACCGACGAGGACTGGCTCGACCTCGGCCAGGTCTGCGACGGGCCGGACCCCGACCAGTGCGCGACGGGCAGCGTGGTGTGCGCCCCGGGCGGCCAGGCCACCGAGTGCCAGGAGACCGTGAGCGCGGACGACGAGGAGCTCTGCAACGCCCTCGACGACGACTGCGACGGCCAGACCGACGAGGACTTCGGCGACTTCGTGTGCGGCCTGGGCGAGTGCCAGACCCGCGTGGCGGCCTGCCTGGACGGGGTGCCCCAGACCTGCAGCCCGGCCGCGGCGCCCGAGCCGGACCGGGAGCTGTCCTGCGAGGACGGGCTGGACAACGACTGCGACGGGGCCTCGGACGACGAGGACGTGGCCGACTGCGGCGAGGGCGGCTCGGGCTGCAGCCTGGCCCCGGGCCGGAGCTCCTCGGGCGCGGCCTTCGCCCTGCTCAGCGCGCTGCTGGTCGGCCTGGCGCTGGTCGCGCTCCGCCGTCGTGCCTAGTGCCTGGTGCTTCGTGCTTCGTGCTTCGATGCACGATGCACCAGGCACGCTCCTCACGAAAAATCAGTCACCTTGCAGCGGAACAGGCTGTCCACCTCGTGCTCCATGCTCTCCGAGCAGCCCACGGCCTCGGGCAGCTTGAGCACGGTCTCGGCCCGGTCGGCCGTGACGCGGATGTGCAGGAAGGTCGAGCAGGAGCCCTGGTAGCGGCGCAGGATGGTCTTCAGCGTCTGCAGCCGCTCGGAGGTGAGGTCCTCGGCCGCCAGGCGGATGTGCACCCGCTTGGTCTGCTTCAGCGTCGCGTCCTGCAGCGAGGCGATGGCGCGCACCCGCAGGCGCGGCTCCGGGTTCTCCTCGTCCTCGACGGTCGCCTGGCCGGTCACCAGCAGCGGCTCCCCGGACTTCAGCACCGCCTCGCACTCGGCGTACTCCTTGGAGAACACCACCGCCTCGCAGCGCCCGGTGAGATCCTCGAGCTGCAGGATGGCCATGCGGCCGCCGCCGCTCTTGAGCGGTCGCTCGCGGAAGGCGATCACGATGGCCGCCACGGTCACGTCCCGGGGCCGGCCGTTCTGGCTGGAGGCCACGTCCAGCAGCCGCCCGATCTGGGCCGAGGACAGCTTGGGGATCATGCGCCGGTAGCGCTCGAGCGGGTGGCCGGTCAGGTAGTAGCCCAGCGCGTCGCGCTCGTGGCTCAGGCGCTCCTTCTCGTGCCACTCGGGCAGATCGGGCACGACCGGCGCGGTCTCGACCCGCTCCTCGCACTTGTTCCCGATCACCTCCAGCAGCGAGCGCTGGCCCGAGTCGCGGTCCTTCTGGCGGGCCTGCGCCCAGTGGAAGGCATCGTCCACGGCCGCGCTGAGCCCGGCGCGGGTCTTGCCGAACCCGTCCAGCGAGCCGCTCTTGATCATCGCCTCGACCAGGCGCTTGTTGAGCCCCCGGCCCACCCGGGCCACCAGGTCGTACAGCGAGCAGAAGGGTCCGGCCTGGCGCGCCTCGAGGATGCACTGGATGGCCGCGTCACCCAGGCCGTTCACCGCCCCCAGGCCGAAGAGGATCTTGCCCTCGGCCACGGAGAAGTCCTTCACCGAGCGGTTGACGTCCGGCGGCAGCACCTGGATGCCCATCTCGCGCACCTTGGCGATGTGCCGCACGAGCTTGTCGGTGGCGCCCATCTCGCTGGACAGGAGCGCCGCCATGAACTCCACTGGGTGGTGGGCCTTCAGGTAGGCCGTGTGGTAGGAGACCACCGCGTAGGCCGCCGAGTGGGACTTGTTGAAGGCGTACTCGGCGAACTTCTCGATCTTCTCGAACAGCTCGGTGGCCGCCTCGCGCGGCATGGCGCTGCCCGAGACCGCCCCGTCCACGAACTGGGCCTTGAACTTGGCCAGCAGATCGGCCTTCTTCTTGCCCATCGCCTTGCGCAGGCTGTCGGCTTGACCCATGGTGAAGCCCGAGAGCTCCACCGCGATGCGCATGACCTGCTCCTGGTAGATGATCACCCCGTAGGTCGGCTTGAGGATGGGCTCCAGCTTGGGGTTCGGGTAGGAGACCGGCGCGCGGCCGTGCTTGCGGTCGATGTAGTCGTCCACCATGCCCGCGCCGAGCGGCCCGGGGCGGTAGAGCGCGACCGCGGCCACGATGTCCTCGAAGCAGTCCGGGCGGAGCTTCTTCATCAGCTCCTTGAAGCCGTCCGACTCTACCTGGAACACGCCGTCGGTCTCGCCCGAGGTGAGCAGCGCGTACACGTCGGGATCGGCGAAGGGCATGGCGCGCAGATCGAGCGGGGTGCCGCCCGCGCGGATGAGCCGCAGGGCGTGCTCGATCACCGTGAGCGTCTTCAACCCCAGGAAGTCGAACTTGACCAGCCCGGCCTGCTCCACCTCGTCCTTGGCGAACTGGGTGACCAGCGCGCCGTCCTCGCCGCAGTGCACGGGCACGTGCTCCCACAGCGGCTTCTGGGCGATCACCACGCCGGCGGCGTGGATGCCGATCTGGCGGTTTAGCCCCTCCAGGGCGCGCGCCACCTCGATCACCCGCTGGAAGGTGGGGTTCTCCTTCTGGATCTCGGTCAGGCGCGGCTCGTCCTTGAGGGCCGACTCCAGGGTCACCTTGGGCCCGGCCGGGACCAGCTTCGAGATCCTGTCGGTCTCGGCGAAGCTGAGGCCCAGCACCCGCCCCACGTCCTTGATGGCCGAGCGGGGTTTCAGCTGGCTGAAGGTGACGATCTGCCCGACCCGGTCGCGCCCGTACTTCCCGGTGACGTACTGGATCACCTCGCCCCGCCGGTCCTGACAGAAGTCGATGTCGAAGTCGGGCATCGAGATGCGCTCGGGGTTCAGGAAGCGCTCGAACAGCAGGTCGTAGGGCAACGGGTCGAGATCGGTGATGCCCAGCGAGAAGGCCACCAGCGAGCCGGCGCCCGAGCCGCGCCCCGGGCCCACGGGAATGCCTTGCTCCTTGGCCCAGCGGATGAAGTCCCACACGATCAGGAAGTAGCCCGGGAAGTCCATGCGCTCGATGACCCCGAGCTCGTACGCGAGCCGCTCGCGGTAGCGACCGGGATCCGCGATCGCGGGGTGGGCGGACAGGTAGCGCTCCAGCCCCTCGGAGGCCTGCCGGGTCAGGTAGGAGGCCAGGCTGTGGCCCTCGGGCACCTGGTACTGGGGCAGAAAATTCTTGCCCAGCTCGAGCGATACGCTGCAGGCCTCGGCGATGCGCCCGGCGTTCTCCAGCGCCTCGGGCAAGTCCTTGAACAGCTCGGCCATCTCCTCGGACGTGCGCAGGTAGAGCTCCTGCGTGTCGTGGCGCAGGCGGTTGGGATCGTCGAGCGTCTTGCCGGTGGAGATGCACAGCAGCACGTCGTGCGCGAAGGCGTCCTCGCGCCTGAGGTAGTGGCAGTCGTTGGTGGCCACCAGCGGCAGGCCCTCCTCGCGGGCCACCTCGACGAGCAGCGGGTTCACCCGCTCCTGCTCGGCCAGACCGTTGTGCTGCACCTCGAGGAAGAACCAGCCCGGCTCGAAGATGCCCGCGTACTCGCGGGCCACCTGGCGCGCGGCGTCCTTGCGCCCGTGCAGCAGGTGCTGGGCCACCTCGCCGCCCAGGCAGGCGGACAGGGCCACCAGGCCGCGGCTGCGCTCGCGCAGCAGCTCCTTGTCCACCCGCGCGTGGTAGTAGAACCCCTCCAGGTGGGCCATGCTGACCAGGTAGGCCAGGTTGGCGTAGCCCTCCGGCGTGCGCGCCAGCAGCACCAGGTGGTAGGCCTCGCGGTCGCTGCGGTCCTTCCGGCCCTTGGGCCCGGCCACGTAGGTCTCGCAGCCCAGGATGGGCTTCACCCCGGCCTTCTTGGCCCGCTGGTAGAAGTCCACCGCGCCGTACATGTTGCCGTGGTCGGTGATGGCCACGGCCTGCATGCCCAGCTCCTGGACGCGGGGGAACAGGCGATCGAGGCGGATGGCGCCATCCAGCAGGCTGTACTGGGTGTGCAGGTGGAGGTGCGCGAATGAAGCCATGGCTCCCTCCCAGGAGGACGCCACATCATGCGGACTCGCGCCCCGGCCTGTCAAGCGCGCCCCGGACTTGCAACCGCCTGGAATCCAAGGGTTTTGAAGCCAGGCGCGCCACCCCAGAATCCAACGGTTTCGCGGAGTTGGTTGAGGCCCCGTGCAGCGCGTGCTAGATTTCAGGGAGAGGTGGACCATGCGGATGATGAAGATGGCAGGTGTGTCGGTGTGGTGCGGGCTGGTGCTGCTCGGGGCGCCATCCTGCACCGATGACGCCGTGAACCAGCTCGTCCCCTGCGCGACCGACGAGCAGTGCAGGGCCGAGGAGCGCTGCCTGCTGGGCTACTGCTGGCCGAGCTGCGCCAGCGAGGCCGACTGCCCGGCGGGCCGGGACTGCTTCTCGGGCGCCTGCATGCAGCCCTGCGCGGAGCCGGCCGACTGCCCGGCGGGCCAGGAGTGCAAGCTGGGCCACTGCGCGCCCGAGATCCCGGACACCGACGGCGGCGACGCCACGGACGGCGCGGACGGCGGCGACACCTGCGTCGATCTCGACCGCGACGGCTACGGCCCGAATTGCCTGGCCGGCCAGGACTGCGACGACACCGATCGCACCATCCACCCGCACGCGGCCGAGATCTGCGCCGACCAGAAGGACAACGACTGCGACGGCGAGACCGACGAGGCCGGCTGCGGCTGCAACCTGGGCGACCGCATCGCCTGCTACGAGGGCCCAGCCGGCACCGACGGCCAGGGCGTGTGCCACGCGGGGGTGGCCGTGTGCCTGTCGGACCGCACCTACGGCCCATGCCAGGGCCAGCTCACGCCTCCCGAACCGTCGGAGGCCACCTGCGATGGGGCGGACAACGACTGCGACGGCGAGACCGACGAGGGCCTGCTGAACCGCTGCGGGGCCTGCTTCCCGGCGGACGCGGCGCTGGTGGAGCTGTGCGGCAACGGCCTGGACGACGACTGCGACGGGCAGATGGACGAGGACTGCTCGTGCGATCCCAACTGCCAGTGCACCGAGCCCGGCTCCGGCCAGACCTGCGAGTGCCACCCGCCCACGCACCAGCCCTGCTACTCCGGTCCTCCGGACACGCTGGGCTTCGGCGCCTGCCGGGGCGGCTACCACGACTGCGAGGCGCTGCCGGGCGGGGGCTACGCCTGGACGGCCTGCGCGGGCGAGGTGCTGCCGCTGGAGGAGTGCGCGGGCGGCGCGGCCAACAACCAGGACGACGACTGCAACGGCGAGACCGACGAGAGCTGCCTGCCCGACCAGGACGGCGACGGCTACGCGCCCCCGCAGGACTGCGACGACAGCGACGCCAGCGTGTACCCGGGCGCGCCGGAGGAGTGCAACGGACGGGACGACAACTGCAACGGCGTGCCCGACGAGGGCGTCACCAACGCCTGCGGCGGCTGCGGCGCGCCGCCCGAGGAGACCTGCGAGGACGGCCTAGACAACGACTGCGACGGCGCGGTCGACGAGGTCTGCGGCGGCTGCTCGGGCGGCGCCAGCCGGCCCTGCTACCGCGGTCCGGCCGGCACGGTCGACGTGGGCACCTGCGCCTGGGGCAGCCAGGCCTGCGATGGCGAGTTCTGGAGCGAGTGTCAGGGCGACGTGCTGCCCGGCATCGAGTCGTGCAACGGCCTGGACGACGACTGCGACGACGAGATCGATGAGCGCTGGGCGCTGGGTGCCAACGCCTGCGGCTACTGCCTGAGCGAGGAGCTGTGCGACGGGCTGGACAACGACTGCGACGGGCTGACGGACGAGGGCGCCCGCAACTCCTGCGGTGACTGCCTGCCCGTGCCCGAGGAGGCCCTGTGCGACGGGCTGGACGACGACTGCGACGGGCTGACCGACGAGGGCGTGCTGAACGCCTGCGGCACCTGCGGCGAGTCGTGCTACGACCCCCAGTGGGGCGGTGAGGACGACTGGGTGCTGGGCAGCGCCGACGGCGTGTCCAACACGGTGGACCCGGACGCGCTGATGCTCGACTCCGAGACCCTCTCGCCCCACTTCATCTGGATCGCCGGCACGAGCATCCACTGCGCGCCGAACGCGGACCCGCTGCGCAACTGCGTGAGCGATCCGCCCTGCTGGCCCGGGCAGAACGACTGCGACACGGTCAAGAAGTTCGACACCCACACCAACGAGATCGTGGGGGTGTACTCCTCCTGGGGCTGGAGCTCGTCCCGCACCGCCGTGGCGGTGGACAACTCGGTCTGGGTCGGCAACCGCGGCTGCCAGAACGAGCTGTCGGACTGCGACGGCTCGAACCCCGACCACGGCAACGCCGTGCACCTGGACGCGGACGGCAACTTCCTGTGCCGGGCCGAGGTGGCCTCCTCGGCCGGCGGCATCGCGGTGCGCGCGGTGACCATCGACAAGGACGGCAACGCCTGGATCGGCGACTGGAACGGGGCCACCATGACCAAGTTCTCCGGCACCCAGGTGGACACCTCGAACCCGGACGGCATTGCGCGCTGCGTGCAGCTCTGCCAGGTGAGCCTGGTGGACGGCGATGGCACCAGCCGGGCCTACGGCGCGGCGGTGGACTCGAACGGGTTCATGTGGATCGCCACCCTGGGCAACGGCCCGCTGCGCAAGATCGACACCGCCACCTGCCAGATCGTGATGAGCGTCGCCCCGGGCCGCCAGACCTACGGGGTGGCCATCGACAAGAACAACAACCCCTGGTACGGCTGCTGGGACGGGAGCTGTCCGTGCGGCGCGGTCACGGTCGACACGGCCAGCGGCGCGGTGGGCTGCCCGGCCCGCACGCTGGGTGACACCGCGGGCGGCCAGACCCGCGGGGTGGCGGTCGATCTCGACGGCAACGTGTGGGTGTCCGAGTGGAGCAAGAACCGGGTCTCCAAGTTCTCGCCCGCGGGCGTCCACCTGGGCCAGTGGTCGATCGCGGGCAACGGTTACTCGCCCACCGGGCCGCTGGGCATGGCGGTCGACTTCGACAACAACATCTGGGCGGTGGCCTACTCGAGCGGACACGCCACCAAGTTCGCCCCGGACGGCACCCTGCTCACGGTCTTCCCCGTGGGCGGCGCCTCCTACTCCTACTCCGACATGACCGGCTACCAGCTGCGCACCATCACCCTCAAGCAGGGCTCCTGGACGCTGGACTACGATAGCGGCTACGCGGACGCCCAGTGGGACATGCTGGAGTGGACCGGCAGCCTGGCCGCGGACGACGGGCTGGAGGTGCGGGCCACCTCGGCCGCCACCCAGGGCGCGCTGGCCAGCCCCTCCAACCCGGCCGCCTGGACGCAGTTCTTCCCGGCCGACCCGGCCGTGGCGCCGCCCTGGCGGGCCGACATCCACGGGCTCCTGCCCGACAGCCGCTGGCTGCGGGTGCAGGTCATGCTGACCACGGTGGACGACGTGTCCCCGGCCTTCACCGGGCTGCGCGTCCTGTGGCAGCGCTGAGGCAGCCATGACGGCGCCTCCCCCCCCGCGTCCTCCCCCGCCCCGGGTGGGTTTCTTCGGCTGGCTGAAGCGCGGCGTGGCCCTGCTGCTGCTCGTCCTGCTGGGCGCGCTCGGCCTGTGGATCTGGCAGGGCATCCGGGAGAAGGACATCCTGCGCCAGATCGTCTCCCGGCTGACCGCCGAGCAGCGGGTGGCGGAGGTGGTGGTCGAGGATCTCGTGCCCGGGCCGGACGGGCGCCCGGCCCAGCTCACGCTCAAGATCCTGGAGCTGGATCCCGCGGGCAAGCCGCTCGAGCCCCGGCGCTGCACCTTCACCAAGAACGACGTGATCCACTTCGAGGCGCTGGTGGTGCGCCTGGACGACCGCCTGGTCATGGAGGGCGAGGGGCGCAGCGTGCACCTCTTCCGGCGCGCCTTCGCCCTGAGCCCTAAGGACAACACCTACGAGGCCTGCGACATCAACCGGCCCGACGAGGTGCCCGGCGGCTATGCGCTGCGCAGCGCCGACCGGGAGGTGAGCGAGGGCGAGGCGCGCTTCTGGCGCACCTTCTGGGAGCTGGCGCTGGACGAGGAGCGCCGCCAGCAGGCCGGGGTGAAGAACGCCCAGATCGAGGCGCCCGCCACCCGGTTCGTGCCGGAGATGGTCTACCGGCTGGTGCTCGAGGCCGACGGCGGGCTGAGCATCCAGGCCTCGCCCGTGCCGGCCATCCTCAAGAGCGAGCGGCCGCGCCTGGAGACGGCGCCCCGCCCGGAGGGCCCCGCGGCACCGCCCCGCCCCGCGCCGCCTTGATCCGCCCCGCGCCAGGGGGGCCCAGGTTGGAGGATCCATGGACAGGCCGATCACCCCTCTCCTCTGGCTGTGCGTCGCCCTCCTCGGACTGACCGGCTGCGGCGGCTCGACCGCCCCCGGCGACGGCGGCCCCGGAGACGGGGACGGGGGCACGCCGCCCGAGTGCAGCCAGGACGGCGACTGCTCCGGCGGGGGGTTCTGCGTGGCCGGGCAATGCGTGGCGTGCCGCCACGCCGCGGACTGCGCCAGCGGCGAGGTCTGCCAGGCCGGCCGCTGCGTCACGGCCTGCCCGATCGGGGAGCGCTGCGAGAGCGGCGGGACGTGCTGCCCCGAGGACTGGGAGTGCGTCGAGCGCGTCTGCCGGGCGCCCTGCGACGGGAGCCGCTGCGGCCACCACCGCGAGCAGTGCTGCGGCGCGGGCTGGCTGTGCGAGGACGAACGCTGTCTGGTCGACTGCGGCGGGGACAGCCGCTGCGGCCGCAGCCTGGACATCTGCTGCGCCGCCGGCGAGCTGTGCTACGGCTTCGGCTGCACCCGGCCCCTGGGCCACTGCGCCACCCAGAGCGACTGCGCACCCGGGCAGGTGTGCGAGGTGGATCTGGATGTGTGCCTGGACGAGGAGGTGGTCGGCGACTGCCTGTACCACCCCCCGGTCGGGGTGTTCCAGCCCGAGGTCGAGTGGGTCTGGTCGGGCAGCCAGGTCGAACCCGAGTTCGACCAGGTCATGATGGCGCCGGTGGTGGCCAACCTCACCGACGACAACGGTGACGGCACCGTGTCCTGGAGCGACGTGCCCGACGTGGTGTTCACCAGCTTCCACCGCGGCGGCGACTACAACGGCCGCGGGGTGCTGCGCGTGCTCAGCGGCGCCGACGGCAGCGAGCACCTGAACCTGACAGGCTACTCGGTCCACCCGGGCAGCTGCCCGGCGATCGGCGATCTGGAAGCCGACGGCGTGCCGGAGATCGTGGTGGATCAGGCGCTGGCCGGCGGACAGGTCGCTGGCACGTACGCCTTCCGAGTGGACGGGACCCTCGTCTGGCAGGCGCCGGGGACGGGTTGCTCCACCGGCGGTCCGGCCATCGCGGACCTCGACGGCGACGGCCGGGCGGAGGTCATCACCCAGACCGCGGTGCTCCAGAGCGACGGTAGCCTGGCCTGCACCTTCCCCGAGGGCGCCCACGTGCCGGCGGCCGCCGACATCGATCTGGACGGGTTCCAGGAGGTGCTGAGCGGCAAGGGCGCCTACCGGCTGGCGACCGGGGGCGGCGCCTGCCCCGCGCTCTGGGAGTTGCCCGCGGGCGGCTCCGTGGCCGTGGCCGACTTCGACGCCGACCCCTACCCCGAGATCGTCTTCCCCGTCGCGGGCCAGCTGGTGGTGCTCGAGCACGACGGCGGTGAGCTGTGGTCGGCGCCCATCCCCCTGGATCAGCCGCGCATCGAGCAGCTCTACGGCATCGCCGACTGCGCGGGGAGCGCGGAGAAGGCCTGCCAGCCCGGCGGCGGACCGCCGACCGTGGCCGACTTCGACGGGGACGGTGAGCCCGAGATCGGCCTGGCCGCCCGCTGGTACTACCTGGTGTACGACTCGGACGGCGCGGTGCTCTGGGCCCACAAGACCCAAGACTTCTCCTCGGCCGTCACCGGCTCGTCGGTCTTCGACTTCGAGGGCGATGGCCAGGCCGAGGTGATCTACAACGACGAGCTGTACCTGCGGATGTACAAGGGCGCAGGCTCCAGCCAGGACGCCGACGGCGACGGGTTCCTCGACCCCGAGATCCTGGTGGAGATCGCCAACCCGTCGGGCACCCTGCTCGAGTACCCCCTGGTGGTGGACGTGGACGCCGACGGCCGGGCGGAGATCCTGGTGGCCGCCAACAACTACGCCTTCCCCGGGGTCACCGGGCTGCGGGTCTTCGGCGACGCCCTCGACAACTGGGTGGGCACGCGCAGGATCTGGAACCAGCACAGCTACCACGTCACCAACCTGTGCGACGGCGTCGACCCGTCCTGCAGCGCGGCCGACAACTTCCACGCCAGGGTGCCCGCCGCCGAGCAGCGCAACTGGCAGCTCTCCTGGCTCAACAACTACCGCCAGAACGTGCAGGGCGAGGGCCTGTTCTGGGCCCCGGACCTGACGGTCATCAACCTGCACGCCGTGTGCGAGCTCGCCAGCCTGTCGCTGTACATCACCTTCGACGTGATGAACCAGGGCAGCCGGCAGGTGGGCCCGGGCGTGGCGGTCAGCGTGTACATCGACGACACGCCGGTCCACACCGCGCACACCACCTTCGCCCTGCTGCCCGGCCACCTCGAGCACTTCAGCCTCTCCTGGACGCTGCCGGCGGAGATGCTCGGCGAGCTCTTCGGCCTGCACGTCGCGGCCGACGACGCCGGCGACGGCGTCAGCCGGCTGAACGAGTGCGAGGACGGCGGCGAGGACAACAACCGCGCCTCCCTGCTCGACCTGTCCTGCGACTACGAGGACTGACGGCGGGGCCCGGACCGGCGGTGGCCGGAAGCTCACCCGAGCCCGGGCAGGAAGCGGGCGCTGGCGAGCAGGCCGCGCGCCAGCACCCACAGCTCGAAGGCCGGCTCGAGCGCGGGGGTCGCGCCCTCCTGGGCCGCGGGCCCGGGCAGGAGCTCGCGCGCCGAGAAGTCCTCCGCGCCGAGCCTGGCGCGGAGCGCGGGCGACTCGTAGCGGAGCTCCGCACCCTCGCGCTCGAGCGTCTGCAGCCCGCCCTCACAGCGCTGCTCGATGCGGAACCCGCCTGGCGTGCGGGTCAGCCGGTAGCCGCGCTCCTCCGCGGCGAAGCTCTCCGCCGAGGCGCACAGCCGCGGCTTGTCGCGGTAGGGCGCCCCCCGGGTGGGGCAGAAGGTCATGCAGTTGCCGCACTCGTTGCACAGGTCGGCCAGGTTGGCGATCTGCGAGCGCTGCTCCACCCGCACGACGCGCTCGGGCCCGCGCTCGATCCGGCCGAGCGCGACGCGCAGCCCGGGCAGGCGCACCTCCACGGGCTGCACGCTGTACACCAGGTTCGCCCGGTTGGGGCACACGCTCACGCACAGGCCACAGAACTCGTCGCAGTCCAGGCACCTGCCGGCCTCGCGCCGGGCCTGCTCCTCGCTCCAGCGCGGAACGCGGGCGGTGAAGTCCGGGCAGTCCAGGTGTTCCTCGGCGGGTAGCCCCGCGGGGTACTCGCGGCGCGACTTGCGCGCCAGGAAGCTCCGCGGAGTGCCCGGCTTGGCGAGCGGCGCCTCGCCCGGCAGCTCCCGCCCCTCCCGGCGGGCCATGGCGCGCACGGCCCGGCGGGCCTCGGCCTCGGCGCGGATGATGTCGGCCCCGCCGTTGACCGCGTCCCCGCCGGCGAACACGCCAGGCAACTCGGTCTCGCCGGTCGCCTCGTCCACCCGCGCCAGGCCCGCGCGGGTGAGGCTGGCGCCGGCCCGGGCCAGGAAGTCCAGCGCGGGCCGCTGGCCCACCGCCACCACGATGGCGTCGCAGGCCAGCGTGTGCTCGGAGCCCGGCACGGGCACCGGGGTCGGCCGGCCGCTCGCGTCCGGCGCGCCGAGCTCCATGCGCACGCACGCCAGGCCGGTGACCCGGCCGTCCGCGCCCACCACCACCCGCACGGGTGCGCAGCGCTCCGTGAGCTCCATGCCCTCGGCCCGGGTGGCCTGGATCTCCTCGTCGTCGGCCGGCATCTGGGCCAGGGCACGACGGTAGACCACCCGCACCTGGCCGCCCCGGCCCACCAGGCGCCGGGCGGTGCGGGCCGCGTCCATGGCCGAGTTGCCGCCACCCACCACCAGCACGCTCGCGCCCACCTCGGGCGCGCACCCGGCCCGGACCCGGGTGAGGAAGTCGAGCGCCTCGTACACCCCGCGGGCGTCCTCGCCCTGGATGCCGAGCGGTGCGCCCTGGGCGCTGCCCGCCCCCACGAACACGTAGCGGTGCGCGCGCCGGAGCTCGGCCAGGTCGAGATCCTGGCCCACCCGCACCCCGAAGCGGAGCTCCACCCCCAGGGAGCGCACGCGCTCCACGTCCCGCGCCAGGGCCTCGGCCGGCAGCCGGTAGGCGGGGATCTGGGTGGCCGGCACCCCGCCGGGCGCCGGCCCGGCCTCGAACACGGTCACCCGGAAGCCCGCCAGGGCGGCGAAGTAGGCGGCCGCCAGCCCCGCGGGCCCGGCGCCCACCACGGCCAGGCCGGCGTCCAGGGGCGCCGCGCGCGCGGGCAGTCGCGCACTCCCGGCCCGTTCGGTGAGGAAGCGCTTGACCTCGCGGATGGCCAGCGGCCGGTCGTAGTGGTTGCGCACGCACTTCAGCGCGCAGGGGTGATCGCACACGTGCCCGGTGATGACCGGCAGCGGGTTCGAGCGCAGCACCACCTCGAGCGCCTCGTCGTAGCGACCCTGGGCGGTCAGGAACAGGTAGTCAGGGATGTTCTGGTTGGCGGGGCAACCCTCCTGGCAGGGGGCCCCGGCGCAGTCGAACACGCGCAGCTCCCGCTCGGTCTTGGTGGGCGCGTACCTGCGCGGACGCCGGTAGCGCCCGTCCCGGCGTGCGGTCGCCGCGTGGACGGCCAGGTTGACCCGGCACAGCGCCCGCTGCACCACCGCCGCCATATCCGCGGGCGGCCGCTCCAGCTCCGCATCGGAGACCGGCCGGCCGAGCTCGGCGGTCAGCAGCTCCCGGGCCCGGGTGCGGCGCTCGGAGCGGGTGAGCGCGCTCTGCCGCGCGAAGGCGCCCAGGTCCGCCGCCCCCACGGCCCGCAGCTCCGCGGCCAGCACCTCGAGGTGCTGGGACAGCCGGCCGTAGCCGCCCGGGCGCAGGAGGTCCGAGCACACGGTCACCGTGGCGACGCCGCCAGCCAGCAGCGCCCCGAGGTTGAAGGCGTCCGCGCCGCCCGCCAGCGACATGGGCAGCTCCCCGCGGAACTCCTCGGCCAGCCGGTGGGCCAGCTCCGCGGTCAGCGGGTGCAGGGCCCGGCCGGACAGGTAGTGCATGACCTCGCGCTCGGGCAGCACCTTGCGCAGGTTGACCGTCTCCAGGGTGTTGGTCAGCTTGACCCCGAAGAACACCCCGCGCTTGATGGCCTCGGCGCGCAGCGCCCGCAGCATGGCCACCGCGTCCGGGTAGCGCGGATCGTGCTGGAAGGCCTGGTCGGGGACCTGCACGTCGTGGAACCCGAGCTCGCCGTTGAGGATCTCGCGCAGCAGCTCGGGGCCGAGCAGCGTTGGGTTGAGCTTGATGGTGGTCCGTAGCCCCCGCTCGATCAGGTAGCGGCCGATGCGCTCGATCTCGTCCGGTGGGCAGCCATGCATGGTGGAGAGCGTGATGCTGGTGGACAGGCGTGCAGGCACCTCCAGGTCCGCCAGGGCAGGATCGGCCCGGGCCGCCTCGGCGCGGAGCTCCTCCAGCCGCGCGCCCGCGTCCGCCATGCCCGCCAGAAAACGCTGCACGTTGTCCTTGCGGATGCCCTCCAGGTTGTAGCCCACGCTCATGTTGAAGGCGAAGCCGGGCGCCGCGGCCGGCCGGCCGGCCCGGCGCGCGAGCCCATGCAGCAGGATCCAGGCCTTGAGGTACTCGTCGAAGGACTGCTCCAGGCGGAGCTCCTGGGACCACTCGCAGTTGTAGCCCACGTCCGCCACGTCGATGCAGGGCTTCGACACCTCGAGCCGGTCGAGGGTCTGGACCGTCTTCAGCTCCAGGAAGCGGGCGCCGGCCAGGTAGGCGGCGACCAGGTTCTGGGCGAGCTGGGTGTGGGGCCCGGCGGCCACGCCCACGGGCGAGTCCAGGGCTTCGCCCTGGGCCTGGGTGGCGAGCGCGGGCGCCTCGGCCGGGCGGAACCACACCTCCTCGGGCAGCCCGAACACCATGCCATGCGCCTCGCGCTCCGCGCGCATCCAGCGGGCCAGCTCGAACATGGGCAGCGGGAACATGCGATCGGCCATGGCCGGACCTCCTGGCAAGGGAACCTCGGACCGGGCCAGGATACCAGCCACGGCCCGTAAAAATGAACACCTTCTTTGGGCTAGGCGCGGAGACGCTTCTCCAGCTTGTGGCAGGCCCCGCGCAGGATGGCCACCTCCCGCCGGTCCAGACGGGCGCGGGCCAGGATGCGCCTGAGGTCGGCCAGGATGTGCTCGGGGTTCTGCGGGTTCAGGAAGCCCGCCTGCGCGAGCAGGCGGGCGGCGTGGGCCAGGAGCTCCTCCTGCTCCCCGGCCGTGGCCGGCGCGTGCGCGGGCGGAGGCGCCGGCACCACCACGGCCTGCCCGGCCGCCAGGGCGAGCTTGCGCAGCTCCCACGCCATCACGGTCACCGCCGCGGCCAGGTTCATGCTCGGGTAGGCCGGGTCGGTGGGCAGGCGCAGCAGGTCGTGGCACAGATCGAGCTGCAGCTCCCGGAGCCCGACGCGCTCCGAGCCGAACACCAGGGCCAGGCGGGCTCCGGGCGGGAGCGCGCGCACCCTGGCCAGGAACCCGTCCAGGTCGAGCCCCGGCCGCTCGGCCTCGTGGTTCCGGCCGCGGCCGCTCACCCCGACCACCCAGCCGCACTCGGCCACCGCCGCGGCCAGCCCGCGGACCCGCGGCGCCTGGTCCACCAGCTCCCGGGCCCGGATGGCCCGCTTGTGGGCCTCGTACCAGTCCTCGAGCACGGGGTCGACCAGCACCAGATCGGCCAGCCCGGTGTTGCGCATGGCGCGGGCGATCGCGCCCAGGTTGCCCCCCTCCCCGGTCTCGACCAGCACCACCCGGACCCGCGCCAGCAGGTCCGTGGCCGCGCGGGGTGTCACTTCAGATCCTCCCGCACGTCCTCGGGGAACATGTCCAGGCCGGCCGGATCGCGCGCGTGCTGCAGCAGGGGCTCGAGGCCCTTCAGCGCCTCGGGCGACAGGCCGCCCTGGCCAGGCTGCAGCCCCTGGAGCAGACCCTCCAGATCCGCCCCCTGGGCGCCCTGCCCCCCCTGCAGCAACTTCTGCAGATCTCCCCCGCCCCCACCCCCGGGGTCCACGCCCAGCTCCTTGAGCACCTGGTCCATCTGCTTGCTGGCGCCGCCCAGCACGTCCTCGAACTCGCCCACCACCTTGCCGGCCACGAACAGGTAGGTGAGGAGCAGCACGCTGACCGACAGGAGCTGGACGGCGACGTTCAGCCGGTGGCTGAGGGTGGCCTGCCGCAGCCGGCCCTGCTCGGCCAGGGCCTCGACCAGCCGGCCGGCGCGCTCCCCACCCGCCACGGCCAGCAGCAGGTCGGCGTCCAGCAGCCCGAGCCGGGTGAAGGCCTCGTGCAGGCTCGCGCCCTGGGCCACCGCGCGCTGTACCCCCTCCAGGCGGTCCTCGAGGCGCGGCTCCCCGCTGGCGTGGAAGGCCAGCCGCAGCGCCTCGGGCATGCCCAGCCCGGCCTCCAGGGCCGCGCCGAGCTCCCGGCACAGGCGCACCTCCCCTCGCAGCCTGAGCAGGCCCCGCAGGCCCGGCAGCAGCCGCACCATGCGTGCCACCCTCCGCGGCCCGAGCAGGAGCCCGAGCAGCCAGGGCACACCCCAGACCACCACCGCCAGCGCGACCAGCGCCGCCAGGTAGGGCAAGGCGCAGGCCTTCAGGTAGCCGCCCAGGCCGGAGGTGATCAGCAGGTGGGCCCGGGGCACGAAGAACACCAGGCTGAACAGCACGAAGGGGTAGATGGCCCCGCGCCACACCTGGCGGCGCAGGTCGAGGGCCGCCTCGGCCTCGGCGGCCAGCGCGCGGAAGGCGGCCGGCAGCCCGCCGGTGGTCTCCCCGGCCTGCAGCAGCGCCTGGCTGCCCCCGGGGAACAACCCCGGCGCCGCGTCGGCCGCCTCGTGCAGCCCGGCGCCGGCCTCGACGCGGGCGCGCACGGCGTCCAGGCCGTCGGCCAGGGCCGCGGGGCTCCCGCGGGCGGCCACCCGCAGCGCCTCGGTCAGCGGCAGGCCGGCCTCCAGCATCCGCCCGAGCTGGCCGAACAGGGCCACCCGGCGGCCGAGCTTGAGCCTGACCGGCGCGGAAGCCCCTGCCGCACGCGCGGGGGCAGGCCTGGGAGCGGGCGCGGCGCTGGCCGCGGGCGGGGGCCTGGGCTCGGCGGAGCGCGGGCGGAGCTTGCTGAACACCACCCCGCAGTGGGCGCACTCCGCGGCCTCGGGTACCTGCTGATGGCAGCGCGGACAGAGCATCGGGCCGGGAGGGCTAGAAGCCGACGGTGTTGAACATGAACGGGTAGGTCACTTCCACGGTCCCGCCCTTCGGCTCGGGGAACTTCCAGCTCTTGATCTTGGCCGAGATGCACATGGCCACGGCCGGGGTGTTCATGGTGTTCTGGCCCGTCTTGACGAGGCTGACCGAGCCGTTCAAGGCGATGGTCCACTCCATGATCACCTTGCCGGACAGGTTCGGGTTCAGCAACAAATTTTTCTCGTAGCAGTACTGGATCTCGGCCAGGTGCTTCTTGACCACCGCGGCGATGGCCTCCTTGCTCAGCGAGCCGCGCACCTTCATCGAGCGCGTCGGCGCCTTGAAGACCACCCCGCCCACCTTGCGCTTGCCGGTCACGCCGCCGGACAGCGCGCCCGGGCCGATGCCGGCGGCCCCGTTGCCCTTGCCGCCCCGCAGCAGCTCGATGCCGGCCTTCACCCCCACCCCCTGCCCGTTGGAGAACACCACGTTGGAGGTCGGCAGCTTGGTCACCAGGCCCGAGACCTTGTAGCGGGCGTTGCCGCCCGGGACGCGCACCGCGTCCAGGTTGGTCACCGCGGCCACGATGTTCGTGGTGGGCTTCTTCTGGGACAGGTTGCCGAGCGCGGCCATGATGCCCGCGCCGCCGCCCGGGTCCTGGGCCGGGGCAGGCTTGCCCGAGCTCTTCTTGGTGGGCCTGGGCTTCTCCGTCTTGACCGGCTTGGGGGCCTCCTCGGGCTTCTTCTCCGGCTTGACCTCCTCGGGCTTCTCCTCCGGAGGCGGCAGCTCGTCCAGCGGGACCTCGGGCTCCTCCTCGGGCTTCTCGATCTCCAGGTCCTTGAGATCGATCTGTGCGAAGCGATCGGTCGGCTCCTCGGTCGTGGCCTGGGCGTTGAGCGCGGCGACGATGCCGAGGACGATCATGCCGACGATGTGCAGCCCGGCGGACGAGCCCAGGCTCCTGAGGAAGCTCGGATCGGGCCGCAGCTTGGGCACCGGCGGCAGCCGCGGGGGGAACACGAACCGCATGAACCAGCAGCCCGAGGGCGTCATGAGGTTCGCGTAGTCGCCCTTGCGCAGCGTGCAGTTGTACACCGAGGCGCCGGTCGCCTTGGGGTCCAGGTTCTCGGGCGTGCGGTACTGCTCGATGGACACGGTGCGGCCGTCGACGATCACCCCGCCGGTCATGTCCGGCGTGATACGGATGCGGCAGCTACCCTCCCCGGTGCAGCGCACCAGGCCGAGCTTCTCGCCGCCGGTGCGGTACGTCGCGCCCACCCCGAGCTCGGCGTACTCCTGGACCTTCTTGTCCTGGTTGTAGCCGATGATCTCCAGGGTGAGGCGCGGCTCGGTGGCCACCCGCGACTGGGCGAAGTTCTCGCTGACCAGGTTGTGCAGCAGCGAGAAGGGCTCCACGTAGTTCTGGACCTCGAGCTCCTCCTCCTCGTCCTCGTCCAGGTCGTCGCTGGCCACGAGCGGCGCGGCCGAGGCCGCCGCGGGCGCCGCGGCGAACGCCCCGCCGAAGGCCTCGGCCGGGGGCGGCGCGGCCGGCTCGAAACGCGGCGCGGGCTCGGGCCTGGCCGGCGCTGGCTCCGCGACGGCCTGCTTCACGGGCGCCTGGGTCCGCGGGCGGGCACGCGCGGGCTCGGGCTCGCGGGCCAGCTCGAGGGCAGGCTCCTCGGGGGCTTCGGCTGGCGGCTCGACCCAGCGCCCCTCGCCAGGCGCGGGCTCCGCCGGGGGTTGCGGCTGGAGCTCCGGGCTGATCTGGGTCGCGACGCGATCCCCGGCCTCGGCGCGCCCCGGGTCGAGCGCCTCCCGGGAGGGCAGACCAGCCACCCGCTGGGTCTCGGGCACCCGGCCCCAGTCCTCCTCCGGGGCGGGCTCCTCGGGCCGCAGCGCCTGGGCGGTCACCTGCGTCTCGAGCTCCTCGGGCTCGCCCTCCTCGAAGCTGGGCACGCTCTGCCGGGCGGTGATGTCCGACACTGGCTCGTCGGCCAGCGGGGGGGCGCCCACGTCCTCGCGGGCGACCATGCGAGTCGAGCCCTGGAAGCGCGGCTGGGCCTTGCGCTTGGCCAGCAGCTTGAACTTGAGCTGGAAGTGGCCGACGGTCACCTCGTCCTTCGAGGTGACGTAGCAGCGCGCGACGGGCTCGCCGTTGACGAAGGTGCCGTTGGACGAGCCTAGGTCCTCGAGGATCAGCCCCTCGGGCGTCTGCGTGATGGAGGCGTGGTTGCGGGAGCACAGATCGTCGTCGAGCTCCAGATCGACGTCGGGGCTGCGCCCCATGACCACCTTGCCCTGGGAGAAGCACTCCGTGCCCCAGAAGCGTCCATCCCGGAAGATGAACACCTGCAGCACGCCCACTTCCTGACCCGATGGATTTCGTCCCGCCATGGCGCTCACTCCCTCGGCGTCCGGTCCGTCAGTCGGCCTTGGACACCGCGAAGCGGAAGTTGGGCAACCCGGCCATGCCACAGGTCTTCATCAGGTTGACCACCAGGTCGGACTTGAGTCGCTTGTCGGCCACGAGCATCACGGCGGTCTTGTCCAGCTTGATCTGGTTCATCTTCTCCTGCTCCAGGATCTTCTGCAGCAGGTTGTACACCGGGACGATCTTGCTGCCGCTGAGGTGCTTGTCGGCCAGCTTGCCCTCCTGGAGGGCCACCGCCTCGAGCTGCTCGACCTTGATGGCGTCCATGCTGGCGGACACGGTGATGGTGAGGGTCAGGCCCTTGTCGGAGATGGAGGTCGGCAGCTCCAGCTCGTTGATGCCCTGGACGCTCTCGGCCTGGCTGCGGTAGCCCAGCAGCAGGAAGAACAGCAGGCAGGTCAGGATGTCGATCATCGGGGTGAGGTTGAGGGACACCTCGTTTTCGCCGCCGCCGCCGCCTGCCATGGCTTACCTCCAGCCCTCGCGCCGCTCACTTCACCAGGGTCGAGACCACGGCGGCGGGGAACAGGGGCATGCGCATGGGCCTGCCCGCCTCGCCGCTGAGATCGCGCTCCCGGGTGGCGTCGAGCACCCGTACGAGCACCTCGTAGGGGATGTCGGGGTTCGGCACGATCACCACCGATTCCGACTCCTTGTACTGCTTCTTCACCTCGAACAGGAAGTCGTTGAGCGCCGGGTAGTCGTAGCCCTCGGCGCCCAGGGCGATCTTCTTCTGCAGCTTCTTGGTGGCGTCCTCGGACAGCCCGCCGGCGCCGCCGCTCACGTCGAAGCCCTTGTCGGTGACCGATACGGACATGGTCACCTTGATCGTCTTGTCCGGCTCGGCGGCGTCCCCGCCCTCGCTGAGCGCCGGGACGGACACGTTGATCAGGGCCACCACGATGGCGCCGAAGCTCAGCAGCAGGAAGAACAGCAGGCAGGTCAGGATGTCGATCATGGGGGTGAGGTTGAGGTAGGGCTCGTCCCCGCCTGCGTGGGCATCCAGGAGCTTGAGCCGGTTCTTCAGAAACACCGCGAACCTCTCCTCGCACTGTTGGACGCGCGAGGGGCGCGTCCAGTTCCCTCGGACCTCACTCGGTCGCGCCCGCCGCGCCGCCCTCGGGAGCCGGCTCCTCCTGGTCGCGCGCGGCCATCTTCTCCACCCACAGCTTGGCCACGCCGGCCTGCTTGCCGGAGCCCTTGGCGGCCTTGTTGAGCAGCTGCACCATGGGGGACTGGGCCTCACCGTGCAGCGCCCCGACCACGATGTTGGCCACCGGGTCCTCCTCGAACTTGAGGCCGGCCTGGGTGGCGGCCTTGAGCACCAGCTCGGGCTTGGCCGTGGCCAGCTGCACCACCGGCTCCACGTACTCGCTGCGGGTGGCGTCCTCGGCCTGATGGCAGCCCTTGTACAGCCGCAGCATGGGCTCGGGATCCTTGGAGGTGGCCGCGCACTCGATCAGCCCGGCCAGCATCACCCGGTAGGAGTCCACGTCGCCGTCGAACAGCTCTTTCTGCTGGGCCTTGTCGATGGGGAAGACCTTCGAGTACGCCTCGCAGGTGCCCGCGCCGGCCTTCCACTGTGCGTACAGGAGCGCTGCCTTGACCGCCGGCGGGTTTTCCTCCTGGAGCAGGCTCGCCAGCAGGTCCTTGTTGGAGGCGTCCGCCAGCCGCAGGGCCTCCTTGATCTTCTCCTTCGGGCTGGCCAGCGGATCCTGGAGCATGGCCAGGGAGGCGGTGATCTGGGGCGGGAAGGCCGGCACCGTGCCCTTGTCGTTGAACTTCTTCACGAAGTCGCCGAAGGCGATGTCCACGTCGTCCAGCTTCCAACCGCCAGTGGCCTGGACGAAGGGCACGTTGCCCTTGCCCGCGGCGGTGGTGATCAGCAGCAGGCGCACCCGGCTCGGGGCGCGGGCGCCGCGGATCTCGAGCTTGTCCCACTTGCCGGCCCCGACCTCCCCGATGAACTTGGAGGCCTTCTCCTGGAAGCTCGGCACCGGCACCCCGCTCAGGGAGGCGCTGGAGAAGTGCTTGATGAGCTTCAGCGATTCCTCGGGCTTGGTCTTCTTGGCGTCGTCCAGCAGACGCTTGTACAGCTCGGTCAGCGCCTGGGCCTCGGCGTCGCTCGCCGCGGGCATGCGCTCGAACTCGTCCCGGCAACCCACCACGCCGGCCAGGGACGCGATCACCAGCCAGGTCCAGAAGCTCCGATTCACGTGCGCGAACATGGCTCCCCTCCTCTAGGGCTCTGCCCCGGCGCCCCCCGGAGCGCCCGCCGGGCGTCCAGCACGCTCATTGACCCAACGTCTTCTTGTTCTTCACCGCCAGCGAATCGATCAGCAGGCTGCCCGAGTGCTCGATCTTGCCGATCAGGCGCTTCTCACGCGAGGTGATGACCAGCCAGCACAGGATCATCACCACGGCGACCGACAGGGCGAAGAAGGTGGCCCGGAAGGCCATGGCGATGCCCTTGGACAGCGCCTCCTGCCGCTTGACCGCGTCGCCGCCGCCCATCCCGGAGAAGGCCAGGATCAGGCCGCGGATGGTTCCCAGCAGCCCCAGCAGGGTGGACACGTTCGAGAGCTGGGGCAGGGCCCCGGTGAACTTCTTGATGCGGGCGGTCTCCTCCTGGGCGGTCATCTCCATGGCCCGCCGGATCTCCTTCTCCGGACGGTTGGCGCGCATCAGGCCCGCCTTGAGCACGTTCGTCAGCGGGTGGGCCTTGGCGTTGCAGATCTGCAGGGCCCGCGAGTAGTTGTTGGCCTCCACGTTCTGCAGGACCGCCTTGGTCACGTCGTCCTCGGCCAGGCGATACTTGCCGAAGAACGTGTACATCCGCTGGATGATCATCCCCATGGCGATGATCGAGAGCAGCAGGATGGCGTACATGAAGACTCCGCCTTCGTTGAACTCCTCGATGAGCTCCATCATGGGTCTCGCCCTCCAGGCGCCAGCCAGCAGGTCCGTACGAACTTCCGCTTTGTTTCCGCGGGGTCCCTAGTCCTCAACCGGGCCGAGTGTAGGCCGCCGGGGCCGGGCTTGGCAAGCAATTTCCGCCCTGCCACCCCCCCCTCCCGGTCCACAACCCCCTTGCATTGCGAGCCAGGGAGCATATAAAGTGCCAGCCTTGCCGGAGACTCGAGCGCGGCTGTCCGCGCAGAGAGTCGCCCGCCCACGGCGCGCAGCGGCGCGGGGCACCGAGAGGAGGTCCACCCATGATCATCGAGATCAACCCGAGGCACCCGCAGCCGCGTCTCATCCGCCGCGTGGTGGAGGCTCTGGCGCGCGGCGCCGTGATCTCCTACCCCACGGACACCATCTACGGCATCGGCTGCGACATCTTCTCGAAGTCGGGCATCGAGCGCATCTACCAGCTCAAGGACCGCTCGCGCAAGAAGCCGCTGTCCTTCATCTGCTCCGACCTCAAGGACATCAGCCGGTACGCCCAGGTGAGCGACAACTCCTACCGGCTCATGCGCAAGTACCTGCCCGGGCCCTACACCTTCATCCTGGAGGCCACCAAGGAGGTGCCGCGCATCATGATGTCCAAGCGGCGCACGGTGGGCATCCGGGTGCCCGACAACCCCATCTGCCTGTCCCTGGTGCGGGAGCTGATGCACCCCATCATCACCACCAGCGCCAACGTGAGCGAGCAGGATCCGCTGTGCGATCCCAAGGAGATCGACGCCCAGTTCGGCAAGGTGCTCGATCTGGTCATCGACGGCGGGGCGCTGGTCAACATCCCGTCCACGGTCATCGACCTGACCGGCGATCAACCCTACGTGGTGCGAGAGGGCAAGGGCCCGGTGGACTGGCTGGCGGCCTGAGCTACTTCGTCTTCTGCAGCGCCTCGAGCTCCAGCTTGGCGTCGGACAGGTCCGGGGCGAGGGCCAGGGCCGCCTTGTAGGCGGCCTCGGCCTTGGCGCGATCGCCGGCGTCGGCGTAGGCCTTGCCCAGGCGCGCGTGGGCCTGGGCGAAGTCGGGCTGCAGCTTGACGGTCTTCTCCAGCTCGCCGATGGCGAGCCGGAGCACCTTCTGCTTCTTGGCCCGGGTGGCGGTCGAGCGCTGGTAGTGCACGATGCCCAGGTAGTAGTGGGCCTTGGCCGAGTCGTCCCGCTCCTTGATGGCCTGCTGCAGGGCCTCGGCGGCCTGGTCCGGCTTGTTCTGGTTGAAGAGCGCGACCCCGAGGTCGATGCGCGCGTCCACCAGCTTGGGGTCCAGGGTGAGCGCGGTCCTGAGGTGGCGGATCTCCTCGTCCAGGTTCCCGCGGCGCAGGAATACGTCCGCCATGCGGTGGTGGGCCACGGCGCTCTTCTCGTCCAGGCGGATGGCCTCCTGGAACTCGGCCGCGGCGAGATCCATCAGCCCGCGGTCACGGTACAGCTCGCCGAGCCGCAGGCGGGCGGACACCCGCCGGGCGTCCAGGCGCACCACGTCCTTGGCGTGGGCCATGGCCTTCTCGAAGTCGGACTTCTGGGCGTACAGCCCGGCCAGGGTCTCGTGCACCTCGATCTGGTTGGGATCGTCGACCAGCGCCCGCGCGTACTCCTCGATGGCCAGGTCGATCTTGCCCTGGGCCAGGTAGGTGCGCGCCAGGTCGGCGCGGGCCGCGGCGTCCTCGGGGCTCATGGCCAGCGCGGCCTTGAAGGCCTTCTCGGCCTCGGCCAGGCGGCCCTCCTCGAGGTGCACGATGCCCATGCGGGAGCGGAACTCGGCCTTCTCCGGGCTCAGCTCCACGGCCTGCTTCAGGTGGATCATGGCCTGGCGGAAGTTGCCCTTGGCGCGCAGCGCGTCGCCCAGGAAGGCGTGGGCCTCGGCGTGGTCCCGCTTGACCAGCAGCACCTCCTGGAACCTGCCGATGGCCTGGTCCCACTGGCGCTGGTTGAAGTGGGCCAGGCCCAGGTTGAAGTGGGCCTCCACGTAGCGCGGCGCGAGCTGGCAGGCCTTCTCCAGGGCCTGCAGCATCGGCTCGCGCTCGCCCTTGGCCTCCAGGGCCACGCCCAGGTTGTTGTAGGCCTCGGCGTAGTCCGGCTGGAGCTCGATGGCCGCCTTGTAGCTCGCCACGGCCTCGTCGAGCTTGGCGGCCCGGAAGTAGGCCAGGCCGAGGTTGTAGCGGAACTCGGCGTCGTGCGGCCGCAGCTCGATCGCCCGCCGGTACAGCTCCAGGGCCTTGCCCGGCTCGCCCTTGTCGTAGTACAGGTTGCCCAGGTTGTTGTAGGCGTCGGCGAAGTCCGGATCCGCCTGCACGGCCTGGCGGTAGTGCGCCACGGCGCGATCGAAGTCGAGCTGGCGGCGGTACAGATCGGCGAGCTGGAAGTGGCCCGGGGCGAACTTGGGGTCGACCTGGATGGCGGTCCGGTAGGCCGCGACCGCCAGCTCCAGCCGGCCCATCTTGGTGTACACGATCCCCAGGTTGAAGTACGGCTCCACCGCCGAGGGGCGCGCGGCGATGGCCTTCTGGTAGTGCTGCACGGCCTCCTGGAACTTGCCCTGGGACTGCTGCAGCGCGCCCAGGTTCAGCATGGCGTCCAGATCGCCCGGCTTCACGCGCAGCACGCGCTGGTAGAAGTCGGCCGCCTGCTTGAGCTCGCCCTTGGCCTGGTGGGCGAGCCCCAGGGTGAACAGCACCTCCGGGTCGTCCGGGGTCTCCTTGAGCTGGGCGCGGTACTCCTTGAGGACCTCCTCGAGGGCCTGGTCGCCGACCTTGTCCGTCCCGCGCAGCACCGCATCCTGGCTGGCGTCCTTCTGCTCCACCTCGGAGGAGGCCGGCTGGCCGGGCTCCCGCGCCTCGGCCGGCTTGGCCTCCGGGGCCGGGCCGCCGTCGGCGCCAGGCCCGGGGGCCTGCGCCCGGATCGCGCCGGGGGCGAGCAGCAGCCAGGCCGCCAGGGCGCCGGCCCACGGGCCAGCGCGGAGTACTCGCTCGAGCTTGGGAGTCATGGGGTTCGCCTCGCGCCGGATCACTGTTCGGTCCACCAGCCCTTGGAGGACTCGCCGATGGCGGCGAAGTAGGCCTTCTTGGCCTCCAGCCAGCGGTTCTCCTCCTCCTTGAGGTCGGCGGCCTCCTCGTCCACGTCCTTGCGGAACTCGGCCACGCGGGCCTGGATGTCCTTCACCTGGCCCTCGAAGTCCTCCACCGCCATGTCGCCCTGGATGGAGTGCTTCTTGATGAGCTGGGCCTTGGCCAGCTCGAACTGCGCCCGGGCCAGCAGCAGCTCGAGGTCGGAGAGCTTCAGCACCGTGCGCTGGTGGTCGACGAAGGCGTCGTTGTAGTCGAGCTTGGCCCTCAGCATGCGGATCTCGAGGTCGATCTTGGCGACCTGGTCGCCGCTGGCCTTGCCGCGCCGGTCCTTGGCCTCGGAGATCTTGGCCTCCAGGCGGTCGTCCTCGCGGATGGTGTTGTCGATCTTGCGCTTGACCGCGCCCTTGGCGTCGATGGCGATGGTCACGATGGTCTCGGCCTGGTAGACCGAGCGCCGGCTGGCCTTGGGCAGGCGCTGCAGCATGTCCTCGTCCACGGTGTAGCTGAGGGTCATTCCGCAGGCCGGCAGGCACGCGGCCGCGAGGGCGGCCAGGCCGAGGGTCAGGCAGGCACGGCCGAGGGCTCGAAGCTGGTTGCGCCGGTTCATGGCTCCTCCCGGTTGTGACGAGCGCGCCCCTAGCGGATGCGCAGCTCGGCCAGCGCGTCCTTGGCGGCCGCGTGGAAGTCCGCGGCCGACAGGTCGGCCGTCTTGGCCTGGGACTGGACGTTCTTGAGCACCGCCCGCGCGCGGGCCTCGTCCTTGTACTTCATGAACAGCCCGGCCAGGTTGAGGCGCGGGGCCAGCCCCTGCGAGTCCAGCTCGGAGGCCTTGCGGTAGGAGTCGTAGGCCGCCTGGTCGTCGCCGAAGCTCTGCATGGCCACGCCCATGAGGTTGAGCGAGGCGGCGTGGTTCTCGTCCACCTCCAGCGCCTTGGACAGGATGAGCCGCGCCAGGTGCAGGTCGCCGCCCTGCAGCGCGGCCCGGGCCAGGTCGCCCAGCGCCTGCAGGTCGTTCGGGTTCTTCAGCAGCCGGGCCCGCAGCGGCTCGGCCCGGGTCTCGTCCAGCGCCCCGCCGCGCCGGCGCTGCACCTCCTCGCGCGCGGGCGGGGTGCCGGTCAGGCAGGCCAGGGCGAAGGGGCCGAACACCTTCTTGTCCTGGACGAACTTCTTGCAGGCCTCCAGGTAGGTCTTGCCCTGGTCGCGCTGGGCCTTGGCCTGCTCGGCGATCACCGCCTGGTACTGCTTCTTCTGCTCGGCGTTCAGCTCGCCCGGCACCGGGGCGCCCTCCAGGAAGGCGCCGAACTCCTCGTAGGCCTTCGACAGCCGGTACAGGGAGGCGATGGCCCAGTAGGGGTCCTTCATCTCCACCACACCGGCGTAGAACTGCTCCATCTGGCCGATGAGCTGCATCTTGGTCTGGACGACCACGTTGTCGTCCTGGCCGGCGCCGAAGCGCACCTTCTGGAAGTCGTCCAGCAGCATGTCGGCCAGGCGGAACTGGGCCTCGGCCGAGAGCGCGGTGTCGTCCGGGCCGCCCGAGGAGGCCGCGGCCATGAAGGAGTTCTTGGCATCGTCGAGCTTGCCGCGCTTCTCCTGGGCCTTGGCCAGCAGGAGCTGCCCCTTCACGCTGCCCGGCACCTCGCCGGTGGCCTTCTGCGCGGTCTCCAGCACCATGCGCCAGTCGTCCATCTTGGCGTAGGCGTCCGCCATGTCCACCAGCAAGAGGCCGTGCTCGTCGCCGCTGGCGCCCTCCAGCAGCACCTTGTAGGTCTGCACCGCCTGCTGGTGGTCGCCCAGGAACACGTAGAAGTTGGCCGCCGCGCGCATGGCCTCGCGCGCCTCGGCCTGGGCGGGGAAGCGCTTGAAGTAGTCCACGTACAGCGCCGCGGCGCGCTCGAAGTCGCCCATCTGGGCCGAGAAGTTGCCCAGGGTGGCGTACACGTCCTGCAGGAACTTGGACTGCTTGTACTGGGCGGCGAGCTGCGCGCCGGCCTTGAAGGCCATCTCGATGCTGCGTTTCTCCTTGGCCATGACGAAGGAGCGGTACAGCGCGTTCTCGGCCTGCTCGCCCTGGATGGTGCCGGCGTACTTGAGCAGCTCCTCGACCGCGTCGCCGCCCTCCTTGGTCACGCTGAGCGTCTTCTGGTCGAGCTCGCGGTTCTCCGCCCGGGCGACGATCTCGCCCACCTCCTTCTTGAAGGTGTCGTCCTTGATGGCCGGGTCCGACACGAAGGCGCGGCCCTGCGTGGCCAGGCCGGTGTAGTCCTCGAGCTGCTTGTAGCAGTCGAGCACCAGGTGCCCGGCCACCGCCACCTCGGAGTGGGTCGGGTACTGCTTGATGTACTCGAGGAAGGACTCGATGGCCTGCTTGTACTCGCCCTGGTCGTAGAACATGCGCGCCACGTTGAACTTGATGGTCGGCGTGTGCTCGTCCTTGGGGTACTTGGCGACGAAGAAGGCGCCGAGCTGCTTCAGGCCCTGGCGCGCCTCGACCAGCTCGAAGCGGCTCAGGTAGCGGATGTCGCCCAGCGCCTTCTGGTAGGCCGAGATCGCCGAGTACAGCGAGTCCATGCGATCCTTGCTCTCCTCCATGGTGCGGGCGATGTCCTCGTAGGCGCGGCCGGCGGGCAGGTTCTGGTCCGAGTTGAACAGCGACTCGGCGTGGTTGTACTTCACCTCGGCCAGCTTCTCCCCGTAGTCGAAGAAGCTCAGGTAGTTTTTGTAGGCCTGGGCGGCCAGGCGGAAGGCGCGCTTCTCCTGGCGCTGCTGCGCCAGCAGGTGCAGCTTGGTGATGATGTCGCGCGCGTAGACCTCGAACTCCTTGGCGAGCTGCGCCTTCTCGGCGTCCGGGATGCGCCAGGAGTAAGCGTACTTGGAGGCCGCCTTGACGATGGCCTGCACGTCCTCGTCCACCTTGTCCTTGGTCTTGGAGAACGTGGAGGCGTCGTAGATGCGCTGGGCGTAGTCCAGGTTCTTCTCCACGTCGAAGGACAGGTCGATGATGCGCCGGTAGATCAGCGCCGCCGCGTCGAAGTTCTCCTTGATGAAGTAGCGGTTGGCCAGGCGCTCGAGGGCCTGCAGGTAGACCTGCTTGGAGGTGGCCAGCTTGCGGAAGTACTCCAGGGCCATCTTCGGCCCGTGCACCTCGGTGTAGCAGAAGACGATGCCAGCCAGGGCCTCGGCCTTGATGTGGACCGGCCGGGCCGAGTCGAGCGCCATGCTCTCCTCGCGCGTGTTCTCGGAGGTGACCACGCTCTCGAACAGCTCGAGCGCCTTCTTCCAGAACTTCTTGTCCACCCGGGCCCGGTTGATGGCCACCCAGCCCAGCTTGTAGCGGGCCATGTCGTGGATGGGCGCCTCGCGGAACTCGAGGATGCGGTTGTAGTACTTCTCGGCCCCGTCCAGGTTGTCGTTGTTGAAGTTGAAGTCGCCCAGGATGTAGAGCGCCTCCAGCAGCAGCGAGCTCTTCGGGTAGTCCTCGACCAGCTTCTCGTAGGTCTTGATCATCTCGTCGTGCATGCCGAGCTCGTTGAACTCGTGCCCGAGGAAGAACAGGACCTTGTCGTTGTCCTTGTAGTCGGGGAACTCCCGCATCACGTCCTTGTAGATGTTGATGGCCTCGTTCTTCAGCAGCTTCGCCTCGGCCGACGAGGCCGCCTCCTGGCCGCGCGTCTCCACCTCCAGGTAGTACACCAGCCGGGACTTCTCGACGAAGAGCTCCGCCAGGCGGAAGACGATGTCGGGCAGGAACTTGGCGCCCTTGGACTTCTTGATGAGGTCCTTGGTGACCTCGATGGAGTGGTCCACCTTGACGATGTCACGCCTCAGGCCGTCGACGAACTCGGCCTTCTCCTCCGCCCCGTCGGTCAGGGAGAAGGCGCTGAGCGTCGTCCACATCCACACCAGGCCCGCGGCCGCCGTCCACGTGCGCATCACCCGCATGGCGTTCCCACCTCGCGCGAACGCTGTCATTCCCAGCGCTCCTCGCTGAAGCAGCGGTCTTCGATGAAGAAACGGAAGTCGTGCAGCTCGTCGTTCCAGAACTCACCGTCGAACTCGTAGTAGGCCTGCAGCCCGTAGTAGGGGATCTCCTCGGCCTTGCCTTCCTTCTGCGTGGGGGCGCCCTTGAGGCGCTTGTAGATGGACAGGCCGATCTCGTACTCGAGCAGGTTCATCTGCTCCTCGTACTCCAGCAGGCGTTCGGCCACCCGGCGCAGGGAGTCCTGCAGCCCCACCTGGAGCAGCCGGTTGACCTCCTGGATCTTCAGCCCGTAGATGCGCTGCAGGTGCGCCATCAGGCCGTTCTCGGTCCACTGGGAGTCGAAGCGATCCAGGCTGTTCAGCTCGGTGTCCAGCAGGCTCTGGAACTTCCCCCGCTCCACCATGATCGGGTCCTGCAGCGCGGCGTCGAGCAGGATCGGGTTCTTGTCCAGGTCCACCCGATCGTACACCGCGCGCACCGCCTCGCCGTAGCCCTGCAGGAACTCGCTGATCGCGTCCTTGGCCACGTTGTAGTGGCACAGGTTCTTGTAGATCAGCGACTTGAGGATGTACTTCTCCGGCCCGAAGAAGCGGAAGAAGGCCGGCGCCTCGAGCGCGTAGAGCAGGCCCATGGCGCGCTGGTAGTTGCGCATGTAGTACTGGGCCCAGGCCTCCTCCAGGAACACGGTGGCCTGTTTCTCGATGGGCGCGTCGATCTGCTCGTACATGGCGTACGCCTCGGCGTACTTCTTCTGCTCGAACAGGATGCGGGCCACGCTCTGCCGGGCGTTGTTCATCACGTCGGTCTGCTTGACGTTGGCCGCCAGGATCTCGCGGAACATCTCCAGGGCCTTGTCCAGGTTGTAGCGCACCAGCTCGTAGACGGCCTCGACGTACACGGCCTTGTAGTAGTAGTAGCTGCCCTTGTCGAGCTGGGCGAAGTGGTTGCGGCCCCAGCGCACGAACCCGCTGCGGTAGTCGAGCAGCCCCTGGTAGAACAGGATGAACTCGCGCAGGTCCTCGCGCAGGTAACCGAAGTTGGTGTCGTAGAGCAGGTCCTTGAGCACCAGGTCCTGGTCGAAGGGGTAGCGGCGGGTGATGCGCTCGAGCGCCACCAGGGCGTCCGGCAGCAGCTCCGGCTTGGTGCGGTCCTTGGCCACGTTGTAGTAGTACTCGACCGCCGCGTGGGTCAGGCCGAGCTTCTCGAAGGCCTGCGCCAGGAAGAACTCCGCGTAGCCGTAGTTCTCGGCGCCCTTCTCGTTGCCGGCCATGTAGTCCCACAGCCGCCGGGAGGCGCCGATGTACTTCTTCTCATAGAACAGCTTGACGCCTTCGTCGAACACCTCCGGACCCACCTGGACCTTCTGCTCCACCGCCCCCTCGAGCTGCTTGAGCTCCTCCTCGGACAGGTTGGGAGCCGGGGCGGGCGCGGGCGCGGGCTGCTCCGCGGTGGGCTCATCGCCCTGCCCGCCCCCGTCGCCGCCCCCGCCCTCGCCCTCCTGGGCCAGGGTCCAGCCCGGGGCGCCCAGCAGCCACCCGGCCACAAGCACCGCTCCGCCGATCCACAGTCGCGCGCGCATGCTCCGGCCCTCCTACAGGTTGACCGACAGCGCCAGGGACACCTCGACCGAGTTCTCCAGGGGCCAGTCGAGGTTGTTGACGCCGAAGACGATGAGGGTGTCGCGGAGATCCACGCGCAGCGACCAGTCCGGGCTCAGCCAGAAGCGGAACCCCACGCCCAGGTTGAAGCCCAGGTCGAAGCGCGAGTGGTCCGTGTCGATCTGGTCCAGGTTGAACGGGTTGCGGTAGAGCAACGCCGCGCCGGCCAGCAGGAAGAGATCGTAGTGCAGCACCGCGGCGTTGAGCCCGCTCTGCTTGCCGTACAGCAGCTTCAGGATGAGGTTGGTGTTCTCGTAGAACACCACCGCCGGGAACTCCTCCGGCGTGGCCTGGGGCATGGCGTCGATGACCTTGGTCTTCAGCGAGGTGTCCACGTTCCAGGAGAAGCCCACCCGCAGCAGCTCCAGGGCCCAAAGATCGTCGAAGTGGATGGTGTAGGCCAGGTGCGCCCCGTAGCCCTTGGTGTAGGGGTCGAGCGGCAGGTAGCTGAAGCCGATGGATAGCTCGTTGTCCAGCGCGTACAGGCGCTTCTGGATCGGCCCGTAGATGCTCTTGTCCTTCGGCGCCCCGCCCTCGTCGGCCTCCTCCTCTTCCTCCTCGTCCTCCGCCGCCTCCTCCTCTTCCGCGGCGTCCTGCTGCTCCTCCTCGCCGCTGGCGCCCGGCTCCTCGGCCCGGGCCGGGCCCGGCCGACCGGCCAGCGCGAACACCCAGGCGAGGGCCAGCCACAGCGGCAGCCCGCGGGCCGCCAGGACGCGGCTCATGGCGTCACCCCCTGGACGGGCAGCGCGGCGGGTTTCAGCAGATCCTCGGCGAAGGCGTTGTAGCAGAACGACAGGGCGAACAGCAGCGTCCCGCCGGTGCTCTCGCCGAAGTGGATGTACTCGCGCACCTCGAGGCGCATCGAGATGGTCTCCCCCAGGAAGATGCGCATGCCCAGGCCGAGGTTGATGGCCGGGTACCAGGCGGTCTCGAACTTCTCCGTGCCGATGCCGAGCAGCAGGTAGGTCTCGCCGAAGATGACCGTGTCCCCGAGCAGGGTGGACTTGCCGTACAGCGGCTTCCACATGAGGTTGGTGTCCAGCGCGAAGTCGATCCGGTTCTCCTCCGGATCGGTGGGGCTCGCGTCCCAGCGGTCGGCCAGCTCGCTGCGCAGCCCCGTGTCCACGTCCAGGTACTTGCTGTAGGTCAGGTGCACCGCCTCCCAGGCCCACATCTCGTCGAAGTGGACCACGTAGTGGCCACCGATCGAGAACATCTTGTAGAAGGCGTCCAGCGGCAGGAACCCGAGCGACAGGCCGAACTCGTGGTTCATGCGGAACGCCCGATCCTGGATGGCGTACACCCGACCCTGGTCCAGACCTTCCTCGGTGGTCTCGGCCCGCAGCGGGACCGCCGCCAGCAACACCACGGCAGTCAGACCGAGCCACAGACACCACCGGCCGCGATCAGCACGCTCGGGGTGCATCGAACCCTCCATGGGGGAAGTCGAGTCGATCGGGGTTGCGCATCGGTCTGGTTCACAGGCTCTCGGCCTGCTCCGGGAAGACGGTCTGGATGATCTCTTCGCGGTAGCTGGTCCGACGCTTGACCATGCTCTTCAGCGCGTTGTCCTTGCGCTCGAGGATCTGGACCTCGCCCGCCTTGGTGGTCTGGCCCTTGATCTGCATGCCCTCGAACTCCACGCGCGTCGTTCCGCCGGGGCCCACCGGCAGGGCCGCGCCTGCGCCGCTGCCCTCCGGGGACGCAGCCGGTTCGGGCGCCGGCTCGGGCGCGGTCGGCTCCGGCGCGGGCGCCGGAGCCGGCTTGGGCGCCGGCTTCTTCCGGGGCGCGCGCCTGCGGCGGGCCTGGGCCAGCAGCGGCCCGGCCTGCGCCTGCCCGAGGCCCGGGGCCGTGGGTCGCTCCGGCGGGAGGAGGTCGAGCCCATCCCCCAGGAGCAGACACAGCCCGACGCTGGACGCGCTGATCAGCAGGTGACGAGTAGCCCAACGCATGGTCCCGTCCTCCTGTCACGGTGCGCCTGGAGGGCCTGCCGGCCTCCCGGCCTCCGGGTCGTCCACCCGGCCCCCGGCCTCGAGACTTCGCCGGATTCCGAGGGATTTCTGGGCGGTTGGATTATAGAAGTCGGCATCCTGGGGAGTCAAGCGATTCTGCGGTACAAAGAAGGAGGGCCGCGGTTGCCCGCGGCCCTCCGGAACGTCACCCGCCGGTGCCGGTTACTTCCTGCGGAGGAGCAGGGCCGCACCCAGGAGCAGCAGGGCCAGGGAGCCCGCGCCGCCGCCGGTCGCGCAGCCGCTGCCGACCGGGTCGCCCTCGGCGGTCAGGGTCATGACGTGGTCGTCCAGGCGCTTGCCAGGGTACACGTCGTCGTCGAACACGAGCTGGGCGCTCAGCTTCAGGGTGTAGGTGCCCGGCTGATCCGGGGAGAACTCCACCATGCGGTCGGCCTTGTAGTGGTACTGGTAGGGCGTCGACAGGCTGACCGTGCCGCGGGGGTGACGGATCGTGGCGCTGGAGCCCGAGGGCCGCTCGACCACGCTCCACTCGTAGGAGATGCCGCGGTTCACGCGGTTGGCCCAGAACAGCAGGGGCACGGTCTCGCCGGTGCTGACCGCGCGGTCCGCGCCGGTGTACACGCTGAAGGTGCTGCTGGGATCCAGGCAGGAGCCCAGCTCGTCCACCACGAAGCAGAAGGTCGGGTCGCACAGGTTGCCGGTGCCGTCGCGGTCGTCATCGCTCTGGTCCGGGTTGGGCATCACCGGGCAGGTGTCGAGCGCGTTCGTGATGCCGTCGTCGTCCATGTCCGCGTCGCACAGGTCGCCCAGGTCGTCGCCGTCGGTGTCGAGCTGATCCGGGTTCGCCAGGGTGGCGCAGTTGTCGATGGCGTTGCCCACGGTGTCCAGGTCGTCGTCCGGGTTGCAGACCGTGCCCGGGTCCATGACGTTCTGCTGGGGGTTCGACACGAACGGGCAGTTGTCCTCGAGGTTCTGCCAGCCGTCGCCGTCGATGTCCGGGTCGCAGGAGTCGCCCAGCGCGTCCCCGTCCACGTTGAGCTGGGCCGGGTTCTTCACCTGCAGGCAGTTGTCCAGGGCGTTGTCGATGGCGTCGCCGTCGATGTCCGGGTCGCACGCGTCGCCCAGCATGTTGCCGTCGGTGTCGAGCTGGGTGTCGTTGGCGTCCTGCGGGCAGTTGTCGCAGGCGGTGCCGATGCCGTCGCCGTCGCCGTCCACCTGGTCGCGGTTGGCGGAGAACGGGCAGTTGTCGAAGTCGTCCTCGTAGCCGTCCTCGTCGTAGTCGTCCGCGTACTGGTAGGTGTCGCCGAGGTCCGTGTTGGCGATCAGGATGCTGCCGCAGCCGCAGCCGCAGCCGCCGCCGGACTCGTCGGGCGTGCCGCACAGGCCACCCGTGCACTCGCCGGGGGCCGCATCATCCTGGGCCATGGCCGGGCCCGCCAGGACCAGCGCCGCCACCGCCAGCACCGCGATCAAGAGGTTCTTCTTCATGACAGGGCTCCTTTCGGTTCGTATGACAGTTTGGACCTTGGTTCCTCGGTTCTCGGCCAGGGAACCCTGCGAGGACCGGGCCAAACCTGGGTCGAGCTCCGGGAAGGAAGAAAAAATCTTTCTTAAAGAGTAGTTGGGATAAAACCGAGGAACCGGCAGGGGTACGGGTCGTGAGGGCGGTGGGGGGCGGACACCCCACGCAGGGGGCGGATTGGGCTGCGCATGGCCCTCCCCATCTCCCGTCCATCAACAAATCCATTTCTTTTCTTCATGTTAGGAGCGTGGGGGGCGTGGCACCCCAGACGGGTACGGCATGGGGGGCCGGGTCTACACCTGGCCGCGCGCTATCTCACCACGCCGGAAACGTTCAGCAATCTTGCTAGCTACGCGGAACGAATTGGCCAGGATGGTGGGGGTCGCGGGGCACCCGCCCGAGGTCGGCATGAAACTGGCGTCGGTGACGTACAGGTTTCGGACCTCGTGGGCCTGGCAATCCCGGTCGAGCACCGAGCGGCCCGGGTCGTCCCCGAAACGGCAGGTGCCGTGCTGGAGGTGGTACGTGGTGTTGGCCCAGGCCCAGGGGTAGACCTTGACCGGCCTGGGCTGCATGGCCTCCAGCACATCCAGCCCGCGGCGCACCATGAGCCGGTTCACGTCGTCGGCCACCGGGTGGTGGGCGACCGAGATGCGCGCCGCGGGCAGGCCCCAGCGATCCTTGGCCCTGGGGTCGAGGTCGACGAAGGAGCCCGGCACCGGCAGGAACTCGCCGAACACCTCGAACTCGATCCACAGCTCGTCGTGGAAGTAGCGCCGCAGCGCCTCCTTGAGGGGCTGTCCCCACAGGGTCCACTTCGCGTCCATGGCCATGCGCACGCCGGCGTTGATCGGGTTGGGGTGGTGCAGCAGGAAGTTGTGCGTGCCGCCCTTGGGCAACGCGGCCCCCAGCCTGGGGTTCCAGTAGTCGTCCTGCAACGAGCGCTGCAGGAAGGGCAGATCCATGTGGTCGGCGCCCAGGCGCGCGGCCACCTGGGCCCGGTCCAGGATGGCCGTCCCCTTGCCGAAGGTGGACAGGGTCAGGTGCTTGCCCACCAGCCCGGTGCCGTTGGCCAGCCCGTGCGGGTGCCGCCCATCGGCCGACAGCAGCAGCAGGCGGGCGCTCTCGATGGCGGAGGCGGCCAGCACCACCACCCGCGCCTGGACCCGCCGCTCGACCCCCTGCGCGTCGAGGTACACCACGCCCTGGACCCGATCCTGCCCGTCCACCTCGATGCGGCTGGCCATGCAACCGGCGCGGATCTCGCACCGGCCGCTGGCCTCGGCCGGCGGCAGCAGGCTCGCCAGCACCGAGGACTTCGAGCCGTTCTCGCAGCCGTACTCCCCGCAGAAGCCGCAGTAGTTGCAGGGCGGGCGGCCGCCGTAGCTGCGCGAGAGCACGGCCCGCGCGGTGGGGAAGGGCGTGAGCCCCAGCCCGCGGGCCGCCTCGTCCACCAGGGCCGCGGCGGGGTGGGGGTGGAGCGGCGGGAGCGGGAAGGGGCGCTTGCGAACCTCGAACGGGTTGAGGCCGGCCTGGCCGGAGACCCCCACGCGCACCTCGGCCAGGTCGTAGAAGGGCTCGAGCTCGGCGAGATCGATGGGCCAGTCGGCCAGCTCGGCGCCGTCCAGGCCGCCGGTCAGGGTGGCCAGGCGGAAGTCCTCCGCGTGCAGCCTGTAGAAGAAGCCGCTCATGTGGACCGTGCCGCCGCCCACGCACTGGCTCACCCACCCCTCGCGGGTCACCCGCGCCTCGGGCTCCGCGCCCTTGCGGATGGTGTGCGGATCGAGGTGCTCCCAGGGCACCCAGAAGTCCCGCCGGCAGATGCTCACCTCGTCGTGGGTGAAGTCGCCCAGCGAGTAGTACGGCCCCTTCTCCAGGATCAGCACCCGCGCGCCGGCCTCGGCCAGCGTGAGGGCCGCCGGGGCGCCGCCGGCGCCCGAGCCGATCACCACCACGTCCACCGACTCTCGCTCCCTCGCCACGGCTCCTCCCCGTCAGTAGGGCAGGGCTCGCCCGCGCCGGGTCAGGCTGTCGATGCGCCGCGGCGACCACCAGCAGGGGTGGTGGCCGATGAAGCGCCAGCCCACCTCGGCCCGGTTGCCGCCGTGGCGCGGATCCCCCAGGAAGCCCTCCAGGCAGAACCGCACCAGGTGCTCGAAGAACGGGCGGGCCTGGAAGCCCTGGGCCTGCACCGCGCCCGCCTGGAAGCGGCCGAGGATGGCGTCCTGGGCCTCGGCCGGCAGCTCGGCGAACACCTGGCCGTGCGCCTCCCTGGCCTGGCTGTCCAGCAGCTCCGCGGCGCGCCCGAAGGTCGGGGCCAGGAAGCGGGAGAAGGGCTCGCGGGCCAGCTGGCGGTCCAGGTACCCGGGCACCCCGGCCTCGCCCGCGCCGGGCAGGACGCGCTCGCAGGCCGCCGCCAGGGCGCGCCGCTGCCGCGCGTCGAAGGGAGAGCGGCCCGGGGCGAGCGGCGCCGGGGCGCGCGCGTGGCCCTGGGGGCGCACGCGGCGGGGCCACAGGCCGGCCGCGCCGAGGCCGAGCAGGCCGCAGATCCAGGCGCGTCGCGAGAAACGGTTCACGGGCCGACCTCCGGATCCGCCACCAGGTGGCACACCCCGCACGCCCCGCGCTGGACGGCCACCGCCGGGCACTCCCCGCCGCCTGGCCCGGCCGGGGGGATCTCGCCCGGGTGGCAGCGGGCGCAGCGGAGCTCCTCGGCGCGCGCGCGCAGGTGGTCGCAGCGGTGGACGAAGCGCCCGGCGGCCTCACCGCCCGGGCCGGCGTGGCAGTCCGCGCAAGGTCGCCCGGCCCAGCCCGCGCTCAGCGCCTGGAGGCCGCAGTCTCCGCCCGGGGGGAGCCCGAGAGACTCCAGGAAGACCAGCAGGTCCAGCAGTGCCTCCGGCTGGCCCTCGAAGGTGGCGCGGAAGGAAGGCATGCTGGAGTCGGGGAAGTTGGCGGTGGGGTCGATCAGGCTGGTCTCGAGGGCACGCGGGCTGCGCCGGCCGAGGGCGCGCAGCTCGGGTCCGAAGTCGAAGCCACCCCGCCCGCCCGCGGACAGCGGGTGGCACAGGGCGCAGCCGAGCTCGAGGTAGAGATCGGCGCCCGACACCACGCGGGGCATGCCCAGGGCCGCGCTCGGCAGGTGGCAGCGGGCGCAGCGGGCCTGCTGGTGGGCGCCGCGGAGCTGCGGCTCGGGCGACTCGCCGTCCGGCATGGCGTGGGCCGCCGGCAGGCCGAGCGCCCTCCCCAGGCCGCCGTGGCAGTCGGTGCAGCCGACCCGCGGCGGGTGGAGCCGCAGGAGATCCCCCGGGTGGGGCCGGAAGGGGATCGGCAGCGCCCGGCCGCCGAGCTCCGGCCGGCGCACGGCCAGGTGGCAACTCGTGCAGCGCTCCACCTCGCCGGCACAGTTCACGCCTTGCTGCAGGCCAAGCGCGCCCTCGTCGGCCGCCAGGCCGAGCGCCTGGAACTCCGCCTGGGTGCTGCGCCAGGCGGGCGTCCAGGCCCGCACGGCCGCGAGCACGAGCGCTCCGGCCAGCGCCAGGGCAGCCAGCAGCAGCGCGAGGGCGGCGCGGCGGCCGTCGCGTGTGGGTTCAAACGCCACCGGGCCACGCCTCCCAGGGCCAGTAGAACACCCAGTCGGGTCCCCGGCACTGGCCCACCGCCATGAAACCGACCAGCGCCACGAGTAGCACCAGCAGGCACGCCAGGCAGGCCGCGCGCGTCGAGCGGGCGAGCGTCCCGGCGCCGAGGAAGGCCAGGCCGGCGACCAGCAGCATGCCGGTGGCCGGATTCCACAGGTCGGAGGCGGGCGCGTCCCCGCCTGCCTGGGCCCCGAGGTAGAGCGCCTCGAAGGCCACGAAGGCCAGCAGGCCCGCGCCGCCCCAGCCGAGCGCCCAGGCGCGCACCCGGCCCGGGCCGAACCAGCGGCCCAGCCCCTCGTCCTCCCGGTCCAGGAAGGGCAGCAGGCACAGGAGCAGGCCGAGCAACCCGGGGAAGATCACCCCGCCCACCGGCGCCGAGTAGGACACCATCTCCTGGACCCACACGAAGTACCAGGGGGCCTTCTCCGGGTTCGAGGGCAGGTGCGGATCGATCGGCGCGCCCAGGGGGGCGTCCAGCAACGCGGCCAGGGTGCACACCGCCGCCAGCGCGGCCAGGGCCACGGCTGCCTCGCGCAACACCAGGTGCGGCCAGGCGGGCACCAGGGCCGGCTGGCCGGCCGAGGCAGCCAGCCCGCCGTCCTTTCGCAGGCGCCACAGGTGGAGCGCCAGCAGGCCGAGCAGGAGCGCGGGCAGCACCGCCACGTGCAGGGCGTAGAAGCGCACCAGCGCCGCCGGGCCGACCTGGTCGCCCCCCAGGAACAGCGCCTTGAGCCAGGCCCCCAGCCAGGGCACGTGATCCAGCAGGTTGGCCGACACGGTCACCGCCCAGAAGCTGCGCTGGTCCCAGGGCAACAGGTAGCCGGTGAAGGCCAGCCCCAGGGTCGTGCCGAGCAGCCCGAGCCCGAGCAGCCAGTTCAGCTCCCGCCGCCGGTAGGCCCCCTGGGCGGTCACGCGCAGCAAGTGCAGTCCGACCGTCACCAGCATGCCGTGCGCAGCCCAGCGGTGCACGGCCCGCAGGAACGCGCCGAAGGCCACCGCGTGCTGCAGGTCCAGCATGCTGGCGTGCGCCCGCTCCGGGCTGGGCACGTAGTAGACCATCAGCAGCGCGCCGCTCAGGGCAAGGGCCAGGAACAGGGTCCCGGTCAGCAGACCGAGCCCCAGGGTGACCCAGGGCGAGAGCGCCCGCTCGGTCACCCGGAGCGGGTGCAGGTGGAGCACGAACGCCCGCCGCAGGCGCCGGGAGGCCTCGTCGCCGCCCGGCGGGAGCGGGTCGCGGCCGGGCCGCAGCTCGCGCCACGCCCGCCGCGGCAGCAGGCGCAGGTTCTCGAGCAGCGCGCCCAGGAAGCTCATGCGCGCCCCCCGTCAGGCGTCGGCACCGCGCTCAACTCCGCGGCCGGCCGGGTGCCTCCCTCGACGGGCCGCGAGGTGTCCACCCACAGCCGCCCGTCCGGTTCCAGCCACACCCGGAACCAGGGCAGCGGCCGGCGGGCCGGACCGCTGATGGGCTGCCCCAGCGGATCGAACCGCGCTCCGTGGCAGGGGCAACGGAAGCCCTCGGCCGTGCGCTGCACCGTGCAGCCCAGGTGGGTGCAGCGGGCCGAGAAGGCCCCGAAACCGCCGTCGTCGTGCAGCACGAACAGGTCGCGCCGCCGCAGCCAGGTGAGGGTGCGGATCTTGAAGTCGGCGGCCAGCCCAAGCGCGAAGCGCGCGGCGGGTCCAGCGCGGACGTCGGTCGAGACGAAGCGCACCGCCCCGGCCAGGGCGGCCAGGCCCGCTCCTCCGGCCACCCAGGCGCCCAGGCGGGCCAGAAACTCCCGGCGCGGCGAGCCGGCGCCGGCGTCCGCGGACGGCGGGGCGGGGGCGGCGGGCTTGTCGTCCATGGCTTGTGGCATGACTCGTGGCGGGGGAGTGTACTACTTCGAGGGCAACCGCGCCACCAGGCCGGTCAGGCCGTACAGGCCCACCCCGATCCACAGGACGGCCGTGAAGCCAGCCGTCATGCCCAGCACCACCGCGCCCACCGAGCCCACCACCGAGGCGAAGCCGTTCACCCCCCAGGCCCAGGGGATGCGCTCCGGGAAGGTCTGCTCGAGCTGGCGTACGAGCAGCGGGAAGGGCATGCCCATGGCGAAGCCAGGCGCGGCCACCAGCGCCGCCGCCATCGCCACGCGCGCGGGCAGCGGCCAGGCCAGGCTGGCGTCCAGCAGCGGAGCCAGCGCGGACATCGCGGCCGCCGCGCCACCCGCGGCCCAGGCCGCCCAGCGGGGCGCGCTCGCGGCGCTGAAGCGCCTGGCGAAGGCCGAGCCCAGGCCAGAAGCCAGCAGCAGGCTGCCCAGCACGGTGGAGAACAGCACCACCGGCCTGCCCAGGTACAGGTTCAGACGCTGCAGCAGGCCCACCTCCACGACGATGAAGGCCAGTCCCAGGCCCACGAAGGCGCCCAGCGTGCGCAGGCGGCCCCGGCCGGCCAGGGCCCGCCGCCGGAACACCCACAGCGGGCCCAGGATGAGCAGCACGCCCAGCGCGGCGATCTCTGCCAGCAGCACCAGCAGCGAGCTCTCGGCCACCGGCCGGTCCTCGAGGGCCATGCGCCCATCCCGACCTCGGGAGAACACCCCGGCCAGGTCGTCCCAGCCGATCTCGGAGAACGGCACCCGCTGGTTGAAGAAGGGCCGGTCGTCGGTGGCCGGCGTGAGGATGGCGGCGAAGGGCACGGGCACCGTCTCCGGCGAGGGCTCCGCGAGCAGCCGGGCGTACATCCCCCCCGGGGGATCCCCGGGCAGGTAGAGCGGCTCGAGCCGGCGGGCGGTCAGGCGCGCCCGGAAACGCTCCACCTCCTCGGCCGAGAGCGGGCGCAGCACGAAGGCCATGCCCCCGTAGAAGCTCTGGCCCGGACCCGCGGCGGGCGCGCGCCACAGCAGGACATCCCCCGGCAGGCCCGGATCCGGCAGCCCTGAGCCCGCCGCGGGGGCGCGCCGCGCGAGCGCCGCCCGGAGCGTGGTCACCAGGCGCGGCAGGTGCGCCTCGGGCCGGGTCACCAGCAGCACCCCGCTCGGGGCCAGGTGGGCCAGGTAGTCCTCGAAGGCCTCCCTGGTCATCAGGTGGTTCTCCGCCAGGCTGAGGGAGCCGGAGCTCATGGCGGCGTTGGAGATGGTGTGCGGCAGGTGGATCAGGTCGTAGCGCGTCGAGTCGCGGCGGATGAAGCTGCGCGCCTCGTCCGTGTGCACCACCACCCGCGGGTCCTGGTACAGGCCCCCGGTGAAGTCCGCCATGCGCTCGGCCACCAGCTCGTTGATGGCCGGGTTGATCTCCACCCCGACCACCTGGGCAGCGCCGTTGCGCAGCGCCAGCAGCACCTCGCGCCCGCCGCCGGAGCCGACCACCAGCACCCTGGGCCGGGCGAGGAGCTGGAGGAAGAAGGCCTCCTCGTCCTGGGTGGGCCCGAGCTCCGCGATGGGCCCGCCCGGGTGGGCCAGCCGGGTGACGGCCGTGCCGGCGTCGATCAGCACGCTGCGCTGGACGCGGCCTCCCGCGCGGTGCTCGATCACGTCCACGCGCGAGATGGTGTTCCAGGCCTCGGCCAGGTGCACGCGCCCGTCCTCGAGCACCTCGCCGACCGGGCGGCCGTCACCGGTCACCTTGTCCGCGCTCACCCGCAGCGGCAGGAGCTCCTCGCCCCAGGGCGCGGCGCCGCCGAGCGCGAGGCCCAGCGCGAGCGCCGCCCAGGCCAGCCGGCGGGGGCCGGGCCAGCACAGGAGCGCCGCCCCCAGCGCGGCCAGGGCCGCGGCGGCCAGCACGCTGCCCGCCCCGCCCAGCCAGGGCAGCAGCACCACCACCGCCAGGCTGCCCAGCCCTGCGCCCAGCAGGTCGGCCAGGTACAGGCGGTGGACCGAGGCCGCGTGGCGGGTGAGGAGCGCCGCGATGGTCAAGCCCGAGCAGAAGAAGGGCAGGGTCACGCTCAGGTAGCTGAGCGGCATCCACAGCCACTGCAGCGGGTCCAGGCCCAAGGAGAACGGTTCGAAGGGTACGGCGTTGAAGAGCGCGTAGCCGCCGGCGAAGGCCAGCGGCGCCGACAGCGCGGCGCCCCCGAGCAGCCGGTCCGAGATGCGCTCCGGCGCCCGGCGCACGGACAGGGCCACCCCGGCGAAACCCAGCCCGAACAGGGCCGTGGACACCACCATGAAGGCGAAGTGGTACCACAGCGCCACCGACAGGATGCGGGTCAGGGCCACCTCGAGCAGCAGGGTGGCCGCGGCGAGCAGCAGCAGGCCCGGGTAGACGGGCCGCGGGGTGAGGGCGGGCGCCTGGCTCATCCGGGGGGCTCAGCCCGGGGTGGACAGCCCCACCCGCAGGAAGTAGTGCGTGGTGGCGTCGGAGTAGACCTCGATCAGGTGGTCGCCGGCCCGCCGCACCATGTGGGAGTGGCTGAAGACCCGATCGGCGCCGGCCTTGGAGAACATGTCGATGCCGCCGGACTCCCACACGTAGCTGTCGCCGCAGCCCGGTTCGTACCAGACGAACTCGGTGTCCTCGCCCGGGTGCACCCGGGTCTTGAAGAACAGCCTGACCTCGATGGTGGTGTCCGCCGGGGTGGTCACCACGAAGCTGGCCAGGCCGGGGAAGTCCCCCTCCATGTACTTGGTCTCGGCCAGCACGCAGCCGGCGGAGGTGGCGCACACGGGCACGTTGCCCTGACAGGGATCCGGATCGGCGCCGGCGATGAAGTCGCCCTCGCTCACCCCGCAGCCGGACAGCGCGGCCAGCCAGGCGATCAGCCCGACCAGCCGCCCCCCGGGCCACCTGGACGCAGTCCTCGCGCTCATGGTCCCCTGCCCTGCTCGCGGCTAACGCAACACCACGCCCTCGACGCTCGAGCTCACGTCGATCAGCGTGGCCGCCCTCGTCACCCCGCCCGCCTGCTCGGAGTGCAGCAGGAAGTTGTGGCGCTCGAGGCGGAAGCGGAAGTTGGTGGCCGAGTCCAGGGCCAGCTGCCCCAGGGCGGCGCCCGGGATCTCCAGGCAGCCGTCGTCGAAGGTGATGCAGCGCAGCTTGCCGTACGGGGTGCCCGAGCCCGCGCCCGGGAGGATCTTCACCTCCACGTAGTCGCCCGCGGCCGGCGTCCAGCACACCCGCAGCGGCGCGACGCGCTCGACGGCCACGCCCAGGGCGAGCGCCCCGGTGGCCAGGCCGTCCCCGGGCTGGCCGTCCAGGCTCTCGAGCACGGGGGCCTCCGGCGCGGCGATGGACTCCGCGAAGGGCGGGAAGTCCTCGGCGCCGGCGCCGGAGAACAGCTCGATCTCGATGGCCGGCTCGGCGAAGCCGCGCTCCGGCAGCAGGACCCCCTCGATGTGGCGGAACTCGTCGGGCGTCAGGGTCTGCTCGCCGCCGGCCAGGCCGCGGAAGACCACCCGCTCGATCTGCAGGGGCTCCGCGCTGCCGGTGACGACCGGCTGGCCGGTGTACACGAAGCAGGCCTCGCTGAAGGCGATGGTGGGCGCGAGCTGCACGCGGTAGTCGGTGAAGTCGTTGAAGTTGGCCTGCACCAGGGTGTCGTGGCTGGCGCCGAAGCCCACCACCTCGAGCTCGTCGACCCCGACCGCCCCCACCCAGAAGGTCTCGAGCTGGGTGGAGTCCGGGATGATCACCGGCACGCCGTCGTACCCCTCCCCGCACACGGGCGTCTCCTCCCCGCAGCCGGCCGCCCCCAGCAACGCCCACCCCACCCCGATCCACACCAGCCAGCACGCCGTGCCTCGCATCTTGGGCTCCCTCTCGTGACCCGGCAGGTCACTTCTCTTCGATGGGGAAGAAGTCGGCGTCGGACAGCGGCGCCTCCGACCAGTTGGGCTCCTTCACGCCTTTGTAGTACCGCATCTGCACCAGCGCAACCCGGAAGATGGAGAAGGCGTAGGGGTTGTCCAGCGGCGTCTGGGCGAAGTAGATGAAGATGTTGTTGAAGCCCGCGCCTAAGCCGGGCTGGGTCTCCAGGGTCTCCACCAGGGTGACGTTCTTGACCTTGAAGGAGATGCAGTTCTTCTGCGCCACGCCCACCACCAGCGCCTCGCGCAGGCGGCAGACCGAGTTGATGGGGCAGGTGGCGTCGCTCACGCAGGGCTCCATGGCGTCCGAACCGTCGCAGAAACAACCCGACTGGGGCAGCAGCGCGGCGTCCACGCGCACGGTGATCCAGACCGGCTTCTGCGAGGGGTCCACGCGCCGGCCGGCGGGGCAGGACCACGAGGCGCAAGGCGGGGCCGAGCACACGCCGGACTCGGGATCGCACTCCAGGCCGCCGGAGCAGTCCAGGCTCAGGCAGCGATCGGTCAGGCAGCGGCCGAGCAGCGGGTCGCAGCGCTCGCCCACGGGGCAGTCGGCCCGCTGGCAGTCCACGATGCAGCGCCCCTCGGTCGGATCGCAGGTCTCCGTGGAGGTGCAGCTCTTGCCCGCGCAGGCGTCCGGCTCGCAGCCGCCGGTGTTCGGGTTGCACCACTCGCCCGGCGCGCAGCCGGCCGGGCAGTCCTGCACGCAGGCGCAGGCGGCGAACAGCACGTAGTCGCCGCTGCCGGTCAGCGGCACCTCCGGACCGATCTGCGCGTCCGCCGGGAAGGCCCAGGCCAGCGCGGGCACGTCCCGCAGCCCGCCGTCCGCCCGGCTGGTGCCGGCCGGGTAGAAGAACAGCTTGCCGGCGCCGGCCGGAGAGCGCGGGGACACGTCGGTGGCCTTCACGCCGGTCACCGCCCGCGGCTGGCTGATGAAGGGCAGCGTCTTCAGCCCCTCGTCCACCAGATCGTAGCGGTAGGAGCCGCCGGAGCGGGCCGTGGTGTCGTTGCACTGCGGGTCCAGGTGCTCCTCGAGCTCCCGGCCGTTCTTCAGCCCGTCCATGTCGCTGTCGTGCAGGTTGTCCGCCCGCAGGTAGTTCGCGCCGGCGCGGAACTCGAGCACGTCCGGGTAGCCATCGCGATCGCTGTCGAACAAGCTGCGGTCGGTGCCCAGCACCTGCTCCTCGCAGTCGTTCAACCCGTCGGAGTCCAGGTCCTTGTAGGGCCGCTCGAGCTCCAGGCAGGCCTGGGGCACGTCGACCCGCAGCGGGTCCAGGTCGACGGTGGCGAACAGCATCTCCAGCAGATCGCCCAGGCCGTCCCCGTCGGTGTCGGCCTTGGTCGGGTCGGTGTCGGAGCCGAGGCCGCTCACCTTGTCCCAGGGCTCGGACACGCAGTCGCAACGCCGCAGATCGTCGCAGCGGCGGCTCAGCACCTCGGCGTAGCAGGCCTCCTCCAGATCGCTCAGCCCGTCCGCGTCGCTGTCCGCCTCGACCTCGCCGCACAGGGTGCGCACGTTGGTGTTGGCCACCACCAGGGCCTTCTTGACGAACACGCCCTGGGTCGTGTCCAGGTCGACGACCTCCAGGTTGAGCTCCGGCCCGGTGGTGAAACGCACGCTCTCGCCGCGGCCGGCGAAGGCCGTGGCCTGCAGCAGCTCGGCGGTGCGCTCGTTCTCGAGCTGGCGCGGCTCGTTGCAGGCGTAGCGCGGGCAACAGGTCTCGTCGCGCACGCACACGCGGGTGGCGTCGTTGAGGCACACCTGGGTGACGCGGCACAGCCCGGCCGCGCAGTCGGCGTCGGTCGCGCAGCCCACGCTCAGGTCGTCGGTGCAGCGGCGCAGCCCCGCGTCCTCGCAGGCCTCGCCGCCGGCGCAGTTGGCCGGGCAGGGCTTGTTCGAGCTGCAGTAGCGCGGCGGGTCACCCGCCGGCAGGCCGGCGCACATGCCCGGGATGTTGTCGAGCTGGATGGCGTGGAAGGCCACCTCGGCGGCGCCCTTGTCCTGGCCGAAGTCCGCCAGATCCTCCACCGCGGCCACGAGCTGCGCCTTGACGGCGGCCACGGCGCCGTCGTTGTTGAGGTCCCCGGCGCTCAGGCCCGGGTCCGGGGGGCCGTTGGCCACGAAGATGAACACGTACCGGGTCCGGGACAGGGCGCCCGGGTTGGTGATCAGCACGTCTCCGGTGAAGATGCTGGAGGCCAGCGACAGCGCCCCGATCCAGTCGCGGCAGCCATTCTCGCACGGGTCGACCGAGGCCAGCTCGTAGATGGCGTCGTTCAGCACCGCCAGGTTCTTGGTGTACCCGCTCTGGCTGAGCGGATCCGCGGTGAGCTGGACCGCCTGGCCGGCGAACTTGACCACGGCGAAGGTGTAGTTGGGCGAGGTGGCGTAGCGGTTGACGATGGCCTGCACCGCACTCTGACGGCGCGCCTCGGCGTCGTTCTCCCCCATGCTGCCCGAGGTGTCCACCAGGAACATCACCCGCACCGGGAACTGGCGCTCGGCGGGATCGTCGGTGCACACGGTGCCCGAGATGGTGATCTTGTTGGGCACGTTGGGCTCGATGTTGTTCGAGTAGACGTTCGACTGCGTGCAGCCGGCCGCCCCGAGGGCGGCGAGCCACAGCAGCCAGGTCGAGGTGCGCGCGCGCATGGGGGGCCTCCGTCAGCCTCCGGGGTTCGGGTTGCCCGGGTTCGGGCAGGCGTAGTCCACCGTCGTGGGCAGGCACCACTCGCAGGTCTGCGGGCACCCGCGGATGGCGCGGATGGTGACGGTGTAGGCGTTCTGGAAGTCGTACAGCTTGCGGTCGTAGTGCATCACCCGCAGGTACACCGGCCGACCGCCGTGATACTCGCCGCAGATGTAGGAGCAGTCGCTCTCGCCCATGGTCCCGGAGGACGAGTTCGTGTAGCAGCCGCCCTCGTGGGCCGAGGGACCCGGCGTGGCGCACATGCCGGAGCGCATGGCCGACTCGTCCCCGCTCCCCATGAAGAGGGTGTAGTACACCTCCATGGAGGCCAGGCCGGCGAAGGCGTACTGGAAGCGGAGATCCCAGTCCACCTTGGTGCTCAGCGCGTTCGGCGTGAGCTCGGCCAGGTCGGGGATGGAGTCGAGCTCGTACCAGTCCTGGTCACCGCGGTAGGACAGGTAGCCGGTGATCGGGCCGCAGGTCACGGTGGTGCCGTCGTCGCTGCAGGTCACCGGGCTGGACCGGGCGGGGTTGGCGTTGCGCGCCTCCTCCTCCTGCTCGTTCGTGGCGTAGGGCAGGTACACCCCGTTGGGCTCGTAGGTGTCCGGCTCGGGGTGCACGGTCACGGTGAGGGTGTAGGCGCGGTCGGGATCCAGGTCGTCCGACTGGAAGTCGCGCACCACGACGTAGTAGACCGAGCCGTACATGGGCGCCACGGTGCGCAGCACGTGTGGATCGCCGCTCGGGCTCCAGTCCGTGCCGTGCAGCACCAGGTGCCGGATGGCGCACAGCCCCTCAGGCAGGCAGAACCCGCCGCCCCGGCAGCGGTTCTCGTTGAGCACGCACTCGTGGGAGGGGCACTGGGCGTTGGCGCAGGCGGTGTTCTCGCAGCCCCCGCCGCAGGAGGAGGACAGCAGATCGCACGGATCGCCGGCCTGGCAGGCCGTGCGCGGGTCGCCCAGGATGAGGTCCACGGCCGGGTCCACCGGGCTGGCGGGGTCGAGGTTCAGCTCCACCTCGATCAGCGCCGGGGCCGTGTCGCTGACCCCGGCGGCCTCGAGGCGGTACCAGTCCTCGTCCGCGCGGGTGGCCAGGAAGCCCTGGGTGACCGCGCCGCCGCTGGTGATGGGCACGGCGCTGGTGTAGTCGTCGTTGCGCGAGGTGCGGTCACGCGTGTCGGGGTCGAGCTCGAGCGCGGTCGTCAGGGTGTACCCGACCTCCAGGCTCGAGTCGTCGTCGAGGTCGTCGGAGATCACCAGGTAGTAGGTGCCCGCCGTGTTCACCGGCAGGATGTCCTCGATCCGCGTGGCCCCGTCCATGCCGTTGAGGTCCGCGCTGGTGTTGACGACCGTCGTGCCGTCCGGGCGGAACAGGGTGTAGCGCAGATCGACCGGGCCGGCCTGGGCGGCGGTCAGGCTCAGGCTGAGGATCTGGCCGGGCTGTCCGACCTCCACGCGGTACCAGTCCTTGTCGCCCAGGAACGAGATGTAGCCGGGCACCCCGGCCTGCAGGGCCTTGGCCGAGGCGGCCGTGTTGTTCGGCTCGTAGGTGTCCGGGTCCACGATCTCGCCGATGTTCAGGCGGTAGGTGTTGCGCGCGTCCTCCTCGTCGGACGAGCCGTCGCGCACCTCCAGGAAGTACAGCCCCGCCTGGCTGAGGTAGTGCGTCCCGCGCAGATCGGTCTGGCCGTCCATGCCGTCCTGATCGCACAGGCCGCCCACGGCCGGGGCGCCCTCGTCGGCGGGGAAGATGGTGTAGCACAGATCCACCGGGGACATGGGCACGTTGTTGGCGAGCTGGACGCTCAGGATGGTGCCCGCGCTGGCCACCTCGAACCAGTAGTAGTCCGTGTCTCCGGGCGGGCAGACCAGGCCGGCCTTGTCCTCCCCGCCCGCCGTGAGCTCCCAGTTCGGATCGGCGTCGCTGCGCGGCTGGGAGTTGTCCACCACGCAGGTGCCCGGATCCACGTCCCCGTCCCCGGCGTCGGCCTGCTCGTTCCCCCCGCCGCAGCCGACGGCGCTCCAGGCCAGGACAGCCAGGGCCGCCAGCGTCCAAGCGTTCCGGCAATGCGTCGCATCGAATCTCATGCGCCTCTCCTCGTGATGAGCACGCGCGGCTCAGTCGAAGGTCAAGCAGTCCCGCTCGGGGTCGAACCAGTCGGTGCAGCGCTGGCGCTCCCCGGGATCGATCGGGCGGCAGCGCCCCTGGCAACTGGCGGTCGGGCAGTCGACGTCGTCGTTGCAGGACTTCTGGCACCTGCCCCAGGTGGAGGGCGGGCTGCCGCCCACGCAGTCCATGCCCGCCGGGCACTCGGCGGTCGACAGGCAGACCACGTCCACCGGCACCTCGCACAGGCCGCTGATGGGGTTGCAGGCGTAGGGGGGGCACTGGCTGTCCTCGGTGCAGGCCTCGCGCCCCGCCGTGTCGCAGGCGCCCAGACCCTCGTCGCGGGCGCACATGCCGACCTGGCAGGCGCTGTCCTCGTAGCGCTGGGTCGGATCGCAGGTCCGGGCGGGGTCGTTCAGGCACGTGCCGTCGGTGCGGCAGAAGGTCTGCGGGCAGTCGATCGACATGGTGCAGCCGATGCTCGGATCGTTGGAGCACACGGTGAAGGCGTTGCACATGTTCGGGGTGCACTGCAGATCGCTGGCGCAGTCCCGGTCCTCCAGGGTGCAGCGCCCGGCGGCCACGTCGCAGGTGTTGGTCGGGCAGTCCGCGCTCAGCACGCAGTCCTCGCGCGCCCCACCCGGTCCCATGGCGCAGCGGAAGACCTTCTGCGTGCAGTAGTCGAAGGGGCAGTCCAGGTCACGCACGCACGGCTCGCCCGCCACCGGGTTGCAGCTGAAGCCGCGCTCCCCGCGGCAGTCGGCGTCGTCCTCGCAGGTGGTGCCCATGCAGAAGCCCACCACCAGCTCGCAGTCCTGGTGCGGGCAGTCACGCGAGTCCAGGCAGGCCAGGGTCCGGCAACGGCCCACCTCGGGATCGCATGGCATCTGGGGGCAGTCGGCGTCCGCGGCGCAGGGCACGAGGGCGCAGGAGCCGCCGTGGTGATCGGCGCAGTGCCGGCTGACGCAGGCGTCCGCCACGCAGGAGTCCAGCGGGGAGGCGCAGTCGGCGCTGGTCACGCAGGCCCGCCGGCACACGCCGTTCACGCAGCCGTCGCCCGGCTGGGCGCAGTCGGCCGCCGTGGCGCACGCGCCCAGCTCGGCCTCCCCGTCTGCGTCGCAGGTCTCGCCCGGGTTGCAGCCGGTGGCGTCCTGGCAGGGGACGCGGCAGAGGCCCAGCAGGCACACGGGGTCGTTGTTCGGCTCGGTGTCCCCGTCGGCCAGGCAGTCGCTGGCGGCCTGGCAGGTGGGGTACTGGGGGATGCACTCTCGCCGCGGGCACTGGCCGCTCACGGGATCCAGCGGCGAGCCGGCCGGGTCCATGCACAGCCCGGTCTGCGGGTGCGCGGGGTAGGGCGGGCAGTCCCCGGCCTCCAGGCAGGAGACGGCCACCGGCGAGGCGCAGTAGCCCTGTCCGGTCATGTCGTCGGGCACGCAGGCGAAGCTGCCGCAGGGGGTCTGCGCGTCACAGCGATCGCCGAGCGGCGCCAGGCACACGTGCGTCTCGGGCTCGCACACGTGGTGCGGGCACTCCTCGTCGGAGCCGCAGGCGCGGGCCACCGGCCGCTTGAAGTCGCGCTGCTCGAAGGTCACCCGGCCGCTGGCCGGGATCTTGATGTCGTCCTCCGGGTAGCGCGGGACGTAGCGCACGCGGGCGCAGGCCACCCGCCAGGTGCCGTTGTCCTCCGGGTCGTCGTTGGGCACCTGCCCGGCGTAGACCATGATGTCGTTGTAGCCCCGGGGCTCTCCCGCCACGCGGGGCTCGGTGCCCACCAGGGTGATGTTCTGCACGTCGAAGTCGTAGCACAGGCGGCTCTCGTACACCCCGGGCACCCGGCCCAGCTCGTAGCGGTAGGCCAGCTTGGAGAACTGGGCCGCGTCGTTGTAGGAGGGGTTCGTGTGCCAGGCCACCTCGCTGGAGTTCTGCGTGCCGTCGTAGTCCTGATCCACCTCCCCGTCGAGGTAGACGGGGTTGGTGCCGGCGCGCACCTCGAGCGGATCGGGCAGGCCGTCCGCGTCCGAGTCGAACAGATCCGGGCTGGTGCCCAGGAAGCGCTCCTCGCAGTTGAGCAGCGCGTCGCCGTCGTTGTCCAGCCGGTCGAGGACCAGCTGGCAGTCGGCGTCGTCGGGGTCGAGCGGATCGAAGCCCGAGCGGCGCAGGGTGTACTCGAGGTAGTCGTTGAACCCGTCGCCGTCCGTGTCGCGCAGGCCCACGTCCGCGCCGAGGTCCACCTCGAGCTGATCGACCAGCCCGTCGCCGTCCGTGTCGATGCCCTCGCTCGGGTCCCAGGCCGGGTTGGCGCTCTCGTTGGCCACCAGGAAGGCCCCGTCCTTCATGGCGTACATGCGCTTGACCGAGGTGAAGTCGATGTCCAGGAAGTTGATCTGCTCGCCGTTGTCGAAGTTGCGGAAGGTGCCGCCGCCGTCCTCGGCCATGCCGCTGAGCAGCGACTCGGCCTGGGCCTGGATGAACGCCGGGGTGTCGACCGCCAGGAAGGCGGTGTGCACGGTGAGCTCGCCGACCTCGAAACGGTCGGCCAGGTTCATCATCTCCCGCACCGCCCGCCGGATGCTGGCCGGCGTGTTGGTGCCCATCTGGTAGTCCACCGGGTAGGGCAGGCCGTCGGACAGGAAGATCACCACGTACTTGGCCCGCGAGCGCTCGTCCACGTTCGTGTTGGCCATGTCCATGGCCAGGGTGGCCTCGGCCAGCCCGAGCGCCGCCTGGTAGCTGGTGTTGCCGCCGGCGGCCTGCAGCGAGTTCAGCGCCCGCAGCAGGGTGGGCAGATCGTTGACGAAGCCGAACATGTCGGCCACGCCGTCATTGTTGGTGTCGCGCTGGGTGGCCACGTTGGCCGCGGCCTCGAAACGCACGACGGCGAACTCCACGCCCGGATCGTTGCGGAACTTCTGGACCACCTCCCACACCGCGCGCACCCGGCCCGGGTACTCGGTGGGCGACGGCGGCGGGTCGGTCACGTTCATGCTCTGCGAGCAGTCGATCACGAACATGATCTTGACCGGGAAGAGCAGCTCGTCGGGGTGCTCGGTGCAGAACGAGCCCCGGACCCGGAGCTTGTTGTCGTGCTGGCCCGAGCCCACGGACGGGATCTCGAAGATCTCCGTGTCCGTGCAGCCCGGCGCCAGCAGGGTCAGCAGGAGCGCCCAGGCCGCACAGGGCAGGAGGCGAGAGGCTTGCGTGCTCAAGGGGACACCTCCGGTGGCGCGCTCACTGGCTGGCCGAGACGCAGCTCGAGTTGAGGAAGCCGAGGTCGAGCATGGTCGGCTCGACGAAGTCCGCGTCGGTCAGCTGGAGCTTGCCCTGGAACGGGATCTTGTAGTCGGGCGCGATGTACTGGGCCCGCACGCAGGCCACCCGGAAGATGCCCGGGTCCATGGGGTTGTCGAAGGAGGCCTGGTTGAACCAGATCAGGATGTCGTTGTAGCCGCGGCTGGCCGGGCCATCGCGGTCGAGCGTGGTCACCAGGCTGACGTACTTGATGTCGAAGGCGTAGCACGGGCGCGCCTCGGTCGAGCTGGGGCCGTCGGCCATGTCATACCAGTAGCGGTGCTCGCGGAAGAGATCGGGGTCCGAGCGCAGCGGGTGCGAGTGGTACAGCAACTCGTCCATGTTGCGCTTGCCGTCCGAGTCCGGATCCTCGGAGGTGTCGTCGCGCAGCGGGTCGGTCCCCAGGCGCACCTCGCTGAGGTCGGGGAAACCGTCCAGATCGGTGTCCACCATCTTGTCGTCGGTCTCGTACAGCGCCTCCTCGCAGCGCATCAGGCCGTCGCCGTCGGCGTCCTCGTACGGATAGGCGCAGGCCGTCTCCGGCCGATCGGCCCGCAGCGGGTCGAAGCCGGCCGCCTGCAGGGCCACCTCGGTGAAGTCGCCGTAGCCGTCGGCGTCCTTGTCGGCCACCAGCGGATCGGTCCCCAGCCTGAGCTCGTTGTCGTCGTCCAGCCCGTCGCCGTCGGAGTCGGGCAGGTAGCGGACGCTGGCCGGGAAGGCGTTGCGGTTGGTCACCAGCAGGTTCTTCGCCCCGTAGGTGCGCTTGATCGAGGTGTAGTCGATGCTCAGGAAGTCGATGGCCTGGCCCGAGGTGAAGTCGCGGAACGTCCCCTGCCCGCGCCGGGCGATCTCCCGCAGCAGCGCGCGCCCGCGGTCAGGGTCCAGGTTGTAGGCCAGCTCGGCCGCGGCGCACAGGGCCGAGGTGGGGTTGCCGAACTGGTCGCGGCAATACAGGAAGGCGCTGTGCAGCCGCAGGTCCCCCACGTGGAAGGTCTCCTTGAGGTCCATGATCGCGTCCACCAGCTGGAAGATCTGGTAGTTGTGGTTGTAGTCGGCCCCGCCCTCCAGCATGGGGAAGAGATCCTCGGTCCGCATGTCCATGTTCAGCACGACCGTGTCCATGGTGGTGCATACCACGTGCAGATCCTCGTTGCAGCAGTAGGTGGAGGGGTCGTACTGCTCGCACAGCGGCCGGTAGCGGGGGTGGTTGGGCGGATCGGTCACGCAGCCGTAGCAGACCGGATCGGGCGTGCCGTCCGAGAAGAAGATCATCACGTACTTGGTGCGGGTCAGATCGGTCAGCGAGGTCTGGGTCATGTCGTTGAGCAGCACCTGGTATGCCACGCCCAGGGCGCCCTGGTAGTCGGTCATCGAGTCGGCTTCCTGCAGGCCCTGGGGCCCGAACACCGTGTCCTCGTCGCCGGTCAGGCGCACGAAGGAGTCGCCGGTGAGCTTGGCCACGCGGCCGTTGAACTTGATCACGCTGAAGAACACGTTGGGGTTGGCCGCGTACCGGCGCACCACCTGCTGCACGGCCTCGGAGCGGCGGTGGCCCTCGTCGGTCTGCTGCATGCTGCCCGAGCAGTCCACCACGAACATGATCTTGACCGGAAAGTCCTCCCCGTCACCGGTGGGGATGGTGCACACCTCCCCCTGGATGGCGAGCTGGTCGTCCACCTGCGGGACGTTGAAGGTCTCCTTGACCTCGACGTCGCTCTCGGTGCAGGCCGCGGCGGCCACCAGCACGGTCAGCCCGACCAGGACCAAGGCAGCGCGCATGTATCCCGCCATGACCACCTCCCTGGGGACGGGCCCATTATCGCCGTCCCGGGTCCGACAAGCAAGCCGATCCCGAGCAGCACCATCCAAGAAGCGTGCCAGGCAAGGCCGGCCATCACCAGGAAATTCGTCTTGAGAATCAGGCGACAAGGGGCGGGCCGGGCACCTCTTCAAGAGGCCCCGGCCCGCAGGTGAAACCGATGGGCGACAGGTCCGCCCAAGATTGCGTGGTCAGCGGCGTCGCAGCGCCAGCGCCGCGCCCAGGAGCAGCAGGGCCAGGGAGCCCGCGCCGCCGCCGGTCGCGCAGCCGCTGCCGACCGGGTCGCCCTCGGCGGTCAGGGTCATGACGTGCTCGTCCAGGCGCTTGCCAGGGTACAGATCGTCGTCGAACACGAGCTGGGCGCTCAGCTTCAGGGTGTAGGTGCCCGGCTGGTCCGGCATGAACTCCACCATCCGCCCGGCCTTGTAGTGGTACTGGTAGGGCGTGGACAGGGTCACGGTGCCGCGCGGGTGGCGCACCGTGGCGCTGGAGCCCGAGGGCCGCTCGACCACGCTCCACTCGTAGGAGATGCCGCGGTTCACGCGGTTGGCCCAGAACAGCAGGGGCACGGTCTCGCCGGTGCTGACCGCGCGGTCCGCGCCGGTGTACACGCTGAAGGTGCTGCTGGGATCCAGGCAGGAGCCCAGCTCGTCCACCACGAAGCAGAAGGTCGGGTCGCACAGGTTGCCGGTGCCGTCGCGGTCGTCATCGCTCTGGTCCGGGTTGGGCATCACCGGGCAGGTGTCGAGCGCGTTCGTGATGCCGTCGTCGTCCATGTCCGCGTCGCACAGGTCGCCCAGGTCGTCGCCGTCGGTGTCGAGCTGATCCGGGTTCGCCAGGGTGGCGCAGTTGTCGATGGCGTTGCCCACGGTGTCCAGGTCGTCGTCCGGGTTGCAGACCGTGCCCGGGTCCATGACGTTCTGCTGGGGGTTCGACACGAACGGGCAGTTGTCCTCGAGGTTCTGCCAGCCGTCGCCGTCGATGTCCGGGTCGCAGGAGTCGCCCAGCGCGTCCCCGTCCACGTTGAGCTGGGCCGGGTTCTTCACCTGCAGGCAGTTGTCCAGGGCGTTGTCGATGGCGTCGCCGTCGATGTCCGGGTCGCACGCGTCGCCCAGCATGTTGCCGTCGGTGTCGAGCTGGGTGTCGTTGGCGTCCTGCGGGCAGTTGTCGCAGGCGGTGCCGATGCCGTCGCCGTCGCCGTCCACCTGGTCGCGGTTGGCGGAGAACGGGCAGTTGTCGAAGTCGTCCTCGTAGCCGTCCTCGTCGTAGTCGTCCGCGTACTGGTAGGTGTCGCCGAGGTCCGTGTTGGCGATCAGGATGCTGCCGCAGCCGCACCCGCAGCCGCAGCCGCCGCCGCCCGACTCGTCGGGCGTGCCGCACAGGCCCCCCGTGCACTCGCCCGGGGCCTGCCCGAAGGCCTGAATGGGGATGAGGGCCAGCACGAGGATTCCGACGACCAGGACAAAGCGGTTCATGGCGGCCTCCTTGGTTTTCTCTGGCCGCATGCCAAAGCACGTCCCGCGCCAGGAACACCGATCCTGCGCAACCCGCTGAAAAATCGAATCTTCGTCAGGCAGGAGCCGCCGTCTCGGGCGCGAGACCGAAGCAAATGGGTTTCACCTGGGGTGCCGCCCCCCCACGAGGGACTCGCGGAAACAGTCAACTCATTGTTTTACAGGAGAACCTAGGTGTCTCCGGATTGCTTCATCCCGGATCGGACGGCTCGAGCTCGCTGGCCTTCAGGTCGTGCTTGCGCAGCAGCCGGTGGAGGCTCTGGCGGTGGATCCCGGCGGTGCGGGCCGCGGCGGTCACGTTGAAGCGGTGGCGCCGCAGGAGATCGACCAGGTACTCGCGCTCGGCCAGCTCGCGGGCCGCCTCGAAGCTCAGGTTGCCGCGGCTGTAGGAGCCGGTCGGGGTGTGCACCGGCACGCCGGCCAGGGCGGTGGACATGAGCGAGCCGCGGTCGATGATCGGATCGTCCACGAGCTGAGCCACGCGCTCGATCACGTTCCGCAGCTCGCGCACGTTGCCCGGCCAGTCGTGGTGGCCGAGCAACCGCAGCGCGTCGTCGCCGAAACGCCGGGCGGGATCGCCGCTGATGTCGAGCAGGAACTCGCGGGCCAGGTAGGGGATGTCGTCCCGCCGCTCGCGCAGCGCGGGGATGCGCAGCTCGATCACGCTCAGGCGAAAGTAGAGGTCCTCGCGGAAGCGCCCGGCGGCCACCTCGGCCTTGAGCTCGCGGTTGGTGGCCGCCAGGATGCGCACGTCCACCTGGGCGGTGTCGTTCGTGCCGACCGGCTTCACCTCGCGCTTCTCGAGCACCCGCAGCAGCTTGGGCTGCAGGGGCAGCGGCAGCTCGCCGATCTCGTCGAAGAAGATCGTCCCCCGGTTGGCCTCGAGGAAGGCGCCCGGCCGGGCGGCCACCGCCCCGGTGAAGGCGCCCTTGACGTGCCCGAACAGCTCCGACTCCATCAGGTCGGCCGGGATGGTGGCGCAGTCGACCACCACGAACGGTCCCTTGGCGCGCGGGCTGTGCGCGTGCACCTCCTCCGCCAGCAACCCCTTGCCCGTGCCGGTCTCGCCGGTCACCAGCACGTTGGCGTCCCGCACCGCGATCCGCCCGGCCAGGTGGAACAGGGCGCGCATCTTGGTCGAGGCGCCGAGCATGCGCCCGAAGGCGTTGGTCTGGCTGAGCGGGATCTCCACCTTCTCCTGGAGGGGCTGGAACACCAGCACGGCCTCCCCTGCCCCGATGCGGGCGCCCGGGTGCAGGAAGGCCTCGCGGATCCAGCAGCCCTCCACGCTGGTGCCGTTGGTGCTGCCCAGATCGCGGATCAGGTAGCTCTCCTCGTGCAGCTGGATCTCGAAGTGGCGCCGGGAGACGGTGTCGTCGTCGATCTGCAGGTCGTTCTCGGGGCTGGAGCCCACCTGGACGCGGTCGCGGTCCACCACGAACTCGCGGCCGGTGGCCGCGCCCTGGACCACGACCAGCTTGTACTTGAAGTAGCTCAGCGTGGAGGGGTGGTGGCCCTCCCGGGTGACCTGGGTCTTCTTCGGGGCGAACTTCGACATGCGCGGCCATCATCCCAGGCCGGCGCGCGGACTGTCAACCGCGGGCTTGGGCTAGCCCGGTTCGCTTCACTCACCGGACAAGAAACTCTTCGCGCGGCAAGACGCGCTCGAGTTTCTAGGGGATGTCCGTGTCCTCGAGGGTGCAGCAGAAGGAGGCGCTCACGCTGTAACCGTTGTCGAAGCGCAGGGAGCACTTGCCCTCGAGGTCCGCGCCGATCTCGTCCCCGCCCTTGGTCACGTCGCACTTGCCGGGGTTGTCCAGGTCGGGATCGGGCCAATTGTTGCCCTCGAGCCGGTAGAACAGGACGCGGTCGAGGAAGTCCTGGCCCTCGACGTGCAGCCCCTCGGCCGAGGGCAGGCCCGCGAGATCGATCACCAGGATGGCGGTGTACTCGCTGCCGGTGTCGAAGGTGCGCTTGTAGTTCATCTTGAGGGCGTCGTTGGGCGCGGCGTAGCGCTGGCAGTTCAGCTCGGTGAAACCGCAGCTGATCAGCTCGCACTGGCTCCCGTCGAGCTTGGGGCAATCCTCCCCGCAGCCCGCGGCGAGCGCGGCCAGGGCCAGGCAGGCGAGCAAGGCGGTGCAGACGCGACGCATGGTGGAACCCTCCTCCCCCGAGCTCATTCCGCTTTCCACTCGCCCAGCTTGAACATCAGCGACGAGTGCGACTCGCTGGTGACCGGATCGATGTAGGCGTAGGAGTAGGCCAGCCCGACCCGCCCGTCCGGCAGCACCGCGGCCGAGACCGCGTCGCCGTCGGTGGCGTCCGGGTCGCTGGACACGTCCACCCGCCGCCACTTGTTCTGCTGGGTCAGCTCGGTCGGGTAGACGCCGGTGAAGTACGAGAAGCGCACCCCGTCCTGGCCCGGGTCGCACACCAGCGTGTCCGGGTTGTGGTCGCTGCAGCGGTAGTAGGCCACCCCCGGCTGGCCGGTGACCGGATCGACGACCAGGGAGGGCGACAGGCCCGTGGCACCGTTCGTGTCGATGCGCCCCTTGGTCCAGGTCAGGCCGTCGGTCGAGTGGGCCAGCATGAGGTTCTTCTCGTCGGGGTCGAAGAAGGCCACCAAGAAGCGGCCGTCCGCGCCCAGGGCGAAGCTCAGGGCGCGGGGGGGGAGCGAGCCGGCCGGCCGGTGGATCATCTGGAAGCAGAACGACGAGCCCTCCACGCAGGTCAGCCCCTCCGGGCAGTCGGCCTGGGTGGTGCAGCGCACGTAGGCCGCGAAGGGCAGCGGCGCGGCCGGGTCGCGGTGGGCGAAGGTGATCACCCCGTACTTGCCGTTGTAGGACACCACCGCCGGCTCGCCCTGCGCGTCGAAGGCCATGCTCGTGTACAGGCCAGCCCCGCGGCCGAGGTCCATCCACTCGTGGCTCCAGCCGCCGCCCGAGCTCGAGGTCCACTCCATGTCGGCCGAGTCGTTCGACTCCTTCTCGTAGCCATTGTGGATGTCGCGGTAGGCGATGGCCAGGCGGCCGTCCGGGGCGACCGCCATGGCCGGCCACATGCCGACCACGTCGCCGAAGTCGCACATGCCCTGGCCCTTGGGGCAGTTGTCCCCCTCGGGCGCCTCGTTGGACATGGTCACCGCGGCCGCCTCGCCCCAGGTGCCGGCCCCGGAGCGGGTGGCCACCATCAGGTCGGTGCCGCCGCAGATCTGCAGTCCCTCGGTCCCGCCCAGGTAGGTCACCTTCGCGGCGCCCTGGGCGTAGGCGAGCTGGATGCCGTACAGGGACGTGCTCTCGATGGTGGCCACCTCCTCGCGGGTCCAGGTCTCCCCGGACAGCGAGGCGTAGCGCACCCCGTTCTGCATCACCGGCCCGGCCGGTCCGCCCAGGATCGGCAGCAGGCACTCGGCCATCTCGGCCACCCGGCGGTAGTAGGCCACGGCGAAGCCGCCCTCGGGGGTGGCGGCGAGGTCGTGCTGCATGCCGGCCTCCTCGTCGTCCACCAGGCTGGGCGGGCCGAACTCGAGCACGCGCGGGGGCGTCACCTCGTCCGCCCCGTCCTGCCCGTCGGCCGCGTCGGGATCCGGGCCGCCGTCCCCGGAGCCACCGCCGCCCGAGCAGGCGGGCACCCAGGCGAACAGACACAGGCCGAGCCACAGCGCCGGCACTCCAATCCAGGTACGGGCAGCGCGCATCGGGCACCTCCTCGCGGGCGCACAGGGGCGACGGCCCATTCTACTCCGCGGGCCGCGGCCCGGGCAACGTCGCGGTCGGGCCGGTCCTCAGCCGCAGGTCGGAGGGGTGAGCGGGAGGGAGTCGAAGTCCTCCGCGGCGCAGTTGGACAGGCACTCCGCGCACTGGTCGCCCAGCCCCTCGGCGCACTCGGCCTCCACCGACTGGCCGCACAGCAGCAGCGGCAGGGGGTTGTTGGACTCCGAGTTGCTGACCACGTCGATGCGCCCGCGGAAGAAGCCCGTGCCCGCGGCCCGGAAGAAGACCCGCAGCTGCACGCTCTCGCCGGCCTCCACCACGACCGTGTCGCCCGGCAGGCTCCACTCGAAGTGGCTGAAGGCGCAGGCGTCCGCCGCGCCCAGGAGCCGGGTGCCGAGCGCGTCGATGCTCAGCGTCTTGTCCCCGGTGTTGGTGAAGGAGAAGTCGGTGAAGTGGGGCTTGCGGCACAGCGACTCGGTGCAGGCCTCGCCCGTCCCGCAGTCGGCGTCCTGGCTACAGGCCGCGTGGCACCAGCCGTGGTCGCAGGTCAGGCCCGGGTCGCACTGGTTGTCGTCCAGGCACTGGCGGCAGAAGCCGCGCACGAACCCGGTCAGCCCGGCCAGCTCGGGATCCCAGCAGATGGACGCGTCCGCCCCGCAGGCCGGCGCCGCCAGCTCGCAGCGCTCCTCGTCCTCGCCCTGCACCCCGAAGTTGCACAGGTTGCGCACGTTCACGTCGTCGATGTCGAGCTGCGGTCCGCCTCCGCCGCCACAGGCGGACAGCGCCAGGCAGGCGGCCACGCACGCCATCAGCCCCAGGAGTCCACGGTTGCTGCGCATGTCCCTACCCTCCTCATTGGTCGACCCAACACACCGGTGGTCGCTGGAAATCTGCCGCATTCTGACCGCGCGGGGCGAGCCTGTCAATCCTGTCCCGCCGGGCGCTTGCCGCTGGCCCACAGCCCGTGCTTCTCCAGCAGGGAGTAGAGGTGCTTGCGATCGATGCCGGCCTCGCGGGCGGCGCCCGCGATGCCGCCGCTCGCGCGCGCCAGCAGCCGCTCGAGGTACTCCCGCTCGAAGGCCTCCAGCAGCCGCTCCTTGGCCTCCTTGAAGGGCAGGTGGTAGTCCGCCTGCAGGCCCGTGCCCGCGCGGGCCGCCTCGGGGAATAGCAGCAGGCCGCTCGCCAGCCCGTCGCCCGAGAGCGCCAGGCTCCGCTCCACGGCGTTCCTGAGCTCGCGCACGTTGCCCGGCCAGGCGTGCTCCAGCCAGCGCCGGCGGGTGGCCTCGTCGAGCTCGGCGAAGGCCGGGCCGCGGCCCTGGCGGAAGTGCTCGAACAGCAGCGGGATGTCCTCGGGCCGCTCGCGCAGCGAGGGCAGCCGCACGGCCACCACGCTCAGGCGGTAGAACAGATCCTCGCGGAAGCGGCCGGCGGCCACCTCGAGGCGCAGGTCCTTCTTGCTGGCGCCCACCACGCGGGCGTCGAAGGGCATGGCCTGGTTCGCGCCCAGGCGCACGAACACGCGCTCCTCGATCGCCCGCAGGAGCTTGGGCTGCAGGTCGAGCGGCAGGTCGTCCAGCTCGTCCAGGAAGAGCGTGCCGCCCCGGCTCTCCTCCAGGGCCCCGCGCCGCTGGGCGACCGCCCCGGTGAAGGCGCCCTTGACGTGCCCGAACAGCTCGCTCTCGATCAGGTTGCGGGCCACCGCCCCGCAGTCCACCACCACGAACGGCCCGCCGGCCCGCGCGCCCTGGGAGTGCAGCGCAGCGGCCGCGGCGCCCTTGCCGGTGCCGGTTGGCCCCAGCAGCAGCACGGTGGCGTCGCTCGCGGCCACCCGCTCCAGCAGGGCGAAGATCTCGCGCATGCGTACCGAGCGGCCGAGCAGGCCGCCGAAGGACTCTCGCGCCGAGGGCTCCACGCGCACCGCCTCGGCCTCGGTCTGGAAGCGGAAGACCACCTCGCCGGCCTGGATGAGCGCCCCGGGCCGCAGGTAGGCCTCGCGCACGCGGGCCCCGTCCAGGCTGGTCCCGTTGGTGCTGCCGAGATCGCGCACCAGGTACCGCCCGCCCTCGGGCAGCACCTCGAAGTGGTTGCGGCTCACGGTGAGATCGGCCACCACCAGGTCGGCCTCGGGGCTCTTGCCCACCACCACCCGGCGGCCGCCCAGCGGGCAGACCTTGCCCGGCTCCGGGCCGCGCACCTCGACCAGGCTGCAGCGCTGCTCGGTGAGTCCGGGGCCCTGCTCGAGCAGCAGCGCCTGGGTGGCCAGCGGGGCGGGCGCGGAGGGATCGGTCATGGCCGGGGAGTATAACCCGCCCGGGGCGCCTTTGCCATTTCACAGACAGGGCGGTAGAAGGGGTCATGGCCAGGACGAAGACCAGCTTCCGCTGCACCGCCTGCGGCCGCCAGGAGCTCAAGTGGCTCGGCCAGTGCCAGGGCTGCGGCGAGTGGAACACGCTCGTGGAGGTCGCGCCGGCGGCCGCCTCGGCCCGGCCGGGCGCGCGGCCGGGCGCGCGGCCGGCGGCCCGGCCGGTGCGCGCGCTGGAGGTGCAGACGCTCCGGGAGGCGCGCTTCACCACCGGGCTCGGCGAGCTCGACCGGGTGCTCGGCGGCGGGCTGGTGCCGGGCAGCAGCGTGCTGCTCGGAGGCGACCCGGGCATCGGCAAGTCGACGCTGATGCTGCAGGTGTGCGCGGGCATGGCGCGGCCCGAGGCGCCCGTGCTGTACGCCACCGGCGAGGAGAGCCTGGAGCAGGTGCGCGCCCGCGCGGTGCGCCTGGGCCTGCCGCTGGACGGCCTGCAGCTCCTGGCCGAGACGGACGTGGAGGCCCTGGCAGGCGCGCTGCAGGCGGGCAGCTTCCGGGCGGTCGTGTTCGACTCCGTGCAGACCCTGCGCTGCCCCGACATCCCCTCGGCGCCCGGCAGCGTGGGGCAGGTGCGCGAGTCGGCGGCCCGCCTGGCCGAGGTGGCCCGGGCGCGCGGCCAGCCGATCTTCCTGATCGGCCAGGTGACCAAGGAGGGCACGCTGGCCGGGCCGCGCATGCTCGAGCACATGGTGGACACGGTGCTGTACTTCGAGGCGGATCCCGGCCGCAGCCTGCGGGTGGTGCGGGCCCACAAGAATCGCTTCGGCCCGGTGTCCGAGATCGGCGTGTTCGAGATGACCGGCCAGGGGCTGGTGGTCGTGGACAACCCCTCGCGGGCCTTCCTCCAGGACCGCCCGGCGCGGGCCTGCGGCTCGGCGGTCCTGGCCATGCTGCGCGGCACGCGGCCGCTGCTGGTGGAGGTGCAGGCCCTGGTGTCCAGCTCGGTCTACGCCCAGCCCCGACGCACGGCCTGGGGCTGCGATCCGAACCGCGTGGCGCTGCTGGCCGCGGTGCTCGAGCGCCGGGCGGGTCTCCAGCTGGCGGGCTGCGACCTGTTCCTCAACGTGGCCGGCGGGCTGGAGCTCGACGAGCCCGCGGCCGATCTCGCCATCTGCGCCGCCATCCTCAGCTCGCAGGCCGACCGCCCCATCCACCCCCGGCTGGCCGTGTTCGGCGAGGTGGGCCTGGCGGGCGAGGTTCGCGCCGTGCCCGCCGCCGAGGCGCGCGCGCAGGAGGCGCTGCGCCTGGGCTACGCGCGGGTGCTGCTGCCCGCCGGCTGCCTGGAGCAGCTCCACGCCCCGCGCGGGCTGGAGCCCACCGGCATCGCCAGCCTGGACAGGCTGGCCGAGCTCGCGCTGGAGGACCGATGAACGCCGCGACCCGCCTCGCCCGCTGTCGCCTGGTGGCCGGCCTGGCCCTGCTGACCCTCGGCTGCGCCGGAGCGCCGGGCCCTGGGCCCCGGCCCCCGCCCGCGGAGCTCCCCGCGGCCGAGGGCCGGCAGCTCGTGCTGGCCTACCAGGCCAACGTGCAGGGCGAGCTCGAGCCCTGCGGGTGAGCCTCGGGACGGCTTGGCGGTCTGGCCAGGCGCGCGCGGTTCATCGAGGGGCTCCGACAGGAGCGGACGCCGGTCCTGTGGCTGGACGCGGGCGATCTGCTGTACCCGCGCCTGCGCAGCCCCTACGACCACCCCGTCCGGCTGCGCTCCCGGGCCGACTTCGTGCTCGCGGCGCATGCGCGGCTCCGCCTGGACGCCTGGGCGCCCTCGGCCAGCGACCTGCGCCAGGGCGCCGCGGCGCTGGAGGTCGCCCGCGCTCTCGGGCTCCCGCTGCTGGCCTCCAACCTGGCGGCCGCGGATGGGGGAGAGCTGCCCGTGGCCCGGCACCTGGTGCGCGAGGTGGGGGGGGTGCGGGTGGGGTTGCTCGGCCTGGTCGGCGGGCAGGTGCAGGGCGCGCGGGTGGAGGCGCCTGCGGAGGCCGTCCGGCGCGAGCTGGCGGCGCTGCGCGGGCGCGTGGAGCTGGTGGTGTGCCTGAGCAACCTGGGCATCGAGGCCGACGCCGCGCTGGCCGCCGAGGTGGAGGGCATCCACTTCATCCTCGGCGCCGGCGACGACCGCATGATCCTGCGCCCGCGGCGGGTCGGGGACACCTACCTGCTGCAGCCCTACAAGAAGGGCGAGTACCTGGGCCTGCTCCGGCTCGACCTGCGCACGCCGCCGGGGAGGTTCGCCGACGAGCTGGAGCTCGACGACCTGGGGCGCAAGCTGTCCGTGGCGCCGCCCGCCGAGGCCGCCGGGCTGCGGGCGCGGCTCGAGGAGCTGGGCGGGCGGAGCCGCTTTCGCGCCGTGCTGCGGCCCCTGCCAGAGGACGAGCCCGAGGATCCGGAGCTGCGGGACGCGGTGGCCAGGCAGCTGGCCCAGGAGGCCGGCCTCTGACCTGGGGCCCGCCGCGCGGCTGTACAAGCCCGGCGCGCGGGTAGTACACTCCCCTGGCGCTACTCGAGGAGAGCCATGGCACACAAGCAGGGCAAGGACGAGCGCCGCAGGTACCCCCGGGTGCCCCTGTCGCTCCTCATCCAGTTCCGGTTCGACACCCTGGCCGATTTCCTGGCCGAGTACTCGGTGGACATCTCCGAGGGCGGCATGTTCATCCGCACCGACGAGCCCCGCGAGGAGGGCAGCCTGATCTACCTCCAGTTCTACCTGCGCGACGGGGCCAAGCTCATCGAAGGCCTGGGCAAGGTCGTGCGGGTCAACCCGCCCGGCCGCGAGGGCGCGGTGGCCGGCATGGGCGTCGAGTTCGTGAACTTCGACGACGAGTCGATGCGGTTGATCAAGCAGATCGTCTCGCGCAACGTCGAGCAGCGCCCGGGCTGAGTCCCGCCCCGGGGCGGGCTCATTCGGGCGAACCGAGCCCCAGCACCCGCGCCACCACCTGGCGGAAGGCCCGCAGCGAGAAGGGCTTGCCGATGAACTCGTCGCAGCCGGCCCCCAGGGCCCGCTCGCGCTCGCCCCGCAGCACGTTGGCGGTCAGGGCCACCACCGGCGTGCGCGCCAGGCCGGGCTCGGCGCGCAGCGCGCGGGTCAGCTCGAGGCCGTCCATGCCGGGCAGGTGCATGTCCACCAGCACGAGATCGGGCGGCGTCGCCCGCGCGAGTCGCAACCCCTCGAGCCCGTCCCGCGCCCGCTGGACCTCGAGCTCGGGCCAGCGCGCCAGGGCGCGGGCCACCAGCAGGAAGTTGGCCTCGTCGTCCTCCACGTACAGCACCCGCTTGCCCGCCATGCGCCACCCCCTCGGGATCAGAAGACACCCACGTTGAAGTGGAAGCTCCAGGGCGCCTCGGCCCGCGCCTCGTCCGGCAACAGGTTCACGCCCAGATCGAAGGCCACCGGCCCGAGCGGCGTCACCAGCCGCAGCCCGAAACCCGCGGCGGGGCGCAGCAGGTAGGGCCGGAAGCTCTTGAGCTCCTGCCACAGGTTGCCCGCGTCCAGGAACACGGCCCCGTCCAGCCGGCCCGGCCACAGGGGGAAGCGCAGCTCCCCCTTGAGCAGCAGGAACGCATTGCCGCCTGGAGACACGCACGTCCGCGCGCCGTCCAGGGTGGTGCCCTCGATGCACGGCTCGCCGAGGTCGGCGGGGATGAGCTGATCCTCGGGGAAGCCGCGCACGCTGTTGCGCCCCCCCAGGTAGAACAGCTTGTGGGACGGAGTGCGCGAGTCATCGAGCAGGTGGACGACCACCCCGGCCCGCAGCAGCAGGGCCAGCGTCACCAGCCGGCCCAGCGGGATGTAGCCCGACAGCTGGCCGTCGAGCTTGAGGTAGAAGACCTGGCCCGCGGCCTGCAGGCTCTTGGCCAGCTCCGTGCGCAGGCTGACGAACCAGCCCTCGCGCGGGTTGAAGGGGTTGTCACGGCGGTCCCAGGAGACCTCCGGGCGCAGCGCCAGCAGCAGCAGCGACCCCTCGTCGTAGCGCAGCCAGGCCTCGCCGGTGGCGCCGCCGCAGGGCGAGTCGGCGCCGAAGGGGCACACCAGGCTGTTGTACTCCAGCTCCATCGCCAGGTTCAGGGACAGGTCCTCGAGCAGCTTGAAGTCCAGCCCCGGGGTGAACGAGACCTTGGTCAGCTCGTAGGAGGGGTTGATCTCGTGCAGGCCCAGCAGATCCAGGCGGCCGGTCACGTTGCGTCCGACCCACCACATCTTCGGCCAGTGCAGGCCGGAGATCAGCGACCACTCCAGCCCCTCGAAGAAGCTGAGCTCGCGCAGCCGATCCGCCAGCGCGTCGCCGAGCAGGGGGTAGAACACCTGGTAGTTGACCTTGGCGCGGTTGACCGACTCGATCGCGTAGCCGGCCAGGTTGCGGTGGGTGTACTCCAGCGCCAGGCGCACGCCCTCGCCGGAGGACAGGCCCGGGCTGATGGTCATGGCGTTGGACACGCGCTCGCGCACCTGCACCGCGACGTCCTTGATTCCCGCGGGCTCATCCGGATCGAGCAGCTTGAGCTCGGCGCTGGAGAACACCCCCAGATCCAGCAGATCCTCCCGGCTGGCCTGCACGCGCGCTGGGGTGAACAGCGCCCCCGGGGCGACGGACAGCAGGTGGTCGAAGACCGTCCGCTCGGTGACCAGGTTGCCCTGCACCAGCACCCGGCCCACCCGCACCTGGGGTCCCTCCTGGAAGCGGTACCGCACCTCCGCCAGGCTGCGATCCTCCGAGAACACCAGCTCGGGCTCCACCTGGCAGAAGGCGAAGCCGCGCGCGGTGTAGTGCTTCTGCAGCACGCGGCGCAGCTCCTCGATGGCCAGCCCGTCCAGGGGCATGCCCGGCCGCACCGGGCGGGCCGCGGCCTCGGTGACGCCGAGCAAGACCTGGCTGGCCACGGTCTGGTTGCCCTCGAAGGTCACCGACTCGACCCGGGTCTGGGGCCCCTCGCGCACGGGCACGTCCACGAACAGCCGACCGTCCACGGGGTCGTAGGACAGCAGCGGCGGTCCCACCTCGGCCTCGAGGTAGCCCTGGCTGCGGTACAGATCGGCGATGGCGCGCAGGCCCGCCAGGTAGGGCTCGCGCAGGAAGATGGTCTCCGGCCGCAGCTCGAACCAGAAGCCCTGCGGCCGGTCGGTCCGGCGGGCAGGCTGCGTCGGCGGGTGGCCACCCCCCAGGTTGTCCAGGTCGCCGGGGTCCACGGGCTGAGCGGCCAGCGGCTGCGGGATGGCCTCCAGCATGGCGTCGTCGATGTACGCCCGCAGCTCGCCGTCGGAGAAGGCGTGGTTGCCGTCGAAGGTGACCTGCGCGACCTCCACCCGGGGCCCCTCCTCCACCAGGAAGGTCACCCGCGCCTCGCGCCGGGCCTCGTCCCGCGCCAGCCGCGGCACGACCTGCACCCGGGCGTGGCCGTGGCGGCGGTAGAACTCCGCGATGCGCTCGGCCTGGTCGCGCAGCTGGAAGGCCGCCAGGCCGAAGCCCTCCTCCAGGTCCACCTCCTCCAGCAGCCGCCGCGCGCGGAAACGGGTGGCCCCCTCGACGGCCAGGCTGACCCTCGGCCCGGCGGCCACCTCCAGCACGACGACCTCGGCGCTCGCGCTGCGCTCGCCGCGCAAGCGCGGCACCTCCACCCGGGCGGTGAGGAACCCCGCGCGGCGCAGGTAGGCGAGCAGGCGATCGCGGGCCGCCTCGACCGCCTCGACATCCAGGACATCCCCCGGCCCGAGCGCCAGCTGCCCCAGCAGGCGGGCCGCGGACAGGCCCGTCTCACCGCGCAGCTCCACGCGCGCGACCCGGGTGGGCTCCCCCTCCTGGACGAAGAAGCTGACCCGCACGTCGCGCTCCCCGTCCTGCTCGGCGGTGGAGACGATGCGCGCCGCCCGGTAACCGCGACGGCGCGCCAGCGCGAGCATGTCGGCCGCCGAGGCCTGCAGCTTCCAGTGGTCGTACTCCTCTCCCCGCTGCAGCCGGCTCAGGCGCAGCAGATCGTCCTCCGGGATGGCCACGGCGCCGACGACCGAGAGCTTGCGCACCCGCACCTTGGGCTGGAGCTGGAAGGTGACCTCGACCCCCTCGCCGTCCGCCGCCGGCCGGGCCGTGGCCCGCACCTGCCCGAACAGGCCCAGCTGGTACAGCAGCTTGAGCGAGCGGCGCACGGCGGCCAGGCTCAGCCGCTCCCCGGGTCGCACATCCAGGTAGCCGAGCGCCTCCGCCTCGGGCAGCTCGCCGCCCTCCACGCGCACCGCGGCCACCGGCCGGCCGACGAAGTCGGCGGGTTCGCCGGCCCGCGCGGGCCCCGCGCTGGCGAGGACCGTCGCCAGCAGCGCGACTGCCGCTGGCCAGGCACCCATCCAGGCTGGGGTCCGTCTCGCCGTCACCTCACCACTCCCAGTTGAAGCGCAGATCGAGGCCGAGATCGCCGAAGTTCGTGTCGCCCGAATCCTCCCAGGCCAGACGGGTGGACACCCCCCGGGACAGCCGGTAGCTCAGGTCCAGGCTCTGGTCCGTCTCGTCGTACAGCGAGCGGCTGTAGTCCAGATCGAGTGAATCGCTGAGCACCTTGAGCTTCACCCCGGCCTCGAGCCGCGGGGCGGTCGAGGCCGTCTTCTTCGAAAGCCGGCTGCGGAGCCTGAAGTACTTGGGCTGGATGAGGTCGGGCGGGAACGGGAACAGCTGGCTCAGCCGCTCGTCGAGCCTGAACGAACGCAGCACGATCTCGCCGCCCAGGCCCACCAGATCCTGGCCCTTGAAGGTCTCGAGATCCCGGCTGGTGACCCCCAGCGACAGCAGGGTGATGATGTCTCGCTCGTCCAGGGACGGGTTGCTGGTCAGGCTGACGCGGACGTCGTCCCCCTCGCCGAGCAACCCCAGCTCGATCTGGTAGGCGACCTTGCCCTCGTCGCCGCGGTCCACCACCTCGGGCCGGCTGGCGCGGATCTCCAGGCGCGGCTGGATGGCGAGCGGATCGATGAACTGGATGCGCGTGGTGGAGACCTCGAAGTCCTTGCTCAGGTAGGAGACCTGCCCGTCCAGGGCGTCCAGCTCCCCCAGCAGCCCCAGGCGCTCGTTGGTGCCCACGAGCTGCAGGTTGCCGGCCAGCTGCGCCCGGAACGCCACCAGGTCCAGGTTGTAATCGACCCGCAGGCGCTCGGGGAAACGCAGGCCCACGTCGAAGGACAGGACCTCGCGGGCGCGATCGTAGGTGCGCGGGGCCGCCCTCCGCCTGCGGAAGGCGCCCTGGTCCAGGGGCACCAGGGCGATGTGCTCGCGGAAGACCGCCTCCTGCATCCGCACCTGGCCGGAGAGCTCCAGCAGCCCGTCCCGGGCCCGGCGCAGACGCAGCTCCCCGCTGCCCACCCCCCACAGGTCGTGCGACAGCTCGAGCCGCACCCGCCTCAGCTCGGCCGAGAGCGCCAGGTTGTCCAGGCCCGCGGCCCCCAGCCCGAGGCTGCCGCTCAGGCTGAACTCGCCGCCGCCCGCCCGCCCGCTCAGGGGCGGCACCTCGAGCCTGCCCGGCCGCAGCAGCACGTGCCCCCGGCTGGCCTCGAGATCCAGCGGCAGGAAGCTCAGGCGCAGTCGCTCCAGCTCGAAGTCCAGCCGGCCCGTCAGCCGCGGCGCGGCCCAGGCGCCGTCCAGCGCCAGCCGCAGGTGGGCCTTGCCCACCGCGCTCTCGACCCAGGGGAGCAGCAGTCCAGCCAGGCCGGCGTCCAGAGCGCCCGACAGCTCCAGGCGTGGTCCGGAGAGCGGATCGAGGTGCCCCTCCAGCGCCAGATCGGTGCCGCTGCCCACCAGGCCGCAGCGGCGCAGCAGGAGCCGACCCTGGCGCAGCGTGGCCAGCACCCCGTCCCGGTTCTGGAGCTGGAACTTGCCCCAGCGCAGCAGCGCCTGCTCGAAGGACAGCTCCGCCTCGATGCCCGCGGGCTGCAGCATCAGGCCGCGTGCCTGCACCCGGCCCGCGAGCTGCAGCTTGCCCGGACGCTGGTCCGGCGCGGGCGGCAGGAACCTCCCGCCGAGCTCGGTGGCGAAGCCAAGCTCGGCGCGGAAGGGCAGGTCGGTGGTCAGCTCGGCCAGCCCCTCGAGGTGGGCGGCATCCCCCAGGAAGCGCCCGGTGACGTCCACGCGCTCGGCCGTGGCCCGCGCGGACACGAACGAGGATGGCAGCTCCACGCCCGCCAGGCGCGTGTCGTACAGCTTGGCCCAGCCCTCGAAGGCAGGCGAGCGCAGCGGACCGCGCAGGCTGGCGTTGAGATCCAGGCGGAACGCGACGGCCGCCTCGGCGGGGAGCAGGGTGCGGAAGGAGTCGGCCTTCAGGCCGGTGGAGTAGCCCACCAGATCGATGCCGGCCTCCTGGCTCAGGCTGCCCTTGGCGAACAGCCAGCCGCTGCCCATGCGAGCCTCGAACGTCTCGAGCTGCCAGACGCCCCGCGCGAGCCGGCCCAGGACGCCGCCCTCCTCGAACACCAGCCCGCCCGCCTGCAGGTCGGCGAAGGCCACCTGGAAATCGAGCTCCGGCTGGAGCAAGGAGCCGCGGGCCTGCGCCCGTCCGCCGACCTTGCCGCGCAGCCCCTCGGGGACCCGGCCCGCGCGCACGGCCGAGACGAGCACCTCGAGCGGTACGGCCACCAGCTCCAGGCCTGCGTCCACCGGGTAGGGCGGCAGCAGGCCCAGGCGTCCCCTGGCCTGCAGGGTGCCCTCCCGGTTGGACACCGCCAGCGGCTCGAGCTGCATGTCGGCGCCGTCCAGCATGAGGTGCCCGCTCACGGCCCCGACGCTGCGCTCCTCGATGACCACGCCCTGGAAGCCCAGCCGCGCGTCGAGGTGGGGCCGGGGGAAGGCGCCCGCCACCTGGATCTGGGCGTTCCCCTCTCCTGCCACGCGCAACCCGGCGATGGGCGCCAGGTCGGCGAGCTGCAGGCGGTCGGCGTGCAAGGCGGCCTGGACCGCGCCGTCGTGGAAGCCGATGCGGCCCTGGCCCTCCAGCAGGCTGTCCCCCTTCTCGAAGCGGATCGCGGGGAACCGCACCTGCCGGCCGTCGAAGACCGCCTCGGTCTGCAGCCGCCCCCCGGACAGGACCACCGCCGCCAGGTCGGGGCCGGCCTGGACCACCAGGCGCCGGGTCTCGAGGTCCACCTGGACGCGCACCCAGGCGCCCTGCTTGGCGATGAACCGGCCCTTGAACTCCAGGCCCCCCTGCCCGTGGAGGTCGATGACCTGGAAGTCGATCCCGCCCATGCCCAACGAGGGGATCAGCTCGGCGTGCTCGAGGGTCAGCTTCCCACCGAAGCCCAGCTTCTCGTCGAAGTCGAGGTGCGCCTCGCCGCTCACGGTCCCGCCCGGGCTCGTGGCCCGCAGTCCCTCGAGCTTGAGCCCGCGCAGATCCACCCGGAAGCGGGTGGTCACGTCGATCTGGGTCGCGGTCATCACCCCGTAGCCCTTGGCGTCCAGCGCCCCGCGCGCCTCCAGGCCGTTCGGGCCCAGATCCGTGTCGGCGCTCACCACGACCTGGCCCTGCATGGGCGGGATGATCGGCAGCAGCAGGTTCAGCAGGCTCATGGACCCGCGGATGGCCAGCCCGAGCCGGGGGCGCACTCCCTCGGCGAGGAAGTCCACGCGTCCCTGGGCCGCCAGGTGGAGCTCGTGCACCTTCAGCGCCAGCCGTTTCAGATCGACGCCAGCCGAGTCGACCACGGCCGCGGCCTGGAAGCGCCCGAGCGCGAGAGAGGTCCCCAGCCCGCCGGCCAGGTCCAGGCTGCCCCCGCCGAACTCCAGGCTCACCTCGCGGGTGGACGCGCCGGCCTCGTCCTCCTCGCCCTCCTCCGCGACCGCGGCCACCTCCTGCGCGTGGAGCATGCCGAAGCCCTCGAGCAGGACATCCACCTGCCCGTGTTCGATCTCGATCCTCTCGAGCGCCAGGGCCGCCGGGACCTCGCCGCCTGCGGCCGGTGGGGGCGAGGGCAGGTTCGCCAGCCGGCCGTCGCGCAGCACGAGCACGACCCGCGGCTCGCGCAGCACCACGCGGTCGATGGCCAGGCGCCCGACCAGCAGCGACAGGGAGTCCAGCTCCACGCGGACCGCCGCGGCCTGCAGCAGCCGCCCGCCGTGGCCATCGCCCAGGTGGACCTCGCTGGCCTCGAGACCAGGCGGCAGCAGCTCGATGGCGCAGCGGGTGATCTCCACCTCGGCGCCGAGCTGGCCACCCGCGCGCTCCCGCAGCATGCCGCAGGCCAGCTCGCCGGCGTAGTCGCTCTTGAGGAAGATGACCGCCGCCACGAGGAGCAGCACGATGCTCAGGACCGGGATCGAGATGAAGATGCGGAGCTTGCTTCGCACGAGCCCACCCGACAAAAAAAACCTCAATCACCCTGTGGGCGATTGAGGTTTTCGCGGAGCATGAAGCGGGTGATGGGGCTCGAACCCACGACGTCAAGCTTGGGAAGCTTGCATTCTACCACTGAATTACACCCGCGCAGCGAACTCGTCCGCGCACCACCTCCTGGGCCGTCTCCGCCTCGGCCCGCCAACGCTTGCGATTACTATACCTTACCGAACCTGTCAAGGAAGCTATCGACCTCCTGCATGGTCACCGGCCGGCGGCCCCGGCCGGCGCCCAGGATCTGCCCGGCGGTGGACTCCCCGGGGGCCTGGATGCCCGCCTCGCGCCGGGCCCGGATCGACTCGCTCACCTGGGACTCCTCCAGCAGTCCCAGGTTGCGGGCTGCCAGCTCGACCAGGGTGCGATCGACCACGTGCTTCTGCGCCACGGCGGCCTCGAACAGGCAGTTGTCGCACAGGGTGTTGATCAGCCGGGGCGTGCCCCGGCTCGCCTGGTGGGCGGCCTCCACGGCCTGGTTGGTGAACAGCATCTTCTTGGAGCCGGCCATGCGCAGCCGGTGCTTGATGTAGGCCTCGGTGGATTCCTGGTTGAAGGGCTCGAGCTTGTACCGCAGGGCCACCCGCTGCGCCAGCGGCGGGTCGAGCATCAGGTTCTGGTCCAGCTCGGGCAGGCCGAAGAACACGAAGGACAGCAGCTTGCGCTCGGGCACCTCGAGGTTGAGCAGCCCGCGGAACTCCTCCATGATCTCGCGCGTCTGCAGCATCTGGGCTTCGTCGATCAGCACGACCGCGCGCTTGCCTTTCTCGTACACCTCCACCAGCCGCTGGTAGAGCTGGCTGAGCAGCGCCAGCTTGTCATCGGCCGGGCTGGGGACGCCGAGCTGCAGCGCGATGCGTCGGAGCAACCAGCTCGCGGTGATGCCCGAGTGGATGATGACCAGCAGCGCGGCCTCGTACTGCGCCTCGGGCATGTGGTCCAGCATGCGCCGCGCGAGCGTGGTCTTGCCCGCGCCGATGTCACCCACGCACAGCGCCAGGCCGCGCATGCTGTCCACGGCGTACATCAGCCGCAGCATGGCCTGGGAGTGCTGGACACTGTTGTAGTAGAAGCGCGTGACCGGCGCGTTCGAGAAAGGCTCCTGGCTGAGCTGGAAGTGTTGCAGGTAGTTCATGGGCCTCACGTGCCGCGCGCGTCACATGTACGAGATCTTGTCCTTCTTCCCCGCCGAGGGCGTCCCCTGCCCGGGCCCGGCCGCGTCCTCGGCCGCGTCCTCGGTGCCTTCCGCCCCGTTGCCCCCCGTGGCCTTGCCGCCGGCCGCGCCCGCCCCCTTGACCAGGGTCTTGAGCCGCTGGGCCACATCGCGGAACTTGGGATCGCGCTTGAAGACCTTCTTGAAGTAGTAGAGCGCCTCGCCTGACTCGTGCAGCAGCTCGTACACGAGGCCCATCTCGTAGTACAGGCCCGTGGCCTTCTCCTCGTCCAGCCCGGGGGTGTGCAGGGCGTCCTTGAACCGATTGATCGCGTCGCTGTACTGGCCCTTCTCCGACAGGCACAGCCCCACCATGCTGAGCGCCTCGACCTGCTTGTGCGCGTCCTGCGCGGCCAGGGAGAACTCCCCGATGGCGTCGTCGATGAGCCCCATCTCCTTGTAAGCGATGCCCAGATCGAAGTGGGTGGCCGAGTCCTCCTTGGCCACCACCTTGGCCACGCCCTTCTTGAACTCGGACAGCACGTCGTCGACCGAGTACTGGAACTCGTCGGTCATCGGCGCGCTGAAGGTGTCACCCCCGACCTCGTCGGAGATGGCCTGCGCCAGGTCGAAGCCGTCGGACAGCTCCTCCGGGGACACGGCCGGGGCCTGCGACTCGCCGGCCAGCAGCCGATCGAGCTTGGCCTGGCGCTCGAGCACGCCCGCGTGACCAGGGTGCTCGGCCCGCAGGGCGGCCAGGCCGTCCCGGGCTTCGTCGATCAGGTTCTGCTCCAGGAAGAAGTCGATCTCCTCCAGGCTGTCCGCGAGCGGATCGCCCACCTCCTCGCTCTCGACCGGAGGCGCGGGCGCCCGGTGGCTGGACCCCATCGGCCCGGTGATCTCCTCCTCCAGCGAGCTGAGCGGCGCTGCCTCGCTCGCGCCCGCGCCGGGCACCGTCATCTCCAACTCGGTCGAGGGCGGATCGACTTCGGCCGCCTCGCCCGCGTCGAGGAGATCGACGTCGTCGGCCGAGGCCGAGGGCAGCTCCTCGAGATCCGCCTCCAGGTTCGCCTCCAGGCCCGGCCCAGGAGCGTCCCCGGCCTCCGCCTGTCCGGCGCCAGCGTCGAGCTGGGCCTCCGCGACTTCGGGTTCCTCCGACATGTCCTCGGGCTCGAGCTCGTCGTGACCCGCGACCGGCGTCGCCGCGGGCTCCCCGCGGAAGAACTCGTTCTCCTGCTCCTCCTCCTCGAAGGGCAGGAGCTCGGGCTCGGCCGAGGCCGGCGGGACCTGGGTCGCCGGATCTCCGCGCAGGGCCTCCGCCTCCATGGTCTCGTCGCCCACCTGGTAGTCGTCCAGGGTGGAGGCTGGCTCCTCGAGCAGGGACGGCACGTCGATCGCGGCCGGCTCCGCGGGCGCGACCGGCGCCGGGGAGAGGGACCGCAGCGAGGCGGCGTCGAGCTCGGACATGCTGGCCACGCGGGTGGGGAGCTCCCCCTCCTCCTCCTCCTCCTCCACGTCGTCCACCGAGGCGATCAGGGCCAGGTCTTCCGGGCTGGCGTCTGAGAGCTCGACCGCCCCCGCCTCGGGCGAAGCCGCGGGGTCGGCGTCCAGCTCCTCGACCAGGGCCGGATCCAGGTCGCCCGCGGCGGGATCGAGACCCACCTCGAGCTCGTCGTCCAGGTCGTCGAAGTCGGGCAGGGCGTCCTGCGCCTCCGCGGCCTGGCCCGCGCCGTCCTCCAGCACGACGACCTCGGGGACCGCCTCCGCACCCGGCTCGGGCTGAACCGCCTCGAACTGACCGCTGTCCTCCTCGATGCCCGGCGGCAGGTCGATGTCGATCTCGGCGTCGATGGCCACGTCGATCGACTCGGGCTCCTCGCCCACCTGGACCGCGCCGCCGTCGTCCGACACGAGCACGTCGGAGGCGCCTGGCTCGACCACCGCGAACTCACCGCCCCCGGCCTCGGACCCCACCTCGGCCAGCGGGGCCTGGGCGTCGAGCTGGGCCACGAGCTGCAGGCCGATCGGGTGGTTGGGCGCGATGCTGAGCAGCGCGCGCAGGTGGTTGCGGGCCGCGTCCGTCCGCCCGCGCCGCATGTTCAGGTGGGCCAGCGTGGCCAGCTCCTGCGCGGCGTGGTCCATCTGCCCGGCGGCCACGTACAGGTCCTTGAGCTTCTCGTGGGCCTCCACATTGTTCGGATCGCGCTCGAAGACCCGCTGCAGGTGCTCGTAGGCCTTGTTGGTCAGGCCGTACTTGATGTAGACGTCGGTCTCGGTCAGCAGGCGGGAGATCGTCTCCCGCTCGGCCTCGGACAGGTGCCCGGCCTCGGCGCCGGCCTGGCCTTGCGGCTCGGCCCCTGGGGCGGTGGGCGCGGTCAGCGCGCTGACCTCCACGGCCTCCATCTCGGGCTCCGCAGGCAGATCCAGGTCGGCCTCGGCGGGCAGCTCCAGCTCCGCGACGGTGGCGGGCTCGGCCGGCAAGCCTCCGTCGAGCTCCACCGCCTGCGCAGGCGCACCCGATTCGAGCCCCAGCGCCTGCCGGGCCTCGGGGTCGTCGGGGCTGACCTCCAGGACGCGGCGATAGGTCTGTTGCATCTCCTCGACCGCGCCCATGTCCTGGTAGATCTTGGCCATCTCCTTGTACACGGAGATGGTCTTGGAGAGCTGGTTCAGCTCCTGGAAGGCCATGGCCAGCATGCTCAGCGTGTCGAGATCGCGCGGCTCGGCCTTGAAGCACACCTGGAGCTTGCCCAGGGCCCGCTTGGTGTCGCCGCGCTGCAGGTAGATGCCGGCCAGCTCCTTCATCACCACGACGTTGCTCTGGTCGTGGTAGATGAGCCGCTCGGCGACCTTGATGTAGTCCTCGATGCGGTTCGCGTTCTTGAGGAACTCGGCGGCCTGGTTGAACTCCTGGACGGCCTCGGCCACCATCTGCTCGCGCGAGTACATCTCGGCCAGCTTGATGCGGCTGGCGACGTTCTCGGGATCGAGCTCCACCATGCGCCGCAGGATGTCCAGCGACTCGCGCACCATGCCTTGCTGGTCGTAGTAGCCGGCCATGATCTGCAGGTGCGACATGGCATCGCCGGTGATGCCGAGGTTCTGGTACTCCTCGGCCAGGCGCAGGTTCACGTCGATGCGGCTCTCGTCGATCTTGAGGATCTGCTTGAAGACCGCCACGGCCTTGAGGTGGAAGCCCTGCTGCGAGTAGGCGTTGGCCACCTGCAGGTAGGTCTCGACGGCGTCCGAGCGCTCCCCGGCCCGGACCAGCAGGTCGCCCTTCTTCAGCAGGGTGCGGACGTCAGCCGGATCCTCGGCCAGGATCTTGTCGTACTCCTTGATGGCCTTCTTGAGCTGACCCTTCTGAACGAACTTGAGGGCCGCGTCGTTGATCTTGTTCTTGTTGATGGCCACGGTCAGCCCTCGGGCGGCCGCGCCGCCCAGTTCCTACACGCACCTCGACGCCTCGGTTCCGTTTCTGCCGAAACGAGGGCCGAAGCGCTCGCGCGCCGGACGGCAAACCCTTTGAAAACAAAAGGGTTTCCGGCACACGAACCCAGCAAATGATATTAGCTGGATCCTACCGCTCAGTCAATTTCTTTTTCGGCGGATGGCTGCCCGGCGAGGCCGTGGCGGGTGCTACTTGACGCGCTCCATGTACATGCCGGTGCGGGTGTCGATCCGGATGCGCTCCCCCTCGTTGACGAACAGGGGGACCGAAACCACCGCGCCCGTCTCCATGGTGGCAGGCTTGGTGCCCCCGGTGGCGGTGTCGCCGCGCAGGCCTGGATCGGTCTTTTTCACCTTCAACTCCACGAAGGTAGGCACTTCCAGGGTGATGGGCTTGTTGTTGTGGAACAGCACATCGACCATGGTGTTCTCCACCAGCCAGATCTCGTTGCCCTGCATCTGGGAGATGTCGAGGGACTGCTGCTCGTAGTTCTTGGTGTCCATGAAGTGGAAGGCATCGCCCTCGCGGTAGAGGAACTGCATCTCCTTCTCCTCGAGGTCCGGCCGCCCCACCTTGTCGCCCGACTTGAAGGTCGGCTCGAGCACGTTGCCGGTCAGCAGGCTCTTGATCTTGGTCCGCGTGAAGGCGTTGCCCTTGCCCGGCTTGATGTGCTGGAACTCGATGATGACGAACGGCTCACCGTTGATCTCGATCTTCAGGCCCCGTCGGAATTCGGAAGTCTCGTACATGGGACTGCCTCTCTGCTCAGTCGGAAGGAATCCGAGCTTGGATGGTCAGGGGTTCAAGCGAGCTCACGGGCGAGATCGACCGCGTGGTTCCGGACCTCGAACCGGCCCCGGCCGACCAGGCCCCCGGGCTCGAGGATCAGCGCGACGAAGTACTCCTCGTTCAGCATGCGCAGGACGACGACGCCGAGCTCCGTCTGCAGCTCCAGGCTGCGCACCGTGCCGGCCTGCGCCAGCGACAACCCGTTGCGCAGCGACTTGATCGGCCCGCCGAGCTCCACCAGCAGCGCCTCGAGATCCATCGGACCGAGGTCGCCTTCGAGGTGCTGCGCCACGGAGATGCCGTCGGTGCTCATGACCCAGGCCGCGCGCGCGCCGGGTACCGTCTTGCAGAGCTTCTGCAGGGACTCCTGGAACGACATGCGGACCTCCTCAGGCTTCGGGCGCGGTCGCGGCCTGGCCCAGGCGCGCCAGCATGCTGCGCAGGGCCTGGAGCCGGCGGGCGCGGGCATCCGGCACCGCAGCGGGCGCCGCAGCCTCCGGCGCGTCCAGGGGAACGCTGGGCGCGCTCAGCACGGCAGGCGGGTGCTCGGGCGCGGGCGGCGGCTCCCCGCGCAAGCGGGCGAGCAGGCACCTCAGGGCGACCAACCTGTTCTCGCGTGCCATCCGGTCCTCGCAGCGACGGCCCCTGGCCCAGATCCGCCAGCATCGCCGCCCTTTGATTATCCGAGGAGCGCTCGGCTGTCAAGCCACGCGGGGCTGGGGAGGGAGCGGCCAGGCCGGCCTCAGGTCGCATCGTCCGGGCAGGACTCCGGGTTGAGGCCGTCTTGCCCAGGGACGCAGCCCTCCATCGGGGTCACGCCGTCGGAGCACACGCCCCCTGACACACAGCCGAAGCAGAAGTAAATCGGGAACAGGAGGGGCGTGGACTCCACGCGGGTGCCACCGAGCGTCGTGCCGACCACCCGGATGTTGGCCCCCAGCACGAGCTGCGAGAGGTTGTCCGGGTCGTTGGCGAAGTCCGCCAGGGTCACCAGCCGGGAGCCGAGATGATGCGGGATGATGCCGGTCCCCAGCAGCAGCCTCCCCGGCTCGTCGGGGCTCGCGGCGGCGCCCACCATGCCCGACATGGGGATGGACACGTCCTCGTCCTCCAACGCACGCAGGAGCTGGTAGGGGTCGGAGGCCAGCAGGGACTCGTTGCGGATCCAGGCGTACGACACCTCCACGGTCTGTAGCATGACGTCCCGGCTGTTGATGCGCCCGACCTCGTCGTCACCGTTGTTCTGCGTGTAGTTGTGCACCTGCATCCAGATGTAGTAGTTGGGCACCACGTCCGGCAGTCCGTAAATGGGGTGGCCGAGATCGATCATCCCGTGCGACAGGAACCTGAACTCCGACTCGGAGTCCTGGATCTGGTGATCGCAGGTGTCGGCGTCCGGGGCGACGGCGTACATGATCACCATGTTGAAGTTGGCGTTGTCGCAAGCGCCGGCCAGCAGGGCCAGGGCGATCAGGGTGACGAGGGTACCGAGCTTCAGCGACCGCATGGGGACACCTCCCTCTCGCTCGCAGCCACGGCCTACTGCTTGGCCGTCACGCTGGACTGGAGCCGGTTCACGATGCGCGGCGTGATGAAGATGAGCAGCTCCGTCCTCTCATCATTATACTGCGTATTGCGGAAGAGCCAACCGAGGATGGGGATGTGCGATAGCACCGGGATGCCGGCGACGTTGTCGGAGGTCTTGCGGGTGTAGATGCCGCCGATGACCGTGGTGTCCCCGTCCTTCACCAGGACCTGGGTCTGGGCTTCCTTGCGCAGGATGGTGGGGTCGCCCTTGGCGCCCGTGCGCGAGAAGTCGGGCTCGTTCTTCTTCACGTCGATCTCCAGGAGCACGCTGCCCTCCTGGGTGATGTGCGGGGTGACCTCCAGCTCCAGGCGAGCCTCGACGAACACCGTGTTGGCGCCCGCGGCCGAGGTCACCGTGATGGGGATGGACACGCCCTGGCTGATCTTGGCCTTCTTGTTGTCGAGCGTGGTGACCTTGGGCGCGCTGATGATCTTGACCGCGCCCTTGTTCTCCAGCGCGCTCAGGCGGAGGTTCAGCCCCACCGCGCCGCCGGCCGAGCCGAAGATGAAGCCCAGCGCGCCGCCGCTGCCCATGCCGACGGCGGCCGGCAGGTTGATGGCGAAGTTGCCGGGGTTGCCGGTGCCCGACTCTGCCTTGTTGCTGTCCGGCTGGTCGGCCCCGCCGCGGATGGAGATGTCGTTGGGGAACGGCAGGCCCGTGTTGCTGCCGGTCGCCCCGGTGAAGTCCATGCGCGGGCCCCACTGGATGCCGACCTGCCGCAGGTACTGGGTGTTGGCCTCCACCACGCGGGCCTCGATCAGCACCTGGGGCGTCTCGGTGTCCAGGCTGCGCACCAGCCCCTCGGCCTTGACCAGGTTCTCCAGCACGTCCTTGATGATCAGCACGTTGGTGCGCTCGTCGATGCTGATCGTGCCGCGCTCGGACAGCAGGTTGCGCACCTGGGTCTCGATGTCCTTGGCGCGGGCGTAGTTCACCGCGATCAGGCGCACGCGCAGCGGCTCGAGCACCTTCTTGGCCTCCTCGGCCTTGGCCTGCATCTCCTGTTCCTTGGCGAGCTCCTCGAGCTTGGCCACGCGGATGATGTTGCCGTGCTTGACCATGCCCAGCTTCTTGGTCTTCAGGATGATGTCCAGGGCCTGATCCCACGGCACGTTGCGCATGGTGATGGTGATCTTGCCGGACACCTCGTCGCTGGTGACGATGTTCAGCTTGGCGACCTCGGAGATCAGCCTCAGGATGTTGTGGATGTCGGCGTCCTTGAAGTCGAGGGAGATGCGCCGGCCCGTGTAGCGGGCCTTGCGGGCGCCGCCGCCGCCCTCGGGCGCCATCTCGGGCTGCCGGACCGAGTAACCGGCCACCTCGTCGGGCGCGTAGGCGTACTGCACCGACTCCGCGGACGCCGCGGCAGGCGCCTTGGCGGCGGCCTCGGGAGCCGCAGGGGCCTGGCCCTCGAAGACCCACACCAGCTTGCCGTCCTCGCGCTCCAGCCGGCTCGGGGCCAGGCCGCCGACCACCGCCACCACCTTGATCGAGCGCGAGGCCTGCACCCGGTACGCGGCCAGCGACTGGACCACGCCGCCGAACTCCGAGGTGTCCAGGGTGCGCTCCAGCAGGGCGGACATCTGACAGCCCGGGATCTCGAGCACCGCCGAGCGCCCGTCCGCGTGCACCACCTTGGGCGCGGCCTCGCCCTGCACGTCGAGGATGACGCGCGACTCGCCGCCCACCTGGCGGAAGGTGAGGTCCTGCAGCTTGGCCAGGGCCCCCGCGGCGGAGGCCGGCTCGGCCGCGGCGCCCTGGACGGTCGCGCTGGCGGTCTCCTCGGCGGCCGGCTGGACGGAGTCGAAGCGGATCTGCAGGCCCTTGCGGCCCTTCTCGATGCGGTAGCTGGGCCGCGCGCCAGCGGCCAGATCGATCACCATGCGGACCTTGCCGTCGTGCTGCGCCAACCGCACGCGCTCGGCCACGGAACCTTCGAGCTTCTGCTCGATGGCCTTGCGGCGCAGCGCGCCGCCGTAGATGTCCACCACCAGCCGCAGGGGGTTGTACACCTCGAGGACCTCGTAGGCGACCACGGGCCGGTTGGTCTCGACGCTCAGGCCGGCCGCCTCGGGGCGCACCCGGCGGATGGCCACCGGCGCGGCGCCTTCGCGCTGGCCGTGGGTCTCGACCACCTTGAAGTCCGCCGGAGGCGCGGGCGGAGGCGGCACCTCGGCCTCGAGCGCGGGGGCGGCCACCGCGGCGGCCGCCGGGGCGGGCACCTCCGCGGCCTCGGCCTGCGCCGCCTCGGCCGGGGCCGCCTCGGGCGCCGGCACGGCCTCGGGGGCGGGCGCGGCCGCGGAGTCGGCCGGGGCGTCCTTGTCCTGAATGGACACGATCACCGAGCTGCCCTCGGTGCGCGCGTTGAAGCGCACGCCCTCGCGCAGGCCGACGATCACCCGGCTGACCAGGCTGCCCGCCTGGCGGAACTGGGTCGTGCCGATGCGGCCGACGCGGCCGTCGTCCACGACCCGCGGCTGCCGGGCGTCCTCGCCGAGGTCGGCGTTCAACAGGTCCAGGACCAGCCGATCCGGGTTCTTGAGCTTGAACACGGTGAAGGTCGGCGTGCTCCTGGCGTGCAGCACCACCTGGGTGGCGTGGGCGCCCGCCTGGACCTCGAGTCCAGTGACCAGGTTGTCCGCCTCACCCGCCACGCCGGTCGCTGCGCCCCCAACCCCGAGGGCCAGGACCACCAGCCAGCTGACCACGACTTTGCGAGATGCCATGGATCCTCTCCTTCACCGCCCGGGCTGGCGCGCCCAGGAACGAATCACAGGAGCCACTTCGCCGCGCGAGCTCACTTGGCCTTCTCCACCTCGAGCGCCATGGTGATGTAGTTGGTCACCTTGCGCCCGATGGGATCGCGGTAGTCCTCGGCGATGACCACCTCGCTGGTCTTGATGCGCACCACCCGCCCGAAGTTCTTGCCGATCAGCGTGCCGATCTTGACCGTGTGCCCCCGGCCGTCCGGGGTGACCACCATGGCCTTCGGCTGCGAGATGCCCGAGACCACGGCGATGAGCTTGAGCTGGTCGATCTCGTAGAGCTGCAGGATGGTGGTCGCGTTGGGTCCCTTGTCCCCGCTGACGCCGGGCTTCTTGTCCTCCTTGTAGAAGGACTTGAACGGATCGCGCTTGCCCACCGGCGTGTAGATGTAGGTCTCGCCCTCGGCCGTCGCGGTCGGATCGGCGACCGCCGGGGCGGCGACCGGCGCGGGGCCGGCGACCGGCGCGGTCCCGCCCGGGCCCGGGTCGAGGGAGCCGGTGGCGACGTCGCCGCAGCTCACCCCGCAGGCCACCAGGAGACAGAGCAGCAGCGACGTCCCCAGCCTTGGCATGTTTCCGAGAACCGTTCGCATGGCCCGTTCCTCTCGCCTTCCCAATCGAGCCCTCAAGGCCAGACCCTCACCCTCATGGACCGGCCGGCGGCGCAGCCCCCGGAGCGCCCGGGGCGCCTGCCACGGCGCCTGGCGCGGCGGCGCCCGGCCGCTCGGGCACCGCCTTGAACGTCTTGGCCAGGCAGGCGCCCTTCAGGATCACCTTGCCGTTGCGCACGCTCGGGTCGGCGAACTCGATGTTGGTGATGTTGATGATGCGCTCTTCCTTCGAGACCTTGTCGAAGAACGTGGCGATCTCGTGGTAGTTGCCCTCGATCTCCATGGCCACCGGGATCTCGGCGTAGAAGTTCTTCATCGCCTCGGGCTGCGGGATGAACTTCATGATGCGCATGTCCGACTTCTCGGACAGCTCGTTGAGCGTCTTCAGCAGCTGATCCAGGTTGGCGTCGTCGGGCAGGTTCTTCTTCTTCTCCTCGAGCTTCTGCTGCAGGTACTCGACCTTCTTCTTGTACTTGGTGAGGTTGCCGGCGATCTCCTGCTTCGCCATCAGCTCCTCTTCCAGCTTGGCGAGCTGCCCGTCCAGGCGGGCCAGCTCCTCGTCTTGATCCGTGTAGATCAGGAAGTAGTGCCCGACCCCCAACATCACCAGCAGCAGGCCGACCACGGCCAACTTCTGGCTCATCGGGGTCTTCTGGAGGATGGCGATGACTTTTTCCATGGCTTCCCTGCCCTCGCGCGAAGGCCGTGCACCCAGCTCAGATCGCGTAGTTCACCGTCATGGTGAGCTTGAACTTGACGAAGTTCTTGCCCGCGTCCTTCTCGAAGTACGTCTCCGTCATCACGATCTGGATGTTGCTGAAGAAGCTGAGGCCACCCGGCGCGGCCACCGGGGCCGGCGCGGGCTGACCCGGGACCGCGGGCGCCGGCGCCGCGGGCACGGCCGGCGCCGCGGGCGCGGCCGCGGCGGGCCCGCTCGGGGCCTCCCGGCTCTCCTTCAGCGCGGTCACGAAGGTGGACACCCACTTGTTGCTGATGGCCTCGCCCTCCAGGATGACGAGGCCGCCCTTGTCGTGCCAGCTGGTCAGCCACACCTGCTTGGGCACCAGGGCGCTGATGCGGTCCAGCACCCGCACGGGGCCGGTCTTGCCCTTGATCAGGCTCTCGATGATGGCCAGCTTGCGGTTGAGCTGCTCCTCGAGGCCCTTGAACTTCTCGACCTCGCCGATGGCCTTCTGGTACTGCTCGATCTGCTGCTGGGTCTGGGTGATCGTGCGCCGCCGCTGATCGAGCTGGCCCTCCATGTAGTCGTAGGCGAAGTACATGGCGATGCCGCCGCCCAGCAGCAGGATGGCGAACAGCAACATCTGCTGCTTGACGGACTTCTGTTTCCGCGCCGCCTTGATCGGGAGCAGGTTGATTCGAATCATGGCCCGGGCCTCACTTGTCGTCAGGGGTCCTGAGCCCCAGCCCCACCGCCACCGCGGCGGCTGGCCCCACGTCCCGGATGTACTCCGGGTCGAAGCGCTTGGGATCGAACTCGATGTTGCGGAACGGGTTCATGATCTCGACCGGCACGCCCACCTTGTTCTCGATGATCTTGTAGAGCGAGGGGATCTTGCACGTCCCGCCGCTCAGGTAGATGCGCGAGATGTGGCTCTCGGCCGCCGTGGCGGCGTAGAAGTCGAGCGAGCGCTGCACCTCGCCCGCCAGCGTCTCGGACACCGACACGATCACCCGCTCGACCTCCTGGGGCACCACCGAGTCGGCGTCGGCCGAGCTGCCGCCGCCCAGCTTCAGCGCCTCGGCCTCGTCGTAGGAGACGTTGAGCTGCTTCTGGATCTCCTCGGTGAACTGGTTCCCGCCCATGGAGATGTCGCGGGTGAAGGCGGTCATGCCGTTGGTGAGCACGTTGATGTTGATCACGCTGGCGCCGATGTTGATGAGCACCAGGGTGTCCTTCGGCGGCAGCTCGTAGTTGGTCTCGAAGGCGTTCTCGGCGCAGAAGGCGGCCACGTCGACGATCACCGGCTGCAGCCCCGCCTCCTGCACGACCGCCAGGTAGTCGTTGATCATGTCCTTCTTGGCGGCCACCAGCAGCACGTCCATCTGGCCCTGCTCGGTGGGCTCGGGGGTCAGCACCTGGACGTCGATGTTGACGTCGTTGATGTCGAAGGGGATGTACTGCTCGGCCTCCCACTGGATGGACTCCTCGAGCTCCTCCTGGGTCATGGCCGGCAGGGTGATCTTCTTGATGATCACCGAGTGGCCGCTGATGGCGATGCCCGCCTCCTTGTGCTTCACGCGCTGGGAGGAGAGCAGCTCGCGGATGGTGGAGACGATCACCGTGGAGTTCATCAGCGCGCCGTCGATGATCGCCTCGGGCGGCAGCGGCGCCATGCCGAAGTGCTGGAGCTGGTAGCCCCGCTTGGTCGGCTTGAGCTGGATGAGCTTCACCGCGCTCGATCCGATGTCCAGCCCGATCACGTTCTTCGCTTTGCCCATGGCTCTTCTTTCCCCGCACCCTGGGCGGTCACGACTCGAACACCTTGGCCTTGTCCGCGACCTTCAGCCCCAGCGCCAGGATGATCTTGCGCTTGGTGTCCATGCGGCAGCTGAACCCGTTCTCGACCCGATCGATGGTGAGCGCGGAGAGCCCGGCCTTGCGCGCCAGCTCCGCCTTGCTCATCAGCAGCGCCTCGCGCAGCTCGCGCACGTGGTTCACCAGCCGCTGGGCCTCCTCGGCCGCGGCCTGGTCCGCACCCTGGGGCTCCGCGGGGGCCCGGACCTCCTCCGCCTCGCGCTCCAGCACGATGTCCGCCGTCCGGCTTCGGTCCTTTTTCATCACCGTCGCTCTCCCGTTCGCCCCAGCACCCAGGGGCGGCCCGATCCTGGACAGCCCGAGTATCTTCCAGCCCAGGCGATCAAGTCAAGAAACCGACGGTAAAGTTAGCTCAAATTAGATATCAATTAGGCATAAATGACTACATCTTGGGCCCCGCCCGCGGGGCGCTCCAAGGGCTTGTGGTGTGGCCGGAGGAGAGGGTCTCAGGGAGCCTTGGCGGGTCCCTTCTTGACGTTGTCGGAGGGCGGTTCGGCGGTGGGGTCGCCCGGGTTGCGCTTGGGGTCGAAGCGCGGGTCGGTCTGGGTGAGCTTCTGCAGCACCTTGAGGGTCCGCTTCGTGCCCGGGGGCAGGTTCGGGTTCTTGCTCAGGGCGGGATCGTTGTCGATCTCCTCGTCGCTCACCGCCGGCAGCGGCACGAGGCGCATGGGCTTGCCCGACTCCATCGGCTGCGGCGCGTCCGTGGGGGGCTCGTAGCGCTTGCCGAACGCGTCCTGCTCGCCGGCCGGGGCCACGCCGGGCGCCGGGCTCACCGGAGCCGGCTCCGGGGCCGCGGCGGCGCCGTCCGCGGCCGCAGCCTGTGGGCCGGCGTCCGCGGGAGGAGGCGCCTCCTGGCAGCCGCGGCAGCCGGCCGCGGCGCCCAGGCCCGCCAGCAACAGCATCATCCCAAGGAAGCGCAGCCGGGCTCCTTCGTGCATGGTCCTCTCCCCTCTCCTCGCGCCCGCGAGCCTAGCAGAGGGGTGGGCGGGGCTCAAGCCCGCCCACGCCCTACCCCGCTTGCGCGCTGCAGCCTAGAGCACGCGGCCCCAGCTGGACATCTGGGCGCTCGGCGCCAGGCCCGGGATGTCTATGGTGTAGACGTCGGTGCCCACCATCTCTCTCGCCTTGGGCTTACCGTCGGGGGTGAACACAACAGTCAGAGGAGGGGGCGGTCCTTTGGTCGGAGGCTCCCACGGTGGGATGACCTGATCGGTGAAGTCGGCGAAGTCGAGGCCGTACAGCTTGCCCGTGCCCTGATCGCAGCGGTTCGCGTTGGAGATGTAGGTGGTGTAGTAGACGTTGCCGCCCGCCACGAGCGGCTTGCCCCACATGCGCTCGCCCGCCCCCAGGAGCGTGAACATCTTGGGATCGAGGAAGCCCAGGGCGTCCGGCTTGCGGTAGCTCGAGGCGTCGCCCGACAGGGTCTGCTCCACCCCGAAGAAGTACTCCTGGTTGGTGCGGTGCTCGAAGGTGTCGTTCTCGCCCGTGCCGAAGAACAGCACCAGGTTGCGCTCGTAGTTCAGCGCCAGGGTGGGCGACACCATGATCGGCCGCGGGGTGAGGCCCTTGTCCCGCTGCATGTCGAACCAGGGCGAGGGCTCCTTGGCGGGATCGTTGTCCACCCGGCCCACGTCCCAGCGGTAGGTCGTGGCGCCGGCCACGTTGGGCTGGATCAGCATGTTGGCCACGTTGCTCTTCTCGGTCTCCAGGCCGGTTCTATTGTAGAGCGCTGTCTCGAAGCCGACCTGGTACACCCGGCCCTTGGTGGTGGGGAAGAAGGCCGAGGTGATGTACTCGCCCAGGCTGGTGTTGTAGGCCACGGGCGTGCCGGCCACGCTTTCGATCATGAAGTCGTCGTCCACGTCCAGCTCGAAGCGACCCTTGCCGAACGGCCCGGGCAGGGCGCAGCCCTCGGTCTTGAGGAAGATGTAGATGCCGCCGGGCACGCCCTTGAGCTTCTCGTAGGTGTAGTGGCAGGGGGTGGTGCCGTTGCAGGTGAGGTCGCCGTTGCCCGGGTTGTAGCAGCACTCCTTCAGGTAGTGGACGGCGTCGTCGACCACCGTGCAGTGGTCGAGCAGATCGTCCGGCACGTAGGGCGGGTTCTGCACCTCGTCGCGCTTCTCGTCGCAGGTCCAGCCCTCGCCCTCGAAGCGCGGGCTGGCGTTCCAGTTCCCGGTCGGGTTGTTGGCCAGCGCGTCGTAGAAGTCGTCCAGCATGGCCTGGTTGCTGGCCGGCACCGCGTTGGAGACCACGAAGCGCTTGAGCAGCTTGCCGGTCTCCACGTCGATCACGTGCACGGCGTTGGCCGAGGTCAGCCCCTCGACGAAGTCGATGCAGTTGGTCACGTTCAGCAGCGACGCCGGGGACACGTAGCCGCCCGGGATGATCATCACCGGCTTGCTGACGTAGGCCGGCTCGCCCGCGCCGGCGTTCGCGTCCTTCAGCCACACCTGGCCCACGATGGGCCGGGCAAAGGACTGGGTCCGCGAGCCGCTGCACTGCTTGACGGAGTAGTCCATGGTCACGTCGATGTCGGGCCGGTACTCCCACAGGTACTTGGGGTTCTGCGGGTCGGTCACGTCCAGCGCGAAGTAGCCCGAGCCGCCCCCGCGCAGGCTGCCGAACAGCACCGTGCGGTAGGCGCCCAGGATGGGCTGGTTGGCGGCGTCCTTGACCGGGTTGCCCAGCTTGTCGAGCAGCGGCACCTTGTTGAAGTACACGTCGCGCACCACCGGCGTGTTGTCCACGTAGTAGTCGTGCCGCATGCGCACGTTCTGGATCTTGTGCAGGAGCTGGTTGGGGAGGAAGGCCCACAGCTCCTTCCCGGTCTCGTCCGCCCCCACCCCGTCCACGTCCTCGGCCACGAAGGCGTGCAGCAGACCGTCGTTGGCGCCCACGTACACCATGGTGTGGCGATCGATGTTGTTGCGGTAGTGGAACTCGTACTTGTAGTCCTCGCCCAGCGCGGACGGCGCGCCCACCACCGTCGGGTTGGAGTGGAAGATGTCGCCCAGGTAGGGGGCGGTCAGGATCACCTTGTTGCCCACCGAGTTCGTGCCGGGCACGCCGCGCACGAAGTTCTTGATCTTGTCCGAGAGGGCCGGCACGCCGATGCCCTCGCTGTCCCACAGGCACATCCAGGGGTCGGTGTCGTGCAGCCCGGCCTCGAAGGAGTACAGGCCGTCGTTCGGGTTGGCCGACACCGGCCGCGGGAGCTGGCTGGCCAGGAAGGTGGAGGAGCGCGGGTCGTTGACCACGGTGTAGATGCGCCGGGTGTTCGGGTTCTGGGTGGCCAGCACCTCGTCGAAGCGGGTCCACTGGGCCTGGGGCGTCCACTGCGGGTCCCCGGACGCGTCCAGGATCACCGGGATGCGGATGAGGTGGCCCTGCCAGCCGACGCCCGACAGGCTGACCTCGAAGTAGGCGGCGAACTCGTAGCTCTTGTCGTAGCTCAGGCTGGAGGCCACCGAGGTCATCTCGGTGCGGCTGGCCGCGCCGGACAGGATGGCGTCCAGGACCGCGGAGAAGGCCAGGTAGAGCGTCAGCGGGTCGTCGGCCACGAAGGAGGGCACCAGCCCGCCCGAGCCGGCGTAGGCGATGGGGTCGGTCCAGGGGCGCACGTCGCCGAACCCGACCACGAACACCGGGACGCCCATGGAGAACAGGAGGAAGGCCTCCATCTCGGGCGACTGGTAGCCCCAGGCCGAGGGGCCGTTGTTGCCGCCGTCGGTCATCAGCAGCACGAACCTCCGGCGGCAGAGCTCCAGCGGGTCCGTGTAGGCCGGGGTGACCTCGGTGGTCCAGTGGGTGTAGTACCAGCGGGCGTCCCACAGGGCCGCGTTCAGCGGGGTGCAGCTCGACGCGTCGGTCGCGCAGGCGCCCTGCTGGACCTTCACGTTGTTGCCCAGCACGTCCGCGGGATCGGCCGGGTTCACCAGATCGACCAGCCCGCCGTGGGGCTGGCCGCGGCCCTTGATGCCGAGCTGGCCCTTGCTGGCCTTGGAGTCGCCCAGCCCCCAGACCGGGTAGTTGTAGGTGTTCTGGCCCCGCTCGTAGCCGCAGGACCAGCGCTCGTCGTCGAAGGTGGCGAAGGCGAAGCGCACCAGGTCCTTGTAGATGTCCAGGATGCCGTTCTCCGCCTGGACCCCGATCCCGCCGCAGGTGCCGCGGGTCTGGAGGTAGGTCCCGGTGAGCACCTCGCGGGTGGAGTACCAGGCCGAGCAGTGGCCCGTGGCCGCGCCGCCGCCGCACGGGTACCAGCCGCCCGCCATGGAGCCCGAGGTGTCGATGATGGTGAACACGTCGGGCAGGGCCAGCAGGGGATCGTCCCCCGAGTAGATCCCCTGGGCCTGAGCCGGGCCCCACGCCGCCAGCACGGCCAGCGCCGTGCCGAACGCCACCAGCGCCGCTCTCCTCGTCATGGCCTGCCTCCTTCGTTTCCTCGTAAGAACAAGAAATATCCTCGTATCCCAACAGACAGAATCATTTGCACGGAATCGGCCCGGCCACGGCCCGGGCCCGGGTCTCGATCACCACGGTCTCGGCCACGCAGGCCGGGTCGTTGCGGGGACACAGGGTGCTGGAGATGGCCTCGAGCTTGGTGGGGATGCCGCCGCGTGCGTTGAAATCAAAGACACCATGACAAATCTTTCGATCGTCGAGTCCGAAACCAGTAACCTCGCGCTCACCCAGAGGGATGAGCTCGGAGTCGTACGCCAGGTCCTGGTTCAGCCGGGCCAGCTCCAGGGGCGCGGCGGGCTGGACCACGGGCAGGTGCTGCGCGGGGTTGGGCACATCCAGGGCGCTGCTGCGGCAGGCCACGTCCACGGCCAGCCGCTTGCTGGCACTCGGGGGGGTGCAAGTCACGGCCTGCAGACCACTCATGTCCACCGAGCGAGCGCTGTTCGCGGCATCCCGCTGCGCAATGGCCGCAAGGGTGTAGGAAGGCGGCGACCCTGCCACCAGCCCCAGGGCGTGGAACAGGCCGGCCTCCGCGGCCAGGCCCGCCTGCATGGAGCGGGCCACGTTGCCCGACACCATGAGCTCGGTGTTGGTGCGCATCACGGACATGATGCCCACCGCGGTCAGGGACAGCAGGATCATCATCGACAGGACCAGCGCGTTGCCCCGGGCGGAGCGCGCGCGAAGGATGCAAACTCCCATCGGCCACCTCCTCACAGGGTCAGGTTGAGGCTCAGGTTGCGGAGCTGGATCACCGTGCGCTCGGAGCGCACGTAGGCCAGCCCGTTGCTCAGGGAGTTGTCGAGATCCACCCCGTGGTTCATCCAGATGGCCGGGGCCGCGCTCAGGTTCGGCAGGAAGTAGTTGGGATCCTCGGCCACGGTCCGGCCGCGGAGGGTGATCACGAAGGCCCGCACCCGGGTCGGGTTGAGCTGGCCGGCCGCGGTGAGCAGGGTGCGCGGGCCGAACATCGCCGGGGCGCTGTTCATTGGGCACTGGCCCGGGGCGGGAAAGTTGGCGGGGTTGGTGTCATCGACGAACTCCAGGCTGAAGCCCGAGGGCAGCGCTGGATCCTGGGGCAGCAGGAACTCGGCCAGCTCGATGGGGTTGGCCCAGGTCAGCGCCCCGTTCTCGCACCCGTCGTGCTGGCGGGTCAGCACCCAGCGCTTGGCGGCAGCGGTGGGGTTGGAGAAGGGGACCGTGTAGCCGGCATCCTCGGCGACCTGATACTGGACCAGGGTCAGCGGATTGGTGAAGTGGAGGTAGCCCTGTTTCTCGTTGAAGCTGTAGGCGGCCAGGTTCAACAGGATGCCGTTTGTGCCAGGGTTCACGGAGGTGACAGGCAGGTACTGGAACCTGCCTGGGCTGGTCTCCATGCGCACGATCTGCCCCGGGCAGAACACGTCGCCCAGGTTGTCCGGCCCGTCCGCGAAGGGTGCCAGGTAGGGCTCGTACCCTCCACACTCGCCGCTCATTTCGGCCGACACCACTGCGGCATTGAGGTCCATTTCGTTACGGCACATGACCTTGCCGAGGTTCAGGTCGATCAGGTAGTCGCGGGCGCTGACGAAGTTGCCCCGCAGCGAGAGCACGCTGCCGTCGAACGCCAACGCAGGCATCGCAGGAGGCTCCGGGCCGTCTCGGTGGCAATCCGTGCCGGGATTCGGCGCATGCATGTAGGACACCCGCGCCAGATCGTCCACCACGGTCTTCATGGCGAAGCGCAGGTTGCCCTGCAGCTCGGTGATGTCCTTGGCGTAGCCGAAGGAGCGCTGCACCGAGGCCGACAGCCCCACCACCGAGGCCATCAGCAGCCCGGCCGCCGCCAGGGCGACCATCAGTTCGATCAGCGTGAATCCGGTCCTCGTTCTCGCGCTCATGGTTCCCGCCTCTGCCCCGCCCTCACAGCACCTGGGCCAGGTAGAAGGTGATGGCGATCATGTGCCGGTTCCAGAAGGCCGCCAGCGCGGGGTTCTCCCACGCCCCGGTCTGCAGCCCGTGGTCCTTGTTGTCCCAGGACACCAGCACCGTCACTCGAACCAAGCCCGGGTTCACGGGCAGGCCGGGCGCCGGGCGGACCTGGTACATGGCGTAGTGCACCCGGTAGATGGAGCGCTGCCCGTCCACGGCGCCAGCCAGGGCGCCGAACACGTTGATTGGATCGGCGTTTTCGAAGGCCGAATCGCCCAAGGGTGTATCGTTGTAGAAGGGGAACGTCTGAAGCTGGGTGTCGAGGATGTCCACGCCGTCCAGGGGCTGGGCGCCGGGGTTGGGCAGCGAGGAGGGGTTGTAGAACACCGCGGAGAAGACGGTGCCCGGCTTCCAGCGCAACGACTGCAGGCGCATCTCCTCCGCCACGCCGAGCGCGATCTCGTAGGCCTCGGTGCGCTCCCGGGCGTAGGCGTTGCCGCGGATCGCCACCACCTGGAGCTGGATCACCGCGAACACGCCGAGCGACATCACCACCATGGCCATCATCACCTCGATCAGGGTGAAGCCGGCCCGGCCGCTGCCCGCGCCCGGATTGCCTGCTGCCTGTGCGCTGCGCCTCATGCTCGCTCCCCTCGCGTCAGCCGCCGTAGCGGACCGAGCCACCCGAGGTGATGATGACCCGCCGCGGGAGCCCCCGCGGCACCCCGGCGTCGGTGTACATGGTGATGGTGTAAGCGCGCGGGTCGGCGTTGCGCACCCACAGCCCGCCCGAGGGCTCGAACACGACCGTGTCCGGGTTGTTGAGGTTGCCCATCATGGCCGAGATGGCCACGTCCTTGCCCGCCAGGGCGACACGCGGCTGGCCCAGCACGTTGCCGCCGCCCACCGACTTCACGGAGACCGAGGTCCAGGTGCCGGAGTTCATGGCGCGGCTGCACTCGGCCATGTTCGACTCCTGCACCGCCACCCAGCCCCCCGTGCCCCCGCTCACCGCGGGGTTGGCCGGGGCCACCACCACCCGGTGGCAGCGGCCGGTGCGGGCGGCGCGCGACCGGGCGGTGAAGACCCCCTCGACGATCAGCCAGCCCGCCTCGCGCTGCCGGCCGCGCTGGAGCGACATGGCGAAGGTCGGCACCACGGCGGCCGACACGAAGGCGATGATGGCCACCACCACCATGAGCTCCATGAGACTGAAGCCGCCTGTCCGGCGTCGCCTGCGATTCGCGCCCATGCTGGACCTCCGCTTCGCCATCCGAGGCCATGCCTGCAATCCACATACCACCCCGGGTTGGCTCTCAACATATTGTTTGAAATATGAAATCTGCGCCAATGGGCTGCGCTGGACCGGGGTGGAATAGGAAAACATTTCCACGTCCTGCAATCTTTTCCACTCCCCGAGGACAGGGAAGAGTCGCCCGGGAGTCTCCTCACTCCCCGGTCGGTACCCCCTGCGCGAAGGCATCCGCTTCGATGTGGTAGTCCTTGAGCTTGTAGAGCAGGGTGCGGTGGCTGATCTCCAGCAGGCGGGCCGCCCGGGTGCGGTTGCCGTGGGTCTCGGCCAGCGCGCGCCGGATCAGCTCCTCCTCGATGGCCCGCACCGTCTTCTTGATGGAGATCTGCCCGGGCGGCAGGACGGCCGCCGCGGACGGCAGCGCGGCGCGCACCCGATCGGTCAGCAGCTCCGGGGTGATCACCTCGCCCTCGCACAGGATGACCGCGCGCTCGATGAGGTTCTCGAGCTCGCGCACGTTGCCGGGCCAGGCGTAGTCCACCAGGAGCTTCATGGCGGCGGGCTCCACCCCGCGCACCGCCGTGTGCAGCTTGGCGTTGCAGCGCTGGAGGAAGTGCTCCACCAGCACCGGGATGTCCTCGGGCCGCTCGCGCAGCGCGGGGATCTTCACCATCAGCACGTTCAGCCGGTAGAACAGATCCTCGCGGAAGCGGCCTGCCGCGACCTCCGCGCCCAGGTCGCGGATGGTGGCGGCCAGGATGCGCACGTCCACCTTGCGCGGGCGGTTCTCGCCCACGCGGCGGATCTCGTCCTCCTGGAGCACGCGTAGGAGCTTCACCTGGAGCCCCAGCGGCAGCTCGCCGATCTCGTCCAGGAACAGCGTCCCCCCGTCGGCCTCCTCGAACAGCCCCTCCTTGTTGCGGATGGCGTCGGTGAAGGCCCCGCGGGTGTGGCCGAACAGCTCGCTCTCCAGCAGGTTCTCGGGGATGGCCCCGCAGTTGACCGCCACGAACGGCTTGTCCTTGCGCGGGCTGTGGTCGTGCACCGCGCGGGCCAGCAGCTCCTTGCCGGTGCCGCTCTCGCCGAGGATCAGCACCGTGGACTTGAACTCGGCGATCTTCTCGACCGTGCGGAACATGCGCTGCATGACCGCCGCCTGGCCGACGATGCGCTCGAACCCGGACTCGCGGCGGATCTGTTGCCTGAGCTGGCGGTTCTCGCGCCGGAGTTGCTGGCGGGCCTCGACGATGCTGATGCGCAGCAGCAGCTCCTCGTTCTTGTACGGCTTGTTCAGGTAGTCGGCGGCGCCGCGGCGCACCGCCTCGCGGGCCAGCTCGAGGTCGCCGTAGGCGGACATGATGATGACCGCCTCGTCGGCCTCGGTGCCGCCCAGCTTGTCCAGCACCGACAGCCCGTCCATGCCCGGCATGCGCACGTCGCACAGGACCAGATCGCAGGGCCGCTCCTCGAGCAGCGCCAGCGCGGCCGGCCCGTCCCCGACCGCCTCCACCTGGAAGCCCTTGAGCTTCAGCAGCGCGGCGATCTGGTGCCGCACGCTCTCCTCGTCGTCCACCACCAGGATCCTCGTGGCCGTGCCCATGGGTGCTCCCGGCGCCATTGTACAGGCGGCCCCGGGGATGTCAAAGACCGGGGGGGGCCACCGCAGGCACGAAGAAGGCCACCTGGGTGCCCAGGCCGGGCCGGCTCCAGGCCCAGATCTCGCCCCCCAGGCTGGCCACCGCGGACTGGCAGATGGCCAGCCCGAGGCCCGTGCCGCGGCCGGGCTCCTTGGTGGTGAAGAAGGGGTCGAACACGTGCGGGAGATCCTGCGGAGCGATGCCCGCGCCGTCGTCGGTGACGCTGAACACCACCGCGCGCCGCCCGGCGGGCAGGCCCGCGCCCCCCCGCGGGAGCTGGATGGCGTGCAGCTCGCCCAGGCCGAAGGAGGCCGGCTCGCCGCCCACCCAGCGCGTCTCGCCCGCGGGCTCCGCCTCCGCGACCGCGGCGCGCACCCACAGGTGCCCGCCCTCCGGGAGCGCGTCGAGGGCGTTGAGCAGCAGGTTCACCAGCACCTGGCGCAGCAGATCGGCGTCCACCTGCACCGCGGGCAGGTCGGCGGACAGCTCCACGGCGCAGGTGATGCTCTTCCACTTCTTCTGCGGGCGGAGCAGGCCGAGCGCGTCGTCCACGAGCGCCGCGGGCGCGTGCGGGGCCACGCTGCCCCGGCCCGGCCGCGAGTAGGCCAGCAGATCGCGGATGATGCGGTCCACGCGCTCGACCTCGCGCTCCACCCGCCGCAGCATGTCGGCCGCCTCCTCGGGCGGGATGCGCTCGGTGCGCAGCATGCTCACGTAGCCCAGCACCGCGGCGATGGGGTTGCCGACCTCGTGCGCCAGGCCGGCCGCCAGCCGGCCCACCGAGGCCAGCTTCTCCGTGCGCACCAGCCCCTGCTGGGTCTGGTGCAGGTGGGCGTTGAGCCGCTCGAGCTCGGCGATCTGCGCGCGCAGGCGATCGCGGTCCGCCTCGATGCGCCTGGCCATGCGGCCGAGGGACAGCCCCAGGCGGCCCACCTCGTTGCCCAGATCGGCGTCGCGCAGCCAGGCCAGATCGCCCTCCTCGGAGGCGCGCTCGGCCACCCGCAGCAGCCGGTCGAGCGGCCGCACCACCAGGCGCCAGAGCAGCCCGAAGCCGAGCAGCACCAGGCCGCCCGCCACCAGGAAGGCGTACAGCGCGATGCTGGCGGTCGCCCGCCGGGCGGCGCGATCGGTGTCCGCGAGCAGGAAGGTGCCCTGCAGCCGCCAGCCCCCGCCGCCCACCGGCACGTCGGTGCGCAGCCCGCGCGCCTGGCGGCCGAGCTCGACGATCTCCCAGCCCGCCGGCAGGCCGGGCGGCGAGGAGGCGGACCCGCCGGCCAGGCCGTCCCAGCCGGCGCCCGGCTCGCTGGACACCGCGGGCCGGCCCGCCGGGTCCAGCACGGTCAAGGCGTGCAGATCCGGGTGCAGCCGGGTCCTGGCGCGCGTCCAGGCCGCGAGCCCTGGACAGGGCTGGCGCGCCAGCAGGCCCGGACAGACCGCCGGCAGGCGCTCGCCCAGCTCGAGCAGCACCCCTCGGCGCGAGTTGGCGAACTCCACCAGCATGCCGTAGCGCAGCAGCCGGTTCGCGGCCAGGCTCATCAGCAGCGCGCCCAGCCCGAGCAGCACCGCCAGGTGGAGCGCCAGGAGCGGCTTGAGCCCGATGCCCGCGCGGACCATGCCGGCCCCTCCCCTACCCCTGCCCGGCCAGCAACCCGTAGAACCACGGCCCCAGGAACAGGTACTCGACCGCGGCCAGCGCCAGGAACGGGCCGAAGGGGATGGCCGCGCCGAGGAAGCCGACGGCGGGTTCCTGCCCGCCGTCCGCGCCCGCGCCGGTCGCCTCCGGATCGGCCGCGCCCTGCGCGGGCGGGGCGGCACCCGCGGCCTCGGCCGCGCGGCGCTGCTCCTCCTCGAGCTCCCACTCCTCCGGCAGCGGCGGCTTGAGCTTGACCCCCGCGAGCGTCAGGACCACGCTCACCAGCACGCCCTGCAGGGAGGCGAACAGCGCGATGAACAGCAGCGAGCGCCAGCCCAACCAGGCCCCCAGCATGCCCAGCAGCTTGACGTCGCCCATGCCCATGCCCTCGCGCCCGCGCAGCAGCGCGTAGCCCCAGGACATCAGGAACAGGCCCAGCCCGCCGACCAGGAGGCCGATCAGGGACTCGAGCCACATGCCCTCCCACAGGAAGGAGCAGGCGAAGCCGATCGCGATCCCGGGCAGGCTGATCTCGTCGGGGATGATGCGGTGGTCGTAGTCGATGAACGCGATGGCCACCAGGGCCGCGCTGAAGGCGAAGTGCACCCCCAGCGCCGCGCTCAGCCCGAACCGCCACCACAGCGCCACGGCCAGGGCGCCGGTCAGCGCCTCGACCAGGGGGTAGCGCCAGGAGATGGGCGCCCGGCAGGAACGGCACCGGGCCCGCAGCCAGAGGAAGCTCAGGATGGGCACGTTGTCGTACCAGCGGATGAGCGCGCCGCAGGCCGGGCAGGCGGAGCGCGGCCGCACGATGGACTTGCCCGGGATCGGCAGCCGGTAGATGACCACGTTCAGGAAGCTGCCCACCGTGGCCGCGAACAGGAACACGAACACGCCCACCCACCAGGCCTGGGGATCCAGCAGATCCAAGGGTGACCTCCCGCGCGCGCGGCGCTCACGATCTGGCGATGGTGGCGATCTCCCCGCGATCGAGCCAGACCAGGGCGCACGGCCCGCAGGTGTCGATCAGCACCCGGCCCGGGCCGTAGTACGGATGCAGGTCCATGGCGGCCCGGCAGCGTGGGCACTGGAGCCGGCGCTCCTGCTCCGGCGGGGCGAGCGGCGCAGGCGGCAGGCGCGGGCCGGAATGCCGCGCGCGCAGCTCGTCCACCAGCAGCGACAGGCTGCCCGGCCCCACCAGCACGCCCTGGCACTTCGGGCAGGCCTGCACCCGGTGGCGGCGGATGTACCCCACCACGAGCCCGGCCCGGCAGACCGGGCACTCGAGCTCGGAGGGCTCCCCGGCCGAGCGCACCCCGTCCGCCGTGCGCTCCGGGAAGTGGAAGCTGGTGCAGTGGTCGCAGGTGAAGTACTCGCCGCCCCCGGCCGGGCGCATGGGCGCTCCACAGTTCTTGCAGTTCATCGGCCTGCCTCCCCGGGCGCCGGGTCGCAGGTGGCCGCCCGGACGACACTGGCGAGCATCTCCCGGGAGACCCAGGAATGCAAGCGGACCTCCGGACAGGAGGAAGGGGTTGACACTGACGAGAAACGGCAGTTTCCTGTACCCAGGAACGTCACCTGCGACCCGGATCGACCCAGTCCCGCCATGAAAACGTCGCGTTTCCATGGCGGTCCGGAGGCTGCATCCGGGGCATGGAAACTGCAAGAATGCGCGCCGTCGCGCTCTGCGCAAACGGCAGGCTGGAGTCATGGAATGCTGATCCTCTCTTCTCCGCGTGTAGGCCGTCCCCGAGGCTTCACCCTGATCGAGCTCATGGTGGTGGTTGCCATCATCGGCATCCTGGCCGCGGTGGCCATCCCGGCCTTCATCAACTACATCCGCAAGTCGAAGTCCACCGAGGTCCACGAGAACCTGGATCGCTGCTACAAGGGCGTGGTCGACTACTTCGAGAAACCGCGCGGGGAGACCGACGGCCAGGTGCGCTCGGCGGCGCTCCCCCCGACCATGGCCGCCCGCTGCGCCCCCCCGCTCCCGCTCAGCGGTGACTCACAGGTCATCCTGGCCACCCAGTACAACGCGGGCGGGACCTGCGCGATCTTCAAGTCGCTCGGCTTCATCCTGACCGAGGCCACGTACGGAGCCTACCGGTTCTTCACCCCGTTCTCGAACGCGACCCCGCCCGAGGGTGGCACCTTCGATTGCGAGGCTTGGACCGACATCGACAACGACGACTCCGAGGCCCACTGGGTCAAGCGCGGGACTTACCACACCAACACCTCCTCCTGGCAGGGCGGCCACGTGTGGAACGACAACGGCGCGGACGACTGGTGAAGAGATGCGCGCACCAGGCACACAGGACTCCCTCGGGCAGACTGACAATTGCCGTCACCCGGCGGCTGACGAGTTTCGTCCGGACCGAGGCCACGCGCCCCCGCCCGCCGCAGGTTCCGAGCCGATCCGGCCAGTTGCGACGGGAGCTTGTGCGGCACGGATGTTGCGTATACAATGCGACCGCTGACTGGAACGAGCGAGGAAAGGAGGCGCGCGCCCAGGGCAAGCAAGTGCGTTCGTGGATGAGAACCCGGAGGTCCAGGTCGCGAGAGTGAAACGGACTCCGTGGAGACACGGAGAGCAAGAAGACGGAGGAAAAATGATTCTGAGGATTCGCAGGAAGTTCAACGCCAAGGGCTTCACGCTGATCGAGCTCATGATCGTCGTCGCCATCATCGGCATCCTGGCCGCGGTGGCCATCCCGGCGTTCATCAACTACATCCGCAAGTCGAAGGCGACGGAAGTCAACGAGAACCTCGACAAGTGCTACAAGGGCGTCGTGGACTACTTCGACAAGCCGCGCGGCCAGACGGACGGCACGGTGCGTTCGTCGCTGCTCCCGCCCGCCATGGCGGCGCGCTGCGCCCCCCCGCTGCCGCTCAGCGGCGACTCGCAGATCATCGTGGCCACCCAGTACAACGCGGGCGGCACCTGTGTGATCTTCAAGTCCCTCGGCTTCGTGCTGACCGAGGCGACCTACGGCGCCTACCAGTACACCACCCCGTTCCCCAACGCGACGCCGCCTGACACCGGCACCTTCGACTGCGAGGCCTGGACCGACATCGACAACGACGACATCGAGGCCCACTGGGTGAAGCGCGGCACGTACCGCGTGGCGACCTCCTCCTGGCAGGGCGGCCACGTGTGGGCGGACAACACGGTCGATGATTGGTAGACCCCGATCCGTCTCGACCTGACCTCTTCTCGGGGCGGGGCAGTTGAAGCCCCGCCCCCTTTTTGTTAATGATCCGAACGATGGGCACCCGCGCACTCCCCAGCCGGCTCCTGTCCGCTGGCCTGTGCCTGGGCCTGATGGGCCTGGCCGGGCTCGGCCGCTGGGGGCAGCTCCAGTACCCATCCTCGGAGGAGCTGCGCGGCAAGGAGGTCCTGCTCGTGCCGCCCGGCCGGATCCTCAGGCACCTCGACCTGGGCTACCACACCCTGGCCGCCGACCTGCTGTTCATCCGGGCCAACCTGTACTACGGGCAGCACATCCTCGGCGACGAGTCCCTGCCCTGGCTGGACACCTTCGTGGAGGAGGTGATCGCCCTGGACCCGGACTTCGCCAAGATCTACCTGTGGGGGGCGGTGACCTCCGTGTACCGCCGCCGGGTCAACACGGACACCCTGCCCGAGTGGGTCCAGCGCGCCAACCAGATCCTCGAGCGCGGCATGCGGCGCTTCCCCCAGGACTCCAGATTCCCCATGCGCATCGCCTTCAACCTGCACTACGAGCTCGGCCAGGCCGACGCGGCCATCCCCTACTTCGAGCGCGCCGCGCGCCTGCCGGGCGCGCCCCCCTGGCTGCGCCAGAAGCTGGCCGACCTGTACACCCGCGAGGGCAACCGGGAGCTCGCCCGGAGGATGGTCCAGGAGCTGGCCATGGAGACCGAGGAGCTGCAGCTCGGCCCGGCGCTGCAGCAGCGTCTGGCCGTCCTGCTGGACGAGGACACCCGCGCGGCGGTCGCGCGCGGCCGGGAGCGCTGGCTGCAGGGCTGGCGCGGCTCCTACGAGCACATCCCGCTCGACCTGTACCTCTTGCTGCGCGAGGAAGATTCACCATGACCCATGCCATCGCCATCCGCGGCCTGCGCAAGGAGTTCCGCTCCGGCCTGCGCCGCAAGCGCAGCGAAGCCGTGCGCGGGCTGGACCTGCAGGTCGAGCCCGGAGAGGTGTTCGGGTTCCTGGGCCACAACGGCGCGGGCAAGACCACCACCATCAAGATCCTGGTGGGGCTGCTGCGCGCGGACGCCGGGCAAGCGGAGATCTTCGGGGTGCCGGTGAGCCAGCCGGCCGCGCGCCGCCGCCTGGCCTACCTGCCCGAGCTGCCCGACTTCTACGACTACCTCACCCCGGGCGAGTTCCTGTCCCACGTGGGCGGCCTGGCGGGCCTCGACCGCGCCAGCCTGCGCCGCAAGGTGCCCGAGGTGCTGGAGACGGTCGGCCTCGACCCGGCCGAGCGCCGGGCGCTGCGCAAGTTCTCCAAGGGCATGTTGCAGCGGGTGGGCATCGCCCAGACCCTGCTGGCCGATCCCGACCTGTACATCTGGGACGAGCCCATGGGCGGGCTGGACCCGCTCGGCCGCCGCTGGGTCAAGGACCTGCTGCTCGAGCTGGGCAGGCGAGGCAAGACCGTGTTCTTCTCCTCGCACGTGCTGGCCGAGGCGGAGACCATCTGCCACCGGGTGGCCATCCTGCATCGGGGGGCGCTGGTGGACCAGGGCGCCATGCAGGAGCTGCTGCAGCAGCAGGCCAGCGGCTGGGAGATCGCGCTGGAGGGCCACCCCGCGTTCGGGCCGGACGAGCTCACGGCGTTCGGCGCGCGGGCCGAGCAGACCGGGTCCGACACGCTCATCCGCGCGCCGGTCGAGCGCCGGCCGGAGGAGCTGCTGGCCCACCTGCTCGGCCGCGCCCTGCGCCTGCGCTCGGTCCAGCGCCAGCACCGTTCGCTGGAGGACGTGTTCCTCGAGCGGGTCCGCCAGAGCAAGGAGGGCTGAGATCATGCGCGCCGTGCTCAGCGTGGCCGCCACGGCCTTCCGCGAGTCCATCCGCAGCCGCACGCTGCTGGGGGTGCTGCTCCTGGCCGTGGCCTTCGTCGCCTCGGCGCTGCTGCTGGCCGAGCTGGCCCTCGACCAGCGCGTCCGTGTCATCCAGGACTGGGGGCTGTTCTGCGTGACGGCCTTCGGCGTGCTGCTGGCGATCCTGCTGGGCGTCAGCCAGGTGCACAAGGAGGTCCGGCGCAAGACCATCTACGTGGTGCTCACCCGCCCCATCCGGCGCTGGCAGTACGTGCTCGGCAAGTACCTGGGCATGTGCACCACCCTCATCCTCGAGGTGCTGTGCCTGTCGGTGGCCCTGGCGATCCTGCTGGCCGTCGAGGGAGGCCCGGTGGACGCCTCGCTGCTGGCCGCGCTGGGGCTGGCGCTGCTGGAGATCCTGCTGGTGGCCGCCATGGCCACCTTCTTCGCCGCCCTCGCCAGCCCGTACCTGTCGGGCCTGTTCACCCTGGGCCTGTTCGTCATCGGCCGTTCGCTGCCCTCGCTGCTGGGGCTGGCGGACAGCATCGAGTCAGCCGGCCTGCGCGCGCTGGCGCGCGGCCTGACCCAGCTGCTGCCCGACCTCAGCGGCTTCAACCTCTCGTCCCAGGTGGTGTTCGGCGTGCCGCCCAGCCCGGCCCAGGTCGGCTGGACCGCGCTCTACGGGCTGAGCTACATGGCCGTCCTGCTGCTGCTCGCGGCGGCGGTCTTCTCCCGCAGGGACATGACCTGAGGCGCGGCTTCAGTAGGTGTCGTCGGGGGTGATGAAGGTACGGTTGTTGATGTTGTTGGTCCGGATGAAGACCTGCGCCCCGTCCTTGTCCGTGTCGCCCACCGCCTCGACCACCACCCAGGGCTGCATGACCGCCAGGTTGGCCGAGACCTCCGTGCTCCAGTCGAGGCCGTAGCATTTCCCGCCCGGGCAGAGCATGCCCGGGGGAGCGGCGCTCACCGGGTGGAAGACCCGCGCGCCGACGGCGTTGTAGGCCGAGAAGGTCCGGTACTGGAAGGCCACTGCGTCGTCCGGCGTCCAGCCGAGCGTCCTCCAGTCGGCGCTACACAGGGCCAGGTTGAAGAGCTGCTTCTGGCCGATGTTGGCCGGGGGGGCTGGCGGGCACAGCGGCAGCGCCGGGAGGTACCGCTGGAAGCGGACGAAGTGAGCCTGCATGGCCTCCATGATGCCCTGGATGTTGGCGGTCCCCTCCGAAAGGTAGGCGCGTTTCTTGTAGGTGCTGAAGGCAGGGATGGCGACGGCCGCCAGCACCCCGACCACCACGATGGCGATCATCAGCTCCATCAGCGTCGAGCCGCGGGAGGTCCGGCCGCTGGAAAGAACGCGCGCGAGAGGCGATGGCATGGCACGCTCCTGACGGTCCGGTCAGAACTCGCTGGTGCTGGCGCGGTCGTGGAAGACGTTCTTGTTCGCGGAGGAGATCCAGAAGTTCGCGGACAGCCCGTTGCAGTCGAGATCGCCGCAGGCGTGGCCCAGGAACCACGGCCGCACCGTGGCGGGCCAGGTGGTGCCCAGGTTGGGGGGCCGGGCCGCGCCGCTGTTGAACACACCGGCCGCGTTGTACGGCGACTGCACCTCGTAGTTGTAGTAGGTCGGGCCGTCCGGCGCGAAGCCCAGGTTGAGCCACGGGTCGCCCACGGGCAAGTTCCACACGCGCGAGTTCGAGCAGCACTCGGCGCAGGTCCCACCCGCCGGCCGGAAGGGCAACGGCTCGGTGTAGCGCCGGAACTCGCCGAAGAACTCCTCCTCCCGATCGCGGATGCCCTGCAGCACGGTGAAGGCCTCGGAGGCCTTGGAGCGGCGCATGTACGAGCCGAACACGGGGATGGCCACGGCGGCCAGGATGCCCACGATGGCCACCACGACCATGAGCTCGATGAGCGTGATGCCGGATCGCCGGGTTTTCAGAGCCATCAGCATCTTGCGCGCCTCCTTCCAACGCCCTTCCCTGCGAGCGCCCGACCCATGGATCTGTTTCCGGGGTAGCACGTTCCATGCCATCACGCCAGTTTCCGGCCAGCGCACGGGGAGCGCGCCTCTCTCGCAACACGTCGTACCGCAAGCGCAATCTCCGGCGACCGGGGCAGGGACCTGCCAGTCACTGGAACCCTGCCAGGAACCAGGCGGGTCCTGCCATGAAATGATTGCGCAGCCGGCAAGAATTTCAAGCCCGTGCCTGCCGGCCGAGCTCACTCGATGCCGAGCTTGGAGAGCCGGTAGCGCAGCGAGCGGAAGGAGATGCCGAGCAGCTTGGCGGCCTCCGTCTTCACCCCGTTCGCCGCCTGCAGGGCCTGCTCGAGCAGGCGTCGCTCCAGCGAGGCCAGGACCGCGTCGAGCGACAGCCCTTCGGCCGGCAGCTCCGCGGGCACGGCCCCGAGGGGTTCGGACTTGCGCAGGTGATCCGCGAACAGCTCGGCCGAGATCGGCTGGGCGCCGCACAGGGCGACGGCCCGCTCCACCAGGTTCTCGAGCTCCCGCACGTTGCCAGGGAAGTCGTAGGCGCGCAGCACCTCGACCGCCTCGGGCAACACCAGCGGCGCGGCGCGCCCCTCCGCCCGGCAGACCTTGTCGACGAAGTGGCGCACCAGCTCCGGGATGTCCTCGCGCCGCGTCCTGAGCGGCGGCAGGTGCACGCGGATGACGTTGAGCCGGTAGAAGAGATCCTCGCGGAAGCCTCCCCCGCGCACCTCGGCCTCGATGTCTCGGTTGGTGGCCGCCACCACCCGCAGGTCCACGGCCCGGTCGCGCCCGTCGCCCAGCCGTTTCAGCGAGCGCTCCTGGATGACCCGCAGGAGCTTCACCTGCAGGCTGGCGGGCACCTCGCCGATCTCGTCCAGGAACACCGTCCCGCCGTCGGCCAGCTCGAACAGCCCTCTGCGGTCGGCGTTGGCGCCGGTGAACGCGCCGCGCACGTGGCCGAACAGCTCGCCCTCCATGAGGCTGGCGGGGATCGAGCTGCAGTCGATGGGCACGAACGGCCCGTCGCGGCGCTCCGAGCGCGCGTGCAGCGCGCGGGCCACCAGCTCCTTGCCGGTGCCGCTCTCGCCGGTGATCAGCACGTTGGAGCGGGTGGGGGCCACCTGCTCGATGAGCCGGTAGACCTCCTGCATGCGCGCGCTGCGGCCCACCAGGTTGCCGAAGTCGTAGCGCGAGCTGAGCTCCACCCGCATGCGCACGTTGTCCCGCAGCAGGCGCTGGCGCTCCAGGGCCCGCTGGGCCACCACCCGGATCTCGTCCACCTGGAAGGGCTTGTGGACGTAGTCGTAGGCCCCCAGGCGCAGCGCCTCGTAGGCCGTCTCGTCGGTCGAGTAGGCGGTCACCACGATGACCTCCACGCCGGGCGAGGCGGCCTTGAGCTGGCGCAGTAGATCGATGCCGGTGCTGCCCTTCATGCGGAGATCGGTGATCACCAGATCGGGCTCCCGCTCCGCGACCCGCGCGAGCGCCTCGCCCACCCCGGAGGCGCAGCGCACGCTGTGGCCCTCCTTGGTGAACATGATCTCGAGGAACTCGCGCATGCTGCGCTCGTCGTCCACGACCAGCAGTTCGCTCACGGCGACACCCCCGGCAGGCGCACCTCGACGCGGCAGCCGCCCTCACGCGGGCAGTCGAGCTCGACCTGCCCGCCGTGCGCCTCGACGATCTGGTTGACCACGGCCAGGCCCAGGCCCGTGCCCTTCTCGCGCGTGGAGAAGAACGGCTCGAAGACGCGCTCCTGCAGCTCGGGCGGGATGCCCGGCCCGCTGTCGCGCACCTCGAGGTGGACGCGCGCCGCCCCTGCCTCCAGCGTGCGCCACAGCCGCACCCGGATGCGGCCGCGGCCCTCTCCGCCCAGCGCCTGGGCCGCGTTGCTCAGCAGGTTCCACAGCACCTGGCGGATCTGGTCGGGATCGACCAGGCCGTGGACGTCCTCGAGCTCGGGCACGAGCTCGAGCTGCCCGCCCAGCTCCGAGCGCGCGAACATGGTCAGCGAATCCTGGACCAGGGCGTGGAGCTCGCACTCCACGCGCCGTGGCTCCTTGGGCCGGGCGAAGGCCAGGAACTCGCCCAGCAGGCCATCCAGGCGGCCGGTCTCCCGCAGGATGATCTCCATCAGCTTGCGGTCGGCGCCGTCGAGCAGCGAGGAGCGCTGCAGCATCTGCACCGAGCCGCTGATCGAGGCCAGCGGATTGCGGATCTCGTGCGCCAGCACCGCGGCCATGCCGCCCAGCGCGGCCAGGCGCTCGGCCTTCTTCATCTTGGCCTCGAGCGCGCGCAGCTCGGTCAGATCCTGCATGTGCACCAGCGTGCCCGCAGCGCTCCCGTCGGCCCTGGAGAGCGCCGAGAGGGTCAGGCCCACCGGCACCTCGCGCGGGCCCGGCAGGCGCTGGTGCAGCACCTGGACGCGCTGGAGCACGGCCGCCACGCCGCGCCCGGCGTGAGCCGGCTCGCCCTCGAGCAGCCTGGCCAGCGGCGGCAGCAGCTCCACCCCGGGTCTGCCGAGGCTGTCCGCGGCCCGCGCGCCCAGGATCTCCTCGGCCACCGGGTTCAGCAGGCGCACCCGGCCGGCCTGGTCCATGGCCATCAGCCCGGAGCGCAGGCTCTGCACGATGTCCCGGTTCAGCGAGGCCAGGGCCTGGAGATCCTCGGAGGCGGTGCGCAGCTCGCGCCCGGTGCGCTGGAGCTGCTCGCCGAGCTGGGCGGCCAGCCAGGCCACGGCGAAGAACACGGCGAAGTGGAACACCATCAGGAAGACCACCCGCCCGGTGGCCGGCGGGAGAACGCGCTCGCCCTCGAGCTCCATGGGCAGGTAACCCAGGCTCTGCAGCATGAACATCGCCCCGACCAGCAGGCAGGCCAGCCCCGCGGTCAGCATCGCGCCGCGCCGGGGGAAGAACAGGGCCGCGGCGATGATGGGCAACGCGAACAGGAAGGTGAACGGGCTCTCCGCGCCGTTGGTGAGGAACACCAGCCAGGTCGACACCAGCAAATCCAGGACGACCTGGATCTGGAGGTGCCAACCCCAGCGCGGCGCCCTGGCCTGCGCCCAGGCGGCGTACAGGATCGTCGCCCCCAGCACCAAGGCCAGGACCAGGATCAGGCTGAGCTGGGTCGCCCCCAGGAACGGCAGCCCCGCCTTCAAGTTGAAGAACAGGGTCGCGGCCGCGAGCGGCGCGACGACCGCGCTGCGCACGACGACCAGCAGGCGGATGTGCTGCCTGCGCTCGGAGCCCTCCTGGGTCGGACGGCCGGACGGCGGCGAGCTGGAGGTGGCGCCCAAGGGCCGAGGCCCTCTCTCCGCGGAGCCTAGCCTTCGATCGCGTTGGCCAGGCCGAAGATGGGCAGGTACATGGCGACCATGAAGTAGCCGACCATGCCGCCCAGCAAGACCATCATGAAGGGCTCCATCAGGGAGGTGAGCGCCTCGACGGCCACGTCCACCTCCTCGTCGTAGAAGTCAGCGATCTTGTTCAGCATCTGGTCCAGGGCGCCGGTGTTCTCGCCGACCGCGATCATCTGCACCACCATGCCGGGGAAGACCCCCGCCTCGGCCAGGGGCTCGGCCATGGTCTTGCCCTCGCTGATCTTCTCCCGGGTGTAGTAGATGCCCTCCTCGATCACCTTGTTGCCGGCCGACTTGGCCACGATGTCCAGCGCGTCCAGGATGGGCACGCCCGAGGAGACCATGGTGCCCATGGTGCGGGTGAACTTGGCCACGGCCACCTTGCGCAGCAGCGAGCCGATCATCGGGACCTTGAGCATCATCTTGTCCCAGAGGTACCGGCCCTTCTTCGTCTTCTTGAAGTAACGCGTGCCGAAGATGATGAAGGCGAGCGTGCCGAACACGATGTACCAGTTGGTGCGCACCCACTTGGACAGGTCGATCAGGTTCTGGGTCGGTCCGGGCAGGACCGCCCGGGCGCCGAAGTCGTGGAACATCTTCTCGAACACCGGGATGATGTAATACAGCATCACGATCATCACGATGATGGCCACGACCACGATGCAGATCGGGTAGATCATGGCGCCTTTGATCTTCTTGATCAGCTTCATGTTCTTCTCGATGTACACCGCCAGGCGGTTCATGATGGTGTCCAGGATGCCGCCCACCTCGCCGGCTTGCACGAGGTTCACGAACAGGTTGTCGAACACCTTGGGGTACTTGCGCAGCGAATCGGCGAAGGTGGCGCCACCCTCGACGTTCTCCTTCACCCCGCGCAGCACCTCCTTCATGGCCGTGTTGTCGGACTGCGTGGAGAGGATCTCCAGGCATTGCACCAGCGGCAGGCCGGCGTCGATCATGGTCGAGAACTGGCGGGTGAAGATGACCAGGTCCTTGGTGCCCACGCCGCCGAAGCCCGGCAGCTTGGGCATCCGGATGACGATGCCCTTGCCCTTGACCTTGGTGGGTGTGACGCCCTGGGCCTTGAGCTTCTGGTTCACCTCTTCGGCGTTCTTGGCGTCCATCTGGCCAGAGCGGTACTCGCCGGCCTTGGTCTTGCCTTCCCAAGTGAACGAAGCCATGGTCACGCCCTCCGGGCCCCCTCAGGAGCCGTGAGACAGCCGGACCGTCAAGAGCTGAACTTCGGCCCCGGTCCCTTCGGTCCACCGGCGCCGGCCGTCTCGGGCGCCGCCCTGGGGCCGGTGGCCGAACCACCGCCCGCGCCCGTGGCCAGCATGTCGCGCAGCTCGTCCACGTTCGTGCTGCGCCCGAGCGCCTCGTCCAGGGTGATCATCTTGCGCGAGTACAGCGCGTACAGCGCCTGGTTCATGGTCTGCATGCCGAACTTGGACTGGCCCACCTGCATCTGGCTGTAGATCTGGTGGACCTTGTCCTCGCGGATCAGGTTGCGGATGGCGGGGTTCGGCACCATGACCTCGACGCAGATCACCCGCCCCTGGCCGGAGGCCTTGGGGATGAGCTGCTGGGCCAGGATGCCCTGCAACACGAAGGACAGCTGCGCGCGCACCTGCGGCTGCTGGTAGGGCGGGAACACGTCCAGCACGCGGTTGATGGTCTGCACCGCGTTGTTGGTGTGCAGGGTGGCGAAGCTCAGGTGTCCGGTCTCGGAGACCACCAGGGCCGACTCGATGGTCTCGAGGTCGCGCATCTCGCCGATCAGCACCACGTCGGGATCCTGGCGCAGGATGTACTTGAGCGCGCGCTTGAAGCTCTGGGTGTCGGCGCCCACCTCGCGCTGGTTGACGATGCAGTTCTTGTGCGGGTGCAGGTACTCGATGGGATCCTCGATGGTCACGATGTGCTCGTGGCGCTCCGAGTTGATCTTGTCGATGATCGCCGCCAGCGTGGTGCTCTTGCCCGAGCCGGTCGGGCCGGTGACCAGCACCAGGCCGCGTGGGCGCTTGGAGAGCTCGGCCACCACGGGCGGCAGGCCCAGCTCGGTGAACGAGAGGATCTTGAAGGGGATGGTGCGGAAGGCGCCCGCGACCGCGCCGCGCTGCATGAAGATGTTCGAGCGGAAGCGGCTCAGGCCCTTGACGCCGAAGCTGAGGTCGAGCTCGTTCTCCTCCTCGAAGCGGTGCTTCTGCGCGTCGGTCAGCACCGAGTAGCACAGCTGCCGGGTCTCCACGGGCGTCAGCGGCGGGGTCTTGAGCGGGACCAGCCGGCCGTCGATGCGCAGCTGCGGAGGCGAGCCCGTGGTGATGTGGAGATCGGAGGCCCCCTTCTCGATCATCGCCTTCAGCAGCTGGTGCAGGTTCGGCATCCTCGGCTCCCCGCGGGCCCCGAGGCCCGCGCTCGGACACTTCCGCTCAGGCGCGGTCGGCGGCGGTCACGCGCAGCACTTCGTCGACGGTGGTCGTCCCGTCCTTCAGCTTGTTCAGGCCCGACATGCGCAGGGACTGCATGCCGATCTTGATCGCCTCCATCTTGAGCTCGGCCGCGGAGGCGCCGTTGAGCACCAGCTCCTTGATGCCATCCCAGAAGGGCATGACCTCGTACAGCGCCACGCGGCCGCGGTAGCCCGTGTCGGCGCAGTTGCGGCAGCCGCTGCCCTTGTAGATCGTCAGGCCCTTGAGCTCATCGGCCTTCATGCCGAGATCGAGCAGCGACTGCTCGGGCACCTTGACCGGCTGCTTGCACTCCTGGCACACCTTGCGCGCCAGGCGCTGGGCCATGATCAGCACCACCGAGGCGGTCACCAGGAAGGGCTCCACGCCCATGTTCAGCAGGCGGCTGATGGTGGAGGGCGCGTCGTTGGTGTGCAGGGTGGACAGCACCAGGTGGCCGGTGAGGGCGGCCTTGACCGCGATCTCGGCGGTCTCGAAGTCGCGGATCTCGCCCACCATGATGATGTTGGGATCCTGACGCAGGAACGAGCGCAGGGCCGCGGCGAAGTTCAGGCCGATCTCGTCGTGCATCTGGCACTGGTTGATGCCCGCCAGGTTGTACTCGACCGGATCCTCGGCCGTGGTCAGGTTGACCGTCGTCTGGTTCAGCTCCGACAGGGCCGAGTACAGGGTGGTGGTCTTGCCAGAGCCGGTCGGTCCGGTGACCAGCACCATGCCGTACGGGCTCTTGATGGCCTTCTTGAACTGTTTGAGCGGCTCGGGATCGAAGCCCAGCTTGGTCATGTCGAGCTGCAGGTTGCCCTTGTCCAGCAGGCGCATGACGATCTTCTCGCCGAACAGGGTCGGCAGCACGCTGACGCGGAAGTCCATCTCGCGGCCCTTGCCGAGCTTGAGCTTGATGCGCCCGTCCTGCGGCAGGCGGCGCTCGGCGATGTCGAGATCGGACATGATCTTCACGCGCGAGATGATGGCGTTGCGCAGCTTCAAGGGCGGCTTCATGACCTCGTACAGCACGCCGTCGATGCGGTAGCGGACGCGGAAGCTCTTCTCGTAGGGCTCGATGTGGATGTCGGAGGCGCCCTTCTTGATGGCGTCCACCAGGATCAGGTTCACCAGGCGGACGACCGGCGCCTCCTCCGCGCCCTTCTCGAGATCGACCACGTCGACCTCTTCCTCCTCCTCGCCGAACCCGATCTCCTCCTCGTTGAAGCCCTCCATCACGTCGTCGTACGAGACCACCTCGCCGTAGTACTTGTCGATGGACTCCTTGATGGACTGCTCGGCGGCCACCATGACCTCGACGTTGTACCCGGTGATGAACTTGATGTCGTCGATGGCGAAGATGTTGGAGGGGTCGCTCATGGCCACGCTGAGGGTCGAGCCCGAGCGATTGATGGCGATGAGGTGGTGCTTCTCGGCCACGTCCTTGGGGACCAGGTGCACGATCTCGCGATCCAGGTCGAACTCGGTCAGGTTGATGGCCGGCACCCCGTACTGTTTCGACAGGAACGAGGTCAGCTCCGTCTCTTCGATCATGCCGAGCTTGATCAAGCTGGCGCCGAGGCGGCCGCCGGACTTGCGCTGCTCGTCCTGGGCCTTCTTCAACTGCGCGGTGTTGATCACGTTCTCGCGAACGAGCAGCTCACCCAACCGACCGGCCATGACGCCTCCTCGAGCCCGTGGTGATGCCCCGGTCGCCTGGAGCGCGGACGGCCCCGCGTGTACGCGGGCACACCCTGGCTCCCAGAAGCGACTGGGGCCGCCTCCAAGTTCGGCAATTATCTTTGCGACGACGGCATGTTGTCAAGAACGATGCCGTCCATGGGCGCCGGGGCGGGGCAGGCAGGCCAGGAGGCAGCCAGGGCGCGGGCCAGCTCCACGTCCTCGGCGATCTGCGCCGAGAGCTCGCCAGGAGAGGAGAAGGTCCTCTCCTCCCGGAGCCGGACGACCAGCGCCAGCGCCAGCTGCTGGCCCCGCAGGTCCCCGTCCCAGTCCAGCACGTGCGGCTCGGCGGTCCAGGGTCCGGGGCCGAAGGTCGGATTGCGGCCCAGGTTGGCCACGGCCAACCTGGCGGCCGGCCAGCCGGGGGACCAGGCCCGGCAGGCGTACACCCCCGAGGCCGGGCGCAGCTCGGCGTCGCAGGCCAGGTTGGCCGTGGGGTAGCCCAGCCGGCGTCCCCGGCCCGCCCCGGCCACCACCGGGCCGAACAGGGTGAAGGGACGGCCGAGCAGCACCGCGGCCGCTTCGGGCGAGCCCTGCATCAAGAAGGCGCGGATGCGGGTGGAGGAGGCGATCATGCCCTGGACCGCCAGCCGCGGCACGGCCAGCACCTCGAAGCCGAGCGCAGCCCCGAACGCCGCCAGCTCGGACACCCCGGCCGCGCGATCCCGCCCGAAGGTGAAGTCGTCTCCCACCACCACCAGGCGGGCCGCCAGGCTGGCCGCCAGCACCTCCGCCGCGAAGCGCTCGGGCGGCATGGCCGCGAAGTCGAGTCCGAACCGCTGCAGCAGGGCCCACTCCAGCCCCGCGCGCGCGATCGCCTCGCGCCTGCGGCCGGTCGGCATGATCAAGGGCGGGCTGAAGGCGGGGGCCAGGGTCCGGGCGGGGTGCGGGTCGAAGGTGACCAGGCCGGGCGCCAGCCGCCTGCGCTGGGCCTCCGCGCGCACCGTGCGCAGCAGGAGCTGGTGGCCGAGGTGGAAGCCATCGAAGGAGCCGATCGTCAGCGCGCTCGGCCCGAGCGCGCCGCGCAGCTCGAGGTGATCACCGGCCCACAGCATGGGGTCTGCCGTTAGCACGCCCCCCGGGGAGGGTCAAGGCCAGGCCCGTTTTTTGTTGCAACCGGGCCGGCGATGCGCTAGACATCCCTGCCCTTGGCCCCCGGCCGGACCGGTGGGCCTGGAGCGAAGCAAGCCTGACCCCAGGAGGAGCGCCGTGGCGGACGAGAAGAAGACCGAGACCAAGCCGCAGACCAAGAAGGCCTGCACGATCAAGGGCTGCAAGCGGCCCTACCGGGCCAAGGGCTACTGCACCACGCACTACCTGAAGTGGCGCAAGGGCGACATGCCCAAGGCCCGCTACAAGACCTGCAACCACGGGGTCAAGAAGCTCAAGAACGGTGAGAAGAAGGAATGCCTGAAGAAGGTGTTCCAGGCCGGGCTGTGCGAGGAGCACTTCAAGGCCGCCATGGGCAAGGCCCCCGAGGCGCCCGCGGCTGCGCCGGCTGCTGCCCCCGCTGCCCCGGCCTGACAAGCTCGCCGTCCGGCTACTCCCCCCCCCTCCAACGCTTGGGGAATGCCAGGTAGCGCGCCGCCTGCTGCCTCAGCAGGTAGAAGCGGAGCATCGCGCCCGGCGGGGCCGCCGACAGGCGTGCGCGCAGATCCGCCCGATCGAGGATGGGACGCCCGTCGAGCTCGAGTAGCACGTCTCCCGGCCTGAGACCACCGAGGCCGGCCTCCCCGTCCGAGCGCAGCACCAGCACACCGCCCACGCCGCCATCCAGGCCGGCGGCGAGCGAGGCCGCCGCGGACAGCTCCTCCACCTCGAGGCCGAGCTCTCCGGGGGCCACGGGCTCGTCCGCGGCGGGCGCGGCCAGCTCTCCGTCCCCGGCGCGCGGTGTGGGCCGGACCTCCAGCTCCAGCTCGGCCCCGTCCCTCCACACCCGCAGGCGCAGGGGGACCCCGGCCGGCCAGGTCGCCACCCGCCAGGCCAGATCGGAGCGCGCGCGGAGCGGCCGCCCCGCCACGGCGCGCAGCACGTCTCCGGTGCGCACGCCCGCCGTGGCCGCGGGCGTGCCGGCCTTCACGCGCGTGACGATGGCGCCGCGCGTGTCCGTGAGCCCCAGCGAGCTGGCCACCTCCCAGGAGAGGTCCTCCACGCCCACGCCGATGCTGACCCGCTGCAGCCGGCCTGCCCGGAGCAGGTGGGGCAGCACGGCCCGGGCCACGTTCACCGGGATGGCGAAGCCGATGCCCCGGGCGCGGGCGTTGGTGGCGGTGTTGATGCCCACCACCTCGCCGCGCAGGTTCAACAGCGGTCCGCCGGAGTTGCCGCGCTCGATCGCGGCGTCGGTCTGCAGGAAGTCGAAGAAGCCCGCGCGGAACCGCTCCAGATCGCCCACGGCCCGGCCCACACCGCTCAGCACGCCCTTGGTCACCGCGGGCTGCAGGCCCCAGGGGTGGCCGATGGCGAACAGCCAGCCGCCCACGCGCAGCGCATCCGAGTCGCCCAGCGGCAGCGCGGGCACCGGGCCCTCGACCTCCACCTTCAGCAGGGCCAGATCCGTGCGGGCGTCCAGCCCGAGCACCCTGGCGGCGAGCCTCTGCCCTGCGTCGAGCTGGAGCCACACCCGCTGCGCGCCCTCGACCACGTGGGCGTTGGTCACCGCCAGCCCATCCGGGCGGATGAAGAACCCGGACCCCAGCCCCTCCCCCGCGGGCGCAGCGGCCAGACCCTCGGCCCGCACCGCGACGACCGCGCCCCGGGCCCGGGCGACCAGGTCGGCCAGCTCGGCGGGCGCCGCGGGCTCGAGGCCGGGGGGCAGCTCCGTCCACGGCGGAGCCTCCTCGGCCCCGAGCGGCGCACCGGCCAGCAGAAGACCCAGGCAGGCCAGCGCGAGTCCGCCCCGACGGCTCAGCGGGCCGCGGGGCCGCCGGCCTCCGGGCTGGCCTTCAGCTTGCCCTCGATCAGCCGATCCAGCGCCTGGCGATCGGAGTCGGTGGTCAGGTCGGCCGGGGGCGGCGCTGGCTCGGCGGGCTGGGCCGCCCCGGGGCCCCCGGGCTCCGGCCGCGCGGGGCCTGATCCCCCGGGGGCCGGGCGCGCAGCCGCCTGGGCCTCGGCCGCCGCCGGAGTCGCGGGCGCAGGCGCCCCGCGGAGGCGATCCCACAGCGTCTGACCTCCCAGCGGCACGGCCCAGGCCACATAGGCCAGGCCCGCCAGGCAGGCCACCAGCAACACCCAGCGCAACGTTCGCATCAAGCTCCCTCCCCCGAGCCATCCTCGGACCTCCGCGGCGCCTGGCGGCGCTCCTCTTCCGCCTCCGGGATCTCGAGCTGGCGGCGCTCGTCGCCGGTCCGCCGGTCGCCCAGCGGCCGGCCAGGCAGGTACGGGCGCTCCACCAGGCTCAGGATCTGACGGATCTTGCCCGACTTGGGATCCCGCGGGATCTCGTCCACCGCCTCGACCGCCAGGGACACACAACTCTCCAGCCCGCGCTGGGCGAGGTGCTCCTGCAGGCGGCAGCGGATCTGCTCGGTCAGGCGGGGCACGTCCGCGCGCCTGCGCGGCCGGAAGCGCACCAGCAACCGCTGGCGCTCGACCTGGACCAGCTGGTACTGCAGCAGCCCCTCCACGTTGAGGAACTGGGCCTCGAAGGGGATGGGCGGCAGGGGCAGCCACTCGCCGCGCGGATCCTGGACCCAGAAGATGTCGTCCGTGCGGCCCTGCACCCGGATGCGCGGGAAGGGGAGCCCGCAAGGGCAGGGCTCGTCGATGGGCATGGTGACGTCGTTGATCTCGTAGCGCACGATGGGCAGCGTCCGGGTGAACAGGCAGGTCAGCAGGATCTTGTCGCCAGCCTGCCCGCTCGGCGTGGGGCGGTTGTCGGTGTCGACGCTCTCGACGATGTAGAAGTCCGTGTTCAGGTGCAGTCCGTCGTGCTGGCCGCACTCGCTCGCCAGGTTGACGCCCTCCGAGGTGCCGTAGGTCTCGAACAGCGGGCTGCTCGGGAAGGCCCCCTCGATGGACTGCCTGGCCAGACGGGTGAGCGGTTCGGACGAGCAGGAGATCACCCACGGCCGGATGGCCAGGCGGCCCTCGCGCTGCTCGTGGGCCAGGATCTCGAGCATGGTCGGGTAACAGTGGAGCACCTGCGGCTGGATGGCGTTCAGCCGGGCCACCAGGGCGCCCACCGGCTCGACCACAGGCAGGTAGTGGATGCGGGAGGCCAGCCGCGCGACGCGCGGGGTCAGGCGGAAGAGCACGTAGGTCACGAAGTGCCCGCCCAGCACGGACACCAGGGCCACCCTTACCTTGTGCACCAGGATGCTGGCCGCGTGGCGGAAGAAGGCCCCGAACGAGGGCTTGAAGCGCACCCCGCGGGTCACGCTGAAAGCGTGGATCCAGTCCCACTCGCGCCGGTCGAAGACGAAGATGCCCGGCGCGCCCGTGGTGCCCGAGGTGTGGGTCACCACGTAGCGCCCGCGGTACCACTGGCCGACCTGGGTGGGATCGCGGATCCACTCCCGGATCTCGTCCATGCGCAGGTCGGGCCGGGTGACGACCCGGTCGAAGTTCTCCATCAGCATGGCCTTGGAGGTTGGCGGCACCTGCTCGATGGAGAAGTCCGGCGCCTCGGGATCCACGTGCCGGTAGTGCTCACGCAGGAAGGGCGAGCGGTCCTTGGCGAAGCGGACCAGCCGCCTCAGGCGGCGCTGCTGGAGCTGCTGGATGCGTTCCGGGGACAGCTTCTCGTCGTGGCGCAACCAGAGGCAGTAGAAGACCTTGCGCCAAAGACCCATGCACGCTCCGACACCTCCCCGCCCACGGGGACGATGGCACACCCCTCCGAGGCGAGTCAATCTCGCGGCCGGCCGGGAGCCTGGCCTCCGTCCGGCGCCGGGGCGGGCTCGACGCCGCCATCCGCCGCCACGGCGGGCGGGGGACCTCCATCCACGGCGCCGCCCGCCGCCGGGGGGGCGTCCTCGGCCGCCTCGCCCGGAGCGCGGATGGGCCAGCGCACCTCGACGGAGCTGACCGTGGACAGGCGCCGGATCGGGGAGAGCCGCGGCGTGTAGGCGAACTGCTTGCCGAGATCGTCGGTGATGTAGAAGGTGGTGTCGGGCGTGACGGGGACTTCCTGGAACTGCGCCAGGGCCTGGCCCTTGGGTTTCACCCGCACGACCAGGCTGTCCTTGTCGCCCGGCCAGGGGAACACCTTGGTCACGTCCTCCGGGTGGATCAGCGCGCGGCTCGGAGCCGCGCAACCCGCCACCCACAGCGCCAGGCTGGCCACGCACACGCAGGCGGTCCGCATCGAGCACCTCCCGAGGAAGCCATCTTACCTCCCCGGGTGCGGCGGCACAAACAGATCAGCCGAAGGCGCGCAGCACCACGCCCGTGGTGCCGAGCGAGCGCAGGTAGGCCCGGTAGGTCTCCTGGACCTTGCGGAAGTACTCGGTGTACTCGGTGCCCAGCCCGCCGTCCCGCTGGACCAGGAACCGCACCCCACGCGGCCCGCGGTTGTAGGCCGTCACGGCCAGGCGGTAGTTGCCCCGGTAGAGCTCGAGCAGCCGGCCGAGGTAACCCGTGCCCAGCCGGACGTTCGTGGCCGGATCGTGGAGCTGCTCGGCGCCGCTCCACTCCAGCCCGAGCGACAGCGCCATCTCGCGGCCCGTCGCGGGCATCACCTGCATCAGCCCGCGGGCGCCCTTGTTCGAGATGGCCTGGTTCGAGAAGGCGCTCTCCACGCGGATGAGGGCGGCCAGGAAGAGGGGATCGATGCCCTCCCGCCTGCCCTCGTCGGTCAGCATGCGGGCGAGTTGCTCGGCCTCGCCGGGCGGGAGGTTGGCCGCTTGCTGCTCGAGGACGCGCCGGACCGCATCCTCCATGGCAGCGTCCCGGATCTCGGCCAGGAGCTCGTGGGGGTCCCAGTTCGTGAGGGCCGCGCTGTCGGGGGACTGCCCACCGCGGGTCAGCAGGATGTCCGCGGCGCCCGAGTCGGACACCGAGAAGCAGGGCCTGTCCGCGGCCTCGGGCATGCTGGTCCACAGGGCCAGCACCACGACCGCGAGCACCCACGCCATCGTCATCGGTCGTCGTAAGTAGGGATCCTCGAAACCGGACATCACAGCTACCTCCATCCGCGTCGCGACCTTGGCCCCAGGGGCGCAGATCGCCTCGGGCCGACCGCTTAGCAAGATGGACTCCAACTGTCCAAGGAAATTCTATAAATCTATTTATCCTTTTATTTACAACATGATGTGTTATTCATACCTAACACGCATGAATTGGAATCAATTGGCCTCTGCAACCCGAACTACCTATCATCAAAATGGAACATCTCCGCTTTCTCGAATAGACGCAACGCGCTAAGGCGGGATGTGGGGGGAGACTGGGGAAATGTTCCGAGCTACTGACTGTAACCCTCGGTATACACCCCCCCGCTCCGAGTGCTTTCTTGACGCCCTGGACCGTGGGTGTTACATAGGAGAGGAACCGGCTGCGTGGGAAAGCCGGAGACAGGAGCGTTCCCATGCCGCTCGCCCGCGAGCAGTGGTCGCGCCTCGATGGAGACGTCAAGATCGAGTCACCGCGCAAGACCTTCAAGTTCCCCATCCTGTTCGTCAGTCCGGTCGGCATGTTCGTGCCGACGCCTCAGCCCGTCGATCTCCGCACGCAGGTGACGGTGAAGTTCAAGGTGGAGAACCAGGCGGTGGTGGCGCACGCCGAGGTCCGCCGCCTGCTGACCGCCAAGGACACCCTGGAGCGCGGCATCAGCCACGATCAGGGTGGCTGGGAGCTGCGCATCGTGCGCATGGAAGGCGATGGCTCCCAGATCCTGGCCGAGCACATCAAGAAGATCCTGCTGGAGTCCGGCGGCCCCCGCTGAGCTCGGCGCCGTGGCGCCCCGCCCTCATCCCCTGGCGTAGACTACGCGGCCCGCACGGTTCGCTGGTCGTCACATGCCGGCGAGGCGCGCCGGATGCACGCGCCGAGCCCGCGCAGTTTCTGATCGAGCCCCTGGTAGCCCCGATCGAGGTGGTAGATGCGCTGCACAGCAGTGCACCCCTCGGCCGCCAGACCCGCCAGCACCAGGCTGGCGCTGGCGCGCAGATCCGTGGCCATGACCGGCGCGCCCGAGAGCCTGGGCACGCCGCTCACGATCGCCCGGGAGCCCTCGATGCGGATGCGCGCGCCCAGGCGCTCGAGCTCCAGCGCGTGCATGTAGCGGTTCTCGAAGATGTGCTCACACAGGCTCGAGGTCCCGTCGGCCAGGCACAGCAGCGCCATGAACTGCGCCTGCATGTCGGTGGGGAAACCGGGGTGGGGCTGTGTCTCCAGATCGACCGCCCGCGGGCGCTCGGGCCCCCGCACGCGCATCCCGCCCTCGACCGGCTCCAGGGAGACGCCGGCCTCGCGCAGCTTGTCGAGCACGGCGACCAGGTGCCCGGGCACGAGCCCCTCGACGATCACCTCTCCACGCGTGATGGCGGCGGCCAGCAGCAGCGTGCCCGCCTCGATCCGATCGGGGATCACCCGGCAGCGCAAGGGCGCGAGCCCGGCCACGCCCTCCACGCGGATCTCCTCACCGCCCGCGCCCTCGATGCGAGCCCCGGAGGCGTTGAGCACCTCCGCCAGCTGCACGACCTCCGGCTCGCGGGCCGCGCGGCGCAGCACCGTCGTGCCGCGCGCCAGCACCGCGGCCATGATCAGGTTCTCGGTGCCGGTCACGGTGACCACGTCGAAGTCGATCTCGGCCCCGCGCAGTTGCCGGGCGCTGGCCTCCACGTAGCCGTGGCGGAGCTCCACCCGGGCGCCCATCCTCTCCAGCCCCTTCAGGTGCTGGTCGATGGGGCGCGCGCCAATGGCGCACCCGCCGGGCAGCGCCACCCGCGCCAGCCCGAAGCGGCCGACCAGCGGCCCCAGGCACAGCACCGAGGCGCGCATGGTCCTGACCAGATCGTAGGGCGCCTCGCAGCGGCACAGGCCGTGCGTGGAGACCTCCAGCCGGCCCCGGCGGTACTGCACCGCCGCGCCCAGGCTCTCCAGCAGCCGCGCGCTGGTGCTCACGTCCGCGAGGTCGGGCACGTTGTCGAGCTGGTGATCGCCCTCGGCCAGGAGGGTGGCCATCATCAGCGGCAGGGCGGCGTTCTTGGCCCCGGACACCGCCACCCGCCCGCGCAACGCCACGCCGCCCTCGAGGATGAGCTGCTGCATGACCCGGCGTTCCCTTCCGGGCCGCCCACTCCGGGGCAGCCCGGTCGGGGTCCAGAGCAACCGCCGTGCCAGCATGCGCGGGCCGCGCCCAGCCGTGGAGTTCGGAGAATCCGGGCCGCCGATCGCGGCCGGCCGGACACGCGCGGGGTGTCCCTCGGCCCACGCCGCGTCAGCAGCGCCTGGCCGCCACCACCCGCTCCAGGCCCGCCAGATCGCGTCGCGTGTGGAGCTCGCCCAGCCCGGCCGCGACGCACAGCCCGGCCACCGCCTCGGCCGCGCCATCGCCCACCTCGAGCACCAACCACCCGCCCGGCACGAGGTGCTCCGGCGCCGCCTGCACCAGCGCCCGCACCAGGCTCAGCCCGTCCGCGCCCCCGTCCAGGGCGAGCCGCGGCTCGAACAGGCGGATCTCGGGCTCGAGGGCGGCGATCTCGGCGCTCCGCACGTAGGGCGGATTGGACACCAGGAGCTCCTGGCGCCCCCCCGCGAGCGGCGCGAGCAGATCGCCCAGCCGGGTCTCCACGCGTTCGGCGAAGCCCAGCCGCGCGAGGTTCTCGGCGGCCAGCGCCAGCGCGTCGGCGGAGCGGTCCGTGGCCACGCCCCGGGCGGCCGGGAACATGCTGGCCAGGGCGCAGGCCAGGCAACCGGAGCCGGTGCCCACGTCGGCGAAGGTGGCGGGCCCGCCCGCGGGCCAGAGCGCGCGGGCCTCCTCGAGCACCGTCTCCGTGTCGGGCCGCGGGACGAGCACCCGGCGATCCACCTTGAGGGTGAGCGACCAGAACTCCTTCTCGCCGATCAGGTAGGCCACGGGCTCGCGCTGGGCTCGCCGCCGGATCAGCTCGCGGTAGCGGCCGAGCTCCACCGGCCCGAGCGGCTTGTCGTGGTCGACGTAGAGGCGCACGCGATCGCAGCCCAGCACGTGGGCGAGCAGCACCTGGGCGTCCAGCCGCGGCGTGGCGCAGCCCCGCGCGCCCAGGAAGCCCTCGGCCTTCTGCAGCACCGAGATCAGGCGGTGGTCGTCGGACGCCTGGGCCATGGGATCCCCCGGCCTAGGCCCCGCTGCTCGTGCGCAGGGCCTCGGCCTGGTGATGGGCCTTGACGGCCTCCAGCAGGGGACCCAGCTCCCCGTCCATGAGCCGATCGAGCGTGTGCAGGGTGAGGCCGATGCGGTGATCGGTCACCCGGTTCTGCGGGAAGTTGTAGGTGCGGATCTTCTCCGCCCGCTCCCCCGAGCCCACCATGCTCCGGCGCGCCTGGGTGCGCTCGGCGTGCTGCTCGGCCAGCTTCATGTCCAGCAGGCGCGAGCGGAGGATTTTCATCGCGCGGGCCTTGTTCTTGATCTGCGAGCGCTCGTCCTGGCACTGCACCACCAGGCCGCTGGGCACATGCACGATGCGCACGGCCGAGTCGGTGGTGTTCACCCCCTGCCCGCCCGGCCCGCTCGCGCGGCACACGCTGATCTCGAGATCCTTGTCCTCGAGGGACACGTCCACCTCGTCCGCCTCCGGCATCACCGCCACGGTGACCGTCGAGGTGTGGATGCGGCCCTGGGCCTCGGTCACCGGCACCCGCTGCACGCGGTGCACACCGGCCTCGTGCTTCAGCGTGCTGTAGACGGCCTCGCCGCTCAGCAGCGCCACCACCTCCTTGAGGCCCCCGGCCGCAGCCAGGCTCTCGCCGAGCAGCTCCACGCGCCAGCGCCTGGATTCGGCGAAGCGGGTGTACATGCGGAAGAGATCTGCGGCGAACAGGGCCGCCTCCTCGCCGCCCGTGCCCGCGCGGATCTCCAGCAGGACGTTCTTCTCGTCCATGGGATCCTTGGGCAGGAGCAAGACGAACAGGCGCTGGTGGAGCTCCTCGCGCCGCGCCCGCAGGCCAGGCAGCTCCTCCTGGGCGAGCGCGGCCAGCTCGCGGTCGGCGCCGCGCTGGAGCTCCTCGTTGTCCCGGATCTGGGCCTCCAGCTTGCGGAACTGGCGGAAGGTGACGACCACCTCCTCGAGTGACCTGCGCTCGCGGTTGAGCTTCTGCACCCGCTGGGGGTCGGAGTAGATGCGCGTGTCCTCGAGCAGCGCCGAGAGCTCGTCGAACCGCTTCTCCACCTCGGCCAGCTTCTCGAGCACGGGGCTCCTCCTCAGGCGCCGCAGGCCGGGCCCGCACCGGGGGCCGGCTCATCGAGGGCCTGGACCACGGCGCCGAAGTCCGGGAACACGCGGATGGTGGAGGCGCCTGCAGCGCCGGGCTCGGCCCGGTCGGCGCGGGCCTCCCGCCACAGCGTCTGGCGCAGCGAGGCCAGGGCCACCTCGAGCTGGCGGTCGTCGGGCGGGCGGGTGGTCAGGCGCTGGATGAACATGCCCGGCCAGGCCAGCGCGCGCGCCCACAGCCGGCCCAGGCTGCGGCTGGTCAGCCGCTGCAGCTCGTAGGCCAGCCCGGCGATGGGCAGCAGGAGCGGCAGCTTGATAGCGATGAAGATGAGCTGGTCCAGGATGCCGATCCCGGTCGGCTGCCCGACGAGCCACACCAGCGCCGGGAAGACCAGCGAGAAGACCAGGATGGACAGGGCGATGACCAGCAGCAGGAAGGTGGTGCCGCAGCGCGGGTGCAGGGGCGAGTGCCGGCGGGCGTGCTCGACCGTCAACGCCTCCCCGGCCTCGAAGGTGTGGATCGATTGGTGCTCGGCGCCGTGGTACTGGAAGACCCGGCGCACGTCGGGCATGAGCGAGATGAGCCCGATGTAGCCGACGAACACCAGCATCTTCACCACGCCCACGATGGCGTGGAAGCTCACGTCCTCCACGCCCAGCTCCCTGCCCGCCAGCAGGCTCCCGCCCCAGACCGCCAGGTGCGGCAGGGCGATGAACAGCCCGATGCCCAGCCCCAGGGCCAGCGCCATGGTGGCCCACACCACCAGCCGCGACGACTCCTTCTCCTCGGCCAGGGACTCCAGCGAGGGCGCCGCCGCCCCGGCCTCGCCCTGCTTTCGGCGCTCCTCGGCCTCGAGGTCGGCCATGGCCACCCGGGCGGAGAAGTTCAGCGCCGAGACGCCGTTGGCCAGCGACTCGATGAGCACCAGGGAGCCCCGCAGGAACGGCCAGCGCAGCCAGCGCCAGCCCTTGAGCAGCGGCCGCCAGGGGGCCTCGCGCAGCACGATCTCGCCGCTCGCGCGGCGCAGCGCGACCGCCAGGCAGTTGGGAGAGCGCATCATGACGCCCTCCATGACGGCCTGGCCGCCCACCTTGAGCTGATTGCGCGCGGCAGGGCTCACGTCGTGTTCCAGGGGGGAGCTGGCCCGCCCGGCGAGATCTCTGGCGGGCCGTGCGGACCAACCCAACCGACGAGGAGCGCGGGCAGGGGCAGCCTACTCGGCGGCGCCTTCGGGGGCGGCCTGGCCGGCGTCCTTCTTGGACTTGTCTTGCAGGCCGTACTTCTTCAGGAAACGGTCCACGCGCCCGGCGCTGTCCACCAGCTTCTGCTTGCCGGTGAAGAACGGGTGGCAGGCGGAGCAGATGTCCACCTTGAAGCTGCCCCGCGTCGAGCGGGTCTCGATCACGTTGCCGCAGGCGCACTCGACCGTGGCCTTCTCGTACTTGGGGTGAATGCCTTCCTTCATGACGTCCTCGATTCCTTCGCCTTCCGCGCACACCTGGACAGAATGGCCGGCGTATTCTAGTCGAGGCAAGCGGCTTGTCAAGCCATTTCCCCGCCCGCCACCGCCCGCCGGTCCTACTGGTTCATGGAGTCCAGGAACTCCTTGTTGGTCTCCGCGCGGCTGATCTTGGACAGCAGGAACTCCATGGAATCAATGACGTTCAGCGGGTGCAGCAGCTGGCGCAGGATCCACACCCGGTTGAGCACGCCCGGCCCCATGAGCAGCTCCTCCTTGCGGGTGGAGCTGGCGTTGATGTCCAGGCAGGGGAAGATGCGCTTCTCCATGAGCTTGCGGTCGAGGCGCATCTCGGAGTTGCCGGTGCCCTTGAACTCCTCGAAGATGACCTCGTCCATGCGCGAGCCGGTGTCCACCAGCGCGGTGCCGATGATGGTCAGGGAGCCGCCGCCCTCGATGTTGCGCGCGGCGCCGAAGAAGCGCTTGGGCTTGTGCAGGGCGTTGGAGTCCACGCCGCCGGACAGGATCTTACCCGAGGGCGGGACGACCGCGTTGTAGGCGCGCGCCAGGCGGGTGATGGAGTCGAGCAGGATGACCACGTCGCGGCCGTGCTCGACCATGCGCTTGGCCTTCTCGATGACCATCTCGGCCACCTGGACGTGGCGCTGCGCGGGCTCGTCGAAGGTGGAGGAGATCACCTCCCCGTGCACGGTGCGCTCCATGTCGGTCACCTCCTCGGGCCGCTCGTCGATGAGCAGCACGATCAGGTAGACCTCCTTGTGGTTGGTCTCGAGCGCCCGGGCGATGTCCTGCAGCAGCACGGTCTTGCCGGCGCGCGGGGGGCTGACGATCAGGCAGCGCTGGCCCTTGCCGATCGGCACCAGCAGGTCGATGATGCGCGTGCTCATGTTCTTCGGATCGAACTCGAGCTGGAACTTCGTGTTCGGGTAGAGCGGGGTCAGGTTGTCGAACAGGATCTTGTCCCGCGCGTTCTCGGGATCCTCGGTGTTGGTCACCTCGACCTTGAGCATGGCGAAGTAACGCTCGCCGTCCTTCGGCGGCCGGATCTGCCCGGCGATGGTGTCGCCCGTGCGCAGGTTGAAGCGCCGGATCTGGGACGGGGAGACGTAGATGTCGTCAGGACCGGGCAGGTAGTTGTAGTCCGGCGAGCGCAGGAACCCGAAGCCGTCAGGCAGGATCTCCAGCACGCCCTCGCCGTAGATGTGCCCGTCCTTCTCGGCCTGGGCCTGCAGGACGGCGAAGATCAGCTCGGACTTGCGCAACCCGCCGGTGCTCGGCACCTTGAGCTCCTTGGCGAGGTTGTTGAGCTCGGCGATCTTCATTTCTTTGAGTTCTTTGAGGTTCATGGTCAGTCCTCCACGGAAGGAATTGGAGCGGCCCGCCGCGGCGCCAGCCGGGGGGCAGGTTCGAGGGGTAGATCCGACGAATTCACGAGCAGGCACATCGTCCTGGAAACAACCTCACATGCTAGCAGGGATAGGAAATCAGGTTGACGTGGGCGGTCTTAGTACGCCGCGGCGGGGATGTCAAGCGAAAAGCGGCACGACCATGCGAGGCGCGACGCTGGCGACCCCCCCCGCGGCCGGTGTACCATGCCCCCCGCCTGACCGGAGGTGGATCATGCAGCGCGCCCAGGCCGCGGCCCGCATCGCCGCCCTGACCGACGAACTCCACGAGCACGCCTACCGCTACTACGCCCTGGACGCGCCCACCATCTCGGACGCCGAGTACGACCGGCGGATGCGAGAGCTCGAGTCCCTCGAGCGAGAGTGGCCGGCGCTGATCCGCCCGGACTCGCCCACCCGGCGGGTGGGCGCCGCGCCCCAGCCGGGCTTCACCCCCTTCCCCCACCCCGCGCCCATGCTCAGCCTGCAGAACGCCTTCAGCGACGAGGAGCTGCGCGAGTACGACGAACGGGTGCGGAAGGGGCTGGCGACCGCCGGCCCGGTCGAGTACGTGGCCGAGCCCAAGCTGGACGGGGTGGCCATCGAGCTGGTCTACCGCCGGGGCCTGCTGGAGGCGGCCTCCACCCGCGGGGACGGGCTGGTCGGTGAGACGGTCACGGACAACGCGCGCACCATCAAGAGCGTGCCGCTGAAGCTGCGCGCCCAGGCCGGCGCGGCGCTGCCGGACGAGCTGGTGCTGCGCGGGGAGGCCATCATCCACAAGGCTGCCTTCGAGCGGCTCAACCGCCAGCGCGAGGAGGCCGGCGAGCCGTCCTTCGCCAACCCGCGCAACGCCGCGGCCGGGAGCCTGCGGCAGCTCGACTCGCGGGTCACCGCGCGCAGGCCGCTGGAGGTCATGCTCTACGCCCCGGGGCTGGACGTGCCGGGTCTGGACAGCCAGCTCGCGCTGCTCGAGTGGATGCGCGCCGTGGGTTTCCGGGTGAACCCCCTGTCGCGCCTGTGCCGCGGCCCGGACGAGGTGCTCCAGGCCTACCGCGAGCTGCTCGCCCGCCGGCACGACCTGCCCTACGAGATCGACGGGCTGGTGGTCAAGGTGAACCGCTTCGCCGCGCAGCGCGCGCTGGGGGAGATCTCGCGCTCACCGCGCTGGGCCATCGCCTACAAGTTCCCCGCGGTCCAGGAGACGACCCGGGTCGAGGACATCCTGGTCCAGGTGGGACGCACCGGGGTGCTCACCCCCGTGGCCGCGCTGCGGCCGGTGCGCGTGGGCGGGGTCGAGGTCTCGCGGGCGACCCTCCACAACCAGGACGAGATCGACCGCAAGGACGTGCGCGTCGGCGACACGGTGGTCATCCAGCGCGCGGGCGACGTGATCCCCGAGGTGGTGGCCGTGATTCGCGAGAAGCGCGTCGGCGACCCGCCCCGCTACCGCCTGCCCGACACCTGCCCGGCCTGCGGCGGGCGCGCGGTGCGCGAGGAGGACGAGGCGGCCAAGCGCTGCTCGAACATGGCCTGCCCGGCCCAGCTCCGCGAGCGCCTGCTGCACTTCGCCAGCCGCGAGGGGCTGGACATCCAGGGGCTGGGCGAGAAGCTGGTGGCCCAGCTCGTCGAGCGTGGGCTGGTCAGGGACGCGGCCGACCTGTACGCCCTGGACCTCCCCCGCCTGGCCGGCCTGGAGCGCCTGGGCGAGAAGTCGGCCCAGAACCTCCTGGCGCAGCTGGCCGCGAGCCGCGCGCGGCCGCTCGGGCGCTTCCTGTTCGCGCTGGGCATCCGCCACGTGGGCGAGCACGTGGCCGGCCTGCTGGCCGAGGCCTTCGGCGGCCTGGAGGCCCTGGCCGCGGCCGACGAAGAGGCCCTGCAGGCCGTCCCCGGGGTCGGGCCGGAGGTGGCCGGCAGCGTGCGGGCCTTCTTCGCCGAGCCGGCCAACCTGCGTGCGCTCGCGCGCTTGCGCGCGGCCGGGGTCGAGCCCCAGGCGCCGGCCCGCCCGGGGCCACGCGGGACGGGCGCCGCCCGACCGCTGGAGGGCAAGACGGCCGTGCTGACCGGCACGCTGGCCACCCTGGACCGGCGCGCGGCCAAGCAGCTCCTCGGCGCGCTGGGCGCCAAGGTGACCGGCTCGGTGAGCCGCAAGACCGACCTCCTGGTGGCGGGCGAGAGCCCGGGCTCCAAGCTGGCCGAGGCGGAGCGGCTGGGCGTTCGCGTCGTGGACGAGGCTGGCCTGCTGGCGCTGGCGCGCGAGGCGGGCCTGGAGCCACCCGCCCCCTGACAGGAATGTCGTGAACCGCGCCAGCGGCCCCCGGCCGGCGCCGGAGCGATTCCTTCCAAGGCTGCGATTCCAGAGCGGACGCAGGACGGCCCCGGGCCTGGCACACGCCTTGCTGTGCATGACGGCCAGGGTGCCAGGCACCCTAGGAACCACCGGCGAAGGACGCGTGCGACCCGGGCTTCCCTCCCCGCCCGCGCCCGCGCCGGTGCTTCCTGGGCGGCCTCGCGGGGCCGCTCGCGACCGACAGGGGCCCTGACCCTGTTCACATAGAGTCTCCGGCGGGTTCGCCGGAGCGTGTTCCCAACCTCCTTTTCTCGCTCCCGTTCCAGGGCCCTCCCACCCGGACTCGCTCCGGGCGGGAGGGCCGCGTTTCGGCGCCGCCCCGCTCCACAAGCCGCTTGTGCCCCAGGGGCCCGCGGGGTAGGTTGGGCCCGCCATGGCCGCGCTCGACGATCTGCTGCTGTCCGTCCGCCACCCCAGCCGCTACCTCGGTGGAGAGGTGGGCTCCGTGCGCAAGGCGCCGGCCGACGTGCGCGCCCGGCTGGTGCTGGCCTACCCGGAGCTGTACGAGCTGGGCATGAGCTACCTGGGCTTCCAGGTGCTCTACGAGGCCGTCAACCAGCGTCCGGGGCTGGCCGCCGAGCGCGTGTTCGCGCCCGATCTCGACATGGAGCGGGCGCTGCGCGCGGCGGGCGAGCCGCTCCGCAGCCTGGAGTCGGGCGCGCCGCTGTCCGCGTTCGACGTCATCGGCTTCAGCCTGCAGCACGAGCTGAACCTGCCCGACGTGCTCTGCATGCTGGAGCTCGGCGGCGTGCCGCTGCGGGCGGCGGAGCGCCAGGACGCCCATCCCCTGGTGCTGGCCGGAGGCCCGTGTGCCGCCAACCCGGAGCCCCTGGCCGAGGCCCTGGACGCGGTGTTCCTGGGCGAGGCCGACCGGGCCCTGCCGGACATGCTGGCGGCCCTGGCCGAGGCCAGGCGCCGTGGCGCGCCGCGCCGGGCGCAGCTCGACTGCCTGCAGAGCTTCCCCGGCGTCTACCTGCCGGGACGCTACCGGCCGCGCTACGCCCCGGACGGGCGCCTGGCGGAGCTCGAGCCCCTGGACGGCGCCCCGGCCCGGATCACCCGGGCCCTGCAGCCGGACCTCGGCGCGCTGCCGCCGCCCACGCGGCCGGTGGTGCCCTGGATGCAGACCGTGCACGACCGGCTGACGCTCGAGATCCAGCGGGGCTGCACCCACGGCTGCCGCTTCTGCCAGGCGGGCATGATCACCCGGCCGGTGCGCCAGCGCGCCCTGCCGGCGCTGCTCCCCGCCGTGGACGCGGGGCTCGGCTCCAGCGGCCACGACGAGGTCTCCCTGCTGTCGCTCTCGGCCGGGGACCACCCCCAGATCCTGGCGCTGCTGGCCGGGGTGATCGCGCGGCACGCCGGCGAGTGCGTGTCGGTCAGCCTGCCCTCGCTGCGGGCCGAGACCCTGACGCCCGCCCTGGCCGAGCAGGTCCGGGCCGTCCGCAAGTCCGGCTTCACCATCGCGCCCGAGGCGGGCAGCGAGCGGCTGCGCCGGGTGATCAACAAGGATCTCAGCGACCAGGACGTGCTCCGGGCCGCCCTGGGGGCGTTCGCGGCGGGCTGGCAGCTCATCAAGCTGTACTTCATGATCGGCCTGCCCACCGAGACGCCCGCCGATCGCGCCGGGATCGCCCGGCTGACCGCCTGGCTGCGCGACGAGCTCCGCCGCGCCGGCCACCGCCCCGACATCCACGTGGGCGTGTCGACCTTCGTGCCCAAGGCGCACACACCCTTCCAGTGGGAGGCCATGGCGCTGCCCGCCGAGGTGAGCGCCTGGCACGCCGAGCTGCGCGCCGAGCTGCGCCGCATCCCGGGCGTCAAGGTGGGCTGGACCCGGCCCGAGATGGCCTGGGCCGAGGGGCTGCTGGCCCGCGGCGACAGGCGCCAGTTCGCCGCCCTGGAGCGGCTGGCCCGCGCCGGCGCGCGGCTGCAGGCCTGGGGCGAGCACTTCGACCAGGCGGGCTTCGCCGCGGCGTTGGCCGAGCTGCCCGTGCCGGGCGGAGCGGCCCACTACCTGCGCGCGCGCAGCCCGGACGAGCTGCTGCCCTGGGAGCACCTGCAGGCCGGCCCGACGCGCGCCTTCCTGCTGGAGGAGCTCGGGCGCTCCCGGCGCGCGGAGCCCACGCCCGACTGCGCCCGGGGGGACTGCGCCGGCTGCGGGGTGTGTCAGGAGGGAATCGCCCCGCGCCTGGTGGAGCCCCTCGCGCCGCCCGCGGCGAGCGAGGCGCCCGCCTTCGGCGCCCAGTCGCCCGCCACCCCGACCGTGGTCCGCCTCCGCCTGCGGCTGGCCCGGCGCGGAGGGGCGGCCTTCCTCAGCCACCTGGAGACCATGGCCGTGATCCAGCGCGCGCTGCGCCGGGCCGGCTGGCCGCTGGCCCACTCCGGCGGCTTCCACCCGAAGCCGCGCGTGGCCTTCGGGCCGGCCTGTCCGGTGGGCGTGGAGAGCCAGGCCGAGCTGGTGGACGTGGCCCTGCGCCGGGCGGACGAGCCCGCGGGGTTGCTCGCGGCGCTGCGCCAGGCGCTCCCGGAGGGGCTCGAGCTCCTCGAGGGGCGGGCGCTCCTGCCGGGTGAGCCGGGCCCCTCCGGCGTGGCGGGCGCGGTGCGCTACCGCCTGACCTGGGAGGGCGAGCCGTCCCCGGCCGAGGCGGCCGCGCGGGTGGCGGGCCTGCTCGCCCGGCCGAGCTGGGTCATGACGCGTCAGGCCAAGGGCGCCCACCGCAGCGTGGATCTGAGGCCGGGCCTGCGCAGCCTCCTGGCCGAGCCGGAGGCACGCGCCGTGGTGCTGGAGGTGGCCGTGAACCGGGGCGCCGTGCCCCGCCCGGCTGAGATCGCCGAGGCCCTCGGCCTGCCGCGCCCGCGCGTGATGCGCGAGGCGCTCCTGCCGCCGGCGCCAGGAACCCCGACCGCGCCGGACACGCGCGAGGAGGCGCCCGGATGAGCACGCTCCTGGCGATCAACGCCCTGCACCACGAGCGCAGGGTGGCGCTGGTGGAGAAGGGCACCCTGGCCGAGCTGTACATCGAGCGGCCCAGCGGCCGCGGCCTGGTGGGCAACATCTACCTGGGCCGCGTGGTGCGCGTCCTGCCGGGGATGGACGCGGCCTTCGTGGACATCGGTCTGGACAAGGCCGGCTTCCTGTACGTCTCCGACGTGCTCCAGCCCGTCTCGACCGCCGACCTGGGCCTGGTGGCCGACAAGGAGGCCGACGAGGAGGACGAGGTCAAGCCGCCGGACGAGAGCGCCGAGGAGGGCGAGGGCCCGTCGCTGCCGCCCCCGGCCCGCATCTCCGATCTGCTCCACAACGGCCAGGAGATCGTGGTCCAGGTGGCCAAGGCGCCCATCGGCACCAAGGGCGCACGCCTGACCACCCACATCACCCTGCCCGGCCGGCTGCTGGTCTTCCTGCCGACCGTCGACCACATCGGCATCTCGCGCCGCATCCTCCAGGAGGGCGAGCGCAGGCGGCTCAAGGAGCTGGTCGAGCAGCTACGCCAGCCCAAGACCGGCTTCATCATCCGCACCGCCGCCGAGGGCGCCGACGAGGAGGTCCTGGCGGCCGACATGCGCTTCCTGACCCGGCTGTGGCAGGACGTGCAGGCGCGCGCCAGCGCCTCGGGCGCGCCCACCCAGCTCTACCAGGACCTGGATCTGATCCGCCGCGCCACCCGGGACCTCTTCACCGCCGAGGTGGACCGGCTGGTCATCGACGACCCGGCCGAGCACCGCACCCTGCTCGAGTTCGTGCGCACCTTCATGCCCGCCCTGGCCGCGCGGGTGGAGCTGTACGAGGGCGGCGAGCCCCTGTTCGACGCCCTCGGCCTGGAGGTGGAGATCGGCCGCGCGCTCGACCGCAAGGTGTGGCTGAAGAGCGGCGGCACGATCGTCATCGACCAGACCGAGGCGCTCACCGCCATCGACGTCAACACGGGCCGCTACGTGGGCAAGCACAACCTGGAAGACACCATCACCAAGATCAACCTGGAGGCGGTGCGCGAGATCGTCTGCCAGCTCAGGCTGCGGGACCTGGGCGGCATCATCATCATCGACTTCATCGACATGGAGCGCCCGGCCAACCGCGAGCGCGTGTTCAGCACGCTGCAGGAGGCGCTGACCGCCGACCGGGCCCGCACCAACATCCTCAAGATCTCCGAGCTGGGGCTGGTGGAGATGACCCGCAAGCGGGTGCGCGAGAGCCTGATCCGCAGCCTGACCGAGCCCTGCCCCTACTGCGACGGCACCGGCCGGGTGAAGTCCGCCGCGTCGGTGTGCTACGAGCTGCTGCGCGCCGTGGAGCGCGAGGCCCGCGGCCGGCGGGGCATCCTGCGGGTCTCCGCCAGCCCCGCGGTCGCCAAGCGGCTGATCGACGAGGAGCAGGCCGTGCTCGAGTCGCTCGAGCGCCGCCTGGGGGTGCAGCTGCGCGTGGACGCGGTGCCGCACTTCCACCTGGAGCAGTACGAGGTCCGCTTTGAGCCCTGAGCGCCGCCCGTCCACCCGCCCGCGCCTGCTGTGGGCCGACGACGCCGGGCAGGTCTACGATCACCCTCAGCTCCTGGCGGCCGGCTGGGACGGCCAGGCGCTGCGACCGCTCGAGGCACGGGGCGGCATGCCGGCCCCCGACGGGCTGCAGCTCGCCTACTTGCCCGGCCGATGCCCGGTGGGGCTGGACCCGCGCACCGGCCACGCGGTGGAGCTCTGCGAGGTGCGGCTGCACGGCCGCGCGCTGCGGCCGCACGCCGTGGCCGGCGTGCCGCCCCCGGGCCACGTGCGGCACCTGCTGCCGGCGGCCGAGGCCGGCAGGGGCGCGCCCCCGCTGCCGCTGCGCGCCTACACCGCGGTGGGCTTCCACCGCGGCGGCGTCCTGTGCGCGCTCTCCCGGCTGGACCCCCACACCCACTGGGATCCGGCGCGTTTCCGCCTGCCGGACTGGGGGGCGCGCCTGACCCGTTTCCGAACGCGGTTCCCGCGCAACCGGGTGGTGGCCCAGCTCGCCCGCTGCGTGACGGAGTACGGCTGCTGCACGGCCAGCAACCTGTTCCTGGGCGCCTACGAGGCCGGGCTGCCCACGGCCCCGCGCTGCAACGCGCGCTGCCGGGGTTGCATCTCGGAGTCCGACGGGCCGGTGCCGAGCCCGCAGGTGCGCCTGGACGCCGCGCCCCCCCTGGCCCACATCGTCGAGGTGGCCGTGCACCACCTGTCCCACGCCCGCCCGGCCATGGTGAGCTTCGGCCAGGGCTGCGAGGGCGAGCCGCTGACCGAGGCCGCGCGCATCGTCGAGGCCCTGCGGGCCATCCGCCGCCGCACCTCCCGCGGCACCCTGCACATGAACACCAACGGCAGCCGCCCGGAGGCGGTGGAGGCGCTGGCGCAGGCCGGGCTGCAGAGCGTGCGGGTGAGCCTGGCCAGCGCCCGGCCGCGCGCCTTCCGCGCCTACCACCGCGGCGACTTCAGCCTGGCGGAGGTCGAGGAGTTCGCCACCCGCGCGGCGGCCCGGGGGCTGTGGGTCGCCTTCAACCTGCTCAGCCTGCCCGGGCACACCGACCGGCCCGAGGAGCTCGAGGCGCTCGTCGGGCTGCTCGAGCGCAGCGGCGCGCACATGCTGCAGGTGCGCAACCTCGACCTGGATCCGCGCCCGGGCGGGCCCTGGCCGCCGCGCGCGGGCGGAGCCCCGCTGGGCATGCGCGCCTTCCTGCGCGCCCTCACCAGGCGCAGGCCCGGCCTGGAGCTCGGCTGCTTCAACCGTTTCAGGGAGGAGTGGCCGGGCCAGTTTGTTGATCGGCCCGGCGGCCTGCGCTAGCATGGGCCTCAGCCGAGGCATGATCATGGACAACCCCGTGCGCAAGTCGGTCCAGCTCGATCCGCGCATGCTGGCGATCATCCGCCAGATCGGTCAGACCTCCGGCCTGGATCCGGACCAGGTCATCCACCTGGCCCTGTTCGATCTGGGCCGGCGCATGGGGCTCATCAAGGTGACCCCCGTGTCGATGGCGCCGCCCTCCGGGGTGGACCTCCTCGACGAGGCCGAGCCGGAGCCCCCGCCCGCGGCCCGGCCGGGACGCCCCAGCGTCGCGCCGCAGCTCGCGCCCGCGCCCGTCGCCCGCCCGGCCTCCCGGCCCGCCGCCCGCCCGGGCGGCGGCGACCTGCTGCTGCTGCAGGTGGACGACGGCCCGCTCATCTCCGTGCGCAAGGACATCTTCCTGATCGGCCGCGGCAGCAAGTGCGATCACGTCATCCAGCACCGCTCCGTCTCCCGCGAGCACGCGGTCGTCACCCGCGAGCGGAACGGCTGGTTCATCGAGGATCTCAACTCCGCCAACGGCACCTGGCTGGACGGCGAGCAGATCACCAAGCACCGGCTGTCCCAGGGGGACGAGATCCTGATCTCCAACCACCGCCTGCGCTTCACCGTCCGGGCGAGTTGACTCGGCTCCCCGGCGCCCCCGAGAATCGAGGCAGGATCCAGCCCCGCCCGTCCGCTCACGCGGCGCGCGGGGGGGGAGGCTGACGTCATGGCCCGCCAGACCCGCGCCGTGTGGAGGCTCGCCTCGCTGCTGCTGCCCGTGACCTGCCTGGCCTGTCAGCCCCCCGGGGAGCCCAGGCCCGAGGCCGGGTCGCAGGCCGCGGCGCTGCGGGCCGGGCCACGCGCCGCCCCGACCTGGGGCCAGGCCACCAGGCTGTTCCTGGAGCGCGACGCGCGCCGGGTGCACCGCGATCCCGCGCGCGGGGTGTTCATCGCGCACCGGCCCGGGCTGCGCCTGAGCGCCGCCGCCCCGGCCTTCAGCCTGGAGCCGTCAGGGCCGTCCCCGGCCTGGCGCCTGCAGGTGCGCCTCGAGCGGCTCGCGGCGGGGGGCGAGGAGCGCGCGCTGCCGCCGGCGGCGCTGGTGGCCGAGGGGACGCGCCTGCGCTGGTCGCACCCCGGGCTGGTGGTGCAGGAGCTGGACAACGGCCCCGAGGCCTTCCAGCAGACCCTGCACGTGCTCGCGCCGCAGGGGGAGCGTTTCGCGCTGGGCTTCGGGCTGGAGGGCGCCGCCTGGGGGCTCAGCCCGGGCGGCCTGCGGGTCGACCACGCCGGGGCCGAGGTGCTGCGCGCCAGCCCACCGCGGGCCTTCGAGCCGGACGGCCGCGAGCTGCCCTGCAGCTTCGCCCGCCGGGCCGGGCGCCTGTGGATCGAGGTGCAGGACGCCCGGCGCTACCCGGTCACCATCGACCCGGCCTGGACGAGCTCGGGCCAGGACCGCGAGCTGGCCCGCTTCGGCTGGGCGCTGGCCGGGGTGGGCGACGTGAACGGCGACGGGTTCGGCGACGTGCTGGTGACCGCGCCCTACTTCTCCACGGCCAACACCGCGGCCGGCAAGGCGTACCTGTTCTACGGCCAGGCCACCGGGCTGGGCGCGACCCCGGCCTGGAGCTCCTCGGGCGACGACCGCACCCGGGCCCACTTCGGCCTGTCCGCCGCGCCGGCCGGCGACCTCGACAGGGACGGCTACGCCGACTTCGCCGTGGGCGCACCCGACCAGGACGGGGTCCAGACCGACGCCGGGCGTGCCTTCGTGTTCATGGGCTCGAGCAACGGCCCCGGAGCCAGCGCCGCCTGGGCCGCCTCGGGCTATGACGAGGCGCAGGCCTACTTCGGCACCTCCCTGGCCGCGGCCGGCGACGTGAACGGCGACTCCTACCCCGACCTGGTGGTCGGGGCCCCGGCCCAGAGCATGGAGCTCGGCCCGACCAGCGGCCCGGGCCGGGCGTTCGTGTACCTGGGCACGGCGCAGGGCCTGTCCTCGACCCACGCCTGGACCCACCTCGGAGACGACCTGGCCGGGGCCGGCTTCGGCTTCTCCGTGGCCGGGGCGGGCGACGTGAACGGAGACGGCTTCGGCGACCTGATCGTCGGCGCTTATCTGCACACCTTCACCTACCAGGCCAGCGGCCGGGCCTTCCTGTTCCTGGGCGGCGCGGGCGGACCCGCGGCCACGGCCAGCTGGAGCGCCTCGGGCGACGCCCAGGCCTACGCCCAGTTCGGCTTCTCCGTGGCCGGCGCCGGCGACGTGGACGCCGATGGCTTCGACGACGTGGTGGTGGGCGCCCCGGGGCACGACACGGCCCAGGGCGGCGCGGGCCGGGCGTACGCCTACCGCGGAGGCGTGCCGGGCACGGGCCTGTCCACGGCCTACTGGTGGCGCTACTCGGGCACCGACCGGGCCCAGGCGCGCTTCGGCTGGTCCGTGGCCGGGGTGGGCGACGCGAACGGCGACGGCAAGGCCGACGTCCTGGTGGGCGCCCCCGGCGAGGACACGCTGGGCACCGCGGTGGGCCGGGCCTTCATGTACCTGGGGTCGCTGTCCGGGCCGCTCACGCCGCCGGCCTGGTCCGCCTCGGGCGACGAGCAGGTCGGGGCGAGCTTCGGCTCGTGCGTGGCCCCGGCCGGGGACGTGAACGCGGACGGCGCCGCGGACCTCCTGGCGTCCGCGCCCTACCAGGACATCCCGGGCCAGGACGGCGGCCGCGCCTTCCTGTACCTGGGGGTCGAGGACGGCCCGGGCCTGTGCGAGCCCGTGGGCAGCGGCTGCGACGATCTGGACCCGTGCACCTACCCGGACCTGTGCGACGCCGCGGGCGCCTGCCACGGCACGCCCTTCTCCTGCGACGACCAGAACCCCTGCAGCACGGACGAGTGCCGCCCGGACGGCAGCTGCGGCCACCTGCACAGCTCCGATCCCTGCGACGACTCGAACCCCTGCACCGAGGGCGACACCTGCTCCGCCGCCCAGTGCATGGGCACGCCCCGCGATTGCTCCTGGCTGGACGGGGTCTGCAGCCAGGGCAGCTGCGACGCGGCCTCGGGCACTTGCCAGGCGCTGTCCAGGGCGGACGGCACCCCCTGCGACGACGGCGACGCCTGCACCGCCGGGGACGCCTGCCGCGGGGGCAACTGCGTGCCGGTGCAGGACCTGTGCGCCGAGGGGGACAGCGGCTGCGCCAGCGCGGGCGGTGCGGGCGCAGGCCCCGGCTGCAGCCTGCTCCTCGGCCTGCTGCTCCTCGGGCTGCGGGGCAGGCGGATCAGCCGCGCCAGATCACCTGGCTCGGCATGCTCACCCGGTAGGCCAGCTTCAGCCGGGCGTCCGCACCCGGCTTGAGCTCGAGCGCCCAGGTCACCAGGCCCTGGGCGTCCCGGGAGTACCCGGGGCTGGTCTCCTTGGCCAGGATCTCCACCTCCACCGCCTCCAGCTCGGCCACCGGCACCCGCTCGGACACGCGCACCCTGCGCGGGGCGCCGGACTGGTTGGCCAGGTACAGCTCCACGCGGAAGTCGTGCTGGCGCCGCTTGCGCAGCCCCGTCTCCTCGAACTCCTGGTGCTGCTCGCGGTGGACCGGCAGCCCGTCCTCCGAGCCCCACGACAGCCCGAAGCGCTCCCCCGGCGCCACGAAGCGGATGCGCCCGCGGCCGGTGTAGCCGCCGTCGCGCATGAGCGCCACCGGCCCGGCCAGCAGCGGCTGGGCGCCAGGGTAGGTCTGCAGGGAGCGCAGGAAGACGAACTCGGCCTTCTCCGGCAGGCACACGTACTCGCACTCCGTCGGCGCCTGCCAGCGCTCGAACTCCAGCCTGTGCGGTCGCCCGTCCGAGGGCACGTCCACCCGGCCCGGGACGCGGAACAGGCGCGCCTCGCCGCCGTCGTCCAGCCCGGGCGGCGTGTCGCTGCTGCGGCCCTGCGGGGCCGAGGCGGTGGTGGCGATGACCTGGTCACGCGAGGCCACCTCGACCACCTTCCGCTCCACCTCGGTCTTCTCCCGGGTGGACAGCCAGTCGTCCTCGAGCAGGGGCAGCTCGGCCCCCAGGCTCGGCCGGGCGGTGGAGAAGGCGAGCTCCACGCCGGTCCAGTCCTCGCCGGTCAGCTGCCACACCATGCCGGCCGAGGCCCAGGCGAGCCCGGCGCCGTCGGGCGCCAGCTCGGCGGTGTAGGTCGGGCGCCACAGCGCGCAGGGCGCCTGGTACTCCACCTCTACCAGGTAGGTCCCGGCGCGCTCGATGACCGCCTCCAGGCCGACCTCGGCCCGGTAGTCCGAGACCGGGGTCAACGCCGCGCGCCGCTCCTGGACCAGCCGCTCCACCCGCGCCCGGCGGTCGTCCTGCGCCCACTGCAGGTCGAGCAGCTCCTCCTCCAGCTCGCCGCGCCGCCCGAAGGCCGCCTCGAGCTCCTCGGCCCAGGCAGGCTCGAAGGGCCCGATCACCACCCGCTCGCCCACGTGCCGGGCGAGATCGCGCACGGCCTGGGCCACCCGGCCGCGCTCGTGCAGGCGCACCGCGGCCCGCTGGTTCTCCTGCAGGTACTCGGCCACCAGACCCTCCAAGGCCTGGACCAGCTCCTGCTCGCGCTCGGGCCGGGCGGCGCGCACCACGTACGCGCGCGTCACCCGCCAGTCCAGCACCTTGGCCGGGGCGTCGTCCGCGCCCGCCGAGCGCACCCGGCAGCGCAGCGTGCGATCCGCGAGCAGCGGGGTGCACGGACCGAGCCGGAGCGCCAGGCGGCCGGGCCTGAGCTCCACGCGCGCGCGGCGCAGCACCTGGGCCCGATCCTCCATGATCAGCACCTCGGCCACCGGCGCCTCGAGGATCTGCCCGGCCGGCGCGGGCTGGACCGTCAGGGGTGTGTCAGACACGGCGGTTCCCTCCCTGGATGACCCGCTTGCTGGGGATGGTCACGCGGTAGGCGAGCTGGCAGGTGGCCACCTCCCCGGGGGCCAGCGCCAGCCGGAAGCGGCGCCCCCCGCGCACCGGGCGGCCGCGCTCGAGCTGCTCGTACACCTCGGGCTCGGGGCTGGCGCGCACCACCTCCACCTTGACCCCGTCCTCGTGGCTGACCGGCACCCGCTCGAAGATCTCCACCTGGGCCGGGGCGGCCAGGCGGGAGCGCACCTCGATCTCCACCTTGTGGTCCAGCACCGCGTCGCCGCCGAACAACCCCCCGCTGCTCTCCTGGAAGGAGGTGTTGCGGGCCACGCGGATGGCCGGCTCGACGCCCATGTTGACGACCAGCGCCTTGCCGGGCGGGGTGGTCTCGAGCGGCGCGCTGACCAGGAAGTCGCCGCCCCGGTACACCCGCACCGGGCCGGCCAGCAGCGGCAGCTCGAGCGGGTTGGGAAACTCGGCCACCAGGTAGACCTGCTCGTCCAGGAGCGGCACGCAGCGGTACACCCTGCGGACCTCCCCCTCCCGGCGCAGCAGCGCCTGGGCGTGGAACTGGCCGTCGGACAGCACCCGCCCGGCGCCGTCCATGGGGTAGCGCAGCGCGAAGTGTCCGGCCGACTGCTCCACCGCCACGGCGTGCGAGGGCAACGCCAGGCGGCCGAGCGCGAGGCGCTCCGGCTCGAGCAGCGCGCGCCCGAGCTCCCCGGCCAGCCCCTGGAGCCCGCCGGCGGACGCCCGCCCGGCCAGCTGCTCCACCAGCCGCTCGGCCGCGCCCACCGCGCGGAGCTGCCCGCGGCCGGCGGTGTCCGGGCCCTCCATGCGCAGGCTCTCGTAGCCCAGGGCCTCGCGGCTGGCCTCCGACAGGGCCAGGGCGGGCGCGGCGTCGTCCGGGCACGGGGGCTCGCACGAGTCCGCGCACACCGACTTGCACTCCTCGGCCTCCTCCCGCTCGGCCAGGCGGGCACGCGGCTGCATGGGCGCGGACGCGCGCCGCGCCTCCTTCTTGGCCACGGCCCGCCCGCCGCCCCCGGCCCGCCCCGGCGCGGGTGGCGGGCGCGGGCGCGAGCTCGCCATGGCCACGCTGGCGGGCGGGGCGCAGGGGACGGCGGCGAAGCCATCCACGTCTCCGTCGGCGCAGTGGACCGAGCCCTCGTCCGCGCCCAGATCGTCATCCGCCTCCGCCTGCGGCGCGGGCTCGCACACGGGCATCGGCGACGCGGCCGGCGGTGGCGGAGGGGCGCTCGCGGCCAGGGCGCCCAGCACCTGGGCCAACCCGGGCGCGGCGTCCTTGCGCCCCGCGGCGGCCTTCCGCTTGCCGCCCAGCCGCTCGGGCTGCGGCAGCGAGGGGGCGCTCAGGCTAGGCGGGCCGGGCAGGCTGCGCCGCCCGCGGTCGTACCCCTCGAACAGCTCCTCCAGGCCCTCGGGCAGCGGCCTCCAGCCCGAGGGCCGCGGCGGTTGCGCCTTGCCGATGCGCCAGGAGTCCAGCTCGGGCAGCTCGGTCGAGCGGCGCAGATCGGCGGTCGAGAAGGCCAGCGCCGCCCCGTCCCAGTCCTCGCCCGTGCGCTGGGCCACCAGGGCCTTCAGCACCAGCTCGGCCCGGCCCAGGTCGGCCGCGACCCGCAGCTCGTACTCGGGCACCCAGCGGGCCAGCGGCACCAGGTAGCTGAGCTCCAGGCGGGCTGCGGACGTCCCCGCGGGCAGCTCCAGGGCCAGGCGGGCCGCCTTGCGGCAGGTCCCCAGGGCCTCCGCCTCGGCGCTCGACTGCCGGGTCAGCTCGTGCTCCAGGCCGGTCAGGCGATCGTCGACGGCGCGCAGCTCCCGGTCGAGCCGGCCCACCTCGGCCCAGGCCCGATCCAGCCCCTCGCGCGCGAAGCGGGCCAGCTCCAGCCAGGCCTGCATGGGGTGGCGCGGGCTGTAGGCCAGCTCCTCGGGCAGCTCCGCCGCGCCCACCTCGGCGGGCGCCAACCCCTCCAGCGTGGCCGCCCGATCGAGCCAGCGCTTGCGCTCGACCTCCAGCGCCGCCCGCTGGCGCTCCAGGGCGTGCAGCAGCTCGGCCCCGTCGGTGCGCACCGCCGCCTCGCGCGCGACCAGGCTCCACTCCAGCGACAGATCGCCGGCGCGCGGCGCGACCCCGGACTGGCCCGAGAGCACCCGCACCCGGAGCGAGTCGTCCAGCAGCCGGAGCGGCAGGCCCGCGATCCGCACCGACAGCGCTCCGCCGGCGCCGGCCGGCAGCGCAGCCTCCCGGGTGACCAGGGCCTGGCCGCGGTAGACGTCCACCCGCGCGATGCGCGATACGAGCTCCAGGGGTCCGTGGGCTTCGCTCATCCCGCCTCCCTCGCGGCCCGTCCGGGCCGGGGCCGGATTGTACCCCGCGGGGTCCGTCAGGGGGAAGGGCGGAGTCCCTGTCGAGCCAGCTCAATCCTCTCGCCGGGACAGCATGAAGCGGCCGAGCCACATCGGCAGCCAGCTCCCGCCGACGCCCAGGACGAGCAGCGCCCCCAGCGAGCTCGCCAGCCAGCTCACGCGCCCGAAGGGGTGGTTGAGCTGGTGCGGGAGCTGGAAGGCCAGGTAGGTGGGGTAGACGCTGGCCAGCAGGAACACGAGCACGAAGCCCATGCTCAGGATCATGTAGGTCACGCCCCCGACGCCGGCCGGGATCTTGGCCGGGTTCTCGGCGTGAAAGTTGGGGAAGATCGCCCCCAGTCCCACCCCCAGGGCGCAGATCACCAGGCTCATCACCAGCACCAGCGCCACGGTGAACAGGTAGAAGACCGCCGGCACGTCGATCACCGCGCAGGACAGCAGCGCCAGGCAGAGCCCCAGGCCGGCCAGCGGCAGGTAGGCGATCAGCAGCTTCGAGTGCATGAAGGCTGCGAGCTGCACGGGCGCGGTGCGCACGATCCACCAGGCCCGGCCCTCCAGGCTGACCGCCGGGAAGACGAAGCGCACCGCCACCCCCGCCAGCACCAGGCCCACCATGACGTGGTTGACCGTGTACAGGGTGAACCAGCCGAACTCGGCCAGCTTGAGGTAGGAGAAGTTGAGCAGGTACACCGCGGCCAGCGCGCCCAGCAGCAGCAGCTGCAGCCACTGGTTGGGATCGCGCAGGAACACCCGGCCGTCCTTGAGCAGCAGCGGCGCGGTCAGCCCGGGGGCGGACAGGGCCAGGCGGTCCAGCCAGCGCCCGAACGCGCGGCGGCCCCTGGCCGGGCCCGCGCCCACGCCCGGGGAGTCGGCCAGCGCGTCGCCGTGGCGCACCCGGCCGCGCTGGGCGCGGTCGTAGGCGGCGCGCATGAGCCCGCTGCCCAGCCAGCCCGCGAGCGCCAGCAGGCCGGCCGCCGTGGTCCACACCGCCAGCGCCGGCAGCCAGGAGGCCACCCCCCGGCCCTGCAGCAGGGGGAACAGGAAGTCGGTCAGCCACTGGTGCGGCAGCAGGCGCGACTCCTGCCCGCCCACGAGCTGCATGAACTCCACCATGGTGCCGAAGGAGTCGGGCTGCAGCAGCCGCTCGGGTTGCAGCAGGCGGATGATCAGGTACAGCGCCACGAAACCCAGCACGGCCAGCACCACGATGAGGTCGCGCGAGCGCCTGGCGGAGAAGGCGCGCGTGAGCGACACGGCCACGATCGCGCCCAGCGCCCCGGGGATGAGCACCAGCGGCGGGAACAGGCCCAGCACCGCCAGGTAGTAGCTCCAGGGAGCCTGGTAGGCGACGCCGAAGGCCAGGAAGATGGGCAGGCCGAAGCCCAGCACCATCCAGGAGGAGTAGACGACCATCTCCAGCAGACGGGCGAAGAACAGCGCCCCGGTGGGCACGGGCGCCGCCATGAGCAGCCCCAGATCGTCCGACAGGAAGAAGACCGAGAAGGAGGCGATGGTGGTGGACAGGAGCAGCACGCCCAGCAGCACCAGCAGCACCAGCGACATGAGTTTCCGCGGGATGAGCTGGCCCACCAGCTCGACGGCCATCACCTGGCGCAGGAACCAGGTCGACAGTGCGAAGATGCCCCAGGCGAACGTCAGCGCCAGGGCCGCGTACAGGAGCGGCCGCAGGCTCGCGCGGCGGTTCGCGCCGCTGAGGTGCCGTCCCAGGCCCAGCCACTTGGGCCTGAGCAGCACACCCAGATCGCGCAGGGCGTCAAGCACGCGACGCGCTCCCCGGAGGCGGGCTCACAGGTGGAACTCCTCGAGCACCGCCCCCACGTCCACCCCGCCGGTCAGGCGCAGGAACAGCTCCTCGAGTCGCCCGCCGCTGTCGCCCACCTGGGCGCGGAGATCGGCCAGCGTCCCCAGCGCGATCATCCGCCCCCGGTGCAGGATGGCCACCCGGTCGCACAGCTCCTCGGCCACCTCCAGGGTGTGGGTGGACAGGAACACGGTGCTGCGGCCGTCGGCGGCCAGCCGGCGCAGCAGCGACTTGACCAGCACCGCCCCGCGCGGGTCGAGGCCGATCATGGGCTCGTCCACGACCAGCAGCTCGGGCCTGTGCAGCAGGGCCGCGGCCATGGTCAGCCGCTGCTTCATGCCGTGGGAGTAGCTCTCCACCAGCTCGTCCGCCCAGGCCTTGAGATCGAACAGCTCCAGCAGCTCCTGCGCCCGGGCGGCCAGATCCGGGAAGCGCAGCCCGTACAGCCCGGCCACGAAGGCCAGGAACTCCCGCGCGGTCAGCTTCTCGTACAGGTAGGGCCGGTCGGGCACGTAGCCCACGATCTGCCGGGCGCGGATGGGCTCGCGCACCACGTCCACGCCGCCCACCAGCACGCGGCCGCGGGTCGGGCGCGCCAGGCCGACCAGGATCTTCATGGTCGTGGTCTTGCCCGCCCCGTTGGGGCCGAGGAAGCCGAACACCTCCCCGCGCCGCACGTGCAGCTCGAGATCCTGGACGGCGGCGAAGTCGCCAAACAACTTGGTCAGGCCCTCGATCTGGATCACGGCGTCCGCCGACCTCCCTCCCCGCCCAGGTCGAGCTCCGGCCACAGCGGGGGCAGGCCGCCTGGCGGCGCCACCAGCCCCTCGACGCCCCGCTTCACCCAGTCCGCGTCCTCGCGCTGCAGCACGAGCCCGCCGGGCAGCTCCTCCTTGAGCACGGCCCCGCCCACGTCGATCCAGCTATCCATGGTCAGGCCCGCGGCGCTGCGCCGCAGGTGGTAGGCCGGCCGCATGGCCCCGCCCAGGCTCAGCGCGTCCGGCCCCACCACCTCGATGGTGGTCTCGCGGTTGGAGAGCGTCTGGGGATCGAACACCACCGCCCGGAAGCGGTCGCCCGCCTGGGGATCGCGGGCCAGGATGGCGTAGGGCAGGGCCAGGTCGAACAGCGGGGCCTCCGCCAGGGCCAGCCGGCTGGCCGAGCGCTGGCCGCCCAGATCGAGCTCGAGCGCCAGGCCCGCCTGGTCCATCCGCCCCCGGGCGGAGACGCTCACCGGGCCGGCCTGCAGGCCGAAGTCGAGGTCCAGCAGGCGGCCCGCGGGGTCCAGGCGGACCGCGAGCCTGGAGTCCATGGCCTGGGAGAAACCACCCACCTTGACCAGGACCTGGGACTCCTGCGTCAGGCTGGAGCCGTGCGCCGCGAGCTCCACCCGGGTGTGGAACCAGCCGATCTTCCGCCCGTCGCGGTAGGCGCCCAGCCACCACTCGCCGGGCCGGATGGCCCCGGACAGCTCCGCCGGGCCGAGCAGCGCGCCGGCCTCGCTGTCCGGGACGGGCCACAGCATCACGGCCAGCACCCAGAGCCAGCCGGCCACCGAAGCGCCACCCAGCGCGTGCCAGCCCCAGTGTGACTTCAGCCGTCTGCCGCCCATGCGCCCTTCACCACGGACCTTCCTCCGCCCCGGGACCGCAAGAGTGTAACCTCAGTGGGCCCGGATTGCATCCCGGGGGAAGGGAGCCGAGGCCGGCCGCCCCCACGCGTCGACGTCCGCAGAGTCGGATCACTTCAGCAGGCGCAGCACGCCCACCACCACGCCGCACAGGCGCACGTCGCGGCCCTCGTCCGCCCGGACCACGATGGGGGCGAAGGCCGGGTTGGCCGCCTCGAGGGTCAGGCCCTGGCCCGACGGCCGGAAGGTCTTGACCGTGGCCTCGCCGTCGATCAGCGCCACCACGATCTCCCCCGGGCGGGCGGTCGCCTGGGGGCGCACCAGCACGTGATCGCCGTCCAGGATGCCCGCGCCCTGCATGGAGTCGCCGCGCACCCGCAGGGCGAACACGCCGTCCTGCTGGGCGCGCACGTCGCGCTCGAGCTGCAGGTGGCCCTCGAGGTTCTCCTCGGCCAGCAGCGGCAGGCCGGCGGCCACCCGGCCCAGGACGGGGATGCCCGGCGGCTCCGCCCGCCGGCCCGCGCGGCGCGGGCGCATCACCGTGATGGCCCGCGACTTCGGCCCGGCGTCGCGCGCGATGAGCCCCTTCCTCTCGAGCGCCTTGAGGTGATCGTTCACCCCGTTGGTCGAGTGGATGCCCATGGCCTCTGCCATCTCGCGGATGGACGGCGGGTAGCCGTGCTCCTCGAGGTGGGCCTCGATGAACTCCAGGAGCTTCCGCTGTCGCTCGGTCAGTTCGCGCATGCCCGGCCTCCCCTGCCTGGAAGACGATCCCAGGGTACTGAACGCGCGTGCAGATGTCAAGCAACCCGGCCGCGCGGTCTGCCCGGGGGCCTCTCGCCTTGACAGGTCCGGATCGATGCGCTTTGTTAGTCCCGGTTTCGGGGGGAGACGATCCGCGAGGAGACCATGGCGCGCGCCCGCAGGCTCGACCGCTCCAGCGACAACCCGTACCCGCACGGCGAGCAGGTGGAGTTCCAGTACGAGGGCCGGCCCATGCTGGGCCAGGCCGGGGAGCCGCTGGCCGTCGCGCTGCTCGCGGGCGGGGTGCGCATCTTCGGCCGCAGCATCAAGTACCACCGGCCCCGCAGCCCCTTCTGCCTGCACGGCCACTGCTCCGGCTGCCTGCTGCGCGTGGACGGCCTCCCCAACGTGCGGTCCTGCCGTACCGCGCTGCGGGCCGGGATGCAGGTCGAGCGGCAGCTCGGCTGGCCCGGCAGCGGCCGGGACCTCTTCCGCACGCTCGACTGGGTGTACGGCGAGCGCCTGGATCACCACAGCCTGCTCACCTCGAGCGGCACGCTGGCGCGCATGGCCATGGGTTTCGTGCGCAAGATGGCCGGCTTCGGCCACCCGCCGACCGCCGAGCCCGGCCCGCCCGCGCCCAAGCGCCGGATGAGCGTCCCGGCCGTAGTGATCGGCGCCGGCCTGGCCGGCCTGCACGCGGCCGTGGAGCTCGGCCAGGCGGGCCACCGGGTGGTCGTGCTGGAGGCGGAGGAGCTGGCCGGCGGGCGGCTGTGCGACGCGAGCTGCAAGCTCGCGGGCGCGACCGGCTGGGCTGCGCGGCGCGAGCTGCTCTCGCGCCTGAGCGCGCTACCCGGGGTGGAGCTCAGGCTCGGCACGCCGGCGCTGGCGGTCTACGGTGACCAGGCCGTGCTGCAGGTGCTGGCGGCCGGCCCGGACGAGACCCTGGCGCTCGAGCCCCAGCGCCTGGTGGTGGCGACCGGGGCCTACGCGCCGCTGCCCCAGTTCGAGGACAACGACCTGCCGGGGGTGCTCGGCCCGCGCGCGCTGGATCGCCTGGTCTGCGGCCATGGCGTGCTGCCCGGGGAGCCCGTGCTGATCGCGGGCGACGCTCAGGAGACGCTCGAGCTCGCGGCCGCGCTCGTCGAGCGCGGGATCGCCCTGGCCGGTCTGGTGACCGATCGCCCGGAGCCCGAGCTGCCGGCGCAGCTGCGCACCGCCAAGGTGCCGCGCGTGGCCGGCCACCGCATCCTGCGGGCCCGGGGCGGGCGCTGGGTGCAGCGGGTGGAGCTGGCGCCGGCCGGCAGGGAGACGCCTGATCTGGTGCTCGACTGCGGGCTGGTGGCGGCCGAGGCGCCGGCCGCGCCGGCCTTCGAGCTCGCGCACCACGCCGGCTGCCGGGTGGTCTTCCGCTCGGCCCTGGGGCACCTGGTGCAGACGGACGCTGAGGGGCACACCTCCCATGGCCAGGTGCTGGCCGCGGGCCACTGCGCCGGGGCGGGCTCGGCCGAGGAGGCCCGGCTCCAGGGACAGCGGGCCGGGCTGGCCTGCGCGCTCGGCCTGAAGGACGAACCCGGGCTGCGCCAACGGCTCGCGGCGCTGAAGGCCTAGGTCGGGAGGAGCCATGGGCAAGACCATCGTGTGCCAGTGCGAGGACGTCACCCAGGGCGACCTCGAGGACGCCTTCGAGCAGGGCTTCCGCGATCTCGAGTCCCTCAAGCGCTACACGGGGCTGGCCACCGGCCTGTGCCAGGGCAAGTGCTGCATCGCGCACGCGGCGCGTTTCCTGGCCGCGCTGAAGGGCGGCGACGAGGCGGCCGCGGATCCGCCCCGCACCCGCCCGTTGCTGCAGCCCACCCCGATCTCCTGCTTCGCGGGCCCGGAGGAGCTGTCCGCCTCGCCCGCCTCCCGGGAGGGCCAGAAATGAGGGACCGCGCCGATCTGGTCATCATCGGCGGCGGCGTGGTGGGCCTGTCGCTGGCCTACCACCTGGCCCGCCTGGGCTTCACCGACGTGGTGGTGCTGGAGCAGGGCTACCTGTGCTTCGGGGCCTCGGGCAGGAACGGCGGCGGCGTGCGCCAGCAGTGGTCCACCGAGGAGAACATCCAGCTCATGAAGGAGAGCGTGCAGATGTTCCGCCGGCTCTCCTCCGAGACCGGCTACAACGTCTGGTTCCGCCAGGGCGGCTACCTGTTCCTGGCCCGCGACGCGGCCAGCGCCCAGGGCCTGGAGGCCAACGTCAAGCTGCAGAACCGCTGCGGCGTGCCCACCCGGCTGATCTCCCCGGCCGAGGCCCAGCGGGTGGTGCCGGGGCTCGCCCCGGCCGGCATCCAGGTGTGCGCCTACAACCCCACCGACGGGGTGCTGTTCCCCTTCCCGGCCGTGTGGGGCATGGCCCGGGCCGCCACCCAGCTCGGCGTGGCGGTCGAGACCTTCACCCGCGTCACCGCCATCGAGGCGCGCGGCCGGCAGATCGTCAAGGTGGTCACCGACCGCGGGGCGATCGCCACCAACCGCGTGGTCAACGCGGCCGGGGCCTGGTCGGTGCAGGTGGCGCGGCTGCTGGGGGTGGAGCTGCCCAACAAGCCCTACCGGCACGAGATCCTGATCAGCGAGCCGCTGAAGCCCTTCCTCGATCCGATGGTGTCCGATCTGTCGGACGGCACCTACTTCAGCCAGACCATGCGGGGCGAGATCTGCGGCGGCGTGTCCGATCCGGCCGAGCCCTCCTCCATGGAGACGCGCTCCTCCCTGCGCTTCCTGGAGCGCATGTGCCGCGCCATGGTGCGGGTGGTGCCCACGCTCGCCAACGTGCGCGTCATGCGCCAGTGGGCCGGGTTCTACGACGAGACCCCGGACGGCCAGCCCATCCTCGGCCGCGTGGACGAGGTGGACGGCTTCATCCAGCTCCACGGCTTCGGCGGGCACGGCATGATGCTCGCGCCCATCGTGGGGAAGCTGGCGGCCGAGTGGATCCTGCGCAAGGCCGACCACGCCCTGTTCCAGCGCTACGACCTCGGGCGCTTCAAGCGCGGAGAGGTGCAGAAGGAGACCTTCAGCATCGGCTGAGGGCCCCGCCCCGTCCGCTCCTCCCCGAACGCCTCAGCCGGACGTGGGCGCGGAGGGCACCGCCACGGGGGTGGGGGCCAGGGCCGGGCGCGGCTCGGCGATCATGATGCCGTCCCGGGTGGTGTCCTTCACCCGGTACATGGCCTCGTCCGCCAGGCGCAGGAGATCCTCGCGCTCGCCGGTGTCCTCCGGGTAGGCGGCCACTCCGAAGGAGGCGGTCAGGCGCACCTCCAGCCCCTCGGAGCGCAGGAACACGGCCTCGTTCAGCGCCAGCCGGATGCGCCGGGTCACGTGCAAGGCCTGCTCCTTGGAGGTCTGCGGCAGGATCACCACGAACTCGTCCCCGCCGTAGCGCACCGCCAGATCCACCGAGCGCAGGCTGCCCAGCAGCAGCTCGCCCACCTCCCGCAGCAAGCGCGAGCCGCGCAGGTGCCCGTAGGTGTCGTTGACGCTCTTGAAGCGATCGAGGTCGAAGAACACCAGGCCGAACTGGTGGCCGTAGCGCCGCGAGCGGTCGAACTCGCGCTGCAGGGCCTCGTGCAGGAAGCGGGAGTTGTACAGGCGCGTCACGTCGTCGGTCACCGTCAGCTCGCGCACGCGCTGGTAGTTGCGCGCGTTCTCGATGGCGATGGCGGCGAAGTCCGCCAGCGACTGCAGCAGCCGCAGATCCGGGTCCCCGAAGGTGTGCGGCGTCGAGTTGACCAGCTCGATCACCCCCAGCACGCTGCCGTGGGCCAGCAGCGGCACGCACAGCACCGAGCGGGTCTGGAACTTGGTCACCCCGTCCATGCGCTTGCACCAGCGCTCGTCGGCCTGGGCGTCGTCGACCAGGAGCGGCCGGGCCTCGCGCGCCACCCAGCCCACCATGCCCTCCCCCACCGGCAGGCGGAGATCCTTCAGCTTCTCGGCGCCGTCGCCCACGGCCACCTCGAAACGCAGGTGCGCGCCGTCCGGCTCCATGAGCAGCAGCGACCAGTTGGTGGGCCTGAGCAGCTCGCTGACCTTCAGCATGATGCCGTTCAAGACCTCGCGCAGATCGAGCGTCGAGGTGAGCGACTTGCCGATGAGGTTGAAGGCGCGCAGCTCCGCGATCGTGCGCGACATCTCCTTGACCAGGTCTTCGCGGTCCATCAGCCTGCGGCCTCCCGCCGCGCGGGGCGAGGTTCGTCCCACGGAATCAAGGAGTTGGAGTGTAGCAGGCCACCCGATCGCCCGTCAACCGCCAAGAACGCGTATTTGACCGTGCGCGCCGCCGGCGGTAGCATCACGGCTGTGGAAATCGTGCTGGCATCGGCCTCGCCGCGCCGGCGGGAGCTGCTCGCGCTGGCCGGCGTGCCCCACCGGGTGCAGCCGAGCGCGATCGACGAGCGGCGCGCGCCCGGGGAGACGCCGGCGGGCTTCGCCGAGCGGGCCGCCCAGGACAAGGCCCGGGCGGTCGCGCAGGGCTGCCCGGCGGGCACCTGGGTGCTCGGCGCCGACACGGTGGTGGTGGCCGACGACGAGGTGCTGGGGAAGCCCCGCGACCGGCGGGACGGCCAGCGCATGCTGCGGCTGCTCTCGGGCCGCACCCACCGGGTGATCACCGGGGTGGCGCTGGTGGCGGCGCCCAGCGGGCGGAGCGAGTCGTTCGCCGCCGAGACGGCCGTGACCTTCCGCCCTCTGGCGGAGGGCTGGATCGAGGGCTACCTGGACAGCGGGGAGCCCATGGACAAGGCCGGGGCCTACGGCATCCAGGGCCTGGGCGGGCTGCTGGTGGCGGGCATCCAGGGCTCGTACACCAACGTGGTGGGCCTGCCGCTGGGCGAGACGGTGCTGCTCCTGGAGCGCGCCGGGCTGTTCGCCGCGTTCTCCCGCGCCGGAGGTGCGACATGAAGATCACCCCCATCGACATCCGCCAGCAGCAGTTCCGCCGCGCGCTGCGCGGCCTGGACGCGCGCGAGGTGGACTCCTTCCTCAACCTGATCGGCGACGAGCTGGAGGGGCTGCTCCGGGACAACAACAAGCTCAAGGACGAGCTGATGCGCACCCAGCGCATCGTGGACGAGTACCGCGAGCGCGAGCGGGCCCTCAAGGAGACGATGATCACCGCCCAGCGCATCACCGACGACATCAAGGAGAACGCGCGCAAGGAGGCCGAGGTGATCATCTCGCGGGCCGAGATCCAGGCCGAGAAGATCATCCACGCGGCCAACGACCGGCTGGTCAAGGTGATCGAGGACATCCACGAGATGCGGCGCCAGCGGGATCAGCTCCAGGCCAACCTGGGCGGGGTGATCGAGGCCCACCGCAAGCAGCTCCACGAGGTCCACGAGGAGCTGGCCGAGGGGCTGTTCCTGAGCGTCGAGGAGCTGCGCCAGCGCCGCAGCCGGCTGCACGCCGAGATCCAGGCGCTGCTGGGGGCCCACGCCGATCTGCTCGGGCTGGAGCGCGACAAGGAGGTGGACGGGCTGCGCGAGGAGGTCGAGCGCCTGCGCGCGCTCCAGACCAACCTGGTCTCCCGCCTGCAGGGCGCCATCGACACCCACTCCAAGATGCTGGAGGCGCGCGAGGAGGCCGAGAAGGGCGCCCGCGGCCACGGGGTCGAGGACACCGTGCGCGTGCTCCGCAAGCCCGAGGACAAGGCCGCCCCGGCGCCGGCCGAGAAGGACGGACTCGAGAAGTCCGCCAAGGACGGCTCGGCCTGAGGCCGGGGGGGGTTGCCTTCCCCCGCGCAGACCCCACCTTGACGGGATGCGCAGCCTGACCCGCATCCTCTGCGCCCTGCTCCTGCTCCTGGCGACGGCGCCGGCGGTCCTGGCCGCCGCGCGCGGGGAGACCCGCCGCGGCGAGCTGTGGGTGACCTTCCCCGCGGGCCGGGAGCGCGCGGGTCAGGCGTTCCTGGAGCAAGCCGAGCGCGACCTCGTCAGGCTGGGGCGCGAGCTCGGCCAGGGGCCGGGCGCGATCGAGATCGGCCTGGCCGAGGACTTCGCCGAGATGAAGCGCCTCGCGCCCCCGGGCCGGGCGCCCCCCTCCTGGGCGGCCGGGCTGGCCTTCCCCCGGGAGCGCCTGCTGCTCCTGCGGCTCGACGCCCGGGTTGAGGGCCTCGACGGGCTCGAGCGCATCCTGTCCCACGAGCTGGCCCACCTGTGCCTGGCCCGGGCCACCCGGCTCCGGCCGCTCCCGCGCTGGTTCCACGAGGGCTTCGCGGTGTACGCGGCCGGGGAGTTCTCCTTCGGCCGGGCGGCCACGCTGGCCCACGCGGCCCTGTCCGGGAGGCTGTTCTCCCTGGAGGCGCTGGTGGACAGCTTCCCCGAGGACCCCGCCCAGGCCGAGCTGGCCTACGCCGAGAGCATCGACTTCGTCGGCTACCTGCTCGGCACCCAGGGCCGGCCGGCCTTCCAGCGGCTGATCGGTCTGCTGGGCGAGGGCTGGGCGCTGCCCGACGCCCTGGAGGAGGCCTACGACGCGAGCCTGGCCGGCCTGGAGCGCCGCTGGCGCACCGACCTCGAGCGCCGCGCCACCTGGATCCCGTTGCTGACCGGCGCGGGCGCCGTGTGGGCCCTGGTGGCCGCCCTCATGGGCGCGGTCTTCCTGCGCCGGCGCCGCGCCCGGCGGCTGGCGCTGCTCATGCGCGGGGCCGGCGCCGAGCCCGCGGACGACGAGCCGCCCCCGCCGCTCAGCCCGTGGAGCCCGTGAGCGGCCAGCAGCCGCCTCGCAAGACCTCCCTTCCTCCCCGCAGGAAGCGCGCCTCGCCCGGGAGGACTCCTTTCTCCTCATCGGGTTGAGATCGGCTGGCACCTTCCGGCGGGCCTTGTTCCCCCGGGGGCTGAGATCGGCTGGCACCTTCCCCTGGGCACCTTCCCCGGGGGGCCGGCGCGGGGGTCAGAGCCCGGCGGCGGTGCCGAGCACGAGCACCCGCGCGAGCTGGCTGGAGCGCGAGTTGTCGTCGGACACCAGGAAGAGGAGCCGCGTGCCGTCGGCCAGGGTCGGCCCGAGCGCGATCCCCTCGTAGTTGGCGAGCACCCGGGTGGGCTGGGGCTCGGGCGGCTCGGGGAAGCCCTGCCCGGGGAGCGCGGCCAGGTCCAGGAGCAGCTCCTTGGGCAGGACCGCGATCGCGTCCGAGAGCGCGGCCTCGGCGATCACCTCCGGGCCCTGGTCGATGTCCACCCGGAAGAGCCGCGCCGAGTTGCCCACGCCCGGCTCGAACCCGCGCTCCATCACGATTACGCGGGTGGCGGAGAGCGCGGCTATGTCGCTCACCCCGAGCGAGCCGCCGCCCGCGCCGGGCAGGGGATCGGTGAGGTAGGCGCGCTCGGTCTGCGCGCCGGTCGTCAGCTCGACGCGCAGCAGGCGCAGGCGCGTGCCCCCGGTCGCGGTGGCCAGCGGGCCATCCGACGAGAGCGCGGCCTCGTTCATGGTGAACAGGGTGCGGCCGTCCGGCGAGAGCGAGAGCGACTCGAGCGACTTGTTGCTGCGCGCCTGGGCGAAGTGGGCGGGGAGCGCGATCCCGGCCCCGGCCGCGCCGGCCCCGTCCACGGGCAGCACGGCCGGGCCGAGCTCGTTCGCGCAGTAGAACCCCGCGGCCGCGCGCGCGAGCCCCTCGCCGTCCCATGGGCCCGCGCCGGTGACGGCGAGGCCGTCCGCGAGGGTGAAGCCGGTGAAGTCCGCGTCCGGCAGGAGCCGGTGGAGCCGCGCCGCGCCGTTGGTCACGGCCCACAGGGTCTGCGCGCCCTCGTCCCAGCCGAGCCCGGAGAGCTCGTGGCTCCGCGGGTCCGCGCTCGGGAGGTCCGTGAAGCCCACCACCCGGAACGCCCCGCCGTCCGTGGCGCCGTCCGCGCCGCCATCGGGCGCGCCCGCCGCGTCGCAGCCCGGTCCCGCCAGGCCGAGGGCGAGCGCGGCGCCGAGCGCGAGGAGGCTCCTCACCGTGGTCATGTCCTGCTCCCGCTCTCCGGCCTCAGGCCGGCTTCGGAATGACAATGGGGGTGCACGACCCCGCGCGCCCCGATGCCCCTTCCTCCACCCCTCAGGGCTTCACGTCCTGGCTGGCCGGGCGGTGCCACCCTACTCCCGGGTCCTGGATATCGAAGAGGATACCACGAGTGAGGCCACGCTCCTCGCAGGTGCCTCGGCCCAGGTGCTAGCCGCTTCGTGCCAGGGCGGCGCGTTCGCGCTGCGGGAGCAGCGACGGCGAGGACGGAGCCCCCCGGAGACAGGCGGGCGGAAAGATGATACCTACCCCGGCATGAACTCCAGAGGATGGATCGTGCTCGGTTGCGCTGCCATGGGCGTGCTGCTCGGCTGCTCGGCCACCCACGTGGCCCAGCCGCGACCGGGGGCCGCGCCGGGCGCCCAGGCGCAGCCGGTCCGCGAGGGCCGCTGGGAGATCCGGGGCACCCGGCTCTTCGTGCGAGACGTCGGGCCCGAGACGGCGCCGGTCGTGGTCGTCGTCCATGGCGGGCCCGGCGGCAACCACCTGAGCCTGCGCGCCCTCGAGGCGCTGGCCCCGCGCTTCCGCGTGATCCTCTACGATCAGCGGGGCACCGGGGAGTCGGACCGCTTCCAGGTCGCCTCCGAGGCGGATCTCGCGACCCTCTCGATGGAGGAGAACGTCGAGGATCTGGAGGCCCTCCGGCAGCGGGCGGGCCAGGACCGGATCACCCTCGTCGGCCACTCGTGGGGAGCCGGGCTGGCCGTCCTCTACGCCGCGGCCCATCCCGAGCACGTCGAGAAGCTGGTCGTCTACTCGGGTGGGCCGGAGGACGAGCCGCTCTCGAAGCTGAAGAGCAAGGCCCACTTCGCCAGGCTCACGGACGAGGAGAAGGCGCGCGCGCAACAGGGGCTGGCCGGGCTCCAGGAGGCCGTGGGGAGAGGCGCGCCGCAGGACGAGCTCGATCGCCTCTTCCTCCAGGTCGCCGAGGTCATGTTCCCGTCCCTGTACTGCCAGCGCCCGGCGACCGGCCCGGGCGCGGCCCAGGGGCGGGCCGGCTTCTGGGCGAGCCAGGGCGTGAACCGGTATCTCGGCGCCTTCGATCGGGCCGCCTTCGCCCGGAAGCTCGCGCTGGTGAAGGCACCCGCCCTCCTCACCTGGGGGCGCTGCGAGCCTTCACCGCAAGAGCGGCTGCTCTACCTGCTCGACAACCTGCCGGATGCGCGGCTCGTCATCTTCGAGGAGAGCGGCCACAACGCGATGGAGGAGGAGCCCGCGCTCTTCTTCGGCACGCTGAACGCGTTCCTCGACGGGCAGCCCCTCCCCGCCAGGTCCTTCCGCTCACGTGCGGAGGTGCGAGCAGCGGAGGGAGCGGCGCCAGACGCCGGCAGCTGACACTTTCCGCCTCTCGCGCTGGTGCCAGCCACCCGCGCGACGGCCAGTCCGGCTTGAGGTGACGGGCGGCAGGCGCTACCCTCGGGGCATGAGGAACGAGATCGATCTCGCGGCGAAGGCGCTCGGGCTGTGCGCTCTCCTGGCTTGCCTCGCCCCGGCGGCCCGGGCCCGCGCCGCGGAGGGCGGCTGCCCGGACAAGGACCCGCGCTGCAAGGAGGTGTCCCTGGTCGCGCCCGGCGACGCGCGCCGGGTGGTCCTCGAACGCGAGGGCGTGAGGATGACCTTCGGGCTGTCGGCCTTCGAGGAGGCCGCGAAGGCCCGGAACGACAGGGACCTGATCGCGCTGCTCGCGTCCCGGAAGGGCGACGAGATCCGCCTGGAGCCGGACAAGATGAAGGACGGCTGGCTCGCCAACGCGGTCCTGTTCGCGGCAGCCAGGCTGCTCGAGGAGGGCAAGGCGGGGCTCGTGGTGATCGCCACCGGGCAGCCGGCGACCCGGGTCCTCGTCCAGCAGTGGGACTGGATCGGCTGCAGCGGCGGCTGCCGCCAGGCCGGCCGCGAGTTCCGCCTGAAGATCCCTGGAGCGCCGTTCCTGCGGCTCACGGACATGTTCGAGGACGGCGAGCCCGGGACGTTCTGAACGGGGGGCGACGCCGGCAGGGTGCGGCCCGGAGAGGTCCGATCACGGAGGATAGGTCCCCGAGTGCCTCGAATCGTGCTGGAACATCGGCCACTCGAGCATTTCCGGGTTGTAGCTCCCCGGTCCGAGCCTGTAGGCGACCAGGGTCGTGGAGTTGTAGCTCGAGGCGATGATCTCGAGCCTGCCGTCGCCGTCCAGATCTCCCGCGGCGAGGAAATCGATTTGTGATCCGACCCAAATCGATCCCCCCGGGAGCAACCGGCCGTCCCCGTCGTACATGCAGATACTATCCCCGCCGTCGCACTTCTGGATGATCTCGCTGAGGTCGTCGTTGTCGATGTCGAGGAGAACACTGCATTGACTCAACCCAGGCACCAGAGGCCAGCCGGGAAGGCTCGCCCCATTCCTGTCCAGGGCATAGCCACCGTACACCACGTCGAGGAACCCGTCGCCATCGATATGCCCGAGGGCGATGCACGACGAAAGGTTCTCCCGAAACACCGGCACGGGCCATCCCTCCTTGATCCGGCCGTCCGACTCGAGCACGTAAAGGTAGCTGTCAGAGGGCGAGCCATCGGGGTGACCCACAGTGACGACCTCGAGCATGCCATCGCTGTCGAGGTCACCGAGGACAGGAGGTACCCTCGAGGCCTGCAGAACAGCCGAAGGCCAGCCCTCGATATCCTGCCCGGCGTGGTTCCACGCCTGCATCCTGTCATCTTGGCAACCGACGACAATATCCTCCAGGCCGTCGCCGTCGAGATCCCCGAGAGCAGGAGTCTGGTGGCAGTACTGTCCTGCAACCTGTTTCGGCCATCCCGGGAGTGGAGCTCCATCACGGCTCAGTCCAATGATCGCGCCACTTCCGCCCATGCACGAGTTGGCTTCGCCTATGAATACTTCGAGATGACCGCCTCCATTTACGTCGCCGACCGCGGGAGAGGAGTACGTCAACTCCTGTAGGGCAGGCCACCCTGGCAGGAGTGTGCCGTCGACCTCCATCGCCGACAGCTCTCCATACGGGGGCGGCCATTCCGTGTAGGGGCGCACGTTGAAGTAGACAAGCTCACTCGCCTGATCCTCGTCCAGATCCACGATGGCCGGGGCGGTGGGAAGTCCCTTGATGGCGAGTGGCCAGCCCGGCAGGTCGGTCCCGTCCGGGTTGAGGGCATAGAGCATTCCTGGATAGATGACGGATCCTTCTGAAGTGCCAAGCACTACCTCCAGGTCGCTGTCCTCGTCCAGGTTCCCGAGGGCCATGGCCGAATCGCCGGTCGGCCTGTCGAGGAGCCTGCTCCACATCAAGGTCGGGCAGGTCGTGTCGATGAAGCCGTCGCAGTTGTCGTCCAGGCCGTTGCAGAGGTCCGGCTCCTCCGCGAGGAGGGCGACACACCGAAGCTCGGAGCCCCGGCACCGCATCTGGCCTGCCTCGCAGGAGCCGCCCTGCCCGGTGTTGCACGGCTCGCCCCAGCCAGGGTCGTCCTCGTCGGCAGAGCCATCGCAGTCGTCGTCGATGCCGTTGCACACCTCCAGGCCCGGCTCCTGATCGCGCACGCAGACAGGCACGGCCTCCACGCATCGCCAGCTTCCCAGGGCGCAGGAGCCGGACTCCCCGGTGTCGCACGGGCCTCCTCCCTCCGGATCCACCTCGTCGATGGTCCCATCGCAATCGTTGTCGATGCCGTCTCCGCAGCTCGCGTCAACCAGCCACTCGGTGGCCGCGGGGCTCACGGCCGCGTCCTGGTCGTCGCAGTCCTCCCCGCCGCAAGCCGCCGCGACGTAGCCGTCTCCGTCCTCGTCGAGGTCGAGCAGGCCGGCCGCGCACACCCCGCCGAGGCAGGAGTCATGCGTCGAGCACGGATCCAGGTCGTCACACAGCGTGCCGTCCTCCGCGAGGGACGGCGCGCACCCGCCCTGCCCGTCGCACAGATCCGGGTGGTCGCAGACGCTGTCCGCCGGACCGCCACACGGGGTCCCCGGGTCCTCGAAGCAGGAGTCGACGTCCTCCCGGCAGCGGACACACCCTCCCTCGTCCGGGCACGGCAAAACGCCAGGACCGCAACCAGACACCGGGTCGCACACCTCGACGCCGTCGCAGAAGAGCCCGTCGTCGCAGGCGAGCGGCGTGCCCGACTGGCAGGCGCCCGAGGCGCAGCGCTCCTCCCCGTTGCAGGTGTCCAGGTCGTCGCACTCGGCGTCGGAGAAACAGGGCCAGCAGCCTAGGTCCAGGGCGTCGGTGAACCCGTCGCAGTCGTTGTCCAGACCGTCGTCGCAACCGCTCTTGTCGAGGGACTCCGGAGTGCCCGGGTGGATGGCCGGCTGGAAGTCGTCGCAGTCGTCCCCTCCGCAGCCCGCGGCCGGGTGACCGTCGCGATCTTCGTCCCGGCAGGGCTCGATCAGGCAGCTCGACGAGCAGCCGTCGCCGTCCTCGAGGTTCCAGTCGTCGCACTGCTCCTGGCAGGAGACCACGCCGTCGCCGCACGCGGCCGCGCACGGCCCGCTGTCACCGCATCCGGCCGCGACCGAGAAGGCGGCGAGGGCCAGGACGAGGGAGGCGACGGACGAGCCCGCGCGTGTCGCGATCCTGCGGATCCCCAACATCGTCCCTCCTGTGTGGTCCGGGTGGCGTCAGCAGGCATTGTACCCCTGCGAGAGCCCCCCGGGAATCCCCGCCCGTTCCCTCCGGTTGACGGGCCGCGGCAGGGAGACCCCCTCCGCCCAACCTCTTCCCGGGACGCCCAGGCGCTCCGGCGCGCGACCACGAGGAGCACCGACTCATGCGTTCCACCCACACGCTGCCCGTCCCCCTCTTCCTCGCCACCTGCGCGTGCTGCGCGGCGCTCGCCGCCGGGTGCGCCACGGTCCGGAGCATGGACGTCTCGGGCGTGCCCGCCTTCACCCTCGCGGAGCTCAGCGCCCAACCCGACCAGACCGTGGGCCAGGCCGTGGCCGCGGGCCCGAAGGCGTTCGTGGTCGAGATCAAGAAGGGCGACCGGATCCCGCTCGAGCTCCGCGCCGCGATCGGGCCGATCGCGCTGGAGACCGGCCAGGACTTCGTCGCCTTCGCCGAGGACCTGTTCCTGTACGTGTCCATGGACCCGGACCACGCCGCCCTGCTGGTGAGCAGGGACGGCAAGCGCTGGGCCGCGGCCCACGAGCCCGGGGCGCTGGGCGAGGTGTTCGGGCTCGGGCAGGGCAGCCTCCAGTTCGGCTTCGGGGTGACCAAGGAGGAGGGCCCGCGCTTCACCCTGATCGTCGAGAAGAGGTAGCTCCGCCCCGCGTGGGCCCTTGCCCCCTCCCGGCCCCTGTGGTATTCGAAAGTTCCGGAATTCGTGACAGTTCGTTGCCACTCGGATGCGGAGGGTTGCCCGATGAGCCAGGATCCCCAGGACCTCCGGAACCCCCAGGCGCCAGGCGCCGCCCCGGCCCCCGAGGTGCAGGTCTCCGAGCCGCCCGCCTCGGGCATCGAAGTGTCGGTGGAGTCCCTGCCTCCGGCCATCGAGGTGCACCTGGCCGAGGACAGCCCCGCGCCGGCCGAGAGCCTGCCGCTCGCGGGCGGTCCGGGCAGCCAGCCCGCGCCCTACGACCCGCGCCAGGCGCCCACCTGGCAGGCGCTGATCGCCGAGTACGAGCGCGAGATCGCCACCCTGGGCGAGCTGCCCGAGGCGGCCCGGCTGTACTACGAGTGCGGGCGCATCTGGGAGGAGAAGCTGGCCCAGCCGCGCAACGCCTGGCAGTGCTACAACCGCGCCTTCCAGCTCCAGCCCGGCTACCTGCCCAACATCCGGGCCGCCCGCCGCCTGGCCTCCCAGGTGGGCAACTGGAACGTGGCCGTGCAGATCATCGACTCCGAGCTGGGCGCGGTCGCGGACCCGAGCCTGCGCGCCCACCTGCTGCACACCCGCGGACGGATCCTGGAGGAGAAGCTCGGCCGGGTGGACGACGCGCGCGCGGCCTACGAGGCGGCGCTCAAGGAGAGCCCGGGCCACGTGGAGGTGCTCCGGCAGCTCGAGCGGCTGGCCATCGCGGCCAGCGACTGGGGCCGGGTCGTGGAGCTCCGCGAGCTCCTGCTGGAGCGCGCCTCCGACCCGCAGGTTGCCGTCCAGCTGCTGCTCAGCCTGGCCCGCATGCGGCTCGGCCAGGGCAAGGACGCGGCCGGCGCGGAGGAGCTGTACCGCCAGGTGCTGGCCCGCGATCCCCGCAACCCCATCGCCATGCAGGCGCTCCGACGCCTGTACACCGAGGCGAGCAACTGGGAGCCGCTGGTGGGGCTCCTGCTGGCCGAGGCGGCCACCCTGGAGGAGCCGGGCGCGGCCAGCGAGCGCATGTACCGGGCCGCGCGCCTGCTCAAGGATCAGCTCGGGGACGACGAGCGGGCCATCCAGGCGCTGCAGAAGGCGCTGGAGCTCAGCCCGGGCGACCACATGGTGCTGGCCGAGCTGGCCCTCACGCTCGAGGGGCTGATGCGCTGGCAGGAGCTCATCCCCATCATCCAGCGCCAGGTGCAGGTCATCACCGACCGCCAGGAGCTGGTGGCCCTGCACTTCAAGCTCGGCACCCTGTGGGAGGGGAAGCTCTTCAACGAGGACCAGGCCATCCCCTGTTACCAGCGGGTGGTCGAGCTCGACCCCGCCTACCTGCCCGCGCTGCAGGCCCTGGGCAAGCTCTTCTACCGCAAGGGCATGTGGGCCCAGCTGGTGGGCATGTACGAGGTGGAGGTCCGCGAGGCCCAGGATCCCAAGCAGCGCGTCAACCGCACCTACAAGCTGGCCGAGATCCTCGAGGAGCGCCTGGGGCGCCACGACGAGGCCATCCAGCGCTACGAGAGCTGCCTGGAGCACAACCCGGGCTTCCTGCCCGCCATCCAGGCCCTGAGCCGCCTGTACACCAAGTTCAGCCGCTGGGAGGCGCTCATCCAGATGTACGAGCGCGAGCTGGCCGGGAACCAGGACCACGATCAGGTGGTGTTCCTGCTGGACAAGGTCGGGGCCCTGTGGGAGGAGAAGCTCAACAACGTCGACAAGGCCATCGAGACCTACCAGCGCATCCTGGAGGTCAGCCCCAACCACGTGCCGGCCATCCGGGCGCTGGGGAAGCTGTACTCGCGGGTCGACCGCTGGGCCGACATGGTGCGCATCAACGAGCTCGAGGGCCAGCTGGTCAACGACCAGAAGCAGGTCGTGGCGCTGCTGCACCGCAACGGCGAGATCTACGAGGAGAAGCTGAACGACAAGGACAAGGCCATCGAGCTGTACCAGCAGGCCCTGGTGCTGTCGCCCTCCTACCTGCCGGCCCTGCAGAGCCTGGGCCGGCTGTACTTCGTCAAGGGGCGCTGGGTCGAGCTGATCGCCATGTACCGCCAGGAGATGGAGGTCACCCAGAACCCCGCCCAGCAGGTCACCCTGCTGTTCAAGATCGGCGAGCTGTACGAGGACCGGCTGAACGAGATCGACCAGGCCGTCGGCTCCTACCGCGAGGTGCTGCGCCTGCTGCCGGGGCACTTCCCGGCCCTCAAGGCGCTGCGGCGCATCCACCGCAAGCGCGGCGACTGGGAGGGGCTCATCGAGGCCATCGAGCAGGAGGCCAACACCCTCGAGGACCCGGCCCAGAAGGCCCTGGCGCTGTTCCAGTCGGCCGAGATCTGGGAGCACAAGCTGGGCCAGGTGAACCGGGCGGTGGACGCCTACCAGCGCATCCTGACGCTCATCCCGGAGCACGGCCCGACCACCCACGCCCTGGTGCGCCTCTACTCCCAGACCCGGGCCTGGCGGGAGCTGCTCGGCCTGCACGAGCGGGAGCTGAAGGCCGCCACCTCCGCCGCGCGCCAGGTGGAGCTGCTGTACCGCATGGCCGACCTGTACGCGGGCGAGCTGAACGATCTGGTGCGCGCGGCTGAGTGCTACGAGCGCATCCTGACGCTGGACGCGGGGCACATGCCGACCCTGGAGGCCCTCGAGCGCATCTACCTCCAGCAGCGCAACTACGCCGCCCTGCTGCGGGTGTACGAGGCCCAGTCCGCGCGGGTGGCCGACGGGCGCTTCCAGGCCGCCCTGCAGTCCCGCCTGGCGGACCTGAAGGAGAACCGGGTCCAGCCGCCGCAGAACGCCTCCAGCCACTACCTGAAGCTCCTCCACCTGGAGCCCGGCAACCTCGAGGCGGCCCGCGCGCTCGACATCCTGTACCACAAGTTCGGCACCTGGCACGGGCTGCGCATGCTGTACGAGCGCGAGCTCGCCTTCGTGCACGGCGCGGACGAGGCGGCCGATCTGTGCCTGCGCATCGCGGACCTGGCCGAGACCCGGCTCAACCTCCCGGCCGCGGCGGTGCACTACTGCCAGGAGGCGCTCCGGCTCCAGCAAGACAGCCTGCCGGCGGTCAAGGCGCTGAAGCGGCTCTACCAGGCCATGGGCAACGCCCAGGCCACCATCGACATGCTGAACCGCGAGGGCCAGCTCACGCACGACCCGCACCAGGCCATCGCCAACCTCCTGCTGGCCGGCCAGGTGTACCGCGACCAGTTCCAGGCCACGCCCCAGGCCATCGAGTGCTTCTTCCAGGTGCTGCAGCGCAACCCGCGCGAGGCCCAGGCCTACACCCAGCTCGAGCCCCTGCTGATCGCCCAGCAGGACTGGGCCCGGCTGGTGGAGCTCTACCAGCTGCGGCTGCAGGTGGCCGAGGACACCCCGAGCCAGCTCGACTTCAACTCGAAGCTTGGCGGCCTGCTGCGCACCCAGCTCAAGCGGCCCGAGGAGGCCTCGGCCCACTACCGCGAGGTGCTGCGCCTGGTGCCCGGGCACCTGGCAGCGCTCACGGCGCTGTCGGAGCTGACCTTCGAGCTGCAGAGCTGGGACGAGGCGGTGACGCTGATCAGCCGGCTGCTGGAGCTGCCGATCGAGCCGACCGCGGGGCTGGCGGCCCACCTGCGGCTGGGCGTCATCTTCCAGGAGAAGCGGCCCGATCTCGATCGCGCGGTGCACCACCTGCGCCAGGTGCTCAACCGGGATCCCGATCACCCCGAGGCGCTCACCCGCCTGCGGGCCATCCACACCGCCCGTCAGCAGTGGCCCGAGGTGGCCGGCATCCTCGAGCGCATGGCCGCGGCCGACCCGGCCAACCAGATCGTCTACCTGCTCGATCTCGCCCAGGTGCACGAGGTCGGGCTGGGCGACGCGGCCCAGGCCGTGGCCACCTACCAGCGCATCCACCAGCTCCAGCCGGGCAACCTGGACGTGGTCCAGCGCCTGGGCGGCCTGTACGCGCGCCTGGAGCGCTGGGCCGATCTGGTGGCCTCCCTGCAGTCGGCCGTGGGCCTGCTGCCGCCCGAGCGGACGGCGGACGCCATCGCGCTGCACATGCAGATGGGCCAGCTCCAGGCAGAGAAGCTCGGCGCCGCCGACAAGGCCATCCTGGAGTACAAGCGGGTGCTCGAGCTCGATCCCAGCCACGCCGAGGCCCACGTGGCCCTGGCCGCGCTGTACGGCAAGACCGGCCTGTACTACGCCAACGCCGTCGAGGTGCACCGCAGGCTGCTGGCGCTCCAGCCCTTCCGGCTGGAGTCGCTGCACGAGATGCGCCGCATCTTCGACGAGCAGCGCGCCCACGACAAGGTGTTCGCCGTGTGCGCCGTGCTGCACCACCTGCGCGCGGCCGATCAGAACGAGGAGTTCTTCTACGGGGAGAACGCCGCCAAGCTGCCCGAGCGCACCAGCGAGCGGCTCTCGGCCGAGGAGGTGGAGCGGCTCGTCGTGCACCCCGAGGAGCGCGGCCCGGTGCGCTCCATCCTGCAGCTCGCGGGCAAGGAGTTCTGCAAGCTCTTCCCGGGCGATCTGGCTCAGCATGGGGTGGGCAAGGCCGACCGCGTGCGGCCCGACGACCCGCTGCGCACCCTGTGCGACAGCCTGCTCGCCACCCTGGGGACGCTCGAGTACGAGCTGTACCGCTCCACCAAGCCGACCCACCTGGTGTTCGTGGAGAACACCGATCCACTCTCCATCGTGGTGGGCGACAGCCTGGTCAAGCACACCAACGTCAAGGAGCAGCGCTTCGCCCTGGCGCGGGCGCTGAAACGCCTGGTGGACGGCTCGTTCCTGGCGTCCAAGCTCGGGCCACGCGACCTGCCCCAGCTCATCGCCGCGCTGGTCCAGCCCACCGCCTCCGGCTCGGCCCTGGCCACCTTCCCGGGTCAGCTGTCCGCGGATTTCGCCAAGCGCGTACAGAAGGCCATCTCGCGCAAGGCCAGGAAGGCCGTCGAGGAGCTGCTCTCGAGCCCGGGCCAGCAGGCCGCGCTGCAGCGCCGGCCGGACTACGACGCGTACCTGCGCGGGGTGGAGCACTCGGCGGTGCGGGCCGGCCTGGCGCTCTCGGCCGACCTGCCGAACGCCGTCATGCACCTCAGCCGCGAGCGCTCGGATCTGGCCGGCCGGCGCTTCGCCAGCACGGCCGAGATGGTGGCGGCCTTCACCCCCCAGCCGGTCATCAGCGAGCTCTTCCGCTTCGCGGTCAGCGAGGAGTACTTCAACCTGCGCACCCGCCTGAAGCTGACCATCCTGAGCTGACGTGAGCGCATGATCGTCCCCCTCGTCATCGGCGCGCTGTGGCTCGCGGCCGCGGGGCTCTACGCCCTGGGCCAGGCCTGGATCGTCGCGGGGGTGGCCGCGGGCCTGAGCCCGCTGGCGCTCCTGCTGACCCTCTACCTGCGGCGCTGCAAGGTGGCGCTGGCGGCCAGGCAGTTCCTGGCCGAACAGGCCGCGCGCGGGGTGCCGCCCGAGGAGGCCCGCGCCCGGGCGGCCGAGCTCGCCCCGGAGGGGGTGAGCGTGGACACGGACGATCTGCCCGGCTGGCCCTTCCCGGTGATCCTGCTGTCGGGCCTGCTGGCGATCGCCGCCCTGATCTCCGCCCTGGTCAGGCTGCTTTGATTCCTCCAGGAGAGGTTCCTCGACGCACGCGCCCCGCGCCGTCCCTGATCCCGCGGACTTCGTCAGTGGCCGGACTCGCTGTTCTCCTCGAGGGGGACCCGCGCATGGGGGGGCCAGGTTTCCAAGCGCCCCTGGGGCGCGCAGGAAACTTAGCCCCCGAAGGGGGACGTTGGCAGACCCCCCGTGTGTGGATCGCTCAGGGCATTCTTCGAGGATGTGAGGGAAGGCGAGAGCCAGGCTGGGCCGCCCTGCTGATCATCCCCTGCCCTCCCATCTCCAGGAACTGCCCGGGGCGATTCACACACGCGAGATTGGCCAACTCTCCGGCGCCACCAGCACCTGGTCCCTTGCACATGTCCGGTTTTCTCGGACACCGTGACCGGATTCCGGTCACCCGCCGACCCGAGGGCCAGCACGCCCTGGGCCTGGCACCTCGCCCTTCGCGCCCAGGACCGTCGTGATTCCGAGGGGCTGCGTGCATCTTCGCGCGCCCTGCAGAAGGACCGGCCGCTTGGCCCGAAGTTTGCTGGGCTAGAGGACGAGAGGGGGCAGGAGTTGACTCCGGTCATCGCAGGTTGGATACTTGCACCATCTGCTCCCCGCTGGATCAGCCGCGAGGCCTCCAGCGGGGTTTTGTGTTTCTAGCTCGGAGGGTGGGACGTGGGCTCGCTGGCCTTGGCGATCTGCAGACAGAGGGACTGGAGGCTCAGCCAGATCAGGTTCTACACCGGGGTCCCGGACCGGGAGGTGAATCCTCGCTGGCACTCCTTCTGGCAGCGCAAGCTGGCGGTCATGGGAACGAGGGGCATCTGGTCCTTCACCCGACCCCTGCGGTACCGGAACGAGGTGGCCATCGTCGACGGGCTCGAGAGGTCGGTGCTGGTCGGCCGGGAGAAGGGCGTCGACGTGCGCCTCGCCCTCGACGTCATCCGCCTCGCCAGCCGACGAGAGTTCGAGGTGGCCGTGCTCTTCAGCCAGGGACCAGGATCTGTCCGAGGTCGCGGACGAGGTGCGGGCCATCTCCATCGAGCATCAGCGCTGGCTCAAGGTCGCCAGCGTAGTCCCTGTGAGCCCCACGTACCACAACAGGCGGGGCATCAACGGCACCGATTGGATCCGACTCGATCGCGGGACCTACGACGCCTGCATCGACCCAGTCGACTATCGGTAGCTGACTGGTACCAGCCCCCCGCAGTCCGGTGCCGCGCCAGGCTGGACCGCCCTGCTGATCATCCCCTGTCCTCCCCTCTCGAGGGACTGCCCGGGGCGATTCACACACGCGGGATCGGCCAAGGCCCAGGACACGGCCGCGGGTGGATGGCACCTTCCCTGCGGGGCGACAGTACCCTCCGGGCGCTGTGTCCGGAATCCGGGCACGGTGTCCGGGAAATCCGGTCACGCGACTGTTCGTCCCGGGTCGAGCTCCCATGCAACACCCCGGAATCTCTGTCTCTGCGCCTTGGCATCTCGCTTGCACGGATGAGCCGACGAATCGCAGTCACCTGGCGGTTGCTTTCCGCCGCGTGGTCCCCTACCCTGGAGGCGCCATGGAGCTGAACGACCTCGGTGTGATGATCGAGGATCTCAAGTCCACCATCCAGGCCGTCGCCGACGGCGTGGTCATGGCCAACGAGCACCTCACGAGGCACGACGCCCGCTTCGACCAGCTCGAGCTACGGATGGATCGCCAGGAAGGTCGCATGGACCGCTTGGACGGTCGCATGGAACGGATGGAAGGTCGCATGGACCGCATCGAGCAGGCGGTGCTCGACCTGGCGGGCGACGTGCGCGTCCTGAAGCGGGACGTGTCCGAGCTGAAGACGGATCTGGCCACGGTCCGTTCCGGGGATCCGGTCACCCGCCTGCACTAGATATTCGAGCCTGTTTCCCAAGGCGAAGACTGGACTTTCAAGCGCCGGAGGCGCGCTGAGAGTCCTGCTTGTCCGGTGAGCGAAGCGAACCGGGCTGATCCACCGCCCCCCTCCCGACGAAGAACGCGCGTTGGCCGAGCATGCGTGTGTGGATCGCTCAGGGCATCGCCTGGAGGGTGAAGGGCGGGCAGCCGAGGCGGCAGGCGCCCGCTCGCTGCAGTGGGCTGGCGCCCTTCCGGGAGGCGCAGGTCTCATCGAGGGGGAGGTCCCGACAGGCCTGGGGCATCGGCGGGCGCCGGGGTGGGTGGTGGCGCGCCATCGCTCTCGGGCAGTCTTCCGGCCAGCTCGTCTTCCTGTGCTGCCTCGTTGAACCTGGTCAGGGCGCGCAGGGTGAAGGCGCGGGTCTGGTGCCACCTCTTCAACTGCGCGGGGGACATCTTTTCGATCACCTTCGGCGCCCAGGTGTCCAGCAGATCCAGGGCGGCCTGGCCATCCCTCGTGCCCAGCCGCGCGTTGACAATGGTGTAGAGGCAATCGAGCGCTTGCCAGGTCTCGAGCGCTCCGTCGCCACCCGCCTCCAGGCATCGCTGGGCCGCGGGGACAGGATCGGGGAAAGGGGCGTTGCGCATCTGGCAACTGACCAGGCGGTACCAGCCTTCGGCGCGCGTCCTGGCGTCGATCTGTCCGGCCTCGTCCCCCGCGGAGAAGGCGTCATGCAGCGCGGCCTCGCAGCCCGCGCAGTTGCCGGCCTGACACTCCCACGCGGCGAGCAGGTCGGCCTGGGCAGCCAACTCGGCTTTGGTCTTCGTCACGTCCGCCAGCCAAACGCGGCGCTGCTCGCGAAGGAAGTAGGCAGCTTCTGGGCTCCGCTTCGACTGGCTGGCCAGGTTCACCAGGCGTCCGAGTGTTTCGGTCGTCTTCTCGTGAATGTCTCCCAGAACCCGTCGGTACATCCCCCAGGCTGCACGACCGAGAGCCACAGCCTCCTCGATCCTCCCCTCCTGCCAGCTCAGGTAGGACTGCCAGTCGAGTATGGCTGCCAGAAGGGAGTGCTCTCCGCCCATCCGAGCCTGCATTCGCTGGCGCAACGACTCCAGCCTGGTGATCGCCTGCGCGGGCCTGTCCAGGCGGAATTCGACAACGGCGTAATCCAGTTCAGCCCTTGCACCCTCGAGAGAGTCAGGGCCGAATAGAGCAGCCGCGATCGCCATCCAGCGCCCTCCCCAGAGCATTGCATCGACGTGCCGCTCATGCCTCTCAGCGCACTTGAGTACGGCCTGGAGGGCATCCAGGACACTCTCCGGCTCCTCGAAGAAGCCTTGCCCGTGCGCCTCCAGGTATGCCCTGGCGGGATCGCAGTCAGGCGGTCCGTCCTCCGACAGGAGCCGAGACGCCAGCTCGACGGGTGTAGAATCGCGCCCCGACGAGCACGTGGCGCCACGACTTCGGGCGCCGAGCAACTCCTCCAGGGTGGACTCGTGGTGTCGGGCCTCAGCCGAGCGACCGAGCCTACGCAAGAGATCCGCCATGACCGCGTGCAGCTGGATCGCACCGAGATAGCGGCTGCATTCATCGAACCTGGAAGAACCGTCGTCATGGTAGCTCTCCACCAGCTCGAGCGCGGAGTCGGCTTCCTCGAGAGCTTCCCGAAGCTGTCCCCTGGCCATCATGCTGGCGGCCATGGACATGTGGAGCTGCACCCTGAAGCCGCGGCCCGTGGCAGAGGTCTCGGGACCCAGCTCCAGCAAGCCGCGGCGCAGGAACCCGAGGGCATCCTGGTGGCGGTCCTGGATGCGCGCCAACTCGGCCAGGGTGAGCAGCACGAGCACCATGCCCGGACCACTCACCTCACAGGCTGCCAGCCGAGCGAGCAAGAGTTCCTCTGCCTGGCGAGCCTCCGGGAAGCGTGCCTGCATGACCAGGAGGCTGGCCTCAGCCAAGCGCAATGCCAACCCATCCCCCATTTCCCCATCGGCGCAGGCGCCGGTGGTGGGCAAGGTGCCCTGGTGCTTTGCGAGCTTGGCCTCACGGACCCGCAGGTGCTCAGAGGCGAGACCGAGCACCGCACCTCCCGGACTGAACGCCCAGTCCGAGGTGGCAATGCACCCCGGCTCCAAACAGGCTAGGCCAATCAACACCACGCCCGTGATTCGCCAGCCCATCGCCCCGCTCCTCATGTCGCTTCTCGCCCCTCCCCCCAAACCAGCCACGATGGTACCACGTTCACTCTCAGGACCGGAGCAGGTAGAGGCCGAGCCGCAGGAGGGCGAAGAGCGCCAGCACACCGCCCACCCCCACCAGCAGCACCCAGGCGATCCGGTTCTTCTCATCCCCGAGCAGCGGCACGAAGCTCGCGAGCAGCAACAGCCCCAGCACCAGGTTGCCGCTCATGGCGAGCACATGGGTCCGCGCGTGGCGGGCGCCGTCCTGGAGGCCGCCGAAGCGCGCCCGGCGCACGCCCAGGCACACGGCCGCCAGCCCCAGGCTGGAGCCCGCGAGCGCGAACAGCCACAGCACGAGGTCCAGCCCGAACACCCCGCTCGGCCACTTGTGGAGGAGGGAGAGCAGGAAGGCCGCCAGCAAGAACAGGCAGACCTGGATGACGAGCGCCTGCCCCAGCCGCACGGCGTCCCGGAACCTCAGCCACCCTTCGGGCTTCTCCGCCGGCCGCAGCATGCCCCGACCCTACGCCTGCCCTGCCCTCCGGGCAAACCCCCGGAGCAGACGTTGGCAGACCCCCCGTGTGTGGATCGCTCCGGGCATTCTTCGAGGATGTGAGGGAAGGCGAGAGCCAGGCTGGGCCGCCCTCCTGACCTTCCCCTGTCCTCCCCTCTCGAGGGACTGCCCGGGGCGATTCACACACGCGGGATCGGCCAACACCCGGACACGGCACCCATTCTATGGGTGGCTGGCACCTTTCAGCGAGCACCTATCAGCGGGGGCGGGGCATTCATCGAAACAGAGGCAGGAGAAGGCGGGAATGGCTCAGCGCTCGACCCCCTGGATGGACTCCGCACGGGCCTCGAGGGACTTGGCCTTGGCCTCTCGACCGGTCTTCCGAAAGAGCAGTGCCAGCGGCTTGAGGGTGCCCACGAGGTCAGGGTGATCAGGCCCCAGGGTCTTCTCTCGGATGGCCAGCGCAAGCTTGAGATAGAGTTCAGCATCCTCGAGCCGTCCCTGAAGGAGGAAAACAAACCCCAGGCTGCTGAGGTCAGACGCGACCAGCGGGTGATCTGGACCGGCGACCCGTCGGTCAATCGCCAGCGCGCGCTTGAGTAGCACCTCCGCTTGGTCAAGACGGCCCCGCAGGACAAAGACATCCGCGATGGCGCCGTAGCTGGAGGCCAGGTTGGGGTGGTCCGGGCCGAGCTCCTTTTCCCACACTTTGAGGGCACGCAGGTAGAGGGGCTCGGCCTTCGCAAAATGGCCCAGCTCGTTGTAGCAGCCAGCGAGGTTGTGCAGGGTGGTGGCGACGTCCCGATGCTCAGGACCTAGCGCCTTCTCCTGGATGGCCAGCGCGCGCAGGTAGACCTGCTCGGCCTCTGCAAGCCGGCGATGGCTCCGGTGGATACTCGCCAAGACGTTCAGCCGGAGAGCCACGTCGGGGTGCTCTGGCCCGGAGACCTGCTCGGCGATGGCGATCGAGCGCAGGATGCACTCCAGCGCTTCCTCGTTGCGCTCGAGATCCTCGTAGAGCAGCGCGAGGTTGTGGAGGCAGATGCCGACCAACGGATGCGCCTTGCCCAACCGTTTCTCCCTGATCGCCAGGGCGCGCCGGAGGACCGGCTCGGCCTCCGCATACCTGCCGAGGTTGTTTTGGATCGTACCCAGGTTGTTCAGGCTGGTGGCCGCCTGCAGGGCGTAAGGCCCGAAGGCTCGCTCGGCGAGCTGCACGGCCCTGGCTGCCATGACCACGGCCTGGGCATACTCCCCCTGCTTGTAGAGCTCCGCGGCCTGATCGTTGACCTCTTTCCACTGGAACATCGTCACCAAGGTGACGCTCCCCGCGTCTACCGCCTCAGGCGCCTGCTTGGAGACGGCGACGCCAGTCTCCGGGGGATCGGCCGGGCAAGCCACCAGCGCGCCGACAGCGCAGACCCCGAGGAGGAGCATCCCGCAACCATGCCCCAAAACCAGCCTCCACGTGGATCCAGGCCGAGCGACCCGGCACTGGTTGAGCATGGCCTTCCCCAAAAGGAAGACGTCCCTGAACCTCAACCGCCCCTCGGACTTCTCCACCGGTCGCAGCATCCCCTCGAACCCGCCAAGCCCATGTCGAGCAGCTCAGGGCTTGCGGCCGACGGCGACCAGCGAGATGCCGGGCAGGCTGAGCGTGGACTCCACGCGCTTGAGCGCCGGCACCAGGCTGTCGTAGGCCTTGAGCTGGAGCTTGCCGAGATCCTTGCGGCCCAGCAGGCGCGCGTTCACCAGCCAGCCCAGGATGGCCAGGCTGTTGAACTGCTCGAGCGACTCGAGCTCGAGCCCGGCCGCCTCCAGCGCCGCGCGCAGCGCCCCCCGGTCGTAGCGCCGGTGGTGGCCGAGCTCGCGGTCCATGGCGGACATGAGGAAGGGGTGCTGCGGCACCAGCACCACCAGCCGCCCGCCCGGCTCCAGCGCGCCGGCCATGCGGGCGACGGCCGCCCGGTCGTCCTGGATGTGCTCGAGTACGTTCAGGCACACCACCGTGTCGTAGCGGCGCCGCAGGCGCGCGAAGTCCGCGTCCGAGTCGAGGTCGAGCTTGGCCACGTCCACGCAGTCGAAGTCGGCGAAGGCCTGGGTGAGCAGCCGCACGTACTCGGGGTCCTTGTCGGACACCGTCAGCCACTCGCGCTTGGGCAGCAGGCGCGAGAGGTTGCCCATGCCCGCGCCCACCTCGAGGATGCGCTGCCCCAGGTGGGGCTCGATGGCCTCGGACATCCAGCGGTTGAAGCGCCGGGTGCTGGAGAGCGAGCGCAGCACCTCGTGCCCGAAACGCTCCTCGAAGCAGTCGTCCAGCACCGCGTACTTGCCGATCAGCCACAGGGCCTCGAGGCCGTCCCGCCAGGTGATCTTCTTGCCCTCGGCGTAGGAGCGGCCGTGGTAGGAGATGGGCACCTCGTACACCACGCACTCGCGCTTGGCCACCTTGGCGGTGATCTCGGGCTCGATGCCGAAGCGGCGCGAGCGCAGCGGGATGGTGCGCAGGATGTCGGCCCGGAAGGCCTTGTAGCAGGTCTCCATGTCGGTCAGGTTCAGGCCCGTGGTCAGGTTGGACAGGAGCGTCAGCACCCGGTTGCCCATCTCGTGGTGGAAGTTGAGCACCCGCCGGCTGCCGGCGTTGCCGAAACGCGAGCCGTACACCACGTCCGCGTGTCCCTCCAGGATGGGGGTGAGCAGGCGGGCGTAGTCGCGCGGGTCGTACTCCAGATCGGCGTCCTGGAAGATGGCCAGGTCCCCGCGCATCTCCTGGATGGCCCGGGCGATGGCCGCGCCCTTGCCCTGGTTCTCGGGCTGGTGGAAGGCGCGCAGCACGCCCGCGTGCGAGGCCGCCAGCTCGTCGAGCAGCGCCCCGCCGCCGTCGGTGGAGGCGTCGTCCACCACCACCACCTCGCGCGCCAGCCCCTTGGGCAGGGGGGCGGCCAGCACTCGCTCCACGAGCCGCCGCAGGTAGGCCCGCTCGTTGTAGAGCGGGACCAGGATCGAGACGAGTTTCAGCTTGCCTGCCAAGCCGGCCGCGCCTCTCAGGAGCAGGGCGAGGTGCTGCAGTAGTACAGCAGGGCCTCGAGTTGATAGTCGTGGCAGTCGCTGGTCGGCGAGGCCTGGTCGGCGCTGCGCACCTGGAGGTAGTAGCGGAAGGAGTCGTCCAGGCCGCAGGTGCCGATGAGCTGGAAGGCGATGGCGTAGTAGCCGGCGCCGGCCTGCCAGTCGGTGTCGGGGTCGGTGCAGTAGACGTCGGGATCGCCGCAGGTCTCGAACACCACGCACAGCTGGTACTGCTCCCAGTAGCCGGGGACGGCTGAGGCCGGCGGGGTGAAGTTCACCTGGAACCCGAAGTACTGGTCCGGGACCGGGAAGTTCACGCAGTTCGGATCGATGTGGCTGGCCTCGACCGCCTGGCCCTGGTACCAGTCCACGTCGCCGCCCGGGTAGAGGGTGGCGCCGGTCAGCAGCGGAGCGAACTCCTCGAGCTCCTCGAGATCGGTCAGCACGGCCGGGTTGGCGCATGCCTCGTTGGTCTCGTAGCCGTCCCCCGGCAGCCCGTCGTCGACCTGGCCGTCGCAGTCGTTGTCCAGCCCGTCGCAGCCGGTCAACGTCTCGGCGGCCTCGCCGATGTACAGCCCGCGGCACTCGAGGCTGGCGGTCTGGCCGACGGTCACGCAGGTCTCGGTGCCCTTCTGGCACTCGCCCGTGTCCACGCCGCACTCCCCGCCGCCGCCCGGGTTGCCCTCGTCCACCTGGCCGTCGCAGTCGTTGTCCAGCCCGTCGCAGGCCTCGGCCAGCGTGTTGGGCAGGGTGACCGGCAGGTTGTCGCCGTCCAGGCAGGGGCCCCAGGCGCCGCCGGCCTGGCAGGCCTGGTTGCCGGCCACGCACACGCCCTGGGTGGCGCCGCAGGGCTGGGTGTCGGGCACGGTGCAGGAGCAGCCCTCGTCGATCTGCCCGTTGCAGTTGTCGTCCTTGCCGTTGCAGTCCTCGGCGTGGCCGGGGAAGACGGCCGCGTCGTTGTCCAGGCAGTCGTCGTGGGGCGCGGCGCAGGACTCCGGCGTGTAGTGGCCGTCGTGGTCCCCGTCGATGTCCAGGCCCTCGTCGGTCTGGCCGTCGCAGTCGTCGTCCAGGGTGTTGCAGCTCTCGTCGACCGGCTGCTGCGCGGTGCAGCCCTCCCACTGCCCGAGCTGGCAGTGCTCGGTGCCCTGGCCGCAAACGCTCGAGCAGGCGCGCTCCAGGGGCTGGGGCCCGCTGGCGCCCTCGTCGAAGTAGCCGTCGCAGTCATCGTCCCGCCCGTTGCACTCCTCGGCCGCGGGCTGGCGCGCGGTGCAGCCCAGCCACTGGCCGGCCTCGCACACCTCGACGCCGGTGCCGCAGTCGGTCTGGCACAGGCGCTGCAACCCGTCGTCGATGATCCCGTTGCAGTCGTTGTCCAGGGTGTCGCAGGTCTCGGTCTTGGCCACGCAGCCCTCGTCGCCGCAGCCCGCGGCCGCGAACGCCAGCACGCCGAGGGCCAGACCGGTCAGCACGCACACGCCGAGGCCACGCATCGCAGGCTCCTCCTGCCGGGTCCGGGCCCGGCGCATCTCCTGTTCAGGCTGGGTATTGTACGCCCTGGCGACGCGGCGCATCAAGAGCTGCGCGCCGAGGGCCCGAGCTCCGGCCGCACCTGCCCGACCACCGCCACGAAGGCCTCGACCACCCGGGGGTCGAACTGCTGGCCGGAGGACTTGACCAGCTCCGCGAGCGCCACCTCGTGGGCCAGCGCCTGCCGGTAGGGCCGGTCGGAGGTCATGGCGTCGTAGGCGTCGGCCACGGCGATGATGCGGGCCTCGAGCGGGATCTCCTCGCCGCGCAGGTTGCCGGGGTAGCCCGAGCCGTCGTACCGCTCGTGGTGCCTGAGCACGATCTTCTGCGCGTCCGACAGGAAGCGGATCGGCCCCAGGATGGCGTCGCCGAACAGCGGGTGGTTGCGGATGGACTGCCACTCCTCGTCGGACAGGTCCAGGCGCTTGTGCAGGATGGAGTCGGCGATGCCGATCTTCCCGATGTCGTGCAGCAGCCCGGCGTAGTGCAGCACCTTGCGGCTGTGGGGGTCGAGCCCCAGCTGATCGGCGATGGCCAGCGAGTAGCGCGTCACCCGCTCGGAGTGGCCCTTGGTGTAGCTGTCGCGCGCCTCCAGCGCCTGGGCCAGCCCGCGGATGGTCTCGTAGTAGGTCTGTTGCGTGCTCTCGAACAGCCGGGCGTTCTCGATGGCGATGGCCGCCTGGCTGGCCAGCACCTGCAGGACCCGCTGGTCGGCGGGGCTGAAGTCGCCCTCGCCCTGGGCGCGGATCTCGAAGTAGCCGATCAGCCGGCTGCCCACCTTGAGCGGCACCGCCAGCGTGGTGCGCGCCGGGGCGACCGGGGCGGTCGTGTCCGCGCCGGTCTGGACGGGCGCCTCGCCGCTGCCCGCCAGCGTGCGGACCTCCTTGCTCTCCTCGTCCAGCAGGCGGATGGCGCAGCCCGAGGACTCCACGATCTCGCGGGTCATGCGCACGATGGACGACAGCGTCTCGCCGAGATCCAGGCTGGAGGTGATGGCCCGCGAGGCCGCCTGCAGCGTCTCCAGCTCGCGCACCCGCCGCTGCAGATCGCGGTTGCCCTGCTCGATGCGGGTGGCGTACTCCCGCAGCTCGAGGTTCATGCGGTCGAGCTGCACGCGCTTCTGCTCCAGGCGGGAGTGGATCTCGGCGTTGTGCAGCGCCACTGCGGCCGAGGAGGCGAAGGTGGCGAAGAGCTGCAGGTCCGCCTCGTCGAAGGCGTTGGGCTCGACCGACTCCGCGTCCAGGACGCCGATCACCTCGTCCCGCACGATGAGCGGCGCGGCCATCTCGCAGCGCCCACCCACCACGCCCTGGATGTAGCGGCCGTTCATCTTCACGTCTGGCACCAGGATGGGCTCGCCGGTGGTCAGCACCCGCCCGGTGATGCCCTCGCCGGTGCGGATGCGCAGCCCCGCGGCGACCTCCTCGCGGTAGCCCAGCGCCGCGCGCACCACCAGCACCGGCTGGCCGCCAGGCTCGGGCTCCTTGAGCAGCACCGCGCAGTGATCGAAGCGCAGCGCCTTCTGCGCCAGCCCGAGCACCTCCTGCAGCAGGGCGTCCAGCGACAGGGTCGAGTTCACCTGCCGGCCCAGGCGCTGCAGCAGCGCCAGCTCGGAGACCGACTTCTCGAGCTCGGAGGTGCGCTCCTCGAGGCGCTTCACCAGGCGGGCGTTGTTGATGGCGGTGGCCGCCTGGTTGGCGAAGATGCGGAACAGATCGAGATCCGACTCGAGGAACGCATTGGGCCGCCGGGTCTCGGCGTCCAGCACCCCGATCACCTTGTCGTCGATGCGCAGCGGCGCGGCCATCTCCGAGCGCGCCCCCGTGACCCCCTGGATGTAGCCCGGCCAGGCGCGCACGTCGTTGACCACCAGCGGGTCGCCGGACTCGTAAACCTGGCCGGTGATGCCCTGGCCCGGGCGGGCCCTGAAGGTCTTGACCACGTCGGGCTTGTAGCCGCGCGCCGCGCGGATGCCGAGCGACCCGGCCTCCGGGTCGAACAGCAGCAGCGCGCAGGTGTCCAGCGAGAAGACGTCCTCGACCAGCTGCAGGATCGTGTCCAGGAGCCGGTCCGGGTCGAGGACCGAGTTCATGGCACGGGCAGCCTGGTTCAGCGCGGCCAGCTTCCTGACGATCTCAGACACGTGCCGGCTCTCCACCCCCCTCGGGTCGAGTAGCCTGCCCCGCCGCGAGCGCGAGCGCACGGTCACTGTACGTCCCCGCCCCCCAAGTTGCAAGGACCAAGGCCCCGCCGGGCGGACAGAGTTTTCCCTTGACGACCGGGTTTGATCCAGTACGATACCACCCGACGGGCGCCGCCAACTGCCCGTAACCAGAGCGGATGACCGCGTGGAGCCACAGCCTTTCGGGAGGCCAGAACGATGAACATTCCGGCGACCTTGAAGTACACGAAGGACCACGAGTGGGTGCGCGTCGACGGCAAGCGCGCCACCATCGGCATCACCGACTACGCCCAGGAGGAGCTCGGCGACATCGTCAACATCGAGCTCCCCAGCGAGGGCGATCTGGTGACCAAGGAAGACAGCTTCGCCGCCGTGGAGTCGGTCAAGGCCTCCAGCGAGGTGTTCGCGCCCGTGTCCGGCAAGGTGGTCGAGGTCAACGAGCCGCTGATGGACTCGCCCGAGACGATCAACGCCGAGCCGTACGACGACGGCTGGATGGTGCGCATCGAGATGAGCAAGCCCGCCGAGCTAGACGGCCTCATGGACGCCGCGGCGTACACCAAGTACGTCGAGGAGGAGTCCAAGTAACGAAAGGGGTCCACCATGCGCTACATCCCCCACACGGAAGATGACGTTCGCAGGATGCTGGCGGCGGTGGGGGTGGAGGCGGTGGACAGCCTCTTCGCCTGCATCCCCGAGGCCCTGCGGCTTCACCGGCCGCTCGCCCTGCCCGCCCCGCTCGACGAGGACTCGCTGACGCGCCACCTGGCCGAGCTCTCGGCCCGCAACACGGGCTCGGCCGACCGCATGAGCGTGTTCCTGGGCGCGGGCGCCTACGCGCACCACGTCCCCGCGGCCGTGGACCAGCTCCTGCTGCGCGGGGAGTTCTTCACCGCCTACACCCCCTACCAGCCCGAGGTCGGGCAGGGCACGCTGCAGGCCATCTTCGAGTACCAGTCGATGATGGCCGAGCTGCTGGGGGTCGACGTGGTCAACGCCTCCATGTACGACGGGGCCACGGCCACGGCCGAGGCCGTGCTGATGGCGCTGCGGGTCGCGCGCAAGCGCAGCCGGGTGCTGCTCAGCCGGGCCGTGCACCCCGAGGTGCGCGCCACCTGCCGCACCTACACCAGCGAGCTCGAGCCGCCGCTCGAGGAAGTGGGCCTGGGGCCCGACGGGCTGACCGACTTCGCGGCCCTGGAGCGCGCGCTGGACGAGCGGGTGGCGGCCGTGGTGGTGCAGCAGCCGAACGCGCTGGGCTGCCTCGAGCCGCTGGACAGGCTGGCCGCCCTGGCGCACGGCAAGGGCGCCCAGCTCGTGGTGGTGGTGCTCGAGCCGGTCAGCCTGGGCCTGCTCCAGTCCCCCGGGGCGCTGGGGGCCGACATCGTGACCGGCGAGGGCATGGGGCTGGGCACGGGGCTCAACTTCGGCGGCCCCGGCCTGGGCCTGTTCGGCGCCTCGTCCAAGGCGGTCTGGCAGATGCCCGGCCGGCTGGTGGGCCAGACGGTCGACGCACGCGGCCAGGCCGGCTACGTGCTGACCATGTCCACCCGCGAGCAGCACATCCGCCGGGCGCGGGCCACGTCCAACATCTGCAGCAACGAGGGGCTGTGCGCCCTGGCCGCCGCGATCCACCTGGGGCTGCTGGGCAAGCAGGGCTTCACCGAGCTCGCCCGCACGAACGCGGCCAACGCGCGCGCGGCCGCCGCGCGCCTGTGCCGGGTCAAGGGCGTGTCGCGCGCCTTCCCCGGGCCCTTCTTCAACGAGTTCGCCCTGCGCCTGCCCGGGGGCAGCCTGGAGCGCGCCCTGACGGCCCTGGCCGCCGAGGGCATCCTGGGCGGCTTGCCGCTCGCGCGCTTCTACCCCGAGCTCGCCGATCACCTGCTGGTGTGCGTGACCGAGCTCCACACCCAGGACGATGTCGAGCGCCACGCCGCGGCGCTCGGCCGGGCCCTGCAGGGCTGAAAGGACGGTGCGCCCATGGAATCCTCAGGTCGCAGCGGTCTCAGCCACGCCGAGCCGCTCCTGTTCGAGCGCAGCGTCCCCGGCCGCCACGGGCACTCCCTGCCCCGCTCCTTCGGAGACACGCCGCAGGCCGGCGCGGACATCCCGGCCGCCCTGCTGCGCAGCGCCCCGCCCGAGTTGCCCGAGGTGGACGAGCCGAGCGTGGTGCGCCACTTCACCCGGCTGTCTACCTGGAACCACGGCCTCGACCTCGGCTTCTACCCGCTGGGCTCCTGCACCATGAAGTACAACCCGCGGGTGAACGAGCGCGTGGCGCGCCTGGACGGCTTCGCCCGCCTGCACCCCTACGCGCCCGAGGAGCACGCCCAGGGCGCGCTCGGGCTCATGTACGAGCTCGCCCGGCTCCTGGCGGAGATCTCCGGCTTCGCCCGGGTCACGCTGCAGCCCGCGGCCGGAGCGCACGGCGAGCTGACGGGCATGAAGATGGTGCGCGCCTACCACGTGTCCCGGGGCCGGCCGCGCTCCAAGGTGCTGGTGCCCGACACGGCCCACGGCACCAACCCGGCCTCCTCCACCCTGGCGGGCTACGACGTGGTCGAGGTCCACAGCGGGCCGGACGGCATCCTGGAGCCGGCGGCCGTGGCCGCGGCCATGGACGAGGACGTGGCCGCGCTGATGATGACCAACCCCAACACGCTGGGGCTGTTCGAGCAGCACGTCGGGGAGATCGCCCGCATCCTGCACGAGCGGGGCGGGCTGCTGTACTGCGACGGCGCCAACCTGAACTCGCTGATGGGCATCGCCCGGCCCGGGGACATGGGCGTGGACGTGATGCAGTTCAACCTGCACAAGACCTTCGCCACGCCCCACGGCGGCGGCGGCCCGGGCTCCGGCCCGGTGGGCGTCTGCGCCGCGCTCGAGCCCTTCCTGCCCGTGCCCGTGGTGGAGAAGGTGGGCGAGCGCTACACCCTGGCGAGCGACCGCCCGCGCAGCATCGGACGGATGAAGGGCTTCTACGGCAACTTCGCGGTCATGCTGCGCGCCTACGCCTACGTGCGCGAGCTCGGCGCCGAGGGGCTCAAGCGCTCCACCGAGATGGCCGTGCTGAACGCCAACTACGTGCGGGCCGGCCTGGAGGGCACCTACCACCTGCCCTACCCGCGCCGGTCGCTGCACGAGGTGATCTTCTCCGACCACGATCTGGAGGCCACGGGCGTGACCACCATGGACGTGGCCAAGCGGCTCATCGACCACGGCTTCCACCCGCCCACGGTGTACTTCCCGCTGGTGGTGCACGGCGCCATCATGATCGAGCCCACCGAGAGCGAGTCGGTGCAGACCCTGGACGAGTTCATCGCCGCCATGCAGGCCATCGCGGCCGAGGCCAGGACGGCGCCGGAGCAGGTCAAGGGCGCCCCGCACCGCACGATCCTCGGCCGGCTGGACGAGGTGCGCGCGGCGCGCCAGCCCGTGCTGCGCTGGCGTGCCTCCCAGTCGAGCCCGCACGCGCCCGAGGCGAAGAGCGCCGAGCCCCGCCGGACCTGCTGAGCCCCGCTCAGAAGTCGCGCGAGTCGAAGCGGAAGGCGCGCAGCATCGGGCGCTCGCCGATCTGGAAGAAGAAACCGAACTGGAAGCGGATCATGCCGTCCGGGTCGGCCAGGGCGCGGGGCGGGTTGGGGAAGGGCGAAGCAGCCTGGAAGGCCTCCACCGCCACGTCGTCGAAGAACGACACCCCGCTCGAGCGCTGCACGCTGATCTCCCCCACCTTGCCCTCCAGGTCGAGGGCCACGTTGAGCAGCGTGTAGCGGTCGGACACCCCGTAGACGTTGCCGTAGGGATCGCGCCGCAGGTACTCCTCGGTCACCCGCGGGCTCCAGGTCTCGCTCACTCCGCGCTTCACCCGGTTGAAGAAGGTCGCGTACTTGAACTCGCGGCTGTTGAGCAGGGTCTCGGCGCCCTGGGGCACGTCCTCCACGTGATCGTTGGCCGGCGCGCCGGTCACCATGGACAGCGCGTCGAGCGAGGGCTTCTTCAGCAGGGACAGGGTCTGCTCGTCCGCCCCGCCGTCACCGCTCTCGGACGCGCCCTCGGCGGGCTGGCCGGCGCGGCCGAGCTGCAGGCGCAGCCTGTCCGAGTTGCCCTGCGAGCCCTCGCTGCCCGCGTAGCTGGCCAGCGAGCCGAAGTCGAGATCGAGCTGCAGCTTCAGCGCCTCGCGCGGGTTGCGGTCCGGGATCTCCAGGCGCGACTCGGCCGGCTCGGCCGGCGGCTCGGGCAGGCGCTCGCCGCGCTTGCGCATGTGGAGCGCGACCAGATCCCGGCCCGGCGTGGCCTCGGCCGCCTCCACCTGCCGGAAGAGCTCCTTGGCCACGGTGGGTCGCGGCTGGGCCACGTTGTAGTCGGGCCGCCTGTCGCGGCTGATGGTCTCCTTCTCCACCCGCGTGTTGTGCTCCGACAGGAACCGGGCGTCCTCGGGCGGCCGGTCGTCCGGGGTGGGGGCCACGTCGACCACCTGGCCGGACCAGTTCTCCTTCTTGGGCGGCTCCGGCGGCTTCGGGGGCTCCGGCTCCTTCGGCTCCGGCGCCTGGGCGAGCTCCTCCGGGCGGTCGCCCGGCGCGCGCTTCGGCGGCTGGTAACCGTCCGGGCTGCGGGTGCGGGCCTCCCGCGCGAGCTGGGCGAACTCCGCCTTCGACAGCGGCATGAAGTCCACCCGGGTGGGCGCCGTGTGCTGCGGCGGCGGCACCAGCTCCTGCCAGTAGCGCAGCGCCGCGGGCAGCCAGTCGGACAGCACGAGCTGGAGGTGGAGCAGCACGACGGCCAGCGCCGCGAGCCCCAGGGGCTTCCAGTCCGTGTCGTTCTTTCGTACTTGCATGCCATCCAACCGCAGCGAGCCTGGATCGCTCTCCGCATCGCAACCTTAACACCACGGGCCCCGACGGTCAATCCGCCGCCTGACAACTCCAAGGCATTCAACCGATTTCGACGCTTAGCCAGCTGGTTGGGTTCTGGAGGCAGAACAGCCGATAACGTGTATCCATAAATCTCTTGACACCTTCGCCGCATTCCGGTATTCGGGTTCCAGAATAGGAAATGGAGCCATCCGATGTTTCGAGTCTCCGACGCCGCCAACCTGGCCATGCACGCGATGGCCCTGCTGGCCTCCACGGCCGAGGCGGAGCTCACGGTGACGCGCATGGCCGACCGGCTGGGGGTGTCCGGGACCCACCTGGCCAAGGTCATGCAGCGGCTGGTCCGGGTCGGCCTGGCCACCTCCCGGCGGGGGCCCGCCGGCGGCTTCCACCTCGGTCGCCCGGCCACGGACATCCGCCTGCTCGACATCCTCGAGGCCATCGAGGGGCCGTGGAAGTCCCGGGGCTGCCTGCTGCCGCGACCGGTCTGCGACGGCCGCTGCTGCGCGCTGGGCAGCGCCATCCAGGAGCTGGACCAGCAGGCGCGCGCGCGCCTGCAGAGCACCCGCCTGGCCGACATGTGCCAGGGCTTCGGGGGAGAGGTGAGGAGCGCGTGAAACGCAAGATCATCCAGATCGACGAGGCCAGGTGCAACGGCTGCGGGCTGTGCGTGCCCGCTTGCGCCGAGGGCGCCATCCGCATCGTGGACGGCAAGGCCCGGCTGGTGAGCGACAGGCACTGCGACGGGCTCGGGGCCTGCCTGGGGGAGTGTCCCCAGGACGCGCTGCACATCGTCGAACGCGAGGCGGAAGAGCACGACGAGGCCGCGCCGCCGGCCCCGCCCCCAGCCGGTCTCCACGCCCATCGGGAGGGCGGCTGCCCCTCCGCCCGCCTGGTCCAACTCCGCCCCGCCGAGGCGCTCGCCCCCGCCCGCGCGCCGGCCGGGGAGCTCGACTCCGCGCTGGGCCACTGGCCGGTCAAGCTCCGGCTGGTGCCGCCCCACGCCCCGTTCCTGCGGGACGTGGAGCTGGTGCTGGCGGCCGACTGCGTGCCCTTCGCCTACCCGGCCATGCACCGCGACATCCTGCCTGGCCGGGCCGTGCTCATCGGTTGCCCCAAGTTCGACGAGCCCGGGCCGGCGCTCGAACGGCTGACCGCCATCCTGGCGTGCCAGGACGTACGCAGCCTGACCGTGGTCCACATGCAGGTGCCCTGCTGCCACGGCTACCTGGAGCTGGCCGCGCGGGCCCTCGTGGCCTCGGGCAAGAAGATCCCCCTCCACCGGGTCGAGATCGGCCTGGATGGACGGGTTCTCCACGACACGCGCGAGGCTGAGCCCGCGCCCCGACGCAAGGAGGAGTGCTGACATGTTCTGCTACCAGTGTGAACAGACGGCCAAGGGCAGCGGCTGCACCAAGGCGGGCGTGTGCGGCAAGGACGGCACCAGCGCGGACCTGCAGGACGTGCTCACCCACCTGGCCAAGGGGGTGGCCATGCTGGCCCACCGGGCCCGCCAGCTCGGCGGGGTCCGTGACCCGGCGGTGGACCGCTTCGTGGTGGAGGCGCTCTTCACCACGGTGACCAACGTCAACTTCGACGCCCAGCGGCTGGAGGGGTTGATCCGCCGGGGCGTCGAGGTGCGCGCCCGAGCCCGCGGGCTGTACGAGGCCGCTTGCCAGCAGGCCGGACGCGCCCCCGAGGCGCTGTCCGGTCCGGTCGACTTCCAGCCGGCCGGCGATCGCCAGGGGCTCGCGGCCCAGGCGCCTGCCCTGGGCATCCAGGCGCGCAGGGAGCGCCTGGGCGACGATCGCGCGGGCGTCCTGGAGCTGGCGCTCTACGGGCTGAAGGGCGCCGCGGCCTACGTCGACCACGCCCTGGTGCTGGGGCAGGAGGACGAGGGCCTGTACGCCTTCTTCCACGCCGCGCTCGATCTCCTGGCCTCCGAGCCGGAGCTCGGGGAGCTGGTCGGCCTGAGCCTCGAGGTCGGCGCCCACAACCTCAAGGCGATGGAGCTGCTCGACCGGGCCAACACCGGCACCTACGGACACCCCGAGCCGACCTCGGTGCGGGTGAGCGCGGTCGAGGGCAAGGCCATCCTGGTCTCCGGCCACGACCTCAGGGACCTCGAGCTACTGCTCCAGCAGACCCAGGGCCAGGGGGTGAACATCTACACCCACGGCGAGATGCTGCCCGCGCTGGCCTACCCGGGGCTGAAGAAGTACCCCCACCTGGTCGGCAACTACGGCGGCGCCTGGCAGGATCAGCAGAAGGAGTTCGAGGCCTTCCCGGGCGCGGTGCTGATGACCACCAACTGCATCCAGAGGCCGAGGGATAGCTACAAGGGCCGCATCTTCACCACCGGCCTGGTGGCCTTCCCGGGCGTCGCGCACGTAGCGGACAAGGACTTCGGACCGGTGATCCGGGCCGCGCGCGAGGCCCCGGGCTTCGCGGCCGACGAGCCCGAGCGGCGCATCCTGGTGGGCTTCGCCAGGCAGGCCGTGCTGGGCGTGGCCGGCCAGGTGGTCGAGGCGGTCCGGGCCGGGAAGATCAGGCACTTCTTCCTGGTGGGCGGCTGCGACGGCGCCAAGCCAGGCCGCAACTACTACACCGAGTTCGCCCAGCAGGCGCCCGCGGACACGCTCATCCTGACGCTGGCCTGCGGCAAGTACCGCTTCAACAAGCTGGAGTTCGGCGACATCGGCGGCATCCCCCGCCTCCTAGACGTCGGCCAGTGCAACGACGCCTACTCGGCCATCCAGATCGCGCTGGCCCTGGCGCAGGCCTTCCAGACCGACGTCAACTCGCTGCCCCTGAGCCTGGTGCTGTCCTGGTACGAGCAGAAGGCGGTCGCCATCCTGCTGACCCTGCTGCACCTCGGCATCCGCAACATCCGCCTGGGCCCCAGCCTGCCGGCCTTCGTCACCCCGGCCGTGCTGGGCGTCCTGGTCGAGAAGTTCGGCATCGCGCCGGTCACCACGCCCGAGGCCGACCTGAAGGCCCTGCTGAAGACCGCCTGAGCCACCCAGAACTTCCTTGACCTCGGCCGCGCCATTGTCTAAAAGGGCGCCATCGGTCCCCCTCTCTGCTCCCCGGGGAGCGGCGCGGCGGGCAAACCCGGAGGAAGGCACCATGAAGCCGGTGATCGACCAGAGCAAGTGCACGGGCTGCGGCGACTGCAAGGACGTCTGCCCGTCCGAGCCGAACGTGTTCGAGGTGGACGGCACCCCGGCCAAGGCCCGCGTGGCCAACCCCGACGCCTGCATCGAGTGCGGAGCGTGCGAGGACGGTTGCCCCGAGGAAGCCATCGAGCTCAAGGACTGAGCTCAGCCCGCGAAGAAGTACAGCCCCGAGGGACGCGCCTCCGCGCGCACCCGACCGGCCTCGCGCGCCCGGCGCAGGATGTCCGCCAGCACCTCGTCCCCCAGGCCCAGGCAGACCCGCAGATCGGCCTGGGTGCAGGGCCGCCGCGCCAGCAGCTCCAGCACCACGCGCTCGGCGTCAGCCAGGGCGACCGGCGTGGCCGCACCTCCGCGGAAGCCTCCCACCAGCAGGGCCCCCGGGCCGAAGCGCGCCCGGGCGCACTCCAGCCGCTCTGGGCTGCAGGCCTGGATGCTCCGTCCGGGCGCCGGCCGGACCGGCGTGTTGATGTCCACCACCTCGGCGCGGATGCCCCGCAGGACGCGGCCGAATGCCTCCAGCCGCTCCTCGTCGTCGTTCCAGCCCGCGGCCAGCATCACCTCCAGGCGCACCGTGCCCGGGTGGCGGGCGCAGGCCTGGCGCAGCCCCGCCAGCATGCGCCCGAAGTCGACTCCCGGGTGGGGCCGGTTGATGGCCGCGAAGGTGGCCTCGTCCGGGGCGTCCAGCGAGGGGGCCAGGATGTCCGCGCGGCTGGCGTCCGCGGCCACGTCCTCTCGCCACAGCAGCGAGCCGTTGGTCAGCAGCAGCACCGGCACGCCGCTCAGGCGCTTCAGCCGTTCGATCAGCCGCCCCAGGGACAGGACCAGGCTGGGCTCGCCCGAGCCGGCCAGGGTGAGCACCTCGGGCCGCGGCCCGCGCTCGAGCGCGTGCGCCACCGCCTGCTCGACCGCCTCGGGCGGCACGAAGTCGCGACGCTCCACGCACAGCTCCTGGGTGGGACCCACCTGGCAGTACACGCAATCGTAGCTGCAGATCTTGCGCGGCAGCAGGTCCACGCCCAGCGACAGGCCGTAGCGCCGCGAGGGCACCGGGCCGTAGACGAGCTCACGCGCCATGCCTGCCTCGCCTCCCTGCCCAGGCTAGCCGAGCAGCATGCGGACGCCCAGGCCCACCAGCACCAGGCCGGCCAGGGCCTCGGCCTTGCGGCCCAGGCGGCAGACCAGGGCGCCTCCGGCCCGCATGCCCAGCCAGGTGGCCAGGCCCGCCACCACGCCGATGACCGCCACGGCCCAGGCCAGCTCGAGCCATCCCATCAGCACGCCCATGCCCACCCCCGCCCCGAGCGCGTCGATGGAGGTGGCCAGCGACAGCATGACCAGGCTCCAGCCCCTGGTCGGATCGCCCGGCGCGCACACCTCGGCGCACTCGTCTCGCTTCCGCAGGGCGCCCCAGATCATCTTGCCGCCGACCGCCAGCAGCAGCCCGAAGGCCACCCAGTGGGTGAAACCCGCGATCCAGCCGACCACGGCCCGGCCGAGCAGCGCGCCCAGGACGGGCATGAGCGCCTGGAACACGCCGAAGTGGAAGGACAGGCGGAAGACCTGGCGCGGGTTGCAGGCCCTGAGACCCACGGCCGCGCCCACGGTGAGCGCGTCGAGCGCCAGGGCGAGCGCCAGCAGGAGCACCTCCACGACGCCCATCCAGGCACCTCCGCCTGGCAACCTACCCGGGCCGCCCCGAGACCGCAAGGGCCCGGTCCGGGTTGACTGGGCCGGGCCCGAGGTTACACTGGCCGGGATGGTCCACGAGCACCACGGGCACGCCCACGCACCCGGACATGAGCCCGCCCCCGGTCGGCCGACCGCGGAGCGGGCCCTGTGGGTGGCGCTCCTGCTCAACGCGAGCTTCCTGGTGGTCGAGCTCGTGGTCGGGTTGCTGGCCAACTCGCTGGCCCTGCTGTCCGACGCGGGCCACATGACGAGCGACGTGGCCGCGCTGGCGCTGGCGCTGGTCGCCCAGCGCCTGGCCCGCGCCGTGCCCGGGCCTGGCTTCACCTTCGGGCTCCGGCGGGTGCCCGTGCTGGGAGCGCTCGGCAACGCGCTCAGCCTGCTGATCATCGCGGCGCTGGTCCTGGCGGAGGCCTACCAGCGCATGCTGGCCCCGCCGCCCGTGCCGGGCTGGCCCGTGCTGGCGGCCGGGGTGGCGGGCCTGGGGGTGAACCTGGTGTCGGCCTGGTACCTGCACCGCTCGGCGGACCGGAGCCTCAACGTCCGCGGGGCCATGCTGCACCTGTTCGCCGATGCGCTGGGCTCCATGGGGGTCATCGCGGCCGCGCTGGTGCTGCTCGCCACGGGCTGGGCGCCCATCGATCCGCTGATCTCCGCGGGCATCGGCCTGCTGCTGATCGTGTCCACCTGGCCGCTGCTGCGGGACACGATCCGGGTGCTGCTGCAGGGCACCCCGGGCCACCTCGACCTCGAGCGCCTGCGCGCGCTCCTCACCCAGAGCCCGCCCGTGTGCAGCGTGGCCGACCTGCACCTGTGGCAGATCGACGCCGGCCAGGTCGTGTTGACCGCGGTGCTGGTCACGGACCGCACCGCGCTGCCCGAGCTGGACGCGGCCTCCCAGACGCTCAAGGCGCGCCTGCGGGACGAGCTCGGCATCCACCACGCCACCTTCGAGTGGTGCGCCCCCGGCTCGGCCGGCGCGGCCTGCGCCATGAGCAACCCGGAGGTCGCCGCGCCGGATGACTGAGCCCGGGGCCGGACTCTGCTAGGATGGCCGCGAGAGGAGGACCCTGCATGCACGCACGCGCCCTGTCCTGCCTGGTGGCGATGCTGTCCCTGGCGGCTCCGGCCGGAGCGGCGCCGCCCGTGGCCGCGCCGCCCGCGGCGGGCCCGCCCCGACTGGTCAAGCGGCTCGAGGTGACCACCGACCGCAACTTCCGCCTGCTGAACCCGGACCGCTACGTCCAGGTGCGCGAGGAGCGCGAGACGGGCGCGGAGCCCAGCTTCACCCTGGACGCCTTGCTGCCGACGATCCTCGATCTTTCCACGCTGGAGACGGCCAGGCTCCGCGTGGGGCTGCAGGCGCTCTACGGTGAGCGCGCCGCCGCGCTGCTCGACGGGCAGGCCACCTGGCAGAACAAGCACGGCCAGTCCTTCCCGACCTTCCGGGTGAAGCTCCTGGCCTACGACCCTGGGCGCAAGCGCGCGGGGGTGCTGGTGGACAACACCGCCTGGGATCGCGCGGACGACTCCTGGCGCAACCGCTGGCTGTACCTGGCCTGGGATCCGGCCGAGGACCGCCTGGGCCGGGAGGTGCTGCTGCGCGAGGACGCGGGCACCAAGGCGGAGCGCTACCTCAAGTTCTTCGTCGAGCTGGGGCCGGACCCCACCGGCCGCTACCAGTACTTCGCGTCCATGCAGGCGCTGCCCTCGGAGGAGCAGCCCGGGCGGGCCGCCGGCCGGCTGGAGCTCTCGCGCCTGGATCTCGACAGCCTGCAGGTGGACTGGCGCTACACCTTCGACACGCCGGTCAGCAACAACAAGAACGTCTACTCGAGCTACCGCTGGGCCTTCAGCCCGGACGGCGCCCACCTGGTGCTGGCCGAGTACAGCGAGGAGGACGGCGTGGTGTACGAGCCGCCGCCCTCCCTCTACGTGGTGAGCATCGCCGGCAAGAGCCACCTGCGCCTGCCGGTGCGCCACACGCCCTACGGGCTGGTCATGGACGCGGCCAACCGCAGCCTGGTGGTGGCCTCGAGCCAGGATCGCAAGCTCACGCTCTACGACCTCGAGAAGCGCGCCCAGGTGCGCGAGGTCGGCGCGCCCTCCCGGGTCCACCAAGCCGCGCTCAGCCGCGACGGCAAGCAGCTCATCCTCTTCCCGCGCGGCAGGGCCCTGGAGCTGCGGGACCTCGCCAGCCTCAAGCTGAAGGCCAGCCTGCAGGTCTCCAAGCTGCTGCCGGGCACGCCGGCCCTGGACGCCGAGCGGACCTGCCTCACCCTCGACCGCCGCTTCGCGGTGGTGCCGCCCGCGGACGAGTACGGCTTCGGCACCGAGCAGGGGCTGTACGTGCTCGAGTTGCCCTGACCGCACCGCCCGCCGGGCGCGGCCCGGCGCCGGGGGGAGCCCCGCGCCTCAGCGCCCCGGGCGGAAGCCGACGCACACCGGCTCCGCGAAGCGGAGCCTGCGGGCCATCACCTGGACGGCCTCCGGCTGGCTGTCGATCAGGTAGAAGTCGCGCCCCTCCCGGGCCGCGGCCTCTCCGGCCGTGCCGCTGCCGGCGAAGAAGTCCAGCACCAGCTCGCCCGGGTTGGAGTGCACCCGCACGATGCGCCGCAGGATGGCCAGCGGCTTCTGGGTGGGGTAGCCGGTGCGCTCCCGGCCGCGGGTGGGCACGATGGTCTGCCACCACACGTCGGTCGGGGTCTTGCCCCGCCGGGCCTTCTCCTCCCCGACCAGCCCCGGGGCCAGGTAGGGGATGCGATCGATGTCCGCGTAGCGGAAGGTGAAGCGCGTGGGGTGGCGGGAGTACCACAGGATGTTGTCGTGCTTGGCCGGCCAGCGGCTGCGGCTGCGGGCGCCGTAGTCGTAGGCCCAGATGATCTCGTTCTGGAAGCAGTCCCGGCCGAAGATGCCGTCCAGCAGCACCTTGACGTAGTGCACCTCGCGCGCGTCCAGGTGGACGAACAGGCTGCCGTGGGGCGCGAGCAGCCGGTGCGCCTCGCGCAGGCGCGGCTCGAGGAAGCGCGGCAGATCGTCGAAGTCGTCCGCGAAGGCCATGCGGCCCAGGCGCTCGGTGCGGTAGCGGCGGCCGCCGAACCCCACCCGATCGCCCTGCGGGTCGCGCACCGTGCGCAGGCGCGTGCGGGCCTGGGCGTGCCCGGTGTTGAAGGGCGGGTCGATGGTGATGAGGTCCACCGAGCGCGAGCGCAGGCCCGGCAGCACCTGCATGTTGTCGCCGAGCGCGATGGTGCCCAAGCGGCCCCTCCCCGGAGGTCAGCGGCCGGGGCGCCGCAGGGCGTAGCCGGGGATGTTGCGCTGCCTGACCCGCGAGATGGCCAGGGCCTCGTCCGGCACGTCGATGGTCACGGTCGTGCCCGCCCCCACGTACGCCCCCGTGCCCACCCGGACCGGCGCCACGAGCTGGGTGTCCGAGCCGATGAAGGCCCCGTCCCCGATCTCGGTCGGCAGCTTGCGCTCTCCGTCGTAGTTGCAGGTGATGGTGCCGGCGCCCACGTTGACCTCCCGGCCGATGGTGGCGTCGCCCAGGTAGCTCAGGTGGCTGGCCTTGGTGCCGCGCCCCAGGCGCGACTTCTTCACCTCGACGAAGTTGCCCACCCGCACCTCCGCCTCGAGCACGCTGCCGGGCCGCAGCCGGGCGAAGGGTCCGACCTGGGCCCGCCGGCCTATCCGGCAGCCCTCGAGCACCGAGTAGGCGCGCACCTCGACGCCGTCGGCCAGGCGCGCGTCGTGGAGCACCGCGCCCGGGCCGAGCCGGCAGCCCCTGCCCACGCGCGTGTCCCCGCTCAGCGTGCAGCCGGGCAGCAGCACGCTGTCCTGGCCCACCCGCACGCCCGCCTCGACCCAGGTGGTGTCCGGATCCACCACGCTCACCCCGCGGGCCATCAACGCAGCCAGCAGCCGGCGGTTGAGATCGCGCCCGGCCCGGGAGAGCTCGGCCCGATCGTTCACCCCGAGCACGGCCGCGGCCGCCCCACCGCCCAGCTCGACCCCCGCCACCGCCAGCCCGGCGCGGCGGGCCGCGCGGACGAGATCGGTCAGGTAGTACTCGCCCTGGGCGTTCGCGCGCCGCACCCGCCGGAGCGCCCGGAGGGCGAAGGCCGCGTCCACCAGGTAGATGCCGGTGTTGATCTCGTCCAGGCGGCGCTCGGCCGGGCTGGCGTCGGCCTGCTCCACGATGCGCTCGACGGCCCCGCGCCGGTCGCGCACCACCCGGCCGTAGCCGCGCGGGTCGTCGAGCCGGCAGGTCAGGAAGGCCACCGCCGCGCGGCGGCCGGCCCGCTCCAGGGCCCCGAGCTCCGCCCCGGTCAGCAACGGCACGTCGCCCGACAGGATGACGAGCTTGCCGCGGACGCCGGCCAGGGCCTCGGTCGCGCACAGCACCGCGTGGCCCGTGCCGCGCGGCGGATCCTGCAGGGCGAAGCGCACCCGCCTGCCGAAGCGCTCGCCCAGGTGGGCCTGCACCTCGGCGGCCTGGCGGCCCACCACCACCACCACGGGCGCGTAGCGGCGCGCGAGCGCCAGGGACACCGGGTAGTCGATCATCGGGCGCCCGCAGACCGGGTGCAGCACCTTGACCCGCTGCGAGCGCATCCGCTTGCCCTGGCCGGCCGCCAGGATGACACAGGCCGCCTTCATCGGAACCTCCAGGCGAATTCGGGGGGAGTGTACGGCAGGCCCCCCGGCCCCGCAACCTCCCGGGGAGCTCCCCGCCCCCCTGGTGAGGGAGAATAAAGGTGGTATAATGCCCGTCCAAGTTCAGGTAGCGTCACCTGCGCAGGGAGGAAGCCCATGCAGAAAGTCAATCGAATCCTCGGGTTGCTGACGATCGCCGCCTTCCTGGCGCCCAGCGCGTCCCTGGCTCGCATGACGCCCCGGGAGATCTACAAGGCGAAGGCCAACGGCGTGGTGCTGATCGTGGCCTCCCAGGAAGGCTCCTCCTCGGCCTCGGCCGGTACGGGCTCGATCGTCGCCCGGGAGGGCAAGGACGCCCTGGTCATCACCAACAGCCACGTGGTCTTCGACGCCACGGCCAAGGCGCCCTTCCCCGTGATCCACATCTTCATGAAGCCCGAGCGGGTGACCGGCGACATGAACCGCGACCTCACCCGGCACTTCGCCGCGGAGCTGGTGGCCCACGACCCGACCCTGGACCTCGCGCTGCTGCGCATGAAGGACGCGCCCGGCGACGCCCCGGTCATCTCGCTCGGCGATCCCGAGGAGGTCGGCCCCGGCGACGACACCATCGCCATCGGCCACCCCGAGCAGGGCGGCCTGTGGACCATCACCACCGGCGTGATCGGCGCCGAGTTCGCCGACTTCAAGGGCGTGCCCGGCAAGGACGTGTTCCAGATGGAGACCAGCCTGAACCGCGGCAACTCGGGCGGCCCGCTGTTCGACGTGCGCGGCTTCCAGGTGGGGGTGAACACCGCCATCGCCCGCCAGGGCCAGGGCGGCATCGCCATCACCGGCGTGAACTTCGCCCTCAAGGCCAGCGTGGCCAAGAAGTGGCTGGAGAAGAACCGGGTCACGCTGGCCTACGGCCGCGAGCCAGCGGCCGCGGACACCCGCGTGGCGGCGGCGGAGCCTGCCCGCGAGGCGCCCCCGGCGGCCGGCCCTGGCGAGACGCACCGCGATCCCGCTGGCCAGGGCTCGCTGACCGTGGAGGCGGGCGAGGGCGAGGTCGCGGCCGCGGCCAGCGCCGACGAGGGCGAGGAGGTCGAGGCGCCCGCCCCGGTCCAGGAGACCCAGGTCAACCGCCCGACCGCGGTCAAGGGCCGGAAACCCGAGCGCTTCGCCAAGCAGTACCGGCTGCCGCCGCGCCCCTACACCTTCACCAAGCTGTTCACCGAGGTGGACAAGGTCCGGGCGCGCGCCAAGGAGGCCTTCGACGACCTGGACGGCGAGATCATGAAGCGCGGCGGCCGCTGAGCCGTCTGCCCCGCCTGCCCCCCGCCCCCCGCTCCGAACGAGCCATCGAAGGAAGCGCCGCCGGACACCCGGGCCCGAGGGCCTGGCTCAGCGGTGCTGGAACTTGGCGGGCCGCTTGGCCAGGAAGGCCTGGGTGCCCTCGCGCTTGTCCTCGGTGGCGCAGCACAGGCCGAACAGGTGGGCCTCCAGGTTGAGGCCCTCGGCCAGGCTGCCCTCGAGCCCGTGGTGGACCGCCTGCATGCAGTAGCGCACCACCGGCGCGCTCTTGCCGGCCAGCTTCTCGGCCAGCGCGCGGGCCGCGGCCAGGAGCTCGGCCGCGGGCACCACCTTGTTCACCAGGCCGATGCGCCAGGCCTCCTCGGCCGAGATGGCGTCCCCGCACAGCACGAGCTCCATGGCCCGGCCCTCGCCCACCAGGCGCGCCAGGCGCTGGGTGCCGCCGAAGCCCGGGATGATGCCCAGGTTGATCTCCGGCTGGCCGAGCTTGGCCGTCGCGGCCGCCAGGCGCAGGTGGCAGGCCATGGCGATCTCGCAGCCCCCGCCCAGGGCGAACCCGTTGATGGCGGCGATGACCGGCTTGCCGAGCCCCTCGATCAGCCCGAGCACCGCCTGGCCCTTGTGGGCGAACTGCACGCCGTCGCCGGGCCCGTAGGTGGCCAGCTCGTTGATGTCCGCGCCGGCGATGAAGGCCTTCTCGCCCGCCCCGGTGAAGATCACCGCGCGGACGTCCTGGTCCGCCCCCAGCTCGCCGAACGCCCGCGCCAGCTCGTCCAGGGTCTGCCGGTTCAACGCGTTCAGCACCTTGGGCCGGTTCAGGGTCAGCACGGCCACCGCCCCCTGACGCTCGAGCAGCAGGTTCTGGAACTCGCTCATCGCGCTCCGCCTCCCTCGTGAAAAGTGCGGCCCACGCTACCAGAGCCGGACGGCGCTTGGCAAGGCGCGGCCAGGGAGGGTATCCTCTCCGCCCGGAGGAAGGAACATGCTCTCGCCCGTCATGTGGAACGCCGGCCGTGTGCGCATCCTCGACCAGACCCGCCTGCCGGCCGCGGAGGTGTGGCTGGAGCTCGAGCAGGTGGACGCCCTGGACGAGGCCATCCGCGCGCTGCGCGTGCGCGGCGCCCCGGCCATCGGCGTGGCCGCGGCCCTGGGTTGCGCCCTGGCCGCCCACCGTTTCGCCGGGGACGACGCCGAGCGGCTGCGGGCGGCGGTCGCCCGGGCGGCCGACCAGCTCGCCGCCACCCGGCCGACCGCGGTCAACCTCTTCTGGGCGCTCGAGCGCATGCGGCGGCGGCTGGCCAGCCTGGTGGGGCAGCCCGCCGGGGCCATCCGCCAGGCCCTGCTGGCGGAGGCCGAGTCCATCCGCCAGGAGGATCTGGCCGCCTGCCAGGCCATCGGCGCCCACGGCGCCGCGCTGCTCCCCCAGGACGCCACGGTGCTGACCCACTGCAACGCGGGCGCGCTGGCCACCGCGGGCCACGGCACCGCGCTGGGGGTGATCCGCTCCGCGGTCGCGGCCGGCAAGCGGGTGCGGGTGTTCGCCGACGAGACCCGGCCGCTCCTGCAGGGGGCGCGCCTGACCGCCTGGGAGCTCATGCGGGACGGGCTGGAGGTGACGCTCATCTGCGACAACATGGCCGGCGCGCTGCTCGGCCGCGGCGGGGTGTCCGCCTGCGTGGTGGGCGCCGATCGAATCGCCCGCAACGGGGACGCGGCCAACAAGATCGGCACCTACGGCCTGGCCGTGCTGGCCAGGCGCCACGCGGTGCCCTTCTACGTCGCCGCGCCCTTCACCACCGTGGACCTGTCCGTCGCGGACGGGGCCGGCATCCCCATCGAGGAGCGCGCGCCCGAGGAGGTGACCTGCCCGCAGGGCGTGCCCTTCGCGCCGGCCGGGGTGCGGGTGTGGAACCCGGCCTTCGACGTGACCCCGGCCGAGCTGATCACCGCCCTGGTGACCGAGCGCGGCGTGATCCACGGGCCGGATCTGGCGGCCGGCCTGCGCCGGCTTGCCAGGCCCGGAGATCGCGGATTTGAATGAAAAATCAGCCCTCGCCCGAAGCGCGGCCCGCCGCCCCGCGCCAGAGCGGTGAAAATGCTTGACATCTTTCCTCTGCTTCCATAGGTTGTAGCCCCTCCGGGAACCGATCCGGAGGGCGCCGCGAGGCGCGAGACGGACGAAGGAGTGCTGGTCATGTACGCAGTCATCAAGAGCGGCGGCAAGCAGTACCGGGTGGCCGTGGGCCAGAAAGTCAAGCTGGAGAAGCTGGCTGGCGCCGTGGGCGACACGGTGAGCTTCGACGAGATCCTGCTGGTCGGCAGCGGCGAGGCGGTGGACATCGGCCGGCCCAGGGTGTCCGGCGCGAAGGTCGCGGCCAAGATCGTGGAGCAGGACCGCTCGAAGAAGGTGCTGGTGGTCAAGTTCCGGCGCCGCAAGGGCTACCTCAAGACCCAGGGCCACCGTCAGTCCTTCACCCGGGTGGAGATCACCGACATCGCCGGGCCCAAGGGCTGAGGCAGGTCGGCCGCCTCGCAAGACGTCAAGGAGCAGATCATGGCACACAAGAAAGGTCAGGGCGCCACTCGCAACGGACGGGACTCGAACCCCCAGCGCCGTGGCGTGAAGATCTTCGGCGGGCAGGTGGTCAAGGCGGGCAACATCCTGGTCCGCCAGGTGGGCACCCGCATCCACCCCGGGCGCAACGTCGGCCTGGGCCGCGACTTCACCCTGTACGCCCTCGTGGACGGCATCGTGCAGTACGGCCGCCTGGGCCGCTTCCGGCAGCAGGCGTGGGTGGTGGCGGCGGCCAAGCCGAGCGCGTAGGGCCCCGCCCTCCAGGCACGGTCCCCAGGCGGGCCACGGTGCAGCCACCGTGGCCCTTTCCTTTTGAGGGCACCATGAAGTTCGTCGACGAGGTCACCCTCGAGGTCCACTCGGGCAAGGGCGGGGACGGCTGCATCGCCTTCCGCCGGGAGAAGTACCGCCCCATGGGTGGCCCCAGCGGCGGCGACGGCGGCCGCGGGGGGAGCGTGATCCTGCGCGCCGACCCGCAGCTCGCCACCCTGCTCGACTACAAGTTCATGCGCATCGTCCGGGCGGACAACGGCCGCCCCGGCGAGGGCAGCGACTGCTACGGCGCCGCGGGCGAGGACGTGGTGCTGCCGGTGCCCGTGGGGACGCTGGTCTACGACGCCGAGACGGACGAGCCGCTGGGCGACCTGGACCGCCCCGGGGCCGAGCTGGTGGCGGCCCGCGGGGGCAAGGGCGGCCGGGGCAACATCCACTTCAAGAGCTCCACCCAGCAGGCCCCGCGCAAGGCCGAGCCCGGCGAGCCAGCCGAGAGCCGCCGGCTGCGCCTGGAGCTGAAGCTGCTGGCGGACGTCGGCGTGGTCGGCTACCCCAACACCGGCAAGTCCACCCTGATCTCGCGCATGTCCCGGGCCAGACCCAAGATCGCCGATTACCCGTTCACCACCCTGGTGCCCACGCTCGGCGTGGTGGCGGTGGGCGACCACGACGGTTTCGTGATGGCGGACGTGCCCGGGCTGATCGAGGGCGCCTCGGAGGGCGCCGGCCTGGGGCACCGCTTCCTGCGCCACGTCGAGCGCTGCCGGGTGCTGGTGGAGCTGACCTGCCTGCTGCCGGGTGATCCCCCCGAGCCCGAGGCCATGCTGGACAAGCTGGACGTGCTGGAGCGCGAGATGGCCCGCTACAGCCCCGAGCTGGCCGCCAAGCCGCGCCTGGTGGGGGTCTCCAAGCTCGACCTGCCCGAGGTGCAGGCCGCCTTGCCCGGTTTCAAGGCCGCCCTGGCCGCGCGCGGCCAGGAGGGCGAGGTGGTGGCCTTCTCGGCCGTCACCGGCCAGGGCCTGCCCGAGCTCCTGGGCGCCATCCACGCCATGCTCCAGGCGCACGAGCGCCAGCCGGGCCCGGCGGATCAGGACTGAGCCCCGGCCCCACGGACGGGCTCAGCGGGTGATGGTCTCCTTGCGCAGCCCGCGCGGTCGATCCACGGGGCAGCCCTTGGCGCCGGCCAGGTGGCGGGCGAAGAGCTGCCCGGGCACCACGGCCGAGATGGGGCTCAGCCACTCGGGCACCCCCAGCGGGAGCCGCAGCGGGGTCCGCGCCCGGCGCAGCAGCCCGGGCACGTCGGAGATGATGATCGTCTCGGCCCGGCGGGTCGCGAGCTCGGCAGCCAGCGCCTGCATGTCCCGGGCGGTGCGCCCCCGCGGGGCCACCAGCAGCGCGGGGAAGCCCTCCTGGACCACGGCGATCGGCCCGTGCCGGAAGTCGGCCGAGGAGGACGGCTCGGCCGTCACGTAGGCCAGCTCCTTGAGCTTCAGCGCCAGCTCGAAGGCGGTGGCGTAGTTGAAGCCCCGGCCGATCACCGCCAGCCGCTCGGCGTAGCGGTAGCGGGCGGCCTGGGCCTCGACCCCCCGGGCCGCCTCCAGGGCCGCGGCCACGGCCGCCGGCACCCGCCGCAACGCCTCCCGCTCGGCCCGCCCGCCGTCGAGCGCCACGCTCAGCATGGCCAGCGCCAGCAGCTCGGCGGTGTAGGTCTTGGTGGCGGCGATGCTGCGCTCGAGGCCCGCGTGCAGCGGCAGGACCTCGTCCGCCTCGTTCGCCAGCGGGCTGCGGGTGCGGTTGGTCAGCACCAGGCTGGGCGCACCCTGGCGCCGCGCCTCGGCCACCACCTGGCGCAGATCCTCCGAGGCCCCCGACTGGGAGATGGCCAGCACCAGCACCCCGGCCAGCCGGGGCGGACGGCGGTACAGGGTCACCAGCGAGGGCGCGGCCAGGGCCACCAGCAGCCCGTTGCGCGCCCCCAGCAGGTACTTGCCGTACAGCCCCGCGTTGTCCGACGAGCCACGGGCCACCACCAGCACGGTGTGGACCCCGGCCCGCTTGACGGCGCGGGCCAGGCGCTCCACGCGGACGCGCTCCCCCGCCAGCAGGCGCTCGAGGACCTCGGGCTGGGCCGCGATCTCGCGCTCGAGCTGGGTCACGCGCTCACCAGATGCTGCGCGGCACGTACACGATGTCGCCGGGCTGGAGGAAGAAGTTCTTGGCCTTGCCCTGGGCGATGGCCTCCACCGGGACCGGGTACTTCTGCTCCGAGCCGTCGATCAGCCGGGTCACGTTGGTGCTGTCCTTGGACGCCATGGCGGTGAAGCCGCCCGCCTGGCTGACGGCCTGGATGACGGTCATGCCGTCCTCGAACTTGAAGATGCCGGGCTTGGTCACCTCGCCGAACACCGACACCTTCTTCGAGTTGTACTCCCGGATGAAGATGCTCACCTGGGGATCGCGCAGGTACTTGGCGCCCAGCAGGCGCTGCAACTCGGCGGCGGCGTCCGTGCTGGACAGGCCGTCCACGGCGATCTGGCCCACCAGCGGGAAGGTGATGGAGCCGGCCGAGGAGACCCGGTACACGCCGCTCAGCTCGGGCTCGTCGTAGACCTTGACCTCGAACACGTCGCCCGCCCCGAGGGTGGAGGCGGGCATGAAGGCCTGGGGTGGGGGCTCGGGCGTCTCGGGCGCGGTCTGCCACCAGCAGCCCAGCCCGGGCACCAGCCACAGCACCAGAAATGGAGTCAGCTTCCTCATCGGGGACCCTCGCGCCCTGCCCATTCTACTCCCTGTCGTACCCGGATCAACCCCTGGCCCGGGCCCCATGGGCATCAGTAGTCCAGGACGACCCGGAAGATGACGGCGTGCTTGGTGTAGTCGAGCTCGGTGCTGCCCACGGCGGTCGGATCCGTCCAGTCGGTCAGCAGCACCTGGAACTGGTAGGCGAGCCCCAGCGACAGCCAGTCGAGGATCATGTAGTCGGCCGAGGCGCCGCCGTAGAGCAGGTAGTCCTCGCGGTCGGTGGCGGTCGAGTTGATCGGCTTGCCGTAGGCCAGCATGTCGAAGGCGAAGTCGGCGCCCAGGTTGAGCTTGCCCAGGAACTGCTGCTGGAAGCGCAGGTAGAGCTTGTCCGTGCCGAACCAGCCGAAGTTGATCACCGGCTGGAAGTTGCGCGAGTAGCCGAGCTGGAGGAAGGTGGTGGCGAAACGCAGCGAGGCCTCCACCTGGGCCACGGCCGAGCGGAAGTCCCCGCCCGCGTAAGGGGTGCCGTCCAGGTTGGTGCCGCCCTCGAGGAGCGTGTCCCCGTACCCGACCTTGGCCACGATGCTCAGGCTCGAGGTGATCTGGCCGAGCAGCCCGACGTAGGAGCGGATGCCGTTGATGTCCGGGTTGTGCGCCCCGCTCTCGTACCTGTTCGGGTAGCGGCGCAGGTCCGCGTCGAAGTCGATCACCAGGGCGGTCTTGGGGAAGAAGCGCCACTTGCCCGAGAAGTAGCAGCGGTGCCCGTAGCTCGACATCCCCTCGAGGTCGTCGAACCAGTCGAGGAAGAAGCCGTAGGCCAGGTCGAACTGCAGCGCGCCGCCCGTGGGGCGGATCTGGAAGCGCAGCTTGGCCTCGTTGTCGGTCCGGTCGAACTTGCCGGCCAGCGAGGTGTAGCGCGGGTCGCCGGTGCGCGAGAGCTGGTCCTCCAGGAACACGGCGAACACGCCGTTCGGGTTGAAGCCCACGGTCATGTCGGCCGAGCCCACCACGCTCGACAGGTCGCTGGTATCGGATTCCTCGATGCCGAAGTAGTAGTCGTAGCCCACCTTGCCGTTCAGCAGGAACGACACCACGTCCGAGGGGAAGTCCAGGGTCAGGCCGGGGCGCATGCGCAGGATCAGGTCGCCGACCGCGCCGTCGCTGGCCGCGTAGTTGGCGTTGGTCTCGTAGACCAGGTCGAGGTCCAGCCCGAGGTGAAGCCGGCCGGGGCCGGCCTTGATGCCATCACCGCGGGCGCCGGCGGGCACAGCCGCCGCACACAGCATGGCCCACACCGCAATCGCGGCCAGGACGTGCTGCCCGATGCTGCCCACGCGTGATGCCATCTTCCCTGGTCCCACCCCAGATAGGTCCCGGCGATGCCGGTCCCTCGAAAGCCCTCCACCCATCCAGCGGGTGGCGGATTTCTATCAGATTCTTCCCCGGGATGCCAAACTTTTTCAGATGTAGGGGCTGGCCGCCGGTGGACGCACCACCGGCGTGTCAGGCAGGTCCACGTTGGTCGGATCGGCCTCGGGCACCGCGTCCCCATCCACCTCGACCTCCACCGTGGTCTTGCCCACGGCGAAGGCCAGCTCGCCCACGCACTGCTCGGCCTCGGCCTGTAGAGCCTTCACCTTCTGGTGGGAGATGGACACCTTGTGGAACTCGTGGGTCGCGGTGTCCTTCTCGTTCTTGGCCACGGCCTCCTGCAGGGCCACGTCGGCCTGCTCCGAGATCCTCAGCAACCCCTTGATGCTGGTAAGTTTTTCGTTCACGCAGTTGATCTTGATGACGTCCTTCTCCTCGCGCGCCTCCTTGAGCAAGGCCAGGGTGGACGACAGGAGATCACGCATCTCGGAGAGGTACTCGGTGGCCAGGCTGAGCTTCTGGGAGTCCCCGAGCTTGGCGGCCTGCTCGAAGTCCACTTCGCCCTTCTTGGCCCCGTCCGCGGCCCAGGCCGCCGGGGCCACCAGGACCAGGGTCAGCACCATCGTCATCATCTGGCGCATCGTCGCACCTCCGTCCCTCGGGCGAATCCAGCCTAGCCTAAAGCATCGGACGCGTAAAGTCCTAATACTTCGTCCTGAATATCTCTGCAACCCTTTTCACCCCGGGTATGTGACCGGGATCACGGGGTCGGGAACCCCTCGCCGGCTCACCGGATGATGACCTCCGGGCTGAACGTGGCCGGGCCTTCGGCCTGGCCATCGGTCGCCACGAGCGAGCACTGCCAGATGTCCCGGGAGCGGGTCAGCCGGGCGGGCACCACCTCGGTCTCCTCGGCGAAGGGCTGCACCACCCCGTCCTTGGTCCAGCGCACCTTGTAGCGCAAGGCGTCCCCATCCGGATCGACGGCCGGCTTCACCAGAGCGCAGCGCAGCCCGTCGTCGTCCCCCGGGCTGGAGGGCTGGAGATCCACCTCGGCCTGTCCGGGCGGGGCGTTGCCGATCCCCGCCCCGACCCAGCCCGGCTCCCCTGCCAGCGCGCCGTCCGTGGCCACGCCCACGCACACCCAGCGCTGGCCCTTCTCGCTGGCGCTGGCCGGCAGCCGGGCGCCGCGCAGCCGCGGCTCACCGGTCGGCGCGGCCCTGGGCTCCGCCGTGACCAGGTACCAGGCGAAGGTGTGCTCGGCGGCGTCTCCGTCCGGGTCCGGGGTGGCCTGGCGGAGCACGCACTCGAGCTCGTCCGCCGACGTCGGCGACTCCGGCCGGATGGCCAGCGCGGGGATGGCCGGGGGCGAGTTCGCCACCATGGCCTCGGCGCGCGCGACGGGGCTGGCCAGCTCGCCGTCGCTGGCCACGACCTCCACGGCCCAGCGCTGCCCCTTGCGCAGCACGCCGGCTGGCAGGCCGCCCGGGTCCACGCCCCCCGGGACGGGCTGACCGTCCAGGCTCCAGCGGGTGGTGAGCTGGACGGGATCCCCGTCCGGATCCCGGGGCGGCGCGGCGAAGCGCAGCACCAGGGCCTCCGTGGCGCGCGGGGCGGCCGGCGCGAGCTGGGGTTGGGGCGGGAGCGGCGGCTGGTTGACCACCACGGCCTCGGCCTGGCAGGCGGGCCCCTCCACCTCGCCGTCGAACGGCACCGCGCGCAGCACCCAGCGCTGGCCCCGGCGCACCTCCTGGCCGGCCACGGCCTCCCCGGACCCGGCGGCTGCGGGCAGGCTCTGGCCATCCCGGCTCCAGGCGTAGCGCAGCTCCACCGCGTCCCCGTCGGGATCGGCCGGGCGAACCGCCACCCGCGCCCGGAGCCCGTCGCCCGTCCTGGGCTGGGCGGGCTCGATGGCCACCTGGCAGGCGGCGGGTGGGCTGTTCTGGACCTCGAAGCCCACCTCCACGGCCGGCCCGGCGGCCGCTCCGTCCGAGGGCGTGAGCCGCGCGGTGACCAGCCCGTGCTTGCGGACCCTGGTGGCCGGGAGCCGCAGCAGCTCGCGCCCTCGCGCCAGCTCGCGGCCCGCCTCGGACCACACCACCTCCAGCGAGACCGGGTCTCCGTCCGGATCCCGGGCCGGCCGCTCGAGGGCCACCACCAGATCCTCGCCGGCGTGCGGCCTGGGCTGCACGGCCCTGGCCAGCGGGGCCGCGGGCGGGCTGTTGGCGATCACGCACTCCGCCTCCCCGGCCGGCCCGGCCGCGGACGCGTCGCGCGGGGTCACCCGCACCCGCCAGCGCTCTGCCTTGCGCGTCTCCGAGGCCGGCAGGCGCCAGGCGTGGCCCGAGCCGAGCTGCCGGATCTCCCCGCCCCGCTGCCACTCGAGCTGGTAGCCGACGGCATCCCCCTCGGGATCCAGGGCGGGCTGGACGATCTCGACGACCAGGTCGTCGCCCGAGCGCGGCTGCTCGGGCAGCAGGCGCACGCGCGGCGCGGACGGGGGGCGATTGCCCACCAGCACCGAGGCCTCACAGGGCAGGCCGGCGGCCTCGCCGTCCGTCGGCGTGACCCGCACGCTCCAGCGCTGGTCCCGCCGCACCTGCTCGCCCGGGATCGCGTCGCCCGGACCGGCGGCCTGGATGGGCAGGCCGTCCCGGGACCAGCGGTAGGTGAGCTGCACCGCGTCTCCGTCCCGATCGACAGGGGCGGCGGCCAGCTTGGCGCGCAGCGCGTCCCCGGTGCGCGGAGCGTCCGGCGCGATGGCCACCTGGCAGGCGCCGGGCGGGCTGTTCTGGACCTCGAAGCCGACCTCGGCCGGGGGACCTGCCGCCTGCCCGTCCCGGGCCGAGACCCGGGCGAGGTACCGGGCGTGCTTGCGCGTGCGGGCGGCCGGCAAGCGCAGCTCCGGGCCGCGCGCCACCTCCCGACCGTCCTCGAGCCAGGCCACCTCGAGGCTCAGCCTGTCGCCGTCCGCGTCAGCCAGGGGCGCCGCCAGCTCGACGACCAGATCCGCGTCGCTCGGCGGCCGAGGGTCCACCGCCCGCAGCGTCGGCCGAGGCGGGGGGGCGTTCCCGAGGACCACCTCGGCCCGGGCCGGAGCGCCGAGGGCCTCTCCGTCCCAGGGCGTGGCCACGAGCGTCCAGCGCTCGCCCCGGCGCCCCTCGCCGGCGGGCAGGTAGGCCGCGCCGGCGAGCGCGCCGGCCAGCGGCTTGCCCTGCCGCGACCAGGCCAGGCGCAGCGCGACCGGGTCGCGATCCGGATCGGCCGCCTCCCTGGTGACGCGCGCCTCGAGGGCGTCCGCCCGGCTGGGGTTGGCCGGGTGGATGGCCAGCCCGGGTGCGGCCGGAGGGGTGTTCTCGACCTTCGCCTGCGCCACGGATTGCCCGCCCCGGTCGGTGCCGTCGAAGGCGGTCACGCGGACGCTGAGCTCGGTGTGCTTGGGAGCGAACCCGGGCGGCAGGCTCAGCGCGTCCTCCGGCAGGGCGAGCTCGCGCCCGGCCGCGCTCCAGCGCGTGAGGTAGCGCACGGGGTCCCCGTCCGCGTCGCGGCCCGGCTGCTCCACGCGCAGCTCCACGGCCTGGGTCACGCCGGGCGCCCCGGGCACCAGGCGCACCCTGGGCGCGGTCGGGGCCGTGTTGACCACGAGCAGCGAGGCGCGGGCGGGCGGTCCGTCGGCCTCCCCGTCGCTGGGCGTCACCACGGCGGTCCAGCGCTGGCCCTTGGCGGTGAGCCTGGCGGGGACGGTCATCCCCTTGAGCGCCGGCACCGGCTCGCGATCCCGCAGCCAGGTCACGCGGTAGGCGATGCGATCCCCGTCCGGATCCTCGGCCTCGCGCCCCACCTTCAGGCCGAGCTCGTCCTCGGTCCGGGCGGGCTCGGGCGCGAGCTGCACCTCCGGGGCCGCCGGGGGCGTGTTGGCGATCTCCACGGGCGGGCACCGGAAGACGCGCTCGCCCTCGCGGGCCTGCAGGCTGAAGTGCCAGCGCTCGTGCTTGCGGGTCCGCTCGGCCGGGACCTCGCGCGCCCCGTCCAGGGCCTTCTCGTGGGTGCCGTCGCGGTACCAGCGCAGGAGGCCGGCCGGCTCGGCGTCGCCGTCGAGGTCGAAGAAGCGGTAGCGCGCGCGCAGCGCGTCCCGGGTGGTGGGCCGCTCCGGCTCGACGGCCAGGGAGGTGTAGCGCGCCGGGTTGGGCCCGCTGCGGCCCGTGCGCGCCGCGTCCCGGGCCTCCGAGGGCCACACGGCCGCCGGCGCCGCCTTGCCCTTGCGCAGGAACTTGAACACGTTCAGCGTGCCGTCGTGGGTGAGGACGGCGAGCTGCTCGAGGTCTCCGCCAGTGAGGACGGCCAGGAGCGGCGCCGAGTCCACCGCCTCGCCGAGGGCGGCCGGGAAGCCCGGGTAGTCCTTGCCGTCTGACCGCAGCAGGTACAGCCGGCCCTGATCCGAGCCGACCGCGATCTCCGGCCGGCCGTCGGCGTCCAGATCGCCGACCACCGGGGCGCTGCGCGGCCGGTTGCCCACCCGCACCGGGAACCCCTTGGCCGGCCGGCCGCGGCCATCCACGGCGTACAGCAGCCCGTCGCCCGAGGTGGCCAGCACCTCGGCCACCCCGTCGTCGTCCAGGTCGGCCAGGGCGCAGGCGGCGTAGATGCGGTAGCCGGTCTTCACCGGGAAACCGGGCGCGGCCTTGCCCTCCGCCGTCACGGCGTGGATGTGGTAGTCCACGGCGCCGAAGATCAGCTCGAAGCGGCCGTCGTCGTCGATGTCCCCGAGCACCGGCTGGGAGGTGATGGCGTTGCGCGCGTCGTAGGGGAAGCCCGCCGCCTCGGTCCCGCTCCGGCGCCGGGCGTGCAGACGCCCCTGCTCGTCCCCGAAGAACAGCAGCAGCTCGCCGCCGGGCGCGAAGCGCCCCGCGCTCACCGCGGTCGAGACCGGCGCCCCCACCTGGACGGGGAAACCGGGCAGCTCCTTGCCCTCCGCGGTCAGGGCGTGCAGCCGGCCGTCGGCGCCGCCCACCAGCGCCTCCAGCCGGCCGTCGCCGTCCACGTCGGCCAGGCTGGGCGCCCCGGCCGCGCGGCCGACGTCCACCGGGAAGCCGGCCCGCGGGCGGCCGTCGCCCTCCAGGGCCATCAGCCCGCCGTCGGGGGTGCCCCACAGCAGCGCGGGCCGCGCTCCACCCCAGGCGCCTGCGCACAGCCCCGTGGCCACCCCCTGCCCCTTGGGCAGGGTGACCGGGAAGCCCCGCACCGGGCTGCCATCCGCCTCGAACGCCGCCACCTGCACGCGGCTGGCGGCCACGAGCTCGAGCCGTCCGTCCCCGTCGAGATCCACCGCCAGCGGAGAGGCGGCGTCCGCGATGCCCTCCAGCTTGGCCGGAAAGCCATCCAGCTTGGTCGCGGCGCGAGCCGCGCCGGTCCCGAGGACGGCCGGGAGACAGCCGAGCACGATGGTCAAGACCCAGCAACGCATGCCGTGGCTCCACCCGCCCCAGGGCCTCCGGGGAGGTCGGTTACAGCTTGGACGCCAGTTTCTCGTTGGTCTCGCGCAGCCGGGCGCTCAGCACCCGGGAGATGTTGATCACCACCAGGGTGAAGGCGTTCTTGTACACCCGGGCGAACGACTGGAGGTTCTTGTTGCTCAGGCACAGCAGGGAGGTCTCGGTGCGCGCGCGCACGGTGGCGGAGCGCGGCTCCTTGTCGACCAGCGACATCTCGCCGAAGAAGTCTGGCGCGCTCAGGGAGGCGATCACCCGGCCGCTGCCGTCGGTCCGCTTGCGGATGATGTCGACCTCGCCCTCGACCAGGAGGCACAGCGAGTCGCCCGGCTCGTCCTGCTCGAAGACCACCTCCCCGGCCGGCAGGCGCTTGGCCTGGCACAGGTCGGCCAGCATCTCCGACTCCTCGGGCAGCAACCCCGCGAAGAGACGCGAGTTCTGGAGCACCTCGGCCTTGTTCATCGACCCACCTCGCGCTTGCGGACGGATTTCGGCGCGACCATAGCACGCCAGGGCAGGCCGGGCAAGCCGGTCGCGGGCGGCGGGGCGCTCCTCAGCCGGGGTCCGAGCCGCCCCGGCCGAAGAAGTCGTCGACGCGCGGGTCCTCGTCCTCGAGGGGCGTGTCCCCAGGGGGCAGCAGCTCGATGAACTCGACCCCCCGCTGGCGGCCCACCAGGTAGATGGTGCGGCCCTTGACCTCGAGGTTGTAGCCCTCGGACTGGTCGCTGATGGGCACGCAGTAGACTTCCTTGCTGTTCTCCCGGCGCGGCCAGTACAGGAACTCCTCCCCCACCAGGCAGCCGAACAGCTTGCGGGCGGTCAGGCGAGTCTGCGCGATGTTACGCTCGGCCTCCTCGGCCACCCGGCGGGCCTCCTCGCCCTCGCGCTGGAGCCCCTCGGCCAGCTGCTTCTGACGCTCGGCCTCCTTGAACAGCCGCTCGGCGCCCTTGCGCGCCCGCCGGCCCTTGGAGCGGCGCTCGGCCACGCTCAGGTTGATGTCCAGGCTGCGCGCCCAGAGCTGCTCGACCTCCTCCCACAGGCGCATCTTGCGGGCGTTCTCCCGCTCGTAGGTCGTCTGCGCCTCCCGGAAGCGCCGCTCGAGCTCGGCCGCCGTCTCCTCCTTGCGGTGGAGCTGGTGCTGCAGCTCCTTGCGCCGCTCGGCCTCCCCGGCCTCCGCCAGGGAGCGCCGCAGCTCCTCGGCTCCGGCCTGGGTGGAGAGCAGGTTGTGCTCGCTGGCGTCCATCTGCGAGTACAGGTCGCTGACCGCGATGCGCTGGCTCTCGAAGTTCGCCACGGCCTCGTAGGCCTTGTTCTCCAGCTCGGCCGATTCGGCCAGGAGCTGCGCCGCCGAGTCCTCGAGCTCCCCGGCCAGGTAGAGCGTGTCGATGGCGTTCTTCTGGGTGAACTCCGCGCGGAACTCGGACAGGTTGATCTGCGACAGGAGCTCCTCGCGCCGGGCGCGGATCTCCTCCAGCCGCTGGGCGAGGGCCACCAGCCCCTGCCACCAGCCGCCGAACTCCCGGCTGGCCAGGATCGCCTGCACTTCGCGCAGCCACAGCGCCTTCATACGATCACCTCGTTCCGCGGATGCGGCCCGCCCCCCCGGCCCCGGAACTCGCCGGCTCAGACGGGCGCCAGGATGAACGGGTAGGTGACGACCGTCTCGCCGCCCTCGGCGGCCGGGAAGCGGATGGACTTGACCTTGGCGGCGATGCACGCGGCCAGATCGGAGTCGCCGGTGGTGTTCTCGATCACGTCGGCCTCGAGCACCTTGCCTCCGGGGTGGATGACGAACTTCACCACCACCTTGCCCTTCAGCTCCGGGTTGCGCTTCAGCCGCGCCTCGTAGCAGCTCTTGATGCCGCCCACGCGCCGCTGCACCACCTTCTTGATGTCCTCCCGGCTGCGGGAGTCCGAGTCGAAGTCCTCGAGGGCGGCCGAGGAGACCTTGGCCACGACGCGGGCCTCCGCCTTGGCCTTGGTGCCCGTGCCGGCGCCGTCCACCACGCCCCGCGTCCCCATGTCCGCGATCGTGGCCGCCTCGCCGCCGTCTCCCCCGCCGCGGATGCCCTTCTCGCCGGCCGTGGTGGCCACGTCGATGCCGCCGATGCCATCGAAGGCCCCATCGCCGCTGTCTCCCGAGCCCTCGCCGAACACATCGGCCACGGCGCTGCCGGCCCCGAACCCGCTGGGCCCCTTGGCGCCCAGGATCTTCAGCAGCCCGCGGCCCGAGACCTTCTTCTCCATGTCGGCCCGCTTGCGGGCGGCCGCGGCCGCCCTGGCCGCCTCGTCGCCCTCGGCGGGGGTCTTGTCGGGCTCGTCCTTCTCCGCCTTGTCCTCCGTCGGCTCGGGTTCTTCCTTGTCGCCGGCGCCGTCGTCCGCGGGCAGGTCCATCTCCTTGTCCGGCATGACCATCTTGGCGAACCGGTCCGGGATGTCCTCCAGGGCCAGATCCTCCGAGGGCAGCGGGACGTACTTCGACCAGATGGACAGCACCGCCAGGCAGGCGAACAGCGCGGCCAGGGTGGAGGTGTAGGGCCAGTCGATGTTGCGCATCCAATAGCCCTTGACCGACGCGGGCAGCTGGGGACGCGCGGGCTCGGGCGGGGGCGTCACGAACTGGAACAGGATGATCACTTCCCCCAGCTCGACCCGGCCGCGGTGGGACTCGGTCAGCCTGAGCTGGAAGGTGTCCCCCACCTGGCGCACGAGCTTCTGGGCCTTGAGAGACTGCAGATCCGAGGCGGCCTGGTCGCCCACGGACACCCGGCCCTGGATCTGATCGCTGAAGCAGAGGTAGTAGTCGCTGCCCTTGACCTCGAACAGGGACAGGCTCCTGGGCACGCCGGCGGCGGTCAGGATCAGCGTGTTCTTGGTCGAGCTGCCCACGGTGATCGAGGCCCGCTTGCGGACGAGCTTCTCCTCGATGATCTTGCCGCCCTGGACCACTCCGACGCGGAGGATCTTGGCTCGGTTCGTCTCGCTCATGGCCTCGCTCCCGGGTCGAGGAGCATCATTCCTTCTTGATCACCGCGAACTTGTACTGGCCGTACTCGGCCTGGCCGGCCGTGTAGAGCACCTCCGTCAGCAAGCGGAACGGTACCCGCTTGTCTGCGATCACCGTCAGCAGTCCCTTGAACTGCAGCTCGGACTTGCTCTTGTTGTACCGGGCGAAGAGCTTCTGCCGATCGCCCTCGGCCCGCAGGGCCTCGAACAACGGGGGCACCATCATCTGGGCCGGGTTGTTGTCCTTCTTGGCCTCCGCCGCCACCCGCCCGTCGCGCACCCGCGCCACCGTCTTGTCGTTGACCAGGATGACCTTCGAGGTGATGGCCACCTGGACGGCCTCCTGGGGGCTGAGCTGCGTGCTGGACATGGGCAGCTGCGTGTCCTGGGACGGCGTGATCTGGACCGGATCCGAGGCGTAGCCCTTGAGCAGGTAGACCAGGATGATGGTCATCATGTCCATCATCGCCACGATGTTGATCTCGGGGGCCTCGTACTCATGCCGCTTGGCCCGGTGCTTGGCCGCCTTGGCCGCCCTGCGCAGCCGGCGCCGCTCCATCTCCGCCGCCGAGAACTCTGCCGGGGCCGCCTCGGCCTGCGGGAGGCCGGGCTGGCCGGCGGGGGCACCTGGGAGGATGACCGGGTCCATCAGCTGATCTCCGGGCTCAGGATGACGTCGTAGAACAGCGCTCGGTCGGCCTGCTGGCGGGTCGCGTCCATGACCTTGACCAGCACCTCGTAGGGCACGTCGGGCTGAGCGAAGATGATCACCTTGGTTTCCTGGGGGAACGCGTTCTTGATGTCGATCATCTTCAGCGTCAGGTGCTTGTAGTCGTAGCACGCGGCCGGCGGCGGCACGTTGCGGGCCATGGCGCTGGCGCAGGCCGGATCGTTGCCCAGCAGCCGGATGGTGGGCTCCTTGTCCTGGGCGGCCGGCTCGGCGCCCTCGACCGGCGGCTCCTGCCCCGGCAGCACGCCGCCGACGGCGGCGATGTAGAAGCCCTTGTAGGTGATGCCCACCGTCAGGTTGAGGTCCTTCTTCTCCTCTTTGTCGTCCTGCTTGTCCGAGCCGCTGCCGTCCAGGGGGTCCTGGTAGCGCGGCGCGTTGACGTTGATCACCCCGATCTGGATCAGCCCGGTCGAGGTGAACAGCATGAACATGATGATGTTGACGACCACATCCAGGTAGGGGATGAGGTTGAGGTCCACGGGCTTGGACATCGAGTTCGAGCGGCCCGAAGGTTTACGCGCCATGACCTCACCCACCGATCATCCGCACGGTCATCCGACAACCTCGCAGAGCGTGGGTTCCACGCTCACTCGGGAGTCCCGTCGGACCGGACAGGCAGCCCCTTCCCCCGGGAAATCAACAGGTTCTCGAGTTTCACCGAGTACTGATCGATCTCGTCGACGATCTTCTTGGTCATGTTGGTCAGGAACAGGTGGCCCAGCATGCAGATGATGGCGATGCCCAGGCCCATGGCCGTGTTGTACATGGCCTCGGAGATGCCCTTGGAGAGGATGGCCGCCTTCAGCTCCGGGCTGACCGCGCCCAGGGAGGCGAAGGCCCGGATCAGGCCGGTGATGGTGCCCAGCAGTCCGAACAGGGTGGCCAGGTTGGCGATCTGGGCCAGGTTCGGGGTGCGCTTCTGGAGGATGGGCACGATCTCCAGAGTGGCCTCCTCGACCGCGTTCTGGATCTCCACCTCGCCGCGGTTGGCGCGGGTCAGGCCGGCCTTCACCACGCGCGGGAGCGCGGCGGACGGCGCCGCGTTGCACAGCTTGATGGCCCGCTCGATGTTGTTGGCCATGACCAGCTTCTGCACCTGCGCCATGAACGCCTCGGCGTTCACGTTGTAACGGAAGAAGATGAAGAACATCCGCTCGATGATGATGGCCAGGCCCCAGCACAGCATGGCGCAGTTGATGTAGATGAAGATTCCGCCCGCCTCGAAGAAGTAGGCGATGGTGCTCATCAGCCCCTCGCCGTTGGCGGCGGCGGGCTCTGCGGCCCAGGCCCCGGCCGGTGCGAGCAAGAGCGCCATCAGCGCGGCCTGGGTCCAGAACGGGATTCGCTTGGTCATGTTCACTCCCTCGATGGGACGTTCCGCGGCTTCCGCGGGGCTCACTCCACCAGGAACAGGTTCTTCTTGGTCGCTTCTTCGATCTTCGGCACCAGGTTGCTCTCCAGCCTGAGGCCCTCGAAGTTCAGGTTCGAACGCGGCAGCAGGTACCACACCTCGGGCTTCTGGATCTTGCCCTCGACCCGGGTCACCTCATCGATCACCACCTGGCGGACCATCTTCTTGTCCTTGGCCTGGACCGCCCCGCCCGGCAGATACGCCAGGAGCAGCGCGATCGTCACGGCCAGGAGCTTCAACACGTGGTCGCTCAAGTGCTTGCCCTCCAGGGATGCCCGTGGCCCTTCGTGCATGGCATCGTATTGGAAGTGCCCGCGGCGATCAAGTGCCCCTCACTTCTCGTCTCCGCCGAGCTTCTCCCCGGCCGGCGTCCCCTCGTCGTCGTCCTTGCCACCGCCGAGCTTCTGCCCCACGCCGCCCGTCCCGCTGGCCTTCTTGGCGGCAGCCTCGTCCGCGGCCTTCTTCCTGGCGGCCTCCTCGGCGGCCTTCTTCCTGGCAGCGGCCTCGTCTGCGGCCTTCCTGGCAGCGGCCTCGTCCGCGGCCTTCCTGGCAGCGGCCTCGTCTGCGGCCTTCCTGGCAGCGGCCTCGTCTGCGGCCTTCCTGGCAGCGGCCTCGTCCGCGGCCTTCTTGGCAGCGGCCTCGTCCGCGGCCTGCCTGGCCGCGGCCTCGTCTGCGGCCTTCTTGGCGGCAGCCTCCTCGGCGGCCTTCTTGGCGGCAGCCTCCTCGGCGGCCTTCTTGGCGGCAGCCTCCTCGGCGGCCTTCTTGGCTGCGGCGGCCTCCTCGTCGGCCTTGCGCTTGCGCTCGCGCTCCTCGGACTGCAGGGCACGCTCCTTCTTCTTGCGCGCCTCTTCCAGGTAGCTCGCCAGCTTGGGGTGCTTGCCGCCCGCCCGCTCGAAGCGCGCCAGGTGCTCCTCGGCCAGCCCATAGCGCTTGGACTTCTCGAGGTCGGGCACCTCGTCATCGAGGTAGAGCAGGCCCAGGTTGAACAGCACCCCGAGGTGGCCGGGATCGAGCTCCTGAACCTTGCGGTAGGCCTCCGCGGCCTCCTTGAACAGCTTGTCCCCGCGCAGCGCGTTGCCCAGGTTCAGGTAGGCCTCGACGAAGTACGGGTCGATGGCCACCGCGGCGCGCAGCTGCTCGACGGCGGAGGTGGGGTCGTTGGCCCGGCTGTAGAGCACACCCAGGTTGTTGCGGGCCTCCGCCAGCGACGGATCGAGCTCCACGGCCCGCTTGAAGGACGCCATGGCGGCGGTGGGGTTCTCCATGGCCGAGTACACGAAGCCGAGCAGGTTGTGGATGCGCGGGTTGGCCTTGTCGACCTCCTGGGCCTTGGTCAGGATGCGCTCGGCCAGCTCGTGCTTGCCGCGGGCGTGATAGCTGCGGGCGAGCAGCAGCATGGCCTCCGAGTTGCGCTCGTCGAGCTTGAGCACCCACTTGGACTGCTCGGCGGCCTCCTCGTTCTTGCCCAGGCCGAGCAGGACCGCGGCGAGCTGGTTGCGCAGGCCCGGGTCCTTGGGCGCCGCCTTGACGGCCGCGGTGATGGTGGCCTGGGCCTCCGCCGGCCGGCGCAGGCGGAGCTGGAGGTTGGACAGGTTGATCACCGAGGCCAGGTGCGCGGCGTGGATCTGCAGCGCCTTGCGGTAGGCCAGCGCCGCGTCGTCCCAGCGGCCCTGCCGCTCGAGCAGCACGCCCCGGTTGTACTGGCACGGGTAGCACTTCGGGTTGCCCTCCGCGGCCTGCTCGACCAGGCGCAGCGCGGCGGCCGGATCGCCGTCGGCGGCCTGCGCCGCCGCGGCCAGCAGGCGGGAGGTGTCCTCGCTCAGGCTGAGCTCGTCCGGGGGCGGGGTCGCCTCGTCCAGCTTGGTCCCGGCGGCCGCCTCCTCCCCCGGCGGGGGCGGCGGCTCTGGGGGCTTGTCCGGCTCGGAGGGTTTGTCCGCCTGGTCCGCCGGCGGAGGCGCCGGCTCGGGCTTGGGCTCCGGGGCCGAGGCGCAGCCGGCCACGGCGGCCAGCACGCACGCCGCGCACCAGGGCCCCAGGCTCCGCAGGCCTCCGCCGGTTCGTCTGTCTGCGCGCACCCTCGAGCTCCTCTGGCTACTTGCCCTCGGGTTTGACGCCGCTGTCCACCACCTGGATCAGCGGTTCGGCGCCATGCCGATCCATGACCAGATCCGCCTCGGGCCGCTTCTGCAGCGGGTACTGCAGCGGCTCGAAGCGGTTCAGGCTCTCGAGCGCCATCTGCGTCCAGGCGTTGGCCACCTTGAACTCCTTGGCCTTGGCCATGGTCTCCACGTAGGCCGTGACGGCCTTCTTGATGGGCTGCTCGGCCAGGTCCTCGAGCTTGCCCTTGTAGAGATCGCACTCCTCCTCGTTGAGCCCGGCCGGGCACGGGGAGTTGACCAGCACGTCGGCGAAGTTCTCGTACAGGTAGCCCAGGCGGAAGTAGGCCGCCAGCGTCCACTGCACGCGCTTGAAGTTGAAGGTCGCCTTGTAGCGGTCCTCCAGCTTCTTCAGCGTCTCGGCCTTGTTCTTCAGCGTCTTCTCCAGCAAGCGGGGCGCCACGGCGAAGGTGATCTTCTCGAAGCCCTTGAGCGCCTCCTCCACCGTGAGGAAGTGGGCCTTGGCCGCGGCCTCGGCCGCCCGGCCGCCGCCGGGCAGCTTGGCCGACAGGAACATCTTAATCACCGCGGCGTAGGTCTGCAGCGCCTTGCGGTGATCGCCCAGGGCCTCCTGGGCCTCGGCGATCTTCATCTGGGCTTCCACCAGCCGCTCGCCGGAGGCCGCGTCGTTCCGGTAGGCCTGCATGTAGCGCTGGTAGATGGCGATCACCTCGCGCCAGTCCTTCTGCCGCTCGAGCATCTGCCCCCCGCGGAAGAAGTTCTCTGAGGCGTCCGGCCGGTCCTTGAACAGCTTGGCGTAACGCTCGTAGGCCTGGGCCGCGCGGCGGTACTGCTGGTCGCCCTCCAGGGCCACGGCGGCGTTGTACAGCGCGTCCGCCCGGTGCTCCGAGTCGGGGTAGGCGTCCACCAGCTTGAGGAAGTTGTCGATGGCCCGATCGTACTGGTAGCTGGCCTCGGCGCTGGTGGCCATGAGGAACAGGGCCTTGTCGGCGAAGTCGCTCCTGGGGTACTCGCGCACGATGCGCTCGTAGATCTCGCCCGCGGCCATGGGCCGGCTGGCCCGGGTGTAGCACAGCGCCGCGTTGTTCAGCGCCTTGTCGGACACCTCGCCCCGGGGGTCGTCGTCCACCAGCCGCACGAACTCCTGGGCCGCGGCCTCGAGCTGCTTGTTGGCCTCCTCGGGCTTGTCGCCCTCCAGCAGCTTCGTGCCCTCCTGCATGAACCCGGCCGCCTTCTTGAACCGGGCGCCGAGCTCGTAGGCCTTCAGGCTCTTCTTCATCTGCGGGTCGCGGGTGAGCGAGGCCAGCTTGCGGCTCCAGGTCTCGACCTGCGGCCAGTCCTGGGTGAACAGGTAGCTCTCGATGATCAGGTTGATCGACGAGGTGGCCAGGGCGTCCTTCCTGGTGCTGGCCACGATGCGCGCCAACCGCTCGCGGGCCTCGTCCAGGTGGTCGAAGGCGTAGAACACGTTGGCCGCGCGGAAGGCCAGATCGTCCACCTGCTCGTCCGCAGGCAGGCGGGCCACGTAGGTGTCGCAGGCCTCGACCAGCTTGCCGCGGAGCTCCGGGATGTCGCGGGGCGTGACCGCCAGCTCCTTGGGGCGGTTGGCGCTGGTGTAGATGGTGAGCGGCGCGAGGCGGCCCGCCTCCTCCTCGGCCTTGATCAGGTTCAGGTAGGAGAGCACCACCGCGTTGGCGGACTCGGCCAGGAACTTGGTGCCCGCGCTGGAGTCCCGCACCCGCGCGTAGGCCTCGGCGGCCGGGCCGAACTGGAGCGAGTAGTAGTAGCAGTCGGCCAGGTAGTAGGTCAGCTCGTACACGTCGCGGGCCTGCGGGAAGCGCTCCAGGAAGCCGCGGTAGCCGTCGGCCGCCATGGCGTACTGCCGGCGCTTCTCCTCCGGCTGCTCCTCGGCGGACAGCTTCTGGGCCTGCAGGTGGTGGAAGACGGCCGCGCGGTACAGCGCGTCCTGGGCGAGCTGGTCGGCCTCGCCGATCACCTCGGGCTTGTCCTGGTTGGCCTGCCACCAGGCCGAGCCCGGGCCGAAGCGCTTGACCATCTCCTCCTGGGCGGCGGTGGCCTCGTCCTGCAGGTGCAGCCGGCCGTAGCTGTCGATCATCGCGGCCATCAGCTTGGGGTTGTCGGCGTGCAGCGGGTAGCGCTCGATGGCCTCGCGCACCGCCTTCACGTTGAGATCGTAGCGGGCGTCGACGAAGTACACCTCGGCCAGCTGGCGGAAGAACTCCCCGTCGTACTTGCGCCCGCCCCGGGAGGCGAAGAAGGCCTTGGCGTTCTCCACGCCCGCCCCCGGCCACTCGTCGTCGGCGAAGGAGATGGCCAGGTACAGCATGGCCTCCTTGCGCAGCTCCTTGCGGCTGAGCGTCTCCTCCTCGACCTCCTGATCGGCCCAGGCGATCAGCTCGTCGAAGCGCTCCACCGCCTCCTGGAAGCGGTCGACCTTGTAGTAGGCCCAGGCCAGCTTGTAGAGGGCCTTGTCGAACATGCGGCTCTGCGGGTAGGCCAGCACCTTGCGGTAGGCCTCGATGGCCAGCTCCTGCTTGTCCGGATCGTCGAAGTACAGCTCGCCCAGGCGGGTGTACACCTCGGGCAGCAGCTTGCTCTGGGGGTAGCGCGCGGCGAAGGACAGCCAGGCCTTCTCGGACTCCTCGGCCTCGCCCTGCTCCTGCAGGCAGTAGGCCAGCAGGTACTGGGCGCCGTCGTTGAGCTTGTAGGTCGGGAAGTCGCGCAGCAGCTGCTGCAGCAGCGCCACGGTGCGCTCGAAGTGCGGCGTGGGCGGCAGCGGCTCCTTCTTCAGCTCGCCGCGGGTGAAGGCCTGGAACTGCTTCTCGAACTCGGTCTCGGCCAGGGCCAGCTCGCGCGCGCTGCGCTCGTAGTGCAGCTCCGCCAGGCGCCACAGCGCGCCCGGGGTGTAGGAAGGATCGACCGGGTACTTGGCCAGGAAGCGCTCGAACACCTCGATGGCCTCGTCCCGGCGCACGATCTCCTGGCCCTCGAGCTCGACGATCACGCGGGTGTAGGTGGACACGGCCGCCTCGCGCTGCTCGTCGTACTTCCGCTCGATGATGAGCTGGATCTCCTTCTTGAAGGCCGTGGACTGCTCGTTGAAGTCCTCGACGATGGACAGCATCTCCTGCAGCTCGCGCTCCTCGTCGCCCGTCGGCGCGCCGGGCGCGGCAGCCTCGGGCGCAGCCGGGGCAGCGGCCGGCTCCGTCGCGGCGGCCGGAGCAGGCTCCTCCGCCCCGGCGACGAGCGGCAGCCACGCGCCCAGGCAGGCGAGCGAACAGCCGAACAGCAGGTGGAGCCCGAGGGTGCGCACGGTTCAGTCCACCTCGCCCAGGACGCCCTTGAACTCGTCGTACAGCCGCTTGCGCTCCGCGGACTGCTTCTTGTTCAGCTCGGCGATGTCGTCGGTCACGCGCTGCTTGCGGCCCCAGGCCACGTCCAGCACGCCCACGTCGGCCTCGAGCACGATCTGGTAGAACTTGTGGCGCACCTCTTCCAGGGCGCGGAAGGCCACCTCGCCGGCCAGCCCCTGGGACTCGGCCTCCAGCCGGTCCAGGGCGGCGGCGAAGGTGTCGAGGTTCTTGCGCTCCCGGTCGGCCTGGGCGCGCAGGCGTTCGGCCTCGACCCCCACCCGCCCGTCCAGGTCGCGGCGCAGCTGGATGCCGTCCCGGCGCAGCTTCTCCGCGCGCAGGCGGATGGCCTGCACCCGCTCGATCTGGGCCGCGCCCTCCTTGCCCAGCCGCCCGTGGATCTGCTCGGCCAGCCGGCGCTCGCGCGCGCAGGTCTCGTCGAACTGCTTGCGCAGCGCCTCCTCCTGGGACAGCGCCCCGGCGTCCAGGCCCGCGCGCACCAGCTCGCCCTGGAGCTGGGCGGCCAGGCCGTCCAGCTCGCCCTGGAGCTGGTTGGCCATGGCCCAGCCGCGGCGGATCTCCTCGCGGAAGTCGCGCACCGCCTCCTCGCGCCCGCGGAACTCCCGCTCGTTCTGCCGGAGCCACTCCTCCATGGCCGAGAGCTGGGCCTTCATGCCCTTGAGGTGGATGCCCGACTGGAAGACCGCCACCTCCAGCTCCTCGATCCGGGCGCGGATGCGGGCCTCGCGGCTCTCCATGGCCTTGCGCGTGGTGGGCAGGCCGTCCAGCTTGGACTCCAGGGCCTCGCGCGCCTCGCGCGCCTCCCTCAGCGCCTGGCGCTCCTCCACGGACACGTGGGCCTCGATGATCTCCTGCTCCACCTGGGACAGGTTCCGCTCCAGCAGCGTGCGGGCGTTCTCCACCTCGACCAGGCGCTTGGCGCCCTCGCGCAGGACGGTGAACAGGTTGACCCGATCCGCCTGGTTGGCCAGCAGCTCGTCCAGGGACTTCAGCAGCGCGCGGGACTCCTGCACGTAGCGGCGGCCGACGTCGAGATCGCGCATCACGCCCAGCGCGGCGGCCATCTCGTCGTTGCGGCTCATCCAGCGCACCGCCAGCGGCGGCAGGTAGCTCGAGAGGTCGAAGGACTCCAGGTTCTTGCCGGCCACCTCGTTGAAGTAGCGCACCGGGTCCTCGTGGCTGGCGACCTGGGCGTCCAGGGCCTTCTTCACCTCGGCGTAGGTGGTCGAGATCTTCTCGAAGATCTCCGAGGCCTCCTCGAACTTGCCCATCTTCTCCTGCAGGTGGGCCTTCATGAGGTTGGCCCGCGGCAGCAGCGCGGCGTCCTGGGTGGACAGCTCGAGCAGCTCCACCGTGCGGTAGGCCTCCAGGAGCCAGCGGTTGCGCTGCCTGGGCTTCTTGGCCTGCTCGGCGAGCTGCACGAAGGTCCAGCAGGTCTCCAGCAGCGCGTCGTCGAAGTAGATCGAGGTGTGCTCGATGGCCTGGTAGGCGTCCAGCGCCTCGATGGGCCGCCCGAGGTCGTGCAGCAGCCGGCCGCGCGCCAGGTGGCTGAGCTCGACCAACTCGCGCTGGGTGACGTCGCGCGGCGCGATCTGCACCAGCCGCTTGTAGATCTCGAGGGCCTCTGCCTGCTTGCCCTGGCGGATGAGGCACACCCCGGTCAGGTAGAGCGCCTGCATGTGGAAGGGCTGGCCCAAGGCCACGGCGGCGAAGGCCTGCATGGCCTCGTCCAGCCGTCCGCGCGCCATCAGCGTGCGGCCCCACAGGTACTCGCCCTCGGGCGAGATCCCCTCGGCCTCCCGCCGCAGGCGCTCGCGGTACCCGTCCAGGCTCTCGAAGTCCATGGTGCGCAGCGCGATCTGCATCAGGCGCACCAGCGCCAGGCGCCGGTAGCTCTTGCCGCTCGACTCCTCGAGCACCCGCCTGAAGTAGGTGCGCGCGTCGAGGAAGTTCTTGTTGAAGAACAGCGCCTCGCCCAGGTTGTACAGGGCATCGGCCCAGCCGGGCTGGTCGACGTTGTCCGGGTTGTCCACCAGCTCCAGGAAGATCAGCGAGGCCTGCACGTGGTCCTTCAGCAGCATCAGCGCCTGGCCGTCGTTCAGCCGCGACTCGAACACCTCGACGCTCGTGCGCCGGCTCGTCCCGCGCTGCAGCTCGTGGCCGACCAGGGCCGCCTTGCCCTCGAGCAGCGAGATCTGCCGCTCGGCGCGCTCCAGCGCCTCATCCAGATCGGCGGCCGCCGCGAGGGCGGGCGCCAGCAGGCAGACGAGTGCCGCGCACACCAGCGTGGCGGGCGCGAGCGCGGGGAGGTCGCGGGTGCGCGGGCTCACTCCTTGTCCTCACCTCCGGCGGTCTCCTCGGTCTTCTCCTGCAGCGTCTTGGCCCGCTCGGGGGTCAGCTTCTCGATCTCGATGTCGTAGCGCACCGCGGGCCGCTCCTCGAGCTTGGTGGTGATCCCGCCGCGCTCGAAGGCCACGATGCGCACGGTGATGATCTTGCCCTCCTCCGCGGAGAAGGTGTAGCTGGAGGTCACCTTGAACTTGTAGCCCTTGACGTAGGAGAAGAAGCCGAAGCCCTGGCCCTGGAAGACCATCTGCACGGCGATGTTGTGGTTGCCCGGGACCAGGTTGGAGTTGAAGATCTCCTTCTCCTTGAGCCCGTCCAGATCGCCCTCCACGTCCACCTTCTTGAACACCGGCTGGGTGTCGAGGGCGTACTGCACCGAGGCCAGCTTGAAGGCGCCGCCCATCTCGTTCACGTGCACCAGCACGGCGCGCGTGCCCGCTCCGATGGACTTGTTCACCACCGTCTCCTGGAGTTGCATGATGCGTGCCTTGGTGCGGAAGATCTTCTCCTTGAGCTCGTTGACCCGCTCCTCGAGCCCGCGCAGCTTCAGCTCGTAGGCGTCGTCGGCCGTGCCCGGGGCCGCGGCGGCCGGACCGTCGTCGGGCGCGGGCACGGCCGCGGCCGGCTCCCCCGGGGCGGGGGCCGGGGCGGGCGTCCCGGCGGCCGGATCGGCCGCGGTCTCTCCCCCGGCGGCGGGTTCCGCGCCCGCCCCCTCCTCCTGGCCCCACGCGAGGCCAGCCCCGAGGGCCACGCACCCCAGCGCGCACAGGCTCGCCCAGCGCATCAGCACAGACACCTTGGCCATGGGCCCTCCAGGCCGGCGCTCCGGTGACCGACAGGTCCCATCGAGGCCCCGCCGTTCGCGCCGCATGTCCGGACATTGCCGGCAAAAGCTCTAGCCCGGCCCGGCCGGACTGTCAACTCAAACCCGGGCGCGGGCCGCCCGGAACTCGTGGGATTCTCTACCAACGCCCCCCGGAAATCTACAATGATGAGTGTCACACCCTCCGGACATCTGCCTGCATCGTCCTATCCAACCCGACACACGATACCAGACACCAGATACAGAAAAGCCTCCCTGGTGGGGAGGCCCGGGAAGACACAGCAGCGGATACGGCTCAGCGGCCCTTCTTGAGCTCCTGCAGCACGAGCTTGGCGATGGCCTTGAGGGTGTCGAACACGCCCCAGCCGGTGGCGGCGATGGACTGGAACTCGGGCACCCGCTCCGCGTTGAGCAGGCGGGACAGCTCCTCGACGGTGGCCGCGTTCGGCAGGTCGCGCTTGTTGTACTGGACCACGTATGGGATCTGCTTCAGGTCGTAGCCCTGCTCCTGCAGGTTGACCTTGAGGTTCTCCATGCTCTCGAGGTTGGCTTCCATGCGCTCGATCTGGGAGTCGGCCACGAACACCACGCCGTCCACGCCCTTCAGGATGAGCTTCCGGCTGGCGTCGTAGAACACCTGGCCGGGCACGGTGTACAGGTGGAAGCGAGTCTTGAAGCCCCGGATCTCGCCGAGGCTGAGCGGCAGGAAGTCGAAGAACAGCGTGCGCTCGGTCTCGGTGGCGAGGGAGATCATCTTGCCCTTCGCCTCGGGGTTGGTCTTGGCATAGATGTACTGCAAGTTGGTCGTCTTCCCGCACAGGCCGGGCCCGTAGTAGACGATCTTGCAGTTGATCTCGCGCGAGGAGTAGTTGATGAAGGACATGTCGGCGACCTCGGCTGCGCTCAATCGCTGAACAGGTTGTCGATGTCCTCGTCCGTGATTTCGGCGAACGGGGAGCCCGCGGCCGGATCCTCGATCTTCTTAAGGAGCCTCTCGAAGATCCCTGTCAACTCCAGGGTGGACTTCTTCACCCGCAGGCGCACCAGGCCCAGGGAGGAACGCGCGTCGAAGATCACCACCAGGATGACCCGGCCCGCCACGATGGAGATGTGGAGGTTGTCCTTCTCGCCCTCGTGGAACAGGATCGAGAACTCCCGCTCGCCGATCAGCTTGGCCAGGCCGCCGGTGGCCGCGATGTTGCCTGCGGTCAGCGAGGCGAGCGAGGTGGTGTCCAGGTTCTCGGTCTCGCCGGCGCTGGCGATCAGCTGGCCGTTCTTGTCGACCAGGAAGACCACCTTGGAGTTCGCTTCACGGCACAGGCGATCACAGATCGCGCTGATCTGGTTGAACTCCTCCTCGTACATCACCATCTGGGGACTGACCATCCGACCCTCCCGAATCCACCCTGCCGGCGAAGCCCGACCAGGTGCAACTCCAGGCGGTGCACGGCTCGAACTGCGCCGCTTGGAGGCGAGCCGACGCCGACGGCGAGCGCACTATAGTACCCCGGTTTCAGGGGTGTCAAGCCATTTGTCCGCGCCCGACTTCCCCTGCGCCGAAAAGGTGTTCGCTGCCTCCGCGCCGGCCGGGGATTTTGGTTGACAGGGGCGTTTCCGGGCAGTACAAACCGGGCGGCATTGGCCCGATTCCCGCTTCTGTCCATGACTCCCGGAGGCCTCATGATGCATGAAATCACCTTCCACGGACGCGGCGGCCAGGGGGCGGTGACCTCGGCCGAGCTGCTCGCCCTGGCCGCCATCGACGAGGGCAAGGACGCCCGCTCCTTCCCCTCCTTCGGACCCGAGCGCCGCGGCGCCCCGGTGCGGGCGTTCGCCCGGGTGTCCGATCAGCCCATCCGGGACCGCACCGCGGTCCGCACGCCCAGCGTGGTGCTGGTGCTCGATCCCTCGTTGCCCGGCCTGGTCAAGGTGGACGACGGCCTGCGGGCCGACGGGCTCATGATCATCAACAGCACCAAGAGCATCGCTGAGCTGCGCAAGCTGTTCGGCTTCAAGTCCCGCCTGGGCGTGATCGACGCCAACAAGGTGGCCCGCGAGGTGATCGGCCGGGTCATCACCAACACCACCATGCTGGGCGCGCTCGTGGCGGCGCTCCCGCTGGTCAAGCCCGAGAGCATCGAGAAACGCCTCGAGGAACGTTTCGGCCGCCTGGCGGCCAAGAACATCGCCGCCTTCCGCCGCGCTCAGCAAGAGTGCGTGGTCCAGGACGCGGTCTGACGCGCCGGCCCCGGAAGACGACAAGGAGGTTGCGAGCGTGGCCTACCAGAACGCGCGCCCCAAGTGGACCGAGCTGGCCGTGGGCACGGCGGTCACCTGCCCCGGCAGCTCCCGCGCCACCAAGACCGGCGACTGGCGCTCGGCCCGGCCGGTGTGGACGAACGAGCACTGCGTGAAGTGCGGCGTGTGCGTCATCTTCTGCCCGGAGGGCTGCATCCAGTTCCAGGCCGACGGCTACCCGACGGCCGACCTGGACTACTGCAAGGGCTGCGGCATCTGCCCGCACGAGTGCCCCACCGGCTGCATCCGCATGCAGGACGAGGTGGAGTGATGGAAAAGCGCATCGGCATCGAGGCCTCCATCGCCATCGCCGAGGCCGTGGGCCTCTGCGACGCCGACGTGGTGGCCGCCTACCCGATCACCCCGCAGACCCACATCGTCGAGCACCTGTCCGAGATGGTCGCCGACGGCCACCTGGACGCGGCCTTCGTCCCGGTGGAGAGCGAGCACTCGGCCATGAGCGTGTGCTGCGGCACCTCCGCGGCCGGGGCGCGCACCTTCACCGCGACCAGCTCCCAGGGCCTGGCGCTCATGCACGAGATCCTGTACATCGCCTCGGCCCTGCGGCTGCCGATCGTGATGTCGGTGGCCAACCGGGCCATCTCCGGCCCCATCAACATCTGGAACGACCACTCCGACGTGATGGTCGAGCGCGACGTGGGCTGGGTGCAGATCTTCTGCGAGAACGGCCAGGAGGCCGTCGACCTCACCATCTGGGCCTTCCGCCTGGCCGAGGATCCGCGCGTGTCCCTGCCGATCATGGTCAACTTCGACGGCTTCATCGTCTCCCACATGGTGGAGCCGCTGTTCATGCCGGACCGGGAGATGGTCAAGGCCTTCCTGCCGCCGTTCAAGCCGCTGCAGCGCCTGGACATCGACAACCCCATCAGCATGGGGCCCGTGGGCATCCCCGACATCTTCACCGAGGCCAAGCAGGTCCAGCAGCACCTGCTCACCCAGGCCTACCAGCCCATCGTCGAGACCCTGGGGGAGTTCGCCAAGGTCTTCAAGCGCCAGTACAAGCCCGTCGAGACCTACCGGGGCGACGACGCGGACGTGCTGCTGCTGACCATGGGCGCCATCGGCGAGACGGCCATGACGGCCGTGGACCAGCGCCGCGCCAAGGGCGACAAGGTGGGTCTGGTCCGGCTGCGCCTGTGGCGTCCCTTCCCCTTCGAGGACCTCTTCCGGGCCCTCGGCCGGATCCCCGTGCTGGGGGTGATCGATCGCTGCATCTCCTTCGGCGGCCCGGTGGGCCCGGTGGCCTGCGAGGTCAAGGGCGCGCTGTACGGCCGCAAGGACCACCCCCTGGTGGTCGAGTTCGTGGCCGGCCTGGGTGGCCGCGACGTGACCGTGACCGACTTCGACAAGATGTTCGACGCCCTGTTCGAGGCCAAGCGCAGCGGCAAGGTGCCGGCCCCGGTCCTCGTCGGGCTGAGGGAGTGAGCCATGGAGTCGCTGAACGTCTTCGCGGCCCGGCTGTGGCCCACCGAAAACCGCTTCGCCTCCGGTCACCGCGCCTGCCAGGGCTGCGCCGAGGCGCTGGCCGTGCGCATGATCCACGGCGTGCTCGGGCGCAACACCATCGTGGCCTCGGCCACCGGCTGCATGGAGATCATCTCCTCCTCCTACCCGGACACGGCCTGGACCGTGCCCTGGCTGCACGTGGCCTTCGAGAACGCCGCGGCGGTCGCCTCCGGCGTCGAGGCCGGGCTGAAGATCCTGGTCAAGAAGGGCAAGCTGCCGAAGCGCAAGATCACCGTGGTGGGCATGGGCGGTGACGGCGCCACGGCCGACATCGGCCTGCAGGCCCTGTCCGGCGCCATGGAGCGCGGCCACAAGATGATCTACGTGTGCTACGACAACGAAGCCTACATGAACACCGGCATCCAGCGCTCGAGCTCCACGCCCTTCGGGGCCTCCACCACCACCTCGCCCGCGGGCAGCCTGAGCGTCGGCCAGTCGACCTGGAAGAAGAACATGCCGATGGTCATCGCCGCGCACAACGTGCCCTACGTGGCGACCGTCAACCCGAGCTTCCCCTTCGACCTGGCCTCCAAGGTGAGGAAGGCCCAGGCCGCCAACGGCCCGGCCTACCTGCACGTGTACGCCTGCTGCCCGACCGGCTGGCGCATGGCGCCCGAGCTGGCCATCGCCATCGGCCGCCTGGCCTCCCGCACCGGCGTCTTCCCGCTGTACGAGGTCGAGAACGGCAAGCTCCACATCACCGTGCCCACCCCCAAGCTCTCGCCGCTCAAGGAGTACATCCAGCCCCAGGGCCGCTTCCGCCACCTGGACGACGCCACCGTCGCCGAGATCGAGAAGCGCGTGGAGGAGGAGTACCGCAAGCTCGAGCGCCGCGAGGGCCTGGTGCTCTGAGGGAGGTCCCCCATGGACGACGCCAAGCTGAAGAGCATCATCGAGAAGCACGACCGCGATCCGGCCAACCTGCTGGCCATCCTGATGGACATCCAGAAGGAGGAGCGCTGGCTGCCCAAGGAGACGCTGAAGGCGCTGGCCGCGGAGATGAACCTGCCGCTGGCCCGCGTCTACGCCCTGGCCACCTTCTTCGCCGCGTTCTCGCTCAAGCCGCGCGGGAAGCACCTGTGCACGGTGTGCATGGGCACGGCCTGCCACGTGCGCGGCGCGCCCAGGCTGGTGGATCACATCCAGCGCGAGTTCGACGTGCTGGCCGGCAACACCACCGCCGACATGAAGCTCACCCTGGAGACGGTCAACTGCGTCGGCGCGTGCGCCCTCGGCCCGCTGGTCATCGTGGACGGCGAGTACCACGGCAACATGAACGCAGGCAAGATGGATCGGGTCCTCAAGCCGATCAAGCAGGAATAGCGCCATGGCCAACCGAATCAAGAGCGTGTCGGATCTGGAAGTCTACCGGAAGAAGCTGCTGGCGGCCCGCGATCCCAAGCGCAAGACCGTCGCCATCTGCACCTCCGGCTGCACCGCCTACGGCTCCATGAAGCTGAACACGGCGTTCCGCGAGGAGCTCCGGCGCCGCGGCCTCGAGCAGAAGATCGACATCAAGCTGACCGGCTGCCACGGCTACTGCGAGCGCGGCCCGCTGGTGGTCATCCACCCGGCCGGCATCTTCTACCAGCGCGTCAAGGTGGAGGACGTGCCGCAGATCATCGAGCGGACCCTGCTCAAGGACGAGCTGGTCGAGTCCCTACTCTTCAAGGACGCGGACGGCAAGCCCTGCCCGCACGAGGACGACGTCCCCTTCTACAAGCACCAGATGCGGGTGCTGCTGGCCAACAACAGCCGCCTCGATCCGACCAGCCTCGACGACTACATCGCGCTGGGCGGCTACCAGTCGCTGGCCAAGGCGCTGAGCAAGCACACGCCCGAGGCCCTGGTCAAGCTGATCAAGGACTCGGGCCTGCGCGGCCGGGGCGGCGGCGGGTTCCCCGCCGGGGTGAAGTGGGAGAGCTGCCGCAAGGCGCCCAGCGCCGATGGCGTGCGCTACATCATCTGCAACGCCGACGAGGGCGACCCGGGCGCGTTCATGGACCGGGCGGTGATGGAGGGCAACCCGCACCTGGTGCTCGAGGGCATGATCATCGGGGCCTTCGCCATCGGCCACCCGGGCGACCCGCGCGGCTACATCTACATCCGCAACGAGTACCCGCTGGCGGTCGAGCGCGTGGGCATCGCCCTGCAGCAGGCGCGCGAGTACGGCCTGCTGGGCAAGGACATCCTGGGCACGGGCTTCAGCTTCGACATCAAGGTCAACAAGGGTGGCGGCGCCTTCGTGTGCGGCGAGTCCACCGCCCTGATGGCCTCCATCGAGGGCGACGTGGGCGAGCCGCGCGCCAAGCACATCCACACCGTGGAGCAGGGCCTGTACGACAAGCCCACCAACCTCAACAACGTGGAGACCTGGGCCAACGTGCCGCTGATCCTGGAGCGCGGGCTCGAGTGGTTCACCGGCATCGGCACCGGGGACGTGAAGGACAACCCCTGGGGCGGCTCGAAGGGCACCAAGATCTTCGCCCTGGTGGGCAAGGTGAACAACACCGGCCTGGTCGAGGTGCCGATGGGCGCCAGCCTGCGCGACATCATCTTCAAGATCGGCGGCGGCATCATCGGCGGCAAGAAGTTCAAGGCCGTCCAGACCGGCGGCCCCTCGGGCGGCTGCCTGCCCGACAGCCTGCTCGACATGACGGTCGACTTCGACAAGCTGTCCGAGGCCGGCTCGATGATGGGCTCGGGCGGCATGATCGTCATGGACGAGTCCACCTGCATGGTGGACGTGGCCCGCTACTTCCTGCACTTCCTGGCGGAGGAGAGCTGCGGCAAGTGCGTGACCTGCCGCGAGGGCCTGGTGCAGCTGTGCGTGATCGTCGATCGCATCTGCGCCGGCCAGGGCAAGGCGGGCGATCTCGAGCTGCTCGAGGAGCTGGGCAACACGGTGGCGGACGCGTCCCTGTGCGCGCTCGGCCAGACCGCCCCGAACCCCCTGCGCTCGACCATCCGCTACTTCCGCGAGGAGTACGAGCGGCACATCAGGGACAAGCGCTGCCCGGCCAAGGTGTGCAAGGCGCTGATCACCTTCAGCATCAACGACAAGTGCACCGGCTGCACCATCTGCGCCAAGAAGTGCCCGCAGAGCTGCATCTCCGGCGAGAAGAAGAAGCTCCACACCATCGACCAGTCGAAGTGCATCAAGTGCGGCGTGTGCAACGACGTCTGCAACTTCGACGCCGTAAGCGTGGAGTGAGGAGCTCACCATGAGCCACGAAGACACGCCCAAGGGCGCCAAGATCACCTTCCAGGTGGACGGCCGGGCCTGCGAGGGCTTCCACCACGAGAGCCTGCTCGGCGCGCTGCGGCGCCTCGGCTTCGAGGTCCCCTCCCTGTGCTTCCACGAGGCGGTCAGCACCTACGGCGCCTGCCGCCTGTGCCTGGTCGAGGTGCAGAAGGGCCGCAAGAGCCGCATCACCACCTCCTGCAACTTCCCGGTCACCGCCGGCCTGCAGGTCCGCCTGGACACCCCCGCGGTGCAGCAGAACCGGAAGATCGTCTTCCAGCTCCTGCTGGCCAAGGCCCCGGCCTCCCCGGAGGTCCGCGCGCTGGCCGCCGAGTACGGCGTGCACTCGACGCCCTACAAGGTGTCCGAGGAGGCCAAGGACAACAAGTGCATCCTGTGCGGCCTGTGCGCCCGGGTGTGCACCGAGGTGGTGGGCGCCAACGCCATCGCCTTCTCCGGCCGGGGCTCGCACAAGGACATGGTCGCCCCCTATGACGAGGCCGCCGAGGCCTGCATCGGCTGCGGCGCCTGCGTCGAGGTCTGCCCGACCCACTGCATCGGCCTGCGGGAGACCCCGGAGATCCGCACCATCGAGAAGTGGCACCGCGACCTGCCGCTGCAGAAGTGCGAGAAGTGCGGCCGGCCCTTCGCCCCCACCTTCCAGCTCATGACTCTCGGCAAGCGCGTGGGCATGAAGCTGTCGGACTTCAAGGTGTGCAACGACTGTCGGTAGCCCGGGATGCCGTGAGTGTTTCGAAGCCCTCCTCCGGGAGGGCTTTTTCGTGTCTGGTGTCTGGTGTCTGGTGTCTGGTGTCTGGTGTCTGGTGTCTGGTAATGAGGTGGTAGGAGGACGGACATGCGAACGCACCTCACCGCCGTCTGGCTGGCCGCCGCGCTCGTCGCCTCGGGCGCGAGCGCCGGCGCGCCGCCGGAGCCCAAGGAGCAAGCCGTGGCAGCCAACTGCGAGCAGGCGTGGGTCATCTCGCGCGGGGACAGCCCCTGGCAGGGCTACACCTCGAGCGCGGAGGAGGAGTCGGCCGGCAAGCACATCCAGGCCGTCCCCCTGCGGCCGGACTTCGAGGTGCCCAAGCACCTCAGCCGGTACGTGTCCGGAGGCAAGCCGCTGCTGGCCATCGACCGCAAGGCCCGCCGGGTGCACGTGGAGGCGGCCTACTTCGGCGACCTCGAGCGGCCGGACGCCACCCGCCTGGGCAAGGGCGCGCAGGCCAGCCTGGGCACGCTGAAGAAGTTGCCCGCGGGGCTCAGCCACGCGGACCTGGCCCGCTTCCTGGTCGAGTCGCAGCTCGTCCAGACCTACTGGCACCTCGAGGCGCGCCTGTGCCCGGGGTCGGTCCAGGACGACGCGGGCGCCTACCGGATCGAGCTGCGCGGGACGCACTCCTACTGCACCAACCGGTGCCAGGACGACCCGGTGGAGTTCGCCGTCCGCCTCGACAAGCAGACCGGGGCCATGACCATCGAGGGGCTGTGAGCCGGGGCGCGACCGGCGGCGCCCCTACGCCTCCGGGCCGGGCAGCCCCACCAGCCTGAGCAGGGCCAGCGCGTTGGTGGTCGGGGTCAAGCCGGGCCGCAGCACGTAGTCGAAGCTCATGCGCGGCGCCTCGCCCGCGGGGGCCTCCTCCAGCCGCTCGCGGAAGTGCACCGGCACGACGGCCGCGGACAGCCCCTCGGCCTCCGCCAGGCTGAGATCGTGGGTGGCCAGCGCCCCCAGCGCGGGCCGGCCGAGCAGGTGCCTGAGCACGGCCTGCACCGCGAGTTGCCGCTCGCGCACGTTGGTGCCCAGCAGGATCTCGTCCAGCAGGTAGAGCAGCCGCGCGGCGCCGGGCGCCGGGTCCGCGGCCCCGGCGGCGTCCACCACGGCCTTCAGCCGCCGCAGCTCGGCCAGGAACAGGGACTCCCCGGCCGCCAGCGAGTCCCGCGGGCGGATGCTGGTGGCGAGCCGCACGGGCGGGAGCGCGAGCCTGTGGGCGCAGGCGGGCCCGCCCGCCATGGCCAGCAGCGCGTTCACCCCGAGCGCGCGCAGCAGCGTGCTCTTGCCCGACATGTTCGAACCGGTCACCAGGAGCAACCGGCCCGACGGGCCCAGCTCCACGTCGTTGCGCACGGCCCGGGCGGGCGGGAGCAGCGGGTGGCCGAGCGCCGTGGCCGTCAGGCGCTCCGCCCCGGGCGAGAGCTCGGGCAGGCACCAGCCGGCCTGCTCGTGCCTGAGCGCGGCCAGGGCGCCGAGCGCCTCGCGCCGCCCGAGCGCCTCGAGCCAGCCGCGCACCGCCGGCCCCGCCCGGAGCTGCCAGCCCTCGAGCAGCCCGAGCACGTGGAAGTCCCACAGCACCAGGGCCTGCAGCGGGAAGTGCACCAGGCTGGCCAGGCGCACCTCGGCCAGGCCGAGCAGCCGCTCCAGCCGCCGCAGCTCGCGGGCCGCCGCGGGCGCCTCGTCCCCGAGCCGCCCGAGCGCCTCGGCGTAGCCGTCGAAGGCCCGGGCCGAGCCCGCGCAGGCGGCGAACACGCGGTTGACCGGCGCCAGGAAGACCACCGACAGCACCGCGTTCAGCACGACCAGCGGCATCCACAGGGGCAGCGGCAGCAGGCCCGTGGCCTGGAGCGCGATGGCCAGGACCATCGCCGCGCTGAGCGCCCGGCAGGTCCAGGTCAGCCAGGGCCGGGCCGCGAGCCAGGCCGGGCCCTCGGCCCAGGCGAGCAGCGCCCGCGGCTCCTCGGCGCCGGCCAGCCCGCGCGTGGCCAGCAGCAGGCGCTGGCGCGCCTCGACCTCGGGCGCCAGGCGCTCCACGGCCGCCTGCCGGGCGCGCAGCTCCTCCAGCGACGGGGCCTGCGGCGCGAGCAGCCAGCCCGCCAGGAGCCGGCGGGCCTGGGGGCTGTGGGCCGCGCAGGTCAGGTGGTAGAGCGAGCCCCGCCCGAACAGATCCAGATCGTCCGCGAGCCCCGAGGGGGGCGGGGCCACGGGCGGGGCTGGCAGCGGCACGGCGTCCCAGTCGCGGGCCATGCGCCCGAGCGCCTCGCGGTTGAGCGCGGTGAGCGCCCGGGCGCGCTCGAGCCCGGCGTGGACGGAGGCGTGCAGCCCGAGCAGGACGACGAACCCGAGCAGGCAGGCGAGCCCGGGCCCGAGCCAGCGCCAGTCGGGCGTCGAGAGCTCCCACAGCCCGGCGGCGAGGCCACCCGCGCCCAGCAGGAAGACGAGCAGCCGGAGGTTGGCCAGCCGGCGCGAGCGCCGCTCGTGCCGCGCCGCCTCCCGCTCGAAGGCCTCGACCCGCTCCCGGTAGAGCGCCTCGATCGGGGTGTGCCCGTCCTCCATGCCCGGTGTTGTCCCTCGCGCGGCAGCCGAACACAAGCTCCACGGCGTGGCTCTGGCGCCGCGCGGCCCGCGGGGCTAGGCTCGAGCCAGGAGAGACGCCATGCGGACCGCACGCCTGACCGCCGTACGCTGCGCGAGCCTGCTCGCCCTGCTGGCCGGCCTGACCGGCTGCGGCGGGACGCCCGCGGGCCCGGCCTGCCTGGAGACGAACGGCGGGCAGGAGGCCTGCGACGGGCTCGACAACGACTGCGACGGGACCACCGACGAGCCCGACACGCCGCTGTGCGAAGCCGGCGCGCACGAGATCGTCGCCTGCCTGGACGCGGCCTGCCAGCGCACGGCCTGCCAGGACGGCTGGCTCGACGGGGACGGGGAGCGCGCCACCGGCTGCGAGCTGCCCGAGGCCTGCGCGCCGAGCCCGGCCTTCGACTTCGGCGCCCAGGCGCCCTGGTTCCCCTGCGTCGGGCTCGGCCCGGTGGCCACCCGGCTCACCCAGACCACCCTGTTCGACCAGGTCGACCAGTACTTCGGCGCCGAGGACCGGCGCACGGTGGAGGCCAGCGCCGAGCTGCCCGCGCAGGGCTGCTTCGGGCAGGTGGGGCTGCTGCTCGAGCTCGGGTGTCCGGCCGACGGGCAGTGCGACTACTGGGACCGCACGGCCTCCCTCGGCCTGGTCCCCCCGGACGGCGAGCCCGAGATCGAGCTCGCCCGCTACATCACCCCCTACCGCACGGGGCTGTGCGCCCTGCTGGACGTCAGCGAGTTGGCCAGCCGACTGCGCGGCGCGGTCGCGCTGCGCTCGAGCGTCGACACCTGGGTGGGGCCCGACTCCTCCCAGGGGCACGGCTGGCGGGTGAGCGCGCGCCTGCTGCACATCCCCAGCCCGGTCGCGGCGCCGCAGCTCGAGCTGATCCCCATCTACGCCCGCACCTACGTGGCGCTGGGCGATCCCGGGAACCCGGTCGCGGCGCAGCTCCCGCCGCGGAGCGTCCGCATCCCGGCCGACGCCACCCGCGTGGAGGCGCGGCTGCTGGCCACCGGCCACGGCCAGGGCAACGCGCTGAACTGCGCCGAGTTCTGCGACCTGCAGCCGGTGCTGCGGGTGGGCGCCGACCGCTACCCCGTGTCGACCTGGCGCGCGGACTGCGCCGACAACCCGGTCTCGCCCCAGGCCGGCACCTGGCAGTACCCTCGCCAGGGCTGGTGCCCCGGCGCCGTGGTGGCGCCTGCGCGCCTGGACGTGAGCGCCTCGGCGCCCGCGGGCGCGGAGGTCGAGATCGGGCTCGAGTTCGCCCTGTCGTCGGGCCAGGAGTACGTGAACACCTGCCGGCCGGGCGCCGGGGAGGTGGTGGACGGGGTCGAGTACTGCTCCGGCTGCACCTGGGGCCAGCGCGGCTGCGCCTACAACTCGACCGGCCACACCCAGCCATCCGAGGACGTGTCCCTGGTCCTGCTGGTGACCCGCTGAGCGAGACGCGCCGGGAATCCGCCTGCGCGCCTGGCAGGGCCGTGGTGCGCAGCGCCTTGCGCAACGCGGCAATCCCGGCAGGGGCAAGCGCTCGCCGGGGGGCGCGCGAACCTCCCGGGATGGCGTCGGATTCCGGCAGCGCTCCGATTTGCATGGCAATTCCGGAGTATTTCTTGCATGCTTGGCCGACCGAAGGGAGCTGGGCATGGGCATGAAGAAGACGCGTGCGCTCCTGTTCGTGCTGCCGAACCTGTTCACGGTCTCCAGCGTCCTGTGCGGCCTGTTCGCCATCCTGACCGCCACCGAGCCGAACGATCCGGAGCGCTTCTACTACGCGGCCGTGGCCATCCTGTTCGGCGTGCTGTTCGACGCGGCCGATGGGCGGGTGGCGCGCCTGACGCGCACCCAGAGCGACTTCGGCCTGCAGCTCGACTCCCTGGCGGACGTGATCACCTTCGGCGTGGCCCCGGCGGTGCTGGTGTACAAGTGGGCGCTGGCGCCCTACGGCTGGGCCGGGCTGCTCGTGTCCTTCGTCTTCGCCACCTGCGGCGCCTTGCGGCTCGCGCGCTTCAACGTGCTGGCCATGCGCCAGACCGCGCCGCCCAGGCACTTCGTGGGCATGCCCATCCCCCTGGCGGCCGCCGTCCTGGTGTCCCTGGTCATGGTCCACCACGGCCAGGGCGGGGTGGTGCTGGTGGATCAGCCCGGCATCATCGCCGTGGTGCTGCTGCTCTCTGTGCTGATGGTCTCCAACGTGCGCTACCGGACCTTCAAGAAGCTGAAGGCCAGCCGCTGGACCATGCCGCTGCTCGCGGGCATGGCCGGGCTCATCCTGGTGGCGGTCTGGCAGCAGGTGTTCACCTACCTGCTGGTCGGGGCGCTGGGTGGCTTCGCGGCGTTCGGCCTGCTCGAGGAGGGCGTGCGCCAGGCCCGGCGCCTGGTGCGGCTCGCCCGCCACGCCCCCGGCCCGGACCAGGGCCCCCGGCGCCCTGCCTGAACGAGGCCGGGCTCAGCTCTCCAGATCCGCCTCGTCCAGCTCCAGCACCAGGGAGAAGCGGCAGCCGTGCTCGGGCGGGGCCTCCACCTCCAGCCAGCCGCCCAGCGCGCGGGCGGCCTGGCGGGCGAGCGCCAGCCCCAGCCCCAGGCCCTGGAAGGGCCAGGCCAGGGGAGCCTGCGCGGGCTCGAAGGCCGCGCGCAGCTCCGCGAGCTGCGCGGGCTTCATCCCCACGCCCGGGTCGTGGACCCAGAAGCGCACCCGCCGCGCGCCCGGGCGCCCGCCCGCCTCGAGCCCGAGCCCGAGCCGGATCTCGCCCTGCCGCGAGAAGCGCACCGCGTTCGAGACGAGCTCCCGCAGCGCCCGCTGCACCAGGCGCAGATCGGTCCGCAGCCGCGCGGGCCCGCCGCGCGGCTCCGCCGCGAGCGCGAGCCCCTTGCCCTCGGCCGCGGCGCGGGCCTCCTCCGCGGCCTGTAGCAGGAGCTCCCCGGGGAACAGCCAGTCGGGCTGGGGCGCCAGCACCCCGGCCTCCAGCCGGTGCAGCTCCACCAGGGCGTTGATGCGCTCGAGCATCAGCCGGGCGCTGTCGTACACCAGGCCGAGCTTCTTGCCCGCCTCGGTGCCCTGGAGATCGAGCAGCAGCACGCTGGTGAAGCCCACCACCGCGTTCAGCGGCGTCTTGAGATCGTGGCTCACGGTGGCGATGAACTGCGCCCGCTCGCGGGCCCGCGCCTCGGCCGCACCCGGTTCGCTCATGGCTTCGTCCCCTCTCCCGCCGGCCGCCGGCGGCGCCGCAGCAGGAACCACACCCCCGCCGCGGCCAGCCCGAGGCCCAGCAGGATCCACACCACGGTCGTATAGGAAGTGAACACCGACCGCAACCTGGCGAACGAGGCGCCGATCAGCGTGCCCACCCCCAGCAGCGCCGCGTTCCAGGCCACGGCCGACAGCCCGGCGAACAGCATGACCGCGCCGAAGCCCATGCCGGACGCCCCGGCCGCCACGAAGAAGAAGGCGCGGATGCCCGGCAGGAAGCGGTTGATGGCGATGTACACCGCGCCGTGCTTGCGGAAGCGTCCGGCCAGGAGCTCGTACTTCTCCCGGGTGAGCGGCGTCCAGCGTTTCAGCTCGGCCTCCCGGGGCAGGCGATCGAGGCGCTTGCCCAGCCAGCGGCCGAACAGGAACCCCAGGGCGGCGCCCGCCAGCGAGCCGGCCGTGGTGAGCGCGAGCGCGAACCAGAAGCTCCACAGCCCCTTCAGGACCAGGTAGGTGCCGAAGAGCGTGATGGCGTCGCCGGGGAAGGGCGGGAACACGTACTCGATGAGCGAGGCGCCGAACAGGATGAGCGGCCCGAGGCCCGCGTGCTGGGCCTCGATGAAGGCGAGCGCCTGGGACAGCAGGCCGGCGTCTTCCATGCCCGCCCCTCACCCCAGGGTCGAGGAGGCGGCCAGCACCTCCTCGGCCGCTCCGGGCAGCACCCCCAGCTCCTCGGCCAGGTCCAGGACCGTGTAGCGGCCGCGGATCTGCCGCGCCACGAGGAGCGCCCGCCGCAGGTGCCCGGGCGTGAGCCCCACGGCCCGCGCCGTCACGGGCGCGCCGCCGGCCTCGAGCACCGCGCGGGTGAGCCGGGCGGGCCGCAGCGCCGGGGCCAGCGCGCCCCACAGCTCGTCCCAGCCGTCCAGGACGCGCCCGAGCTCCGCCTCGCGCTCCACGCCCGTCCGCAGCTTGGGCAGGAACTCGGCCTCCACCTCGGCCGCGCGCGGGCCGTGCTCGGCCCGCAGCCGCTCCCGCCAGGCCTCCCGGCTGAGCCCGCCCGAGCGCAGCCAGGCCCGATCGAGCTCGCCCGGGCACAGGCGGCCGAGCCGCTCGTACAGGCTTGCGGTGATCAGCGTGGCCACCCCCACCTGGGCGCCGTGCCAGCCCTCCACCCGGCCCTCGGCCGCGGCCTCCATGTCCCACAGGTGGCTCATCAGGTGCTCGCCGCCCGAGGCCGGGCTGGACGAGCCCGCCAGCTTCATGGACAGGCCAGAGAGCAGCAGCGCCTCGGTCAGCCGACGCATCGCCTCCGGGTCGCGCCGCGGCAGCCCGGCGGCGGACTCCGCCACGCGCGCCTCGGCCGCGAGCACCACCCGCTCGGGGGCCGGGCAGTGGTGCTCCCCGCGCACCCAGGCGGCCAGGCGGTGGTCGGCCGTGGCCGTGGGCTTGGACTCCAGATCGCCCAGCCCGGCCGCCACGAGCGCCGCGGGCGCCTGCCCGAGCACGTCGAGGTCGGCCACCACGGCAAAGGGCTGGACGCAGGGCACGGTCCGCTTGAGCCCGCCGAGCGACATGGCCGCCAGCCCCGAGGTGTAGCCGTTCATGGACGGGGCCGTGGCCACGCACAGGTAGGGGACGCCGCGCCTGTGGCTGGCGAGCTTGGTGAGGTCGTTGAGCGTGCCCGCGCCGACGGCCACGGCCAGGTCGGCCGCGGCCAGGCTGGCCTCCACCACCGCGAGCGCGCCCTCGTCGGCGTGGGGCCGGCCGCCCGCACCGTCCGGCACCAGGCAGGTCTCGACGCGCTGGCCGTCGGCGGCGAGCAGCCGCGCCACGCGCTCCCCCAGCACCGCCCGGGTCACCCGGTCCTGCACCACCACCACGCGCCGGCCGGCCCCGGCGGCCCGGCGCGCGAGCCCGGGCAGCTCCGCCACGACCCCCGGCCCGACCGGCGCGGCCTGGAGGGTCACCTCGTGGGTCCGGCCGCAGGCGCACGCCACCCGCAGGCCGAGCAACCCCTCCAGATGTTCGGGCAGTTCGAGCGGCTCAGTCCCCGGACACACAGAAGCGCTCCTCGGTGCCCTCGGCGGAGCCGTTGAACATGGCCTGGGCCGCGCACCTGGGCATGTCCTCCGGGCAGTCCGCGTCGGTGGAGCAGAGCTTGTGGCAGCGCTTGTCGCCCGCGGCCGAGCACTGGTCGGTGCCCAGCTTGCAGTACCAGGAGTCGAAGCACAGGAAGCCCTCGGCGCAGCCGCCGGTCTCCCGGTTGCACTCGGCCTGCTCGGCCGCGGCCGGCCCGGGCTGATCGCCGTCCACCGGGCGGTCCTTGTCCGCGGCCACCTGGCGGGCGTACTCGAGCAGCTCCGGATCGTAGGCCGAGTCGGGCGGCAGATCGCGCTTGGGGCACCCGCCCAGGAGTACGCCCAGCCCGAGCGCGCACACGACGACGATGGAGGTCCGCATGGCACTGCCCCCTTTCACCTGGCACCATGCCAGAGCCGCGCGGTGTTCGCAAGCCGGCGCGCCCGCGCCCGCGGTTGACCGCTGCGCGCGGACGGGCCATGATCCCCGCGGACGAGGGAGCCATGCCGCCGCGCGAACCGAGCCCCGACGACCTCCGCGCCCTGGTCGAGCACGCCATGACCGGGGTGTTCGTGCTGGCGAACGACCGCATCGCCTACGCCAACCGGGCCTTCGAGGAGCTGGTGGGCTACGGCCGCGAGGAGCTGGCCGGGCTCGACGCCTGGGCCATCGTCCACCCGGAGGATCGCGAGGCGGTGCGGGCCCGCGGCCAGGCGCGCCTGGCCCGCCAGCGCGAGGGCGAGGTCTACGAGACCCGCATGCTGCACCGCGACGGGCGGGTGCTGTGGGTCGAGGTGCGGGCCACCGCCATCACCTTCGACGGCCAGCCGGCCGCGATCGTCCACATGCAGGACATCACCGAGCGCCACCGGGCCGAGGCCGCGCTGGCCGACAGCGAGGCCCGCCTGCGGGGCTTCCTGGACCACGCGCCGGTGGGCATCTACCACATGACGCCCGCGGGCCGCCTGGGGCTGGCGAACCCCGCGCTCCGGCGCATGCTGGGCTACGGCAACCTGGTCTGGCCCCCGGGCGGGCTGGAGCGCGAGTCCTTCGACCCGGCCTACCCGCAGAGCGAACTGCGCCGCCGCCTGGAGCGGGAGGGCGAGGCGCGCGGGCTGGAGTCGGCCTGGATCCGGCGCGACAACGCCCTGCTGTACGTGCGTGAGAGCGCCCGCTGCGTGCGCGGCGCCGCGGACGAGCTGCTGTACATCGAGGGCACGGTCCTGGACGTGACCGGCGAGAAGCAGGCCTTCCAGACGCTCCAGCTCTTCTCGCAGCGCCTGGCGGCCAGGCACGAGCTGGACAGCGCCATCCTCTCCTCCCGCTCGACCACCACCCTGGCCGGCGAGGTCGTGACCCGCCTGCAGCGCCTGATGCGCAGCCAGCGCACCTCGGTCATCCTGGTGGATCGGGGGCGCGGGGTGGGGCGGGTGGTGGCCGTGGCGGTGGAGCCCGGCTTCCGCGGAGGGCCCGGGCCGGGCGAGGAGATCCCGCTCGCGCGGCTGTCCTCCCCCGAGGAGCTGGCCGAGCTGCCCTTCGTCTACCTGACCGACCTCACCCAGGCGCAGGGCCTGGCCCCGCTGCAGGCCGAGCTCGGCGCGTGCGGGGTGCGCTCGCTCTTGACCGTGCCGCTGCGGGTCGAGGAGCAGCTCGTCGGCCAGCTCAACATCGCGGCCACCCGCCCGGCGGCCTTCGACTCCGAGGCCAAGCGCACCGCGCTGGAGCTCGCCCACCAGCTCGCCGTGGCGCTCGACCAGGCGCGCCTGCGGGAGGCGCTGGAGGCCGAGCGGACCAGCCTGCGGGCGGTGCTGGACAACCTGCCCGCCGGGGTGATCTGGCTGGGCGGGGACGGCCGCGTAGAGGTCGCCAACCGGCACGCCCAGCAGATCCTGGAGCTGCCCGGCGCCCCCGCGGCCGGGGCGCTGGCCGAGCTGGCCGCGGGCGCCAGCGCGCCGGTGGAGCTGCAGCTCGCCGGCCCGCCGCTCCGGCTGTTCGAGGTGGTGGCCCGGCCGGTGGCCCCGCCGGGCAGCCCCAGCGGCCAGCTCCTGCTGCTGCGGGAGGTGACCTCCGAGCGCACCCTGCAGCGCCAGGTGCGCCAGCAGGAGCGCCTGGCGGCCATCGGGGAGCTGGCCCGCGGCGTGGCTCACGACTTCAACAATTTACTGACCGCCATCCAGGGGCTGGGGGCGGTGGTCCGCCGGAGGCTCGAGGACGGGCACCCGGCCGCCCCGGCCCTGGAGGAGATCGAGCAGACCTGCGGGCGCGGCTCGGCGCTCGCCCGCCAGCTCATGGCCTTCGGCCGGCAGCAGACGCTGGAGCCGCAGCCGCTGCTGCTCGACGAGGTGGTCGAGGGCATGGCGCGCATGCTGCGGCGCCTGCTGGGGGCCGACATCCGGCTCGAGCTCCGCCTGGCCGCCCCCGCGGACCGGGTGGAGGTGGACCCGGCCCAGCTCGAGCAGGTCGTCCTCAACCTGGTGCTCAACGCCCGGGACGCCATGCCGCGGGGCGGGACGGTGGTCCTGGAGACCGAGCCCGTGGACATCGACGCGACCGACGTGGCCCACCTGATGTGGGCCGTCCCGCTGGGCTCCTTCGTGCGGCTCTCGGTGCTCGACGACGGCGAGGGCATGAGCGAGGGCACCCAGGCCCACGCCTTCGAGCCCTTCTTCACCACCAAGGCCGAGCGCGGCGGGACCGGCCTCGGCCTGTCCACGGTCTACGGCATCGTCAAGCAGTCGGGCGGCGAGGTGCGCCTGACGAGCACCCCGGGCGTCGGCACCCGTTTCGACATCCTGTTGCCGCGCCTCCCGGGTTGACGCGGGTGTCGAGCCTCGGGTCCAGCCCGCTGGAAACAAAGACGAATCAAAGGAATTGACAGCGACCCGGGAAGTCCTTAGTCTTGGGGCGCCCTGGAAATCCCTGGACGAGCCGGCCCGGAGGGGGCTCGCTCCTTGGGGGTAGATTCCCAAACCGCTGTTCGAAGGAGGCTCGAAAATGAAGAAGCTGCTCATCGTGGTCCTGGCGCTCTCCCTGGCTGGCCTGGCGTTCGGCTGCGGCGACGACGGCGAGGAGTGCACGGCCGGCGCGCTCGGCTGCGCCTGCCTGGCCGGCGACACCTGCACCGGCGCGCTGGTGTGCAACACCACCACCGACCTGTGCGAGGAAGCCGCCGCGTGCTGCACGAACCAGCAGGTTCACGTGAGCGGCGCGGTCGTCGACGTGACCACCCAGCAGGGCATCGTCGCGGACCTCGGCCCGGTGGCCCCCATGGGCTTCATCACCGGCACCAACACCACCCCGCTGACCACCACCACCTCGGCCGCCAACGGCACCTTCGCCACCGACTGCTTCGACGCGACCAACGTCGCGCTCGGCCTGGTGGTGCTGGCGGACGACGCCGGCTTCGACGGCGCGGCCGGCACCTACTTCCCCACCGGCACCGGCGTCAAGGCCTGGAGCCTCCCGGAGGAGAAGGTGTGCGTGGAGGGCGCCACCGTGTTCGCGGTGCCCAACAGCATGGTGACCGGGCTGAGCCAGCTCCCGGGCTTCGCCGCGGCGGACGGCTTCGTGCTCGGCTTCGTGATGGACGCCGCCCACGCCCCGATCGCCGACGCGGTGGTCAAGAAGGCCGACGGCACGGACTTCACCACCATCTACTACCCGAACGCGACCTTCACCGACTTCACCGGCACCATGACCAGCGCGACCGGCATGTTCCTGATCCCGGGCCCGCTGGCCCTGGTCACCGCCAAGCCCGAGAAGGCCGGCGTGACCTGGGGCGAGTCCCAGGTCGCGGCCGTGCCGAACTACTGCTACATGTCGATGATGATCGCCGAGTGAGTCCGTCACCCGGCTGGGTGATCGCCCGCTGCGCGCCGGACCTTGAACCGTCCGGCGCGCTTTTCGTATCCACGAGGAGGCGCCCATGAACCGCAAGCTCTCGCTCCTGGCCCTGGCGGCCTGCCTGGCCCTGGCCCCGTCGGCCCTGGCCGGCGGCTTCTACATCTACGAGCACAACGCGTCCGGCACGGGCATGTGCGGCGCGCGCACGGGCGTGGCCGACGATCCGTCGGCCATGTTCTACAACCCCGCGGCCATCACCGAGCTGCCGGGCGTGCAGCTCCAGCTCGGGGTGACCGGCATCCTGCCCTTCACCAGCTACGAGGCCGGCAACGAGCTGCCCGCCCGCAGCCCGTACGGGACCGTGGTCAACGACGGCACGAACGACGTGGACGCCAAGGTCAAGGGCTTCAACCCGATCCACCTGTACGCCACCTGGAACATCTTCGAGTCGGGCTTCCACCTGGGCTTCGGCATGACCAACGCCTTCGGCCTGGGCACCTACTGGCCGGGCGACTGGGACGGCCGCTTCATCGGCACCGAGACCGAGATCCAGACCTTCCTCCCCAACCTGGCGCTGGCGGTCGACCTCGCCAAGCTGGCCGGGTTCAAGGACAGCTTCAAGCTCTCGCTGGCCGCGGGCTACACCTTCATCTACGGCACGGCGCGCCTGTCCAAGCGCATCGATCTGTCCGGCGTGCACTACCTGTACCCGGCCGTGGTCGGCGAGGATCCCTGGGGCGAGATGCGCCTGACCGGCAGCGGCACCAGCCACGGCTGGAACGTGGCGCTGTACGGCGAGTGGCCCGGCATCCTCGGCCTCGGCCTGTCCCTGCGCGGCGGCTTCAACGGGGACGCCAGCATGGGCCTGCCCTTCGAGGGCACCGCCAACTTCGTCTTCAACCAGACCGGCCTGCAGGCCCGCCAGCAGCTCGCCGACCAGGGCCTGACCCGGATCCCGGACTCGACCACCGGCAGCGTGACCGTCGACCTGCCCTTCAACTTCAACGTGGGGGTGGCCTTCCTGGGGGTGGAGAACCTGATCGTGGCGGCCGACTTCTACCTGGCGGACTTCAGCTCGTACGACTCGCTGTCGATCGAGTTCGCCTGCACCAAGCCGAGCGACGGGACCTGCTCCGAGAGCCTCAACACGACGATCGAGAAGAACTGGGGTCTGTCCTGGCAGTTCTCGCTCGGCCTCGAGTACACCCTGTTCGACGTGTGGCCGCTGCGCGTCGGCTGGGGCACGGTCTCCTCGCCGGTGCCGGACGACACCTACGACCCCTCGCTGCCCGACGGCCAGCGCCAGCTCATCACCGTGGGCACCGGCTACCACTGGTCCTGGGGTAAGCTGGACATCGGCTACATGCTGGCCTTCTGGAGCGGCGAGAAGCAGAACGAGGTGGGCAGCGGCGGGGACGGCCTCAACTACGAGGGCCGGGCGAACGGCAAGTTCTCCACCATCAGCCACCTGCTCGGCCTGACCTTCACCGCGGCCCTGTAGCCTCCTCCTCCCCGAACACCAGCGCGCTGAAGCGCTGCAGCACCGCCTCGGGCCGGCGCCAGCAGCCGCGCTCCGGGACGTGCGCCTTGCGGCACAGGTTGTCCAGGTAGACCGGGACCGTGTCCCAGCCCTGCTCGACCGGCACCTGGGGCAGGAACACCCCGCGGTGGGGCCCGAGCTCGAGCCACACCCCGTCCCGGCCGATGACGATGTCCGCCTCCGGGGACTTGACCGGGACGCGCGGGGACAGCACCGAGATCTCGATGCGGAGCTCCGCCAGCTCCGCCCGGGTCACCTGCGGGAAGCGGTTGTCGTTCAGGGCCGCGTCGAGCGCGCGATCGCGGATCATCTCCCATAGCGGAGAGGTCGGCTCCATGTGGCCGATGCAGCCCCGGAGCTCGCCGTGCTTCTTCAGGGTGACGAAGGCGGCCCCGGGCGCGCGCAGCTTCTCGCTCGCGGGCACGGGCAGATCGACCGAGCCGGTGGCGAAGTGGCGCTCGAGCGCCTGGCGCGCGACGCCGAGCAGCGCGGCCTTCTCCTCGGCCGACAGGAAGTCGCCGGTCGTTCCGGGCCCCTGCGCCTTCACCCCGGTCGGGGCCGGGCGCGGGCTGGCGAGCTGGATGGCCACCGCCCCGTAGCCCACGATGCGCGAGCGGGTGTCACCCACGACGTCCCCGGAGGTGCGCCGGTCGAGCAGCACCCCCGCGGCGCCCGGGTGGAGCCGGGCCAGCTCGACCAGCGCCAGCACCGGGCCCAGCCCGCAGAGCTGGCACGCCGCGGGCTCGGGCGCGCCGTCCTGCCCCACCCGGATGGCCTCGCCCGCGCGGCGGAAACGGCCATCGCCGGCCACCAGCCCGTCGGCGTCGAGCGCCGTCACCAGGCGCATGGCCAGCGCGTCCATGGCGACCGCCACCTCGTAGGGGTAGTCGTGGGACAGGTCGGTGGAGGCCACCACCAGGGTGTCCCGGCCGGGGAAGGCCGCCTGGATGGCCGCGGCCAGCCGCTGCATCGCGGGCCGATCAGGCTCGCTCACCATCACCGGCACGAGCTGGAAGTCGCCGAGCGCCACCTGCAGGAAGGGCAGCTCCACCTCCAGGGCGTGCTCCTCCAGGAACCTGTCGGGCGCGACCTGGGCGGTGCCGGAGGCCGCCAGCGCGCGCACCCCGTCCCGGTCGATGGGGATGGGCCCCAGCGGCGTCTGGTAGGCCGGGGCGTCGAGCAGCGCGGGCACGGGGAAGCGCCGCCGGTGCGCCGGCCCCAGCACCACCACCCGCCGCAGCTCGCGCCCGCGGAGGGCGGCGAAGGCGTGCGCGGCCACCGGCCCGGAGTAGGGGTAGCCGGCGTGTGGCACGACCACGCCCAGGATGTCCGCGCCCGCGGGCACCTTCACCCCCGCGGTCTTGTCCGCCTCGGCCAGGTGGCCGGCGATCATGGCCCGCAGCGCCTCGGGTCGCGCGGGGTAGAACTGCCCGGCCACCTGGGCCGGGAAGGGCTCACCCACCGGCTCCGCCGCGGGAGCGGCCACGGGCGCGACGGGCCCGGGATCCTGCGTGGCCGCCCCGCGCTCACACGAGGCCGCCACGAAGAGCGGAGAGAGCATGATCAGGATCCACACCCCGCACCAGCCAGATCTTTCGCGCATTTCACTCCCCGCAGTCTTGGTGGGAAGGAACCTGGAAGTTGGAGCCCGGAACCGGGCACGCCGCACGCAGCACGCCGCACGATCTCTCAGAGGCAGACCGCCTCGTAGTCGACCTCGATGCGCGCGCCGCGGCCTGGCACCCGGTTGTCGCCGAAGAAGATGCTGTTGGTGTCCGGGTAGTAGGTGTAGCCGTCGGTGCAGCCGGGCGTGCCGCAGGCCGGGACGGCCACGCCGTCCACGGTGACCGTGAGCGTGCCGGCGTCCGCCGGCCGCGACAGGGGGAACTCGCGGATGGCGGCGAAGGCGTCGATGCCCAGGTTCTGCAGCGACTGGGCCCAGTTCGCGGTGCAGATCGACTCGAAGATGCCGCCGGTGCGGTTGGCCACGTCGATGTAGCGGCTGCCCGAGACGGCGTTCGCGCAGCCGTCCGGCGCGTCGCCCACGATGGCCGACATCTTCATCATGTCCGTGTTGCGGTAGCCCTTGATGGACAGGAAGAAGTCCACGTAGAAGTCGGGGTCGCCGCGCGACTGGTCCTGCTCGTCGCTGAGCATGATCAGGTACAGCTTGGCGTCCTCGCGCAGGAAGCCGTCGTTGGCGGTCGGGTCGCTCACCAGGGGCTCCGACAGCGCCATGTGGGCCGCCTGCAGGCCCGACTCCTGCTCGTCCGAGCAGCAGTCGCCCACGTTGGCGTTGTCGCTGAAGGCAGCGTTCAGGTTGGGGGTCTGGTTGGTGATGATCTTGGGCCGGCTGGGGGCCTGCACCAGGACGCCCGGGATGATGTCGCGGGGCGGGTCGCCCATGTTCGTCTCGGACGAGTTCACCTCGGTGGTGATGACCCCGATGTGGTAGTCGACCTGCAGGCTGGTGGCGTAGGAGATGAACGAGGCGAAGTTGTCCGCCAGGGCCTGCTGCGCCCAGCCCATGGAGCCCGAGTTGTCGATCACGAACAGCACGTCCGACTTCACCTCGGTCGGCTGGTGGAACACGTCGGTCTGGTGCGACAGCAGCGTGCCGCGGCCGAACAGCGGCACGGCCAGCATCTGGGCGTTGGAGGCGTCGGAGGTGATGATCAGGTTGTTGCGGTGGGCGCGGTCCTCCTGGGGGTGGTAGCGCAGCCGCACCTGGAAGGAGCCGCCGCCGGCCAGGTTGTAGGGCAGGGCCGGGGCCTGGCGGATCTCGAAGTTGGGATCGGGCTGGGTCTCCAGGTACATGTCCTGGATGTTCAGCGCCTCGGTGCCCAGGTTGTAGACCGTCACGTGCAGCTCGGGCGAGTTGCAGCCCACCTCGACCACGCCGAAGTCGAGCTCGCTGGGCACCACCTCGATGGCCGACTCGACCGACATGCCCGAGACCGGCACGCAGGCCTGGCCCAGGGTGGGCGGGGGCAGGCAGGCCCAAACGTCCCACATGCTGCCGCCCTGGAGCTGCAGGTCGGGATCGTCGCAGGTGATCCTGAGCGCCGCCGACTGCTTGAGCACCTCGTCCTGCGACACCGTGTCCGGGGCGTAGGTGATCTCGACGCTGGCCTGGGAGTTGGGCTGGCCGCGCCGGTTCAGCACGAAGGGCGCGCTGGGCCCGGCGGTGATGGTGAAGTTGCCCGGGAACATCGCGCTCTGCTTGAGCTCGAGCTGGGTGATGCTGCACTGCGCCTGGCCGACGTTGGTGAGCTGCACCACCTGCGTCGCGGTGGTGTTCACCTTGACCGTGCCGAAGTTCAGGCTGTCGGGGTTCACCTCCAGATCGCACACCGCGGCCTGGATGCCCTCGCCGTTGAGGTCCACCCGCACCTCGTTGCCGTCCGCGTCGTTGCCGAAGATGCTGAGCGTGCCCGTGTCCACCCCCAGGTCGACCGGGCTGTAGCGCACCACCGCGACCAGGGAGTCGCCCGGCTGGAGCTCGCTGCCGGCCGGCGGGACCTGGTCCAGGGCGAACTCGCCGCTGGCCGTGTTCGCGGAGATCTCCACGCTCTGCAGGGTGCACAGGTCCGAGCCCTGGTTGGAGATCACCAGGTTCACGGTGGCGCTCTGCTGCTGCACCACCCCGCCGAAGGTGACCGCGAAGGGCGTGGCCTGGATCTGGCACTGGCGCGGGACGCTCTGACCCACCAGGCTGACCGCGCCCGTCAGGTGGCTCACGGGATCGGAGGCCGGATCGTTGGAGAAGATCTCCACCCCGCCCCGGTCCGAGCCCTGGGCCTGCGGCCAGTAGCGCACGGTCACGGTGGCCTGCGCCCCGACGGCGAGCGCGGTGGGGGCCGGGTTGCCGGTCAGGCTGAAGTCGGCGCTCGTGCTGGCCGCGAGCGACAGCCCCTCGAGCTGCAGCTCGAGCAGGCCGCAGTTGGTGATGACGAAGGACTGCTCCAGGGACTGGCCCGTGGGCACGTTGCCGAAGTCGAGCGCCATGGGCTCCGGGCACACGCGCGGCGCGAGCCCGCGGCCCGACAGCACCAGGTTGATCTCGCGCTCGTTGACGTCGTTCGACTGCACCTGGAGGGTGGTCTGGTGCTCGCCGCCCAGGCCGGGGTCGAACACCAGGTGCACCACGGCCTCCTGGCCGGCCGGGAGCACGCCGGGCAGCGCCTGCCCGCCGGTGACCTCCAGGCTGAACTGGCTGTGGGCCCCGGAGATGAACACCAGGCCGCTCACCGAGAGCGGGCGATCGCCCAGGTTGCGGATGAGCATGTCGCGCCCCACCGCGGTGCTCATGTCCGTGTCGCCGAAGTCCACCTCCAGGTTGGCCGGGGCCAGGGCGTCGTTGCACACGAGCCCGGCGCCGGCGCAGCCCGCCCCGGCCTGATCGCCGGTGCAGTCGCTGACGCACACCTGGACCTCCGGGGTGACGCCCTCGCCCGCCAGCGTCACGGTCAGCGCCGGGTGGTCGTGGGCGTCGGTGTGGATGACGAAGGAGCCCGCGTCCGCGCCCACGTCGCGCGGGGCGTAGGTCACCCGCAACACCAGGTCCTGCCCGGCCGGGACCACCAGGGTGTGCGTGTCGTCGTAGGGGCAGCCCAGACGGAACTGTCCGCCCTCCAGGCAGGCCGGGGCGAAGTCGCCGCTCGAGCCGTCGGCCAGGGTGAGCCCGGCCATGTGCAGATCGCCGTTGCCGGTGTTGCGCAGGAACAGGTAGCGCGAGTTGGCGATGTCCACGTCCGTCAGCCCGAAGTCGAGGGCGATGGTCTCGGACCCGGGCACGTCGACGTACTGCTCGAGCGCGGGCGTCACGTCCTCCTGGCCGACGAAGTGCTTCTCCAGCTTCGGCCAGATGTCGGTCAGGTTGCCGCCGCCGTCGCACTCGCAGGCCAGGGTGCCGAGCAGCAGCACGAACCCGGCCAGCCACAGCACGCTCGCCTTCCGCAGCATGGGGACCTCCTCGTCGGGACCGTCTGTCCGAGCCTACACCCGGATTTCCGGGGGCCGCAACCGGGGGGGGGCCTAGAGGCATGCGGCGGTGTAGTGGATCTCGATGCGGTCGCCCTTCTCCGGCACGATGCCGTCGCCGAAGAAGATCGTGTTGGAGTCCGGGTAGTAGGTGTACCCGTCGGAGCAGCCGGGCGTGCCGCAGGGCGGGACTGCCACCCCGTCCACGGTGACGCTGATCGAGCCCGGATCCGCCGGCCGGGAGAGCGGGAACTCCTGGATGGCGGCGAAGGCGTCGATGCCCAGGTTCTGCAGCGACTGGGCCCAGTTCGAGGTGCAGATGCTCTCGAAGATGCCGCCGGTGCGGTTGGCCACCTCGATGTAGCGGCTGCCGGAGCCCGCGGTGGGCTCGGCCGCGCCGGCCGGGCAGCCGTCGGGCGCGTCGCCCACGATGGCCGACATCTTCATCCAGGCGGTGTTGCGGAATCCCTTGATCGACTGGAAGAAGTCCACGTAGAAGTCGGGCTCGCCGCGGGACTGGTCCTGCTCGTCGCTGAGCATGATCAGGTACAGCTTGGCGTCCTCGCGCACGAAGCCGTCGTTGGCGGCCGGATCGCTCACCAGCGGCTCGCTGAGCGCCATGTGCGCGGCCTGCAGGCCGGCCTCCTGCTCGTCCGAGCAGCAGGTGCCCACGTTCACGTTGTCGGTGAAGGCCGCGTTCAGCTCCGGGGTCTGGTTGGTGATGATCTTGGGCCGGCCCGGCGCCTGCACCAGCACCCCCGGGAAGATGTCGCGGTCCGGGTCGCCCTGGCCGGTCTCGGCATCGTTCACCTCGGTGGTGATGACCCCGATGTGGTAGTCGACCTCCAGGCTGGTGGCGTAGGCGATGAACGAGGCGAAGTTGTTCGCCAGCTCGGTCTGGGCCCAGCCCATGGAGCCCGAGTTGTCCACCACGAACAGCACGTCCGACTTCACCTCGGTCGGCTGGTGGAACACGTCGGTCTGGTCCGAGATGTTCGTGCCGCGCCCGAACAGCGGCACGATCAGCATGTCCTCGTTGGAGGCGTCGGACACGATGTACAGCGAGTTGCGGTGCACGCTCATGTCCTGCGGGTGGTAGCGCAGGCGCACCTCGAAGCTCTGCCCGCCGGGCAGCGCGTACGGGGTGGCCGGGGCCTGGCGGATCTCGAAGTTGGGGTCGGCCGGGTCCTCGAGGTAGATGTCGGCCACGTTCAGATCGATGGTGCCCAGGTTGTAGACGGTCACCCGCAGCTCGGGCGAGTTGCAGCCCAGCGTCACCACGCCGAAGTCCAGCTCGCTCGGCACCACCTCGATGTTCGACTCGGCCGCGCTGCCCGAGATGGGCACGCAGGCCTGGCCGGGCTCGGGCGGCGCGGGCCAGGTGCAGGAGAACTGGTCGAACGGGTTGGAGCCGGACTGCTGCAGGTCGGGATCGTTGCTGGTCACCCAGAAGGCGGCCGCGTGCAGGCCGAGCTGGCTCGGGGCGAAGGTGATCTCGAGGTCCACGCGCGAGCCGGCCTGGCCCCGGCGGGCCACGTTGAACGGCGTGGGCGGCGCGCCGGTGACGGTGAACTCGTAGGGGAACAGGATGCCGTGGGTCATCTCGTAGCCCGAGATCTGGCAGGGCGCGTTGCCGCTGTTCTCCAGGGTGATGTACAGGGCGCGGGTGTTGTTCAGCTTGGTGGTGCCGAAGCGCAGCGAGGCCGGGGTGACCGACAGCTCGCACACCGCGGTGGCCACCCCCTCGCCGACCAGCGGCACGTCGATGGTCGGGCCGTCCTTGTCCGTGCCGGTCAGCGTCAGCACGCCCGCGTCGAGCCCCAGCGCGGTCGGCGCGTAGCTCACCTCGAGCTGCAGGGTGTCGCCCGGCTGGAAGACCGTGCCCGAGGGCGGCGCGGACAGCACGCCGAACTCGCCCTCGGCCGAGTTCTGGGTGATCTCGGCCCCCAGGAAGGTGCACTGGTGGTTGCCCACGTTGGACAGCACCAGGAGCTGGACGTCCGACTGCTGCTGCACCACGCCGCCGAAGTTGAGCGGGCTGGGCACGGCCAGGATGTCGCACTCCAGCACCAGGCCGTTGCCCCGGAGCGCCACCACGCCGGTCAGCCCGGTGGCCGGATCGGAGGCCGGGTCGTTGGAGAAGATGGCCGCCCCGCCCAGGTCCGAGCCCCGGTCGGTGGGGGTGTAGGCCGCGGTCACCGTGGCCGACTCGCCGGGCTGGAGCACGAGCGGGAAGTCGGTCGGGCTCACCATGGAGAAGTCGGCGCTCGAGTCGGCGGTCAGCGCGATGCTCGAGACCGACAGCTCGAGCAGGCCGCAGTTGGTCAGCAGGAAGGAGCCCTCACGGCTCTCGCCCACGGGCACGGTGCCGAAGTCCACGGTCAGCGGCTCCGGGCACACCCGGGGGGCCAGCCCGCGGCCGGCGAGATCCACGCGCAGCTCGCCCTCGTTCACGTCGTTCGACAGGATCTGGAGCTCCGAGGCGTGCTCGCCACCGGTGGTCGGGGTGTAGGTGACGCTGAGCTCGACCTCCTGGCCGGCGGCCAGGGTCCCGGGCAGGGCATCGCCCGCGGCCGTCCAGGCGAACTGGCTGGCGTCGCCGCCGGAGAGCTGGATCAAGCTGACCACCAGGCTCTGGTTGCCGAGGTTCTTCACCACCACCCGGCGGGTGGAGGTCTGGCCGGTCACGCCGTCGCCGAAGTCCACCCGCAGGTCGCCCGGGGCCACGTCGTTGCACAGGTCGGTCGCCCCGCTGCAGCCCGCGGCCCCCTGGTCGCCGACGCAGTCGCTGATGCACACCTGGATCTCGGGCGTCACCCCGGCGCCGGTGAGCGACACGCGCACCTCGGAGAAGTCGGCGGCGGTGGACACGATCACGAACGCGGCCGCGTGGGCGCGCACCTCCTGCGGGGCGAAGGCCGCCTGGATGACCAGATCGCCGCCGGCCGGGATGGCCAGCGGGGCGGAGTCGGAGTACGGGCAGCCGGCCACGAAGCTGCCGTCCTGCAGGCAGGCCACGGCGAAGGCGGGATCCGCGCCCTGCTCGAAGCTCACCGCGCCGACCAGCAGATCGGCCGTGCCCGTGTTGCGGAAGAAGAGGTAGCGCATGGCCTGGGTGTCCACGTCCACCGAGCCGAAGTCCACGGCCACCTCGGCCCGATCCGGGTCCACGCCCGGCTGCGCCTCGGCGTACTGGTCGAGCGGCGGGGGCGTGGTGCCCGTGGACACGTGGTAGCGCCCGATGTTGCCGGACTGGGGAACGAACTCGGAGCCGCCGCACTCGCAGCCCAGGGCGATGGGCAGCAGGGCCAGGGCCACGATCGCCAAGCGGATCTGCCTCGGGTTCATGCCTTCGCTCCTCCGTCCCGCGAGCTCCAAGGAAAGGTAGGCCGCCCTGCGCCACTGGCGCACATCGAACCGGTGCAAGAGACACCTAGCACGAGGTTTCCCTTGCTGGCAAGAGGGAGCGAACGCGCGCCAGCTCGTCACAGACCCCGCCCGATCGGCCCGTCCCGCCAGAAGTTGCCCTCGTGGGGAGGCCTGGCTATCATCGAACCATGCGCCGGGCCTGCATTTTCCTGGTCGCCCTGCTCCAGCTCGGCTGCGCGCCGAGGCTGCGGCTGGACCGCGATCCGACGCCCGGTCTGTCACGCCACCGGGTCTCCCAGCAGGCCGGCTGGGCGAGCTGGCAGGACCACCGCGCCGAGCCGCCCCGGAGCCCCGACGAGCGCGCGCGGGCGGCCGACGGGGACGGCCTGGCCCCGCCGAGCCTCGAGGAGGTCGAGGAGGCCATCTCCCAGTTCCAGCGCCAGCGGCGGCTGACCGGGCCGGCCCTGGACTCGGCCTGGCCACCCTTCCTGGAGACCGTGGACGCCTACCTGTCCCAGGCCCCGGAGCGCCTGGCGCTGGCCCCGCTGGTGCGCGCGCGGGTGGCGGCCGAGTACGAGATCGACCGCGAGCTGCGGCGCGAGGACGGGCCGCCGGCCGAGTTGGCGACCGTGGTGGGCGGGCTGGTGCTGCGCATCGACCGCAAGGTGTGGGCCATGCGCACCCTCGCCGCGGCCTCGACCCGGTTGAAGGGCCCCAGCGAGGAGGACGGCCTGGCCTGGCCCATCTCGCACGGGGTGATCACCTCGGGCTACGGCAACCGGCGCGACCCGCTCCAGCCCCTGCGGGTGCGCTTCCACGCCGGCATCGATCTGGCCGCGCCGCCCCACGAGCCGGTGTACGCCGTGGCCGCGGGCACGGTGGTCAAGGCCGGCTGGGGCGGCTCGGGCGGGCGGGTGGTGCGGCTCAAGCACGCCGACGGCAGCCACACGGTCTACGCCCACCTGGCGCTCATCATGGTCGAGGTGGACCAGGACCTCGGCCAGGGCGACGTGCTGGGGCTGCTGGGCGACACGGGCCGGACCACCGGCCCGCACCTGCACTTCGCCGTGTTCGTGGACGGCCGCGCGGTCGACCCGCTCGAGCGCCTGCGCTCGGTGCCCATGGCCTTCTCCGACACCACGCCCGGGATCGTCTTCGGCTACGGGGAGTGAGCGCCCGGCGCGCTACAGGACCACCCCCAGGGCCAGGCCGCCCCAGGCCGAGACCTCGTCGCGGAAGCTGAAGGCGGGGCCGTCCTCGGGGTCGTCCAGGTTGGTCCAGGAGAAGTACACCCCCGGCCTGAGGTAGAAGCCGTGGGGCAGGTTGATGGGCACCTCGAGGCTCACCTGCACGTCGCACATGTTGTTCGTGTCCCCGTTGACCCAGGCCTTGATCCCGAACCCCAGGCCGGCCAGCAGGGCCACGTCCGGCGAGAGCTGCAGGCGCTTCGCCAGCCAGGGGTTCACGTAGGCGTAGCGCAGGAAGTCGAGGCTGTCCGGCACCCCGTGGAAGTAGGACACCCGCAGGCCCACGTCCAGCGGCCCGGACCAGGTGATCCCCACCAGCGGCTCGATCACCGAGGGCATGCCCGTGCCCATGACCTCCTGGTCGGCGAACGGCCACACCAGCCAGGTGAACGCCGCCTGGAACGAGAAGCCAGCGGGCAGGGCGAGGCTGTAGCCCAGGATGAGATCCTGCTCGAGATCCAGGGCGCCGTCGCGGTTGGCGCCCCGGCCCTCGTCGCTGAGCTGGAAGGCGCCGAGGTAGGTGAGGCTCAGGCCGGTGTCGCCGATCGCCCAGCTCACCAGCGGGTTGACCACCGGCCGCTGGGCGCCCACCTCGTCGAGGGAGAACAGGTTGGAGCCGCGGAACATGTAGGCCGACTTGAAGCCCAGCTCCACGCACAGCCCCGCGGCCGGGGCGGGCGCGGCCTGCTCGTCCGCCGCCGGCTCGGGCTCCGCGCCCGCCTCGGCGGCCAGCGCCGCGGACGGGGCCACCCACGCGACCGCCAGCGCCAGCACCAGCCCGCGCGACCTGGAAACCGATCTCATCGTAGCCTCCCTGTCAGTAGCGGTCGAAGGCCGCCTTGGATGAGTAGCACAGCGGGCACACCCAACCCTCCGGGAGCGCCTCGAAGGCGGTCCCGGCCGGGAACCCCCGGGCCGGATCCCCGCGCCGCGGATCGTAGATGAAACCGCAGCTCACGCACACCCAGCGCCCGTCCTGCTCCTCTCCGAGCGCGGGCCCCGGGACCGGGGGCGGCACGGCGTCCGCCTTCATGGCGCGATCACCTGGAGCGCGGTGGCCACGTGGCCGAACGGCGCGCTCACCTGGACGCCCGCCACCGCCGGGCGCACCTGGTCGCGGAGCTCCCTGGCGATGGCCACGCCCTCGTCCCGGGCCGCCTCCTTGCCGCGGGCCGAGGCGGCGGCCATGCGCGCGAGCACGCGCGCCGGCACCTTGACCCCGGGCACCTCGTTGTTCAGGAACTCCGCGTTGCGGGCGCTGGCCAGCGGCCAGATCCCGGCCAGCAGCGGCAGCCCGAGCGGCCGGGCGCGCTCCGCGAAGCGCAGCAGCACCTCGGCGTCGAACACCGGCTGGGTGATGGCGAGCTCGGCGCCGGCCTCGCGCTTCCGGGCCAGGCGGTCCAGCTCGCGCTCCTGCTCGAGGTGGGACGGGTCGACGCCCACGGCCTTGAGGAAGCGGGTGGGCGGCTTGACCGGGTGGCCGCCGATGTCCACCCCGCGGTTCAGCCGGTCGGCGATGCGGGTGAAGCCGATCGAGTCGAGGTCGAAGACCGCGGTGGCGAAGGGGTAGTCGCCCACCTTGGGTGGATCGCCGGTGATGATGAGCACGTTGTGGATGCCGGCCGCGGCGCAGCCCAGGAGATCGGCCTGCATGCCCAGGATGTTGCGATCGCGGCAGCACAGGTGCAGCACCACCTCCACCCCGGCCTGCGCCTGGATGAGGCTAGCGGCGATGAGCGGGCTGACCCGCGAGGAGGCCCGCGGCCCGTCGGGCACGTTGATGGCGTCCACCCCCTGGACGGCGCACAGCCGGGCGCGCTCCACGGTGGGCGCCATGTCGTAGCCGAGCGGCGGCACCAGCTCGACCAGGGTCACCCACTGCCCGTGCGCGAGCTTCCAGGCCAGCCGCGAGCGGAGCTCGAGCGGGTGCGGCTCGCTGAGCTCCACGCCCGCGGCCGCGGCCGGCGCGATCTCAACCCGGCGCCTGTGCAGCGACTTCACCCCGGCCGCCAGCGCGCGGATGTGGTCCGGCCCGGTGCCGCAGCAGCCGCCCACCGCCCGCGCCCCGAGCTGCACGAAGTGCAGCGCGTAGGTCATGAAGTACTCGGGGCTGGTCATGTAGATCATGCGGTCGGCCACCCGCTTGGGGAAGCCGGCGTTGGGCTGCACCAGCACCGGGAACGGCAGACCGGGCAGGCGCCGCTCGAGCAGCTCCAGCCACTCGGCCGGGCCCACGCCGCAGTTGAAGCCCAGCATGAGCGGGGCGGGCAGGTCGGCCGGGAAGGGCGCGAACAGGCCGTCGATGGTCTCGCCGAAGCGCGACAGCCCGCGCTCGTCCACCGCGATGGAGGGCAGGTAGTCGAGCCCGACCCGGGTCGCGGCCCGGGCCGCGGCCAGCAGATCCTCCCGCCGCCCGAAGGTCTCGAGGATGGCGAAGTCCGCCCCGCCCTCCCGCAACCCCTGGATGGCGTCGGCGTACATGGCCTCGGCCTCGGCCTCGGGCACGCCGCCGATCCCCACGGGCACCCCCAGCGGGCCGACGCTGCCGGCCACCAGCAGCTCCTCGCCGGCCACCTCGCGGGCCAGGCACGCCGCGGCGCGGTTCACCTCCCGCACCTGATCGCCCAGCAGGAAGGCCTCCAGCTTCTTGCGGTTGGCGCCGAAGGTGTTGGTGGTCAGCACGTCCGCGCCGGCCTGGCGATGGGCCTGGTGGACCGCCCGCACCAGCTCCGGGTCGCTGACGCACAGGTGGTCGTAGCACACGTTGACGAACTGGTGGCGCTGGTAGAGCTCGGTGCCCATGGCCCCGTCGAACAGGACCACGCGCTCCTCGACGAGCTCGCGCAGGCTCTTCCTCGCCATGCTCCCTCCCGCCCCTACGTCGCGAAGTACTTGGCCTGGGGGTGGTGCAGCACCAGGGCCACGGTAGCGTACTCGGGCACGAGCTGGAAGCCCTCGGCCAGCGCGAGCCCGATGCGCTCGGGCCGCAGCAGCTCGAACACCAGCCGGTGGGCCGAGAGATCGGGCGCGGCCGGGTAGCCGAAGCCGTAGCGGCTGCCGCGGTAGCGCTGGGTGACAAGCTCCTGCCAGCCGAGCGGGCGCGGCTCCCCGATGCCCAGCTCCTGGCGCAGCCGGGCGTGGGCCAGCTCGGCCAGGGCCTCGGTCGCCTCGACCGCCAGCCCGTGCAGCAGGAAGTAATCCAGGTAGCCGTCGCGCGCCAGCACCTGGCGCCCGCGGCGCACGGCCTCGTCGCCCAGGCTGACCGCGAACAGGCCGAGCACGTCGCCGTCGGGGCGCACGAAGTCGGCCAGGCACAGGCGCGGCTCGCGGCGCCGGCGCGGGAACTCGAGCACGTGCTCCCGCCCGCCGTCGGCGATCCGCACCCGCTCGCCCTGGCCGCGCGCCTCGAAGAAGCCATACACCAGGCGCGGGCGGAAGAGCTCCTCCCGCGCGACCAGCTCGAGCAGGGCCGCCTGGCGGGGCCGCACCTCGCGCTCCAGCACCTGCTCGTACTCCGCCCGCGTGAGCCCGCCGCGCCGGTACCCCCAGCGGCCGCGCACCAGGGCCACCGGGTTGAGGTAGGCGAGCACGTCCTGCAGGCGGATGTCCTCGACCACCCGGCTGCCCAGGAAGGGCGGCCGGGGCGGCGTCACCTCCTGCAGCGCGAGCGGCCCGGGCGGGTAGGCGTCGCGCGGCAGCTCCCCCGCGCCGACCGCCGGGCCGGGCGCGGGCGGCGGCCCCCCGGCGTCCAGGCGCTGCATGGCGCGCAGCCCGTCGAACGCGTCCGCGCAGTAGATGACCTCGCCCCCCGGGTAGGCGGGGGCCAGCACGTCGCGCACGAACCCGGGCGTCAGCGCGGCGCCGCCCACCAGCACCGGCAGGCGCAGGCCCTGATCGCTCATGGCCCGCAGGTTCTCGGCCATCACCAGGGCCGAGCTGACCAGCAGCCCGCTCATGCCCACCGCGTCCACGGCGTGCTCGCGGGCCTGCCGCACGATGGTCTCGACCGGCACCTTGATGCCGAGATCCAGCACCTCGACGCCGTTGTTGGACAGGATGATGTCCACCAGGTTCTTGCCGATGTCGTGCACGTCCCCGCGCACCGTGGCCAGCAGCAGCCTGCGGGGCCGGTCCGCGGAGCGCCGGCCCGCCCCCAGCCTGGGGCGGAGCGCGTCCACCGCGAGCTTCATGGCCTCGGCGCTCTTCAGCACGAAGGGCAGCTGCAGCTCGCCCGCGCCGAACAGCTCCCCCACCCTCCGCATGGCGGGCAGCAGCACCTCGTCCAGCACCGCCCCGGCCGGGAGCTCCCCGAGCAGGGCCGGTAGCCGGGCCAGCACCTGGGAGCCGCGCCCGTGCAGCACGCCCTGGAAGACCGCCTCGCGCGGGCCGAGCTCGGCGGCCTCCGCGGCCGCGGGCGCGGCCGGCCGGCCGGCGAAGTGCTCGACGAAGGCCTGCAGCGGCTCGCGCCCCCCGTCGCGCCGGTCGAGGAGCAGGGCCTCGGCCAGGCGGACCTCCTCGGGCGGGAGGGACGGCAGCGGCAGGATGTGGCGGGGGTCGAGGATGGCGGCCGTCAACCCGGCCCGCAGGGCGGCCTCGAGGAACACCGAGTTCAGCACCGGCCGGCTGCGGGCCGACAGCCCGAACGAGACGTTGGAGATCCCCAGCAGGGTGTGCACCCCGGGCAGGCGCGCGCGGATGAGGCGCAGGCCCTCCAGGGTCTCCTGGGCCGCCGCGCGCAGGGAGGCGTCGCCCGAGCCCACGGTGAAGGTGAGCGGATCGACCAGCAGGTCGCCGGGCCGCAGCCCGTAGCGGCCCACACAGCGCTCCACCAGGCGCTCGGCCACCTCCAGCTTCCGCCTGGCGGTCATGGCCATGCCCTGCTCGTCGATGCACCCGCAGATGAGCGCCGCGCCGTGCTCGCGGGCCAGCGGCCCGAGCCGGTCGGCGCGCGCGCCGCCGTCCTCCAGGTTGACCGAGTTCACCGCCGCCCGGCCGGGGTAGAGCTCCAGGGCGAGCTGGATGGCGTCGACGCTGTTCGAGTCGATGACCAGCGGCAGCCGGCAGCCGCGCGCGGCCAGCTCCACCAGCGCCCGCATGTGCCGGGGCTCGTCCTGCCCGGCGAAGGCCACCGACAGATCGGCCGCGTGGCTGCCCTGCTCGGCCTGCGCGTCGAGCAGCTCGAAGGCGGCCCGGTGATCCCCGCCGAGCAGCGCGTCGCGGAAGGCGCGCGAGCCGGTGGCGTTGGCCCGCTCGCCGATGTAGAGCGGCGGGGGCTGCTGGGCGATGGGCACGGCCGAGAACAGGCTGGCGAGCTGCGGCCGCGGCTCGGGCGCGGGCCGCGGACGGGGCGCGCGGCCGCCCAGCAGCTCGGCCAGCCGCCGGATGTGCGCGGGCGTGGTGCCGCAGCAGCCGCCCACGAAGGAGAGCGGCAGGCTGTCGAGGAAGCTCGCCAGCGCGGCGGCCAGCTCCTCGGGCCCCTCGGGGTAGCGCACCCCGCCGGCGCAGGCCCGCGGCAGGCCGGCGTTCGGGTAGACGCCCAGCAGCCCCGGCCAGGTCCGCGCCAGCGCCTCGAGGTGGGGGCGCATGGGCACGGGGCCCGTGCCGCAGTTCAGCCCCAGCACGTCGACCCCCAGCGGCTCCAGCACCGCCACCACCGCGCCCAGGTCCGAGCCGGTCAGCAGGCTGCCGCCCGGCTCGACCGTCACCGACACCCACAACGGCACGCGCCGCGAGGCCGCCATGGCGTCCCGGGCCGCGCCCAGGGCGGCCCGGGCCTGCAGCAGATCCTGGACCGTCTCGATGAGCAGGAGGTCGACCCCGCCCGCGAGCAGCCCCTCGATCTGCCGGCGGAAACCCGCCCGCAGCTCGGCGTACGAGCCCTGCCCCAGGCTGGGGAGCCGGGTGCCCGGGCCGACGGAGCCGGCCACGAAGCGCGGGCGGCCGGGCGAGGACAGGCGCGCGGCCTCGACGCGGGCCAGCCGAGCGGCGGCCTCGTTCAGCTCCTCGCAGCGCCCGGCCAGGCCGAACTCACCCAGCACCTGCGGGCTGGCGCCGAAGGTGTCGGTCTCGACGAGGTCCGCGCCCGCCTCCAGGTAGGCCCGGTGGATCCCGGCCACGCGCTCCGGGGCCGTCAGCACCAGGGCCTCGAGGCAGCCCGCGTGGGCGCCGAAGGCCTCGGCCGGGAGCCTCAGGTCCTGGATGGCGGTGCCCATGGCGCCGTCGAGCAGCAGCACCCGCTCGCGGGCCAGGGCCAGGAGATCGGCCATCTCGCCTCCTCGAGGCGGCAAGCTAGCACCGAATTCCGGCGCCGGCAACGCGCGGTCGCGCCCTGGCCTCGCCCGGGTTGACTCGCCTGCGGCCGGAGGCTATGAGGGAACCAGGCGTGCGCGACACGCGAAAGGACAGGCAAGGATGGCCATCTCCGCCAAGATCCAGAAGTTCATGACGAACGCCTCCTTCATCCGCAAGATGTTCGAGGAGGGGGTGCGGATGCGGCGGGAGTTCGGGGCCGAGAACGTGTTCGACTTCAGCCTGGGCAACCCCATCCTGGAGCCCCCGCCCCAGGTGCACGCCTCCATCCGCCGCCTGCTGGAGAAGCCCCAGCCGGGGCTGCACCGCTACATGTCCAACGCCGGTTTCCCAGAGGTCCGCGAGCGCATCGCCGCCTACCTGCGGGACGAGTTCGCCGAGCCCTTCGAGGCCGCGGATCTCGTCATGACCACCGGCGCGGCCGGGGCGCTGAACATCGCGCTGAAGTCGCTGCTCGATCCCGGCGATCAGGTGGTGGTGGTGGCGCCCTTCTTCCCCGAGTACCGCTTCTACGTGGACAACCACGGCGGCGAGCTGCGGGTGGCCGAGAGCGCCGCGGACTTCGATCTCGACCTGGCCTCCCTCGAGGCCCAGTTCGGGCCGCGCACCAAGGCGGTCTTGATCAACTCGCCCAACAACCCCACCGGCCGCATGTACAGCGCCGCGCGCCTGACCGAGCTGGGCGCGCTGCTCGCGGCGTGGGAGCAGAAGACCGGCCACACGATCACCCTGCTGTCCGACGACCCCTACCGCAAGCTGGTGTACGACGGGGCCAGGGCGCCCAACCCCTTCGCCGCGTACCCGGACACGGTGCTGCTGACCTCGCACTCCAAGGACCTCGGCCTGGCCGGCGAGCGCATCGGCTACGCGGCCATCTCCCCGCGGCACCGGGATCGGCGCGAGCTCACGGACGCGCTCACCTTCGTCAACCGCACGCTCGGCTACGTGAACGCGCCGGCGCTCTTCCAGCGGGTGGCCGCGGAGACGCAGAGCGCGGCGGTGGACATCGGCGTCTACCAGGCGCTGCGCGACCGGCTGTGCGCCGGCCTGGCGGACATCGGCTACCGGTTCACCCGGCCGCAGGGGGCCTTCTACGTGTACCCCCAGACCCCCATCCCCGACGACCAGGCCTTCATCCGGATTCTCCAGAAGCACCGGGTGCTGGCCGTGCCCGGCTGCGGCTTCGCCCGCACCGGCCACATGCGCCTGTCCTACTCCGTCAGCATGGCCGAGGTGGAGGGCGCCCTGGAGCCGCTGCGCGCGGCCTTCCAGGAGGCGACCTCGAAGCGTTGAGGATCGTGCTTGGTGCTGAGTGCTTGGTGCTTCGAGGGACGATGCACCATGCACGGTGCACGAAGCAGGCCGTTCAAGGGCGTCACCGTGCCTGGTGTCTGGTGTCTGGTTGCGATCGGGGGCGGGGCCGTCACTCCATCAGCGCGGACGGGTCCTCCTCGTCCTCGGCGCTCTTGGGCCTGTCCAGGCCGCCCGGGCGGGTGACCACCACGGTGCGCTGGGACGAGTAGCGGCTGCCCTCGCGGGCGATGACCGACACGAAGTTGGGCCCCGGCTCGAGGGTGAGCGGCACCTCGAGGGTCATGCGGCGCGGGTCGCGCGACTCGGAGCCGGGCTTCAGGTACACCTTCTTCGAGCCCACCCACACGGCCACGTCGCGCAGATCGTGGTCCTCGTCGACGATCACCCCGCGCAGCACCACCCGGTCGCCGCTCTCGAGGTAGGCGGGCAGGGCCTCCAGCCGGATGTCCGGCGGGGTGCTCTGGCTGAAGGGCCGCAGCCCCTCCGGGCCCGCCAGCCGGGCCTTGGCGCCGGCCTTGGCCAGCTCGGCCGCGCGCACCCAGCCGCTGCCGGCGTCCTTGCCCGGGAGCTGCACCCGGCGCCAGTCCCCGGCCCGGCGATCGGCCTGCAGCACCGCGCCCTTGCGCAGGCGGGCCACCGCGGGCGCCTGGGCGTCGGGGGTCGCGCGCACCTCGACGCCGTCCGCGGCCGCCTTCACCCGGCCCGGCTCGGGGCTGGAGGCCAGGCCCGGCGGCAGGAGCGGCAGCTCGAGGCGCGCCACGTGGTTCGTGCCCAGCACCGCGTCCCACATGTCCACCTCCACGGTCAGGCTCGCGCTGGTGGCCTCGGCCGGGACGTGGAAGGAGAAGGCGTGGCTGCGGGACTCGCCGGGCGGGAGCTCGCCGAAGGTGGCCCGGCCGCTGCCGGCCTCCAGGAAGAGATCCTTGCCCGACTCGTTGCGCAGCATGACGCGCGCGTCCTTGGCCAGGCCCTCGCCCAGGTTGGTGACGGTGAAGCCGAGCTCGGCCTTCTCCCCGGCCTGCAGCAGCCCGTCGCCGTTGCCCTCGCGCTCGCGCACCGCGTAGGTGTAGCCGAAGGAGGGCTTGGGCACGCCCTGGGTCCGCACCAGCGTCTCCATGCGGGCCGGCGCCGGGCTGCCCTCGGCGAAGAAGTCGAAGCGCAGGTCGTCGGTGCGGGTGGACACGCCCAGCGGCACCTTGACCGGCACCTTCCAGGTGCGCTCCTGGCCGGGGTCGAGCCGGCCGAACAGGAACTCGCGCCGGTCGAAGAGCGGGTTCTCGCAGCGCGACTCGGCCCGCAGCCGGTAGAACGGGGCGCTGCCGGTGTTGCGCACGCTGAGCTCCATCTGCACGGTCTTGTCGGCCAGGGCCTGGCCCTCGCCGCCCACGCCCTCGCCGCCCAGCTTGAAGCCGGCGCTCCCGGCGGCGCCCTCCCCGCCCCCGGCCGACCAGTCCACCTTGAGCTTGGCCAGCGCCTCCACCATCTTCTTCTGCTCGGCCTGGCTCACCTCGGCCAGGTAGGCGGCGGCCTCGTCCAGCATGGCGCTGCCGCGCGGGGACTTCACCCGCAGCAGCAGCTCCTTGGCGAAGCGCACGGTGAAGTCCTCCTTGAAGCCCGGCTCCTCGAGCGGCGGCTCCTCGTCCGGGGCCAGCTTCGGGGGCGGATCGTCCAGGAAGGGGATCTCGAAGGCCGGCTTCAGCGCCACCTTGTCGGCCTGCTTCTTCAGGTGGGCCGGGATGTTCTCCTCGCGGAAGCTGACGGGCTTCACGTGCATGCGCACCCCGTCCTCCTCCAGCAGCGTGGGCACCAGGGCCACGTCCGGGGTCACGCCGACCTCCTGGATGCTCACGTCGCCCGGGATCAGGTACTCGGCCACCGTCAGCTTCAGGCAGGCGCCCTCGATCGAGGGCGGCACGCGCTCGTTGAGGATCTGCACGGTGCCCTTGCCGAAGGTCTGCTCGCCGACCAGCACCGCGCGGTCCAGGTTCTTCAGCGCGCCGGCCAGGATCTCGGAGGCCGAGGCGCTGCCGTCGTTGACCAGCACCACGATGGGCAGCTCCACCTCCGAGTCGCCCTCCTTGGCGCGCTGCTCCTCGCGGCTCTTCTGCACCCGGTCCTCCGGTGTGGAGTCCTCGCCGTAGGCCACCGTGGCCACGATGATGCCGCGGTCGAGCAGCAGGTCGGCCACCTGCACGGCCGCCTTGAGCAGGCCGCCGGCGTTGTTGCGCAGATCCACGATCAGCCCGCGCAGCCCCTTGGCCTCGCTCTTCAGGTCCGACAGGTGGCGCAGGAAGTCGCCGCCCGTGTGGCGCGAGAAGTCCACGATCTGGATGTAGCCCACCTGGCCGGCCAGCAGGCGGGACTCGATGCTGCGCACCCGGATCACCTCGCGGTTGATCACGTACTTGTGCGCCTCGGTCCAGCCCTGGCGCTTGACCCAGATGGTGACCGGGGAGCCGGCCGGCCCCCGCAGCAGGTTGACCGCCTCGTCCAGGGGCATGTTGACCGTGGACTGGTCCTCGATGCGCACGATCTGATCGCCGGATTTCAGCCCCAGGCGGGCGGCCGGCGAGTCGGGCAGCGGGGAGATGACGGTCAGGGCGCCCTTGCGGACAGAGATGCGGATGCCCAGGCCGCCGAACTCGCCGGTGGTCTTGAGCTGCATCTCGCGGAACAGCTCGGGCGGCAGCAGGTTCGAGTGCGGGTCGAGGGTGGTCAGCAGGCCGTTGATGGCCGTGTACTCCACGTCCTTGGCGTCGGTCGTGGGCTCCAGGTTCTCGGCGATGAAGCGGAAGATCGGCTGCAGGTTGTAGTTCAGCTCCCAGACCGTGGTGGGCTGGCCGACCTTGAAGGTGGCCTTGCGCGGGCCGACCTGGACCACGGCCTCGCCGCCCTCGATGCGGATCTCGACCTCGGCCACGTTGCGCTCGATGGCCTCGAGGGTGCGCCGGAGCATCTTCTCCGGGTCCACCCGGGTCGGATCCACGTAGTCCTGCTTGAGCTGCAGGATGGTCCAGCTGAAGGCCTCCATGCGGGACAGATCGTAGGACGGCTGGGCGCCCTTGCCCTCGGCCGCCCCCGCCGCTCCCGCGCCCAGCGCCAGGACGCCCCCCAACCACCACGCCAACCGCGAAAAGCGTCGCATATCTATCTCCCTGTCACGCCGAGCGAAACCCGCCCCGACCAGCGGATGTTAAGGGCCACCCCTGGAGGTGTCAAGCGGCCATCCGCGGTCCTGGTCCGGCTCCATCGGCGCGCCTCCGGGCCCGTCAGCTGAACGCGGGGGCCCACGGCCGCGTTCCCGCGCGCCGGGAACCAGGCCGTGCCCCCGGCGTCCAACCGACAAGTTTGACGGAGCAGACCCTGGAAACGTACCATGCAGCCACCGTGACCGAGGAGCTCCGAGAAGAGGATCGCCGGCTCGTGTCCGCGCTCAAGCGCGGCGAGGAGGCCGCGTTCGAGCTGCTGGTGCGGCTGCACCAGCACCGGGTCTACGGCCTGTGCCTGCGCATGCTGGCCGACCGGGCCGAGGCCGAGGACCTGGCCCAGGAGGTCTTCATCAGCGTCTTCAGGAACATCCAGACCTTCCGCGAGGAGAGCCTGCTGTCGACCTGGATCTACCGCATCACCCGCAACCACTGCCTCAACCGGCTGAAGTTCCTGCGCCGCCGGGCGCACGAGCGCCAGCAACCGCTGGAGGACACCCGCCAGGCCGACCTGGCCGGCGAGTCGCTGGCCGATCCGGTGGCCGGCAGCCGCCTCCAGCGCCCCGATCGCGCCATCGAGGGCCGCGAGCTCGAGAGCCGCGTCTTGCAGGAGTTGGCCGGGATGAGCGAGGACCACCGCGAGCTGGTCGTGCTGCGGGACCTCGAGCAGCTCACCTACGAGGAGATCCAGGACATCACCGGCCTGGCCGAGGGCACGGTGAAGAGCAGGTTGCACCGCGCGCGCATGGAGCTGGCGCGCCGCATGGCGCCCCATCTCAAAGATACGTGAGCGTGGCCATGGAGCACGATACCGCCCAGTTGCACCTGTCCGAGCTGCTCGAGGAGAGCCTCCCGCCCGAGCTGAAGGCCGGGCTGGAGGCCCACCTGGCGACCTGCGCGGAGTGCCGCGACAGCCTGGCGCTGCTCGAGCGCACGCTGCGGGCGGTGCGCGGGCTGCCCAGGGTGGAGGCGCCGCCCCAGTTCGCCAGCCGGCTCCGGCGGCGGGCCGCGCAGGCCGGGCTGCTGGCCGCCCGCCGCCGGCGGCGCCAGGGCCCGGCCGGGATGAACTTCAGCTCGACCATGGCGCTGGCGGTGGTGCTGGCCGCGGTGGGCGCCCTGCTGGTGCTGGTGCTGCTGATGCAGAAGCAGATCGCGCTGCTGGTGGAGGAGGCCCCGCCGCCCGTGCTGCAGCTCGCCCAGCCCGCGGCGCTCCAGACGCTGGCCGAGGCGAGCTGGGCGGTGGGCGGCGCGGTGCGCGCGGACGGGCGCCTGGTCCCGCCCGGGAGCGCGCTCGGCGGGGCGTCCCTGGAGGTGGATCTCGAGCTGCCCGCGGCCCGCTGGGCCGAGTTCCGGCGGGCGGCCGGCGCCGTCGCGGGCCTGACCCGGGAGGCGCCCCGGGTCGGGCCGGACGGCCTGGTTCACTTGCTGGTGGCCCTGCGCCCGGGCAGCTGAGCCGCCTCGAGCGTCAGGCGGAGCTCCTGCACGCACTCGTGCAACACGGCGGCCGCGTCCGGGCCGTGGGGCCTGCGCTGGCGCAGGTGGAGCCTCAGGCGGAGCGCGGTCCGGGTAGGCCAGGGGCCGCCCGGCTGCAGGCGCTGCTCGGCCTCGCCGTCCCCGTCCGCCACGAGCTGGATGAGCTCCTGGGTGCCGCCCAGCATGCCCTCGTGCGCCACCTGGAGCCGCTGGCGCAGGAGCGCCCCCTCCCGCGGCCCGGGCCCGGCCTCCAGCCGGTGCTCCGCGCGCACCCCGACCCGCAGGCCCTCCACCCCCTGCAGGGCGGCCAGGTAGCTGCCCTCGAGCTGCCAGCTCCCGCCCGGCGCGCGCTCCCCGTCCGGCGGTGCGGCCGGCCAGGCCAGCGCGAGCGCGGTGCGCAGGGCCTCCACCAGATCGGCCACCGGGCCCCAGGTGGAGGCGTCCGTGGCCGAGGCCAGCTCCAGCCCGGCCGAGCCGCGCGGGGCGCCCGCCGCGAGGTCGAGCACCAGCCCCACCCGTCCCAGGTGCTCGACGCCCACGGGGTAGAGCTCGCTGGCGCCCAGGCTCTGCTCGAGCCGCGCCTCGCTCAGGCGCCCGAGCAGTCGGCCGCGCGCGTCGGCCACGAGCTCCAGCCGCGCCTCGAGCGTGCGGCGGACGCGCTGGCCCTCGACGACGAAGTCCGGCAGGCCGCGCTCGGCGCCGCCCCGGGGCTCGAGCCCCTCGGCGCCCATCGGCGGCAGCTCCGGCCGGGGCGGGACCACGTCCAGCACCAGCTCGAGCCGCAGCCAGTAGCTGGCCCGCTCCCCGGCCGCCGGCTGGACCCACGCCCCGGCGTCCTGCGCGCGCGCGGGAGCCGCCGCGAGCGCGGCCGCGGCCCAGAGCCACGCCGCGATCCACAGGCTGGTCGTCAGGCGGCTCACCGGAGCTCCTGGGTCAGGCTGGCCTCCAGCTTGAGGGTGGTCACGGCCGACTGCCCGGCCTGGCTGGCCTCGAGCGTGCCCGCCATGCCCAGGCTGGCCTGGGTGCGCAGCATGCGCCCCTCCTCCAGGGAGAAGCAGGCCTGGCCCTGGCCGCGGCCCTGGAGGTCCGCCTCCACCGGCAGCCCGTTCTTCACCAACCGGCCCTTGATGCCCATCAGCACCTGGCTGTCGATGCGGGCGCAGGCGCGGCCCTGGACCTTCTCCAGCCCGCGCAGGGTGTAGGTGGCCTTGAGCGCCAGGCTCAGCCCCTCGGTCCCGGGCAACCCGGAGGGCAGCGAGCGCTCCTCGGTCCAGCTCTCGCCCGGCGCCAGCGCTCGCTCGGGGAAGACGATGGCGTTCTGGATGAAGTTCTTCTTCAGCTCCGCGGCCAGGCGCTGGACCTCGGGGGACAGCTCGGGGGCGACCAGCGCCTCGACCGCGGACACCTGTCCGCGCTCGCTGACGCGCAGGTTGAACTTCAGCCGCGGCAGGTCGTCCAGCCCGGCCACGGGCACCTCCAGCCCCTGCAGCGTCGCGGTGGCCCGGGGGGCGCCGAACCCGTACTCGACCACCGCCCCCTCGGGGCCGGCCGAGAGCACCGTCTGCCGGGTGTCCACCGTGAGGCGGTTGCTGAACTTCTGGGTCTCGCCGGCCGTCAGGCTGGTGCCCACCTCGAGCTTCTGCTCCGCCGAGAGCCGGTAGGCGCTGACCCCCCCGGGCTGGAACCGGTAGCGGAGCTCCACGGCCGGCCTGGCGGGCTGGGCCGGCGCGGGCCGGGGGGCCAGGCAGACGAGCGCGAGGGCGAGGGCGGCAGCGGAGCGGAGCGGCGCCATGCGGTTCCTCCTCGGGCCTGCCCCTTGGACGGGGTCACGACCCGGATGCTTCCTGGTTAGCCCAGTGCGTGATACGGATCAACAGATCTTCCGCGAGCCTGATGCGTTGGTAACCGGGGTGAGGCGCAATCCAAGGAGGGAGAGCGACATGCATTCCAGGGTAGGACGGCTTCTCTTGGGCGGAATCGTGAGCAGTTGTCTGGCGTTGGCGGCCGGCCCGGCCTCGGCCACCGGCCTGCTGGTGCCGACCGACGGCAGCATCCCGCCGCTGGCCATCAAGTACCACCGGGCCGAGGTGAAGATCCAGGACCGGGTGGCGGTGACCCACGTGGACCAG